>Ga0268356_11002_pt1:0-1235000 | contig 1658635 bp, 1378 predicted proteins | sample BioMet10_FD_194415 | JGI IMG/M metagenome (GOLD analysis project Ga0268356, IMG submission 194415) | Sewage microbial communities from Oakland, California, United States - Biofuel 10 (PacBio Assembly) | ecosystem: Engineered > Wastewater > Sewage > Unclassified | place: USA...
CGAAAAAACGCGCAACAGTCTTGGTGGTGTATGAAAACAATTTTTGAAACAACACCCACAACCAACAGGAGGAAAGTATGTCACAAACCATAAACGAAGACGCGCTTTTGCGAATCTCGCAAGTGCTGGAGCTTATACCCATAAGCAGAAGAAGCGCATGGTGGCAAGGTTGCAAAAGCGGCAAGTACCCAAAGCCGATAAAAATCGGCCCCAAAACAACGGTCTGGAAAGCCTCGGACATTGCCAAAACGCTCAGGGAACTGACGGGGGAACAAAAAAAGCGGAGGAGAAAAAGGACGAAAAGCAGAAATGAAAATTGCCCCTGTTTTCGCCCGTCACGCCCGCAACTGTGCCGGAAGCGGCGGCTCTGTCAAGGCAACCCGCTATGCGGGCGGGCTTTGCCCGGCCTTGACATTCGCCGCCGTGCTTCCGGCGTTTCCGCTTCGCGGGCGACGGGACGAAAAAACGCTCCGCAGGGGGCTTCCGAACAAAAAAACTCCACACAAGCAAAAGGCAGAAAGGCCGAAAGGCCGAAAGGCAAAATACGCTCACGCCTTTTCTGAAACCGCTTTTACCCTTCACAGTTAAAAATAACTGCACTTTTTCCCGCCGGGCAGGTCAGTAGTCACGGCAGTATCAGCCTGAGCCGTGACCATGCTTTCCGGTTCAGGCTTGCCCGGAATTTCCGCCATATCCCCCGACCGTTTGCGCCGCTTCCACCCTCGCCTTGCCCAAGCAGAGCTTTCATGCGCGAGAGCGGAGCCGATATGCCCGCTTTGGCGAGAGTGTCCCTGATTTCAATTCAGGCTGTAACCTTGCTCCACGGCCTTGCGAATATCCGCCGCCAGAAACTCCACCGTTTCCGCTCTGGTCTTTCCGGCGTTTTTCACCGCCAGCCCCCGCAATGATTTTTGCGCGGCCTGAATCTGTTCCATTGTGTAGCGTTGCGCTTTTTCCCATTGCCTTATCTCCTGTTGCGAAACTGATTTTTGCGAACAGACATATCATAATTGCGACTTTATTTTCAAGTACCAAGGGCAAGACGGCATTGTACAGTAATGCACAGAAAAGACTGTAGCGCACAAATATGCACAGTAACTTTTTTATGAAGTGAAAAATCATGTTTCATCATACAGAAAATGGCTATTGTACTCAAAAGAATAATACCGTCCATTTGCCTTTTTTGCTTGCACATAAAGAAAAAATCTCATATATGTTCCAAACAAAATTCAGCGGAAAGCGTCATGCGCTGATTACTGGATTGAATGGAGGTTGTTTTGCATAACGATTGCGGTTTTTCTTCACAAGTTGGTAGCTGTCTGACGACAGCCACACACCTTGCCAAAGGCTGCGCCTCTGGACTCCACAGCGCATTCGGCGCTTCGCTTCTCACGCGCTGAAAAGGCAGGAAAGGCATGAAAGCAAAAGACAAGACCCTCGCGCGTTTTCAGTGCCGCCGGACGCTCAGGCTTACCGGCGAGGAGGACGCGCGTTTGAGCGGACAGGCGGCAATCGCCGGAATCTCCGTTTCCGAATACATGCGCCGCCTGTTCTTTGGGGGCAGACCGCTTGTCGCCAAGACGGACGGCCAGACCCATCCGGGAGTTGCGGCGACTTGGCGGCTTGCTCAAATACAATTTTGAAGCGGTCAGGGAAAAAGGCGGGAGGAATGAGCTTGCGGAATTGAGCGCGACCCTGAACGCCATACGGGCGGTCATTGAGAGATTGAGCGAAAAGATAATGATCCTGAAAAAGCTGAAGCGCCACCAATTTTGAGAAGCCCAAGGCGACCATGATAGCCGCCCTGGTGGACTACATCTTTGCCGAAAAGGACGAATACGGCAACGACAAGCTGATGTATTCAGGAGCGTTGAACTTCATCACAGGGACTTTGGCGGCGCAAAAAAATGAAAATGATTGCTCTTGCCGAGGAATCCGTACAAAGCAAAATGCCGATTGCCCACTGGGTTATGTCCTGGCAGGAAAACGAACTGCCGAGCCATGAACAGATTGACGAGGGCCCGCGCATATTTTTCTTGAACGCATGGGTTTACAGGAACATCAGGCGTTTTACACCCTGCACGGGAACACCGGCAATTATCATGTGCATATCGCCGTCAACCGGACAAACCCCTACACCATGAAAACGGTTCAGCCGCACCGGGGTTTTGACATTGAGGAAGGCCACAGGATAGCGGCCCTCATAACCCACAAGCAGGGCTGGGCAAGTCAGGAAAAAGCCCGTTATCGCGTCAACGAAAAAGGCGAGATAGTGCGCAATATAAAGCAGATACCGTTTCTTGAAATGCCGCAAACCGTCAAGCCCACGGCCAAGGCCGAAGACTTTGAAAAACGCTACCGGCGGAAAAATCGGCCATGCGTATCGCCCAGGAGCGCGGCCACAAAATCATCAAGACTGCCGGAAGCTGGAAAGAACTGCATGAAAAACTGGCGGCGGTCGGCTTGCGCTTTGAAAAGAAAGGGTCAGGCGCAATCGTGTTTGTGGGTGAAACAGCCGTCAAAGCCTCGTCCATAGACCGCAATTTCGGCTTGTCCAGGCTCTGCAAACGGCTTGGCGAGTATAAAGCCGGAGTGTACCCGCCGGAAGCGGAGGACATGCCGAAAATTGAGCCGGAGCCGGTCAGCGAAGTTTTCATCGAGCAATGGCGGGAGTACCGGCAGGCTCGCGCCGATGAAGCGGAGCGCCGGAGAAGCGGCAGGAAGCGCGTTGCCGCCGACAGGCGGCGAATACGGGAGCGACAGCGGGAACAGCGGCGAAAGAGCCTTGCCGCCCTCGCGCCGCACGGCCTCCCCATGCTGAACATTGCCCGGCATTTTCTCAAGGAGCAACAGCGGGAAGAAAGGGAACGGCTACGGGAAGAAACGCCCAAGCCCACGCCGCTGGGCAGCTTCAAATATTGGCTTGGGCGGAAAAGCAACCGCCTTGCCAATCTCTGGCGCTTCAGGAAGCGCATAAGGCCGGATATGGAAGTCAGAAAATTCGAGTTTCCCAAAATCGGCAGTCTGGGCCGCGCCGTACCCGCGCCTGTCTGGAAATTCTGCAAAAGGAAAATCCCGGAGCTATCGACGCTTCCCGCATGGACAGCCTGCTTGCCCTGCACATGCGCCTTGCCGGATACACCCCGCAGGAAACCGCCAATGAAATGTACAGGCAGGCCCGTCCGCTCCGGCGGGAGAAAGAAAACCGCGACTGGATAGACTATGCCCGGCGCATGGTCTGGTACGCCTTTGGCGCACCCGGAGATATTGACCTTGCGGCGGCCAAGGCCCACAAAAGAACTCATACAGACGTTTCAGAGGGAAGCGGAGCGGATTGAAGCCGAGCGGCAGAAGAAACCCAAGCCGCCGGAAGAAACAGCCGCAATACCGTATGAGAATGCGCTGAAACACGGAGAGCGCCCTCAAACAAGGCGCTCTCCGTGTTTTATCTAAAGCCGGTAGGCTGGCTTCAGACACTAAGACCATCACTTCACGGCGCTTTTCAAATCTCCGTACCCCTCTTTGTCCATGTCGTCATAGTGGATGAACCGTATCGCCAGACTGTTGATGCAATAGCGCAAACCGCCACGGTCTTTCGGGCCGTCGTCGAAGACATGGCCGAGATGCGAGTCGCCGACCCCGGCTGCGTACTTCGGTGCGCAGCATACCGAAACTTCTGTCTTTGTGCTCGGTGACCACCACCGGCGAGATGGGCTTGGTGAAGCTGGGCCAGCCGCAGCGGGAGTAAAACTTGTCGGCGGAAGAAAATAGGGGCTCGCCGGTTACCACGTCAACATATATGCCCGGCTCTTCATTATCCAAATACCGGCCTGAAAAGGCCCGTTCAGTGCCGTTTTTCTGGGTTACATTGTATTGTTCCGGGCTGAGCAGCTTTTTCAGCTCTTCGGCCGGCGGCTTAGAGTAGTTGCTTGCGTCCAGCGAGTCTCTGTCGCTTGCAGGAATATCTTTGAGACTGTCAAAGCTGATATGGCAATAGCCGCCTGGGTTCTTTTTCAGGTAATCCTGATGGTATTCCTCGGCCGGATAGTAATTTTTCAGGGGTAGAAGCTCCACAGCCAGAGGCTGCGAATATTTGCCCTGTATCTCTTTCCAGACCTTTTCCAGAACCGGCTTGTCGGCTTCATCGGCGTAATACAGGCCGGTTCGGTACTGGCTGCCCAGGTCGTTGCCCTGCTTGTTCACACTGATGGGGTTGATGATCTTGAAAAACTGCTTGGTCAATGTTTCCAGGCTTACTTTGGCCGGGTCGTAGCTGACGTGCACGGCCTCGGCATAGCCGGTTTTTCCCGAGCAGACTTCCCTGTAAGTTGGTTTTTCAGTATTCCCGTTGGCGTAGCCGGAGGTGACGTCAAGCACACCCGGAATACGCGAAAAATATTCTTCCACACCCCAGAAACAGCCACCTGCGAAATAGGCATCTTTTAGGGGTTCAGTTGCTTGGGCGCTTACGCCAAAAAAGCCTGAGCCGAGTATGACCGCAGCCAGCATGAGTATATTTTTTTTCATAATATCACCTCTCTTGCGCGCCGAGGTTTGAAAGTTCCTTAATGACGCGCTCGTTGGATTCGTCTCCGACGCTTTGTTTGAACAGCCTGCCGTCCTTTCCCAGATAGACGAAAGTAGGGTAGGCTCTGATTCCGAATTCCTTGGTTAAAGCGCCGTTCTCATCGAAATAAATCGGGAAAGACAGGCCCTGCGCCTTGGCCCAGGCAGTGAAATCATCCTGCCTACCTCGCCGTTCAGGCCGGGAGCGACCACGGAGATAACGGCTATATCTTCTGAGCCGGCATACTCGGCGGATAATGCCGCAAAATCCTCGAGACCGGCCAAGCAGAGCGGGCACCAGGTAGCCCAGAACTTTATACACACAGCCTTGCCCCGGAAATCGTCCAGGCTGGCCGGGGCGGCGTTAAGGGCCTGCATGCGGGCGGGATGCCTTTCAGAGTTTGAGACTGGCTCATTCTGCCCGGCCCTCAGCAACGTGATTTGCCCCCAAATCATCCAGCAACCCATAAGGATGATCAGGATACCCCCGGCAATTTTTATTTTGGGAAATGCGGATATATGCCTTTGATGCGCCCAAACAGACTCCTTGAGCCAAGGGCCAGCACGGCAAAGGGCAGGCTCAGGCCGAAAGCATAGACCAAAAGCAGCCCGCCACCGGTAAGGGCGCTGCCTTGCTGTGAGGAAATGCCGAGCACTGCCCCCAGCACCGGCCCTACGCAGGGCGTCCAGCCGAAAGAGAAAAGAAAGCCGAGGGCAAACGCGCCGATCAAACCTTTGCGTGGATTGAAAGCCACATCCAGCTTTTTTTCCCGTTCAAGCAGGGGGATGCTGATCAATCCGGTCTGATGCAGTCCGAAGGCGATGATTATTGCACCGCAAGCCATAAAGAACCATCTGTTGCTTATGAGCCCGCCCAAAGCTCCGGCTCCGAAACCAAGAATGAAAAAGGAAGCGGCCAGGCCCGCAACAAAGGCAAACGCTTTAAAAAGGCTGGTGTTGTCTTGCTCCTGTGCGGAGTTAACGCCTCCGGAAAGATAGCCGAAATACACCGGCAAGATCGGAAGCACGCATGGCGAGAAGAAAGATAGAAGGCCAGCGGCAAACACCGTGGCTACAAATCCCATTGTGAGCATTTCCATAATATTACTCTATTGCATGACCACGCGCGGCCTCGTTACATGATTATTCTGACCGTGGTTCCTCGGCCTTTATGGCTCTCAATGTCGAGCGCCCAGCCGTGTTTGTCCACGATGAGCTTGGCGATATAAAGGCCAACGCCCTTGCTGTTTACCGCCTTGAAAGCCTGACTGGAACGGTTGATGATATTCTTTGCCGTTTCTTCATCCATGCCCTCGCCACTGTCAGTTATTTCGATTACGACGTTCCGGCCCTCGCGTTTGAGGCTTAGGCTGGCCCCGCCAGCCTGTGTGTACTTGATGGAGTTGGAAAGCAGGTTAATCAGCACCTGGGCCAGACGTACCGAGTCTGCCTCGATAATCACGTCCGGCTCAATATTGTAGATAAAATCCAGTTTTTTTTGCGCGAAGCCGCCCTCGTGGCCGATGGCGACCCTGTGGGCCAGATCGGAAACGTTTACCTGGGTAATGTTCAGATCAAAGGCGTCGTTTTCGTAAATCAGGCGGTCTTCAAGCTCGTTAAGCAACTCGCCGGTGCGGGCAACTTCGGCGCGCATTGCCTCAAGCCGTTCCCTGTCCGCCTCGTAGATGCCGTCGAGCATGGCTTCAAGCTGGCTAAGCAAAATTTGCAGTGGCGTGCGCAGTTCGTGCGAAAGGCTGACGATTAGCTCCTGCCGGAATTTTTCCTGGTTAAGCAGCGATTCGCCAAGGGCGTTGATGGAATCCGCGATCTCGTGCATTTCGGCCACATTGCCCTTGATGGCTATACGGGTTTGCAAGTGCCCGGTCGAAATATCCTTGGCCGCCACGGCAATTTGCCGGATTGGCTTGGAGAGCCGGTAAAAGAACAGCATGGAGATGGCCGCGCCCACCACGCTGATGCAGATTATTGAAAGCACCACCAGCCAAATGCCGCCGCCCCGGAATGCATCGGCTTCGGGTGAACTGATGTGGTTGCTGAAATAGCCGGCCGTAAGTTCGCCAACTGTTTTGCCGTCAACCGTTATGGGCAGCCTGACCCGCGTGTACTTGTGGTTGGGGTTGGCGCAACAGCGCTCCACGCCTTTTTCACTGGTGTAAACAGTGTTTCCGGCCAGGTCGGTTATGGTAAAATAATCGCCGGAGAGTTTGGCTGCGGCCCCGGTCTCGCTGCCGTCATAGCCGTTCCAACTACCATACATCTTGTAGTGCATGGCCACCTGCATGACCAGCATGTGCTGGGTCTCTTCATGCACCTTGTCCACGTAATAGGAAAAGAAGCGGTCGATGATATGTAGGCCGAAAAAGATGAATACAACCACGGTGATGCCCGTTATCACCACAAAATAGGCCGTGAAGAGTCTGCGGAATGGCTTGTTTTTACGCATGGCGCTCCACCCCCAGGCTGTAGCCCTGGCCGTGAACGGTTTTGATAATCTCCGGCTTTTTTGGGTCGTCTTCAAGCTTCTGGCGTAGGTGCGCAATATGCACATCCACAATACGATCCATGGCATCCGGCGAATCGATGTATTCCACCAGTTTGTCGCGGCTGACCACGGCTTTGCTGTTGCTGGCAAGGCAGAGCAACACCTTGTATTCATTGGGGGTCAGCTTGATTTCCGTCTCGTTTTTGCTGACCGTATGTTTATCCATGTAGATTGCAATGTTTTTGCCCAAGTGGATGACGTTCTCCATCGGGCGACAGCGTTTGAGCACGGCCTTTACCCGGGCCACCAGCTCACGCGGGCTGAAAGGCTTGGCCAGGTAGTCGTCGGCCCCAGAGGCGAAACCGTTGATTCTGGATTGCTCGCTACGTTTCGAGGTGAGCATGATTACAGGCGTGTTGTAGAGGCCGACCACGTGTGCGCAAAGGTCTTCACCCTGGCCGTCGGGCAGCATCAGGTCGAGTACGATGAGGTCGATATCGGAACTGACGAGTTTCAAGGCCTCGGCGATGGTCGCGGCGTGGAGCACCGCGTAGCCCTCGCGGCGAAGGTAGTCCATCACGGTTTGGGCGATTTTCAGTTCGTCTTCCACTACCAAAATATTGTACATAAACACCTGCTGTTCAGCGTAGTAGGGAGTTCTCCACAGCTTTCGCCAAACTTAGCTTCTAGGCGTCGGAGGCACAATGGAGAATTTGGCCTCCGGCTCCCCTGTTTTAACGGTGGAAAGCGGGGCCAAGGCAAAGGCCCCGCTCACCACCGGCAGCTTGGGAGCTACATTTTTTTCTTCATGCTGTCGCCTTTCATCACACCCTTGTCGTCTTTCATGCCCTTATCTTTCATCATCCCGTCCTTTTTCATGCCGTCGTCCATCATCTTATGGTCTTTCCCCATGGCGCCGTCTTTTTTCATGCCATTGTCCATCATGGTCTTGTCGCTTTTCATGTCGCCGGACTTGGCTTCCATGGCGATGGCCTGGCTTAAGGACAGTGAGCAGATAATGGCCGTAATGCTGAGAATGGAAAGAAGCTTTTTCATAATACCCTCCAGGTATGTAAAAATGAACACTCAAGCGTGTTGCCTGCTGGGACCGGCTACATTCAGCGGGTTGCCAGCCGTCTTGAGCTCAGATTTACAGGAGAGTTGTTAAGAAATTATTTAGGAATAAATATTTTTTGATTATGCCTGTCCAGCTTGAAAATTTTTTTCAATTTTAGGGGCTGTCCTAGTTAAGACTAATGTTTTGCTTGTTTTACCCAATAAGTTAGCTGAGTTAGGAGCTGTTTATGATTGCCTCCATTGAAACGCCATTCGCATTCCTTGAGGAACCAGTAAAAGTGTTCAGGCTTGATACCGTTAAAGCGACGCAAGTGCCTTTTGGCCTGATTCCAAAAATTTTCTATTCCATTGATATGATTATGCTGTTCCGCAAACTTCTGGGAATGATTGATGCGATGATGATGGAATCCGTTGATATCCAGGGCATTGTAAGCTGAAAATGTATCCGTATAGACTATACTGTCGGGTTCCACCTGTTCTTTGATGATGGGGAGAAGTGTTTCAGTGCGGGCATCAGGAATGATTGCCGTGTAAACTCTGCCGTTTCTCTTCAGTAAACCAAAAACAGCTATTTTTCCGGCAGCTCCCCGTCCTCTTTTACCTTTTCTTACACCTCCAAAGTAACTTTCATCGGCTTCTATTTCACCGGACAGTCGATAACTGGGGAGATGCGAAGCAATGAGACGTCGCAAACGCATGAAATAGGATGTGGCTGTGTTACGGTTTACTCCTGCCATTTCTCCGGCAGCCCTTGCCGTGGCACCAGCCACAAAAAATTTTATGAGTTCGGCCTGTTGCCGATAATTTAGTCTGCTGCGTCTTTCATACATGGTCTTATCCTAGCTCTTTTTTCTTAGCTAGGACAGCCCCCAATTTTATTATGTTCAAACCTAGATGTAATGTTCCAATAGGTTGTTCACCCTGCCTCAAGCCGGTAAAGCTGGAGTTGACAGACAACAGTAAACCGAGCCGAGGACAGGGTGAACAGCCATAAGAATGCCAAATTGACTGCACGCGGTCGAGAGGAAATGATCCGGCGGATGAGCGAAAAGCCCGCAGCCGCAGTTGCGGCGGGTTTTGGTGTAAGCCTGCGTACCGCCAGAAAGTGGATGAGCCGCTACAGGCAGGGAGGCTTTGAGAATCTTGCGGACAGAAGTTCTCGCCCGAAGCGATGCCGGGGCACACTGACGGAACAAGATTTTGGTTCCATTTTGGCTTTGCGCAAAGAGCGCCTGACTGGTGATGAAATTGCGTTACGTCTTGGCCTTTGCCGCAGCAGCGTGTTCCGGGCCTTGCGTAAACTCGGCTGCTCCCGGATTTCATCTTTGGAGGAAAAAGCGCCCATCCAGCGTTACCAGTGGGAAAAGCCCGGGCAAATGCTGCATCTGGATATCAAGCGACTGGGCAAGATTGACGGCGTTGGCCACAAGAAAGCAGGAACACGGCAAGTCCGTCGCCGCCACCCAGGCTGGGAATACTTACACGTCTGCGTGGATGATGCGTCCAGGGCAGCGTATACAGCGGTGCTCCCGGATGAGACCGCGGAATCAGCGATAGAGTTTTTATGGTTTGCGGTAGCTTGGTATAGCGCCCACGGCATAAAAGTGGAACGAGTACTGACGGATAATGGAGCGTGTTATAAATCCCAAAAATTCCGGGATGCGTGCCGGGAGTTTGGCATAAAGCATAAACGGACCCGACCTTACCGGCCTCAAACCAATGGCAAGGCGGAACGCTTTATCAGGACGGCCTTGAAAGAGTGGGCATACGCACACACGTATACCCACTCAGAGAAAAGAACAGCGAACTTGCCGGTCTGGACGCATCGCTACAACTTTGTGCGTCCGCATACGGCTCTTGGCAGAAAACCTCCAGCCTCAAGGCTGAACGGAGGGTGAACAACGTGTTGACACTCTACACCTAGAGCTTGTCCGGGCAAACCCTAAAATGTCCACTCAAAGCTAAAATTTTTAGGGGTATAAAATTTATTTTTCTAAATATGCCGTATAAATTAAGAGAGTTAAATAGGTAATTTAAATCCCGTCTCCGCATTTTGAAATTATGAGCATTAGCTGTGCTTCTCCGATGTGCTTATCAAAAAATGCCTTAAAATGGAATACGTTTACCCCGCTTTTTCGTCCCACTCCAGTTGCCCAATTTTTCCGAGTCCCGCTCCCTTCTGTCTAATCCCGTCCGCAAACGTCCTCAGCTATCCCGAATTTTTTGGGGTAACTGGCAGGGTAAATTTTTTTCAAAAAAATTTTTATTAAATTATATCAAGTAGATATTTGCCAAAAAAGACTGAGTTACGACAGAACCCCTTGTGAAATTATCAACAACATCAGCAAACTATGAACATCCCTTTGCTTTGCCTTGCTTATCGGCAAATAATCGATTTTCAATATATCAATTATTCTTATTTTCACAAGACATTTATACAAAGTACTAGGAATATTTTGCGATAGACTTCGTACTGATACCAGGAGGCGATCGCCGCTGCATCAAAAAAAATTCTTATATTCGATAATGCGGCCTTGGCCGGGTGAGCCACACCGGACAGGCGAGAGTACAAAACGACCGCGAGCGACGCCATGGTGGGCCGATTTAACGCGGTACGGCGGGGTCGGCAAGCTCTGGCAGTGCCCCGCCAGCCACGGCCCACAGGTACAAACTCGCCACCGAGCCATAAGGGCTGAAGCGACGGCGGTAGACCTCAAACCGCTGACGGTCGACCACCTTGTGCCTGTAGACCATGCGCAGCCCTCTGTGAATGGCCAGATCGCCAAAGCTGAGCACATCGGGCCGCTGGAGCGAAAACAGCATGAGCATTTCCGCCGTCCATACGCCCACTCCCTCCAGCGCGCACAGGGCGGCGCTCAGTTGCGACTGATCCATCCGGCGCAGGGCCTCCACATCCAGCTCGCCCTGCAGGACCTTGCGGGCAGCGCCCTTCATGTACCCTACTTTGCGAAACGACAGCCCAAGCTGTTGCAGACTGTCTGCGGCGGCGCTGTCCACAGTTTCGGGCGTGACCCGCCCAAGGGCCTGCTCCAATCGCGCCCATACGGTCTGCTGGGCCTTGGTGGCGATCTGCTGCCCCACGATGGCGTGCATCAGCGCGTCAAAAAGATCAGGACGAACCTCGCGCCGCACGGGTCCAATCTGCTCTATGACAGCGGCCAGCCGCTTGTCCCGACGTGAGAGGTATTCGGTCTCCTGTTGCCCGTAGACAAAATACTGGGGCATGGCGCTTCCTTGTGCTGAGGGTGGTTGCCGTACGCTACCCCATCGCCGCACATAAAAAAAGCCGCTGACGCGGCAAGATACATGCGTAACAAAAAAAAGCGGCGCGAAACTCGGTCGGTTCCGCGCCGCTACAACGTGCAGCCAGCCTAATTTTTCAGGCTGTGGATGGGGGCGGGGATGCGCCCGCCAAGTCCGATGAAGTCGGTGGCGTCGCCCTTGGGTACAGGGATGATGGCCGCCTTGCCCAGCAGGCCGCCAAACGACACCTCTTCGCCCACGCCCTTGCCGGGCACGGGGATAAGGCGCACGGCCGTGGTCTTGGTATTGATGACGCCAATGGCCATTTCGTCGGCGATAATGCCCGAGATGGTCGATGCGGGCGTGTCGCCGGGGATGGCGATCATGTCCAGACCCACAGAGCACACGCTGGTCATGGCCTCAAGCTTTTCAAGGCTGAGCAGGCCGGAGGTGGCGGCAGCCTCGATGCTCGAGTCTTCCGAAACGGGAATAAACGCGCCCGAAAGACCGCCCACCGAGGAAGATGCAAACGCTCCGCCCTTTTTCACCGCGTCGTTCAGCATGGCCAGTACAGCGGTGGTGCCGGGCGCGCCGATGCTGGAGAGGCCCATGCTCTGAAAAATTTCGCCCACAGAGTCACCCACTGCGGGGGTGGGAGCCAGCGAGAGGTCGGCCACGCCAAAGGGCAGGCCCAGACGGGTGGCCACTTCCGTGCCGATCATCTCGCCCACGCGGGTAACCTTGTAGGCAGTGCGCTTGATGACCTCGGCCATATCCAGCAGGGTAAGGCGGCCGCCCTTGCCGTTGTGACCAGCCTCGCGGGCGCGGTCGAGGGCCTTTTTGACAACGCCGGGTCCGGAGACGCCCACGTTGATGACCACATCGGGCTCGCCCACGCCAAGGTAGGCGCCAGCCATAAAGGGTACGTCCTGAGGAATGTTGGCAAACACCACAAGTTTGGCGCAGCCGATGCCGCCGCGTTCGGCGGTGGCGTTGGCGACCTTAAGGATCTGCTGGCCCATGAGGGCCACGGCATCCATGTTGATGCCGCTGCGCGACGAGGCCACGTTGATGGAGGAGCAGATGCGGTCGGTCTCGGCAAGCGCCTGGGGCAGGGCTTCAATCAGGGAGCGGTCGCCGCTGGCAAAACCTTTTTCCACCAAGGCGGAAAAACCACCCAGAAAATCGACGCCCGCCTCCTTGGCGGCTTCGTCAAGGGCCTTGCACACGCGCACCATGCCGTCGGGTCCAAAGGGCGCGCCCACCACGGCAATGGGGCTCACGCTGATGCGCTTGTTCACCACCGGGATGCCGTACTTGTCGCCCACTTCGTTGCATACTTGCACGAGCTGGGAGGCGTAGCGGTTCAGTTTGGCCTTAACGTTGGCGGTAAAAAGCTCAAGATCATGACTGACGCAGTCAAACAGGCTTACGCCCAGGGTGACTGTGCGCACATCAAGGTGCTCGTTGCGGAGCATGTTCAACGTGCTGATAACTTCGCGTTCTGAAAGCATGGAGGTCTTCCTGTATTTTCGGGTGCGGCCGCCCCTGGGGCGACCCGCCCGGCAGGCGGATTTTATTCCCCGTCGCTCATGCGCGCGGGGCAGGAAAGCGCATCTGGACAAAACAGGCGGTCAAGCGCCTTGGGGGCAACGCTGCCGCGCCTGTGGCGCGCTGGCGTGGACGCCCTGCGCGGCCCGGTCTGTTAAAAAGAGTTCACTCGATGCACGGCCTCAAAAATATCCCGGTGCTGGGCGCTCACGCGCAGGTCGCGCTTTTGCCCCTCGCAGTCAAGTTCGCGGCGCAGCCGGCCCATGTCGACGCTCTTGGGCACCATTACCTCAAACACAAAAAGCGCATGGTTGGCTCCGCCCTCGCCCAGTATGGCCTTGAGGCTTTCGATGTTCACGCCGTGGCGGGCAAACACGCGGCTCATGGCGGCGATGAGGCCGGGTTTGTCCGGGCCGTCGGCTGTGACCACAAAGGGCTCGCAGTGCAGGTCTGTTCCCCACTGTCCCTTGATGGCCGGGCGCACCAGCACGGAAAGGTCGACCTTGGCGGCCTCAAGGCCGCCGTTCAGTTTGGCGCGCAGGCTTTCGGCGTCTTTCTCCGGGGCCGCAACCACAAAAATAGCCGCAAACTCGCCGGAAAGGATCGTCTGGGTCACTTCCTCGATGTTGCAGCCGCTTTCTTCAAGAATTCGGCTCACAGAGGCCACCACGCCGGGGCAGTCGCGCCCCAGAAAGGAGGCTGTAAATTTTTGCATGACACTGTCCTTGGAAAAGCCGCCAGCATGGGCCAGCGGCGGTTGTATCGTGTAAAAGTGTTTTATACACGCAAACAGGGTAAAACTTCAAGGGGGCGCAACGGCCCATTCTGCGCGGGTTTTTCGCCAAAGAAGTGCAAAAAAGCAGCTTCTCCCGCCCTGGGGCTACCGACTGATATCAAGGACGCGCGTAAGACATATGCGCACAAGGGACGATGTTTGCCGCATGCGGGGCAATCTTGACGCCTATGCGCTAATGGCATACCGTAGCGCTCCTTTCAGGTATGGGCCATTCAGGAGTCGTTACGTGGATAATCGGGAAAAGAAAAGCAGCAAGCCTGCAGTCAAGTTGGGTACCAAGTCGCAGCATGCGGGCTATTTTATGCCCATGCTGGAAAGTTTTGCCGTACGCGAAGGCCTCAACGAAGTTGTCAAAAACCGCGTTGTCAAATCGTGCGACCTTTTGGACGCGGGGGTTCCGCTTTTTCCCAACGACTTCCGCAAAGAGCACGACGTCGCCTGGGTGCTGGAAAAATTTGGCGCGCTTGAGGGCGAAGACCTGGACAGCCAGGAAGACGTCTTTGCCATTGCGGGCCGTATTGTTTCCTTGCGCTCGTTCGGCAAGGTGGCCTTCTTCCATATCATGGACCAGAGTGGCCGCATCCAGTGCTACGCCTCGCGCGAGCATATGGACGAAGCAAACTACATGGTGGTCAAAAAGCTTGATGTAGGCGATATTGTTGGTGTTTCTGGCCACCTGTTTCGCACCAAGACGGGCGAGCTGACCATCGCCTGCCGCAAGGTCAAGCTGATCACGCGCTCCATGCGCCCTCTGCCCGAAAAATATCACGGCCTCACCGATATGGAGACGCGCTACCGTCAGCGCTACGTCGACCTTATCGTTACGCCCCGCGCCCGCGAAATTTTCTTTAAACGCAGCCTTATTGTGCGCGAATTTCGCCGCTTTATGGAAGACCACGGCTTCATGGAAGTAGAAACCCCCATGATGCAGCCCCTGGCGGGCGGCGCTGCGGCCAAACCGTTTAAAACGCACCACAACGCCCTCGACCTGCCCCTGTTTTTGCGCATTGCGCCAGAGCTGTACCTCAAGCGCCTTCTGGTTGGCGGGTTTGAAAAAGTTTTTGAGCTCAACCGCAACTTTCGCAACGAAGGCATCGACACACGTCATAATCCGGAATTCACCATGTGCGAGTTCTACTGGGCGTACGCCACGTTTGAGCATCTCATGGACTTTACGGAACAGCTCTTTGCCCACCTTGCCATGGCCGTCTGCGGCACGACCGTAGTGCCCTATCAGGGCGAGATGATCGACCTTACGCCCGGCAAATGGACCCGCCTCAGCTTTTACGATTCGCTTACCCAGGTCGGCGGGCATTCGCCGGAATTTTATAACGACTACGGCAGGGTCAAGGCCTACATCCGCTCGCGCGGCGAAAAGGCCGCCGACAGCGAAAGCCTGCAAAAACTGCACGCCAAACTTTTTGATCTGGATGTGGAAGGCAAGCTGATCCAGCCCCACTTTATCTACCATTACCCCACGGAAATCTCGCCCCTCTCGCGTCGTAACGACGCGCACCCGGAACTGACCGACCGGTTTGAGCTGTTCATCACCGGGCGCGAACTTTCCAACGCATTTTCCGAACTCAACGACCCCGTGGATCAGCGGCTGCGATTTGAAGACCAGGTGCGCGAGCGCGAGGCTGGCGACGACGAGGCCCACAGCATGGACCAGGACTACCTGCGCGCCCTCGAGTACGGCATGCCCCCGGCGGCCGGACAGGGCGTGGGCATAGACCGGCTGGTGATGCTGCTTACAGACAGCGCGTCCATCCGCGAGGTCATACTCTTCCCCTTGTTGCGGCCCGAGGTGTAACAACGCTCTGGCAGCACGCCGACCATCTGCTTAAAAAGCAAGCGTATCAGTAAACGTCGCCTCAGGGCGGCGTTTCTTTTTTGCAATTATCCATTTTTGTATAAACAGGTTTGCAAACAGCTTGACACCACCCTGGCAAAAAAACAAAATCATATCAACAATGTATAGTATTTCCGCTATCTAATAATACAAGATTGTTATCTGTATTCATTCTGTGCTCACGCGCCCAACTGGGCCGCATATGGCGTCATAGATATGGAAAGGAGTTTTACATGAAGATGCGACTGCTGAGCAAAATGCTTCTGTACATCCTTACCCCGGCGATTGCTGGGCTGCTGCTGCTGGCTGGTGTAAGCTACCAGATGTCAGGGGACATTTTGCGCGATCAGATCCGCAACGACGCCCGCTCTCTGTTGCGTTGCCAGACCATCGGCCTCCACGCCATGCTGCAGGTCATGGAGGAAGCCCTCTCCCTGGTCGCCGCCGACAAACGGGTCAAACTGTACCTTGACTCCGTCAATGACAAGATGCCCGAGGTCATGACGCGCACCATGTATGCCGATGCGGACGCGACCCTCGAAAGCTTTGTGTCGCTCAATTCCAATTTTGCCTTTTGCGGCGTTGCCGGTCTTGAAGGCAAGGCCATTGCCCACCATGTGGCGGGCGAAAAGCATCCCAGCAAATCTGTTGGCGTGAGCTTTACCGACCGTGATTATTTTCAGCGCGGCATGCAGGGCAAAAAAAACCATTGTGGGCGTGATCAGTAAAACCACGGGCAAAATTACCACGGTAATGGGTCTGCCCATTCTGCGCGACGGCAAGCCGGTCGGCATTGTCTGGGCGGGCATCGACAACGAAAGCATGGCGAGCAAAACCACCAGCCAGATTGATTTTGGCTCCAAGGGCAGCATCTACGCCTACGACTCCCATGGTAAAATCATGCTGCACCGCGACCCCAAGGCCTACGGCCGCGACGACAGCAGCAAGCCATATCTTGCCGAAATTCTTAAAAATCCAGAGGGTCACGTCAGTTTTGTCGCCGAAGATGGGCGAGAAAAAAACATCTATTATCAGGCAATGCCCGCTGAAGGCTGGGTCTTGTGCCTGGAATTTGACCGGGACGAAATATTCAATCCCATCAAGGTGATGCTGAGCAACAGCATGCTGCTGACCCTGGCCAGCGCACTGGTGGTGGGGCTGATCATCTTTTTTGCGGCGCGGGCCATCGCCCGTATGCTCAAAGGCATTTCGGGCATGGCCGAAGCCGTGGCCCAGGGCCGCCTTGAGGCCAGCGCCAGCGAAAGAGCCCTGCTGCTCCGGGCTGCCAAACGCCGCGACGAATTCAGCACCCTGGCCCTGGGCATGGAAAACATGATTGATAACATCAAGCGCCTGCTGCAGGAGAGTGCGCAAAAAGCCCGTGATGCCCAACAGGCTACCGAACAGGCCAGGCTCGCCACCGCCAGGGCCGAAGAAGCCGCCCAAAAGGCTGAAAACGCCAAGCGTGAAGGCATGCTGGCGGCGGCTGGTCAGCTGGAAGAAGTCGTGGAGATTATTTCCGCCGCCTCAAACCAGCTCTCCGGGCGTATAGAGCAGTCGGACCATATCGCGGCCCAATCGGCCCAGCGCCTCAGCGAGGCCGCAACAGCAATGAATGAAATGAACGCCACGGTGCAGGAAGTGGCCCGCAACGCCTCCTCCGCCTCGGCGGTGTCTGCAGAAACGCGCGCCAATGCCGAGAGCGGGGCCAATATTGTAGAAAACGCCCTCAAGAGCATCGGGCAGGTGCAAAAGGTCTCGCTGGCGCTCAAGGACGACATGACCAAGCTCAACCAGCATGCGCAGGCCATCACCCAAATCATGAACGTCATCTCGGACATCGCCGACCAGACCAACCTGCTGGCGCTTAACGCGGCCATTGAAGCGGCGCGGGCGGGCGAGGCGGGACGAGGTTTTGCCGTGGTTGCCGACGAGGTACGCAAGCTGGCCGAAAAAACCATGGCGTCCACCAACGATGTGGGCAACGCCATCGAGGCCATCCAGCAGAGCGCTTCGCAGAGCGTTGCCGCCATGGACAAGGCACTGGAAGAGGTCAACACAGCCACAGACTTTGCCAGCCAGTCGGGTACGGCCCTGCGGGACATTGTGAGCAACGTCGAGGCCACCGCTGATCAGGTGAGCGCCATAGCCACGGCCAGCGAGCAGCAGTCCGCAGCAAGCGAAGAAATCAACCAGTCCATTGTCGAGGTAAACAACATGTCCGGACAGACGGCGCTGGCCATGGGCGAAGCCTCAAAGGCCGTCGCCGACCTTGCCCAGCAGGCGCGCAGGCTGAGCGAACTCATCGAGGCCATGAAGCGCGGCTGACCGTACAAAAACAACGGATATTCACCTCTTCCCAGGCTCTGCTTGGGCAAGGGATTGCCCCCCCGGCAGGTTCGCCGAGCCGCCGGGGGGCGCTTTGCCATGGTTGACTTTGCGCTTGGGCCTTGCCCAATGCGGTACGCCGGGTCTGCGCTGTCCGAGATATGGCAGTTTCAGACTGACGACAGTGCGCATGCGCGGCTGGCGAAGCCCCAGACACACGTGCTGCAGGGCACGCATCGCAGAAACCTTCAGGTCGCCAGCATAAGGCCGGCCCTCCTGCGGACTCACGGCGCGATCGCCCCCCGCGCACAGGCAATTGCCGCGCGCTCTAAAATAACTCTTGAATATCCGGGCAAGGTGGGACAATATGCCGCAAATGTCATTTGAACTATTTGTCGCACTGCGCTACCTCTTCTCGAGGCGAAAGCAGACATTCATTTATATCATATCGATCATGTCCATTCTGGGCGTGGCTATTGGCGTTGGTGCGCTGGTAGTGGTGCTGGGCGTGTACAACGGCCTGACCACTGACATGCGCGACAAGATTCTGGGGGCCAATGCCCATGCCATCGTCATGTCCTACATACCCTCGGCCTTTGAGAACCGCAGCGACCTTCTGGACCGCGTGCGCTCGGTGAAGGGCGTTACCGGCGCTACGCCTTTTATTTACACCGAGGTCATGCTTTCCGCCGGCGGCGGCGTCAAGGGTGTGGTGCTGCGCGGCATTGACCCGCAAACCGCGCCTGCAGTGCTCTCCATGCTGCGGCAAATGCGCGTGGGTTCAGCCGCCGACCTTGAACGCGAAGGCGCACCGGGGCTGATAGTTGGCGAGGAGCTGGCCAAACGCCTGGGCCTGGGCCTGGGCAGCCGCGTCAACCTGCTTTCGCCCTCCGGGCAAAAGACCACCTCGGGCTACGCCCCGCGCGTACGCCCCTTTGAGGTTGTGGGCATCTTCAAGACCGGCATGTTTGAATACGATTCGTCGCTGGGCTTTGTTACCCTTGCCGCTGCACGCGACGTGCTGGGCCTGCCCGACAACTACCTCTCGGGCGTAGAGCTGACGGTGGCGGACGTCTACAAGGCCGACCAGACCGCGGCCGCGGTTTCCACCGAGCTGGGTTCGCCGTTTTACGTGCGCTCGTGGATGGAAATGAACGCCAACCTATTTGCCGCGCTCAAGCTGGAAAAAATCGGCATGTTTATCCTGCTGGCAATGGTGGTGCTGATCGGCTCGTTTTCCATCGTCACCACGCTGGTTATGCTGGTTATGGAAAAAACCCGCGACATTGCAATCATAATGTCCATGGGCGCCACCAGCGGCATGATTCGACGCATATTCATGTTTCAGGGCACCATCATCGGCGTTATCGGCACGCTGCTGGGCTATGCGCTGGGCCTTTCGCTCGGCTGGCTGCTCAAACGCTACCAGTTCATAAAACTGCCCGAAAACGTCTATACCCTTGACCACCTGCCCATAATCATCAGCCTGTCTGACGTGCTTATCATCGGGGCCAGCGCCATGCTGCTGTGCTTTCTGGCCACCCTGTACCCGGCCCGTCAGGCATCGCGCCTGCAACCGGCGGAAGCCCTGCGCTACGAATAGCCATGCCAGCACTCTATACTTTTTCAAATGTGGTCAAAAAATTTGCCACGGCCAATGAAGATATCGAAATTATCAAGGATATCAGCATGGTTGTGGAAGAAGGCGAGATGCTGGCCATTGTGGGACAGTCCGGTTCCGGCAAGAGCACCCTCTTGCATCTTATGGGTGCTCTTGATACTCCAAGTTCGGGCGAGATATGTTTTGAGGGGCGCAACATGGCGCTCATGAGCGCAGACCAGAAGGCTGCTTTTCGCAACAAGACTCTGGGCTTCGTTTTTCAATTTCATCATCTGCTGCCGGAATTTTCTGCCCTTGAAAATGTGGCCATGCCGGCTATAATCGGTGGTGCGAGCCAACGTTCAGTGATGACCCGTGCGCGTGAAATGCTTGACCGCGTGGGCCTTTCGGCGCGTATGGACAGCAAAATTGCTACCCTCTCAGGCGGCGAACGCCAGCGGGTAGCCATTGCTCGCGCGGTTTTTATGCGACCGCGTGTTCTGCTGGCTGATGAACCTACCGGCAATCTGGATGAAGTTACCGGGGCTCAGGTGGGCGAACTCATGAACGAACTCAATCGTGAATTGGGCATGACCCTCGTAGTTGTGACGCACAACCGGGAGCTGGCCGCAGGCATGGGCAGAACCCTGGAACTGAAAGCGGGGACCTTGTATGAGAAGATTTTTGAATAACGTGCTGTGCAAAGCTCTGTGCCTTGCCGTGCTGGCCTGCGCCACCCTGGCGCTTTCGGGTGGAGCCATGGCGGCGGAAGGCCCCCTTGTGCTTGTTTTGCCCTTTCAGGTGAACGCTGGGCCGGAATTGCCCAACGCTTCACAAGACCTGCCGCAGATGATCGCCGATCAGCTGGCGCAAAACGGCATGCGTGCAGTCCCCATGGCGACCGCGCGCCAGTTGCAGCGCAGCAGCGGCGAATCCATTGATCTCGCCACGGCCCGCGAGCTTGGCCGCAAGGCTGGCGCCCGCATGGTCATTTACGGCAAGTTTAACCAGCTGGGCCAGGGCTTCTCCATGGACACGCGCATTGTGCCTGTCTATAACGGCGATGCCGTGCCTGCCGGTTTTGAGCGCAACTCGCTCACCGCACTGAACGAATGCACGGCAGCGCTGGCCAAGCGCGCCGCCGAGGTTGCCAACCCCGCTACGGCGGCGGAGGCTGTACCGCAAAAGTCCGACGCCCCGGCCACGCTGGTTCCCATGGGCGCTCCCGCTTCCGCGCACGGCGGCATCGCCGATGTGCAGGTACGCGGCATGAAGGTGCTTGACCCCGACACCGTGCTCATGCGCCTTACCATCCGCAAGGGCGACAACCCCGACGCCACCGCCATCAACGAAGAAGTAAAACGTATCTGGGATATGGGGTACTTCAGCGATGTGCAGGCCAACCTTGAAGGCAACGTGCTTGTCTTTACCGTGGTTGAAAAACCCCGCATCGACAACATCATTATTGAAGGTTCGGACAAGGTCAGCAAGGACGACGTGCTTGCGGCCATGGGCACCAAGAGCGGCAGCGTGCTGAACGAGCAGGTGCTCTCCGACGACCTGCAGAAGGTCAGCGAGCTGTACCACAAGGAAGGCTTTTACCTCGCCAAGGTAACCTACCGCCTCGAAGACCGTCAGGGCGGTCGCGGCGCAGTGCTGGTGCTCAGCGTCAAGGAAGGCAACAAGCTTTATATCAAGGAAGTGAAGATCGAGGGTCTTACCAAGCTCGATCGCGGCGACCTTGACAAATACATGGCCCTCAAGCCGCGCGGCATCTTCTCGTGGCTCACGGGTACGGGCGTGCTCAAGGACGAATACCTTGAGCGCGACACCAACGCCATTGCCGCATTTGGCCTCAATGAAGGCTACGTGGACATTCAGGTGGCCGCGCCTACGGTCGATTATCGTGACGACGGCATCTACATTACCTTTAACGTACACGAAGGTCCGCGCTACAATGTGCGCGACGTGGTCTTTGCTGGCGACGTTATCGACAGCGAAGACAAAATGCTTGAAGTCGTGCAGATGGACGACTGGAAAAAGTCTGACAAGCACTTTTCGCTTACGGTCATGCAGGAAGACTCCAAGCGCCTGACCGACTACTACGCCGACTACGGCTACGCCTTTGCCGAAGTGGATACCAAGGTCGTCAAGGCCGAGGACGGCAGCGATCAGGTCGACGTGGGTTATGTCATCACCAAAAAGCAGAAGGTGTTCATCCGCCGCCTGTCGGTGGAGGGCAACACCAAGACCCGCGACAACGTCATCCTGCGTGAAATGCGCCTGGGCGACGGCGACATGTACGAAGGCGCCAAACTGCGCCGCTCCAACGAGCGTTTGAACCGCCTGCGCTTCTTCTCCGCGGCGGATATGGAACTGATCCCCACTGACAAGGAAGACGAGGTCGACCTCAAGGTCAAGGTCAAGGAGGCCAACACCGGCGCCATCATGGGCGGCATTGGCTACTCGACCTACTACGACGTGGGCGTCACCGCCTCCATCATGGAGCGCAACCTCTTTGGCCGCGGCTACTGGCTGCAGCTGCAGGGCTTCTTCTCCTGGCGGCGTACGTCCGGCGTGCTGTCATTCACCAACCCGCGCCTGTATGATACCGACCTTTCCGTCGGCAACGACCTGTACTACACCCACGATTACTGGGATAACTTCACCAAGGATACCGTGGGCGACACGATCCGCCTCTCGTACCCCATTGGTGAATACACCAGCGTTGGCGGCGGTTATCGCCTTGAACGCTACACCCTGTACGACGTGGACGACAACGCTTCGCCCTATATCAGCGATTACAAGGGCGTTAACTGGACAAGCGCCATTTCTGGCCGCATCCTGCGCGACACCACAGACTCCAAGGAGCGCCCCACCAAGGGCACCATCGCCCGCCTGTGGGCTGAATACGGCGGCGGCGGCCTTGGCGGTACCGACAACTTTATCAAGACCGTGGCCGACTGGCAGGGTTTCTGGTCGTTCAATCCGCAAAACACCGTCCACCTGCGCGGACGCTTGGGCGGCGTGTACCAAAATACCGGATCCAACGTGCCCGTGTTTGAACGCTTCTGGGTGGGCGGCATGGATACCATCCGCGGTTACTCCTTCTCCGACCTTTCGCCCCGCGACTACAAGTACAACGGCGACCAGATCGGCGGCGACCGTATGGGCGTTGCCAACCTTGAATACATCTGGACCTTCCAGAAAGAACTTGGCCTGGCCTTGGTGCCCTTCTTTGATGCCGGTTACAACATCGACAGCAAAACCATGGGCAGCGAGCTCAACAAGTACATTGTCTGCTCCACCGGTCTTGAACTGCGCTGGCGTTCGCCCATGGGCGATCTGCGCATCGCCTACGGCATCCCGCTGGTTCAGGACTATGACAAGGAACGCGAGAATGGTCGCATAGAATTCAGCATGGGCCAGTTCTTCTAGACCTGGGGCACTTGCCGCCCTTGCGGCGTATATTCGGCGCGCCGGAAGCACAGTAGTAAGTGCCTCCGGCGCGCTGCCCGTTTTTGGAGGGTACGTTCTGGCTCTTAACGCCGCTACCAGTCAGACAAAGCCGATGGCATGCTATATGCTTTACATTGGCAAGCAACAGCTTTATGCGTCAGATTATTGTCACCAAGTATGGCAAAGGGAAATACCGTGGCCGGAAAATCCACCCAGCCCAAGGCTTCCGAACAGGTTAGCAGCACCAACATGCGTCGGCTTGTGCCGCCGCTGGCCTTTCTTGCCGCCCTCTGCCTGATGGTTGTATGTTTTTACGACTCCGGCTACACGTCGCTGCCGCCAACCGGCAAGCGCTATGATCTGGCCAAGGCCAGCATCGATACCCTGCGGCAGGACGAAAAACGCTCAGGGCAACGCGAACCTTGGGAAAACCTGGCTGCCGAGTTCCGCGCCATCTATGATGCAGACCCCGGCTGGCCCAACCGTCCCGCCGCCCTGTTCCGCGCAGCCGAAAGCCTTGAGGAACTGGCGCGCCGTTCATTTGCCAAGGCCGACGCCAGGAAAGCTATCGAATGTTATGAGGCCGTTGCGCAACGCCACGCGGACAGCCGCCTTGCGGACGACGCCCTGTTTCGCGCAGCCAAACTGCGGGCGGCCTGGCTCAAGGACGACAAGGGGGCGCTAGCCCTGCTTGAGCGCATCAAAAGCCAATACCCAAAGGGAGACATGCTTCAGGAGGCGCTGGCACTGGAAAAAACACTCCAGGCCGCAGCCAATGGGCGCACAGCGCCTGAAGCACGCCAGGTTGCCAGCACGGACGGTAAAGAGCCAAAGGACGAACCGGCTGCCAGATCCGCAGGCCAGGCGTCACCGGTCGCGCAGACAAACGGCAATGCCGATACCGTTTCGAGTTTGAAGGCTGCGCCGCCGCAGCCATTGCCGCAGGCAGACCTGCTGCCGCGCTACCGCGAGGCCAAGGCCAAAATGGATGCCCTGCGCGCAGACAAGGTGCGCTCGTGCTGGCGGCAACCTTGGGAAGAGCTGACCACGGAATTTCAGCGCATTTACATAAGCCGCAAAGACTGGGCGATCTCGCCTGGCGCGCTGTTTCGCGCGGCCTCAAGCCAGGAGGCCCTGTCCGACTGCTCGCACCTGACGGACGAATACCGTCAGGCCCGCGATCTTTACCTCAAGCTGGCGCAGGAATTTCCCAAAAGCGCCCTTGCGGACGATTCGCTGCTGCGCGCCGCCGCCATTGACGCCGACCACCTCAATCAGCCGGGTGAGGCACTTGAGCTGCTTGACGCCATCGTAGCCCTGTACTCAGGCGGCGACAAAACCGCGGAAGCGCAGACGCTCCGCAGCCGCCTCACCGGCGCACCCGCCAATGCGTCTGCCGCAGACAAGCCCGTCGCCGCAACACCGGCTGTCAAACCCGTGGTGCAGGCTCTCTCTTGGAATTCACTGAGCAAAAACAGTGTGGAAATCGTACTGGAGCTCAGCGCCCCTGCCCGCTTTACCGCCAAGCTCAACAATGCCGCAACAAACGGCAAGGCGAGGACCGGGCAGACCTCGTTGCAGGTCGCGCTGGAAAACGCCGCTGTGGAAAAAACCGTACGCAAAGGCGTGAGCATACGCGGCAGCCTCTTCAAGGGCATGAGCGTGAGCGACGGCAAGGCAGGCGAAGCGGTACTCCAGTTCAATTTTCAGGATGCCCGGCGGTTTGACGCGCGTACAGAATCAAATCCCTGCCGTATTATCCTGCGCGTAGCGAGCGGTACAACACTTCTGCCCCCTGTCAATAACGCCAAGGGCGGCTTTGCCCAGGCGCAGCTCAATGGATCGGGCCAGCCTGATGAATCGGGGCAGCCCGATGCGACGGCTCAGACTGGGGTGACGGGGCAGGCTGCCGGTGTCGCTGCCAACAGCACGCCTGCAGGCCCTCCTTCACCTCGTCTGGTGCGCGATATGGCCCGCCAGCTGGGCCTTACCGTACGCACGGTATTTATCGACGCCGGTCACGGCGGCCGCGACCCCGGCACCAACCACAACGGCGTGCTCGAGCGCGCCATCTCTCTCGACGTGGCCCTGACCCTTGGCCGCCTGCTTGAAGCCAACGGCCTTGATGTGGTTTATAGCCGCACAGGCGACAAATCCGTTTCGCTGCGCGAGCGTACGGTCATGGCCAATGCCGCTGGGGCCGACCTGTTTGTGTCCATCCATGTCAACGCCAATGACGACGCCAGCGTACAGGGATTTGAAACCTACTACCTCGACATCGCCAGCAACCCTGACGCCGCCCGTCTGGCCACGCTTGAAAACGCCGACGGCGACCACAAACTCGGCGACATGCAAAAAATGCTGGCCGACGTAATGCTTAACGCCAGAGTGGATGAATCGCGCCATCTGGCGCAGGACGTACAGCGCATGGCGCAGTTCCGCTTTAAAAAGCGGCAGTTTGATACAAAGGACAACGGCATCAAGTCTGCGCCGTTTATTGTTCTGCTCGGTGCGCAAATGCCTGCGGTGCTTATTGAAATTGGTTACTGCACTAATAAGGAAGAAGCAGCCCGTCTGCTCACGCCCAAATACCGCATGACTCTGGCCGAGGGGATGGCCGAGGGCATCCTGGCCTACAAGGACAAGCTTCTCAAGCGCCGCACGGTCCAGAATTCCTTGACGCAAGAAGGCACTGGTGCTATGTGAGGCAAGTAATTTCAACTATGTGTTTTTGGCCTGTACCATAGCAAATAACTGTTTTTTAGTGCACCTCAGATAGTTATGGCTGTTTTGCAAAATGTAGTACATAGTTGCGGCAGCAGAGGAATCTTCTCTTACGGCGCGCGGCTCAGCCCAGTTCCGCAAGGACGACATAACAAATCAGCATTGGGGAAGGAGAACTTTCATGCGCAAGGTTTTGATGACGGCTGTTGCGGTTGGCATGCTGCTTGCCGGACAAGTCTATGCTGCTGACGGCAGCGCCGTACCTGCAGCCAAGATCGGTGTTGTTGACATGCAGACGGTGGCGACGCAGAGCATCCCTGCCCAGGCCGCCAAAACAACAATGGAAAACAAGTTCGGCAATGAACGCAACGAACTTGAAAAGCAGGGCGAAGCTCTGAAAAAGAAAGCGGAAGCTCTGAAAAACCCCAAGGCCAGCGAAGAAAAGAAGCTGGACTTCATCCGTTCCAAGCAGGATCTGGACCAGAAGACCCGCAACTTCCTGCGCAAGGTTGAACAGGAAGAAGTGAAGCTTCGCCAGGACATGGTTACCCTTGTCTTCAGCGCTACCTACGAAGTTGCCCGCGCCAAGGGCTTCAACTTTGTGGTGGACGTCACCGCTGGCGGCGTGCTGTATGCCGATCAGTCCATGGATCTGACCCAGGACGTGCTGTCCGAAGTCAACAAGATATACAAAGACAAATCCAAGGACGACAAGGGCTCCAAGAAGTAACGCCCCCTGCCGTTTACTGTTCTGGCCTCTCAACCCGGAAGGGGCGAGAGGCCTTTTTTATGCTGCCTGCGGGCGGCAAAGCACAATATATTCAGGAGGCCCCATGCAGGATACCACCCCCCAGAACTTGAGCATGGACATACAGCGCATTTTGCGGCTGCTGCCCCACCGCTATCCTTTTTTGTTGGTGGACAGGGTGGTGGAGTGCGTTTCAGGCTCTCATATCCGGGCCTACAAAAATGTTACCTTTAACGAACCTTTTTTTCAGGGGCATTTTCCCGGTGCACCCATCATGCCCGGCGTGCTCATTCTGGAGGCGCTGGCCCAGACTGGCGGTCTGTTGGCTGTTTCGGGCATGGAGAGCCTTGACGACAAACTTTTTCTGTTTACCGGCCTTGACGGCGTAAAATTCCGTCGTCAGGTGGTGCCGGGCGACAGGCTTGATCTTGAATGCAGCAACCTGCGCATGAAGCTCAAGCTTTGCAAGATGGACGCCCGTGCATATGTGGACGGCAAACTGGCAGCCGAAGCCCAGATTACCGCCGCCATCGGCGACAGGCCCAAGAGCTAGGGCGGCACGCGACATCTCGCCAAAAGGGGAAGGGATTACAACAATCCCTTCCCCTTTTGGTTGGCCTGTCCTGCGGACTGACAAAATTTATCGGCCATCTCGCGCGATGGCAGGCTCTGACGGCGGCACTCCCCAGCGTGGCGAAACAGGGCTGACGGTGCGGCAAGCCCCCATGGAGTTCTGCGGCGGACGTTAACGCTGCATGCAGCAGCTCCCTACAAAAGCCCAAGGCTGTGCAGGGCATCTGCCACATCTTCCACCGGCAGCGAGTCAAGGCACGGCGTGAACGGCCTTGGGTATTCAAAGCCCAGATTCAGGTAGGCGTACGGCCCCTTGTGGGGCAAGAGCGCACGCACGTGCCGGCCCACCGGTCCCCAGCGCAAGGGGTTGGTCGGCCCGTGCAGGCCCACGGTGGGCGCGCCCGCAATGGAGGCCAGATGCATGGTGCCCGTGTTTACCGACACCACGGCCGAGGCGCGGCTGAACAGCCAGGCCAGCCCCTGCAGCGAGGTTCTGCCTGCCAGCGAAACAGCGGGGCACTGGGGATGCGCCTGCAAAAAGGCGTTGTTGCGCTGGGCGTCGGCTGGCCCCCCCGTCAGATACACCTCAAAGCCCTCTACGCTCAGCATGCGCGCCAGCGCATCCCAATTATCGGCGGGCCATTCCTTGAGCCATGCATGAGCCCCGGAGGGCCACATATGCAAAAAAATCCGTCGTGGCAGCGCATCGCCCGCCTCGCCCGTGGGCTCCAGCCTGCCGCACAGCTCGGCGGGCAGGTCGTCAGGCGGTGATTGCGGCATCAACAGACGCGGAGCGCCCAACAGACCGGGGTACAGCGCCCGGCCAAGCTCCAGAAAATTCTCCACCTCGTGCCTGTCGTTGCGGTGCTCAACCTTGCAAGAGTACCCAAAGGCACGGTGCTGCCCGCAGGTGTCAAACCCTACCGTTGTACGCGCATTGGAAAAATTGCACAGCACAGCCCCAAGGCGCGCCCACTGGGTGCTGTCAAAGAGCACGTCAAGCCGCTGCTCGCGCAGCCACGCGGCCATGGAAGAGACCTCGGTCACGGCAAAGGCCGCGCTGCTGTCTATGCCGGGGATCAGACGGACTGTGGCGGCATTGGCCCGCGATGTCAGCAGGACAAACCGCGCCTGAGGCAAGCGCTCGCGTAGGGCGGTAATCAGCGCGGAGAACAGCAACAGATCGCCAATGGCACCCAGGCAGATGAAACCCACTCGTTGCGGCTCGACAATGGGCGCAGCACCTCTGCCCAGACGCAAAACAGAACTGCAGGCCGCCAACGGTATACCGGCGTACCTGTCAAGCCAGCGGTTAAATCTGTTGCCGCGTTCGCCCATCAGTACGCTCCGTACCCCGTTATAACCACGGGAAAAGTCTTGGCGAGGATCCACAGATCCATCCACACAGACCAGTTGTTGATGTAATAGTGGTCAAAGGCCACGCGTTCGGCATAGGTCGTGTTGTTGCGCCCCGATATCTGCCACAGGCCGGTCAGACCGGGGCGGACCATGCAGTATTCTTCAAATACTGGGCCATATTTTTCAATTTCTTTGGCCACAATGGGGCGGGGGCCGACCAGGCTCATGTCGCCGGCAACCACATTGAGCAGCTGCGGCAGCTCGTCCAGGCTCACCTTGCGCAAAAAGCGTCCCACGCGCGTAATTCTCGGGTCGTGCTTGAGCTTGTGGTCCTTCTTCCATTCGGCCTGCAACTCAGGGTTGCGCTCAAGCATTTCCTTGAGCACCACATCAGCCTTGTCCACCATGGTGCGAAACTTGAAAATCCTTATTTCACTGCCGTTGCATCCTATGCGGCGCTGGCGGTAAAATACCGGTCCACGGCTGTCCAGACGAATGGCCAGAGCCAGCAGCAGGCCCAAAGGCACCAGTACCACGCCGCCCATGGCGCACAGCAGCACGTCCATGAGCCGCTTGGCCAGCAGACGGCGCTTGTCGCGTAGGTTTTGCCGCACCTGCAGGCCCACGGCAGCGCCAAGATCGCGCGGCGTCAGCCAATGGGCACGAAAGCCATCGTTGAACGAGGGCACAACAAGGATGCGCTCAAAAAAGCGGCTGGCTTCGGTAATATAGTCAAGACTCTGACCTTGATCCGCCTTTTGCAGAATCATGGCCATTGCCTTGGGGTTTGCCGCAGAGACCTTGGCAAACAGCGCGCGCACGGCGTCGGCGCTTGTGGGCAGGGGATACATGGAAACAGGGTGCAGGCCGCGTTCGGGCCTGCGCTTAAGGTAGCGCCAAAAATCGCGCCCGGCGTTGCCACTGTCAAAAATAATCAGTGGCCGCCCCCACCAGCGGTGGCGCATATACAACCGGCGGCACAGGCTGCGCGTAATGGGCAGCACAAACACTGTGGCCGCCCAGCTGCCCGCAATGACAATGCGGGAATAGGCGTCGCCGGTTTTAGAAAGAAACAGCACGGCCAGGATTATGCCGTACATGAGGCTTGTCAGCTGAAACAGGGCCTTGAGCTCGCGGTGCGGCGGCAGGCTGATTGTCTGGTAAAGCCCAAGACCGGCAGCCATAACTGGCCCGGTGAGCAGCAAGGGCAAAGCCCAATGGTATAACGCGGGATCCACATTGCCAAATGCGGCCCGCACCAAGAAGACCGCCATGGCCGTACCGATGATGGCCATAAGGTCAAAAATGCACAGCAGGGTTTTTTGCGGAGAAAGGCCGCAAAGCAAAAGTGCCCTGACCCAAAAGGGAAATTGTTTCATGCGAGGTGGCGCTGTGCCGTTGGATTCGACACTACGTTTGTGCGCGGTTGCCGCGTTATTGAAAAAGAAGCTCACACTCAAACGCGTCGATGCTATGCTCTTTCTTCACAAAGCACAAGAATTGCCCCTTGCGTGTGGGCATTTACCCCAACGCTCGCGCGCCCTGCGACGCGGCTTACTCCTTGCAGTTTACACTGAGCTTACGAAAGGCTTACGCCTTGCGTCGCAATCTTCCTTCTGTTACAGAAAGACTTTGTTTTCAGTGGCCGCACGGCGACAACCCTGTTGTCACGCCGTGCAGGGATGCGCAGCAGTCGCCCCGGGGCGGCCGCGTGGGCGCATGTCCGTCCTGTCATTTCCGAGGGGGAAATTGAACATGAAAAAGCTTTTCGTCTGCGCCCTGCTGGCCACCGTGCTGGCTGCCGTACCCGCATTTGCCAAAAAGGCCTATGTCAACGGCATCGATCCCGACTATCCTCCCTTCGCCTATGTTGACGAAAAGACTGGTCAGCCTGCCGGTTTTGACGTCGATTCCATGAACTGGATAGCCAAGACCATGGGATTTGAAGTGGTTCACAAGCCCATGGCGTGGGACGGCATCATCCCCGCCCTGCTCGCCAAGCAGATCGACATGGTCGACTCCGGCATGAGCATTACCCCTGAACGCGCCAAAGTCGTGCAGTTTTCCAACCCCTACTGGACGGTTTCGCGCGTGTTTGTCGTGCCCGCCGATTCCAAGCTGACCCCTGCCGACATTCTGAGCAAAAAAATCCAGCTGGGCGTGCAGCGCGGCACCTCGGAAGCCAACGACATCAAGAAAGAGCAGGAAGAAAAGAAGTATCCCTTTGAACTGCGCTTTTACGAATCCTCGCCACTGGCTGTGGAAGACCTGCTGAACGGCCGCATTCAGGCTGCCCTGATGGACGAGCTGCCCGCCAACAACGCCATTGAAAATGGCCGCGCCGTCAAAAAGGCTGGCACCCACGGCGATCCCGACAACTTTGGCGTCGCCATGCGCAAAGAAGACAAGGAACTGCAGAAGCTGATCAACGAAGGCTATAAAAAGCTTATCGCCGATCCGTACTGGAAAGAACTGCAGAAGAAATACCTGAGCAAGTAACGGGCGTACCAGCGTCCACACGTCAAGCGCGAACCGCCTGAAACCGGACGGTTCGCGCTTGCGCGGAAAAGGCCCCTCCATTCATGAATTCTCTGCTAGTGGTATACAACGCCCTGCCCTCCATGCTGTCCGGCAGCCTGGTAACTGTGGGCAACGTCACCCTTTCGCTGACCATGGGTCTGCTGCTGGGCGTGCCAATGGCTGTGGCCCAGGTTTACGGCGGGCCATGGCTGCGGCGTCTGGTCGCGTTGTATGTGTGGTTTTTCAGGGGTGTGCCCATCCTGGTATTGCTGTTTCTTTGCTACGGCCTGTTTATCAGCATCGGCGTGTCCATTGATCCGTTTTTTATCTGCTGCATAGTTTTGGGCAGCACCAGCACGGCCTACCAGTCGCAAATTTTTAGGGGCTCCATCGAAAGCCTGCCCCACGGCCAGCTCAATGCCGCGCGCGCCCTTGGCATGCGCGAAAGCACCGGCATTTGCGCCATTATTCTACCGCAGGCCCTGCGGCTCTCCATACCCGGCTGGGCCAACGAATTTTCCATTCTGCTCAAGGATTCGGCCATCTGCTTTGTGCTCGGCACCCAAGACATTATGGCCCGCACTTCGTTTGTGGCTGCCAGAACTCACGAGCATCTGGCCCTGTACGCCACGGCGGGCGTGCTGTATTTTGTGCTGACGCTGGCGGTGCTCAAGCTGTTGCGCCGCCTGGAACAAAAAGTCCATGTGCCCGGCTATTCTTCAGGAATCGGCATGGAAGGCATGGGTATGGGATAAGCATGAGCGTTGACCAACAAGCGGTATTGCAGGTTAAAGGCATTTCCAAAATGCTGGGCGGCAAGCCCATACTGGATAATTGCAGCCTGACGGTTAACCGGGGGGAACTCAAGGTTCTCATCGGGCCTTCCGGCGCGGGCAAAAGCACGCTGCTGCAGTGCATCAACTGCCTTATCCCCCCCGACACCGGCGAGATTTACCTTGAAGGTCAGATGCTTGACCGGGCCGACAAGGGCGCGTTGTGCGCCTTCCGCGCTCAGGTGGGCATGATTTTTCAGGATTTTAATCTCTTTGACCACCTCACAGCAGTGGAAAACGTGGCTATTGCCCTGCGCAAGGTACGCGGCATGTCCGCAGCCGACGCGCGCGCCCGCGCACAGGAAGAACTGGCCCGCGTCGGTCTTGCCCGGCGCGCCACCCTGTACCCGGCGCAGCTCTCCGGCGGGCAAAAGCAGCGCGTGGCCATGGCCCGCGCCCTGGCCATGGACCCCAAGGTCATACTGCTCGACGAACCAACCTCGGCCCTTGATCCCGAGCTTGTGGGCGAGGTGCTGGCCGTTATCCGCGACCTTGCCAGCGGCGGCATGACCATGGTCATGGCCACCCACCAGATGGATTTTGCCAGGGCCCTTGCCACGGAAATCATTTTTATGGAGCACGGCAAACTCATCGAGCAGGGTTCGCCAGCCGTTTTGCTGGCCGAAGGCTCAAACACGCGCACCCGCGACTTCTGCCAGCGCCTGCTGGAGATGGGGGCTTAAGTGCTGGACCAGGCCTTTTTCAGCAACGAGCTTTTACCCGCCCTCAACCGTGGCCTGCTGGTCTCGCTGGCGCTTATCATACCGGCGGGCACTCTGGGCTTTGCAGGCGGCGTACTGCTGGGCTGCGCCCGCGCCTTTGGCCCGCTGTGGCTGCGCCGCCTGGGCAACGGCTACACCTCGCTCATACGCGGCGTACCACTGGCCGTGCAGCTGATGATGATCTACTATGCCTTGCCCAAGCTCGGTATTTTCTTTTCACCCTTTGGTGCGGCCCTGACCAGCTTTACCCTGTGCACGGCGGCCTATCAGTCGGAATACGTACGCGGGGCGCTGCTCTCCATCAGGCAGGGGCAGGTGCGCGCCGCGCAGGCTCTTGGCTTCAGCCAGTGGCAGACCGTGGCCTGGATCATTATTCCCCAGGCAGCCCGCCGCGCCTTGCCCGGCTGCGGCAACGAGATCATCTACCTGATCAAGTACAGCTCCCTGGCCTATCTGGTGACCTGCATGGAACTGATGGGCGAGGGCAAGGTTGTGGCTTCCGACACGTTTCGCTTTACCGAAGTTTTTATTGCCGTGGGCGCGTACTATCTGGCCATGGTTACCCTGGCGACCTTTTTGCTGCGCTGGCTTGAGGATCGCTTTCGCATACCCGGTTTCGGCGCGCGCTGAGCGAGTGCCGGTTTACGGCGTATGCGCATATCTCGCACAAAAGGCCCGCTTTCGCGGGCCTTTGAACATTCTGCACTTGTTACCGTGCGGGCTTTTGGCCCGATTGTCATCAATCCTGCCCAAGCTCGTGCTTGAGCCAGGACTTCACCTCGGGCGTTGGTTCGCTTATGCCCCGCCACGAGCCGTGCACCTTGCGGTAATCTTCCTCTAGCCCCTTTGGCAAAGGGATGGTGATAAGGTCGTCTGCACGCTCTGAGTTACGCCGCACCAGACGGATAACTGGCGGCTCCTGCCAGCTGTCCACAACAAAATAATGTGCAACATCTTCCTTGGACCGCACCGGCGGGTACTCCGAATGCCAATCGTTGTTGCCCCACTCGAGGTACATGGTTACAGCGTGCTCGGGGGAAAGGTTCCAGTCTATATTGTAAAGGGAAAAATCCTTCAGGGTCGTCATGGCGTCCTCCTTTCGGCTTGATTTATTAATAACTGTTATTGATAAATTAAGCAAGGGGGGCACTCAGCTTTTTCTATCGCCGGTTGCCCGGTTCTGACTCGGCCCTCTGGTTTCTTTTTGCTCGTTCTGCCTCAAGCCGGCGTTGCGTGCGCACACGTTCAAGCCGGGTCTGCTGGGCCTGCTCCCGCTGCTGCCGGGCCTCTTCAAGCAGTTTTTCGCGCTTGCGGTCAAACACCAGGGTTGTTCGTAGCGCCGCCGTACCCAGAGAAACCGTGGTTACGATAAGAATAAGAATCTTCTGGATGGACCATGGCTCAGACCCCAGGATATTTCTGAGCCAGCCAAGGTGCATGGTTTCGCCCCAAAAATAGATCACAGGCACGGCTACGAAGCAGAGCAGCAGCCCCACCGCCTCGAGCCACATAAATGTTTTTAGCAGGGTGAGGCCAAACAGGGTTCCGTCGCGTACCATGCGCAAAAACTGCAACCTTTTACGCAGGCTGCGCAAAAGCTCCGCGAGGTGGGGCGTTTCGCCCTGGGCGCGCTTGAACGATTCCGCCTCCTTGAAGTTGCACGAAAAGGCACGGTTGATGATGCCCGCGCTTTCGTTAAACTCGTGGCTGAACTCGCGCAACGCTGCGGGGAAAGGAAACCACGAGGCTTCGTCCCGGATCTCCTGCAAGATATCAAGGTAGTACTTGTACCGGTTGCGCAGGTCTTCGACCTCGCGGGCGATGCAGTCTTCCATCTCCTTTTCAAGGTTGGGGCGCTCTGCCACAACATTGAGAAAGGCCAGATAGTTGTTGATGTGGGCCTGCGCCTCAAGGTCGCGCACCTTGGTGCCCAGCTGCAGCTGCACAGGGTGCTCCGGGGCAAACCATGCGTCGAGGCGAGCGCTAATTTCCGTAACCCGCGCGCGGTCGGCATCGGCGCAATTTTTGGCTTCGGTCCACAGGTCGTAGAGAGCCGAGAGAATCAGCAGGCGGCCACGCTCAAGGGCCGGGTCCACAAGCACACGGTTAAAATAGGTGGGGTCCTCGCGGATAAGCTTGGTCAGCTGGTCGAGCACCGGCTCGCAAAAGCCCATTTTAACCTGGCAGACAAGCTCGCGGTACTTGACCTCGCGCCAGTGAGGCATAACGCGCCATATCTGAGAATACTGCTCTATGGCCTGGGTCAGATGCCCCTGCTCTTCTGCGATGCGGGCCAGAAAAAATTCGTTCCAGGCCTGCAGGGCAGGCGACGGCGTAAGCACTGCCGCATTGCGAAAGGCCGCCTCGGCACGGGGATAGTCATTGCGCTCAATATGCGCAAAGGCCTGCACCATGTGCAGGCGAGGGTCGCGCTGATGGCGCGCGATTGCCTGACTGATCTTTTTTTCCATCGCGCCCATGTCGGCGGGCGAGGTGGTGATGAGCTTGTCCAGCAGATCCCAGGCCGGGCTGTCGTCCCTGGCGGGAACTCCCTCGCCGGGTTCCGGCTCGCGCATGCGGTACAGCCAGTGCCGGGGCACATTGCGCAGCTGGCAGGCGGCGTTGATTTCAAAAACCGCCCGCATGACTACCGCAGCGTCGTCATCGCCAGCCATTATGGCCGAATACCCATTGGAGCTTTTTTCTGTCAGGGCCAGCTCTATGGACCGAAACCCTTCGTTGATGGCCTCAATGTCCAGTTTGCCCAGGGCGTCCCAGACGTCGGGGCTTGAGGCTGGCCCAAGACGCGTTGGGCATTCCGAAGCTTCATGGCTATGTATGCCGCAATAAACGCAGCCGTTGCCGGAGGCGCTGGGCATGGTGAGGCGGCTTGGCATCAGCAGGGTGAGCGAACGCCCGCTGAGGCTGTTCTCGTCCAGCATGACGTTGCACCAGCTGTCCATGGCCATCTGCTCGCCCGTAAAGCGCAGATCGCGCACGGTAAAGCCCTCGCCCAGCAGGTAGGCGTTGCGATAGCTCATGTAGGGGAAATCCGGCATGAGATTATCCCACTGCAGGCCAATCTTTTTGGGCAGATCCGCGTTAAAATTCAGGTTGTTGCGGTCCGCCACAACGCTTACGCAGGGCCAGTAGCCGCTGCTGTCGTTCTTTTCCTTGTCAAAGCTGTGCAAAAAGTCGCGCATAAAGGTGCGCAGCATCATCAGGTTGTCGATGGCGATCATCATGAACGTATTGTCCACGATGGATTTTATCTTGTGCTTTTGCAGCAGGGCTTCAAGGCGCTTGAACATGGCTGTCCAGCCGGTCTGAAACCCCTTGTCGAGGGGGTTGCCCAGCGGGTGCAGCAAGGCAAACCACGACTGCGTGGACGAGTACGGCATGCGCACGTCCACAGACATGGAGGCCCACTCCACACTGGCCATGCCCTGACGGCCTGAGCGGCTCTCAAAGGTTATGCCCGGCAGGCCTTTTTTGCCCTCGCGGCTCTTGGGGTGAATCCATATCTCAAGGGTGTCAGTGACCACCAGCTGCTGGGCCTGCAGAGCGCCGTCCAGCAGCAGGTTTACCTCGCGTTTGCGCCCGAACTGCAACCGGCCGGGAAAAAGCTCGATAGCAACGGGCAACTCGTTAAAGTTGCCCCACACCATCAGCCGGGCCAACGCCAAAAAAACGTCATCGGTAAAGAAAAACCAGATGGACTGCTCTTCTTCCTCGCCCACCAGCATGCCGCCGTAGTTCAGCAGGGTCTGGCCGACGGCTGGCGCGAGTTTATCGTGCCAGCTTACCCACACCACATGCCCCATGGTGCTCATGCGCACATCAATGTTGCTCGGCAGGCGTGACAATAACTGCGATAACTGCGCCATGAATTAATTCCTTTATGCAAAGACCGCCATGATGTAACCTGAAACAAAAGGCACTGATCAAGCCAATCAAACCGAGGTGGTTTATATGGATATTAACAAAACTCTTCAGGAACTCAAAGCACGTCCCGGCTTCGCCGACAATGTGGGCATGATGCTGATACACAACGGTGTTGTGCGGGGCTGGTCGCGCGGTGATCACGCCCCGGTGACCTCGGTGCGGGTTTCGCACGACACGGCCAAAATGGACGCCATCTGCCGCGAGATGGAAAAGCAGCCCGGAATTTTTGCCATTATCGCCCAGGCGGAAGAAGGTCTGCTCAAGCCCGGCGACGACCTGCTCTTTCTGGTGGTGGCGGGCGACATACGCGAGCACGTCAAAGCCACCTTTGCAGAACTTCTCGACCGCATCAAGGCCGAGGCGGTCATCAAGCAGGAATTTCACGACGCCTGAGGCATCCCGCGCTTATCTTCTTATCGGCTGATGCATAAAAAAGGCATGCCCAGGGCATGCCTTTTTTATGCGCTGCAACTGGTCGGGAGTCTGCCCCGCACACACGCAGACCCGCATCCGCATCTTGCCCGCCAGCCAGCGTCGCTTTTTCCGGCCCGTCCCCCCAAAAAGCCCCGGCCTGCCGTAGGGCAAACCGGGGCTTTTGCTGACAGGAATATAGGCCTGTGCGCTGGATTACGCCAGTTTATACCACGCCATGCTCGCCAGGACGCTCGTACTTGGCGCCTTGCTGTGAACGCTGGGTATAAAATTCGACATCACCAAACGCCAGAAGGATGGCTGAGGACACATAAATGGACGAGGCCGTGCCGATAAACACGCCGATAAGCATGGTCAGTGCAAAGTCGTGAATGACCCCGCCCCCAAGCACAAAAAGGGAAAGGGTTGCCAGCAGCGTCGTGCCGCTGGTCAGGATTGTGCGCGAAAGGGTCTGATTGACGCTAAGGTTAATGAGCGCCGACATTGTCAGTTGCGGCGCGGCGCGCAGGTTTTCACGCAGGCGGTCGTACACGATGATGGTATCGTTGAGCGAGTAACCCACCAGAGTCAGCAGCGCCGCCATAACATTGAGGTCAATTTCGACCCCCATCAGGGACAAAAGCCCCAGAGTAATACTTACGTCATGCAGCAGGCCAACAATTGCCCCAAGCGCAAAATTGAGCTTGAGAAAAAAGCAAACAACCAGCGTAATGCCAAGCGAGAGCAGCACAAGCCAGCCCATGCCAAGCCCGGTGAGGCCAGCAAGATACATACCGCCCCAGAGAGCAGCTGCCATAATTGCGCCTGCCATCCAGCGCTGTTCGAAACGGCCAGAGATGTACACAGCAATGAGCAATACCGAATAATACAAAGCCGCAAGGGCCTTGTTGGTCAAATCTGCGCCAACCTTTGGGCCCACAACTTCAAGACGCTGAATTTCAGCCTTGTTGTCAGGAAAGGCACTTGCCAACGTATCAATCAACGCCGTGCGCAACTGGCTGGCATTGGCATTTTCGGACTGCGAAAAACGCAGCAGGTAATCTCTGTCGTTATCGCCAAACCTTTGTGTTGATATGCCCGGCAGGGTTGGAACATCCAAACTTTTCTTGAGCACCTCATCCTTAACCGGCTGCACAAACTGAATCTGCGCGATCACGCCGCCAGCAAAGTCGATACCCATCTTGAGGCCTTGCCCCATAAACATGGAAGCAATACCAACCAGAATCAGGGCAACAGAAATGCCGTAAGCCCAATGGCGTTTGCCAATAAAATCAATATTGGTGCCATGTTTGATAAATGCAAAACCCATACATGCCTCCCGGCGCGCTAGATGCTGATGCCCTTGGGGCCGCAGTGGCGCGCCCACTCCTCAAAGATGGCCCGCGATACAAAGATGGCCGTAAACATGGAGGCGATGATGCCCAGAGAGAGCGTCACCGCAAACCCCCTGATGGGGCCGGTGCCGAACTGATACAGAATCACCGTGGCAATAATTGTTGTCAGGTTCGAGTCTGTAATGGAAATGGCCGCCCGGTCAAACCCTGCCCGCACAGCGGCAAGAGGGGTGAGGCCCAGCCGTATTTCCTCTCGTATGCGCTCGTAGATGAGCACGTTGGCGTCAACGGCCATGCCGATGGTAAGCACAATACCAGCTATGCCGGGCAGGGTAAGCGTAGCTCCAAAGGCAGCCATACCCGCCATAACAATAAGCATGGTAAAGCTCAGCATGAGGTCGGCAATAACGCCGCTCATCCCATAATAGAAGGCCATAAACACAACCACGCACACAGCGCCCACCATGGCCGCGCGAACGCCGCTGTCGATGGATTCCTGCCCAAGGGAGGGGCCGACCGTGCGTTCTTCAAGCACCGAAACAGGCGCGGGCAGCGACCCGGCGCGCAGCACGATGGCCAGGTCCTGCGCTTCGGCAGTGGTAAAGCTGCCCGAAATGCTGGCACGCCCGCCACCGATGCGCTCGCGGATGGAAGGAGCGGAATAGACCTTGCCGTCGAGCACAATGGCCATGCGGCGGCCCACGCTTTCGCCGGTAACGCGCTCGAAAATGCGCGCGCCGCGGGCGTTGAAACTCAGGGTGACGTACGACTGGTTCATCTGGTCAAAGGCGGGGCGAGCGTCAGACACGTCCTCGCCAGTGAGCATGGCGTCTTTTTCCACCGCGATGAGCGTTTCTTTTTGCTGCTGGCCGGGGTTTTTCTCCAGCATGGGCAGCACGATCACGCCGGGGGGCAGCACAGCCTTGCCGGGGTCCACGTCTTCACGCACCAGATGGAACTCGAGGTGGGCGGTCTGGCCGATAACCTGCACCGCGCGGCGCGGGTCGGAAATACCCGGCAGCTGCACCTGAATGCGATTGTCGGACTGCTTGCGGATGTCCGGTTCGGCCACGCCGAACTGGTCGATGCGGTTGCGGATGGTGCGCAGTGCCTGATCGAGCGAAAGTTCTTCGATGCGCTTGATTTCAGCCGCCGTAAAGCGGGCGACGTAGCGCAGCTGGCCTGCTTCGCCAGCCTGCGGCTCGTTCACGCTCAGCTGCGGAAAGTGCTTGGCCAGCAGCTCGCGAAACTGGGGTTCGTTTTCCGCGCGCGGCAGCACAAATTCAAGAGCCGTGCCGCCCACCACGCGGGGGCGCAGCACGACAATCTTTTCGTCCTCGGCAACGCGGCGCAGATCCTGCCCGGCCAGAGCCAGCGAATTGCTCACGGCCTTGGCCACGTCCACGCCGAGCGTCAGATGGATCCCGCCCTTGAGGTCAAGGCCGAGATTGATTTTGCTCGACGGCAAGACGCGCTCAAGGGCTGTTCCCAGGTAGGGAACGCTGGGGAGCGCGTAAACAAGGGACAACACAAAAACCATGATGGCTATGGACAAGCGCCAGAGCAGACCCATCGTTCACCTTCCACACAACAGATTAAGCTTTGCCGCAGCCTGCGGCTACCCCCGAAGGGCCAGCTGCAAGACCGCAGGCAAAGCCGGAAACTCCGCAGACCCGGAAAGCCGGGCACGTCAAGAGGCAAAAGCCCTTGAGCCAATCCGGCAATGCCGGTTCGGCTCACGGGCCATGCACTGCGCCCGCCACAGCAATGACAGACGCATGTCGCCAGAGGCGACCTACTTCTTTTCTTCCTTGGCGTCCTTGCTGCCCCTGACAGGAACAACGCCGCCAATGGACCCGCGCGAAACGCGCAGCTTGGCTTCGCCGCTTTCAAGAAGCACCTGTTCATCGTCGATTTCCAGGATACGGCCAATCAGACCGCTGGAGGTCATAACGTGGTCGCCGCGCTTCAGCTCGGCCAGCATCTGCTTGTGGAGCTTGGCCCGCTTTTGCTGCGGACGGATAAGCAGAAACCAGAAGATGACAAACATGACGATGAGGGGCAGAAACTGCATCAGCATTTCCTGTCCGCTGGCGGGAGTAGCCCCGGCCTGAGGCGTACCCATGGCATAAGCTAAGGATTCAAACAAAACGCACCTCCATAGGGTGTGGGTATAGCTTTAAAAACGCCCGCCGTCACAACGGGCAAAACGCCGTCCGCGCCTGATTTTCGCGCGATGCAGCCAATTTCTATATACGTTGCGACCCGATCTTGCAAGCCTTTCCGGCTGCCAGCCCGCTGGCAAAGCCAGCGGCAATGGCCGCAACACGCCGGGAGCTTTCGGCGTGGGTGGCGGGCAAATGTCCACCGTGGGGGCTGCTCACCCGCAAGATATGCACCCCCACCTCACCCGAGCCGCAGTGCCCGGCCAGATAAAAGGCATTAAACGGCGGGCATACGCCGTCGCTCTGCAGCTGAATGACGCACAAAGGCGCGGCGAGCCTGCCAAGCCCGGCCCGGATACGCTGTTGCGCCAGTTGCATCTGGCGCAGATGGCGGTACGAACACAGGGTTTCGTGCCCTTGCCAGGGGGCCACTGTACGGCTGGCCGCCGAACGGCAGGGTACGCGCCGCACCGGCTGCAGGCGGTTCCATACAGGCAGTAGTGGGATGCGCCAGTCAGCAGCAAAAAAGGGCAACGGGCGCCACAAAAACAGCGGCGTGGCCAGCAGCAGCAAGCCCATGGGCTGAGGCGCAAGGCCCTTTGCCGCCTCCAGGGCCAGATCAAGCGCCAGCAGCCCGCCCAGCGAATAACCGCCCAACAGCACCGGCCCAAGGTTGCACTGCGCGGCATAGGCCGCGCGGGCGCACTGCAGCCACTGACTGTACGAGCTTGACAGATAGTCGCTCTCCGTGGCGGCATGCCCCGGCAGCACCGGGCAGACCGTTGCATGACCAGCCTCAATGAGGGCGTCGGCCACGGGGCGCACCTCAAAGGGGCTGCCCCCCAGGCCGTGCAGCAACAGGCAGCGCAAATCTTTCACGTTCACCATCCGGCGCGGCCCGCTCTTGCCAAGCGCAGGCCACGGCGCTACATCTGAAATCTCGCGTCAATACACGCATTATCAAGCCAAAACCGTCAGCGGAGAAACGCATGCGCCACTGCGACACACTGCTTCACGCCGCCTGCATCGTCACCCAGGACGAGCAGCGCCGCGTTATCGAAAAAGCCTCACTGGCCATTGACAAAGGGCTGGTGGCCGATGTGGGCCCCACCGCCGAGATGGCCCAAAACTGGCAGGCCGACAAGGTTCTGCACCTCGAAAACATGCTCGTTCTGCCGGGCCTCGTCAACGCCCACACCCACGCCGCCATGACCTTTTTGCGCGGCCTGGCCGACGACATGCCGCTGATGGATTGGCTCAACCAGCGCATCTTTCCTGTAGAGCAAAAGCTCACGCCCGAGCTGGTGCGCCTGGGCAGCCTGATGGGCTATGCGGAAATGCTGCGCACCGGCACCACCGCCTGCGTGGACATGTATCTTTTTGAATCGGCCGTGTTTGAGGCAGCAGAGACCGCAGGCCTGCGCTGCCTGGGCGGCGAGGCGGTTTTTGCCTTTCCTTCGGCGGCCTTTCCCGGTCCGGAGGCGGCCCTCGACGCCACCCGCGCCCTGGCGGAAAAATACCGTGGGCACGACCGCCTGCGCGTGGCCGTAAACCCGCACAGCGTCTACACCACCACCCCTGAAATTCTGACCGCCTGCCGCGATCTTGCGCAGGAGCTTGCCCTGCCCCTGCACATCCACCTGGCCGAAACCCCCTCGGAAACGCAGATATGCCTTTCGGCCCAGGGCAAGAGACCCGTGGAATACTGCCGCAGCCTTGGCCTGCTGGATGTGCCCTGCACCCTTGCCCACGTGGTGGATGTGACCTCGGCCGAGCTTGACCTGCTGGCCCAAAGGCAGGCCATTGTGGCGCACAACCCGTCGTCCAACATGAAGCTGGCCTCCGGCGCGGCCCCTGTGACGGCCATGCTGTCGCGCGGCATGCGCGTGGGCCTGGGCACGGACGGCGCGGCCAGCAACAACAGACTCAACATGTTTTCCGAGATGGGCCGCGCGGCCCTGCTGCACAAGCTCACAGGCCTTGACCCCACCCTGCTGCCCGCCGGGCAGGTGCTCGACATGGCCACCATCGGCGGCGCGGCAGCCATGCACGACGACTGCCTTGGCTCGCTGGCCCCCGGCAAGGCTGCCGACTGTGTGGCGCTTGATCTCAGCGAGCCCAACCTGCAGCCCATGTACAACGAGGTGTCGCACCTTGTGTACGCGGCCACAGGCATGGAAAATCGCATGACCATGGTGGGCGGCGAGGTGCTGTATCAGGACGGACGTTTTACCCGTTTTGACTACGCCGCCCTGTGCGAAGAAATGCGCGGCGTGCGCCGATTTGTGCTTGAGGCTTCCGGCGCGTAGGCGGTTGCCGCCAGTCAGCAATAAAAACACCCTTCTTTAAATGTTACGATGGGCTTGAACAACTTCATCGTACAATAAGGGTGTTTTTTGTGTATAACACTTTATTTCCACACGCATAGCGGGTGGTTCTCTGTTTCGCGCACGGATGCGCTCAACTGGCTAAAGCCGCAATGCAAAAGGCCCCTCGCGGAACATCCGCGAAGGGCCTTAAAACTCTGCACAGCACAGGGTTACTGCGTCATGAAGGCATGCATGGTCACAAGAGTATCCATGTGAGCGGCGCTGAAGTGGCTCATGGCGCGGTCTGTGTCCGCACCGGCCTTGACGGCCATCTCGAGCTCAAGCGCAGCGGCGGCCAGCGCCTTGGCCCCCAGATTGGCGGCAGCCCCCTTGGTGCTGTGCACAAGGTTGCGGGCTTCTTCCATATTGCCGCTCTTCAGGGCCTGTAACACCTTTGAGGGGGTGTCGCGCTCAGTTTCAATGAACTTGGCCAGCAGCTTGACGTACATGTCGCGCTTGTTGAGCACTCTGGCGATGGCTTCCTTCCAATCCAAAACTTCCTCGGTCATGTTGTCCTTCTTGGCGCAGGTTAAGAAAAAGCGGCCATGGCCGCTTGCAGGTGTCTACGCAGTCGGCGTTCCAAAATCCGGCAAAGCCGCATATGTCCCCAAACGGCGGCGCACCGGCAGGCTGGCGGTAAAAGCCGAATCGGCGTCAGTCTGCTGGGCGAATACTGCCAGCAACAAATTACCCTGACAAGGATTTTATATGCCCAAATCCAGAACAGCATCAGGCCGCGCGCTTCAACGATGCCGCGCGCCCCAAACAAAAAACTAGTAGGTCAGCGTCTCGGGCAGTACGCAAAAATCCGCCGGGCCGCCCTTTTCCAGCCGCCCAGCGCCACAGCCCAGCAAATTAAGGGCGGCGGCGCTGTTGACAGTAAGCATGCGCACCAGAGCCTCTGGCGGCACGTCCATGGTTTCGCGCAGCCACACGGCCTCCTTGCGCACGTCCAGATCGCGGTTGGAGGTCAGCCCGTCGGTGCCAAGGCACAGCAAAGCGCCGCTTTCCATCAGCTCGCGCACCGGCGCAACCCCAACGCCCAGATTGCGGTTTGAACGCGGGCAGAGGCACAGGGCCGCGCCGCTGGCCGCCAGCACCTCCACCTCCTGCGCGTCCAGCTGCGTGCCGTGAACGGCCAGCGTGCCGGGGCCCAGCAGCCCAAGCTTGACGGCATAGGCCAGGGGGCGCAGGCCGGGGGCTGTCCAGTCGGGCGGCAGCACCACACCGTCATAAAATTCGCGCAACGGCCCGTCGCCAGAGGTCAGCATCTGCGTTTCTTCCGGTGATTCCGCCAGATGAAAAGAGAACACGCGCCCCATGCGAGTGCAGTCCTGACGGGCAGCGGCCAGTATTTCAGGCCCTGTGGAGTACAGGGCGTGCCCACCCGGAGCGCAGCGCGCCATTAAAAAAGGATCGTCGGCCAGAGCCTGCCTGCACCGGGACGGCCAGGGGCGCTCGCCATCTGCAAAGGGAGCACAGTAGCCGAACCATTCGCAAAATGGCTCGCCGTCAACCCCGCCTCGTTGCAGGCCGCATCGGCCAGTACCGTGCCGCCAGGCAGGGAGCCGGTAATGTTGCCCACGTACAGCGTGCCGTAGAGGGCCAGCGAGGCGCAGGCGTTTTCAACGGCATCAGCCCTCGGGGCCGCGCTCAGCAGGGGCACAAGACTTTGCAGCCATGCGGTAAATCCCTTGCCCCAGCGGGTTTTTTCCGCCAGGTGCGAGAGTTCCAGATGGGTGTGGGCATTGACGCAGGCCGGCGCCAGACACACCGCCCCCACGTCGCGCACAAGCGCCCCTGCGGGCAGCCGCACCTGCGACCACGGCAGCACGTCTTCCACCAGACCGTCGCGCACCAGCAGTACGCCGTTGTCGATTTTTTTCAGCGGGGCAAAAAGGCGGGCGGCACGGGCGGGGCCTTCACCGGCAAGGGTCAGGACGCTCTTGGCCCTGATGGCCAGCACGTTGTCCATGGGGTCGGCGGCGGCAGATAATTCCGTCGCTGAGGATTCCGTTTCATCCTTGTTCATGTGACCTCCGCCGTCAACGGCCGCTGCGGGCAAACTGGCCGCCGGAGACGTAGAACGTATTTTCCACAATAAACAGGGCGCGCGCGTCAATGCTGAACACCAGGTTTTCCAGCCTTTTCAGCGCCACATTGTTGGTGACGGTGAGCAAAATCTCGCGGTCCGAGCCGGAATAGGCCCCCTTGCCGCGCACAAGCGTTGCGCCAAAGCGCTCAGTGACCAGGATAGCCTCGCTGATTTCTTCGCCGTGGTCGGAAATGATCATCACAAGCTTGCGCCGGTTAAAGAGCCCCAGCACATACTCCAGCGTGTGCGCCGAAATAAACATCATCAGCATGGAGGCCACAATGCGGTCAAGAGGCATGCGCGACGCCGCCGTGAGAAAAAGCAGGCAGTTGAACATAAAGTTGAACTGCCCGATGGGCACGTTCCAGCGCTCTTTGAGCAGCACGGCGACCACGTCGGTACCGCCGCTGCTGCCCATAGTGCGCAGCATGATGCCGCAGGCCGCACCGTGCAGCACGCCCCCCACCACAGTGGCGTAAACTTCGCTGTCGATGGGGATGGTAAAGGTGATAAAAAGGCTGCACAGGGTAGTGCACAGGGTTCCGTAGGCCGTATAGAGCAAAAAACGCTTGCCCACCCAAAACCAGCCCATGGCGTAGACGGGCACGCACAACAGCGAATACCAGACAAGCGGCGTCAGCGTCTCCGTCCAGTACCCCACAAGCAGCGACACGCCCATGACTCCCCCGGAAAGGAAGCCATGGGGCGCTGCCACGCTCTGTATGCAGATGGCCATAAGAAGCGACCCCAGCGTGAGCCAGAGCAGGTTCCAGACGACAGATTCCGCCAGTGCCTTGTTGTATGCGTGCAACTTCATGGGGTCAGGTTACAACAGGCCCCAGACCATCTTCAAGGCCACAAGGATCAAAAAGCAAGCAAAACCTTTTTTAAGTTTGCCGGCAGGCAGTGAATGCGACAGCTTTGCGCCCAGCGGCGCGGTCATAAAGCTGGCCGAGGCGATGCCCAGCAGGGCCCACAGGTTTACAAAGCCCAACGACATGACGGGCAGGTCGGGCCTGCCCCAGCCGCCCACAATAAAGCCCAGCGTGCCAGCCACGGCAATGGGAAAGCCGATGGCGGCCGAGGTGCCCACCGCGTGGTGTAGCGGCACGTTGCAAAAGGTCATAAACGGCACGGAAAGCGTGCCGCCGCCAATGCCCACAAAGCTCGACACAAGGCCGATGAAGCCGCCCACGCCTGCGGTGCCCAGCTTGCCGGGCAGCTCGCGGCTGGCCGGGGGACGATAGTTGGAGAGCATCTGCACAGACACAAACAGGATAAAGCAGATGAAGAATATTTTAAGGAACATGGTGGGCATATGGGTGGCGATAAGCCCGCCAAAGAACGTACCCAGCAGAATGCCGGGGGTGATGGCCTTGAAGATATCCCAGTGCACCGCGCCGCGCGCGTTGTGGGCGCGCGCGCTGGAGACGGACGTTATCATAATGCTTGCCAACGACGTGCCCAGCGCCATCTGCTGCACATACTGGGCAGGAACGCCCACAGAGGGGAAAATGGCCACCATCATGGGCACCAGCACAATGCCGCCCCCGACGCCCAAAAGACCGGCCAGCACGCCAGCCACTGCGCCGCAACAAACGTAGACTACGAGAGACAAAAGCATACTGTTCTCCTCAGTGAAGATGCTTGCTGCCACGCGGTCAAAAAGCCCTTTGACACAGCACGGCACGCCCTACAACTAGACAATGGCCCCCCAGGCGTCAACAGACTTTTTGCTTTACAAACCGCCAAAGCGCGTCTAAGTTTGACCTTATGAAGTACAACCGCCCGCATGCGCAGTTTTCTATGGCAGGGCAAGCACAGTGCCCCCGGCCTTCCTGATTTTTTTGCATTTGCAGGCGTATTTCCATTTTCCCCGTTGTATAAGCAACGGGGATTTTTTTTACCTTTTTACCACGCACAGTCATGAACACCGACAATCGCTACCACTGGCCCCACAAGGACCTGCTGGACGTCACCCAACTGAGTGCGCAGGATACTATGCACCTGCTGGATGTGGCCGCCAGCTTTCAAGAAATTAACAGCCGTCCGGTCAAAAAGGTGCCCACGCTCAAGGGCAAGACCGTGGTGCTGTTTTTTGTAGAAAACAGCACCCGTACCAAGACGTCCTTTGACGTGGCGGGCAAGCGTCTTTCTGCAGACACCTACTCGCTGGCCAAATCGGGCTCAAGCCTGAACAAGGGCGAAAGCCTCAAGGATACGGGCCTCACCCTGCAGGCCATGGGGCCGGATGTCATCGTTATCCGCCACCCCAGCAGCGGCGCGGCGCGCTTTCTGGCGGAGCTGCTGCCCTGCGGCATCGTCAACGGCGGCGACGGCTGGCACGCCCACCCGACCCAGGCGCTGCTCGACTGCTACAGTCTGCGCCAGGCCTGGGAAAACCGCTTTACTGGCCGCACCCTGCTGATTTTGGGCGATATTGCCCACAGCCGCGTGGCCCGCTCTAACATGCACCTGCTCACCATGCTGGGCGTCAAGGTGCGGCTGTGCGCGCCGCGCACCCTGCTGCCCGCCGGGGTAGACCACTGGCCCGTGGAGATTTATACTGAGCTGGACAAGGCAGTGCGCGACGTGGACGGCGTTATGTGCCTGCGTCTGCAGCTCGAGCGCCAGCAGGCGGGCCTTTTGCCGGACCTGGCCGAATATTCGCGCCGTTTCTGTCTTGGCACGCGCCAGCTGGCCCTGGCCATGCCCGACGCCAAGGTGCTGCACCCCGGCCCCATGAACCGTGGGCTTGAAATTTCCAACGAAATAGCAGACGCCCCCGCAAGCCTGGTGCTCAATCAGGTGGCGGCGGGCGTCGCCACGCGCATGGCCGTGCTCTATCTGCTGGCCACACGCAACGACGGAGTACGCGCATGAGCCTCTTGATAAAGAACGCGCGCCACCTTGGCGCCCCTGTTGACCTGCTGGTGCGGCACGGCAAAATTGTCACCATGACCCCGGCAGGGCACCACACCTACGACAGCCGCGAGGTTTTTGACGCGCAGGGCCTTATGCTCATGCCCAGCTGCGCCGACGCCCACGCGCACCTGCGCGAGCCCGGCTTTGAATACAAGGAAGACATCGCCTCCGGCCTGGAGGCCGCAGCGCGGGGCGGCTTTGCCACCATCATGTGCATGGCCAACACCAGGCCCGTCAACGACTCGGCAAGCGTCACGCGGGCCATGCTCGACAGCGCCCGCAAAAGCCATCCGCAGGGGCCGCGCCTCTGCCCCATTGCCGCCGCCACCGTGGGCCTCAAGGGAGAGGAAATGTCCCCCCTCGCGGAGCTTAAGGATGCGGGCTGCGTCGCTGTTTCCAATGACGGCCGTCCGCTCGAAAACGCCGAGCTTGTGCGCCGCATCATGGAATACGGCGCCGACCTTGACCTTGTGCTTATCGACCACTGCGAAGACCCGCACCTGGCCAAGGGCTGGCGCATGCACGAGGGCGTGACCAGCGGCCTGCTGGGCGTTAAGGGCCAGCCCGCCGCAGGCGAGGCCAACCAGGCCATGCGCGACATCATGCTGGCGGAGTACCTGCAGATTCCCGTGCACATCGCCCACGTTTCCGCCGCGCTCACCGTTGACTGCATCGCCTGGGGCAAGGCCCGGGGCGTCAAGGTGACCGCCGAAACCTGCCCCCACTACCTGCTGCTGGATGAAACCGCCCTTGAGGGGTATAATACCCAGGCCAAGGTCAGCCCGCCCCTGCGCACCGCCGCCGACCGAGAGGCCCTGCGCCGGGCAGTCAAGGACGGCACCATTGATATTCTCGCCACAGACCACGCCCCCCACGCCGCCCACGAAAAGGAAGGCACCCTGGACGACGCCATGTGCGGCTTTACCGGGCTTGACCTTGCCGTGAGCCTGACCTGGGGTCTGGTGACCGAGGGCGTACTGAACGAAGCGGACCTGCACCGGCTGTGGAGCCAACGTCCGGCGGAGATATTCAACCTGCCCCGCAACGGATTTGCCCCCGGCGACCCGGCGGACTTTTTTCTGTTTGACCCGGCGGAGACATGGGTTCCCAGCCCGCAAAATCTTTATTCCAAAAGCTGCAACACGCCATTTTTGGGCAAGCCCCTGCAGGGCAGGGTCAAACACCACTGGATTGGCGGCCAGCAACTGTTCTGACGCCCGCAGGGCGCATGATCAGGAGTTTTTATGTACCGTATTCTGCATGATCAGGAGCTGTTTCGCACCCAGTGCCTCATCAACGGGCGCTGGTGCGATGCGGCCGACAAAAGCGTTGTCGAAGTGGTCAACCCGGCCAACGGCAAGCAGCTGGGCACGGTGCCAAACTGCGGCGAGGCCGAAACCCGGCAGGCCATCGAAGCGGCGCAGGTGGCCTTTGGGATCTGGAGCGCCAGAACTCCCCAGGAAAGGGGAGAACTTCTGCACGCCTGGGAGCGGGCCATTGCTGAAAATATCGAAGACCTCGCCCGCCTGCTTACCCTTGAAGAAGGCAAACCCCTGGCCGAAGCCAGAGGCGAAATTTTGCAGGGAGCGTCGTACTTTCCCTGGTTTGCCGAGGAGGCCCGCCGCTTCAGCGGCGACGTCACCCCTGTGTACCGGCACGGCGTGCAGGCCCTGACCCGCCACGCCCCGGTGGGCGTCGCCGCAGCCATCACGCCGTGGAACTTCCCCATGTCCATGATTCCGCGCAAGGTGGCACCGGCCCTTGCGGCGGGCTGCACCATGATCGTCAAACCCGCCAGCGCCACGCCTTACAGCGCGCTGGCCATGGCGGAGCTGGCCATGCGGGTGGGCATACCCGCCGGTGTGTTCAACGTCGTTACCGGCAGCGCCAGCCGCATCGGCAAAGAAATTACGTCCAATCCGCTGGTGCGCAAACTCAGTTTTACCGGCTCCACCGCAGTGGGGCTGCAGCTGGCAACCCAGTGCGGGCCCACGCTCAAACGGCTTTCCATGGAGCTGGGCGGCAACGCCCCCTTCCTGGTGTTTGACGACGCCGACATGGATAAGGCCGTGACCATGGCCATGGGCTGCAAATTTCGCAATGCCGGGCAAACCTGCATCTGCGCCAACCGCTTTTTGGTGCAGGGCAGCGTGGTGGACGAATTCACCACAAAACTGCTTGACCACATCAGCGCCCTGCGCGTGGGCGACGGCCTCAAGCCGGAGACCGACATGGGGCCGCTCATCAACGCCGAGGCGGTGGCCCATGCCGACGCGCTGGTCAGGGACGCGGTGGAAAAAGGCGCGCAACTGCTCTTTGGCGGCAAACCGCACAGTCTGGGGGGCAATTTTTACGAACCCACCCTGCTGCTGGGCCTGACGCCCGAGATGCGCATCTTCCGCGAAGAAATATTCGGCCCTGTTGCCGCAATCATGCCCTTTGACGACGAGGAACAGGCCGTGGAACTCGCCAACGACACGGAGTTTGGCCTCGCCTCCTACGTCTGCACCCATGACATGCCCCGCACCTGGCGGCTGTTTAACAAACTGCAGTACGGCATGGCCGGCTTTAACGACGCGGGGCTGGCCGCTGCGGAAATACCCTTTGGCGGCGTGAAGTTTAGCGGCGTGGGCCGCGAGGGCAGCCGCGAGGGACTTCAGGAATATATGGAAACCCACTATGCCCTGCTGGGCGGGCTGAACTGACGCGCCCGCAAGGAGTAACCATGCCCGAACGTGCACCTGTCGTTGCCGGGCGCTTCTACCCTGCCGCTCCTGACGAGCTGCAGACGGAAGCAAGGTCATGGCTTACAGCTGGCAAAACCTATGCGGCCACAGCGCCCCTTGATACCGGGCGCAGCCCTTCGGCAAGCCTGCGCGGTTTCATGCTGCCCCACGCGGGCTATGCATACTGCGGCAAGGTACTGGGCGCTGCGCTGGCAAGCCCATGGGAGGGAACCACCGCCGGGGCCTGCCTGCCGGAGCGGCTTGTTATTCTCTGCCCCAACCATACGGGCAGGGGCGCGCCGCTGGGGGTCTGGCCCGAGGGCGCGTGGCGCACGCCGCTTGGCAACGTGCCCGTGGATGCCGCAATGGCTGCAGCCCTGTGCGGCGCTGGCGGCTTTGAGCCAGACCTGCAGTCGCACCTTGACGAGCATTCCATCGAGGTGCTGCTGCCCTTTTTGCAGTGCCTGCCCCCGCCGCATGGCAAAACCGGCGCGCTGCGCAGCATCACGCCCGTCTGCGTGGGCACCATGCAGCATGACGCGCTGCTGCAGGCCGGGCTGGCCCTGGCCGAGGCCCTGCGCCAGTGCGGGCAGCAGGGTGCGGACGTGGGCGTCATCGTAAGCTCGGACATGAACCATTTTGAAGATCAGGAATCCACCATGCACAAGGATTCTCTGGCGCTTTCGCAGGCACTGGCCTGCGACCCCGAGGGCCTGCTCGCCATGGTGCAGCGCAACCGCATAACCATGTGCGGCGCCGCCCCCATGGCCCTGGCCCTGTTTGCCGCCCACGCTCTGGGCGACCCATGGGCGGAGCTGTGCATGTACGACACCTCGGCCACGGCATCGGGCGACACGCGGCGCGTGGTCGGCTATGCGGGGCTGCGCTTTGGCCTGAACTGAGCCTTGCGGCAGGGCGCTCGGCACCTTGCCACCAAGATATGCGGCAGCGGACTCACAACCCGCTGCCGCCTTTTGCTGCTGGCAGCTGACGCGACATCCGCGATGATCTGTCCGGCTGCATTTTTTGCTCAGCCAGGGCGCACTGCAATGCGCCGCAAAATGCCCGTCAATGCTTGAATTTTTCACCCTGCCCGGCCATTGCGCTCATACAAGGAAACGCAACTAAAACCGCCGCATCTCTGGACAGGGGGTGGCAAGTTTGCCACTATGCGGCATCACAAAACCAAGGGGATTACCATGGAAGTGTGCATTGCCTATCTGCATGGCAAACCGGTCATGCTTGAGCTGCGCGACGGCATAGCCTATCTCAACAATGAGGCCCAGCCCATCAAATATCTTAGCGAAGAAAGGCTGCAGGAATTCAGCGACTCCATCCGGGCCATTCCGTACACCGCCGATGCGGGCTACGAAGCGCTGGTCAACGCCAAGCGCGCGGCCTTTATTGTTACGCTGCTCGGCAGCGCCGTGGGCGAAGAATGCGTTTCGCTGCTGACCCATATTCTGGACCATGTGCATTATGACGTGCTGGAGTTTCTGGGCGAGACCGGAGAAGAAGATGCTTGAAATCCGCGATCTGCATGTTTCGGTCAAGGGCACGCCCGTACTCAGGGGCATTGACCTGCACATCCGCCCTGGCGAAACATTTATTCTTTTTGGTCCCAACGGCTCGGGCAAAACCACGCTGCTCATGACCCTCATGGGCTTTGCTGGGTACGAGGTCACGCAGGGGCGGATCATCTACAAGGGTACCGACATCACCAACGCGCCCATGTACGAGCGGGCGCGGCTCGGCATAGGCATGTCGTTTCAGCGGCCCCCTACCATCCACGGCCTGCCCACGGGCAAACTGGTGGAGCTGTGCGGGCGCGGGCGCAAGCTGGACATCGAGGGCATGGCCCGCAAGGTGCATTTTGACCACTTCCTTGCGCGCGACGTGAACGCGGGATTTTCCGGCGGCGAGATCAAGCGCTCGGAGCTGCTGCAGCTCATGGCCCAAAAGCCCGATCTGCTGCTGTTTGACGAGCCGGAATCGGGCGTGGACCTCGAAAAACATGGCCCTTGTGGGCAAAACCGTGCGTTTTCTGCTTGACGGCATGCCCGAACGATGTTGCGCCACGCTTGCGCAGCGCGAAAAGGTGCGCTCCACAAGCGGTCTCATCATCACCCACACCGGCCATATTCTTGAATACGTCAACGCCCACCGGGGGCAGGTCATGTATCAGGGCAAGCTGTGCTGCGAGGCGCGCCCCCGCGAAATTCTCGACCACATTGCCACCCACGGCTATCAGGAATGTCTGCGCTGCCTCACTGGCGACATGCTTGGCAAAATTGCGGAGGCGCCCCTTAAATGAGCTCTGTAAATCTCTCCCGTTTTCAGTTCAACGGCGGCGAAAACGCCGCCCCCATCGAAAACCTTGCCTCCCTGCCCCGCGAAGATCAGGAACGCCTGGTGCTGGCGGGCATCGACGTGAACGACAATACCGCCAGCGGCGCGTTCATGCAGCTCAACCACGCAGGCGTGCACTGCGAGACGCGCCACGAGGGGCTTGACCTCATGGACATTCGGGCGGCGCTGAAAAAATTTGACGGTCTGCCCCGCTATTACTGGCAACTGCTCAATCCTGAGAAGGACGAATTTACGCGCATGGCGCAGGAGCACTGCAATGGCGGCTATTTTGTACGGGCGCGCAAGGGCGTTAAAATCGCCCAGCCCGTGCAGTCGTGCATGTTTATCAAGGGGCACGGCGCTGGCCAGAGCATCCACAACATCGTTGTGGTTGAAGAAGGCGCCGAGCTGCACATCCTCGGCGGCTGCGCCACCGCCCACGAAGCCAGGGATGCCGCCCATCTGGGCATTACCGAATATTATGTGGAAAAGGGCGGCAAACTCACCTTTACCATGATCCATAACTGGGGCGACAGCACCACCGTGCGCCCCCGCTCCGCTGGCATTGTGGAGGCGGGGGGCGAGTTTCAGAACAACTACATCCTGCTCAAGCCAGTGGGCGACCTGCAGATGTACCCCACCATGAAGCTGGCCGGGGCCGGAGCCGTGGCCCGCTTCAACTCGGTGATCGTTGCTCCCACAGGCTCGCATGTGGACTGCGGCAACCGCATAGACCTTGCGGCCCCTGAAACACGCGGCGAGATCATCTCACGCGTGGTCACCACGGGCGGCACGGTCATCAACCGAGGTTTTATCGGCGCTTCCGCCGCACCCGCCAAGGGACACCTTGAATGCAAGGGGCTTATCCTCGGCGGCGGGCGCATGCATGCCATCCCGGAGCTGGACAGCAACCAGGCCGGCGTGGAGCTTTCGCACGAGGCGGCTGTGGGCAAGATCGCGCAGGAGGAAATTGAATACCTCATGGCGCGCGGTCTGGACGAGGACGAAGCCGCCGCCACCATCGTGCGGGGCTTTTTGAATGTGGACATCATGGGCCTTCCCGCCCAGTTAAAAAAAGCCATGGACGAGCAGATTTCCCGGCTTGAAGCGGGCAACGCCATGTAACAGCGGCCTGTTCCGGCCCGCCCGCAGGGGCTGCCAAAGCAATCTGCAGCACTGCCACACGGACAGATCAGGAACAAACGGGAATAGCCGCACTTGACCGATGCGGGCCTTGCGGCTATATTTCCCCTCCTTGGGGCCTATAGCTCAGTTGGTAGAGCCTCCGGCTCATAACCGGCCCGTCCCAGGTTCGAGTCCTGGTGGGCCCACCAAGAACTGTTCAGACAAAGTCCGCCGAAGTTGCACAACTTCGGCGGACTTTGCGTTTTATGGCAAAACACACTTCTTTTAAATCGCTAGCTATTTCAAGTGTTTCTAACTTTGTTTCGTCCCGCCGCTGGCACTATAGAAGGACACAACTATCCGTTAGGGCAGATTATACAAATAGCGGTTGAATTGTGGAGAGTTGGAGGGACTCGTCCTGGGTTTTGCCTTCAAAAGCGCAGCAACCGGGTATCATCTATTTATGCGAACATTTCACTGATGTATTATTGTCGAATTTGTGAAGGCTTAGCCTATGGAAGCCAGACATTGAGCAAGCGCCGACAGCTTTTGGATGCCCTCCCCCGCAACGGGTAAGTTTCATTTTGTCCCTCCAAAACAAAGGGCGGCCCCCGAAGGGAACCGCCAGATTTGTCGGTGGAATAAATCCACTTGTTATAGTTGTCTATCCAATTCTATCCTGCTAAGAAAAATCAGATGACGTTTATTTAATACTAAATTTCCATCACCATGTCAACGGGGATTGTATGCCTAAATACTACCGCTACAACTTGGGAATTGACCTTGGTATTGCCTCTATCGGCACAGCGCTGGTTCTTACTGATGAAGCGGGCAACCCCACTAAGCCGCTTGATCTTGGTGTGCGCACATTTTCTGTACCCGAAGGCGCGGCAACCAGAAGGGCAAAACGCCTTGAACGCAAGCACATCCGCCGCAGGCGTCAGCGCATAACCAAACTGAGGCTTTTTTTGCAACAGCACGGCCTGCTGCCTCAAGATGCCGCGCAACTGCCCAGCCTCATGCGCAAGCCCCCCTACATTTTACGCGCACAGGGCACATCTGCCGCATACCAGACGCTGTATGATCTGGGGCGCAGCCTTCTGCACATGGCAAAATTTCGCGGGGCGGGCTTTTTAACGCAGTCGGAAGAAACTGCTGATGATGGTCTGGCCGATGAAACGGAAAAGAAAAAAGACCGACAAAAAACGGCCAACGTCTATCGTAATCTGGAAAAGATCATTAACGACAGTGGCAAGACCTTATCGCATTTTTTTGCGCAGCGGCTGGAGGATAAAAGACCCGTCCGCAGACGTGAGCATCATGTAAAAACACTGGCGGTAGACTACGCGGTTCCGCGCTTTCTGGTAAAGGACGAGTTTCGCAAGATTTGGGCGAAACAATCGCAGCACCACAAAAACCTCACTCCAGAGCTGGAACAAGAAATTTACACGCTGATTTTTGGCGACCACCCCCACGCGCCCTACGCCACCGGCAATTGCACGCTCATACCCGCGCAGAAACGCCTACCCAAAATGCACAGGCTTGCAGAGCAAAGGCGTATTTACGAGCAGCTTGCCAATGTGCGTTACATTACGGCCAAGGGCGAATATGCCCTGTCCAGAGAAATGCGCGACCATCTGGCGCTGCTGGCGTTTGGCGAAGGCAACAACCTTACCACTGCTGCCATAAAAAAATATATTGCTCAAACCGCAGGGCAAACGGTGGTTCGCGTCAATCTGGGTGATGATGACAAAACTATCCGTGGCTTCTGCCAGATTCGGGCTTTTGCCGACATACCCACATGGCAGACTCTGTCGCAGCAAGAGCGCGACAATATAATTGATTTTATTGCCAACCCATCCGTAAAACCAGAGGAAGAAAACAGCGTACTGCTTCCAGAAGACGAAATGATAGCTGAGGTGTGCAAGCGCCTCGGCCTTGCAGCCGCAAATAAAGAAAAGACCGTCAGTATAGCTTTGGCCCGGCTAACCCCCGACAGAAGCAAACTTGGGATCAAGGCCACGCAGCGTATTCTGGAAAAACTCATCGAGGGCCAGCAGGTAGAAACAGCCGACCCCATCACCGGCGAGGTTACATCTGCCTGGCGGCCCCATACCCACCGCACCGCTGCCGATGCCTGCGGTTTTGAATCGGAGGAGCAAGCCTTAAGCAAAAAATACGGTACTTTCTCCCAGCTTCCATACTATGGTGAGGTGCTGCGGCAGGATGTAACGCCCATTCACCCGTGGCACACCAAGCAGGCCGCGCAGGAGGAGGCCGCGCACGGGCGCATTCCCAACCCTGTGGTGCATACGGCGCTCAACCAGTTGCGCAAGGTGGTCAATGAAATTGTGGGCCTCTACGGCAAACCGCAACGCATCCATATAGAGCTTGCCAGAGAGCTTGGCATGTCTGCCGTCAAGCGCGAGGAACTTCAGCGCGACATGCAAAAGCGCGAGAGGGAAAACGCCACCATTGACGAGGCGCTTGCAAAGCTCGGCCTCTCCCCTACCCGCACCAACCGCACAAAATATCGGCTGTGGGAAGAACAGGGCAAGCGCAGCCTGTTCAGCTATACCGAGATCAAGCAATCAGACATTGCCGCCTGCGAGATCGAGCACCTCATCCCGCAATCGCACGGCGGGTCAGACAGTTACATGAATCTGGCCCTCGTGCACAGCAACGAAAACTTTGCCAAGGGCAACAGTTTTCCCTACCAGTTCATACAAAAAACAGCTCCAGACGCATGGCAGCATATTGCAAAGGTCATTGCAGACAAATCCTATCCCAAGGCCAAGGCGTGGCGTTTTTCGGCCGATGCCTGCAACCGTTTTGAGGAGCAGGGCGATGAGAATGCCACGGATAGCCGCCTTTCAAATACCAGCTATATGGCAAGAATTGCGGCACGGTATCTCCGCATGCTCTGTGCCGATGTAGTGGCTGTAAAGGGCGGCGCTACGGCCAAACTGCGCCACTTGTGGGGGCTGGATGGCGTTGAATACGATCTCCTTGGCCTGCCCATTCGCAAGCACGAATACGACCCGATCACGGGCGAAGTACAACTCAATAATTTTGGCTACCCGGTTCGCAATCCGTTATGGGTGGCAAAACCGCGCATAGATCACCGCCACCACGCCATTGATGCCTTTGTGGCGGCATGCACCACACGCAGCATGGTGAGCCGTATGGTACGCGAAGAAAAGGAAACATGGCGCAACAAGGATGACAGGCTTGTCTTTCCCTCCCCCTTTGGCAGCGACATAGGCTGGTTCAGGCAGCAACTGCTGGAAGCCCTGCGCAAAGTTGTTGTTTCGCCCAAAAAAGAACACGGAAAGCCGGGGCAACTGCACGATGCCACCAAATATCGCATTTTGCAGCAAGATACGCGCCGCGATTCGGGCATGACCCTGATACGCTACAACAGAAAGATTGACTTGCTTAAGGATAAAAAAAGTGTGGCTGGCATTCTGCCAGGGGCCACCATTCCGCATGACCTGCCAGCGGTGCAAACGGCGCATGCACAGTGCAAGGCCATTATCTACGCCATAGAATCTCGTTACATCGCTGCCAGCGACAACCTTGAGGCTAGGCGGCAACAGGCCCTAAAAGAGGGTGGCAGAGTGCGCAACTTTACGCCACAGGCAAGAGAAGCAACCATAGTGGCCGAAGCCATCACCATGGCGCAGCAGGCTGGGGCCATTGGGGCAACCTACCCGGCTCTTGAATACAAAACGCTGGTTGCAGTCAATGAGGCCTTGCAGTTTGGCTTTGAGCCCAAAAACAACTATTGCATGGATTTTTACGAAACTCCCAACGGCAAAGTCGGCTGGGAATGCATTACCCGCATCGATGCCAACACTCCCGCCTTTGTGCCAGAGTGGAAGAGCAATGGGGGCCGCTTTATATGGAACCTGTGCATTGACGATGTAATTGAGGTAGAGCTGACGCCCGAGCTTAAGGCCAACATTAAAGCTCCCTGTCCTGTGGGCAAATGCTATATGGTTGTGCAAAAAATGAGTGGCGGCAGGTTACAGTGCAACCTGCTCAACGATGCCCGCCCTCTCGATGGCAAAATTTCCACAGTTAAAAGCGGCACGGCTGCCATTGAAGAATACAAACGCTGGAAAAGCGGTGAGCTGGGGCTCGACAAATGGTGCCAGCTCAAGGCACGCAAGGTGGATATTTCGCCCTTTGGCAAAATTCTGCACAAACACAAAAAACTCTGGCATGGCAAAAAGACGCAATAGACCAAGCCATTATGAGCTTATGTGGCTAGTTGTCATGTTTGACCTCCCCGTCAGCAGCAAGGCTGAGATGAAGCGGGCCACGCTTTTTCGCAACAGCCTGCTGGAACTGGGGTTCAGCCGAAAGCAGTTTTCGGTTTACATGCGCCACTGTGAAAGCCTTGAAAGCGCACAAAGCATGGCCCAAAAAGTGCGCCACTGCCTCGTGCCCAATGGCTTTGTGTCAGTAATGTTTATTACCGACAGGCAATACGGCATGACACAAAACTTCTTTGGCGAAGCAAAGGAAGAAAACGAAGCAAAACAGCTTGATAATTCCAGACAACTGTTTTTGTTCTAGCAGACTGCCGCGACGGGCTGCTGCAAAAGGGGCAATGCCAAGGCAGATTCTCTGGCAAGCACGCAATCTGCAAACGACTGGGCCACCGTATTTGTTGCAGCAATAAATGCGGTGAACCCGTCCTTGCAGTCCAGTTTGTGGGCAAGAATGGTGCTGAGGTGCCTTTTGGCCGGGGTATCGAGCGTTGCGGCAAACTCTGTGGCCTCAAGGTGCTGCACCACAAAGGCATCGGCCACGGGGCGCAGGGGTTCCATCAGGTCATCCACAAGGCAAAAGGCATTAAGCGTGTTGCGGTGGTGTACGCCAAACATGGGCAGCAGCCCAGCAGCACATACGGCACGGGCAACACACGAGCGCACGATGGCATAGGCATAGTTGAAAAGGCTGTTGCTGCCCTCCAGATCAGGCCGCCGCACAAAGCCCTTGCCCATGAGGGCGGGCCAGTACAGGCGCGCTGCATGGGCCTCGTGATTATCGGTATCGCCGCTCTTTACCTTGCGTTGCAACAGCCGCATCTTTTCCAGCACTGTCTGTTGTTCTGGCCTGTACGCGGCAAGCGTGGCTATCTGATTATGTATTTTTGCCTGAACAATACTTTTCCACAATTGCTTGTGCAGCACGGGCGGGCACTGCGTCTGCTGCCTGGCAATGGCGGTGTGCCTGTGGTGCGCCGCAAGAGGCGCAGCAATGGAAAGGGGCATATAGTCCTTGCCGCAAATGATTATGGGAATATTGGCCTCGCCCAGACGGACAAAAAAAGATTTTGCCAGCGTTGCCCCCTCTGCGCTGATAATGGCCGCCACCAGAGTGTCTATAGGTATGCGCCCTATTTCAGCACCATCTTCGCACACAACGACAAAGCCACGGGAACAGTGCACATGGCGAGAATTTTCTGAAAGTTCCAGAATATAACTGCCCATCAGCCCCCCCCCCTTTTTTTTAAAAAACAAAAAAACCCGTTTGAACTGCTTTATCAGGATGCAGCCAGACGGATTTTTTTTGCGGCTTTTTTGAAATAACCATATTCTTATTCGATGGTTACTCCAACAGAGTTTAGCAGGATAGATTTGGACAGACAACTATAGCTTTCTGTTCCTCGTGGTGGTGGTGAAGGCGAGTTTAGCAGGATAGATTTGGACAGACAACTATAGCTTCCGAGTCGCCAGTGGTGGCCAAGGTGGTAGTTTAGCAGGATAGATTTGGACAGACAACTATAGCCCGGATGTGTCCATTATGTCTCTTGTGGAGAGTTTAGCAGGATAGATTTGGACAGACAACTATAGCGGCGCGGGCGTATCATCATAGGGCAAATGCAGTTTAGCAGGATAGATTTGGACAGACAACTATAGCTCCACATCCTGCGCACCATGGCAGATCAGGAGTTTAGCAGGATAGATTTGGACAGACAACTATAGCTTGGGCGACTATCTCGACTGTGTGTCGCTGAGTTTAGCAGGATAGATTTGGACAGACAACTATAGCAATATCCCCTGACCATATCCCGCGATACCGAGTTTAGCAGGATAGATTTGGACAGACAACTATAGCTCTGTTTCCGAAAATCTGCATGACGGCATGAGTTTAGCAGGATAGATTTGGACAGACAACTATAGCAGAAGGAAAAGATTATCTAGCGGCAAGCGGAGTTTAGCAGGATAGATTTGGACAGACAACTATAGCCTGCTCAACGAAATGCTGAACTTGCTCGCTAGTTTAGCAGGATAGATTTGGACAGACAACTATAGCTGAAACAGTCTGGTGGTGGTAAAAAGAAGAAGTTTAGCAGGATAGATTTGGACAGACAACTATAGCATCACAAAGCGGCGAGATCACGTTTTCGTGAGTTTAGCAGGATAGATTTGGACAGACAACTATAGCAACAGATAGCACTGGCCAAGGCTGCGGCGGAGTTTAGCAGGATAGATTTGGACAGACAACTATAGCGCGTGAGGCCACGCGGGCACCAGCAAGCAGAGTTTAGCAGGATAGATTTGGACAGACAACTATAGCGAACGAGGCCCACATAGGCGGTTGGTTCAGAGTTTAGCAGGATAGATTTGGACAGACAACTATAGCCGCTGCGGCGAATCCCTGTGTCCGGAACGGAGTTTAGCAGGATAGATTTGGACAGACAACTATAGCAACAGCTGGGCGGTATCGCGGGATATGGTCAGTTTAGCAGGATAGATTTGGACAGACAACTATAGCAGCGTCCGCATTGGGCAGGATGCCAATGGCAGTTTAGCAGGATAGATTTGGACAGACAACTATAGCGCCGTCTATGCGCCTGACGACCTGACCGCGAGTTTAGCAGGATAGATTTGGACAGACAACTATAGCTCCTCTGCCCTGATTCCAAACAAGCGGCTTAGTTTAGCAGGATAGATTTGGACAGACAACTATAGCCCTGAGTCCAGCCCAGCGTCTGGTTAAGCAAGTTTAGCAGGATAGATTTGGACAGACAACTATAGCTGGCAATGCGGCCCGGACACGTTGAGTTATAGTTTAGCAGGATAGATTTGGACAGACAACTATAGCCCATGGGCAGGGGTGAGAGAATGGAAGTGTAGTTTAGCAGGATAGATTTGGACAGACAACTATAGCATGGCCACATGATATTCAGGAGCATTCCGCAGTTTAGCAGGATAGATTTGGACAGACAACTATAGCCAGGCAACGCTGGACCGCGTGCTGGGTGTAAGTTTAGCAGGATAGATTTGGACAGACAACTATAGCCAGCGCGGGGCAAATGCGGGAAATGTTTTAAGTTTAGCAGGATAGATTTGGACAGACAACTATAGCCGCTCAAGGATTTTGAAGGGAAGATCCGGCAGGTTAGCAGGATAGATTTGGACAGACAACTATAGCGGCCGCAATGAACAGGGCCTGGAGATCAACAGTTTAGCAGGATAGATTTGGACAGACAACTATAGCTGCCTGGGACAGGGCAAAGAAGCGCGCCGGAGTTTAGCAGGATAGATTTGGACAGACAACTATAGCAATGGCGGTTATCAGCGAGTCATTAACGCCAGTTTAGCAGGATAGATTTGGACAGACAACTATAGCTCCGTACCGCACGCGCCCGCACTGCGGCCCAGTTTAGCAGGATAGATTTGGACAGACAACTATAGCTGCTATGCTGCAACGATTCCAGCACCGGCGAGTTTAGCAGGATAGATTTGGACAGACAACTATAGCTCTAATTGATGTGGCTTTCACCCAACAGCTCAAAGGGGCCGCCCCCAAGAAGTGGAAACAATGCCCGGCAGGGGTTCAATGGCATAGCTGAAATCGATCAGCGAGGTCTTTTCAAACCCCGTGACAATAAAGCAGTTGGTGTGCCCGTCAAACTTGTAGTAGCGGTTCCTTCTATGTCCGACATCAGGTTTTGGGCGATGACATCAGCTTCAAATGGGGCGACAGATCTAGCTTTTGATGCTGGGACGTTTGTTGCGTCGCCGATGAGACACCTGCTTTCGTACTGTGTCCCTTCTGCAGATCATTGTCCGTGTCAATGAAGCCGGTTACGTCGGACGCTTCAGCGTCGACAAGGAACTGCTGCCCAGGTTCGGGGGCATCGTCACCAGAAGGCGGGCGCTTTGGCAAAAGGCTGCAACCCCGCAACCCAACAACGCATCTTGCGGCATTAGGTGCGGCTGGTATGAGTTTATTATAAGACGGTGGTTATTATGGCCAGGTCGTTGTGGGCAACATATGCCTACACAAGTAAAACCCGCCGAAGTTGTGGACTTCGGCGGGTTTTGCGCTGGTAAAAAAGCCGCAGACCAAACGCTACAACAGCAGAGTGGCGCAAGGTGTTCACCCCTCTCCGTTTTAGCGGGGCGTTTTCGTAGTCCGCAGAGGCCCAAACAATGGCTGCGCGTCCAGCCCAGGCTGCGTTGCAAACCTCCGCAGTTTGCAGGGGCCAGCTATCCCCATGCGTCCAGTTTTAGCATCCTTGGTCGTCTAGCTGGCACATCAGGCTAGGCGGCGCTCTTCATATCACCAATGAGCTTTTGAAGCACTTGCGACTGTTGCGCCAGGTCGGCCACCGCCTGCGAGGCATGCTCCATGGCTTGGGCTGTTTCCGCTGATATGCTGGCAACCTGTTCGACAGCGCGATTTATTTCTTCGCTTGCGGCAGACTGCTCTTCACTGGCGGTTGCAATGGATTGGACCTGATCATTTACAAGGTTCACAAGTTCCATAATCTTGTCCAGCGACTCGCCAGAGCTGACCGACAGAGTTGCCGCTTTCTCAATAGCTTCGCCAGCACTGTCCACGTTCTGGATATTTTTTTTGGTGCCTTCCTGAATACCCCTCACAGCCTGACCAACTTCCTGCGTTGCCGTCATGGTTTTTTCGGCCAGCTTGCGTACCTCATCAGCCACGACGGCAAAGCCACGTCCGGCATCGCCAGCGCGGGCCGCCTCTATGGCGGCGTTAAGTGCCAAAAGATTGGTCTGGTCGGCGATGTCGGCTATAACGCCCATAATCTGGCCTATGCCCTCAGCCTGCTGACCCAGGGCGTCCATGTCCGCCTTGATGGCCAGCGATTGCGTGTGGACGGATTTGATGCTCGAAACGGCATTGTTGACAATCCGCGCCCCCTCCAGCGCCTGGGTCTTGGTTTGCGTCGAAATGTCGGCAGCCATTTGGGCGTTTTTTGCCACTTCAAGCACCGTGGCGTTCATTTCTTCCATGGCCGTAGCGGTTTCGCGCACACGACTTGACTGTTCGTCGGCCCCACGGCTCGACTGCTCGACCTGAGCCGACAGTTCCTCAGACGCCGATGACACAACCTGCACGATGCCTTCCAGCTGGCGGGCAGCCTGCAGCATGCCCTCGGCTTTGGCCCGCTCTGCCTGCTGGCGCGCCTCCTCGGCTTCTGCGGTGGCTGCCCTGGCTTTTTCGGACTCCTGCGCGGCTTCCCGGCTTTTCTGGTTTGCTTCGTCGATTTTATTTTTCAGGGTTGCTACCATCTGCTTCATGGCCCCAAAAACACCTATATCGGGCAGGGCAGGATTAAACTGCGTTTCCAGGTCCCCTCCGGCAATGCGCAGGGCCATTGCAGAGAGCGAAGCGGGCTCGTCGCCCAGCTGCCTGCGCATATTGCGGGCCATCCAGTAGCCGGTACCAAGGCCAAACAAAACAGAAAGCAGTATGCCTGCTATGGTGATGAGCCTGGCTGTCTCAAAAAGCTGGCTGCTGTTGGCGGCCATGTCTCTGGCATAGTCAGCCTTGCAATCGGCTATTTCCTGCACCGCCGTGGTAAAAGTGCGAACAAGGTCGCGCGCCTTGGTGTCTGACAAAACCTGACCCTGCCGGTTCATTTCCGGGTCTGTGGTGCTGCTGAGCGCTATGACCTGATTGTGAACAACGCGCCATTCGTTGATGGCCTTGACGAGATTGGCAAGGAAGTCTTGCCCGGTTTTGGTAATATAATAGCCGGACAGGCTGCTAAGCTGGTTGTCCAGCGTGATGTAGCGGGATTTAAGGGCTTCCAGATATTTATGGTTATCTTCATCAGTTGTGCTGATAATCAAGTTTTTTTCGTCACGTACTATTTGCAGAACCGTAATATTGACCAGACGGGTGAGATCAAGTCCTTTTAGATGTACTGCATATAGCTCGTTTAAATCTGATGCAATAACTTGCATCTTTAATAATGAATAAGAACCTACGCAAATTGTAAGAAGTGAAAGTGTTAATGCAAGCCCAAACAATTTCTGCATTGTCGTGATCTTAGCCATACTCACTACCCCCCGTAGGTATGGTTAAAAGTGATAGTGCTATCTATTATCTTTTTTAGTATTACCCCTGTATGTTATTTCGAGTTTAATGATAAAATTCTTTAGTGCCATGCTCAACCAAAAATTAATTTTCAGATAAATTTTGATAACATTTTTTAAGCAACATACTAACATAAATTATATTTTAGTTGAAAAAAATATTTACATTATGTTATGTTAGTTTATTCATACAAATAACATTGTGAAAAATATATTTTTTATAATACGCCACTGGCAATATAAACTCAACACCATGTCAATGCTAACCCATCATACAGAGTAATAAACAGCATTAGTAAAAGCAGAAGCACAACTTCTGACTGAGCCAAATTCACTCGCCGTCCTTCTGCAAATTCGATTTGCTTCACCTCATTGTTCGTGCAAAAAATTCACAAAATGAATAAGGCCGCCAAGGGGCGGCCTTATTCGGTCACAGACGTGGATTTAGCCAGCAGGTTTGTTTTCCCCGACGTCTAACCGGTCATGCCGTCTCGCGTTCGGCAAAATACCGGCGGCGTATGTACAGGGACACATTTACAAGGGCTATCAGTACCGGCACTTCGACCAGCGGGCCGATAACGGCCACAAAGGCCTCGCCCGAATCGAGGCCGAACACGGCGATGGCCACGGCAATGGCCAGCTCAAAGTTGTTGGAGGCAGCGGTAAACGACAAGGTCGCCGACTGCTCGTAGGTTGCCCCTGCCCGCCACGAAAGGTAAAACGACAGCAAAAACATGATGATAAAATACACCAGCAGGGGGATGGCCACCTTCACCACATCCATGGGCAGCTGCACAATGTACTCGCCCTTGAGCGAAAACATCACAATAATGGTGAACAGCAGCGCCCGCAGCGTCCAGGGGCTTATGCGGGGGATAAAGACATTCTCATACCACTCGAGCCCCTTGACCTTGAGCCCGTAAATGCGCGAAGCCACGCCAGCGATAAAGGGTATGCCCAGGTAGATAAATACGCTCTCGGCAATCTGCCCCATGCTCACGCTGACAACAGCGCCCGAAAGCCCCAGCCAGCCGGGCAGCACGGTGATGAACACATAGGCGTAGACCGAAAAAAACAGCACCTGAAATATGGCGTTAAAGGCCACCAGCCCCGCGCAATACTCCCTGTCGCCACCGGCGAGGTCGTTCCACACAATGACCATGGCGATGCACCGGGCAAGGCCTATGAGTATCAGGCCCACCATGTAGCTGTTGTTGCCGGAGAGAAAGGCGAAGGCCAGCAAGAACATGAGAACCGGGCCGATAATCCAGTTTTGCGCGAGCGAGAGCAGCAAAACCTTTTTATTGCGAAACACCCGCCCGAGCTGCTCGTATTTCACCTTTGCCAGCGGCGGGTACATCATCAGGATAAGGCCGATGGCAATGGGAATATTGGTTGTGCCCACCTGAAAAAAGTTGATCACGTTTTTTACGCCCGGCATGGCCCAACCAAGCCCCACGCCCGCAAGCATGGCGAGAAAAATCCACAGGGTCAGAAACCGGTCGAGAAACGACAGCCGCTGCAGCGTTGATTGACTCATGATTTCATCTCCCTACTGGCTGGCAATGCCGTCAAGAATACCCTGCAAACCATCCGCATCCACTCCGGGATGCGCCTCCAGCTGCCGCACCAGGTCCGTTATGCGCCTGCCCAGTACCGCCAGCGTTTCCGCAAAGGCAGCCCTGACGGCGGCATCGTCCCCCTGTACGCTGGCCGGGTCGGGCATGCCCCAATGGGAGCGCACCACCTTGCCAAAGTACACAGGGCACGCCTCTCCCGCCGCGTTGGCGCACAGGGTTATGACCACACTGGGCTTTTCCGCCAGATCATCCCACGACTTGCTCGCAAGCCCATTGGTTGCAATGCCCGCATCGCTCAGCGCTTCAAGGGCACGAGGGTGTACATGGCCCGCAGGCCTGCTGCCCGCGCTCTGTACCGAAACCCCAGCCGGGGCCATGGAGCGAAAGAGCGCCTCGGCGATGATTGAACGGCACGAATTGCCAGTGCACAAAAAAAGAATGTTCATATCCGCTCCTGCTTATTGATGTTAGCGGCTCTGTCTGCAGTAATCAGGGTCGCCCGAGCAGCACTCGGCGGTCAGATAGACTCCACCTCACGCATTAACGGCCTGCTCGCCCGTTATCAGGAGTTGCTCCCCTCGCGCGCCATGCTCGCAAGCCCTCTGTGATCAATCGCCCTGAGATGACAGGACAGACTGGTCTTGGGTATGCCCGCAAGCTGTGATCCCCCCCCGGCGGGCAGCCCATCCGCCGAGAGCTTTACCAATAATTTTAAAATATTAAGACGCGCCTCTGATGTCAGAACCTCAAATACCCTGTTGGCGTCTTCCGTCTTTACTGGATGATTATTCAACATATATTGAACAATATCAAGCCAGCTGCATGACAAAATACCGCACGATTTAATACAAATTTTATATCCTCCCCAAAAGTTTAACACTCCTTTTATACACTTTTTCATACTGTGCATCTGCGGGCTCTTCCCGGGCCCCACAGGAGGACGGCATGGAAAACATGATCGGGCAATGCCTGCTGTACATCGCGCTGCTTGCGCTGCTTGCATGGCCGCTGGGAATTTATATGGGCAAGGTCATGGACGGCGAACAAATCTGGCTGCAAAAAATTATTGGCCCATGCGAGCGCGGCATATACCGCGTCATGGGCATCGACCCGACAGAGCAGATGGGCTGGAAGCGCTATCTCTGCTGCGTGCTGCTGTTCAGCATTGTCAGCATCGCGCTCCTGATGCTGCTGCTCATGACCCAGCACAGCCTGCCCCTGAACCCGCAGGGCATAGCCGACACAAGCTGGGATCTGGCCCTGAACACGGCCGTGAGCTTTGTCACCAATACTAACTGGCAGGCATACTCTGGCGAAAACGCCATGAGCTATCTGGCCCAGATGGCTGGCCTCACGGTGCAGAATTTTGTCTCCGCCGCTGCGGGTATTGCGGTGCTGTTTGCCCTCATACGCGGCCTGCGCGCCGGCAACGCCAAGGGTATGGGCAATTTTTGGGCGGACGCCACCCGGGCCACCCTGTATATTCTTGTACCGCTGTCGCTGGCGCTTTCGCTGCTGCTGATCTGGCAGGGAGTGCCGCAGAACTTTGCCGCATACAAAACCGTTGCCCTGCTTGAGCCGCTCGCTGACGACAATGGGGTGAAGATTGCGGAGCAGATGATCCCCATGGGCCCGCAGGCCTCGCAGGTAGCGCCCAAACAGCTGGGCACCAACGGCGGCGGCTACAACGGCGTCAATTCCGCCCACCCACACGAAAACCCCACCCCGCTCGCAAACCTGCTTGAGATGCTCTCGCTGCTGCTTATCCCGGCGGGCCTGTGCTTTACCTTTGGCAGGCAGATTGGCGACATGCGCCAGGGCGCTGCCATATTCATTGCCATGACACTGCTGCTGACAGCCGCCATAGGTTTTACCGCCTGGGCGGAACAATCGGGCACGCCGCAGCTGGCGCAGGCCGGTCAGGTCGATCTGGCGGCCCGCGCGGCGCCTCTGGCGCAGGCTGGCGGCAATATGGAAGGCAAGGAAACGCGCTTTGGCGTCACCAACAGCGCCCTGTGGGCAGCCGCCACAACGGCCGCCTCCAACGGCTCCGTCAACGCCATGCACGACAGCCTCACCCCGCTTGGAGGGCTCGTGCCCATGGTGCTCATGCAGCTCGGCGAGGTGGTGTTTGGCGGCGTTGGCAGCGGCCTGTTCGGCATGCTGGCCTTTGTGCTGCTCACGGTCTTCATGGCCGGGCTGATGGTGGGCCGCACCCCCGAGTATCTGGGCAAAAAAGGTGGAACCCTACGAAATGAAGATGGCCGTGGTGATCTGCCTGACCACGCCTGTGGTCATACTGGCCGGGGCCGGGCTTATGAGCCTTGTTCCGCAGGTGGTGGAAAGCCTCAACAATTCCCTGCCGCACGGCTTCAGCGAGATACTCTACACGGCCACCTCCGCCGGGGCCAACAACGGCTCGGCCTTTGGCGGTCTCAACGCCAACACGCCCTTTATAAATGTTTTGCTGAGCGCGCTTATGCTGGCCGGGCGATTTATTCCCATCGCCGCCATCCTTGCCATAGCGCAGAGCATGAAGGGCAAAAAAGTTCTGGCCCGGAGCGCGGGCACGCTTTCCACCTGCAACGGCATGTTTGTGTTTTTGCTTGTCTTTGTGGTGCTGCTGGTGGGCGCGCTGAGTTTTTTTCCCGCTCTGGCCCTCGGGCCTGTGGCCGAACATCTGCAAATGGCGCGCTAACTCACGCGCCCGCTATATAAGGATACTGCCATGTCAGCCAAAACCGCACCTGTCGGGCACGACGCCCGCGTACTCCAGCGGGCCATGCATGATTCGCTCGCCAAGCTGGCCCCGCATATTCAGGCCCGCAATTTCGTCATGTTTACCGTATACCTGTCGGCCATACTGACCACGGGTCTGGCCGCAGCCAACGCTGCCGGCGTCATGCCCGACCAGTTCTGGTCAGGGCGCGTTTGCCGTCGCCATAGCCGCCATACTCTGGTTTACGGTGCTGTTTGCCAATTTTGCGGAGGCCATTGCCGAGGGCCGGGGCAAGGCCCAGGCCGACAGCCTGCGCAAATCGCGCAAAAGCGTCGACGCCCGCAGGCTGGAGAACCCCGCCAACCGCGATGTCTTTGCCATGACGCCTTCAACAGCGCTCAAACCGGGCGACCATGTGCTTGTGCTGGCGGGCGAGCTTATCCCCGCCGACGGAGACGTGACCGAAGGGGCCGCCTCTGTGGACGAAAGCGCCATCACGGGCGAATCCGCCCCGGTCATACGCGAGAGCGGCGGCGACCGCAGCGCGGTCACCGGAGGCACCACGGTGCTCTCCGACTGGCTGGTGCTGCGCGTGACCAGCGAGGTGGGCCGCAGTTTTCTGGACAGGATGATCGCCATGGTCGAGGGAGCCGCCCGGCAAAAGACGCCCAACGAAATTGCCCTCAATATCCTGCTGGTGGCGCTTACGGTCATCTTTGTGCTGGTCACGGCAACCCTGTGGTGCTTTGCGCGCTTTGCGGCCGGGCAGAGCAACGCCGCCAACCCGGCTGGCGTCATCTCGCTGGTGGCGCTCTTTGTCTGCCTGGCCCCCACCACCATCGGCGCGCTGCTCTCGTCCATCGGCATTGCGGGCATGAGCCGTCTTAACCAGGCAAACGTGCTGGCCATGAGCGGCCGCGCCATTGAAGCGGCGGGCGATGTGGACGTGCTGCTGCTCGACAAGACAGGCACCATCACCCTGGGCAACCGGCTGGCGGTCAGTTTTATGCCGGTGGACGGTCACAATGAGCAACAGCTGGCCGAGGCCGCCCGCCTTGCCTCGCTGGCGGACGAAACCCCCGAGGGCCGCAGCATAGTGCTGCTGGCCGACAGCCTGTGCCCGCCGCATGCAGGTACCGGCGAAAGCGATGCGATTTTTGTGCCCTTTTCGGCCCACACCCGCATGAGCGGCGTGGATGCGCACGGCTCAAGCATCCGCAAGGGTGCGGCCGACGCCGTGCGCGACTTTGTGGAAAAACTGGGTGGCCGCTTGAGCCAGCAGTGCGACGAAGTGGTGCAGACCATCGCCCGGCAGGGCGGCACGCCGCTGGTTGTGGCCCACGATGCGGCGGTGCTCGGCGTTGTGCACCTCAAGGACGTCATCAAGGAGGGCGTGCGCGACAAATTTGGCGAGCTGCGCCGCATGGGCATTAAAACCGTCATGATCACGGGCGACAACCCGCTTACTGCGGCGGCCATCGCCGCCGAGGCCGGGGTGGACGATTTTTTGGCCGAGGCGACGCCTGAAACAAAGCTGGCACTTATCCGCGAGTTTCAGGCCAAGGGGCATCTGGTAGCCATGACCGGCGACGGCACCAACGACGCCCCGGCCCTGGCCCAGGCCGACGTGGCCGTGGCCATGAACACGGGCACCCAGGCCGCCAAGGAAGCGGGCAACATGGTCGATCTGGATTCATCGCCCACCAAGCTGCTGGACATCGTGCGCATCGGCAAGCAGTTGCTCATGACGCGCGGCAGCCTGACGACCTTTTCGCTTGCCAACGACGCGGCAAAATACTTTGCCATTATCCCGGCGCTGTTCATGGGCCTGTATCCGGGGCTTGCCGCCCTCAACATCATGGGCCTGCACAGCCCGCAAAGCGCCATACTGGCGGCCACAATCTATAATGCGCTTATTATCGTGGCGCTTATTCCGCTGGCGCTGCGGGGGGTAAAATACCGCGAGGAGAGTTCCGGCCACCTGCTGCGCCGCAACCTGTTCATCTACGGTCTCGGCGGCCTTGCCGCCCCCTTTGTTGCCATCAAATGCATCGACCTCTGCCTCGTGGCCCTTGGTCTGGCATAAGGAGACACGCCATGTTGACCCTTACACTGCTGCGTCGCTCGCTGGTTTTTTTACTTGTCATGACGGCCCTTACCTGCGCCTATACCGGAGTGCTGACGCTTGCGGGCAATACCCTGTTTCCATTTCAGGCGCAGGGCAGTATCCTCAGTCTGCAGGGCAGGCACTACAGCACCCTGCTGGGGCAGCCCTTTGCGGCCCCCAACCATCTTTGGGGCCGCCCCGTGAGCGCTGACCTGACCACATACTCCGACCGGGGGCAGCCGCTGTTTTACGCAGGCCCCAGCAACAAAAGCCCGGCCCTGCCGGAATACGCCGCAACCATGCGCGAGCGCCTTGAGCGCATCCACATGGCGCACCCCGAAAAATCTGGCCAGCCTGTGCCCGTGGATCTGCTGACGGAGTCGGGCAGCGGGCTTGACCCGCACATTTCGCCCGCCGCAGCGGAGTATCAGGTAGAGCGGTTGGCCCGCGCCACCGGCTTTACGGCTGCCGAGGTGCGCCGTACCATAGCCATGTATACGCAAGGCCGCACCCTGGGGCTGCTGGGCGAACCCCGCGTCAATGTGCTGGAGGTCAATCTGGCCCTTGACGGCCTGCTGCCCAACGGACGGGCCACCCCGACCGCCCCGGCGGGCGAGGTGGCGCCAGACGGCGTTTTGACGGAGCAGCAACGGTAACAGCACCCGCAGCTACGGATATACCATGACAGACAGCTATAGCCGCCCTTCTCCTGACGCCCTGCTGGCCCAGTTGCGCCAGACGGCCTGCGGCGACGACGCCGGGCAATCGAGTCAGCCCGCGCGCGGGTTGCTGAAAATATTTTTCGGCTATGCGGCGGGCGTGGGCAAAACCTACTCCATGCTCAGGGCCGCCCACGCCGCCCTGGAGATGGGGCACGACATCGTGGCAGGGTATGTGGAGCCGCACCCAAGGCCGGAAACAGCCGCCCTGCTGCCAGGGCTGGACGTTGTGGCCCCCCTGCGGCAAAGCCACCGGGGCATAACGCTCAGCGAGCTGAACGTGGATGCGGTCTTGGCCCGCAAACCGCAGATCGCCCTTGTGGACGAGCTGGCCCACACCAACGCCGAGGGCTGCCGCAACCGCAAACGATATCAGGATGTGGAGGAGCTGCTGCAGGCGGGCATATCCGTATGGACCACGGTAAACGTGCAGCATATCGAGAGCCTCAACGACGTGGTGGCCGCCCTCACCGGGGTGGTCGTGCGCGAGCGCATCCCCGACAGCGTTTTTGACGGGGCCGATCAGGTGGAGCTGGTCGACCTTGAGCCCGACGAGCTCATGGCCCGCCTGCGCGAGGGCAAAATTTACGGCGAGGCCCAGGTGCAACGGGCGCTGGGGCACTTTTTTCTGCCTGCCAACCTCATTGCCCTGCGCGAGATCGCCCTGCGCCGCATGGCCGACCGCGTCAACCGGCGGGCCGCCTCCTCTGCCCGGGACGCCGCCAGCCCGACCCGGCAAATCAAGGAGCACCTACTCATCTGCCTGTCGGGCGCCCCCAGCAACGCGCGGGTCATCCGCACCGCAGCGCGCATGGTGGAGGCATTCCGCGCCGACTTTACCGCCCTGTTTGTGCAGAACACCAACCAGCGGCGCAATGATGCCAAAAGCAGCACCCTGCGCGACAACCTCAAGCTGGCGGAAGATCTGGGCGCAGTCATCGTAACCCTTCAGGGCGAGGACATCCCTGTCCAGATTGCCGAGTACGCCCGCATGAGCGGCGTCAGCAAAATTGTGGTGGGGCGCTCGCCCGCAAGCGGCTGGCTGTTTCACAGGGGCAAGACGCTGGTGGAGCGCCTTGCCGAACTCGCGCCGGAGATGGAAACCTTCATCATTCCCGATGCCGTGCCTGTTGGGAGTACGCCGTCCCATCACGGCCCTCTGCTTGCCCTGTTGCGAACACTGCTTGGCACTGCGCCCCGTTCATGGCGGCAATGGGGGGCAACGGGCGCGCTCATGGCTGTCTGCAGCGTCATTGGTCTGCTCATGTTTTCCGCAGGCATGCCCAACGGCGGCATTGCTGGCCTGTACATGCTCGGGGTGCTTGGCGTCTCCATCCTCACCGCCGGGCCGTGGTACGGCGTAACGGCCTCGGTCGCCGGGGTAGCCCTGTTTGATTTTTTGTTTGTGGAGCCACGCTTCAGTTTTACCGTGTACGACATGGATTATGTCGGACTTTTTACGGCCATGCTGCTGGTTTCAACGGCAACCAGCGCCATAACCGGCCGCGCGCGAACTCAGGCGCGCAACAGCGCCGTGCGCGCGCTGCACACCGAGCTGCTGCTGGGCAACAGCCGCCGCCTGCAAAAAGCCAAGGACGAACCCGCCATTCTGCTTGAGGCCGCCCGCCAGCTGGGAACGCTGCTGGGGTGCACGGCAACGCTCTACCCGGTGCAGCATGGCCGCCTGCAAACACAGCCAGCCTATGCCTACGCGGCAGACCATACGCAGGATGCCCCCCCCGGCAGACCGCCAACCGGTCCGTCGGGCCAGTTGCCCAAGCAACAACCCGGCCGTTTGGCACCGGGCAAGGACGCGCAGCACGCCCCCCTGCCCAGGGACGAGCTGGGCGTGGCGCAGTGGGTCGCCAAAAACAACCGTCCTGCGGGCGCGGGTACAGACTCCCTGCCGGGCGCGCAGCACAGCTTTATACCCATCAGCAACCGAACCTCGGTGCTGGCCGTGGCCGGGCTGGCTGTGCCGCCGGGGCGCACGGCCCCGCTGGCCGACGCCAACAGCAAAAACCTGGTGCTGGCGCTGGCTGGCGAATGCGCGCTGGCGCTGGAAAAAGAACGCCTTACCCAGGCCAACGCGGTCATTGCCCTGCGCGCGCAGCAGGAAAAGCTACGCGCGGACGTGCTGCGATCTATTTCGCACGATCTGCGCACGCCGCTTACGGGCATTTGCGGCAATGCCGCAATCCTTGCCGGGCACCGAGGGGCGGGCTCGCCCGAGCGCAATGCGGCGCTTGCCGCATCCATTGAAGAAGAAGCCCACTACCTCGTGGGCATGGTGGAAAACCTGCTGGCCCTTACACGCCTTGAGCAGCAAGGGTTTACCCTGCGTCTTGAGCCGGAGCTTGTCGAAGACGTCATCCGCGAGGCCGTGCACATCACCGGCAGACGCGCCGCGCGTCACGACCTGCACGCCGAACTGCCCGAAACCCTGCTTATGGCCCGTATGGATGCGCAACTTATCGTGCAGGTGCTCGTCAACCTGCTGGACAATGCTGTAAAGCACACGCCCGAAGGCACTTCCATCAGGGTGCGGGCCAGGGAGGACGGTCCGTGGGTCAGGCTTGAAGTGGCCGACAACGGGCCGGGGATTCCAGAGGACGAACAGGGCCGCATCTTTGACATGTTCCACTCGGCGGCGATAAAAAAAGGCGACGGACGCCGGGGCATGGGGCTGGGCCTTGCCCTGTGCCGCAGCATTGTGCAGGCGCATGGCGGACGGATTGAAGTATTTGACAATGCGCCGCACGGGGCGATTTTTTCGCTGACCCTGCCGCGCGAGGCAACCACGCCAGACCTGCCGACAGCATGATCACAGGAGCATCCATGCCGCAAAACACCCCCCAGCCGTCCCTCGCGGCGCAGCATCCCGACGGCGTGGCAGAGCGCATCCTTGTGGTGGAAGACGACAAGGCCATACGCGCACTGGTGACCACCACGCTTGAGGGCAACGGCATGCCCTGCCTGTGGACGGCAACCGGGCGCGACGCCATTGCCGAGGCCTCGCGGGCCAACCCCGACATTATCCTGCTTGATCTGGGCCTGCCGGATATGGACGGCGTGGACGTCATCCGCACGGTACGCCAGTGGTCCATGCTGCCCATTATTGTGCTCAGCGCCCGCACCGAAGACGACGACAAGGTGGCCGCGCTGGACGCCGGAGCCGACGACTACCTGACCAAGCCCTTCAGCGTTGACGAACTGCTGGCCAGACTGCGCGCCGCGCTGCGGCGCATCCGCTACGAGCGCGGGCACACGGACAACAGCAGGAGCGTCTTTGAAAACGGGGTGTTGAATATCAATTTTGCCGCAGGCTGCGTGAGCGTCGCCGGGCAGGAGGTGCGCCTGGCCCCCATGGAATACAAACTGCTGTGCCTGCTGGCCAACAATGTGGGCAAGGTGCTGACCCACAAAACCATCCTGCAGGCTGTGTGGGGCAATGCCCTGCCGCAGTCGCTGCCCTCGCTGCGCGTGTTTATGGCGACTCTGCGCAAAAAACTGGAGGCCGCCTCGCCGCAGTGCGACTGCATACGCACGCATGTTGGCATCGGCTACCGCATGAGCCGCATGGAGGGCTGAAGGCAGCACCAGCTATTGGTCAGCCCATACTCCGCTAGGCTTTTCGGCCGCAACCGGCGCGGCTGCGCCAGCGGGCGGAAAACACGCAAAAAGGCCGCGATTGCTCGCGGGCATGCTTCCTGTACAAACCCCGCTGCGCGGGATTTGCGCCGCCTGCCCCGGCTGCGCCGACGGGCGGAAAACACGAAAACCAGTCGCTTGACGGCGCGGCTGCGCCGCGACCGGCTCCTGCTTTTCGAGCGTGTTGTCTGCCGACAACACGCAAAAAGGCCGCGATTGCTCGCGGACATGCTTCCTGTACAAACCCCGCCGCGCGGGATTTGCGCCGCCTGCCCCGGCTGCGCCGACGGGCGGAAAACACGAAAACCAGTCGCTTGACGGCGAGGCTGCGCCGCGACCGGCTCCTGCTTTTCGAGCGTGTTGTCTGCCGACAACACGCAAAAAAGGCCGCGATTGCTCGCGGCCTTTTTAACAAACGAATTTGGCCGCTTACCAGCGACGGGGGGCGGGCTTTTTGGGCTCAGCCTTATTGATGCGAAGAGCGCGGCCTTCAAATTCCTTGCCGTCAAGAGCGGCAATGGCGTTGATGGCGTCGGCATCTTCCATTTCCACAAAGCCAAAGCCACGGGCGCGTCCGGTTTCGCGGTCAGAAACGAGCTTCACGGAAAGGACTTCGCCGTAGGGGCTGAACAGGGATTCAACGCCTTCCTGGGTGGCGGACCAAGGCAGATTGCCAACGTAGATAGAAGTAGCCATATAAGGACTCCAGAGATTACGGGAGGTAGACTTTCCGCTTGGAGCCTTACCCATGTAAAGCCTCTGCAAAAAAATTTACTATACCCAATCAGTGATTGATCGAACATAGTTTGGGGCATTTTTAAAGTCAACATATATTATTTATTTCAAGCAAAAAACCGCTGCAGTTCCTTCATTGGGCCGTATCTATCCTGCCGCTCACAGTGGTTTTTGCAAAACGCCCCCCACTGCGGATTTGTTCGACGCCGAAATGGATAATATTGTATTCCTCAGCTATGAAATACCCCTTGCAAAACACCTGCGCATACGGCTCAGGGCAGACCCGCTTTGCCATATGAGCGCGATAAGGGGTTACTGCAGTGCCGCAGGACGCATATCCAAGAAACATGTCTGCAAGTACATATTGGCGGTAAACCCTAACGCAAAGCTAACGCGTCTCCCCGTATGTTTTTTGATAAGCAATGGCAGCGGTCCTGCCGTATATACGCCGCGCCTTGCCCACGCAGCCACAGCTGCGATGCGTCGGTGCTGCCACATCGGCGTCCCCCCTTCCCTCCTCCTGCGCGAAGCGCCCTGGCATGCCAGGGCGCTTCCAGTAAAACGCATCAGCTCTGACGCGGCTCTTGCAGTCATGCTGCGGAACTGCTGATCGCCCGAGCAGTTGCCTTACGGCAACACCAGCCCTTGAATGCAAAAAAGCCGGCGTCCATGCGGACAACCGGCTTGCGGCATTTTCCATACCGCGCTCCATGCAGCATCGGGGCAGGCACACTGCCGTTGCGCCATCTGTCTGGCCAAGACGCAAAATACGCTAGTTGATCCAGGAGCTCAGCGCGTCAACAATCTTGCGGGCCTGATCGGCGCTGGAAATATTGAATTTAGACTGCTGGCGGTACTCGCCCCCGGTCTTTTTATAACGGCGGATAACATACATGTCCGGCCCAAAGGTGTCTTTTTCGGGCTGCCACTGCTGGTAGCGAAAAAGAATGGTCGTCCATGCGCCCTTGCTCAGTACAACCTTGTCCAGTTCGTTAACAACGACCTGGCCGTTTTCTTCAAATTGCACTGTGAGATCATCAATAGTTTCGTTCAAAAAAGCCCCCCAAATAAACATAATTCGCACACCGACGGCCTGCTGAGGCCAAACCTCACACTCCGGGCCTTTCGGCCATCCACGGCGAGTGCAAGTCAGGCAAACCAGCTAGCCCGCGTACTCTATCATCAATCCCTTAACGCTCTCCGGCAGATCCAGGGTCTTGACATGCATTTCGGCAGGCCCGGGCCCATAATAATGACCGGTCATGGATGCATACGCAGAGAGAGCCATAAGATCTTCCGCCAGGGTCAACTTGTTGCCGTTTATCATCTTGCGACCCAAAATGCCCAACAAATTCTTGTTGATGTCTATGGGATTCACGACAGTGTATTCCATATGCGGCCTCCTCTCACGTCTTGAAGCAAGAATAGCTTTTTCTGCCTGCGGCTGCAAGAGCCTGCCCCGTACCGCTTACTGCCGCAACAAGACCAGCGTATAACGCTCTACCGGGGCAAAATCGTCGGTCAGCGCCGGCGTGGCAAACGTCAGCGGGCCGACGTAGCGGCTGGCCAGCATGGCGGGCAGATCTGGAGCTTCCGGCTGCGCCGCCTGACCGGCCCCCACGAGGTCGGCATCTGACGCCGCGCCCGCCGCAGCTTCCTGTCGTGGCTCGGCAAAGGCCGCCACCATGATGTTTTGCAGCCTGTCCGGCGGTTCGCCCCCCGCGCAATACACCCGCACCTCGGCAAACGACTGGGTCAGCGCGTTGAAAATACTCTGAAACAATCGGCCGTCCGGCCCTTGCACGGCGGAGATAACATTCATGAGCATAAGCCCGCCGGGGGCCACTGCCCGCCGCAGAGCCGCAGCAGCCTCGCGCGTGCCCATCTGAAACGGTACGGCGTAATGCGAGTTGAACACGTCCACAAATACAAGGTCGTACTGATCGCGTTGCCGGTTCAAAAAAGCCCTGGCGTCCTCGTGCCGCACAGTCAGGCGGGGGTCGTCGCGCAGGGCAAACCAGCGGTGGGCGGCCTCTGTCATGGCCGGGTCCAGTTCCACCACCGTCACCCGCGCCTCTGCCGGCTTTGCCAATGGCGATTTGTCAGAAAGCAGCCACTTGGGTACGGAATATCCCCCGCCCCCGAGCATGAGCACCCGGTTTGCCTGCGGGACAAAATGCGGCCCCAGCGCATAAAACCTGGTGTAGCGAAAATACAGTTCGTCCGGCGCGTCCAGATACATGCCCGACTGGCTGTAGCCCGGATCTGTTGCCATGAGGCGCACGGCCCTGCCGTTTTGCGCCCAGTCCACGCCCTCAAAAACGCGGATGCTGTTGTACGGGCTTTCTATCAAATGGCACATGGCGAGTCCGTCCTGCCAATGCCCATAACTAGCCGCCAGCACGGCCATAAGGCCGCAAAGAGCAAGCAGGGCGGCCCGCAGGCGCAGCCTGCCCCCGCCGTGGCACAGCGACAGCCCCAACATGCAGGCCGCTACACCCCACAGTATGGCGGTGCTGCCCCAGTACGAAATAAGCACAAACCCGCCCAAAAAAGTTCCTGCAATGCTGCCTGCGGTGGATAGGGCGTAAAGCCTGCCCACTGTAGCCCCTGAGGAGTCCACGCGCTCAATGCGCAGACGGATGGCGTAGGGCGTGATAATGCCGAAAAAAAAGGCGGGCAGGGCAAAAATACACACGGCCGCCAACACCGCTGCCGCGTACAGGTTGCCGATGGCCGCCGTTACCCACTGCCCGACAGCCTCATGGCAAAGCGCCGTAAGCCCGCTGCCAATTCCAGCCCCGGCCAGGGCCAGCGCAAGCCCCCTGCGCGAAAGCATTCTGTCGGCCAGCCGTCCCCCGGCCCAGGCTCCAGCGGCCAGACAGGCCAGCACCACGCCGATCAGGCTTGTCCAGACCACGGCGGACGTGCCCACATGCGGGGCCAGAACCCGCGCGCCGACCATTTCGAGCACCATGACCAGCGCGCCGCTCAAAAACACTGTCAGTTCAAGCATATGCATCCTGTCGCGTTAAACGGGCCGCTATAATCCGCCACGTCGTGAGCGCAGGGTCGTTTACCCGCGCCTTTGGCCAAAAAAGTCGTGCAGCAGGGCCGCGCACTCCTCGGCCAGCACGCCGCCCATATGCCATACCTTGTGGTTGGCGCACTGGGCGTCAAAATACTCCGCGCGGGAGACCACAGCCCCGGCCAGCGGGTCGGCCGCGCCGTAAACCAGCCCGGCCACCCGCGCATGGATAAGGGCCGCAGCGCACATGGCGCATGGCTCAAGCGTCACCACCAGCACGCAGCCGCTGAGTCGGTAATTGCCCAGGGCCGCGCCCGCCGCGCGCAGGGCCAGCACCTCCGCATGGGCGGTGGGGTCATTGCCGCGCACGGGCGCGTTGCCGCAGCAGGCAACAACGCGTCCGTCAGGGGCGGCAAGCACCGCCCCCACAGGCACCTCGCCCGCCGCGCCGCTGGCGCGGGCCTCGTGCAAGGCCATACGCATGAGCTCCGGCCAGGTGCGCCCCGGCGGTGGCGGCGTAAGCGGCCCTGCCGGGTGAAAGGCCCTCGCCGCCACGTTGCCGTCAGGCCTGCGGTCGGCTACACTACGATTACTTTGCACAGATGGTTGACCACTTCTTCCGGCGTGTCGCACACCGTGATAAGCTTGTCGATTTCAGCCTCGCGGATAAAGCCCCGCGCGCACATTGTCTTGCGCATCCATTCAAGCAGTCCGCTCCAGTAGCTGGAATCGTACAGGATGATGGGGAAGGGCCTGGTGCGCCCGGTTTGGGCCAGCACGAAGGCCTCGGAGAGTTCGTCAATAGTGCCCATGCCGCCCGGCATGACCACATAGGCCATGGCGTATTTGACAAACATAAACTTGCGAATAAAGAAGTAGCGAAAATTACAGCGTGTTTTTACATACGGGTTGCAGCCCTGCTCGTTTGGCAGGTGGATGTGCAACCCCACGGAAACGCCGCCTGCCTCATACGCGCCCTTGTTGGCCGCTTCCATAATACCTGGCCCGCCGCCGCTGATAATACCAAACCCGGCCTCCACCAGCAGGCGCGAAATTTTTTCCGCATCTTTATATCCAGCTGAATCAGGCGTGCAACGGGCTGTGCCAAAAAGGGATATGCACTTGACCTTGAGCGCATTAAGCGCGTCAAGTGCTTCAACCATTTCGGCCATGATACGGAAAGTGCGCCATGATTCTGTAGTGACAGAAGCGAGATCGTCAACAATGTTCTGTTGCAGTTCAGGCATGAATACTCCTTGTCGCTGAAATATGGGGGAAGGCCCCACAACGCGGCACGCGTTTTGCGGGCCCCAAGTTTCAGTATATGTGGGCCTTGAGGCAAAGGCAATGCATGGCTTTTGCCGCATGGAGCCTTGCTTGACGCTGGCCTGCGCTTGCGGCTAAGAAAATACGTCTTCCTGCGTTTTTTTCCGCGCTGCCGTGCGGCAGGGCAGGAAGTTTGCGGCCTCTCAAGCCGCCAACCCTCACCGGAGGAACAAATGAAAGTACAATTTCTGGGCGCGGCGCAGACCGTGACTGGTTCTTGCTATATGGTAGAGGCGGCGGGCAAGCGCTTTTGCATCGATTGCGGCATGCATCAGGGCAACAAGGCCATCGAGGCCCGCAACCGCGAAACCGAGCTGTACCGACCCTCCGCAATTGATTTTATCCTTGTTACGCACGCCCATATTGACCATTCTGGCCTGCTGCCCAAGGTCGTCAAAGAGGGCTTTTCCGGCCCCATATTCTGCACCAAGGCCACCAGCGAACTGCTCGACCTCATGCTGCAGGACAGCGCCCATATCCAGGAAATGGAAGCGCTGTGGGAGGCGCGCAAATACCAGCGGCGCGGACTCAAAAATCCCCCTGCGGCCCTGTACTCGGTTGAAGACGCGCAAAAAGCCGTCGCACTCTTTCAGACCGTCGACTATCACAAGGTCTTTGAACCCGCGCCCGGCATACGCGTAACGTACTTTGACGCAGGGCATATTCTGGGTTCTGGCTCGCTGCGCCTTGAGGCCGACGAAAACGGCAAGACCACCAGCATCATCTTTTCAGGCGACATCGGTCGCCCGCAGTCGCTCATTGTGCGCAGCCCCGAAACGCCGCCCAAGGCCGATTATGTGTTCATGGAATCCACCTACGGCGACCGCGACCACAAGGACGAAAACCTCAGCGTGGACGAACTGGGCGAGGCCATAGCCTACAGCTACGGCAAGGGCGAAAAGGTCATCATTCCAGCCTTTGCAGTCGAGCGCACGCAAGAAGTGCTCTACTGCCTGCATATGCTTACAAAGCAAAACAAGCTGCCCACGGACATGCCCGTTTTTGTGGACAGCCCGCTGGCCATCCGCGCCACCGAGGTTTTTGAACGCAACCGCGAGCTTTTTGACGATGAAGCGCTCAAGATGCTCAACGGCGGCGACGACCCCTTTTCGCTGCCCAACCTGCGCTACACACTTTCCGCTGCCGAATCGCAGGCCATCAACGACTACAAGGGCCCGGCCATCGTTATTTCGGCCAGCGGCATGTGCAACGCGGGCCGCGTACGCCACCACCTGCGGCACAATATCTGGAAGCCCGGCGCGAGCATTGTTTTTGTGGGCTATCAGGGCGTGGGCACGCCCGGCCGCAAACTTGTTGAAAAAGCAAAAAAAATTACCCTGTTTGGTGAAGATATCGAAGTAGCCGCCCGCATCTTTACCATCAACGGTTTTTCCGGCCACGCCGGACAAAGCCAGCTTGTCGAGTGGCTCAGGCCGTTGACCGGCAACGGCGCGCAGGTGGTGCTGACCCACGGCGAAGCAAAGGCCCAGAGCGTTTTTGCCGAACTGATCGAAAAGAAATTCGCCAAGCGTCCCCTCATCGCCACCTATCTTGAAGAAATGGTTCTTGAAGGGCCGCAGCTCACGGAGACCGTGCAGCACGAAACCCTGGCCCATCCCCGCGTCAACTGGGAATTCCTTACCGGCGAGGTGGAGCGCAAGTGGGGCATGTTCAAGGACAAGATGGCCGATGTTGAAAACCGCCAGTGGGTGGAACAAACCGAGCTGCAGGAGGCGCTGGAAAAAATGGACTATGCCCTTACGCGCCTTTTGTCGCGCATGTAGGACGATATGCGCATCATTTCCGGAAGACTCGGCGGACGCAACCTCAAAACCGTCGAAGGCGAGGGCTACCGCCCGGCCATGGGCAGAACGCGCGAGGCGCTTTTTTCCATGCTTACCGCACGCGGCATCGACTGGCACAGCACGCGGGTTCTTGACCTGTTTGCTGGCAGCGGCAGCCTGGCATTTGAGGCCATAAGCCGTGGCGCTCCGCACGCCCTGCTGGTGGAGATGGCCCCCCAGGCGGTCCGTTGCCTCAAGGTCAATATCGAGGCCCTCGGCGTGCAGGACGAGGCCCGCATCGCCAGCGAAGACGTGCTGCGCGTTCTCAAGACGCCACCGGCTGAACCGTATTCGCTTATTTTTATGGATCCGCCCTACCGCAAAAATCTGGCCGATCCGGCGCTCAAGCTGCTGGTCTCGCGCCGCTGGCTTGCGCCCGGGGCCTTTATAACGGCAGAAATTGAAAAAGACGCGCGGCTCACGCCGCCGCCCCAATGCACCCTTGAAGCCGAACGCCTGTTCGGCCAGACACGCATATGCATCTGGACAACGCCATGAGAATAGCACTCTACCCCGGCACGTTCGATCCGCTGACCAACGGGCACCTGAGCCTGATACGGCGCGGCTGCGAAGTCTTTGACCAAATTGTTGTGGCAGTGGCGGACAATACGCCCAAATTCCCCCTCTTCAGCCATGAGGAGCGGGTCGAGATGGCCCGTGAGGCGCTGAAGGACGAACCCCGCGCGGTGGTGGAGCCTTTTTCGGGCCTCACTGTGGAATACGCCGCCCAGCGCGGGGCCTGCGCCCTGCTGCGCGGGCTGCGCGCCGCCTCGGACTTTGAATATGAGTTTCAGCTGGCGCTCATGAACCGCCGGTTGCAGCGGCACATTCAGACCGTCTTTTTGATGACCGACTATCAGTGGCTGTTCATCAGCTCCACCATAGTAAAGGCCGCCGCCAGCCACGGCGCGGACATCAAGGGCCTCGTGCCCGAAAACGTGCGCGTAGCCCTTACGGAAAAATACCGCAAGGGCGAGGTGCGCCAGGGCACGCCCTGTCTTGCGCCGCCGTTTGGCGGTTTTTCGCGTCAGGTAAGCATGGCTGACTCGTCTTATGCGCCGCTGCCGGTTGTTTGCCTGGCCGGGCCTACCGGCTCGGGCAAAACGGCGGCGGCTCTCGCCATGGCCGAAGTCCTTGACGGCGAAGTCGTCAACGCCGATTCGCGCCAGGTCTACGCCGACTTTCCGCTGATCACGGCCCAGCCTTCGCAGCAGGAGCGCGCCTGCTGCCCGCATCATCTGTACGGTTTTTTGCCCACCGAAAACAAGATCAGCGCCGGACGCTGGGCCGAGGCCGCCGCCGATACGGTGCGCGACATTCTGGCGCGCGGCAAAACGCCCCTGCTGGTGGGCGGCACTGGGCTGTATTTTCAGGCGCTGCTCAGGGGCATGGCCGAAATTCCGCCCGTAGACCCGGCGCTTACGGCGCAGCTCACGGCCCGCGTTGCCACCGAGGGCGCGCCGCGCCTGTACGCCGAGCTGCAGGGCCTCGACCCGGCCTATGCGGCAAAAATTCACCCCAACGACCGCCAGCGCATCATCCGCGCGCTGGAGGTTTGCCAGAGCACGGGCCGGACCTTCAGCTGGTGGCACGGCAACGCCATGAGCAACCCGCTCTGCGCGGGGCCGCTGCTGACGCTCAACGCCTCGCTTGACTGGCTGGAACCGCGCCTTGCCCGACGCCTTGACCTCATGCTTGAATACGGAGCCCTTGACGAAGCCCGCGCCGCCATGCAGCGCTGCGCCGACCCAGCAGCGCCCGGCTGGACAGGCATTGGCTGCGCCGAAGCGCTGGCCCATCTGCAGGGTCGGCTATCGGCCCATGACTGCCGCATGCAGTGGCTGCGCAACACACGGGCCTACGCCAAGCGGCAGCTTACCTGGTTTCGCGCCCAGCCCGAGGCCGTGTGGCTGCCCCCGGACGACCCCCGCGCGGTTGTGGAAGCCGCGCAGCGCTTCTGGCAAAACGCACGCAAACTATAAGCGCCCCCGCCCACAGGGGCCGCGAATGGAATCCTCATGGACACACTGCCTCCTTGCATCAGCATTGATCCCGCCCTGCAGGCCATCTGGCCCGATACCACCCTCGGCTACATCTTTTGGTCAGCCCCGGTTTTGGCACAGGAGCCGCAACTGTGGAATTTTTTTGCCAGTCATACGCAGCCCCGGCTGGCCCGGCTGCTTGCCGATACCGAGCTTGCCGACATGCCGCAGATCGGTACTTCGCGCCGGGCCTTCAAGGCCTTCGGGCGCGACCCCGGCCGCGTGCGCATTTCTTCCGAAGCCCTGTACCGCCGCCTGCGCCAGGGCAAGGAACTGTACCGCATCAACTCTGCCGTAGACGCCAACAACCTTGTCTCGCTTGAATCGGGCTTTTCGCTGGGGACGTACGACCTAGCCCGGCTGCAGGGCAATCTTTTGCTCCGGCTGGGCGACGAGGGCGAAACATACGCGGGCATCGGCAAGGACAAGCTTGACCTTCTGCACATGCCCCTGCTGGCCGACGATCTGGGCCCCTTTGGCTGCCCCTGCAGCGATTCGCAGAGGGCCATGATCGTCGCCGACGCGCAGGCGGCCGCAACGCCCAGGGCATTGCTCACGGTCGTTTACGGTTTTTCTGGCTGCGAACCTGTGCAGGAGGCGCTGGCCTTGGCGCGCGGACATTTTACCGCGTTTGCCGGGGCCCGCATCAGCGACTCGGGTGTCGTTAGCAAGTAGCTTGACTCCGCAAAAGTGGATCAAACTACTTTTTTTGGCCAATATCCTGCTTTTTCACTAGTTTGGGTAGACAACCAGTTTTTGGCACATTTTAGCGAAAAATATCCCAAGCGCCCTGTTTCCAAGGCATAAGAAGCAATTACAACAACGGCCCCGCCTTGACGAGTCTTGCATGCTGGGATACCGTTTCAATATCTGCGTGTTCGCCCCCGTAGGGATCGGGGGTGCGGAGGAACCCGCTGCAATGTTTGCGGCGGGCGTTGGGGTAATGTCTGATTGCAAAAGGACAAGCACATGAGGAACGGCACATCACTGCTTTTGCTGGCGGCTCTGGCCCTGGCGGGCGCGGCGTGTCTGACGGCGCTCGGAGCTGGATCGGCCACGGCCGCAGCTTTGGAGCCGACAGACAGCGGCGCGCCGTCGGCCATTGTCATGTTTCCGGTAAGCGCCAAGCCCAATCCCAAGGGCGCGGCCATGAAACCCGCTGTTTTCAATCATCTCATCCATGAGAAAAAGATTGGCAACTGCGAAACCTGCCACCACACCGGCGACCCTGTGGCCTGTAGCACCTGCCACACCACAGAAGGCAAGGCGGAAGGAAACTTCGTGACGCTTGACCGCGCCATGCACGCCACCAATATCGCCAAACGCGCCAAGGGCAACACCCCTGTGAGCTGCGTGAGCTGTCATGAACAGCAAACCAAAGAACGGCGCGAATGCGCGGGCTGCCACGCCATTGTGACGCCCAAGCGCGACCAGGCATGGTGCGCCACCTGCCACAATGTTACATCTTCCATGACGCCGGAACAGCTGCAGCAAGGCATCAAGGGCAAGCTGTCTCCCGACCAGAACGAAGCTCTGGCCGCTGAAACCGTGCAGTCGCAGAAGGCCGTTCAGCCTCTTACCGCCATGCAGGGTCCCCTCAAGGTGACCATAGACGCGCTGGCTGACAAGTACGAGCCGAACAACTTCACCCACCGTCGCCATGTCGCCTCCCTGATGGAACGCATCAAGGGCGACAAGCTGGCTGAGGCTTTCCACAACAAGCCCGAGACCCTGTGCTCCACATGCCATCACAGGAGCCCGCTTTCGGCCACGCCTCCCAAGTGCGGCAGCTGCCACACCAAGGAAATCGACCCCAAGAATCCCAACCGCCCCAACCTCAAGGCTGCATATCACCTGCAGTGCATGGGTTGCCACCAGGGCATGAATGTGGGTCGTCCGAAGAATACCGACTGCACCACTTGTCATAAGGCCCGCCCCTAGGGCGCCTAGCTGCACGGAGAAACGCATATGAATCGCAGAAAATTCCTGGCCATCATGGGAAGCGCGGGCGTGATTTCGGCATTGGGCACTGCCAAGGTAGCCAATGCCGGGGTGCACACCTTCCCCTACTATGCAGACAGCTACGGCGTTCTGCATGACACTACGCGCTGCATCGGCTGCCGCCGTTGCGAAGAAGCCTGCAACGCGGTGAATCACCTGCCCAAGCCCAAAAAGCCTTTTACCGACCTTTCGGTTACCTCCACCAAGCGCCGCACCTCGGCGTATGAGTGGACCGTGGTCAACAAGTACAACGTCAACGGCAAGGACGTGTTCCGCAAGCTGCAGTGCTTCCACTGCAACGACCCGGCCTGCGCCTCTGCCTGCTTTGCCAAATGCTTTCAAAAACAGCCCGACGGCAGCGTGACCTACGACGGTACGCAGTGCGTGGGCTGCCGGTACTGCATGGTAGCCTGTCCCTTCTACGTGCCTGGCTTCCAGTACGACGAAGCGTTTGATCCGTTGGTGCAAAAGTGCACCTTCTGCGAACCCCGCCTCAAGGAAGGCAAGCTGCCCGGTTGCGTGGAAGCCTGCCCCATGGACGCACTGACCTTTGGTCGCCGCAGCGACCTGATCAAGATCGCCCGCTCGCGCATCAACGAAACCCCCGGAAAATACGTAAACTACGTATACGGCGAGCACGATGCCGGCGGTACCGCCTGGATGGTGCTGTCTCCTGCCGTTGAGGCTCCCGCCGTTGCCAAGGACGCCAAGGCTCATGCCGACGCCCACGGCGACACCAGCGAACTCAAGCAGCTTGGCCTCGACAAGCACCTGGGCACGCAGCCCATGGGCGAGCTGACCTACGGCGCTCTGGGCACCGTGCCCATGATCGTGGCCTTCTGGCCTGTGCTCTTTGGCGGCGCGTACGCCATGACCAAACGCCGCGAAGCCATCTTCAAGGCCGAGAAGGACGCACACGTCAAGGAGACCAAGGACGATCTGGCCGCAGCGGTTGACGCCGCAGTGCGCAAGATTGAGGAAACCCAGGGTCCGGGCGCTGCCGACACGGCCCGCCGCGCAATGACCGACGCCTTGAAGGCTCGGGAAGCGGCGTGCTGCAAGGAGCACGGGGAGGATAAATAAATGGCAAACCACAGCATAGTTATTCCTACCAGGGACAAGCTGTTTAACATCAGCGAGTTCCTCACGCCCACCCCCGGCAATATCATTTCCGCCATCATTCTGGCGGTGGGCCTGGTCATCACCGTTATCCGCTTTACCGTGGGCATCGGTTCCGTCACCAACCTGAGCGATGTGCAGCCCTGGGGCATGTGGATCGGCTTTGACCTGCTGTGCGGCGTGTGCCTCGCGGCGGGCGGCTACTTCACCACCGTGGCCTGCTACATCATGGGCATGAAGCACTTCCACTCCGCAGTGCGCCCGGCCATCACCACAGCCTTTTTGGGCTACGCCTTCGTGGTTATCGCCCTGCTGTATGATCTGGGCCATCCGCTGCGCCTGCCCTTTATGTTCTTCTTCCCCGGCACGACCTCGGTTCTCTTTGAAGTGGGTCTGTGCGTTGCCACCTACGTTTCGGTGCTGCTCATCGAATTTTCCGTGGCTCCGCTCGAATGGCTCTCCTGCCGGTACCCCTGGCTGCTCAAGATCCGCAAGATCGTGGTCAAGTGCACCATTCCGCTGACCATCTTCGGCGTGACCCTGTCCACCCTGCACCAGTCCTCGCTGGGTTCGCTCTACCTGATCTCCCCCGGCAAAGTGTTTCCCCTGTGGTACTCGCCCTTCATGCCCATGTTCTTCTTTGTGAGTTCCATGGCCGCTGGCGCGTCCATGGTTATCTTTGAAGGCATGCTGGCCCACCGCGGCGTGCACCACTACATGGACAAGACCCACCTGCGCGAAGCTGACGACGTGACCTTCAGCTTTGCCCGCGCGGCCTCGTTCATCCTCTTTGCCTACTTTATGCTCAAGCTCATCGACATGCTTGTGCAGGCCAACATCCCCTACCTGTTTACGGGTTACGGGGCATGGTGGGCGGTGGAAATGCTGGGCTTTGTGCTGCTGCCCGCCCTCACCTACGCCAAGGGCGCTCGCGACCGCAACCTGACCCTGTGCCGCATTGCCGCGACCAACACCGTGGTGGGCATCGTGCTGAACCGTTTCAACGTGTCCATGATCGCCTTCAACTACACGCTGCCCTCGGCCGAACGTTACTTCCCCAGCATCTGGGAAATCTGCATCTCCATGTTTGTGGTGACCATGATTGTCACGGTCTACCGCTTCATCGTTTACAACATGCCGGTGCTGTACGAACACCCAGACTTCAAGGGCGAGCACTAAGCCGCGCGTAGGAGGAGAATATCATGGAATTCAATACGTTTTATCAGTATTTTCTCTTCACCAAGAGCTGGGCTTATGTGATGATGTTTGTGGTGCTGCCCGTGTACGTGCTGTACTGGAACTTCATCCTGTTCCCTGACAAAAAGGAACGCTCCAACGGCTCCAAGCACTAGGCCGTAAAGCGCAACGAAAACCACAAGGGCGAAGCCGCAAGGCTTCGCCCTTTCTGTTTACGGCCGCAATCTTTCGCACAGGCCCCAGGCGCACCGGAAGGCCAGCCCGCAAGCCCACGGCCTTGGCAGCAAAGCACCCAGCTCAAGCGATGACCCTAACAACAGTGCATATGCGGGCATGCGCGCGTCCCCCTTGCAGCAGGGCAGGCAACCGCAAGGACCTGCCCTGTTTGCATTCTGCTGTCACGTTCTGTAACAGCGCCACTGTACGCCCTTGCGTGAAGCCAGACGCGCTGATAAGCTGAAAGTCTGTGATCCAGTAGGCCTTGCCGCGGCGATGTTAATGCTTATCTGCCTTCCAAGAGGAAACTGCTATGTGTCTTGCCATACCTGCCAGAATTGAAGAACTTCAGGGCCAGGGCATGGCCCGCGTGCGCGTGGGCGAAAGCCAAACCTTTCTCACGGCGTCTGTCATGCTGCTGCCCGAAGAACCCAAGGTGGGCGACTACGTCATTGTCCACGCCGGGTTTGCGCTGCACGTAATGACGCCGCAAGAGGCGGAAGACAGCCTCTCGGCGTTGCGCGAGCTCGCACAAGCCATGGAAGGCACACCGGCGAACTTCTGAGTTGCGGGCAAAGGCTGCCGAGCATGCAAGAGCGGTTCATACTTGTGCGCAACGCCTTGGTGTTTGCCTTTGCGGGAACCATGGACGCGTTTACGGTGGGTGTTTCTGACAACGGCGTCTGCCTTGAAGATTCACCTACGCACCGCTGTACCCCGGCTCAGCCCTCTGCCCCAAGACGACGCCTGCAAGGCGCGTACGCTTACGGTGTTTTTTGCTCGGCCCTTTTGGGCGTTTTTTACTCGAAAGCCTCTGCCGTCTCTATGCAATCAGCTGCTGGGCCAATGTACCGCTGCTTTTTTCAGGCCCCAGCGGCTTTGTCGTTTCATGGCGGTTTGCTGTCCTGGAGCTGCTTAGCCTTGATAAACGGGTGAGCCTGCTTAGCGAGCCTGCGCAGGTCGAGCGCCTGATTGTTTCGCCCCCAAGAGCAACTGTGCTGCCCGATTCCATACGGCCGGGGCAACTAGAGGCGCTGGGTAGTGGCAGGCGCAGGTGTGGTGGCGGGCTTTGACGGTTCGGTTTTTTTCAGCGGGCTGCTCGCCGACGAGATACACGGAACCCTGCTGATTTTTAACCGCCACCAGCACATAGCGCCTACGGCTTCCTTTTTGTTGAACAAAAAAGGAGCAGTAAAACATGAAGTTATGCTTCCACATGACCTCTGACCGGGTTTTAACCTCGCAATGCGCTGCAGACTGAGGCGTCCACAGGATATGCTCAATGTACTGCGCGTATTTTAGCCTGCCGCCAATAATTCTCTACAATTGCCCCGCCCCGCGCTTCTTGACTTTACCCCGCTATTTGCCCACACTAGAGCGATTTTTTCACCTTGCGAATACAGACACGTCCCTGAGTTGAACTGTGCCGGGAGCCAGCATGAGCGATTACAAGAAAACATTGAACCTGCCTCAGACCGCCTTTCCCATGAAAGCAAACCTGGCCCAGCGCGAGCCGGAAACCCTGAAAAAATGGGATACCATTAACAGCTACGAGGCGATGGTCGAGGCCTCCGGCAGCAAGGGAACCTATGTTCTGCACGACGGCCCGCCCTACGCCAACGGGCACATCCACATGGGCACCGCGCTGAACAAAATTCTCAAGGACATTATTGTAAAGTCGCGCAACATGGCGGGCTTTGCCTCGCGCTACGTGCCGGGCTGGGACTGCCACGGCCTGCCCATCGAGCACAAGGTCGAGCAGGAGCTGAAAGAAAAAAAGAAAACCCTGCCCGCCCATGTGGTGCGCAAGCTCTGCCGCGACTACGCCTCCAAGTGGATCGACGTGCAGCGCAAGGAATTTCGCCGTCTCGGCGTGCTCGGCAACTGGGAAGATCCCTACATGAGCATGCGCCCCGCCTATGAGGCCGCCACCGCCCGCGAGCTGGCAAACTTTGTGGAAACGGGCGGCGTCATGCGCTCCAAAAAGCCCATCTACTGGTGCTGCTCGTGCCATACTGCCCTTGCCGAAGCCGAGGTGGAATACTACGACCACACCTCGCCCTCCATCTTTGTGCGCTTTCCGCTCAGGGACGAAGGCCTGAAAAACGTATTTTCCGCCGCAGACCCCGCGCACGCCTTTGTGGCCATCTGGACCACCACGCCCTGGACCCTGCCGGACAACATGGCCGTGTGCCTGCATCCCGAATTTACCTATGTGCTCGTGCAGGTCGGCGACGCCCAGTACCTGCTGGCCGAAGAGCTGCTGGCCTCCTGCGCCGGGCAGTTTGGCTGGAGCGACCCCCAGATTCTGGGCCGCGCCACCGGCGTGCAACTTGAGGGCCTCAAGGCCCGGCATCCCTTCTACGACCGCGTGTCGCCCCTTATTCTGGGCCAACACGTTACCCTTGATGCGGGCACAGGCTGCGTCCACACCGCCCCCGGCCACGGCCGCGAAGACTATGAGGTCGGCCTCAAATACGGCCTCGAAATCTACTCGCCCCTGGACGACGCCGGGCGCTTTTTGCCCACCGTGCAGTTTTTTGCCGGGTTGAACGTCTTTGAAGCCAACCCCAAGGTCATTGAAAAGCTTGAAGAAGTCGGCGCATTGCTGCGCCAGGGCAAGATCAAGCACTCCTACCCCCACTGCTGGCGCTGCAAAGAGCCGGTTATCTTCCGCGCGACCACCCAGTGGTTTATCAGCATGGAAAAAAACGACCTGCGCGGCCGCGCCCTCAAGGCCATTGACGAACAGGTGCGCTGGATCCCCGCCTGGGGCCGCGAGCGCATCCATAATATGATCGAATTCCGCCCCGACTGGTGCATCTCGCGTCAGCGGCAATGGGGCGTGCCCATCATGGCCCTGCTATGCGAAGACTGCGGCGAGGCATGGAACGACCCCAAGTGGATGCGCGACATCTGCGACAAGTTCGCCCAGCATCCCACGGGCTGCGACTACTGGTACGAGGCCGATCTGGCGGATATCGTGCCCCAGGACCTTGCCTGCCCCCACTGCGGCGGCCACCACTGGAAGCGCGAAACGGATATTCTTGACGTCTGGTTTGATTCGGGCACCAGCTTTGCCGCCGTGCTTGAGCAGCGCCCGGAGCTTTCCTACCCCGCCGACCTGTACCTTGAAGGTTCAGACCAGCACCGGGGCTGGTTCCACAGCTCGCTGCTCGTCAGCGAGGGCACGCGCAAGCGCGCGCCCTACAAGTCTGTGCTCACCCACGGCTACGTGGTGGACGGCGAAGGCCGCAAGATGTCCAAATCCATTGGCAACGTCATTGCGCCGCAAGAGCTGATTGAAAAATTCGGTGCGGAGATTGTGCGCCTGTGGGTCTCGTCGGTTGAATACCGCGAAGACATCCGCATTTCGGACGAAATTCTTGGCCGTCTTGTGGACGCCTACCGCCGCATCCGCAACACCTGCCGCTATATTCTGGGCAATCTCGACGGCATGGGCAAGGACGACCTGCTGCCCCTCAGCGAGCTGCTGCCTCTCGACCTGTTTGCCCTGGATGCCGCCGCCCGCGTGCATGACCGTGTGCAGCAGGCCTATATGGATTTTGACTTCCACAAGGTCTATCACACCCTGCACAACTACTGCGTGACTGACCTTTCGTCCATGTACCTGGACATTCTCAAAGACCGGCTGTACGCCTCAGGCGCCGCCAGCGCCGAGCGGCGCTCCGCCCAGACCGCCATGTGGCACATACTGGGCATGCTGCTGCGCGACATGGCCCCGGTGCTGTCCTTTACGGCCGAAGAAATCTTTGCCCACCTGCCTCAGGGCCTGCGCGGCACTGAGCCCACGGTCTTTGCCCTGCCCCCCGTTGACTCGGCCCCCTTCCTGCTGGACGAGGGCAAGCGCGACGACTGGAATGTACTTACCGCCGTGCGCGGCGCTGCCACCAAGGCCATCGAACCCATGCGCCGCGACGGCGTGGTCGGGCACTCGCTCGACACGCGCGTAACGCTGTTTGTGGCCGACGAGCTGCGTCAACGGCTGGAAGGCCTGCATACCGACCTGCGCGCCTTCTGCATTGTCTCGCAGATTGAACTGCAGCCCCTTGAAAACGCGCCGCAAGGCGCTTATCGCGACGAGGAAATTGCCGGGCTGGCCATCGGCGTGGAAAAGGCCCACGGCGAAAAGTGCGAGCGCTGCTGGATTTACAGCACCGAGCTGGGAGCAGACGCGGCGCACCCCACGCTTTGCCCGCGTTGCGCCGCTGTCATCAAGGACATGGAAGCGTAACAGTAATGCCCAGGCATTATCGCATACTAGGCATTGCGGCCGTCGTTGCCCTGGCGCTCGACCAGATCAGCAAATGGGCCGTCATGCGTTTTATACCGGAGCACAGGCCCATAACGGTTATTGCCGGGCTGTTTGACCTCGTCAACATCCGCAACCGGGGCGCGGCATTTGGCTTTTTGAACAGGTCAGACATCGAGTGGCAGTTCTGGCTGTTTCTGGTCGCCACAATTGTGGCGGTGTGGGCCATTATAATGCTGGCGCGCAGCTCGAGCGAAGACCCGTGGCTGATTACGGCCCTGGGACTTGTCATGGGCGGGGCGCTTGGCAATCTGGTTGACCGCGTGCGCTTTCGCGCTGTGGTGGACTTTTTGGATGTTTATTGGGGCGACTGGCACTGGCCTGCCTTTAACGTGGCCGACTCGGCCATCTTTGTGGGCGCGGCGCTGGCCTGCCTGATTCTCTGGCGCAAGCCCCCGGCTGCCGCCAGCGACAAAGGCGGCAAACCAACCCCCGGCAAGGGAGGAACCGCATGATTTTTCATTGGTGGCATGTGCTGATAGTAATGTTCCCCATGATTCCCACCGTGTGGAGCATCCTGCACATCTGGGGGCATGAGTTTGCAAACCCGCAACAGCGAGCCCTGTGGCTTGTGCTGGTAGTTTTTCTGCCGGTTGTGGGTGGAATAATCTATATTTTTACAGGACGAAAAAAAGTTCTGGGAAAAGTGCAAAATTGAAAGAGGGTACTATGCGCACACTCCGTTCTTTGTACATTCTGACTCTTGCCTGCGCGGCTCTGCCTTTGAGCGGCTGCATGGGCGGCAGCACCAGCAACGGCAGCGGCAGCGGCAGCATGACACTGGAACAGCAGGTGCAACAGCAAGACGTGCAGCTGCGACAGATCCAGCCAGCGCAGGCCGACGCCTGGAACCAGATTCAGACCTTGCGGCAGGAAGTCAACGCGCTCAAGGGTCAGCTTGACGATATACAGAACGCTGGCGGCGCACACGCCCTTGTTGGCCGCGTGCGGGCGCACGACGAAGCCTTGCGGCAGGTTGAGCGCAGCATGGCGCTGAACCTGAATCTGGGCGACCCCATGGGCAGCGGCGGTTCCGGCTCCACAGCCCAGTTTACCCCGCAGGCCGCGCCTCAAGCCGCTCCGCAAGCCGCTCCGCAAGCGGCTCCGCAGGCGGCTCCCGCATTCAGCCAGCCCAACTATGGTCAACCCTCCTACGGTCAGGCAGCTGCAGGCGGCATGGCGGCAGGTTCTGTTGGCTATGCCGCAGCCAACGCCGCAGGCGACCAGGGTGCTGCCCATCAGCCCCAAACGGTAATCAACCCCAGCGCCAGCACCTGGGGGCAGGCTAGTCCTCAGCCCGAACCCCAGGTTCAGGCTCCCAAAAAGGACATTTCGCTGGCGCTCTTTGACGCTGGCGTCAACTCCTACAATGCCCGCAAGTACGATGAAGCGCAGCGCTCCTTCACCGATTTTCTTAAAAACTACAAGGACCACAGCCAGGCCCCCGAAGCCCAGTACTACCTGGCCGAGTGTTACTTCCAGCGCAACCAGTTTGCCGACGCGGCTCTTTCCTACGATGCGGTCATCAAAAAATACCCCACCTCGTCCAGTGCGCCCGGTGCGTACCTCAAGCAGGGCATAAGCTTCAGCAAGCTCAATCAGGCCGCCGCCGCCAAGGCGCGGCTGGAAGAACTTATCAAAAAGTACCCCAACTCTCCCGAAGCCGCGAGAGCCAAGACCTTTCTCAAGACCAACAAGTAAGCAGCCGCGCTCTGCCGTGCTCCAGCGCGGCAGAGCTTTTTTATACGCACATACACTTAACCGCGCCGAGCGCAAAGGGGACGGGCATGAGCGAACAAAAGCCCGAAGCCGCTGTTTATAAGCAGATCAGCACTGAAATGCGCCAGGGTCTCAAGGACATCTTTCAGCGTGTCTCTGCTGCGTCCAAAGGTCAGCCCCTGCCCCCCCCCGAATCCCGACGCTCTTTTTCTTGAGGCCTCAAGCCAGCTCGACGAGGTGCTGAAAGACACCGAAACCGCCACAATGACCATCATGGAAATTGTGGAACGCCACCTTGATCTCCAGGAACAAAATGCTGCGCTGCTGGGCAGCCTGCGAGACGGCGCAGCCGATACCGCCCCCATTGAACAGCTTGAAGCGAACAACGGCATGCTGGGCAAGGACCTCACGGCGCTGCTCACGACGCTGAGCTTTCAGGACATCACGGGGCAGCGCATCAAGCGTGTTGTTTCCGCGCTGAACCAGATAGAAGCCATGGTTGTCGAGCTGTATGTTTCTTCAGGGCTGCTGCTTGACGCTGCGGAAAAAGACCCCAGCAAAAATGTTGAGGAATTGCAGAGCGAGGCCCGCCAGGCCGTCAAGGAATTCAACCAGGGTCGCACCGAGCTCAAAGGCCCGGACAAGGCAGGCGTCTCGCAAGGCGCTATTGACGACATGCTCTCGCAACTGGGGCTGTAAATTTCATCCCCTGATCTCTGCATCTTCCCATGAATTACGTAAGGGCGTTGCGCAAACGCCCTTTTTTTGCGCCCACGCCAATGCCCCTCTACGGCGGCAGGGGGCACACCAGCCTCCGGCACGGTTGAACGGCCCTGCCAAGGGCCCGACCGACAGGCAAAATGCATATTGCCGAGCCGGGTTTGAGGGCCCGCCCCTGGATAAGACGCATTTGCATAAACAGGCCAATAGCCGCAAAGCAGCTGGCCTGCGCCGCGCATACGGGCTGCAAGGCAGACCGCACTGCTATATTGTTGGTCAAGAGCCCAAGCCCTTCACCAGCGGCCATGTGAGCCTGCATTTATGGCAAGCGCTGTGTCCCCGTAATGCAAGAAGGCCCCTCTGCGGGGCCTTCTTGCATTACGGACAAAATCCTGTGCGAAGGGCTTACTGCTTGGCGGCTTCGCGGGCGCTGGCAGCCATGTGGCAGGGACGGCAGCCCTTGAACTTGGCGCCGTACTTGGCGGGATTTTCCTGCGCCTTTTGTGAATGGCAGCCGTAGCAAGAACGATCGCCGTTCTTGGAGTGGAAGGCCATGAACATGCTCATGGGGTCACGTTCGCGCGCACCGGGAGTGGCGTGGCATTCAGTACAGGCAACATAGCGGCTGTCACTGCCCACTTCGTGGTGGCAATGCATGCAGTTGATGCCTTTGTGCGCCGTGTGGGGAAACATGACGCTCATGCGGGCAGAAGTGCCACCAGGAATCTCAATGGGCTTTTTGATGACCTGCGACATTTCCTTGATATCACGTGCCTGCGCTTCGCCAACCCACACAAGGCTCAGCGCAAGCAGCAACAAGGTCACATATTTCATCAGCAAATCCTCCTACAGGGTTCGTTCAGCTCAGGAGTCTGGCCCCCGATGCGTCATCGGCGGCAACCCGCCACCTCTTCACCACCACTCTACTCGCCGGATGTTTTACCTTAATAACGCCCAGTTGTGCAATATTTAAAGAATGCCGCACAAGGAGCATTTAGCCTGCCTGACAAATCAGCCCAATACGCCCTCAAAATATGTCGGCCATGTTTGCGGCGACCCTTGCCAAAAGCCGAACGGCTTTCGCAGTTGCTTACGCCAGCTAAAACATGTTCCAGAACGAGGGCTTGACCGGTTTGAGCTTTCTGCGGGCCGCCACCATGTCCAGATGCATCATGCCCAGGGCAAGGGCATCCAGATTGGGAACAAACTCGCGCTCGCGCAAATCCACAGACGGGCAATACGACTTGCACTTGGTGCACCAGTCCAGCCGCTCGCCGTGGGCGGCGTTGCCGCTTTCGCGCAGCAGCTCCATTACGCCGCTGCCTTCCTCGCCGCATGCCGGACACGCACCGCGCCGAAACTTCCACTCAGCGCCGCACAAGCCGCAGTGCAGATGTTTTTTACCCCCCCCACCGGCAAGAAAAGCGTTTTTTTTATCAATGGAGGCCTTGTCCAGCCAGCCGATGGTGGGCAGCGATCCGCATACAGGGCAGTAGCCCTGCCGCCACACGTCACCCGCCGCCCAGGGAGTTTCCCCTTCTGAAGCCGCCAGCGATGTCATGGCCCGTAAAACCGGCGCAACAACAAACCCTGCCGCAAAATCCAGCACCAGAGGATCGAGCTTGAGCTTTTCGGCCAGCCCCGCAAGCGCCTTTCTGTCGCCAGAGGCGACAGCGGCAACGATTTCTTCTGCCCTTTGCGCGTCAGCCCCGTCAGGTTTTGTAAAAAAATCAGCTAGCGCGGCCTTGTGCGGAACCACAGCGTCCATACGGCACAGCAGGGGCAGCAGTTTTTCCGCGCTGATGCGCACTGCCGGGGCTATGCCAGCAAAACTGGCTCCGGCCAGCAGCGACACCCCCTGCTCCATCCGTTCGGTCTGCCCCTGCGGCAGTGCAATGCCGTGTTGTTTGAGACAGTTTGCCAGCTCGCCCACAAGTTCTTCCTGTGCGGCGAGCAACGGTTCAAAAGACCGCAGCACAGGCGCCAGCACGGGCCGCCATGCAATAACTTCTTCAAGGGTTTGGGCAACCGTTTGCCTGGTAGCAGCCATTGATACTCCATACGTCGGGTGATACCCGACAGCTATCCAGAACCATGCAACGCCAGGACGGCATCCTGAGCGCTTTATAATGGCCACCCGGCGCATACGCCGCTGTGGCTGGCTTGTGCCCCGCAGCCGAAAGAGCCATACCTGCCCCTGGAGCCGGGCGGAACAAAAACCGTGGGCCTTCCGAACAAATTTCACACCAGCGCAAAGACCATGCGACCTTGCCGGATTTTGCCCCAATGGTGAACCAAAGCGGAAATTTTGCCAAGCCCCCGCCCTGTATTTCCGGCTCCCGAGGCCTTGCGGCCACGGGAGCCTTTTGCACGCGCCCTACATAAAGGCCGCGTGCTCGTAATAATGTTCTTTTTCTTCCGCCAGCAGGTAAATGACGCTCACGTCCTTGACGTCAGCCAAAAAAGCCTTGGGGAAGGTCTTTTTGACTATCTCAAGGCGCTTTTGGGCCATGGGCAGAATTTCTTCCCTTTCGCCAAAGGCCATGGTTCCCGTGGGGCACGTCTTGACGCAAATGGGCAGCATGCCCGCGTTCACACGGTCAATGCACATGTCGCACTTGGTAAGGCGCTTGGTCTTGGGATCAAGCCGCGGAATATTGTAGGGACAGGCGTCAATGACGGCCTGCGCGTCTTGCGGGCTCAGCTGGGCGCTTTTTTCGGTGAAGATGACCATACCGGTCTTGGCGTCCTTGATAATGGCCCCAGGTACCGCCATATCGGCCACATCCTTGCAGATGGGCGTAAGACAGTGGCGGCACTGGTCGGGAAAGAAGTTCCAGACAACCGTGCCGTCGGGCTTCATGCGCTCGCGAAAACGAACAATTTTAAGATTGTTGGGGTTCAGATCCGGCGGATTCTGATGCGTACCGCGCTGCTTAGTTTCATTGGCGGGCAGGTCATGCCATTCCTTACAGGCCAACTGGCAGCCCCGGCATGCCGTGCACCGAGTGGTGTCGATCAAAAATGTCTTCGGCATAGCAATGCTCCTTGGCGGGCGCACTCCCAGGGGGAGTGCGCCCGGCTCGTTAGCCTATTTCGGTCAGCTTATCAGCCTTGCGCAGGTTTACGCAGCAGGCCTTGGATTCAGGAATGGTGGTGTTGGGATCATAGGCCCCAACGGTCAGCCGGTTGGTGGAGTCGCCGCACTTGGGCGTGGTCCAGCCAAAGCAGAAGGGCATACCCACCAGGTGGATTGTTCTGCCCATGACCGTAAAGGGCCGAATGCGCACCGTCACCATGGCGATGGCCTCGCATGTGCCGCGAATGCTCTCAAGCACGACGCCGTCGCCGTTCTTGATGCCCTTTTCCTTAGCCAGCTCGGGGCTCATTTCCACATAGAGCTGGGGTTCGGTTTCAAGCAGGTTGGGCACATTGCGCGTTTCGCCGCCGCCGCACCAGTGTTCGGTGAGGCTGTAGGTGGTCAGCACATAGGGGTAGTTGGGGTCAGCCGGTGCGGCGATCTTGTCCATATCTGAGGTATGGAACTTATACACCGGGCTGCTCAGCTGCTTGGAGAAGGGGTGGCTAGCCAGAGGCGTTTCCGCCGGTTCGTAGTGCTCGGGGAAAGGCCCGTCGGCGGGGCCAGCGCCAAAGAACTGGGCGTGCCCGTCCTTCACCATGATGAAGGGCAGCTTGCCGCCTTCCTTGGACATGGGCGGCCATGGGCCGTCGGGCACGTCGCCCACCCATTTGGTTCCGTCCCATTCAATAACGGCCCTCTTGGGGTTGAACGGCTTGCCGTCCAGGTCCACAGAGGCGCGGTTGTACAGGATGCGGCGGTTGACGGGCCAGCACCACGACCAGTTGGGGAACAGACCAATATTGGCCTGCATGGGCGTCTGGCTGGTGTTGCGGCGTTTGGACTTGTTGCCGTCCTCTTCCGTCCAGCTGCCTGCGTATATCCAGTTGAGCGACGAGGTCGTGCCGTCGTCCTTCAACGCTGCAAAGGCAGGCACCTGCTGGCCGCGCTTGTACTGCTTGTCGCCCACCTTGCTGTCGGCCCAGAAAAGGCCGTTGATGCGGCGCGCCCATTCAGCGGCATCGTACTTGTCCGTCCAGTTCATCTTGAGGATGGGATCGGGCAGCTGGCCGCCTTCGGCCTTGTACAGCTCGCGGAGGGTGTTGAACAGGGGCACGACGATGTCGGCAAAGTTGCGGGCTTCGCCGCCGGGCTTGACTCCCTGGTCAAACCACTGCAACCAGCGGCCGCTGTTGCTGATGGTGCCTTCTTTTTCAATGCGGTGGGCCGAGGGCAGCAAAAACACTTCGGTCTTGCAGGCCTTGGGGTCCACGCCCGGCCGCTTCCAGTTGTCTGTGGTCTCCGAGTTATGCAGCTCGGAGCACACGAGCCAGTCCAGCTTGTCCAGGGCGGCGCGCATCTTGTTGGTGTTGGGGAAGCTGTTCATGGGGTTCACGCCAAAGATGAAGCCGCCGCGCATCTTGCCCTGATAGACTTTGTCCATGGCAAACATGTACGAGCAGTCTTCGCCCGGCTCCAGCTTGGGCAGCAGGCCGTAGCAGAAGTCGTTTTCAGGCGTGGCCTCGTCGCCAAACCAGCCCTTGAGCAGACTGGCGATATACTTGGGACGGTTGCCCCACCAGTTGGCGCTGTTGGGCAGCGTGGTTACGGGGGTATTGGCCTTGTTGTAATCGGCCAGGGTCTGCCAGGGGGCCTGGGGCGTAGCGTGGTAGCCGGGCAGGTTGTTGTACAGCAGGGCGTGGTCTGTGGAACCCTGCACATTGGGCTCGCCGCGCAGGGCGTTGATGCCGCCGCCCGCCACGCCGATATTGCCCAGCAACAGCTGGATCAGCGAAGACAGGCGGATGTTCTGCACGCCCACGGTGTGCTGCGTCCAACCCAGGGCATACATGATGGTGCCGGCCTTGTCGGGGCCGCCGGTAGCGCAAAAAGCCTTGTAGACCTTGAGCAGGTTTTCCTGCGAAACGCCGGTTACGTCAGAGACGTTTTTGAGCGTGTAGCGGGAATAGTGCTGGCGCATCAGGTTGATGACGCAGCGCTCGTTCTGGAAGGTGGGGTCGATGAGCGGCCCGCCGTCAGGGCCTTTTTCCAGAACCCAGGACGACTTGTCGTACTTGCGTGTGGCGGGATCATAGCCGCTGAAAAGACCGTCGTTGAAAGCGTAATTCTTGCCAACCACAAAGGCGGCGTTGGTGTACTTTTCAACGTAGTCCTTAAAGTACAGCTTGTTTTCCAGAATATAGTTGAGCATGCCGCCCAGGAAGGGAATATCCGTGCCCGAGCGCAAAGGCACATGAAAGTCGCAACGGGCTGACGTGCGCGAGAACTTGGGGTCGACGTGCATGAGCACGGCCCCGTTGTCCTTGGCCCGCATAACCCACTTAAAGGCGACAGGATGATGTTCAGCGGCATTGCTGCCGATAATAAGCACTGCATCGCTATTCTTGATATCGATCCAGTGGTTCGTCATAGCACCGCGTCCGAACGACTCTGCCAGAGCCGCAACAGTGGGGCTGTGTCAGACCCGCGCCTGGTGGTCCATATGGACAACACCCAGGCCGCGCATTGCTTGGTGAATAACTGCGCATTCCTCGTTGGAGGCGTGCGAGGTCCCCATCCAGAAGATGGAATCGAGACGGTTGACCGTCTGCCCCTTGGCGTTTTTGATGATAAAGTCTTTGTCGCGGGTGTCTTTTACCCGGCGGGCAATCTGGGCGAGGGTCCAATCCCAGTCTTTTTCGACCCAATGATCGCTGTTGGGCGCGCGGTAAAGCGGCTTTTTCAGGCGATGGTCATTTGTGTACATGCTGAAGAGAGCCGCGCCCTTGGCGCAAAGAGCGCCTTCGTTGACAGGAAAATCAGGGTCGCCCTCTGTGGAAACCAGCTTGCCGTCACGCACATAGGCAATGACCTGACAGCAGACCGAACAGAATGGACAGACGCTTATGACTTCCTTGGCGCCTTCTATCTTGAGTTTTACGGCGTAAGCCTGAGCTTCGCCCAGGTCGAAGCCCAGCTGCCCCAATGAGAGGCAGAGAACCCCTGCACCGACGCCCTTGAGGAAATTCCTCCGGGTGCTATTCATGATGCTACTCCTTTTTTAGGCCAATCACGCAACGCAAGGGCCGAAAATCCTGCGTTGAACAAGACGCCTCTGAACTGCGTCAACTAACGATAATGGAGATTTGTTTTCACCATAGTTAAAAAAACGTGATATCGCAAGATAGTTAGCTTTTTTTTTCATGAAAGCTCCCCTATTTGTGAGCTTTTTCCCAATTATAAAACTTTCTATATGATTCCATGGTGATGGAACAATCAAACATCATAATTTGTACACACAAACAGCACGCATGAGCTTATATTGCCCCCTCGCGCGCGGTGATATCATTGCTCTTTTTTCTTCAAATTTTACGGTTGCCTCCGGTTGCCGCAAACCCTATTGCATAAAAAAGCCACCCGCGCGCGGCAGGTGGCAGCAATCAGCAGAGGTCAACCAACTCGTATCCTTCAGGCGGAAACACACAATCCGCATCCTGACAAAACATCCCTGCACCAACGCAGCAGCATGGCATAGGCTTCTTTCTCAGTATGCGCGGTCAGCCAGTCAGGCAGGTCGCACCCGGCGGCAATGATCTCTTTTTCTGTTCCAGCAAGGCGCGACAGCAGTTCTTTTTTGCTGCGGCAAAAAACGCCGGAGGCAATATGGTGCTGCGAGCGCATGACAAAAAACGCGGTTTTGTAGGCCTCCTGCAGCATCTGGAATCTGGTCTCCGCATCTGCATACAGGTACGAATGCGTCAGCATATGGATAAGTGCTGACGCGCCGACTCTGACAGATTCTGCCGCATCTCTTTCTGTAAGGACCGGCAGAAACGTACTCAGCGTGCCGAAATAATCGACTGTATCCTGCTGAAAAGCAAAAAGTTCATGGCGAGGCCAGTGCAACAGCTCGGCAATGCCGCTGATGAATCCACAGGCCTTGTGCCCTTCCGGCATGGCGCGGACCATTACACGGTAGGTATCAAGATCTTCCAGGCAGATCCTGTCCAGCAGCACGACAACATCAATATCGCTGGTTTCACGGGCCTCCCCCCTTCTGTAGCTGCCCTGAAGCCCAAGATACTGCAACCGTGAGCCAAAGGCCTGCTGCAACCGAGGCAGAAGCTCAGCCATCCATGCATCAGGGTTAATCACAAATGTCTCCCTCTTTTTCAAATTTTTCATATAGATAGTTAAAATGGCCCTTTTCCGCGCCCAGTGCTTTTTCCGCCATCCAGGCGAGGGCCTTGATCTTTTGCAGTCGCTGCGCGCCTTCCCACGCAAAGGCCCCGCCGTGCAGCATAAATTCAGAGGCGGCAAGCAGTATCTCCATGCATTCCCTAGGATATTCGGTTTGAAATATGCCTTCACGCATCCCCTGCCGGACAATGCCCTCCAGAATGGGCGAGAGCCGCAGAACAATGGATGCCATGGTACGCTGATGCATATCCGCATTGCCCACAGCGCTGGCCTCTTTTTCCAGGCGATCACCGCGCGCATTGTCGTGCCCCGAAGCCCTGAGTATGCGGAACATTTTTTCCTCGGCAGACATTTGCGGATTGTCTGCAATCGCCAGCGCCGCCTCCATTTCCGTATCAATATACCGCGCGATTACGGCGTCCATGAGTTCTTCTTTTGACGCGAAGTAATGGTAAAACGTCCCCTTGGCGATGTTCAGGGCTGCAAGAATATCGCTGACGGTGGTGCCGGCGTACCCCTTTGACGCAAACAGGGCTTCTGCGGCGTCAACAATTTCTGCTCTGCGCTTGCCATGTTCTTTAATGATGCGCATCCGCACCCCCACAAATGTTAATAGACCGACGGTCGGTCTATTAAATAGCGGGCAATTTCAGTTGCGTCAACAGGCTCGGGCATTGCTCCGCACTCTCTGCGTGCAGCCGACGGCGACAAAAAAAGGCGGCCCCGAAAAATTTTCGGGGCCGCCGCTCAAGCTCATGTCCGCCTCTGCACAAGGCGCAGTATTATTTACCAAACCAGCACTTGGGATAGGTGCAGGTGTGGCAAGCCAAACAATAGCCGCCTTCGCCCATGCGGGCGGCCTCGATGCGGGTCAGGCCGCGCCCCGCCAGCATGCGCGGCAAAACCAGATCGAGAAACGTCGTTTTAAAATACAGGGCGCAGGCTGGCACGCCGAGCACCTGCATGTCGCCCTGCGGGCCGGGGATGCGGCCCATGAGGCTCATGGTGCCGGGCAGCACGGGTACGCCGTGCAGCACGTCGGTAAGGCCCGCCTCAACCAGCGCCTGTCTGGTCACGTCGCCCGGGTCAACCGAAAGCCCGCCCGTGGTGATCAGCAGGTCAGCCCCGGCCTCGCGCATGGCGGCCACAGAGGCCCGCATCATGGCCTTGTCGTCAGGCACGATGTCGGTGCGCGCAACGGTGCAGTCGAGCATGGTGACCTTGGCGGTAATGACGGGGATAAACTTGTCTTCAATGATACCCTGAAAAACCTCAGTGCCGGTCACCAGAATGCCCACACGGGCCTTGCGCAGGGGCAGCACGCGGAACAGCGGCCCGCCCTCCAGCGCCTCCAGCGCCTGACCAAGCCGCTCGCGGCTGATATAGAGCGGGATGGCGCGCGTACCGCAAAGGGGGTTGCCCTCCTTGACCAGGGTTGCGTCCTGACGCGAGGCCACCATAACCTCGGGCACCAGATTAAACCTCGTCATGCGCTCCACATCCACGCAAAAAAGCCCGTTGCAGGCAGCCTTAAAGTCTATTTTGCCTTCATGGGGCGGCAGCTCGTAGGTCACGCCCTCGCCAGCCATGCGACGGGCAAAAATTTCGGCAACTTCGTTTTCGTGCACCATGGCCTGCTGGCCGGACGACGCATTTTGCCGCGCATCATCCTCGGTCACCGCCACATGGAACCGGCCCATCTGCTGCAGCCGGCAGATGTCGCCTACCGAGATACGCTGCCCAGCCTTGAATTCCGGCCCCTTGAACTGGCCGGGGTCAATGCGCGTCATGTCATGGGCCACTTTTTTGCCCACAGCCTCCTCCACCGGCACAACACGCACGCCGGTAGAGGCATTGTGACGTTCGACGGCAAGGGCCTGGCAGTCTTCCTTGAGTTCGCGCCGGGCAGAAACGTACGGAGCTTCACCCTGACAGCCCCGGCATACCGGGCCGTCCTCCACGGGATATGCCTCGCCGCACACGGGGCAGCAGAGTATGCGCGTCATGTGCTTGTGGCCCATAAACCGGCGTTTGACCGTAATGGGCTCAACCTTGCAAATGCTGTCGCCAGCAGTTTCAATCTCTGATTCCAGTAGGGCTATATCCTGATCTTTTTTGGCTTTTTCCTTAAAAAACCACGCCTTGAGCTCCGGGTAGGCAGCCATCTTTACCGGGTCGAGGCTCACGCGCACACCCTCTCCCGTATGCTTGTCAAACAACGAAACCGCATACCGGCCCAGATTGTGTATCTTCATCCAGTTGTTGCCGATGCTGCACAACGTCAGCAACTGCACGGCGTCGGGCAGGCACTTGCCGGACTCAACCACGGCCTCAAACAACGTGCCCTCGGTCAGGTGGCGCTTGGCCAGTTCCACCATATAACCGCCCACAAGCAGGCCGGGCGCGGCATAGCCATGAAAGTTCTCCGCCAGACGGTGAAATTCCTTAAACGTATAGGCCCCAATATCCATATAATCTCCAGGCCATCAAACGCGGGCGTGCAAAATGCCCGCGCACCGGCAGAGTTGTTCGCGCGCGGTTGATTCCGCTTTCCGGACGGACGCGCACCAGCGCCGGACAGCAAATATAAGGCATACGGCCGCTATGCAGCCGCATATTATCACGTTTGTTTGGGATACCGTGATCTGAATTAAATCTTAAAGAGATGCTCCCAGAATATCCAGTGCCCTTTTTACGTCTTCCGGGCGGTTAAGATTAAAAAACGGCCCGGCTTCATCCGGGCCGTAAGGCAAACGGGTCTGTTTTTCGGCGGGGACAACATTATTGAGCCTGCCGCCCTGCTGGGTGACCGATTTTTCAAACCAGGGCAGCGAGGCCGTTTCATAAACAGCGACCAGCGCCTCAGGTCGTCCGCTGACCGCATCCACATACAGCGTGGCCAGGTTGCCCGCGCCTGCCGTATTGCGCGAGGCCAAAAGCCTGCGCAGGGTAGGGGCATCCATAAAGGGCATGTCGCACGAAACAACCAGCACGGCGTCAAAGCCATGGGCGCGCGCAGCCTTCAAGGCCGCCAGCACGCCCGCTGCAGGGCCGCGGTCGGGGTATTCATCAAAAATGCACTGGTATCCGGCACGCGCAAGCCCGCTCCGGCATGAAATCCAGCATTGCGGGAGCAGGTCTGTCAGCAGGGCGCATGTCCGGGCCAAAAGATCAGGTTTGCCCGGCCCGTAAACCTGCAGCAGGGCCTTGTCCCTCCCCATGCGGGAGGACATGCCCCCCGCCAGCACCACGCCCGCCACAGGGCCACGCACATTTTCCATCCGGCCTCCGCCCGCGCACGTGCGCCGCCTTTTGCGCACGCCGCGTCCATATGATAGATATTTGCAATGATGCACCACTTATACCCCGCACCGCAAGCCTGCGTGAACGAGTCAGAAATCATCGACTTCCACTGCCCTGTAGTGCGCGACAAAGCGGCCAGCCTTGCCGCCGAAAGCGCCTCGGAACTGGAACTGATCGAAAAAACCTATGTTTTTGTGCGCGACCGCATCGCCCACTCCATCGACTGCGGCGGCACGGCCGTTACCTGCCGGGCATCGGAAGTGCTGCGAACCGCTGAGGGTTTGTGCTACGCCAAGTCGCACCTGCTGGCGGCGCTGCTGCGGGCCAACGGCATTGCCGCCGGTTTTTGCTATCAGCTGCTGGGCCTGAAGGACGAACACGACCAGCAGCGGGCGCTGCACGGCCTGAATGCCGTATGGCTCAAGGATCGCCAGACCTGGCGGCGCATGGACGCAAGGGGCAACAAACCGGGCGTGGACGCGCGGTTTACACCCGACGGGCCGGAGAGGCTGGCCTTTACCGTGCATCCGCAATGCGGCGAGATTGATTATCCCTGCATTTTTACCCGGCCAGACCCCGGTGTGGTCGCAGCCCTGCAGGCGTACGATAACATGGCCCAGCTGCTGCCCAACCTGCCCCAGGGGCTGACGCAGACTCGGGAGTAGCTCAGGCGGAACTGGCGTCAAATAGTGGGCAACCGCATGGCGCACGATATGACGCACGGCATGACGCGAGGAGCGGGCCGCAGCCGACCGACAGGCGTGGTCAGGTCATGGCCCAGCCTGCCGGGCGCATTGTGCCGCGTTCGCGCATCTGCTATGCTCTGCCCGCCGTTGGATAAAACCCTCGGCGCGACAGCCTTCACGGCAGTGAATCGCCTAACGGATATCACAGCTGCAACGGAGAACGCATGGGTCAGGATATTTTCGACCTCATTATTGTGCTCATACTGGTCTTTTTTGGAACAAGGGGCTTTATCCACGGCTTTGTGGGCGAGGTGGCCGGTCTCATTTCACTGCTGGGCGGTTTTTGGGCCGCGCACCACTATCATCCGCTGCTCGCCCCGCGCCTGACCCTGATTACCGACCCCTCATGGCGCATCATTGCGGCATACGTGCTCATTTTTCTGGGTGTTATCATATCGGTGGCCCTCATAGCCCGTATACTGCAAAAAATACTTTCCTTCTCCTTTGTTTCGTGGGCCGACAAAATGGCGGGCGGCATGCTTGGCCTGGCCAAGGGCGTGCTGCTCTGTTCGCTAGGCCTGCTTTTTTTGCAAAAATTTTTCGCGGGCGCGCCCTTTATGCAACACTCACGCGCGCTGCCCTACTTTAACGCGCTCATGGCTCAGGTGCACGGCTGGCTGCCGCCAGACCTCACCGCTCGCCTGGGCATCTAACTGACGCATTACCAAGGAAACACGCATCATGGAAAAGACCGCCCTTGAAGAACTGCAGCTGATCATAGACAAGCTTGCCGCTCCCGACGGCTGCCCCTGGGACAGGGAGCAGACCCCCGAAAGCCTGACTGAATATATTATTGAAGAAAGCCACGAACTGGTAAGCGCCATACGGTCGGGCAACGTGGCCGACATACGCGAAGAACTGGGCGACGTGGCTTTTTTACTGCTGTTTGTGGCGCGCATGTATGAAAAAAAGGGCCAGTTCACCCTTGACGACGCCCTCAACAACAACCGTGCAAAGATGATCCGCCGCCACCCCCACGTGTTCAGCAACACTGTCTTTGACAGCCTGGACGAACAGCTCAAGGCCTGGGAAAAAATCAAGCGCGCCGAGCACACGGATGAAGAAGGCAAGCCCAAGGGGCTGTTTGACACCCTGCCCGAAAGCCTGCCGCCGCTGTCCAAGGCCTACCGCATCAATTCCAAGGCGGCCCGCGTGGGCTTTACCTGGCAGGAAGACGAAGAGGTCGAGCAACAGGTGGAAGCCGAATGGCTGGAATGGCTGGACGCCTCCGCCGGTGGCGATCAGGAAGCCCAAAAACACGAGCTTGGCGATTTGCTGTTCAGCATTGCCGAGCTTGGCCGCCGCAAGGGCATCAAGGCCAACGAAGCGCTGGACTACGCCAACCGCCGCTTTCTCACGCGCTTTGCCCGTATGGAAGCAATCGCCCGCGAGCAGAACCGCGACTTTTCCGCCCTGACCCTTGATGAAAAAGACGAGCTGTGGAACACCGCCAAGGCCGAGGAAGAAGCGGCAAAAGCCTAGCAGGCGCAACCATGCGTACACCGCGCTTTTTTTGCACCCTGCGGGGTCAAAAAACTGATTTTCGACCTGCGCACCTGCGGCGGCAGGAGGCTGGCCAGCTTCAGCGCCTGAAACTGCGTCTGCCGCTGTGCCTCTCGCTGTGCCTGGCTCTGGGTTTGGCCCTGTGCCTGACGCTGTCGGCGTGCACTGCGCGCGGCAGTAATCCGGGCAGCGGCCAGCGTCGCGACCTGCCCGCCGGTACGGCCGCCCTGCTGCCGCGCGCCGACCCCGGCTATCTACAGTGGCTTGAACGGCAGTCCATGCTTGGCGCAACCCAGGAGCTCACGGGCCAGGTTTCGGGCACGGACCTTATCTGGCGCAACAGCGCCTCGGCTCGCCGCGTGCCGCTGCTGCTCACCGCCGCGCCCAACTGGTTTGACGTAAACCCCCACAGCCTCAGTGCCGGGCAACCAGCCCTGCGGGCGCTGGCGCAATCCGGTCTGGATGTTTTTTGGGCCCAGGCGGGTTTTGGCGGGCTTTTTATTGCCCCCACCGGCGAAAAGGGCGACATCTGGAGCGCCCATGCGGCGTCGGCGCAGCCCGATGCGGCGTCGGAGGCCGGCGACAACGTCACCGCACTGCGCATGGACCCAGCACTGGGCGCTGGCGACGATTTTGCCCGACTGACGCAAAAAATGGATCAGGGGCACATGCAGATGGGCGGCGAGCTGCCCCCTGCGGCCACGGGCCTCGGCCCCGATTTTATACTGCAGGCTCGCCGGGCATCGCGCTTTGACGGCCTGTATGCCATGATGTCCGTACCGCAGAAAGACTGGGGTCTGCTGCCCTCGACAGCAGGCGAATGGGATTGTCTGCCCCTGCGCGACGCCGCCGTGGTCGAGCTGCGCAAAAAGGGGATCATCCCCGACATGCTGCGGCGCGACAGCCTCGACTGGTCCACCCCCGGCGGCTGGGCCGTTACCGGCGAGGTACGCGGAGCCGACGGTCAGGTGCGGCGCTGGGTGTACCGTTACAGCGGCAACGCCCTGCGGCCAGTGCTGCTGTGGCAGGACCCTTCGGGTCAGGCACGGCGGGTGTTTTCCGCAGCTGTTATCCAGCACACTGGCCTGCAGCAGCAAACGCTCGCCGGCATCAGGCTTGAACCGCTCATGGGGCTGGATCCGCAGGTTGACGGGCAGGCTGTCGGCAGAACCGACGCCGCCGCCCTGGTTCCCGGTCTGGAAGCGCTGGAAGCGCTGTCGGCCGAGGTGCACCGCTATGGCGGCTGGGCTGTGCAGGACGACGTGCTGCCCCCCTCGCTGACGCGGGTTGTGCTGGACACTGCCGTGGATTTCAGCCGCGACAGCATCACTCCTGCAGCGGCGGACTATGCGCTGCTGAGCGGTGATGCCGCCCCGCTGGCCACCCTGCTCAAGGCTTCGCTGGCGGGGGGGGTCGACCATAGCCGCCTTGCGCGGGGCTTGCGCGACAGACAGTATGTGGACTGGCGTCCCCTGCTGGATCTGCCCGATGGTCAGGCATTGGCGCGCCGCGCGCAATCGCTCGCCAAGGGTTCGCCCGCCGCGCTCGGTCTGCCCGTCACCCAGGCGGAACTGGCCGCACGGGCGCTGGGTTTTGACGCTGCGGCCACGTTGCGGCCAGAGCACCAGCCCTCCATGGCCTCGGCCTGCCTGCTGCTGCTGAGCTGGCGCATGGGCCTCCCGGGCCTGACATTTTTGAGCCCGCAGGATCTCACCGGGGCGCTGGGCCTGCCGCAAGGCTCCGGCAAGGGAGCCTCCGCCGCTGGCAGCGTGCCCCTTTGGGCCGCCAGCGCCCAGCCCGGCGGGCAAATACCCGCCCAGCTGGCCTTTGGCCCCCTGGACATGCAGTGGAACCGCGAAACAAGCTTTGCTCGCCAGGTGGCCCGCATTTTACAGGGGCGGCGCATGGCCGGCCTTGCCGGAGGCCGCCTCGTGCAGGTAACAACCGGCCCCACGGGCTGCGTGGCAGCCCTGAGTTCTCTGCCCGGCGGCGGCTACTGGCTGCTGGCGGCCAATTTTTCTGACAAAAAGCAACACCTTGCCTGCCCCCTGCCAGCAGACGCGCAAGGCCCGGCACGTGATGTGCTGAGCGGCCAGAGCGTGTCCATGGCCGGACGCGCCTTGGAAATTGACCTCGAAGCCCGTCAGGCCCGGCATGTACTGCTTGGCGAGCCGAAAACGCATGAAGGAGCGATGCCATGACCCAGAACAGCGCCCAAAATCCCGAAGGCCCGGCTGTCTGTCAGCCCGGAGGCCAACAGCCCAGTGCGGAAGGTGATCACGCGGCCTCTGCACCGCAGGCCGACACGGCCACGTCACAGCCTTCTGGCCCCGCCGCAGCGCCGACCGCCCAGACGGCGGCAACCCCAGAAGGCGCAAAGTCAGGGCCATCACGCCCCGTAACCATCGCAGCCAAGGGATTCAGGGGCGTGTTCGGCAATATCGGCAAGACCGGCAATACAGCCTCTTCCACCACGGGCGCCACGCAATCCGCCCCTGCAACGCCGCCTCCCGCCCCCGGCTTTGCCGACAGTCTATTTGATGCGGCAAGTGTTGTCGGGCCTCTGGCGCTGCTGCTGATCATGCTTGCGCAGGCATGGCCCGCCCTGCTGGGGCACAGCCTGTACTGCCCACGCGAGGCGGCGGGCATCATGGCCTTTACCCAGACCGCGCAAAGCGGCATGTGGCTTGCCCCCGCTGGCGACGGTCTTTCGCAGTGGCCAGTATTTTTCTGGTTTTTGCGCGGCATTGAGGCCCTGCTGGCCAAGGCTGCCCCGCAGTTTGCCCACCTGCTCTTTCCTCTTGCCGCCATGGCGGGCTGTCTGCTGAGCCTTATTGCGTTGTGGGTTGTGGGCCGCGTTGCCGGTCTAGACCGCAGGGTAGCGCTGGCTGGCGGCATGATGCTGCTCTGCGCCCCCATTTTTGCGCCCCTTTCAACATTTACCGGGCCGGAAACGCTGGCTGCGGCCCTGACGCTGTTTTCGCTGGCCTGTCTGTGCCACGGCTGGCAGCAACAGAGAACGACCCTCACGGTGCCGCTGGGCTTTATTCTGGCGGCGCTGGCCGGTCTGACCGGCGGTCTTTTTCACCTGCTGCTGCCCGTGCTGGCCAGTCTGGTCTTTCTTTTCTGGCGCGGAGACTTTCGCCGCGCGCAAAAGGCGGACGGTCTCCTTGGCTTTGCGCTGCTGCTGATCATGGTGGGCTGCTGGCTGGCCGTGGTCATGCTGTGGCACCAGCCGCAGGGCTACCTTAAAAATCTTGGCGAAAACCTGGTCACCTGGCCCATTACCCGGAGCAACTGGTGGAAGCCCCTTGCCATTGCCGCTCTGGGCCTGCTGCCCTGGCTGGCTGTGGTCTGCGGCGTATCGTGGGCGCGGGTTCTGCGCACTGCTCCGGCGGATATGGCCGCCTCGCGCAAGGAAAAAGCCGGTATGGCCTTTTTGTGGATAGCCCTTGCGCTCGCCTGCCTGCTCTGCATCCCCGCCGCCGACATGGCAGGCGCCACGGTGTGCGCCGCCTCTCTGGCGACTCTGCTGCTGGGCAAGGCACTGCTGCGCCTGTCCCCTGCCGGAGCAAAGCTCTTCTACATCATCGCGGCCCTGTGCCTGCTGCTCGCCAGCCTGGCTCTGGTGGCAGCGGGCTTCGGCTTTAGCCTCGACTGGCTTGGCAAGTTCTTGCACCTTACCCTCAGCGAGGGCCAACGGACCGCAGTGCTCGGCCTCAAGGCCCTGCCCGTGTTCGGCCTCATCGGCATTGCGGCGGTCGTACTGCTTGCGCGCATGGTGCGCCGTGGCGCGCATGGCGGCGCCAGCGGTTCGCTTGTGCTCGGTGTGGTCATTGCCGTTGTTCTGGCCCAGCCCGCCTCGCTTATGCTGATGCCGCAACTGGAAAAAACGCCCGAGGCCCAGGTAAGAAGCCTGAGCGCCATCCTTGCCCCGGCTCCGGCCGCGCCCGCCGCGCCTGCAATCCCTGAGGCCGTCGTCCCGGCACCGGCTGCCGCTCCCGAAGTTCCGCTGGCAACACCGGCGGCGGAACCCAAGGCTGCCCCCGCGACCGCGCCCGAAGCCGCACCCGCCGCACCGGCGGAAAAGCCCGCCGCACCCGTGCAGGAACCCGCAGCGCAGCCGTCCGATGCAACGCAGCCCTCTGAGGCCGCAGGCCAGTCGGCGGTGCAGGCAGCAATTGAGGCTGCAGCCAAACAGGCAGCTCAGGAGGGCGCATCCTCCGCACAGAGCAACCCGACTGCACCGGCCCCAGCGGCGGAATCCCCTGCAGCAGCGCCCGCACCGGCGGCTGCCCCAACGGCTCCCGCCAAGGAAACGGGCACAGAGGCCGCCCCGGCCGCCCAGCCGCTGGCCCCCCAAGCAACTCCCCAGGCGACTCCCCAGGCGGCTCCGGCTGAAAAGCCCGCCAAATAGCGACAACAACTCCGACAGCCCGGCTGACGCCGCTGGCTGACACAACAAGGCCCCTTGCAAAAGGGGCCTTGTTGTGTCGTATGGTCGCGTCCCGAACCGCCGGGGGATTGTTATGTTCCCCTTCGCGCGGAAGTCCCCCGCGCTGACGCCGCGCATCGTTGCGCATGCAAGCGTATTGTCATGCAAGGGCTGCCCCGACAATCAACGCACCAGCCAGCAAAAATGATCCGCCTTGCCCCCATGCACGTACGGCTCCGCCCCCGCCCGCTGCGGAACAACCGCCGCCAAAAACAAAAAGGCCCCGGAATCAACCGGAGCCTTTGCATTCAGTGCCTGCCTGCCCGCGTCTGCGGGCGGCCTGCCTTGCGCTATTTGTTTATGGGCGGCGCATCGCCGCCAGCCTTGAGCATGGTGCCGAGATGCCTTCTTGCAAGGGCAAGCTCGCCCTCGGAGACCTCGGGCATGTCCTTGGAACGCGCACCAGCCATGTCGTTGCCCTCTTCCACGATGGACAGGGCGGCGGCCATGCGGCCCATGACGCAAAAAAAGCGTACGGGGTTCCAGTTATGCGCCTGCACCCAGGCGGCGGCGCTGGGCGAATACAAAAAGTCCGCCTTGCCGTTGCGCAGTATGGGGTGCGCCTCCTCGTTGCTGCTCTTGGCCCAGGTACGGAACTGGGGCAGCAACTCCAGGAAGTCCAGCAGTTCCTTGTCCGTCACCGGCGGCTGTTTTTCATACACGTTGACGCTGGTGGGGGCTGGTTGTTCCGCTTTTTTCTTGGCAGCGGGAGCCTGTGCGGCCTCAGCCACGCCGGGGGCAAAAGCCATCAGCGGCAGGGCCAGAATAAGCGCCGCTAAGACGCCTGAGTGTGATAAAAAATTCTTCATTCAATACCGAACCGCGCTGATTTTCGAGAGTCTGTCCATATTATGGTAAGACTCCACATACCGCAACGTACCGGTCTTGCCGCGCAAGACCAGCGAATGCGTCACGGCGTGCTTGGCGCTGTAGCGCACGCCCCTCAGAAAGTCGCCGCCGGAAATACCGGTGGCCGCGAAGAAGCAGTCGTCGCTACGCACCAGATCGTGAACAGTAAGCACCTCGCGGGCGTCGATGCCAGCCTCGGTGATGGCCTCTTTTTCCACATACGACTGAGGGTCAAGACGGGCCAGCAGCTGTCCGCCCATGCCCTTGATGGCGCAAGCGGCCAGCACGCCTTCAGGAGTGCCGCCCGTACCCATCATGATGTCCACCTCGGAGCGGGGATCAACAGCCATCAGCGCGCCGGCGACGTCGCCGTCGGTCTGCAGCTGGATGCGCGCTCCGGCCTGGCGGATCTCAGCGATGAGTTTTTCGTGCCGGGGCTTGTCGAGCACAAAGACCACAAGGTCCTGCACGCTTTTGCCCATGGCCTTGGCCACATTGGACAGATTGTCTTTGACCGGCGCGTCGAGATCGATCACGTCGCGGGCCTCCCTGGCCACCACGAGCTTTTGCATGTAGTAGCTGGGGCCGGGGTTGAACATGCTGCCGCGCGGGGCGACACCTACAACAGAGATGGCGTTGGGACGGCCATAGGCCAGCAGATTTGTGCCCTCCACGGGGTCAACGGCCACGTCGAGGCTGGGGCCGCAGCCCTTGCCGACTTTTTCGCCGTTAAAGAGCATGGGGGCATTGTCTTTTTCGCCTTCGCCGATAATGACCAGACCGTCAATGCTGAGGGTGGCGAAGCTGACGCGCATGGCGTCAACGGCAGCGCCGTCTCCGGCTTCCTTGTCTCCCCGACCGAGCCAGCGTGCCGACGCAAGGGCCGCAGCCTCGGTAATGCGAACAATATCCAGAGCCAGATTTTTCTCCGGTGCTTCCGCCATGATATCCTCCACTCAAATCAGCGTTGTGCAACACACTGCTCTTACCCCAGTGCGTTGCGGGCTTCAAGAAAAAACCCCCGCCCTCGCGGCGCAGCCAAGGGCGCTTTTTGCGCCGCGCCTGCCAACAGCATCATTCTGCACTGTTAAAGTTAGTTCTCCGGCAGGCTAAACCGCCCTGCCACAGGCGTCTGCCAGCCGCCGCCAAAGGGCACGTGGCTCACGTAGAGCGACAGCGGCTCCTGACGGCGCTTGAATTCTGCCCGAAACAGCTTGCCGCGCACTTCTTCACGGGTGGGCGACAGCGGCCCCGATTCCGCCTCGGCAGGCTGCAGCAGGTCTTCAAGAATCGGGTCAAGATCCTCGTAGGGCAGCAGGCTGTCCGAATCTTTCTGGCCAGGGCGCAGCTCCGCCGAAGGGGCCTTGGTAAAAATTTCTTCAGGTATGATCTCCGCGCCGCGGTGCGCATTGTACCAGCGGCCTACAGCGTACACCTGGGTTTTGGTAAGGTCGCCTATTACTGCCAGCGCACCCACCGAATCGCCGTACAGGGTGCAGTAGCCCATGGCGCCCTCGCTCTTGTTGCCGGTATTGAGCACCAGAGCCCCGGCCCGGTTGGCCAGCGAGGTTATGAGCGTGCCGCGTATGCGGGCCTGCACGTTTTCAAAGGTGACGTCGCCGGGCAACTCTTCAAACAGATCAAGGCCGGGCTTGAGCGCCACGGCAAAGGCATCCATGAGCGGGCCTATGGGCAGGGTCACAGTGGTGATGCCCAGGTTTTTTGCCAGCTTGGCGGCGTCGGTCAGCGAGCCGTCCGAGCTGTGGGGCGAAGGCAGCAGCACGCCGGTGACGTTTGCCGCGCCCAGCGCCTCCACGGCCACGCTGCACACAAGGGCCGAATCCATGCCGCCCGAAATGGCCACAATGCCTTTTTGCGCCCCGCACTTGCGCACAAAGTCGCGCGTGCCGAGCACCAGCGCCCGCCAGTAATCTTCTTCAACGCAGGCCGCCAGCGGCTCAGGCGTTTTGGGCGTTCCCTGACCGCGCGCCGTATCCACCACAAGCACGTCTTCCTCAAAGGCCTTGCCTCTGGCAAGCAGCTGCCCGGTGGGGTCAAAAACAAGGCTCTGGCCGTTGTACACGCGGCTGTCGTTACCGCCCACCATGTTTACCGAAAACATGTGCACGTGGTGCCGGGCCGCCACATGCGAAAGCAGGTGCTCGTCCGTCTCTTGCGCGCCCACGCTGAAGGGGGCGGCCGCCATGTGCACCAGTGCGTCCACGCCGCGCTGCACCAGCTCCATAAGCGGGTTGTGGCCGCTGGCGTAACGGGTTTTCCAGAAGGAGCCGTCCTCGCTCTGCGCGTCCTCGCATAGCACCACGCCGATACGCCAGCCGCCCATGGTGACAATGCCGCAAGAGATGCCCCGGTCAAAATAACGGGCGTCTTCATCGGCGGATTCGGCAACGCTGGGGTTTTGCCCCTGATTCTGGTAAACCTTGCGCGAAACAACCTGCCATCCGCCTTTTTCGACCAGCACCGCCGCGTTGGACAAAAGCCCCGAGGCGTACACGCTGGGCACGGGCGCGCCCACCAGCAACGAGGGGCCGTCCTTGAGTTCCGCCGCCAGAATATCCAGGGCCCTGAGGCAGCCCGAAGCAAAGCCCTGTGCGCACAGATAGTGCCCCGGAGCCACGCCGCACAACGCCAGCTCGGGCGTAACGCACAGATCCGCCCCGGCGGCTCCGGCCTGACGGGCGGTGCTGATGATGTGTTTCAAATTTCCGGCCACGTCGCCGGTAACGGTGTTGCACTGCAATAGGGCGATTTTCATACCGATGCCTCCCCCATGTTACAAGTAGTTGTGCAGGGGGCCGCCCGGCGCTGCCAGGGCCTCCACCTTGCGAATAACCGCCGCGTCCTCTTCCAGTGGGGGGGCATGGAAGGGCTTGAGGCGTGCGTCTATGACGAGCGGCGCTTCGCACGACCAGTGTCTGGCCCGCGTGGCGGCGCTGGCGCCGTACACGTCTGTGGCCGGGTCTGACCGGGTAAAGGCCACCCATAAAAAATTGTCCAGGCCAGCGGCGCAAAAGTCCGCGTCGTCGGCAACAGCTATGAGCGGAAAAGCCTCGCGCCCCGGCCACACGGCCAGAGCCTCTGCCAGGGATTCCATATCAGGGTCGGGCTGGTTGCGCCCAAGCGCATGACGCGGCCCGCCAATGGCCAGCAGGCCGGGGCCGCATACGCGCACAGGGCCAAACCCTGGCGGCAGGGGCGGCAGCTCCGCCGTGGGGCCTGCAAGCTCGCAGCCAAGCTCGCGCTTTTTTTTGCCCGCCGAGGCCCAGACAAGCTTGGAGCCCTCGTTGAGCGCGCCGCCGGTGTAGTCCAGCGTGTCGTTAGTACTGCGGGTGATGAAGTGCAGATCGCGCGAAAAGTCGGCCCGCTCGAGCAAATGCCGCAAAAAGGCGGGCACGTCGCGGGCCGTAAGGCCCGGCGCGTCTTCGTGCGCAACCAGAAAAACATACTTGGCCAGGGCCGTCTGGGTGGTGCCCAGCAGGTGCAGGCCTGCGGTTATCAGCTCGCGGGGGCGGCGTTCATCCTCATACGGCGTGTAGCGCTCGCTGCCCACGGCCAGCAGCAGGGGGTGCACGCCTGCCGCATCCACGGCGTGCACGTCGCATATGCCCTGAAATACCTGCGGCACCAGCGGCCCGGTCAGTTCGTGGATAAAGTCGCCAAAGACCGTGTCCTCCTGCGGGGGACGGCCCACTGCGGTAAAGGGCCAGATGGCCCCCTGCCGGTGATGGACTGCATCGACCTTGAGCACGGGAAAGTCGTGCGCAAGGCTGTAATAGCCTACATGGTCGCCAAACGGCCCCTCCGGCTTGCAGTGCGGCAGCACATGCCCGCTGATGCAAAAATCGGCCTGTGCCAGCACGGGCAGGGGCAAACCGGGGACACTGGCCATTTCTGTACGCCTGCCGCCCAGCAGACCGGCAAAGCGCAGCTCCGACAAGCCCTCGGGCAGCGGCATGACGGCGGCCACGGTCAGGCTTGGCGGCCCGCCCACATAAATATGCACTGGCAGCGGCTTGCCCAGTTCAAGGGCGCGGGCGTGGTGCGCGCCAATACCACGGTGAATCTGGTAGTGCAGGCCCACCTCGTCCGGCGAGTACTGGTTGCCGCCCAGCTGCACGCGGTACATGCCAAGGTTGGAGGCATCCGCGCCTGGTTTGGCGGGGTCTTCGCTGTACACAAGGGGCAGGGTTATGAAGGGTCCGCCGTCCATGGGCCAGCAGACAAGCCGGGGCAAATCGGCCACCTTGCAGCGGCACTGCAGCACCGGGGCCACTGCCGCCGCCTGCTCAGCCCGCGCCCTGCGCATCTGGGGCAACATGTTCACAAGGCCGGGCAAGGCCTTGAGCGATCGCAATGGATGTTTTACGGCTGCGGCGGGGTCGGCCTTGGCGGCCAGCACGGCCTCCACTGCGGGCAGACTGCGCCGGAAAATAAAATGCAGCCTCTCGCGCGTGCCAAAAAGGTTGGACAGCATGGGAAAGGACGTTCCCCTGACCCTGGTGAACAGCAGGGCCGGGGCCTTGGCGCGAAAGGCGCGGCGCTGGATTGCGGCCAGCTCCAGATGCGGATCTACCTCGGCATCGATGCGCACCAGGTGGCCGTTGGCCTCAAGGTCAAGCACGCACTCCTGCAGGTTGCGGTAGCTCATAGCGCCCCCTCTCCGCCTGCCGCTGCGGGCGCTACAGCGTCAAACCGGGGCTGCACGCCAGCTATGGCGCGTTTGCCCTCAAGCGTTGCCGCAAAATCAGCCAAAATTTGCGCGTGGTCAAACACCAGCGGCTGCGGCAGGGCGTCTAGCGGATAAAAGGCCGCCTGGGCAGCGTCGTCCCCTGCCCGCAACGAGTCAGGATTACGGGCAGAGCCTGTAAACGCCACCGTCAGCGTGTGCTGGCGCGGGTCGCGGTCCGGGCGGGAGTAGACGCCCAAAAGCCCGGTCAGTTCCACATCAAGCCCGGTTTCTTCAAGCATTTCGCGCACAGCTGCGGTTTCCGCGCATTCGCCTTCTTCGATAAACCCGCCAGGCAGGGCAAACCCCACAGGCTCGTTGGCGCGACGGATGATCACCACTCCCCTGTCAGGGGCATAAATGACCACATCCGTGGTGGGCGTGGGGTTTCGGTAGCTGGAATATGGCTTGCCGCAGTGCGGGCAGGTAACCTGGCGTTTCATGCGTTCTCCATAGAGGGGGGCGCGGTACGGCGCGTAACTGATCTATACTAAGCCAGCACGACCCGAGTCGCAAGCGCGGGAAACACCAGGCCCCCAAACCGCATGTTTGCGGCCGCACAGGGGCCTGACCAAACCATTTCCGCTTTTCTGGTGTAAGAACTGCGCGTTTGCGCACGCTCAGGGAATTGACAAAAAAGTATGGGTACCATACAAAATGCACATGAAAAAAGACGGACACAAAAACACTGTCGAACTTCGCATACAAAAATCCCTGCTCAAGACCCTGGGGCACGAGGCGGCGCACGGGCCGCGCAGCGCAGCCCTGAGCCACGCACTGCTGGGCATCATGACGCGCTTTCAGGAACTTGAGCGCCAGTGCTCCAAATTTGGCACCGATGTGGACATCCATCTGGCGGAAATCCACACAATCATGGCCATCCACAACAATCCGGGCATCCATGTGGGTGGCCTGGCTGAATGCCTTGGCGTCACAAAGGGCAGCATTTCCGAGCTGCTGCGCAGGCTGGAGCGCAAGGGCCTGGCCTACAAGGCCAAAGACCCTCTTAAAATGACCCGCCTCAATGTTTTTTTGACCGACAAGGGCAAAATTGCGCACGAGCACCATATGTGCTTTCATTCGCAGCTCGACAGCATGGTGGATAACGCAATGGGGGAACGCCAGGAGCAGGAACTTTCCGGTATTGTTAACTTTCTTGAAGATATCCTTGAAAGGCTCAATACGGCGGAAGTCAAATAGGCTTTTCGTATCTTTAATGTTCGGCAACCATACAATGTGCACCAACCGACCGCACTGGCGATCGCATGCGAGGCCCTTATGAACAATGACAAGGGAACAGCCTTTAACGGTCTGGTTTCTGGCCAAGGCTACGACATTTTTGCAAAGCTGTTCGGGTTGAATACGTCTTTTTATGCGGCGGCGGTAAAGGGGCTCACCCTTGACCCCGGCATGGCAGCTCTGGATCTTGGCTGCGGAACAGGTTCACTGAGTTTTGCGCTGGCCGCCCAATCCTCGCCCCAATGCCGCATCTATGGCCTTGACCTTGCCGAAAACCAGATCACCCGCGCGCAATGCCGCCAGAAGGACTACCCCAATGATCTTCATTTCAGCGTGGCATCTATGGACGAAGCATGCTTCCCTGACGGCACGTTCAACATTATTATGACCGCCATGGCCCTGCACGAGGCCACACCTCAAACCCGACGCGTCACCATTGCCAATGTATCGCGAATGCTTGCCCCTGACGGCATTTTTCTACTGGTAGATATTGCCCGCCCACGCCTACGGGGTTGGGGGCTTTTGCTCTATCCTTTCGTTATGACCTCGGCAAAGCATAAGGATAGCCTGGCAAATGCCTATACTGACATTTGCGCTACGCACGGTCTTTTGCCACGCGAGGATGGCTACCTGAATTCTCTGGTACGCAGGCAGATTTTTGTAAAAACGGCTGTACCCCGTTGAGGCTCCTCGCCTGCAACTTATATCAGCGTAAACCCCGCAGCCATAAGCTCTGACGCACTGACAGCTCCGGCGCGTACAATGCGCAGTCGCCCTGCTCCGCCTGCGGGCCCGACAGCGTTACAGCTCAACGGCTCGACAACGGTTGAGGGCAACCCCCCCGCAGGCAGCGGCCCGCCTGCCAATATGGGCAACAATGGCAGGGAGGCATCCGCAGTTGCAGCATTTTCTGCGCACGCTGGTGAGCAGGGCATATCCTGCGCCATGCGCAGCAACGCCTCCAGCAGGGCCGGATCGAGCTGCTGCGGCGTGCGCACGGCCTCGCCGCCGCTGAGGTTGGCGCTGCTTGCAGTGAGCGCCCCTCCGGCCTCTACTGCCAGCTGCGCCGCCAGAGGGTGCGGCGTGACACGCACGGCTGCCAGTCCCTCGCCGTTGACGAGCGCCGGGGGCAGACATGGACGCGCGGGCAGCAGCACCGTGAGCGGGCCGGGCCAGAATGACAGCAGCCCCCGGGGCATGGCGGCAAGCTCCGCCACTTCGTCCACCTGGGCGGCATGAGCCGCCAGCAGGGGCAACGGCTTGTGGACGGGCCGACGCTTGAGCTGATACACCCTTGCCACGGCGCCGGCATTGGCGGCAAGGCAGCCCACCCCGTAGAACGTCTCTGTGGGGAACACGAGCGCCCCGCCGCTCCGCAAAAATTCCGCAGCCTGGGCCAGCTCCATACCCGCGCACGGCGCAAGACCGCCGCAGCCCGGCGCTGCGCCATGGGCCGCCGCCGCTGGCATCTGCAACAAAAAACGAGAAGACATGACTGGCAAACCTTTGAAATACATAAGTGTGGGCAAACTGAAAACGCCGTTCTGGAAGGATGCCGCCGCCCACTATACAACGCGCATCACCCGCTGGCGCAAGCTGGACATAACCGAGGTGCGCGACGGAGATGCCGCCCTGCCGCAAGACCAGCGCAATGCCCTTGAAGGCCGCCGCATCATCGACGCTCTGGAGCCGCAGGATATCGCGCTGGTTCTGGACGAGCGCGGCCAGCACCTCACCTCGCCCCAGCTAGCCGATTTGCTGCGCCAGATGGATCACGACGCCAGAGGCCGGGCCTGCTTTATCGTGGGCGGAGCCTGGGGGCTGGACGACGCCGTGCGCCAGCGTGCCAGCCGCTGCATCAGCCTTTCGCACATGACCCTGCCGCACGAGCTGGCCCGGGTGGTGCTGCTGGAGCAGCTGTACCGGGCGGAATGCATCCTGCGCAAGGTGCCTTACCATCATTAGGGCCACCACCGAGAGCCCACTCAAAAAGCCGCAGCCCGCGACAGGCTTAGAGCACCTCGTAAATTCTGGCGAACACGTTGTCGTACACCAGCTTGAAATACGGGGAGACGCGCGGATCCTGCGGATCGCCCACCAAAAGTTGCACCATCAGCGAATTGTACAGGCCCGCATCCATGGCAAGCTTTTCATCCGTTACCCGGTTGAAAAAAAAGTTGATGTTGCGGCGCTTTGAAAGAAATTCGTGCTGTTCTTCGGGCGTAGCCTTGGGGTGCGCGTCAAACCAGTCCTGAATATAATTGCGGCGCGTCACGCCTGTCTCTTCAAACACGCTGATGGACGAGGCGTAGATGGCGCTGCTGTTGCCCTCCAGGCGCACCTCGCCAGTATCAAGCTTGTAGGCAAGAGCCTGCGGCACAATGGAAAGCGCCCCGCCCTCGCCAGCCCGGGTGACAAAATTCCAGTTGCCAAAATTGCTTATCCAAAAGCCCAGCCGCAGCATTTCAAAACTGACGACCACATACAGCTTGGCGTTGTTCTCGATCAGGGGCGTCTCAGGCGAGCGCAGCTTGTCCATGAGCTCCTGCGCGGCCTGCCCGTCCAGCCCTTCAAAGACGTTGCCCGGCTCGTTGCCGCACTGCGCCGTATAACGGATGATCTGGCGGGCAAAACGGGGGTTGTCGGTGGCAAAGACGGCTGCGGGCAGGTAGAGCGAAGGCCCCGCGTGCTGCGCTCCGTCGGCGATGGTCTGCCGCCGGGCAAAATGGTTGGCCGCGTAGCCCCAGTCCCACCACAGCCAGAGCATGGCGTCGGGCGGGGTCATGACCTTGGCGCGCGAGAGCGCCTCCGCATGACGACGGTTGATTACCGGCCCCTGCGACATGGCGGGGATCATGTCGGCAAAGGGAGCCACCAGCAGGGCCAGCAGCAGGCCGCTGGTCAGGATGCCCGCCACGGCTCCGCGCAGGTCAACCCGCAAAAGACGTTGCAGCAGCCAGTAAAAGGGCAGGGTCAGCCCGATGGCGATGATGGGCGCGCCAAACATGACCATGCGGCCGCCCATCTTGACGCTCAAGATGCCCAGAGCCGCCAGGGGCAGCAAAAAGAGCGCGCCCGGCCGCCGCAGCAACACCAGGCCAAAACCCAGAAGGCCCAGCACCCCGGCTTCCATCCATGGATGAAAATAGGGAAAAATTTCGGCAAAGCCCAGGTCCTGCACTTCGATGATGGACTGCGCCACCGAGGGATATTCCAGCGAAAGCCCGCCGCCAGTGCTCTTCACATCGCCGGAGTGCTTCACGTAGGCGTTGATGTGGTTCATGATGGAGGTAAAAATTTCGCCTTGCAGCATCAGGCAGCCCACGCCCGCCAGCAGCAGCGCCAGCAGCCACGAGCGGCACAATAGCCGGCGCAGCTTGTAGCCGGTTTTTGTGCCCGCCGCCAGCAACAGCAGGCTGAAACACAGCCCCCAGGGCCCGGCCAGCGTGGGCAGAGCGTAAGCCATACTGCCCAGAAGCAGCAGGCCGCGCCTGCCGCGCGGAGCCATGACCAGACTCATAAAGGCCAGCAAACCCACATTGTAGCGGATCAGATAGGGAAAAACCGAGTGCCATTCCTGCGTCCACCACGAGATGACGCCAGAGCTGCCTAGCAGCACAACCCACTGCCAGCGCAGGGGATTACCCAAATGATCCGCCTGCCTGAACTGCGGAGCCCAGTGCCCCTGCGGCTGGTTGCGCGAAAAAAGACGGCGCACGGTCAATACGCCCGACGACATGGAAAGGCGGCGCAACACCATGCCCGGCAGCAGCATGTAGCGCATGGCCCAGCTGGCTGGAGCCAACGTCATAAGCAGCGGAAAAAACAGGGTTACGAGGTCCGTATCGTAAAAACCCAGCAGGGTGCGGGCCAGAAAGCCCGGCGATATGGCCGTAAGAATACCTGCGGCAACGCCAGCCTCAATGCTGCCCAGCGCCCATACCCAGGCAAAGGCGATAACAGCCACAAAACTGGCCAGCAGGGCGGGAAACCAAAACGCCACGGCGGCAGGGGTGCTTCCGACCATATCTGCCATTGCCTTGAGCATCACCGCCATGGGATGCCCCACGGCAAGGCCAAAACCTTCCGCCCCGGCCACCCAGGTGTAGGCGTCGTGGGTAGCCAGCAACCATTCGTTGCCAAGCCGGTATTCGGGATTTTGCCAGCAGGGCCACTCGAGCATGCGCAGGCCAAAAGCCAGCGCCAGGGTCAGCAAGCCCCAAAACAGGCCGCGCGCCCAGTACCGTCCGGGGGGCAAAGACCGCTTGCCGGGGTGCGTGTCCGCGCCCGCTGGCCGCGACATGGCGCCAGCCGGTGCGGCCTGCGGGCCGTGCGGTTTTTCAGCGGCGGTTTTTTCTTCGGCTGCAACGGCTGCGGCCTGGTCTGCTGAGTGTTCTGCCGTATGCGCTGGGGTATGAGCTGCGTCATGGTTTGCGGCGTGCATGACATTCTCCCTGGGGGGCTTTGCGCCTGTTCATATCTGGCGAGGCAGGCCACGGGCCGGTCTGCGCCCGCCGCCAGTTCCCGCCACGAGTTCTCAGGGGGCTGGTATGTCGGCAGGGCTGTTGCGTCCCTGCCGACCGATCACATTAAAAAATTTTGCGGGGCAATGCCTTAGTTCGTCCCGTGCATGGCGGCGTCGTAGGTCAGCCGCTCGCTGGCGGCACTGGGGGCAAGCGCCCAAAACCAGCGCCCGTGGCCTGCGGCCACATACGAATGCTGCGCCACAAGCCGCCAGGGGGCGGGCAGATCACCGGGCGCGGGCTCAAGCGCCAGCACAATCAGCACGCCGCTGGCCTGCAACCTGGGGGCGGCAAGTTCAAGCAGCTGCCGCCAGGGCATAAAGGCACGGCTCAGGATGCAGTCGGCCTTGTAGTACTGGCCCTGAAAAAAATGCTCCACCGGCCCTCTGAAAACATGCGTGGACGGCAACTGCAGCCGTGAAAGCACGCTTGAAATAAACAGGGCGCGTTTTTCGCGCACTTCCACCATATAGTATGCGCCGCGCGGCCAGACCATGCGCAGGGGTATGCCCGGCAGGCCAGCGCCCGCGCCCAGATCCCAGCTCAAGGGGGATTCGGGCAGGTCAAGCTTGTCCAAAAAACCGGCCAGATGAAAACTGTCCACGGCCAACCGTGCCAGAATGTCCTGCCAGGTATGCGGGCCAACCAGATTCATGGCCTTGTTCCACTGGCAGAGCATTTCAAGATATTCCGCAAGCGGTTCCAGAACCGTTTGCGGCACTTCCGCTCCTGTGGCCGCCACCAGACTGGCCAGTTCCTTTCTGTCCACCGATTGTCGCTGCATGTTCCTTATCCTGCGCTTATACGCCCTTCGCGGGCTTTTCCGGCGTATTTGCCGGGTTCACTGTCATATCCCCGCAGACCGGGACTTGCAAGCCCCGCGCCGATAACGTAAAAAAGAGGGCTTGCGCGCTTGCGCGCTCTACAAAACAAACACAAGGCCGGTAACGGCCACGCCAATGCGCACCCTTGTGCGCCGCTGGAGGATAACCCCCGTCATGACACAAGCCGTTCTGCTCTTTCCCGGCCAGGGCTCGCAAGAGTCGGGCATGGGCCGCGATCTGGCCGAGGCCTCTTCCGATGCCATGAACCTCTGGAAGCAGGCCGAGCGCATCAGCGGTCTGCCCCTGCGCGAAATTTACTGGGAAGGCGACGATGCCGCCATGAGCGACACCCGCGCCCTGCAGCCCGCCCTGACCGTGGTGAACCTGAACCTCTGGAGCGCTGTTGCCGCGCGCGCCAGCGTGCGCGGCGCAGCCGGGCACAGCCTTGGCGAGTTCAGCGCCATGGCCGCCGCAGGCGTGCTGTCCGCCGAGAGCGCTCTTGAGCTCACCGCCCTGCGGGGGCCGCCTTATGGCCGAGGCAGACCCCGACGGCAAAGGCGGCATGGCCGCCCTGCTCAAACTCGACCAGCCCGCCATTGAAGAAATTGTGGCCGAAACAGTCGCCCAGTGCGGCGAACTTTTGCTGGTTGCCAACTACAACACCCCCGGCCAGCTTGTTATCAGCGGCGCCAAGGCAGCCGTAGCCCTGGCCTGCCAGAAGGCCAAGGAGCGCAAGGGCCGTGGCCTTGAGCTCAAGGTCAGCGGCGCGTTTCACAGCCCCATGATGGCCGAGGCCAACAGGGAGCTTGCCCCCCTGCTGCGCAAGGCCGTGTGGAGCAAACCCAGATTTCCCGTGTACTGCAACGCCCATGGCAAGGCCGTGACCGACGGCGAGAGCGCCCGCGACAGCCTGCTTGTGCAGATGACCTCGTCCGTGCTGTGGATAGACACCATGCGCAACCAGTATGCCGACGGCGCGCGCCGCTGGCTCGAGCTCGGCCCCAAGGCCGTGCTGGGCAAAATGGTTGCGCCGTGCCTTGCCGGTACCGCTCAGGCGGAAGACCTTGCCGTCGAGCTGGTCAACAATGCGGAGACCGCTTCGGCCTTTGCGGGATAGTATCCGGGGAGCGGGCCCGATTGTTCGGGCGGGCTCTTCCGTATTTTTTGCCAACTTTTTTCTTCATGCGTTCCCGTGCGGCACTGACCGCAGGCAGGGGGCGCATGAACCCGAAACGGGGTTTCCGGCGGCGCAGGCCCCGGCTACCATAGGCGACCAGCCGCAACCGTTGCACAAAAGGACACCAGCACTATGCGCGCCATTGATACCCTGCGCACGGCCCTGAAGGGCATTATTGAAGAAGAAGGCCTTGCCTGGCCCGTCAAAACCGTCATCGAGCCGCCCCGCGACCCCAAGCACGGCGATCTGTCTGTGAACTCCGCCATGCTGCTGGCCAGGGAAGCCAAGGCCAACCCCCGTGAGCTGGCGCAAAAATTTGCCCAGAAGCTCGTGGAGCGTTGCCCCGATGTGGCCCATGCCGAGGCGGCTGGCCCCGGCTTTTGCAACGTGACCTTTACGCAGGATTTTTGGCGCGGCACTGTGGTGGATATTGAATCCGCCGGTGCGGAATACGGCAAGAGCACGGGCGGCGCGGGCAAAAAAGTGCTGCTGGAATACGTGTCGGCCAACCCCACCGGCCCCCTGCATGTGGGGCACGGGCGCGGCGCGGCCGTGGGCGACAGCCTTGCCCGCCTGCTGCGCATGGCCGGCTACGACGTAAATACGGAATATTATATCAACGACGCAGGTCGCCAGATGCGCCTGCTGGGCCTTTCGGTATGGCTGCGCGCCAAGGAACTGGCCGGCAAGCCCGTTACCTGGCCCGAAGACTACTACAAGGGCGACTACATCATCGACATCGCCCGCGAGATGCTCGACGCCAACCCCGCCCTTGTGCAACTACCCGACGCCGAGGGACAGGACGTGTGCTACGACAAGGCCATGAACGACATCCTCAACGGCATCAAGGCCGACCTCAACGAATTTCGCGTTGAGCACCAGCGCTGGTTTTCCGAAAAAAACCCTTGTGGAAGGCGGGGCCGTGGCCGCCGCTTTCAAGGCGCTCGATTCCGCAGGCTATACCTACGAAAAAGACAATGCCTACTGGTTTGCCACCGAAAATCTTGGCGACGACAAAAACCGCGTGCTGCGCAAGTCTGACGGCAGCCTGACCTACTTTGCCTCCGACATCGCCTACCACCACGACAAGTTCCAGCGCGGCTACGACTGGCTCATCGACATCTGGGGCGCAGACCACCACGGCTATATCCCGCGTATGCGCGCGGCCATCACGGCCATGGGCAAAACGCAGGACAGCTTTGACGTGGTGCTTATCCAGCTGGTCAACCTGCTGCGCGAGGGTCAGCCCGTGAGCATGTCCACCCGCGCGGGCACGTTTGAAACCCTGGCCGACGTCATCAAGGAAGTGGGCGTGGACGCGGCGCGTTTCATGTTTCTTTCGCGCAAGAGCGACAGCCCGCTCGACTTTGACCTTGAGCTTGCCAAACAGCGCAGCCTCGACAACCCCGTGTACTATGTGCAGTACGCCCACGCGCGCATCTGCGCCGTGCTGCGCAGGGCTGAGGAACGCGGTTTTGCGCTGCCCGGCAAGGCCGATGCCGCCCTGCTGCAAGGGCTTGATACGCCAGAAGACATGGCCCTGCTGCGCAAGGCCGCAACGCTTGAAGACATGCTGGCCTCTGCCGCCAAATCGCTTGGCGTGCACCATGTGAGCACCTACCTTACAGAACTGGCCGGACAGCTGCACAGCTACTACGCCAAGCATCAGGTGCTGCTGGCCGACGACGCGCCGCGCACCCTGGCCCGCCTGGCCCTCCTGCGCTCCATCGGTCAGGTGCTGCGCAACGGCCTGGACGTCCTTGGCGTAAGCGCTCCGGAGAGCATGTAGGCAGGGTCTTGCCTGCCGGCAACCAAAGAGCGGGCATTTACCCCGCTGACTGCAAAAACGTCGAATATTCGGCGTGTGCCCATTGAGTCTTGTGCCTGCTGCAGGGCGCATCCTGGCAAGGTTTGCCGCGGTCGCCCGCGCATCTTTACAGCATGCGCCTGCACAGGCAGGATACAAAGGCCAGTGGCCCACGACGGAGGATACCTGATGGCCGCCCCCCTTACGTAAACCCCGCAAATCTGTCGTTTCCCAGCCTTCGGGCGAGAAGCGCCGTTTTGTTATCCGCCTTTCGGGGCCAATGGCCACGCTGCTGGGAACCATCCTGGCGGTCGCTGTGGGCTGGTCGTTTTTTATGGGCTTTATGGTCGGGCGCGGGCAAAACCCCGAAACTCGCGTCGAGCAGATGACCAGCATGATCTCCAAGGATTCCGCCCCGGGCAAGGGCAAACCCGCCCAGCAGGAGGTTCCTGCGCCTGCTGCGGCTGCAGGGGCGGAAACCGCCGACGCACAGGCCCCGACGGCTGACGCAGCTGCGGCCCCGACCACGGCGGCCCCTGACCAGCCCGGCAAACCCGCCGACGGCAAGGGGCAAAAAACGGCGGCCCGCAGGCCCAACAGGCTCCGCAGGCCCCAGCCTATCCTTTTTCGCAGCCTTCGCCCAACAGCATGGCGGCGTGGGGCATCAAACCTGGCGCCAATCAGGCGGGGGCACAGGCGGGGGCACAGACGGGCGCGCAAAACGGTGCGCAGGCCGCCAAGCCAGCCCCGGCAAAAACCGGGCCGCAATTCGATTACGTGTACCAGGTGGCGGCGTTCAAGTCTGACGAAGACGCCGACAAGCTGCGCACGCGTCTTGAGGGCAAGGGTCTGCATACCCGCACCCAGAAAAGCGGCAAGCTCGTGCTTGTGCTGGTCAACATGCGCGGCACGGAAGACGACGCCTTCAACCTGCGTGAAGACCTGCGCCACATGAGGCTTGGCGTGCCCATTCAGGTTTCGCAAAAACCGGTTTCAAGCAAACCGCAAAAAACCGGGCGGTGAGGCGAACCATGACGGCAACCGAATCTTTTGGCGATTTTCTGCGCAAGATCGGGCGACCCTGTCTGCGCGGCGTTGACGCCCTTGGCGGCACGGCCCTGTTCATGTTCGAAGGACTGGCGCAGATATTTGCCAGCCCCAAGATATTTCCGCGCACCATGCAACAGCTCTATATCATTGGTTCAAAATCGCTGTTTCTTATCATGCTTATCGGCGTATTTTGCGGCATGGTGCTTGGCCTGCAGGGCTATTACACCCTGGTAAAATTCGGCTCTGTGGGCATGCTGGGCTCCGCCGTGTCGCTGACGCTTATCCGCGAGCTTGGGCCAGTGCTCACGGCCATCATGCTTACGGGTCGCGCCGGGTCCTCCATGACGGCCGAGATCGGCGTCATGCGCATTACCGACCAGATAGACGCCCTGGACGTCATGGACATCAACTCCATGGGCTATCTGGTCAGCCCGCGCATTGTGGCCTCGCTCATCGCCTTTCCGCTGCTGACGGCGGTGTTTGACGTTATCGGCATCATCGGCGGCTACCTCACGGGCGTGCTCATGCTAGGCATCAACGAAGGCGCGTATTTTTACCGTATCACCAGCTCCGTGACCGCCACAGACGTTAACGGCGGCTTTATCAAAGCTATACTTTTCGGCCTGCTGGTCACCACCGTCTGCTGCCGCCAGGGCTACTTTACCAACAAGCGACGCGACAGCGTAGGCCCGGAGGCCGTGGGCAACGCCACCACCTCCGCAGTGGTCATCTCGTGCGTGCTTATCCTTGCAGCCGACTATATTGTAACCTCGTTTTTGCTCTAGCAGGCCATGCAGACGGTAACTGTCATAGGCATCGACCCCGGCTCGCAGCGCACGGGCTGGGGCGTGGTGAGCGAAGCTTCAGGCGTGCTGCAGCTGGTGGATTGCGGCGTGGTGCGCACCGCCTCGGCGGGGAAGGAATTTTCTGACCGGCTGGCGCGCATCTACCACGAGCTTTCAGCAGTGCTGTCCCGCCTCAAGCCGGATGAAGCCGCCATAGAGCAGGTCTTTACCGCCAAAAACGCCGCCTCCGCCCTCAAACTCGGCCAGGCGCGGGGCGTGGCCGTGGCCGCCTGCGCGGCGCACGGCCTCTCCATCAGCGACTACGAGCCCACCCTGGTCAAAAAATCCCTTGTGGGAACAGGCCGGGCCGAAAAAGAACAAGTGGCCTTTATGGTGCAGCGTCTGCTCAACGTCAAAAACGCCAACTGGGCGCTGGACACCTCGGACGCGCTGGCTGTGGCCGTGTGCCACCTGACCGTGCGCCGCTTTGCCGCACTGACGGGCAAGTAGCCTCCGCTCATGCGCAGCCTCCAGCTCCGCCCTGCAGCTTCGTCCACCCGCCTGACTTAACCGCTCCGCTTGCACCACGTTGTATACTGCGATTTTGTGGCGCGTTCCTGCACTCAGGACGCCGGATATTCCGCCATATGCGGCGCTACCGCCTTGCCCAGCCAGTCTATGGCCCGGCCCAGGTGCCGCATGTTTTCCAGGGCAAAGGCGTCCTTTCCCGCTTCCCCTTCTGCATGGCCAAAACCCACGTTCCAGTAGGTCGAACCGGGCACAAGCATCTTGGACATCAAAAACATGTGGTTGATGCTGTCGTAAGCGTGGGTGGCCCCTGCCCGCCCCGCAGCCACCACTGCCGCGCCGATTTTGCCCTGAAAAAGTCCGCCGTTGACGTAGGCCACAAACCCGGCCCTGTCCACCAGCGCTTTCAGTTCCGCAGACATATCCGTAAAATAACAAGGCGTACCCAGAATCATGGCATCTGCCGCCAGCATTTTTTGCAGCAGTTCGTTGAGCAGGTCGTTGTCAAAAATGCAGCGGCCATTCTTGAGTTCCGCGCATTTTTCACAGCCCCGGCATCCCTGAATCTTTTTGCCGCCCAGCTGCACAGTTTCCACTTCCCAGCCCGCTTCGCGCAGGGGGGCCAGCGCCTCCTGCAGCAGCAGGGCCGTATTGCCGTTTTTTCTGGGGCTGCCGTTTATGGCCAGTACTTTCATGCGTATCTCCTGGGTGATCGTTTTGCCTACATCATATCCCTTATCTGCAAAAGTTGAAGTACTGATAAAAAAAACATATTGTAACATAAATAGCAGGTACTGATAAAAAGTATAGTATTGAAAGCGCAGGACACCCCCATGGAAAACACACCCACATGCCCGCCAGTGCAGGGCAACTATCGTTGCCACTTTGAACTCACCTTGCAGCTCATTGGCGGCAAGTGGAAGCTGCTGGTCATCTATTTTCTGTCGTTGCAGGAGGTCATTCGCTTCGGCCAGTTGCGGCGTACCCTGCCGGAAATCAGCGAGCGCATGCTGGTGCGCCAGCTGCGCGAACTGGAAGACGACGGCCTCGTGAGCCGCAAGGTGTACGGCACCGTTCCGCCACGGGTGGATTATTCTCTCACGCCGCTGGGCGTTTCACTTGTGCCCATCATGGAATCGCTGAAGGCCTGGGGCAGCATGTATGAAAACAGCCGTGGGCGGGCAGCAGCGGCAGCCAGCGCCGCACCGGCGGAAAAATAAAAACGGAGGGCCAGTAGACCCTCCGCCTGCACACGGCGGCAACGCCGCCAAGCATACCTGCCGTCGGGCTATTCCACCACAACGGCCTTCTTGATAACCACGTTTTCCATGGGCACGTCGTCGTAGTAGCCTTTTTTGCCGGTCTGCACGGCGGCAATCTTGTCTACCACTTCCTGCCCCTTGATGACCTTGCCAAACACGGCGTAGCCCCAGCCCTGGGGAGTCTGGCTCTTGAAGTCGAGAAAGTCGTTGTCCTTGGCATTGATAAAGAACTGCGACGAGGCCGAATGCGGCTCGCCGGTACGGGCCATGGCAATGGTGTACTTTTTGTTTTTCAGACCGTTGTCAGCCTCGTTGCGGATGGAGGCGCGGGCAGACTTCTGCTTCAGGTCTGCAGTCATGCCGCCGCCCTGAATCATAAAATTCTTGATGACGCGGTGAAAAACCGTGCCGTCGTAAAAACCCGATTTGACGTACTGCACAAAGTTGGCCGTGCTGATGGGGGCCTTGCGTGAATCAAGGCGCACAATAATGTCGCCCATGCTGGTCTCAAGCTTTACCGCCGGGTCAGGGTCGGCGGCCTGAGCCTGTCCGGCCAGGGCAAGGACGGCCCCAAGGCAGAGAGTCAACGTAATTACTCGAAAAAATACACGAAATGATTTCATGGAATACTCCTCAAAGTTTGGTGTGCCAGGTTTGCCCCGGCAGGCCGCACGGTAGCACGGGGCCTGCCGGGCAGCAAGGGTACGCAGGGGGCCGCCACGCATGTGCATATGGCCCCGCCCGGGCCGGGCGACTGCTTTTGCGCAGGCCCGCAAGACGAAGTTTCCCCCTCCAGCCCTTGCTAATTGCTGCTGCCGTCATTATACTTACATGCAGAAGACAAACTTCAGGCCTCAAGACGGCACTGCGGCACGGGAGCCGCAGCCGCCATGCAGGCTGAACGCCTTCAACTGCTTTTCGGAGGATATAATGTCGTACACCCGCAGTGTTGCTCAAGGCGCCGCCAGCAGCGTCGCTTCCATTTACATGCGTCAGGTTTATCAGTGGATGACCGCCGGTCTGGGCGTAACCACAGTTGTAGCCTACGCAGTTGCCAGCTCGCCTGCCGTGCAGGAAGCCATTTTTGGCAACACCATTGTGCTTGTTCTCATGCTGGTGGCCCAGTTTGGCCTTGTCATCGCCCTTTCGGCGGCGGTTCACAAAATGTCCGGCGGCACGGCCACAGGGCTGTTTTTGCTGTACTCGGCCGTTACGGGCGCAACGCTTTCGTCCATTTTTGTGGTCTACCCCATCGCGTCCATCGCCAACGCCTTTCTGGTGACCACGGGCACCTTCCTGGCCATGTCGGTCTACGGAACGGTTACCAAGCGCGACCTCACCGCCATGGGCAGCTTCCTTTTCATGGGGCTCATCGGCATTGTCATCGCCTCGCTGGTCAACATCTTCCTCAAGAGCAGCATGATGGACTTTATCATCAGCTGCCTTGGCGTGCTCATCTTCACCGGCCTGACCGCTTATGACACGCAGAAGCTGCGCCAGTTCGGCGAGAACGCCCCCCTCGAGGACGGCACGGCCGTGCGCCGAGGCGCCATACTTGGCGCGTTGACCCTGTACCTTGATTTTATCAACCTCTTCCTCATGATGCTGCGCCTGTTTGGCGGCAACCGCGAGTGACGCGGCCCTGCGCCAGCGCAGTCTGAGATTTGAGAGACTGGGGGCGAAAGGCCATGCCTTTTGCCCCCTTTTTTCGCACTACGGAATTTTATGAAAAAGAAAAAATCCCCACGCGGCGCGTCTGGCGCTGCTGCACATACCCCCGGCTTTCCCTCGCGTGAGGAACTGCTGAAAATCCTCGCCGCCCAGTCGCGCCCCATGCGCGTGGACGGCATCTTGAGCGTGCTGGGCCTTGCCCGCCGCGCCAAGGGCGATCTGGAAGCCCTGCTCGCCACACTGGCCGACCAGGGCAGCCTGCTGCGGCTGCGAGGCGGCCTGTGGGCGCGCCCCGAAACCCTCAAGCATATCTTGGGCCGCTTCAGTTCCCTGCGCGACAGGGGGGGCTTTGTCACGCCCATGCGCCCCGCCGACGAGAACGAAAACAACCGCGACAGCAGGCTCGAATTTACCGGCGCGCGCGACGTGTACATTCCCGCCGGGCAAACTGGCGAGGCCTGGCATCAGGACATTGTGCGCGTGGCGCTCAGCCCCGGCGCTTCTCGCGGCCCCTCGCCCGAGGGGCGCATCATTGAGGTCGTCGAACGCGGCCTCAAGGAAATACCCGCCCACGCTGCTCACCGCACGGGCAACACGCTTTTTTGCCGCCCGGCTGACGCCCGGCTAAGCGTAAATTTCAGTGTCGAGCTGACGGAGGGTCAAACGCCCCCCCAGCCCGGCACGCTGGTACTGCTCGCCCCGCTGCAGCGCCTGGCCTCAGACCTGTGGACTGCCCGCCTCGTGGGCAACTATGGCCGCGAGGACGACGTGGCCGTGCAGGAAGAGCTGGTCAAGCTCAACCATGAGGTGCCGCGCGACTTTCCCGCCGGTGCGCTGGCCGAGGCCCAAAACCTGCCCGACGGCCCCACGCCCGAAGACATGCGCAACCGCGAAGACTTGCGCCCACTGCCTCTGGTGACCATCGACGGAGCCGACGCCCGTGACTTTGACGACGCCGTGCAGGTTGAGGACCGCCCCGGCGGCGGCTGGCTGCTGCGCGTGGCCATTGCCGACGTAAGCCACTACGTGCGCCCCCGCGGCAGCGGCAGTACCGGCGCGCTGGATGCCGAGGCCCTTGCGCGCGGCAATTCGTGGTACTTCCCCCGCTCGGTCGAACCAATGCTGCCCGAGGCGCTCTCCAACGGCCTGTGCAGCCTGCGCCCTGATGTGGACCGGCTGGCAATGCTGGCGGAGATTCCATTTTCTCCACAGGGCAAGCCCGGCAAGCCGCGCTTTGCCCAGGTGGTCATGCGTTCGGCGGCGCGGCTGACCTATGATCAGGTCAAGGCCTGCATGCTCGACCACGACCCCGCCGCCCTTGCCGCCCTGCGCGAAAACCCGCGCGGCGATGAGGTTATCGCCATGCTGCAGAAGGCCTTTGCCCTGTATGCGGCGCTGCGCGAAGCACGCCGCCAGCGCGGCAGCCTTGACTTTGACCTGCCCGAGGCGGATAGCCGCCTGGACGAAGCAGGGCGCGTTGTCTGGATGGGGCACCGGCTGCGGCACGACGCCCACAGGCTTATTGAAGAATTCATGATCGCGGCCAACGAGGCCGTGGCGCGTTACCTGCGCGACGCGGGCATGCCCTTTTTGTACCGCGTGCATCCCCTGCCCGACCCGGAACGGCTGGAGAGCCTTTTTGACACGCTGGCAGGTACCGGTATGGAGGACCTGCCAGCCCAGCCCGATGCCGCCGCCATGCAGGGCATACTTGCCCGCGTACAGGGCACGGATCAGGAATTCCTGGTCAACCGCCTGTGCCTGCGGGCCATGCCGCAGGCCCGCTACCAGCCCGTCAACGAGGGGCACTTTGGCCTGGCTTCGCAGGCGTACTGCCACTTTACCTCGCCCATCCGCCGCTACGCCGACCTGCTGACCCATAGGGCACTCAAAACCGCTCTGGGCATCGGCGTGGGCGCACTGCCCGCCGGGCAAAAGCTGTTGCGCATCGGCGACCAGATCAACCGGCGCGAACGTGCGTCCATGACCTGCGAACGCGAGATGGATCGCCGCATGGGCTGCCTTGCCCTGCTGCCCCGCGTGGGCGAGCACTTCAAAGGGATGGTGGCCGGGGTGACAGACTTTGGCATATTTGTGGAACTGGCCGACATGCCTGTGGAAGGCATGATCCGCATCGATGACCTTGGCGACGACTGGTACGACTTCGACCCGCACACCATGAGCCTGGTGGGCCAGCGCTCCGGCGTCATGTGGCGCATGGGCCAGAGCCTCGAGGTGGCGCTGGCCGAGGTCAACCTTGGCCGCCTTGAAATACGCCTCATGCCGCTGGAGCTGCCCAAGGCCGCACAGGGTGGCGCAGGGCGCGGCAGGGGCAAGCCAACCCGCAGGCCCGCCCGCAAAGGCGCCGCAAAACCGGGCAGCACAAGCCGCCCCGGCGGTTCGCGCTCCGGCTGGAAGGTCACCTCGCCCGGCGACGAACCCGGCAAACGTGGGAGCAAGGCCGCAGGCGGCGGTAAGTCGAGCCGCCGTAGCGGCGGAAAAAATTCTGGCGGCAACAGCTCTGGCGGAGGCAAATCCGGCAGGGGCAAGGACAAAACCAGCAAAAAACGGGGCCGCTGATGGCGCTGCTCACAGCCCAGCAACGCATGGGAGCCGCCGCCCTCATACTGGCGGCCAGCACTGTGCTGTCGCGCCTCATGGGCCTTGCCCGCGACAAGATAATCTCGTGGCAGTTTGGCGCTGGCGGCGAATCAGACATGTATTTCGCCGCCTTTGTGGTGCCCGACATCATCAATTATCTGCTGGCTGGCGGCTTCATGTCCATCACCATCATCCCCCTGCTGACCCGCCGGTTTCAGGAGGACGAGGTTGATGCCTGGGGCTTTTTTTCTTGCGTGTTCTGCTGGATGGCGGCGGCCTCGACCCTGCTGACCATTGGCGGCATGGCTCTTGCCCCATGGCTGGCACGGACTGTGGCTCCCGGATTTACACCCGAACAGTGGGTGCGGCTGGCCTTTTTTATGCGCATCATCCTGCCCGCCCAGATATTCTTTTTGTGCGGGGCGTGCCTCACGGCCCTGCTGTTCATGCGGCGGCAGTTTCGCGTGCCCGCGCTGGCCCCGCTTATCTACAACGGGGCCATCATTGCCGTGGGCCTGCTGCTGCCCTGGCTGGCAACAACCCGGACGGCGCAAACCACCCTGCCCGCAGGCCTGCTGGCGCACATGGACGGCATGACCGGCTACTGCGTGGGCGTGACCCTGGGCGCCGCCCTGGGAACCTTTGCACTGCCCCTGCGGGTGGCGGAGCAGCAGGGGCTGCGGCTGCGCATGGTCTGGCGGCATCCGCTCATGGGCAAATTTTTGCTCACCGCCCTGCCCCTCATGCTGGGGCAGACCATCATGATGCTGGATGAGCAGTTTCTGCGGGTGTTCGGCAGCCTGGCGGGCGACGGCGCAGTAAGCCTGCTCAACTACGCGCGGCGCATCACGCAGGTTCCTGTGGGGCTGGTTGGGCAGGCGGCGGCGGTGGCCTCCTACCCGTTTTTGGTCTCGCTGCTGGCCCAGGGCGAAACCGAACGTTTCAACACCACCCTGCGTACGGCCCTGAGGGCCAGTGTGGCGCTTATCATCCCTTGCGCCTTCTGCATGGCGGCCACCAGCTGGCCCATACTGGGCGTTATTTTTCAGGGCGGACGCTTCAGCCCCGCCGACACGCTGGCGACCCTGCCGCTCACCCGCATCATGCTGGCCGCTACGCCCTTCTGGATTATCTACATGGTGCTGGTTCGGGCCTACTACGCCCACGGCGACACCATAACCCCAGCGGTGACAGGCACGGTCATGACCCTCCTGTGCGTGCCGCTGTACTACTGGTGGGCCGTGCCCCACGGGGCTTGGGCCATAGCCTCCCTCTCCGGCCTGAGCGTGAGCCTGTACGTGCTGTGGCTGGTCGCCATATGGATTCGCCGTCACGGCAGCGGGGCTTTTGCCGGTCTGCCGGGGCTGGCGCTACGGGTGACGCTGTGCTGTCTGCCCGCCACGGCTGCGGGCTGGTGGGCCTCAGAGGTATGCATGCGCACCCTTGCCCTGTCGCCCATTATCAGGGCCTGCGTGGTGCTGGTGCTGGGCAGCTGCGCCTTTGCGGCGCTGTTTTTGCCCATTGCGAGGCAAAACGCGCCCGAGACGCTTGAGCCAGTGCTGCAGCGCCTGCGGCGCAAGCGCGGCGCAGCCTGATTGTTTTGGAGATATTTTGCGGGAGGCGGGGCTTTTAAAAGCGCCCCTGAGGGACGTTATTCTTGACCGCGTAGAGGGGTAGAATAATGGACAGCCGAGCAAAGGGGCTTCTCCCCGCACCGCTCCCCAAAACCATTACTTCAGTTTCAGACCAAGCAGGAATCCTTTTTATGCCATAAATAAAGGGGAATTCCCCCTTTCTTCCAAATCCCGGTACAACACTCCAGCAGGGTCGCCATCGGGCTATGATTCTTTTTTTACGGCTGCGACATGCTTTTGCTGCAAGCGTCGCTCTAGCAGGGAAATGACCGCGCCCGCCAGCAAGGCCGCCGCCGATGCGAGGCTGTAGCACAGCCACAGCGACAGATGCTCGACCCCTGTCATCACCACCACCGCAAAGGCAATGCAGCCAAACCACCCAGCCATGATGCCGCGAAAGATGCTCACCACGGCCGCAGCCCCCAGCGTGGCGTGGGCAAAGGGCACAATGGAGCAGACCATGACGGGAAAAAACATTAGCACGCCGCTCCAGCCGGGTCCGAGCCAGTGGGCGGCTTCGGTCACCGCATACACCAGCGTGGCCCCGCAGGCCATCTGCACGGGTACGCGCACGTAGGCCGTCATTGCGTGGCCGTGCTCGCAGCGGGCCGTAATTCGGGGCAGGCAGGCCAGCACCAGCACCGGTGCAAGGGACGAGAGGATTACCGCCCACAGATGCGTGAACGGCAGATGCAGCACCAGCATGCCGCAGCCAAAAAAACCGCCAAGGGCCGCTGGCAGCGCCACAAACCAGGGCATGCCCAGCGCCGCCAGCCGGGGATAGATAAGGGCAGTAGCCGTGCAGGCCAGCACCCCCAGCAGGGTGTTGTACGAGGCGGCGGCAGAAAAAGCCGGCCCCTGCTCAAGCGTGAGAAAAAAAGACACCGGGCCGGATATAAGCGGCAGCCCGGCTATAACGCCGCCCACAAACGATCCCCACCGGCGGGCCACCAGCAGGCACATGAGAATGAGCAAAGGCGTGAGAAAAATTTTGACCAGCATCGGCTAACCGCCCTGTTGCTGCTCTTAGGCATTGCCGCGCCGTTGCGGCCTGCAGCAGTTGGTTAAAACAGCTGTGCGTGACCCAGCTTGCGTGTCAGGCGCAACAGGTCGTCATGGTACAGCAGCCATGTCGCGCCCGCTACGCAGGCCAAAAAGCAGTATTCTCCAAGGCTGCCCGTGGAGCACAGCTTGAGCGACAGCTTGTTCTGGCGCGAAAACGGCGTGAGCGGCACGCCCGACGGAGTCAGCATATCAAGCAGCACATGGCTCAGGCCGCCAAAACCCAACCCCAGCAAGGCGTCGCGGCAAAGCGCTCCAAGACTTGACGGCGACAGGGCAAAGGCCGCCACGCATACCGCCAGCCACCAGCCAAACCAGTGGGTAGTCCCCCTGTGGATGGCGTTAAATACCTTTTGCCGCCCCCTCCGGGTGGGGGCCAGGCCAGCTATGCGCTGATCAAGCACGTCGGGCAGCACTGCGCCAGCGCAGGCCGCCGCCACGCCCTCCCAGGGAAGGTGCAGCGCCAGGGCCGCCGCCACAGCTGTGGCCTGATGCGTAATCCATTTCATGTGAGAACCGTCGGGTAAAAAATATTGCGGGGAGGAATCTCTTGTACAAAAGAGCACCCCTCCCCGCAAGGATATTACTGCAACGTCGGCTGGCTGCCCTGAGCCATACGGGGCTTTTCGCAATACGGACTTTTATGACAACCCGCTCTGCCCCGTTTTACCAAAAGGCTCCTGCAACAGCCTGCCCATAAGCAAGGATCATTGATCGGCGGAGTCACCCCCCGCCCAATATCCCAGCGTCAATCAGCTTCGGCCGCTACCCGCAGCGCGAAAAACCGCAGCCGGGGCAGATGAGGCAACCTTCCTGAAAGACCAGCGGTTCGCCGCAGTCGGGGCAATTCTGGGCTTGCAGGTCGTTGACGTCGCCGATGTGCTCATCCTTGAGGTAACGCTTTTCGAGCACCCAGGCGATGGCGTCGGGGATGGAAAGCAGCAGCCCCTTGCCCCGAAAGACAGGATGCTCGCCGCCAATGCCCTTGATCTGGGCAACCACGTCGCGCACGTGCACTCCAGAGCGCAGGGCCAGCGACACCAGACGGCCAATGGCCTCGGCCTTGGCGGTAATGGAGCGGCCAGACTTGCCGATGGTGGCAAAAACCTCAAAGGGTTTGCCATCTACCTCGTTGACGGTGAGGTACATGACCCCAAGCCCGGTGGGAACCTTTTGCGTAAAGCCCCACACGACGTCGGGCCGCTTGCGCACGCCTGCGCCGGGCTGCGCCGGGCCAGACGGGTTCTGCGCCTCCGGGGCTCCTCCGGTATCGCCGTCCATCTTCTTTTGGCCTTCGCCCGTGGCCAGCACCTGGATGCTTTTGCAGCCGTCGCGGTACACGGTGACGCCCTTGCAGCCCTCCTGATAGGCCAGCCAGTAAATGTCAAAAATATCCTGCTCTGTCGCGCTGTTAGACAGATTAACGGTTTTTGACACGGCATTGTCGGTGTGGCGCTGAAAAGCCGCCTGCATGCGCAGGTGCCACACCGGAGCGATATCCATGGCAGTCACATAAACCTTGCGCAGCTTGGCGGGCAGATAGTCCATATCCTTTATGGAACCCTTGGCCACCACAGCGTCCATCAGCTCGTGACTGAAAAGACCGGCATCGGCCAGGGCGGCCTCAAAATGGGGGTTCACTTCCACAAGGCGCTCGCCGTCAAGGATATTGCGGGTAAAGCACAGGGCAAACAGCGGCTCCACGCCCGATGAGCAGCCCGCAATTATGGAGAGCGTGCCCGTGGGCGCGATGGTGGTTACCGTGGCGTTGCGGTAGGGACCCTGCTTCTTTTTGGCATACACCGACGTGGCGTAAGCGGGAAAAGCCCCGCGCTCGGTCGCCAGCTGGGCCGAAGCCTTGTGCCCCTCGTCCTGAATAAAGGCCATGATGCGCTCGCCAAGCTCAATGCCCGGCTGCGAATCATAGGCCACCTCAAGCTGGTAGAGCAGGTCGGCAAAACCCATGACGCCCAGTCCGATCTTGCGGTTTTTGCGCACGGTTTCAGTGATGCTGTCCAGCGGGAAACGCGAAGCGTCGATGACGTTGTCCAAAAAACGCACCGCCAGGTGCACCACGCGCTTGAGCTCGGCCCAGTCAATGCCCTCGAGGGCGGGTTCGGCGTCGTTTTGGTGGCCGGGAACATAAAAACACGAAAGATTGATGGACCCCAGATTGCAGGCTTCATAAGGCAGCAGGGGCTGCTCGCCGCAAGGGTTGGTGGATTCAATCTCGCCCTGGTCGGGGGTAGGGTTGTCGCGGTTGATGCGGTCAAGAAACACGATGCCCGGATCACCCGACTGCCAGGCTTTTTTAACCAGCAGGTCAAAGATCTCACGCGCCCGCAGGCGGTTTATCACCTCGCCCGAATTGGGGGCCACAAGGTCATAATGCTCGTCGTTTTCAACGGCGCGCATAAACACTTCTGTAAGGCCCACGGAAAGATTGAAGTTGTTAAACTCGCCCTCTTTTTCCTTGGCACGGATAAATTCAAGGATATCAGGATGGTCGACGCGCAAAATACCCATATTGGCCCCGCGTCGGGTTCCGCCCTGTTTTACCTGCTCTGTGGCCGTGTTGAAAATGCGCAAAAACGATACCGGCCCCGAGGCAACGCCGCCGGTGGAGCCCACGCGGCTGTCCTTGGGCCGCAGGCGCGAAAAAGAAAAGCCCGTGCCGCCGCCCGATTTGTGGATCATGGCCGCGTATTTGACCGCGTCAAAAATTTCTTCAATGGAGTCGCCCACCGGCAGCACAAAACAGGCGGAGAGCTGGCCCAGGTCTGTCCCCGCGTTCATGAGCGTGGGAGAATTGGGCAAAAACTTCCAGCTGGTCATCAGATCGTAAAAATCGCGTGCGAGGTCTTCGCCCTTGCGGGTAGACTGCGCGTACTTGGCTTCTTGGGCGGCAATGGAAGCCGCCACCCGCCAAAACAGATCACGCGGAGTTTCTGTCTGACGCCCAGCCAGATCCTTGCGCAGATACCGTTTTTGCAAAACAACTTCCGTGTTGGGCTTCAGCTGGGGCTGCGGCAGATTTTTGGGCATTGTGAACATGAAAAAACAGCCTCTTTTTAGGGTATAAGGGCACCTGACCGGCCCCCTGAGTCCGAATACAAACCGCAAAACAAAAACCCCGTCTGGGGGCGCATACGCAAACAATATTTCAAGTCGTCAGTATACACGGATCAAAAGCAAAAAAAAGCCCCTGGAAAACCGCATGATACCATTAACATACTAAAATAACATAAATAATTTAATAATAAAGATAATCAATATTAACAACTTTTTTCAGGCCGCAACTGCCTTTTGCCTGATTCTGGGCTGCTGGCGCGGCATTGCGCGGCTGAAATTTTTTGCTTTTTCACCGCACGGCTACGCAGCTATGGCGGAGCTGCCAGCCGGATCGCCAGCAGGTGCAGAACTGCCAGCGTGAAGCATGGGGCTTTGCCCAAACGCCAAAGCAGGGGGCAGGCAAAAGCCTACCCCCATTTTTTTGCGGTGCTCAGCGCCTGGATTTGAAGGCGTGGCGGCGCAGATTACTATTTGCCGTTGCGGGAGCCTGAGCGTCTGCCCTGCCCGCCTCGGCTGCTTCTTTCCTGCCGGTCTGGGCGTCGCGCTGGCCGCTGAGCTGGCCGATCATGTCTGTCTTTTTTGTCCTGCCGGTCGTCGCGACGATCGGGACGATCATGTCTATCCTGTTTGCCCTGCCGGTCATCGCGGCGCGGACGATCATGTTTGTCCTGCTTGTCCTGCCGGTCATCGCGGCGCGGACGATCCGACCCCTGAGGACGGGAGGGCCGCCCTCCCTGACTGCCGCGGTCATCGCGGCGATCCTGCCGATCATCACGGCGGGGTCTGTCATCGCGGCGGGGCGCGGTCATCACGAGATGGACGGTCTGACGGCCCTCTGCCTGCGGATGTGTCGTCATCCCTGCGGTATGCGGGCCGTTGCCCCTTGCCTGCCCTGTCGCCGCCGTCACGGCGATCATGGTCGCCGCGCCCGTCCCGATTCTCCCGGTTGTTACGGGTGTCCCGACTTTCGCGGCCATCGCGGCTTTCCACATCCCGCCTGGGTGTTGCGGGCCTTTCGCCCTGCGAATTGGGGGGGCTTACCTTCAGGGCTCCGCTTTTGCGGTCGCGCTCGGCTCCGGGGGCCACCGTCACCGTCAGTTCCTCGCCGGAGGCCAGAGCCTCGGCGTTTTCGAGCAAGAGCATGCCCTTGCCGGAACAGGCGTAACGCGCCCGGCCTGCCAGACCGGGAACAAGAAACGGGGCGGAAAGCACCCTGGCAGATACCGCCGGTCCGTTTTCCGCAGGCGATTCGGGCAGGGCGGCGAGCAGCAGGGGCGAAAGACTCAGGCCGCTTTTGCCAAGGCCCGCAGTCAGCGAGATATCTTCAAGCCAAAGGGGCGCACCCTCGCTGCCAAAGGTAAAGTGACACCACGTACGCCCGCCCTGGCCGCGCAACAAGGGGCAGTCGAGCTGGTGTGGGCACGGGGCAAGAGCAGTCAGCCCGCCGTCCACGGCCAGCTGCCGCAGGCGCATGATGGTGGAGCCGCCAAGACGGGTACCAGGTTCCACAAACAGCAATGCGGGGCCTACGGCAGCGGGAGCATCCGCGTTCTCCTCCCGCTTGGCCCCAACATGGTCAAACAGGGGGGACAGGGATTCAAGAAAACTGTCCAGCCGGTCCTCGCGGCAGCCTTCGGGCTTTTCGCCGTCCGCGCCGGTATCGGAGGTGCCGTCAAAATCCGGATCGTCGCCATCCAGCGAGTCGAACTCGTCCTCGTCCTCTATGGCGCTTGCGCCGCGCGAGTGCTTTTTGCCAAAGCGCAGCTCGTTGAGCACATTGGCGGCACTGACCAGCCAGGGACGCGCCCGGCCGCCTGCCAGCAGAGGCGCGGCCTGCCGCACCACCTGATCAAGCGGCGCGCGGGCCACCCGCACGGGCCAGACGGGCTGCCCCGTCATCTCGCCCAGCACTTCCATAAGGGTTTTGCCAAGCTCCAGCGGCTGCGACGATGTGTCGAGCGCCAGCACCCGCAGGGGGGCAGTACGCCACTGCGGCCTCGCCAGCCAGAGCGCCAGCGGCAGCGTCAGCGGGCCGGAACCCACATCCACCAGCAGGGCCTCGCCCCCTTGGGGTGCAACACTGCGCGGGTCGGGCAGCGGCAGGCTGGCCAGCATGCGCGTGAGGCGCACAAGGTTCCACGGCAAAAAGTAATACAGATACGCGCTGATAGACGCGGGGGAGCTCCAGTAGGGACGCGCGAGGCCAGCGCGCTCTGTGGTCAGCAGCCGCGACAGGTCTGCCACGTCGTCGGGCAGCGAACGCCGGTGCGCGGTGTTGAGCGGCCACACCTTTGCCAGCGCCTCGGGCAACATGTCCAGAATGCGCATGGTCTCCGCCGACATTGGCGGAAAAAGCGCCCTCGCGGCAGGCCAGGCGGATGCCGCTGGCAGCTGGCGCTGGCCCGAAGGAGCAAACGTCTTTTGCCCGTCACGTACGGGTCTGTCGCCAGCGCGGTCGCTGCGGCGCTCAAACCGGCCGTCGGCCCTGTCGTTACGGCGGTTGCCGGGGCGGTCGGACTGCCTGTCGGGACGCCCAGCGGCGCGGCTCCGGGAACCGCCGTCCTCCCGCCTTTCGGAACGCTCACCCGGACGGTTGTCACGGCGGGCATTGCCGCGGGCACGGCTGTCGCCCTCGCCCGAGCGGCGACCTCGCCGACCTGAAGTATTGAAAGAATCATCTTTGGCGGACATTTAAACTCCAAAGCGCATATGGCGCAGATAATCATTGTGAAAATTCGGTTGATCCACAAGGGAAAGTACAACGGCGTCGCGGCACATGCGGGACAACGCCCCCGCTTTGTCCCCCTGCAGGGCCAGCAGGGCCGCGCCGTCCAGCGCTGTATTGCCTACGGCGCGGATGCGACGGGTCAGTGCGGCAGGCACAAAGCCCAGGGTTTCAAGATCGTCGGGGTTGACATGCTCGCCCAGAGCACCGGCCAGACACAGGGCCGCGACCCTGCCAACAGGCATGCCCGCCGCACGCAGCAGAGCCTCAAGCGCCAGTGCAAAGGCCGCCTTGACCTTGAGGAGTTCCTCCACATCGGCGGCGGCCAGCCACATGCCGTGCGGCAGATGCAGGCGCGCGCCAGCCCCGGGCAAACTGCACTGGCCGGGCATTTCCAACCCTGCGGTCAGCCTGCGGGCCAACGGCATGGCCGGGTTGGCCACAAACTGGCCGTCCTGACGCAGCCCCCCCGCCCGCAGCAAAACAGCCAGCAGCGACAGATAGCCCGTGGCGCTGATGCCCCGCGCCGTGCCTGCCAAGCCCTGCCCTGCGGCGGCAGCCGCCTGACTGCAGGCCGGGCAGGGGCACATGCCGCCAGCGGCATGCTCATGCGGCGTCTGCGAAGTGTTTTTTGCGGCCGAGGTCTCATAAAACCGCGCTGCAACCCCTGAGGGGGCAAGCGCAAACCCTGTAATCACGCCTGGGCCAGCCAGTTGCCCGCATTCGGGCCCGATGCCTTCAAGGGCGGGCCCCAGGGGCACGCTGGTCAGCCACAATCCGCCTGCCTCCGTAACCAGGGCCAGCTCGCCGTTGGTGCCAAGGTCGGCCAGCACGAATGGGCGGGGAATGTTCGCATCCAACAGCGCCGCCAGCCCGGCGCTTATATCGCCGCCCACAAAGGGGGCGGGCAGCGGCGGTATATATACCGGCGGCAAATCCGGCAGGGTTACGGTTTCGTCCCCGCTGCGGGCAAGTCTGTATGGTGCGGCGCACAGCCCCTCGACATCGCGGTTGAGAAAAATATCGGTCATGGCCGTATTGGCGGCCAGACACATGCTCCCTACCCGGCCCCTTCCGGTTCGCAGCAAATAATCCACTATCCGCCGCAGTTCCTGCCGCGCCAGCAGGGCCAGCCGCTCGCGCCCGCGAGGTTCGCGCGCCACGGCAAGGCGCGACATGACGTCGGCCCCGGCCCCGGCCTGCGGGTTAAGCTCGCGGCCCTCGGCCACGGGCACGCCACTTGCCGTAAGCGCCCGCCAGCACAGCGAGGTTGTGCCCAGATCCACAGCCAAAACCAGATCGTCCGTGCCGTCAGCACCGTAGCCTGGCTGGCCCTCGCCGGAGGCCTGCGGCCTTGTCGCCGTCAGGGGCAGCGGTTCCGAAGCCAGCGGCCCAGTGTCGCCCTGCGGCGGCGCAAGACTTTCCGCAGGCAGCTCTAGCTCAAGCGCCGTCTCGCCTGCCAGCGCACCAGCGTCGGGGACTTGACGGCGGCAGGCCAACCGCCAGCCAGCCGCCAGCTGCTGCGGGGTAAACACCGACTCCTCGGCTGGCAAAACGGGCGGCGCATGGCGCACAAAACGCACGCGGCAGCGCCCGCAACGCCCCAGGCCGCCGCACAGGGGCAAGGGGCGGACCAGGCCGGAAAGCCAGATGGCGTGTGAAAGGCTTTGCCCTGCACTGGCGGCAATAGTCAAGCCCGGCGCGGCCTGTGCGACGCCATCGGGGGTGGGGTCGCTACACCCGCCAGCTAAAAAAAGACGCACCAACATATATTTACCCTGCCTGAAGCCCCCGCTAAAGGCAAGCGCGCCGCTGCTGCGGGCCGTGCGGGCAGCCAGCGCCGACAGGCAACGCGCTTGTCAAAATGGCCTTTATCTTGCATATTCCACTGCATGGTCGTGCGCGGCAATTTTCGTCCGCAACATACTTTTTCACGACTGTTCCGAGGCTGGCATGAATAAAGTTCTGGCGCAAGACGAAGTTGATGCCCTGCTGCGCGGGCTCTCCGGCGGAGAAATCGAAAGCGAAACCGAGACGCAGGAAGATGAATCCGGCATTGTCTCCTTTGACCTTGCCAATCAGGATCGCATCATCCGCGGGCGTATGCCCGTGCTTGAAATCGTCAACGACCGTTTTTCGCGGCTTTGCACCAACGCGCTTTCAAACTCCGTGCGCAAGCGTGTGGAACTGAACCCCATATCCATTGACATGACCAAATTTGGCGAGTTTATGCGCTCGCTTCCGGTGCCCACATCCATCAACATCTTCAAGATGGATCCCCTGCGCGGCAACGCCATCATGGTTGTCGATTCGCGTCTGGTTTTTGCGCTGGTCGAAAACGTCTTTGGCGGCGCAGGCTCGCAACCCAAGGTCGAGGGCCGCGAATTTACGCGCATCGAGCAGGCCGTGGTGGACAAAATCGTCAAGATCGCCCTGGACAACATGGAAGAATCCTGGCGGCCAGTGCACGACGTAAAGCTTGAACTGGTGCGCAGCGAAATCAACCCGCAGTTCGCGGCCATTGTGCCCCCCAGCGACGTTGTGGTGGTCATTACCTTTGAGGTGGAGCTTGATACCGCGCTGGGCTCGCTGATCATCTGCCTGCCCTACGCAACCATTGAACCCATCCGCTCCAAGCTGCACGCCAGCTTCCAGACCGAGCGCCTCGAAGTTGACCATGCCTGGGTTGCCCGCCTTAAAGAGCGCCTGCTCGAAACGCCGGTGGAAATGAAGGTGCAGTTTGGCCGCACCACCATCACGGGCAATCAGCTGCTGCGCATGCAGGTAGGCGACATCATTGTGCTTGATACAGACCAGGAAGACATGCTCAACTGCACGGTGGCGGGCGTTACCAAGTATCAGGGGCTACCGGGCACCATCAAGGCCATGAAGGCCTTTCAGATCATCAAGGAAAACGAACCGCAGTACACCTGATGCGGGCACTCGGCCTGACATGCTGGCCGCCCTGTTATGCGCCCTGCTTGGCCCGGGGTTTTACGCCCGGACATGTTGGTGCTGTCGTGTTGCAAAGATAAAGGCCCGAGCCAGTCGGATGCGCCCTGCGCAACATCCGTCAGGCCCGGGTTTTTGCATTGCCGGCGCACGGGTGGCCGGGGCAGCCGCGCGCAGCCCAAGGCTTCCCGCGCCAATCAACCCCAGCCTGACACTCTGGCCGTCACGCTGACTGCTGGCCCTGACCGCCGTCGTCTCCCTTGCCGGGGCAACGCCCGCCGCAGCCGCCGGTGGGCAGCAAGGCAAGCCGATGGGCCCGCATCTCGGGCGCGAGTATGTGCACCCCGGCGGCTGCCAGATGCGGTACGACCTTGACGCCGTCGGGCACGGGAACATTGTTCTCGTACGCTCCCACGGGGGGGCGCAGCAGCACGCAGCTGCAGCCAGCGGCGAGCCCCGCCTGCATGTCGCGCACGCGGTCGCCGATCATCCATGAACGCGCAAGATCGATATTCAGGTCTGCCGCAGCCCGCAAGATAAGTCCTGGCTCCGGCTTGCGGCAATCACAGGGGCCGGTGACCTCCGGCAGATGGGGGCAATAGTACCAGGCGTCGATAACGGCGTTGCTGGCGGCGAGGTCTTCATTGATCCAGGCTTCAAGCGCGTGCAGATCGTCCTCGCCAAACATGCCGCGCGCGATGCCTGACTGGTTGCTCACCACCACCAGAAGGTAACCAACGGCATGGAACCGCCGGAGCGTTTCCACCACGCCGGGCAGCCAATGCCAATCCTCCTTGCGGTGCACGTAGCCCGTGTCATTGTTCAACGTGCCGTCTCTGTCCAGAAAGATGGCGCGACGCGGCGCCTCGGTCATGCTCATGAAATACCTAGCCTTGAGGGTTGCGGGTATCGGTTGGGGATGTACCGTGGAGATTTTGCGCCAAACTGCAAAAAATTGCAAAAAATCCCGGCTGAGCAACCAATCCCATGCCGCAAAAAAACGAAGCGGCCCCCAATTGGGCCGCTACGTTCCCAGCCGCTCAATGGTTGGGCATAAATAATGCTGCTGAACCCGGCGAGGGCTAGCTGACTTTGGGGGTTGTCATTCTGCGTTCCCACAGCCTCATCTCGTTCATTTTTTTGCGGCGCTCACGCTGCAGGGCCTTACAGGCCAAAGGCGCTCCTTTTTTGAAGCCCCACTTTTCAAGATATTCTTCAGTGGTGAGCCCATGGGTCGCCAAATGACGTTTCGTCAAAATTTTGAAGCTCTTGCCACATTCAAGACAGGTAACGCTCTTTTCTTTGATCGACTTTCTAGCCTCAAGCACGACTCCGTCAAAGTCAGGTTCGCACACGGCGTCGCCGGCAGCGACAGAGCGTATGCTGGCGGCAACCTTTTGAACATACGCCGTGATTTCCTCAGCACTCATGACCCTTACGCCAGCCTGAGCCTTGGCAACTTCCAAAGCACCCTTTAAAAAATCGTCCATCTTGTCTCCGCGATATATTAAGTTAACAAACTTTTGAACTACAAAGTTTCAGCACAAAGACTATTCCGATAATGCAATTTGTGTCAACCCAATTAACGGCAATAGCCGTCAAAATTAAATAGGGCAAGACGCAACGAATAGGGAACAGCATAAACGGTGATTAAAAAAATACCCAATTCATTTCTCTGACCATTCAACCTGCTAAACAGCAAATCACATGTCGTTTTACCGTTGAACTGAAAATACTGTTTGAATTTAAATAGTATTATAAAAAAAAACTGCCATGCAACATTTCATGACAAGCACAGGTATGAACAAAAATTATAGAAATGCATAAATGCAATTATGTTTAATATTAGTACTTAAATTTTAAGCAAAAAGAACTGATCAACCAATTAGCCACCAAGTATAGTTGCAATACAATTACAAATTTTTTAATAAAATAATTATCATAAATGAATAGTAAATAATATAAATAGACAAACTAACATACATATATCTTAACTCTCAACACGCGCCATTCTAACATCGTCATGCTAAAATATTACCAAAATACTATCTTTGCCGCAAAATTAAATAATTTTACCAAACTTTATACTAACTGCAGCATTATAACTTTTGACTATTCAAGTGTTTTTTATTGCAAAGATGAAAAATTCAAGTCCAACTCTTTTAGTCAATCGCAAAATACTATTTATGTTAATTGATTGTTTTTTGAACGATAATCATTATGGGAATAATTATTTTTTAGACAACTCATATAGACATTGTAGCTTATAAGGCGCCAAAATAATTATAATAATAATTATAGAACGATTACATGCCCGCATTCATATTGCATGGTTCACCCCGCGACCTTCACCCAGTTCACTTTTGTATCAAAAAAATTTAATTATTAGTGCCGCGCTGCATATTCTGTTGAATTCTTGCCGATTCACTCGTAAATCACATAGCACGTACGGCAAATACAATGCGGCTCTCCGTCCTGCTGCGCGTAACAGGGCTTATACACATCCGCACGCTGCTGAGGCGATAAAACAATGGACCGAAGCGTGAAAAAAAAGTTCTACATCCGCATGCTGCGCATACGGCAAAGACTGGGCATATTTTGGCCCATACTGTTCAATGGCGCTGTGCTTTTTGTCATATTCATACTGGGCAGTCTTGGGTACAAGTATATAGAAGGGTGGTCTTTTTTTGACGGTTTTTACATGGTTCTTATCACCCTCTCCACAATCGGGTTTGGCGAGGTGCACCCGCTTACCGAGTCTGGGAAGTGGCTTACCACCTGCATTATTATTTCGGGCGTCATGTACTTTGCCCTTCTCATTGGTTATTTTGTGCAACTGGCTTCTGAGGGACGCGTTTTTCAAATGATGCGGAGGCGCAGAGTGGACAAGGCAATAGCGGCTCTTTCGGGCCATTGCGTATTGTGCGGGTTTGGGCTGGTGGGTCGCGTGGTGGCCGCAGAGCTGGCCGCAGACGGCGTGGATGTGGTGGTGGTTGAGACGGACGATAAAAAGGCGGAAGAAATTGAAAACGCCGGCTACTTTCTTGTTCTGGGCGACGCCACATCCGACAACGTCATGCAGCGTGTAGGGCTGAACAGGGCCAAGGCGCTTGTGGCGTCCATGTCCAACGACCCGGCCAACGTATATGTGGTGCTTTCGGCGCGCTCCATGAACCCCGACCTGTATATCGTATCTCGCGCCAGCGACAACCGCCACATCAGCAAGCTAAAAACAGCCGGAGCCAACCGGGTCATACTGCCGCACATGATCGGCGGGCAGTCCATTGCCCAGGCCATCCAGCGACCGCTGGTCGAATCGTTTATGCATCGCAGCAGCGACGCCAACGATGAGGTGCAGCTTGACGAATTTGTGGTGTCCGACACCTCCCCCCTTGTGGACAAAAGTCTGGCGGAGGCGGCCCTGACCAAGACGCACGACGTGATCATACTCGCCATCAAAAGCCCGGAAAATCCCATTTTGCAAAAAACGCGCGCTGATACTGTGGTGCGGGCGGGTGATATACTGCTGGTAGCAGGCTCAAAGATTCACCTGCAAGCGCTTAACGACATGATGTAGCCGCCCGCTCAGGGCAACTTGCCAATATTTGCCCGCGCCCTGCCCGTGCAAAAGGCCGCCCAACAAAGGACGGCCTTTTTAATGAGCTCAGTCAGGATGCCAGCAGGAATGCAAACAGAGGTTATCTTGCGCCGCGACAGAGATGACTGACGATTTGTTTTACACGATAAATGCGCCACCAACTACTGCGATAGTTCAATAACATGGCAGCAAATTTCCGCAAGATTCACGCGCCAATTATTTGCTTTGCCCGATCCGACTGATTGGGAAACATATCTGAAGGCACAGCCTCTCTCCCCATTTTTTCACAAACCATATAGCGTGCGCAATTTTTAAAATCGCCTTCACAATATGTTTTTTTAAGAAGAGTTGCCGTACCCGGTTTATTGGCCATTTTATCATTGAAAAAAATACATTTGGCAATGTTTTCGCAAGGCATAATCCCCCTCCTTATTTTGTATGCAATAAACTATACATTAGTTAAAACTTCACAGCAATACATATTGATGCACAACTATGGTCATATTGCTTTGGTGTTTCTATAAACTTGCTATAATTATTAACAAATTTCATTGATATTCTTTAGTGCAACCATTTATCTGTCAGTAAAAAATACACTAAACAGATCACATATGGTTTTAAGCGTGTTGTGGATGTTGCTGCGGGCACTATATGTCAAACAGTATTCAGTTGTTTTTCCAGCGCAGCAAGCGTATTTCCCAACTTGCAACATATTTCAATCTATCTGGAGGCTTGCAATGAAAAAGTTTCTTTTTGTGCTTTCTCGTGGCCCAGAGGATCCTACTCGCGCGGTGCGGTGTTTTCAGTTTGCCAAAATTGCTGCGGAAAAAGGGCACGACACCACTGTGTTTCTTGTTGATGATGCGGTGTACCTTGCCAACCTAGGCATGGCCGAAAGGGTAAAATGCCCTACGGGCGATGAGCTGTTGCCCTACATGAAAGTGGTTCAGAATAAAGGCAAAATTCTTGTGTGCAAGCCCTGCGCCGCAACCCGCATGATCGGCGAGGACGACCTGCCGACAGGATTTGCCATCAGCACCGGGGTCGCCCTGATTGAACTGGCCGAAGACGCACAGGTTTTTTCTTTTTAGGTGTGCCCCTGCCCACGCAAAAGGCCGCCCAACAGAGGACGGCCTTTTTTTGCCTTTCCATTGCTGGCGCTGAAACCAGCGCCCTAGACATCCTGCGTCTGGTCAGACTCCTGCTCGGCACGTATGTAGTGCTGTATAAAATCCTTGCGTTCAGCGGCGTAGCGCTGTTCCGCCCTGAGATAGGCCGGGTCGGGATAAAAATCGTATTTTCCGTCCTCGAGCCGACGCTCCCTGAACTTGCGCTCAACGCGAACCGGGCGAAGCCCAGAAAAATAAAGCGCGTTGTGAAAATAAAACATGCCTCGGTATTCAGCGGAAAGGCCGTTTGTTTTGCGTATTTCATCATCAAGGTGCGCATTTTCCCTGTAGAGCGCGTGGCTGTGCCGTATATACTGCTCGCTGCGGGCCATATACAGATTTTTTAGTCCTGCGGCCTTGAGCCTGGAGCTGAAGTCTGAATCTTCAATGCCGTAGAGGCCGTAGTCCTCGTTCCAAAATCCAAGCCGGGCATGCGTTGCCTGCGGTATGAGCACGCACGAGCCAACGCTGTACTCCACGGCAAAGCAGCCATCATCCGCCTTCAGGCCGGGCCAGGAATCTTCAATATAATACCCGACGCAACCGGCATCAGGATGCGACTGCGCTGTTTCTATGAGCGTTGTCAGCCAGTCGTCGCGCAGCACTTCAACGTCGTTGTCCAGCTTTACATAATACAGGGCGGGCACGGCAGCCCAACCAAGGTTTGCCGCAACGGCAACGCCCACATTGCGTTTGCACAGCAGCAGTGAGTCAATGACACCGTCGTTGTAAAGCTCTTGCAGATACGCAACGGATCCGTCCACGCTGTTGTTGTCGACGACAGTCAGATGCCAGCCGGGGCAGCGCGTTTGTTTGAGCGCAGTGATGCAAGCAACAGTGGATTGAAGCCTGTTGAACGACGTAACCGTCACATTGGCTATGCATTCTGCCATCTGGAGCCTCCCAAACATGTCCGAACAAAACGCCAAAGGTATACCGGCGCTGCGGCGATGCCCGCAGGCCTCGCCTCATGCGGGCAATCTGCACCCTGGCAAACACCATGCTGGCAGGCCGCATGCTACAGTAAGGCTTACCCCGCCGCAATGGACCGCCCACTCGCAATATGGCATTGAAAAGTTGGGGATCCTGACATAGGAGCACAAGAACAGTGCACCACCACGCAACGCGGTTGCCTGCCAGCTGGTCAGGCGCAGGGCCGAAGCAATTGGCGAAGGCGGCAGGTCGGTTCGGCGCCCAGACCTGTAGACCAGCCCGGCATATGGGCATTTTGATCTTTTTATTTGGGGTTTAGCGCATGATAACGCTGGCGACCTATACCTACAACGACCACCAGTTTGCCCTTGGGCAAATCCGCAATGCCCTGAAGCTGCGCCCCTTTGTGTCTGAAATTATCGTGGTCGACGACTGCTCCGAGCCCCCTCTTGCTCTTGATGCCGAGATGCGGCTGCAAGGTGTAAAGCTTGTGACGCATACCGAAAACAGAGGGCCAGCCCTAGCCAAACGGTCGGCCCTGCAGATGGCCGCGCGCGAATATATTCTCTCTGTCGATTGCGATATGGAATTCAGCCGACAGTGGGTGCTGACGGCCCTTGAAACACTGAAAGACCCTGCGGTGGGGCTGGTGGGCGCGCGCATCGTAAGCAGGAATTACGGCGACCCCCTGTCGCGGGGCATGTACTACGATTCGCTGCACAGCCCCCGCCAAAATCCGGCCCAGTTTGCGCCGGGGGGGCTTTGGCTCATGCGGCGACAGTGCTTTGTCGACCTGGGCGGCTTTGATGATTACCCGGACAGAACGCACGAAGACTGGTTTCTCTCGCGCAAAATTACGGCGGCGGGGCTGAAGATTGTCATCAACGAAGCTTTTCCGGCAACAGAACTGCGGCGTTTTTACCGCAAGACCTTTGTGCGGCGTGAATCCGCATATCTGCAGGAGAGCTACAGGGCCATTATCACCCGGCTGGAGCCCTCCGCAGTGCTGGCGCACATTCAGCGGGAGCTCGCAGACGCCCTCGCCATAGCGGCCAGATACGATTGCGCCATGCTGGTTTATGTGCGGTTGGCAAGGATACTGCGGGCGCTGGCATGGGTGCTGGACGTGTACGCCAGTGCGCCCTTCACGCAAGAGTTTGCCGCCGCCATTGATCAGACGTTTTGCCGCTACGCGAACGTGGCGGCGGCGCTGCGTGAAGACTGCGACATCCCCGCCAGCGACGGTGCTGCGCGGCCAGCCGCCATCGTTGATCTGGTGCGGTTTATGGCCGACTGCCTGGGGGACGCCGTACTCGAAACGCTGGATACGGTGACCATACCCGAGAACAATGCCAGCGAATCGCAAAGGGCGGCCGATTTTCATTACCTGTCTCGGTAGAGCACCCAGCAAGCGCCCGCAGACATGTGCGGCGACCGACGCCCCCAACGGCGAGCTCCTGCTGACAATGCCTCTTGCCTAGCCTGCGGCCGGAGCGTTGAACGCCTCCATTACGTCGCGCACCGCATGCAGATACGCAAAGCCATGCCGCTTATCCGGCTCCAGATGGCAACCCTCGCCCCATTCATTCCAGGCGTTGATAAAAACATACTGCATGCTGTCCGGCAGATGTTCCTGGGTATGCGCCGCCATGGCGCGGAGCATGGAGGTGAAGACCTCTACCGACTCGCCCACAAAGGACAATCCGTGACTGCCCCGACGGGGCGTGTTGTCCCAACCGGGGAATGCGCAACGCAGCCGGGTGTAGTCGGGCGTCTGCTTCAGCAGCATGTCGCGCACCGTGCCCGCATAGTCGAACCGCCGGGGGTTTTCCCCGGCTGATGAAAGCATGTTCTTTTCGCTCAGGTTGGGCGCAAACTCCACCATGACGTCAAAACCCAGATTGGCGGGGGGCTGCCCCACGTAGCACTCCACGCCAGCTAGGCAAAGTTCTGTGCGCCTCATGGCCCAAGCTTCTTCGCGCCATACCTCGCTGTAGAGCTGCATCATGGGGTTGCGCTCGGGCGCAAAAACAAGCAGCAGGGGTTTGCCGTCTATTCTGATATAGCGCGGATTGTCAAAATACTGCACGAGATCCGTGACGAGTTGTTTTGCGTTTTCCCGCGAGTACTGCTGCGCGATAAAAGGCGCCCGCCGTGTGGGCCGGGTGTTGTCGTACCAGCTGTCGTGCGCCCAGCAAAGGCAAAATTCGTTGCGTATCAGACGGCTTTTGTTGATGAGATGCAGCGGCGCGTCCAGAAGTGTGCGGCCAGCCATGTTGTAGTAATAGTAACAGAAAGCCGTTACATTGTTGTCCCAGGCAATGTGGTGCTGTTTTGTCAAAACCTTTTCATCTGTAAGATCGTAGTAGCCGAGTATTTCGTGAGGAACATGGGGCTGTAAATGCCCATTGTACAATGGAACGGCCTTGCGGACGTTGCACCACTCAGTAAAATTTTTGCCATAGATGTCATTTTCTGGAATGACGTGGAACTGCGGCAGATAGAACGCGATAGCTTTCATCATAGTTAGCCGTTGCCGTCCATTGGGAGTATCAAAAACCATCAGGCTTGCCCGCAAAATGAACCGGAGGCGCAGCACTCAAACGATTGTGAAACAGCTTCGCAATTAAGCAAAACACGAAGAAGCCCAAAAGTCACTACTCTTGCAGCGGCATTGAGCATTCCATTTTTTCCATGATGTGGCGTTGCCGCAGCCACGGCTAAGCATGCATTGCAACAAACAGGCATTGCGTCATGAACCCAACGCAGCGACAGCACCTGCGCAACAGCGAGACGCGTACAACGCAGAAAAACCACGCAGCACGGCGGCTGCAAAGGTACTAGGCCTCGCTGCCAAAGGCACTGTCTGCCACAAAACAGTCCCTTCCGGCCTTTTTGGCCGCGTATATTGTTTTGTCCGTTCTGCTGATCCAGTCGTCGAGCGACTCTTGCGGCAGTTTTTCGGTAACGCCGATGCTGAGCGTCATTATCAGCAGGTTGGGCATGAGCTCGCTCTTGACGGCCATGCTGATTTTTTTGCCATGCGGCATGCCGCAGAAAGATTTGCGCCGGGCAGCAGCACGACAAACTCCTCTCCGCCGTATCTGGCGAGCATCCCCCGTTTTCAGGCATTGCTCAACGGCACTGGCCGTTCTTTTCAGCACCTCGTCGCCCACGGCGTGCCCATGCCTGTCGTTGACCAGCTTGAAAAAATACAGGTCAAAAAAAACATGGACACCGGCTCGCGCGACAGGTGCGTCTGTTCAATCATCTGCGCGCCATGGGCAACCAGATACGACTGGTTAAAAGCCCGCGCCAGGTGATCGTGCGTGCTGAGAAAGTAGATGTCCTGCTCTTGCGCTCGTCAATATTGCGGCTGACGCCCACAATCTCCACATGTCCTTGGAAATTGAGCAGGTACCTGCATTGTATTCACCCCAAAAGCCCCGGCCGTCGGGATCTATGAACTGCACTTCGTGTTGCGCCACAATCGTCATGTCGGGTTTTTGCCGCAACCGCGCGGCGGAATTGTGGATGCGCGCCGACAATGCGCCCAGGAATTCAGGAGTGACCACATCCTGCAGGGTCAACCCCTGCAGCCCGTTGTCAATATTTATGTTGTGCATGCACGAGCCGGGGTTGGCGTAGACAAATACTTCTTTATCCACGTTGCAGACCCAAATGGCGTCAGCGGTATTTTCCGTAATAAACCTTAATTTCTTTTCGCTTTCAGCCAAAATAACATTGAGCTCGCACAGCCCGTTGTTCTTTTTGTCTATTTCAGCTGCTCGTCTGGCATTCTGGCTCAACAGCTCGTGTATCTTCAGGTTGCCTTCAATCAGCATCGGCATTTTTTCAAGGAGGGTTATGATCTCTTGCGAAAACGTATTTTCGCGGGAGTCAAGCAGACATATGGTGCCAAAAATTCCACCGTCAGCCCGCCGGAGGGGAAACCCTAGGTAGGCCAGCATGCCTGACTCCATATCTGAGTTCGAGTTCCAGCGCTCAGACTTCAGGGCGTTGGGCACAAGCAGCATCTGCCGCGACGTAACCACCTCTTCGCAGTAAAGACCTGGCCCCAACAAATTGTGCTCATCGCCGGGGCAGTAAGGGTTTCCTTGCGTGGCGCTGGAAACCAGCACGGAGAGATCGTCTCCGCGAAGCCCCATAATCAGCCCCACGGGGACATTTGCAACAAAGGCAATCAGGTCAACAAGTTGCTGCCATTCGGTCAAAAGATCGTGAGGCGTTTTTTGTCCATACCATTTCCTCCTGTGCCTTTTTTTTTGGGGGGGGCTAAGCCGTATTATGCTGCACCGCAAAACAGCGCATGGCCGCCGGAGGATCAGCAGTCAGGATGTTGTTGAAATGATGCTGCCTATATCGCGCAGCAGGGGGTCTTCTTCACTCGGCATAGCGTCATCAGCGGCCTTCTTCAGTATATTTGCCTGCTCCACCATATATTTTGCTTCGTCTGTATATGACGTTGCCAGTGCATTATTGCCGCTGTAGATGATATTTGCTGAAGTTATATTTGTGGAAAGACTGCTGATAAGAGCGTCAATATCAAGCGATGAACTGCTCAGATCAACGCTGTTTAGATAGCTGAGATACGACATGTCATTCAACGTAAACTTTGAACCATAGTATCCAAGCTGTATATTTAACGTTGATGAATTGCCATCACTGCTGACCGTAAGGCGACTGTCGTTGGCCCAGCCACTTTTGTCCACAAGCGAAATGTTGTTGTATTTTGCGGTGGATATGGTTGCGGATATCTCTTGAGCAAGCGATTTGAATTCTGCGCTGTTGACGCTGCCCTGGGTCGGGTCCGCCTTTACCTCCTGGGCGAGGGTCAGCATGCTGGTCAGATTGTCGCGTATCGAGGAGGCGGAATTGGCAATAAGGGTTGCGATATTTGCCGCTTCGGTGGCGTTTTTTGAGCCCTGCTGCAGCATGGACGAATCGCTTCGTATGCGACCCGTCAATGCCTCGGCCATCATCTCGCTGCCTGACTTGTAGCGGGCGACGGGCGCAGGCTGCGGCAGGTTGTCCAGCAGCAGGTTCAGGCTGCCGCTTTTTAAAAAGGAATAGGCCATGAGCTGATCGTAGAAGTCCATCCAACACCCCTCCCAGTAGATGAATCCGCATCTGATCAGCCTATCGGCCATTTTAAAAAAAAGCTTACCTGCCTGCGTTGTGAGCTACTTCCTCATCGCTGCCACCGCCCCCAATACTCCGGGAGTTAGCAGGAACGGCTACGGTGCAGAGTGCTGCGAATGGGATAGGAATTTCCCCCTGCACCTAAAGTTGGCGGCAAAACAACCGTTGAATAATGAATAGAAAATATGCTATTGTAAATTCAAATATATTCAGCGTTATATCAACTTTAATTATTTTTTAATCTTTTTACTTTTTTGGTTCGACTTAACTATCCAGAAACTCGAAGCAAAAAAAGTTATTTACATTATCCCCCATGATACAAAGCCCTTGACGTTTGCGACCCATCCCTTGAAACCGGTGAGGTATTTGCATGAGCATCAAGTTCAAAGTTCTGCTCCTCTCCATTATCGGCCCCACGCTGCTGGCAATCACCATTTTTTTCAATGCGGTGCAAAACATCTGGACGTCTGAGGAGCAAGCAGTCATCCATTCCGCAAAAGGGATTGTCAGCATGGCTGAGTCAGCCCGCAACGAAATGGCCATGAAGTTTGACGGAGTGATCAGGCCCTTTGGGGAAATACCTCGCGACAAACTTATTGATGCTGTACCCATCATCACCGCCATAAAAATGGCACGGCAAAATGCCGAAAAACTTGGATATAAATTCCGTGTGCCCAAGTTTTCGCCACGCAATCCGGCAAATGAACCCAATGCGTTGGAAAAAACAGCTCTGGAACAGATAACGTCCAAGGGTTTGCCAGAGCTTATTGTCCGCCAAAAGGATGCAATACACTATTTTAAACCCATAGTTCTTACTGCTGAATGCATGTTTTGCCACGGCGACCCCAAGGGAACCACTGACCCCATTGGGGGAATAAAGGAAGGCTGGAAAGCCGGGGAAATACACGGTGCTTTCGAAATTATTTATTCACTGGATGAAGCAGTTGCCAAAACTAAAGCGGCAGCAGTTTCCGTTGGCATAGCAACCGCTGCCATTCTAGTTTTTATTATTTGCGCTGTCTGGCTTATTATGCGCAACAGTCTGGTCGCCCCGCTGGTACGGCTGCAACAATTCGCGCGACAGGTTTCAGAAGGCGAGCTCGACACGCAGCCCCGCGGCACATTCAAGGCCGAGTTGCAGGCGCTTGAACAGGCTTTGACCGCCATGGTCGTGCGACTAAAAGAAAAAATCTCTTTCTCGGAACAAAAAACAGCAGAGGCCAAGGCTGCAGAGGCTCGGGCGCAGCAACACGCCGACGAAGCTGCGGAAGCTCGTGACGATGCGCTTAAATCACGGGCGCAGGGAATGACCGAAGCGGCAAACATGCTTGAAGGTGTGATCAATTCAGTTACCTCTGCGTCGCAGGAAATATCGGCACAGGTTGAGCAGTCCAGTAATTTTGCGGCAAGCCAGGCCAGCAGTATGAACGCTGTGGCCGCAGCCATGGAAGAAATGAACTCCTCTATTACTGCGGTTTCAGATAACGCGACCCAGGCCTCCGCCTCTTCTGAGATTATCAAGGTAAACGCCAACAAGGAGCTCAAAGAAGTTAATGTCATGGTGGATGCCATCAAATCAGTGCAAACCATGGCTGATGCGCTTAAATCCGGCATGAGCGAATTGGGGCACCAGGCTGAAGATATTGGAAAAATTATGAATGTCATCAACGATATTGCCGACCAGACAAACCTGTTGGCACTTAATGCCGCTATCGAAGCCGCCAGAGCTGGCGATGCTGGACGAGGCTTTGCCGTTGTTGCCGACGAGGTGCGCAAACTGGCCGAAAAAACCATGCTGGCGGTTACAGAGGTTGGAAACGCCATCCAATCTGTACAGCAAGGCACAAAAAACAATGTCGACAGCGTAGATATGGCCGTTGATGCCATTTCAAAGGTCAACAGCATGGCCGAGGGTACAGGAGAGGCAATCAGCCAGATCACCTTGCATGTCAATGAAATGGCTGAACAGATTCAGGCAATCGCCCGTTCGGTGGATGAACAGACGCGGGCGTCGACAGACATCACAAAGTCCATTTCCATGGCTGATCAAGACTCTTCTGAAACGTCGGCTGCGCTGCAAGAGATATCCACGGCGCTAATAGATCTTTCACAGCAAAGCCAAATACTTACGTCTCTCATTGTCAAGCTGCGAGATGGAGCCAAACATATTACTGCGCAGTTTAACGAGATATAATGATGTTGGCCTGAACATCCCCCGAAGAGTATGCCATTGAAATGTTAGCGCTCCTATGTAAGGGATATTAACGTTTCAATGGCATACTCTTCGGGGGGAGGGAGGGGCAGGCCGCAGGGCGCTCGTTAAGGTTTGGATGCAACAGCATTGCTAAGCACTCACACAGGGTCAGATCAAATTTCAGCGAACTGAAGATACCTTCCCTCCTCTGGTAATCTTTAAATTTTGTCAGTCAGAAGACAAAAACCCGCCAGTTCCGCTTGATTTTTCCCCTCAAAAAAAGTATTGCAAAACGCTTTTTTAAAAAGACCATTGCGCTCTAAGATACGAGATAGCTAGGCCCATTGCGGCCTACTCTAATCTGCTCAACATTCACGCAGGTGGTTATGCGAATAATACAATCCCCCAAATTTATCATAATCCTTACTGTGATATCCATCATATGCGCCATAGCTGACTTTTATTTATTATTCCTTGCGCACAATGACAGAAAAATTATTGAGGAAAATGCAGTCATAAATAAAATTGAAGCTTATAACCTCAGCAATAGGAAAACAAACTCCCCACAGAAGCCCGAAACTGACGATAAATTTTCTTTCGAAGACTTTTTTGATGCAAAGACAATGCAGTATTGTGACAACGAAAATAAACCCTACTTCTTAGCAATCTCATCAGATAATTCACCAGCATACATAATAAAAAAAGCGCAAATAATTCAATCCCAAATTAACACTATAAGAATCGATAGCTGCACAATTAAAACACACAATGGAGATATCGCCTATCTTGATAATGAGCCTGACATTACAGACTGCAGCTATTTTAACATAAAAGAAGATAATTCAAGCATCACAATTGAATCAAAATATGAAACACCAATTGTCTCATCTAAAATTTCAGTCCGCAACAATCACAGAACATACACTATTCCAGCTTACAATACGATTGTTTTCACCAAAAAATACCCACTAAGGCCATCCCTCTGGGAAATCGATAAAAAATACAACCGAATACTGGAAGACAGAATAGTTTTCGTCAAACCCAGCATAAGAACTTACAATCTACTTTCTCTAGAAAAAAATATCTCTCACAATTATACAATCCTTCTTAAAATTGAGCCCAGCAATGGCAATCGGTACGCTTGCCCATACATACTACTTAACAACGAAGTTTCCATTGATTTCGGGCACGATAATGGGAACACCATCCTTGTGCGCTACCAGGCGATGTCTGCCAAAAAGATAGTTGACAAACAGCTCTCACTAAAAATCGACAAAAAAATTCTCTCGGACTTTTACAAACTGACACTCACAAAATCTGATCAACATTTACAAATTGCGGTTAGTAGCCAACATGGAAATCCATCATTCTACTGCGATGGCGTATTCCGCCCCAAACGGTGGTCAAATTTTGCAATAGGCAATATAAAGGATAAACCAGGGTTTGAGCTCCAAGACATTGCGATAATAGGTAAAAACGATGAGTAACAAAGAAAAGCGCTCGCTCGGCGAGCGAGCAAATCTTTTGCTGGCCGCGATTAAAAACTGGCCAATAATACGCAGAATCACACTCTCATTGCTTGTTGTTACTCTTTGCGGTCTAGTTATCATATACACACTAGTGTTATGTTGTGCTTATACTAGCACAAATATGATTTCTGGCACAGCCACCGTAATTACATCTTTTAAGACTGACCAGACTGAATTTAAAAATACAATTGACGAAGATGACAACAATGCTGGTCAGATCCGTGAAATTTTAAAACCAGAATCTGAGCCCCTGCCTGGCGTTTCTATAGTTCAGGAACACCAGTGCACTTCTTGGGAAAATTTTATCTATCCTCCAAATGTGTACACCTTTTTTTCTCAAGATATCACAGGAAAAGATGGTAAATTTTCTTTTCATAAGAGCCCATGCCTCAAAAAGATTATCTACTCCAAGGAAGGATATCAGCTGGTTGAAAAAGGGGACACTAACAATCCGCATAAATCAGTCCAAAACGTTATATTTCAAAAGAAAATCAATAAAATCTCGTTAGATACTGATCCTAAAATATTGTACACAGATTCTGCATTTGAGTACAAAATCAAATTCTTCAATGCAGATAATAAACAACTTTTCTTAGCGAATCCGAACAAAACTTTTAAATTTACAGATCCACTGGGCACCAAATTTGACTTCAAAAAAGCTGAACTTGTTAACGAAATCAGCCATATAGCCAGAGCAAACAGTTTCAGCGGCAAGGCAAAGGTCGAAATAGTTATAACTGACGCCGAAGGAGTTACAGTGGCGTGTGCACCTTTTTTTCTTGATATCAGCATGCCGATAGATATCGATAACATCGCCAAAAAGAACATTGCAAGCAAATCCGCCAGATCTTTCCGCACAACTGAAACGGCCCTTTTTTTGGATCGCCCTAATTACTGGGTGACAATTTTTGACAAAATTGATACAAATTCATCACATCGGCTCAGCTTTACGTTCACGTTGCCAAACACAGAAACTGTTCTTGCTGTAAAATTTATGGGGGTTGAATTTCATATAGGGGAACATAACCAAGAAAGCATTGAGACGAAACCAACCCTATTTAATGATTCGTTAATTCCTTCAGCTATTATTCCGAAGCCAACACTTCAACATAAACTTACCGAAAATATTCCAATCAGCCTAGCAATTACCTTCACAAAGCCGGACAAATTCTTTTTTGAATTTGTAATTCCCCAGCCAGGGGATCTCAAGCCATTCTATGAGCCGGTTTCCGTGCAAGTTTCACAAGCCAATCTCTTAATACCAACGCGCATTCCTTTTCCGGCGAAAGTATCTTTTGTTTGTAAAGAAGAGTCCTCAGCCGCGCGGAAAAAAACATCCATCTAAAGGGGCCATATTTAATGACTTTAAAATCTATTAACGGTAATACTTGCACCTTTCTTAAGTAAAAATCTTTTCCATCAAGCAACCTATTAGGACTGTATTAGTTAGCCGTAAACTTATCCAGTTGCCCCCGCTAAACCGGACACTCCAAGTTTTGCAATGAACGGATAAACTCACGAGGTGAGAGCATCCGCAGGGCCTTATGTGGGGCATTTTCATTATAGTCTTCAAACCAACCGGGAAGCTGCGCCATCACAGTTTCGGCATCCGATCGATCGTTGCAGAAGACGTAATCCCGTTTGAATGTTTTGACGAGAGCTTCAGCCATACCATTGCTTTGGGGGCTGCGAGCCGGAGTAAACTTGCTGACGATGCCCAGCGCGGCGGCAAAAGTTATTGTTTCTCTTGCCGTGTAGCAGGAGCCGTTGTCGGAGAGCCATTCAACTGGCCGCAATGTTTTGACATCCCCAAATCGTTTTTCAACGCATGCCAACATGACGCTTTGCGCCATGTCAGCACTGTACCCGCCAGTGGTGGCGGAATAGGCCATCACTTCTCGGTCGCAAGTATCCAGGGCAAAAATAACGCGCACCCGCTCACCGTTGTCGCAGACAATTTCAAACCCGTCAGAGCACCAACGCTGATTTCTTGTAGTGTGGAAACCTTGCCCGTGTGGGCTTTGTCTGATCGGCTGCCAGTAAACCGTGCCAGCAACAGGTTGTTCTGCCTCATTATCCTGTATACACGTTTATGGTTGACCGGAGTGCGCCCACCGGCAATCAGTTGCCGATTAAGCAACCGCTGGATACGCCGATAGCCATAGGTCTGGCGTCCGCCCAAAAGTTCGACGATCAGCGGTAGAAGGAATGCGTCTTCCGCTTTGCTGTATCGTTCCGGACGAGGCCGTGGGCTGCGGCTACGTTCATAGGTGTTGGATCGAGACACCGCCAGGGCGTCCGTGACCCTTTTCACTGGAAATCCTCCACGCCGGACAAGGGCAGCCGCGAGATGAGTTTTTTTTCGCGACCAATGCGAACGGCTTCTTTGAGGATTTCCACTTCCAGTGTTTTGTTGCCAAGAACACGCTCCAACTGACGGATTCGCTTTTTCAGGGCCTTTACTTCGGCAACGCTGACGACCTCGTCATTAGCTTCAATGGCTGTTTTGCCGCCTTCACTCATCTGCTTTCTCCAGCGGTAAAGCAAAGTTGGAGCAACGCCGTACGTTCGTGCCACCAGAGAAATCGACTGACCTGGGGCCATGCTGGCCTCTATCAGGCGAACTTTCTCACCGACAGACCAGCGACGACGGGGCGTTATGTTTACTATCTCCACCGTTGAACTTGTTTTAGCACTAGTTCCAGCCATAGTTCCAGCACCTCCTCCCGAGTTAGAGGGGTGTCCGGTCGAAATGGGGGCTACTCCACATTGGGGCTGTTTCGCTTAGGGGTTTGGAGGGGCAAACCAATCAATCATAATTGCTAGAATGGGGTAAGAGTGGTATAAATAGTGGCGTTTTGCATTTGCGATGATGGCCCTCCTCCACTGCAGGCACAACTACACAGTATCCATTTTTTTGCAGAATGCTTTTGCTACATGAAGGAAGTCAACCTGATGAGCTCTCCGCTTATTAATATAACAATTCCTGTCTTCAATCGGTTCCATCTAACGCAAAAAACAATCATTGCCCTACATAAGACCGCTAAAAACATTCCTTTTGTGGTAACAGTGGTTGATAATGGAAGTGAACAGTGTTTGCGCAACAGACTGATTGAATTCAAAGAAAGCGGGCTTATAGACAACCTTTTTCTGCTGCCGCGCAATATGGGAATCTCCTGCGCCTGCAATATTGGCTGGCGCGCGGTGGACGCCCCATATTACATCAAGCTCGATAACGACATGGCTGCCTGTTCGCCTTTCTGGCTTAAGGACCTCTTTCAGCTATGGTCACATGGCAAGCCCATGTCTACGCTTGGCCCCACGTTCACCCAAAGTGATCTGACCAAGAATCCCGGCACTATAGTCAGCGATGACGGCATCCTTGGCATCTGCACCAGCAACCTGATGGGCAGCGCCATTGTTATTCCAAAGACAGTTTCAGATATTTTGGGGTACTGGAGCGAAGACTACGGACTATACGGCGCTGACGATGGAGATTACGGGGCGCGTATGGCTTGTGCGGGGCTGCCTCAATATTACTACGACGCCAGCCAGTTCTTCATAAACGGCGGCAAATACGACAACTCTGAATATGAAGGGACAGAGCTTAATAAAAGCAGGGAACACTCCCGCCTTTTCAATGACGAACAGGGCGGCATAGGATTATTCCGCCTAAATTATTACCTCTACAACATGTGTATACGGCGATGGAAGATCCCACTGCGTTATCGTGTGGTAGACATTGACCGATACGACGTTGCCGTGGAGGAAGACCCAGCATACGCACCGGTGCGGGAAGCACTTATCCGCTCCAAAAAAATGATCGACAAGACTAGCGTAGCCGGGCACGACATTATATATACAGAAGAAATGGTGCATGCCCTCAAAATGCTGTGGAAGGAATATGGACAGGAATGCCAAATGGAATAAAGAGGTGTGCTGAATTTCAATTTTACGCCCTATGTATTACTTTAGTTTGCATAATTTTTTTATTTAATTGCGTTGTAATTACACTTGCAATACGGCAAATAAATTATTGTAGTGCCAGCTATACACAATAAATCACCGGATTACTATCTACACAACTCATATTTTTACTTCATATATCTCCATGCACACTCAATCTATTGACGTTATTTTGTAATCACCATTATTCCTCCAGTAGATTCAGTGGCCTTGATTGAAACAAATTTCTCCACCCAAATCACACGCCAATCGCCCCCATGTCCGCAAGCGTTTGTATCGCTGAGGCAACTTTTTAAGTTGTGGCCATGTGGCGCTATTTTTTTAAATATATATCAGTTAGTTACAGTAATTTCCCCAAAAATTCGGCCACACGCCACTTTTGGCGATCCCATTCAACGCAAGAAAGGGATAGTCGGGTTTTCACCTAACTATCCATTTTTCTTGGGTATTTGGTCGGAGCGAAAGGATTCGAACCTTCGACTTCCTGCTCCCAAAAAGTCAACCTTATTTATAATCATTACAGATACTTAGACATCATTTATACGCTCATACAATTTTGTGTGGCTCGCACCAATCACGCCACATACAGATTGGCGTTTTTGGCGTATCTTTTGGTGTTTTTGGTGAATAGTTTGGCGTATTTGGTGTACACTTTGGCGTTTTTGGCGTTCTTTTCATGGAACATCAGCTGCATCATTTTTGGCGTTAAAAACTGCTAACCAGCGTTCATACAAAAAAATGGCCCTGACCTTATGCGTCCAGGGCCATCTATCGATCCGCGTCTTCTACGCAGATGGTTGCGCAGATGATGATTGTCCAAGAGGCGGAAGGTCCGGCAGCAAGGTCACTGCCCGCTCCTTCTCGCCCTCCAAATACTGATAGTAGACATTGGCCGTCATTGTTATGCTCGAATGGCCCAGGAGCTTTGATACAGCGGCAAGATCAGCTCCGTTTGACAACATGTAAGTCGCGAACATATGCCTCAGGTCGTACATCCTAACCGAATGCTCAATTCCAGCCCTGCGGCATGCCATCCTGAAGGCCTTCTGAATCCGATTAACCCGTTTGCCACGGTATTCAATGATGAATTCCGTCCGACTGATTGCCCGCATCTCACGCAGACGCTCAAGGAAAGTATCTTTAATCGGGATGATCCGATAAGTTTTAGTTTTCCTGCCGTATACCCTTACCTGCTTCCGCTCCCAATCCACATCGATCCAGCGCAGCGAGAGCAGCTCTGAGTCGCCAGAGCGCACACCAAGATTAAAGCACACTTCGATTGCCCACCGAACATGGGCATCTGCATGCTCCATGATCCTAGTGACATCCTCGAGCCTGATCTGGAACTGCCTCGGCGGCTCCTTCGTCTTGCGCCACTGCGTCATGGGATTTTGCGCCATCAGGCCGTTCGCCACAGCAAAATTGAATATCGTCCTCAGAAAACAACAATACCGATTAACGCTTGCTTGTGAACGTACTGCACCTGTTCTTTTGCTTGGCACAGTACGCATATGGTTAATAAATGGAACTATCCCGTCTGCATAGTTGATCAAATCCAATGGCATCAACGGCCCAAAGTGCTTGTAAAGCAGGCTTGTTGCCATGTACTGCACATTGCTTATGTGCGACTGGCTTTTACCTTGAGCACGCAAGTGGTCAAGGTAGCTATCCACAGCTTGCCGCAATACTGGGCCAAGGGGTTGTTGCACAACCGGAGCTATATCGCGAGAGCGCATGGCCTCGTCAAAAGCCCTTGCGGAGGCTTCTGCATCAGGCCCACGCCCAAAAGAACGTTCCTTACGCTTGCCATCTACACTTTTGAAAACAACTATTAAACGGCCATCGTCACGTTGATGCACACTCATTTCACACCTCAAAAATTATTGACAAAAGTTTACCACCATTTCGATGGGTTAAAGAGACCATAGCACCCCCATGAAAATATGGCAAACTTTATCTCTTTGTTTTCAGCTAGATACAGATATTCATACACCGCTTCATCATGCTATGTACTCCCTCGATCATGCCTCATTACACGGAGGCACTGAGGCCCTGAAAATATTTTTTCAAATTGAGTTCAGTAACACTTCCTCGACTTCCTCGGCTTGTATGCCCAAGTACCTCCGAGTAACTGCGGGGTTGGAATGGTTCATCCTTTTCGCGAGTAGCTCCCATGATACCCCATAGAGCTTTCGTTGCTGGTAGCACCACGTCTTGCCAAGGGTATGAGCACCGTAATTGCCAGCAAGTTTGATCTCATCGCACCAGCCCTGAACCATGTGCGTCACCGCGTATGTGCTCAGTGGGTAGTTCCAACCTTTCCGGCTCTTAAACAGGAACTCCCTCGGAACACGTTTCTTATGAAAGGCCAGATATCGCTGTACAGCATCATAAATTTCCTGATTGATGATGAGCACATTTTCTTTCTTCGTCTTCTTTTCCATCACAGTTATACGATCTCCAACTACAGCATTTTCAACATCACTTACGCGCAATGCCAAAATGTCTTGTACTCGTAGTCCTGCGTTGATACCCATAATAAATAGTAACATGTTTCTTGGATTTGATGACAACAATCGCTTGATTCGCTTAATATCCTTCAGATCAGTAACCGGCTGTACTTTCATGATTATGTACTCCAATCTACGTTTCGTTATGAAAAGTCCATAAATTTGGACATTTGATTTTGGGACAGACATAGGGCTCCCCTTGGAACTCCATATAACAGGCTGAATTTATTTGATTTCTACCCGTCAAACATTTGAATGTCCGTTTCTGGTACAAATCGGTCGTTCCTTTTTTAAGCAATTCCGTCTACTTAAAATGAAAAAGCCACCCCATTCTCAGAGGTGGCTCTTTGCCTTACTCGCTAAGCTCAGTAGAAGCATCCGGCGAAACTGGTTTCGTTTCCAATCCGAGATGGATCAAGATGATCTTATTATCTTCCACGACCACATCAAACTCGGTTTCAGGCTTCAGGGGCATGCCTTTGAAATCAATATTGGGCATCCTCAATCGGATTTCACCTCGGCTGTTTACGAAGGCCTTACGGCGGTTCTTATCGTACAGCCCCGGTACTTCGTAGAATTCCTTGTCCGTTGCAATCAGCTTCAAAACGTGATGCTTCAGAATTTGTTTGTGACCAATATCCATTGCCAGCATGATTTCAGAAGCGGTTTTGCCGTTCCGAATCAAATCCCGTAACACATTTGCATCATACTTTGATTCCTGCTTCTTAACCTTATCAACAGTTGAATCAGATGATTTCTTACTCATACTATCCTCCATTAAGTTTATTTTAATGAAGAATATCTGTATATTTAAGCAATAAAAAAGAGTGCGTGAACACTCTTTGATTAAATCCTACTCTTCAAGATGGTGACTATAATTTCAATTACTATCTTCCTGAACAACTTTGAATTCTTTGCTATGAATTGTAGCTTCCACAATTGCATTGCTAAATTCAATTTGAACCTCCATAAACAAGAGCAGCAGCCAATTTTACTTGACCACTGCCCTTGCCGTTAATTAATATTTAACTAAAATATCTATATTATTTGAATCAAAATGAAATCAACTTTAATTGTATTACAATTTAATTAGTTTATAATTTAACATATTATTACTAATCATAGGTCTGTAGTAATTGCTATCCTCTCCCTTTTCACAAACAAACACACAAACTAGCTATTGCATCAATTTATGTGCCTAAGGACAGAAGGACAGTAAAATCAAATCAAACTTATTATTTATAGTAAATATTTTTTAAATAATTATATTATAAATTAAAAATATTTTTGAAAAATGCTTGCTTACTGTCAGTTTTAATCTAGACATATATTTTGAAGAAGAGAGATATTATTTAATACCATTGATATTACAATATTCTTTACATATTAAAGATGGATTTAATTTAATTTTTTCAAGTTCAACGGCGACATTACTATCAACATGGTCTTCAGCAATGAATAAATATACCCTTCCTGAATCAACCTTACCACCTTCTACAATAGTAATTCCAATCGATTCAAGCAGACTAGAATACTTTCTAATTTCTTTTGATAATGTTGCTGGATTCATATTTCCAATTGAATTTGGATCACAAATCTTCACAAGACAGTTAAATATATCTGTCATCGTAGCGAACATAAACTTATTAGATTCAATGAATTTTACAAATACATCAATAATATTACTCGTCTTAATTACAGCAAGAGAATCAACTTTAACGCGATATTTCATAATCATTTTATACATTTTTTCATCAGCAACGATACTACAATACGCTTGTCCAAGCTTATCAAAATCACCATGACGCTTGATTCCAAGAGCCTTGAAATTATCTATGATATTTAAAATTTGAACGGCAAGATTACAAAGCTCTCCGCGAACTTTGGGATAAAGCTTATTCAACTCATCATTAAGATCACTTTCAGCAACATGAACTTTCTTACTAATATTAAAAAATGACATTCTACTGAACAAATCATTTTGTAATGCATGTGGAACTTCAATTGATGAAAGAATCACTGGACAATTCATGGCAATATTAACAGTTTCTGTGTCCGTATAGTTCTTTTTCTTTGGGAAATATCCCTTTGAAAAAGCAAGACAGAGTCCATTTTGAATCTTCTTATTCAAGTCTGTGAAGTTATCAACGTAAGCGATTCCAGATTTACTTAACACCAGAGCCATTTCGAGCATGGTTTCTGGTAAGTATGCACCTCCATTTTCAGTCGGATCGAAAACACCTTTAAGCGCGGAGGCCAGGGTAGTTTTACCACTCCCTGGCTCTCCGATAAGAAACAATATTGGTGTAGCAACTTTTTCAAACAACCAGCTTACCATGATCATTTTCAAGTAATGCTGGTCATACATGTTTGTAATGCCCATCAACTCCAGCATTGCATCACATGCGTGTAATCCGTTGCATCCAAATTCAATATGATCGATTGGAAGAGTATCCGCGTCTTTCTGAACGAGAATATCCGGCTGTGGGACAATTGAACAACCTTCCTTGGTGATCACGACACATTCACCAGAAACTCTTGCAAGGTTCAAAATGAGTCCATGATCATTCTGCTTGAAACGGCAAATCTTATCGACCGGAGTAGCATTGTCCAGGGCATGAAATTTCAATCTGGATAACGCTGCTCGCATCTGCTGGGTAGTACCCGTGGAATTGGTTTTTGCAGCTTGTCTTGAAAATATCATTCCTGTGAATTCTTGCGACTCGATATCGAGAAAAACTGTTCCCTTTCCCATCTGACATTTGCAGTAGTATTTTCCTTCATTGGAATAATACCTGAATTCCTGCATTGTTGCGTAGAGTTCAAGCGACATATCCAGTGACTTGCTTTTTTGAGCTTTGGCTTGCGAAGCTACATACGCTGCGGCCTTTTCAAATTCACGATCAAACCAAGCCATGCCCTTTTCACGAAACTTCGCTCCAATTGGATGCAGCAAGAACACGTCCAGGATTTCTTCTTTGGTAAAGCCCTCAGCGATCAATGCTTCCATTACCGAGATTGAAACCTCTGACCGCTTGCCAACTGCTACATCAGCGGTAATGCGGCTGCGAAGTTCTGCACTCAGGTGATTGAGCTTATCTCCAAGCCCGCTGCTACTAGCATGAGAACCGGCATCTGGATCACTGGCTGGCAAGGTACGATTCAACGACCACTGCTTTACCCAATCCGGGGCTTCAGCAATTTCATCAGCAGCTAATATCGAGTAGAAAGACTTTGAAGCGGGATGAATGCTTCCTGGGCCAAGCACATAACCGCCGTTACCCCGAATATCGAAACCGCAACAAGAATTTCCTTGCGACCTATTCCGATAATCCATTCCGTCAACAGGGTATTTGAAATACAGGTGGAACTTACCAGGGCTGCTCAGAACCGTTAACGTTCTGAAATTTTTATCGATATTGTTCACACGACAAAAGTTTTCAAACGCTGCGGTATCATCGACATCAACCACCAGGATTCCACTTGCTGGCCCTGTGCAAATGCCAATCTTGTCACCCCAATTGGGCTTTGTAACATTCCGCTCTGTACAGAACTGTTCCCATTTAGGAATTGCAGCGGCCTTCCTATCGCAATCCTTCCGTTCAGCAGCAATTTCTTCAGGACTGTTTCCGTTATAAACGCCGCTTACAATTGGAATTACCGAAAACATTTCAAACAGCTCATCAAAAACAACCCTCTGCCACGATGCATTATCACTGCAATGATGTGCATCAATAAATTCCTTCAATTCAACTAAATTCATACATTTTCCATTTATTAAGATTAACAATACATCTTGCATGAACAATTTATGTCGAGATATCAATTATTCATAATCTTTCACGCAAGATTACCTGTAACGCACACTAATTTTATATTTATACAAAACTTCTGTACAACACAGATGCAATTGCTCCAGAGAGAGTCGGCATATAACCGAGAAAAAGGGCGTGATTTGCTACCACGCCCTTTTTCCAATTGTGAAGTTACGTTAATTTGCCGTTATATAATCCCACGGGCCTACCTAGACAAAAAAGTAAACGCTTACGTTTTTGTCCCCTATGAATTTCCAACAAAAAGATGGTTCACCATCTTCAGGGTATAATAAATGTTTGCTAAACATCTAGACATCCCTGCGTTATTGTTGAAAAAATCATTCCTTGTCAGGTTTAAGTTCTCCTTCATTTCCCTCAGGAATTCATTTTTTTCATCGCCTAACATTTCCTCAAGCGTGACGGTACCTTTCCGGCTCACACCTTCCTTGTTAGGAAAGTAAATTGACTGCGATTCCAGCATGTTGCCGACAATTTTATACCGCAACACTACGCCACAATTTGCGCATTTGAGCCATGACGTTGAATCGCAACTATCAATCGTTTTTAAATTGCTGAGCATTTTATAGTCTGAAACCCCCAGCAAGTGGCATTTCGATTTTCTTTGAATGGAGTTAATTGCTCCAATGAGTTGCCCCAAATGGCTTTTACGGTTACGAAATTTATTCTGTCCAATTGCAATTGTGTGTGGGAGAAACTTTTCATAAGCGAGAATTTCTGGATTGCCTGCTCCGAGCGAGTGAATAACAAGAACCACATTCCGATACACACAATGCAATTGCTTGAACATATCAAAATTATCTTCAAAACCATCAAAATTTGATCGATAATCTAAGGTAAATACGCAGTCGAATTTCTCATTAAGAAAGTCGCTGTTATATTTCAAAAAATTTGTGTAAATCTGTTTAAATCTTGTGATTTCAGCTTCATTTTTGGTAAACAATGAAAATGCACCACTATCGAGCATCATATTTTTAACAACAGGCGAGAACAAATCTACAATCCTATCAATCCTACTCCCAATTGCGTAAAAACTGAACAGAACATTCAGCTTTTCACCAGTGCGAGCAAAATATTCTTGCGCAACCAGTGGATCTTCCATTCCTGCAAAGAAAAAATCCATGACTAGTCTGGGTTATAATTTTTTTCGATGCTTTCAATATACAGCTTTAAGCCCTGAAGGTTTTTAAAGTCTTCTTCGCAAATTTTGGTGTGATTTTCAGCAACACTCTTTGCCACCTCAACAATTTTGGCCAGGGACACTGAGAAGGGCTCAACATTAGCTTTCGACTTTTTGTTTGGATCCCTAGCCTCCTTTTTTGGAATATATCCTACCAATTTTCTACGATTCAGATTATTTTCCAAGAGCTTGCTCATAAATTCGTTCACATAGGTCAGATTTTCCTTTGACTTCCTTTTGATGAAAGCCAAATCCCGTGTCGAGAAAGAGAACCCCGACTTGTACAGTTCATAAAATTTTTCCAGGTCGACCCCCTGATACTCTGCAAAATCGATTTTCAAAATCGTTACATATTCTGCAACCCTCAAATAATCTGCATCATCTGGCTCCCGGTCCTTCGAAATCACCTTGAATGCTTGAGCAATCGCAGCAAACAGATCATCACCCTTTATTCTTTTTTTGTTCAGCAGCATTCCCAGCTTGCTGAGGACATTTAAGCCGCATGTAAGGTACTTTTCAAAACCTGCATAGTCCAATATGTGAGCGGCGTTCATGTAGTTGTTCATCGTTTTTTTGCTCAAATCCGGAAAATATTTTTTTGCAAGGTCTGTAAACTCGCCGTGCGGGGTAATTTCTTTCAACCTCGTCAGCATCAAACCAAGTATCAGTTGGGATGGAATTGTAATGGCATCAGTTACGGAAACTAACTTGTCTGTAAAGCAGGAACTTTTGCCTATGATTTCAGCCAAATCATCTCTCTGGGCCTTTTCAAATTTCTTAAATTTACTTTTTAAACTCTTCAGACATTCTGCGACACTTCCCATGGCAAAATCTGCACGATACTCATCTGGGAAAATTTGTTGAGCAAATTTTTCCATCCCAACGTTGACAAAATATTCCGGTGACATTTTGTTCAGCTCAATTGCAGTCAACGCTGAATTGATAGCCACAGGGGGCTGAACTGTTGCAGCAACGTCATTTGAAGAAATAATCTCGTTCATAAGGACCTCCGAAAAAAGTACACGCTTACTTTTTTCTGTTAAAAGTGACGCAATGCATGCGACATTAGACCAGTGCAAAGAAAACACAGCTGGCGTGCCACAACAAAAAAGGCCAGACCAAATACCGAAGTTACGGAATTTGGCTGACCAAATTAGGTGCTATTATTTTTGGTGAATAGAGGCTGTTTAACAGCCGAGACTGGGACAACAGACAATGCGCGTTAAACATACTTTCGCCTTTTTTGCTGGTTACGGAAAATTTGGCAAATATATCAATAGTATCCAGGAAACCATCAATTTTGCATCAAATTTAACCATAACAGCGTGTGGGGAGACACACTGGCGAATATAATGTTTTTTTAGCTGCGCTTTTTGTCGGTTGCCTCCTTGCGTGAGCATCAAGAATGAACTTGGAGTCACAATGAGATATATTTGAGGTCATGGCAGTTTCCCCACCGCCAATACCTTACTGATTGCCCCAGTTTTTTACATTCGTCAATATTTTTCTCAGAATTTTCAAAAGAAAAGCCGTATCCTACTGATACGGCTCATTTTTTTAATACCTAATCGTCTTCGGGAAGCATGATCGTTAAAACAGGCTCACCAGAATCACCAGGGCCAATTGCAGCGATAACTTGCACTAGCCGGGATTCAATGCCCCCTCCCACTTCCATATCGAAGCTCACGTTGAACGTAATCCGATCTGTGTGAGGCCGTGCCATGATCTTCAACAGCAATATTACCAAAAGGTCAATCATGCGCGATTCGGATGTTTGTCCAGATTCAACCAGTTTTGCACTTGGCAGAATATAGCTGTTAAAAAGCGTTGCTGTAACTGCTACTGGAACGATAAATCCAAAATCACTTACAAAGTCTGATACATCTACCAGAACACCATCATCAAGAGCTTTTTGTCTGGTGTAACAACAAATAAGCTGCCAATCTTTACAATCCATTAATGCACCTCCAAATAGATTTTTGATAAAATATCTATTTGAAAGTGTTCAATATAAAGTACATTTGCGCATAAAAATGACCTTGCCCGGTAGTATATAAAAACGGACATTGGGCCATATTTCGATTTTAAAGCGATTTTTTTCAAATCCTAGCCCAACCTGTATCCCAGAGAAAAAATCTCAGGAGGGCTTAAATATGGCCCAGGAAAAGTGCTTAGGGAAGATTGTGGGGCTGGAAATTTTTGATGGGCCGGGGAATTTCCAAAAGAAAAATCCCACCTGCATGGGATTTTGCTAATAGATCAAAGCTCGCTACTTCTTGGATGGATCAGTGGTCGCTCTGACCAGGTAATATGCGGTAAGAATCTTGCTATCATCAGCACTGCTCGCGAATGCTTTCAAATACTCCCGCGCTTGTTCAGGGGTTATGCCCCTTACCTCTTCAGTCAAAAATTCGTTCACGGTCATTCTCAATGCTACAGCCACTTCCTGAATAGCTTTTAAATGAGTTTCTGTAATTTCCATTCTGCAACTCCTCCCATACATAATATAGTAAGTAACTATATTTTTATATAGATGCAGAATGTAACTTTAACAGATAACTTACAAAATATTTATGGAGATTTACGATGGACCAGAATAATAATCTTGTGCCGTTAAACGACATAATTACCGATGATTGTATTCCAGCATCATTGATATTTCAAGATGAAGCTGCTTATTGCTTACAAGATACATTCAAGCTTACCAAAGCAATTTTGAAATGCCAGTTGGATATTTTTGATCAGATTGGTTCGATTTTGGCTGAGCTTCAGGAACAGGCCAGACAGGAGGCAGAGGAAGATGGGAATGAGGGTGAGGTGGTTTGATTTTTGGGGAAATAAAGTGTCAGCGCATTATGCATTATAAAAAAAGTAGCGTTTTCAATTCGTATTCATCGACAGCAATCACCAGAATTTCACTTTACGTTCGTCCTGATATCTTTCATCTGTAGCCCTCCGCGTTGGTTTTGTGGTTGTTTGGCGATAACCAAACTTAACCGACTTGGCGGGCTACTTCTATTTTTTCAATGTGCGAAAAATACCGTACGTTATCCTCTTTCGTATTATGATTTTCCCGTGGCCCACTGGCGGCACATCAGGACAAACAATCCGCTTGAGCGTTTGAACCGTGAAATTCGCCGTCGAACCAGAGTAGTGGGCAGTTTTCCGGATGGTCACGCTGCCCTGATGTTGGTGGCTGCCCGCCTGCGCTATATGGCAGGCCAAAAGTGGGGTACGCAACGGTATAAGAACATGAACCAAGAGATATCGGTTTAAAACCAGGGCATTCGATGCCAGGTACATTCCAGGCTGCATCGATTGGCTGCTACAAAATGTGCGAAAAATTCTGGACACTACCGTCTTGTGCTTGATGTCGTTTTTGCCAGATAAGTCGAAACGAGCTTAATTTATCAGTTCATAAAAGGCTTGTCATGCCATAAACAGACTGTCTTATGTTTATATTCTATTGTGGTGTTCTTAAAACTTTATTAACAGAAAATACTAATTCCTTTTTTACAGAACATAGATACAATGGTTCTAACGAAATGTTATAGTTTATTTTTTTATTTGTAATTCCAAAAGAACTAAGAAATCTTTCAAAATAATTTCCGTCTACATTTGTATCAGCAACATAGCAAACCCCCTTGTTCAATAAAATGTCATCAAAATTTTTACCTATTTTATAATTATTAAGAACATCATATGATGTTAATCCCATAAGATCCACAAATTTATTGTTTTTTGCCACGTATGCAATTGCTCCTATGTCACTTGATATTATAATCGAGCCAGAATCAATTTCAGCATTTATGAAATCACCTAATTTTCTTCTGCATTCTTGATGCACGGATAAATCCTTCATATTTAGATAGTTATATTTGTATCCCAATATTGATTGATACACTAGTACCATGCTTAACAATAAAGGAATTAAAATATACACCTTTTTACATGAACATGAATTTGTATATATAAAATCGAACGATGGAGCGGCAAATGCGTAAACTATAGGAAGTAGAAAAATAGAATATCTTCCCCAGTCTGAATATGGCCCTAAAAGTAAAACAACATACACAGAAATAAAATATAAAAGAACACAAAAATATTTTTTTCTAATCATAGTAAACAGAGCAAGCAGAACTACTCCTGATACAAAGACACACCACAATTTAATAAGATATATTGGATTTGATCTATAATATGAAGCTATTTTCTTCATTTCGTAAGCATGCGAGATGAATACATTGTAATATAAAAATTTTATTTCATAAAAAAATAAAAAAATGAACATTGCTAACATCGCTTGAATCAACATACGCCTTGGCTTTCCATTCGTATAGTAAACCATCAAGTATGGCAGCAAAATAAATATACCTTCAAAACGCGTCAACGATGAAAGTACGACAAAGATAAATGCACATACAGAAAGAGGCGCCGTTATGATATAGAACAATGATATTACTGTAAGTGCTGCAAATAAGGTACTCTCCATACCACTTAGAGCCCATCCAGAATAAAAACCATTAATTACGAGCAATGATGAAAAAATAAAAGCTGTTATCTTAGATGATGACAGTTCAATAGAAAATTTATATGTGTACAAAGCGGAAGTGTATAATGAAATAAATCCAACAACACTTGCAACAATTTCTAGATTTTTAAATCCAATTGCATAAAAAAATGAAAGTAACATTGTGTATAAAAACGACGATGCAGCATCTGTTCTTTCACCAGCATTAAAAACAAGCCCATTCCCTTCTGCAAAATTTATTGCATATCTATATGTTATATATGTATCATCATACTGATTTATAAAAAGATCACTTTTTATATAAGGAATAGTGCAAGCTACACAGATAAAAAAAAGTGCTATGTAATATTTTTTCATATATTTTCTTATTGTATAATTTTTTCTAAATAAATTTAATTCGACAGCTAAATATTTGTTTTTTTAAATAAAAAATTTGGAATGTGCTCAATTGTCAGCATAATATAGCGCCAGAACCATCTTGTATAGATAACATCTTTTTTCTTTTTGACAGCGCGCCCGATGTCTGAAGCCACTTGTTGCGGTGTGGCGCAGAGTGCAGCGGGAAGTGCTAATCCTTCTGTCATCGCGGTGGCCACAAACCCCGGCTTGACCGTGAGTACATGCACGCCTTTTTTTGCAAGCCGCTGCCGTAGGCCAGACAGAAAGGCTGTCATACCCGCCTTGGCGGAACCATAGACGTAGTTGGATTGTCTTCCTCGATCACCCGCCACAGAGCTTATGCCGATGATAAGGCCGTGCCCACGTTCCTCAAAAGTACTGGCTGCCGAGCTGAGTAGGGGCACAAGTCCCGTGAAGTTGCTTGCAATAATCCGGTAGGCCAAATCCATATCCGTGCGGGCTGCATCTTGGTCGCCAAGCATTCCCACTGCGCACAAAAGGGCATCGGGAATTTTGGACAACTGGCTCCAGAAGCCGATGGCGCTTTGTGCATCGCAGGCGTCAAAACGCATTGTCGCCACGGGCTTGGCGGTGCGGACTTCAATGTCCAGCGCAATGGCTTTGACGGCGTCTATATTGCGTCCTGCCAAAATAATATTCCAGCCTTGCAGCGCAAATTCCAACGCTGTGGCCCGCGCAATATCAGATGTGGCACCCACGACAAGCAATGTTTTCATGATAATATCTCTGTTTTCATCGATTTCGTAGTAAAGGTTTCTTCTGCCGCAGGTTTTGTACTTGTTGCGATAACTCTTGCACGCTGGCGAAAAACGATCTACGGGTTCCCAGACACACACACACAGCACCCAATGCGGAAGGAAATGAATAAAAATACGCGCAAACACTGCGGTGCTTACGGCTTGTTCCATAGTCACATCCAGCAGGCACAACACAGTAATGACGGAGGCTTCCATAACGCCCACGCCACCCGGTGCCAGTAAGAGGGCAGAACTAAAAAATATAACGACACACAACAGCCCAATTTCAAGCCACGAAAGCCCCAACCCCATGAGACAGTTAGTTAGAAGTGCCACATGCACATAGTTCATGCCCCAGACCAGCACAGTGCTCAGCACAACGCGTAAAAAGATTGGGGAGCCTGTAAATTCCTGTAAAGCAGTACATACTTTTCCTCCGATGACGGACAGAGATTGCGGTAGAGGCAGAGAAAAAAGACGTTTTTGACAGCTTTTTATATTAGTTACGAGTAAGATGAGTCCCCACAGCGCGGCAATGCCGCAGCCTAAAACGAACACCACCGGAGTATTGATGAAGGTAGAAGCAAACATGAGGCAGAGAAGTAGAAGCATGGTCACGTCCAGCAAACGCTCAACAAAAACACCGCCGAAAAGATACGGATAGGGCAGCTGCGTCACCCCCTGCAGCCACACAATCTTTACTAATTCGCCCATTCTGGCAGGGATGATGGTGTTGCACCCCACGCACAACAAACTGGCCTTGAAACCGCTTTCAATGCTACACTGCTGCGGAAAAAGAAAGCACAACCGCAAACCCAACCCCATCCACGGAAGGTACCGTTGCGCAAAAACCACAAGCAACTTGCCAAGGCTTACTTGCGTGCATAGCTCAAGAACAGTTTGCCATGCAACATGTATTTTCATCCACCACAGGCAGAGGGAAAGTATCGCAATTTGCGCTATGCACATGCATGTTTTCATACGCAGTCCGCATCAGACAGAAAAAAACAAAAACTACAAGCCCAGCCTCTGGGCCTGCACCGAGGTGAATTTTCCTTGCGGGTTCCATTGTTGCTTGACCGCAATAAAGTCTTCCAGCAGTTTTCCGTACCCCCTCCGCAGGGTTTGCGCCTGCATACGCACATCCTTGGTCAAATAGTGGTGGCCCCCATAGTCCAACACCATGCAGTCCAGCTCATCCAGCAAGGGAAAGAGCTTTTGCGTGATGGGAAAATCCAGCGCCAATGTGTAGCCCTCGGCGGGGAAGGACATATTGCCATATGGATGGTCTTGCTTGCCAAAAAGCTTAAGCACGGCCAAAAAGGAACCTTGTCCACTTCGGGCAATGCTGTTAAGGATGCGCGGCAGGCCTTCACGGCCAGCCTCCTTGGGCAGAACAAACTGATACTGTGTAAAGCCCCGCTTGCCGTAAATACGGTTCCAGCGGTCAATGCTGTCCAGCGGATAGAAAAAGGTGTTGTATGAAACCACATTTTCGATGGTACCCTTGGGCGCCTTGCCATAGTACAAGACATTGAAAGCCCGCACAGAAAGGCTGTTCAGCGCAATGGACGGAAAATCCACAGGGACGGAAAGCTGCCGTTTGCGCTTTACCGCAAAGGCGCAGACGTTTTTTTTCACATCCAACTGATCAGGGCGCGCAAAATCGCCGCACATAAGTATGGAACGGCCCATGCTCTTGCCTGTCTGGGTGCAATCTATCCAGGCTACAGAATAGGGGAAATGCCCATAAGTGTCAAAGGCGTCTATAATTTCCTGCAAGTTTGTGGTCTTTATGCTCTTCTGGGCGATCCATACACTTGGGATGCGTACAAGCCGCAACGCCACGCGCACCACAAGGCCCGTGAGCCCATGGCCGCCACATGTGGCATGAAAAAGATCCGCATGTCCTTCGGAAGAACAACGCACAATACCCTTTTCGGCAGTAATAATGTCCAGCCATGCCACATGCTGACCAAAGGTGCCTGCCACATGGTGATTTTTTCCATGCACGTCAGAGGCCACCGCGCCGCCCAGGGTCACAAACTTAGTGCCAGGAGTCACGGGTAAAAACCAGCCCCTCGGCGCGAAAGCCTCCACAATCTCCGCCAGAGAAACACCGGCCTCAGCAACCAACACCCCCGTGTCCTCGTCAAAAGATAGCATTTTATCAAGGTGCAGAGTGGATAGAACCAGCTCGCCATTGCTGGCACTGTCGCCGTAGCAGCGACCAAGGCCCCCGTCCGACAAGGTGTTGCGCTTCTGAAACTTCGCTCACAGCGACTTCAACGGTACGGGGAGCGATGAGTATTGTTTCAATTTTGGGATAATTACCCCAGTTTGTCAGTTGCATGAGAAGTCCTGCCAAAAGTAAAATATTTATGGCCAATATAACTTGTCAGTGTAAGGATACTCAAGCTTAAGAAATGTGCTACATCATCAGGATACCAGTCCATGCGGCACCAAGGAAAAACATAGTCAACCCCCAATAAACTAACTATTACTGTTTGAAACATCCCCCACATATTCACCAAAACAAACCCCCAAATTTCATGAACAATCTTTTTTTGCCCTTTAGTATCAAACACAAAAAATTTGAATAAAGCAAAAGCCACAATCATACCTAGACAATAGGCTATAATGATGGCGACAGTATACCCCAATATCTTATTAATAAGGTATCGAGATAGCAAATTGACTAGGGTTGCTATGCCTCCACAAAGAAAAAATAATATAAACTGTTTTCTTACGTATGCTTTCACCTACACCACCTATTATTCTGAATGACGGCTATTGTAATCATCATCACAAAAAACTTGCTGCCGCAAAAACAATCAGAAAAAGCACCCCGCAACCAAGGCTTGTCCTGTCTTTCAGCGCAAAGAGCACCGGGTCGTCGTGCATGTCCCCCCGGTGCGCCTGCGTCCACATCCAACTGATCCAAAAAATTACGACGGGCACTGCCAGCCAGAGAAACTCCGGCCAAATATAGTAGGCACGCACCACATCGCTGTTCAGATAGAGCGCCATGACCAGACTGGCCGTATAACCCGCGGAAATGCCAAAGCTTTGCAGTAGAGCCAAATCCGTCACCAAATACGCTCGCCCACGTGCCTGATGCAGGCCGTTTTTGTGTAAAAGGCACAACTCTGCATAGCGTTTGACAAAGGCCAGCGACAGAAACAAAAAAATTGAAAAGGCCAGCAGCCACGGGGATGAACTGATACCTATGGCCGCTCCACCAGCTATAATGCGCAGCGTATACAGTCCCGCCAGCGTTATGCAGTCCAAGAGGATGAGTCGCTTCAACCAGAAAGAATACGCTGTCGTTACAACAAAATATGTCAGTAAAATACAGAAAAACTTTGAGCTCACAAAGACACTGAGTAGCAATGACCCGACAAAAAATATGGGGACAGCAAAGCAAGCCCGAACAATGCTCAATTGCCCTGAAGCCAGCGGTCGTAAACGTTTTCTGGGATGTTGTCTATCGCTATTCAAGTCAAGAAGGTCATTGACGAGGTAGACGGAAGATGAGCATAGCCCAAAGGCAAAAAAAGCCAAGAGCAGCGAGAAAATAACACCTGGCGCAAAAAACTTATGTGCAGCCACAGCTGGCACAAAGAGTAAAAAATTCTTCAGCCATTGCCGAACTCTGATGGCGCGGATAAAAGTTTTAATTTTTTCCTTCGGGGGGGGGAGGGGGAAAATTCCGAGCCACCTTACTGACGTTCTGGGCATCGCGGCATACCGCTGGTGGTGAGTTGACCAGCACCGCCTTGCGGGCATGTTGCCAGACCGCAATATCGTCCCGAGAATTGCCGGCATAATCGAAGCCCTTTTCTCCATAGCGTTCCACCAGAGCACGGGCTTTGGCCAGACCAGCAAGATTACTATCACCATCACTGGCCATAACATCGTCAAAAATCCCCAAGTATTCAGCAATGCTAGTGGCAATTTTTTTGTGACTCGCCGTACACAGCACCAGAGTGCATCCCTTGGCGTGCTCCTCACGAAGATAGGCCAAGAAAGCCTGATTATATGGTAGAATATCAGGCACAAACTCCGTGTTCGCAGCAAGCTCCTCTTTGAGGAGCGCTTTTCCCCGTTTGAGCCAGATGAGAATTTTCCACAAAAAAAGCGGTCTAGTTCGCGCTAAAGCCACAGCAGACTCGTGCAACATATCCGTATACAAAAGCGTGCCGTCCATATCGATAACCAGCGGAAAAGCCTTATCCTGTTGCACTGTAAATCACCAAATTATTTGTTTTGACAGACTATATATGAATTATTTGCGTAAGCGAACCAACGGCGTTTCTTTGATACTGTTATCGCGACTCAATCCATAAAAACACATCAACAACCCGGTAATCCATGATTACTGGACTATTGGCGTGTTTTTGCCGCAAAGTTTAGAGAGCAAACCGCATGCCCAAGCTTTTAGTATGATGCTCATCTTAACTATCTCCTTACCACATTGCATTCCATTTATTTTTGCAAAATTTCTTCCCATGAGACTGCATCCCATACAATTCGGACGACTAAATAGGGCACATTTTGCTGCGAATACAGCATTCCTATTAAAAGCAGATGTTATTTTTTGCTTTTGCAAGCTACAAAGGCGAGAATTTAAACGGGACGCCATCCAACTTACTGCAAAACCTCACAATAGCCACAGAAGTGAGTTCACTTCTTCGCACCAATATAAAGGCAAAACTAAAAGCTGGCAGTTTCATAGGTTCGCCACCTTTCAGGCAATCTATAGAGGAGCTTCCATAGCTTGAGGCTACAATATCTCATCGACTTTCTGCTGTCAAAAGCTTGTACGGGGCTGATTAAAAGAAGGTAAACTTGAGATTAGGGGGCACCCAAAATCACGCACCAAACGCCCCCATGTCCGCAAGTATTTGTATCGCTGAGGCAACTTTTTAAGTTGTGGCCTTGTGGCGCGATTTTTTTAAATATATATCATATAGTTACATAATTTTTCTAGAAATTCTACCACACGCCACTTTTGGCGACTCCATTCAACGCAAGAAAGGGATAGTCGGGTTTTCACCTAACTATCCCTTTTTCTTGGGTATTTGGTCGGAGCGAAAGGATTCGAACCTTCGACTTCCTGCTCCCAAAAAGTCAACCTTATTTATAATCATTACAGATACTTAGATATCATTTATACACTCATACAAGTTCGTGTGGCTCGCACCAATCTCGCCACATACACTTTGGCGTTTTTGGCGTATAGTTTGGTGTTTTTGGTGAACACTTTGGCGTGTTTGGTATACACTTTGGCGTTTTTGGCGTTCTTTTCATAGAACATCAGCTGCATCATTGGACTCTGTAAATTAGTGATGGGATCATGGACAGACTCAAACTCGGCAGTTACAAAAACACAAACAGCCATCTTTCCCAACAGCTAAATGACCGTTGAAACACATCGAGGTTTTTACATGCAAGGTGTTATGAATTTATCTGAAGGACAAATGGAAAGCCTTGCCAAACTCCTTGGTGACTGCGGAACTGGCAATGAAATAAGCCGAGTTCTTAATGCGCGTGGTTTGGAGGATAAATCAAACGAATCAACAAAGTGGCGTCGCCTTTATTGGATATTCACCACAAATCAAGCGCAATACAAAACCCCAGTAAAAACATTTGACTTTATCAGATCATTCTTAACGCCAGTCAGATACATAGGCCGAAGTGATGAATTTGAAAGAATACGTTGCGAGCTTAACGCCATATTATCATTTTCAGGAATTGAATATGGACCTGACAGTCAGTTTATAAAATCAAATACCGCAAAAACTCTTACTGAAGCTGAAGGAAGACTAAATACTATTAAAGAAAAATTTCATGGTCGAAGATTGCATCCAGAAGTTTATAAATATTGCCGATCAGAACTTATGCAAGATAACTATTTTCATGCCGTTTTCGAGGCATCAAAGGGATTAGCACAACGCATAAGAGACATGTCTGAGATTGACAAAGACGGTGCGGCATTAGTTGATGAAGTTTTTTCGATCAACACACCTATTCTCGCGCTCAATTCTTTGCAAACGGAAACGGAAAAGTCTGAGCACAGAGGATATGCAGCGCTGCTCAAAGGCTGTTTTGCAGCTGTGCGCAACCCTCTGGCCCATGAGCCAAAAATTTTGTGGTCTGGGGGGGATGATGCCGCAGATTATCTTTCCTTGATTTCGTTGCTACATAGAAAGCTCGATGATTGTGTCAAAACCGGGCTAAACAAAGTAACAAGGTAAAAAAATGACCCTGGACTTTCATCTAGGGCCACCCTTCGATCTATGTCGAAGGATCTTATTAGAATGAGAACACCTGAGCTTCTTCTGCAAGCTCTATCAACGTCACGCCCGTGCTGATGAAGAACCCAGTGGGCAAATCATCTTCACCGATCATGCGAGTGGCTGCGCAAGGTTTGCAGACGAGGATCTTCCCTTTTTCTTGGACGACCTTCATATACGGCAGCAATTCATCACCAGTGGGGCATTTGACTCGCTCAGACATACCGAGATTAGCAAGGTAAACAGCATCGTCCACCAAGAAAACCGTTACATCATGACCCTTCTCTGCCGCAATTTTCGCAAATTGGAAACAACGCACAGCGCGAGTTGAATCTTCAGGGCCACGAGAAAGAACAAAAAGGAATTTCTTCATGCTAATCTCCTGTAGTAATTTTATGAATTTGAGATACCTCTGAGATTAGAACAATGCAATATAATATCATTTTACTACACTTTATTCATCCGATGCCGCTAAAATGTGTTCATCAAAACAACTATCATGGTGGGTTAATCAATATTGCAATATCTTGCCAAACGATTCATGCCATGAGGAATAGGCAGCACGACTTACAAAAAAATGACCCTGAACTTAATCGTCCAGGGCCATTTAGGTCAGCATTCGCTAAAGTGAAGGCTGCGGAACTACCGACTGCCCAAGAGGCGGAAGTTCTGGTAACAGTGCCACTGCCCGTTCCTTCTCGCCCTCAAGGTACTGATAATATACATTGGCCGTCATTGTTATGCTCGAATGACCCAAGAGCTTTGACACAGCGGCAAGGTCGGCTCCGTTGGAGAGCATATAAGTCGCAAACATGTGGCGCAGGTCGTAGAGCCGGACAGAAAATGTTATTCCAGCCCTACGGCATGCCATCCTGAAGGCCTTCTGGATGCGTCTGACAGGCTTCCCGCGAAACTCAATAAGGAATTCCGTCCGACTAATTGCCCCGCATCTCCCTCAGCCGTTCAAGGAAAGCATCTTTTACAGGGATGGTCCGGTAGGTTTTAGTTTTCCTGCCGTATACCCGCACCTGTTTCTTTTCCCAGTCTACATCGGTCCAACGCAACGAAAGCAGCTCAGAATCGCCAGAGCGAACTCCCAAGTTGAAACAGACCTCGATCGCCCAACGCACATGGGCATCTGCGTGTTCCATAATTTTGGGAACATCCTCAAGCGTGATCTGAAACTGCCTCGGCGGCTCCGTCGTCTTGTGCCACTGTGCCATCGGATTTTGCGCCATCAGGCCATTTGCCACAGCAAAATTGAAAATGGTCCTCAGGAAACAACAATACCGATTAACGCTGGCTTGAGAGCGCACAGCTCCTGTTCTGTTGCTTGGAATTGACCTCATGTGGTTTATGAACGGCACAATTCCATCAGAATACGTAATCAAATCGAGCGGCATTGACGGCCCAAAATGCTTATAAAGCAAGCTAGTCGCCATGTACTGCACATTGCGCATGTGTGATTCACTTTTGGCTTGTGCCCGCAGGTGATCCAAATACGCCTCCACCGCCTGCCGCAATACTGGGCCAAGGGGCTGTTGCACAACAGGGGCTATCGCGCGGGATTTCATGGCCTCGTCAAAAGCTTTTGCTGAGGCTTCCCCATTAGGGCCGCGCCCAAAAGATTTGTCGCGCCGCTTGTTGTCAGCATCCTTATAAGTGCATATCCAACGACCATCATAAGTTTGATGTACCGACATACTTTTTCTCCAAAAATTATCGACAAAGTTTACCTTCACCTCGAAGGGTTACGAAGACCATAGCCCACGCATTAAAATATGGCAAACTTTGTCTCTTTGTTTTCAGCTGCTTACAGATATTCATACACAGCTTCATCATGCTATGTACTCCCTCAATCATGCCTTATACATGAGGGGCATCGAAGCCCTGAAAATATTTTTGATCAAATGGCGTTGAGCAACACCTCTTCGACTTCCTCAGCTTGGATGCCAAGGTAACGGCGAGTTACTGCGGGGTTGGAATGGTTCATCCGCTTCGCCAATAACTCCCAGGACACGCCATAGAGCTTTCGCTGCTGATAACACCACGTTTTACGCAGGGTATGAGCACCGTAATTGCCAGCCAGATTGATTTCATCGCACCAGCCCTGAACCATATGGGTTACAGCGTATGTACTCAGTGGGTAATTCCAGCCTTTCCGGCTTTTAAAGAGGTATTCACGAGGAACCCGTTTCTTGTGAAAGGCCAGATATCGCTGTACAGCATCATAGATCTCTTGATTAATGATGAGCACATTTTCCTTTTTAGTTTTCTTTTCAGTGACCGTAATTCGATCACCAACAACAGCATTTTCAACATCACTCACACGCAATGCCAAAATATCTTGGACTCGCAAGCCCGCGTTAATGCCCATTATAAAGAGCAACATATTTCTTGGATTTGACGACAACAATCGCTTGATACGTCTGATATCCTTCAAATCAGTAATCGGCTGTACTTTCATGACTATGTCCTCCAATTTACGTTTCGCTATGTAAAGCCCAAGAATTCGGACTTACATTTTGGGGCCAGTGATAGGGCTACCCTTGGAATTCCATATAACAGGCCGAATTTATTCGATTTCAGCCCGTCAAACATTTGAATGTCCGTTTCTGGTACAAATCGGACGTTCCTTTTTTAAGCAATCGCGCATGGTTATAATGAAAAAGCCACCCCATTTTCAGAGGTGGCTCTTTGCCCTACTCGCTCATCTCATCGGAGCCATCAGGCGAAACTGGTTTCGTTTCCAATCCGAGATGAATCAGGATAATCCTGCTCCCTTCCACGACCACGTCGAATTCCGTTTCAGGCTTCAGAGGCATCCCCTTAAAGTCAATATTGGGCATCCTCAGCCGGATTTCACCACGGCTGTTCACAAATGCCTTACGGCGGTTCTTGTCATACAGCCCCGGCACTTCGTAAAACTCTTTGTCCGTTGCAATAAGCTTGAGAACGTGATGCTTCAGAATCTGTTTGTGACCAATTTCCATTGCCAGCATGATTTCAGAAGCGGTTTTGCCGTTCCGAATCAAATCTCGCAGCACATTGGCATCATACTTGGATTCCTGCTTCTTAACCTTATCACCAGTTGAATCAGATGATTTCTTACTCATACAATCCTCCATTAAGTTTATTTTAATGAAGAATATCTATATATTTAAGTAATAAAAAAGAGTGCGTGAACACTCTTTAATTAAATTCTACTCTTCAAGATTGTAACTATAATCTCAATCACAATCTTCCTGAACAACTTTGAATTTCTAGCTAGGAATTGTAGCTTCCACAATTGCATTGCTATATTCAACTTAACCTCCATAAGCAAAAGCAGCAGCCAATTTTACTTGACCACTGCCCTTGCCGTTTAATTTAATATTAAAATTTGATATCTATATTATCTGAATCAAAATGAAATCCAATTTAATTGTATTATAATTTAATTTGTTTATAATTTAACATATTATTACTAACTATAGGTCTGTAGTAATTACTATCCTCTCCTTTTTCACAAACAAACACACAAACTAGTTAATGCAATAATTTATGTGCCTAAGGACAGAAGGACAGTAAAATCAAATTAAACTTATTATTTATAGTAATTATTTTTTAAATAATTATATTATAAATTAAAAATATTTTTTGAAAATGCTTGCTTACTGTCCATTTTAATCTAGACATATATTTTGAAGAGAAGAGAGATTATTTAATCCCATTAATAGTGCAATACTCTTTACAAATTAAAGATGGATTTAATTTAATTTTTTCGAGTGCAACGGCGATATTACTATCAATATTGTCTTCAGCAATAAATAAGTACACCCTTCCTGAATCAACCTTGCCACCTTCCACAATAGTAATTCCAATTGATTCAAGAAGGCTAGAATATTTTTTAATTTCTTTTGATAATGTCGCTGGATTCATATTTCCAATTGAATTTGAATCATAAATCTTCATAAGTGAATTGAATATATCTGTCATCGTAGCAAATACAAATTTATTAGATTCAATTAATTTCACAAATACATCTATAACATTACTTGTCTTAATTACCGAAAGAGAATCAACTTTAACGCGATATTTCATAATCATCTTATACATTTTTTCATCGGCAACAATACTACAATACGCCTGTCCAAGTTTATCAAAATCACCATGACGCTTGATTCCCAGTGCCTTGAAATTATCTATGATACTTAAAATTTGAACGGCAAGATTACAAAGTTCTCCGCGAACACTTGGATAAAGTTTGTTCAACTCATCATTAAGATCGCTTTCTGCAATATGAACTTTTTTACTAATATTAAAAAATGACATTCTACTGAACAAATCGTTTTGTAATGCATGTGGAACTTCAATCGCTGAAAGAATCACAGGACAATTCATTGCAATGTTAACTGTTTCTGTGTCCGTGTAGTTCTTTTTCTTTGGAAAATAGCCTTTTGAGAAAGCAAGGCAGAGTCCATTTTGAATTTTCTTATTCAAACTCGTGAAGTTATCAACGTAAGCGATTCCAGATTTGCTTAATACCAGAGCCATTTCGAGCATGGTTTCTGGTAAATAAGCTCCACCATTTTCAGTCGGATCGAAAACACCTTTAAGCGCGGAGGCCAGGGTTGTTTTGCCGCTCCCTGGCTCTCCGATAAGAAACAAAATTGGTGTAGCAACTTTCTCAAACAACCAGCTCACCATGATCATTTTCAAATAATGCTGGTCACATAAGTTTGTAATGCCCATCAACTCAAGCATAGCATCACATGCCTGTAATCCGCTACATCCAAATTCAATATGATCGATGGGAAGCGTGTCCACATCCTTCTGAACCAAAATATCCGGCTGTGGAACAATTGAGTAACCTTCCTTGGTGATCACGACACATTCACCAGAATCCCTTGCAAGATTCAAAATAAGTCCATCATCATTCTGCTTGAAGCGGCAAATCTTATCGATTGGAGTGGCATTATCCAGAGCATTAAATTTCAATCTTGATAACGCTGCTTTCATCTGCTGCATTGAACCGGTGGAATTGGTCTTTTCAGCTTGCCTTGAAAATATCATCCCAGAATATTCTTGAGATTCGATGTCGAGGAAAACAGTTCCCTTGCCCATCTGACACTTGCAATAGTATTTTCCTTCATTGGAGAAATACATGAATTCCTGCATGGTTGCGTAGAGTTCAAGCGACATATCCAAAGGCTTGTTTTTTGGGGATTTAGCTTGAGAGGCAACATACGCTGTGGCCTTTTCAAATTCGCTGGTGAACCAAGGCATGCCCTTTTCACGAAACTTCGCTCCAATTGGATGCAGCAAGAACACGTCCAGGATTTCTTCTTTGGTAAAGCCCTCAGCGATCAATGCTTCCATGACCGAGATTGAGACCTCTGACCGGCTGCCAACAGCAATATCAGCGGTAATACGGCTACGAAGTTCAGCACTCAAGCGATTGAGTTTATCTCCAAGCCCGCAGCTACTATCTGGACTACTGGCTGCCAAAGTACGATTCAAAGTCCACTGCTTAACCCAGACAGGTGCTTCAGCAATTTCATCGGCAGCCAATATCGTGTAGAACGACTTTGAAACGGGGTGGATACTTCCTGGGCCGAGCACATAGCCGCCGTTACCCCGAATATCGAAGCCGCAACCAGAATTACCTTGCGACCTGTTCCGATAATCCATTCCATCAACAGGGCATTTAAAATACAGGTGGAACTTTTCAGGGCTACTCTGAACAGTTAACGTCCTGAAATTTGAATCGATATTGTTCATGTGACAAAACTTTCCAAAGGCTGTGGCATCATCAACATCAACCACAAGGATGCCGCTTGCTGGCCCTGTGCAGATGCCAATCTTGTCACCCCAATTGGGTTTAGTGGCATTGCGTTCTGTGCAGTACTGCTGCCAGTTTGGAATCACTGCGGCCTTCAAATCGCCAACCTTCCGCTCAGTTGCGATTTCTTCAGCGGTGTTCCCGCTATACACGCCGCTGGCTATTGGTATTACCGAAAATATTTCAAACAACTCATCAAAAACTACCCTCTGCCACGATGCGTCATCACTGCAATGATGTGCATCAATAAATTCTTTCAATTCAATAAAATTCATACATCTTTCCACTTGTTAATGTTAATAATACATTTTGCATGAACAAATTATGTCGAGATATCAATCATTCATAATCTTTCATGCAAAACTACTTGTAACACACACTAATTTTATATTTGTACAAAATTTCTGTACAACACAGATGCAGGGCTACATAGTTTAGGCGGCCTAGAACCGCAGGACAGGGCTTGATTAGCTACCAAACCCTGTCCTACCTGCAATAAATAGTTTTTAATTACCAAATACAGAATTGAGTTGGCCTTTATTTTGCCGTTGAATTATTAAAATAACATTCCTATTAAGAAATCATATTGGGGAATCCTATTTCATTAATGACTGTCAGCATAAGCTCCTCCGCAACTTGAGGATTGCGTCCGTTGACAAACCAATTATGCCAGCGCCATGTCCGCTCAACTGTTTGCTGAATTGATTGCTGTACAGAACGGGTAAAAACCTGTGGATAATCTCTACCCAAATCGCCAAGAACTTTCCCAAGACGACTATTAACGCCTGTCGGGCTTGTGGAATGGAACATAACTGATACCAAATCATATTTTTTAATGACCATTGCAAAAAATTTATCCAGCTCAAGATTACTGTAAACATTAAATGGCCCAAATGATCCTGCATTCTGCAATCTAAATCCATTATTTCTCCTATCTATTTCTTCCAGCACTACCTGTACATGCTCTGGGCTTGTTGCAATACTATTAATTATAGAAATTGGAATTTCACTTACAGAATTATATACTTCAAGGCTGCCATCTTTTAAATTAAAAAATGGAATTTTCTTATTCATCCTTGCTACTTGCATCGGATTAATTGAGTCATAACTCATTGCAACTGTTGAGATACCTGCGAGATATTCCTGGAATAATGCTTCCAGAAAGGCAATGTGGAAGCGATCTTGCGGCGAATAAATGCCCAAAAAGTGCAGCCGAAATTCTTCACCGATAAAACTACTGTTTAAGTATGAATTAAGCGCATGATAACTCATTGCCGTGAAGGGTGAATACCGAATTCCTGTTGCTCTTTTTAATCCAACCATCCCCCCAATAGCATGGTTGCGTACATACCTCCCCAGATCCAAATTATTGTAAAGATTGTTCCACATTGAAAACTGGCTAGTCATCTTAAAATGCCAGACAAAGTAATATTTTGCTTGCAACGCTTGATTCGATTCAATCACTCTAATAGCTGATTTTAAAGATCTTTCATTTGCAGAATATATATCATTTTTATTATTGAAACCAAGATATTTTGCACTATACGGCATATCAAGTGAGAAAATATATTCATATGTTTCATATTCACTTTCAAAATATACTGCATAACAATCAATGAGCATTTGAATTAAGCTTGGTTCTATGTCTCCCCGCAGAAAAGAATAACCACCGCTATCTGTTAAAATCTTGCCTCCAACCGGCAGTGTATTCGCCTTTGAAAATTGACGAATATCCGCTGTCACCTGCTCGATGGTGTGCAATCCAAAATCTGCCTGTTTTAAGCCTCCAATTAACGAGTACAGGGCGTTTTTTGTTTGTCTCGTTATAGCGAGGTCCAATACCCCCTCGCTTTGCAACCCTCCAGCCACATAAACGTAGTTCATTGAATTCTCCTTAGTTTATAGTGCCTTCATGCAATAATTCGTAGGTGGTCAGTGCATTGACCATATTCGAGCGTGAAGAGGTTTTGAGCCATACCCCCTCCTCGTTACGCCAAAGACTCAGGGTCAGCTCTAACTTTCCTGCCAACGACAGAAAACGGCTCGATGCGAACATGGCATCAGGCTGCTGACCGGACAAAGTTTCTAATGATGCGGCGCACAAAGTGTATGGCTGTTTTCCGCGTGGGATTACCTGCTCAAGCTGCCCACGAAAGCAGAGCATATTGACAAGTTGTGCCTTGCCCACAAATTTCAAAAGCCCACCAGGATCTGCAATCTGCACATCCTCCCCAAACTTCTGCGCGTCTTGCAAAAATGGAGTTTCAACGAGAGGGACAGCGTGAGACGATTTCAGCAATGTCCCTGCGGTATGGCTCCCACAAAATAGCAGCTCGTCCTCCTTGTCATAAATCTTGGCATCAGAGCTTGTGATGAACGAGAGTTGCTGAAGATGGTGCTCCGTGGCTATGATGCTTGCTGTAAAGCCCTTGGGGGTACTGAAAAAATTCCTCGCATCCAGCTCGACAACAAAATTGTTGCCCCCGATGGCTTGAGTCAAACAGCCGTCTTGAAAATTCAGTGGCTGGGGGCCGTGAATTTTAACAATAATTTTTAATAATCTTACGAATGCTTTGAGCCGCGCCGGTGCTATTGAGCACAACAATTTGTTATTTCCAATTTCCATGCTTACCTCCTCGTTAGGTTCTATTGGTTCTAGAAATTATCCAGCTCGCAGAGCGAGACCGCTCCAATATCGGGCTGTCCTGTCGCGCACTTGGCTGAATCCTTTTGAGTGCATCAATTCCCCAAACTGGTGCATTCCAAGTGGCTTGATGCATGAATTGGTTGCCCAGTCGAAGTAACTTTCGAACAGCATCCGAAGCGGCACTTTCTTTTCAGGCTTACTCGTGGTGCGTTCTTCCAGAAAATCGGCAAGTTGATCGCTGTCTGCGAAATACTTTTCGGTTGCGTTCCTGACGCATTGTGGTGGTTCTAGACCTTTTTCGAGCCAAGCCTGGAAGCCCTGAACAGCCCAATCCAAAATGCCTACTGCCTCGGCAGCGAATTCGGCTTCGATTTCTTCCTTCCGGCGTTCACCAGTAAACTTGGCCAAAAATGGCACAATTTGGAGCCGCCGATGGATACCATTGTCGTTGCCTACAAAACCCGGAAGGTGGTTGACTGCCATCAAAATCTTTGCCTTGGGCTTGAACTGAACAGGATTTTCCCGCATTGCTCGCGCAGAGATTTCATCGCCGCCAGTCAGTGATTTGATCACCGCCTCATCAAGTGCCTGCCCCTTGTTGACCTCAATCGCGAAGGCAGCACGGACACCTTCCAGTTGGCGCAAGTCGCAACGGATGCCGTGAAACCTGCTGTTTAAAATCGATCCGGTTCCAAGCGTCAAAGAATATTCTGGCCCCAATATGGCACGCAACCTAGCGAGAAAAATTGACTTCCCATTTGCCCCGCAACCATGAAGAATTGGCAGCACTTCTTCCTGGGTGCTTCCTGACAGGCAATAGCCGAACAGACGTTGAAGATAGGCGGCAAGATCAGCATCACCAACGGTTATTTCTTTGATAAATTGCGTCCACTTAGGGCAATCCTTTTCAGGATTCCAGCTAATCGGAGCGATTTTCGTAACAAGCTGATCCGGGGAGTGCGGTGCAAGCAGACCCGTTTGCATGTCCAGCAGGCCATTTGCGCAGTTGAGCTTGTACGAATCCGCATCAAAATCTGCCAACTTACAGTGGCTTTCAGGATTCAGACGAAGATGCCAAATTGCCTTTTCGATCATCCCCTTGGAGCGAGCCTTTACCAAAAACTTGTCAAAATCCTTGCCGGTTACGACCTCACCATCAGCTGTGGTCGTGATTGCGTTGCGGTCAAACTCTTCGCCCAGATGCTCCACGACATCCTTGACCAAAGCCTCTGCAACATGACGCTGACGGCAGTACCGCGTACCATCCCAAGCCAGCAGTGTTGCGGCATCAACCAAAAAGCGCAGACGATCACCGAATTTTTGCATAACACGCTTTGCCAGACCGAATTCGTCAAGACTTTCGATGGTCTTTATCATAGAGAGGACTCCGTAATTTTTTAAACAGGTCGAACACCCGCAGATGCCGTGCGACCAAAGCCAATGAATCACTATCCGTGCACCATGCTCATAGGCTCTCAGGAAACTCTTAGCGATGGGTTGTCACCTTTGTCACATCCTTAAAAATAGTTAAAATCTATATAGTTACACAGACAAAACAAGCTAGACCTGTGACAATTGGTTTAGCCCGGTGTAACACACAGTGCGCGTGGCATAAGACCAGCGCAAAGAAAACACCGCTGGCGTGCCAAAACAAAAAAGGCCAGACCAAATACCGAGGTTACGGAATTTGACTGACCAAATTAGGTGCTAATTTTTCTGGAAAATAGAGGTTGGCTAAGTGCCAGGACTGAGGCAACAGACAGAGCGCGGTAATCATAATTTCGCCTTTTGCTGGTTAAGTTTAAATTTGGCAAAAATATCAATAGTATTTAGGAAACCATCAATTTTTTATCAAATCTAACCATAACAGCGCGTGGGGAGGCACGCTGGCGAAATATATAATTTTTTTTAATAGCGCTTCTTGTCGGTTGCCTCCTTGAGTGAGCACGTAGAATGAACTTCGTGTCACAGTGAGATGAATTTCAGGTCATGACAGCTTCCCCGCTGCCAATACTCAGCTAATAGCCCCAGTTTTAAATCGCCGTCAACTATTTTATTTAAAAAATTTCAAATAAAAGCCGTATCCCAGCGATACGGCTTACTTTTTTTAATCGTCTTCTGGCAACATAATAGTAAGCACAGGCTCACCAGCATCCCCAGGGCCAATAACCGCGATAATTTTCACCGTTCGACTGATGTTACGTGCTGCTGGCGCCATAGCAAAGCTCACATCGTAATAGATGCGATCCGTATTTGGGCGCAGCTTTATTTTGAACAGCAGCAGCATCAACACATCTCGCAGCCGTGCTTCTGTAGTTTGCCCCTCGGCAATCAAGGCTTCACTGGCCTGGATGAATTGATCAAACAAGTTTGCCGTAACCGCCACAGGAACTTTGAAGCCCATCGCCTCAGCTGTGTCAGTAACGTCAATCAAGACACCATCCGCAATAGCCTGTGCACGTGTGTAGGCGTAGATGATATTCCAATCAGATAGATCACTCACAATATACCTCCTTATGGTTTTAAGGGGGTATATCTCTCTGAACATTGGGAAAAATCACTCTGCGGATTCAGACCATACGCGACTGCTTATTGGCCGTTTACAGATGCGAAATCGACCATTGGGCCATATTTTAATTCTAAAGGGGGATTTTTCCCAAACCTAGCCCAACCTGTAGCCCAAAGGGGGAAATTTCAGAAGTTTTAAAAAATAAAAAGCCGTATCCAACCGATACGGCTAACTTTTTTAATACCTAATCATCTTCGGGAAGCATGATCGTCAGCACAGGCTCACCAGAATCATCAGGCCCAATTGCAGCAACAATCTGCACTAACCTAGACTCACTGCCCTCCCCTGCATCCAAATCAAAGCTAACGTTGAACGTGATTCGGTCTGTATGAGGCCGCGCCATAATTTTCAGTAGCAATATCACCAGCAAATCAATCATACGCGATTCAGATGTTTGTCCAGCTTCAACCAATTTTGCACTTGGCAATATGTAGCCGTTAAAAAGCGTTGCTGTAACTGCCACAGGGACAATAAACCCAAAGTCACTTACAAAGTCAGATACGTCTACCAAAACTCCATCATCAAGAGCCTTTTGTCTGGTGTAACAGCAGATCAGTTGCCAATCTTTACAGTCCATTAAAACACCTCCAAATAGATTTTGGATAAAATATCTATTTGAAAATGTTAAATATAAAGTACATATACGCATAAACATGACCTTGCCACTTGCCATATAAATTCGGACATTGGGCCATATTTTGATTTTAAAGCGATTTTTTTTCCAAATCCTAGCCCAACCCGCATCCCAAGGGAAAAATCGCAGGAGGGCTTAAATACGGCCCAGGAAAAGGGCTAAGGGAAAGTTCCGGGGATGGGGATTTGGGATGGGCCGGGGAATATTACAAAAGAAAAATCCCATTAGCATGGGATTTTGTTAATAGCTCAATATTCGCTACTTCTTGAATGGCTCTGTGGTCGCTCTAACCAGGTAATACGCGGTAAGAATCTTGCTATCATCAGCACTGCTCGCGAATGCTTTCAAATACTCCCGCGCTTGTTCTGGGGTGATGCCCCTTACCTCTTCAGTCAAAAATTCATTCAAGGTCATTCGCATTGCCGCAGCCACTTCTTGAATAGCGTTTAAATGAGTTTCTGTAATTTCCATTCTGCAATTTCTCCCATATACAATATAGTAAATAGCTATATTTTTATATAGATGCAGAATGTAACTTTAACAGATAATTTACAAAACATTTATGGAGATATACGATGGACCAGAATAATAATCTTGTGCCGTTAAACGATAAAATTACCGATGATTGTATTCCAGCATCATTAATATCTCAAGATGAAGTTGCTTATTGCCTGCAAGATACATTTAGGCTTACCAAAGCAATACTAAAATGCCAGTTGGACATTTTTGATCAGATTGGTTCGATTTTGGCCGAGCTTCAGGAACAGGCGAGGCAGGAGGCAGAGGAAGATGGGAATGAGGGTGAGGAGGGTTGATTATGTGTGGAATAACTGTGGTTTGAGGTTCATTTGGGATGAAGGAACTAGTATAGGTAAAGAAGAAGACCGCCCATTTCTGAGCGATCTTTTCGCAGTGCCTGCTATGAAAACCTATGCACTTCCCCGAAAATCTTGAAATAAAAACAAACCATCACATCAAGCTACAAATTCACCAAACTACTCTTTCTGAAGTTTCATAATGCGGGCGCACCTATTTTTTAAAAGTGATCTATTGACCCTCCCCCCGAAAAGTATGCCATTGAAAAGTTAGTGTTCCTGACATAGGAGCACAAGAATGAAACGTAGCAGATTCACCGAAGAACAGATTATTGGGATATTGCGGCAAGCCGAGGCTGGCATTCGCGTTGTCGATCTTTGCCGTCAGCATGGCATTTCGGATGCGACCTTTTACAAATGGCGCAGCAAGTTCGGTGGAATGAACATCTCTGACGCCAAGCGGTTGCGCCAGTTGGAGGAAGAGAACGCCCGGCTGAAAAGACTTGTGGGCGAACAAGCGCTTGATATCGTCGTCCTGAAGGACGTGATCTCAAAAAACTTTTGAGGCCCGCAGCCAACAGGGAAGCCGTGCATCACATTCAGACTGCGCATGGCTACTCAGAGCGGCGGGCTTGCCGAGTGATTCAGTTTAATCGCTGTTCAGCCAGACGGCCACCATCTGAGGACCGTGATTTTCTTTTGCGGACTCGTATGCTGGAACTGGCAAATGACAGGCGGCGTTTCGGTTCTCCGCGCTTGCATGAATTACTGCGCCGGGAAGAACTGGTGCAGAATCACAAGCGGACAGAAAGGATTTACCAGGAAGAAAACCTTTCACTGCGCACCCGCAAGCGAGTGAAGCGTCCAAGCCATGCCCGTATTGTCCAGGCTGGCCCTGCTGGCCCAGATGAACAATGGGCGATGGATTTCGTAAGCGATTCCCTTATAGGTGGGCGACGCATCCGGATTTTGACAATTGCCGATCTGTGGGATCGTTCAAGCCCCGCGCTCGAAGTGGATATGTCGTTGCCTGGAGTGCGAGTTGTGCGCGTCCTTGAAAGACTACGCCTTCAAGGTCGGTTGCCACAGCGAATCAAGGTTGATAATGGGCCGGAATTTAGCGGTAAGGCCCTGGATACATGGGCTTTTGAGCACGGTGTACAGATTGTGTTCTCTCGTCCGGGTAAGCCCACAGATAATGGGCACATTGAAAGCTTTAACGGAAAATTCCGGGATGAGTGTTTAAATCAGAACGTGTTTCTGTCCCTGCACGATGCCCGCAGAACAGTTGAAGCCTGGCGCCAGGATTACAACCAGCGGCGACCGCACAGCTCATTGGGCTGGCTGACGCCGGAAGAGTTCCGTGAAAAGAATATAACCTGCAACCCAGTGGGAACCACTAACTTACAAGTGGTATACGCAGTGGGGTAAGGTCACTATAAGATACATATTGCACAACAAGCAAAACAATAACAACCATAACAACAATACAAATAGATTTTTTAAACAGCCAAACTGAGGTAGAAAAATAAAAGGTATTAATCACTACAGTTGAACAAAAAAGATATCCAAGGGAATCTGAATCGCACTTTATCTCTCTTGCTTTGATCGGCAGAACACCGCTACAATATATCCCCCCATTTTGCTTTCTATATGAAACAAAATAGCCCCTAATGTCATTGACTTGCTCAGCATAAATTTTTGAATTTAGTCCAGCAGAAATAATATACTTTGTCATAAAATGTCCAGCAAGAGATATTACGATAAACGCAATAGCTGAAATATACATAAAATGCGTCATTATTCCATCTGTATAAAAATTTTCAAACTTCAAAACTACTACCATTAGCAATGAAATTGGAATTGACATGACAAGCAAATAATATCTAAAAAATGAAGATACAGAATTTTTCACATCAAAGTAAGCTTTAGCAATATTTTCATACTCTGCAAGAAGAAAATCATCATACCGATCATTACAACATAAATCATTATGTTCAGGATTAGCCATTGATATATGCCTTAGTGAAGAATATTTACATTTTTATTTGACCTAAGCGCGCTAAGTACCGCTCGAAAGCTGTTTCCATGAGCTGTTGGACACCGCTTCATATCCTGCCCCGATTATAAATCGCTCTACGGGCATTATACAGGAAAAGAAACTCGTTCAGATAACGCTCATTCTGGAACTTTCAGCTAAAACCATCGATGCCTCATGATCTTAAGGCTTCTTTTGGACGGAAAGCATATACACACCTCGGTCAAAGGATACAGCTCGAACTCAAGCCACTTGCCAATCCCAAGAACTTACTCCATGCGAACCGCCTCGCTTCATTCTTGCTTAAGCATTCCAGTAACTCTAACTTCTCAATGAATTCTTTGAGGAGGATCAAGTTTGCGCAGGAATGCCCAGGGATCTTTCGAAATAGGAGCTAATCATGCCAAAAAGAGAGATTGCTCATTTCCGAGGAATACCCTGTTCGTTTATTTCGATAGCCCACAATAAACCTCATACTGCGAACGCTGCACGATCCAACCATACGATCTGCTACACATGCCCTATCGAAACGTGTTATCGTTTTCCGTCTCTAGTAATTTGATAATACCATAACACATCAAGAATCTCTCTATCTTGTGCATCAATTTTTTCAGCATCAAAAATATTGTTCGCGATAATTTTTTCAGTAATTAATCTTTTCTCTGGATCTAAAGAACTGAATTTACGCCACCATTCTGACGTCATATTACCAATGGCATCATCAACTTCATCATATGGGGTCTTTTTATCACCAAAATATTCAATACGTTTTTGTTTATCATACTTATACCGCTGAATGATTAAGGCTTCTGGCATCCACAAAATTTTACGAAATTCATCCAGATCAGCGCCAAAAGCCGCTTCAAAAAAAGATTTACCCCGACCGATCTTACCATGAGTTGAATTTAAGACCGCCTGAATCGCACGGATAAACTTCCTATTCCAATGTGGCGCACCTATATAATCCCTATTATGAAAAAACAATGGATCATCAATTGGATGATACTTCATTGGGAATGAATAAATTGTAACAGAAAGCTCCTCACATAAATCAACATTCAAACGCATCCTTTTATACAAATCATCTGGGTGATCTTTAAAATTATATAAAAGGTAATTTGATAGGTCTTTTATACCATTTTTTGCTGCTAGACGAATTGCTTTTTCATAAACACTCTTCATGCTCCACTGATCAAAAGCAACTCTAAGTGGACGTATAGCGACCTCAGACAATTTCCTCATATTTTCTTCGGTGGCTAACCTTGCGTCCAATCCTTGATTAAAATCTATAAATCTGATGCGCTTATGCGGCTTAAAATGCTTATCATACAATTTTTTTGCGTTATCATGAAATTTAATAATATTATCTTTTCTTGCAGTTTCGTAGAACAAGAGCCCTAGGTCTTCTCTCTGCTGATAAAACCAGCCCTTCTCCTCATCATCTGGAATACGTTCAGAAATTACATCGTAAATTTTTATTATCTTTTTAATGTATGCACGATCATTAAACACCGCGTTACAATTCCCTCCATTCAAAAAAAATCCGCTACACAGATTTCTGAAGGCAACATCTAAGTCGCTCATAGGCACATAAGAAGCCCCTGCTCCAAATCCGCAGCATTTAATATCATCGATTACATCATCAAATCTATTTGAAGCAAAAACGTTATTATCCATTAAAAGAAGGTCTTTCCTTGGGCCAAAGCACTCTTCAACAATTTTAATATTTCTCTTTATATCAATATAGTTACGATATGCAGGCTCAAGCTTTGGAACAGCGCAAAATGAGCATCGGTTCACGCACCCTCTTGTCATATAACCAAAGTATGCGTTCTCGGTTGGATACTTATAATCAACTTCTTCCAATATTGAATAATCCAATGGCAATTCATCAATAATGACATTGCCATTCTCATCATCATCAAAGATATAAGGCTGACTCAACAACCCTAAATGAGGTACAATTCCGGTCTCTTTTTCAATATATTGTGGCACCAAAGTAGACGCTATTCCACCAACAAAAACTTTCCCTGTAGAACTGCAAAATTTTTTCGCAAAATGAATTGTCTCGACTGTTTCCTTCCAATAAAAAGTAAACAAAGTCGCAACACAAACAAAATCAAATTTAGGATAATCCTCATTCTTATATCTCATACGAAAGACAGCTAGTCTCTCCAAAAAAGAGTTCAATTGCAGAACATTAAATTCATCAAATGACCTAGAAAATTGAACAACAAATTCAAGAGTTGAATGCTTGCCAGATGTAATGAATTCAATAATTTTTACTGGTCCTCGTTTTGCAATGAAGCAAAGCAAAGCTCTATCAATAGGACTCTCATCATCTGCACTGAGCAAGAATTCTTCTAGTAGGAGAGAAGCAGCAAACTTCCGTAGATCACCTTTAAAAAAACGCACATCGTCATTGCGAGTTCTATAGTAGGTAGCAAGCTTCATCAATCCCATAGGGGGATATTTATTCTTAAAATTTGGTTCTAAAAGAAGAATCTTACGCGGTGTCATCTGAGTTCGCCCTTAATCCTCTCGATAATCTGTTCTGCATTTTTTTTGTCAGCATATTTGCGAATAATGCCAAAAATTTTATCAATGGTATGGGATAATAATTTTTGCTCTTTTTTTGAACGACTGGGGAACAATTTCTCCCCTAAATAACCTTCAAGCTCTAATTCTATTACACCGGGAACTGAGGTTGCCGCTTCCTTAAAATTATGTACGTTATCCTCTTGAGTAGATGGATTACCCGAAGTATTTTGCAGTTTCGAAAGTCTTCGTTCTAAAATTTCTGTGGCAATTTGTGAATCGGATGAATTTTTCTTTTTTTCAAGTTTTTTTATTGCCGATTCTGCTTCAGCCTTCTTTTTTGCAAGATCTTCTTTTTCTCTTTGGAACTCGTCCTGCGATGCAAACTCATTACTTGATCTTTTTCTATCAATTTCAGCAACCTTTTCCTCATATATAGCAATCTTTTTTAGACTACTATTTATCTCAGAGCCATCATAATAAATACGATACAACGTATTATTAAAGTAATGCTTCACTTCATGTTCAAACTTCATTCTAACGGGATTTTCATTAAAATAGGATCTCTGCGAATTAGGAATAAGGTCAGGTGAAACGGCAAAAATTTCACCAATAAAATAGCTATTTCCACGCCGACTAGACTCTCTGGTAAAAAAATTACGCAAAGTATCTGAATCACCAATTTGAATGTTTTGGGATCTCAAACGAAAGCCACGGCTAACCTCATCTTCCTTAATTGCTGCCTTAAAAGAAGTAACTCCAAACCAAGACCAGGCAATGAGTTCACCGCTATCGTCAAAAAAATTCTTAAATTCCAGTCGAAAGACATCATCATCACCATTCCCAGTCTTTAGGTGCGTCTTGTATTTTTTAAAAATCTGTTCTCCATTTATTCGTATGACGTACTCATCAATGCCAAAACTTAAACTTTCTGCGTAACAATAAATTTCTGATCGATAAACAAAATTGCCTGCATAAGGCACAGGTGCCACAAAAGAAAGATAGTTGGATAAATTTTTTTCATTATCGTGATCTTTTCCGCCAAATAACTCCTCATTCTCTTCATTTATACCTTTCAAATCAACTCTAAAAAAATGATCCTTATCTGACTCACTCACTTTACGATTAGAAAATGTTGTCATCGATTCTAGGACTTCTGAAGCAGAATACTTTTTTATCTTAGTATTCGCCTCAATAAGCATATCTCGCATTTTCTTGGCATCGCAGGTCATAATGGACACGACGTCTTCGTTAGGTGAACGAGATGTAAAAATTAAATGTTTGCAATATGCAAGCCCACAAAGCCTTCCAATACCCCTGAACCCCTTATCCCTACCCATCACTTTGTCGGAATCTGCAATATTCATTAGAATGCGACGAAAATCTTCAGCCTTTATTCCTGTCGCGTTATCTTCGATTGTAATATTTCGATTATCAGGATCGAGCCAAATCTCGACAACCCCTTCACCCAAATCTGGATATTTTTTATCCTTGCTTCTCGGCCTGAGAATGCCAAGCTGCTCTGCCTTATCTATTTGGTCACAGGCATTTTGGATGTATTCGCGATAGATGACTTTTGAATCCTGGTACATTCCTGTCGTCAAATTTTCAAGAATATTGGCGCCGAATGAAAACTCAGCCATCTCAATTCTCCTACTTATACTGCTTGTACAGAGGCTTGGGAAACTTAATTTTGAGCAGCGAACGAAATACAGGATTCTGAATCAAATACTCCCCTTGAGTTAGCCGGGTAAGCATATTTCGGTATGTTTCAGGCAGACTTTTATAGTCTGCAGTAGATGTTTCTATAGAATTCGTCCTTCCATAAGCATGGGAAGCACAGTTGCCTGTTACTCGCTTGTGAATAGCTGACCTAAATTGCTCTGCACCAAAAAGGATTACGCCAAGAGACCGACCGCGCTCTGTCACATCAAGGATTTGTCTTAATATTGGTGAGCTTTTTGGCACATCATTTGACGCATATTTATTTAATTCATCAATAAAAACTACTATACGTGATGGGGGTGTGACATTATGTTCATTGTCATATTCACCTAGCTTCAAGTTATAAATGGTTTTGACAGCATCTCCAAAAACAAATGCCTGCTTATCTTCTGGTAATTTTGCAATATCGATAACGTGAACTTCATTTTTTTTAATATGCTTCAACTCATCTGAAAGACGGCACTCACTCTTTTCAAATTCAACACGCTGTGCAAACATATCATCATTTTTAATCGCCTTATTTACAATGCGCTTAAATTTTCTCCAGCTCAATACAGAGATTTCTCCTTTCGAACCAGACGATCCCTTTTGCGAATTAGCACTTACAGTTTCTAAAAATTCACCCCAGGTCTTTAGTCCCTTGAAGTCCGAATCACTCTCATCAATAATCTTACTGACGATTGCTTCCATAGTCTGATTAGGATCATCCACATTAGCAAACATCATTTCAATACTTTCTTTATCGTCACAATAAACATATTTAAACTTTTTCAATTTACCACTTTGCACATAGCTATCAACATCAGATCGAGATAGATACGAACTATACTTTTGTGAAGTCTGATCAAAATATGGAATGTAGTATTTAACCTTACTAAAAGGATCACACGAAAGTTTTAGATTTCTATACTCATTTTTTTCATTTTCATTTAAATCGTCACTTGGACAATCAATAGCCATAAGATCGCGACCCTTCACGTTAAAAAGCACAAAAGCAATACTATCTTCATCATCATTTTTTAACGCATACGCATCTTGAATCGATTTCATTAAAAACATCGCGTATGAAGTCTTTGCTGCAAGCCCGGAGATGCCAGAAATATTAAGATGTGCGCCCTCAGATCCTAAAAGGAACTTAGAGTTAACATTAACAGGCAATGTAACCTCATCGCCTGTACCTTCATACATTTTCAAAGCACCGCAAACAACTGGATTTTCAACCTTATCTAACCCCAAGGCAAATGTTATTTGCTCTTGAGTGGCAAGAGATACCTTTGAGTTATTATGCACTGGCGTGTAATCACCTTTAGTATTATATGATACTTTAGCTTTTGCAAAATTCATTCCGACTCTAAATGTTGGTTCAATAACACCAACATCACCAAAATCGCTTGAAATAAAATTTGTCAAAAAACTAGTTGCATCTGTAATATGTGAAATACTCTCTATCACCCCATAGGTATCAGAACCATCCCTTTCTACTCTTACAATATCAAATGCATTAAGTTTCGTCTCAACATTCGTCCAAAAATAGAATTCATCAATAGTTGTTGGGTTTTTTTCAGTAGCTAAAACGCGCCCTATTAATTTTTGCGGATTCATACCCCCCCCTTAGAATAGATGTAAAAAGCTTTCAGCACTTAAATACTGTGACTTAACAAATCGTTCCGTTAAATATATTGGGTAAATATGATTTGCCCATCGAGTGTCCGCGCCATAGCACGTTGGGTTTCGTTCATTAATTACAAGCGCGCTCAATCTATCGACTGTATCAGTATCAATTCCATCTTTAAGCTCTTCATCACGAACTAAGATTTTTTCAACTTTTAAAATTCCATCAAATGGAGTTCTCGTCCTATCTTTACTTCTAATACGTACATACCATACTGCAAATGCAAGAGGCTCTTTTTCACTGCCAAAATAAGCAACAGGCGTTCTATGATATAATGGCAAATCTGCAATATATCCAGGATTAGGCTTGCCTTTATCAAAACACGATTCAGGATTAAATGATTTTGAAAGTCCAATTACCCAGTTGTAATTTTGTTTAAAAGTCTGAAAGCTTTTATCATCATCTCCATCATTTTTAGTAAGACGATATTCTAATGAACCATCTTTAACTAAATAATTATCCTGATTAAGCTTCCCATGCCTTACCAGTTTTTTTACCATTTCTTTTTCACGCTCAATCATTGCATCTTGGATGCGAGCAGTGCCTCTATCTTCAAACTTCCTTTCATCTGCCTTAACATCATAAGGAATGGGAGTTGTAAATTTCCATCCGCACTGCTTTATTCGTGACAGTTCACTACTCTCATTAAGCTTATTGGAAAGGGCTTCAAAAAAGCCTCCCTTACCATTTGGATCGGCGATGTTAGGGATCGAAATCACAATCTCGCGCGTCAAATCCTCCGATGAAACCCTTTTATCTTGCCGCTTACAAATTCCAACGCCAACCTGACCCGCGATAGTAGGATAAATTACACTTCTGCCACCAGACAGCGCATAAGCCATATCGTCAACTTTGTAGACATGCCTTGACCCATCAAGAAAGTACGTCAACACCTGCTCATCGCGAGCGGCAAGAAAACGAGCTTGCTTTTCAAGAGATTTATATGAGGTAGGAGGATCTGTTTCTCCGCGTTTTTTCCACGAGAAACTCAGATCTTCTTGTTCACTATACTCTAGTGTGGACCTATCTGAGTCCAAGCTATACTTATGGGCCCTATAACTTTTTCCGCCCGTTTCCTCTTCGATAATTTTTGTGATTTTTTTCCGTCTACAGATCTTGTTTAAATTATCCACATGCCCCCCCACAATTTCGTAGCAACTTCTATTGAGCTACAGCTTTAGCTTGACGACTAATATAAACACCACTTACTTTTTTGAGATATTTATTGCATTAACACGCCGCACAAATTACACACCGCATAAATATAATACACAGTTTTTTAGAACTTTTTTTGAAATACAACAGAGCATCAAACATCTTCAAGCCCCAATTCATACCCATTAAATGTGCAATATCATTGAAATATTAACACCTAAATTATTAACAAAACATTATTCCCATGCCAAGCCAATCATCGGGGAAAGCACGCACTAAAAGATTCAATATGTCAGGATTCCTCTTGATGAGCTTCTCAGGATCGTCACCGTCCTCTGAGGCATCCACAAGGTACATGCGCGAGTATGACAGGATAGATTCATCGGGAATATCTGCGGCTTCGGCATCGGTGCTTTGAACCCATTTGATGAAAGGTTCTTTGGGGTTAACCGTAATCGCGGCCTTATTGATTAGCTGATGCATGAGTAGGCCTCCAAATTTGAGCATATGAGCAAAACCAGTTGGTTTAAGTACTATCAGACATGCTTACCTATGCCAATTGCACTATATGCGCTTTGCAAACAAAAGACCGCCCATTTCTGAGCGGCCACATGCTTACAACAAACCCTTCCTGCTACTCCTTCTAACATCCACACAAAAACCACTGGAAAACATCACTTTTGCGCTTTCGAGGGCACGGAGGGAGCAGGAGGCAAAGAATTCATTTCAAATACTCGCTTAGCATCAGCATCGCGAATGAAGAGATCATATCCTGCAAGGATCATATCACTCACAACATTTGCATAGTCAATTGGATTGCCAAACTTCCCACCCTTCTTGGGTGCGGGAGAAAATGTTTTGTCGAAGATTGGTGAATTATCTGCTTTGTTCACTATGACATACTGAATCCTGTAGATCCAATCAACGGAATAGCCCAAATCATCTGCTTTAAACTCAAGTATATTGGCATCAAGTTTGATTGGCGATGATGGGTCAAGCTGAATACCCGACTTTTCAAGTTCAAGCGCTGTTCCCCGTTTGACAAAATCAGCCACGTCGGTGGCAATGAACATTTGCCCTGCAGCTGTGTTCTGAATCTGGTTGGGCTTTTTTACCTTGCCCTCCAGATAGGGAACATAGGTAAAGTTGCCCATGTCAGCCTTGCCGGTAGTGCGCACATAGTTTTGTGGCGTGTAGGAGTTTGTGGGCAATTGCACAGCGCAACCAGAACCGAGCATGAAAGCCATAGCCAGCATCAACAGAGCAAATCTTCGCATGCAAATCTCCTTCCAGCAGATTATCAGGCAGAAAAGCTTAGTGGTTTATCAAGATCAACGTTACTATACAAAATATGTAATTTTCAAGAACAATTTGCCAGTAACACAGTTACAAACTAACAAGCTACAGCAAAGATCCTCAAATATTACGGATTAATATTACTCAAAGTAACTTTCCATACTTCTGTCACTCTACAGCAATTTTTACCAAGCATAAGCATGCCAATGCTTTTACTTGCACTGCCACAGTCAGGGCGTTAATCTTATACAAATTTTTGTGTTGGTGTGTCCTTAAAATGCCCCCTTAGCTAAAACATATCAAGCAACAGGCCTTAGCCATAAACAATTGAGCAAAAAATGATAATTGAAATCCCTGAGCCTAAAGATTTCTTCGACCAAGCAAAGGAATTATTTGTCTCCTCTTGGAAAACAATCATAACTTTTCTCAAAGATGTAGAATATGGAAATGAATACGCTGATGAATTAGATTTTTGTGAACCAGAATACTGGCAACGGTCATTTAGATATCTGTCTTTAGCATTATCAACAATACAACACGGTGTTGAACTTACATTAAAAGGCATTATTTGCCAAACATCTCCTTTCTTACTCGTATCATCTCATAATTTTAGTTGGTCTAAATATAGCACTGACATTGAATTTTCAAAGTTCAAAACATTAGATGCAAGCAAATTACTAGAAGTTTGCAAAAAAGTTTCAAAGCATTCTTTTACTACAAAATTTGACACTGAATATGAAAAGATGAGGGAATTGAGAAACATCATAATACACTCTGTTGACAAAAACATTAAAAAAGACGCAGTAGATGTTTTAGAAACTTTACTTTTTATGCATAGAATACTCTTTCCTGAAGAACTATGGATAGAAACAAGATCAAGCTGCTTAATGAACGAGCCTTGCAACCTTATTGGGGCCGATGAATTCTCTGTCAATCTGCTCTCACTTGAGCTTGAACTCGCAATAAATAGACTTCCAGCCGATAAAGTTAAGACCTACTTCCACGTTGATAAAAACCTCCCTGCTTATTACTGCCCAGAGTGCTATTATCGTGCGAATACTGATGGAGGATTTGAACACAAGCTAGCACGTTTCACATCAAATGCGCCTGATTGCACAACTCTGCACTGCCCTGTATGCAACCAAGATTATGAAATTGAGAGGGGCACATGCTCTTCATGTTCTGGGCAAATAATGAGTAAAGGTGGATTATGTTTGGAGTGTGCAGATTGACGGGACTAGCTGTGAACAAAATCATATTTTATTCTTACAAAGCAGCACATTTCAACTAACTGAGATAACTTATGTTAACCACGATCTAAATCACGCGCCAATCGCCCCCATGTCCGCAAGCGTTTGTATCGTTGATGCAACTTTTTAACTTGTGGCCATGTGGCTCGATTTTTTTAAATATATATTAAATAGTTACAGTAATTTTCCCAGAAATTCGGCCACACGCCACTTTTGGCGATCCCATTCAACGCAAGAAAGGGATAGTCGGGTTTTCACCTAACTACCCCTTATTCTTGTATATATGGTCGGAGCGAAAGGGTTCGAACCTTCGACTTCCTGCTCCCAAAAAGTCAACCTTATTTATAATCATTACAGATACTTAGACATCATTTATACGCTCATACAATTTTGTGTGGCTCGCACCAATCACGCCACATACAGATTGGTGTTTTTGGCGTATAGTTTGGTGTTTTTGGTGAACACTTTGGCGTATTTGGTGTACACTTTGGCGTTTTTGGCGTTCTTTTCATGGAACATCAGCTGCATCATTTTGGCGTAAAAAACTGCGATTGAATTTTCAAAAAAAGGCCCTGAGCTTAATCGTCCAGGGCCATCTATCGATCCGCGTCTTCTATGCAGATGGTTGCGCAGATGGTGATTGCCCAAGCTGAGGAAGGTCCGGCAGCAAGGTCACAGCCCGCTCCTTCTCGCCCTCAAGGTATTGGTAATACACGTTGGCGGTCATTGTTACGCTGGAGTGGCCCAGGAGCTTTGATACAGCGGCAAGGTCTGCTCCGTTTGACAACATGAATGTTGCAAACATATGCCTCAGGTCGTACATCCTCACAGAATGCTCAATCCCTGCCCTACGGCAAGCCATTCTGAACGCCTTCTGAATCCGATTAACCTGTTTGCCACGGTATTCAATGATGAATTCCGTCCGACTGATCGCCCGCATCTCCCGCAGACGCTCAAAGAATGCATCTTTCACTGGAATTACCCGAAGGGTTTGGGTTTTACGACCGAAAACCCGCACTTGTTTCCGCTCCCAGTCTACATCCGACCAGCGCAGCGAGAGCAACTCCGAATCGCCGGAGCGCACACCAAGATTGAAACAGACCTCGACGGCCCACCGAACATGGTCATCGGCATGTTCCATAATTTTGGAAACATCTTCTAGCGTGATCTGAAACTGCCTCGGCGGCTCCTTCGTCTTGTGCCACTGTGCCATGGGATTTTGCGCCATCAAACCATTTGCCACAGCAAAATTGAAAATGGTCCTCAGAAAGCAGCAGTAGCGATTTATACTTGCCTGTGAGCGTACTGCACCAGTTCTGCCACTTGGAATTGACCTCATGTGGTTTATGAAAGGCACGATGCCGTCCGTGTAGTTGATTAAATCCAACGGCATTGACGGGCCAAAATGCTTGTACAAAAGGCTTTTTGCCATATAGTTTATGTTGCTGATATGAGACTGACTTTTCCCTTGCGCCCGCAGATGATCCAAATACGCATCCACAGCTTGCCTCAGCACAGGGCCAAGGGGTTGTTGCACAACCGGGGCTATCGCGCGGGATTTCATGCTCGCGTCAAAAGATTTTGCCGAGATTTCAGCTTCCGGCCCACGCCCAAAAGAACGTTCCTTGCGCTTTCCATCGACACATTTGAACACAACAATCCAGCGACCATCGTCACGCTGATGAACCGACATAATTTTCACTCCAAATTCACTAGACAAAAGTTTACCTTCGCTTGAAGGATTAAGCAGACCATAACCTCTCCATGGAAATTATGGCAAACTTTTTCTCTTTGTTTTCAGCTAGTTACAGATATTCATACACAGCTTCATCACCTCATACACTTTCTGGATCAAGCCTCATTACACGGAGGCACTGAGGCCCTGAAAATATTTTTTCAAATAGCGTTCAGGAGTACCTCTTCTACCTCTTCGGCTTGTATGCCCAAGTACCTCCGAGTAACTGCGGGGTTGGAATGGTTCATCCTTTTCGCGAGTAACTCCCAAGAAACCCCATAGAGCTTTCGTTGCTGGTAACACCACGTCTTGCGAAGGGTATGAGCACCGTAATTGCCGGCCAGATTGATTTCATCGCACCAGCCCTGGACCATATGGGTTACAGCATATGTGCTCAGTGGGTAGTTCCAACCTTTCCGGCTCTTAAACAGGAACTCCCTCGGAACACGCTTCTTATGAAAGGCCAGATACCGTTGCACGGCATCATAAATTTCCTGGTTAATGATGAGCACATTTTCTTTCTTTGTCTTCCTTTCAATCACAGTTATACGATCTCCAACAACAGCATATTCAACATCAGTCACACGCAATGCCAAAATATCTTGGACTCGTAATCCTGCGTTGATACCCATTATAAATAGCAACATATTTCTCGGATTTGATGACAACAATCTCTTGATACGCTTAATATCCTTGAGATCAGTAATCGGCTGTACTTTCATGATTATGTACTCCAATCTACGTTTCGTTATGAAAAGTCCAAGAATTTGGACATTCATTTTGGGGACAGAAATAGGGTTCCCCTTGGAACTCCATATAACAGGCTGAATTTATTTGATTTCAACCCGTAAAACATTTGAATGTCCGTTTCTGGTACAAAACGGTCGTTCCTTTTGTAAGCAATTCCGCTTAGTTGAAATGAAAAAGCCACCCCATTTTCAGAGGTGGCTCTTTGCCCTACTCGCTCAGCTCATCGGAGCCATCAGGCGAAACTGGTTTCGTTTCCAATCCGAGATGGATCAGGATAATCCTGTTCCCTTCCACAATGACATCAAACTCGGTTTCAGGCTTCAGGGGCATCCCCTTGAAGTCGATGTTCGGCATTCGCAATCGAATTTCACCTCGACTACTCACAAATGCCTTGCGGCGGTTCTTGTCATACAGCCCCGGCACTTCATAAAACTCTTTGTCCGTTGCAATAAGCCTGAGAACATGGTGCTTCAGAATCTGTTTGTGACCAATACTCATTGCCATCATGATTTCAGAAGCGGTTTTGCCGTTCCGAATCAAATCACGCAGCACATTGGCATCATACTTTGATTCTTGTTTCTTAACCTTATCAACTGTTGAATCAGATGATTTTTTGCTCATACAATCCTCCATTAAGTTTATTTTAATGAAGAATATCTATATATTTAAGCAATAAAAAAGAGTGCGTGAACACTCTTTAATTAAATTCTACTTTTCAAGATTGTAACTATAATCTCAATCACAATCTTCCTGAACAACTTTGAATTTCTTGCTAGGAATTGTAGCTTCCACAATTGCATTGCAATATTCAACTTAACCTCCAAATAAGCAAAAGCAGCAGCCAATTTTACTTGACCACTGCCCTTGCCGTTTAAATTAATATTAAATTTTGATATCTGTATTTATTGAATCAAAATGAAATCTACTTTAATTGCATTATAATTAAATTTGTTTATAATTTAACAAATTATTACTAACTATAGGTCTGTAGTAATTACTATCCTCTCCTTTTTCACAAACAAACACACAAACTAGTTATTGCATCAATTTATGTGCCTAAGGACAGAAGGACAGTAAAATCAAATTAAACTTATTATTTATAGTAATTATTTTTTAAATAATTATATTATAAATTAAAAATATTTTTTGAAAATGCTTGCTTACTGTCCATTTTAATCTAGACATATATTTTGAAGAGAAGAGAAATTATTTAATACTATTAATAGTGCAATACTCTTTACAAATTAAAGATGGATTTAATTTAACCTTTTCGAGTGCAACGGCGATATTACTATCAACATAGTCTTCAGCAATAAATAAGTACACCCTCCCTGAATCTACCTTGCCACCTTCAATAATGACAATTCCAATTGATTCAAGCAGGCTAGAATATTTTTTAATTTCTTTTGACAATGTCGCTGGATTCATATTTCCAATTGAATTTGAATCACAAATCTTCATGAGTGAATTAAATATATCTGTCATCGTAGCAAATACAAATTTATTAGATTCAATAAATTTCACAAATACATTTATAACATTACTTGTCTTAATTACCGCAAGAGAATCAACTTTAACGCGATATTTCATAATCATCTTATACATTTTTCATCGGCAACAATACTACAATACGCCTGTCCAAGTTTATCAAAATCACCATGACGCTTGATTCCAAGTGCCTTGAAATTATCTATGGTATTTAAAATTTGAACGGCAAGATTACAAAGTTCTCCGCGAACACTTGGATAAAGTTTATTCAACTCATCATTAAGATCGCTTTCTGCAATATGAACTTTTTTACTAATATTAAAAAATGACATTCTACTGAACAAATCATTTTGTAATGCATGTGGAACTTCAATTGATGAAAGAATCACTGGGCAATTCATGGCAATATTAACTGTTTCCGTGTCCGTGTAGTTCTTTTTCTTTGGGAAATATCCCTTTGAAAAAGCAAGACAGAGTCCATTTTGAATCTTTTTGTTCAAACTCGTGAAGTTATCAACATAAGCGATTCCAGATTTGCTTAATACCAGAGCCATTTCGAGCATGGTTTCTGGCAAGTAAGCTCCACCATTTTCAGTCGGATCGAAGACACCTTTAAGCGCGGAGGCCAGGGTTGTTTTGCCGCTCCCTGGCTCTCCGATAAGAAACAAAATTGGTGTAGCAACTTTCTCAAACAACCAGCTTACCATGAGCATTTTCAAATAATGCTGGTCATACATGTTTGTAATGCCCATCAACTCAAGCATTGCATCACATGCCTGTAATCCGCTGCATCCGAATTCAATATTTTCGATTGGAAGGGTATCAACGTCTTTCTGAACCAAAATATCCGGCTGTGGGACAATTGAGCAGCCTTCCTTGGTGATTACGACACATTCACCGGAATCCCTTGCGAGATTTAAAATAAGTCCATCATCATTCTGTTTGAAGCGGCAAATCTTATCGATTGGAGTGGCATTATCCAGAGCATGGAATTTCAATCTTGATAACGCTGCTTTCATCTGCTGCATTGAACCTGTGGAATTGGTCTTTGCAGCTTGCCTAGAAAATATCATCCCAGAATATTCTTGCGATTCGATGTCGAGGAAAACAGTTCCCTTGCCCATCTGACACTTGCAATAATATTTTCCTTCATTGGAATAATACTTGAATTCTTGCATGGTTGCGTAAAGTTCAAGCGACATGTCCAAAGGCTTGTTTTTTTGGGGATTTAGCTTGAGAGGCTACATACGCAGTGGCTTTGTCAAATTCGCTGGTGAACCAAGGCATGCCCTTTTCCCGGAATTTAGCACCAATTGGATGCAGCAAGAACACGTCCAGGATTTCTTCTTTGGTAAAGCCCTCAGCGATCAATGCTTCCATGACCGAGATTGAGACCTCTGAGCGACTGCCAACAGCAACATCAGCGGTAATGCGGCTACGAAGTTCAGCACTCAAGCGATTGAGTTTATCTCCAACCCCGTTGCTACTAGTATGAGCACTGACATCTGGACCACTGGCTGCCAAGGTACGATTTAATGACCACTGCTTTACCCAATCTGGCGCTTCTGAAATTTGATCAGCAGCCAATATCGTGTAGAACGACTTTGAAACGGGGTGGATGCTTCCTGGGCCGAGCACGTAACCGCCGTTACCCCGAATATCGAAGCCGCAACCAGAATTACCTTGCGACCTGTTCCGATAATCCATTCCATCAACAGGGTATTTGAAATACAGGTGGAACTTACCAGGGCTGCTCTGAACTGTTAACGTCCTGAACTTTTGATCGATATTGTTCATGCGACAAAACTTTCCAAACGCTGCGGCATCATCGACATCAATCACAAGGATACCGCTTGCTGGCCCTGTGCAGATGCCAATCTTGTCACCCCAATTGGGTTTAGTGGCATTGCGTTCTGTGCAGTACTGCTGCCAGTTAGAAATCACTGCGGCCTTCAGATCGCAAACCTTCCGCTCAGCAGCGATTTCTTCAGCGGTGTTCCCGCCATACACGCCGCTGGCTATTGGTATTACCGAAAACCTTTCAAACAACTCATCAAAAACTACCCTCTGCCACGATGCGTCATCACTGCAATGATGTGCATCAATAAATTCCTTCAATTCAACTAAATTCATACATCTTTCCACTTGCTAAGGTTAATAATACATTTTGCATGAACAATTTATGTCGAGATATCAATCATTCATAATCTTCCATGCAAGATTACATTTAACAAATAATAATTTTATATTTGTACAAAATTTCTGTACAATACAGACACAACTGCTCCATAGAGAGTCGGTATATGACCGAGAAAAAGGGCGTGATTTGCTGCCACGCCCTTTTTCCAATTGTGAATTTATTTTTATTATCAAATCACCAAACACCGAATTGAATTGACCTATCTTTTTGCCGTTGAGTAATAACTTCTTCACGTAACTTCAAATACAAAGCATTCAACATTACCAATTTTGAAGTATCAGCTGCAACATCATTCAAGTCAAATCCAATTTCATAAGCAATAAAATTTTCATATTCATCTCTTAAAGATTTATTAGCAGAACTATTATAATAATCACTATTCGGAACTCCATTCTTATTGTGCGAACTGAATGATAATGTAACTTCTTTTTGTTGAATTTCAGAAAAGAATATTGCACGACCACTTGCTGCCCATCTGATAAATGAAGAGCAATCACACGACCACGCATTTGAATCCTTCAATTTAGCATAACTACCAATTCCCAATAAATGAACTCTTTTCCCAACTGCATTAAATCTGCCAACTATCATATTTATATTTTTTGAAGACAACTTATTAACCACTTGTGCGCTTATTGCTATTAAATCATATTTTGATTTCAAATAAAATTCTATTTCTTCATTATCTTTAGAATGCATTACTGGAATTGGCATAAATCCCATCTCTTCAAGTCTATTTTGAAAAGACAAATTCACAATAAATCTATCATTACTCTTATAATCTGGATCAAAGTTCGCATACAAATCAAATACGCCGTGCAATGAATCAAGCGATAAGGCATACTTGTTGAAGCATTCTTCAACATCATACAAATCTGACTTGTTGAACAATTCAAAAGTGCCGCTATCTAAAAAAATTGAATTGGCAATTCCCTTCATCGCACTCCAAAGAGTAGCATCTAATCCCTGATTATTCCTAAATACAAATGGCTGAAGTACATTCAACTTCAAGTCATCTCGAATATTATAAAGATCAAGTATAATTTGTGGTGCAATTGACGATAGATAAATTCTCATTTTTGTTCCTTTATAATAAAATCCATCAATTCTTCAAATTCTTTTTTATTAATTTCATTACCCAATTTATAATCGCCATTATTTTCACCATCCACCTTGTCATACAACACTTCTAAATTACAAATAAGATCAATTAAGCCTGAATTATCAATAAATTCTGTCTTAATATCTTGCGAAATAATACCCTGAATATCATAATTCAATTTTTCAATATTCTGCTGCAATCTTGGATTTAGAACAGCTTTTTTAGACAGAGCTATATTTTGAGTTTGATTTGCAAAAATAGACTGCAAAGTCTTTGTTTGATTTTTGCTCAACTTGAGACGATCAATATTTGCTTTCGTCAGCAAACTTGCGACACCAGCTTTTGCAAACAGAGCAACAGCATTCTCAGAAATTCCGTTGATTCCATTGCATTTCAAAACATGGTTCAGAATCAGAGCTTTGGTAGCATCATTTGGATTTTCAGTTTCAAAGGGCTTCAAAAATACTGAGATATTCTTCCCTTTTGGAAGTGCATCAGCAATCTTCAGCAGATTTTCAAAGCCAAGCCAATGACATTCTTGTAGAGGATTCATGCTTGCCATTTGCATGATTTCAGCACAATCCAGCATCGACAATCCGCTTTTCCTGACCGCTGACAGGAATTCAACCAGATTCTTAGATTTCAAATCAAGCAGTAGACTCCCCAAGCGGATTTTGAGCCGCACGTCTTCTTCATTGTGCCGCCGCTCCATGCTTCTCATTTCACTAGATAACACGCTTAAATCATTTAAATTTTCCACTTTCTACACCAACTTTTTAGAATTATCTAAAAATAAAAGCTGTTTAGAACGCAAATCTGAAAAATTTGTACTATTTTCCATAACCATCCGAAAGATCAGAATAAATCTTAAAAGATGACTACTCGCTCACGCCGAGCCACATCAGGATTATATGTATATGTGGCAGTTAAAAGTAAAATGGGCCGTACAACTACGACCCATTCTTTTTTACCAATTCCAGGCTGTAACCGATTTGCAAGAGCGGGATTCCCCCTAACTCACTGACAGCTTAAGCCTCTTCTTCTGGAACCGCCTTCAAATTTTCGATTAAATTTTCAAGAATATGGATTGCGCTGTCGACTTGCTCCTTAGACGGCTTGGAGAGCTTGGGCTTCGTATTTTCAAGCCAACCTGCCAATTCTTCGACCTTGCGCGTGAATGTCGTGAACTGGGGTTTACAACCACCGATTCCCTGCCTGCTCATTTTTTCCGCAGGATTTGCTTGCGGATCGCCCTTGGTAATGATCGCAATATCATCCACGTCCGACACCCCAGAAGCTTGAACATTTTCACCGTCAAGTTTGGCTGATTCTGTGACAGTTGCTGTCAGCGCAGCCCACTTCTTTTTAAATGTTGTGATGGTGATCCCGCTCTTGAAGCTAATGAGGTTTCCGTACCTGCCCAAAACTTCAGCAAGATTCAATTCGATTTTCGTCTCTCTGCAGACAAAATTTCTAATCAAGCACAGCTGGTACACTTGACTGATCCCAAGCTGGGCGTAGTCCTGAGCATCAGGAGTTTGTGCGAGCAGCATATACTTGCCCATGGTTGACATGCCACAACCACATTCACTGCAAATTTTGGACAGTTGGGCAGTCCATGTGCCATGCGCAAGCATACCCTTCAGCTTATTTGCGGCCTCACCCGCTGCAATCGCCGACAACAGGCCAGAGATACTCGACTGGACAACCTCTTCATGCGCCTTAACAATGAAAGCACCCAGTTTTTTCTCGTCATCGCCCGCATTAGCAAGTGCCTCATTCAATTCAGTTTTCTTGCTTGCGATATCGTCACGAAATTTGTTTTGATTGGCATGGCAGTTCTGCAACCACTCCGGCTGCACAACACCATCAGCATACTGCTCGGATTGACCGGCAGGGTTGATGACCTCAGAGGATATATCGGCAAAACCACTATCATTAGTGCTGATTACTGCTAAAGCTGACATGTGATCTCCATTCGCGTTCAAGTTCGTTTCACTGAGTTTCAAAATCCTCAAGCGTTGAGGATTTTAAAACTGCCCTAGGCCATGACATTTGCATTGGGGACAGTTCGAGAACCCCAAAGCGGTCAAAGCAGGCTCAATACGCGGTTTATTGACCGCTTCGCAGAATGAAGAAAATGAGATGGAACTTGGGCAGGTATGCGGTAAACCCGCAGCTCACAAGAAAACAATCTCACCAGTCCACAATTTGGAACCCTTCTCCGCTAAAAAAAAGCCCGCTTGATAAATTTCAAAATAGTTAAAAATCAAATCAAAACTATCAATTGAATATCAAGTGGATCATATGCGGAGCGAAGATCGCTCTCAAAATGTGGGGTTGGCTGAGTTTTTTCTTGGAGCCTCCTTGCCCTCAAAGCGAGAGGGGGAATTGATTACTTTGACTGAATCAGACAATATCAGCTTACTACAGCGACATTCCCTGTATACGACTTAACATATACGCATCATGCTGCAACAAGTCAATGCTACACTGCCTCAATCAAGCATTTTTTTCAATAAAAGGCCGGAAAACATTCCGACCTTGAGTTACATCAATCATCTTCGGGAAGCATGATCGTCAAAACGGGCTCACCAGAATCCCCAGGCCCAATTGCAGCAACAATCTGCACTAGCCGTGACTCAATGCCCTCCCCATCTTCCATGTCGAAGCTCACGTTAAACGTAATTCGGTCCGTATGAGGCCGCGCCATAATTTTCAGAAGCAGAATCACCAAGAGATCAATCATTCTTGATTCAGAAGTCTGTCCAGCTTCAGCCAATTTTGCACTTGGCAGAATGTAGCCGTTAAAAAGCGTTGCTGTAACTGCCACAGGGACAATGAACCCAAAATCGCTCACGAAGTCAGATACGTCTACCAGAACTCCATCATCAAGAGCCTTTTGTCTGGTGTAACAACAAATAAGCTGCCAGTCTTTACAATCCATTAGAACACCTCCAAATAGATTTTGGATAAAATATCTATTTGAAAGTGTTAAATATAAAGTACACATACGCATAAACATGACCTTGCCACTTGCCATATAAATTCGGACATTGGGCCATATTTTGATTTTAAAGCGATTTTTTTCCAAATTCCATCCCAACCTGTATCCCAAGGGAAAAATCTCAGGAGGACTTAAATATGGCCCAGGGAAAGGGCTTGGGGAAGATTGTGGGGCTGGAAATTTTTGATGGGCCGGGGAATATTACAAAAGAAAAATCCCATCTGCATGGGATTTTGCTAATAGCTCAATATTCGCTACTTCTTGGATGGCTCTGTGGTAGCCCTAACCAGGTAATACGCGGTAAGAATCTTGCTATCATCAGCACGGCTCGCGAATGCTTTCAAATACTCCCGCGCTTGTTCTGGGGTTATGCCCCTTACCTCTTCAGTTAAAAAATCGTTCAAGGTCATTCTCAATGCCGCAGCCACTTCTTGAATAGCGTTTAAATGAGTTTCTGTAATTTCCATTCTGCAACTCCTCCAATGCATAATATAGTAAATAGCTATATTTTTATGAAGATGCAGAATGTAACTTTAACAGATAACTTACAAAACATTTATGGAGATTTACGATGGACCAAAATAATAATCTTGTGCCGTTAAATGATAAGATTACCGATGATTGTATTCCAGCATCATTAATATTTCAAGATGAAGCTGCTTATTGCCTGCAAGATACATTTAAGCTTACCAAAGCAATATTGAAATGCCAGTTGGACATTTTTGATCAGATTGGATTGATTTTAGCTGAGCTTCAAGAGCAGGCGAGGCAGGAGGCAGAGGAAGATGGGGATGATGGTGATGAAGTTTGATTTTTGGAATGAAAATTTGATTTTGAGGATCACTTGGGATGAAGGAACTAGTATAGGTAAAGAAGAAGACCGCTCACTCCTGAACGGCCTTCTGTATACACGAATATTGAGAGGGTTATCCCTTGTTCATTTCAACAATGAGTCGCTGTAAGGCTTGGGACTGCTGCGCAAGGTCAGCTACTGCACTGGATGCCTGTTCCATTGCCTGGGCAGTTTCAGCAGAAATGGTTGCAACCTGTTCCACAGAATGGTTAATTTCTTCGCTGGCAGCGGATTGTTGTTCACTGGCGGTGGCAATCGATTGCACCTGATCATTTACCATGTGGACAAATTCCAGAATCTGCTTGAGCGATTCGCCGGATTGGGCTGAAAGCTTTGCAGCTTCTTCAATGGACACGCCAGATTGTTCCACGTTGTGGATATTCTTACGTGTGCCCTCCTGAATTCCTGTGATGGCTTGTCCCACTTCCTGAGTAGCGGTCATGGTTTTTTCAGCAAGCTTACGCACTTCATCGGCAACAACTGCAAATCCACGTCCAGCATCACCAGCACGAGCAGCTTCAATGGCAGCGTTAAGGGCAAGCAAATTGGTCTGATCAGCAATATCAGCAATCACACCCATGATTTGCCCGATACCTTCAGCCTGCTTACCCAGAGCATCCATATCACCCTTGATGGCAATAGATTGGGTATGAACCGTTTCTATGCTTTTAACGGCTTCATTAACAATCTGTGAACCCTCTTGAGCCTGCTGACGAGCCTGATGAGAAACATCCGCAGCCTGTTGGGCATTACGCGCAACTTCAAGCACGGTGGCGTTCATCTCTTCCATGGCGGTGGCTATTTCGCGCACACGGCTGGACTGTTCATCTGCTCCACGGCTGGACTGTTCGATCTGTGCTGAGAGTTCTTCCGATGCGGAGGATACCACCTGAACAACACCCTCAAGTTGCTGCGCGGCCTGAAGCATACCTTCTGCCTCCCGCTCAGCTTGGGCCTTAGCTTGATTAGCCTCGTCCATTGCTAGACGAGCTTGATTTGCTTCTTGATCTGCGCGTTTTAATGCTGCATCTGCTTCACAAATTTTATCATTTAAGGCAACTACCATTCTATCAACAGAGATTGCAAGATCCCCTATTTCATCATTGCTTGAGACTCCTGAAGCTGATGAATAGTCCCCTTTCTCTACCTGTTGCGCAAATGCAGCGAGCCGGAGAACCGGTGTCGTAAAAAGCTTTGAAACAAAATATCCAACAGCACTCAGAAGTGCCATAGCAGCAAGACATACGTACAATATTCTGTTAAATACTGTATTTTCAGCTTCTTTGATGAGAGACATGTCTTTACCTAAAAATAACATGCCAATCACATTTTCTGAAACGTCTCGCAAGGGCCAATATATTGCCATATGCGGCTTGTTGAAGAGAGAAACTACTGCTGAATATATATTCTTTTTCTTTATTACTTCATCCAAAATCAAATCATTATCCAGCTTTGTTCCAACAGCGCGCCGCCCGTTATCCATAAGTGTTGACGACACACGTTCATTGCCAGAAAAAATTGTAACTTCGGTACCAAAAATTTTTTTCATTCTATCAGCAAAAGCATCATTTTTTGTTAAACTCATACCCACAAGGACTGCGCCAATGACTTTGCCCTCTAATGAAACTGGCGCGGTAGCCTGGAGAGTCACCATATCATTTTTTGTAGGCCCCAATGTAGTACAAATTCCACCATTGAGAGATTTTGAAATACAGCTGGACGTTGTTCGCCCCTGCATGTCAATTTCAACACCGTGACTTCCAAGCAATCCACCATTTTTATCAACAAAGGCCATAAAATCCGCTTGGCCCGATGCAACAAGATCTCCAGACAACTTTCCTAGCAAACCACTATTTTTCGTTTCAATTCCATGTATAACATTTGGCCTTGAAGCTTGTGCCACAGAAAGCGACTTATAATTTTCTGAATATTGATCAATTTTATCTTGAATAGCCAGTTTATTTGTAGATAAAAAATCTACAAATGATCTTTCAAAACCAGCCCCAACAGAAAAATATGACACGGTTAATGCCGATGCCCCAGATATAAACACCGCAGACACAACCAGCATTACTAATTTTGCGGACAATCCTACTCGCATATATCCCTCCGTAACTATTTATGTGGCAATATACCTTTAGCTGGTAAAAAAATTTTACCATGCCTTTCTCATCACCAACTTAATCGGATAAAAAATATAAAAGTTTACAATACTATTGTAATTTTCTAGTCCCAGATGACAACATAAATAACGATAGTTAATATGACCCTCCCCCCGAAAAGTATGCCATTGAAAAGTTAGTGTTCCTGACATAGGAGCACAAGAATGAAACGTAGCAGATTCACCGAAGAACAGATTATTGGGATATTGCGGCAAGCCGAGGCTGGCATTCGCGTTGTCGATCTTTGCCGTCAGCATGGCATTTCGGATGCGACCTTTTACAAATGGCGCAGCAAGTTCGGTGGAATGAACATCTCTGACGCCAAGCGGTTGCGCCAGTTGGAGGAAGAGAACGCCCGGCTGAAAAGACTTGTGGGCGAACAAGCGCTTGATATCGTCGTCCTGAAGGACGTGATCTCAAAAAACTTTTGAGGCCCGCAGCCAACAGGGAAGCCGTGCATCACATTCAGACTGCGCATGGCTACTCAGAGCGGCGGGCTTGCCGAGTGATTCAGTTTAATCGCTGTTCAGCCAGACGGCCACCATCTGAGGACCGTGATTTTCTTTTGCGGACTCGTATGCTGGAACTGGCAAATGACAGGCGGCGTTTCGGTTCTCCGCGCTTGCATGAATTACTGCGCCGGGAAGAACTGGTGCAGAATCACAAGCGGACAGAAAGGATTTACCAGGAAGAAAACCTTTCACTGCGCACCCGCAAGCGAGTGAAGCGTCCAAGCCATGCCCGTATTGTCCAGGCTGGCCCTGCTGGCCCAGATGAACAATGGGCGATGGATTTCGTAAGCGATTCCCTTATAGGTGGGCGACGCATCCGGATTTTGACAATTGCCGATCTGTGGGATCGTTCAAGCCCCGCGCTCGAAGTGGATATGTCGTTGCCTGGAGTGCGAGTTGTGCGCGTCCTTGAAAGACTACGCCTTCAAGGTCGGTTGCCACAGCGAATCAAGGTTGATAATGGGCCGGAATTTAGCGGTAAGGCCCTGGATACATGGGCTTTTGAGCACGGTGTACAGATTGTGTTCTCTCGTCCGGGTAAGCCCACAGATAATGGGCACATTGAAAGCTTTAACGGAAAATTCCGGGATGAGTGTTTAAATCAGAACGTGTTTCTGTCCCTGCACGATGCCCGCAGAACAGTTGAAGCCTGGCGCCAGGATTACAACCAGCGGCGACCGCACAGCTCATTGGGCTGGCTGACGCCGGAAGAGTTCCGTGAAAAGAATATAACCTGCAACCCAGTGGGAACCACTAACTTACAAGTGGTATACGCAGTGGGGTAAGGTCAAATATAATTTCCAAAGACAACGCAGGTTTTATTTAACAACCCTTCCATTTCCCCAACAAAGTGTCCCAAAAAGCAGAGATTGAAGCCATAGCCAACTATACACAGACCACGAAGCTTTATACTCCAAATCATACAAGCGATGCTTGATTCATTAAATAGTCGGACATTTCAGAAGCATCTTGAAATGCTTCTAAAACCACCTCACCTGAAATATTTAATATATCAGAATAATTTTCTGCTTTCTCAAAATCAAACTTTTCTATTGCTTCAGAAAGGTACAGATAGTTAATATATTCTCCTTCTTCTTTGAGCAGAGCAGATTTTAGATTCTCGCTCAGTGGTAAATCCTTAAGAATAATAGCCATAGGGGTCTTCAAAATTACCTCCAACAAAGAAAACATACCCACTAAAAAAAGACTTTCTTTTTGATTGCCGTCAACGGCTACCACAGAACCCAGCTTATCTAAAAAAAGCGCTCGCTGGAGGGCCATTCGGAGCATTTCAGGGTTAGAATGACCACCTAGCACATCGGAATAAAGTATTAGACGCAGCCAATGGCGCAACTGCTCAAAGCCAAGCAATATTATAGCCTGCCGCACTGATACAATTTTTTCGCGAAAAGAAAATGCAGAAGAATTAATATATCGAAGCAGCCTGTACGTAAGGGAAGCATCGATCTGAATTGCTTTTAGGATAGCTTCCGTATCTAAATCTTTCTTTTCAATTTCAGCAGCAAGATTTAAACATGAAGCTACTGCACTACTAATCTTATTACCAGATAATATTTGAGGCTTTGCAAAGTAATATCCTTGAAATAACATAAACCCGTTGCTCCGCAATGCAGAAAACACTTCTTCAGATTCAACTTTTTCCGCCAGAAAAACACATGGAACATTGGAGAATTTTCTTTTAATTTCTAAAATATCTTTAATAGCCTTTCCGTAGCAGTCCAGCTTGATTATATCAATGAATGAAAATAGTGGCCTGTATTTTTCTTCCCCAGCAAAGTCATCTAAAGCTAGAATATACCCCCTCTCTTTCAGTTCCTTAAGCCTCTCTATTAACTCACACTAACTGGAATATCTTCCAAAATTTCTACCACTGCAGTTGAGGAGGGAAGAGCAAGAGGAAATCGGTCAAAGATTAGACTTTGCGTAAAATTAATGAATATTTTAAGAGAGCTAGCCCCTCCTGTTGTCGCCTGCAAAAAGCCAGACGATGCAACCGCCACGCTAGCAGATTCCGGATCATCAATTTCAGCATAATTAGCGGAAAGACCATTCCGAAAAAGTAGTTCGAACCCCCACAAATTCTCATTTTGATCAAAGATTGGCTGACGGGCGATGAAAAATGTCTGCGGCATACTTTCCCTAGCTCCTTCATCTTGCAATAATTTGATATGTGTTATAATTATCATTATTGGCAACATAAATCAATCGCATCATATTTTTTAGCACAACTTAAACAAGTTTATAATATTTTTTGTATGCACAATTCATTCTGGGTTGCTGTTCTGCTCTGTCAGGCATAACATTTTAACTTAAAACCGCGCTTAAAAATAAGTACTGAGAGCCCACGAGAGCGTAAAAAAATCATGCTGATTTTCCCTTTACAGTTCAATCGAGGCCAAACATGTTTAAGTTGGATACAACACACGGGAAATTCATCAAATACACTCTTTTACTTTTGATAGTACCAACTTCAATATTTTTAATATCCTATTTCTATTCCCTCAGAAAAGATGTCATCGCAGACGCTTACACTGACATCAGCGATGAGGTCACCAATCAGCAAACAGCGATTTCAGGCTGGTTAACCCACCATGAAGATCTGCTTAAATTCGTTGCATCAAGCCCCAATATCGTGCAACAGCCAGAAACAATGCGGGGCATTTTTCAAGCATTTCTGGCAGCACACAATGACATTAAAGGTATCCTTTTTTTTGACAAGCACGGCGAAGTCAAGGAAACCACATCCCCTATTACAGCTGTAAATATTGCCGACAGAGAATATTTTATTCGCGCACGCAATGGTCAAGCAACCATTACATCCCCTCTAGTAAGTCGACTTACTGGCGATTACATTGTCATCATATCACAGCCAGTCTATGGTAATGCAAAGGAATTTGAAGGCGTAATAACCGCTGTCATCAGCTTTAAGACCCTGCTTGAAGAATTTTCTCTTTCCGAAACCAACAACTCTGCACGCCCATATTTAATTGACGCACAAAGCCAGACCTTTCTGTCCAATATGGACAAAGACAAGGTCCAAACGATTATACCCCCGCAAAAGGCAGATGACGCCCCCCAGAGCTATATCAATTCAAACGGGGTTCGGGTTCTTGGCGTTAGTGCGCCCATAAATGACGGCAAGTGGCTCATTGCCATTGAAAAGCCATATAGCAGCATTCTAGGCAGAATGGACTCCTTTTTATTGCGGTTTGCTTTTGGCTCGTTGCTAAGCCTTGCAATACTCTTTCCACTTATAAAAAAATATATTTCTACAATTGTAAAACCGATTGAAACAATATCAAATCTTTCAACAGAACTTTCACACAGCATATCAGATGCCGCTTGCCCATATATAAACACAAACAACATGCCACAAGAAATAGCTTTATTATGCCATAATTTCTGCGAGATGTCAAAGAAACTGTCCTTATATGTTCAGGAACTGAAAGAAAGCAGCCTGACCAACCCCCTAACGGGCCTTGCAAACAGACGCTGCCTTGAAAAGGATGGGTGCAAACTTATTGAAATCTGCCGTCGCAGCGGCGTTACCTGTTGCTGTCTGGTACTGGATCTGGACCATTTCAAACACGTCAACGACACCTATGGGCATCAGACTGGCGATGTGGCCCTGCAAACTGTCAGCACCATCTTGAAAAACAATACCCGAACCTCTGACATATGCGCCCGCTTTGGTGGGGACGAATTCACAATACTCGCATCCTCAACCACGGCAGAGGCAGCCATGTGCCTTGCCGAAAAAATTCGTGCAGTGGTAGAAAAAACACCAATTGCGTACGGTGCTTTTACGTTTAATATTACTGTGAGCATTGGCATTGCAGAGATTCCTCAAGAAAACCATTCATGCAGTTCTGCTATGGAAGAAGGCATTCGCGCCGCAGACTGTGCACTGTATACGGCAAAAAAGACAGGCAGAAATCGGGTAGTGCAATGGAGTGGTGAGCAGTGCGACACGGCATAAACTTATGAGTGCAGGAAATTCCACACCAAATCACGCACCAATCGCCCCCATGTCCGCAAGCGTTTGTATCGTTGATGCAACTTTTTAACTTGTGGCTATGTGGCTCGATAAATTTTAATATATATCGGATAGTTACGTGGATTTTTCCAGAAATTCTACCACACGCCACTTTTGGCGATCCCATCCCATGCAAGAAAGGGATAGTCGGACTTTCGTCTAACTATCCCTTATTCTTGGATATATGGTCGGAGCGACTGGATTCGAACCAGCGGCCCCCTGCTCCCAAAGCAGGTGCGCTACCAGGCTGCGCCACGCTCCGAAAAAAAACCCGCGCCGTTGCGGCGCGGGAAAATTGTGGGGCGAAAGATGGGACTTGAACCCACGGCCACCTGGGCCACAACCAGGTGCTCTACCAACTGAGCTACTTCCGCCACGGGAAATTTCATATACGCAGGATATTTTCCTTTGGCAAGCGTTTTTTCTAAAAACCTCTATCTGGATTTTATCTAGAAAAGCAACTACACTCTTTTTCGGTTGTTCGGAGCTGGGGCGCAGACCCGCCAAAGCACCGAGGCAATCCCTCATTTTACAAGCCCTCCGCGCCCAAAGGCGACATACCCGACGCAGACGGCATTTCAGAAGCAAACTTTTTTCGGGGACACTCATGGACAAACTGGTCATCGAAGGCGGCGTTCCGCTCACTGGCGGCATTGATGTCAGCGGCTCAAAAAATGCGGCCCTGCCCATTCTTTTTGCCTGCATCCTGCTGTCAGAGCCTGTCACCATCACCAATGTGCCCAATCTGCGCGATATACACACCACCATCAAGCTCCTGAACATGTTGGGCTGCACCTGCGAATTTGCCGATCACCGGGTGCAGGTGCGGCCCGGCAATTTATTGCCCGAGGCTCCCTATGACCTCGTGCGCACCATGCGCGCCTCTGTTCTGTGCCTGGGCCCGTTGCTGGCCCGTATCGGTCAGGCCCGCGTGGCTCTGCCCGGCGGTTGCGCCATCGGCGCGCGCCCGGTGGATCAACACCTGAAAGGCCTCGAGCTGATGGGGGCGAGCTTCCAGCTTGAAGAGGGGTACATTATGGGGCGCTGCCGCCAGCTCAAAGGCGCGCATATTTCGTTTGACATGCCCACCGTGGGCGGCACGGAAAACCTGCTCATGGCCGCAGCGCTGGCAGAAGGCGAAACAATACTTGAAAACGCCGCCCGCGAGCCGGAAGTGGTCGACCTCGCCAACTTTTTGCGAGCCTGCGGCGCCCACATTGAAGGACACGGCACATCCGTTATCCGCATACAGGGCGTCACCTCGCTGCACGACGGCGAATACGCCGTCATGTCTGACCGCATCGAGGCGGGCACGTTTCTTGTGGCGGCGGGCATCACAGGCGGCGAGCTGATGCTGCGCAACTGCCCTTTCAAAGACCTGGAGGCCGTCATCCTCAAGCTGCGCAGCATGGGCATGGAGATCAGCAGCACGCCCTCGGGCGTACTGGCGCGCTGCGCGGGCCCCCTGCGCGGCACGGACGTAAAAACCCAGCCTTACCCCGGTTTTCCCACCGACATGCAGGCCCAGCTTATGGCCCTCATGTGCATGGCCGAGGGAGCCAGCGTGGTGGAAGAAAGTATTTTTGAAAACCGCTTTATGCATGTTCTTGAACTCATGCGCATGGGCGCGCAGATCAAGGTTTCGGGCCACACCGCCATGGTGCGCGGCGTGCAGAAGCTTACGGGCGCGCCTGTCATGGCCTCTGACCTGCGCGCCAGCGCCTCGCTGGTTCTGGCCGGTCTTGCGGCCAAGGGCGTTACCGAGGTGCGGCGCATCTACCACCTTGACCGCGGCTATGAGAGCATCGAGCATAAACTGAACGCTGTTGGCGCGCGCATCCGCCGCGAGCAGGAATAACGCCTGGGGCGCTCCCTTTTTTTTTGGGGGGGCACCCTGCCTGATGAATGAAGTTTTGCCCGCTGCGCGGGCCTCAGGAGGATTCCATGAAACGACTGGCGCTTTTTATGCTGCTGCTTTGCGTCACACTGCTCAACGGCTGCGCATATTCCGGCTACGGCATCTACGACGATCAGCGTCTGATGGGAACCATGTCGGACGACAAAGAACTCTCCGCCAAAATAAAAACCGCCCTGCTGGACGAGAGCTTTTCCGGCGGATGGTCGGTGGCTGTTTACAGCTTCTACGGACATGTATTTTTGGTAGGCGAAGTGCCCGAACACATGCAGGGCAAGGCTGTGACCATCGCCAACCGCTACAAGCCGCGCTCGGTCACTACGCACTGGTTCACCCCTGCCGCCAGCGACACCAGCAATTTTGTGCTGGCCACCAAGCTGCGCAAGGACCTCATCAGCACCAAGGGCCTTTCGTCCACACGCATAGAGACAGAGGTAAACTCCGGGCGCGTGGTTTTGCTGGGCGTGGTGAAGGATGAGTCGGAAAAGCAGCTCGCCATCCAGGCGGCTCGCGGCGTGACCGGTGTAACCGGTGTTACAAGCTATCTTATGCTGCCCCAAAAGGCGGGCCAGCTTGACAACATGCGTCCTGAGCACGCCGCTGGCGTCAGCCCCATGGACGGAAGTACCGAACCCGCAAGCGGCGGCACCCCTGTCTCCGGCGGCGCTGGCAGTTCAAGCCCGGCCAGCCCAGCTGGCGGCGTAGAGTCGCGCGATCTGCCCTAGGCGTATTGCACGCAAAAAAAGCGACCGACCAATATTGCCCCATAGCTGGGAGTACTTACGGTAAGGTCCAGCAGCACAGCTTGCGCATGGAAAGAAATTTTGCCGCCGCATCACGCTGTGCGCTGGACCTTACCTTGTTAATCTGCAACGCATTTTGCGTAACCAGATCAACAACGTCCCCGTCCAGCTGGCGGGCAGCCGCCATGGACGACATGCACTCCAGCACGCTTGAAAGCTCCATGCCAGGCCGGTAAGGACGGTTTTCCGTCATTGCCGTGAAAACGTCGGCAACCGCCATGACACGCATGGGCAACGATAACTTCTCCGCCCCCAGTCCGTAGGGATACCCCCCGCCGTCCAGCCTTTCGTGGTGCATGCCGCCCCAGTCGCACACGCAGCGAAAGCCCGGTATTGTCCTGAGCAGATCCACGCCTATCTTTGCATGTTCTTTTATTTCTTGCCGTTCCAGACTCGAGAGCGGCCCCGCCTTTTCAAGTATATCCACGGGCACGGCCAGTTTGCCGATGTCATGCAGCAGCCCCGCCATATAAATTGTCAGGCCGTCTTCATCCGAGGCCAGCCCCGTCTGCATGAGAATTGCCTGGGCTGTTCGGGCGACGCCGTGCGAATGCGTTGCCGTAAACGGACTTTTGGAGTCAATAATTTGCGAAAACAGGTCGCACAAAGTCAGCAGGTTTTCTATGGAAAGAATTCCGTTGCCAGCCGTCTGGACAAGATAGGCTTCCATGGCGCTGAGTGACGGATACCGGTCGGTCAGATCGCTGCGCAGGGAGATTTGGGCCAGAGCCTTGAGGCAGGCGGGGGAAAAACTGCCAGCAGTTTCTTCAGCTGCTGCTGCCGCTGCCCATTCGGCAAATGGCAATTCTGGTTGCGCCTGCGCCTGAGCGTCAATAAAATCTGCAAGATAAATGCAATTTGCAGCCAGAGCGTTGTCGTCTATGGCGCCCATGGCCTGCCACGGAGTTTTGCGCAGCAGCACCATATTGCAAACAGCTTCGGGCAGTTTTGCAGTCCTGCAAAAAGCCCAGCCTGCAATGCAATAATCTTCTTTTTCAAAAACTATATTTGTCAATCCGTTCTTTTTAGGAATAGTGCCAATCTCGTGCAACATTGTTGCTACAAGCAGGTATTTTCGTTCCTGCGGCTCCATCTCGCAAAAATTTGCCAACAGTTGCGTCAAATAAGCCACACGTACATTGTGGCCTCTCAAATCATGGTATGCAAGACCCAGGGCCCGTGAAAAACCCGAAAGCAAATCGTAAAGAAAAACTGACTCCATATGCATCACACCTAATCCTGCAGGATTCCTTGACCATTCTATTTTTTCACATCCATTGTTCCTGCACTAAGGGTTATTATTCAAACAGCTCTCGTTTTACACTTTGCCTGCAGAGGACACCCGACGGCAACGCGCTCGCCGCCCCGCGCCGAAAGCATTGCAGGGGGGGCTCTGCCGCAACAGTTCTGCGCTCGGCTAGCCGTTGCGCATTTCCTCAATAAGGCTTGCAAGCTTGCCAGCCTGAACCGCAAGATCGCTCACTGCCTTGGCGGCCTCGGCCATGCCCTCGGCGGTCTGGCGCGACATGTCGTTTACTTCGATAATTGTATGATTGATTTCTTCGCTGGCGGCGGACTGCTCCTCGCTGGCGGTGGCGATGGCATTGGCCTGATCCGCTGTGACCTCGGCCGTGACCACAATTTCGCTCAGTGCCTGACCCGATAGACTGGCGCTCTCCGTGGCGGTGTTGACCTGCTCAACCGCGTTATCCATGGATACGCGGCTCTTGGAGGTACTTTCCTGAATAGCTTTGATCACGCGCCCCACATCAATGGTTGAGGCCATGGTCTTTTCGGCCAGTTTGCGCACCTCGTCGGCAACAACAGCAAAGCCCCGTCCGGCCTCGCCAGCACGCGCGGCTTCAATGGCGGCGTTAAGCGCCAGCAGGTTGGTCTGATCGGCAATGTCCGAGATAACGGTCATGATCTGCGAGACATCTTGCGCGTGGCTGTCGAGCTGCGCCATGTCGTCCTTGAGCTCCATTGAAAGCTGATGCACCAGCTGAATGCTCTGCAGCGAGCTGCCCACGATTGTGGCCCCATGCTCGGCTTTTGCCTTGGTTTCCGCAGAGGCAGAGGAGGCCGCGCCGGCATTTTTAGCAACTTCCTGCACGGTAGCGTTCATTTCGTTCATGGCTGTGGCAGCCTCGCCCAAGCGTTGCGCGGTATGCAACGCGCCCCTGTCGGCCTGCTCGATCTGGGCCGAGAGCTGCGTCGAGGCCGAGCTGACCGCATGGGCAACTTCCTCCAGCTGGGCGGCAGCCGCCAGCATGGCCGACGCTTTTGCCTGAGCTTTGCTTTCCGCTTTTTCGGCATTGCGCATGGCTTCGGTGGCCTTGCCAGCCTGATCATGGGCCTTGACGGATTCGGCCTGCGCTTTTTCCATATTGGCTTTCAGCGATTCCACCATCGAGACTATTGAGCCATAGACGCCAGCCCGGCTGCTGCCGTCGGCAATGGCGTAGTCGCCGTCCACAACCCGGCGGGCAATGGTGTTCAGCTCTCCAGGGTCTTTGCCCAGCTGGCGCATCACGCTGCGCGTCAGCACATAGGTAATCACCACGCTGATAACAATCGCGACCAGGCTGAGAATAAGGCCGGTATTTTGGGCCATGTCCCCAAGCGTTATGGCCTCTTGCATGTTCTCCTTGCTGCTCGCGGCCGTCAGATTGACGAGCTCTTCATACACAGGAGCAAGCTTGCGAAACTGCGGACTATAGTTGGCATCAAACAGCGCTGTGGCCTCGTCAAATTTTCCCTCCGCCACAAGTTTTGTCGCATTTTTCCTCACGGCGCTCATACTTGCAGAAATTTCATCAATCTGGCGCAAAAGATTTTTTGTCTTGACTGCAGTATCACTGTCAAACAGTTCAGTATATTTTAAATATTTTCTTTTACCGTCAGCTATCTTTTCCAGTGAGTCTTTAATACTTGAGCCATAAGTTTCTGCGGCAGACTCATTACGTTTAAGCAACATGGTAGTCAGATTTGTCCTGACTTCCCAAAAATTCAAATGCATAGTTCCAACTGCTATAACAGCTGGAATATACGCTTTATATACGTCATCAATGCTTTCATTCATCCGGGAAGTGCTGAACATTGAAGCTGCAGAAATAGCCACAATAACAATTATCATGCCAGCAAAAGACATGATAAGCTTTGTTGATAACCGCATCTTTTGTCTCCGCCATACGTGAATGTTACTTGTCGTCGATCAGAACATGCTAACTTTTCCGCAAAAGCAATCTTTGAGTATTTGCCGATGCCAATCAGATTGTTGGCGTGCATATCTCAATTCAGCAGCTCCAAAATCCCGCAGACAGCACGTATTGTGCGCGCAATTTACGTGCATTCAATAGTTACTATGCTATCTAGCGACATTCATCTGCCATTACTCTATTTTAGTAGGTTACCAGCAAGAATGGGTAAAATATTATTTTTGCATACTGCATGCACTCAGCAAATACTTGAATTTATATTGATTTATTGACAAAATTGAGTTATTCTACCATGCAAAAACCATTATGCAACAACGCATTGGCACAGTGAAATAAACCTTTAAAGTCAAAACAAACACCGAGCCATACCATTTCAAATTGAATGATTACTGTGTCTAAAGATTCCACCAACAGAACTAATTTGCCCTTGATGCATTAGGTACGGCCATGGAAATTAAACATCTTAAAACGTTAATGATGGTTGCATCAACAAGGAGCATCTCAAAGGCATCCAATCAACTGCATCTCTCACAGCCATCAGTAACAAGAATAATACAAGAAATTGAAAGCATTGTTGGAGTACCGTTATTTTCAAGAACAAAAAACGGTATGGTTCTTACTGGAGCTGGAAAAAATTTTTATACGCAGGCAACGCGCATTGTTTCAACACTTCATGATGTTGTTGCAGAGTTAAAAGCTCCATATGAAAGCAATATAATAAATATTGGCTTTTGCCCAAGCGTTCTCATATTCGATTTTATTGAGCAACTACGATACAGCAATTACCGCATGGATTATATCCGGTTTCATGAGCTTTCCGAAAAACGTCAGATCCTTGCACTGACAAACAAGTACATTGATATTTCGATAGCGCGGAGCCTAAATGCTGGCAGTATGATGGGGTTGGAGCAGATTATTCTGAACAAAACAGAGCTTTTTGCCGTTATCCCGGCATCTCACAGGCTCTCAGGCAAAAAGATGATCAGCCTGGACGAACTTAAAAACGATCCCTTTGTTGCATTGTCCGAAAAATCATTTCCTACATACAGCAACAACATAGTAAATATCTGCAAAAAATATGGTTTTACACCCAATATTACTTTTCAGGCAAATGGATATATAGCGGCGCTTGCGACAATTTCAGCAGGTGCGTGTGTTGGAATTTTTCCAAGAAACATTGTCAATTCAATTGTTCCAGGATACGTATACGTACCAATCCACAGCAATAAAGATTTTATTGATATATCGTGCTATATACGAAAAAACGAAACAAGGGCTGAAGTTCTTGACCTTGTTGCAAGAGTACAGGATCAGTTTCGAAGCAGATAATTGTGGTTGTCGGGCGTTAAGGTCGCTGCAAAAAACCTTCCCGACCAGTTTCCGCGCACTGGGCCCATGACGTGGGCAAAAAAACAGCCCCGCCGGGGCCTCTGAAAAGGCGCGCTCGGCAGGGCACTAAACACGACTGCAAAAATGCGACAACGTGCGCTACGGTTCCCTGGGCCAGCTGTTTGCCCGCAGTTTTTCACCCAGCCGCAGCAGTACAGGGTTCGCCTGCGCTTCAAAATCCTGCCAGCCGTTCTCGGCATAGGCCAATAGAGCGCCCACCGTATCCAGCGCTTCCTCAACACTGTCCACCCAGCCGCTCACCGCGCCGTGCAGCATGAGCCCCGGCCCCTCCAGCGGCCCGCGAATGCCCAGCACGGGCACTCCGGCCCCGGCGGCCAGCCCCACCTCAACACCCGCGTCCTGACCTGAAGCGCCGTAATAGATGACCAGATCGGCCGTCAGGCAGGCGTGGCGACAAAAGGCGTACACCTCGCCGCCGTCGCGGTCCGTATCCATCCAGATGCGGCGTTCCGCCGGGGTCAACCCCGGAGGGGGAACGGCCTTGTCCGTCCAGTCCAGCATACGGCAGCCCATGCTCCGCAGCTCGCGGCCCAACAGTCGCACGCCGTGCTTGTGTTTGAAAGACCCCGCAACATAGATGATCAACGCAGCCATGCAACATCCTTTACGGCAATGAAATGAACCCGGATTGCGATTAAAATTCTATACCTGGCGCGGCCTTTACGCCCGTGCGCCATGGGTGCTTGATTTCCGTCATGGAGGTCACAAGGTCGGCCGACTCCACCAGCCAGTGGGGAGCATTGCGGCCAGAGAGAACCAGATGCCGGTTGCTGGCGCGGGCAAGCGCCATAATCTGTTCCAGCTCCTGCTGCTCGAGAATGCCCGCGCTGAGCGCGTAGAGGGTTTCATCCAGCACCAGCATGTCCACCTGTTCAAGCTGTACCTGCGCCCATGCAACAACGCTCAGGGCGGCCTCGCGGTGCGCGGGGCGGTCCGCATCGTTGCGCAAAAAGCCAAGCCCCCCCGCAAAAAACCGCCCGTCGAGCAGTTTGGCAAGCATGGCCTGCTCGCCCGCCTGCCCGTCGCGCTTCATAAACTGCCCAAAGGCCACGCTCAAGCCCTGCCCCATGGCGCGTACGGCCTGCCCCACGCAGGCGCTGGTTTTTCCCTTGCCGTCGCCCGTGTACACAAGAATCATTATTCCCAGACTCCCGGAATCTGCTCGCCGCACGAGGGGCATTTGCCGCCCACGCCGTGCAGCCGCGTTGCGTAGACATCCCGCTCAATAACCATAGCTCCGCACGAGGGGCAAAAGGTGTTGCTGCCCAGGGCGCTGCGGGCGTTGCCGATATATACGTGCTGCAACCCGGCCTGCCGCCCGATGTTGCGGCTTGCCTCAAGTGTAGCCAGCGACGTGTCGGGATGGTTTGCCATGAGATGCGCGCCGTGAAAACCCGAGACATGCCAGGGGGTTTCCGGCCCCAGTTCGTCCCGAATAAATGCCGCCAGATCCGCCAACTCGGCGGGGCTGTCGTTGACGCCCGGTATAACCAGGGTTGTGACCTCAAGCCACCAGCCAAGTTTTTTTATGACCTTGAGGTTTTCAAGCACAGGCTGCAGGTGGGCTCCGCAATATTTGCGGTAAAAATCCTCGCTGAAGGATTTTAAATCCACATTGGCGGCGCAGATGCACCGGCTCAGCGCAGAAAGGCAGTCCTTGGACATGTACCCATTGGTGACAAGCACGCTGCGTATGCCCTTTTTGGCCGCAATGCCCGCTGTTTCGTACAGCAGCTCAAAAAAGACCGTCGGCTCGTTGTAGGTAAAGGCCATGCTCTGGGCATGATTGGTGAGGGCCAGCGCCAGCAGATCCTCGGGCGCAGCGCGCTTGCCGGGCACGATGCCGTTTTCCGGCACATGCGCTATGCTGCTGTTCTGGCAGAATTTGCACGAGAAATTGCACCCCGCGCTGCCCACGGAAAAAATCTGGCTGCCGGGCAAAAAATGGTACAGGGGCTTTTTTTCCACAGGGTCCATGCCCACAGCAGTGACAACCCTGCTGACCAGCGAAACAAGCTCGCCCCGCAGGTTGACGCGTACACCGCAAATGCCCTTGCCCCCCTTGCGCAACCGGCAACGGTGGGCGCACAGGCGGCACAACACTGATCCATCAGGCTGAGAATCCCATAGCGCGGCAAGCATGCTAGCGTCTCTCCCTTCCATCGCGGCTTCTGTCCGCGTCGCGCTGGTCATAGGGTGCATTGCCCTGAGGGCCAGGGCGGGCATCGTACCTGTCGCCGCTATGACGCCCGTACCCGTCGTCGTAGCCTCGCTCCTCATGCCGCCTGTCGTCATGGCGATGCCGATGCTTGTCGGCAGGCATGCCGGGTTGCCAGGTGACAGAGGGCGAAACGTAGGGCTGGCCGGGGCGCGGCATGGGGCCGTAGGGGCTGGGGCCCCAGGGCCTGCCGTTGGGGTAGATTTGCGGGGCCACAAAAATGGTTCCGTAGTCCGGCTGGTCCTGCTGGCTGGGCGGCACCACAGAGGTGACGATGTCGCCGGTCAGCGGATCGCGGTACTGGCTGACGCTGCCCCTGTCGTCAAAATTGTTTCCCTGCAGCTGCCCTGTGCCGTAGACGACATCGCCTCCCTGCCCCTGAGCGTCAAAAGCAGCAGCTGGCGGATAAGAGCCTGGCGCATAGCCCGGCGGCGGCGCATAGCCGGGGACATAGCCAGCCGGCGGCAATGGCGGCGGTGCAAAACCAGCCGCGGGATTTACCGGGGCGCTGGCGGCCGGATTGGCGGCCGGATTGACGGCCGGATTGTCGGCAGGGTTGGCAGCCGGGGCTGCGGACGGGGAACTTGCAGGGTCAGATACGGGGGGCAGCGCCCCCAGTGCGGAATAGGGCATCATGGTTCCCGACGGGGAGGACGGGGGCCATGGCGTTGGCTGGCCGGGCCCTGTTTGCCCGGGCGCATATTGGCCCGCCCCGTTTTGTCCCGAGGCGTTTTGGCCGGGGGCGGCTTGCCCAGGCTGGCCTTGCCCCGTGGGCTGTCCAGCCGTCTGCGGCTGGGGCGAGCCGTTCTGGGTCTGCCCAGGCACCCCGGCGGCAGGCCCTGCGGCTCCTGCCGCGCCCGATTGCGCGGGCTGGTGGGGCGAGACAGGCCCCAGCTTTGCGCTGGTGACAGGCGCGCGGTATTCAGCCGCGTTTTCTGGCGTGTTTTCTGCCGCGCGGGGCGCGTCGGGAGAAACGAACGTCAGTACGGCGCAGAAAAAGCTCAGATAGATGTATCCACGCATGGCTACGCTCCTTACCCCTCCGGCTTTATCCTAGCAGCGGCGGCACAGCCGGTCTATGAAAAAACACGCGGGGGCGGCCTTAAAAAGTCGCTTGGGGTTTGGCCGAACCTGTGTTATGTAGCGCAGATTCAAAGGAGGCAACGGATGTCCAGCGACCGCGCAAAAGCCTACACCCAGGCAGGCGTTGATATAGAGGCGGGAAACTCACTGGTTTCTCGCATCAAAGGCATGGTTCAGAGCACGCAGACCAGAGGCGTCATTTCCGATATTGGCGGCTTTGGCGGCCTGTTCCGGCCTGACCTCAACGGCATGACCGAGCCTGTGCTGGTTTCTTCCACCGATGGTGTGGGAACCAAGCTCAAAGTGGCTTTTGCCTGCAACAAGCATGATACCGTGGGCATCGACCTTGTGGCCATGAGTGTCAACGACATTTTGGTCCAGGGCGCCACCCCCCTGTTTTTTCTAGACTATTTTGCAACCGGCAAGCTTGATGTCGACACGGCCCAGACCGTCATCGGCGGCGTGGCCGAGGGCTGCCGGCAGGCCGCATGCGCCCTGCTCGGCGGCGAAACCGCTGAAATGCCCGACATGTACGCGCCGGGCGAATACGATCTGGCCGGTTTTTGCGTAGGCATTGTGGACAATGCCAAGCTTATCGACGGCTCGGGCATTCAGGTGGGCGACAAGATCATCGGCATCGCCTCGTCGGGCCTGCATTCCAACGGTTATTCGCTGGCCCGCAAGGTGCTTGACCAGAGCGGCCTGGCCTTTACCGACCCCTTCCCCGGCGGGGACGGAGCAACCGTGGGCGACGTGCTGCTGACCCCCACCACCATTTACGTGGAGGCCGTGCGTCCCCTGCTGCGCGACATGAACGTAAAAGGCATGGCCCACATCACGGGCGGCGGTTTTTACGACAATATCCCCCGCGTACTGCCCTCGCAGGTAGAGGCGCGCATCAATTTTGGCAGCTGGCAAATGCCCCAGGTCTTCAACTGGCTCAAAGAAACGGGCGACCTCAGCTGGCCGGAAATTTTGCAGATATTCAACGGCGGCATCGGCTTTGTGCTGGTGGTGCCTGCCGACCAGGCCGAGGAAGCGATCAACCGCATCCAGGCCTTCAGGCTGCGGGCTTGGTGCATAGGCGACATAGCCCGCCGCGCCAAGGATGACGCGCAGGAACAGGTCATCATCAACTTCTAGCCAAACACGGGCCGCGCGGTTGTTCCGCGCGGCCCTTTCCATCAGGAGCACCTTATGAACAGCACCATCAGCTGCCTTGGCAACGTCATCTGGTTTTTATGCGGCGGCATTGTCATGGGGCTTGTGTGGTGGCTCTACGGGCTGCTCTGCTTTATTTCCATAGTGGGCATACCCTGGGGCAAAGCCTGCTTTGTCATGGGCAGCTTTGCCTTTTTTCCTTTTGGCAAAATGCCCGTGGCGCGTGACGTGCTCACAGGCATGCAGGATGTTGGCACCGGCCCCTGGGGCACGGTTGGCAACATAATATGGCTTGTGCTGGCTGGCGTATGGATTGCCATGGGGCATCTGATTTCCGCCGCCATGTGCGCGGTCACCATCATTGGCATCCCCTTTGCCTGGCAGCATGTAAAGCTTGCGGCTCTGGCACTTTGCCCCATTGGCAAAACCATTGTGCCTGCCCCGCTTGCCGATGCCGCTGAGCGTGCCGCCGCTGAGCGCGGATTTCGCGAGGGGCGCTTTTAGGCTGCCGCTAAGGGCCCTTGCAGCCGATTGCCCCAGCTGGACTGTATTTGAGGCTGGCAGCTGCCGAGCAGGCATTTGTGTAATGGGATGCCGCCGCGCCGTCATTGTCCGTAACGGGCCGCGCGGGGGACACGTATGGCCGCATGCGTCAGTCCGGCTTCCGGCTTACGCCTGCCTGTCGGTATTGTCTCCAAACAGCTCCGCCATCTGGCGGGCGTAAAACCGCTTCATATATTCCACATCAATCTCTGGCGAGTTTTTGCCGCGCAGCAGATTGACAACCAGGGCGGCCCCCATCAGCTGCGCCAGTATCAGCTCGGCCCGCGCCGCCCGCTGCTCGCCCGGCAGTATGGCCATGATCTGCTCGCGCACGGCGTCGTAGGTTTGCGCCATCACATCGGACACGTTGGGGTCCAGCGCAGAAAGCGCCGTGATGCGAAAATCCGTCACCCAGGCGCTTTGTGCGCCGTCGCTCAGTATGCTGTTCATGGCCAGGGTGGTCCTTTCCAGGGGCGGCGCGTCGGGCAGGGACGCGTTGCCCTCCTCGTTGAGCAAGGCTGCCACCTCAAGAAAGAGATTGCGCTTTGAACCAAAATAACGGCTGATCAAAGCCGGGTTTACCCCTGCGGCAGCGCCAATTTCCCGAATCCCCACGCTGACATAATTGGCTCCGGAAAAGAGCCGTCGCGCGGCCTGGAGCAAACGCATACGAGTTTCTGCGGCATTGCGCTTCTGATGCGGCACTACGACTTTTTTTTGATCGGCAATCATTACTACCCCTTGCAGTTATCGTGCATTGACACAGCTGCAGTGTCGGCACTAACATTTATTGTAATCAATCGATTATACATTTTTCAAAAAAATGCAAGCCCCGGCTGCACTGGAGGAATCATGCACAAAAGGATACTGCCGCAGGTCGCGGCAATAGCCATTATACTTGTTACGGCCTTTGCCGCGCAGGCAGAGGAAAACAAGGGCGACAGCAACAGGTGGGGATTCAACCTCGGCGTTGGCGCGACAGTTTCCACTAGTGAGTACCGGGGCGTGGAGCGGTTGGGCACAGCGTTGCCACTGCTGGGGTATGAAGGCGAATGGTTGTATCTGCGGGGGCTGAACGGCGGCGTGCATCTGTTCAAAAACGAGAACCACGAGCTCAATGTGCAGCTTTCGTATTTGCCGCAGCACTTCACTGCATCGTGGAGCGAAAACTCAGCCATCAAAAAACTGGACGACAGGTATTCCACAGCCATGGCGGGCATCAACTATCGCCTGCGCACCGACCTGGGAGTGCTGGCGGCGACACTTTCGACAGACGCTCTGGGCGTAAACAACGGCTTGATGGGCGAGGCCTCGTACGCGTACCCGATCCGCCTTGTGGACATGTCGATCATTCCGGCTCTGGGCGTGCAGTGGACCGATGCAAACTATAACGACTACTACTACGGCGTAAGCAAAAGCGAGGCGCAGGCCAGCGGTCTGAGCCACTATTCGCCAGAAGGATCAGTGGCCCCATACGGAGAGCTGACAATGCGCCTGGGGCTTACTGAACGCTGGAGTGTCTTTGTGAACGGCAAGGCGCTTTTTTTGGGCGACGAGGTGAGCAACAGCCCCATGGTTGAGCACAGCAACAAGTATTCGCTGAGCGGGGGCTTTTTGTACGCATTTTAACTCTGAGCAGGGGGTTGATCCCATGGGGACAACCATGCGTTTTCAGGGAGATTGGCCCTTGCGGGCTTTTGCCGCGGCCTGCGATGGCCTACCGCTCGGAGGCGCACCCCCCCTGACACAAATGACTGGGGCCAAAAGGTACAAGCCTGCCCGCGGCAAAGGCGTTGAGACAGTCTGCCACGCTGGGCAGGTTGGCATTGTAGTACACGGCTATGCCTGCCTCCTGCAAAGCCCGCAGGGGGCGCATGCCCATGCCGCCCGCCAGCAGTGTGGTTACCCCAAACCGCAAAAGGGTCTGTACCGGCCCCGCGCAGTCGCCCCCCTGATGCATGGGGTTGGGCTGCACGCTGATTTCTGCAATCTTGCCGTCTTCCACCCTGGCGAGGGTATAGAGCTGACATCGGCCAAAGTGCCCGCAGGGCGCGGCATCCGGGCCGCCGGGCGTCAGACTGGGCACAGCCACAAGCATACCGCCCGGCGCGGCAGGCTCAGGCTCCGCATCTGAGTCCAGAGCGCAAACCCCGCCCTCAATACGCAGGGCCTGCCCCAGCACCAGGGCCTGGGCCACGCCCCGCCGCGCACGGCGCAAAAGCCTGCCAAAAGTATGCCGCGAAACCCCCATGCGGGCAGCGGCCTCATCCATGTTCAAATCTTCAAAATCGGCAAGTCGCAAGGCCTCCAGGCCATCCAGAGACAGCACCACTTCCTCAAGTTCGTGCAGAGGGATACCGGCGGGTTTAAAACAGCTGTTTTTCGGCAGGGCGCTGACACGCCTGCAATGACAAGGTCTTGGCATAATTTCCCAGCAATATGGTTTTATTTGAGAATAAGCCAATGAGTGGGCATGCGCAAGAGGCCAGCCGTGGGGCGTGCGCATTGGCCACAGGCCGCATCGCGACCCACAGTGCCGATACGCCATGGCCGACAGTCAACAGCAAACCATGGCTGGCGCGGCAAAAACCGCTGCAGCAAATGACCGGGCCTTAACCGGGAGGGGTAAACCCGGTTCAGGCCCGGTCATTTGCTAGACCGCTCAGGCTCCGACACGTATACGGACGTGTTGCTTACGCCTGAAGCTCCGCCAACAGATGGGCCAGACGCCGGGCGTCGTCAGCCGAGGGCTGCGAAGGCAAGGCGGCAAGTATGCCCAGGCCCTCCATGGCGTCGTGAAAGACATCTTCGGCCATATCCGTCACCACTGCCGTATGCACCAGTGCGTTGACGCGCATGATGCCGATGACCTCATGCCGCGCTTCTTCCTGCGAGGCCGCATCAACCACAATCAACGCAGGCGTCTGCCGCTGCATGCCCGCCTGGCGCGCTGCGGCGTCAGCCACAAGGGTAACGGCGCAGCCCTGCCGTTCAAGTTCTTCCACAAAGGCTGCAAATACGGCGGGACGCGCTGTCTGCAACAGTATGGAGCGCTTCATGGCAGCCTAATGCCCGCCGCCGCAGGTGTGCTCGGGCGTGAATTCTATCAGCTTGCCCTGGCAAAAGGCCTGTACGGCCGCGCCCACAGTGGGTTGATTGCCCGCAAAATACACGCTTATGCCCATCTGGTTAAAACCCATGAGCGGGCGCATGCCCATACCGCCCGCCAGCAGCGCAGTAACGCCGTGCGCTGCCAGATGCTGCACCGGGGCCATGCAGCCGCCCTGCTGGTGCGGGATAGATTCGAGGGTAGACTGGGCTACGACCTTGCCGTCTTCCAGCTCGACAATGGTGTAAATGTCGCAGTGACCAAAGTGCATGCCCATGCCGGAATCCATGCCGCCGGGCATCTGCGAGGGAATCGCCAGAATAGTCTTGCTCATGATTTCATCCTTTTACAGAGTGTTTATTGCGCCCCGTCGCTCCGGCTGCGCTGCCAGAGCGCACACGCGCTCCCAGGCTGCTGCCAGTATCCCGGCAAGGGCTGAATTTTCTTCGGTAAGTGCGTGCCGCCGCACCATGGCTTGCGTCACCAGCGGGCTGAAGGGCATATCGCCCAGCAGGTGGTGACCGCTCTCGGCGGCCATGGCGTGGATACGGGAGGTCTCGTCGGCATTCAGGTCGGACTTGTTGACAAGCACCGCTACAGGAATGCGAAAATGCGCGCACAGCTCGGCAACACGGCCAAAGTCGTGCCGCCCCGACGGCGTGGGTTCCACCACCGCCACGGCCAGCGCCGCGCCCGAAAGCGAGCTGATGACGGGGCACCCCACGCCGGGCGAGCCGTCGCACAGCACAAACTCCGCCCCCATGGCGGCAGCCTTGTCGCGCGCCTGCCGCTTGAGCAGCGCGACGAGCCTGCCGGAATTTTCCTGCCCCGGGTCAAGCTGGGCGTGCACAAAGGGGCCAAATCGGGTATCGCTCACGTACCACACCCCGCAGCGCCGCTCGGGAAATTCCACAGCCTGCGCCGGGCAAAGCTTGTAGCATACGCCGCAACCCTCGCAGCCCAGCTCGTCAATGGTGTACGCGCCGTCTACGAGCCGCACGGCGTCAAACCGGCACAACTCGGCGCAACGCCCGCAGCCCGTGCAGGCCGCAGCATTTATGCGGGCCGTATTGCCCGAGATAAAAACCTCGCGCTGCCGTACCTGGGGGTCCAGCAAAATGTGCATGTCGGGCACATCTACATCCAGATCGCAGAGCACGGCCTTTTGCCCCTGCGCATGCGCAAGGGCCGCAAATGCGGCGCAGACGGTGGTTTTTCCCGTGCCGCCCTTGCCGCTGACAACAACAATTTCACGCATGGCCCGCGCCCTCCGCAAAAGTACGCAGTTTTGCCGCCAATCCGGCAAAGCGCTGCCGCCATTCCCGCCCGGTCGCGCCCTGAGCCTCTGTGGGCGGCAAACCGCACGCGTAGGCCTCCGCGGCTTCGCGCTGAAAAGGCAGCTCGGCCAGCACCGGCAACCCGGCCCCTGCGCACCATGCCCGCAGCTCGTCCTCGCAAGCCAGGTTGCCCTCCATGCCCACGCGGTTCATGACCACGGAGACGGGTCGCCCGAGCTGTGCAAAGGCAGCGTGCGCCAGCTTGAAATCATAAAACCCGAAAGGCGTCGGCTCCGCCACCAGCAGCACGGCGTCAGCGCCGCGAGCAGCTGTCATGGCTGGGCAACTCACGCCGGGCGGCGCGTCCATAAGCACATCCACCGGGTGCGCCCGCAGCAGGTCGGCAAGCTTGCGCTCCTGCGCGCGCAGGAGCGGCGGGGTCATGGCCTCGCCCACGCGGGTGCGGCCCATAAGAAAAGGCACAGACCGCTCTCCAGCCCGGACCTTGCCCAGCAGCAGCGCACCCAGCTCACGCCGGGCCACTCGCAGGGCATGCTCTGGGCAGACCGCAAAGCAGCCGCCGCAGCCGTGGCACATCTCCTGAAAATACACGGGCTTTGCGCCCAGCATGGCTATGGCCCCATAGGCGCACATGGGGCGGCACGCCCCGCAGCCCGTGCAGACATCTGCCGCAAGCTCCGGAACCTCAAGGAACACGGGTTCCGGCGGCTCAAGGTCGGGATGCAGCAAAAGGTGCAGGTTGGGGGCCTCCACATCGGCATCCGCAAGCAGCAGTTCGCCCGCCCACTGACCGGCAAGGCAGGCCGTCACCGTGGTTTTGCCCGCCCCACCCTTGCCGCTGGCAATTACAATGCGCATAAGGTCTACTTGTTGGGCGCCGAGGCCGGGCTGACCGAGCCATCAGCAAGGCAGCGCACGGCGTCGCCAACGCTGCGGTTTTCCATGTCCTGGTACACGTCAAGCCCTGCCGCCTTAAGCGCCATAAAGGCCTTGGGCCCCACATAGCCGCTCATGACCGCCTGCACGCCCAGACCGGCCAGTTTCTCCGCCGTCTGGATGCCCGCGCCCTGAGCCGCAGCCTGCGATGCGCCGTTATCCACATAGTCTGCCTGCATGGTTTCCATATCAACAATGACAAAACCGCCAGCCCGGCCAAATCGCGGATCCACCTGCGAGTCCAGCCCCGGCCCTTCACTTGAAACGGCAACTTTCATGTGTGCTCCCTTATTTTTGCTCAAATGAGCATAACCTTGCATGCGGGATTGTCAAGCGCAAAAAATGCCGCCGCACCAGTTTTTGCTGATGCGGCGGCTGCACCGCCATTGGCGGCCGGGGGGGAAGAAAAACTATCTGTTCACATAAAAGTCGAGGGGCTTTACCCTATAGCTGTTGACTGGCATGAGGTCTGTGGTCACGTAGCCGGGCTTTGCATTGATCAGGTCGGGGATGCGGTTGACGATGGTGGCGCAGGTCAGCTCCACGGTGGCGGGCTGGGTAATAACCACCTGCGTGTCCGGCTCGCCCATGAGGGTCCAGTCGTTGCGGTCAACCTCGCCGGGGGCGTAGACCTTGCCCACGCACTCGCTTTCAATGACGATGCCCTCCTGCGTTTCGGTGGTCACCACAGCGGACATGCCTGTGGCGTGCCCGGCGGGAATGGTCATGCCCAGAGTTTCGGAATGCAGCTCGGTGGCGTGGGTCTGCGGCACGCACTTTTGCACCTGGCTTTTGACTGTAAGGCCAAGGCGCTCTGCCAGCCAGCCGTTGACGTTCCACATGTAGGACGGCAAAAACTCGCCCCGCTCGATCAGCGCTTGCCGTTCGGCGGACGAAATGGCGTCGGCTGCGGCAATTTCCTTTTCAAACGCGAGCAGATCAAGGCCAGCGCCGTGCACCTTGGCCAGCGCGATGCCGTAGTCTTCCACATTATAGCTGGAGCTGCCCTTTATTTTGCTGATGCTGTGCATGGCCCCGGCCAGCGTGGCGATCAGGTTGCCCCAGAACACGTCCTGATAGCCCGAGCCGCAAATGGTGCAGCCGGTCTTTTTGGCCATGGCGTCCACCTCGCGGGTGAGCACGGGCGACGAATTCATGGGGAATATGGCTTCCTCATTGGTGGTGATGGCATTGACGCCGTTTTCTGCGCAGACCATGAGCGCATCAATGATGTCGCGCATCAGGCTCATGGTGGTGATGATGCAGGCACCGGGCTTCAGGGCCGCAAGCGTCTTGCCGGCCTCTTGCGCGTGCCGCACCACAACGCCCCTGTCCGGGCCGCCTATGATCGACCCGATATCGCGCCCCACCACCGCCGGGTTCACGTCAAAGGCTGCGACAATTTCCGCACCTTTTTCATATACATATCGCATTGAATACTTTGACATCTTTCCACAACCATACTGGGCAATCCGCAATTTGCTCATGAGTTTCCTCCTGGTTTGGATATTCATTATGCTGAAATTATCTTTCAACTACAGCATACGCCCAGCTTGTGAAAAAACAAGCATGTCACGAATGGGGGGAAAATAGCGCTTCTTCGGCAGCACGCCAGAACCAGGGCAAGCCCGTCGCAATGGCGCCCCCCGGCCATGTTGGCGTCGTCAATGGATGTGCCCAGCAACATTGCCGAAAGCGCCATGCCAGACAGACAGACAAACGGCCCAAGCCATGACCCGCAGCACGCAAAAAGCCCCCGAATCCAAAGACCCAGGGGCTTCAATCAACCAGCAGTTTTGCCCGCCGCAAGTGCGGGATTAAGGGCAGGCGCGCGGTGCGCGACGAGGTAAAGGGGCCTAGCCCCTGTCTTCCAGCGCTGCCACAGAGGGCAGCACCTTGCCTTCAAGCAGCTCCAGCGACGCGCCGCCGCCGGTGGAGATATAGCCCATCTTTTCCGACAGTCCGTATTTTTCCACCGCCGCCACAGAATCGCCGCCGCCCACAACCACAAAAGCCTTGGAATCGGCAAGATAGTGGGCCAGAGCCTTGGTGCCTTCGCCAAAGGGATCGGTTTCAAACGCGCCCACAGGGCCGTTCCAAACCACTGTGGCCGCCTTGGCGAGCAGCTTTTTGTACTGCATGACCGTATCGCGCCCGATGTCTAGAATCATCTGGTCTGCGGGCACGTCGCCCACGGCGCGGGTGGTTACCGCCTGGCCGGGGGCCAGTTCTTCGGCTGTGACCACATCCACGGGCAGGGGCAGCTCCCTGTTCAGGTTTTTGGCCTGCTCCATGATGCGTTTGGCTTCGGGCACCAGCTCTTCTTCATACAGCGACTTGCCCACCATGTACCCGGCAGCCGCCAGAAACGTGTTGGCAATGCCGCCGCCCAGAATAAGCACGTCCACTTTTTCAAGCAGGTTCTCGAGCAGAGCCAGCTTGGTGGACACCTTTGAACCGCCGATAATGGCGGCCAGCGGGCGGGCGGGGTTGTTCAGCACCTTGGCAAAGGCGGTAAGCTCGGCCTGGAGCAGCGGCCCGGCGCAGGCCACCTTGGCCACGCGCACCGCGCCCTCGGTGGAGGCATGCGCCCTGTGGGCCGCCCCAAAGGCATCCATCACATACACGTCGCCCAGTGCGGCAAGCTGCGCGGCCAGAGCGGGGTCGTTCTTTTTTTCGCCCTTGAGAAACCGTACGTTTTCAAGCAGGGTCACCGCGCCGGGGGCCGCTTTGGCCTCGTCCAGCGTAGCAGCCAGCGCAACGGGCTTGCCCAGCAGTTCCGAAAGGCGCGCCGCCACAGGTTTGAGCGAAAACTGCTCTTCGTACTGCCCCTCGGTGGGCCGCCCCAGATGCGACAGCAGCACTACGCCAGCGCCCTTCTCCAGAGCCATGCTGATGGTGGGCAGCGAAGCGCGGATGCGCTTGTCGTTGGCAACCTGTCCGTCCTTCATTGGCACGTTGAGGTCTTCACGGATCACAACGGTTTTGCCCGTAAGGTCCAAATCCTGCATTTTTTTGATAGGCATATGCGTTCTCCCTGTCAGAGAATTTGCTTTGTTGGGCAGGCCGGCTACTTCGCGCCCTGCTGCAAAAGGTCTTCCGCCAGTTCCAGCACATGCGCCACGGTAAAGCCCAGGCGCTCAAAAATAATCTTGGCGGGAGCGGACGCGCCAAAGCGCTCCATGCCGACCACCGCGCCGTCCAGCCCCACATACTTGCGCCAGTAATCCGCAGCGGCGGCCTCAATGGCTATGCGGGCGCGCACGCCGCGTGGCAGCACGCTCTCCTTGTAGGCCGCGTCCTGCGCGTCAAAAATTTCGGCGCAGGGCATGGAAACCACGCGGGCCTTGCGCCCGTCGGCTGTCAGCTGATCGGCCGCTTCAAGGGCAAGGGACACTTCCGAGCCAGTGGCAATAAGAATGATCTCGGGCGTGCCGTCGCACTCGCGCAGCACATAGCCGCCGCGCGCAATGGCCGCCACCTGGGCGTCGCTGCGCTGGCAGAAGGGCAGATTTTGCCGCGAGAGCGAAAGCCCCGTGGGAGTGTGCACGCTCTCAATGGCGCTACGCCAGGCCACGGCGGTTTCCACCGTGTCGCAGGGCCGCCAGAGATTGAAATTGGGCATGAGGCGCAGCATGCCAAGCTGTTCCACAGGCTGGTGGGTGGGGCCGTCCTCGCCCACGCCGATGGAGTCGTGCGTCAGCACCCACACCGAACGGATGCCCATGATGGCCGCCAGACGCAGGGCGTTTTTGGCCTGATCGGCAAAAGACATGAACGTGCCCGCGTAGGGGATAAAGCCCCCGTGCAGGGCAAAGCCGTTCATGATGGCGCTCATGCCGAATTCGCGCACGCCGTATGAAATATAGTTGCCCTCGTGGCTCTGGATGTCCAGATGCACGGAAGAGCTCGTCAGCGTGCCCACAGAGCCGGTAAGGTCGGCGGAGCCGCCCACCAGTTCGGGCAGGCGCGGCACAAGGCACTCAAGGGTTTTCTTGGAGGCCACGCGCGTTGCCGTGGTTTCGGCCTTGCTTACGGCCTCCGCCACCATATTTTGGGCGATACCCGCCCAGTCGGCGGGCAGGTCGCCGCGCATGCGGCGGGTAAACTCGGCGGCCAGCTCGGGGTTGGCCTTGGCGTACGCCGCAAAGGTGTGCTCCCAGGCGGCCTCGGCGGCCTTGCCCTTTTCACGCGCGTCCCAGGCGTCGTACAGCTCCTGCGGCATACTGAAGGGAGCTTCGGTCCAGCCAAGGGCCGCGCGGGTGGCGGCAATGCCCTCGTCCCCGAGGGGCGAGCCGTGGCAGGAGGAGGAGTCGGCCTTGGGCGAGCCAAAACCGATGTGCGTACGGCAGATAATCAGACTGGGGCGGCTGTGATCGGCCTTGGCCTCGGCAATGGCTGCGTCAAGCGCGGAGGCGTCGTGCCCGTTGATGGGGCCGATAACCTGCCAGTGATAGGCGCGAAAGCGCGCTGCCACATCCTCGTTGAACCAGCCGTCGATCTTGCCGTCAATGGAGATGCCGTTGGAATCGTACAAGGCAATGAGCTTGCCCAGGCCCCACGTGCCGGCCAGCGAGCAGGCCTCGTGCGACACGCCTTCCATCAGACAGCCGTCGCCGGTAAACACATAGGTGTGGTGATCCACAACCGTATGCTCGGGCGTATTGTAACGGGCGGCCAGCATGCTTTCGGCAAGGGCCATGCCCACGGCGGAAGAAATGCCCTGCCCCAGGGGGCCGGTGGTCATTTCGATGCCCAGGTCGGGTTCATATTCCGGGTGACCAGCCGTTTTGGCTCCCCACTGGCGAAAATTGCGCAGCTCTTCCATGGGCAGGTCGTAGCCCGTAAGGTGCAGCAGGGCGTACAGCAGCATGGAGGCGTGGCCGTTGGAAAGCACAAACCGGTCGCGGTCAAACCAGCGGGGGTTGGAGGGATTGTGCTTGAAACCGTGACGCCACAGGGCTTCGGCCATGTCGGCCATACCCAGAGGAGCGCCGGGGTGGCCGGAGCGGGCTTTTTCAATGGCGTCCATGGCAAGGGCGCGGATGGCGTTGGCGCACTGTCTGCGGGTGGGCATGACTCGTACCTCTATTTTTGCGTGATATTGTTGGCGGCGCGGCGTCTCAGGGATACTTCCGCATGTCGGGGCGTTTTGCCCGCCAGCGGGGCCATAAAGGCGGCAAGCCGTTTGTCGTAAGGTTTATGGCCAAAAAAGGCCGAACCGGAAACAAGTACCTCTGCCCCGGCATCCACAAGCTGGGCCGTGTTTTCGGGGCATACCCCGCCGTCGATCTGGATAAGCGCGTCGGCCCCGCCGCTGGCGTCAAGCAGCTGTCGGGCGGCGCGAATTTTGTCGTATGTGGAGGGGATGAACGCCTGACCCGAAAAACCGGGGTTCACGCTCATGAGCAGCAGCATGTCCATATCCGCCGCCAGCCACCGCGCCGCGCTCACGTCCGTGCCGGGGTTGAGGGCAAGCCCGGCCTTGCAGCCCATGGCCCGTATGGCCGTGAGCGTGCGCTGGGGATGCCTGTCGGCCTCGGCATGGATGACCAGCATGTCGGCCCCGGCCTTGTAAAAGTCGGCAATGTAGCGGGCGGGGTCATTCACCATCAGGTGCACGTCAAAAAAAAGCCCGCTGACAGACCGCAAGGCCTTGATCAACGGGGGACCAAAGGTGATGTTGGGCACAAAGGCCCCGTCCATCACGTCAAGATGCAGCCATGCGACCCCGGCTGCTTCAAGAGCGGCAAGTTCATCGGCCAGACGGGCAAAATCAGCGGACAGCAATGAGGGCGATAAGATCATGATTATATAGCGGGGTGAGCGTGTTGCCGGGGAGGACCATCAACAGAAAGGGCCGCCTCCCCCGCGTCCCTTCCCTGAAATCTGCATTGCAGCGGCCACTGCCGCCCCAGGTGTCGCCCGCGCCCGCACTGAGCGAACGCCCATCCTGTCTGGCTATCTGCCGCTCAGCAGGCGGCGCAACGAAATCAGCTCGCGCTGCAGCATGCGCATAAAATCCGGGTCCGGCACGGCCGCCACGCGCTCTGGCAGACTTTCATCCACCACGGCGGTGCCCGAAAGCACGCGCCGCGCGCCTTCAATAGTCATGCCCTGCTCGTGCAGCAACTGCTGGATGCGCCGCAGCAGGGCCACGTTTTCTTCAGTGTACAGGCGCTGGCCCTTGCCGGTACGCAGGGGGGCCAGCTGGGGAAACTCCGTCTCCCAGAAGCGCAGCACATGGGTCTTGAGGTCGAGCAGTTCCGCAACCTCACCTATGCGATAGGTATTGTCGGGCGTATGGTCCGACATGGCATGCCTCCCTGACAATCTCTGAACATGTGCCCGTATTGCGCAGACCCGAAAAAAACGGGTCTGCGCGGGATGTGCTAGATACTGACGCCCAGAGCGCTCACCAGCGACTGTGCCACCTTCTCCCGTTCCTTGTCCACTTCCGTATCCTTGAGGGTGCGCTCCGCATGGCGGAAAGTAAGACGGAAGGTAAGGTTGCGCACGGGCTCTTCGCCCTGCTCCACCTTGGGTTCAAAGCAGTCCACCAGGGCCACGTCTTCCAGCAGGGCAAGCTTGAGGCCCCGCACATGGGCCGTGACGTCGGCAACCTTGAGGCCCGGTCCGGCGGTGACCGTGATGTCGCGCCGCACAGGCGGATACACGGGCAGCGGTTCAAAACGCACCCTGGCCGCATCGTGCATCTCGCGCAGGGTTTCCAGATTCAGCTCGGCCAGCCACACGTCCTTGCGGGCGTGGTATTCGTCGGCCATGGCGGGTTTTACCCGGCCCATAAAGCCCACGACGCGTCCATTGACCAGTATGTTGACGCCGGGCAGCAAAAAGGGATGCTCCGCCGCCAGCTCGCAGGCGGGCGCATCAAGATGCAGGTAGTGCAGCAGGTTTTCCACCACGCCCTTGAGGTCGGCGTAGTCCATGTCGCCCTCGTCCTGGGGCCAGGCCGTGTCGTAGCGCGCGCCGTAGAGCAGCACGCCCAGCATGCCTGTTTCGCGGGCGGTGGTTTCGGAAGCGGCGTCGGCCTCAAAGATGTTGGCCAGTTCAAACAATCGCAGCCCCTGAGCGCCTTGGGCAAGGTTGTTGCGCAGGTCGTACAGCAGGCCGGGGGCCAGCGCGGTGCGCAGGGCATCTTGCTCCGCCGAAAGGGGATTCATGATGGAGATGCGCCCCTCGCGCGGCAGGGAGAGGTGATCCATGTCCTTGTGGCCCACAAAGCTGTAGTTCACGGCTTCATTGAGACCCAGGCCAGCGCCCCAGTGCTTGAGGCGCGACCAGAAGCCAAAGCGCGATTCCGGCTCGCCGGCGCGGTCAAGGTTGCGGGCAATGGCGGGCAACACAGGCGCGATGGTGTCCAGCCCGTGCACGCGGCCCACTTCTTCAATAAGGTCAGCCTCGCGGGTGAGGTCGGGACGCCACGAGGGCTGGCTGACGCGCCACACAGGGCTGTTTTCGCCCTTGTCCACGTTGCAGCCCATGCCGGTGAGCACCTTTTCGTCAAAGTCGTTGGCGAGGTGCACGCCCAGCAGGGAGTCGGCACGTGCAGGACGGAATTCGATGTTTGCCGCCTTGAAGGGGCAAGGCTCGCTGATGGAAAGGCCGCGCTGCACGCGCCCGCCGCTGACGGCGGCCATCATGGCGCAGGCGCGGTCGAGCGCCCACACGGTACGCTGCTGGTCGATGCCGCGTTCAAAGCGGTACGAGGACTCGGACGAAAGCCCCAGCCGACGCGAAGTCTTGCGGATGGTCGCGGGCTTGAAGACCGCGCTTTCCAGAAACACGTTGGTGCTGGCGTCGGTAATTTCGCTGTCGAGGCCGCCCATGACGCCAGCCAGAGCCACGGCGCGCGCGCCATCGCGGATGCAGAGGTCGGCGGCGGTAAGCACGCGCTCCTGCCCGTCGAGAGTGGTGAACTTGTCGCCGTCGTGGGCGCGGCGCACCACGATGCGGCCGCCTTCCAGCTTGTCCATGTCAAAGGAGTGCAAGGGCTGCCCGCACTCAAAAAGGATGTAGTTGGTCACGTCCACAATGTTGGAAATGGGGCGCACGCCATGGGCATGCAGTCGGTGACGCAGACGCATGGGCGAAGGCCCGATTTTTACGCCCGTAATGACGCGGCCAGAATACAGCCAGCAGTGCTCGGGGTCTTCGATATCAATGGGTACCAGCACTTCCGGCCCGGAGGCGTCGAGCTGCAGCGGCAGATCGGGGATGCCGAGGGGCAGGTTGCAGGCAAGGGCCGTCTCGCGCGCAAGGCCGAGCACCGAAAGGCAGTCGGCACGGTTGGGCGTGATGGAGATATCCAGCACTTCGCGGTCCAGCTCCAGCTGATTCACCAGGGGCTTGCCCACCACAAAGTTCTGGGGCAGCACCATGATGCCGGAGTGGTCTTCGGTCAGGCCAAGCTCGCGCTCAGAGCAGATCATGCCAAAGGAGGGCGCGCCGCGCAGTTTGGCTTTTTTGATCACCATGCCGTCGGGCATTTTTGTGCCCACAAGCGCCACAGGAACCTTCTGCCCGGCAGCCACGTTGGGCGCGCCGCAGACGATATCAAGCAGCTCGCCCTGTCCGGCGTCAACCTTGCAGACGTGCAGGTGGTCTGATTCCGGATGGTTGTCGCACGAAACCACATGCCCCACCACAATGGAGCTGATGCCGTCATAGGGCCGGCTGATGTCTTCCAGCTCAAGGCCGAGCATGGTCAGGCGGTCGCCCAGCGCCTCAGCCGTTCCTTCATACGGAGTAAATTCACGCAGCCATGAAAGTGAGAGCAGCATAGTTCGTCCTGTTTCCGCGCCGTGGCGTGGTTATTTGAAACTCCAGGCAGGAGTTTGATTTTGCGGATCGGGCAGTGGGCGCTCGTAGCGCTTTTCCTTGCCCGCGCCCGGACCGTAGGCCCCCGGCAGGGGACGCTTACGCTCGGGTTTTTCTTCCGGCTGGCGGTCATCAATGGTGTTGCCGTAGGCGTCAGTGTAGCCCATGCCGCCCTCGGCCGTACGCCCGGCGCTTTTGCTCGGCAACGACTCAATGCGCTTGGGCTCGCCCGGCGCATCCATGCCCGAATTGCGCGGGCTGTAGGCCGAGGCCGCCAGAGCCGCGCGCGGCGCGAGCCACTGCGGGCCGCAGGGGGCCAGCAGGGAGACCGTCAGCAAGGCCAGCAGCGCGCACGCCATGGCCGACGCCCACGTGCGGCGCGACCGGGCAGCGCTGTCGCTGCGGGCTATGCGGCTGATGACAACGGGCATACTGTCCTACCTGGCAAACTGCCCAAGAAAGCGTACGTCGTTTTCAAAAAACATGCGCAGGTCGCCGATGCCGTACTTGAGCATGGTCACGCGCTCAACGCCCATGCCAAAGGCAAAACCGCTGACGTCCGCCGGGTAGCCCACGGCCTCGAACACCGCCGGGTCAACCATGCCGCAGCCCAAAATTTCAACCCAGCCGGTGGTCTTGCACACGCGGCAGGGCGCGTCGCCGATGTGGCCCTTGCCGCCGCACATGCAGCACGAGATGTCCACCTCGGCCGAAGGCTCGGTAAAGGGGAAAAAGCTGGGACGAAAGCGCACCTGGGTTTCTGCGCCAAAGACCGCGCGCACAAAAGCCGTAAGCGTGCCGCGCAGATGGGCCATGCTGATGCCCTCTCCCACCACAAGACCTTCGATCTGGTGGAACATGGGGGTATGGGTGATGTCGCTGTCGCGGCGGTACACCTTGCCGGGAACGATGACGGACAGGGGAGGCTTGCGCGTCAGCATGGTGCGGGCCTGCACCGGCGAGGTGTGCGTTCGCATGAGCACCTTGTCGGTGATATACAGGGTATCCTGCATGTCGCGGGCGGGGTGCTCGGGGGGCATGTTGAGGGCTTCAAAATTGTAGTAGTCGATTTCCACTTCCGGCCCGGAAGCCACGTCAAACCCCAGCCCCTGGAAAATCTCGCAGATTTCTTCCGTCACCAGGGTGGTGGGATGCAGGCTGCCGCGCCAGGGGGCGCGACCGGGCACAGAGGGGTCAAACCGGCGCAGGGCTTCGGCCTCGCGCCCGGCTTCAAGGGCGGCCTTGCGTGACTCAAACAGGGCGTTGCAGCGCTCTTTGACGCTGTTGGCAGTCTGCCCCACTGCGGGACGCTCCGCCGGGGCCAGCGAGGGCAGCTGGGCCATGATCTGGGCAATGCGGCCCTTGCGGCCCAGAACATCCACGCGCAAAGCCTCAAGGGCATCCAACGAAGAAGCCTGGCCCAGACCTTTTTCAAGTTCGGGAACCAGGCTTTCCAGTGCAGAAATCAGATCCATAGCGGATATCCCAATGCCGCGTGGCGCGGCTTTTGTTAAGGGAGGCGCGGATGTCGAAACGGCGGCAACGGGGTAAGGCCCATGCTGACAGACCCTGCCGCCCCGCAGCGACGTTACCGTTTTTGCCCACGCATCCTCACGGCATGAATTCGCCCTGCCTGCCGGACTATTGCCGGCAACACAAAAAATCAAGGCGCGGACGGCGCTTGTGCACCGCCCGCGCCTTATACCATGCAAGGCCCCGCTCCCGCAAGCCGCGCGCACCAACAGGGTGCGGGCGTCGCTGCCAGGAGGCTGCCCTCCGGCGCGGGGAGCGCCACTCTTACTTCAGAGCGGCCTTGGCCAGATCGACGATCTTGGCGAAGTCGTCCTTGTGATACACGGCAAGGTCAGCCAGAACCTTGCGGTTCAGCTCGATGCCAGCCTGCTTGAGGCCGAACATGAAGCGGCTGTAAGACAGGCCGCTAAGACGGGCGCCGGCGTTGATGCGGAGAATCCACAGCGTACGGAAATCGCGTTTCCTCTGCTTGCGGCCCACATAGGAATACTGCATCGAGCGTTCCACAGCCTCGCGCGCGGTGCGGTACAAACGGCTGCGGCCGCCGCGGAAACCCTTGGCTGCGGTCAAATATTTTTTGTGACGACGATGACTTGCAAGACCTCTCTTTACACGCATATGCGCTGCCTCCTTCTCCCAACCAGGCGGAGGAATGCCCGTTGGGGAGCGTAAAAACTTCAGGCCCTCTCAATGAGGGATGCGGATTGAACGTCAGTCGCGGCTCCACATGCGCCGCCGACGCCGAAGCGTCGCGCTGATTTACCGATTCTAAACCTAACGAATCTGCTTTACCCATACCGCAGCAAGCTGTGGTGTGAGATGCGTTGCCTTGCTGTTTCTGCGGCCTGCAATGCAGACGGCTGATGCAGCTAATTCGTTCGTTGGCGAGAAAGCCAAGGGAAGCGCCGAGCGGAGCATAGTTAGACCTATGTGACCGAGGCGCACCCCGCAGGCTGACAAAGCCAACGGGCGAATGGGCAAGTCAGCTAGCCGTTGGGCAGCATCCGGCGCACAGCCTTCTCGTTGGTCTGATCCACGAGGGTGGACTGACCCAAACGCATTTTGCGGCTGGCGGCCTTCTTGGTCAGAATGTGGCGCAAGTTCTGGCGGCGACGCTTGAACTTGCCGCTGCCGGTCTGCGAAAAACGCTTGGCGGCGGAACGCCGGGTTTTGATCTTGGGCATGGCGTACTCCTTAAAAACGTATACACTCGGACGCCGTTTTACGGGCGCACCGAGGGAAGGGCATAATGCCCCAAAGCACCGTACCGCGCAAGGAAAAATTCACCCCCCTGCGCATAAGGCAAAACGGCTACTTTTTGGGAACCAGCATCATCTGCAGAGTACGGCCTTCCGCGCGGGCTTCCTGGTCAACCTTGGCCACATCGGCCAGGTCCTGCACCACCCGTTCAAGAATGCTCATACCGCGATCCTTGTGGACAATTTCGCGGCCTCTGAAAAACACCGTAATCTTACAGCGGTCTCCGTCTTCCAGAAAACGGCGGATGTGGCGGATCTTGGTTTCGTAATCATGGTCGTCCGTCTTGGGGCGAACCTTGATTTCCTTAATCTGCACCACGGCCTGTCGCTTTTTGGCTTCCTGCTTCTTTTTCTGCTGCTCGTACTTGAACTTTCCGTAGTCCATTATGCGACAAACGGGCGGTTCGGAAGTGGAAGCCACCTCCACAAGATCCATGCCGGCTTCCTTAGCCAGGGCAATAGCATCGTTACGTTGCAGAATTCCAAGCTGCTCGCCATCGGCGGCGATCACGCGCACTTCACGGGCGCGGATCATCTCGTTGCGACGCACGCCGTCCTGCGGCATGTCGCGACGGAATCTCATATTAGGCGAAGCTATAGCGCATCCCTCCTTGTTTGAAAGGCTCCTCGGCGTCCGCCCGGATAAGCGCGGCGATTTCCGCGACGGATTTGAGCCCCAGATTGTCCCCATTGCGCAGGCGCACATTTGCGCCGCCCGCCTGCACTTCCTTTTCACCTACCACCAGAATATACGGAACCTTGGCAAGCTGCGCCTCGCGCACCTTGAAGCCCAACTTCTCATTGCGCGTGTCGGCTGTAACGCGGATGCCCAGCGCCTTCAGCTCGTCGCACATTTTCAGGGTGGCTTCGTCGCCCGCTTCCGTCACCGTAAGCAGACGGGCCTGCTCGGGCGCAAGCCAGGTGGGCAGCGCACCGGCAAAGTTTTCGACCAGTATGCCGATGAACCGCTCAAGCGAACCCATGATGGCCCTGTGCACCATGACCGGCCGATGCCGCTCACCGTCCTGCCCCACATAGGTGAGGTCAAAACGTTCCGGCAAGGTAAAATCAACCTGAATAGTCGAGCATTGCCATTCACGGCCGATACAGTCAAGCAGGCGCACGTCAATTTTTGGCCCGTAAAAAGCACCGTCGCCAGCGTTGATCTCGTAGGGCAGACCGGCTTTTTCCACAGCCTGGGTAAGGGCGTTGGTGGCCAGCTCCCACGCTTCGTCGGTGCCAATGCTGCTTTCAGGCCGGGTTGAAACTGCAACCTTGTACTGAAAGCCAAATAGATTCATGAGGTCGCGGATAAGGTGGATGACCTCAAGAATTTCGCCTTCAAGCTGCTCAGGGGCGCACAAAATGTGCGCATCGTCCTGGGTAAACTGGCGCACCCGCAAAAGCCCGTGCAGCACGCCGCTTTTTTCGTGGCGATGCACCACGCCCAGCTCAAAGTAGCGCTGGGGCAGGTCGCGGTAGCTGTGCAGCTCGTTGCCGTAAATGAGCATGTGCGAGATGCAGTTCATGGGCTTGACGCCGTAGGTGTCTTCTTCAATCTTGGTAAAATACATGTTTTCGCGGTAGTGGTCGTAGTGGCCCGACTTCTGCCACGTTTCCACGCGCAGCAGCTGCGGCCCCTGCACGATTTCGTACCCGCGCTTGAGGTGCTCGCGCCGCCAGAAGTCTTCAAGGATGGTGCGCACCATCATGCCTCTGGGCAGCCAAAAGACCATGCCGGGCGCGACGTCTTCCTTGAAGGTAAAGAGGTTGAGCTCGCGGCCAAGCTTGCGATGGTCGCGGCGCTTGGCTTCTTCAAGTTGCTTGAGGTAGGCGTCCAGCGCTTTTTGGTCGGCAAATGCCGTGCCGTAAATACGCGAAAGCATGCGATTTTTTTCATCGCCGCGCCAGTAGGCCCCGGCAACGCTCATAAGCTTTGAGGCCTTGGCAAAACCGGTATGCGGCACGTGGGGGCCACGGCACAGATCGGTAAAATCACCGCATGTGTAGAGCGACACCGTGTCGGCGTCGATGCTTTCAATAAGCTCGACCTTGTACTTTTCGCCCATGGCGCGAAAGACCTCAACGGCCTCAGCCTTGGGCAGCACCTTGCAGGTAAAGGGCTCGCGCGCGTCGGCGATGCGCTGCATTTCCGCTTCTATAGAGGGGAAATCCTCACTGGAGAAGGGCTTTTCGACGTCAAAATCGTAGTAAAAGCCGGTATCGATGGAAGGGCCTATAGTGACCTTGGCAGTGGGAAAGAGGCGCTTGACCGCCGCCGCCATGACGTGGGCGGTGGAATGACGGATCAGCTGCAGACCCTCGGGCGAGTCGGAGTACACGGGCGCAAGCTCGGTGCAACCGGCAGGCAGGGAGGCGGAAAGATCCAGCAGCACGCCGTTATCGGCGCGCGCCGCCACAACGGCCTTGAACTTTTTGCCGCTCAAGGCTTTTTGCAGGGCAGAGGCGACAGAATCTCCGGCCTCGACCATCTGCCCTTCCACACGGACTTCCATGAAAAACTCCTTACACGAACAACCGGTGCGGCACATAAAACAAAGTGGGGAGGTAAACCTCCCCACTGCGCCGATTCCGGTCTTCGGGCCGCTCAAGCGACCTGTGCTATGGGCGGGGCCAAGGCCTTCCGCCGTTAAGGGGAACGATCCCCGAAGAGTCATTTGGTAGGAACGAACAGACTTGAACTGTTGACCCCTTCCGTGTCAAGGAAGTGCTCTAGCCACCTGAGCTACGCTCCTACATGGGCAAGAGGCTATATAGCTATTCCCCATGCCTCCGTCAACACTTTTTTGTCATATTGCCGCAAATTATTGCAAAATCTCCCCAAAACCACCCGAGGGGCCAGAACTTTTGGCGCAGTTGCCGCAGGGTCGTTTGCGATTTTTGACCGCCAGGTCTACAGCTTTTCTTTCAGTCTAAAAGAAAAGTTTCTGGATCCCTGGCAGCTGCAAGACAGTTGCGCACCCGGCGCAAGGCCATTGCCTACGCCGCAGGTTCACCGGGCTACAGGGTCTCGCCCTGCCGCAGGGCCGCCAGCCAGTTGCCAAATGCTTCTTGCGCACGGGCGGAATACAGGGCCTTGCGGTCTTTTTTGCGGGCTTTTTCGCCCAGCTCCGGCACAAGGCCAAAGTGCGCGTTGGAGGGCTGAAAGTGCTTTACCGGGGTGCGCAGGTGGTTGAGCAACCCGCCAAGAGCGCTCTCAACCGGCGGGAGCGGCAGCTCGCGCCCGTGGGCGCGAGCGTCAAGCAGCATACCCAGCCACAAGCCGCTGGCGGCTGATTCCACATAGCCTTCCACACCGGTGATCTGCCCCGCCAGATACACGCCGGGGCGCGCCCGCAGCGACAGGTCCGGGGCCAGCACATCTGGCGCGTTGACGTAGGTATTGCGGTGCATGCTGCCAAAGCGCGCAAACTCGGCATTTTCCAGCCCCGGTACCAAGCGGAACACGCGGGCCTGCTCGCCCTGCGTGAGCTTGGTCTGGCAGCCCACGAGGTTGCAGGTTTCGCTGTTGGCGTTTTCGGCCCGCAGCTGCAGTATGGCCCATGGGCGCCGCCCCGTCCTCGGATCCACAAATCCCACGGGTTTGAGCGGCCCAAAGGTCAGGGTGCGGGGACCGCGTTCGGCCAGAGCCTCCACCGGCATGCAGCCTTCAAAATGCTTTTCCTGCTCAAATTCGCGGGCCGAGACCTTTTGCGCCTCAAGCAGGGCCGCATAAAAAACATCATATTCGTCGCGGCTCATGGGGCAGTTGAGGTAGTCGCCCTCGCCGTCGGCCTCGCCGTTTTCCTGCCCGTAGCGCGAGGAACGAAACACCACGTCCATATTAAGGGAGTGCGTCCACACGATGGGAGCGATGGCATCATAAAAATAGCAGTGTTTGGCCCCCACCGCTTCGGCCAGCGAGGCAGAAAGCCCCTCGGAGGCCATGGGCCCCGCAGCCAGCACCACAGCCCTGCCCTCGCCGTAAAAAGGCGCGAGCACGGGGTCGTCCAGCGACGCAACCTGATGCTCCACGAGGGTAATATTGCCCTGCGCGCGCACCCGCTCGGTCATGGCGCGGGCAAAGGCCTCGCGGTCAACGGCCAAAGCCTTGCCCGCAGGCACGCGGTGGGCGTCGGCCAGTTCCATAAAGTCGCTGCCAAGGGCGCGCATCTCGGCCTTGAGCAACCCCACGCCAGAAGTGAGCTCATCAGAGCGCAAGGAATTGGAGCACACAAGCTCGGCAAGATGCTCGCTGATGTGGGCAGCCGACCTGTGGGTCGGCTTTTGTTCAAACAGGGTTACGGCGTGGCCCGCACGGGCCAGGCGCAGAGCGCATTCGCACCCGGCAAGGCCGCCGCCCACAACGGCTATGGACATGATTTGCATACAGTCTCCTTGCCGCGCAGCTTGAAAGAAAACCCGGCTGTTGGCAAGGGGCGCCCGCAATCACGCGCAGTACAAAAAGCGCTCCGCCAGAGCGGAGCGCTTTTGCCGTGTCGTATGGGCGGGGACGTTTACAGCCCGCAAGATACTCACGCCCGGGCATCAACATACCCGGTCGGCTGGCCCGCAGGCCGCAAGAATCTTGTAGACCGCCTTTTGCGAGAGAAAATACCGCTCAGCCAGCTGCGCAACAGACCAGCCCGCCCTGCGCCTTGCGGCAATTTCGCGGTTTCTGGCGACTCTGCATGCGTGGCTTGGGGCAGCATCTCCCCAATGTTTTTTATTTTCCTGTTTGCGGGGAATATACAGATATTCTCCGTCAACATACTCCTGTATGGCCTGCAGCAGATGCTGCGGCAGAACATTTGCGGCTTTTTTATAGCCCATAGTGCTTCCTCCTGCTGTAGCGTCAGGACGGAGCAAGGGCTATTGCCAAAACAATCAAGCTGTTATGCAATAGCCCCTGCTAAGCACAACAGACAGAATCCTTGCAAGTATACATCCAATAATCCTGTTAGATGGTTGCTGTTACCTGTTTTTTATACGCGGCATTGTTGCGCGTCAACCGGGCGGACGTTCAAAACCGCTCTTGCCCCCGCCGAAAAGCTGCGCTACTAACAACCAATGCACGACGACCCTTTACCACAGCACGCAGCCGCTCCGGCAAACGGCAACAATACGGGCCCAGCCTCTGACGGCATGGCCCCTGTTGATATTGCCTTTGTCCGCGCCGGAGCGCGTGAGCTCTACGCCCAGGGGCAGGATGACTTTCTGGCCCCTGCTACCAGCCAGTCGGCAGGCATGGATCTGCGCGCCTGCCTTGACGGGCCGGACGCCGTGATTCCCGCCGGGGGCAGGCTCAAGGTTCGCACCGGCATAAGCGTGCAGCCCCGTTTGGCGGGCATCGCTGGCTTTGTCTACTCGCGCAGCGGCCTGGGCGCGCGCGACGGCATCACCGTAGCTCAGGGCGTTGGCATCATCGACCCGGACTATACCGGCGAAATTCTGGTGTTTCTTCTGAACACCTCAGGCCAGGAGCGACGCATTAAAAACGGCGAGCGCGTGGCCCAGCTTATCTTTCAGCCCTTTGTGCGACCGCGATGGCGCGAAGTAACGGAACTGACGGCCACAGAGCGCGGTTCCGGCGGTTTCGGTCACACCGGGCGCTGATACTCTGCGCTGGCAACAGCCGGCGTCTTTCATCCATTCCACCATTCATACGTTCACCGAGAAGGAGTTTGTCCATGTCACAAGCTTTTGCCGCCGTGAAAGCCGGGGAAGAGAGTCTGCTCTGCCGTTCCTACAGCCGTTACCCGCTGGCTATCGTGCGAGGCAAGGGCGCGCGACTCTGGGACGTGGACGGCAAGGAATATGTCGACCTGCTGGCGGGCATTGCCGTGACGGCGCTTGGGCACTGCAACGACGAAATCTGCGCGGCGCTTGAAGCACAGGCCCGCAAGCTCTGGCACGTGAGCAACCTGTTTTATCAGGAAGAACAGCTTGAGCTGGCGCGGTTGCTGCTCTCCACCAGCCACCACGGCAAGGCGTTTTTTTTGCAATTCGGGAGCGGAAGCCAACGAGGCCTGCATCAAGCTGGCGCGCCGCTACATGCGCAGCGTAAAAAAACGCGACGCCTATGAAATCATCACCCTTGAGGGATGCTTTCATGGCCGCACCCTCGGCTCGCTGGCCGCCACCGGCCGCGAGAGCCTGAGCCAGGGCTTCACCCCCCTGCCCGAAGGCTTCAAGCAGGTTCCGGCAAACGACCTTGCAGCGATGGAGGCCGCCATCACTCCCGCCACCGCGGCCGTCATGGTTGAAGTGGTGCAGGGCGAAGGCGGCATCGTGCCCCTGCCCGCCGACTACCTGCACGGCGTTGAGGCCCTGTGCCGCAAGCACGACGTCCTGTTTATCTGCGACGAGGTCCAGGCGGGCATGTGCCGTACGGGCAAGTTCTGGGCCTTCCAGACCTGCGGGCTCACGCCCGACATCATCAGCATGGCCAAATCGCTGGCCAACGGCCTGCCCATGGGCGCCATGCTGGCGACCGACGAGGTGGCGCAGGGCTTTGCGGCGGGCAGCCACGCCACAACCTTTGGCGGCGGCGCGCTTGTTTCCGCAGTGGCGGCCAAAACTGTTGAAATCATGCTGCGCGACAAGCTGGCCGACCGTGCAGGCGCGCTCGGCGAGCACATGAAAAACCAGCTGGCAGCCCTGCAGCAGCGCCTGCCCGGCAAAATCCGCGAAGTACGCGGCCTGGGCCTCATGCTGGGCATCGAGCTGACTGTTTCGGGCAAGGACGTGTGGGAAGAACTGCTGCGCCGGGGCTACATATGCAACCTGAGCCACGGTGTAACCCTGCGTCTGCTGCCGCCGCTCAACATCGACCAGACGGATCTGGATGGTTTTGTGACCACGCTTGAGGATATTCTGAAGGCTTTTTAAAAAAATAGCCCCTCGCGGGGCTTTACAGAAGCACGATTGTACACTACATAGTGCTTCCTGAAAATATTCTGCAATACATACGGCAACCCCGCTCTGCGGGGTTGCCGCTTGCTTTACACAAGGAGTGACGAATGGACGTTTTTGACCAGGCTACCGAGCTGGAGCGCCTCGACCGCGAATCAGCCCTCATGCGCGCGCGTGCCGCTGTGGACCGGGGGGGCCCGGAAATGATCAACGGCGTGGCCTGCTGCCGCGAATGCGGCGAACCAATCCCCGCAAAGCGCCTTGCCGCTCTGCCCGGCGTTGGCCTTTGCCGCGCCTGTCAGGAAGAACGCGAAGGCGGACACGACTAGACAGACCCGGTTTTATCCGCCGCATGCGACCGAAACTCTGCCGTTGCGTTTGCTGACATCCGAGCTTACCGCGTCCCTTGCCGTTGGCGGAGCGCCTCACGGCGACCGCCCGGCCTTGTCTGCCGCCCCCGCACATCGCGGGTTTGCCTACGTCACGGCCCGCGTGGGGCTGCCCCGCTTCCACATCCCCGGCCAACACGCCCAAGGGCCTGCCGCACGGCAGGGCCTTTTTTTTCGCCCGCCGTTGCGCTGCCCGGCTCCGCTCAGGCGTCAGCGTTCTGCCAGCACCGGCTGCGACAAACCGCCGCTGGCCTCCACCAATGCAAAACGCCCTGTCTGCAAATTCGCAGGCAGGGCGTTGAAATTATAGACCGGGGCCTCCGGCGTCCAGCACCGACGCCTACAGCCAACAGCTGTCAGTTCCAGATAAAGTGCAGCAGCCAGTATGAGATAAAGCCGATAACGCCAGCTGCGGGCAGGGTGAGCACCCACGCCGTTACCAGGTTAGCCGCCACGCTCCAGCGCACGGCCGAAAGCCGCTTGGTGGAGCCCACGCCAAAAATGCAGGCCGAGATGGTGTGCGTGGTGCTGACCGGCGCACCCATCAGCGACGCGCCGGTGATTACGATGGCCGCTGAGCTTTCGGCGGCAAAACCGTGCACCGGCTCCAGCTTGAAAATACGATGCCCCATGGTTTTGACGATCTTCCAGCCGCCCACGGCGGTTCCCATGGCCATGGCCCCGGCGCAGGAAAACTTGACCCACAGCGGCACTTCGACCGTGTCGATTTTGCCGAATATCATCAGGGCAAGGGTAACGATGCCCATCGTTTTTTGCGCGTCGTTGAGCCCGTGACTGATCGCCATAAATGCGGCGGAAACAAGCTGCAGCCGCCGAAACGAGGCATTTACCTTACGCCTGTGGATGCGTCCGCATATCCAGTAGATGGTCCACATGCAGCAAAACCCGACCATATAGCCGGCCAGGGGCGATGCCACCAGCGGAACCAGCACCTTGTCCCATATGCCTTTGCCGTTCAGCGCGCCAAAGCCAGCATCGGCCACGGCTGCGCCGATAAGCCCGCCAATAAGCGCGTGCGACGACGACGAAGGTATGCCGAAATACCAGGTGATGCAGTTCCAGGCAATGGCCCCCACCAACGCCGCCAGAACAAGCACATGGCTGCCGTCCACGACCTGCGGCAGCACAATGCCGCTGCCCAGCGTTTTGGCCACTTCCGTGCCCAGCAGCGCCCCGCCGAGGTTCAACACCGCCGCAGCTCCTACCGCAAAACGCGGCGTCACCACCTTGGTAGATACCACGGTGGCAATGGCATTGGCGCAGTCGTGCGCGCCGTTGGTGAAGTCGAACACCAGGGCCACCAGCACTATAAGCGCCAGCAGCACGGGGATATCAAACATTTTTCAGCACCGCTTCTTCGATGGTTTCCGCCAGGGCATTGACCTGTTCGAGCAGTATATTCATACGCTCGTAAGCCTGGCTCCATTTGAGCACCCGCATGAGCGCCTTGCTTGTCAGCTCCTGATGCTCGTCCATCAGCTCGGCAAGGCCCACGGCCAGCACCATGTCGCATTCGCTGCGCAGGGTGCGGAAAACTCGGGTTTTGTGGCAGTCGCGCCGGGCGGCAAGGCCAACCAGCATGTCGCGGGTCAGGTCAAGCATGGAACTGATGGTGCGCGCCATCTGCAGGGCGGGAAACCGGATGGCGGAAAATTCAAAAATATGCAGCCGCGTGCTCAGGCTGTGCAGGCAGTCCATGCACTCTTCCTGCTCCTGATTGATGCGCAGGATGTCCTCGCGGTCAATAGGCGTGATAAAGGTCTGCGAAAGCGCGCGGATAATCTTGCCATGCAGCAGGTCGGCCTCTTCTTCCAGAAAGGCTATTTCCTTATGCACGTGATCCATGTTGGAGACGTCTTCCAGCATGTTTACAAGCAGTGCGGCCATGCGGCGCAGCAGATCGTTCTGCTCTTCCAGCATGGAAAAAAACGGTGCGGATTTGGGCAATAGAGCAGGAAACATCCCTTCTCCTTAAACTGGTTGCAAGCGCCGTGCGCCAACGAATGGTTGCTGCGACCCGTTGCCAGGGCAGGCAGCGTCAGGGGGGCGAACACCACATAATCTCGCCAGCCTGTTTGACCTCTTCCATTTATACCGGGCAGAACTTTGTGCCAAGAGAAAAGAGAGGGACAAATTTAACTTTTCAATTTTTTTAAAAGAAATCAAATCATGGTGGTATATTATAAAAACATTTTTTTGCGCATCTTGGCTGCTGACGCCGATTTTTGCGGCAGGCCACGATCACGGTTTGAGTGCTCAATCCATAGATCAGAGACTCGCATTATACAATGGCCCGGCACGGGAAATTCATACCTGCGCGTCAGAGGCTCAGCAGCCGGTGGCCAGCCATTCCAAGGCACGGCGCGCCGCTGTTTCTGGCAAAAAAGTCCAGGAAGGCTTCACAACGCAGCTTGCCTCGGGTAGCCAAAGGCCGCCGTGGTGCAAAAAAAAGCGAGAGGCGAAAGTGCCGGGCGCGGCCTGAGGATCGCCGTCGCCGTACAGGGGATCGTTCCACAGGGGGTGCCCAAAAGCCGCAGCGTGGGCGCGAATCTGGTGACGCGCCCCCCGCCGGATGCGGCAGCCCGCAAGCGTCAGCCCCACCCGGTGAAATTGCGAATCTTCGGTCAGCGCGGGCAGGTTGAGCTCCGCGCCGTCAAAGTAGTGCAGGGGCAAAAACTCTGTCCAGCGCGTCCGGCCAGCGTCGCAGTCAAGCACGCGGGTTTTGTTGCGTTTGTCTGTGCGCAGGGCAAGCCTGACGGTATAATATTCCTCCAGCCGACCAGCCAGCAAAGCCACATAGCGTTTTTCGCAGCGCCCGGCCGCCTCCACCCGTCGAAAATCCTGCGCGGTCTCTGGGGTCAGCGCCGCGCAGACAATGCCCGACGTGCCGCGATCAAGGCGTTGTAGCAGCTGGGGGGCAAAAACTCCGCCTTGACCCAACGATTGCCCCGCCGATTGCCCCGCGCCTGCAGCGGCAAAGGCGACAGGGTCCGCCTGTCCGGCCAGCAGCTGCGGCAGCATACCCTCCAGACTGGGAGCTGTGCTCCCGGTCAACGCTGCCGTGTGCAACCCCTCAGGCTTGTAAAAAAAGCACAGATCGCCCTGCCTGCACACAAAACGCGGCTGCTCCTGCCCGGCTGTCAGGCCAGCGCCGCACGCCTGAGCCTGCCCCTTATGGCCCTCGGCCTGCGCCGACGGAGCAGGCATTGCAGACCGTGGCGAAGCCTCGACCAGCTCGACCACATCGCCCTTGCGCAGGCGCTGGGCCGCCGTGCAGGAGCGGCCGTTTACCACGACCAGCCCACTGTCGATGCAACGCTTGCGCCCTCGCAGGCCCATCTGCGGCAAAAGCAGACTCAGCGCGTAGTCGAGACGCTGGCCCGCCATGTCGGCGTCTGCCGCCTCAAACTGCCTGGCGGCCGGTTGATCCGACGCGGCAGGGATATTTGCGCCATCATGGGTACTCACAGGGACACCGAGCTGCCGGGCACCAGTTCCAGCAGAGCCTTGGCCGTCAGTTCCGGCACATGCCGCTGCGGATCATTTTCGTGCACCAGGTCTCTCTCCACCAGCCGCACGCCCATGTCGGCGAGGGCCGTTCGTTCTCCTGCGTCAAGCCCGCCCTCATACCGGCCGTGGCGGGGGTCGACCAACACGGCATGCAGCAGCGCCTCGCTTGCGGCAGCGGGAGCATCCTCGCGCAGGTGGCGCAAAATCATGGCCGCCTGCCCCGCCACCGTGAGGCCGTGCAGTTCTACATCCGTGCCCGTATTGGGAATAAATATTTTGGGGCAGGAGACCGCTGCAACGGTACGTCCCACATTTTGCGGCAGCAGGTTGGCCAGAACACTGGTGTAAAAGCTGCCCATGGGATAGCAGATGGCCCCTGCGGAACGCAGGTAGGCCACGGATGCCGGGGCAAGAGGCGGGCGGCACGGCGTCTGCATTTTTTTTGCTTCGTCCGTTGCCCGGTCCGGCTCGTGGACGGTTAAAAAAAGCCGCCGCACTGCGCCGCTCAGCGCTTTAAAGTGGTGCTGCCCCACTACTACAGAGCCGTCTTCAAGCTGCGCCGCCAGATGCAGGCTCTCGCTCACAATGGGCAGTACCACGCCGCGCGTCTGCAACAAACGGCTCAAAAAAGCCATGACAGGGCCAAACACACGTTTATGGTGCAGATAGCCGCCAGCCAGAATCAGGTTGCCCAGACAGGCCCTGAAAGGGTCAAAATCTTCGGGCATGCGCTGCAGAAAAAAATTGAGGTGCAGCCTCAGGGCGTCGGCAAACAGGGGCGGCATCCCTCCCCAGACAGGATGCGACTGGCTGCCCATTTGCCGCAGCTGCAGCCGCAACAACTCTGGGTCACTATGCTCGTGGGATTTGTCCGGCAGCCGGCTGGCGCAAAAATCCGTGACCGCAGCAGGTACCACCGCGCTGTCAGCCAAGGCCAGCAGGCGATTGCGGATATCGCCCACGGCAGGCATGGCAAAGGCCCGCCGCAGCGCGGCGGAACTGCCGCCGGAATCAAACGGCGTGACCAGATGGACGGAATTGTGGGTATAATGGATCAGCTCGCGGCTGAGGTCGCGCAGGGCTGTGCCCCCTGTAAAAAAAACCAGCCTGGGGCCAAGCGGCGGAAAACAGAACGGCGAAAACTTTTCACTCACACCGGGCTCCCTGCGGCCGCCAGATAGTCCTCCGGCAGAGGCTCGCAAAGATTGCGACAGGAGGGGATCAGCCCCATTTCACACATCCGCAAAAAGATCAGCCTGCCAATCCAGGCGTCGGTTGCGGCATAGGCGATCTGGCGGGGCGTCAGCTCCATGAGACTCCAGTTGGAGCACTGCGACCCCTTGGAGATACGCCAGCCAAAAAAGTTTGCCGCCAGCGTGCGCAGCCCTTGGCTGGGCATTTTGTGCGCGCGGGCCACGCCGCCAAGATCGACCAGGCCTGCGGGTTCAAAGTCGTACAGACGGGCAAGATCACGCATGTCGTCGCGTATGCCCACGCCAGCTTTGACTTGGTCAGGATTTGCCAGAATTTCAACAATATGCGGCCCAAATGGCAAAAATGCCAGCTGCACCAGATATACTGCATTGGCGGTAGCCAGCTGGATAAGCGCCGGAGAATTGCGGCGTCCCTTGCGAAACGAGGGCCGCGTTTCCGTATCAAACCCGATCAGATCAGCCGAACGCAAGTCTGGCAGAGCGTTTTTCCAGTCCTCGAGAGTGCGAATTACCTGCACTGCCCCTTCGTAATGGCAAAGGGGCATGGCGTTGATTTCTTCGCAACTCAGCCGACGGCGCAATACGTCCATATCCATAGGTTACTTACCGATGCAGAATTGGGCAAATATGCTGTTCAGCACTTCAGCCGGGCTGGAGAGCCCGGTAACTTCCCCCAGATACGCGGCGGCCATGTCCAGCCTGACCGCGCAACAATCGTAAGGCTGCCCAGCGACAACGTCCGCACGCAGCCCTTCAAGCTCCTTCAATGCATTTTCGAGCGCCAGCGATTGCCGCGTGTTGGGCGCAAGGCCTTCTTCCGGCGCGTCCCCGGCACTGCCCCCAAGCAGAACCGCACGCAACGTACCCGCAAGCTCTTCAACATATGTATCGGAAAGTGCGCTTACTGCGCAACAGGTTCGCTGCCCAATCCACCGTGGAGGAAACACTTTTGGCATGCAAATGTCGCATTTGTTCCATACCACGAGCAGCGGCGTATCGCCCGCAGAATCAAGGACCTCAATGGCTGCAGGGTCGGGGCAGGTCTCTGCCGCCGCGCCCTCTTCGCCAAGTTTGGCGCCGTCGAGCACCAGCACAACAAGGTCAGCCTGCAAAAGCTTTTCGCGGCTGCGGGTTACGCCCAGCTGCTCGACCATTTCTGCGGCCTGCCGCAGACCTGCCGTATCCGTGAGGCGCACGGGCAGACCGTCGAGCACGCAGGTTTCTTCCAAAAAATCCCTGGTGGTGCCGGGAATATCCGTCACCAGCGCCCGCTCCCGCCCCAGCAGGGCGTTGAGCAGGCTGGACTTGCCCGCATTGACGGCCCCGGCCAGCACGACCAGTGCCCCCTGCTGCGCGATCTGGGCACGACGGCTGCCCGCCAGCAGGCGGCGCACTGAATGCATGACGCCATCAAGTACCCTACACAGGGCTTCGGGCTCCATGCCTTCCACTTCTTCTTCGGGAAAATCCACCGCAAGGCACATCTGCGCCCGCAGTATTTCAAGCTCGTCGCGTAGTTCAACGGTACGCTGACCAAGCAGCCCCTCAAGACGGTTGAGGCCGTAACGCAGGGCCTCGCGCGAGGGCGCGGCAATAAGCTCGGCCACCGCCTCAGCCTGGCTGAGATCAATGCGCCCGTTCACAAAGGCCCGCCGCGAAAACTCGCCCCGTTCCGCCTGACGCGCCCCGGAGCGCAGCGCGCTTTCAAGCACGGCCTGCACCAGATACGCGCCACCGTGGCTGTGTATCTCGGCCACATCCTCGCCGGTAAAGGTTCGCGGCCCAGGCATAAAAACGGCCAAAGCGTCGTCCAGGGCTTCGCCGTTCCAGTCGATGACGCGGCCCCGGTGCAGATGCCAGGGAATAAAATTTTCCACCTGCGCGGACAGGGGCAGAAACATGCGGGCCAGAACTTCCTTGGCGCGTGGGCCGGAGACCCTCACAATGCCGATACCCCCCGAGCCGGGCGGCGTGGCAATGGCGGCAATGGTGTCGCCGCGTTCTGTCTGCACTACTGTTTCCATATCTGCCCTTTACTCTTGCGCATAACACCGTTTTTTGCATCTGTCCGGCGTCCATCCCCGGCCATACCGTGCTGCGCGCGGAACTTTAAAAAAGCGTTGCCGGAGACTTTGCCCAGCTGGGCCGTTTCTCCGGCAACGCTACAAGCTTTCAGACAACGATGGCCAGCTTGCAATCAGCGCTTACGCGCATGTGCCGTACGGCCTCAAGCTAGGGGCGGTCTCCCTTTTTGCGCATGATCACCACACGCTTCATGGGGCCGTCGCCGGTGCTGCGGGTCTGCACGTCAGCCGCTTCCTGCAGGCAGACATGCACAATGCGACGGTGATACGACGAAAGCGGACGCGTGGAATATGAACGGCCGCTTTGGCGAACCTTATCCGCCAGGGCCAGGGCCATTTCGCGAAGTTTTTCGTCCTGACGGCGGCGGTATTCGCCAGCGTCCAGCTGCACGCGCACGGCGGCGTTCATGCCGCGCGAAACAATGCGCGAAATCATATACTGCAGAGCGGCCAGGGTCTGTCCCTCGCGTCCGATCAGCAGCCCTGAATCCTCGTCGCACTCAATACCCACGTACACCCTGCCGCCGCCGGTTTTAACGGCAATGCCCACCTCGTCGCCGGTAATGGGACGAATGAGCTTGCGGACGGTTTCGTCCACCAGGGCCTCAAGCTTGGCTGCATCAAGCTGCTCAAGCGGCGTTACGGGCAGGCCCTCGCCAGCGGCGTCAAAGTCGTCTTCAAGTCCGTCCGCAGGGGCCTCGACACGAGGGGCACGCTCCGGCCGGCCGCCATCGCGGCGCGGTGCCCGGGCGTCGCCCTTGCCGTTGCCCCGGCTATCCTGACGGACATCGTTGCGGCGGGCCCGAGGCTCACGCCCGTTGGCTTCCGCAGCATTGACTGTTTCGGTGGTTTCGTCGCCGTCGGCGTTTTTGGTGGCACGGTCGCGTCCGCGATCATTTTTGCCATTACGGTTTGACGGCCGGTTGCTGTTTCTGTCGGGCTTGCCATTGCGCTCACGCCGGTCAAAGGGCTTCTCTGCCGGTTTTTCTATCACGTTGCCGTTACAGGCCGCGTCCAGCGCGTCTTCACTTTCATAAGCGTCGAGCGGCTGTGGTTTGTTGCGGTTGCGCCCACGGTTGCGCCGGTCGTCCTGCTGTCCGCGCGGCGCGCGGGGCTCTTGCAGGCGCGGTGTCTCGCGGGTTTCGTCCCGCCCCATGTCGGTCTGGGCTTCAGAAGCCTTGGCTGCTGCATCGGCACCGGCATCATTGCTGGCCTCAGTCTCTGCTACGGGCGTCGGCGCTGGTTTTGCGTTGCCTGTTTTGCGCGGTTCGGCCGCTGCAGCCGTCTGCTCGCCGGTGGCGGCAGGGACATCGGGCGGCGTTGGGGGCAAAGAGCCCTCGCCGCCTTTTCTGCCCAGGATGCTGTCCACCGTTTCGCGCAGCTGCACGCGGCGGGCGCGTACCTTGGCCTTGCGCGCTCCCACTATGCCGAATATGCCAGACTTGGCGTCCTGCACAATTTCGATTTCAAGCTTTTCCCGCGCGGTATTAAAATAGCCGCAGGCTTCCTCGATGGCGCCGTCAAGATCCTTGCCCTGGAATTCTTTAAATCCTTCCATACGAACCCCTTTGTGTCACGCGAACCCGCCGGGGCGGCCTATTTCGCTGCGGCTGTAGAGAACTTCTTGGCCATCATCCTCTGCTGCGCAATGGACAGGATGTTGTTGACCAGCCAGTACACCACCAAACCAGAGGGGAAGCTCAGGAACATGGCCGTGAAGATCAACGGCAAGAACATCATGACCTTCTGCTGGGTGGGGTCTGTGGCCGGGGGGCTCATCTTTTGCTGAATAAACATGGTCAGGCCCATAACGATGGGCGTGATGTAGAAGGGATCCTTGGCCGAAAGGTCGGCCAGCCAGATGATGTCCGTGCCTGGCAAATAGGAAATAAAGGGGGCGTGGCGCAGCTCAATGGACGTGAGCAGCGCCTGGTACAGACCAAAAAACACTGGCATCTGAATAAGGATGGGTACACAGCCGCTGGCCGGGTTAACCCCGTAGGTCTTGTAGAGCGCCATGACTTCCTTGTTCATGAGCTCCTTGTCATCCTTGTACTTCTCGCGAATAACCGTCATGTGCGGCTGCAGTTTTTTCATCTTTTCCATGGAGGCGTAGCTCTTGGCCGTAAGCGGCCAGAACAGCGCCTTGATGAGAACCGTCAGCAGGATGATGGCGACGCCCCAGTTGTTCACGTACTTCTGGAAAAATTCAAGCAGCCACAGCAGGCCCTTGGCAATGACATGAAACATGCCGAGGTCAATGCTCTTGGCCAACTGGTCGGAAACAGCGGCAAGCCTTTCGCGCTCCTTGGGTCCGAGCCAGTACGAAACGGTCAGCTCGCGCTCCTGCCCGGGGCCGAGCATCACTTCCGGCTCTTCCACTGCGGCGCGAAACACGTTCTGCTGCATGCGGCCCTTGACGGTCACGTTGCTTGTATCGCCGGGGAGCACCGCCGCCAGAAAATAGGTGCTCATGGTGCCAGCCCAGTAAATCTTGCCGGATACCTGCGCACCCGTTGTTTCAAGAGTTTTGGGCGAAGATTCTTCGCCGAGGCTGCCGTCGTTATCCCAGGCGAGGCGCATGGCGTCGTAGCGGCCGCCCGCGGCATTGCTGGCGTCGGCAGCCACAGTGTAGCTCACGCGCACGCTGCGGGCCTGATCGGTGGTATTCACCACGCGGATTTTTTCACGGATAAGATAGCTGTCGGCGCTAAAGGTCATCTCGCGCACGACGCGCAGGTTGTCCACTTCGCCGTTAAAGCGCAGCACACCCTGCTGGCCAGCAGCAATGTTCAGGCCGTTTTCGGCATTTTCCACAGACCACTGGCCGGTGCTCCACGAGGGCTGGCTGTTGACCACCAGGCCCAGCGGGGCCACCGTGGCGGTCTGGGGATCCACAAGATTGACCAGAGGAGAATCTGCATCAAGGCCGGTCTGGTACTGCTTGAGCTTAAAGGAGCGCAACGCACCGCCACCCGTGTGAAAAACAGCTTCATAAAGCGGAGAATTGACCGTCAGATCGCGGCCAGGAGCAGGCGTAAACACAGGCAGGGTCTGTTGCACCGCAGCAGCGGCCTGCTGCTGCGCCTGCTGTTGCTGGGCGGCCTGCTGGGCCTGCTGTTGCTGCGCAACAACGGCCGGATCGGGCTTGCGGACCCAGCCCATATGTTCGGACAGGTAACTCCAGCCCACAATAACGACGAGGCACAAAAGGATGGCTATGATCAGATTTTTTCCGTCTTGCATGGGGGCGTTCACTCCTGGGACAGTGGCGGGACGTCACGAGGACGCCTTGGTGGTGGAACAGGGTCATAGCCTGAGCCGCCCCACGGGTGACATCTGGCAAGACGCTTGAGCGCAAGCCAGCCCCCCCGGAAAATGCCGTGGGTCATGATGGCCTCTACGGCATAGGCGGAACAGGTGGGATAAAACCGACAGGCGGGGGGAAGCACTGGCGAGATGCAAAGCTGGTAAACGCGTATAGGTAAGATGCACAGGTTACGCAGCAAATGACTCATGGCAGCCCATCCAATGCCGGGCGGCCCGGCTCGCGCCGAACCATGCGCCGCATCAGCGGCAAAAGCTCGGCGGCCACGCTGGCCAAATCCAGCGCAGCCTCTCCGGCATGCTTTTTGGCAACGGTAACGATGTCGGCTTCATTGGGCAAATCGCTGCGGTGCAAACGATAAAACTCCCGCAAAAGCCTTTTGACGCGATTACGCACAACAGCATTGCCAACCTTGCGGGAAACAGCCATGCCAGTGCGCGTAGCTAGACCGGGACAATTGCCCGACAGCACAAATACAAGAAAATGCTCGGTATGCAGACGCCTGCCCCGCTCATAGCACGCTACGAATTCCGCCCTGCGGCGTATCCGCAAATGCTGCGGCAGACCATTCTGATGCATGGGAATACCCATGTCGAACGGGGCAAGCCCGCCCCGCTAGGCGCTCAGAACCTTACGGCCCTTGGCGCGGCGGCGACGAATAATCGCGCGCCCGCTGGGGGTGGCCATGCGGGTGCGGAACCCATGGGTGCGGGCCCTTCTGATTTTGCTCGGCTGGTATGTTCTTTTCATTGCAGACTCCTTAAAAAATTTCCGGCAGGGCCTTGGGCCGACCACCGGAGCGATGCGGCACGCCGGGCCTGAGCGGTTTTGGGGCTACCCCCCGGCTTTTAAGCGCGGAAGGGCGGCATTGCCCTGGCGTTAAAATATATGGAACAAGCTACATACACGCCAGCAAGCGCTCCGTCAAGCGCCAGATGCCCCAAACAACGCGCGACTATCATGCACGTGCAGCCGCAAGGGCGCAAGGGCAAAGATGTCCCCGCCTGAATAAATCCAGCGCTGACGATTGCAGACCGCCCCGACTGCCCGCTATTGCCCCGCAGCGCCAACGCAGAGGACGGCAGTGCCCGGCATGCAAAAGGGAGCACACGGCTTATCCAAGCTGCAATACTCCCAATCATGCCCCCCAGCAATAGGTCGGAACATGCGGCAAACGGCGTGCACGGTCGGCCGCTTCATTGTAATACAGACGCATACGCGCTGCCCGATCCTTTTTATAAGCCGGACGGATCAGCGCAAGGCAATAAGGAAGCGGCACGAAACTCGTTCAAGGCCGGGCGTTGGCGCGGGGCAACAAATCATCGGCTGAAAAGCCCGGTGCAGGTGCTGCGCCTGTGGATGCGCCAGCGCCTCCGCCCGTCACCCCGCCCACCGGCGAAGCCGCCGCGGACGAATACGGGACGTCGGTTCCTGCGCCAGACGGGGCAGGGCCAGCACTGCCCGGTGCTCCCAGAGGCGGTATGGCGCTGCTCTGGCTTGTCGGAGCCTGCAGTGAAGTTTTGCCGACGCCCTTGGGCACTGCCGCCGGGGCGGCCTTAGGGGCGGCCTTGCTTACCTTGACCTTGCGGCTGGCGTGCCGCACGGGCTTCTTTTTGTCAGCAGGCGGCGTCATGGCCAGTTCGGGCACTGCCGCAGGATCCTCAAACCGCGCCCCTTCAAGGGCGATCTGCCGAGGCGCGACCAGAGTATTCCAGTACAGACGGCCGCCCCCGCTGTGCAGCCACACGTCGTTGATATTTGTAGCTCCAGAGGGCGTGCGCGCAGGAACCTGCGGCGGCAGGGGCTGCACATCAACAGCGGCAGACTCCGAAACAGGGCAGACAAAAAACGCCAGAAAGGCCAGCATTGGCAGCATAGCTGATTTGCGCATGGTACTCACCTCTACAGCCCTTATCGGCTGGCGCAGCCGCAAACTTTAGCCCTGCCGCTGGGGCGTCGATCTCTTCCGTCGGCACGCCGGGCACAATGAAACTGCCGCGCCGCAGGGCCGCAATCCATTTTTTGACGAAGCGCCCGCCGGAGGATGTACGCGCATTGACAGGCAGCTTTTGCTTGGGCACATTCGCACCAAGACAATCATCAGCAATGCGCCGCAGTTCGCCGCAGGCAATGCCGGGCGATTCGGGTTTCCCGTTCAGGCAACAATCAGGAGCCAGCATGTCCACCAAGCCGAATCTCACCGCCGCGCCGTCCGCGCCAGCCCCCTGCATCACCCTTATCGGCATGGCCGGAGCGGGCAAATCCACTGTGGGTTCAGCCTTGGCCCAGGAGCTGGGCTGGGCTCTGGTTGACAGCGACCACCTTATTGAAGCCGCCTATGGCGCGCGCCTGCAGGATATTACCGACGCCTTGGGCAAGTCGGCCTTTTTGGATACCGAGGCAAAGGTGATCAGCGCCATCAAGGCCAACCGCACTGTTATCGCCACCGGCGGCAGCGTTGTTTACCGCGATGCCGCCATGAAGCACCTGGCCGCCCTGGGGCCAATTGTCTTTATTGACGTGCCCTTTCGCCTTATTGAAGAGCGCGTCGCCCGTAACCCCGAACGCGGCATTGCCATGAACCCTGGCGAAAAACTTGAAGATATTTTTAACGAACGCCAGTCCCTGTATACGCGCTACGCAACACTGCGCTGCCGGGCTGAGGGCAAAAACCCAACCCAATGCGCACACTGGATACACACCCACCTGCCCCCCGATGTGCTGAAAGGCGACGGCGCGTAGCCCGCGACATGCCGTGCACAGGAGCCTGCTGTAACGCATGGCGGAACCTTTCCGCCAGACTCAGACTCCCTGGCAATGTGCCTGTCTTTGCAGACAGCTGGCAGGCATCACCAGGGGTTGCCAATGTCGCCAACTCCAAGCCAGCAACACCCGCGCGGCCTGAGCCTCAACGCCCCTTCGGCCAGACTCGCTGGCTACCTCCGCCTGTTCCCCAACATAACGCCGCCGTTTTGTCCGGCAGCAAAAAATAAAGCGGGGCCGAAGCCCCGCCAAAATTTCAGTACGCGTCAGTTGCCGCGCAAAGGACACCCGCTCCGGCAGAACGCAGCAATGCGGCGTGCGGCCAGAGCGGCGTCACAACAATATTAGTACTGCCAGGTCGAACCGTCGTAACGAATAAGTTCGTTAAGGTTACGCGCTTTGACCTGCTGGCACGAAGCGGTAGTGATGGCTTCCTGCTTGGTCTTGCCACGGCACTCCATTACCTTTTCCTGATAACGGACATACCCCACGTACTGACCTGTGGCGCCGGGGTGCAGTTCGGTGGTCACATTGGATGCGTCGACGTCGACGTAGCTTGCAACGTAGTCTTTGCCGTCCTGGCGTACTTCCTTGGCGGACTTGGAAGGCATCACCGTGCGGGCAGCCTGGGCGGCAAGCCTGTTGCCCACCATGGTGAGCTCGGCCGCGATCTGGGCTTCAGTCTTCACGACCTTTTTGGAAGCGACAGGTTTGGCTTCAGCCTGCTTTTCGGCCTTGGTCTTGGCCTTGGTCTTGCCCTTGCCCTTGACGTCCTTGGCAGGAACTTCAGGAGCCGGAGCCGGTTCGGGGGCAGCAACCTGTTCCTGCGGCTGGGCGGGCTTTGTTTCTTCAGAAGAAGAGCCGCCGAACCAGGCGCAACCGCCGGAGGCCAAACCCATAGTGAGAATAAGTGCCAAAATCTTACGCATGTGCGATGCACCTCATAAAAAGCCGGGCGGCATAGACCACCCGGCTTTTGCTTTAATTCGACAGAAGCGAAGGCCTGCGATTACTCGAAGGACACTTCGGTGCGGCGGTTCATGGCGCGCCCTTCGTCGGTCTTGTTGTCATACTTGAAGGACTTGCCACGACCAATGGCGGTCATGCGGCTGGCGGGGATGCCCTGCTTCACCAGGTAGTTCTTCACGGAGCTGGCGCGTTCCTGCGAAAGCTTCATGTTGTAGGCGTCTGAGCCCACAAAGTCGGTCCAGCCAGAGAGAACAACGCGCTTGTTGGGGTTGTTCTTGATCAGGGTGGCGGCTTCGTTCAGGATGCCCATGGCCTTGCCGTCGAGGGCGAACGAATTGAAGGCAAAATGCACGCCGCGCAGCACGATGACGTCTTCGTCCTTGCAGAACACGGAAAGCACAAAGCGTTCAACAGCGGCGTCGCTGGTGGCGAGCTCTTCAGCGCGCACCACAACGGCGTTGGAATTCAGAGCGGCGATCTTTTTGACGGTGGCTTCACCGTTGGGGGTGTCGGCCAGGGAGATCACATGCACAACCAGGTTACGCTGGCTGGCGTACATCTGGCTCACAACCTGCACGAGGTCGGTACCGCGGTTGTTGTCGCCGTCGGTAACGAGGATCAGGGCGGCGTCGCGCTTCATGCTGGAGATGAAGGGTTCATACGCCTGCAGGCCGTTGCCCATGCTGGTCATGCGGCCAAAAATCTGGAAACTGCTGTTCAGCTTCTTGAGACCAGCGGCCATGGCGGCGCGGTCCCAGGGGCCCTGGGCGACAATGGCGCCGTTGGGCGAAAGGGTGTGCAAACCACCGTTGTAGCTCAGAGCGGGGATAGCGGCGTTAACGCGCGTGAGCACATTTTTGGCCACAATGATCTTGTCCTGCTTGAGCTTGTCGTTCTTCATCATCATGGAACCAGAGTAGTCCACGACGAAGTCGAAGCTTTCAATTTTCTTGTTGCACGCCGGAGCGGCCGCAGCGGCCACGGCGTAGCTCAGAACAAGAGCGGCCGCAAGAGCAAGAAGACGAAACGATTTCATACTGCCTCCCAAACGTTGTTAGTGTCGTCGATTACCGTCAACAACAGTAAATCGCGGTGTGCCCGCCACGTTACCGGCTCGCTCACAGCCATAGGCCTTGGAGACGGCAACTGCCTTTGACATACCCGCGTTTGGAAAAAACCGCAAGTTGTAAATAGGAAAGACTCTTTCGCTTTTACGTCACTCTTTAATTGATGCACACGCGATTATTTTTCACCGCACTATTCAAAGTTCTCTTTTGCGCCCTGCATCGGGCAGCGCTGGACAGCCCGCCGGGGCTGGGGCATACTCGTGAGTGAACCAAGGATTTTTCATGCCTGCACTGACTTTTTCCAAGTGGAGCCCAGGGGGCAACACCACCCTGCTCTTCCCCGACGTCGGACAGCGACCTGCCGAACAGGCCCGCCTTGCGGGTCTGGCGCTTGATGCCGCCATACTTGGGGGCGAGCAGGCGGGCTTTGTAAATTTGCCTCAGGGCAAGCTGCGCATGGCTGGCGGAGAATTTTGCGTCAACGCCACCCGCGCGGTGGGGGCGCTGCTGGCATACACCGCCCAGAGCGCAAACCCCGATCAGGCTCCGCTTGAGGGCTTTGCCCCCGGCGGTGCGCCCGTTGCGAGCTGCGGCAGCGACCAGGCCGAGCGCATTGACGAAGTTCTGGTCTCTGGCTGGCACAGCCCGGTGCGGTTGCGCACCAGAGGGTGCGCTCCGCTCTGGCAGGTAGAGGCCCTGTTGCGTCTGCCTTCGTGCAGCATCGCCACTGTCGGGCAGGGCGCGCACCTTGTGCGCCTGCCGGGCATTTGTCACCTGCTGCTTGGCGGCCCGGTCCATCATCTGCCCGAAGACTGCTACGCGGCTGCGGCCCAGATGCGCGAACAGCACAATCTTGAGGCGGAGCCTGCGGCCGGTGTTATCTGGTGGCGCGAGCGGCAGGGCCAGCTGGAAATGCTGCCCCTCGTGCACGTACGCGATGCCGGCACGACGTTTATTGAAAACGCCTGCGGTTCCGGGGCGCTTGCGCTTGCATTGTGTCTGTCGCGGACAGGCACGCGCCGCATGTTTTCCATCATGCAGCCTGGCGGCTCCGCACTGGACGTGCGCCTGTTTGCCGAAAACGGCGCCGACATGGCAGGCGTTGACGGCCCGGTGGCCCTTGTGGCCCGAGGCAAGGTCTGGCTGCCGGAGCCGGATGAGCTCACCCGCCCTCTGCAGGCTTGATGCATGGGCAGCAAGCTGCGCGAGGGCTTTACCACAGGCAGCGCCGCCACAGGTGCGGCACTGGCGGCACTGCAGCTGCTGCGCATGGGCTGCGCGCCTGCGGAAGTACACGTGCCCTTGCCCCCCTTTGACGCAGTGCCCCACGGTTGCGACAGCAAAATTTTTGCCCCGCGCGGCTGGCTGCAGTTGCCAGTAGCAAACTGCGCCCCCGGCCCCGCGCCGGAACTGGCTGCGGCCTGGAACACGGGCACGTCTGCCCAGTCCGACCCGCCGCCGCAGGGTATCATCCGGGCCGCCCACGCCAGCATCATCAAGGACGGCGGCGATGACCCCGATGCTACTTCCGGCGCGCGCATAACGGCCACCGTGGTTGAGCACGTCGCCGCGCAACAGCATGCAGACCTTGCAGACCTCGGCTCCATCATTATAAAGGGAGGGCCGGGGGTAGGCCGAGTTACCCTGCCGGGCTTGCCCGTGCCAGTGGGACAGGCAGCCGTCAACCCTGTGCCGAGGCAGCAGATCACCCTTGCCCTGCAGGCTTGGGAACGCCAACGCGGCAACGTCCCAAACGGAGCGCAGGCTGGAACGCAGGAGGGGCATACCGCCCTGACGGTATTTGTCAGCGTGCCCGAGGGCGCACAGCTGGCGCAAAAGACCTTTAATCCCCGGCTGGGCATTGAGGGCGGCATTTCCATACTGGGAACGCAAGGCACGGTGCGGCCCTTCAGCCATGCCGCATGGAAGGCCACCATCGAGCAGGGGCTGTCTGTCGCCGCCGCCACCGGCTGCCGCAGCATCTGTCTGACCACGGGCAGGCGCTCCGAACGGCTGCTTATGGAGCGCAACCCCTTGCTGCCCGCCCGCTGTTTTGTGCAGGTTGCCGACTTTGCAAAATTTTCGCTGCACGCGGCGGGCCTGCTGGGCTTTGAGCGCATTGTCTGGGGCTGTTTTTTTGGCAAACTGGTCAAGCTGGCCCAGGGGCATGCGTACACGCATGCCCAAAACGCCACGCTCGATATGCAGGCTCTAGCGCAGATGGCCAGGGCCGCAAACGCAACCAGCGCAGAGGCTGTGGGCCGCTGCATTACGGCGGCGCACGCGCTGGAGCTGCTGCTGGCCGATAAGGCCGGGCCGAGGGTGCTCGAGCAGGTGGCCCGTCAGGCCGTGCGTACGGCGCAAAATTTTGCGGGCTGCCCGGTGAGCCTGCACCTTTTTCACACTGACGGCAGGGAATTATTGGCGCTATGAAACAACAGGTCTCACTGCCCGGCTTGGCCGTGCCATCCCATGCGCACACCATCCCCACCAAGGATGACGTTGCGGCCAGCCCCCTTTTGCGCGCGGCAGAAGCGGGCACGGGCGCACCTGCAAGCAACGCCGCCCAGCAGCCCGGCCCTGCAGACGAGGCCACGACGCAGGCGACCCCTACGGCCCAGCCCGAAATGACCGCGCCGCAAGAGCACGCTCCGGCTGTCGCCATGGCGGCTGACAATGCGGCCCCAATAGGCATGGCTGAACCCGCGCCGCTTACCGGGACATCTCCCGAACCAGACATACGCCCAGATTATGCCCTCCACTCATCTGTCACTGACCTCGCCGCCGACGCCATGACGCCTCAGCCTGCTGGCCACGCAGATTTTGCCGGTTTTATCGACTTTGCCGAGCCAGCATACCCGGCTGACACCTCGACAGCCCAACCTGCGGACACGGCTGAGCAGACGCCCTCTGCAGGCCCGGCGCACGCGGCAGATACGACAATATTGGCGGAAGTGGCCGCCACCGTCGCTCCCGCCGATGCCCCGGCATCCTCCCCCCTTGCATACGCCGTCCCGGCAACCGATCCGCTTGCAGAAGCTGCCGCCCCTGCGGTCGCAACCTATGTTGAACCCCCTGCCGCAGCACATGCCGCAGCACATGCTGCTGTTGAGGAAGCGGACACGGCCAGAACCACTGCCGAGGCTGCCCAGTCACCCGTCGTCATGGCCGAGCAGGACGACTGGCCGCCCATGTCTGAAATGCTCCAGTCGTTTTTTGTTTTTGAGCCAACGACAACAGCCCCCCACCCCATTACGGTCATGGGGCTCGACTGCGCCCGCCCGCGCGGGCTGGCAGGACTTGCCGAAGCCCAGCGCCGCCTGGCGGAAGAGGCTGACGTCATCTGCGCCGGGCGCATGCTGCTTGAAGAATTTTCTGGCCGCAGCCTCAAGGCTGGCGGCCCGGATGCCGATGGGGAACAGACCGCGACCGGAGCCCCCGCGCTCAAGGCGCGCCTGCTGCCCCTGAGCACGCCGCTTGAGCCGCTGCTCACCCGGCTGAGCCAGTTGCGGGCAGCAGGCGAGCGCGTGCTTGTGCTGGCAGACGGCGACCCCCTGCTGTTCGGCATTGGGGCAACACTGGTGCGCCGCCTCGGGCCGGATGCGGTGCAGCAGCTGCCTGCCGTCAGTTCGCTACAGCAGGCCTGCGCGCGCCTTTCGCTGCCGTGGCACAAGGTTATCTGCCTCTCGTTGCATGGGCGCGACGACCTGCGCCCCCTCAACGTGGCCTGCGGCAAAAACGCGCCGCTCTGCATCCTTACCGACGCACGCATGTCTCCAGACGTGCTGGCCCGCCACCTGCTCGACCGTGGGGTGGACTGGTTTGACGCGCATATTTTTGAACGCATGGGCGCAGAGGACGAGGCTGTAAGCCATCTGAGCATGGCTGATGCCGCCGGGCGGGAGTTTGGCCCGGCCTGCACCATGGTGCTGATACCCGCCGCCCCGGCTCGCCGGCCGCACCTGGGGCTGGACGCCGACCAGCTGGCTGTTGATCGCGGTCTTATCACCAAAAAACCCGTACGGGCGGCCGCCCTTGCCCTGCTGCGCATCGAGGCCGGGCATGTGGTGTGGGACATCGGCTCCGGCTCTGGAGCCGTGGCGCTGGAGGCCTCGGTGCTGGCGCACGAAGGCCGCGTTATCGCGGTTGAGCGGTCCGCCGGTCGCGCCATGGGCATTCAGGAAAACCGCCGTCGTTTTGGCGCTGCCAATGTGGAAGTGCGCCTGGGCCAAGCGCCCGAGTGCCTGCCCGGCCTGCCCGACCCGCAGCGGGTTTTTATCGGCGGCGGTCTTTCCGGCGATGACGGCGACGACATCCTCGGCCATGTGTGCCTGCGCCTGCCGGTGGGAGGCCGCGTTGTGGTCAGCTGCGTGCTGCTGGACAGCTTCAGCCTGTGCCGCCGCTTTTTTGAGGACATGGCCTGGCCGGTGGAAATTCTGCAGATATCCGCCGCCGAAGGCAAAACCCTGGGCGGCGACGTGCACCTTTCGGCCATGAACCCCGTATTTTTGCTGGCCGCTCAAAAACCCGCGCCCGCACCCATTCAGTCCGGCGCACAGCCAGAAGGCAGGTAAGGTATGGATACCGCGCGGCAAAACGGGACAACCCCCGGAACAGTGACATTTGTCGGCGCCGGGCCCGGCGACCCAGACCTGATAACCGTCAAGGGGCGCAAGGCCATCCAACAGGCGGCGCTTGTGCTCTACGCGGGCTCGCTGGTGCCGCGCGAGTTAGTGGCCTGCGCCGCGCCGCAGGCCATGGTTGTGGATTCCTCCCCGCTGACGCTTGAGCAGTGCCACGCCCTGGTGCGCGCCACCGCCCTTGATGGCCGCCCCGTGGCTCGAGTGCACACGGGCGATCCCTCGCTGTACGGCGCACTGCGCGAACAGGCGGCACTGCTTGATGCCGACGGCATTCCCTGGCAGGTAATACCGGGGGTTACCGCCGCCTGCGCTGCGGCCGCTGCGGCGGGCATCACCTTTACCGTGCCCGAGGTAACCCAGAGTCTCATCATCAGCCGCCTTGAGGGACGCACCCCGGTACCTCAGCGCGAACACCTGCACCTGCTGGCCGAACACAAGACATCCATGGCCGTGTACCTTTCCGCCGCTTCGGCCCAGGCCCTGCAGGACGAACTATTGCGCAGCCTGCCTGCGGAGACCCCCATTTTTTGCGCCCACATGGTCAGCTGGCCCGAGGAGCAGCTGTACTGGACAACCCTGGGTGAGCTTGCCCAGTGCATCACCAGCCACAACCTAACCCGGCAGACGGTTTTTCTTGTGCTGCCTGCACAAAACAGTCAGGGCGCGCCCTCGCGCCTCTATGCCGCCGATTTTTCACACGGTTACCGGCCAGCTCAGGGCTGACCCCCTTCCCGCTTTACCACGCCTCATCTGAAGCAGGCAGGATGCGTTAGCGCATCCTGCCTTTTTTTCGTCCATTTTTTGTTGTGACTGTCCTGATACGCAATATTATCGTGACACGTTTGCAAAACACGTATCAATCGTTTTAGTTATCGCACAACAAACAGATTTTGCAATGTTGCATGGTTTAAAAAATGTATTATTAGATTGTATTTTTTTTCACAAATTGTATTATAATCGTGATAGCATCTGCAAAATTCTGCCATCAAATATGGAGTTGCAATCCATATAACCAAACTATTGTCTTATTGACAATCATGGTTTTTTAAAAAGGAGTGATTCATGAACAAAGTTGACATTCAGGATTCGTACTCCCTTTTCATTGACGGCCAGTGGAAACCGGCCTCGGATGGCGGCACCTTTGAGACCTTCTGCCCTGCCAACGGCGAACGGCTGGCAACCTGCGCCGAAGCCACCAGGGAAGACGTGGACGCCGCAGTGGCAGCCGCCACCAAGGCCTGGGACAGCTGGAAAAAGGTTGACACCATTAGCCGCGCCAATCTGCTGCTGAAAATTGCCGACATCATCGACGCCAACAAAGAGCATCTGGCCATGGTGGAGACGCTGGACAACGGCAAGCCCATCCGGGAAACCATGAATGTGGACATCCCCTTTGCCGCCGACCACTTCCGCTATTTTGCAGGCGTAGTGCGCGCCGATGAAGGCACCGCCGTCATGCTGGACGAAAACACCATGTCGCTGGTTTTCCGCGAACCTATCGGCGTGGTGGGCCAGATTGTGCCGTGGAACTTCCCCTTTCTCATGGCGGCCTGGAAGCTGGCCCCTGTGCTTGCCGCCGGGTGCTGCACCGTGTTCAAACCTTCCAACCACACCTCGCTTTCTGTGCTGGAATTGGCGCGGCTCATTGCTGGCGTGCTGCCAAAGGGCGTATTCAACGTCATCACCGGTCGGGGTTCCCGCTCCGGCCAGTTCATGCTTGAGCACCCGGGCTTCCGCAAGCTGGCATTTACCGGTTCCACAGAGGTGGGCCGTCAGGTTGGTCTTGCTGCGGCCAAGCGCATCATCCCCGCCACCCTTGAGCTGGGCGGCAAGTCGGCCAACATCTATTTTCCCGATTGCCAGTGGGATCTGGCCATGGACGGTCTGCAGCTGGGCATTCTGTTCAATCAGGGGCAGGTGTGATGCGCAGGGTCGCGCGTATTTGTGCATGAGAACATTTACGACCAGTTTGTGGCCGAAGCGGTGGCGCGCTTTAACCGCGTCAAAGTGGGCCTGCCATGGGATCCCTCAACCCAGATGGGCTCGCAGATTTACGAATCGCACCTCAAGGCCATCCAGCTCTGCATTGAGCAGGCCAAGGGCGAGGGCGCAACCGTGCTCTGCGGCGGCAAACGCATCACCGATGGCGAGCTTGCCAAGGGCTGCTTCATGCGGCCGACCCTGCTCGGCAACGTCACCAACAACATGCAGGTGGCGCAGGACGAAATCTTTGGTCCTGTCGCGGTGATCATCAAGTTTCGCACTGAAGACGAAGTCATCGCCATGGCCAACGACAGCCTGTACGGCCTTGGCGGCGCGGTGTGGACGCGCGACATCAACAGGGCCATCCGTGTGAGCCGCGCCATCGAGACAGGCCGCATGTGGGTGAATACCTATAACAGCATCCCGGCGGGCGCGCCCTTTGGCGGACACAAGGAATCGGGCATAGGCCGCGAAACGCACAAGGCCATACTTGCGCACTACACGCAGCAAAAAAATATCCTCATCAATCTGTCTGAAAAACCCACCGGCTTTTACCCCTAGCGGCAACCGCGCATGCTGCGAGCGATCTACGGTTGCCGCGTAACTAAAACGGCCCCGAAAGGGGCCGTTTTGACTGCAACAGGCTAAAGACCGCTTCACGACTGCGCGAGAGGCGGGCTGGCACTGACTGAAAGATCGGCGAGGCTTGAAATAATGCGAGAGGCGGAGGCCCCACGCCCCCGCTACTGACTCAGAGGCCGCACCTCCGGCGCGGCAAAGGCACGAAAACTGCTCGCTTCCGCTGCGGCAAAGCCGCTAACGGCTCGCGGTTTTCGGCGCTGCCGCTTCACGGCAGCGCGAGAGGCGGGCTGGCACTGACTGAAAGATCGGCGAGGCTTGAAATAATGCGAGAGGCGGAGGCCCCACGCCCCCGCTACTGGCTCAGAGGCCGCACCTCCGGCGCGGCAAAGGCACGAAAACTGCTCGCTGCCGCTGCGGCAAAGCCGCTAACGGCTCGCGGTTTTCGGCGCTGCCGCTTCACGGCAGCGCGAGAGGCGGGCTGGCACTGACTGAAAGATCGGCGAGGCTTGAAATAATGCGAGAGGCGGAGGCCCCACGCCCCCGCTACTGGCTCAGAGGCCGCACCTCCGGCGCGGCAAAGGCACGAAAACTGCTCGCTGCCGCTGCGGCAAAGCCGCTAACGGCTCGCGGTTTTCGGCGCTGCCGCTTCACGGCAGCGCGAGAGGCGGGCTGGCACTGACTGAAAGATCGGCGAGGCTTGAAATAATGCGAGAGGCGGAGGCCCCACGCCCCCGCTACTGGCTCAGAGGCCGCACCTCCGGCGCGGCAAAGGCACGAAAACTGCTCGCTGCCGCTGCGGCAAAGCCGCTAACGGCTCGCGGTTTTCGGCGCTGCCGCTTCACGGCAGCGCGAGAGGCGGGCTGGCACTGACTGAAAGATCGGCGAGGCTTGAAATAATGCGAGAGGCGGAGGCCCCACGCCCCCGCCTCTCATAGGTGGAGAATTCGTTATGGATTGCGGACTGCCATGCCCCCTATCATGTCACGGAAAAGTGATGCTAGTGGTTTGTGTTCAGCAACGCGGGCCTAAGCCCTGCATTGCGAACGCATGGTCCTTCTGCAGCCGGTCCGGAGCTCCACTTTGGAGACCGTCCGGTTTATTGTTCGGGCGCGTCAATAACGCGCCTCACAAGAGCCAGGGCCAGCAAGGCCGGAGACATTCTGGGCTTTTCGGCTGGTCTGCGCAGCTGGCGCTTCACAAAACCCGCCATGTCCAAAGCCATATCTGCATCGGTTACAGCCGCGCAGCATGCCTTTTTGTTTTCTTCCAGTACTACAAGGTACCGCTCGATCAGCAGCAAATTCCGACTTCGCGTCGGGTCTTCGGCCACTTCGGGCGGCGAGGCTCCCGTCTGGAAAACGTCACCGATGTGTTGCGACATGACCATTCCTCCATGAATGGATCACTGCTTCCTTGCAAAGGGGTTGGCCCTGTCCGCCTCCTTGTTGGTTGTACCGTCTCCCCTTCCCCACCTGTCATTGAACTTATCGGTACTATAGGCCGCGTCTTTAGGGCAACGCAAAAAAATGGGGCCAAACACATGCCTATTGACGCAAATTGAATGCGAACAACAAATTATATCAGCCATGTAAGAGAGATACGACAAAACTGTTGCTTGCAACTAATGTCGCTCGCAGCTACCATGCAGCAACTCACATGCCTGACGAGGAGAACCTATGCCAACACCCATATTGCACAAGGAAAGCCTGATCCCGGGCAAAACCAGCAAACTGGTGCTCCATGCGCCGCAAATCGCGCAAAAAGCGCGCCCCGGCCACTTCGTCATGCTGCGCATGAGCGAACAGGGCGAGCGCATCCCCCTTACCATTGCTGACACCGACCGGGAAAACGGCACCATTACCATAGTCTATCTGGTCATGGGCAAGAGTACCGCCATGCTTGAGGAGCTCGGCGCCGGAGACGCCATCCTTGACGTCTGCGGTCCCCTGGGCCACCCCACCCATATCGAAAAACGCGGTACGGTCATCTGCGTGGGCGGCGGTACCGGCATTGCCGCCATGCACCACATTGCCAAGGGCCACGCCCGCATCGGCAACAAGGTCGTGGGCGTTATCGGCGCGCGCAGCAAAGACCTGCTGCTTTTTGAAAACGAACTAAAGTCGTTTGTGGACGAGCTGCTTATTTCGACGGACGACGGCAGCTACGGCCACAAGGGCCTTGTTACCGAACTTTTGCGCAACAGGCTTGAAACGGACAAAGACGTGTTTGAAGTCGTTGCCGTGGGCCCTGTGCCCATGATGGCCGCCGTGGCCGAAACAACGCGTCCCTTTGGCGTCAAAACCACAGTGAGCCTCAACCCCATCATGGTTGACGGCATCGGCATGTGCGGCGCCTGCCGCGTCACCGTTGGCGGCAAAACCAAGTTCGCCTGTGTGGACGGCCCCGAGTTTGACGGTCACGAAGTGGACTTTCCCGAGCTGCGCCGCCGCCTGGCCGCATACAGAGAGCAGGAAACCGTTTCCATCGAAGAATACCGGAGAGTCAGCCATGGAGAATAGCAAGCCCAAAAAGACCGTGGCTCCCCGTGTGGATATGCCCTGTCAGCCCGCCCAGGTGCGCCGCGGCAACTTTGACGAAGTCGCCCTCGGTTACACCAGGGATATGGCCCAGGCCGAAGCCAGCCGCTGCCTGCAGTGCAAAAAGCCCCTGTGCGTCACCGGCTGTCCGGTCGAAGTGCCCATCCGCGACTTTATCCACCAGGTGGCCGAGGGCAACATGGACGCGGCCTACCGCATCATCAAGACCACCAACAGCCTGCCCGCCGTCTGCGGCCGCGTATGCCCGCAGGAGCACCAGTGCGAAGGCAAGTGCGTGCTCAAGGCCAAGGGCCAGCCCGTGGCCATTGGCCGTCTTGAACGCTTTGTGGCCGACACCTACATTGCCACCACTGCCTGTGAGCAGGTGACGGGCACCAACGCATGCGCCCTGCCTCTGGGCAGCAAAAAGGTCGCCTGTATCGGCTCCGGCCCCTCGTCCCTGACCTGTGCGGGCGTTTGCGCCACGGCGGGCATCAAGGTGGACGTTTTTGAAGCCCTGCACGAGCCCGGCGGCGTGCTCATTTACGGCATCCCCGCCTTCCGCCTGCCTAAAACCGTGGTCGCCACCGAAATCAACGGCCTCCGTCAGGCCGGGGTAGACTTTCACCTCAATTCCGTGGGCGGCCGCACCATCGACATCGCCGATTTGCGCAAGGAATACGACGCCGTGTTCATCGGCGTGGGTGCCGGTCTGCCCGTCTTTTTGGGCGTCCCCGGCGAGAACCTGGTGGGCGTGTTCTCGGCCAACGAGTACCTTACCCGCGTCAACCTCGGGCGTGCCTACAACTTTCCCACGCAGGACACCCCTGCCTACCCCGGCAAACACGTGACCGTGTTCGGCGCGGGCAACGTGGCCATGGACGCGGCGCGCACAGCCCTGCGCATGGGCGCTGAAAGCGTGCACGTCGTCTACCGCCGCACCAGGGCGGAAATGCCCGCCCGCCTCGAAGAACTGGAACACGCGGAGGAAGAAGGCGTGCAGTTTGCCATGCTCTCCGCCCCGCTGCGCTTTAACGGCGATGCGGAGATGCGCCTGCAGTCCGTAACCCTGCAGCGCATGGAACTGGGCGAACCCGACGCATCAGGCCGTCGCAGGCCCGTGCCTGTTACAGGGTCGGAATATGACCTGCCCACCGATCTGGCCGTTGTGGCTCTGGGCACGCGCTCCAACCCCATCCTGCTCGAGGCCACCCCGGAGCTCAAGCTCAACAAGCGGGGCTACATCGAGGCCGACGAAGCCACGGGCGAAACCTCCATACCCAATGTTTTTGCGGGCGGCGACATCGTCACCGGCGCGGCCACGGTCATTCTGGCCATGGGCGCGGGCCGCAAGGCCGGACAGGAAATTGTCAAAAGGATAGCTGGCTGATCGCAGCCCGGCAGATGCTCAAGGGAGCCTCCCCACGGAGGCTCCCTTTTTTCATGCACCTGGCACGGGCGCGGCATGGCCGCAGCTTGCCAGACAGACGGTTCGCGTTCATACTTGCGAAGGGCTTTTGAGCCGCGCTGCGCGGCTCACAGGCAAGGGCGGGGCTCAACCCAGACGCCCGACAATGGGCAACAATCCGCATCCACGGGCACGACCCAGGCATATTCAGGAAAACTCTCATGATTCTCGCAGACTTGCACACGCACACCAAGTACTCGCACGGCGGCAACACCCCGGCCGAAATGCACGCGGCAGCTACGGCCAGAGGGCTTGAATACATGGGCTTTACCGAGCACTCGCCCCGCCCTGCAGGCTTTGACTACACCCACGAATACCGCGAGCAGCTCACCAGACACCTGCCCGACTACGTGCGCGAGGTCTGCGACCTGCGTGCGGCCAACGCCAACGGGCCCTGCCGCGTTCTTTTCGGCATGGAAATGGACTGGCTTGAAGGGCAGGAGGACTTTACCCGCACATCCTGCGCCGCCTACGACTTTGATTACCTGCTCGGCAGCGTGCATTTTATCGGCAAGTGGGGCTTTGACGACGGCGCGGAACCGTGGAAGGCCTTTTCGCAGGAAGAATGCGAAAAACAGTACCAGGCCTATTTTGAAGCATGGGAACGCATGATCCTGTCCGGCCTCTTTAACATTGCCGCGCATCCCGACCTCATAAAAATCTTTTCGGTCGAACAGTTCCACATCTGGCTGGCAAAACCGCAAAGCCAGGCCCTGGTGGGGCGGGGGCTGGCTGCCCTTAAACGCATGGGCATGGGAATGGAAATTTCCTCCGCGGGCATCCGCAAGCTCTGCCGCGAAATTTATCCTGCGCCGCCCATCATGGTTATGGCCCGGCAGCTGGATCTTCCCGTCAGCTTTGCCTCCGACGCTCACGCCACCGAAGACGTGGGCTACGGCTTTGCCCGGCTGGCCTCATACGCCCGCGCCTTTGGTTTTGCCGAATATACCATTTTTGACCGGGGCCAGCGCCTGGTGCTGCCCCTGTAACACGGCGTCCGCCTTTGACAGTACGGATTTTTTTATGTCCGAAATTATAGTCTCCATCGACGATGTAAGTCTTTTTTTACCCGGCGATTCCAGCCAGAAACTTGTGCTGCACAACATCGGCTGGCAGGTGCGGCGCGGCGAGCACTGCGCGCTGCTTGGCCCCAACGGTTCCGGCAAGTCAACCCTGCTGCGCCTCATGCGCGGCGAGCTGTGGCCCGCCCAGGGCCGCATCCTGTGGCACGGCCCCGACGGCGCGGAAGACTCCCCCCTGGCTGGCAGGGCCATGACCGCCCTGGTGTCGCCCGCGCAGCAAGAAAACTATCAGCGGCAGGCCTGGGATCTCACGGGCCGCGACCTTTTGCTCACCGGCTTTGAAGACACCCCCCTGGTGTATGCCGACAGCACGGTTTACCGGCGGCAGGCGGTGGAGGCCATGGCCGCGCAGCTGGATGCCGAGGGTCTGCTTGAACGCACTGTGCCCACGTTTTCGCAGGGGCAGCTGCGCCTGCTGCTGCTTGGCCGCGCACTGCTGCGCGCCCCGACCCTGCTGTTGCTGGACGAATGCGACGAAGGTCTGGACGAGCGTTACCGGCAGATTTTTTTTGAAACGCTGGGCGAATACGCCAATCGCTGCACGGTGGTGATGACAGCTCACCGCGCCGCCAATATTCCCGACTGGTGCGCGGGCCGCCGGTATGTGCGCAATGGCCGCCTGTTTGCCGCCCCGGCCGCAGGGGACGCGGCAGAGGCCGCCCCGATGCGGAGCGCCGTAACGCCAGCATCCGGCGGGCTGGCCGCCCACGGCAAGCACGCCATGCTCGACCTGGACAACGTCACCGTATTTATCGACCGGCAGGCAGTGCTGCACGACATCAGCTGGTGCATGCACCAGGGCGAAAACTGGCGCATAACCGGGGCCAACGGCTCCGGCAAATCCACTTTGCTGCGTTTGCTGGCGGGGGATGAATTTGCGGCAGCTGGCGGCACCCTTGAACGCTGGCTGCCCAGCCAGGGCGGGCAGGTGGATACGCTTGAGGCGGTGCGCAAGGGCGTGCGCCTGGTTTCTGACCTTTCGCAGGCGCTTTACGGCTATTCGCTCAACGCGCTCGACATGGTCTGTACAGGGTTTGACAACAGCATCGGCGTGTACCGGCGTTTTTCCGAGGCCGAACGGGCCGAGGCCAAAAAATGCATGGCCCTTATGTTTCCAGAAGAATCCACTGAGCGGCTCGCGCAGATCGAGCGGCAGTCCATCCGCCACCTGTCCACCGGGCAGCTGCGCCGCCTTTTCCTGGCGAGGGCGCTGGTTGGAGGGCCGGACATCCTGCTGCTGGATGAACCGTGCTCCGGCCTTGATGCGGCCAGCCGCGCCCAGTACCTGCACCTGCTCGACCAGCTCGCCGCGCAGGGCGCCCAGATGGTCTTTATTTCGCACCACGATGAAGACGCCCCCCTGTGCATAAACAGGGAGGCGCATATGGAAGGCGGCAGGCTGCGCGTGGTGCTGTAGGGGGCTAACCCTTGCGACTCATGCGGGAGCGCGCCACTTCGACAAGCACCGGCAGCACGGAAATGGCGATGATGCCGTAAACGATCAGGCTGAAATTCTGCCGGGCCCATTCAAGATTGCCAAGAAAATAGCCGGCGGAAACAAGACCGCCCACCCACAGGACACAGCCCGTGATGTTGAACAAAAAAAACGTGGGCGGGTGCATAAGGGCTATACCGGCCACAAAAGGGGCAAAGGTGCGCACAATGGGCACAAAGCGGGCAAGCACAATGGCCTTGCCCCCATGCCGTTCGTAAAACCGGTGCGCCTTGAGCAGGTGGTCTTTTTTTATAAACCGGTTCTCGCGCGAAAATATGGCCGGGCCCACATGACGACCGATCATATAGTTGACAGCGTCGCCCATCACGCCCGCAGCCAGCAGCACGCCCATGATTTCGCCATAGCCCATCAGCCCGGCCCCCGCCACCACGCCAGAGGCAAACAGCAGGGAATCGCCCGGCAAAAAGGGCGTCACCACAAGCCCCGTCTCGCAAAAAACAACAACAAACAGTATGCCGTACAGCCACAAACCATACTGGTTGGCTAGTTCAAACAGATGCACATCAATGTGCAGCACAAAACTCACAACGCTGCTCAAAAATTCCATAAAGACGTATCTCCCTCGGCGGGTGCGCATGCGCCCCTGTGCGCTCTTGTACCCCAAGGCAGCTTGTGGCACAACACAGCCATGCGCGTAATCACCACCATAGCCCTCTTTGCCCTGCTGCTGTTTACTCATGCGGCCAACGCCGCCGACACCTACATGGTGGGTTTTCGCACGCTTGGTCAATGGTCGCCCGAAACTGGCCTGCGGCTTGATGTAAATGTGTGGTATCCTTCATCACGCCCCCCGCGTGATCTCAACTACGCCCCGTGGGAGATTTCCGCCTCCCGCGCAGGCAAGGCGGTTGACGGGCGTTTTCCTCTGCTGCTGCTCTCGCACGACACCGCAGGCACGCGTTTTTCGTACCATGATACGGCCACATGGCTGGCTTCGCTGGGTTTTGTCGTGGCTGCGCCCAACCACCCCGGCGACAACATGGACAACATGGACAACCTGCTGACCTGGCAGCAGCTTGAAAACCGCGCCCAGGAGCTCTCGGGCAGCATAGACCTGCTGCTGCACGACCCGGAGGTGGAGTCTAGCGTTGACGCCTCGCGCATTGGCGTGGTGGGCTTTGGCGTAGGCGGGGCCGCTGCGCTGCTGCTTGGAGGCGCGCTGCCCGACTGCGAGGGCTGGGCAAGCTATTGCCCCCGCACCACGCCCAACGACATGTACTGCAATACATGGGCGCGCGAGCGCATGGAAGCGCTGTGCAAAAACCTGCCGCTTACCCATAGCCTGGCCGACCCCCGCATACGCGCTGTTGCCGCTGTCGCCCCCGGCTTCGGCATGCTGTTTTCGCGCCAGTCGTTCCACTGGTTTTATCCGCCCCTGCTGCTCATGGCCGCTCCCAACGACGCGCTCAACTCCCCGGCCCTGCACGCCCGGCGCATATACGAGCTCATGGACAAAAAGCCCCGCTGGCTCACCCTGCCGCAGGCCGACACAGGCTCACTTATGGCCCCCTGCCCGGAATCGCTGGCGCTCGAGCTGCCCGAACTGTGCCGCTCGGTGTCGCCCGAAACGCGCGCGGCCATACATAAACGCATGACGGAAGCTCTGGGCGACTTTTTTCTGCACTACCTCGGCAATGCCCAGAATCTGCCACAGATTCCAGCCCCGCCCGACCTGACCCCGCAGCCGCCCAAACCTGCTCCGGAGCCTGCCGCTCAGCCGGGCCCAAAACCCAAGAAGCGCCGTCCCGGTTAGGCTTGCAAAGGCATGTTGCGAGCCGCTTTTCAGCAGCCTTGACAATTCCCGCGCTGCTCACTAAAGGGTTTGCCATGGCGATAGATTTACTCCCTTGCGCCGATTCTTCCATACCCGGAATAGGATATATGCGGAACACAATTTATTTGTTCTGTTTACTGCTTGCCGCCCTGGCCCCTGCGACCGCCTTTGGCACTGAAACCCAGGGAACCACCGAACAGCAAGGCTGGGTAGTCATGCCCGCTGGCGCTCGCTCGGCCTATTTTGGCATACATGGAGGAACCATGCCTGTCAGCCTGCTGGTGTATGGCGACGGCTCTTCGCTGGTGACCTTTGTGGGCCGCACCGGCAACGATTTTATTGACGTTTTGCGCCGGGCCGAGATTTCCATGCCCAGTCTGCTCAACGGCACCGCGCAAAGAGCCTCTGCAGGCAAGGCGGGGACCCCTTCCGCCAACGCGACGGCTGTTTTGATGGCTGGCTCGTCAGCCAGCAGCCTGCCGGTGTTCAACGTCAGCGGCGAAGGTCTGTCGCAAATGGATGTGCCCCCTGGGCAGCTGCAGCCCTTTGGCCTCTCTGACAAAGCATTGTCCATCGAGGGCGAGGTGACCGCGCCGCAGCGCCTTTCCACCGTCAAGCAGTACCGGTTGCTTTTTCAGCCCCAGTATCTGCAACCCCGCCGCAACCAGCGTTAAAACAACTGCCGCGCGCCTGCCCCGCCTTTCGACACGATTGAGCCCGCTCTGCACCAGAGCGGGCTTTTTTATGTAGCCTCTTGATTTGAATGTTTATAAAAGATAAACTATCTTTCAGTTGAACAATTTGTCTCAGGAGCCAAGCCATGCCTATTTCTGACCATCTGGAACATCTCCAGCGCGTGTGTGCGAAAGCAGTGCAGCAGCACAATTGGCCGCTCGAAAAAGTATTCCGTTCCGGCCTTATGTCCATCAGGGAATACAGTGCTGACTACGATACCCTCATTGACGACAGCAATCCCTTTTATCAGGAGTTTACTCAATGCTCGCAGCAAGACGCCATCAGCGAGGATGATCTGTTCAGCCTGTTTGAATGTCTGGTAATTTTTATCCGCATGCGACAAATGGTCGCCCCCGGTTTGCGACTCAGCGCTAAAGAGCAAAGCGTACTTGAATATTTTGAAACCTGCGGCGAGTGGACGGCCTGCGATGAGACGGTCGTGAGCCAATGGTACTGGAAGCACCTGCCTGAGACCAACAGGCATCACTAGCAAAAACATCGAACAATAGCGGACTGCGAACCGCTGACCGCGTGCCCGCATGGGCACGACAACAGTGCGACGCCGGAGGTTGCCCCCTTCCGGCGCTTGGCCGAACGGGCTGCCAGGTTGTGCAAGCCTTACAAGGCAGACCAGCGCGGCACACGCAAAGGGCGGGACATGCCAAGCATGCCCCGCCCTTTCTGTATTCTGTCAGGCCGTCTGATTATTTCTTGAGGTTTTCGGCCAGGAGCTCGGCGATATGGTCAACCTTGATCTTGAGCCCCTGTTTTTCAGCGCCGCCACGGATCTGCATGACGCAGCCGGGGCAGTCCACCACCAGGCGGTCAGCGCCGGTGGCCTTCATGTTGGCGATCTTCTTGTCCAGCAGCTGGGCCGAGATTTCGGGGAACTTCACAGAGTAGCTGCCGCCAAAGCCGCAACACACTTCTTCTTCCTCGCAAGGCACGTATTCAGCCGCATCGCCAATAAGGTCGCGAGGGGCCTTTTTGACGCCCAGGCCACGGCACAGGTGGCAAGCGGCGTGATAGGTGACCTTCTGCGCAGACTTGTTGAAGTCCTCGGCCTTAAGGCCCAGTACGTCATGCACGAAGGAGCTGAAGTCGATGATCTTGGCCGCAAAGGCCTGAGCTTCCACAGTCGAGAAATCATTGTCGAGAATTTCAGGATAGTGGTGCGTAAGATGACCGGCGCAGCTGGCGCACAGCGTGATGATGTAGTCGTAGTTGCCGCCACGGAAGGCCGCAATGTTCTGCTTGGCCACATCAATGGAGGTCTTGCGCTGGCCCATCATTTCGAGGGGCAAGCCGCAGCAGGACTGTTCCATGGGGAAGTCCACGGCCACATTTTTGGCGGCCAGAATCTTCACACAGGCTTCCAGCTCTTCGGGATAGATGAAGTCCTGGGCGCAACCGCTGAAAAGGGCCACGCGCAGGGTGGGGTTCTGCACCTTGGGGGCCAGATCGGGCCACCGGTCGCGGAAGGACTTGTTGGCGATGGCGGGCAGAGCCTTGAAGTTGTGCTTGCCAAGGAACACCGCAGGCAGGTGGCGCTGGAACTGCGCCCCACGCGTAAAGGGCTTCTGTGCAAAGCTGGCGAACTTGAGCAGTTTGTGGAAAAGCTTGCGGTTCTTCATCACGGCCGAAAGCAGATTGGCCTCAACGGGCGCGCCCTGCTCCGCGTTGAGGCGCGAGCGCACTTCGCGGATAAGGCGCGGCAGGTCAATGCCGCCAGCGCAGACGTTGGCGCACGATTCGCAGCCCATGCAGTTCTGGCTGAGAATGCGCGCCCGGTCCTTGCCGTGGAAGAAGTACGTGAGGATCAGGCCAATGGCGCCAATGTAGATGTAGCCCATCTTGTGGCCGCCCACGAGGCGGTACACGGGGCAGACGTTGGCGCAAGCGCCGCAGCGCACGCAGCGGAACACCTGCGAGAACAGGGGATCCTTGGCGATTTCGGTGCGGCCATTGTCCAGAAAGACCACGTGCAGCACTTTTTTGTTATCGGCGCTGGCGGCGCAGGGACCGGCGCCGCACATCCAGGTAACGTAAGAGGTCAGGCGCTGGGCGGTGGCGTTGCGGGGCAGCACCTGCAGGGCCACCAGGGCGTCGTCCAGCTTGGTCACCAGCTTGTCCAGACCGGCAATGGCCACATGCACGCGCGGCAGGGTGGTGACCATGCGGGCGTTGCCTTCGTTGGTGACGGTAGAGATCGCGCCGTTTTCGGCCACGGCAAAGTTGCAGCCGCTCACGCCCATGTCGGCGGCGATAAACTTGCGGCGCAGCTGCACGCGGGCCACCTTGACCAGACGCTGGATGTCCGAGTCCTGCTTGACGCCGGTGGCCTTGGTAAAGTCGTCGGCCACCTGATAACGCGACAGGTGGATGGCAGGCATAACCATGTGCGAAGGACCTTCGTGGCGCAACTGGATGATCCATTCGCCAAGGTCGGTTTCGTCCACAATCAGGCCGTTGCCTTCAAGGGCGGTGTTCAGCCCGATTTCTTCGGCGGTCATGGACTTGGACTTGACCACCTTTTTGACTTTGTTTTCCTTGGCAATGCGAACGATGATGTCGTTGGCTTCGGCAGCGGTGGCGGCACGGTGCACGTGCACGCCGCGCTTTTCGGCCTCGGTCTTGAACTGCGCGTACAGTTCTTCCATGTGCTGACAGGCATAGTCCTTAGCGTCGGCAATCTGCTTGATCAGGGCTTTTTCGTCCACTTCCTTGAACACGGCTTCGCGGTTGGCGCGGTAGGCCACGGCAAAGGTATCAAGGGTGCGGCGCAAAAATTCGTCGTTGAGGGCCTCGTCCAGTTCCTTATGATAGCCCGATGAGCTCTTGAGCGCGTCATGCATGGGTTAGTCCTCCAACAAAATGATATGCAGTTCCAGCGGCCCATGCACGCCCACGGCCGCCACTCGCTCGATATCGGCGGTACGGCTGGGGCCGGTCACCAGGGTGGTGTAGGTGGCGGAGCCCGCGTTCATGCGCTCGCGCAGCAACTGGGCCACAGCAGGCAGATCGGGGTAAATAGTGGATTTGCGCAGCATCAAAACGGACACCTCGGAGATCATGCCCGTAAGGCGCACATCTTCGCTGTCGGTATTGAGCATACAGGTTCCGCTGGCGGCAATGCCCAGTTCCGCAGTGGAAACACCCACATCGATACCGGCAAGATAGTTGCGCAGGCCTTCACGGATGCACAGAAAACCCTTTTCTTCGCAGGCGGCGGCCAGCGTGGCGTAATCGGCCTCGCCCATCTGAGGCGCTGCGATCACACGCTTGACGCGCGTAGGAACCTTGTTGGGGCCAAGCGGGCCCTGCTCGGTGCCGGGCTCGTCAGCCAGAAGTTCGGCAGGCGCCTTGTTGGCGCACACATCCACAATATACTGCAAGGCGGCTGCCATGCTGGGCACTTCCTGGACCACGGCGTTAACTGCCGCAGCCTTGGCGGAAAAGGCTTCTACCAATTCCTGCTGTGTCATAAATAACTCCTTTTTCAAAAACGCCTGGTTCGCTCACCATGCAGCATCGCCGTAAAAAACGAACTTGCCGCCGGCCATATCCAACCACGGACGACTCGCTGCGTATACCGCCAACGGCGCACAGCGTCAGGGCTTCCAGACACGCCCACGGTTCCGCTTCAGCCTTTGGGCAAAGCAGGCCGTCGGGCGGGAAGCGTCGGCGGGGAGACCACAGATCCCCGCCGACGTTCCAATGTTACTTCAGGCTTTCGGCGTACAACTCAATGGTGTGCTTGACACGCACGGAGTCGTGATTGTGCGAAAGCACATCCTCAAGCTGCATCATGCACGCGGGGCAACCAGCAGCCACAATTTTGGCGCCGGATGCCACCACGTTGTTGCGCTTGCGCTGGCCGATTTTGCGCGAGTAGTCGTAGTGGAAGAGGTTAAACGAGCCACCGCAGCCGCAGCAACGGTCGGCCTCGGCCATTTCCGTCACCTTGTAGGCGGGGTTGGCCGCAATGATTGTGCGGGGCTGGCTGACCACGCCCAGCGATTTTTTGAGATGGCAAGAGTCGTGATAGGTCACGCTGACCGCGTTGTCCTGGGGTTGAGCCGCAGGCTTCACATTGAGCACGTCCACCAAAAAGGCGTTGATGTCCATGGCCTTGGCCGCAATTTCTTCGACCTTGCGCTTTTCAACAGACCCGAGGCGGTGCGCATAGCGGGGCCACAGTTCCTTGACCGTGGAGGTGCAGGAACCGCAGGGGCTCAGGATGTAGTCAAAGTCGCCGTTTTTGAGGGCTTCGACGTTCACGCGCATCTGCTCCACCATGCCCTTGGCGTCGCCGGACGAAAGGGCCGGGATACCGCAGCAGGTGAGATTTTTGGGCATGAACACGGCCACGTTGTGATAACGCAGCACCTTCAGACAGGCCTCGGCCATTTCGATATACATCTTGTCGCCGACGCAGCCGGGGAAGAAAGCCACCTTGAGCCCGCCAGCACGGCGGGGCTCGTCAAGCGCGCCATAACGGGCGTGCAGCGGCGTTTTTGCCAGGGGGTGAATGTGGCGGTCGCCCAGCATAAAGTTGAGCAGCGGGGCGCATACTGTCCCCTGCGCGTCGTTGCTCGAGCCAAAAATAAGGCCCTGCATGGGCGCGCCAACGCGCATGGCAAAGTTAAACAGGCCGGGCTTGGTCAGAAGAGAACGGAAAATCATCTTCTTGACCGGGTGCAGGCCAATGAACTCATTTACGATTTCGCGGGCTTCCATGAAAACGTCCATAATCTGGACGCCCGGAGGGCAGGCGGCCTGACAGGAACCGCATAAAAGGCAGCGGCCCAGTTTTTCAGCCACCGCAGCGGGATCCTTGATCATTTCATGGGCCAGATTGTCAATAAGGGCCAGCTTGCCGCGAGCCACGTCGGCTTCCATACCGGTGGCGCCGAACATGGGGCACACGGCCTGGCACATGCCGCATTTCATGCAGGCAGTGATCCTGTCGTCCAGAGCCATCAGTCTCTGGGCCAGTTCGTGCATAGTACTCATGAAACGCTCCTGGAGCGGTTGAATTTTTGCTCTTGCTCGGCGATGCAGGGCCTGCGCCCCGCCGCCGAAAGAAACGTGGGTTACCCCTTGTCCCTACAAGTCCCAGGCAGCGCCTAGATGCCCACCAGCTTGGTGGAGTTGAGCAACCCCTTGGGATCAAGAGCCCGGCGCAACCGCTGCGAGAAAAGAATGGTGCCGCGCGAGGTTTCCTTTTCCATCCACTTGGACTTGGCGGTTCCGATGCCGTGCTCGCCAGACAGAGTGCCCTTCAGCTTGATGGCCGTATCGAACATCTCGTCGATGGCTTCTTCCACACGCTTGAATTCGTCGGCGTCGCGCTTGTCGCACAGGAAGGTGGGGTGCAGGTTGCCGTCGCCAGCGTGGCCAAAGGTGCCCACTTCGAGGCGGTACTTGGCGGCGATGTCGTTGACGGCCTTGACCATGGCAGGAATCTGCGAACGCGGCACGGTGGCGTCTTCAAGCACGGTGGTGGGACGGGCGCGGGCCAGCACGGGCAGGGCCATGCGGCGGGCTTCCCACAGCTTGAACTTTTCTTCGGCGTCCTTGGGCACGTGCACGGCCGTGGCTTTATTGGCCTTCAGCACTTTTTCAACGGCTTCGGCATCGTCCGCGACCTGGGCGGGGTGGCCGTCCACTTCGATAAGCAGGATGGCGCCAGCATCACGCGGCAGACCCGTCTTGGTGAAGTCGTCGACGCGCACGATGGTGTTGTTGTCGAGAAATTCAAGGGTACAGGGCACGACGTGGGCAGCAATGATGCCTGCCACGGCGTCGGCTGCGTTCTGCACATCGGCGAACACGGCCATCAGGGCCTTGGAGGCCTTTGGCGGCGGCACGAGCTTGAGGATGGCTTCGGAAATGACGCCCAGCGTACCTTCAGACTGCACCATCATGCCGGCAAGGTTGTAGCCGGTAACGCACTTGACCGTGCGCGAACCGGATTTGACCACTTCGCCCGTGGCGTCGAAAAATTCGATGCCCATGAGGTAGTCCTTGGTAACGCCGTACTTGAGACCGCGCAGGCCGCCAGCGTTTTCAGCAATGTTGCCCGCGAGGGTCGACACAGCCTGAGAGCCCGGATCGGGGGGGTAGAACAGATTTTTTTTGGCCACGGTGGCGGCAAATTCGGCAGTGATGACGCCCGGTTCCACCACCGCGTACAAGTCGTCGGAATTGATTTCGATGATGCGGTTGAGACCGGTAGTCAGGATGACCACGGTTTCAGACTTGTCGGGGATGGTGCCGCCGGAGAGGTTGGTTCCCGCGCCGCGCACGGTCATGGGAATGCCGTTGTCGTACAGTTTTTTTACACACTGGCCGAGCTGTTCCTTGGTAGTGGGGCGCACCACCAACGAAGGCATGACTGCGGGCAGCACCGCAGAATCATACGAGTAGCTCATGCGGTCGGCTTCGGAACTAAACACGTTTTCCTTGCCGATCATGTCTTCAAAATCCTTAATCAACGCCTGGCTTGCCATAAGGCCTCCTTAAAAAGTCCGTCATCAACGTCTTTACGGTATGGCACAGACCGCGCGCCCCTTGCGCGGGCCTGATAGGTTTGATTCCCATAAGGCTGTTTGAACAGCCGGTCAACATTTTTACGAGAATGAAGACCTATAGCGTTGTTTGACAAGTTTGCAAAGGGCACCGGCCAAAAAACTTTGGTATCACAGTCTGACCTTCTTAAACCCATACAACGCCCTGTGGCAGATCGTTGCCGCAAACAAACCAAAAACATCAAGACAATCTGAATTGTTTTAGTGAGTTAAGACAACACAAGGAAGATTGAAGGCAAAGGACGCAGCAGAGAGGCTCAACCCGTAGCCGATAAAAACACCTGAAAAAAATGTAGCCGATGCCGCCGCAATAAACAAATATTCTCAGCAATACAGGTTTTGCAGAGTTGCGAAACGGAGCGGATTGTTGGCTGTGTGCGCTGGCCACCCCCGTAAGCGGTCAGACCGGGATCGGTGCAGATCGGTTGGCCAACCGCCTGCCCCGGCCTGCTAGCTCTGGAGCAAATGCCGGGCGGGGCAACAGTGCGTACGGAAAGCCGCCAATGCCGCAGCCACGCGGTGCGGCTGCGACAAGCAGTTTGGCCTTACTGGGCTTTTTGCTGGGTGGATTTTTTCCAAAAGAAAAAATGCCCCATGGCCATGCCGCCGTGCCCCACGGCGTAGGCCAGAAGCAGCCACACAAAAAGGCCGTGCAGCGTTGCCGCCAGATGCGACGGGTTACCCAGCTGCCACGATCGGAACCACCACAACCCGGTAAGAAGCGACATGCTCAACGCCCCCATGCCGAGGCCCTGCACCACGCAGGCCAGCCCCTTGGGGCGGGGTGCGATGATGAGCTTGCCGCTGCGAATGGCGGCTGCATCCTTGGCGAGCTGCGCCATGTCGCCCCATAGATAGGGGAAATAATGACGCGGCCCCCGCATGCCAAGCCCGCAGGCAATCAGCCCAAAACCCAGCACGCAGAGCGCAAGGCCAAAAACCATGTGCATCGTGCCCAGCCCCAGCAGCTGGGTCAGCACCTGCAGCAGCACCATGCACACCACAACCGCGTGCAAAAAACGCAGCAACGGCGGCTGGAAAAAACCAAGAAAGCGCCACAACAGACCAAGCTGGGATTTAGGCATTGCGTCCACGCCCATAAAGGCCTCCTTGTTTTTTTCGCCCCGCCAGTGCTGACGGTTGCACAGCCAGCGGCTGCCGCAGTCGTTTTTGCCAGTGCGCCGGTTGCCCTGCGCCAAAAAAATTGTGACGGTACATCCGCAAAAAAACAAGCGCCGCCCCTAAGGGCGGCGCAGCATATCTAGTGATGGCACGAACAAGAGAGCATATGTGCCATTTTTTCTTTTTTGGTTCGCAGGTAATTTTCGTTTTCCGGGCACGATTCCATTTCAATGGGTACCCGTTCCACAATCTCAATGCCGTAGCCGGAGAGGCCCACGATCTTTTTGGGGTTGTTGGTGAGCAGGCGGATTTTGTGGATGCCCAGGTCAACCAGCATCTGCGCGCCGGTGCCGTAGTCGCGCAAATCGGGCGGGAAGCCCAGCTTGCGGTTGGCTTCCACGGTATCGTAGCCCTGATCCTGCAGCGCGTAGGCCTTGATTTTGTTGGCCAGGCCGATGCCACGGCCTTCCTGCCGCATGTACAGCAGTGCTCCTCGGCCTTCTTTTTCGATCTGGCGCAGGGCGGCACCCAGCTGGCCGCCGCAGTCGCAGCGCAACGAGCCAAGCGCGTCGCCCGTGAGGCATTCGCTATGGATGCGGGTAAGCACCGGCTCGTGCGAAGAGAGGTCGCCCTTTATGAGCGCCAGGTGCGTGCCGGGTTCGTTTTCGCTCTCGTAGGCGATAACGCTGAAGTCGCCAAAACGCGTGGGCAGATGGGCCTGGGCCACGCGGCGCACCGAAACCTGACCCCGGTCAAGCCGGTAGCGGATAAGGTCCTTGACCGCCGCAATCTTGAGGCCGTGTTCCTGAGCAAAAATTTCGAGGTCGGGCATACGGGCCATGGTGCCGTCGTCGCGCATGATCTCGCAGATGACCGATGCCGGTTTGAGCCCGGCAAGGCGCGACAGGTCAACGCCGCCTTCGGTCTGCCCGGCGCGCGAAAGCACGCCGCCAACCTTGGCCCGCAGCGGAAAGATATGACCGGGGGTCACAATGTCGTCAGGGCGCACGTTGTCCGCCACGGCAGCCAGAATGGTCGTGGCGCGGTCAGCTGCGGAGATGCCCGTGGTCACGCCCTCGCGCGCCTCGATGGAAATGGTGAAGTTGGTTCCAAAACGCGAACCGTTGCGCTGGGTCATCAGGGGCAGCTGCAGCCGGTCAATAATTTCAGGAGCCATGGGCAGGCAGATGAGGCCTCTGCCAAATTTGGCCATGAAGTTGATGGCTTCCGGGGTCACGTGTTCGGCGGCCATGGTAAGGTCGCCTTCGTTCTCGCGGCCTTCGTCGTCAACCAGAATAATCATCTTGCCCTGCCGGATGTCGGCAATGGCTTCTTCTATGCTGCACAGTGGCATGTCGCTTCCTTCATTGCCCACCTGGGGGCGTGAATTTTTTCTTTCATCAAAATTAGGTACGCAGGGGGGATATGTCAACAGCAGGCCTCAAATACCCCGCAACCCTCACCCCAGACTGACGGCCAAGCCCGCAGCCGAGGCTGACTGCCGCCAACCGGGGTCTAGCTGCCAGCGGCGGGTTTAAGCCCGACCTCGGCCAGCAGTTCCCTGACGGATCGGCCAAATAAAAAGGGAAGCATGGCGGCCGGCACGCCCGCGCGTTCCACGCAAAGCTCGCGAAAGGCGGCGTCGGTGCGGGCGGCTTCGCCCAGTTCGGCCACGGCCTGCTCGCGCTCGCTGCCTTCAAGCGGATTTTCGTGGCCGGGGCTACGCTCGACGGCAAGGCCGTGCCCCTGTTGAGGATAAAACCCCAGCCGGTCTGCCAGCTGCAGCACCTCAAGCACAGAAACCTGTTCTTCGTGGGCGCTTACAAGGTCGGGCAACAGGGCAAAAACAGCCGCACTTACGCCCGCAAAACCGGGGATCCCGCCGCGCAGGGCGTTGAGGGCCGCAAACCGGCCAAGATGCCGCCCGCTAGCCAGCAGAGCCTCCAGCGGTCCCGTATCCATGCAAAAAAGCGCCTCGCACTGGGCCGGGCGGTGCTCGTAAATGCCGCAGCCCACGCCCTCGCGGTAATAGCGACAGCGCCAGGGGTGCACCCTGCCGCCAAGCCCCGCGACCTTGATGCGCTCGCCTTCGAGGGGGCGCAGGGCCTTGCGTGAATCGTCGCGCGCCCATTCGCCCGCCCGCAGGCACACCAGCGACTCAAGGGTCAGCGTGCCGCCGACAAGCAGCGCCGCATCGCCGACCATCAGCGTGGGGCCTCCCAGCAGGCAGCACGTGCCGCAACGCTGGCACGACGGTTCTTCGCCGTGAGCGGCGGGTGTGGACAAAAAAGGCTGTTGCTGCATGCTCATGCGGCCTCCAAAACGGTTCAGTGCAGGGTGGCGGGGGCTTGCCCATTGTTCGGACTCTCCTGCCCTTTTTGCTTGAAACGCTTGCCCCAGAGGCGTCCCAGACGGCGGGAGAGGTTTTCCATATAATAATAGTACACAGGGGTGATGTAGAGCGTCACCAGCTGCGAAAAACACAGCCCGCCCACAACGGCCAGGCCCAGTGCGCGGCGGGCGTCCGCGCCCGCGCCCACGCCCACGGCAATGGGCAGCGCCCCCATGAGGGCGGCCACCGTGGTCATCATGATGGGGCGAAACCGCACATGACAGCCCCGTGTGATGGCTGCCAGCGGGTCGAGCGAAGGATCGCGCCGTTGCGCTTCCAGGGCAAAGTCGAGCATCATGATAGCGTTCTTTTTTACTATGCCCAGCAGCATGATGATGCCCACAAATCCGTACAGATCAAGCTCCAGCCCAAACAGCCACAACGTGGCCAGCGCGCCGAAGCCCGCCGACGGCAGACCCGAAAGAATGGTGAAGGGGTGGATAAAACTTTCGTACAGTATGCCCAGCACAAGATAGATAACCACAATGGCCAGCATCAGCAGCCAGCCCATGCCTTTGAGCGAACTCTGGAAGGCCTGGGCCGTGCCCTGCGATTCGGCGGAGACCGTATCGGGGAGCAGCGGTCGCGCCGCCGCCTCCACCGCGCCCACGCCCTGACTCAGCGACACGCCGGGCCGCAGGTTGTACGAAATGGTCACGGAAGGGAACTGCCCGTTGTGGTTGACCGCAATGGGGCCCACGCCGGTCGAAAGCTGGGCAAGAATATCCAGCGGCACAAGGTCGCCAGACTTGGAGCGCACATAGAGGCGCGACAGGGCCGAGCGGTCTTTTTGAAACGGCTTTTGCAACTCCACAAATACCGAATAGTCGTCCGTGGGCGCATAGATGGTCGAAACCTCGCGCGAGCCGTAGGCCGACTGCAGGGCCAGCTCGATCTGCTGCGGGGTAACCCCAAGGGCGGCGGCGCGGTTGCGGTCGATGGTCACGCGCAGTTCGGGGTTTTTGAGCTGCAGGTCGCTGTTGACGTCCTGTAGTTCGGGCAGCTTGCGCAGGGCGTCTTCGATATGCTGCGCGCTTTCAAAGAGCGATCCCATATCCGGGCCAAACAGCGTGTACTGGTACAGGGCCTTGGATGAGCGGCCGCCAATGCTGATAGTGGGCGGCACGCGCACAAAAACCCGCATTGACGGCGACGTATTGAGGTCCTTGCGCAGCTTTTGGGCCACGGCCTCGATGCCGGGGCGTTTATCGTGCCCGGCCAGCCGCATGAGCAGAATGCCGTTGTTCATGCTCTGGCTGCCGCCCACGATGCCCACGATGGAATTGTATGCCGCCACATGGGTTGACGATTCCAGCACGGGGTCAAGGCTGTGCTGCGCACGCACCATGCCTTCAAACGACACGCCCTGCTCGGCCTCGGTGCTGGCCTGCAGCATGCCCATGTCTTCCGTGGGCAAAAAGCCCTTGGGAATGAGCATGCCCAGCCACACCGTCAGCCCCAGCAGCACGAACGAGGCCATCAGCGTAATACGCCGGTGGAGCAGCACCACGTCGAGCGAGCGGGCGTACAGATCGGCCAGTTTGTCAAAACATCGCTCAAGCGTTCCATACAGCCCGCCCATGGCGGGTTTGTGCCCGGCCATGTTGTGCGGCTGGGCCTTGAGAAAATAGGCGCAAAGCATGGGGGTGAGCGTGAGTGAAACCACGCCCGAGCTTAAAATGGCCGAGATGATCACCACGGCAAATTCCCGGAACAGCCGCCCCACAATGCCGCCCATGAACAGTACGGGGATGAAAACTGCCGCCAGCGACAGCGTCATGGAGACAATGGTAAAGCCGATCTCCGCCGAGCCGTCAAAGGCCGCCGTCTGAGGGTCCTTGCCCATCTCCTGGTGGCGCACAATATTTTCAAGCATGACGATGGCGTCGTCGACCACAAAGCCCACGGCCAGGGTCAGGGCCATGAGCGAAAGGTTGTCCAGGCTGTAGCCCAGCACCGACATGATGGCGAATGTCGAAATAACCGACATGGGCAGCGCCAGACTGGGTATGATGGTGGCGGGCATGTTGCGCAAAAAGATAAAAATGACCAGCACCACCAAAAAAACCGTGAGCACCAAGGTAAATTTGACGTCAGACACGGAGTCGCGGATGGATTCGGATCGGTCGTAAAAGACCTCGACCCTGGCCGAGGGCGGCAGCTGTTTTTCCAGCGCGGGCAGCAGCGCACGGATGGAATCCACCACCTGCACCGTATTGGTGCCCGGCTGGCGCTCCACGGCCAGCATAATGCTGGGAGCGCCGCCGTTGCTCCAGGTCAGCTGCTTGTCCTGCTTGAAGCTGTCCACCACATCGCCCAGATCACGCAGGCGCACAGGCGCGCCGTTGCGGTAGGCTACCACCGCGTCGCGAAAGGCTCTGGCGTTCATGAGCTGGCCCGAAGACTTGATGGAATCGGCCCGCTGCGCCCCCTCCAGCGAACCCGTGGGCAACATGCTGTTGACGGAGGCCACGGCGTCGGCCACTTCATCAATGCCGAGGCCTCGGGTGGCCAGCTCGTCGGGGTTCAGCTGCACGCGCACGGCGTACTGCTTTTGCCCGTAAATGACCACCTGGGCCACGCCGTCCACCATGGAAAGCCGCTGACCTATGAGGGTATCCGCGTATTCGTTGAGCACGTAAAGCGGCAGCGTTTCAGACGAAACACGCAGCTGCAGGATGGGCAGGTCTGCCGGGTTAACCTTGCGGAAGCTCGGCGGCACGGTCATGTTGGAGGGCAAGCGGCGCTGGGCAAGCCCTATGGCCGACTGCACGTCCAGAGCCGCCGCATCGATGTTGCGGTCAAGGGCAAACTGGATGGTAATGCGCGTGCGCCCTGTGGAGCTGACCGATGAGATGGAATCAATACCCGCAATGGTAAAAAATTCCTTTTCCAGCGGCGTGGCCACCGACGAAGCCATGGTCTCCGGGTCGGCCCCGGCCAGCTCCGCCTGTACCTGAATGGTAGGAAAATCCACAGTGGGCAGCTGGTTTACCGGCAGGTTGCGGTACCCCGCAAGGCCAAAAAACAGCATGCCCAACATGATCAGCACCGTGGCCACAGGTCGGCGGATAAAGAGCGAGGCTATATTCATGCGGCTCCCCCTGAGGGTGCGCAAAACGGCACGGTTTCCTTGCAGCAGGAGGGGCTGAACACGCAGACTCAGCCCGACAGTTCACGAACCAGCAACAGCAAACCCAGCAGGCAGCATACGCCGCCGATCAAATTTCGCAGCAAGACCGTGGGCGTACGCCGGGCCAGGGCCACGCCAAAGGCAAAACCCGCTGTTTCAAAGATGCACAGCGCGGGCAGCAAAACAAAATCCACGTACCCGCTCTGCATGTTGCCCACCGTGCCAAACAGGGCTGTAACCACCTGATACGGCATGGCAAGGCCAACAGCCGTCATGGGGGCAACCCCTGCGGCGATCATCCAGGGGATGGAGAGCACCGGGCCGCCCGCCCCTGTCATACCGGCCAGAAAGGCCGTGGCCGCGCCAATGCAGAAAAAGCCCGCCCTGCCCTGCCAAAAGACGCTGCCCCCGGCCCTGGGCGGACGAAAAACGCACAAACCCGCAAACAGTATTATGCTGGCCAGCAAAACCACCAGAGGGCTCGCGTTGATGCGCGCGTTGATCATGGCCCCCGGCAGGGCCGCAAGACCGCCCAGCATGTAGGGCGTGGCCTTTGACCACTCCACATGGCCCAGGCGGCGGTACATATAGGTGCCAGCCAGACCGAGAGGCAAAAACGAGGCCAGGGCAGTGCCCATGGCCTCGTGCGGTTCAAGCCCGCTCAGCAGGATGAGCGCAGGGGGAATCAAAATACCGCCCACGCCCGTGAGGCCCACCAGCAGGCCCACCAGCAGGCCCGTAACGCTCAGCACGATCAACACATGAATCCTCAAAGATATGAAGTACCAGCCACGATGGCGCACAGCCAGACTGCAAGTCCCCCACACAGGGCGCTATAGCGCAAGAGTTCGCAAAGCGCCAGCAGGCGCGCGTGGTCCCAGGGCGCGGCCTCGCTCGGCTCCGGCCCCAGCCAGGGCTTTGGTGTGAGCGTGCCAAAATACACGGAAGGCCCGCCCATGCGTGCGCCGCACAGCCACGCGCAAGCCGCCATGGACCAGCCGGAATTGGGGCTGGGCATGCCCGAGGCCTGCCGGGCAACCACCCCCAGGCCAGGCCAGCGGCCAGACCAATGGCGAGACCAATGGCGCAGGCGGCCCGCACGGGCAAACCAGCCGTGGCCTTCACGCCCGCCGCACAAGCGTACGAGGGCGGCGGCGCATCTGTCGGCAAGCCATGCCGCGCAGGCTGACAACCGCGCGGGGATGAAGGCCAGCGCATCGTCGCAGCGTGCCCCTGCCCAGCCCAGCCAGCGCCATTTGTCGGTCACATAGCCCCACATGGAATCCGTGGTGCTCACAGCCTTGTAACACCACAAGGCCACCGGACCGCCCACCAGCAGCCAGAAAAACGGCGCCATAAAGGCATCCGTAAGATTTTCAGACAGCGTGTCCGCCAGGGTTTTACGCATGAGGGGGCGGTCCATGCTTGAGGTATCGCGGCTGACCAGCCACGAGAGCGCCGACCGAGCCTCGGGTTCGTCATAATTTTCCACCCGCCGCAGCACTTCGCGCCCGGTGCGCAGCAAACTGCCCATGGCCAGTCCCGCCCATGCAAGGTACAGGGCCAGCAGCCCGCCAAACACCGGCAGCGAAACCAGCGCCCAGACCGCCAAACCGGTCAACGCCGCCAGCACGGCCAGTGTTGCGGCCCCGGCCAAACGCCCGCGCGCTCTCTCGGCCTCTGGCCCGCCAGCCAGCATAAAACGCCGCGCTGGCGCTTCCAGCGCATCCAGCAGTTTGCCCACAGCGCAGACGGGGTGACGCCACGGCAGGTCGGGGTCGCCCAGCCACAGGTCAAAAATCAGCGCCACAGGAGCAAGCCACCAGCATTCCCATACGGAATAGGGGAACAGCTGCGCCAAGCTCACTCCCAATCCTCCATGAGGCCGGTGCGGGCCAAAGCCAGATACAGCACAATACCCGCAGAGGTGGAGAGGTTCAGGCTGCGCACGCGGCCTTCCCGCATGGGAATACGGATGCGGTAGGGCGAGAGCGCCAGAATTTCCTGCGGCAGGCCCCGCGTTTCCGGCCCAAAGACCAGGCAGTCGTCCGCCTCAAAGGCAAACTGATGCGCCGGAGCACTCACCTGCCCTTTTTTGGCCGACGTGAGCACAAGGCGCGCGCCTTGCCTCCCCTGCGCCTCAAACGCGGCCCAGTCGGGCCAGACGCGCAGCCGCACGTTGGGCCAGTAATCCAGCCCGGCCCGCTTGAGGTAGCGGTCCTCAAGCTTGAAACCCAGAGGTTCAATGAGGTTCAGCGTGGTGTCCGCAGCGGCGCACAGACGGGCGATATTGCCCGTATTGGGCGGAATTTCGGGCTCAAAAAGAACTATCTGCATGGTGGATATATTTGAATGATAGTAACAATGTTTGGTTTGCGGTTGCTGGCTGGCCGGAGTTGTTCTTTATGCCTGAAGCTTCTTGGGAACAGACCTGGCCGGAGATGAATTTTCTCCAGCCCACTCCCCGTTCACATATTGTTCATGGAGGCGGCAAGACCTGGTATTACCTGACAGACAACCCTGATGTCTCTGCTGCCAAAACCCGCGTCGTCGAGCGTGGCAAAAATGTCGGCCTCGGTCACCTCAACCCGCGCCCCGCTCTCTCCCGCCGCTTCCAGCCGCTGGCGCAACAGGGCGTTGGCCCGTTCGCGGGCTTCGCCAAGGCTGTAAGCCTTGCCGATGCGCTCGGTGATGTCCAGCGCGGGCACGGTCAGCACGCCCCGCCCGGTGTCGGCGTAAAGCTCGAGCGCGTCCGTGGGCAGGGTCAGTGCCGCGCCCACGGCATTGGCCACATCGGCATGAGCAGGCGTTTCCACCGGCATGCCCAGAGCCTGCGCCAGACGGTGCGCCACGCAACCCGCCGGGCCGCCCACAAGCCAGGCATGCGTGGGGCGCGCCTCACGCAGGGCCTTGAGCGCCGCAAGGGTGTAGATGGGGCGGGCATTGACGCCTGCGGCCAGATCGCGGGCGGCGTCTGCCACCTGCTTCAGCGCGTCGTCCACAGCCATGCGCGCCAGATCCAGCGGGGCAAGGCCGTGCAGGGCGGCCAACGCGGTTATGCCCGCAGCTGAAGCGACCGCATCGCCCGCCGCTGCGTCTGCAGGCTCCCCGGCAGAAGCACGGGCTGTCGCGTCGGCAGCGTCGCTGTTCAGTACATTAAGAGCGTCCAGCAGGGTTGGCCGCTCTCCGCCAAAGGCCATGGCCGGGCCTTCGCGCAGGGGGCCCGTACGCACGGGCCGGGCCGCACCGGGCTTCGCATCGACGTCAAGCAGCGAGTCGCCGCCGACGCCGATGGAGACCGTCGCCAGCGCCCGCACCAGGGTGCGTCGGCCCTCAAGCAGCATGCCGTCTCTGTCCACCACGGGCGAGCCGTCCACAAAAAGGGCCATATCGGTGGTGGTTCCGCCCATGTCGAGCAGCAGGCTGCATCCCTGTTGCATGGCTTCGCTGCCGCCGCACAGGGCCAGTACACCCATAACGCTGGCCGCAGGGCCGGAAAGGATGGACTGCACCGGCTCGCGGCGTGAAAACGCCAGCGGCACAGCCCCGCCGTCGGCCTTGAGCAGACGCACCGAGGCGCTGATGCCCGCATCGGCAAGGGCCGACTCCACAGCATCCAGAAAAGTATTGTGCAGGCGTTCCACTGCGGCGTTAAAATAGGCCGTGGCGAGGCGACGGGGAAAGTTGAGCCGACCCGAAAGCCTGTGCCCTTCGGTCACGGGCATGCCCGGCATGTCTTCGCGCACGGCCTTGGCCATGGCCTGCTCGTGCGCGGCGTTGCGCGGCGAAAATTTGCCCACGCAGGCCACGGCAGCCACACCGGCCTTGCGCCAGGTCTCAGTGGCCTTGCGCAGCACGCCTGTCTGCAGGGGGCTGACCTCAACGCCCCGGTGGTCCAACCCGCCCGGTACAACGCACACCTGCCCGCCCATGACAAACCGGCGCGGGTCAAGCCCCGGCCCGGCGGAGACGGCCAGCCCCACGGTATCCGCCCGATGTTGCACCAGGGCGTTGACGGCAAGGGTGGCCCCAAGGGTCACGCGCGAGATACGCCCAAAATCGCAGCCGGGAGCGGCCTTGGCCAGCGCGGCGAGCACTTCGCGCACAGAGCGGGGCAGGTCGTCGTGCCGGGTGCGCACCTTGGCAAAGGCCGCCAGACGTGCGGCAGGCGCGGACGCGCGGCTTGCGCCCATATCGGCGACGGGGCAGGCCAGCAGCACCGCGTCTGTGTGCGTGCCCCCGGCATCTATGCCCAGCACATATGTTTCGCTCATAATTTCAGCCTCATAATGCTAGTTTGCAGTCATGAACATACGGCATCGCCAGCCGCAGGGCCAGCCCTTTATTGCCCCGCATGCCGCCGCGCAAGGGATTGCCGCAGCAGCATGCGCCTGCAATTACGGATATTCTTATCGGCAATAGGCGCAACTGCTTGCCATACGCGCCCATTTTCAGTAGATTTTTGCTCTTGCGGCAACCGCCGGGACTGCCCCGGCACGACCGCGTTTTATACAGCAGGCTACTGCGGAGGAAAGCCATGCAGAAAACAAAGTTTATCTGGTTTGACGGAAAAATGCTCCCTTCTGAACAGGCACAGGTTCATGTGCTCACCCACGCCCTGCACTATGGCAGCGCCGTATTTGAAGGCATTCGCGCATACGCCTGCGCCGACGGCACGTCCGCCGTTTTTCGCTTAGAAGATCACTGCAAGCGCCTAATTAACTCCGCTAAAATTATGCGCCTTGAAGTACCCTTCTCGCCCGACCAGCTGGTAGAAGCCTGTGTTGAAACCCTCAAGGCCAACGAACTGCGCGAGGGCTATGTGCGCCCGCTGTCGTTTGTGGGCTATGGCGAAATGGGCGTCTACCCCGGCAACAACCCGGTGCAGACCATCATCGCCGTCTGGCCCTGGGGCGCGTACCTTGGCGCAGAAGCCCTTGAAAAGGGCATTCGCGTCAAAACCAGCAGCTTTGCCCGCAGCCATGTGAACACCAGCATGTCCAAAGCCAAGGCCGCAGGCAACTACATCAACTCCATCCTTGCCAAGGTGGAGGCCAAGGACGACGGCTACGACGAAGCCGTGATGCTCGACACCAACGGCTTTGTCTCTGAAGCCACGGGCGAGAACATCTTTATCGTGCGCGACGGCGTGATCAAAACCACCCCCTGGACGTCCATCCTGGGCGGCCTGACGCGCGACTCCGTCATGGCCCTGGCCAAAGACCTTGGCTATACCGTGGAAGAACAGCAGTTTACCCGCGACGAATTCTATATTGCCGACGAGGCTTTCTTCACCGGCACGGCGGCTGAAATCACCCCCATCCGCGAGCTGGATCACCGCCAGATCGGCGTTGGCCATGCTGGCCCGGTGACCAAGCACCTGCAGAAGGAATTCTTCAAGATCGTCAAGGGCGAAAACCCCAAGTACGAGGGCTGGCTGCACCGCTTCAGCGTGTAACACCGTTCAGATATGTTTCGGGCGGTTTTGCTTTGGCGAAACCGCCCGAATAAACCACCGGCCTGCTCCGCCCGCCCGCATGCCCCGTGCTGCCAGCGACGCGTCAGGCAAAAGCCTTTTCTGCGGGTTCGCCCTGCGGCGTAACCCGGGACTGCCCGACAGCCCGTTGGTCATCTTTCAAAGGCAACGAGCGCCATGAAACATCTCTCTCTCGCCGCACGATACAGGCCGCAAAACTTCGCTCAGGTAGCAGGACAGGACATGGTCAAGGCCGTCCTTTCCCGCGCCGCTGCCGAAGACAGGCCAGCCGCCGCCTATCTTTTGAGCGGCACGCGAGGCGTGGGCAAAACCACCATCGCGCGCATTTTTGCCAAGGCGCTCAACTGCCAGCACGCGCCGGGGCCGGAGCCCTGCAACCAGTGCGAACAGTGCCGCAAGATTACCCAGGGCGTGCATGTGGACGTGACGGAAATCGACGGCGCTTCCAACAACAGCGTCGAAGACGCCCGCTCGCTGCGCGAAACCATCGGCTACGCGCCCATGGAGGGCCGCTACAAGATTTTTATCATCGACGAAGCGCACATGCTCACCCGCAACGCCTTCAACGCGCTGCTCAAAACGCTGGAAGAACCGCCGGAGCGCGTCGTCTTTATTTTTGCCACCACCGAGGCGCACAAGTTCCCCATTACCATTGTGAGCCGCTGCCAGCATTTTGTCTTCAGGCATCTGAGCGAAGATGCGCTGTTTGCGCACCTCTCGGCCGTGCTGCGCAAAGAAAACGCGGCCTTTGAAGAAGGGGCCGTGCGGCTTATCGCGCGCAGGGCCGCAGGCAGCGTGCGCGACAGCATGTCGCTGCTCGATCAGACGCTGGCGTTGGGCGGCGCGGAGCTGACCGTGGCCGCCACCCGGCAGGTGCTGGGGCTTGCGGGCCAGGAACTGTTTGCCGAGCTGTTCGAGGCCCTGCACAGTCAGGACTGCGCCGCCGTCGCGACCCTGTGCGGGCAGATATTGCAGCAGGGTGTGGACATTGGCTTTTTTATGCGCGAGCTGGCGGGCAACCTGCGCAATCTTTTTTTGCTGCGCCAGAGCGGTCAGGCCATTGTGCCAAGTCTGCGCCTGCCCGCTGACGAGGCGGCAATGTGGCAGGGCATAGCCCCCCGCTTTTCTGCAGCGCATCTGCATGCGGCATGGCAAATGGCCCTTGACGCGCAGCGCGGCATCGTGCAAAGCCCAGAACCGGCAGCCGCGCTGGAGCTGTTGCTGCTCAACCTGGCCCTGCTGCCGCAGCTGCTGCCAGTGGGACAGACGACGCCAGGCCCCGGCGGCCCCAATGGGGGCCAGACTGGCGGGCAACCGCCCAGTATGGGGACAGCGGCGCAGGCGCAGACTGTTGCGGCGGCGAGTCCGCGCGGGGGCAGCGCGGGCGTGCCCAGCGAGGCCGCTCAGGGCGTGCAGGCCCGGCCCAGAGATGCCGCCTCGACCCAGCACGCCGCCAACGACGCCGACGACGGAGATTCGGACGAACCGGACGCGGCCCCGGACACCGGGGACAGCAGCGCAGACCCGAGCAGCGCGCCGCGCAACGACGCCCCCACCTCTGCCCCGGCAACGCCGACGCACCGCCCATGGCGGCCTAAGCAGCCCCCGCAAGGGGATGCCAACGCTGGCGGCGGAGCTGCAGCAGCCAAAGCCGGGGACGCGGCCGGCGCACCTGCGGCGAGCGACGCCCCCGCAAAGCAGCCAGCAGGGGATCGGCCTCTGGTGCACTGCGTCGCAGACGAACATTTTGACCAGGCTACTTCCGGCGAGGGCAACCCTCACACCGTGGAGACGCCGCCTGCGGCCGCCCCAACGCACGGCGCGCCTCAGGGCGAGGCCGCCTGCAACTGGGCTGCGTTTTGCGATTTTTGCACCACGTGGCAAAATGGCGGGCGCGACATGCCGCGTCAGCACCTGCTGCGCAGCGTTGCCGCGACGTGGAAGGACGGCGTGCTGCGCCTTGCGCCCAAGGCCGAGACCCAGCAGTTTCAGCTTGAGCGCGGGCGTGAGGAGCTCATGGCCGCTTTGGCGGCATACGGCGCAGGGCAGACGCGGCTTGAAATCGTTGTCCCCCGGCCTTACAGGCCAGAGGCGGAGCTGATTGACGAATTCAGCCAAAAGCCGGAGCTGCGCCACTGCCTCGAAGTTTTGAATGCGCGGGTCAAGGGCTGCCGGCCCATCGACCAGTAACAGCGCCGCCCGCCAGGGCCCGATAAAAAAATTTCGCGACCATCGGCCCACGCCGCCGGGAGCGGAAGCATGCAACAGACGCAAGGAGAAACACATGCGGAACATGAACGACATTCTGCGCCAGGCGCAGGTTATGCAAAACAAGATCGCCAAACTTCAGCAGGATCTGGGCGAACACAGCTACGAGGCCAGCAGCGGCGGCGGCATGGTCAAGGCCGAGGTTTCGGGCAAGCAGGAACTGCGCAAGCTTGTTATCGACCCCAAGGCTCTTGAGGGCAACGACGTCGAAATGCTGCAGGATCTCATTCTGGCTGCCGTCAATGAAGCTGGCCGCATTGCCCGCGAAACCATGGAACGCGAGATGAGCGCCATCTCTGGCGGCATCAAGCTGCCCGGTCTTTTCTAGCGCCATGCACGACAGAATTCCCGAACCGCTCAAGGCCCTGGTAGAGCAGCTTTCGCGTCTGCCGGGCCTTGGCCCCAAATCCGCCATGCGTGCGGCCATGGCCCTGCTCAAGTGGCCGGAGGCCGAAACCCGCAGGCTCGGGCGCGGCATCCACGACCTGCGCGACAACCTGCACCTGTGCTCGCGCTGCGGCGGGCTTTCGTCCACCGACCCGTGCCCGGTCTGCTCCGATGCGGAGCGCGCTCGCGATACGCTGTGCCTGGTGACAGAATGGGACAGCATGCTTACTCTGGACGAAGGCGGCTTTTATCACGGCCAGTACATGATTCTGGGCGGCCTGATCGCTCCGCTTGAGCGTATGGATTCTGACAGCCTGGATATGGACAGGCTGGTAAAGCGCCTGGCCGAAGGCGAAATTCAGGAGCTCATTCTCGCCCTGGGCGCAACCATTGAGGCGGAAAACACGGCTTCGTTCATCCGTCAGATGGTGCGCAGGCAGTTTCCCTCAGTGCGCGTTTCGCGCCTGGCCCAGGGCATTCCCCTTGGGGCCGAGGTCAAATATATGGACAAGGAAACCCTGCGTCAGTCGCTGCAGTTCCGTCAGGATCTGGCCTAGGCCCTGAGTTTGCCCCCCTCCCCCCTCCTGGTTTGGTCCGCTTTTTTTCATTCAGGCATAAATCTTCTCTCCGATCTGCCGTAAGTAAGATAAACCAGAGACGTTCAGCTCGCCTTGAGGCTGTTGTTGCAGCATGTGCAAGTCAGCAAACCTCTTGTTTTTCCGTTGACCTGCATATACTACTACTGCGCTTGTATATGGCAGGTGATTTAGCCGCTACCTGCGGCAAACACACTGCGGAATAACGCGATTCCCCGTCCTTGGGGTTTCGCGAGGTGCGGTTCTGTGCTTAAACCTGAGCGCTGGCGTCGGCGTCCCCGGCGTCTGCCGCACCAGAGCGAACCAACAGCGCACAATGAGGTTGCTTGCAATGAAGATGACGTTGAGTTTCCGCATCATTTTTGTATATGTCCTGAGCCTTATACTGGCATGTACGGCCATGTTCATAGGCTTCAACATGGTTATGGGCGACGCCCTTACTGGCGGCGGCGCGCTCAAGGCGCTGCTCATTGGGGCGGGCCTCACCGCGCTGCTGGCTGTTGCCGGTTCGCTGTTCATCTGCAACAGGCTTTGTCCCATACGCAAATGCGTGGAGTACGCCAGGGCCGTTGCCGCAGGCGATACCAAGGCCACGCTGGATATGGACAGGGACGACTGTCTTGGGCATCTGGCCAAGGCGCTGCGCGACATGGTCGCAAAGCTTGAAGGCCAGGCTCACTGGTACGAGAGCATTCTTGACACGCTGCCCCTTTCCATTTCCGTAACAGACAACGACATGATCTGGACGTTCTGCAACAAGGCCGCCCTCACGAGCATGCGCAAATATTGCCAGGAAGACGTCGTGGGCAAACACTGCTCTGAAAAACAGGGCAACATCTGCAACACTCCCCAGTGCGGCATCGAGCAGCTGCGCCGTGGCAGCAAGCAGGTCATCAACCATATGCCCAACGGCAAGACCATGCAGATCATGCTTGATTTTCTGAAAGACAAAAATGGCAATACTGTTGGTCATGTGGAAATTGGCGAGGACATCACCGAGCGCATTGTCCTTGAAAAGAAAGCCGAAGAAGCCGCCCACAAGGCTCGCATGGACACGGTCAACCAGCTTGAAGGCGTGGTGGAAACCCTGCAGCACGCGGCCAATACCCTCGACACGTCGCTGAACGACGTGCGCGGCAAATCGGGCACGGTGGCCGACCGCATGGCCGAGACCGCCACAGCCATGGACGAAATGAATTCCACCGTGCTTGAAGTGGCGCACAACGCCGACGGCGCGGCCGATGCAGCCACCTCGGTGCAGGGGCATGCGCAGGACGGCACGGGCATTGTGCTGCGTACCATCCAGAACATGCAGGAAGTGCAGGAAAAGGCCTCTGGCCTCAAGCACGAAATGAGCACCCTGGACAAACAGGCACGGGATATCGGCACGGTTCTTACGCTTATCCGCGACATTGCCGACCAGACCAACCTGCTGGCGCTTAACGCCGCCATCGAGGCGGCCCGCGCTGGCGATGCCGGACGGGGCTTTGCCGTAGTGGCCGACGAGGTACGCAAGCTGGCCGAAAAAACCATGAGCGCCACCAGCGAAGTGGAAAAAGCAATTGCCGCCATTCAGGAAGGCACCGACAAAAGCTCCAGCACCGTCGACAGCACGGTGACTTCCATTGAAGAAGTAAGCCGCATGGCGCAGGAGTCGGGGCACTCGCTTGACCTTATCTCCAACCTCGCGGGCGACTCCAGCAGCCGTATTTCCGCCATCGCCACCGCCGCCACGCAGCAGTCGGCCGCGTCGGAAGAAATCAACCGCAATATCGCCGAGGTCAACACCCTGAGCGCCCGCATCGCCGAGGCCACCAACGCCGCAGCGGGGCAGGTGCGCGATCTGGCGGAGCAGGTGAGCATTGTTACCGGCATTCTCGACGCCATCCGCAAGGACGACCGGCTCCGTGAGGCCAATGCCTGATTACCGGGCACGACCAGATAAAACCAAACGCCATTCAAAGCCGCCGAAACACTGTTTCGGCGGCTTTTTTGCATCTTACGGCAAAAAAAACCTGCCCGCAGCTCGCAAACAACGGCATTAGCAAGTTTTTTGATTTTTTTTGCCCGCCCGCTCTGGACGATAACGGAGAAGGACTTACATATTGTTCGCACCTGACCACTGGTGCTGATTTTCCCGCGCTCGCCGCCGGTTGCGGCCCCCTGAGGTCCCTCGGAGGTGGTAGCGCGAAGCGTAACGAGAAGTTTTCCTGAGGAGGATTCAGATATGTCCAAGATCATAGGCATCGACCTGGGTACCACCAACTCCTGCGTCTACGTCATGGAGGGCAAGGACCCCAAATGCATCACCAATCCTGAAGGCGGGCGTACCACTCCTTCAGTGGTGGCCTTTACAGATAAGGAACGCCTGGTGGGCGACATTGCCAAACGTCAGGCAGTCACCAACCCCAAGCGCACGGTTTTTGCCATCAAGCGCCTCATGGGCCGCAAGTTTGACAGCCCCGAAGTTGGCCGGTGGAAGGAGCATTCGCCCTACGCCATCGTAAAAGCCGCCAACGAGGACGCTGGCGTGGAAGTGGACGGCCGCACCTACAGCGCGCCTGAAGTTTCGGCCATGATTCTGGCCAAGCTGAAGGCCGATGCGGAGGCATACCTCGGCGAGATCGTAACCGAGGCCGTCATCACCGTGCCCGCGTACTTCAACGATGCCCAGCGTCAGGCCACCAAGGACGCGGGCCGCATCGCAGGTCTTGACGTCAAGCGTATCATCAACGAACCCACCGCGGCCTCGCTGGCCTACGGAGCGGACAAAAAAGCCAACGAAAAGATCGCCGTGTTCGATCTTGGCGGCGGCACGTTCGATATTTCCATCCTTGAAGTGGGCGACAACGTGGTTGAAGTGCGCGCCACCAACGGCGACACCTTCCTTGGCGGCGAAGACTTTGACCAGCGCGTCATCACCTTCCTCGTTGAAGAATTCAAGCGCGAAAACGGCATTGACCTTTCCAAGGACAGCATGGCCCTGCAGCGCCTGAAAGAAGCCGCTGAAAAGGCCAAAAAAGACCTCTCCACCTCCATGGAGGCCGAGGTCAACCTGCCCTTTATCACTGCCGACCAAAACGGCCCCAAGCACATGCTCATCAAGATTGGCCGCGCCAAGCTTGAATCGCTGGTCAGCGATCTTGTGGACCGCACCATCGAGCCCTGCAAAAAAGCCCTGGCCGACGCCGGCATGAGCGCCTCGCAGATTGACGAAGTCATCCTCGTGGGTGGCATGACCCGTATGCCTATGGTGCAGCAGGTTGTGGGCAAGTTTTTTGGCAAGGAGCCCAACCGCTCCGTGAACCCTGACGAAGTTGTGGCCATGGGCGCCGCCATTCAGGGCGGCATCCTCACCGGCGACGTCAAGGACGTGCTGCTGCTCGACGTGACCCCGCTCTCCCTTGGCATCGAAACCATGGGCGGCGTGTTCACCAAGCTGATTGACCGCAACACCACCATTCCTACGCGTAAAAGCCAGGTGTTCACAACGGCCTCCGACAACCAGCCCTCGGTGTCCATCCATGTGCTGCAGGGTGAGCGCCCCATGGCCCCCGACAACATGACCCTGGCGCGTTTCGACCTGGCGGGCATTCCCCCGGCGCCCCGCGGCGTGCCGCAGATCGAAGTGTCTTTTGACATAGACGCCAACGGCATTGTGAACGTGTCCGCCAAGGACATGGGCACCGGCAAGGAACAGTCCATCAAGATCACTGCTTCTTCTGGCCTGTCTGAAGACGACATTCAGCGGCTGGTGCGCGAGGCCGAGACCCACGCCACAGAAGACAAGAAAAAGCAGGATGTTATCGAAGCCCGTAACCACGCCGACAGCCTGATCTACGGTACGGAAAAATCGCTCAGCGATCTGGGCGACAAGGCCGATGCCGCCCTCAAGAGCGACATCGACGGTAAAATCGCCGCCCTGCGCAAGCTTATGGAAGGCGAAGACGCCGCAGCCATCAAGGCTGCCACCGAAGACCTGGCCAAGACCTCGCACAAGCTGGCCGAGCAGCTCTACCAGCAGCAGGCCCAGCAAACCGGCGGACAGCCCGGCGCGGACGCTGGCGCTGCCGGAGCAGGCCCCCAGCACGGCAATGCTGGCGACGATGTGGTGGACGCGGACTATACCGAAGTAAAGAAATAAGCGGGCGCGCAATTCGGCGGCAGTCGCCCCGAACTTGCAACCACGCCTGCCCTGTACTAAAAAGGTCTGGTTCCCCGAACCAGACCTTTTTTTGCGGCCCGCGCACGGCGGGCCTGTCGGTACTACAACCAGGATTCCGCCATGACCATACGCCGCCCTTTCGTCGTGCTGGCACGTAATATTTTGCTGCTGGCACTTCTTGGCTGTCTTGCCGCGTGCCAGATGCCCTTTGGCATGGGGCAGAGAGCCCCCGAACCCAAACCCCAGCCGGTGGCGCCCGCGCCAGCAACCGGCCCTTGCGTTGTGCTGGCCCTGCCCTCGTCGGGCACCTACGCCGCCATTGCGGGCAAGGTGCGCCACGGCGCGCAGATGGCCCAGAACGAGCTGGCCGCAAACGGCGTCAAGCTGCGTCTGGAAACCATCAATACCGAAGCCCCGGACTGGCTGCAGCGCCTTGACGCGCTGCCGCAGGCCTGCACGGTTGTGGGCGGCCCCCTTCAGGCGCGTAACTACGCTCAGGCCCGCGAGCACGGCCAGCTGGAAAAGCGGGCGTTCTTTACCTTTGTTCCCTCGCTTGAGCAGGGCGACGAGGGCGCGCGGGCCTGGCGCTTTTTCCCCAGCCCGCAAGACCAGATTGATACGCTCATCGGCTTTGCCACCACAGGCATGAATATCCGCACCTACGGCGCATTTTACCCAACCGACGCGTATGGCGTGCGCATGACGGGCCTTATGGAACAAAGCCTCGCCAGTCAGAACATGCTGCTGCAAAAGGCCTCGTACAATCCCGCCGACCCCACGTCGTGGAGCGATGCGGTGGCCCCGCTCATCAACGCGCAAACGCCGCAGGGCAGCAAAACCCCTGTGCCGCAAACCTCCTTTGAAGCCCTGTTCCTGCCCGACTCGTGGAAGAGCATGGAAATGCTGACCACAAGCCTGCTCTACAACGGCGAGGATCGTCTGGTGCTCCTGGGCACCACGCTGTGGGAGCAGAGCCTCTCGGGCAAAACCATCTCCAATGCCGACAAATACGCACTGGCGGTTTTTCCCGCCGCATGGAACCAGCCGCAGGCGCCCCGCGCCCTGCAGGTTCCCGGCACGGACTTCTGGAACGCCCTGGGCTACGACTTTGTGCGCTTTGCCGTGTCCATGGGGCTTGATTCGCGTCTGACGACGCCGCAGGTCACCGCCCGCGCCCAGCGCGCCTCAAAAATGATCTGGGGCATGGCGCCCATTTCGTGGGACAACGCTGGCGTGGCTCACCAAAAGCTCTTTTTGTTTGGCGTGTCGCCCACAGGCATGACTCCGGTGAATATAGAGACCTTCCAGCAGACCCGCGCACGCGTGCTGCAGCAGTCTGCCTTGCGCATGCAGGGCCTGCCGCCTGTGGACGCCACGGGCGCGCCAGTTGCGGCCCCTGCCGCCGGGGCGGAAGCCGCCCCCGCCGTGCAGCAGGGTCAGACGCCGCCGTCCGCGCCCATAATGAGCAACACGCCCCGCCCCTCGTATAAACTCAGCCTGCCCACAGCGCGTTAGCCGCGCCCGCAGGCATGCCTTTAAAGGATCGCACATGGCAGACAACAAAACCATCAGTCTGGATGAAGTAACCCACATGGCGACGCTTTCACGGTTGAGCGTCAGTGAAGAAGAACAGACCCTGTTTGCCCGTCAGATGGGTGATATCTTGGCCTACATGGATGTGCTTGCCCAGGTGGACACCAACGATGTTGAACCGCTGTACAGCCCGGCCCAGCACCCCGGCCACCTGCGGGAAGACGTCGCTGCCCGGCGGCGCGAGCGTACCGAGGTACTGGCCAACGCTCCCGAAGCCGACGGCGAGTATTTTATGGTGCCGCGCATCGTCTAATCTGGCCCTGGGTAGCCACGCCGCAAGACTGCAGGCCGCCCCCAACGAGTGTACAGCATTGTGCGGAATTTGCCGCCGTGCAGAACATATTTGAGAACGCCATGACCGAAATCTGCTCCCTCTCGCTGACCCAGGCGGCCCAGTCCCTGCAAAAAAAGGAACTGGGAGCCGCAGAGGCAGTTACTGCCTGCCTTGCGCGCATGGATGCCACAGAACCCGGCATCTCCGCCATGCTTACTATTGACAGGGAAGGTGCGCTTGCCGCTGCCGCCGCAATGGACAGGCAGGGCCCCGACCCATCCAAGCCCCTGTGGGGCGTGCCCGTGACCGTCAAGGACGCCCTCTCCACCAAGGGACTGCGCACCACCGCAGCCTCGCGCATCCTTGAAAACTATACGCCTTTCTATGACGCCTATGCCGTGCAGCAGCTGCGCGATGCCGGGGCGATCATCCTCGGCAAGGCCAACATGGACGAGTTTGCCATGGGTTCCACCACGGAAAACTCCTCCTACCAGACCACCCGCAACCCCCGCGACACCAGCAGGGTGCCCGGCGGCTCCAGCGGCGGATCTGCCGCTTCTGTCACGGCCGGTCAGTGCTTTGCCTCGCTTGGCACAGACACGGGCGGCTCCATCCGCCAGCCCGCCTCGCTGTGCGGCTGCGTGGGCCTCAAACCCACCTACGGACGTGTTTCGCGCTATGGCGTTATTGCCTATGGTTCATCGCTGGACCAGGTGGGCCCCCTGACCCGCACGGTGGAAGACTGCGCCCGGGTGCTTGGCGTTATTGCCGGGCATGACCAACGCGACGGCACTTGCGCCCCCCGCCCCGTGGACGACTACGTTGCCGCCCTGGGCGGCAAGGGCCTCAAGGGCGCACGGCTGGGTATTCCCAAGGAATTCTTTGGCGAAGGCCTGGCCCCCGAGGTGCGCGCCGTGTGCCAGAACGCCATGGACATAGCGCAGGCGCAGGGCGCAGAACTGGTGGAAGTAAGCCTGCCGCACACCGATGCGGCCATTGCCACCTACTATATCATCGCCATGGCCGAAGCCAGCTCCAACCTCGCTCGCTTTGACGGCGTGCGCTATGGACGCCGCGCCAGCGACATTAAAAACCTTGAAGAGCTGTACGTGCACTCGCGCACCCAGGGCTTTGGGCAGGAAGTAAAACGCCGCATCATGCTGGGGGCCTATGTGCTCTCCTCCGGCTATTACGACGCCTACTACCGCAAGGCCGCGCAGGTGCGCCGCCTTATCCGCGACGAATATCTGGCCGCCCTCGACAAGTGCGACGCCCTGTGGGCCCCGGTTTCGCCCGTTACGGCATGGACCGTAGGCAGCCTCACTGCGGACCCGCTGCAAATGTACCTCATGGATGCCTACACGCTTTCGCTCAACCTTGCGGGTCTGCCCGGGCTTTCCATGCCCGTGGGCCTTGGCGCGGAAAGCTGCATGCCGGTGGGCATGCAGCTGTTTGGCAAAGCCTTTGCCGAGGGTGAGTTGCTCGCGCTGGGTTTTGCCTTGGAGCAGGCGCTGCCGAAGATTGGCGCACCAAAGTTGTAGATTGTTTTTTTGCATGGATGCATGGGGAGCAGGCCGAGGGCTTGCTCCCTTTTTGTTGTTTTTGAGGGCGGCCCTGCGGTACGGAATGGGCTTCTTTATGCCCTGCGGACATGGAATTTCGCCCTTCCAGCGCTGTTTGGGACGCCTCCCCGGCGTGGGGGCATACTTGTTTTGGGCTTGCTGCCCTGCGGGTGAGGGACTTCAGCGCCAGCCCTTTTTGGTGGGGGAAATCGTGCTCTTGCTGCCCTGCGGGCATGGATTTCGCTCTTCCTGCGCTGTTTGGGACGCCTCCCCGGCGTGGGGCAAGGGGGCCTGTTAGGGGCTGCGCCCCTCCTCGGCCCCCTCTGCACTCCCCCCGGAACACCCTCTAAGAGGTACATTCAACTTCCGCAAAATGGCGAGGGCACGCGTCTTATGCTGCGGGAGCTTCCTTCCCTCGCTCCACTCGCTCAGGTGATCTCCCTCCGCGACGCGTAAATGCCAGACACCGCTCCCGCTCTGGTCAAATTCCGCTTCAGCCAAATACCACTGGCAGATCTGACCGTTGAAAAAAACGTTGGATCTCTCCCTCCATCCAACCCCTCTTTTCTCATTTTCGCCTTGATTGGGTTCTTCCCTGCCGCCCTCAAGCAACCGCCGCTAAAAAATCACCCTTCCCATTTCTGTCTTCACTGCATTTTTCTTCTCTTTCCTGCAGTACTTTGATTTTCCTCGCTCACGGCAAAGCGAAGCCCCGTATGAACAAAATCAGCCGGTAGCATACGCACCAGAAATTACATTCGCCATCAAAAGCAGGTCGTGGCGCGGCCTTCCTTATACTCGCCGAAGCAAAGCGAAGGCGATGGCTGGTGTTGAGTGAATTTGCAAAATACGCATTTTTCGGCCTGACAAGGAAAAATCCTGTTTTTGAGCGCAGCGTACTCATGTACGTGAGCATCAAAAAACAGGATTTTAACGCCGTCAGGCCCAAAAAGACGGGTTTGCGTAAATGCTCTCGACGGGCTCACCCCGCCCTCAAGCAACCGCCGCTAAAAAATCACCCTTCCCATTTCTGTCTTCACTGCATTTTTCTTCTCTTTCCTGCAGTACTTTGATTTTCCTCGCTCGCGGCAAGGCGAAGCCCCGTTTGAACAAAATCAGCCGGTAGCATACGCACCAGAAATTACATTCGCCATCAAAAGCAGGTCGTGGCGCTGCCTTCCTTATACTCGCCGAAGCAAAGCGAAGGCGATGGCTGGTGTTGAGTGAATTTGCAAAATACGCATTTTTTCGGCCTGACAAGGAAAAATCCTGTTTTTGAGCGCAGCGTACTCATGTACGTGAGCATCAAAAAACAGGATTTTAACGCCGTCAGGCCCAAAAAGACGGGTTTGCGTAAATGCTCTCGACGGGCTCACCCCGCCCTCAAGCAACCGCCGCTAAAAAATCACCCTTCCCATTTCTGTCTTCACTGCATTTTTCTTCTCTTTCCTGCAGTACTTTGATTTTCCTCGCTCACGGCAAGGCGAAGCCCCGTATGAACAAAATCAACCGGTAGCATACGCACCAGAAATTACATTCGCCATCAAAAGCAGGTCGTGGCGCTGCCTTCCTTATACTCGCCGAAGCAAAGCGAAGGCGATGGCTGGTGTTGAGTGAATTTGCAAAATACGCATTTTTTCGGCCTGACAAGGAAAAATCCTGTTTTTGAGCGCAGCGTACTCATGTACGTGAGCAGCAAAAACAGGATGTTAACGCCGTCAGGCCAAAAAAGACGGGTTTGCGTAAATGCTCTCGACGGGCTCACCCCGCCCTCAAGCAACCACCGCTAAAAATCACCCTTCCCATTTCTGTCTTCACTGCATTTTTCTTCTCTTTCCTGCAGTACTTTGATTTTCCTCGCTCACGGCAAGGCGAAGCCCCGTATGAACAAAATCAACCGGTAGCATACGCACCAAGAATTGCGTTCGCCATCAAAAGCAGGTCGTGGCGCTGCCTTCCTTATACTCGCCGAAGCAAAGCGAAGGCGATGGCTGGCGTTGAGTGAATTTGCAAAATACGCATTTTTCGGCCTGACAAGGAAAAATCCTGTTTTTGAGCGCAGCGTATTCATGTACGTAAGCAGCAAAAACAGGATGTTAACGCCGTCAGGCCCAAAAAGACGGGTTTGCGTAAATGCTCTCGACGGGCTCACCCCGCCCTCAAGCAACCGCCGCTAAAAACTTACTCTGCCAACATGCCGGAATTATTCAAGGATATAACGCATGGGGTCAACCGGCACGCCGTTGAGGCGGATCTCATAATGCAGATGCGGCCCCGTCGTGCGCCCGCTCATGCCCACATAGCCCACGATCTCGCCGCGCTTGACCCACTGGCCTTCCTGCACTGCGCAGCGTTGCATATGACCGTACTTGGTGACTATGCCGCTGCCATGATTGATCTCGACGCTAAAGCCGTATGCGCCGTCACGCCCCGAGAGAGTAACAAGCCCCTGCGCGGGTACAATAATGGGCGTGCCTATGCGGTTAGTGATATCCAGCCCCTTGTGGAACTGCCCACGCCCGCCAAACGGCCCGGACCGCCAGCCAAAACTGGATGAGACAAAACCCACCACCGGCCAGATGGTCGGCATGGAAGAAAGGGCGTCGCGGTTTTCGCGCAGGGCCAGCAACAAATCCTGCTGGCGCACTTCCTCAAGCTTGACTGATTCGGAAAGCCGGGTGAGAAAATCGAGCATCTTGCGGGCGGCAAGCTCCTGCCGGTGCAGGGGCAGGTAAGTGCGCGAAAAATCACCGGGTTTGTCGCCAATGGACCCGGCCTCAGCGGGGTCTTTTCCATATTCATCATGATGCGCAGCTTGGCGTCAAAACTTTGCACCCGCTCAAGGTCGCGTCCCACGACAGAGATGCGCTCAATGAGGTTCACCAGCTGGCGTCGCTGCTCTTCAATGGTTTTGTCCGCGTTGCGCAGGTCGTCGCCAAGATGCCGCGCCTCAAGCCAGTTGCGCAGCAGCCATACGTTGCAGGCCACCAGAGCCAGCACCAGCAGACAGGCGATAAAGCCCAACCAACCGCGCATGCGCACATTGCGGCTGCCGCTGCGACCTTCGGTGAAGATGACTATGTGATATTTGCCGAAAAGCATCGAGTCCGTACTCTAGGTCTGGTACGCGGCCCGTGTCAATCGGCTGCGGAATCCGGCGCAGCGGCGTCCGGCAAGGGGGCCTCTGCCGGCAAGTCATTACGGGCGCTGCTTTTGTCGAGCTGCCAGCGGGTCAGTCCGTTAAGAATGCAGCGACGCGAATCTTTTGAAACCCCGTAAAGATGCTCAAGGGTTTCACCCATGGAGCTGCGGGCGGTATTTCCTGCCGAGGGGCAGGCGTTGGCCCAGATGGGCAGCTCCCACTGTTTTGCGGCCTTGAGGATAAACTTCTTTTCCACCAGCAGCAGCGGACGTATGAGCTGCAGCCCGCCGCCAAAAAACGATTCGTTCATGCTCATGCCGTCTACGCGGCCATTGCGGCACAGATTCATAAAAAACGTCTGCACCAGGTCATCGGCATTATGCCCAAGGGCAAGGTGGGTTACCCCGTACTGGCCGCACAGTTCAAACAGCCGCTTGCGGCGCAGCCACGAGCAGCGAAAACAGGTCGACCTGCGCAGATTTTTTTCAGAATGCGCGTCCGGCCCATAGGTGGTCATTTCAATGTGCCCCGGTATGCCGCGCATGGCCAGCCAGGGCAACAGGGCCGCATGGCTTTTTTCATCAAACCCGGGGTTGAGATGAATGGCCATCAATTCAAAGTGAAAAGGTACGATTCCTTGGCGAATTTTAAGACTTTGCAGCAACACAAAGCTGTCCACCCCGCCCGAAACGGCCACGGCGACCCTGCAACCCGGCCAAAGCATGCCGGTTTTTTGCATGGCCTTGCCCGCGCTTTTAACGCAGGTTTCCTGGGCGAACGATCTTTTTTCTCTGCTCATAAATTTTCCGTGTATTTTGTTGGGGGGCAAGGCCGCTTGTCGGCGGCGCAGCCGGAGTGCCTTGTGAACTGCCGTCTTGCGGGGCTATTGACAGCACAGCAGACGACATATATTAATTCTTATTTCAGCAGGGTAATCCTGGACAAAGGCGTATGCACACGCCCGGCCTTTACAAATGGTCGGGCGGTATTATTTATCAACCGGGTTGCCTGTGGCAGCCCGGAATGCGGCGCTTGAGCCGCACTTACGGAGGCAGCATGGCCCGCATTACCGTTGAAGATTGCCAGGAACGCGTTGATAACCGTTTTCTCCTGGTGCAGATGGCCATCAAGCGTGTGCATCAGTACCGCGAAGGCTACGAACCCCTTGTGGAATCGCGCAACAAAGAGGCCGTGACCGCTCTGCGCGAAATTGCCGCAGGAAAAGTTTTGCCCGATGACGTCAGCCTTTACAACCCCCTGCCCGGCCAGGAAATGACCAACGCAGAAGATTAGCCCTTGGGGACAGATTGTCCGCGCGGCGGCTTCCCCAAGGGGAGCCGCCGCGTTTATGTACAACCTTTAACACGGGCGCACAAGCCGCACAGTGACCGGAACTACGATGGAGCTCGATTACTACGAAGTGCTGGGCGTAAGCCGCAGCGCCGAAGATGACGAAATAAAGCGGGCCTACCGTAAGATGGCCTTAAAGTATCACCCTGACCACAACCCCAACAATGCCGAGGCCGAACAAAAGTTCAAGGAAGCAGCCGAGGCCTACGACGTGCTGCGCGACCCCGAAAAAACGCGCACGATACGATCGCTTTGGCCGGGCGGGCGTGCAGGGCGGAGCTGGTGGTTTTGGCAGCAACGACGATATTTTTGCGCACTTCAGCGACATTTTCGGTGATCTTTTTGGCTTTTCCACTGCCACGCGTGGGCCCCGGCCCATGGCAGGGGCAGACTTGCGTTACAACCTGACCGTCACCTTTGCCCAGGCGGCCAAGGGTGACGAAATCAGCATTTCGCTGCCCAAGCATGTGACATGTTCCGAGTGCAACGGCAGCGGAGCCGCGCCGGGCAGCAAGGCCGAGACCTGCCGCCAGTGCAATGGCACGGGCCAGGTTCGCCGCTCGCAGGGATTCTTTCAGATTTCCATGCCCTGCCCCTCGTGTCAGGGCACAGGCCGTGTGATCACCAAGCCCTGTCCCAAATGCAAGGGCGAGGGCATCACCACCGATACACGCGAGCTTGTGGTGCGCGTGCCTGCCGGTGTGGACAGCGGCACCCGCCTGCGCGTGCGCGGCGAGGGTGAACCCGGCGTGCACGGCGGCCCTGCGGGCGACCTGTACGTAGTGCTTACCGTTGAGCAGGACAAACGCTGGCAGCGTCAGGGTCAAGACCTCATCTACACCCTTGAGATCAACTTTGTGCAGGCGGCTCTTGGGCACCGGGCCGATGTGCCCGGCCTGGACGGCAACCTGCCCCTTGAAATACCCAAGGGCATACAGAGCGGCACGCTGTTGCGCATGGCGGGCGAGGGTATGCCCTATCCCGGCCGCAGATCGCGCGGCGACCTGCTGGTGGAAGTACGGGTGCTTACCCCCACGCGCCTCTCCGCCAAGCAGGAAGAACTGCTGCGCGAGTTTGAAGCCGCAGGGGAAAAGAGCCCCCTGGAAAAAGTCAAAAAAGCAGCCAAAAAAATCAGCAAAGCCATGGGCATCGACTAGATTTTTCTGCCGCATATCAAGCAAAAAGCCGGGTTCGCCCGGCTTTTTGCTTTTATGGACGAAAAAATATTTGACCCGGCGGCATCTGTGGTATGCCGCCGGGTCAAATTTGTCCTGATTACCACTCAGCCAGGCAAGGAGAAGCAGTACGGACGCAGAGGCTGGCAAACGGTTCCGCTTAAGGGGAAGCGGGGTTCACAGAAGGGGCTGTGCGCTTGCCGAGGGTTGCCATCTGTAATTTTTATACAGGAGGGCTTGCACTCCCGTAAAATTTCTTTTTATCCAGAGAAATTATCAACTGTTTGTGCGCTCAATCTAGCACCGTGTCCGACAACATGCAAGTTATTTTTTTCACCACCGCAAACAACTTTCAGACACCCCCGAGCACTGCAGTACATGTAATAACAGCATATTGCTGGGAAATACGCGCATATCTGCAGGCGCAAAAACGTGCCTCTAAAAGCAACAAAAGAACCCGGCTGCATAACCGGCCGGGTTCTTTAAATAAATTTACAGATAAAAATTATTTTTTCGGGGCATCCGTGTGGCTGCAGCCGCACGCAGGCGCGGACCCGCCAGCTGCAGGATCCGCCGTCTGTTCCTCTGCCTCTACCGGTTTGAGCGAATGCATGTTGACCTGTTGCGGCCCGTCTGCGCTTTGCGGAACCTGCAGCCCCATGCGCGCCTCATAGTTGATGACGATGGGCCCGGTGAGGTTGAGCACAGCCTTTTCGGGCGCTCCCGCCGGGATGGATACCGTCACCAGCACGGCGGCCTGCTCGAGGCTTTCGATGCTCAGCAGCTGCTTTTCGGCATCGCCCACCTGCGGCGCATAAGATCTGTCAAAAAAGCTGTAGGGATCAGCCACCAGTAACCCCACTACCGGCGTACTCACGCTTTGCAGGATAAGCAGAGGTGCTTCGGGCCTGATCTGCAACAGGATAAAATCCCGTTCGTTTTCAAAACCAGCCAGCCCACGGGGAAAGTGGATAACCTTGTCCGTATCGATGCAACGACGTCCAAGACGGGTGTCGATTTCTATTTCTTTGTTTCGTGCCATAGTTCAGCAGCCACCATAAGGTCATTAGTACTGGTTTCAAGGGCCCGACGGTTTTCTTCAACAACCCGTTTGTATACTTCTTCGCGGTATATCGTGGTGTCATCAGGCACTTCCAGGCCTAGCTTGACCTGTTTGCCCTGCATGCCCAGGATAGTTATGCGTATATTCTCGCCCAGGTAAAGGCTCTCCCCCGGGCGTCGCGTCAATATGAGCATAGGTGCTTCCGTTAATTATATCGTTGCATGAACCGCACCGCGCTAGTGCTCACGCGATGGTCCGGCAGTCAGGCGGCTGCTCCGCCAGCATCCGGCATTACAGGTAACTTGACAGACTCATCTGCATGATCTTTGATGAAGACTGAAGCACTGTCTGATAGGTCAACTGTTGCCGGGTAAGTTTTGTCAGCAACTCAGTCAGGTCTATATCTTCAGTGTAGCTCAAACGGTCCTGCTGGTCTACCTTTTGAAAGCTGAGCATGTCGCTGGCGGTGGAAACCCGGTTTTCAAGACCGCCCACACGGGCCGTCTGGGTAAGAATATTCTGCTGCACGCTGGCGATTTTGGTAAGCGTCTGCTGGCAGCCTTCCTGATTGTTATTTTCGCAATATCCGATGAACTCGCCAACCACGTCAAACAGGTTTGTGGACGAATCAAGGGCGGGCTTGCCTTCGTAATAGCCGCCAAAGATGTCCTTGCCCACGTTGTTCACAGAAATATACGAGTCTTTCATTATCTCCAGGTTGAGATCGGCGCGTTTTGGATGCACCAGAATCTGTGTTCCTGCAGTAACGGTATTGCCCGCCACGGTTGAGGCGTCCATATCCACATAGCCGCTGGGAACCAGCAAACGCAGCTTTTTTTGTGCCGTCGGTGGTAGCTGTTGCCGCCACCCAGGTTGAACCGCTGTCGGTGCTGTACGAATAATTGACGGTATTGCCCGTGGTGGACAGATTGGCGGCGTTGTCCATGCGCACAAGCACATTGCCGCCAAAAGCCCCTGCAGCGGAGGTGGCAAGGTTGACCGGGCCGCCCATGACCGTCATGGTGGGCGGCGGATCGTTGTCGTCGCCCTGGTATACGGCGGTGGGTCGGACATAAAGCAAGGTTCCGTTGTGCGAGCCAGCGCCCGCGCTCACGTCGGCGGCGGTAACGGCCATGTCGCTTTTCATGGTTACCGTGACGCCGTTGGCCGAAAGCGTTCGCCCCGAGGTGGTTCCCGTGCTCCAGGTTGTGCCGCCGTCACTGGACCAGCGAAAAGTCTGCGGCCCGCCGTTTAGCGTGCCCGTGCTGGTAAACTGCACCATCATGGTCGTTTTTGACGCGCCCTGAATGGTGTAGCCGCCGTTTTGAATGGCCGTGTTCCAGTTGGTGTCGGCGCTGGTAATGGCAAGGCCTTCTTCAAAGGCGTTGCGGTCGTAGCGCTGACCGGCAAAAATGCTGTTGTCCTCGTACTGCGTGTTGGACAGATTGAGTATCTGGCCAAAAACCTGCCGGGCCTGGTCGGCTATCTGCTGACGGTTTGCCGCAGTATACGACCCGGTGGAAGCCTGCTCGGCCAGACTTTTGAGGCTTGTCAGCGCCGTGCTCAGCTGCGTGCCCAGCACGTTGTCGGTCAGCGAAAGCCAGCCCTTGGCGGTATCCACGTTGGTCTGATACTGCGCGGTGGCGCTGATGTCGTTGCGCGTCATCAGCACACGATAGATGCCTGCCGGATCATCCGACGGCCGGTTAATCTTTTTTTGGGTAGATCCCTGCTCGTTGCTTTCCATGTAGGCGGCCAGATTCTTCTGCATCTGGCTCGTCAGGGTATCATACATGGTGCTTTGCGTTACGCGTATGGACATGCTGACCTCCTACTGCTTCATCCCAAGAAGGGTTTGCAGCATCTGGTCTGCGGTTGTGATCAGCTTGGCTGCCGCCGTATACGAATGCTGATACTTGATAAGATTTGCCATTTCCTCGTCCAGGTTCACCCCTGCGGCGGAGCTCACCTGATCCGACAGATCGCTCGTAAGCGTCGAGTGATAGTCTGAATTTGTTTTGGCCAGTTTGGTGTCCGCACCCACCGTGGTCACCAGGCTGGCGTAATACTGCGAGATGGTCTGGTTGCTTGTGGTCTTCCACACGGTGGAGATGGTCACAGTGGTGTCGGCCAGCTTGCCGATGGCCGTTGCGTTGACGTTGTCGCCCTTGTTGATTTGCTGCTGGCCGTTTACCTGGCCTGCCGCAATGTAGTTTACGTTGCTGTGCAGCTGGCTGCTTACGGCAATGGAGCTGGCGTCAGTGCCGGTAAAAAACGTGTTGACCCCAAGGGCGGCCATCATGCCCGTGCTGTCCGTGCCCAGGGCAAACTGCAGGTTGCTGCCAGCAGCAGTATTAATGATCAGCTTGCCGTCCTGGATGCTGGCCGAAAGTTGCGTGGGAAACGTATTGTTGATGGCGGCGGCCACATCCGTCAGCGAATGCTTGGTGGGATCAAAATTCTGCACGCCGGCGGTGGCTGTGTCAAAATCAAGCTGCCCGGACGACACGTACTCGCCCGTGGTCTTGTTGTAAAAATAAAAATTGACGTTGCCCGCCTGCAGCCTGCTCGAATCAGGCAAGACCGCCTGAGCTGAACCAAGGGCTACTGTGGTGTTTGAAACTCCCTGTTGCCCCTGCGCGTAGTCGAGCAGCGAGGTGCCCGCGCCCTGGCTGTGGATGCGGTTTACTTCCCAGATAAGCGACTTGGCGGTGGCGTCCAGCTCGTCGAGGTAGCGGCCGCAGTTGTCGTCGCGAACATTAAAATAGGTCGCCAGCTTGCCGCCGGAGACGCGGTTCTTGTTGTCCGTGCCGTCAAAATCGACCTGAGGCGTGATATTCTGCGGGCCGCGCGTGGGTTCTATCCAGTACAGGCCGGTCTTGGGAACGATGTCAAACTTGTCGCCCTTGGTAAAATTGGTGGTGGAGTCAAACGAAATCTTCAGGTTTTTTACCTGGACGGAATCCGTTGAACCGCCGCCGCTGGAACTGATTTCATAATGCAGTTCGTTGCCGCTTTCATCGCGCAGCCAGGTTTTGCCGCCGTCCAGCGAAACGCGAAACGAGGGGGTTGCCTGCCGTGCCCGCCGCAGCGGCATTGCCGCCGGAAACGACCTCAAGCGTGTATTCGTGGCTGTCGGTGCCGTCAAACTGCACGTTGCCCGCATAGGTAGAACCAACCGTAAGGTTGTTTTCCGCGCGCGGGGGCATGACCTGCAGTTCATTGGTGTTTGTGCCCTGCACCAGCGGCTGGCCGGTGGAAAGGGATACGGTAAAATTGCCGCCGCCGTTGTCTACGGTTTTTACATCGGCCAGCTTGGCCAGCTCGCGCACCATCTGGTCGCGCTGGTCAAGCAGCGCGTTGGGATTGCTGACCCCGTCGACGGTGGAGGCGCTGATCTGCTTATTGAGCGACGCTATGCTCTTGGCCAGCGAATTGACGCGATCCACGCTCTGCCCGATGGAAACGTCCATCTGGCTTTGCAGAGATTTGACCCCTGCGGCGGTGCTGGTGATCATATCGCTGAGGTTGTCCGCTTTCGAAAGCAGCGATTCGCGCGAGGCAGTATCGCCAGGGCGCAGCGCCAGCGTTTGCCACGCGGTAAAAAAGGCGTTCATGGCCGAGCTGACGCCGGACCGGTTGGATTCGTTGAACAGGCTTTCAACCGAACCCATGATATTTTCCTGCTCGCTCCAGCGGGAGGAGTTGGTGGACTGCTTTACGTAGGCGCTTTCAAGAAACGAATTGAAATACCGCAGTACCTGCTGCGCATTTACGCCCTGCCCTTCGCCGCCGGGGCTCGAAACGATGGTGCCCCGCATCCCGCTGATCCACATACCGGCGGGTGTAGCCTTCGGTATCGGCATTGGCGATATTGCCGCCAGTGACCGAAATCCAGGCTTGCGAGGCATTAATTGCCGTCTGGCCGACGTTGAACAGACTGCTGATCATGACTACAGCCTCCCGGAGATAAGCGCAGCCTGCGGATGCCGCTGCACGCTCATGCCCCCGCTTCGGCCATACGTCTCGGCCTTGGGCGGCATGGCACGGCTTGTAAGCTCCTGAAGAGTGCGGCTGCTCTGGTCAAGCAGGGCCAGCGAAATGTCTGTGTTGCGCGAGGCCTGACGCGAGACAGCCTGCTCGCTGGCGTCTATCCTGCGCAGGGTTTCCTGTACGGCTTCGTGCTGATCTTCGGGCAGCATGGCGGCATATTCCGCCGCCCGCATACCCCCAAGCCATTTGATGACGCAGGTTTTTTCCAGGGCCAGATGACGGATCAGTTCCTGAATGGAAAATTCCAGAGACACCACGGCATCGGTATCGCGGCTAAGAAGGCGGTTGTATTCTTCTTCAAGAAGATCACGCAACAGGCCAAGGGCTTTGTCCTGACGCGAAAGCGATTCAAAAATGATGTCGTGCATGTGTTCCTCCAAGGGGCTATTGCTCCTGCCGCGCTCAAACTACCGCCCGGCAGAGGTGGCAGAAACTGCCGCCCCGCCTGAAACAAAGCAAATTTCGTGCCTTAATCGTGCCGTACGCCGCAGGGTGCGCTGAATCCACCGTCCGTTTCGGCGCAGACGCCGCAGACGGAGGCCATGCCTGCGCTACCATGCTGCAGCGCACGGACTGCTCCGCACGGCGGCTACTGCCTGCCGTAAACATCCGTTGCGGTCAGCGGCGGAATACCCGAAGCGGCGGAGCCTCTGCCGTCGGGGTTCTGGCCGCCCTGCCGCACAGATATCTGCCCGCCCGTGAGCGGCACGGGGCTGACCACGCCCTGCGCGGCGGCGGGGGTTCCCGCCTGATGGGAAACCTGGACCCCGGCGTTGGCAGGCGGGCTTGCGGGCTGCGCTGCGGGCTGGCTGGCTGCCTGCGCCGCCGACTGGCCTGCTGCCGTCATGGGCAGCGTACTTACCTGGGCTGTGGGTTGCGCGGCGGCCTGCACCGACTGCACGCCCCCGCCCTGAGCCTGCTGGGCGTGATAGGCGGCTATACCCGCGCCAGCGTTGCTGTTGGGGCCGGAGCCGTCGACGTTGAGCATGCGTATAAGCCCCTGTTTGCTATTGCGGTTAGTGGGCGGAATATTGGTGGTGTACCGAACCTTTTGCGGGGGCTGCGGCTGCTGAACCTGACCAGGCATGACCGCCTGGGCCTGCATCGGCTGCGGCGCCTGCTGGGGGCGCATGGAAGCCTGCACGGCAGGTTGCGCTTCAAAGCCGTCGCCGGTAAGCGGGGGCAATGTTCATATTGGGCATATTCATGGCGGCGTTGCCCTGCTCCCCCCCCTGCCCGCCTACGCCCTGTCCTCCCTGCATATTGGGCTGCGCGGACCGGCTTTGCGGTTGGGCAAGACCCAGCATCTGCTGCATGGGCGGGCGCACGGCATTGGCGCCAAGTTTGCTGCCAGCCTCAAACTGCGCCATGCGGGCCAGGTTGAGGCCCGAATTCATGTTGCCCGTAACATTGGAGGTATGCACGACCCTGTGCCTCTCTGACTGCGCCGAGGACTGCATGGCCTGCTGGGCGAGCCGGGTGGCTTCTTCCGGGTCTTGCCCTGTCGCTGCGGCCTGGTCGCCGGTAATGGTGCGAGCTGCTGCCGAACCGTTTTCCACATGTCCGGCGTCCTGCAGAGGCGCAACCCCGCCGTAAACACCGTCGACGGTACCAGACGGCCTGCCTTTGCCGCTTGGCGACGAAGAAGCGCTATCGCTGCCGTCATCGGCTGACGGCATGGGGGCGAGCATGGGCGCAGCTTCGGGGGTAAAGGCCCGGGGGCTGGCCGACGTGGCGTCTGTGGCCGTGTTGCGGCTGGCGGAAACAAGACTGCGCGAAAGCTGGGCATACATCATGTCGGCCAGGCCAATACCGCCAGCCGATGTCATTTTTTTGGCCAGCTCCTGATCGTACATGCCCTGCCAGAACTGCTCCTCCTTGCCGTGCAGCAAGGTGGATTTGGGCAGGGTTTTGCGCATTTCTTCCCACATCTTCTGTATAAATATGGATTCAAAACCTTCGCAGGATTCGCGCAGCTTCTTTTCCTTTTGCGCGGGATCCATTTTTTTGCCGCCCAGGTTGCCAAGGCCCGCCAGGCGCGACTGCATTTCGTTGCGGGCAATTTCGCCCGCCCCGGCCTCAGGAGGGATAAGCGCGGTCGACATGGGCGTGGTCATGTTAAATTACCTCCAGATCCGCATGCAGTGAACCCGAGGCCTGCATTGTCCGCAAAATGGATATGAGGTCGCGGGGGGTTGCGCCAATGGCGTTGAGGCCGTCCACCAGCTCCTGAAGGGTTGCGCCCTCCACCATCATGAGGTGGCGGCTTTCTTCACGCACGTTGGTTTCCGTCTGCGGGGTCACCACTGTCTGCCCCTGCGAGAAGGGACCGGGCTGCGAGACCTGCTCGCTTTCCTGCACGGTTATCTGCAGATTGCCGTGGGCCACGGCCGCTCGCGATATGCGCACGTCGCGCCCAAGCACCACCGTGCCGGTCTTTTCGTCCACCACGACCTTGGCGGCGGTGTCGGGGCTGACATCAAGATTTTCCACTGAGGCCATAAGCGGCACCAGATTGTTGCGGTACTGCGGGGGCACGTCCATGGTGACGCTGGTGGCGTCCACGGCGCGGGCATAGTGCCCGCCCATGGCGCCGTTGAGGCGCTCGGCTATCTGCTGCGCGGTGGAAAAGTCGCCCACGCGCAGGTTGAGCGTGAGTTTGTCCTGCTGGTTAAACTCAAAGGGAATGCCCCGCTCGACAATGCCGCCGCCGGGGATGATACCCACGGTGGCGATGTTCTTGGTGGTGCTGGCGGCCTTGCCCGATGCGGAAAAACCACCCACGGTCAGCGCGCCCTGCGCCAGGGTGTATATCTTGCCGTCCACGCCCTTGAGGGCCGTCTGCAGCAGCACGCCGCCCATGAGCGACGAGGCGTCGCCCACGGAAGACACGGTTACGTCAAGACGCGTGCCGGGCTTGGCCGAAACTGGCATGCGCGCCGTAACCATAACTGAGGCCACGTTTTTTATTTTCAGCGCCGAGGCGTCTACGCCAACGCCCATGCGGTCCATCATGTTTTTCATGGAGCTGAGGGTAAAAACCGAATCCTTTTTGTCGCCGGTTCCGGCCAGACCTACCACAAGCCCATACCCGATCAGCTGGTTGTCGCGCACCCCCGAAAACGTGGCGATATCCTTGATGCGCACAGCGTGCGCGGGCAGGGCCCAGCACACAAGCAGCGCGGCGGTGGTGATCCAGAAGAGAGGTTGGCGCAGTATCGTCAATTTCATGGCGCAGACTCCTTGCCGGAATACCGGCACACAGGGGTTTGCAGAAACCATGCCGAACCAGTCTGAACCTGCGCGGCACGCTCGGACGTCACCACCGCAACCGTCGCCGCCCCGCCGCATGCAACCGCACGCAACCGCACGCAACAGGGGCACAGGTCATCCTCCTGCCAGCCCGCAGACCACACGCGGATGCTCCCTCTGCGGAACGCACACCAATCGCCCATGCCGATCATTTGCTCAAGTTGTCCGACTTGTTATCCCGGTACTAGCACCGGGCCTGTACGAGCGCGGCCAGCAACTGCAGGGCGCAAAAAAAGAGCGGCCATGGGATCCATGACCGCTCTTGGCGTTGTTATGCCATTGGGGCTATTTGAACAAACCCGGCTCTTCGCGCACGAGGTTGGCGGCAATCAGCTTGCTGTCGGGTGTGTAGGTTCCGTTAGAAACCTGGATGCGCAACGATTCGACCTTTTCGGCCCGCACATCCGGCGTGTTTTGGGCGGTACGGCGCGCCTCCGTCAGCAGCAGGGCATCCTGCGAAACGCTGACCGTGTCGCCTTGCGAACCTTCGGGCGCTGCAGCGCCGGTGCGGCCCTTAAGCTTGGCCTCGCCGCTTTTTTCAAGGTTGGACGCTGTGCCGTACGGGTCGAGAAATGTATTGATCTTCCCCTGAATTTCCATAGTTCTCTCCGCTTGCGTTACCTGCCGCCCGACTGTTCGGCCAAAGGCTCGTCAAGCATGCTTTCGTCAACTTTTTTTCGCGTTACTCGCCACAGGGCATTGCGTGATGCGCGCAGTTTTTCTTCAGATAAAGGTTCCAGTCCATCTGGACCTTGCCCTACAATACGTAATCTGCCGCCCGGCGGATAGGTGAACTGCACTTCCTGCCCCACCTCGTTGCCCAGCTCCTGGCGGATTTCTTCCACCACAGGGTTGTCGCTACCGGTATAGAGCAGGGTTTCGTAAAGCTCGCGAGCCACCTTTTCAACCATGAGGCGGCGGCGGACAGACGCGTCGGGATCGTTGGGGTCTTCGCCCGCGGCCGTTCTGCGACGCATCCGCAACCGTGCAAGACGCCGGGCCGCCAGCAACTGCTGTTCATACCCTTGAAGCATTATGCGCAGTTGCGCGGCGGTTGCGTCGGCCATGGTGTTTCCCGTCCTTCCATCCTTTACGGCAGGGGAGAAAAAAACTTTAGACTCGGCGCGCGCCGCATTTTATGCGTCAGCAGCCAGCAACAGGGCACGGCCTTTGTTCAACGACGGTTGCGGGCAAGGGCGCAGCCCACTGCCAGCAGATTGAACAGGCCAAAAATTATCAGGTCAATGCGCATGGCACCCATAAACGCATCAATATTGTGTGCTCCCGCTGGCTCACTGCCAAGAAAAAACCCCAGCGTCAGCGTTATCACAGCCATGTTGCACAGCTGGCCACCCGTGCGCACCGCACCGGTAAGCCCGGCGGCCTGACCCACGCGGTCGCGTCCGGCGCTTTCAAGGATGATGGTTGTATTGGGCAGGGCAAACAGGCTTATGCCCATGCCAAGCAGGCACTGGGCCGAGACCAGTACGTACATGGGCGAGTCGACACGCAGCAGCCCGCAAACCACAAGGCCCAGCCCGCAAAGGGCTATGCCCACGGCGCTGACCTTGCCCGGCGCAAATCTGCCGCACAGCCGGGCCGCCACAGGGGTTGTCATGACCTGCACTATGGACTGCAGGGCCAAAAAAAGCCCGGCCTGCTGCACGGTCATGCCGCGCCCAAACTGCAGATACAGACTGAAAAAAAACACCATGCCAAAAAATGAACTGTAATTGATAAAGGCCGCCAGCGACGACAGGGCAAAAACCCTGTTACGCGCAAGCAGGCGCAGGTCAAGCAGAGGGTAGGCGCTTTTGAGTTCCTTGACGCAAAAAAACCGCCATAAGCGCGGCAAAAATCGCCAGCAGCCCTCCAGCCATGGCCGGGGCCGAGGAGAGTTCCGAAGATCCGAAAGTAAGGGCAGTCATGGCTGCCGCGTAAACAAGGCAGCCTGTCCAGTCAAAGGGCTTGCCCTTGGCCATGCGCCACTCGAGTTTGACGCGGTACTTCATCAGCAGCAGCACTGCCACCGAGGCCATGGCGCTGCCCCAAAACAGCCAGCGCCAGCCAAAGCACCCGGCCACAAATCCTGCCACTGGCGGCCCGCACGCAATACCCGCGTAAACCGATGACCCGCTGTAACCAAGGTACGAGGCGCGTCGGCCCTCCGGCGCGGCAGAGGCCAGCAGGGCAAGGCCGCAGGCGTTGAACATGGCCCCGCCCACGCCCTGTACAAAGCGCAGCAGCAAAAAAAGCGGTACGGAATTGACAAAACCCAGCAGGGCTCCGGCCACGGCAAACAGGGCAATGCCCCACAAAAAAATGCGCCGGTAGCCCCAGATGTCACCCATGCTGCCGCTGGCCAGCTGAAACACCGCCAGCCCCATGGAGTAAAAAGCCCCCATAAGGCCCAGCTCGCGCGCGCTGGCGTTGAGGCTTTGCCCCAGCGGCGGCAGCACGGCGTTTACTCCGGCCATCATGAACGGCATAAAAAACAGGGAGGTGCATACGGCCACCAGCAGCCAGCCGTGACCTTTTTCGATGGATGAACTCATGGGCCCAGAGTAGCGCCGGGGGCGCGGGACGGTCAATATGCCCCGCACCCCTAGGATTGCGGGATCAAAGCTTGCCCACGGCCTCGGCCAGGCGCAGGCACATGTCGTCCTTGTTAAGTGTATACAGATGGATGCCCGGCGCGCCCGCGTCGAGCAGGCGGCGTATCTGACGCACGGCATAGTCAAGCCCCACCTGCCGCACGGCTTCCGCGCCGCCGTCGTTGTGGGCTTTTTCAAGAGCCAGATACAGCTTGCCCGGAATATTGGCCCCGCACAACGAGAGCACCCGCCGTAGCGAACCAAAGCTCTGGATGGGCAAAATACCGGGGATCACGGGCGTGGTTATGCCCTGCCCGCGCAAGTTGGTGACAAGATCCTCATACTCGCGGGCGTCAAAAAACAGCTGCGTCAGGGCAAAATCAGCCCCGGTGCGCAGCTTGTCGGCCGTATGCCGCCGATCATCGGCAAAAGTCGGCGATTCAGGATGCGGCGCGGGATAAGCCGCCACGCCGATGCCCATGTCCGGCTGCTGCTGCCTGGCAAACGCCACAAGGTCTGAGGCATGATGAAAATGCGCGCTGTCCCAGCTCCAGGGCTTGTCGGCAGGCGGATCGCCGCGCAAGGCCAGCACGTTATTGACCCCGGCGGCCCGCAGTTCGCCCAAAAATGCAGAGATGGACTGCGGATCCGCCCCCACGCAGGTCAGATGCGCCATGGCGGTTATGCCCTTGCGGGCCAGTTCAGCCGTTACCTCAAGCGTGTTTTGCTGCCGCGTGCCGCCCGCACCGTAGGTGACGGAGGCAAACAGCGGATCAAGCGCACGCAGGCGGTCTACTGTGGCATAAAAATCAGGAAGCTGGGCCGTGTCTGAAGGGGGAAAAAATTCCAGCGAATAAAAAGGGGCCGAAAGTTTCCGGATCATTTGACCGATATGCATGGAAAGACTCCTTGGCGCGTAATGCCCGCGACTGCGTATTGCTGCGATCTGATAGCTTATGTTTATATCAAGATAAATTGATATGTCAATAAAAATGTGGCATCACACCTTGCCAAATGGCAAAAGCGGTCGTAATGCAGGTTACGGACATTAAAAATAGACGGCAAGACATGAATACCCGGCAGACTCACTCCATAGCAGCGGACTTGGTCCGGCCCCTGCGGCGGGCAAACCGCATCCTGCCGAAAACATGGATGGCGCTGTTTTTTGCCTCTTGCCTTGCGGCGCTGAGTCTGCCCGCATTTGCCGCGCAAGAGCAGCAGGCCGCACAGGTTCGACCTGCTTCAGCGCTGACGGCTCAATTGCAGGCGCTTCCCCCGTCAGCAATCCTGACGCCAGGCATTCTGGCGCTCAACGCGCAGCCGTCAGACGGACAGCAGCAATCCCGCAAAACCGATCCAGTGCAAGGGCAACAGCCCGCCCAGGCGGAGGAGGCCCCAGCCAAAAACGGTCTGGACGATCAGGGCAGACCCGCATGGCGCGAGCTTGAAAAAGGCCTGTGGTTTGGCGAATTTCAGCTCAACGACGGCTACGCACGCCTTACCGTCGTGCGCATTGATCCTGCCTTTTTTGATTTTACGCTGTGCGCCCGCTCGCAAGACAGCGGCCCATCGCGCCCCCTGAACCAGTGGGGAGAACAGTACAACCTCTCCGCCGCCATCAACGCCAGCATGTATCTGCCTGACGGGTCCACCAGCACGGGCTACATGCGTCAGGGCGAGCACACCAACAATGGCCGCATCGTGCAGCGGTTTGGCGCTTTTTTTGTAGCTGGCCCGGACGAACCCGGCCTGCCCCTGGCCGCCATCATTGACCGCGACAACCCGGTGTGGCGGCAGCAACTGGACCGCTACTCGCTGGTTATCCAGAACTACCGTATGATCAACGCCGACCGGCGCATCCTGTGGTCGCCCGGCGGCCCGCACTATTCCATCTCCGCCGTGGCCCAGGACGGCGAGGGCCAGATACTTTTCATGCACTGCCGCCAGCCGGTGGAGGCATACTCCTTTGCCCAGCAGGTATTGCACCTGCCGCTGAACGTACGCACCGTCATGTATGTCGAGGGCGGCGGTCAGGCGGGCCTTCTGGTGCGCTCCGCAGCATTGACGCGGGAGCTGGTGGGCCTGAACCCCACCGGGCTGCTGGTAACGGGCGACTTGCGGGCCGTGCTGCCCAACGTGCTTGGAGCGCGCCGCAAGGAGACCCCCGCGACAGAAGCCGCAACGTCGGCCCAGCCCGAGGTGAAAGAGGCCCCCGTTGAGGAATCCCCAGATGCTGCGGCCGAATCCCCGGCGGACAGCATCCCGCAGGATGCCGCCCCGCAGGATGCTGGCCAGGCCCCACCCACCGCACAGGCGCCGCAAACGCAGCAGCCCGACGACAAACCTGAGGCCGTGCAACCTGCAACCGACGATGCGCCAACCACAACAGTACCAGACAACAGCACCGCTCCGCAGCCCGCAGGCTCGGACACCCCTGCCCCCCCGACCGCCGAAACAACACCCAGGGCCGCTGCCGGGCAAATCACCGAGCCGCTCACAGAGCCGGGCACGCCCCTTGCGGCGCCTGCCGCTGGTGCAGAAAAGACCGCCCCCTGAGTGGCTGCAGCCTGCCTGCAAAAATTTTGTCTTCTCCTCAAATATCCGCCAGCAGCAACGGTTTTTGGACACTTATTGCTCCTATTTTTTAGTGATAATAATTATCAATTCTAAAAAAGCTTTACATCAGAGGACACTTCTTTCACAATAATTTCTGGTCAGGGGCTGAATGAGCTGTTTTCAGTTTTTCAGCAGCCTCCCCGCTAACCAGTCAAAACAAGTGAGGGAATCATGCCCACGCAACTCGAAGTTTATAAGTGCACCCACTGCGGCAATATTGTTGAAGTTCTCCATGGCGGCGGTGCCGACATCGTCTGTTGTGGCGATCCCATGAAGCTGATGGTCGAAGGCGCTACCGACGGCGCTCTCGAAAAGCACGTGCCGGTTATCGAAAAAGTTGACGGCGGCTACATGGTCAAGGTCGGCAGCGTGGCCCACCCCATGGAAGAAAAGCACTTCATCGAATGGATCGAGCTGCTGGCCGACGGCCGGAGCTACACCAAGTTTCTGAAGCCCGGCGATGCCCCCGAAGCCTTTTTTGCCATTGACGCAGCCAAAGTCACTGCGCGTGAATACTGCAACCTGCACGGCCACTGGAAGGCAGAAAACTAGTTTTTTTGCTCGCGGACCAGGGCAAGCATTTAGCTGCCCGGTATAAAACCACCCATTATTTTCAGGAGACATGCCATGCAAAAGTATGTTTGCGGCGTTTGCGGCTACGAATACGACCCCGCTGAAAACGACAACGTTCCTTTTGAAGACCTGCCCGACGACTGGACCTGCCCTGTTTGCGGAGTGGGCAAAGACCAGTTTTCTCCTGCCTAATTTTTACTTTTGCCCGTTCTTTCCCCCGCCTTGCCTTGCCCTAAGGCAGGGCGGGGCTTTTCATAAAACGGGATGCCCCAACACTGCGGAGACACAACATGCAGCCAGTTGAAATAAAAAAAGATATTTTCTGGGTCGGCTTTGTCGATTACGACCACAGGGATTTTCACGGTTATTCTCGGTCACCTGACGGGTCCACCTACAACGCCTATCTGATCAAGGACGAAAAAAACGTTCTGCTTGATACCGTTGCTTCGGGCTACGAAGGTACGCTGCTGTGCCGCATGGCCCAGGTGCTTGAACCGGAAAAAGTGGATTACATCATCTGCAACCACATGGAGCTGGACCACGCGGGCGCTCTTGAAGCCATCATCGAGCGCTGCAAGCCCGAAAAGATCTTTGTATCGCAGACAGGCCTCAAATCCATGGCTGGCTATTTTGACTGCAAAGACTGGCCCGTGCAGGCGGTCAAAAGCGGCGACAGCATCAACATCGGCAAGCGCACCATCGTCTTTCAGGAAACCCGCATGCTCCATTGGCCTGACAGCATGGTTTCCTATATCCCCGAAGACAAGCTGCTGGTCAGCAACGACATTTTTGGCCAGAACATTGCCAGCTCCGCGCGCTTTGTGGACGAGTTCGGCGACGACGGCGAGTATGTCCGCCGCGTCAAGGAATACTACTTCAACATCGTGCTGCCTTACTCGCCCATGGTGCTCAAGACCCTGCCCGTGGTCGAAAAGCTCGACATCGACATGATCGCCCCCGACCACGGCCTCATCCACAGGGGAGAAAAGGACGTGCGGCACATCCTTGACATGTACCGCGCCATGGCCGAACAAAAACCCCAGCAGCGCGCGCTCATTTTTTACGACACCATGTGGCAGTCTACAGAAACCATGGCCTATGCCATCTGCAGCGGCCTGGAAGAAAACGGCGTGCCCACGCGCCTCATGAGCGTCAAGCAAAACCACCACAGCGCCGTGATGACCGAGCTGGCCGACTGCGGCGCGGTTATCGCCGGTTCTCCCACGCACAACAATACCGTACTGCCCCTCATGGCGGCCCAGCTTACCTACATGAAAGGCCTGCGGCCCCTCAACCGCATCGGCGGCGCTTTCGGCTCTTACGGCTGGTCGGGCGAAGGCCCCAAATACCTGCACGAGCAGTTGGCAGGCATGAACATGGAGATGCCCGCAGAGCCTGTGAAGTGCAGCTGGCGTCCCGACCATGAGGCCCTCAAGGCCTGCCACCAGATGGGCGCGACCATTGCCGAGACCCTCAAGAAAAAATGTCAGGGGTAATCTGCCCCTTGCCATAGACAAAAAAAGCAGCAGCGTCCTTTACCGGTCGCTGCTGCTTTTTTACGCTCTGCCGTCCCGCGCGAGGCAGGCTATTTTTTTCTGCTCAGTTCCGCAGCCTGACGCACGGCCTCGATAAGGCTGTCCTCGCAGGCAATGCCCTTGCCAGCGATGTCAAAGGCCGTGCCGTGATCCACCGAGGTACGGATAACCGGCAGCCCGATGGTGATGTTAACGCCGTCGGCTATGCCCAGCACCTTGATGGGGGCATGGCCCTGATCGTGGTACATGGCAATGACCACGTCAAAGTCGCCTCTTCCGGCCCGGTAAAACAGCGTATCGGCGGGCAGGGGGCCCTCCACGCGCCAACCCCTGGCCTGAGTGGCCCTGACTGCGGGGAGGATCTTTGTTTCCTCCTCGCCGTTACCAAACAGACCATTTTCACCCGCGTGGGGGTTGATGGCGCACACGCCGATGCGCGGGTTGTCGATGCCTGCGTCTACCAGGGTCGCGTGGGTACGCGCAATGGTGCGCTCCACCAGGGCCGGTTCTATCTTTTTAATGGCGTCGATCAGGCCCAGATGGGTGGTAACGTGCACCACCCGCAGATTGGGCGTGGTCAGCATCATGGACACCTCTGGCGTGTTGGTCAGGTGGGCCAGCATTTCGGTGTGCCCGGGATACATGTGCCCCGCAGCGTGCAGTGCTTCCTTGTTCAGCGGCGCGGTGCAGATGGCCTGGGCCTTGCCCGAAAGCACCAGCTCCACCGCTTTTTTGACAAACAAAAAAGCCCCGTCGCCCGAAATGGGCGAAACCACGCCAAAGGGATGCCCCGCAGGAATGACCGGCACATCAAGGCAGTTGATGCGGTCGGGGACATAGCGGGCATCGTCCGGGTCGGCTATGGCCTCGACCTGCACGGCAACGCCGGTTATTTTGGCTGCCTCGCGCAAACGCCCGGCATCGCCCACAACCAGGGCATTTGCCCACGAGCCGATTTCCGGGCGGGCCAGGGCCTTGACGATTATTTCGGGGCCGATGCCGGAGGCGTCGCCCATGGTAATGGCCACCACAGGTAGGTGATTCAAGCCAGTTCTCCTTTGTTGATTGCGGCCTTAAGAAAATCAAGGCTGCTGGCCAATGTGCGCTCTGTGCCAAAGGACCCAGCCTTGGTCACTATGGGCAGCGAAAATCTGCCCAGGGTCATGCCCGCCGGTACGCCGCTTTCCACCTCAGCCACAAGGCGGATACCGTGAATACCCACCTCGGCCATGAGATTGGCTGCGGTTTCGCCGCCAGTCACAACCAGCCCGGCGGCCGATTCCAGCGCCTTGTGCAGCACTCTGGCCAGGCTTGCTGCCAGTGCGCCGCCCAGCGTCATATCCGGGTGTTCGACCTCGGCAATCTCTACCGCCACATCGCGACCGGCGGCCAGGGCCTGCGCAACGGCAAGTCCCCGGGCCTCCAGCTCCGGGCCAGCGCCGTCAAGCAGCTGCCCGGCAGTAAATGCATGGTGCTCTATACGTCGCGTGGTCAACACATGCCGCAAGGCCTCACGCGAGACCTTGACAACGCTGCCGACAACAAGCAGCAGACCATGGCCGCTCTGCGGCAGACGCACCGCGCACGCGCCCTGTTCCGGGCGCGACATGCGCGCCAGCGGCACGGCCAGACCACCAGTGCCCACCCAAAACAACCTGTCGGCCATGGCATGGGTCGCCTCGGCTATGCTGGCAAGGTCCTCCGGCGTTTCGGCATCACACACCACGCCGTCCAGGCCTTCCGCCATGACCGCCGCAACCATGGCGGCGATGGTTTTCGCGCCTTTGCGCACATGCGCAAGCAAAACAGCGCGCACCTTCAGGCCTTCGGGCTTCAGCGCCGCAGCCAGATCTCCGCTGGCATAGCTGTGGTCCCTGGCCCAGACCTCGGTATTTTCAAGCGGCACGCCGTTGACCAGCACGCAGCCGTTGACCGTTGTCCTGCCCGTGGCTGGAAATGCCGGGGCCAGCAGCGCAAAGGCCGGGCCGCCAAGCCTGCGCAACGTGCGGATGGCCGCTGCGGTCTCCGCCGCAGGCTGACCGCGCAGCAGGGAATCGAGTTTTTTGTAAAGGCGCGTACCCTTGCGGTAATGCCGCTCAAGCAGGACCGCGTGCTTTTGCGCCGCAGCCGCCGCCGTCAGCGAGCGGCTGGCCGCGTCTACTGCCAGCACCGGGGCATCGGTGACCGCCGCCGTATCACTTTCAAACAGCACGTCCGAGACCATGCCGTTTTTGGCAAAACCTATGGCGCAGTCTGCCGCGCCGGTAAGGTCGTCTGCCAAGACAAACCATGACTGCTTCATACTATCCTCCGGATCTACCGTGGCAGAATGCGAGCCCGCGCAAACGGCAACCGGTTACTCTCCGCCAGCGGCCGCAGGCGCATCCTTGGGAGCGCCAAAGGTCTTAACGCCCCAGGCTGTCACAAACGGCGTAAGGATGGCCGTAACCACAACGCAGGCCGCAACCAGAATGGTGGCGTGCTGGGCAGCATCGGCATACACGGGGTTGGCCTGGGCAATGATCATGGGCACGGCCGCCGCGTTGCCTGCTGTGGACGAGGCCGCCAGACCGGCCACGCCGGTGCCGCCGGTCAGCCTGTCGCCGATAAAGAGCACCGTGCCGGTGAGCAGCACGACAAACACGCCAAGACCCACGCCGAGCAGGCCAGCGCTCCAGACCTTTGAAAGATCAAGCCCCGCGCCCAGGGCAAAGGCAAAAAAGGGAATAAGCACCGCAGGGGCCGCCTTGAGAAATTCGCGCATGTCCTTGTCGAGGTTGCCCAGTATCATGCCCAGCACCAGAGGGAATATGGCGCCCACCATCATCTGCCACGGAAACGCCGAAAGCCCGGCCACGCCGAGGGTTACCATGGTCAAAAAAGGCCCGGATTCCAGGCACATGATGGAGTAGGCGGCCACATCGCGCGGCTTGCCGTACTGGCCCATCAAGGCCATATACAGCCCGCCGTTGGTATCGTTGAGCGCGGCCACGATGGCCAGCGTGGAAAACCCGGCAAAAAAGCCTTCGCTTACCGGGGCTTCACCCAAAAACTGCCCGACGGTGATGCCTATGATGGCGGCTATGCCGACCTTGGTGGCAAACAGGATGCCGCCCTTTTTAAGAATATAGGGAGTGGTTTTAAAGCTGATGGTTGCGCCCATGCAGACATAATACACAGCCAGGATACTGGTTGCCCCGGTAAACAGCCCCCCGGTGAACGAACCAAAAATTTTGGGAGTATTGGGGAAAAAGGTGTTGCACAGCGCGCCGAGCAACAGGGGAACAACCATGAGCCCACCGGGAATCCGTTCCATAGACCGCTTAATCTGCATGACCTAACCCTCCACTGCGCAGACGATATGCCGTCTGCAACAAGAGCATTAAAGTGACTGATTCACGCAAAAATATTGCCCATATCCATCCGCCAGAATACGGCTTGTCGCCACGATCACAGCGGCGTAACCGAATTGTCACAGGCTAACAGATTGATTGAAATGAGCAACAAATTTTATTTTTTTTGCATAAATATGACACAAATATGCTATAGTTGCGCGTTTTGCGCAAAATATTCCGGTCAAACGTCTTCCTATCCGCCCGGTTTGCCTATAGTCTGACGCAGCAACCCGGCAACACAGGCGGAATATATGCGAAAGGGCATTGAACGGCGCGACGCTATGCTTGAAGCCATAGCAGCGGGCGACAAGGACATACGGCAGCTGGCCCAACTGTTTGGCGTGTCGTTTTCTACCGTGCGGCGGGACCTGCAACGCCTCTCGCGCGAAAAGGCCGTGGCCCGCACCTACGGCGGGGCCATGCTCACCCGCGCACTGCAGGAAGACGACTACCCCGTGCGCGAGGGGCAACACCGCGCGGCAAAACAGGCCATTGCCAAGGTTGCCGCCGAGCAGGTACGCGACGGCGAAACAGTAATTCTTGACGGCGGCTCTACCGTTACCTTTATGGCGCGCTTTCTGTACGAAAAAAAGATTACGGTCATTACCAACAATCTCAAGCTCACGGCCATCCTGGCGGATGCGCCGCGCATAGATCTGATACTGCTGGGCGGCTCCATTCGCCCCATCAGCATGAGCGCCTACGGCCACTTTGCCGAAGAATCTCTGCGCTGCCTCACCGCCGACAAGGTGTTCACCAGCGCCAACGGCGTTGTCGCCAGCCAGGGCCTGTGCGAGGCGAGCCTTGAGCAGATTTCTGTCAAACGCCTCATGATGCGCCAGTCACGCGAGGTTTTTGTGCTGGCCGACGCCTCCAAGCTGGGTTGCGCCTCGCAACCAGCCTGGGCCCCCCTGCCGACCGCCTGGACGCTGATAACCGACGGCGACGAGCAGCTGTGCGCACCGTTCAGGACGTGCGGCGCAACAATTCTGTCCGCCTGAATTTCCTCCAAAAGCTCGCCCTGGCCGCAACGCGCTACGCGGGCCCGGCACGGCACCCCCCCTGCCAGACCCGCGATGCCGGATGCTGACAACATCCGGCAACACCATGAATCATCTGCGGCGGGCTATTTCACCAGCCCCGCCTTTACGGCAAAGGGATCCCAGGAGGGATCACGGTGGGGTTCGTATTCCGTTATCTGCGCCACCCAGTCGCTCAGGGGTTGCCCGTACAAACGGGCAATAACCGCCACGGTCATGTCCATGCCGGCGGAGACGCCAGACGAGGTCGCCACATTGCCGCTGTCAACCCAGCGGGCGCTGGCTACCCAGCGCACCTTGGGGCCAGGGGCAATGGAAGACTTGAAGGCCATTTTGTTGGTAGTGGCGGCCTTGCCGTCCAAAAGCCCGGCCGCTGCCAGCAGAGATGCGCCGTTGCAAACCGACATGACAAGCGACGTGTTTTTTGCCTGCGTCCGCAGCCAGGCAAGGGTTGCCTGGTCCTTAACCAGCGGGACCGCGCCAATGCCGCCCGGCACAAGCAGATAGTCCAGCGCGGGCGCATCGGTGTAGTCAAAATCCGCCACTGTCCTGGGCCCCTGATTAGAGGGCACGGGTCCCTTGCTAGCGGCAACCGTCACCAGGCGGATGTCCACCCGGTCAGATTTCTCCCCCCAAAAACGCGTCGGCGCATGTTTGAGGCTGCCCCACATTTCCATGGGACCGTAAGCATCCAGCATTTCAAAGCCGGGGAACAGCAGTACGCCCAGCGTTATCTGGCGAGCCGCTGGCTGTGGAACCGGCTCGTACATTCTGTCTGTCTTCGCCTGACCTGCCCGCGTCTGCGCGCTGCAAGGCAGGGCCGCAGCAAGCAGGGTCAGTAAAAAAGCCAGAGGCCGCAGCCTGTTTTTAAGGATATGGTGCATGTCGTCTCCTTGTTTGCGGGCGAGAGAGGACGCCCGGCATGATGTTGGAGCACCAACCCTAGGGCATGACGATGCGCAGCAACAATGACAATAACTGTGGCCTTTCTGCCATGTGCCCCGCACCCGGCAGCGGCAAGCAAGACCAGCGCACCAACATAGACCAGGCAACAACGCCGCACAAAAAAAGCCCTCCGGTAACGGAAGGCTTTGATTGTTGTCTCGGCGGCAGCGTGTGGAAACAGCTGCCGGATGTCAGCAAGGGATGATTCCGGCGCTAGTTGCGCACGTCGTCGTCATTGTCGGCGGGGCGCTGTCCGCCCTGGGGCGCGCGCTGCTGGGCGTCGCGCGGGGGACGGCGGTCCTGGTTCATCTGGCCGTCACGCGGGGGCCTACGGTCATCGCGGGGGCGGCCCATCTCGTCGCCGCGAGGGCTGCGGCGGTCGCCCCTGTCCTTGTCGTACTGGGGCTTGCCCATGCGTTGGCCTTGTTCGCTGCGGTTGTCATGCCCACGGTCCATACGATCATGGCGGCCATCCTGGCGGTCGTTGTGGCGATCATTGTCGCGGTACTGGCCGTTCTTGCGGTCACTGTGGCGGGCGCCACGGTCGTCGGCATGCCTTGCGTCGCGGTCGCCGCGCTGCTTGTAGCCCTGCGCGGCGCCCCCGTCCTGAGCCGCCTGCACCGCAGGCGTTCCCACAAGCAGCAGACCAACGGCCAGGGCGCTCAGCGCCAAAGGTTTCAACACATATTGCATACGCATAAAGTTCCTCCTTGGGGTGGGCATTTCGCCCTTTGCCTCCTTACGCCAGCGTCCGGCAGGATGCAAGATGGCAGCAAGACTAAAGGCCCCGCCGTCAAAAAAGCGTTAGCCCGCCATACGCGAAGCTCCGCCCGCAGGCAGGGCAAGCCGTCAGCTTTTGCGCCGCGTATTGCGCAAGGCAGGCACGCCAAGCCCCCGCTGCCGGGCCAGATTTTGCAGTGCATCCGCCTCGGGGCGTACATAGGTTTGCCCTTCAATCACATATTCCTTGGCGGGAAGCTGCTGGCCCGCAACCTCCACGTCGGCGGCATGGCGCGGAGCGACAACACGCTCAAGCATCTGCACGCGCAGGCCCAGCGTATGCGTGTGCCGCAGCACGGCGTTGACCACGCAATGCTGCTGGCTGGGCAGGCACAGTACGCGCAGGAGACCAGCCGGGCGGTTTTTTTTGCCCACGCCCGGCAGCCAGAGCACGTCAAGCACCTCTGGCAGGGCGCAAAGGGCCGTCAGGGCCATGCCCAGGTCTTCTCCACTGAGATGGTCAATGTGGCTCTCGAGCTGGATTACGGCTTCGTGCCCGCCCAAGGTATGGTCCGCCCCGCTGCTCGTATGCTCCACGAGCCACGCCCGCAGGCCAGCGCCTTGGGGGCGGGAGCCGTAGCCCGTGCCGCAGGCCCTCACCACGCCATCCGGCCCGGCAACAAACTGGTCTGCCAGCGCATGCACAAGAGCCGCCCCGACAGGGGTTATCAGTTCATCGCGCGCCTCGGTGGCAAAAACAGGTTTGCCCCGCAGCAAAAAGGCCACGGCGGGCGCGGGCAGGGGCACTGGCCCCAAGGGGCTTTGCACCTGGCCCGAAAACCACGGCAGCGCCGAAGCCGTAACCCGCTCCACGCCCAGCATCTCCAGCCCGTACGCAACGCCCAGAACGTCCATCAGCACTAGCGGCGCGGCGGCGGCAAAAAATTGCACCTCGCCTGCAGGTATCTGCTGCGCATAGGCGTACCCCCCGGCAAGAGCCGTCAGCACGGCAAGGGCGCGTTGGCGCATGCGCGACGGCATGTCAATTCTTTCAAAAATATCTGCAAAATCAGATAGATGATGGATGTTCTGTCCCCCGGCGCTGCAAACGGCGGCGGCCGTGCATCCTGGCCCGGCCGGGCGCGTCTGCCCTGATACGTCAATGCGGCAGGTCAGCCCGGCAGCCGCCAGCAAATCCGTCAACGGCGCAAAATCCACCCCAAGATGGGCAAACGCCGCAAGGGCCATCTGGCCGTCGACGCCAGCCCGGCAATCAAGATGTAAAAGCATATCGGCCCCTTCAGTATCCGGCTGAGTGCGCAACTAATAGTTACACACTTGTGCAGCCTCGGCACATTGGTGTATAGAAAAACCATGCGTGGCAGTTGCGGCCGCGCCGTCATAACCTGAAACATATTCCCCCGGAGGGAAAGCATGCCTGTACAGAATTGGATGACCACCGATGTTGTCAGCGTGGGCCCCGAGACATCGCTGCTCAAAGTGGGCAAGCTCATGAAGGATCACCACATCCGCCGCATTCCGGTTGTGGACGAGCAGGGACAGGTCGTTGGCATTATCTCTGACCGCGACGTGCGCGACGCCTCTCCCTCCAAGGCCACCACGCTCGACATGTACGAAATGCACTATCTGCTGGCCGAGCTGAAAGCCAAAAACATTATGACGGCCAAGCCCATCACCGTCAAACCGTCCGACACGGTCGAGCAGGCCGCCCTGATGATGCTGGACAACAAGGTTGGCGGGCTGCCCGTTGTGGATGCCGCAGGCAAGCTTGTGGGCATCATCTCCGACCACGACGTGTTCAAGGCTCTGGTGGACATCACCGGCGCACGCAGGGGCGGGCTGCAGTTTGCTGTTGAGCTGCCCGACCAGCCCGGCACGGCGCGCCCCCTGTTTGACCTGCTGCGCGCGCACAATGCGCGCATCCTCTCGGTGCTTACCGTCTCCAACCCAGACGGCAACCGCCACCTGTTTGTGCGCGTGCGAGAGCTCGAAAATACGCAGGCCGAGCAAGACCTTATTGCCGGGGTAAACAAGATAGGCAAAGTGCTCTATTGTCAGCACTAAATCCCTACAATTAAATCATATTTAAGGTATGACCCCTGAATCACTGTATAAACGCCTTGTCTCAAAATGCACTGCAAGAGCGAAAAATATCAACAGGGCTTGCCATCAAAAATTATTTGTGTCATAAGGACTCTCGTTGTGATTGCGGTATGCTTTCGCGCCCAACGGAGGAATTCGGCCGGAAATATCCGGTTGTGTAGCGCCAGGGCGATTCGCCCGGGCGAGGTTGAGCAATAGCTGTCCAAGGAGGACACACGCATGGCTGAGATCACCTATAAAGGTAAAAGCTTTGAAGTTGACGAAGACGGTTTCCTTCTGCGTTTTGACGACTGGTGCCCCGAATGGATGGAATATGTGAAGGAATCCGAAGGCATCTCTGAGATCAACGCCGATCACCAGAAGATCCTCGACTTCCTGCAGGACTACTACAAGAAGAACGGCATCGCTCCCATGGTCCGTATTCTTTCCAAGAACACCGGCTACAAGCTGAAGGAAGTTTACGAACTCTTCCCCTCCGGCCCCGGCAAGGGCGCCTGCAAAATGGCCGGCCTGCCCAAGCCCACTGGCTGCGTGTAGTCCAGCCGCAACATTTTGGAAAAAAGCGGAAGGGTAACCTTCCGCTTTTTTTTGACCATGCCGTCCCTGCGGCGGCCGCGCCGCCCGTGCCGTGCCGCGCTCCCCGCAGGGGCTTGCCTTTACGGCAATACTTCGTATTTTCTCAAAAGCCCGGTCAATGCTGTCCTCCCTTTACGCCGGGCCAAAAAAACGGTATCGCCCTGCCATGAAAATTCGTCTGTCCCTGAAAAAATGCGCCCTCTGGTTCATGGGCATCATTATAGTCTGCGGCCTTTTGGGCAGCGGCGCGGTGGTCATGCTTTTTTACTGGGCCTCGCGCGACCTGCCAGACCTCAACCGCATCGCCGAATACAAGCAACCCCAGGCTACTGTGGTTCTGGCCCGCGACGGTTCAACGCTCGGCACGCTGTACCACGAAAAGCGCTTTGTCATCGGCCTCAAGGACATGTCGCGCTACCTGCCCATGTCCTTTCTGGCTGCTGAAGACGACGCCTTTTACCGCCACATGGGCATAGACCCAGTGGCCATCATGCGCGCGGCCATCAACAACTTCCGCAAGGGGCGGCAGGGCGAGGGCGGCAGCACCATTACCCAGCAGCTCATCAAGCAGCTGCTGCTCACCTCCGAGCGCAGCTACGCCCGCAAGATGAAGGAAGCCATTCTGGCCTACCAGCTGGAAAAAAACTTCACCAAGGATCAGATCCTTACCATCTATCTTAACCAGATTTATCTGGGCGAGCACGCTTTTGGCGTGGAGTCGGCTGCCCGCACCTATTTTGGCAAGCACGCTGCCGACATCACCCTGGCCGAAAGCGCCGTCATTGCCGGTCTGCCCAAGGCCCCCAGCTCGTACAATCCCTTCCGCAGGCCCGAAGAAGCAAAAAAACCGCCAGATGTACGTTCTTGGCCGCCTGCGCGACCTCAAGTGGATCACCCAGGCGGAATATGATCAGGCTGCGGCCGAGCCGCTGGTCTACTGGAGCATGCCTGAAGGCATGGGCGGCGCGGCCCAGTGGTATCTGGAAGAAGCCCGCCGCCTGCTGGTGGAATTTTTTACGGAGTCGAACCTCCGCGCGCTTGGGGTAGACACCACCAAGTCGGGCGCGGACTACGTGTATGAGGCGGGGCTTACGGTGCGCACGGCCATGGACCCCGCGCACCAGAACGCCGCAGGCGCAGCCCTGCGGCGCGGTCTCGAAGAGCTGGACAAACGTCAGGGCTGGCGCGGCCCCGTCGAGCAGCTTGACCCCGCAAAGCAGAAAGAATTTATCGCCAAAAACGCCTTTTCTCCCCTGGACCTTGCGGGTGGCGACTGGGTCAAGGGCCTCGTGACCGCTGTGGACGGCAAGGACGTCAGGGTGGCGCTGGGGCAGGGGTATACGGGCATTATCCCGGTTTCGGCCATGTCCTGGGCCCGCAAGCCCAACCCCAAGGTGGCAGCGGCCAACGCGCCCGCCATCAAGGACCCCCGTCAGGTGGCCGCCCCCGGCGACGTCATCTGGGTTTCTGCGGAAGAAACGACCATTACCGAAACCACCGCCAAAGGGCGCAAAGAGCAAAAAACTGTGCCCTTTGACCCCGCGACGGTCAAAAAGAATACCCCCATTACCCTGCGTCTGCAGCAGGAACCGCTGGTGCAGGGGGCCATTGCCTCGGTGGAGCCGCAGAGCGGCGATGTTGTCGCCCTGATCGGCGGCTACCAGTTTGGCGACAGCCATTTTAACCGCGCAACGCAGGCGCGCCGCCAGCCGGGCTCAAGCTTTAAACCCGTGGTCTATTCCACAGCCATGGACTTTGGCTTTACGCCCGCATCCACAGTGCTGGACGCGCCCTTTGTGTATGTAAACCCCTACACCAACGAGGTGTGGCGGCCCTCCAACTACGAGCACAACTACAAGGGCGAGCTGCCCCTGCACACGGCCTTGGCGCTTTCGCGCAACACCTGCACCGTGCGCGTTGCGCAGCAGGTGGGCGTTGCCAATATCGTGCAACGGGCCAAGGCGCTGGGGCTTGAACCGCACTTTCCGCAAGAGCTGGCCATCAGCCTCGGCGCTGTGGCCGTGTCGCCCCTCAACCTCACCCAGGCCTATGCCGCCTTTGCCAACCAGGGTCTGGGCGTGAGGCCGCGCATCATCACTTCCATCAACGACCCGCAGGGCCGCGTGCTCTACAAGCAGGAAGTGGAGCACTGGCAGGCCGTCAGCCCGCAAAACGCCTACATCATGGACACGCTGCTCAAGGAAGTGGTCAACGCGGGCACAGGCGGGCGGGCCAAGATTGAGGGCCGCATCATTGCGGGCAAAACCGGCACCACCAACGACGAGCACGATGCCTGGTTTATGGGCTTTTCACCCTACCTCGTCACCGGCGTCTACGTGGGTTACGATCAGGTGCAGAGTCTGGGCCGCCTGGAACAGGGCGGGCGCACCGCAGCCCCCATATTCCGCTACTACCGCAGTGAAGTGGAAGACCGCTATCCCAAGGACGATTTTGTCATGCCCGAGGGCATCGTGATGTCCGACGGTCTGGCCTTCAAGGCGGACCAGCCCATTCAGGGAGCCTCCGCCACTGCCGCCACTACGCCAGAGGGCGCGCCTGTGGATACATCCGAAGGCGGCGAAGACCTCATGCGGCAGATGTTTTAGCGTATGTTTTTCTGTGCCCGGCAACATGGTCGGGCACAGAAAAACAGCGCAAAACGGCAGCGCCTGCCGACAAACCTTCCCAACCCACCCAAGCGAGCGCCCCGCGCTTCGTACCGCCAGCCCCAGGGGGCCGGAGACCGCCATGAAACACCGTATCGACATGGCCGCAGGCAATGAACCGGCGGATGTGCTCATTGTCAACGCCAGGGTGGTGGACGTTTTTTCCGGTCTGGTGCGGCAGGATGCCGTAGCCATCGGCGACGGAGTCTTTGTAGGTTTTGGCCCGCGCGCGGCCCGGCAGGTGGTGGACGCCAAGGGGGCATACCTGCTGCCCGGCTTTATCGACGCCCACATCCATCTTGAGTCCAGTATGGTCACCCCGGCGCGCTTTGCCGAGATGGCGCTGCCCCACGGCACCACATCCGTGGTGGCCGATCCGCACGAGCTTGCCAACGTCTGCGGCGCAGCGGCACTGCGCTTTTTGCTTGCCAGCGCCCAGACCCTGCCGCTGAATATCTTTCTGGCGCTGCCCTCGTGCGTTCCTGCCACGCCCTTTGAAGACAGCGGCGCGGTGCTGCAGGCAGCAGACCTTGCCCCCTTTATGGACAACCCGCGCGTGGCCTCGCTGGGCGAAATGATGAACTACCCCGGCGTGCTGCACGCCGACCCCGAAGTTCTGGACAAGATCGCCCTGAGCCGTTCGCGCCGCAAGCCCGTTGACGGGCACGCCCCCGCCCTGCTGGGCCGGGAACTGGATGCCTACCTGAGCACCGGCATAACCAATACGCACGAATGCACCACGGCCGAAGAATTTCACGCCAACCTCATGCGCGGCTGCCGCATCTTTTTGCGCGACGGCTCGGCGGCACGTAATCTGCCGGAACTGGCCCCGCTGGTCACCCCCGGCAACTGCCACCGCTGCGCCTTTTGCTGCGACGACAGGCACGCCTCTGAGCTGCTGACCGCCGGGCACATGGACGAGGTGCTGCGCAAGGCCGTTGCTCTGGGCATGGACCCAGTCACGGCAGTGCGCCTGTGCACGCTCAACGCAGCCGAGGCCGAGGGTCTGCAAGGCAAGGGGGCCATCGCCCCCGGCTACGATGCCGACTGCGTGCTCGTTGACGATCTGGCATCCTTCAACGTGCGCATGACCTTTGCGGGCGGTCGGCAGATCGCCGCCGAAGGCCATATGCTCGCCCTGCTGACTGATCCGCCCCTGACCGACCTGACCAACACCGTGCGTCTGGCCCCCCTGCCGGACGACGTTCTTGCCCTGCCCCTGCCTTCGGGCCGCGCGCGGGTTATCCGGCTGCACCCCGGTTCGCTGGTAACGGACGCCGAGGAGCACACCGTCGTCTGCGCAAGCGGATTTTTTGACGCGCAACAGAACAAAGGCCTGTGCAAACTGGCCGTTGTGGAGCGGCACAAGGCCACAGGCAAGGTGGGCGTGGGCATTCTGGCCGGATACGGCCTGCGCGGCGCAGCCGTGGCGACATCTGTGAGCCACGACTCGCACAATATTGTGGTCTGCGGCGATAACGATGCGGACATGCTGGCAGCGGTGCGCCGCGTGGCCGAGCTGGGCGGCGGCATCGCCGTTGCGGGCCAGGGCCGTATTCTGGAAGATCTGCCCCTGCCCGTGGCCGGGCTCATGACCCACGATGCCCCGCAAACAGTTGTGCGCGCGCTGGATTCCATCCACGCGCTGCTGCACGATCACGGGGTTCCCGGCAATGTGGCTCCTCTTATGTCCCTGAGTTTTATGGCTCTGCCGGTCATTCCCTCGCTCAAGCTGACGGCGCGGGGGCTGTTTTCCGTAGCCGACTGGCGTTTTGTTTCGGTTGACGCGGCAGCGCAAAACTGAGGCATTTTTTCAACACATGTGGGCAGCGCCCGTTGCGCGGCCCTGAAGCAGCAATATAAAGGAACCTCATGATTCCCTTCGGTACGCTTGTTGTCTACGTTACCCCCAAGGGCCGCCGCTACGTCAAACGCCTTGTCGAAGAACAGAACTGGCACAGCAACGACGGCACCCTTGTTTCCGCCGAGGTGGCGCAGGCCAACTTTGGCTCCGTGGTCTACACCAACCAGAATGTCCCCATCCAGGTACTCGAAGCCACCCTGTACGACCGTCTCAAAGGGCTCAAGCGCCAGACGCAGATCATCTACCCCAAGGACATCGCCTATATCTGCCTGCGCCTTGGCGCGGGGCCGGGCCGCACCATCATCGAGGCAGGCTGCGGGTCCGGCGGCCTGACCACGGGGCTTTCGTGGTTTTGCGGCCCCACTGGCCGCGTGGTGAGCCACGAGGCCCGGGAAGAATTCATGAAGCTGGCACGCCGCAACCTCGAATGGGCGGGCGTGGGCGAAAACGTGGAGCTGCACAACCGCGACGTGGCCGAGGGCTTTGCCGTTACCGGAGCGGACGCGCTGTTTCTTGACGTGCGCACCCCGTGGGAATACCTCGACCATGCCCTCAAGGCAGTGCGCCCCGGCGCAAGCTTTGGCTTTTTGCTGCCCACGGTCGATCAGGTGGGCAAACTGCTGCTGGGCCTTGAGCGCGGCCCCTTTGCCGATGTGGAAGTATGCGAAATCCTTATCCGCCGCTGGAAGCCCGTGGCAGACCGCCTGCGGCCCGAAGACCGCATGACCGCCCACACGGGTTTTCTGGTCTTTGCCCGCCAGCAGGATCGCAGCGCCGACTTTGAATCACGCAAGCCCATGGGCACGCGCGAACGCAAGCAGGAGGCCGCCCGTCAAGCCCGCCTTGGCCTGACCGACGACGTGGCGCAGACCGTCGAAGACGACATCGCGGACAACGACGGCGAATAGCTGCAACTCCGGGCAGCGCTGCGGTACCCCCCGCCGCGCTGCAGTTCGCAGGCATGCGACACATCCATTTAAGCTTATAAAAGGTAATGCCCGCTCATGGCGGGCATTACCTTTTACTTTTGGCGACTCCGCCAGTCTATCTTGCGGCCCCACAAAATCAGGGCCCACACGCTCAAACCCACCAGGCACATAGCCGGGGCAAAACCCCCGGCGTATTGTCGCACAACGCCCATGAGCAGTATCAGCGCAACATTGACGCAGTTGGCCAGCATGGACATGAAGCCAATGGCCGTAGCCGTCTGTCTTGCCCCGGCCACCTCGATGGTCAGGGTAAAAACCGTGGCATACGTGCCGCCGCAGCACATGGCCAGGGGCAAGGCAAAGCCAAGCAGCATCCAGACATTGCTGACCCAGCTGCTGCAAGCCAGCGCAACCAGCAGATAAAACAGGCCAATGCCCGCCACAAGCAGGGCCAGCAGGCGGGGTTTGGGCATGGTGCGGCCAAGCTCTCCGCCCGCAACCCGTGCAAACGTGCCTGCCAGCAGCACCATACTTGTGGCCAGCGACCAGGCCGCCACCCGCGCCGCCGCCAGATCCGGCAACAACCTGACCGCTGGCCTTGGAGCTGTCGGCCAGCATGACAGTGAGCCAGTTGCCCAGGGCCGTGATGGTTCCAAACGAAAAGCCGTGGCAGCAGCCGATATACCACAAGCGACGGTTGTGCGCCACCCGACCCAACACCGCCAGCAGTTCTTTGAGTGATAAGCCTGCCGCCGCAGATTCCTGCCGCAAGGGCGCAAGAGGCGTAACCACAAGCAAAACCAGCAACACCACCGGCAGCAGCCCGCCCAGCGCATAGGCCGCCGCCCACCCAAAGCCGCCAAACCATGGCAACAGCACAAAGGGAACCATGGTCCCCAGGCTAAAGGCAGCGCCTTGCAGGCCTTGCGCCCGGCTCATGTATACGGGCGGGCACAACAGCTTGACGGCGGAGACAACAGCAAGAAACAGCAGACCCGTAGCAAGCCCGACAATCAGGCGCATGACCACGGCCAGCCACAGGCTGTGCGGCGCGAGCAGCGGCACAAAACACGCCGCCGCGCACAGCACGCACGAAAGCACCAGCGCGCGCAGCGTGCCCAGCCTGTCCACGATCAGCCCGGCGGGAACCTGAACAAGCGTATGCGCCCAGAAGGGTGCGCTCAAAAAAACGCCAAGCCCTGCATAGTTGAGATCGAACAAAAGCCTGAACTGCTCTGCCACGGCCGAGACGTTCAGAAACATAAAGCCCATGCCCAAGCAGCCCAGGGCCGGAAGCCAAAAATAAACAGGAACCATGCTGAATCCTTGCTCAAAGCGATAAAAAACGGTTGCGTCCATGCATGAACGCAACCGCCTGGATGTGGTATACTTCAAAACGCAGATCCGCAATGCCCTGCTAAAGCTAAACCGTTTGCGGGCCTGTGTCCCGCCTTGCGGCCTGGCTATCTGATGTTGAAAAACCGCAGCCGCAGGGCGTTGGTGACAACAGATACAGAAGAAAGCGCCATGGCCGTGCCCGCCAGCATGGGCGAGAGCATGGGGCCGCCAAAGGAGTGCAGCAGCCCCGCCGCCACCGGCAGGCCAAGCACGTTGTAGCCGAAAGCCCAAAAAAGATTTTGCCGGATGTTGCGCATGGTCGCCCGCGACAGCGCAAGCGCAGTGAGCACAGCCTCCATGCCGTCGCGCATCAGCACAATATCGCCAGCTTCGGCGCTGACATCCACGCCCGTGCCAACGGCCATGCCCACATGGGCGGCAGCCAGCGCCGGGGCGTCATTGATGCCGTCGCCCACCATGCCCACCACGTGCCCCTCGTCCTGCAGCCTGCGCACATAGGCGGCTTTGTCAGCGGGCAGCAGGCCTGCGGCCACTTCGTCAACACCGGCCTGCCGGGCCACGGCCTTCGCCGTGCGCTCGTTGTCGCCCGTAAGCATGACCACACGTACGCCCATGCCGCGCAGCGTCCTGACCACAGAGGCGGACTCGGGCCGCAGGGCATCGGCCAGGGCCAGTATGCCCGCCAGCTTTGGGCCGTCATGGTCTTCCAGCGACAGCAGCAGCGGCGTCTGACCGGTCTCTGCCAGCTGGGCAAGGCAGTCCTGGGCCGCCTGCGGCACAGACAGCCCGCGCTCCTCCATATAGGCCCGGTTGCCCACGGCAAGGACAAAAGCAGCAGCGCCACTGGTCACCCGACCAGAGATGCCCATGCCTGGGGCCACCTGCACGTCGTCCACCGGCAGGCTGGACAGCCCCCGCTCCGTGGCAGCGCTTACAAGCGCATGCGCAAGGGGATGTTCCGAGCGGGCCTCCAGCGAGGCGGCCATGGCCAGCAGGGAATCTGGGGACATACCGGCCGGGCAGTCCAGCTGGGTCACGCCCGTAAGTACGGGTTTGCCAGTGGTGAGCGTGCCTGTTTTGTCCACGGCCAGCACGCTGATGTGCCCGGCCTGCTCGAGGGCCGCGCCATTTTTGATCAGCACGCCAAGTTGCGCCCCGCGGCCCGTGCCCACCATGATGGACATGGGCGTGGCAAGGCCCATGGCGCACGGGCAGGCCATTACCAGCACGGCCACAAAGACCGTCAGCGGCGTTGTGACCGGCTCGGCGCTAAAGACAAGCCAAGCCAGAGCCGCAACCAATGCCAGCCCCATGACGGCGGGCACAAAGTAAAAACTCACCCTGTCGGCCAGCCGGGCAATGGGAGCCTTGCTGCCCTGCGCCTCGCGTACAAGCCGGATAATGCGGGCCAGCCGCGTGTTGCCGCCAACGGCCTCGGCCGCAAAAGTCAGCGAGCCTTCGCCGTTGACGCTGCCCGCCGCCAGCCTGTCGCCCGGCCCCACCGGCACGGGTATGGATTCGCCCGTTAGCAGCGACAGGTCAATCGCGCTTTTGCCGGTCAGCACGAGGCCGTCCACCGGCACGCGCCCGCCAGGCCGCAGCAGCAAATGGTCACCCACTCGAACCTGATCAAGGCTGATCTGCTCTGGAGCCGCTGCGGTATCCTCCGCGTTGAGGCGTAGCGCGTACTCCGGCGTCAAGCTCATGAGCGCGCCCATGGCGTCGCTGGCGCGGCGCTTGGCCACAGCCTCCAGAAACTGCCCCAATTCGATCATGGTCAGCAGCACGGCGCACGATTCATAATAGAGGTTCATGGCCCGGCCAATGGGGTCAACCCCCGCAAGTCCCAACAGCGTATTGCCGAGGCTGAACAAAAAGGCCGCGCCCGTGCCAACGGCCACCAGGCTGTCCATGGCTGGGGCCTTGCGCAGCAGTGCGGCAATGCCGTCAAGGTAAAAATGACGGCCCAGCCATACTACGGGCAGGGTCAGCGCGAGTTGCGCCAGCATGAAGGCACGGGGTGAATGGTGGGGGTCAAGAGCCATGGGCAGGGGCAGCCCAAGCATGTGCCCCATGGAAATAACCAGCAGCGGCACGGCAAAGGCCGCCATGGGCAGCAGCCGCCGCAGACGGGCCTGGATGTCAGCAGCGGCGCGTGTTTTGCCCTCTTCAAACTGGCGGGCGACATCGTCGTTCGCCGTCGGCGCGGCTGAAAACCCCAAGGTCGAAACCTTGTCCATTATCCGTTGCTGCAATTGCGCATCAACGCCCTGTTCCGGCCATACTTCGGCGCTGGCGGCGGCCAGATTGACGCTGATCCTTTCCACCCCCTCCATACGGCCCACCACACGCTCAATGCGCGACGAGCACGCGGCGCAATGCATGCCGCTGATGTCAAAACGCAGTGGGCAGGCTGATTTTTCTGTATCGGTATGCATGGGCTCTCCACTTGTCATTCGCTGTGGCGACGCGTAAGATGCTGTTGAAATTGAAAACGCTTTCCTTAACGGAGGATACGATGAAAAGTCTGAAAGTCAATGGCATGCGGTGCGGCCACTGCAAGGCGGCGGTTGAGGAAGCGGCCGCCAAGGTGGCGGGAATCGTCAATCCGCAGGTAAGCCTTGAAGATAAGGAATTGCGCTTCGAAGAATCCGGCCCGGTCGATATGCAGGCCCTGCGCACGGCCATCAGCGATATAGGCTTCGATCCCGAATAACGCCACGCCGATGTAGCCAACATGCGGGCCAGGGTGAGCTGCCTGTACACGCCGCGTTAGCGCGCGCGGGGCAACCCGCCCTGGCTTTTTTGCAGGCCTGCCCGGCGGGCGGCAATGGCTATTCCCTGGCATCCCAGCCCACAGGCGCCCTCTTGCCGTGGCGCGTATCTTGCCGTTTTTGCCCAAATGGCTTAGTTATTGGCAGGTAATCATGAGTATTCTCCCCATGCACCCTCACCGCAAAGACAGCACAAGGCATGCAAACACATCCTACCAACGTCACAGGCATTTTTTGCACGGGCCTCTGGATTTTTTTACTGTGCTGTCTTTTGCCCTCTGCGCCCACCGCAGCGGCCCCAAAGGGATTTTCGCTGGATTTTACCACCATACGTCTGGGCGATGAAACCCAAGGAGCCTCCGGTGCCAACATGGGTATCGGCGTGTCCGCAACCACGGCGACGTCTGCGGGAGCGCCCGCCGGGCAAACGCCTGAGCAGGGAACGGCGCGCCCGCCTGATCAGGTAACTGAGCAGACGGCTGGACAGACCAATGGGCAAGAGAAGGCCCAGGCAAATGGTCAGGTTGCAGACGCGAAACCAGAGATTACAAGTGTCGCCAGCGTCCGCAGCGAAGGCAGCGACACGCCGGCTGCGGGCAAGCCCGACACCGCTGCGGCAACCGCCCCTGTTGTGCTTGTGGTGGGCGGCATCCAGGGCGACGAACCCGGCGGTTTTTCCGCCGCGACCCTGCTGACCACGCACTACACCATTCAAAAGGGTGTGCTATGGGTTGTGCCAAACCTTAATTTCCCCAGCATTATCAAGCGATCACGCGGCCTGCACGGCGACATGAACCGCAAATTTGCCAAGCTCGACAACAGCGACCCCGAATTCGGCACGGTACGCCGCATACAGGAGCTTATCAGCCACCCCCGCGTGGGGCTGGTGCTCAACCTGCACGACGGCAGCGGCTACTACCGCCAGTCGTTTGAAGACAAGCTGCGCAACCCCAACCGTTGGGGGCAGTCTGTCATCATCGACCAGGAGGCCCTCGACGGCGTCTTTATGGGCGCGCTGGGCAACGAAGCCCGAAGGGCCGCAGCAGCAGCCAACAGCAACCTGCTTTCGCCCCAGCACGCCCTGCATGTGCACAATACAAAGACTGCTGAAGGCGACCGCGAGATGGAAAAAAGCCTCTCGTATTACGCGGTGCGCCAGGGCAAGGCGGCCTTTGGTCTTGAGGCCAGCAAGGAATTTTCCGTCGAAGTGCGGGCGTACTATCATCTGTTGATGGTGGAGTCGTTTCTTGCGCAGGCTGGCGTCAAATTTACTCGGGGCTTTGCCCTTACCCCTGAGGGCGTGCGCGGGGCGCTGCTGGACAAGCTGGACGTCTCTTTTGTCGACAACAAGGTTTTTTTGCCGCTTGAAGACGTGCGCCCTGCCATCAACCGGCTGCCGCTCTCAAAGGATGCTCCGGCCCAGGCCGTCACGTCCAAACCCATCATGGCCGTGCTGCCCTGCGCCAATGGCGAGGAAGGCCAGTACTGCGTCCACTACGGCAACCGCATGATCACCCAGATCCGGCCCGACTGGCGCGAGATGGATCACAGCCTCAGCGGCATGCGCGTGCTGGCGGACGGGCACGAAACCGACGCCGCCTTTGGCCAGGTGCTTGAAATTTCAAAAAGTCTGGTCGTACAACCCGCCAGCGGCTACAGGGTCAATGCCATAGGCTACGACAGCGGCCGCAAGGATGAAAGCGGCGAGCTCATGACGCTCAAGGACTTTCAGCCGCGCTTTTCCGTAGATCGCCAGGGCAGACTTTACCGTGTAGAGGTTTACAAAGCCCAGCGGTTCAGCGGCATGTTTCTAGTGCGCTTTGTTTCAGGTGCAAACCGCCTGACCAGCAACGATCCCCTGCCCAATGCCAAGGACAGGCTGCCCGACAAGCCAGGGCAGGAATCAACCCTGGGGTTCTAAAGCAACCATGTCTGATCCTACCATCTGCGTTGCTGGCGGCGGCAGCTGGGGCACGGCCCTGGCGCACCTGCTGGCCGCCAACGGCTATGATACGCGTTTGTGGCTGCGTGACGCCGCCATTGCCGAAGCCATTTGCGCCCATCACGAAAACCCGCGCTACCTGCCGGGCATCGCTCTGCACGCCAACCTGAGCGCCACTACCAACCCTGAGGTTCTGGGCAGGGAAATTGTGGTTCTGGCTGTGCCCTGCCAGCAGTTGCGCGGCTGGCTCGCCGCCAACGCCCAGTTTTTTTGCCGCAACGCCGTGCTGATCAACGCCGCCAAAGGTATTGAGACAGCCAATCTTGCCACCTGCGCCGAGATAGCGCAGCAGGGCCTTGGACATCTGCACCCCCGCTACGCCGTGCTCTCCGGCCCTTCATTTGCGGCGGACGTGCTGCGGGGATTGCCCACCGCCGTGGTGCTTGCCTCAGCGGACGAGGCACTGGGCCACATGCTGCGGCAGATCTTTTCCAGCGGAACATTTCGCTGTTATTCCAGCACGGACGTGATGGGCGTGGAGATGGGCGGTGCGCTCAAAAACGTCATCGCCATTGCCGCTGGCGTTTGCGACGGTCTCGGCCTGGGGCACAACAGCCGTGCGGCCCTGATCACCCGGGGGCTTGCGGAGATGAGCCGTCTGGGCGTTGCACGGGGCGCGCAGCCGCATACCTTTATGGGGCTCTCCGGCCTGGGCGACCTTACGCTAACCTGCACCGGCGACCTCTCACGCAACAGGCAGGTCGGCTTGCGCCTTGGACGCGGCGAAAAGCTTGATCAGATCACCGCCAGTCTGGGTATGGTGGCCGAAGGTGTAAAAACCACCGCCGCAATCCACGAGCTTGCCCGCCGTCTGCATGTTGAGGCTCCTCTTACCGATGCCGTGCACAGCATTCTGTACGGCAACCGCAACCCCAATGAAGTGCTGCACAATCTTATGGCGCGCCAGCTGAAGGACGAATAGCCCCGTACGCTCCCTGGCGTTGCCGCAGCAGCCTGCCCGCCATCCCCATGCAACCTGCAGCACTGCGCTTTTCCGCCATGCCGCAGGCTCACGGCAATGCGTCGGCATGACCAAATCCGACGCCTGCTGTTTCCAGCTTTTCGCTCCCGCATGACACCCGTTACAGTGTCGGCTTGCCTCCCACAAAAAAAAATCTCACTTTTTTTCCGGCCTACATTTTCAGACTATCCTTCGCGGTTTTTTGCTCCAACACTGGTACAATAAATCACAAAAAATCGTGCAGCACGCAATGACAATGCTAAGAAAATCAGCTTCAAATTAGCACGTTTTTTCATTTTTTGCTATCGTATTTTTTGCACGACAGGTCACATGACAGTCAAGTTCAAAAAATCACATTTTAACATCTCGTTGTCATTGAATTTCACAACGTTGCACAATGTATTAGCGCTTTTTTGCACAATTTGTTTGTGCAAACAGTTAAATAAAGACTAACATGCCGATTTCACAGCTTCTCAAAATCGCGCAAAACGCACAGTGTTTGTTTGACCTATTCATTTTTTAGCCGTTTTGATGCCAAATTTTGCAATCTACCTGATCTTCTTGAAAGAGTTGTTGCTTGCAACGCTTTGCAAAGTGGGCTAAGGCAAAAACACTCTTAAAAACATTTTTTCACGACATGGTATGGTGTTGATACCATCATACTGGTTAGGGAGTGCGGCCCGGACTTGACCGGGCTGATCCGCCGGGTACATCCGAGAGACCCGCAAACCACGGGGCAAACTATGACGGAATCACTGTTTTCGGCAGGCGGCTTTCTTGTGCCGCTTCTCGTGGGCATGGCCCTTATGCTGTACGGCGCGGCGCAGTCCGTGCGACAGCGCAACAATCCCCGCAGCCTGATCCTCTGGGGCTCGCTGCACGACGCAGGCATTTTCTGCCTGGGTCTGGGAGCCAGCGGCGGCATTAACAGTACGGGCCTGTGGCTCTTTGTACTGTTTCAGGCGGCTGCTCGGCTGTTGGCCTGGACCGCCCTGTCGCGGCTTACGCCTCCGGCGCTCGGCGCCACGGTGCAGCTGCAGGATCTTTGCGCTGCAAGCAAGCGCCAACCTTGGACCGCCGCCTGTTTCGGCCTTGGCATGCTGGCCGCCGTTGGCGGCTCGCCCTTCCTTGTGCCTGAAGCCCGCATGTTCATCAGCTCCGGCATTCTGGGCAGCATGCCCGGCGCAATGGCCGCTCTGTTGTGCATGGCTCTGGCAACCACAGTACTGGTTTGGTTGCATGTGGAAGCCGTACGCATCGCCGTGCTGGATGTCGCTGACGACGACAGCGACGGCAGCTGGGCTGCCCCTGCTGGCAATGTCTTTGTCATGCTGGGTCTTGCCGTTGTTGTGGCGCTGCTTGGCGTGTTTCGCGGCCCCATCACCGGCATGCTGGCCAATGCTTACAATGCGGCTGTTCCGCACTCGGCGGCGCACCCGGCTTACTGGTGTTACTACGCTGGCGCGTTCATCACCGGCATCGCCTTTTTGGTAAAGTTTGACCGCGCTCCCCTTGTGGGCGTGGCCTTTGCCGCACTGGCGCTCGTCTCGACCCTCGCGGCCGAGGCTGCCCCCACCGCCAAGCTCTTCCTGATCATGATCAGCGTTGTGGCTCTGGTGGTCAGCGTATACTCGCTGAGCTACATCCATGAACGGCACGGCCGCTACTGGTTTTTCCTGCTGCTGACGTTTGCCTCGCTGGCGGGCATTGTTTCCTCCGCCGACTCGGCAAGCATGTACGGCTACTGGGAGCTCATGACCTTTGCCTCCTACTTTTTGGTGGTGCATGAGAACAACCGCAGCGCCTACGACGCCGGCCTCAAGTATTACGTGATGTGCGCGGGCGGCGCGCTGTTTATGCTGCCCGGCCTGCTGCTGCTGGGCGACCCCTCGCTCACCTCCGGGCTGCTTCAGGGCGCATTTGTGCTCTGCCTTGCCGGTTTTGCCGTCAAGATGGGCCTTGTGCCCCTGCACTCGTGGCTGCCCGACGCCCACCCCGCCGCGCCTTCGTCGGTGTCTGGTCCCCTTTCGGGTATCATCACCAAGATGGGCGTGTTTGGCATAGTTGTCGTGCTGCTCATGCGGCCCGCCATTGTGGGCATGCCAGGCCTGTTCGGCCTTTCATGGCTGGGCACGGGCCTTGTGGCCATGGGCGCGGCCACCCTGGTGTACGGCGAAATCATGGCCCTGCGCCAGGACGACATCAAACGTATGCTGGCCTACTCGACCCTGGGGCAGATTGGTGAAATTGCCCTGGTGCTCGGCGTAGGCACATGGCTCTCCACCACGGGCGCGCTGTGGCACATGCTCAACCACGCCATCATGAAGGACCTGCTCTTCCTTGGCGCGGGCGCGCTGATCATGCGCGCGGGCAGCCGCAAACTGGCCGACCTGCGCGGCCTGGGCCGCCAGATGCCTGTCACCGTTGCCTGTATGGGCATCGGCCTTGTGAGCATCATGGGCCTGCCGCCGTTTGGCGCTTTTTACAGCAAGTTCTTGATGATCCAGGCGGCCACCACCGCCGGGCACATCTGGCTGGCCGTGCTGATTCTGGCTGGCTCGCTGGTGGGCCTCATCTACTACACGCGCATTCTTAAAACCCTGGTGTTCGAAGAACGCCCCGCCGATCTGCCCGCTGTCAAGGAAGTTCCGCGCAGCATGCAGATAGGCCTGGTGATTCTGGCGGCCATTTGCGTGATCATGGGCCTTGCCCCGCAGATCGCCATGAACCTGGTGGTGCCTGTGGCCTCCATGTGCTTTACGCCCAACCTCAACGACCCCGAAGTACTGGTGGCCATGAACGTCTCCTGGCCCATCTTTGTGGTTGTGCCGGTGTTTGGCGCGCTGGTGCCCGCCATCTTCTACCGCGACCGCAAGAAGGCCGGATGGGCCAGCGTGGGCGTGCTGCTGTTTACGGCTCTGCTGGTCGTCATGTTTGGGCGCGGGCTTGATACGCTGTCCTTCTGCTTTGCCCTGCTGGTACCCGTGCTTGGCGCAGTCAACATGGCCTATGCCCTTGGCTACATGGAGCACAGCCACCGCCAGTGGCGCTTCTACTGCGCCTTTACGGCCATGTGCGGCGGTCTTGTGGGCATGGCCGCCAGCCAGTACATGCTGAGCTTCTTCCTGTTCTGGGAAATCATGAGCTCGTGGACGCTGTACCTGGCCATTGCCCACGAGGGCGACAAGGACTCGCTGCGCGAGGCCTTCAAGTACTTTATCTTCAACGTGTTTGGCGCGGGTTTCATCTTTGTGGGCCTGTGCGTCGTAGGGCCCTTTACGCCTTTCAACGCAACGCTGCTCACCGGTGCTGCCCCCTACATGTCGCACGGCGCGGCGTGGCTGGGCATGGCCCTGCTGGCTGCCGGTTTCCTTATGAAGGCGGCGCAGCTGCCCTTCCGCATTGACTGGCAGATGCACCCGGCGCTGGCTCCCACGCCTGTTTCGGGCTACATCTCGTCCGTGCTGCTTAAGAGCGCCATTCTCGGCCTCATCAAGCTGTTCATGCTGCTTGGCGGCGGCTTTATGCTGGCTGGCGTGCTGGGCGGCATGGAGCAGAACGTCATCAGCACCGTAAGCATGTGGATCGGCGGCATCACCATCATCATGGCTGCCGTGCAGGCCCTGCGCACCAACGTCATCAAGCTTGTGTTCATCTACTCTACGGTGAGCCAGCTTGGGTACATGGTGCTGGCCGTTGCCGCAGGCGGGGCGCTGGGCTATGCGGGCGGCATGCTGCACGTGATCAACCACGTGTTCTTCAAAGACCTGCTCTTCCTTGTGTGCGGCGCTGTCATGTTTGCCACTCACAGGGAAACGCTGGACGATCTTGGCGGCATTGGCCGCAAGATGCCCTTTACCCTTGCCATGTTCGCCATAGCCGGGCTTTCGGTGGTGGGCGTGCCGCCTACCAGCGGCTTTTCGTCCAAATGGCTTATCTACCATGCGCTCATGGAAGCGGGTCAGCCTTTCCTGGCGCTGCTTTCGCTGGTTGGCAGCGTACTGACCATGGCCTATATCGCCAAGTTCCTGCATGCGGCCTTCCTGGGTCAGCCCTCGACCAGCCTGCACGACGTGCATGAGGCCCCGCTGATCATGCGCGCGCCCATGGGCATACTGGCCGCCGGTTGCGTACTTACGGGCGTATTCCCCGGTCTGGCCCTTGGGCCCATCAACAGCGTGCTGGCTGAATACGGCTTTACGCCGCTCAACGTGGGCCTGTCCGGCGTGCTTTCCGGCCCGGGCGCATGGAACGCCACAGGCATGTTTGTCATGATGGCCCTCGCCTTTGCTGGCGGACGCTGGTTTGTGCTGCGCTTTACCCGCCTGCGCGAAATAGACGTCCACACCTGCGGTCTGCCGCCCGAAACGGCCACCAGCCGCATGACGCCCTCCAGCATTTACGGGGACATCCTCCGCCTTATGGACGGCGACAAGACCGCCAAGGAGAACCGCTGATGAGCGACACCCTGCTTGCCATACTGCATATGTGCATCTTCCCCGGCGGGGCCTTTGCCCTGCTGGTGGCCATGTTCTTCAAAGGACTTGACCGCCGGGTCGAGGCGCGGCTGCAGCGCCGCGTCGGCCCCCCGCTGATCCAGCCCTGGCTTGATATAGCCAAACTGTTGACCAAGGAAACACTCATCCCCAAAACCGCCTGCCGTTCGGCCTTTTTGATGGCCCCGGTGTTCGGCTTTACGGGCATGGCCGTGTGCGCGGCCTTTATACCGATTCCCGGCGTGTTCGACGGCCTGTTCAACATGGGCGACCTGCTGGTAATCTTTTACCTCCTGCCCATCCCGGCCATGGCCATCATGCTCGGCGGCTCAGCCTCCAGCTCTCCCTTTGGCGCGATGGGCTTCTCACGTGAAATGATGCTGATGCTGGCATACGAAACGCCGCTGCTCATGATTCTGCTCTCGGTCGCCATGCTTACGGGCAAGGTGCTGAGCGGCGGCGCATGGGGCGCGGAATTTTCGCTGCTCAAGATTGTGGCCATGCAGCAGCAGGTGGGGTCGTTCGGCTTCAACCCGACCATGATTCCCGCGCTGCTCGCATACCTGATCTTTCTGCCCGGCACCATGGGCGTTGCGCCCTTTGATATCCCCGAGGCGGAAACCGAGCTCATCGAAGGCCCCCTGCTGGAATACGGCGGCCCCCTGCTGGCCATGTTCCAGATCACGTCCGCGCTCAAGACCTTTGTTGTTTTGGGGTTGGGGGTTGCGCTTTTCTTCCCCGGCACCATATCTGACATATGGCTGGTGAATCTGGTCTGGTTCCTGCTCAAGTGCCTCGCGCTCATGCTGCTTTCGCTTACCCTGGTCAAATCGGCCACCGGGCGCTTCCGCATTGATCAGGCGTTCCGCTTTTACATAACGGTGCCCACAGCGCTTGCGCTGTGCAGCCTGATACTGGTCTGGGTGATGTAAGGAGGCCGACGTGTCGCTGGATAACATGCTTAAAAAACTCTCCGTGCGGTCGCCGTGGCTTTTCCGCATCAATGCTGGATCGTGCAACGGTTGCGACGTGGAACTGGCCACAACGGCCTGTATACCGCGTTACGACGTAGAACGTCTGGGTTGCCGCTACTGCGGCAGCCCCCGCCACGCCGACATTGTGCTGGTAACCGGCCCCCTGACCACAAGGGTTCGTGACCGGGTGCTACGAGTGTGGAATGAAATTCCCGAACCCAAGGTAACTGTGGCTGTGGGCATCTGCCCCATTTCGGGCGGCGTGTTCCGTGAGGGCTATTCCATCGAAGGCCCCCTAGACCGCTACATTCCTGTGGATGTCAACGTGCCCGGCTGCCCGCCGCGCCCCCAGGCCATTCTTGAGGCTGTGGTTCTGGCGCGGTCCATATGGCTGAAAAAACTGGGCGTGGAGGAGTGATATGGCGGGCTTTCTGAAAGTTCTGTTCCGCAATCTGCTTGAAGGTCCGAGCACCGATCCCTTCCCGCTGGGGGAGACCTTCACCCCTGACCGGCTTCGCGGCAAGGCCGTTGTTGATCCCGACCTGTGCATGGGCTGCGGCATCTGCCGTCACTCGTGCGCTGCGGGGGCCATCAACATTACGCCGCTGCCCGACCGCAAGGGATTTACCATCACCATCTGGCAAAACTCGTGCTGCCTGTGTGCCTCATGCCGCCACTATTGCCCCACCGGGGCCATGAGCATCACCACCAACTGGCACACCGCGCATCCCGAATCGGAAAAATTCAACCGCATCGAACAGCATACCATTCATTATGAACCCTGCGCTGGTTGCGGCGAGCTCATGCGGCCTCTGCCCAAAAAACTGGCCGAAAAGCTCTATGCCTACAATGATGAAATTGACAGGGAACTGACGCGCAGGCTCTGCCCCAAGTGCCGTCAGCTGGAAGACGCCAAGCGCAATGCCTGCGTGCTGCCCGCCGCCTCTGGCGAAGCAGAGGCAAAAGGCGTTACTTCTGCCGCTCCCACCAAGGATTAGCGGATCATACCCGCGGAGAACATATGCAAGAGACAATCAACGGCAACGCCAAAGTCATCGAAGGGCTGACTGCCCTGTGCACCGAAGACGACGCCGTGCATCACAGTGCAGACAGCTTCGGCAATGCCTTTCACTGGTTCAGGCTCGGCACGCCGCGCATGCTTCAGGAGGCTGCCGCCATCATGCGTGATGCCAACGCCCGCCTGTGCATGACCACAGCATACAACCGCCGCCAGCTCAGCGAACCCATGCAGGAAGTCTGCTACCACTTTGAGCTGGACGGCGTGGTTTACAACATGACCGTTACACTTAACGGCGAGTGGCCCACCGTGCCTTCCATCACGCCGCTTTTTGCCAATGCTGATTGGCACGAGCGCGAAATGATGGAGCTTTATGGCATCCAGGTGACCGGTCACCCCAATCCCACCCGCCTGTTTCTTGATGAAGAGCTTGACGCAGGCATTCTCAACGAGGCCGTACCCCTGTCCATCATGATGAACGGGGCCTGCACCACCGACCTGTGGGAACGCATTCTCAATGACAAGGAGCGCCACTCATGAGCAACACCTTCACCATGCCTCTGGGCCCCGTACATGTGGCCCTTGAGGAACCGGTATATTTTCACCTCACGGTGGAGGGTGAAACCGTTCGCCACGTCGAGCTCACCTCGGGCCACGTGCATCGCGGCATGGAAGCCATGGCGACCCAGCGCAACCTTATCAAGAACGTCACCCTGACCGAACGCGTGTGCTCGCTGTGTTCAAACAGCCACTCCTTCACCTACAGTATGGCTGTGGAAAACGTTCTGGGCATCACCATCCCCGAGCGCGCCTGCTACCTGCGCGTACTGGCCGAAGAGATCAAGCGCATAGCCTCGCACCTTTTCAACACAGCCATTCAGGCGCATATCATCGGCTTCAAGTCGCTGTTCATGCACGTGATGGAAGTGCGCGAAATGATGCAGGACCTCAAGGAAACCGTCTACGGCAACCGTATGAACCTGGCGGCCAACTGCATCGGCGGCGTAAAGTACAACGTGACGCCCGATCTTTTGGACTACATGCTCAAAACCATCGCCAAGGTAGAACCGCAGGTGGACGAAATCCGCGAGATTTACGCCACCAACAGCATGGTGATTGGCCGTACCAAGGGCCTTGGGCTGCTGCCCAAGCAGGATGCCGTGCGGCTTGGCGTTGTCGGCCCTGTGGCTCGCGGCTCGGGCGTTGCCATCGACGTGCGCAAGGATTCGCCCTACGCCGCCTACGGCAAGCTGGACTTCAAGTCCATCACTGAGTCCGGCTGCTGCGCCAATGCGCGCACCATGGTGCGGCTGCACGAGATATTTGAATCGTTCAGCCTCATCCGCCAGTGCATCGAAAGGATGCCCGACGGTGATGTAACGGCCCCCATGCGCCAGATTCGTACCGCTGAGGCCTGCGCACGGTCCGAAGCCCCGCGCGGCGAAGTGTTTTACTACATCCGCACCAACGGCACGGATATGCCCTCGCGCCTCAAGTGGCGCGTACCTTCCTATATGAACTGGAAGGCACTGGGAGTCATGATGCGTGACTGCAAGGTGGCCGATGTGGCCCTGATAACCAACAGCATCGACCCCTGCGTTTCCTGCACCGAACGCTAGACACGGAGGCTCCGGGAGTTTGACACATGCATGAGGCAACGCTGGTTCAGGGGCTGCTGAACATGGCCATCAAGGCCGTGGACGAGCACAATACGGCCCATCCGGAATCCCCGGTCTGCCGTATTGAAGAATTCCAGTGCGAACTGGGCCTGCTTGCCTGTGTCGAAGCACAAACTCTTACCGCCTGCTTTGAACTGCTGGCGGAAGGAACCTTGGCGGAGGGCGCTAAGCTGACGCTTGCCAACGCGCCCCTGGCCTGCAGCTGTCATCAGTGCGGGCATGAATTCAGCCTGACGCAACGGCATTTCGTCTGCCCCAGTTGCGGCGGCGAGAACATCCACTTCAACGGGGGCCATGGGATGACACTTATGGCCCTGCACGTTGCATCCGAGGAAACGGACCATGACTGAACATATCCAGGTCGTACCCGACAAATGCCGCGCCTGCCGCCGCTGTGAAGTGGCCTGCATTGCCGCCCACCACGGCATGAGCTTTAAAGAGGCCATGAAACACCGCGACGAACTGGTTTCGCGCGTACAGGTGGTCAAGGCCGAGGGCTTCAAGACCACCGTGCGTTGCCACCAGTGCGATCACGCGCCCTGCGCCAATGTGTGCCCCACCGGCGCACTGCAGCAGGACGCCGATGGCCGCATTGTCATGCGCGTGCAATACTGCGTAGCCTGTAAGATGTGCATCGCCGCATGCCCTTACGGCACCATAACCCTTGACACCATCGGCATGCCCTCCGTGGATGGCGACGAAGGCGAAACTCTCGCCCAGCGCGCCCGCCGCGAGGTTGCCGTGCGTTGCGACATGTGCCGCGCATGGCGGATGGAAAACGGCAAGCGCATCACCGCCTGCATGGAAGCCTGCCCGGCCCACGCCCTCTCGCTGGTGCTGGCCGACGGCTCAGTGGTGCAGGCCCCAACGCTGGAAAAGAAGCCCGTCGCTGAAGAAAGCGCCGAAAAACCCGCCGCCCCCGTGGCCGAACCCGGCCCGCGAGCTTCGGTGACCGCCGCCGCGCGTGCCCCTGAAGAAGCAACACCGGCGGAACCCAAGACGGAAGCCCCCGCCAAGGCTGAAGCTCCAGCTGCCGAAGCCCCGGCTGCCGACCCTGTGGTGGAAACTCCCGCCGCAGCCACCCCCGTGGCCGAAGCCCCCAAGGCAGAACCTGTCGTGGAGCAGGCGTCCGCTGCGCCGGTTGTGGAAGAAGCCCCTGCTGCGGCAGAACCCGTAGCAGCGGAAGCCCCCGCTGCCCCCGCACCGGCGCAAGCCCCTGCGGCTGCGGCTCCCAAGGCTGCCAAGGGCGGCAAAAAGTCCCCCAAGAAGGGCGGTAAAAAGTAACCTCCTTTCACAAGCAGACCATCCAGGCCTCGGCAGACTGTCGGAACATCCCGACAGCCTGCCGAGGCCTTTGCTATTTGTGTACCATGAGGGGGCGGGCTATGATGGACATAAGGCACGCGCCCCAAAGGCTCTTCCCCATGTCAGAGAATATCCGGAGGGTTGGCGAAGAACCCGCATTATTGTGACCACCATCACAGAATGTCGTGATTAAATCTGTTGTATAGAAGGCGTTGAACAACCACGGCCCACGGCAGGCTGAGCGGCAGATATTGTCGCGCACGACAGCTCCAAACCACCCCGCACCTCGGCGGGCAGAATGGGGAAAAACGATGGAAAACAGCGAACTGCAAACCATCTTCTCTGCATTGCAGACCGAGCCCTTTGCGGACATGTCCGAGACCGGACGTCAAAAGCTGGCGCACCACGCTCGGTTGCAGCCATTCGGTCAGGGGGCGACGCTTTTTAGAGAAGGTGAACCCTCCACAGATCCCATGCTGCTGCTGACAGGGATGATCAAGATCTGTCGTCATTCGTCGCAGGGCAAGGAGTGCGTGCTGCACCTTGTGCGCCCCGGCAGGCTGCTGGACGCCGGGGTGCTGTTCTATGAAGAGGGCCTGCCAGTTACAGCCCTCGGGGTGCAGGCGGGCACGGTGCTGCGGCTCGATCGCAAAGCCCTGCTTGAAGCTCTGCAGCACGAGGCCGCACTGGGCGTTGCGCTGCTTACGGCCATGAGCCTGCGTCAGCGCCTGTTTATAAACAAAATCGCCGGTTCGCAGGGGCGTATTTCCGTTTCCGGGCGCGTGGCGGCATGGCTGCTGCATCGGGCAAAGATGGAAAAAAGCGCCACCCTGGACATGGGCGTTACCCAGGAAACCCTGGCCCGCCAGATGGGCATCAGCCGCGAGAGCCTGAGCCGCGAGCTCAGCGCCCTTGCATCCGCAGGGCTCATTGACCGCAACCGCCGCCGCATTACCCTGCTTGATGCGGATGCCCTGCGCGGGCGTGCCGAAGGGTAGGTCCGCGTGAAAGTCTGCATTGTTTACTCCTCCTGCACGGGCAATACCCGCAAGGTTGCCGAGGCGCTGGCCCAAACCTCGGGCGCGCCGTGCTTTGCCGTACGCAACGCTCCCAACCCGGAGGATTACGACCTTCTGGCCCTGGGCTTCTGGGTACGCAAGGGGCAGCCGGATGCCCGCGCCCAGCGCTATATGGAGCGGGTGCACGGCAAAAAGGTATTTTTTTTCGGCACGCTGGGCGCGTGGCCGTACTCTGAACACGCCCGCCGATGCGCGACGGCAGCCCGCGAACTTTTGCTGACTGGCGGCAATGCCGTGCTGGATGGATTTTTGTGTCAAGGACGGGTAAACCCCCAGGTTATCGCCGCATCGCAACGCAAGGGCGGCCATCCCATGAGCCCAGAACGGCAGGCGCGCCTGAACGAAGCCGCACGCCATCCCGACGCTGCGGACCTCACGGCGGCGCGGCTGTGCTGGCAGCGCAGCCTGCAGCAATGCGCTGGCGGCATTACGTCCTCCGCCATGCCCATGGCCGCCGGGCTGCTGACCATGCCCGAGATCATCAATATGTCTTCCCGGTTGTAACCGGCATAAGAACAGCAGGAGCCTTTCATGCGCAAGCAGGACCGCCAGTGCCTCGACCCGGCATTTTTTGACGACGTTTTTTCCACGGCAGATGATTTGTGCCTGGCCATGTACGATGGGGAGTTTCCCTATGTCATCCCCCTCAACTTTGTGCGCCAGGGCGACTGCATCTATATCCACTGCGCGCTTGAAGGCCACAAGCTTGACTGCATCCGCCGCAACCCCCACGTAGCCTTTACCCTGGCGGCGGACGTGCGCATCCACAGAGAAAAATCCACCACCTACTACAAGTCGGTGTGCGGCACTGGCAGGGCCAGCATTGTGGAAGACCCGGCGGAAAAGGGACGCGCCCTCGACGCGCTGGCCATGCGCTATGCCGCGCAATGCCCCACGCCCACGCCGGATGCCGCCCTCGCCCGTACCGGCGTCGTGCGTATTGATATTGCGGAGCTGATCGGCAAGCGCAAACTGCCCAAGTAGGCCGCGCCACTATCGGCGGCGGCGCGACACATCGTCACAACTCGCTGTATTTAAAGGAAGTCTGTCATGAGCGGAGCTTCCCGTCTTATCCCCTTGCCTTCATTTATGGCCGTAATCCTTGCCGGTGCGCACTTTTGGCGCGCAGGGCAGCCCGGCCTTGCCGCAGCCTGTCTGCTGCTGGGCGCGCTCGCCTGGAGCCGGGCCGCGTGGGTGCGTCTGGCTCTGCTGCTGGCGCTGCCGCTGCTGTCCGCCAGCTGGATATGGAGCGCAGGGCAGTTTGTGCAGATGCGCATGCTCATGGGCGAACCTTGGCGCAGGCTGGCGGGCATTCTGCTGGGCACGGCCCTGTTTACGGCCCTGGCCGCATGGCCCCTGCTGCGCGACGCCGCGCAGCGGCGGTACAACAGCAACAGCCAGAGCGCGGCAAGCCAGCTGGCGGCCATGTGCCTGTGCCTTGCCCTGTTGCTGCCGGTGTGGATCATGAAACCGCAATTATTTGTGCTGGAACGCTTTTTTTTCGCAATGGGGGGCATTGCAACTGGCCCTTGCAGCGCTCTGGGCCGCCTTGGTCGCAGGTTGGCTGAGCGGCAAAAGATCCCCAAAAATCAGGATGCGCCTGTGGCGGCTGTTTTCCCTCGTATTTTTTACCCAGCTGGTTCTGGGCTTGCTGCTTGAGAGCCGCTTTTTGCTCAGCGGGCAGCTGCACCTGCCGGTACCCGGGCTTATTGCCGCCGCGCCCGTCTATCGCGGCGGGGGGTGGTTCATGCTGGGCCTGTTTGGCTTTTCCACACTGTTGGCGGGCGCGGCATGGTGCAGCCACCTATGCTACTTTGGCGCTTGGGACGCCTCCGCCGCCAAGCTCCGCGCGGGCGGCCCGCACGGGCTTGCCCGCTTCGACGCAGAGCCGGGTGCCGCGCCGCCCCCGGCTGATGGCGCCGTCAAAAAGGCGGTACATACCGTGCCCCGCCGCGCCCCGGCATGGCTGCCGCATCTGCGCCTGGGCATGCTGGGCCTGACGCTGGCTGTTCCGCTGCTGCTGCGTCTTGCGGGCGCACCAGTTGAAGCGGCGCTGGCATGCGGCTTGCTGCTGGGCCTGCTGGCATTACCGGCCTCGCTGCTGATCAGCCGCAAAACCGGATACGCAGCTTACTGCCGGGGCCTGTGCCCGTTGGGCCTGCTGGCAAAATGGCTTGGACGCCTCGCCCCCTGGCGGGTACAGCGCACCGGCCCCTGCCGCAGATGTCTGGCTTGCGTGCGCATATGCCGTCAGGACGCCATGGGCGACCCAAGGTCAGCCTGCGCGCCAAATGCCGACTGCAACTTGTGCCGCGACTGCGTGTCCGTCTGTCCGCAGCAGGCACTTTCCATAACTTTTTACGGCCTGCCCGGTACGCACAGCTGGGCAGGGCCAACCTTTGTAGCCATCCTGGCCGCCCTGCACGCGGCCTTTCTGGCCATGGCCCGCATCTAGCCCGCCGTGGCCTGTATGACAGAAGTTCAGCTTCATAACCGCAACAATCGTAAAGATATAGCCGAGGATGCCAATGATGCGTGTGCTGCGTCGCCTGCGGGCAGGAACCATGGCCCCGCCGAGGGCTGACTGGAAGGAAATTTTCTGGGCCTGGGCAGGCAGCTGCCTGTCCATCATCTGCCTTGCCCTGCTGGAAAGACTGAGCGCGCAGGAATGGAACCTGCCGCTGCTCATCGGCTCGTTTGGCGCATCGGCCGTGCTGGCTTTTGGCGCGCCCCACAGCCCGCTGGCCCAGCCCCGCAACCTTGTGGGCGGGCACGTGCTGTCAGCGCTCGTGGGCGTAACCTGCCAACTGCTCATGAGCGACGACCCGATTCTGGCATCGGGTCTGGCCGTTTCCACCGCCATTGCCCTCATGCACGCGACGCAGACCCTGCATCCTCCGGGAGGCGCAACGGCGCTCATAGCCGTCATCGGCGGGCCGGGCATACACAGTCTGGGCTACTGGTATGTGCTGCTGCCCTGCGCGGCAGGAGCCGTCTGCATGCTGGCCCTGGCCTGTGTTACCAACAACCTGGCCGCCCGCAAAAGATACCCGCTGTTCTGGTGGTAGGGGCTGCTCCCCGTTGCAAACAGCTAGACCCAAGGAGGCCGCCGGTCACCATGCTGGCGGCCCTACCTGACGTACCCTGCAACGCCGCACAATCAAGACAGGCCGCCCCGGCTTGCCAGCCGGGGTCAAAGGGCGTAGCGTCATTGCCTTACTTTTATCGAGGTTATGACATGTCCGGCATTTCTTCCGCTTCCCCCCTGGCGGATGGTCTCAGACGCGCGCTGCCCATTGTGCTGGGGTATCTGCCTGTGGGCTTTGCCTTTGGGGTTCTTGCGGTCAAAAACAACATCCCTCCTTCCCTTGCTGTAGCCATGTCCGTGCTGATGTTTTCCGGCTCCGGACAGTTTGTTTTTGCAGGCATGTGGGGCGCTGGAGCAAGCGCCCTCTCCATCATGGCGGCGGTATTTATTGTCAATCTGCGCTACCTGCTGCAGTCAGCTGCAGAATCTCCCTGGCTGGCTGGCCTGCCGCGCGGACAGCGTTTTTTGCTGGGCCTGGGCCTTACCGACGAGACCTTTGCCGTGCATATTACGGCCTTCCAAAACGGCTGGCGGCGCAACCTCACCACGCTCTTTGTCTGCAACCACACCGCGCAGCTGGGCTGGGTCTCGGGGGCGGCAATCGGCGCATTTTGCGGCGAGCTTGTGCGCGACGTCAAACCTCTTGGTCTGGATTACGCCCTGACAGCCATGTTTCTGGCCCTGCTGGTGCCGCAGTGCGTCAGCCGCCTGCATGTGCTGGTGGCGCTGTTTACCGCCGTGCTTTCCATCAGCCTCAAGGCTGCGGGCATGACCCAATGGAACATTGCCGTGGCCACCGTACTGGGCGCGAGCCTGGGCACATGGCTGTTACTGCGCAAGGCCCGGCACGAAGGCCTACCCATAGACCTTGAAGGGGCTGATTGCAGCCCCGTCTGCGACGATACGGTCGTTGGCGCGACACGCACAGGAGAGGTGGAATCATGAACCAGCCCGGATGGCTTGGCGCCAACGCCGCCCTGTTGCTCTGCCTGTTTGGCAGCGTGGTGGTTACCCTGCTGCCCAAAATACTGCCGGTGACCTTTCTCAAGGGCGACAGCCTGCCCCCCCTGCTGCGGCACTGGCTTTCATTTGTGCCGGTGGCCGTCATGGCGGCGCTGGTGGGGCCGGATGTGTTTTTTTACGATGGGCATTTTAACGCCGGGCCCTCCAACCTGTTTCTGATGGTGTCCCTGCCCTCGCTGCTGGTTGCCTGGTGGACAAAAAACTACTTTCTGACCATTGCCTTTGGCCTTGCGCTGGTGATTCTGGCCCGGGGCATCGGGTGGTACTGATGCCCAAGGCGAAAAGCTCCGCAACCACGCCGCCCGCCCTGCGCAAACAGCGCAAACCGGCCCCGGCCCTACCGCCGCCAACACGCAGCGCCAGCCTGCTGGTACGTATCGCGCCCGAAAATACGGGACTGTTCCGCTTTTTGCTCGAAGCGTACGACCATGTGGCCTACTTTACCGTGCTGGAACACAAAACGGCGCTGCTGCGGGTGATCTTTTCGCCCCATCGCGAGGGTGAAACGCGCCGGGCCCTGGCGCAGATGGCCCAAAGCTTGCCTCTTGCGGTCGAGGAATGGCCCTGAACCGCTGACGGCCAGAAAATTCCGCAGGCGAGGTCTCCTGCAAGGCCGTGCTCGGGGTCGTGCTGACGGCCTAGCAGCACCCCCGGCAGATATCAGCGCAGATATCAGCGCGGGCACGGCCGCGCCAAAGCCTGAGCCGCAGCCGTGCGGGAGCCCCTGCGCAAAAACACTTTGAGCTGCGCGTAATTTCTGTTACGATTTTTGCGTTTTGGGGCAGGGCCAAAAGTCCAGCCCTTTTCCTGCGTCTGGCGCAAGCCCGCAACACCTCAGCCTTTACCAAGGCGGATTCATGCCCACACTGAAATACAAGCGCGTGCTGCTCAAACTGAGCGGCGAGGCCCTGGCCGGTGAAAACAAAACCGGCATCGACCCGGCAACCGTAGACACCATCTGCCGCGAAATCGGCACAGTGCTCGAAATGGGCGTCGAGATGGCCCTTGTTATTGGCGGAGGCAATATTTTTCGCGGGCTTTCCGGCTCGGCAAAAGGCATGGAGCGCTCGTCTGCCGACTACATGGGCATGCTGGCCACCGTGCTCAACGCCCTGGCCGTGCAGGACATGCTTGAAAAGCTCGGCTACCCCACGCGCGTGCTTTCGGCCATCACCATGCAGGAGGTCTGCGAGCCCTTTATTCGCCGCCGCGCCCTGCGCCATATGGAAAAAGGCCGCGTGGTCATCTGCGCCGCCGGCACGGGCAACCCCTACTTTACCACTGACACCACCGCAGCCCTGCGGGGCATGGAACTGAAGTGCGACGCCATCATCAAGGCCACCAAGGTCGACGGCATCTACGACAAGGACCCCACCAAATTTCCCGATGCCGTCAAATTTGACAGCATCACCTACGATGAAACCCTGGCGCGCCATCTGGGCGTCATGGACGCTACGGCCTTTGCCCTCGTGCGCGACAACAACGTGCCCATCATCGTGTGCCGCATGTTTGGCGGCGATATCTGCCGCGTCGTAACCGGCGAAACCGTAGGCACCATCGTTCAGAACTGAGAGCCCCCAAGGAGAATACCGATGGATATCGACAGCATCCTTCTGGACGCCGAAGACCGCATGGAAAAGGCCATTGCCTCGCTGGAACGCGAGTTTTCCAAACTGCGCACTGGCCGCGCCTCCACTGCGCTGGTGGACGGCATCAAGGCCGACTACTACGGCACGCCAACGCCCATCAGCCAGATGGCCTCCGTGGCTGTACCCGACAGCCGCACTGTTACCATCCAGCCGTGGGACAAGGGCGGCATTTCCGTGGTTGAAAAGGCCATTCTGAAATCCGACCTGGGCCTCACGCCCATCAACGACGGCAAGGTCATCCGCATCATGATTCCGCCGTTGACCGAAGAACGCCGCAAGGATCTGGTCAAGGTGGCCCGCAAATACACCGAAGACGCCAAGGTGGCGGTACGCAACGTGCGGCGCGACGCCAACGACAGCCTGAAAAAGCTGGAAAAAGACAAGGCCATCAGCGAGGACGAGCAGAAAAAAGCTTCTGAAGACGTGCAAAAGCTGACGGACAAGTTTGTGGCCGAGGCCGACAAAAAGTGCGCGGCCAAAGAAAAGGAAATTATGGAAATCTAGCCCGTGGCGGGTTTTCCGCCGGGGTTGCGCGCGCCCCGCAAGCAATTGCGGGGCGCGGCTCCGCTGTTAACGGCAGGCCTGCCCGCAGCGGGGCCGCTGGCCCGCAGGACTTATCACCACAGGCTTAATGCATGACGGACCATCCAGACAAACTGCCCACACATCTTGCCATCATCATGGACGGCAACGGCCGGTGGGCCCAGGCCCGCGGCCTGCCCCGCGAGGCTGGTCACCGCGCGGGCGCGGAAACAGTACGCACCATCGTGACTGAATGCCGGTCGCTGGGCATACGCCACCTCACGCTCTACACCTTTTCCAGCGAAAACTGGAACCGCCCCAAGACCGAAATCAGCGCCCTTTTCAGCCTATTGATGGAATTTTTGAGCCGCGAGGTTCCGCGCATGGTAGAGCAGGGCATTTCCATGCGCGTGCTGGGCGATCTTGAATCCATGCCGCTAGCCCAACGCACGGCCCTGCGCCATGCCATAAAGCGCACCGAGGGCGGCAGGGACATGGTTCTCAACCTTGCGCTCAACTACGGCGGCAGGGGCGAACTTGTACGCGCCATGCAAAATATGCTGCGCGAGGGTATGCGCCCCGAGGACATTACCGAGCAGACGCTGGCGGACCATCTGTACACCGCCGGACAACCCGACCCCGACCTGCTCATCCGCACCAGCGGCGAGCAACGGCTGAGCAACTACCTGCTCTATCAATGCGCCTACAGCGAGCTGTACTTCACGCCCGTGCCATGGCCGGACTTCGACGGCGCGCAGCTGCGCATGGCCCTGGCCGCCTACGCCGCCCGTTCGCGCCGTTTCGGCAAAACACAGGAGCAAATTGATGCCCATTGATCCTTCAACACGAACCATCGACATCCGCCGCATTTTCACCGGCATTGCCCTGGCTGCGGTATTATTGCTGGTACTCTGGCTCAGGGGGTTGCCCCTGTTGTTTGTTATTCTGCTTGTCTGCGCCCTGGGGCTGTGGGAGTTTTACTCCCTTTTCTGGGGGCCCAAGGGCCGCGTAACCAGCCGCGTGTGCGCCATCATACTGGGCTGGGGCATGATCTGCCTCACCTGGATGCACCGTCCGCAAGATGCTCTGGTCTTTATGGGCGCGGGCTTTGTGATGGCGTCATTGAGCTTTCTGTTCAGGTGGGACGTTATTGAAGAAGACAACGCCTTTGCCTCCAGTGGCATCTTCATGGCGGGCCTGGCCTATGTGCCGCTGCTTTTGCTGCCCGCCACCTACCTGTCGACCACCAAGCTCATCTTTGTCATTGCCGCCGTGGCCATTTCGGACACTTCGGCCTACTTTGTGGGCACTCGTTTTGGTCACCACAAGCTGTGGCCGCGCGTCAGCCCCAAAAAGAGCTCCGAGGGCGCGGTGGGCAGTCTGGTGGGCTGCGTAATTTTTTGCGCCATTTACGGCTCAATTTACGGCAAAACCGGCTGGTTTTCGTTTGCGCTGCTGGGTATAGCCGTCAACGCCTTTGCCCAGCTGGGCGACCTGTTTGAATCGGCGCTCAAGCGCTCGGTAAACATCAAGGATTCCGGCAATCTGCTGCCCGGTCACGGCGGCATCCTCGACAGGGCGGACAGCCTGCTGTTTGCCATGCCCATGGTGGCCGTTGTGGACCAGTGGTTTTTCTTCTTTTAGGGCGCAAAGCCCCTTTGCTGCTGTCAGCGTGAGCGGTGCGGCGCACGGGATACGGACAAAGCGTCCTTCCCGGCCGCGCCGCTTGCCTGCCATTAAGCCATACGCGAAAGCCGCTCCCCACGGCCTTTTGCAGAAGGCCCCGGTTGCAGACCCCACCGGGTGCTTGAATTTTTTGCCGCAGAACCTATGTTATGCGCACAAGCGCTGTGGGCAACCGCGCGCACCCATAAAAGGATAACGTCACCATGGCGCAACTTTGGCCCGGCCAGGGCGGCCCTTCCATCAACTACATCTCTGACGCGCCCAGTGAAAACTGGCGGCAAACATGGCCCCGCAGCCTGGTGCTGCTGGGTTCCACAGGTTCCATCGGGCGCAGCACCCTGGCCGTGGCAGCAGCGCACCCGCAAGACTTTCGCATGGTGGGCTTTGCATGCGCCCGCAACGTGCAGCGACTGGCCGAGCAGGCGCTCGCGTGGCGACCGCCGCATCTGGCCGTGCTGGATGAAGAATCCGCAACCAGGCTGCGCGCCCTGCTGCCCGCCAACTACCGCCCCCGCATCCTTGTGGGGCGCGATGGTTACGCGGAGCTGGCGTCGCTGCCCGAAACCTCCACCGTGCTGTCTGCACAGGTAGGCGCGGCGGGCCTTGCCGGAACACTTGCCGCCGCTCTGGCTGGCAAGGTGATCTGCCTCGCCAACAAGGAATCGCTGGTGCTGGCGGGCGACCTTGTGCGCCGCGTATGCGCTCGCACCGGGGCCGTGGTGCTGCCGGTAGATTCGGAGCACAACGCCATTTTTCAGTGTCTGGCCGGGCGCGGGCAGGAAGTGGAACGACTCATTCTCACAGCCTCCGGCGGCCCTTTTCGCGGCTGGACGCACGAAGCCCTGGGCGCGGTGACGCCGGAGCAGGCGCTCAAGCACCCCAACTGGAGCATGGGGGCCAAGATCACCATCGATTCGGCCACGCTCATGAACAAGGGGTTGGAGGTCATTGAGGCCTACCACCTCTACGGCGTGCCGGTTGAACGAATCAGGGTGCTGGTGCACCCGCAGTCTGTCGTGCACTCGCTGGTGGAATTTCATGACGGCAGCCAGCTGGCCCAGCTCGGCACGCCCGACATGCGGCTGGCCATTGCGGCCTGCCTGCTGTGGCCGCGCTGCGTGCCGGTAAATGTGCCGCCGCTCGACCTTACTGCCAAGCAGCTCACGTTTCACGAGCCGGACGAATCCGCATTTCCCTGCCTCGGGCTGGCCCGACAGGCGCTAAAAAATCGCGGCGGTCGTTGCGTTGTTCTCAACGCCGCCAACGAAGCCGCCGTGGATCTGTTTCTCAACGGCCGCTGCGCGTTTATGGACATACCCCGGCTGATCAATGCCGCCCTGGAGGCGCACAGCGCTTCCAACCCCGGCCATCAGCCTTTCTGCACGCCCCCTGCGGACGCGCATTCGCCCAACGATGCGGATGCCGCCCTCAAACTTGAGGCGCATACATTGGCGGAACGCATGCAATGCCTTGACCGCCACAGCCGCGAGCTGGTGTACACGCTGGCGCGCGACGGAGGTTCCCTGTGCTGACAACTGTTATCGCCGTAGTGGTCGTTCTTGGCGGCCTGATCTTTTTCCACGAGCTGGGGCATTTTGCCGTGGCGCGCGGTCTTGGTATGGGTGTTTCCACGTTTTCGCTGGGCTTTGGCCCCAAAATTCTCAAGTACCGCAAGGGCAAGACGGAATACGCCCTGTCGCTGGTGCCTCTGGGCGGCTATGTGGCTCTGGTGGGCGAAAGCGACCCCAAGGACATACCCGAAGGCTTTACCGAGGCGGAGAGCTTTGCCCTGCGCCCCGCCTGGCAGCGTCTGCTTGTGGTGGCGGCGGGCCCGGCGGCCAATATTATTCTGGCGTGGCTGCTGTGCTGGGCGCTGGCTCTGGGCTGGGGCACGCCCATCCTGTTGCCGCAGGTTGGCGCTGTGGTGCAGAACGGCCCCGCCGACAAGGCGGGCATTCAGCCCGGCGACACCATTGTGAGCATCAACGGCGTCGCGGTTGCCAACTGGCAGGTCATGGCCGACGCCATCAGCCAGAGCGACGGCAAAACGCTTGAGGTCACGCTTTCGCGTCCCGACATGGCCCCGCAGGCCGATGCGCAGACTAAGGACGACGAAGTTGCCCAGCCGGAACAAGGCATGATCATCAGCGTCGAGCTTACACCGGAGCGCTCCATCCGCAAGACCATCTTTGGCGAAGAAGAAAGCGCATGGCTCATAGGCATCCGCAACTCTGGCGCGGTACGCCTTGAGCGTCACGGATTTGCCGGCGCGGCGGTTTGCAGGGGCCGGACAGACGGCCGACATGGTTTCGCTGACCTGGCAGAGCTTTGTCAAGCTGGCAGAACGCGTAGTTCCCCTGGATCAGGTGGGCGGGCCCATCATGATCATGCAGATGGTGGGCAAACAGGCCCACGAGGGTCTTGCCGGCCTGCTGGCCCTGGCCGCCCTCATCAGCATAAACCTTGGCATCCTCAACCTGTTGCCCATACCCGTGCTCGACGGCGGGCAGATCGTATTTTGCCTTTGGGAAATGGTTTTTCGCCGCCCGCCCAACCCGCGCTTTCAGGATTACGCCATGCGCGCGGGCATTGCCCTGCTGGTGGCTCTTATGCTGCTGGCGACCTACAACGACCTGTGGCGTATTCTTAAAAGCACCGGCTGGTTCGGGAGCGGCTCGTAATGCAGACGGGCACCGGCCTTGAGCTGATTCTCAACGCCGCCGAGGGCGCGCTGCAGATCATCGTTACTGAAGACGAAAGGCTGCTCAGCGTGCAGGAGTGGCACAAAGCCGACCGGGCCACGGAAATTCTGGCTCCGGCCCTGGCCGATATGTGCCGCGCCCTGAATATTGCGCCCGCCCAGTTCAGACGTATTGCCTGCGTGCGCGGACCAGGCTCCTTTACGGGTATACGGCTGGTGCTCGCCACCGCCGCCGCCCTGCGCCGCGTGGGGCAGGCCCGTCTGGCGGGCCTTGACTACATGCAGGCGCTGGCTACCAGCGCCGTGCTGCAGCACAACCTTTTTTACGGCACGCCGGTGTGGGTGCTCACGCACGCCAGACGTAACATGGTGCACTGCCAGCCCTTTATGTCTTACGGCCCGCAAATTCCCGCCCAGCCCAGCCAGCCCGTGGACCTGTGCTCACCACAGGAGGCTTTGCGCCGCATGGAGACCGCCTGCAGCGCGCCCCTGCCCCAAGGCACGGACGAGCACAGCTGCGCCCGCGTCTGCGGCAGCGGATTGGCCCGCAATGCCGCCGTATTTGCCGGTATCGACGGCATGCGGATGGTCCCGCCCGATCCGAGGGCCGGGATGCTGGCCATACCGGGACTGGTGTGTCCCAATACGGAGGCCCTGCGCCTGCTGGCCCGCCATGGCGACTATTTTGACGCCGATGTGGAGCCGCTGTACGTAAGGCCATGCGACGCAGTTGAAAATCTGCCGCAACTGGCCCCGCGCATGGGCATGACCGGCGAACACGCCGTGGCCGCTCTTGGCATTATGCTTGAACGCGCTCCCAAGAGCGAAATCTGATTCAACGCCAGACAAAAAGTTCTGCCTTGGTTTTACGCAAATTACCCAGCAATATAGTACGATAAAAAGCACATCTAGCGGAGAACACCAATGATCCGTACCCTTCGTCATTCCCTGTCCCTTCTGCTCTCGCTGGCCGCGCTGGCGCTGGCGCCTGCGAACCCGCCAGACGTGAGCGCCGCCGATACCCCCACGCGCATGGAGTTGCCCGTACCCGACAAAAACGGCGGCATGCCCCTGATGCAGGCCCTGAACGGGCGTCATTCCACCAAGACGGGGTACAGCGGAGCGTCGCTTGCCCCGCAGCAACTCAGCGACCTGCTTTGGGCCACATGGGGGCACAACCGCGGGGATGGCCGCAGAACGGCCCCCACGGCCATGAACAAGCAGGACGTACGCGTCTATGTAGCCCTTGAAAGCGGCGTGTGGCTGTACGAGGCCGACAACACGCTGGTAAAGGTGCTGGACGGCGACTGGCGCGCCCAGATGGGCGGCGGGTCGCTTACCCTGCTGTACGCCGTGCCTCAGTCCAATGAATGGGGCGGCGCCCATGTGGGTTCGCTGTACCAGAATGCCGGGCTTTTCTGCGTCTCTGCCGGTCTGGGCAACTTTGTGCATGTTTCCGGCCTACACGCCCTGGACGGCAAGTTGCCCCTGCCCGAAGGCTGGAAGGTTTTTATTCTGCAGACGGTGGGCTTGCTGAAATAGCGCGCCCCCCACAAAACGCCAGACGCCCCTGTTCTTCGAGGAGAACGGGGGCGTTTTTGCTTGCCTGGCGTCGGCTGATTTTGTTTTGCTGATTTTGTCCCTGCCGCGACACGGCTGTTCCACCCCACGGCAAGGGCGTTGGCTGGCGCGGCCAGGTGCGGGGGTTAAAACGCCAGCTCCATGCGCTCGCGGCCCACAAAGATGCGGCTGCGCGAAAAGCCGTAAACTGCCGCGTAGGCCGCCAGCTCGCCAAAATGCGAGCCTGTGTCTTCGGTATTGTGCGCATCGGAGCCAAAACTCACGCTCAGCCCAAGATCTGCCGCCAGCCGCATGATGACCGGGCCGGGATACGGTTCGTGAAACGGCTTGCGCAGCCCGGCCGATGAAATCTCCATGGCTGTATCGCTGTTGCGCATGGCTTCAAGAACGGCGGCGATGCGCTCTTCGCTTGCCGGCAGGGACAGCCATGCCTGAAAGTCGTCGTAGCAGCACACTTTGATAAAATCGGGATGCGCTACAACGTCGACCATGCCGCTGCCTGCCAGCCCAAGCATTGCATCATAATAAGCGTCATAGCGGGCAAAGCGTTGCTCCTGATCGACCTCCGGTCCCCAGCTGCGCGGCGAGCCCACGGGCAGATCGTCCACAAAATGCAGCCCGCCGATGATGTAATCAAAGGGGTAGCGGCTAACCATGTTCTGCATCCAGGGCGTATTGACGGGCAGCCAGTCAAGCTCCATGCCCATGAGCACGCGGGGCAGGGCGGGCGATTGCCCGCAACAGCAGGCGGGCTGGCCCAGGGTCTGCTCTCTGAGGGCCTGCACCTCAGCGGCGTAAACGGGAAAAGTTACAGCAAGGTCGCCCTTGTACAGCGGGCAAGAGTAGCCCGGAGGCAGCGGGGAATGTTCGGAAAACCCGTACCATGCCAGATTGCGGGCTACCGCAGCGGCAAACATTTCGCCCACACTGGCAAGCCCGTGCGAGGCAAGCGTGTGGTTATGGATATCGGCACAGATCATTTGTTCTCCAGCCGATGCGCTGCCCCCTACGACATGGCCGGGGCAAGCAGGGCACGGGCGTCAACTACATCCTGCGCAATGCGCTGTTTGAGGGCCTCAACCGAGGCAAAGCGCTCTTCGCCGCGCACACGGGCCACGAACTCCAGGCGCATCATCTGCCCGTAGAGATTCTGCCCGTCTTCCAGCAAAAAGGTTTCAACGCCAAGTTCGTTTTCGCCAAAGGTAGGCTTGCGCCCTACGCAGGTCACCGCTGGCCACGCGTGTCCGTTATGCGTGGCTCGGGTGGCGTACACGCCCTCCACGGGCAGCACTACCTCGGGCTTGCGCTGGTTGGCGGTGGGAAACCCCAGACCGGCCCCGCGCCCGTCGCCGTGCACAACCTCGCCGGTAAAACCGTGGAACCTGCCCAGCAGGGTTGCGGCCCGGGCCACGTCGCCCTGACCAATCAGCCCGCGCAACGATGTGGAGCTTACCACCGTGCCGCTCACGAGCACCGGCTCGAGCTGCTCCACGGTAAACCCGGTCAGCGCGCCAAGCTCGCGCAGCACGGCAACCTGCCCGCTGCGGTTGCGGCCCAGCGTAAAGTCGTAGCCCACCACCAGACGGCGCAGACGCATGGGCGCGAGTATGGCCTGCACAAAAGCGCCTGCCTCCAGGGAGGCCAGGTCTCGCGTAAAGGGCAGCTCAAGCACGCAGGAGACCCCCAGCGATTCCAGCAGGGCAAGCCTGTCTTCACGCGTGGTCAAGGGCATGTGCCCGCGTTCGGGAAAAAGCACCTGCCGGGGATGCGGCCAAAAGGTCATGACCACGGGGGTCAGCCCTTCCTGCGCAGAAACCTCAAGCGTACGGCGGATAAGCGCCTGGTGGCCAAGATGAACGCCGTCAAAATTGCCTATGGTGACGGCCGAGCCAGCGAGGGCCCCCAGCGCGTCTACTGAATGAACTATTTTCATTATGTGTGTCGGTTCCCAAACAGATGAACGCACGCCCGGCGGTCAGATGAGCCGGTCGAAAACGAGTTTGTAAATCTTGCGGATGTGCAGCACCAGTTTGAGGTTGATGCTTTTGGCCTGGTTGGGATCCTGGAGGGAAAAAGAGCACAGATGCCGCGCCATTTCGCTGAAATCGGCATCTCCCCTCGGCTCGAGCATGGCCCAGTATTCGTTGGCGCGGTTGAGCACATGCGCGCTGAACTTGTCCTTGTGCGCCTGCGCGTATTCCTGCTGAAAAAGCTCAAACATGCGTTGCGCATCGACAGGAAACGACCGCGCGAGCGCAAGACGCCACAGTGCCATATACAGCCCCATGAACTCGCCCTGCATCTGACGGCGACGCATAAACTGCATGCGCCGCACGCCCAGCAGTTCAAACTCAAGCGTGAAGTCGGCATCCGCCAGCAATGCCTTAAAATTTTTCCAAAGCCGCACGTGCGGCCTCGTGGGGGCATTGTCGCGCAATGCCTCCTGGGTGGTGATATCTTCGCTGTTCTGCATGGCTGTCACACTGTCTGTTTGCTCTTAACGTCCACAAACACCTAGTCTTCGCCCTCGCCGGACGAACCCCGGCCCTGCCCCTCGGCAGATTGCCCTGCAGTTCCCTCTGTTGCGTTCGCTCCACGGCTGCGCCCGGAACGACGGCGGCGTTTGCCGGAGCGCGACCCCCTGCCCTCGCCAGCACTTTCACCTGCCCCTTCCTGTGCGGCGGGCGGTGCTGATGCCTGCGCTGCAGACTGGTCCCCTGCGGCCTCCCCGCCGTGTCCTCCAGCGGGCGTGCCGCGTCCAGTCCGCGAGCGCCCCTGGCGGGGCTGACGCTGCTGACTGTCGGCCATGCGGGGCTTCCCGTCGGGAAACCGCGTTTCGCGCAGGCTCTCCTGATGGCAGGCATCCAGCAGCATGGCCAGCAACAGCACGTTGTCTTCTTCGTCGCTCTGCGTGGCGAGGGTCGCGTGCCAGCTGGGCGTAACGCCCCACGCGCATGCGTTCAAGCCCGGTAAGGTTGCGGTAACGGCCTTCAAGGATGGCGGTAAGCCGGGTGCCAGCCACGCGCGCCACGTCTTCGTCGGTGGGCAGAGGCAAGGCCAAGATGCCTATCTTGTAGTACTGGGCGATGCGGTCAAGCTCCATGCGCTGCATGACGTCCACCAGCGAAATTACCGTACCCGCAGCGCCCGCGCGCCCCGTACGCCCTGCGCGGTGGATATAACTTTCGTGATCTTCGGGCGGCTCGTACAAAAAGACGTGCGAAAGCTGGGGAATATCAATGCCCCGAGCCGCCACGTCTGTAGCCACAAGATATTGCAGCTTGCCCTGACGTATTTTTTCCAGCACGGCCTCGCGCCGCGACTGCGAAAGGTCGGCGGAGAGCTCGTCGGCGCTGTAGCCAAAACCCTGCAATACGCCCGTCACGTAGTGCACATTAGACTTGGTATTGCAAAAAATGATGGCGGAGGCGGGGTTTTCGGTCTCCAGCAGGCGCACAAGCGCCCGGTCCTTGTCCATGGGCTTCACCTCGCAAAAGAGGTGCTGCACTTCGGCTACGTGCACTTCTTTTTGCGAGAGGGAAAGCATGGCGGGCTCGGCCATAAACTCGCGGGCCAGCCTGAGCACATGGGGCGGATACGTGGCCGAAAAAAGGCAGGTATGGACGCGCTTTTGCGGCAGGTACCGCTGGATTTCCTTCATGTCGGGGTAAAACCCGATAGAAAGCATGCGATCAGCCTCGTCAAAGACCAGCTCGCGCAGATCGCGCAGATCCAGGGTGCGGCGCAGCAGATGGTCAAGCACTCGGCCGGGCGTGCCCACGATAACCTGCGCGCCGTCGCGCAGGGCGTCCATCTGCTTTTTATAACCCACGCCGCCGTAAACGGCGACGGTACGGATGCCGGTTTCGGCAAAAATTATTGCGGCCTCGCGCTCAACCTGAACGGCGAGCTCTCGGGTGGGGGCCAGCACCAGGGCCTGTGGCGCCTTGAGGTCGGCGGAGAGGTGGGGAAGCATGGGCAAAAGGTAGCAGCCCGTTTTGCCGCTGCCGGTGCGGGATTGCACCATAATGTCGCGCCCTGCCAGCAGGTAGGGCAATGCCAGCGACTGCACGGGCATAAGATTTTGCCAGCCAGCTCTGCGGCAGGCCGCGCCCACGGCTTCAGGCAGGGTGTCAAGGGTCACCCTGGGCAGGGCGTCTTCGGGCTCGCTGACGGCTATGCCCTGCAGCACGGGGTCGGTCGCGGCATCCGCACATTCACTCACGGTGGAATCGTATTCTGCCATGTATTTTCCCGGCGGTTCACCCGCCATAACTAAGTGTTTTACTAACGCGCAAGCATGCCACACCCGCCGCCGATTCGCAAGCTACGCCTTGCAAATCCCGCCACGTGCGTGCGCCCAACGCTGCGCTTGCGTCATTGGCCGCTTGCAGGTAGATTTAACTGTTTGCGCGAACCATAACGCGAAGTTCAATCCATATTTTTTCGACGCGGCGCACCACACTGCGGGCAGCGCCGCCGACACAACAAAGGAGGCTCCATGTCCTCTACCCATAACGTCGGCGAGGCCCTGGAGGACAACTCCGGCTTTTCGCCCGATTTCAGCAAGGGTCTTTTGCCCGCCATTGCGCAGGACAGCGACAACGGCGAAGTGCTCATGCTGGCCTACATGAATGAAGACGCATGGCGCAAAACCCTTGAAACCGGCGAGGCGCACTACTGGAGCCGCAGCCGCAAAGAGCTGTGGCACAAGGGCGGCACATCGGGAAATGTACAAAAAGTTCGCTCTGTGCGACTTGATTGTGACAATGACACCATACTGCTGCTCATTGAGCAGATTGGCGGCGCGGCCTGCCATACGGGACGGCGCTCCTGCTTTTACAGGGAATTGAAGCAAGGTTCGGTGCGGGAATGCTCCCCGCAGGTTTTTGACCCCAAAAAAGTCTACGGCCGGTAGAAGGAAACTGTCATGAGCGCGGATACCATGCCCATCATCAAGCTTGGCGTGCCCAAGGGCTCGCTGGAAGACGCCACCATCAACCTTTTTGAACGCGCGGGCTGGAAAATCCGCAAGCATACCCGCAACTACTTTCCCGACATCAACGACCCCCAAATTACCGCCTCGCTCTGCCGCGTGCAGGAAATTGGCGAATATATCGAAGCGGGCGTGCTGGACGTGGGCATCACCGGTCTTGACTGGCTGACCGAGCGCAACCACGAGGACAAGGTGGTGCGCATTTCAGACCTGATGTACTCCAAAACCTCCAACCGTCCCTGCCGCTGGGTACTGGCCGTGGCGGGCGATTCGCCCTACCAGACGGCCGCCGACCTCGCTGGCAAGCGCATTGCCACTGAGCTTCAGGGCCTTACGCAACGCTATTTTGACAAAAAGGGCGTCGAGGTGGACGTGTTTTACTCCTGGGGCGCAACCGAGGCCAAGGTTGTGGAAGGACTCGCCGACGGCATTGTGGAAGTGACCGAAACAGGCACCACCATTCGCGCCCACGGCCTGCGCATCATCGACGAGGTCATGGTCTCCTACCCCGTGCTGATCGCCAACAAGCAGGCGTGGCAAGACCCCGCCAAACGCGCCAAGATCGAACAGCTTGACCTGCTCTTGCAAGGCGCGCTCAAGGCCGAAAACCTCGTTGCCCTCAAGATGAACGCCCCGGCGGACAACCTGCCCGCCATCCTCGAGATGCTGCCCTCGCTCAATTCACCCACGGTTTCTCCCCTGCGCGACGGCCGCTGGCTGTCGGTGGAATCGGTGGTGCAGATCGACGTGGTGCGCGACCTGATCCCCCGCCTGCGCCTGGCAGGGGCCGAGGGCATTATTGAATACGCCCTGAACAAGGTTATCTAGCCATATCCCACGCCGCGCAGCGGCCTGCCCCGGCAGGCCTTGCAGACGAGGCTACAGATCACGTCAGACAGCAAGGCGGCCTGCGCAAGCGGGCCGCCTTTGGCCCGCGCGGCGGGCATCCTCTGTTTCCCCCCAGCCCCGCGCCGCCGCGCCACGGGCATGCAACCAGGAGCATCCATGTCCACTGACGCCAGCAGCGAATTGCTTGAGAGTCTTCCGGAGCTGAAACCCGGCGAAACATTCTGCTTTGACTGCAACCCGGACGTGCCCTGTTTTAACAGGTGCTGCGCAGAGCTCACCCTGCCCCTCACTCCCTACGACATCCTGCGCCTTCGCCGCAACCTGGGCATGGGCAGCGAGGAATTTATCTCCGCGTTCACAACCATGCGCTCGTTTCCCGACACGGGCTTTCCCCTGCCCATGCTGCGCATGCTTGACGGCCCTGACGAACCCTGCCCCTTTGTGACGCCTGCGGGCTGCTCGGTATACGAAGACCGCCCCGGAGCGTGCCGTTACTATCCCCTGGGCCGTGGCACAAAAATGGCGGCGGACGGCGTATTCGAACGTTTTTTTGTGGTGCGCGAGCCGCACTGCCTTGGTTTTGACAAGGGCACGGTGCGCACTCCCCGCCAGTGGCTCGAAAACGAGGAGCTGCTGCCCTTCAACAATTCAAACGACCGCTATATGCGCCTGATGGCCATGGTGCGCGCCACGGGCAAACCCCTTGAAGCGCGCCTTGTGACCATGATCGTGCTCTGCCTGTTTCAACTTGACAAGTTTCGCGAACTGATCACGAATATGCGTGTGTTTTCGCATGTAAGCATCAGCAAAGAACGCCAATCGGCCATTCTTGACGACAGCCAGAGCGGCGACGAGGCCGCCCTTGATTTTGGTCTGGACTGGATGGAACTTGTCATATTTGGACAGAGCGAAGGCCTGACAAAAAAATAATTGCTCAATATTTCACAACCACGGCAAAAAAGCGCCCCCCGCAGCGATGCGTGGGGGCATTTTTTATATCTTGCCGAGGTCATTAAGTATTCTGGCTTAGCAAAAAACTGGCTAATGGCAGGATAATTTACATAAAAACTTGCAGAGAGCGCTCACGCTCGTGATAAATTTCTTTTACAAATTACCGCTAATATGTCAGAGTGACTTGGTACAGCATATTACAAGTTGGAGATTTTTAAAAAAAACGTAAAAAATTCAAGATAATCCACTGACAGAACCCAGCTGTGCGGGACGCGACGTACGGCATGCCTTAGACGGTTTGTTTGTTTTGGGGCCACGACCTCGGCCTTTGGCCGGAACAATCGTATTGGAGGAGAGTATGAGTTTTGGCAGACAGGTATATGAATTTCTGCTGAGCAGCTCCCAAGAGTATGCCCGATGGGATTTGGAAGTCTCGACTTCCATTATCAAAAACAGGAAAAAGATGCTCATTCTACTGGCGCTGGCACTGCCTATCCTGGCGGGCTGCCTGGCCGAAGCCTTCGAGTATCACGAAATGCTGGGCAGCAAAGCGGCGTATGCCCCGGCGTTCTACACCAACACAATCTTTCTTGCGTCCATTGCCGTGGGCCTTGCAGCCGGCCTGATCACCGGGTGTATCGGTGCTGGCGGCGGCTTTATCATCACGCCCGCCCTTATGGCCGCAGGCGTTAAAGGCATCCTGGCGGTGGGCACTGACCTGTTCCACATTTTCGCCAAGGCCATCATGGGCACCACGGTGCACAAAAAGCTGGGCAACGTCTCGACCAAGCTGGCCATTGCCTTTCTTGTGGGCTCTGGGGCGGGAACCGTTGTAGGCGGCGCCATAAACAAGGGCCTGTACAACGCCGACCCGCTGCTTTCCGAGCTGTTCATCAGTACCATCTACGCAATATTGCTGGGCTTTCTCGGCTTTTACGCCCTGTTTGACTTTCTTAAAAGCTCACGGGGCAGCGCTGCAGCCAGTCAGGATGCCCACGGCGGCAGCGCTGGCATGACCGGCGCGGCCATGAAGCTTCAGGCGCTCAACCTGCCCCCCATGATCACGTTTGACGAAGACCTCGTGCCCGGCGGCCGCCGCATTTCCGGCTGGATCGTCGCCGCGGGCGGCGTCATCGTAGGCATGCTGGCAGCCATAATGGGCGTGGGCGGCGGCTTTGTCACCTTCCCCATGTTTGTGTACATTTTCGGCGTTTCGTCCATGACCACGGTGGGTACCGATATTCTGCAGATTATCTTTACCGCCGGTTTTGCCTCCATCGGCCAGTACGCCATCTACGGTTACGTGTTCTACACCCTGGCTGTCGGCATGTTGCTTGGCTCACTGCTGGGCATCCAGATTGGCGCACTGACCACCAAGGTGGTCAAGGGCATCCATATCCGTGGTTTTTACGCCATTTCCATCATCGCCGGTTTTATCAACCGCGCTGCCACCCTGCCCAAAAAGCTGGTGGAACTGGAAGTGATCAACTGGCCGCCCAGCGTTGTGGGCATCATCGAAGATGTGGGCAACGTGGTTTTCTGGGTAGTTGTCGCCTTCTTCGGCATTTGGGTTTTCAGCAAGTTTTTCTTTAACCTCGGCAAACTCAGAGGGGAGGCCTGATTATGCTTATCCATGCTAAGGCTCCTTTTTTCCGGGGCAGTTTGATGCTTGTTTCTTTTCTGGTGCTGTTTGGCGTGCTGCTCACGCCCATCATGCGCGATGAAAACGGCAAGCACTTGACCGGGCTGGAATACGCAGACAACGTTTTTAACGAGCTCTCCAAAGGCTCTTCGTACTTTATCCCCGGCGTTCGCAGCAATGTGCAGAGCGTCAACGGCAAGGTTGTGACGGTTACCGTCAAGCTCAAAAAGGCCGCCCTTGCCCCCGTTGCCGCTATGGCTCTGCAAAAGTCGGGCGCTACCGATGTGACGGCTACGGACGGCAAAGTTACCTTTACCGGCGATCTGGGCATGATCCTGGCCTCTGCCACCGATGATGCAGATGCCCTGTACCACAACGACGCAGACAAGGTTTCGCAGAAGTACGGCGGCGAAAACGCGCTCAAGATTGCCTCCGCATGGTGGTACCTGCTCTCGCCCAGCATCAAGGAACTGCAAAAGCAGCGCCTGATCGCCGAAGCTCAGGTTGTAGACCACGTGCTGCGCCGTGCCATTGAGCCGGGCAACAACTTCTACAGCGTTACCGCCGCCAAGGTGTCCGAGCATGTGCTGCTGATGGCCTGCATGCTGATATTCTATGTGCTCTATACGCTGTGGTACGGCTTTGCCATCTTCGAACTGTTTGAAGGCATCGGCCTGGCCATGACCAAGTCCAAGGTTAAAAAAGAAGGCTAGGCATAAAACCGGAGACGCACACATCCCCCAAGCCCGCGTCGGCATACCCCGGGTTTATGGCCGCAAGGCCGGGATCAGGGAATGGGGATATGCCGGATTTGCCTGGTTAAATCTTAAAAAGGGCCGCTTCAGCAGAAGCGGCCCTTTTGTTGTCATTACGACATGCGACTATCAGATATGCCTGCCTCTGCAACAATTGCAGGTACATGCATACTGACCTGTACTGCATGTCAATCTTGCGCCTCATTCATAAATACGTTTACAGATAAAACCAATAAGGTTTTGACATAATACCTGTAGTTAGTTAGATATTGATTACATCCTACTTACCAAGGCAAGGTTATGGCTTCAGATGCATCATTCTGCCTATGGAACTCAAGCTGTCACGAGCTGCTAAGTTTCGCCCATGAGAGTGGAGTCAAAGTACACCTTGAATGCTGCCTCGTTTTGCACGGCGAACCGGCCTGCATGAAGCTGGAAGGGCAGCTGAACGAAGTGCACGGCAGGGAAGCCCACTTTGTTGTGCTTAGCACAGTCTTGCACCCCCACCCTTCAAAGCTTGAACCGGGGCACGGCGCCTATTATTTCAGCATCAAGCGGCAGATCGCTCAGGACACCACCTTGCGGCTTGGCGTGCACGGCACCGCCAGCATACACGAGACCGTAGTAGGCCCCAGCGGGGAGCTGGTATACCTGCGTGTCCGGTTTTCGCGCCATGTGGAGGTGCGGCAACTGCGCAGCGGCAGAAGAATACCCTGGCGCGATGAATACGACAGGGTGTCGAGCGTGCTGCTTGCCCCCGAGAGGCCCGTCACCTGCGAAGACCTGCGGATCATGCTGGGGGCCTATAGCAAAAACGCCCTGCCGCATACCCATATTTTTGACATTTCCGAAGGCGGCGCATGCGTCTGCATGCCGGAAGATCTGGCCATGCCCACCTTTACTGCAGACGCCACCTATCTGTTTTTTTTCATGCCCAGCATTCTGCCAGCATCGTTGCCGCCGTATGTTTTTATCGCCAAACGGGCTGGTTTTGGCAAAAACTACGAAGGCGAGGGGGTTCCCGTACGGCTGCGGTTTCAGGAAGAGCTGGACTGGGATGCGCACCGCGTCCGCCTGCACTGGATCAACATAAAAGGTGGCTCGCCCCGTCTGCGCAAATGCCTTTCAAACTACCCCGATCACCTGAAAAATCCAGACGCGACGCAATAGAAGCACCGTGCGGCGGTTCTATGGATGCGCCTAAAAGCACCCCGCAGTGCCGGATCGCTGACGCCCATACCGCTATTTGATGGCCTCAATTTTGCATCCTTTTGGGCAGTTAGCCGCCATGCGGAAAATTTGACCCATGCGGGTCGTCAACATAAAGGATGCAACCATGAAGATTTCCGGACTCAACCCCGCAGGTACCTTCACATTCCCTTCCATTGAAAAAGAAGAAAACACCGCCGTCGCCGCCTCCCCGCGCGACGTGGTCAGCCTGAGCTCCACCAGCCTGCTCGCCGACGACGAAGTGGACGGCGTGATGAGCGACACCATGGGCATGATTGCGCAAGACCCCATGAACGCGCTCTCCGTGCACAGCGGCTTGAGCGCCAGCCGTGTTGCCTCGCTGCTGAGCCTGTAGGCGCTGGCACAGGTTGGGCGGCAAATTTGACACTGTCGCCGCGTTGGGGGTATCACTTTCCGTCTACGCCGCTGCATATTTTTTGCCCGGGCGTTTTACCGAAGCCACACAGGGGTAAGGGTGATGACGGATATTGACCGCCAAATGGCTACCATCAAGCGCGGCATGGCCGAGCTTATTGACGAAACCGAACTGCGCAAAAAAATCGCGCGCGGCACGCCGCTGCGCGTCAAGGTGGGCTTTGACCCCACCGCTCCTGACCTGCACCTCGGCCACACGGTTGTGATGCACAAGATGCGCCATTTTCAGGAGCTGGGGCACCACGTCATATTTCTCATCGGCGATTTTACCGGCCGTATAGGCGACCCCTCCGGCAGGTCGGAAACCCGCCCCCCCCTCACCGAAGAGCAAGTGCTCGCCAATGCGGAAACCTACAAAAAGCAGGTTTTCAAGATTCTTGATCCCAATAAGACCGAGGTGGCCTTCAACTCCGCATGGCTGGGCAAGATGGATGCCACCGCCTTTATCCGGCTGGCTTCCAGCTATACCGTGGCCCGCATGATGGAGCGCGACGACTTTGAAAAACGCTTCCGCGAGCAGCGGCCCATCTCCATCCACGAATTTTTGTATCCACTCTGTCAGGGTTATGATTCTGTGGCCCTGAAGAGCGACGTAGAAATGGGCGGCACCGACCAGAAGTTCAACCTGCTGGTAGGCCGCAGCTTGCAGGCCCACTATGGCATCGAAAGTCAGTGCATCCTGACCCTGCCCCTGCTGGAAGGCACCGACGGTGTGCGCAAGATGTCAAAATCTTACGGTAATTACATCGGCATTGACGAGGCGCCCTCCCAGATCTTCGGCAAGGTCATGGCCATCTCTGACGAGCTCATGTGGCGCTACTATGAGCTGCTCTCAGCCAAGAGCCTTGAAGACATCGCCGCCCTCAAGGCCTCCGTGCAGAGCGGCGAGCTGCACCCCAAAGCCGCCAAGGAAAACCTTGCCCACGAAATGGTCAGCCGTTACCACAGCGAAAAAGAAGCTGACGAAGCCCGTCAGGGATTCAATGCAGTTTTCGCCGGGGGCGGCGTGCCGGACGATATGCCCGAGCACTCGTGCACCTGCGGCGAAGACAGCACCCCCCCCGGTGTTTCTTGAAGCTGCGGGCCTTGTAAAAAGCCGCGGCGAGGCAAAGCGCCTGATGAAAGAAGGCGCGCTCTCCATTGACGGCGAGCGCTGCGAAGACGCCGTTACCCCGCTGACTGCCGGTGAGTATGTGGTCAAGCTGGGCAAGAAACGCTTTTTGAGGCTGATGGTGCGTTAGCGCCAAGCCAGTCGCGCAAATAATAAAAAACCGTCTTTGTCGGGCTGTGGGCAGCCAGGCAAAGACGGTTTTTGCGTTATGCGGCAAAAGGGCGGCTAGGCCACCGGCATGGGTTCCAGCAGGTTGTCCGCAAGACACACACGGTTTCGGCCTGCATTCTTGGCCCTGTACAGGGCCATGTCTGCCCGCTTCATCATGCTTTCCAGCGGGTTGTCCGTATCGAGCAGCAGATCCGCCACCCCGATGCTGACCGTAAAACTGATGTTGGTGTTCATATAGGGCACGATCAGCGCCGCCATCTTTTTGCGCAGCCGCTCGGCAATAACATGGGTCAGCTCGGCCGAGACATTGGTCAGCAGAATGCCAAATTCTTCGCCCCCCAGCCTGCCCACATGGTCTGAGGCGCGCATGGTTTCGCGCAGCATTGTGCCCACGCGCTGCAGCACATTGTCCCCGGCATCGTGTCCGTAGGTGTCGTTGATGTCTTTAAAGTGGTCGATGTCCAGCATCAAAAATCCAACCGACATGTCATACCGCCGGGCGCGCTCAATCTCGAGCTGTACTTTTTCCAGCAGGTTGCGCCGATTGTTCAGGCCGGTCAGGGCGTCGATGGTGGCCATGGAATACAGGTCTTCAATGCGCTTTTCGAGCTTGAACTGGGTCTGTTTGAGCTCTGTGATGTCCGAGGCGATGACAAAGAATCCCCGCACCTCGAGCCCGTCCATGTCGGGAATATAGCGCGAAAGCACATAGCCGACTGATCCGTCGGCCCGCGCCCGCTTCTGTTCGAACTGCTGGGGCTCGCCCCGCAGTGTGGCGGCAATCAGGGGGGCGCATTCTTCATACAGTTTTGGCCCCAGCAGATCCTGCACAGCCAGGCCCTCCATCTGTTCCTTGCTTCTGCCAAACCAGCCCCGATACACCTTGTTGGCGTAACTGCATTTGCTCTGCACATCCCAGTACGAAACCATGATGGGGGCGTGCTCCATGAGCACGCTTATAAATTTGTCCCGCGTGCGCACGTCTTCGTGCATTCTTTCCGCAGATATTTCAGAGCGCTGGCGCGAGCGCGCCTCAAGCATCAGCAGCCAGGTGGAAACAACCGCTGCGGCTACCCAGGCCAGCACCTCGATAAGCACGTTGCCCCGCCAGTGGGTGCGCGCATGGCTGGCGGTCAGCACCGTCCCCACAACCAGTGGCCCCTCTTTCACAAAAGGGGCGGCAACCTGCCGCAAGACAAGCTTGCGGGACGTAGCACCGAGGGTTACGGATGAGACGTTCAGCGAGGCGGCATCGCCTGACATGCCCTGCACTGCGGCAACAAGGGCCTGCGCCTCGCCCTCGCTCATGTTGTCAAAGGGCAGCAGCGCCCTGCCCGACGCAGTATATAGGGCAACCCTGGCATCAGTTGCGGAAAAAACGGCTGCCAGCCGCTGCGCCCAAAAGTCGCCGGACAGCATAATGCGTACGGTAAGCGGCGCGCGCCCAGACATAGGAATTGCGCGGGTAAATACGGTGTCGGTCGCACCCGCAGGGGAAGGCTCGCCGACAACGGCGGTGCTGTTGTCGCCCGATATGGCAAGAAAGGAAATAAAAGGAACCCTGCGGGCGACGCTGCTCAGATGCTCGGCCAGCAAACCTCTGCCATGCGGCTCGGCGGCGAGGCCCTCCGCCGAATCGAGCAGCGTGGATATACAGCCAAGCTCCGCCCTGACCACATTGGCAGCAATGCTGTTTTCAGAAAGCAGCAACCGCATGTCCGCAGCCTGAATCTGAAAATAGTCAAATATGACATTGGCGCATATGGCAACAGCGAGCGCAGCCAACCATACACTGTGTATGACCCAGTGCGAGCAGGAAACCAACATTCTGCATACGGCCGTGATGCCCATGGCTGTACCCGGCTGTTAGATATTTTAACTGCATATTAATACTGGCAACAAACCTAGGCAATAAGCTACGGGCAATAAGGGCAAAATCTTTTGTTTTTTTCTCTTTTCGCCTACCATGCCGCTAACGGAGGTCATATGCAGAAACTATACGTCGCCATGGTGGGGCTGCCCGCGCGAGGTAAATCCACCCTGGCAAAGCGCATCCGCGATGGACTTATGACCGAAGGCATCTCCGCCAGGCTGTTCAACAACGGCGATATGCGGCGGGCGCTTATTGGCGCGGAATCGACCGATCCAAATTTTTATGACCCCAACAACAAGGTTGGCCGAGAGGCCCGCGAGATGATCTGCATGCGCAACATGGATCAGGCCCGCGACTGGCTGGCCCGCGAGGGCGAGGTGGCCATTCTGGACGCCACCAATGTCAGCCGCGCCCGCAGACACCTTATTGAAACCACGCTCGCCGACCATCCCGTGCTGTTTGTGGAATGCGTCAACGAAGATCAGCTGCTGCTCAACGCCTGCATACGCCGCAAGACGACCCTGCCGGAATACGCCTCGTACACGGAGGAAGAAGCCCTTGCCAGCTTTATGAAGCGCATCAGCTATTACGAGACTATCTACGACCCCTTGCAGGATGAAAAATACTGGTTGCGGGTCGACTCCACAGCCAACCGGCTGCTGGACGAGCGCCCCTGCGAAAGCTCGCCCTACTACCCGGCGATCCGCGAGATGGTCGTCAGCGTCTGGATTCAATGTCTGTATCTGGCGCGCCACGGGCAAACGGAATTCAACCTGCGAGGCCGCATCGGCGGCGACCCGCCGCTTACGGCCACAGGCCGGGCACAGGCGCTGGCGTTGGCAACGCACCTGCGGGACAAGCCCATTGAATGGGTGTTTACCTCCACGCGTATACGCTCGCACGAAACGGCAACCCCGCTGCTCAGCGAGCGTCCCGATGCCCATGCCATGGCCTTTAAGGAATTTGACGAGCTATGGGCTGGCGACTGCGAGGGGATGCTCTACAGCGAAATACGCGAACGCATGCCCGAGGTGACACAGGGCCGCAACGCCAGCAAATACACCTATGCCTACCCCCATGGCGAGAGCTACGCCATGCTGCGCGAAAGGGTGCAGCGCGGTCTGCGGCGGGCGCTTTTTCTGGCGGGCGACGCGCCCCTGATCATTGTGGGACACCAGGCCATCAACCGCGTGCTGCTTTCGCTTTTTTTGCGGCAGCGCAATGAAGACGTTCCCTTTATGTATATTCCGCAAAACCAGTACTACCACATCAGCCTGACCCCGCGCCGCAAGGTGTTTGAGCGCGTGCCCTACGACGACGGGCAGGGGGCCAGCCTGCTTGAGCGATAAAAAAGCCCGCGTCCCTGGCGGGTTGCGCGTCCATCGTACGCAAACCGCAAAAGGCGCGGGCCAGTCAGCATCACATCATAGTGGGGGGCCTTAAGGGCCCCCGTTTTTTATGAGGCTCTTCCGCCAGGCAGGGAACTTCTATTTCAGCATTCAAGGCAACCCGCCAGGCGGTTGAACACGGTCGGCTCCGTGTGGCCCACCTGAACATCGAGCACGTCGTGCAGCTTGCGCACCTGCTTTACAATCTGTTCCATCCGCCCGTCATCCTTGACCACCAGCCACATGCGGCAGGTATCGCCGCTGGCTTCGGGCGTAACCAGCACGCCCTCAAGGTTGTAGGCGCGTCCGGCAAAGAGTCCGCAAACGTGCGAGAGCACGCCGGGATGATTGTTGACGCTCAAGTGCAAGGTCGTAAGTGCGCTCGTTATGGAACCGTTCATGAGTTAACCCCCTCTATCATCTGGCTGTTGGCCGCGCCTGGCGGCACCATGGGAAAGACCTTTTCTTCCGCGCTCATGCGCACTTCAAGCAGACAGGGACCGGGATTGGCCAGGGCCTGCTCCAGCACGGCCCTGGGGTCGCGCTCGTCGTTGAGGTGATAGGCAGGCATGCCAAAGCCCTGTGCAATGCGCACAAAGTCCGTGCCCGCCGTAAAGGCCGAGCCAAACAGGCGGCCGCCAAAAAACAGATCCTGCTGTTGCTGCACAAGCCCGAGGGCCTCGTTGTTGCACAGGATGATCTTGACGTTGGCGTGGTTTTCCACCGCTGTGGCCATTTCCTGAATATTCATCAGCAGGCTGCCGTCGCCGGAAAAACAGACCACGGTTTCGTCCGGCTTTGCCAGCGCTGCGCCAATGGCGGCAGGCAGGCCAAAGCCCATGGTGCCAAGCCCGCCAGAGGTGAGCCACTGCCGGGGCTGCATCATGGGATAGGCCTGGGCTACGCGCATCTGGTGCTGGCCCACGTCTGTAGAAACAATACCCTTGCCGTGCATGGCGTCGGCCACATGCCTTATGATGCCGTAGGGCGAGCAGACCTCGTCCATGCGGTCAAAATGCAGGCCGTGCTCCGCCTTGCAGGCGTCCACCCGCTTGAGCCACGGATCGTGGTTGGTGTTGCGCAGCAGGGGCAGCAGGGCCTTGAGGGCCTGCGCCGCGTCAGCCGTTATGCCCACCTGAGGTATGCGCAGTTTGCCCACTTCGCAGGCGTCGATATCAATGTGCACAATGCCGGTCTTGGGGCAAAAGCTGTCCAGCCTGCCCGTGGCCCGGTCGCCAAGGCGCGCGCCCACAACCATAAGCAGGTCGCACTCCTCAACCAGCATGTTTGAGGCCCGAGCCCCGTGCATGCCGAGCATGCCCACGGCCAGCTCGTGCCCGTGGGGGATGGCCCCAAGACCCCGCAGAGACATGACGGCGGGGATGCGCCGGGCTTCCATAAAGGCCAGCACCGCTTCAGAGGCTTCGGGTGAAGCCGTGCCCCCGCCAAGCAGCAACAAGGGGCGCTCCGCCCGGTTCATGAGTTCGGCGGCTCTGGCCAGCGCCTGCGCGTCAGGCTCGGGTATGGACGCCGGTGCGCCCGCTGCGGGCAGATCTTCCAGCTCGGCAATGGCAACCTGCACGTCGCGCGGTATATCCACCAGCACAGGGCCGGGGCGGTCTCCAGCGGCGATGGCAAAGGCCTCGGGGATGACGCGCAGCAGCTCTTCGATGGAGCGAACAATAAAGTTGTGTTTGGTGGCCGGGATGGACATGCCGTAGATGTCCACCTCCTGAAAGGCGTCCGTACCGATCATGCCCAGCGGCACCTGACCGGTGATGCAGACCAGCGGTACGGAATCCATACGCGCGTCGGCCAGGGCCGTAAGCGTATTGGTGGCGCCGGGGCCGGAGGTGGCAAAAACAACGCCGGGGCGGCCCGTAACCCTGGCCATGCCCTGCGCTATAAAGCCCGCGCCCTGCTCATGCCTGGCAAGAATATGACGGATGGTTCCCCTGCGCCCCAGGGCATCATAAAGGGGAAGATTGAAACCGCCCGGAATACCCGCAATGTGCGTGACACCCTGGTTTTCCAGCAGGCGGATGGTGAGTTCTGCTCCCGTAAGACGTAACATCGCCGCAAGACTCCTTTTCGATGGTGGGCTTGTCGGCGGCGGTACGGACTAAAAAACCCCGCCGACTCGCGCCAGCGGGGTTTACATATGCTTTCAGACTTTCCCTGCTCAAGACGCGCGCAAAGTGTGACACCGTACTACTACGGCGCACATAATAGCTAGCAGCGCTACGTGGCGGAAAGAAGAATGCGTGTTCATGCTCATGTAAAAAACCCTACGCTTGCACCCCGCAGGTTGTCAACATGTCAGACCAGTTTGAACTTCGGCGAAGTTACTTTTTTTTCCTGCGCATTTCGCTTTTGTGCGGCAAAAGCAGCTTGACCGCCCGCACTTCGTCAATACGGCGGCGGTCCATGCGCGTAATCTCCAGCTCCCAGCCCTGATAACGCAGCCGTGCGCCCTGCTCGGGGATGCGCCCCAGCCTCTCCATGATCAGCCCCCCAAGCGTTGCGCTGCTAAGGCGGCGCGGCAGGCTTACCCCCAGCCAGCTGGCAAACAGGTCAACCGCCAGCCGTCCGGGCAACATCCAGCTGCCGTCGGGTCTGCGGCACACCTCGGGCCCGGCGGGCATATCGCCCATCTGCCCAGCCAGCACGCTGAGCAGCTCTGAGGGGGTGATGACGCCCACCACGCTGCCGTACTCGTCGCGCACAAAGGCCAGGGGCGCGGGGTGGGTGCGAAAGTCCTCAAGTATGGTCGGCAGGGGCGTGTGTTCAAATATGGTGGGCGCTGGTTTTAGGTAGGTTTTGAGGTCCCACTCGCGGCTGCCGATGCCCTGCTGCTCCTGCAGCAAAATATCGCCCGGGTGCACAACACCCAGCACCTCGTCGGTATCACGCCGCAACACCGGCAACCACGCCAGCCTCGATGCGGCGGCGTAGCGGGTGGCGGTGGCGCGGTCGGCGTTGCTGTCGAGCCAGTCCACGCGCTGGCGCGGAATCATGATAAACCGTGCCGTGCGCCCGCCAAGACGGATCACGCGAGCCACCATATCCCTCTCCCTGGGGGCAAAAAGCTGCCCGCCAGCGTCGCCGGCAAGGGCCGCAGCTTCAAGCTGGGCCTCGCCCCCGCCGGGCACGCCCCCGCCAAGCAGGTTGAGGATGACCCTGGCCGTGGATTCGCGCATGTCGCGCATGCTGTAGCGCCTGCGCCTGCTGCGCAGGGCCCACTGGTTGCAGGACTCCACCAGCACGGAAAAACCGATGGCAGCGTACATGTAGCCCTTGGGTATATGGTAGCCCAGGCCGTCGGCCAAAAGGCTCAGGCCGATCATCAGCAAAAACCCCAGGCAGAGCACAATGACCGTGGGGTGTCGCTCCACAAACTCCAGCAGGGGGGCGGCTGCCAGCACCATGATGACCATGGCCGCCACCACGGCAAGCATCATGATGAACACATGGTCCACCATGCCCACCGAGGTGATGATGGAATCAAGCGAAAACACCGCATCCAGCACTATGACCTGAAAAATAACCTGCCAGTAGCCAACCTGCGGTCCTCGGGTTTCAAACCTGCCCGCGTGGCCCTCAAGCCTGTCGTGCAGCTCCATGGTGCCCTTGAGCAACAAAAAGACGCCGCCCGCCATAAGGATGAGGTCGCGGGCCGAGTAGCCGTGACCGCCCAGTGTAAACAGCGGGTTGGTAAGCATGACCAGGCGCGCCATAAAGGCCAGCAGCACCAGGCGCATGAGCAGGGCAAGCCCCAGACCGGTCAAAAAGGCCTGACGCTTTTTTTCCTGCGGGAGCTTGCCCACCAGAATGGAAATGAACACCAGGTTGTCCACGCCAAGCACCACCTCAAGCAGCACCAGCGTGCCCAGGCCAGCCCAGGCTGCGGGGTCAGTTACCCATGCCAGATCCCACATACATTCTCCAGCGGCTAACCCGCGTTTATAAAACAAAAAAGGGGCCCAAAGGCCCCCTTAAAACGTGCTTGCGCAAAGGCGCGCACCAATACCCGCCGGCAAACCGGCGCGGCACAGTGACTACTCGGCAGCAAGCTGAATGCGTTCGAAACCGGTGACCTTGATTTCGTCGCCGATGGTCTTGGCTGCTTCGCGCACGATGTCGGAAATGGTCTTTTTGTCGTCGCGGATGTAGGGCTGCTCCATCAGGCACACTTCCTTCTGGAACTTCTTCACCGCGCCGTCGGCAATCTTGTCAACGATCTGGGCGGGCTTGCCTTCTTCAATGGCCTTCTGGCGGTAAACTTCGCGTTCACGCTCCACGGCGGCCTGATCAAGGCTGGCGGCGTCAAGAGCCTGGGGGCTGGCGGCGGCTACCTGCATGGCCAGGTTCTTGGCCAGTTCCTGCACTTCGGGCTTGGCGGCACTTTCGGCCTTGCCGCAAGAGAGATACACAAGCACGCCGATCTTGCCGTTGGCGTGGATGTACTGACCCACCACATCGTTTGCGCCCTTCTTGCTGAAGCGGGCAAACTTGCCAAGCTGCATGTTTTCGCCCACAGAGGCGATAAGCTGGGTCACTTCTTCACCGATGGCGGCTTCGAGAGCTGCGGCATCAGCGGGGGCCTTTTCAAGCACTACCTGCGAAACGCGGGCGGCCAGGGTCTGAAACTGTTCGCCACGGGCCACAAAGTCGGTTTCGCACAGCAGCGAACCCATGGCGATGTGCATGCCGTCGGCAGTGGCGCTTACGGTCACAAGGCCTTCGCTGGTGGCGCGGCCGGACTTTTTGGCAGCCTTGGCCATACCCTTCTGGCGCAGCCAGTCAACGGCCTTTTCCAGTTCGCCTTCCACTTCAACCAGGGCCTTTTTGCAGTCCATCATGCCCGCGCCGGTCATTTCGCGCAGTTCTTTAACCAATTGAGCAGTGATAGCCATTGTATACTCCACACGCTGTCCGGCCCCAAGCCGGAGTTGTCGTAACTTTTTTTAGTTGGTTACGCGGCCTCCGCGAAGCGCGGCGCGCAAACCTTCATCCAGACGGGGGCAGCGCAGCCCATGACAGGTTGCGCCGCCCCCAGGATACGGAATATGGAAAGGCCAGCTATTCGGCAGCGGCTTCCTGCACGGGGGCAGCGGCTTCGGCCTTCTGCATGGCTTCTTCGGCGTTGACGGCTTCGCCCTTGTGGTCCTTGCTCATGGATTCGCCTTCCATGCAGGCTTCGGCGAAAGCGGCCACAAACAGCTTGATGGCGCGGATGGCGTCGTCATTGCCGGGAATGATGAAATCAATGACATCGGGGTCGCAGTTGGTGTCGGTCACGGCAACGATCGGGATGCCGAGCTTGCGGCATTCCTTCACGGCGATGTCTTCACGGTGCGGATCGATGATAAAAGCCAGCTGGGGCAGACGGTCCATGTTCTTGATACCGCCCAGGGTTTCCTCGAGCTTGTTCATTTCGCGTTCCAGAAGCAGAATTTCCTTTTTCTGGTAGCGATTGATGGTGCCGTCGGCAAACATGATTTCCAGCTTCTTCAGACGGTCCACGCTCTTCTGGATGGTGACAAAGTTGGTGAGCGTGCCGCCCATCCAACGATTGGTCACATGGTACTGACCGGCGCGGCCGGCTTCAGCGGCCACGGCTTCCTGAGCCTGGCGCTTGGTACCGATGAACAGCACCTTGCCGCCCTTGGAGACCGTGTCGACCACCTTGTCGTAAGCGACGCGGAACAGCTTGACGGTCTGCTGCAGGTCGATGATATGGATGCCGTTACGGGCGCCAAAGATGTAAGGACGCATCTTGGGGTTCCAGCGGCGGGTCTGGTGACCAAAATGCACGCCGGTTTCCAGCATTTGCTTCATGCTGACATAAGCCATTGGGATTCCTCCAAAGGGTTAACTTCTTCCACCCATGCCCTGACCCTGCAACCCGATGTGCGCCCCCAGGCAAACTAGCTGTCCTTGGGCGCAAAAAATGGACGACGCACCGCGCGCCGTCCCATCGGGCACCCCGGGCCGCTGCCTTTGGGTGTGCTTGATGGAAAGGGAGTCTATACACCAGCACCCTGCGAATAGCAAGCATTGATGCGGAAATTTCCGCAACAGAAAACCTCGCCGCCTTACCGGCTTAAATCTCTGACCAGATCAGGCTGCGTAGCCTGCAGCTTCTTACCTGCAAAGACAATCAGCCACCATAACCAGATAAGGCGGCGTGCAGTGGTGAACGTAAAAAGGATGACCTTCATACACGCCAGAAAGGGTGCGCCAGTCCCAGCCGTTCCAGACCCGCATATCTGCGGCAAAAAATAGCTGAACTCCACGTCGCTAATGACAAAGCTACGCATCTGCAGCACGCTGCCCCAGATGAACAGGGCGGCATAGGCCAGGGGGACATGCCAGAGCACCAGTTTTTCCGCGATCAACTGCCTGCCAACAGCAGTCTTTGCCCATACCTCTGCCCCCACCTGCGGGCATTACGTTTAACGCATGCGCCTCTGCACCGCATGCGGAGGGCTTTTACCATGCTGGCTGCATCTCCACAAGAAACACCTCGCGGCCGGGCTGGCAGGCGACGCCGGGACGATCCGGGTAAACGCCGGAGCAACATTGCCCGTCGGGGCTCTTTTCAAACCGTGCATCAATACTTATAGTTCATTTTCACGCTGTGCCCGCATGGGCCCCAGCACATCAACACCTCAGGATTCAACATGAACAAGCACGGTTTTACACTCCTTACCGAACAATACCTGCACGAAGTGGACGGCACCGCCCGTTTGTGGCGGCACGACGCCACCGGCGCGCAGCTGCTCTCCGTCGTAAATGGCGACGAAAACAAATGCTTTGGCGTGAGCTTTCGCACGCCGCCCGCCGATTCCACGGGCGTCGCCCATATACTCGAGCATTCCGTGCTCTGCGGTTCGGACAAATACCCAGTCAAGGAACCCTTTGTAGAGCTGCTCAAGGGCTCGCTGAGCACGTTTCTCAACGCCTTTACCTATCCCGACAAGACCTGCTACCCCATCGCAAGCTGCAACCTGCGCGATTTTTACAACCTCACCGACGTTTACATTGACGCCGTCTTTCACCCGCGCATTACCGAAGACATTTTCAGGCAGGAAGGCTGGCACGTGGAGGCCGAAACCTCCGACGGCCCATGGTCGTACAAGGGCGTGGTCTACAATGAAATGAAGGGCGTCTATTCCTCGCCCGACTCCGTACTGGCAGAGCAGAGCCAGCAGGCGCTGTTTCCCGACACGTTGTACAGCCTTGATTCTGGCGGCAACCCCGCAAACATCCCCGACCTCACCTACGAGGCCTTTTACGACTTTCACAGCCGTTACTATCACCCGAGCAACGCCCGCTTTTTCTTTTGGGGCGACGACCCGGAGGACGAACGCCTGCGCCTGACCGCCGCCGCCCTTGAGGGCTATACGGCCCGGCCGGTCGATTCCGCAGTGCCCCTGCAGCCCCGGCTTGAGACCCCGCGCCAGATCGAGGTGCCCTACGCCGCCTCCAAGGGCGAAAAGCGCGCCCTGTTCACGGTCAACTGGCTGCTGGGCGAGCGCGGCGACGTGCATCAGGCCCTGCTGATGGAGATGCTCGAGCATATCCTTGAGGGCCTGCCCGGCTCCCCCCTGCGCAAGGCGCTCATCGCCTCGGGTCTCGGCGAGGACACCACCGGCTGCGGGCTCGAAACCGACCTGCGCCAGATGTACTACTCCACCGGTCTCAAGGGTGTGGCCCCGCGCGACGTGCAGCAGGCCGAACTGCTTATTTTTGACACGCTGGCCCAGCTGGCGGAGGAAGGCATCCCCCGCTCCGCCGTCGAAGCAGCCGTCAACAGCGTGGAATTCGCCTACCGCGAAAACAATTCAGGCCGCTTCCCCCGGGGGCTGGCCGCCATGGTGCAGTCGCTGACCACATGGCTGTATGACGGCGACCCGCTGGCTCCCCTGGCCTGGGAAGCGCCGCTCAACGCGCTCAAGGCCCGCATCGAAGCGGGCGAACCCGTGTTCGAGCAGGCCATCAAGGACTGGTTCCTCAACAACGAGCACAGGGCAACCGTCATCCTGATGCCCGACGCCAAGCTGGGACAGCTGCGCGACGAGGCGGAAAAAGCCCGCGTGGACGCGGTGCAGGCCGCCGCCGGTTCCGACCAACGCGCCCGCATGGTTGCCGAGACCGCCCGCCTGATGGAAGCCCAGGAGGCTCCCGACAGCCCTGAGGCGCTGGCGACCATTCCGGCCCTGGGGCTGGAAGACCTGCCGCGCGAAAACGCCATTATCCCTCGGGCCATGGCCGAGCTGCCCGAGACCTTTTTGACGCATGAGCTGCCCACGCAGGGCATTGCCTACACAACCCTGCTGCTGCCGCTCACCAACGTACCAGACAGGCTTGTGCCCCTCCTGCCGCTTTTTGCCCGCTCGCTCACCGAGACGGGCACCGCGCAGCGCGACTTTACCGAGTTGGGCGCGCTCATGGCCGCAAAAACCGGCGGGCTTGGCGCAGACCCCCTGCTGGGGCTTGTGCGGGGCAGCCGCAAAACCATTGGCTACCTCAGCGTGGCGGGCAAGGCCGTGTACGACAAGCTGCCCGACCTCTTTGCCCTGACCCGCGAAATCCTGCTGGAGCCCATCAAGGACGCGGACGTGCTGCGCGAGCGGCTGGGGCAGATGCTGCTTGAGGCCAAGGCCCGGCTGGAGCACGGCCTGCAGTCGGCAGGACATGCCGCCGTCAGCTCGCGCCTGCGGGCGCGCTTCAACGGAGCCAGCGCACTGAACGAGCGTACCTCCGGCCTGAGCTACCTTGAAAGCGTGCGCGGCCTGCTGCAACGCATGGATACGGACGCGCAGTCCGTCCTTGACGACCTGGAAGAGCTGCGCTCGCGCATCATCGCCCGCCCCGGCGCCATCTTTGACTGCACCGCCGAGACGCAAGGCCTGGCCCTGGTCGAGGCCGAGGCCCGTCAGCTGCTGCGCGCCCTTGCGCCAGCGCGAGCGGGGTCTGAATCAGGCTTTGGCAGCGCCCCGCTTGATCTGCCCATGGGCGAGGCCTTTATCGCTCCAGCCCAGATCAACTATGTGGGCAAGGCCGCCAACATATACGATCAGGGCTATGTGTACCACGGTTCGGCCAGCGTCATCCTGCGCTACCTGCGCATGGGCTACCTGTGGGAGCGCGTGCGCGTGCGCGGCGGGGCTTACGGGGCCTTTTGCAATCTTGACCGACTGGGCGGCACCCTGGTGTGCGCCTCGTACCGCGACCCCAATGTGGAGGACACGCTGGCGGCCTTTGACGGCATGGCCGAATACCTGCGAGGCTTCAGCCCCGACAAGGCCCAGCTTACCCAGGCCATTGTGGGAGCCGTTGGCGACATAGACAGTTATCTGCTGCCCGACGCCAAGGGCGCCCAGTCCCTATCGCGCTGGCTCACGGACGACAATGACGCCGCCCGCGCCCTCATGCGCGACGAGATACTCTCCACCACAGAAAAACACTTCCGCGAGTTTGCCGAGGTGCTGGCCGAGGCCGCGCGCACCGGGGCCACCTGCGTGCTGGGCGGCCCCAAGACCGAAGCCGCCGCCAAGGAGCACGGCTGGAGCAGCACCAAACTGGTGTAAACCCCATACACCTGCCTGACGGCAAAGGGGGAGATTTGCCCAAAATCTCCCCCTTTGCGCCTTAAGACCCCGGATGTTCGCCGCCGGAACAACTGATGCGTTGCGCATCCATATATAAGGATCAGCCGCATGCCAGACCAGCCCCGCCAGACCGCAACAGACAGAGAGCAGCAGAGCGCGGCGCGCGCAAGGCCCCCTGTTGCGGAACCATTGGGGGACCAGCCGGAAAAACAGCCGCAGACCAGGCCAGCAGAACCGGGGAAAAAACCGTCAAAAGCGTATACAGGGGCGCACCCGCTGGCCGGGCGGATTGCCGCGCCATCCTTTGTAATACCCGCAGGCGTGGGCGAAAACGCCCGTTTTTTGGCCGAGAGGGTAGACGAGGTGGGCCTGTGCCTGTTTGAAACCCAGGCCTGCCTGAATTACGGCCCCGCCGATCTGCCGCCCGACATGGCTGCCCTGCCCCTGCGCTGGCACGCCCACCTGCCGGTGGATCTGCCCTGGCCGACAAAAAACAGCGCCGTTCATCCCGCCCGCACGGCGGCACAGCTGGCTCTTGCGGTGCTGGACAAGGCCGCGTTTCTTCAGCCGAGCCGCGCAGTGCTGCACCCGCCGCAAGGCTCGCCGCAACGGCAACGCCGCCTGCTGGCCGGTTTTGCCCACCACTGGAAAAAACACAGTCATATCCCCTTGTTGCTCGAAAACGTGGAGCACAGCGACATCCACGGACTTGGGCAAGGTTTTTTGCAGGATTACGGCCTTGGCCTGTGTCTGGACGTAGGGCACCTACTGGGATATGATCAAAAAAAATTGTTATTTTCGTCTTTGCCAGAGCAGGCGGCACTGGTGCACTGGAGTGCGCCCGGCGACGGCGACCGGCATCTGCCGCTCACGGCGCTGACAGAGCCGCAACTGCAGATTGCAGCCGCCCTCATGGCGCGCTTTGCCTCCCATGCGGTGCATCTTGCGGAGATATTCAATTGGAAGGGGCTGGCTTCTTCGTTGCCGGTTTTGGACGCGCTTGCGCAACCACATCTTGCCCGATGAGCTAAAAGGAGAACCATGGCTGGTGCTACGGACCACATCGCCCTGCTGCAGAAATGGCGGGCAGGTCTTTGCAAGGATGACCGCTGGTGTATCCTCATCAATGCCGACCCCGACGCCCTGGCCTCGGCGCTGGCGCTCAAGCGAATTATGATTCACAAAGTCCACGGCGTGGACATCGCCCGCATCAACGAGGTCACACGGCCAGACAACCTGGCCATGATCCGCTACCTCAATATTCCCGTTATCGCGTGGCAGCCCGAAAACGCCGGGCAGTACACACGTTACGCCATGGTCGATTCGCAGCCGCACCACAACAAGGCCTTTCAGGGGCTGCACTTTGACTGCATAATAGACCACCACCCCCTGCCCCGCGCCGTGCCCAACGTTACAGCCTGCGCGCTGGCAGGCCCGGCGGCCTTTCGCGATATCCGCCCCGGCATGGGGGCCACCAGCACCATGATGACCCGCTACCTCAAGGTCCTGCGCATGCGGCCCGGCCCACGGCTGGCCACTGCCCTGCTCTACGGCATACGCACCGATACCGCCGCCTTTGAGCGCTCGGGCGGCGAGGACGACTTTCGGGCGTACCAGTGGCTCTCGCGCCATGCGGACAACAACCTGCTGCGGCGCATCTTGCGTAGCGAATACCTGCGCGAATGGCTGCCGCTGTTTTCACGCGCCTTTCGCTCTCTGGCCGATTGCCGTGGCGGCGGCGCGTTTGCTTCGCTCAACGAGGTCAACAGCGCCGATCTGCTGGTGGCCGTGGCCGACTTTTTTACGCGGGTGCACGGCCTGCGCTGGATAGCCGTAAGCGGCATTGTGGACAAAACCGTCATCGTGATCTTTCGGGGCGACGGCGGGCGCGACATTGGCCGTCTGGCGGACGCCTGCTTTTATGACGTGGGCGTGGCTGGCGGGCACCGCAACCTTGCGCGGGCGGAGTTTCCGCTTTCCGCAGTTCCCGAAGGGCTCAGGCCCGGCGAGTTTGTGCTTAAACGTCTGGAGACGCGAAAACTGCGGCCCAAGAAGGGCGGCGAAAACCCCACAGACCTGGCGGAACGGGGCGTGGCCTGAGCCAGCCCATAAAAAGCAGGCAACAATCCATTTTTCTATTGACAGACTTTTATCTGCCGCGTAGTTTTTAACCAGAAAATTTTAAGGGTATTTATATGCAGCGCATTTCTTCCAACCACACCTCCTCCTACGCCACCGGCATCTTTAGCTGGTATTTTTTTGCGTATTTTACCGGAGCCTGTGGTCGGGAGCTTTGCTGACGCAAAAAAGTTACAAAGTTCAACGGGCCGCAGGCAACAAGCCAGCGGCCCTTTTTTTGTATGGGCCGCCGGAAAAGATGCGGCAACCCCCGCCACACGCGGGTCACCTCAAAGCAGCAGACTGAAAGGAGCGAGCCCATGTACCTTGGTAAAAAAATTCGTCTTGAACGCATCATCAACCGCGCAAACGGCCGTACCATCATTGTTCCCATGGACCACGGCGTGACCATTGGCGCGGTCGAGGGGCTGGTGGACATGCGTGACACCGTCAACGACATGGCCACGGGCGGCGCGGACGCCGTGCTCATGCACAAGGGCCTGGTGCGTTGCGGCCACCGCAACGCGGGCAGCGACATTGGCCTTATCATCCATCTTTCCGCCTCCACGACCCTTTCGCCCCTCGGCAACACCAAAACCCTTGTGGGCACGGTTGAAGAAGCCATCAAGCACGGCGCGGACTGCGTCTCTGTGCACGTCAACCTGGGCGACCCCAATGAGCGGCTCATGCTGGCCGACCTGGGCCGCGTGGCCGAATCGTGCGACAACTGGGGCATTCCCCTGCTGGCCATGATGTACGCTCGCGGCCCGCAGGTTCAGAACGGATACGCCAAGGACGTGGTGGCGCACTGCGCTCGCGTGGGTGTGGAGCTGGGCGCGGACATCGTCAAGGTTCCCTACACCGGAGACGTGGACAGCTTCTCTGACGTGGTGGCCGCCTGTTGCGTGCCCGTGGTTATTGCTGGCGGCGAGCGCATGGATTCCACCCGCCAGATTCTCCAGATGGTCAAGGATTCGCTCGATGCGGGCGGCGCGGGCATTTCTGTGGGCCGCAACGTCTTCCAGCATCCCAACCGCGTGGCTCTGGTCAAGGCCCTGCGCGGCATCGTGCACGAAAACGCCTCCGTCGATCAGGCCATGGAAATCGTAGGAGAATAATCCGCATGTCCCGCATCTATTTCAACTGCGTTCCTTTTGACAAAGGCGACGTGACCCTGGCGCTGGAGTCTGGCGTGGACGGCGTTATTGTGCCCCGCGAACATGCGGAGCAGGTGGCCGGTCTTTCGCGCTGCCCTGTGTGGGCCGCCGAGGACACCACCACCATGGCCCTCAATGTAAAGGCCGACGAAGAAGCCGTGCTCGAACGGCTGCGCAGCGGCGAGCGCGTGGTGCTGGCTCGCGGCTGGGAGGTCATACCTGTAGAAAACCTTCTGGCCCAGAGCGACAGCGTTCTGGCTGAGGCCGCTACGCTGGACGAGGCCCGCCTTGCCGCAGGAATTTTGGAACGCGGCGTGGCGGGCATTGTTGTATCCAGAGAGGCGGTTGCCGACCTCAAAACCATAGTGGCCCAGTGCAAGCTGGCCCAAGGACGCGAAGAACTGCTGCCCGCCGTGGTGACCCGCGTGGAATCCGTGGGCCTCGGCCACCGCGTCTGCGCCGATACGCTCTCCATCCTGCACAAGGGGCAGGGCATGCTGGTGGGCAATTCCAGCGCCTTTACCTTTCTGGTGCACGCCGAAACAGAGCGCAACGAATACGTCGCCGCCCGCCCCTTCAGGGTCAACGCAGGGGCCGTGCACGCCTATGTGCGGCTTCCCGGCGACAAAACCACCTACCTTGGCGAATTCAAGGCCGGGCAGGAAGTGCTGATTGTGGACGCCAACGGCGAGACAAGCCTTGCCACCCTTGGCCGGGTAAAAATCGAAGTGCGCCCCATGCTGCTGGTTGAAGCCCAGGTTGCCACCGAAGACGGCGTCAAAACCGGCGCGGTGTTTTTGCAGAATGCCGAAACCATCCGCCTGACCACCCCCGACGGAGAACCGGTGAGCGTAGTGGGCCTGAAACCCGGCGACACCGTGCTGTGCCGGCTGGATGAAGCTGGCCGCCATTTTGGCATGCGCATAAGCGAAGACATCCGGGAGATCTAGCATGGACGACAGCAACAGCCACTGGCCCAAAGACCAGACGAACGCCCATGCCCCAAAGGCCTCTCCCGACGAGGCGGGCGCGCGCCTGGCCGCCATCCGGCACGAGATCGACGCGGTGGATCAAAACCTGCTGGAACTCTTTAACCAGCGTGCGGCCCTGAGCCTTGAGGTGGGCCGCATCAAGGCCGACGTACCGGGCATCATCTTTAAGCCCCTGCGCGAAAAAGAAGTGCTGGACAGTCTGGCCACGCGCAATCCCGGCCCCCTGCCCGAAGACCACCTGAGGGCCATCTGGCGCGAAATTTTTTCTTCCTCGCGCTCGCTGCAACGGCCCCAGAATGTGGCCTACCTCGGCCCGGAGGGCACTTTTTCCTATTTTGCAGGGGTGGAATACCTTGGGCACACGGCCAAGTTTCGCCCATGTAGCGACATAACCCAGGTTTTTCAAGAGGTTGCTTCAGGCCAGTGCGAGCTGGGCGTTGTACCGCTCGAAAACTCGCTGCAGGGAACCGTGGGCGTGAGCTTTGACCTGTTTTTGAAGTACGACGTACACATTCAGGCTGAACTTTTTTCGCGCATTTCGCACTGCCTTTTGAGCAACGCCCCTTCACTGGCGGCTGTGCGCACGGTGTATTCGCACCCCCAGCCGCTGGCCCAGTGCGGCGCGTGGCTGCGCGCCCATCTGCCCGGCGCGGGCCTCGTGCCGGTTGAGTCCACCGCGGCAGCCGCCCAGTACGCGGCTGGCAAGGAGGACGCCGCCGCCATCGGCCACGGCAAGCTGGCCGACCTCATGGGCATAGCCATTCTGGCCCGGCGCATCGAAGACGAGCCCGGCAACTGGACGCGCTTTGTCATTATCGGCCCCGGCGACGCCCGTTCGGGCAGCCGCACGGGCGGCCCCCAGCCCGGCCATACCGGCGCGGACAAAACCTCGCTGCTGTTCACCACTGCCGACAAGGCTGGCGCCCTCTCAAGCGTGCTTGACCTGCTGGCCGTCAACGGCATCAACATGCGCAAGCTGGAGTCGCGCCCCCTGCGCGGCCAGCGCTGGAAGTACGTTTTCTTTGCCGACGTGGAAAGCGATCTGGAAGATCCGCGCTACGCCCCGCTGCTGGAAAAGCTGCACGAAGTATGCACAAGCTTCCGTATTCTGGGCAGCTATCCCACAGGGCCGCAACTGGACCGTCTTGACCTCCACTCGGAAACACCGGAGCAACTAGCCTCATGAGCCAGAGCACCCTTGCCGTTTCGGCGGCTGAAGAACAGGCCACGGTGAGCGTCACCGCGCCAGCGTCCAAATCGGTCTCGCACCGCTATCTTATCGGCGCGGCCCTGGCGCAGGGCGTGTCCACAGTGCGTCATACCCTTGAAAGCCGCGACCTTGAGCGCACACGGGCCATTTTGTGCGGCGCGGGGGCCAGTATGGAAACCCTGCCCGAAAGCACGCAGGCCGCAGGCGCGTGGCGCGTGACCGGCATGGACGGCAAGCCGCGCGGCGGCACGGCCCAAAGCCCCCTGTCGTGCGACGTGGAAGAATCGGGCACTACCTGCCGACTGCTTACGGCAGTGCTGGCCGCAGGCGAAGGCGAGTTTCGCATCCACGGCGCGCCGCGCATGCACGAGCGGCCCATTGGCGAACTCACCGACGCGCTGAAAAATCTGGGGCTTACCGCCACGTTTGAGGCCAAACCAGACTGTCCGCCCATGGTGCTGCACGCCCACGGCCTCAACCCGTCCCTGTGCGGGGGCGAGGTGGAGCTGGGCATGGACATCTCAAGCCAGTATTTTTCTGGCCTGCTGCTGGCAGCGCCCATGGGGCCCGCGCCCCTGTCTGTGACGCTCGGCGGACAAAAAGCGGTTTCGTGGCCCTATGTGGGGCTTACCCTGCAATGCCTGACCGACTACGGCATCCGCTTTGAGGTGCAAACCCGTCAGCAGGCAGGTGCTGCGTGGGAGCTATTGCCCCCCGGCGCGTGGCGCGAGCTCAAGGCCGCCCTGCCCGGCTGCCTGCGCGTTACTGTACACCCCGGCGCGTATCAGGCAGGCGATTACACGGTTGAAGGAGACTGGTCCGGCGCATCATACCTGCTGGCTGCCGGTGCTCTGGGCCTGCGCCCTGTGCGTGTTGAGGGCCTGCGCACCGATTCGCTGCAGGGCGACCGGGCCATGCTGGAAATTTTGCAGCGCATGGGCGCGCGCATGCGGCTGACGCCCGACTCTGTCACCGTATACCCCTCAGCCCTGCACGGGGTGGAGCTGGACATGGGCGACTGCCCTGACCTTGTGCCCACAGTGGCCGTGCTGGCGGCCTGCGCGCAGGGCTCCACGCGCATCAGCAATGTGGCCCACCTGCGTTTTAAGGAATCAGACCGCATCAGCGCTCCGGCTCAGGAGCTGGCCAAGGCGGGCGTGGGGATCGACCAGCTCACCGACGGCATGCTTGTTCACGGTCTGGCCGGGCGCGGCAACGGCAAGCCCGCCTTTCCCCGCCTGCCGCAGGGGGTTGCCCTTTCGGCCCACAACGACCACCGCATCGCCATGTCGCTGGCCCTGCTTGGCCTGCGCCAGCCAGAGGTAAAAATTCGCGATCTGCTGGACGACCCCATGGTCGTGCGCAAGTCGTTTCCGCAATTCTGGAATATCTGGGAGCATCTGGCATGAACGGCAATAAACAAAGGGGCGGCAGCCCCGCCGACCAAACCGGCGGCGAGACCGTTGCGGAGGATGGATTTGACGGATTTACCGGCTTTTGCCCACGTAACCCCGTAAAAACTGTCATTGTCGGCTCCACGGGGCGCATGGGCGCGATGCTGCTTGGCCGAGCGCGCGAGGCGGGTCTCAGGGTGGAGGGCATTGACGTGCCCCTGACCGATCAGGTGCTGGCCGCAGGCTGCGCCGGGGTCGATCTGGCCGTCATCTGCGTGCCCGCAGCCGTATTCAGCGAGGTTATCACCGCCGTCTGCCCGCACCTGCCGCCCACGGCGGTGCTCGCGGACATCACCTCGGTTAAGGAAATTCCGCTGCGGCAGATGGAAAAAACCTGGGCTGGCCCCGTGGTGGGCACGCACCCCCTGTTTGGCCCCCAGCCGGACCCGGATGCAGATCAGCCTGTGGCCATTGTGCCAGGGGCCAATGCGGCGCAAGAGCAAGTAGAGCTGGCGGCGGGCTTTTTCACCGCCCTGGGCTGCCGGGTGTTTTGCTCCTCTGCCGAAAAGCACGACAAGGCCATGGCCCGCATCCAGAACATGAATTTTATCACCAGCGTCGCCTACTTTGCCCTGCTGTCGGGGCAGGATGACCTGCTGCCTTTTTTGACGCCCTCGTTTCGCCGCCGCCAGAATGCGGCCCGCAAGATGCTGACTGAAGACGCGCACATGTTTGCGGGGCTGTTTGAGGCCAACCCCTACAGCTACGAAGCCGTGCGCCAGTACAGGCAGATGCTCAACCTTGCCGCAGCCGGCGATATCGACCTGCTCTGCCAGCGCGCCCGCTGGTGGTGGCAGGACGACCCGGCGGAGAAAAACTAGGCCCCAGCTGCGGATTTGCCCCCAGCCGAGCGCCCCGGCGCTTCTTGCCATAACCTGTTCTGCTTTTTACGCGTTGCCGCTGACGCGTCCGCAGCATGCCCGCCAGTAACCTGACGGGCATATTTTTTGCTAATACCCCGCCAAGGCGCTTAGCAGCGCCAATCAAGCAACGGCGGTGACAGCATGTTCGGTGCGCAGCAAGATCCAAGCAGAACGGAAAAAGCGACTCCCAAACGCGTAAGCAAACAGCGCGATGAGGGCAACGTACCCAAATCGCCTGAGCTCGGCAAAGCCGTCAGCCTGCTGGGCGGCGTCGCCATCATGTATGCCTGGATCGGCCCCATGACCGACGACATCAAACGCCTGTTCCGGCATTTTCTCGCGCATGCCTGGGAATTTGATCCCAACCCGGAGAACGTCTACAGCCTCAGCATCGACCTCACCATTGAAATCTGCCGCATGATCATGCCCATCTTGCTGACGCTGGCTTTTCTGGCCTTTACGGCCCAGCGCCTGCAGGTCGGCAAACTCTGGTCAACCAAGATTCTGCACCCCAAATTTGAGCGTTTCAACCTCGTGCAGGGGCTCAAGCAGATGCTGCTCTCGCCCCAGACCGCCCTGCGCACCATCAAAAGCCTGCTTTTTTCGCTTGTCCTGGGGATCATCCCCGGCTGGGTCATCTATAAGGAATACCAAAACTTTTTGCCCATGTACTATGCCAGCACCGAGGGCGTGGCCACGTACATGCTGCACATGGCCTTCAAGCTGGTCTGCTATGCGCTCATGCCCATCATGGCCATTGCCGTTTTTGACGTCTGGCAGTCGCGCTTTGCCTACAACGAAGGCATGAAGATGACCAAGTCGGAAGTAAAGGACGAACAGAAGCAGGTCGACGGCGACCCTGTGGTCAAGGGGGCAACAGCGCAAAAAGATGATGGAAGTCATGAGCAGGCGCATGTTGGCCGACGTACCCAAGGCCGACGTGGTGGTTACCAACCCTACCCACATCGCCGTGGCGCTCAGCTACAATTCGTCCGAGGCCCCAGCGCCGATAGTCCTGGCCAAGGGTGCGGACCATATGGCCGAAAAAATCAAGGAAGTCGCCCGCGAGCACCGTGTGCCCATCCGCGAAAACGTGCCTCTGGCACGGGCTTTGTATAAGTCCACAGAAGTGGGCGACATGATTCCTGAGGAGCTATACAAAGCAGTGGCCGCAGTGCTGGCCAGCATCTGGAAGCTCAAGCCCAAGGTGGGAAGGCCCTAGAGGGGCAATGATTTTTGCCAGACAGGCCCCAGTTTTTTGGTCTGAACCCGCATCAGGGAACCAAAGCAGAGAGGTGTCATAAAAATGGCTGCCGCAGTACTTCCACAATTTGATTACAGCCGCTTTTCCAAAAACGGCGAAATATTCCTCGCAGGCGGCGTGGTCATTATCCTGCTCGTCATGCTGGTTCCGTTGCCCACGTTTTTTCTCGACATCATGCTCTGCGTGAGTATTTCCATATCGTTGCTGGTGCTCATAACAACCATGTTCATGACCACTCCGCTTGAGTTCACCATCTTTCCTTCGCTGCTGCTGATCACAACGCTGCTGCGGCTGGCGCTCAACGTGGCCTCCACCCGCCTTATCCTGCTCAACGGCAACATGGGAGCCAACGCCGCAGGCGAGGTCATCCGCGCGTTCGGCCAGTTTGTGGTGGGCGGCAGCTATGTGGTGGGCGCGGTCATCTTTATGATCCTGTTCATCCTCAACAAGGTCGTCATCACGGCCGGTACCTCGCGTATTGCTGAAGTGGCCGCCCGTTTTACCCTTGACGCCATGCCCGGCAAACAGATGGCCATTGAAGCCGACCTCAACGCGGGCATCATCGACGAGGAACAGGCCAACGCCCGCCGCGCGGGTCTGCGCAAAGAGGCGGACTTTTACGGCGCCATGGACGGTGCGTGCAAGTTCGTTTCGGGCGATGTGAACGCGGGCATGTTCATTACCCTGGTCAATATCGTGGGCGGCATCATCATCGGCATGGCCCAAAAGGACATGGACTGGAACACGGCCCTCACCACGTACTCTCTGCTGACCATCGGCGACGGGCTGGTTTCCACCATCCCTTCGATCATTGTTTCCACCGGCACGGGCCTGCTTGTTTCACGCGCCGCGTCCGAAGCCAAGATGGGCGAGGAATTTCTGGCCCAGCTTACCTTCAACAGCCGGGCGCTCAAGATGGTCTCGGCCGTGCTGCTGCTGTTTGCCCTTGTTCCCGGTCTGCCGACCATACCATTTCTGATCATCTCGGCTCTGATTTTTACCGTGAGCCGACTCACCGAAAACAAGGATCAGGAAGCCGCCAACAAGGCCAAGGCCGAAGAAAAGAAAAAGAAAAACAGCGGCTCGGGCACCGCCGACACCCCCGAAGAAGTCCAGGCGCTCCTGCCCCTCGATACGCTGGAGCTTGAGGTTGGTTACGGGCTCATCCCCCTGGTGGACGAGGAGCAGAGCGGCAACCTGCTGGCCCGCATCCGCTCCATACGCCGCCAGTTTGCGCTGGACATGGGCGTGGTCATCCCCTCGCTGCACCTGCGCGATAACCTGCAGCTCAAGCCGGGCCAGTATTCCCTGCTGATCAAGGGCAATCAGGTGGCCTCCGCAGAAATTCTGGTGGACCACTTTCTGGCCATGGACCCCGGCAACGTGACCACCTAGATTAGCGGCATCGAAACGCGCGAACCGGCCTTTAACCTGCCCGCGCTGTGGATTCCCGACAGCCAGCGCGAGGAGGCCATGCTCGCCGGTTATACCGTGGTCGACCCGGCAACGGTCATCGCCACGCATTTGACGGAAGTGTTCAAGCGTCATCTGGCCGACTTTCTCGACCGGCAGGCGGTGCAGGGCCTGCTGGACACCGTGGCCAAACATTCGCCCAAAGCGGTGGAAGACCTGGTCCCCGGCGTGCTGCCTCTGGGCGTGGTGCAAAAAGTGCTGCAGCTGCTGGTGCGCGAGAACGTAAGCGTGCGCGACATGCTGACCATTGTAGAGACCCTGGGCGACTTTGGCGGCGGCGTCAAAAATCCCGAGACGCTGGGCGAATACGTGCGCGAAAAACTCTCGCGGGCCATTGTGCGCCCCTATCTGGACAGTCAGGGTACGCTTTCCGTGCTTACCCTCGCGCCCAATGCCGAGCGGCTGGTGCAGGAGGGCATACGCCATGCGGACAACGGCGTGGTCTTTCTCTCCATGAACCCGGCCGTGGCCCAGCGCCTGGTCAACAACATCAGCGCAGCCGTGGATAACGCCGTCATATCCGACGCCCAGCCAGTGCTGCTGGTAACGCCACTGATCAGGCCGCATCTGGCGCAGATCATCACGCGATTTTTGCCTACGGTTCCGGTTATTTCACAGGCAGAAATTCCGCCCGACATCCGGCTGCAGTCGGTGGGCACGGTCAGCGCCGAGTAATACACCCGCCATATATGCGCACGGCGCCGCAGCACCTTGTTTGGGTCTGCGGCGCCGTACTGTTTGCATGCCCGGCGATGTCGGGGCAAATTGCCTTTTGGCGTCCCAGCGGCTATTGTTGGTATGGGAAAAATTCCCTGTGGTTTTTTTGTCCTTGTGGGCAATAATGCCCCAGTTGTTGGCCCCAAATTTGCAAACACCAGAATGTCGTCAAACAAACGGCGCACGCAAGCCGTTTGGCGATACAGAACCGTCAGGCAAAGGAATGGGCCATGCAGGTAAAGACGTTCACAGGGGCCACATCACAGGAAATTCTGGCCAGAATCAAGGTCGAGATGGGGCCTGACGCCGTTATCCTGGGCAACCGCACCTACCGCAAAAACGGTGCCGTCTGCCATGAAATAACTGCCGGCATCGAGCGCCCCAAGGCCGATGCCGCCCAGCCAGCAGGAGCGCCCGCAGGCTGGGGCGAATGGCACAGGGACTGGATGCAGCTCAAGGATCAGATATTCGCCTTGATGAAGCCTGCCATCCAGCTTGAGCGCCTCACGCCCCGGCAGCGCGTAGCTCTGGAATATCTGCAGCGCGAAGGGGTCTCTGACTCCGTGGCCGTCGACCTTTACAAACGGCTGCTGGCCGAACCGGGCGCATCGGTGCTTGAGTGTCTGTGCGACATGGTTCCGGTCAAGGCCTGGGGGGCGGAGCACTGGCGGCAGCGCATCCACCTGATGGCCGGGCCTTTTGGCCTTGGCAAAACTACCACGGCCCTGCGTTTTGCCCTGCACCTGCGCAGACACGACCCGGAAGCGCGCATTGCCTTTATCAACGCCGACTGCCTGCGCGGCAACGGCAGGCTTATATTGCGCCACTGGGCGGAGCTTTCAAATTTTGCGTACATGGAAGCGCCCGACAAGGCCTCCATGGAGCACGCGCTTGCCGCCGCGCGCGAGGCAAGCGCTGTTTTTATTGATGTTCCCGGCCTTGACCGCAACGGCAACCTTGCCAGATGGAAGGCCGACCTGGGACTGGACACGGTGGAGTCGGCCACGCATCTGACCCTCTCGCCATTTTTTGACGCGCTGCAGACCCAGGCTTTTTTGCAGCGCTACAAGTTTGACGGGCCGGGTTCCATTGTATGGACCAAGCTGGACGAAGCCGTCAGCTTTGGCAATATAGTGAATGTGGCCTGTGCGGCGGGCCTGCCGGTTTCAGCCCTGTCTTTCGGCGCTGAACTCAAGGAAAGCCTCGCCCCGGCCACCGAGCCGCTGGTCTGGCGTCTTATTTTTAAAAGGCAACTTCCTGGTCAGGCCGCCTAGCGCGGCCCGGGCCTTAACATGTGGAGCAGACAGATGAGCGGCACTTTCCCTCTGGTATTTTCCGTCACTTCAGGCAAGGGCGGCGTAGGCAAGACCAATATTTCGGTCAATCTTGCCATCTGTCTGGCGCAGCTGGGCAAGCAGGTGGTGCTTCTTGACGCCGACCTCGGCCTGGCCAATGTGGACGTGGTGCTTGGGCTGACACCGCAAAAAAACATCTTTCACCTGTTTCACGAAGGGGCCACCCTTTCGGACATTCTTTTTCCCACGCCGTATGGCTTTTCCATTCTGCCGGCTTCGTCGGGCATGAGCGAAATGCTCACCCTCTCCACCGGGCAGAAGCTCGAACTGCTTGAAGCCGTGGACGAAATGGAAGACGGGCTCGACTTTCTTATTGTGGATACGGGCGCGGGCATCAGCGACAACGTGCTCTACTTCAACATGGCGGCGCAGGAACGTCTGGTGGTGCTCACCCCTGAGCCCACATCGCTTACCGACGCCTACGCGCTCATCAAGGTACTCAAAAACAACCATGGCGTGGAGCGGTTCAAGGTCTGCGTCAACATGGCCCCTGACATCAAAACCGCCAAGGACATGTTTGTACGGCTGCATCAGGCCTGCGACCATTTTTTGAGCGGTGTTTCGCTGGAGCTTGTGGGCGTGATCCCGCGTGATACGGGCGTACGCAAGGCCGTGGTGCAGCAGCTGCCCTTCTGCATCAGCGATCCGCAAAGCCCGGCGGCAAAGGCCACCATGGCGCTGGCCAAGAACATCAACGCCTGGGAAGCCCCCGAAAACCTTGACGGCAATATCAAATTTTTCTGGAAAAAGCTGCTCTTCCGCTAGTTCCGGGCAGACAGGCTTTTTCCCCGGCAGAAGCAACGCACAGCAACCTCAACGTGTGACAACGCGGCGCAACCGGCCTTGGCGGGCAGGTGGAGCGCAGCACAACCGGCATGCAAATGCCACGGGGTAGAAGAGGCAGATCCAAAGGAAACCATCATGAAGACCGGCACAGCGCAAGCGCAATCTCCCTGCCCCTGGGAAGCGCTCGAAACCGGGGCAACCCCTTGGGAGAGCTTTTCGCCTGCAGAGCAGGAATCTGTGGTGCGGCACTATGCGCCCAAGATCCGCTTTCTTGCGTTACGGCTCAAGGCCAAACTGCCGCGCAGCGTCGAGCTTGGCGAACTGATCAGCTCCGGCACGCTCGGGCTCATGGAGGCCCTTGGCAAATTCAGGCCGCAGCTGGGTATACGCTTTGAAACCTACGCCGAAAGCCGTATCAAGGGAGCAATGCTTGACGAGTTGCGCCGTCTCGACTGGTTTCCACGTTCGTTGCGCCAGCGGGTGCGCGTGCTTGACGAGGCCATGCGCAAGGTTGAGCACGAGCATGGCCGCCAGGCCACCGAAGACGAACTGCAAAAGATCACCGGCCTCGACATGCGCGACGTGCGTCAGGGGCTTGAAGCCCTGCAAAACCAGCTCTGGATTTCGCTCGACGCCATTCAGGACACGCTGTCGGGCGAGGGGCCGGAGGGCGGCGGGGAGCCCTACCGCAACACGGCGCTGCAAGAGCTTGTGGAGCGCGTGGCGCCACTGATAGACCGCTTGACGCCAAGGGAAAAGTTGGTACTGTCGCTGTATTACACAGATGAGCTTAATATGCGCGAAACTGCCGAAGTTATGGGCATTACCGAAGGACGTGTTTCGCAATTGCATTCACAGGCCCTGAACCGCCTTCGCAAAGAGTTTCATAATCTCTACGGCGAAGGCTCTGAAATATAGGCTTACAACAGACAGTGGCGTACGGCTGCAACGTCTGTTGCAAACCGATATTGACGACGCTTCAAGGAGTTTTTCTCATGCCTTACAATCCCAACATGCGTGTTCTTGTGGTTGACGACTTCTCCACCATGCGTCGCATTGTACGCAACATCCTGCGTCAGCTCGGTTTTCAGAACGTGGTGGAAGCAGACGACGGCACCTCGGCATGGGATGTCCTGAACCGCGAAAAAATCGACTTTATCGTTTCTGACTGGAACATGCCGCAGATGACCGGCATCGACCTGCTGCGCAAGGTGCGCGCAAGCGAGCAGTTTGCCAACATCCCCTTTTTGATGGTCACGGCCGAGGCCCAGCAGGAAAATATCATCGAAGCTGTGCAGGCAAGGGTTTCCAATTACATTGTCAAACCCTTCACTGCAGACACCATGAAGCAGAAGATCGACAAAATTTTTCCCTAGGTATTGCACCAGCGGTTCCCTGGCTTTGACGGCCCGCACCTGGCCGGGGTTGGCGCAACGCAGCGCTACCTGATCGGGGGCGGGTCTTTTGCAGGCCCGTATTTGACTTTATGGCCCGTTGCGCCCTGCACGTCACCGCATGGCGGGGAGAGGGCACAGCAGGCGGCGCACGGCGCAAGCTACCGCCTGCAGCACTGCGCCATGCTGGCGCGTGCGGTTGACAGCAACATAAGCGCCAGTGACCAGGTATTTTGGGCGTGGCCGTCAGGAGTGACGCGTGGCTGAAAAACAAGAGACCAAAGAAGCCCCCGCCAAGGACGAACTGCAGGTTGCAGTGAGCCCCGATACAAGCCTGCGCAAAGTTGAGCTTGATCTGGACGACGCTCCTTTTTTGCAGGAGCAGGAGTCTCCCCCTCCGGCCAAAACCGGCAGTGCTCCCCTGCAGGTGCCTGCCGAAGCCCCCGCGCCCAACAAAAAGAAAAAATTGCTGCTCATTGCGGGCGCGGCTGCCCTGCTTGTGCTGCTGGTGGCGGCCGTGGCCGTATGGTGGTTTGTCTTGCGCACGCCGCCGCCCCCGCCGCCGGAACCCGTGAAGCCGGAGGTGATCGTGGTGCCCTCGGCCAAGTCGCCCACCGCCAAGCCCGACAGCGTCAAGGAACTGGCGCCCTTTGTCATACCCAGACAAACAGCCAAAGGCGCGCGCTTTTTGATCTGCAAGTTTTCTACAGTCAGCCAGAGCCCCCGGGTGGGCATGGAAATAGACCAAAAACTCATCCCCCTGCGCGATGCCCTGTACTATTACCTGAGCAGCAAATCCGACGCATTTTTGCTTGACCCTGCCAGCGTCCCCACTATCAAAAAAGACCTCGGCGGGGTGCTCAATGACTATCTTACCCAGGGCCGCATTGATGACATTTTGTTTGAAAGCTATTTAAATGAATAGGGTACATTAGCTAGCCGTTGCTCACGTGCATTGGCGGCCCGGCATCCGCCGCAGCCGCACCGCAGCCGCCACAGCCCGCGAGGCGTATCGACCCCACAGTACGCAAAGGGCGTTTGCAGGCGAGGCAGCACCGCGCATCCGGCAGCAGGAGGCAGCCATGAGCGTTGACGCCACAATGGCCGTGCTGTATGCCCAGACTAACCTGGCAACCTCTGTAAGCAATGCCGCCGCCGTTGCCCCGCAGGCATCGACGGCCATGTCGCGCGTTCTTGCCGCCGCCATGGCAAAGCAGGAGCAACAGCAGGTTGCCCAGACCGACTCAAGCCACCAGGCCGCACTCTCGCCGGATGCGGAAAAACGCGGCGCGCCCCAGTTTGGCAACCGCAGAAAACGAAGACCACCTCCGCCGGAGCCGGAACCTGCAACCGGCGAGATGACATCTCCTCTGGTGGGCAACCTTTTGAACATAAAAGTATGAACGACACCCTGCTGTTTGCGCTGGTTGCGCTTTTTTCTCTCTTTGAGCTGGCCATTCTGGGCGGCGTGCTTGTTTTTTATCTACGTTTGCGGCGCTCCGAAGCCCTGCTCAACGCCCTGCAGGGCAATCAGGAAAGCCTGCTCGCACGCATAGAGATGAACGCACGGCTCGAAAAGGAAATTGTGGCCACATTTGCCCAACGACAGGCTGAATTGCGAAATCTGGATGAAAAGCTGGAAGAACGCACGCATGAACTGCGCCGCTTGCTGGAACAGGCCGAGGGTATCAGCCGATCGCCTCAGTTTTTGCGCGAACTGATCCTGAACGGACGCCGCAAAGGGCTCAACAGCCGTCAGATTGCTAAAAACTCTGGGCTTAGCGTGGATGAGGTTGATCTGATTCTGGCTCAGGAGGTGCAGTAAAAGCGCAGACCTGCCCACAAGCGGGCTCATTGCCTCAAGCGCAGTCAACTAAAGGTGTCGGCCTTCTTGCCCTAAAAGCCCAGCTTGAACTGCATGCCCATACCGAGGGCGGAGTCCGGCTGCTTGTTGGCCGCAGCCCGCTCGCGCTGTTCATCCTTAAGAATCAGCTCCGGCCCTACGCTGACGTTCAGGTCATCCCCGGCATCCACATCGGCATACGCCCGCACCACATGGCGGCTTTGCATGGGCACGTTTTCGTCAGCGGCTTCCGGCTCTAGCTGGCTTTTTTTGCGCCAGCCGGATTCCTCCTGCCCCACACTCAGCGCCAGCCCGTTTTTACGTTCGTTTTTGGAGTTTGCGCTTTTCAGGGCCGAGTTGATCCCCGAGGCGGTGTTGATCGAATTATCCTTGGCAGCCTCGTCGCCCACCGCTCGTTTTTGCAGATCAGAAGTGCTTACGCCTTCGCGCAAGGCCTCCCGGCTTTGCGAGGCGCTGCCAAAGGCCCATGCCGGAGCGTGGATGCCCTTGGAACTTTTTCCCTTACCTTTTGCATCCTTACGCTTTGCCTTGACGGCAACCTTTTTATCCAGCTGGTGTTTTTGGGCGGACGCGCCAGCCATGTCGGCGCTCTTTGCGGCTGGGTGGTCGGTTTCTTGGGCGGACACGTCCAGAGGCGCGCATAACACCTGCTGCGCGACAAAGAGAATAAGAAAAAATACGGGCAATTTTTTGTCCATGTTTTTCCCTTTACGACAGGCAAGGCATGTATGTAAAGCCTGTCATTTTTCCCCTGGCCGAGGTCTGTCTTAGGGCGCGGTAAATGCAAAAGCGGGAAAGACGCCTTGCGACGCCTTTCCCGCTGATAAACTGTCTGCGGCAAAGGGCATTGCCGCTGGCAGCCTGTTATTCTGTTTTGCCCGCAGGCGCGTCCATGCCCATGCTTGTCTGTTCCTGCAGCAGCTTTTCAGTGTTTACAACCGGAAAACTTGGGCTTGTGCCCGCATCCTGCCAGCCGCCGCCAAGGGCCATGCACACGCTGACCACGCTGTCGAGCCGGTCGCGCAGGGCTGTAGCCAGTTGCAGCTCGGCTGCAAACAGCTGACGCTCAGCATCCAGCACCGTCAGGTAGTCGGTATAGCCGTTGTCGTACTGCAGGCGGGCAATTTGCACAGCGCGCCGCAGGCTTTCAACCTGCACCTGCATGCTGCGCACGATGTGGTCCGCCTCGCGCTGCGAGGTAAGCGACGTACGAATATCCTCAAAGGCCGACTGCACGGTCTTGCGGTACACGGCAATTGCGGCCTTTTTCTGGGCCTCGGCATCTTTGAGGTTATACCAGTTGCGGCCAAAATCCACCACCGGAACCGTACCCGTCACACCGTAGCTCCACGCTCCAGCCGGTCCGGTAAAGAGGTTGCCCACCGAGGCGCTCAAGGTTCCCAGCATGCCCGTGAGGGATATGGACGGGAAGAACTGCGCACGGGCAACGCCTATGTTGGCGTTGTAAGCCATGATGGAGAACTCTGCGGCGCGGATGTCGGGCCTGCGTTCCAGCAGGTCTGAGGGCAGACCGGCGGGCAGCACCGGCGGCGCGGGCAGCATGTTGATGCCCTGCCCACGCTTCATGGCGCGGTCCATGATGTCGCGGGGCGAGCGCCCGAGCAGCACGGCCAGACCGGCCTCGGCCTTGTCCACAGCCACGGTGTTCGTATGCACCTGGGCACGGGCGGTTTCCACCTCGGCACGGGCCCGCTGCCAGTCAAGCTCTGTAATGTCGCCCTGCTTGTAGCGGGCGGTATAAATCCGGAAGGAGTCCTCGCGTGACTTCAGTGTGCGGCGCGAGGTTTCAAGCTGCATGTCCTGCGCAAGCAGGGCAAAGTAGCCCTGGGCCGTCTGCCCCGCCACCGAAAGCCTCAGGGCTTCGTGGCCGATAACCGTGCTCATGAGCACATCGCTGAGCATGGTGTACTGGTTGCGCACCTTGCCCCAGAAATCCAATTCCCACGACGCGCTGAGCGCGCCCTGATAGGAGGTATTGGAACGCGCAAGTTTGCTCTGGTCAAAGGGTACTGTGTTGGCGGTTTTTTCCGACAGGCCCTGAGCCGTAGCCGAGCCAGTGCCCGTAACCGCAGGCGCAAGCGCGGCCGTGCCGACGCCCACCTGCGCGGCGGCCGATTCTATCTTGGCCATGGACTGCGCCAGATCCTGATTATTCTTCAGGGCTTCTTCAACCAGCTCGGTCAAAACAGGGTCGTTGAACCTGTTCCACCAGTCAGTATGGAGAGGGGCCGAGCCCATGTCCACAGACCGCCACTGCTTGGGCATTTCCTGATCTGGCCTGTCGTAATGCGGGGCAAGAGAGCATGCCGAAAGCAGCACTGTCAGGGCCAGCACCAGGGCTGGTGTTTTAAGCGTTATACCTGCCGCCTTGCGGAACACGCTCATATGTCGTCCTCCTGGTCTTCCGCAAGGTGGTCCTTGCCCAGATTGGGGTCGGTTTTTCCCTGCAGTTTCAGTGAGAGTTGCATGATGGCCTTAAAGAAGAACGGCACAAACAGCGTGGCTATGCACGTTGCCGCCAGCATGCCGCCAATAACCGCCGTGCCGATGGCGTGACGGCTGTTGGCGCCAGCTCCCGTACTGATGGCCAGCGGTACGCAGCCGAGAATAAAGGCGAGCGAGGTCATCACGATGGGCCGGAAACGTAGCTTTGAAGCATGGATGGCCGCCGCATCCAGGCTGCGCCCGCCGCGCCAGGCCTCTACAGCGAATTCCACGATAAGAATGGCGTTTTTGGCTGCCAGGCCAACCAGCGTAACCAGCGCCACCTGAAAGTAGATGTCGTTGGAAAGCCCGCGGCCCCAGGTTGCCACCAGTGCGCCAAACACGCCGAAGGGCACGGCCGTGAGCACCGAGAGCGGCAACGACCACGACTCATACTGCGCGGCAAGAATCAGGAAGACCATAATCAGCGCCAGCACAAAAATGACGGTGGTGTCGGAGCTGGCCAGTTTTTCCTGCAGGGCCGACCCCACCCAGCCAAGCTGGTAGTCGGCGGACAGCACCACGGACGCGGCCTTTTCCATTTCCTGGAGCGCCTGACCGGAGGAATACCCCAGTGTGGGCGATCCCATGATGTGCGCAGCGGGGAACACGTTATAGCGCTCCACCACCTGCGGGGCGGTACGGCGTTCAAGGCTCATTACCGCTGTCAGCGGAATCATCTCGCCAGCGCGGTTGGCCACGAATATGTCGTTCAGGCTGTCAGGCAGCACGCGGTTCTCCGCATCGGCCTGCATACGCACCTGGAAGGTACGGCCCATCAGGTTGAAGTCGTTGACGTACGAGCTGCCGAAGGTAGCGCTCATGGCCGCATACACATCGGCAATGCTGATGCCCATGTCCTTGCAGCGCTCGCGGTCAAGGTTGGCGTAAAGCTGGGGCGAACCGGTGGAGAAAAGGTTGCGTACCATGCCGATGGAGGGGTACTTGGGCGAACCGTCGGCGTTTTTGGAGGTAACCTCGGCCACCAGTTTGTTGGCCGCATCTTCCATATCCTTGAGGCTGCCGCTGCCGCGCATCTGCACGTAACCTTCAAAGCCGCCCGTGGTGCTCATGCCGCTGATGGGCGGCGGCGAGAAGCCCAGAATAAAGGCCTCAGGCTGCATGACGGTAACCGCGCCCACCGTGTTTACAATGGCGTCGGCCGAGTCCTTGGGGTCCTTGCGTTCGTCCCAGGGTTTGAGCAGCGCAAAGAACGTACCGTAGTTGCTCTTGGCCGCCATGGATGTGATGTCCAGACCGGAGAGCGTGCCCACGCTCAAGACCGCAGGGTTTTTGAGCATGAAGTCGTTGAGCACCTTGTTTACCGCAGTGGTGCGGGGCTGGGCCGCGCCGTCGTCAAGAATGGCCATGCCCAGCAGGTAGCCCTGATCTTCGTTGGGCACAAGCCCACCTGGCACAATGCGGAACAGCCATACAATGCACAGAAACATGAGCGCGCAGAGCGCCAGCGCCCGCACGCCAGAGGCTTTGACAAAACGCACGGCGTTCACATAGCGGCGGGTGATGCGGCCAAACTCATAGTTGAACCACACAAAGCCCTTGGCCGGCGTATGATCATGAGCATGCGGCTTGAGCAGCAGGGCGCATAGGGCCGGGGTGAGCGTCAGCGCCACAATACCCGAAAGTACAACCGACACCGAGATCGTTATGGCAAACTGCTTGTACATCTGCCCGGCAAGGCCGCCCATGAACGAAACAGGGATAAACACGGCGCACAGCACCAGCACAATGGCGACAACCGGGGCCGTAACTTCGTTCATGGCCTTGGCTGTCGCCTCTCTGGGCGGCAGATGCTCCGTACTCATGATACGTTCGACGTTTTCAAGCACAACGATGGCGTCGTCCACCACGATGCCGATGGCCAGCACCAGGGCGAACAGCGTAAGCGTGTTGATGGTGTAACCAAAGGCAAACAGACCGGCAAACGTACCGATAATGGACACGGGCACGGCAATGCAGGGAATGAGCGTTGCACGCCAGTTTTGCAAAAATACATACACGACGATGAACACCAGGATCATGGCTTCGACCAGGGTGCTCACCACTTCTTTGATGGACTCCATAACAAAGTCGTTGGTGTCCACCAGCAGGGTGTAGGCCAGACCGTCGGGCATGCGCTTGGAGATTTCTTCCAGCTTTGCCTTGACGAGGTCGCCCGTGGATATGGCGTTGGCGCCCGGCAGCAGATACACGGCGCCCATGCGGGCCACCATGCCGTTGTATCGGGAAAGAACGCTGTAGTCCTTGCCGCCCAGTTCTATGCGCGCCACGTCCTTGAGACGCAGCATGGCGCTGTCCTGTCCGGTGCGGATGATGATTTCGCCAAATTCCTCGGGCGTTACAAGGCGACCCTGAGTGTCGATCTGCCAGGTGAGCTCGGTGGAATCGGCCGTGGGCATGTCGCCCAGGCGGCCGGGCGCGTACTGCGAGTTTTGCTCCTGAATGGCCGCGCTCACCTGTTTGGCGGAGAGGCCGTACTTGGCCAGCTTGTCTGGCTGCAGCCAGATGCGCATGGAGTAGTCCATGCTGCCAAACAGCGAGCAGTCGCCGACGCCAGCCACGCGCTTGAGTTCGTCAACAACATTGACCTGAGCCCAGTTGTGGATGAACACGCCGTCGTACTGGCCGTTTGGCGAGTAAAAGCAGAACACCTGCAGCATGGCTGGCGAACGCTTGACGACCGTAACGCCCTGCCGGCGCACGTCTTCGGGCAGGGTGGTTTGGGCAAGGTTAACCTTGTTGTTGACGTTGACCAGGGCCATGTTGGGGTCTGTCCCCAACTTGAAGTACACGTTGATGCTACCCGAACCGGAACCGGAGGCGGCAGTGGAAGTCATGTAAAGCATGTTTTCCACGCCGTTGATGTTCACCTCGAGGGGAGCCAGAACCGTAGAGGCGATGGTTTCCGCTGAAGCGCCGGGGTAAGATACGCTCACGTTGACCGTGGGCGGCACAAGGTCGGGGTATTGTGCGATGGGCAGGGCCTTCATGGCCAGCGCGCCCACCAGGGTTATGACGATAGAAATAACAGCCGATAGTACCGGCCTGCGCAAAAAGAAATTCGGCTTTGTAGAAACAGCCATATGCTACCTACTTCTTGGGCGCGGCATCCTGGGGCTGCTGCCCGCCAGCTTGCTGCACGCGCACTTGGGTCCCGGGGCGGGCCTTGATGATGCCTTCACTGATGATGCGTTCGCCGCCCTTGAGGCCCGAACCCACCAGGTATTTGTCTCCCACAGCCACAGTCACGGTAATGGGAATGGGGTAGACCTTGTCGTCCTTGTCCAGTCCCATGACCACGGCGCCCTTTTGGGTCATGACCACGCACTTTTGCGGAATAAGAATGGCGTTCTTGAGTATGTCGCCTTCAACAAACAGGCGTACGTACTGTCCGGGCATGACCTGCCCGTCGGCATTGGGAAACACCGCGCGGGCCTTGATAACGCCAGTGGTGGGCTGCACCTGGCTGTCGATAAAGGTAACCTCGCCCTCGATGGCGTACATGGTGCCGTCGAGCAGGCGCAGCTTGGCCTTGTACCGGTTGCCCTGGGGGAACTGCAGCACCCCGGCGGCAGCAAGCTGCTGCCTCTGCATGCGCTCTGGCGCTGCAATGGAAAAATCAATGTACATGGGGTCGGTCTGGTTTACCGTGGTAAGCAGCGAGTTGTTGCTCACCAGGTTGCCGGGAGTGTAATTCTCCTTGCTGCTGTAGCCGGAAACAGGCGACACCACCTGGCAGTAATCCAGATTGATCTTGGCCTGGCGCAGCGAGGCCTTGGCGCTGTCGTAAGCGGCAAGGGCCGAATCGCGGTCTTTTTGCGAAACGGCGTTCTTTTCGTACAACGGGCGGATACGCTTCCACTCGCGCTCGGCATTTACATATTGGGCCTGAGCCTGCTGCATCTGCGCCTCGTACTGGTCGCGCTCGAGCTGAAACAGCTGCTGCCCGGCCTTCACAAAATCGCCTTCGTTATAGAGCCGCTTTTCAATTATGCCCTGCACGCGGGCGCGAACCTCAACAGCGCGCGAGCCTGTGGCCTGCGCCTGAAACTGGCTGGGCCAGGGCACGTCGCCCACGGTCACTTCAACAGCCGACACCGGCAACCGCATGTCGGGACGCCCTTTTTTATCGCTTTCGCAGGCGACCAGGGCAAGGCAGAGCCCCAATACAACTGAAATTTTTGCAATAGATCTCATACTCATGAATAACTCCATATGGGCGTGGCGCACGGCGCTCAAAACACGCACGGCGTAGCGGCGGTGGTTTGAGTTGCCACCGGGACGAGTCATCTCGCTAAGTTTTGTTCCTGGGGGGATCAGCATGAAGATTGGGCGCTCACAAGCGCCACATGACGCGCAAGGGGCGTCACACGGCCCCAGCCTTATAACACAACGGCGAAAGTGGTAAACCACCTCTCTAAAAAGCACAGTTCACGCCAAAAAGCAATGCGCGAAGCGATATAGGCGGCTGGAGATTAAAAATGATATCGTCAATTATCTCAGAACGTTACAGATGCGGGGTGTTTTTGTGTAACATGCTGAGATAATTACATAAATTTTTCAGGAAAAAATTGTATCATTCTCGGAGGTTTCACTCTGCTCAAAGTACTCTTTTATGCGTCTGGCGTTGGCGCTGGCGCTGTCCAGAAAAACCGCCCACCACACCGTGTCCTTAAACAGTTCCATGCGTTTGAACTTGTGTCGCTCATCGTTCATGCGCAGCACGGTTATCTCCAGCTGTTTTTTCCGCGCCGTCGTCGCCTGCAAAGGTCAGGCGCAGGCCCGCGCGCTGCATGAGGCGCAGATCAGCCGACGAATAGCTGGCAAGAATCCTGCCCGCCACATCCGTGGCCTTCAAAAAGCTGGTGGCCTGCGTGGAGGCAACGCCCACATCGCGCGGCTCGCCGTTGACAAGCAGATCAACCCGCCTGATGTTGGCCAGGTTGATGCGGCTGCGGTTGATGACCTTGCCGTTGCGCAGCACCCGGTAATAACAGGCCCCGATCTCTTCCGAAACGCCCACAATGACCGTGGTGCCCACATCGGGGTAAAAAACGCCGATGCTGGCGGTCATGCCCGACGCCTTGGCGATGTCGCCCTTTTCTTCTGCAATGGCGCGCAAATGACGGGCAGCGCGCATACGGACATTCAGATAAATGCCCACGAGCAAAAGAAAAAGCAGGGCGACAATTGTAAGGATCATGCAAAGCGCCTTGAGAGAGTTAAGGGTGACCCGTTGAAGGGGCCGCGCGGAACCGGCAGGAAGCAGCCCCCGAGCAGATACGGGCAGATCGGCATACCCGCGCGCGTTGAAAAGACCGCTACTGCGGCATATTCACCGGGGGCACAAGCCCAGGCAAACCGTGCGGCAGAGCAGACCCGAGGGCCGCCTAATCGTCGAAGCGCAGCCGCATCAGGGTTCCGGCACGGGCGGCCAGCAGCTCGGCCACGATGGAAACGGCTATCTGCTGGGGAGTCTCGGCCTCTATGGGAAGCCCGATAGGGCAGCACACGGCTGCCAGCTCCGAAGCGGGCACGCCCTTGGCGCGCAAAAGCCCGTACACCTGCTCCCGCTTTGTTTTGCTGCCGATCATGCCAACATACTGCGCGTGGCTCGACAGCGCCTGAGCCAGCGCCTCGCGGTCAAAACTGTGCCCACGGGTCAGGATGGCCACAAAATGCCTGCGCCCGATATTGCAGGTCTGCACCAGATTTTCGTACTCCGGCAAAACTAGGCACTGCCGGGCCATGGGGAAGCGCTCGGCATTGGAAAATTCTGTCCGGTCATCCACCACATCCACGACAAACCCGCAGGAGTGAGCCAGACGGGCCACCTCAAGCGACACATGGCCCCCGCCGCACAAAAGCAGCACCGGCGGCGCGTCCAGAGGCTCCACGTACAGTACCCGGCCATCGCGCTCCACCAGACCCGGCTTGTTTTTGCGCGCCTCAACCAGCGGCAGCACCGCATCAAGCCCAACGCTGACGCCATCGGGCAAGGGGGCATTTTCCTCCTGCCCGTCGGACGGCAGCGCGTCAATAAACAGCTGCCGCACGGGGTTTGCCGCCTCGCCGTGCAACGAAACGCCGTCGTCGCGCAGTTCCACAAGCCACACCCCCCTGCCGCCCTGTCGCAGCACGCGGGAGGCAAGGGCAAACATTTCGATCTGCCGGGGGGCGAGCACCTCGCAGAGCACCTCCATGCCGCCGCCGCAGATCATGTCGCTGGTGGGCAAAAAGCCGCTGAGATCAACTGAAACCCGCGCAGACACAGCGCTTTGCAAACTGTTGCGGGCTGCTTCCATGGTGCGCGCTTCAAGCAGGCCGCCGCCCACCGTGCCCTCAAATCCGTTGCGGGTCTGCAGGGCGCGGGTTCCGGCATCACGTGGGGCGGAACCGGTACGGCTTACCACCGTCACCAGCACCACAGATTCGCCAGACTGCAAAAGCATGGCAGCCCGCGACTCCAGGGTGTCCTCCCACGGCGTAGTTACCAGGGTTTCCGGCGTACCGTGGGAGACCGCGTCGGCAGCCGTTTCAACAGCATCGCCCTTGTTTTTTTTAACCATCGCCATCCTCCTTCACGTACCCGCACCCCTTGACCGGGCAGAGAACGCGCATGCCGTCACGGCTTTTTTTCTCAACGAGATACGGAGAACCACAACGCGGGCATGGGCCGGGTACCGGCTTGTCCCAAAGAGCAAAATCACACTGCGGGTACTGGTCGCAGGAATAGAATATCTTGCCGCGCTTGGTGCTTTTTTCCACCAGCGAACCCTTGCCGCAACGGGGGCACGGCACGCCGGTTGAAAGCGGCGCCGCATACTTGCAGTCAGGATAGCCCGTGCAGGCAATAAAACTGCTGCCAGTGCGCGCCTTTTTGATGACAAGATCTTTACCGCACTGCGGGCACTCGCCCACTTTTTCGTACTGGGGTTTCTCCTGCGCAACGGCCTCTACAGTGCCGTCTTCCGTGCGCTCAAAATTGCTGGTGTAGCGGCAGTCGGGGTAGCCGGAACAAGCCAGAAAAGCCCCGGCCTTGCCAAACTTGATGAGCAGGGGTTTACCGCATTCCGGACAGGGCAGGTTGGCGGGCATGCCGCCCTTGAGGCTCTTCATGTTTTTGGAAGCAGCCGCCAGCGTGGGATTAAAGTCTTCTGAAAAACGCCTCAGCAGTTCGACCCACTGCTCCTGCCCTTCAGCCACCTTGTCCAGGTTTTCTTCCATCTGGGCGGTAAAGCCCACGTCCATCAGTTTGCCAAAATGCTCCACAAGCTGGCTGCACACCACGCGCCCAAGATCGGTAGGCACAAAATGGCGTTCCTTGAGGCTTACATACTCCCTGTCCTGCAGGGTGGAAATAATGGCGGCGTAGGTCGAAGGACGCCCGATGCCCAGCTCTTCCAGCTCGCGCACGAGGCTTGCTTCGCTGAAACGGGCCGGGGGTTGGGTAAACTTCTGTTCCTTGTCGAGCTTTTCAAGCTTGAGGGTCTGACCTGCGGTCAACGGCGGCAGCTCGGCGTCGGTCTCGTCCTTGCCGCGCGGCATGGCCGCCAAAAAACCGGCAAAAAGCAGGCGTTCGCCCTTGGCCTTCCACTGCGTGTGGGCGCAGGCAATGCTGGCCGTCGTGTCGTGAAACCGCGCCCCGGCCATCTGCGAAGCCACAAAGCGCGCCCAGATGAGCCTGTACAGGTTGTACTGCTCCGGCGGCAGGCTGGGCTTCACCTCTTCGGGCGTAATGGTTACGTCAACCGGGCGGATGGCTTCATGCGCGTCCTGCGCGCCGCCCTTGGCCTTGTACACCCGGGCCCGCTTGGGCAGGTATTCCTTGCCGAAGCTGCTTTCAATAAAGGCCTTGGCCGCGTCGCGCGCCTCGTCGGCAATACGCGTGGAGTCGGTACGCATGTAAGTGATAAGGGCCGTAAGCCCCCTGTCGCCTATCTCCACGCCTTCGTACAGGCGCTGGGCGATATTCATGGTGCGCTTGGCCGTGTACGACAGGCGCTGGTTGGCGGCCTGCTGCAGGGTGGAGGTGATAAAAGGCGGCTGCGGCGCGCGCTCGCGCTCTTTTTCTTCCACGCTTTCAACCACAAAGGGCTTACCCGCCATGGCGTCTTCAATATCCTGCGCCTGGGCCGCATTGCCGATGACCGCCTTTTTGCCGCTCACCTTGGCCAGCTCGGCCTTGAAGGGCGGCGGCACGTCGCCTGCCAGCAGCGCCTTGAACAGCCAGTATTCCTCAGGTTTGAACACCTCGCGGGCTTCCTCGCGCTCCACAATGAGGCGCAGGGCGACTGACTGCACGCGCCCGGCGGAGATGCCGCGCTTGATGCTCTTCCAGAGCAGGGGCGAAATCTTGTAGCCCACCAGCCTGTCCAGCACGCGCCGGGCCTGCTGCGCGTCAAAAAGATGTACATTGAGCTCGCGCGGGTTGGCCAGCGCGTCCTTGACGGCCTTGGCCGTGATTTCGTTAAACTGGATGCGCTTTATATCCTTGGCCTTGTCGCGGATAAGCTCCGCCACGTGCCAGGCTATGGCCTCGCCCTCGCGGTCGGGGTCGGGCGCAAGATATACGGTGTCGGCCTTGGATGCGGCTGCGCGCAGCTCGCTGACCACGTTTTTTTTGTTGTCGATAATCTCGTAGTGCGGCGCAAAATCATTGGCCTCGTCCACACCAAGCGAGCTGGAAGGCAGGTCGCGCACATGGCCCACGCTGGCCTGCACCATGTACTGCGGTCCCAGAAACTTTTTGATGGTCTTCACCTTGGCGGGTGATTCCACAATAATAAGCTGTTTGCCCATGCTGCCCCTCGGATTATCTCGTGCTTGCCGGCATACAGGCCCGGCCCGGTATAACGCGCACGCGGTTTGCGCCGTCGCTCTCGCACGGCAAAAGCGTAGCCCTGCTCTGCGGCTGCGCATGCGGTTTTGCATGCCTGCGCCCTACGCAACAAGCCCACGTAACTGCAATCTTCCCTTGTCGGAACCCTTTGCGACGCCGTCATGCCCCCAGGGGGGCAATGCGCGACACAACCAATAGCGTCAAGTACGAAGCATTTGTCAAGTCCTGAGCTATTGTCGCCATGTTCGCGCCAGCATCCTTTATATGAACAAATCCGCAAAACTGGACAGCAAAGCCGATCTGCGCTATTAATGATAGTGTTGTTTAAAATTGCAAGGAAATTTATGCGCGTTCTTTGTATGCCCTTCAAACTCGCCGCAATACTCTGCATGCTGGTTCTGTGCGCCCTTGGCGCCGGTTGCGCCGCGCATCAGGATCAACCCGCCGAGCCGCCTGCTGGCAACGCCGATACACGGCACGGCAGTGAGCCCGGCGCTGCGGACGCTCCTTTGCAGAGCGTGCAGATACGTAAGGGGCAGACAGTGCATGTCAAGGTCACCGGCGGCGACGCCAGCTTTAACGCCGACCTTGAATCCATGCTCACGGGCTACCTGCAGAGCGAAAAAGACCTGAACCCTGCCGATTCGGCCCAAAAGGCCGACCTGCTGCTGCGCGTCAAGGTAGAGGACATCTACCCCCTTGGGTCGCGCAACGCGCCTGTCAGCGCCGGGCACGCGCTGGGAACCACCGCCACCGGAGCCATGCTGGGCGCGCTGCTGGGCGGCGCTACCGGCGGGCGCAGCGGGCTGGCCTGGGGCGCTGGCACGGGCGCGGCGCTGGGCCTTGGCGCGGCGCTGCTCGACAGCTCAGGCAAAAGCAAAATATGGGGCATGAAGGCCCTTGTGGGCATAGGCCGCAACGGGCAGGAGCCGACGGAGGCCGACATGCGGCGCACTACGGTGCGCGCCGAAGGGGCCAACATGGGCAAGGAAGAAATAGCCCCGGCCCTTGAAGACACCTTGAGCCGAAAGATTCTCGAAGCTCTGCGCTCCTGACCCCGCGCCAACGCAATCAGCCTTCCGGCCGCCCCGCGCCGCCGGTCGCAACGCATAAAATCCCCCCTAAAAACCGATCCGCGCCCTCTCAGGCTGCGGCATCTCCAAGGAGTTGTATGTCCTTTATCCGTAATATTCTGTTGCTCTGCGCCGCGCTGGCAGCCCTGTGCGGCTGCGTGCGCCATCCGGCCGACGCGGCGCGGGTGGAAGTGCTGCGCCAGGGGCAGTTGGAGGAACCGGAAGGCGACGTAAACATCAATCCCATTGTCTACGTAAACGTACGCGACAACACCAGCAAAACTTCCGGCTTGCGCTCCCAGGTCGAGACGTGGCTGCAGCGCCGGGGCTACACCGTTGTGCCCAACCCCAGCGAAGCAGGCTATATCCTTCAGGTGGTGGTGCTCTCGGCTGGAGTGGCCGCGCCGGAAAACGTCCGCCAGATTGTGAACGCGGGGTACGACGCCCCCTCGCAGCTGACCGGCAAGGGCGGCACTGCCCTGGTGGCCGACGTGCTGCTGGTGCAACGACACGTGCCCAGCGCCCAACGGCCCAGCCGCACAAAACTCAAAAGCATTACCAAGCGCAATGCCGTGGCCAGCAGCCAGATGCGCATAGCCCTGCTTGCAAACCAGGAGTTCAAGCTTGATGCGGGCATACCGCCCGTGTTTACAGAAACCATGGCCAAGGAGCTGACCACATCGGTTCACGGCGCCGCAGCGGAAGAAGCGCAGCCCCAGACCGCCCAGCCCCAGGCCGCGCCCACGTTCTGATGCCCGCACGGGCCAGCGCGCCGCCTCCATCAGGCGCATGGAGGCATGCAGCGGCATCGGGCGGCGCATGACGCAGAGGCTGGGCCCTTCCACCCCTGCGGCGCCGCCGCGTTTACGTTGTCGGCATTCTTGCGAGGCCCCGCAGTTGCGGGGCCTCTTTTTATTGGCGCAGGGTGTCAGCATTCCGGCGGCGACCTGCTGGCGCGGGCATAACCTGGCGTTTTACCGCGCATATCAGACATTGGCACTGTACTTGCTTTTTCCTCTGCGCGGCGGCGGCAGCCCCGCAGGAGGAACTCTCATGGCACTTTCCAATTTTCTGATCCGTCCACCATCTGATGCGCAACCGGCCCAGGGGGCACTTTCGCGCCGCACGCCCGGCGTGCAGCCCGGAAATTCCCCGTCTTTCGCCAGCATCATGAGCGGCCAGACCACCAATGCGGAACCCGCCAGCACCGCCGAAACCAAGCACGCGGGCATGCCCCTTGGCGCAATTGGCGGGGGGCAACAGGGCATGGTGCTGGCCGGACGATCGCCCAGCGACATCATTCGGGCCCAGGTGTTCAGCAAGGCGGAAACCGACATGCGGCAGACCAAGGCCATCGACAGCCTCATGCAGACCGTATCCGGCGGCAACTCCACCCTTGACCTTGCCCGCAGCATGGGCACGGCCCGACACCTGCGCTCCATGACCAGCGCCATGGACAGCCGCGTCAAAGGCATGAGCATGGGCGACTTTGTCCACTCGCGGCCTGCTGCCCAGGCGCGCACCAAGCCCTCGCACCATGTGGAAGACAGCGAGCTTGGTCAGCTTTCCGCCCAGTTTGAATCCGGCAGCGACGGCGTAGCCGCTGTGGGGTACGACCGTGTAGGCGGCACCTCGTACGGCAAATATCAGGTTTCATCCCGCGCGGGCAGCCTCAAGGATTTTCTGGATTTTCTGGACACCGAAGCTCCCGACCTCTCCCGACGCCTGCGGGCCTCCGGCCCCGGCAACACGGGCAGCCGCAAAGGGGCCATGCCCGACGCATGGCGAGCCATCGCCAGCGAACAGCCCGAGCGGTTTGAGGATCTTCAGGAGGCCTTTGTGCGCCAGAGCCACTACCAACCGGCGCTGGAGTCCATAGCGCAGCGCACGGGCCTGAACCCCGACAAGGTGTCCACAGCCCTGCGCGAGGTCATCTGGAGCACCTCGGTGCAGCACGGCCCGGCAGGGGCCGCGCGTATATTCGAACGGGCGCATGCCATGAGCGGCAACCCCTCCGACCCGGCGTACGAGCGCAACCTCATCAACAATGTGTACAACATCCGCGTGGGGCAGTTCGGCTCCTCGGACAGCAACATCCAGGCGGCAGTGGCCAACCGCTTCAGGCAGGAAAAGGCCCTTGCCCTGAACATGCTGCACGGCGGTAAAAAATCGGCGCTGGCGTAGGAAGGCTGAACAATGACGACCACCTGCCCCGCAGGAAACAGCGGCACAAACGGCAACGCCCAGGGGGATGCGGGCTGCACCCTGGTCATCAACCTGACGCGGTTTGGCGATCTGCTGCAGTGTCAGCCCCTTATTGAAGATTTGAACCAGCAGGGCCAGCGGGTGCACCTGGTATGCCTGGACAACTTTTCCAGCGCCCTGCCCCTGATGCGCCATGTGGAACGGGCCTGGCCACTGCACGGCGCACGCCTCATGGCCGACATGGACAGGGACTGGCGCACCGCCGCCGCCCGGCTGCTGCAATATGCCCGCGCCATACGGGCGGGAGCGGCCCCCGATTGCGTTGTAAACCTTACCACCACCTTGCCCGCACGCCTGCTGGCCGGGCTGCTGGCTGGCGACAGCGCCGAGCTGCGCGGCTTTGCCCTTGATGCCCATGGCTTTGGTCAAAATCGCGGCATCTGGTCCACATTTCTCAACAGCGCGACCGCCAACCGCCTGAGCGCCCCCTTTAATCTGGTGGACATGTTCCGCATGGTGGGCGCCCCAGACGGACAAACCCGGCGGCACTCCCGCCCACGTCTGCGGCTTGCGGCCCCCCCCATGGAGGCGCAGACGGCGGCGGCAGCCATACTGGCTGCGGCTCCGGCCCATACGCAGGGCTTTGTGACCATGCAGCTGGGCGCCAGCGAAAAGCGGCGGCAGTGGCCCGCGCACTATTTTGCGGCGGTGGGCGACCGGCTGTGGCGCGAGCGCAGGCTCTGCCCCGTGCTGCTGGGCTCGCCTGCCGAACGGCCGTTGGCCGAGGCATACGCCCAGGCGGCGCAAGGCCCCATGCTGGACGCCGTGGGCAAAACAGACCTTACCCAGCTGGCCGCCCTGCTGCGCCAGTCTCGCCTGCTGCTCACCAACGACACCGGCACCATGCACCTCGCCGCTGGCCTTGGGGTGAGTTGCCTTGCCATTTTTCTGGCCACGGCCCAGCCCAGCGACACCGGCCCCTACCTGCCCGACTGCTGCTGCCTTGAGCCCGCACTGCCCTGCCACCCCTGCCCTTTTGGCCGCCCTTGCCCCAACGGTCTGGCTTGCGTGGAGCACATCCGCCCGCAAAGCGTGGCCGACCTTTCCTTGACATGGCTGGACACTGGACGCTGGGACGCCGCATCTCTTGAAAGCATCGGGCATGAGGCCCGCGTCTGGCTGACTGAGCTGGATGAGCACGATTTTATCAGCGTGCGCTGCCTTTCGGCGCAGGCTGACGACGACCGCAGCCGCTGGCTCGCCTTGCAGAGGGTCTTTTGGCGTCAGATCCTTGACGACTTGAATTCCCGATCTTCCAAGCCCGCGCAAGCGGGCCGTCAGATTCAACCCCTGCCGCAGGCAGCCGCCGGGGTCAAGCGCACGCCCATGCGGCAACCCGATATATGGGCCGATGCAGGACGCAAATTTTCACCCGAATTTGCGCAGCGGCTGTTCAACACACTGGATCAGGCTGCGCAACTTCTTTACATGCTTACCCAACAGGGCTTGCTTCTGGGCAAAACGCCCAAGGCCGGGCAGCTTTTTTTGCGCAACTGCGAGCGGCTGCAGGCCGTACTGGACGCCTGCCCCGAACTGCGCTCGCTGGGCGCGTTCTGGCGCGAGCTGCGGCAAGAGCGCGGAGACCGCCTGGACGACCTGCTGGCACTTACTACCCTGTTGGGGACGCATCTTGCTGATTGGCGAGACAAATTCAAAAATGGCACGTCATTTGCTTAACTGGCAACAGACTACATTACGGTAAAATCTTCCCTGTGGGGAGAGGAGGGGACTGGAATGATCATTGTAGACGGTTCACAAAGCGAAAAAAGCATTTCTGCCTTTGCCAACCTTGAAGAACTTCTCAAGGACCTCATGCAGGAAGAAAAGATGGCCAACCGCGTCGTAACGGACGTTTTGGTAAACAACGAAGCGTTTTCCGAAATCTATCCGCACCAGGCCGAAGACATCGCCTGCTCCGAAATTTCCTCCCTTGAGGTGCGCTCGGTGCCCGTGGGCGAAATGGCCGTGGACATCTCCGCCGAGATGGGCAAGGTGGCCCAGATGATGGCCCACGGGGCCCGCGAAGTTGCGCGGCTGTTCCGCGCCGCCTCCGACACGGACGCGCTGGAGCTGTTCCAGGACCTGCTGGATGTAACCCGCGATTTTATGGGCATGCTTGGCGAGCTGCGTTCGCGCCACACCGACGGCGCTCTGCCCGAATTTGCCCAGAAAACCGAAAAGTTCTCCAACATGCTCTCTGAAATGGGCGACGTGCTGGAAAACGAAGACTGGATCCTGCTGGCCGACCTGCTTGAATATGAATTTATTCCGCAGTGCGACGAATGGCGCAGCACAAGCGAAGTACTGCACCAGCAGGTGATCGAACACATGGCCCAATAGGGCCTCAGGAGCTCGCATGAGTCAGGGCGTATGCCTTTTGGATGAAGCGCTTAACCTTGCCCGTCAGGAAATGGCGGCCCTTGAGGACGGCGCGTACGACAAGGCTGTCGAGCTTGCCGAAAGGCGAGGCGAGGTGACCAGCATGGCCTGGCACATGCTGGACGACAGTCAGGCCGAGGAATACAGGGCGCACCTGATAGAGCTGGCCCGTGTGCAGGACCAGCTTACAGAGCTTGCCACCAAGGCTCACAGCGACATCAGGGCGCAGTTGCAGCGCTCACGTCTTGAAAGCCGACGCATGCGCGGCTACCACAGGGCGGTGGGACAAGCGCTGCAGTAATGCCTGTGCGTTTTAACGATCAGGGGCGGCGTACGCGACAGGCGTACGCCGCCCCAAATTGTTTGCGGTCGAGCAGCAACGTCGGGCAGGCTAACCTGCCAGCCCCTCGCGCATGGCCTTGCGCACCTCTTCCACTCTGGCGCGTATGTCGGGCGCACCCACAAGCTCGCTCACCAGCGAGCAACAGCGTGCGCCGTGCCGCGCCACTTCCGCAATATTGTGCCGCTTGATGCCGCCAATGGCCACAAAGGGCAGATCGGCGTTGCGGCTTATCCAGTCCAGATATTCATAGCCCACGGGGTCCACCACGTCTTCCTTGGTATTGGTGGCAAATATGGGCCCCACGCCGATGTAGTCTGCCCCAAGACCTCGCGCCTCGCGGGCGTGCTCCGGCATGTGGGTCGAAAGGCCGACGATCATATCCGGCCCCACGAGGCGGCGCACTTCGGGCACGGGCAGATCCTCCTGCCCCACATGCACGCCGTCGGCCCCCACCAGCATGGCGATATCAATATGGTCGTTGACGATAAAGCAGGCCCCGGCCTCGCTGGTCAACCGCCGCAGCAGGCGGCATTCTTCAAGCATGGCACCGGCTTTCAGCTTTTTTTCGCGGTATTGCACAATACGCACGCCCGCGCCCAGCAGGGCGGAAACGACCTCTTCAAGAGGTCTGCCCAACGACAGGCCAGCATCGGTGATGGCGTAAATATCGGTTTCTCCCGGGAGAATCTTGGCCATGACAGGCTCCTTGGCAATTATTTTTTAAACGCCGCAAAAATACGGCGAAAGCAACTCTGAACAAATCTGGCCGGATGAAAAGACGTGTGCGAAAGTTCCGCAGGCAGTTCAAAACCAGCGGCGCTGAAATCCGTCGGGGCCTGCAGGGGAAACGCCGCCTGCGTACCCGCCGTCGCACTGCCCCAGGCCTTGCGCCGACACAGGGCCGCCCCCAGCGGCACGTCCTGCGGCGCGAGGCCTAGTACCGCATACAGGGCTTCGTCCAGGGCCACGGCAGAGGCGCTGGCCCCAAGCAGACCCAGCGCAAAGGGCTTGCCGTTGCTCGGCCCTGTGACGTGCATGGCCGTGATGCCGTCGGCTACGGCGGCCACCGGCGGCAGCGCCGCCCACAACGCGGCAAGACAGTCGGCAAAAAACCTGGGGTCGCGCCCCTCGCGGGCGTGCGCCACCGCCTTGTGCAGACCGCGCACGCAACCAAAGCAGTTTTTTACCGAGAGTGTCGCCAACATCTGGGCGTGCGCCTTGACCCTGGGCAACCGACACAATAACGTCGCTCTCCATGGCCAGCCGCGCCACATGGAAACGCGAGCCGCCCGCCTGCAGGCCCGCCTTGAGCGCAGCCTCCCCCTCAAGGGGCAGGGGCACGGGCAGGGCGGGGCCGACCTCTTCCACCGCAAGACCCAGAGGGCGCAAGGCGGCCTCAAGCCCCACGGCGCGGGCCACGGAGCAGGCGCGCCCAAAACCCGGCGAATCAGCCACGCGCACCTTTGCGCCGTGGTCGAGCAACCACGCGCAGACAGCGGCCACAACCCCGGGCGAGGTGCAGGCAAGGGGCTTGGCCAGCAGCAGGTTGGGCTTGACCAGCACGCGTGCGCCTGGACGCAGTGGGCAGTATGCCGACAGCCCGGCTGCGTCCAGCACCTGTCCCACGGCCTGCCGCAGGTCTTGCCCCGGCGTCTCGTCCGAGGTCTGGCCAGAAATTCGGGCTGCATCCGGCAACACATAGGCCGCCCGACGCAGCAGGGCCACCGGCAGCGTATCAGATTGAAGCCCCCGACTGCCTGCAGATTCCGGGGCCAGCATGTCCAGGCCTGTTTTCATGCCCTAATTATGCAGTCCCGCCATGGCATTGTAAAGACCGCGCTCTTTTCAAACGGAGCGTCTTGACGTATGGAAGGGCATCTACCAATCCGATGCAACAGATGTACTCTGAGGATTCCATGCACGCACCCAAACAGCTGTTCTTTGTCCTTTTACTGACCCTGTGCTGTGCCCTGGCCTCTCCCGCCGTGTATGCGGCGGAAACGACCCCCGCCGCCAAACAGGACGCGCCCAAACCTGACGCGGGCAAGGCCGACGCCCCCAAGGCGGATACGGCAAAGCCCGATGCCCCCAAACCCGACGCGGCAAAACCGGATACGCCCAAGGCCGACGCCCCCAAGGCGGATACGGCCAAATCGGACACCGGCAAAGCCGATGCCGGCAAAACAGACGCCAAAAAAGATTCGGCTAAAGCCGACAAGCAGGATAAATCCTCCGCCAAGGCTGATGCCAAAGCCGACGCCAAGGAGGCCAAAACCGACGACAAGGCGGTCGAGCCCAAGGACGGCGAAGCGCCCATCCCCACCCTGCCCCTGCGCGACCCGTGGGAGATGGTCTGGAGCGGCCAGAAGACCCTGCTCGACGAGATCACCCAAAAGGCCACCGCCATGGGCGATACCTTTGTCCAGCGCTCCACAAACCTGAGCGAAAAGGTTCAGCCTTTCATGGAAGAAGCCCGGCGGCTGCTGGTGCTGCTCAACACCTACAAAAACTGGCCCAACCCCGTTGAGGCCGTGAGCCGCCGCATTACCTCCACAGTGCTTGACCTGCGCAAGGTACTTGACCCTGTCATGGGGGCGCGCACAGAAGTACAGGCACTGCTTGAACGGGTGGGATACCTGGCCGACAGCATGCCCGAAGACCTGCACGACGGAAGCCTGAGCCCCGAAATGCAGGAGTACGCCAAAACCCTCGTGCTCACCCGCCTGCGCCTCACCGCAGTGATGGCGCAGTACGATTCGGCCCTTGCCCCGGCGCTGGCCCTGATCAAGCGCCTGGAAAAAATGCAGGAAGAAATCAACGCCCAGATCCCCCTGCTATGGAAAAACTATTACCTGCAAAGCCCGGTCCCCTGGCTCAGCCCCGATGCCTGGGCCGATTTTGGGCGGCAGATGCACAACTCGGTGCAGGGCATGATCCTGCGCCTGCCTGTTGAAATTCCCGTTACGGCGGAGCGCTGGGGCACGGCGATGCTGCGTTTTGTCGTCTGTCTGCTGCTTACGGGCGTGCTTACCACCCTGCTTTACCGCCGCTGGGCCTCACACGATACCGTGAGCGGCACCGTGCGGCACATCTTCCGCGTCAGCCTGCCCTGGCTGTGCGTGGGGCTGGCGCTGCTTGGCAGCTCGCTTTCGGCGTCGGGCGAATTTTTCCGCCTGTTTCTGGCGCTCGGCAACCTGTGCCTCATTGTGGCCCAGATACACCTGGCCTGGGACCTCCGCCTGCTCAAATACCCCGAGGTGCAGCAGCAAAAACCGCCTTTCTGGATACTCATACAGCCAACCCTGTGCTCGTATGTGCTGCTCTACCTGCCGCTCACCAAGCCGCTGGTGCTGGTCATCTGGCTGGGCATTGTCATTGCCTCCATTGTGCGGCAGCACCGCAGGCCCAAGCTCGACCTTGGCCCCTTGCACGTGGAAACAAGCGTGCTTGAATGCGAGCCCATGGTCCTGTGGATATGTCTTGTGCTGACCCTTGGCGGGCTGCACATCTACAGCATGGTGCTGTACCTGCTGTTTGTTTCGTGCTCGCTGGCCCTGCAGCTCTGCCTGGGCGGCATGGCGCTGGTCAGCAGCCTCAACGACAGGCTGCCCCAGGAAGGCGTACGCGCCGCCCTGGCCCACCTTGCCGTGGCGCTCTCCGCCCCGGTGGTGCTGGTGGCGGCCATTGTGGGCGTTTCGCAATGGGTGGGTACGCTGCCCGGCGGCATGTACCTGCTGCAGCACTACGTACTGCGCGGCGTCAACGTGGGCGCGACGCAGTTCAACATTGTGCACCTGTTGCTCATCATCACCATGTTTTACCTCACGCGCACGGCCGTGGCCATGGGCTCGCGTTTTCTGGCCCGTCTGCCCAAGCAGGGCCTGGCCATTGACGCCACACTCATCCCGCCCATGCAGACGGCTTTCACCTATGCCCTGTGGTGCTGTTTCGGCCTTTTTGTGCTGCGGGCCCTGGGCATGGAGCTGAGCAACCTTGCCATGGTTGCCGGCGGCCTTTCCGTCGGCATCGGTTTTGGCATGCAGACCATCGTCAACAACTTTCTGTCTGGTCTGATCCTTATCTTCAGCCGCACCCTGCAGGCGGGCGACGTGGTCGAGGTGGGCGGCACGCAGGGACGCGTGCGCAAAATCAGCGTGCGCGCCACCATGGTTGAAACCTTTGACAACGCCCTGATCATCGTCCCCAACTCCGAATTTGTAGCCAGCCGCCTGATCAACTGGACGCGCAACAGCCGCACGGTGCGCAGGGAGATCAAGGTGGGCGTGGCCTACGGCTCTGACGCCGACCAGGTCATGAAGATTCTGCTGGCTATGGCCAACGCCAACAGCAACGTGCTCAAGTACCCGCCGCCGAGCGTGGCCTTTGCCGACTTTGGAGCCAGCACGCTCGACTTCAGCCTGCGCTTCTGGGTGCGCGACTACGACGTGGCGGTTTCCACCGCGTCGGACATCCGGGTCGAGATAGAAAGGGAGTTCCGCGAGCAGCACATCGACATTGCCTTTCCGCAGCTTGATGTGAACATCAAGGAGCTGCCGCCGCTGACCAAGGCTCCCTTGCCCTCGGTGGAGCCGCGTACGAGCAAACGCCGCGCGCCGCGCCGCCCCCGCAGGGTGCTGCCAGCCCCGGCAAAAAGCAGCAAGCCGGGCGGCAAAAACACCCCCGCCGCACCCCCCGCCGCAACCCCCGACGACGGGGACGACGACGAAAACAGCTAAGCGCTCCCGCGCCGGTAATCGCCGCAGCAATGCCCGGTTTACGGCGCGGGCGTTGCCGGACGGGCCCATTACGCTAAGGTGCCTCCGCAGCACCGCTCTAACCGGCGCACCTGCGCCTTCACCACAGGAGAACACCATGATCAACCGCGCAAACGACCTGGAATGCTTTGAAAAAGAACTTTTTGGCGGGCCGGGTGCTGTCCACTTTACCAAGATCGTCAACGAAAACGGTCTGGCGGGCAAAGGCCGCCTGTTCAACATCGGAACCCTCAAACCCGGCTGTGCCGTGGGCAACCACAAGCACAACGGCGAAATTGAAATATACTACATTCTTGAAGGCGAAGGCCTGTACAACGACAACGGCGTCGAAGCCCCCGTCAAGACGGGCGACGTGACCGTGTGCAACGACGGCGAGAGCCATGCGCTTTTGAATACCGGTTCCACAGACCTCAAGATGGTCGCGCTGATCCTGTTCACCAAGTAGCGCGCCCCACGATAATACGCGGCAAGGCCCCTCCAGACGGAGGGGCCTTGCTTTTTTTGGGGGGGATGCCCTGCGGGCACACCTCATGAATGCTGCCGCAGCGGCGCTAGTACTGAATGTAGGCCACCTGGGTCTGCAGATATTCCATAAGACCGTGCTTGCCGTCCGCGCCGCCGATGCCCGATTTGCGCCATCCGGCGTGGAAACCCTGCATGGCTTCAAAGTTTTCGCGGTTCACGTAGGTTTCACCAAACTTGAGCCGGTTTACGGCTTCCATGGCCGTGGAAATATTGCTGGTGTAGATGGACGAGGTGAGGCCGTACTCGCAGTCGTTGGCCAGAGCCAGGGCTTTATCCATGTCGTGGAAGGTCAGCATGGGCAGCACCGGGCCAAAGACCTCGCTGCGCACAATTTCCATATCCTGCTTGCAGTTGCGCAGTAGCGTCGGCGTATAAAAATAGCCCGAACCGCGCTCTGCGGGCGCGCCGCCGGTAACGGCCTGTGCGCCTGCGGTTTTGGCCCGGTTGACCATGCCGTCGATCTTGGCAAGGTGCTCGGCGCTGATCTGGCTGCACATGTCCGGAGCAGGGTCGTCAAAAGGATTGCCCAGACGCACGGCCTCAAAGGCCGCCGCCAGCTTTTCGGCAAACATGTCGGCCACGCTTTCGTGCACATAAAGGCGCTCGGCGCAGTTGCACACCTGCCCGCTGAACACCGTGCGCGATGCCGTGACGGCCTTGACCGCCAGATCCATGTCGGCATCGGCGCAAACAATGGCCGGGGCCTTGCCGCCCAGCTCCAGTGAAACCTTGGTGATGTTGTGCGCTCCAGCCGTGATGATGCGCTGCCCCGCCTCGACGCTGCCGGTAAGGCTGACCATGTCGGTCATGGAGCTTGACGACAGCGTCTCGCCAAGGGTGCTGCCGCCGCCGGTAACAAAATTGAGCACGCCTGCTGGCAGGTCAATTTCGCGCAGCAGGCTGGCAAAATGCATGACCGTGGCCGGGGCCACGCTGCTGGGCTTGATGACCGTGGTGCACCCCACGAGCAGCGAGGGAGCTACCTTGCGGGCCATGACAAAGAAGGGGAAGTTCCACGGGCAGATGCCCACCACCACGCCCACAGGCCTGCGGTAGAGCAGTATGTTTTCGCGCGGGCGGTCGCTCTGGATGATCTCGCCCTCATAAATGCGCGCCCAACCGGCGTAGTAGTCAAAATACTCCGCCGTCAGATCAACCTCCACCTGGGCCAGAGGATGGGTTTTGGCCTGCTCCTCCGCCAGTATACGGCCAAGTTCAATCCGGTGTTTGCGGATAAGATCCGCCATTTTTTTCAGGTATCCGGCGCGGGCCACTGCCGGCAGCGCCGCCCAGGCATCCTGTGCCCTGTGCGCGGCAGCAAGCGCGGCCAGCCCGTCCTCCTTGCCGCCGTTGGGCGTCTGGGCCATTATTTCGCCGGTAGAGGGGTTTTCTACCTCAATAACTGCAAAGCCTGTTGGGGAAACCAATTTACCGTTGATGAACTGTTGATAGGTACGCATGGTTGCTCCTTTATTTGAGCAACCATAGGCACATATATTTTCAAAGGTAAAGGCAGACCTTTTTATTGCATATACAGCGCCTTCCGCAAGTCCGCGCGGCAGGGCAGCCATCGGGACGACCGCCCCGCCGCGCGTGGATATACATGCGCTCTGCGCGCGACTGCGTATTTACATGTGCGCAATCACAGCCAGAGCGCCATCCATAAAGTGCTCGCTGACGCCTTCGATGACGCCCTTGTCGCAGGCCTCGGCCAGTGCGGGGTCGATGGGCAGGCGGGCAAGCACCTTGAGCCCGTGCCGCTGCGCCACCGCATCAATGTGGCTTTCGCCGAATATCTTGTATTCCTTGTTGTTGTCCGGGCATTTGAAGTACGAAAAGTTTTCCACCAGGCCCAGAATGGGAATATCCATCTGGCGGGCCATATCAATGGCCTTTTGCACGATCATGCTCACCAGATCCTGGGGCGAGGTCACAACCACAATGCCGTCCACCGGCAGGGACTGAAAGACGGTCAGCGGCACGTCGCCGGTTCCTGGAGGCATGTCCACAAACATGTAGTCCACATCGCGCCAGACAACGTCCGACCAGAACTGCTTTACCGCGCCCGCAATGATGGGGCCGCGCCACAGCACCGCGTCCGAATCGCCGGGCAGCAACAGGTTCATGGACATGATGTCCACCCCGCCCTGGCTGCGCTCCGGCATAAGGCCGTCTCCCTCCACATGCGCCTTGCCCGTAAGGCCGAACACGCGGGGGATGGAAGGCCCGGTGATATCCGCGTCCAGGATGGCGCAGTGTTTGCCCTGACGGGTCATGCCCACGGCCAGCAGCGACGTGACCAGCGATTTGCCTACGCCGCCCTTGCCGCTCATAATGCCGATAACCTTGCCCACGCGCCTTTGCGGGTGCAGCTTGACGCGAAAGTCCTCCTGAGGCTCGCTGCGCTCTCCGCAGCTCTCACCGCAGCTTCCACACTGATGGTCGCAATCACTCATGATTTTTTTCCTTCTCAGGATGATCTGCTTTCAGAAGCATTTTTTTCAGACAAATTGCCCTTGCCTGAGTTTTTGTTATTGACATATGTCAGAATCAGACATACTCCTATTTATGACATATGTCAATAACCACAACACTAGGAGCATCACATGCCTAATTTCGATCACACAGGGCCTAACGGCGAGGGTTCGCGCTCAGGGCGCGGCATGGGCAAGTGCGGCGGAGCTGGCCGCAAGGCAGCGCAAACCGACGCTACCATCATCACTTCGGAGCAGGAAACAGCGCAGGGCATGACCCCGGCCTGGGGAGGCGGCTACGGAGCCTGCCGGGCATACGGGCAGAACGCTGCGCCGGGGTGCTGCGGACGGCGTGGACGGGGTGGACAGGGCAACGGCGGGGGACGAAACCGCGCCATGAACAGGATGAGAGCAGGCAATGGCGCTGGAATGGGCACGGGCAATGGAGCCGGACAGCGCGAGGCCCAGGGGATGGGCCAACGTATGAGCCAGGGCGACAGCGCTGCGGGGCAAGGCTGCCAGCCCCGGACGCCCGACAGTGACGTTACGGGCAATAACCGCTAGAGTAACTGCCGATGCTTGAGCAAGGCCGCCCGCCCGGCGGGTAGCGGAGTACACATCCTCCCTGCCGACGGACGGCCCCAAAAGAGGTTTACATGCCAAGACCAAAGAAATGGCGAAAAGTCTGCAGCCTGCCGGAAAACAGCACCTTCGGCCCCTTGCCCGGCTGCGGCCAGCCCGTAGCTGCCGTGCAGGACGTGATAATGACGGTGGATGAGTACGAATGCGTGCGGCTCATCGACCTTGAAGGCATGAACCAGGAGGCCTGCGCCGAAAAAATGCGCATCGCCCGCACCACCGTGCAGAGCATCTACGCCGAGGCGCGAAAAAAACTGGCCGACTCGCTGGTCAACGGCAAACGGCTGCGTATTGAAGGCGGGGATTATGAGCTGTGCGACGGCCACGGCACGCGCTGCGGCATGGGTGCGTGTCACCGCCGACGCGGAGGCGGAGGTGGTGGAGGTGGCGGTGGCGGTGGTTTTGGCCAGTAACCAGCAGCATGCCAGCGCTTAACGCCCTGCCCCTGCTGCAAAAACACATTGCCTACACCGCCAAGGGCTACTTTTAATGCGCAGCGCCCGCAGAACAACGCGAGAATCAGGCAGGATTAATGCCGAGTGTTGCTACGGGCGCTTCAGCGCAAAAATCAGGCTTCGTTGCTCTTGCACACATCCACCCACACGCCCCCGGTGACGCGTTCAAGCTCCGCCAGCGTCAGCCTGGCGGCATTATTGGGTGCGCCCGCTGCCGGGTACACGGGGTCAAACTGCTGCAGGCTTTTATCCAGATAAACGGGCACGCCGTCAGGCAGGGCAAAGGGGCACACGCCGCCCATGGGGTGCCCCACCTGCGCCTCCAGGTCTTCGGGCTTGATAAAGCGGGCCTTGGCGTGAAACACATCCTTGAACTTGCGGTTGTCCAGCCGGGCTGTGCCCATGACAACCAGCACCAGGGGGGCGTCGTTGACGCTTATGGACAGGCTTTTGGCGATGCGCCCCGGTTCGCAGCCCACGGCCTGGGCCGCCAGATCAACCGTGGCGCTTGAAACGTCAAACTCGAGATAGGCATTTTCAAGACCATGGCGGGTCAAAAAGTCCCGCACTGCAGCAACACGCATAATTTTACCTTACAGTTTCCGCAGAGGCGGCAGGGCCGTCCGCTACAGGTTCAGCGGCGCACCACCAGGGCGATGCCCGCCAGCACAAGCGCAAGGCCCAGCAGCCTGCGCCAGTCAAAAACAATGACATTGAGGCCAAACCAGCCCTTGTGGTCGATGATGGCCGCCATAACCAGGTTGCCAAAAATCATGGCCACCAGTGTGCTCAACACGCCTATGCGCGGGGCGGCCATGGTCGTAGCCACAACCATAAATGCCCCCAGCACCCCGCCAGACAGCTGCCAGGCAGGTATTTCGACCACCCGCAGCAGGCTGCCGCGCCCCAGCAGCAGCACGGCTGCAGCCAAAAAGATCGTTCCAACGGCAAACGAGACAAGCCCGCTTTCGAGCAGACCTACCGTGCGGCCCAGCGCCGCGTTGATGGGCGGTTGCAGGGCAACCACGCAGCCCGCAAAGACCACCAGCGCAATATAGTACATGCTGCCTCCGCTGCCTCAGGCTGTTTCCTCCGCCGATGCCGCCTCGCGCAAAAAGGGCGTATGCGTGATGGCCATGAGGATGCCCTCGGGGCTCAGGAACCTGGTGACGGTCTGTCCCCATGGTTCCTGTTTGAGCCGCGTGAGCAGGTTGTAACCGTTCTGCTCAAGAATGCTTGTCGCCGACATGATGTCCTCGACATCCAGCTCGAGCCAGGCCTGCGGCACGGGTAGATGCCCAGGCCAATCCGGCTTGCCGAAGCAGGATAGAGCTGCCTTGTCCAGCGGCCAGAGGGCAAAATGCTTTACGCCGCCAAGGCACTGCGAGTGCCAGTAGCCCTCGTATCCGTCTTCGTGACGCAGGGGCAGGGCCAGCACTCGTCTGTACAGCTTGTCGCTTTTTTCGCGGTTAACAACAACCGGCCCAAAACCGGCCACAAACAGTACCCTGATGCCCTGTGGAAGATTATTCTGCATGATCCCTCCCCGTTTAGGGCCCGTTGACCAGCGCCGATTAGTCCAGAATACCCTCGGGCAGGGGGCCGAATACGTCTTCGTACCGCTGGCGGAAAGCATCGGGCGTAAAGGCATGTTCCTGCGTGCCCATTTTTTCCAGGCAAAAGCTGGCGCTCACCGAGCCAAGCTTGGCCGCCTCGGGCATGGCGAGCCCGTGCAGCAGCCCCTTGAGCAAGCCTGCGCGGTGGGCGTCGCCCGCGCCGGTGGGGTCGAGAATCTGACGGGGAGGCACAGGGGGGATGCGCGTTTCCGTGCCGTCGGCCCCGCGCACCAGCGCGCCGTCCGCGCCGAGGGTGGTCACAAGCCACAGGGTGCGGCCAACCAGCTCGTCTTCGCTCTTGCCCGTGGCCTTGCAGATCATGTTTAGCTCATAGTCGTTGGTAATGCAGGCAAACGAGCCTTCGATGGCGGCCAGCAGGTCGTTGCCGGTCAGCACGGGCAGCTGCTGGCCGGGGTCAAAGATGTAGGGCACGCCCTTTTCGCGGTAAAATCCCGGCAGGCGGCGCATATCTTCGACGTTGCCGGGCGAGATGATGGCGATGTCCTTGTCCGCATTGATGGTGGGAAAGGCGTAGTCGGCGGCAAGGCTCATGGCTCCGGGGTAAAAACCGGTTATCTGGTTGCTGTTGAGGTCGGTGGTGATGTAGCACAGCGCGGTAAAAATTTCTTCCGCGCGGCGGATGCCGTCCAGCGGCAGGCCCATCTTACGCAACACATCGGCATAGGGGGCAAAGTCGCGCCCGGCGGCGGCGACGATGGTGGGTTTTTCACCCAGCAGGGCCAGAGAATAGGCGATGTTGCCCGCACAGCCGCCGCGACGTTCGTCCATGCCGTCTACCATAAAGCTCACGTTGATCATGTGCAGCTTGTCCATCAGGATGTGATCCTGAAAGCTGCCGGGAAAGGTCATGATGCGGTCAAAGGCCAATGAGCCAGAAACATAGATGGACATAATTTCCTCTTGATGACGTGACGGATGAAGGTTTGTCAGGCCGAAGGCGGCAGACTGTTTTGGGCAATCCATTGCAAAAAGGGCTGGTGGCCGTCGGCAATGGGCATGGCCACCACACAAGGAACTTCGTAACTGTGCAGGGCGCGCACCGTTTGCAGACATTGGGGCAAGGCGTCAGCGCTCACCTGAGCCAGCAGCAGGCATTCGCCAGCCTCGTGCACCTCGCCCTGCCAGCGGTACACTGAGTGGGCGCCCGGCAGCACGTTAACCCCGGCAGCCAGGTGCAAACGCACCAGCTCGCGGGCCAGATGCAGCGCCTCCTCTTGCGTGGGCGCAGTCATGTAGACCAGATAAGCCCGGACTTTTTCATGCTGTTCCATTGATCCAGCATACACGCCGTGGTAAAAAAAACAAAGTGCCGCACGGGCGGAGCGGCGGCGGGCGCACTTGCTTGCGGGCCTGCGCCGCCTGTGGCATAAAAGGACATGAGCGCAAAAATTTCACCCGAGGCGACGGCCAAAAAGGTGCTCGCTGCCCTGCAGCAGCGCTACCCGCACCCGCGCACGCACCTTGACGCCCAGAACGCATGGGAGCTGCTGGTGGCAACCGTGCTTGCGGCCCAGTGCACGGACGCGAGGGTAAACACCGTCACGCCGGAGCTTTTCCGCCGCTGGCCCACGCCCGCCGCTCTGGCCGAGGCCTCCATTGAAGACCTTGAGGGCGTAATACGGCCCACGGGCTTTTTTCACAGCAAGGCAAAAAACCTGCTGGGCGCTGCCCGGCGCGTGCGCGATGTTTTTGGCGGGCAGATACCCAAAAGCATCGATGAACTGACGAGCATACCCGGCGTGGCCCGCAAGACGGCCAATGTGGTGCTGTTTGGCGCATACGGCATCAACGATGGGCTGGCGGTCGACACGCATGTAAAACGCATTGCCTACCGGTTGGGGCTGACGGACGAGACCGACCCCGTGCCCATTGAGCGCGACCTCATGAAGCTTTTTCCGCGTGAGGAATGGGGCGACGTAAACCACCGCATGGTCTGGTTTGGCCGCGAAGTGTGCGACGCGCGCAAACCCCTGTGCGACGCATGCGAGATGAGCGGCTTTTGCCCGCGCCGCCAACCGCCCAAGGCCCCCAAGACTTCTCGTCGCAAATAGGTTTTTACGCTGAGGCCTTAAGAGAACAGATATCCGGCCGATAATCAAAACAGCGGTTCCCATAAACGGAGCTTACGATCTTGGTGAAAAGCACGCCTTCCGCAGCACAGGATGGAACGTCATGTCGCAAAACAGCTTGCTGAACGTTAGCAATAACGAACTTGAAATCATTGAATTTATTATTGACGAGAAGCAGCCGGACGGCAGTGTCTACAGCGGGCATTACGGCATCAACGTAGCCAAGGTGCTTGAAATCATCCGCCTGCCCAACATCACCAGCGTGCCGAGCAAGTGCGATCCTTCCGTGCTTGGCACGTTCAACCTGCGCGGCAAGGTGCTGCCCATTCTCAACCTGGCCGCGTGGCTGGGCAAGGAGATGGCGACCGAAGAAAACACCAAGGTCATTGTCACCGAATTCAGCGGGGTGCAGGCGGCCTTTATGGTTTCCTCTGTTACAAGCATCCACCGCATGACCTGGGACCGCATAGAACCGCCGAACCAGTACGTGCAGACGTATTCGCGCGAGACCATCACCGGCGTCTTGCGCATTCAGGACCGCGTGCTCTTTATTCTGGACATGGAAAAAATCCTCGCCAGCCTCGACAGTACGCTCGACATGTCGCAGGTTGAGGTCGACACAAGCCCTGTGGAAGGCGCGGGGCAGTTTCACCTGCTGGTGGCCGACGATTCAAGCTCGTTGCGCAACGTGATGCAGTCGTCGCTCGAAAAATCGGGCTTTCAGGTCACAGCTGTGGGCAGCGGCCGCGCGGCCTGGGAATTTTGCTGCGCACCCGCGAAGAAGCGCAGGCCAAGGGCAAGGAACTTACCGACGTGCTGCACCTGATTATTTCCGACATCGAAATGCCGGAAATGGACGGGCACATGCTTACGGCCAAAATACGCGAGACGCCGGGCCTCAGCACGCTGCCGGTCATTCTGTTCTCGTCGCTCATCACCGACGCGCTGTATGATAAAGGCGTTAAGGTCGGCGCCGACAGGCAGGTCTCCAAGCCCGACCTGCCGGGCCTGAACAAGATTATCCGCGAAGTTATTTCAGAAAAGCTGAACCGCTAACGGCGGCAGCTCCGCATATTTCAACGGCGGTGGGCATGCCCCCCGCCGTTTTTTTGTTGCGCGCGCATGTTGCCTACAACCGCGTCACCGAGGCAAAACTGCGTTTGATGCCCGCCCGGTAGTGGATGCGGGGATGTCCGAACAGCACGACAACGCCCTCCCGGCTTTTGCCGCGTATGCCGTAACGCTGGCGAAAACGCGCGGCGCTGCCGCCCCACTGTATCAGGGGATGGATGGAGCCTATCATGCAGGTTCCCAGACCCTGCGCCTCGCCCGCCAGCATGGCCAGTGTCGCCGCCACCAGCGGATCCGCCGGGTCGGCCCAGGGCGAAGCGTAAAAATACATGAGCAGGGGCGCATCATAGGTAACAATATTAGTCCCTGCATCCATGGCTTCGGTAAAGGCGGCCAGGGCAGGCCGCACAAAATGGCGAAACAGTCCGTCGTTGGCCTTGCCCCAGAACGGGCGCATGAGGGTGAGAAACCAGGGGGCCGTAAGCCAGCGCATGGTTTTGAGGTGCTCGCAAAAATCACGGGCAAAGGCCCTGTTTTTATCCAGGCTGTCGAGTACGAGCACGTTGACGTCCGAGGGCGGCAAGCCCATGGGCGCGGTGCGGGCTGCGTCGAGGATGCGCTCGATCTGCTCGCCGGGCACGGCTGCTGGCAAAAACTCGCGCACGCTTCTGCGCTGCTGCAGCAGGCCAAACAGGCTGTCATACGTTGCCGCGCTGCCCATGGGCGGCAGGGCAAAGAGATGCTCCGGCTCCAGAGTGCGCCCGCGCACGGTAACCGCGCCCGTGGGGCAGACCGCCATGCAGTGCCCGCAGCCCAGGCAGCCGAACAGCGACTCCGCAACAGGGCAGGCCTTGCCGTTTTCAAGACGCAGACAAAAATCCTTGCACACGGCCACGCACTGGCCGCAGCCGGTGCAGACGGTTCTGTCAACAGCGACTTCCGCCGCGCTGTGCGTTCGTGACGTGGGTATAGCCATGTTCGCTCCTGTGTGCCCGCAGATGCGCTGCATTGTAAATATCCGCCCATATGCTATCAAGCATGCACACGGCGGCGCGCGACCGTCACACAGATGACGGCCCCCTTGGCAACCTTTTTGCAAATTCTGCTACCATGGATGCTTTCAGCTACAACCCGGCCAGCGTGCTCAGCCTGCTGCTCACCATGATGCGTGTGAGCATTGTCATGTTTATGCTGCCGGTGTTCTCCACCAACAATATCCCCACGCAGGTCAAGGCGGCCATAACCATTGTATTTTGCCTTGGCGTGTGGCCTCACCTTGCCCTCAGCGGCACGGCCATGCCCGCGCATCCCTTTGACGTGGCCATCATGATGCTGGGCGAGGCGGTGCTGGGGCTGGTACTGGGAATGGCCGTCAATTTTCTGTTTATGGGCATCCAGGCGGGCGGCGAACTGCTGGGCTTTCAGATGGGTTTTACCATGATCAACATTGCCGATCCGCTCACTGGCAACCAGACCGGCGCTACGGCCTTTTTTTTGTGGATGGTCTCGCTGCTGGTTTTTCTGAGCCTCGACGGGCACCTATACATGATCAAGGGTTTTGTCGCTTCGTTTGATCTGGTGCCGCCGGGGCAACTCTTTGTGGGGCCCATGGTGCTGCGGCAGGTTATGTATCTGGCGTCGCAGATGTTTGTGCTGGCCCTGCAGATTGCCGCGCCGGTCATGGTGGCGCTGTTTCTGGTCGAGGTGTCGCTAGGACTTATGGCGCGAACCTCGCCGCAGATCCCCATCATGGAATTTGGCTTTCCCATCAAGATTGCCGTGGGCTTCTTCTTTTTGGGGCTGCTCATGGTCATCATGTCCGACCGCATCGCCTCGTTTGTGCAGGGGCTGGACGGTCTGTTCAGCAACCTGCTGCGGGCCATGAGCCCCATGTACCAGTAAGAATGCCCGGACGTTTCCCGGCAAATTCCCTGCCATAGAGCAAAAAAGAACCTGACTGGGGGGGACGTCGCCTCCCGCAATGACCCCACGCGTACCGATTCCGGCAATAGCTTCAAGCTGTTGCCGCAAATCAAATGCGCAGCCATGCCCAGCGGTCCCCTGCGCATTGCACATGATCAGCACTGTTTTGTTGGGCAGCGGACTTCGTCCTGAATTCCGCATCCAGCAATGATTCCGGCATGTTTAATGGAACCAGCATGGCCTGAGAAGGTCCGCCCGGCCATGATGACAACGGCGTCTTAAGACGCGCGCCAGGTTCGTCCTGTAGTTTTGTCCCAGGAACACCATTGACCAGAATCAGCTATATCAATTAGGTTGACAGTTCTTCGTGCTGAATCCTGATATAGAAATGTCTCTGCCCCCAGGGGCAATGAACAACGGTACGGTCTGCCGCAAAAATTCGCGCCTTACATTCCCGCCACAGCTGTGGAACGCTGCTGCATCCTGAAAGGATGCCCCGTTCATACCCCTGGTATAAAAATTGCTTTCCTTCATGTAAATAATTGCCGAGGGTAAGACCTACATGTCAAAAATCGGTCGTATGGATAATACCCATTACGCGCAACAAAGGAATGACATGGCAAAGTTGCAGTTCATCAAGGGAGCTCCGTTACGAGATCCCTCATACTTTGTCGGCCCTGTCGCGTGGTGGCCGACTCGCTGACTTGCGGCGGCGTTGAACGGCAGATTGTGGCTGCCGGACGGGAATTCAAAAAAAAGGGGTTTCCGATCACACTCCTATGCCGTACAGCGTCTGCCAAGGGCGGCAATGATTTTTTTCTGCAAGAGGCGCAAGCCTGTTGCAAGAGTGTCGTGCCCTTTTCGCCAGACATGCTGGACGGCGAAATATTTCTGAAGGCACGCGGCATTATGGAGGCATTCATTGAGGGCGCTTCGCTGGTGTTTCGTGACAGTGTCGCTGCCTATGCAGCATGGCTGTTACAGGTACGCCCCAGGCTGCTGCAAATCTGGAACGCCGACCATCTTGTTCCCTTGCTGGCGGCAATCATCGCCGGGGTTCCCCGGATAATTATTGCCGGACAGAGTCTCTCGCCTGCGCAACGTGCTCCTTACGGTTTTGAAAGCGTGGATGAGGATATGGCTTTTGTGATCCTTTCCAATGCGTTGCGGCTGACGGACGTGGTCATGACCAACAACAGCCGCGCTGGGTGCGAAGCCTACGAGGCATGGCTCGGCTTCCGCCCCCGAGCGGTGGCCCTTACCCCCAATATTTTTGATATGGACGAATGGAAACAGCCTAGCGAGGCACGCATACAGGGTTTGCGCAACGCGCTGGGCATTCCGGCGCAAGCCAGGGTCCTGGGAGGATTGTTCCGTTTTGTTTCCATCAAGGATCCTTGGTTATGGGTAAACACGGCCATTCGGGCCTGCACAATCCATAAAGACCTTTACGCCGTTGTGGGCGGTCACGGACCGGAACTCGATCCGATACGCGAAAGTCTGTCCCATACCCCGGTAGCCTCGCGGATTCTTTTTCCCGGTTCCATCAAGGATGTTCCAGCCTTTCTGTCGTTGTGCTCCGTTTTTTTGCATACTTCCTATGTTGAAGGCCTGCCCAATGCGCTGCTTGAGGCCCACGCCAGCGAGGTGCCTGTAGTCACCACGCGTTGCGGCGGAGCCGCCGATGTTGTGGAGCACGGCAAGAGCGGTTTTGTAGTGGATTCGCATGATGATGTGCTGCTGGCGCGCTATGTGAAACATCTGCTTGATCATGATGACGCCGCCCGACAGGCCGGTAAAATCGGCAAGGAAAGGGTTGCACGGCTGTTTTCCCCCCGTCGAGGCGTAAATGCATTGCTGCGTGTATATGCAGGCCTGCTGCCGGGCATGCCCGCAGGCGATCTTGATCACGCAAAAGATACGGAAACTTTGGGACACAAGGAAGGTTCCGTAACGCTGGAAGCCAACAGCCCTGATGCGGAAAGTCCTTTGGTGAGCATCGTCGTGCCCATTGCGGGATCAGCAGATGGCCTTGAGGCCACGGTGACTTCAATTCTGGATCAATGTTATGGAAAGTATGAACTCATCATCGTGCATGACGGCCAGGATTCATGCCTGCAAAAAAGGCTGACATGCGCAGCGGGCAGATATGTCCTCATTGAAGGCGGCAACGGGCTGGCAGAAAGTCTGAACATCGCATTCGCCGGAGCAGGGGGCGATTTTTTTACCTGGGTGTTGCCCGGCAATATACTCCTTCCCGATTTTTGCGGTACGCTGGCAGCCGCCCTCAGGGCTTTCCCCCAGGCTTCGTTGGCTTCGGCGGCTTTTGCCCGCGTCAATAGCGAGGGTTTCGTGACTGAGCGGTTTACCGGAACGGTGTACCGGGAGGACATGCTGTGCGGCACAGGAGAGGTCGCCGCCTTCATGTACCGAAAAAAAGCGGCTCAACAGGCTGGAAACTATGATCCCCTGCTTGCTGGCGCAGAAGCTTGGGACATGTGGTTGCGGCTGGAAGAAACAGGCGCTTCGGTGCATGTACCCCGGGTTTTAGGTCGATGCAGTCGGCTTTACGGTGCTGAAGCGCCGGCTTCTGGCGCAACGCCCGACAAGGCGCGGATGCGCGCTGCCTTTCGGGCATGGCAACGGCTCAAGGCGCAAGGAGGGGTGGCAAGTCTGTACCCACAGATCGAGCATTGCCACGATCGTAACCAAGCAATTTTTGACGCCAATTTGGCTTTGGGCATCAAGATGCTCGGGGCGCAATCCGTTCTCAAAGCGGCCGCCGTGAGCCATCTTGAAATTGCGCATGCCCTGTTTCCTGACAATATTGCCGCTCTTGGCAACTATGCAATAGCCCTCGCCTGGCATGGACGTTTTAACGAGGCCGATACGCTGTTCCGGCACGGTGCGCAATTCATGCCGGAACAGTTCGCCAAACTACAGGAGCACTGTAATCGGCAACGCAGGCTGGCGGGCACGCTGGAGTTTTTTTGTGAACCCCTGGCCGGCGCATACGGCGCAGGCGAACTGATGCGCCGTATGCATAAGGAACGTCTCGTCTTCGGTGGAACATCCGTGAAAATGTTTCCAGCAACCTCGTGCGGACTGGAGGAAGGGCCATGCTCGTTTCCGTCATAATACCAACCTGGAATCGTAAAGAAAAACTGCAGCGCGCGGTCAACAGCGTTTTGGCTCAGGCGGGGACTCCCCTTGAGATTCTTGTGTGCGACGACGGTTCCACTGATGGGACGCCTGAAATGGTGCGCGACTGGCAAAACCGTGATCCGCGTGTACGCCTAATTGCCAAAGGACGGGGTGGTCGCCCCGCCATTCCACGCAACAACGGCATCGAAGCAGCTGCGGGCGAATGGCTGGCCTTTCTGGACGATGACGACATGTGGGTGGAGGGCAAACTAAAAAAACAGCTGGTTCTTCACAAGCGGTATGGTGCACTTGCCATGTGCACCAACGCGTTCCGCGTGCGGGCGGACAAGCATGCCTCGCCTCCGTTTTTTACCCACATGCCGCTGTACCTGACACATGACGATATGGTGAAGGAAAACGGAGTAATTTGCAGCTCGGCCATGCTACATCGCTCCATCCTGGATAAAACCGGTGGTTTCCCGGAGGATTCCGAAATTGCCTACGAGGATTACGCGCTGTGGCTGCGGGTAACCAGCCTGACGCCCTTTTACTGCCAGAACGAACTTTGCGTGGTTTATTATGATGCACCGAAAAGCAGTTATCGCGGCCGCGCTCCAGGTGATTCCGAGCAGGAAAGACTACAGCGCGTCTATCTGGACTGGCTGCGGTGGGTTAAAAACATGCGACTGCACGCAAGGAGTGCATAATGGACAGGCTTGAGCTGAACATCGCCGTGCCTCCAATGGCGATTGTAAAGATAGACGGCGGGTTGGGCAGCCAGATGTGGCAATATGCGCTGAGTCTTGCGGTGGCCCGCCACTCTCCCTTTGAAGTGCGGCACGACCTATCGTGGTTTCGCAACTGCGCAAAGGACATACACGGTGTTGAAAACAGGCTGTTCGCTCTCAACAGGGTGTTCACCAACATCCGACTGCGCCTTCCATCCGAAAGAGACCGAATGCTTTTCATGCGGCTTCTCAGCAGATATCGTGGCAGCCATTGCGATTTTGATCCCAGTGTGCTTGCTTTGGATCAACCGACTTATCTTGGCGGGTACTACATTAATTCGCGCTACGTGACCTGTGCGGAAAAAGATATCCGCAAGGCATACGAGTTCTCGCCGAAGGTCAGGGAGCAGAATCCCGGCCTGCTGGAAACCATAAATTCCACGCTCATGCCGGTAGCTGTGCATGTACGACGTGGCGACTATATAGGTTCGATTCACGACGTGTTGACGGAACAATACTTTGAACGCGCCTTCAAAATACTTGCCGCAGCATTATCGCCAAAACCCACATTTTTTATTTTTTCCAACGGGATGGACTGGGCAAAAAAGACGTTTGCCACCTGGCCCTACGACTTCGTTTATATGGAAGACAATGACAATGACGACGTAGCTGGGGATCTGTTTTTAATGACGCAATGCAGGCACTTCATCATTTCCAATTCGACCCTGAGCTGGTGGGCCGCATGGCTTTCGCTGAAAGCGAAAGACAAAACCGTCATTATGCCCGATGTATGGTGTGCCGGGGAACACCCCATCGCAGGCGAACATATGCGGGGGGGGGACGGCTGGCACATGTGCCCCGTAGCTTGAGGCGGAGCAATTTTTCTTGCAAAACATTTCAACGGCGGGAGCAGGCGTGGACAAGGAACAACTGACTGTGAAAGAACGCTTTTTGCTGCGGTTCAGCGAGGTTGCGGGACAACTGGAAGACAATGGCCGCTTTTGCTGCCGTTGGGAAGATTTGTGGCCCTGCTTGGGCGACGCCCAGGGGACAACTCCCTTTGACGCGCACTATGTCTATCATACGGCTTGGGCTGCTCGTGTTCTCGCCCGGACGCGACCTGCGAACCATATTGATATTTCCTCGAGTCTGTATTTTGTGTCTATCGCTTCGGCCTTTGTACCCGTAACTTTTTACGACTACAGGCCAGCACCTCTGACGCTCAGCAACCTTCGCTGCAAACGTGCGGATCTTACAAATCTTTTCTTTGCCGACGCCAGCGTAACCTCACTGTCGTGCATGCATGTTGTTGAGCACATAGGGCTTGAACGCTACGGTGACCCTTTTGATCCCCGGGGCGATGTCACAGCTATGAAGGAGCTTGAGCGCGTACTTGCGCCAGGGGGACAACTACTTTTCGTCGTCCCCGTCGGGGGCTGTGCAAAAATTCAGTATAATGCTCATCGCATCTATACCTATAGCAGCATACTGGGCACCTTTGACACGCTGCGCCTTGAAGAATTCGCCCTTATTACCGACAGGGGGGAATTCATTGCCCATGCTTCAGAGGTGCAAGCGCAGGCACAGGGATACGGTTGCGGATGCTTTCTTTTCAGAAAAACAGAAAGCAATTGACGCCAGGCCGGGTGCTGCGGATGCAAAAGACCACGGAGGCGATGCATCAAATATAAAGGGCGGCATCTTCTCTCTGGCAGGTTTCCGCAGGCGAAGATCAGGATACACCCACAGGGCAGCCACCGAGTACAGAACCGAAAACCGGGCGTGCCTGCCAGAGGGGACTGCCTTTTTTATGCGCTCCCCGTTTATGGCCGGACCGTGAGGGATGCAACTTTTTAAGCAGCCGCGTATCACTGTTGCTTATGCAGGATATGCTCCGGGGACAGCAAGGGTTACCTTGGAACGGATTGCTGCGAATCCGCACGCGATCCACGGCACGCATCAGGCGCTTCACATGCGGCATCTCCGCCACCCCGGCTGCGTAACGTCCTGGCGTCATTACTCCCCAGCGCTTCATCAATATTCTACGGATGTCGCTGCCATTTTTGGGGCATCTTATCGTAATTGCAGGCGCCAAGCTTTCCCCATGGCATGTAAAACCCCCATCAGGTCTTGAACATTTCAACCTGATGGGGGCGGGTATAATCCCATAGCCTGGAGGGGCTATGGCGAGAAGTTGACATTAAAAACTTTTGCCAACATTTTTATCAAAAATCGTTTACCCCATTGCCCGTTGCAGCCGGGCGAGGGTTTCCTGCTTACCCAGAAAGGCCATTATTTCGTTGAGGTGCGAGCCGCCCATAAAGCCCATGAGGGCCGTGCGCAGGGGCGGGGCAACTTCCTTGAACTTGAGGCCGTTGTCGGCCACATAGGCGTTGAGCGCGGCCTCAAGCGCCTCGGCGGTAAAGGGCTCGCAGGCGGCAAACACTGCGGACAGAGCCTGCAGATGCGCCTTGCCCGCATCGGTAAAGTGCTTGGCCGCGTCCTTTTCCACATAGCTGAGCTCGGCGGCGGGCACTACCAGCGGGCGGAACGCCTCGCCCAGAGCCTTGAGGTTGTTGGCCCGCTCGCGAAACATGACGCACAGGGGTTCGAGCTTTGCCAGAGGCAGGCTGCCAAGACCGGCGGCCTCCACAAAGGGCGCAACCAGCGCGGCAAGCTCGGGCAGGGGCAGTTCGCGCATAAAGTGCGCGTTGCACCACTCAAGCTTGGCAGGGTCAAAGGCGGCGGCTGCCGGGTTGAGGTTTGTGCCGTCGAAGTATTCGATCAGCTCGTCTTTGGTAAACAGCTCCTGATTACCGTGCGACCAGCCGAGCCTCACAAGGTAGTTTACCAGAGCCTGCGGCAGCAGACCGTCCTGCTGATATTCAATAACCGCCCGCGCGCCGTGGCGCTTGGAGAGCTTTTGCCTGTCGGGGCCAAGAATCATGGGCACATGCCCAAAGTGCGGCACGGGCAGGCCAAGGGCCTCGTAAATGAGTATCTGGCGGGGGGTGTTGGAGACATGGTCGTCGCCACGGATAACGTGGGTGATGCCCATCTCGTAATCGTCCACTACCACGGCCATGTTGTAGGTGGGCATGCCGTCGGCGCGGCGAATGACCATGTCGTCCAGCTCGGCGACGTCCACGGCGATCTTGCCCTTTACCAGGTCGTCAAACACGACCTTGCCCGCCATGGGGGCCTTGAGGCGCACGCAGTGCCCCTCGCCGGGGCCAATATTTTTATCGCGGCAGCGGCCATTGTAGCGCGGTTTGAGGCCGTTTTGACGGGCTTCTTCACGCATGGCGTCCACCTCTTCGGGCGTGCACGAGCACCAGTAGGCGTGGCCGGTCTCCAGCAGCTTGTCCACATAGCGGTTGTACACGTCGGCGCGCTGGGTCTGGTAGGTCAGGTCGCCGTCCCAGTCCAGCCCCAGCCAGCGCATGGAGGCGAGGATGGAGTCGGTGTATTCCTGCTTTGACCGCAAAAGGTCGGTGTCTTCAATACGCAGGTGAAAACGGCCGCCGAAGTGCCGGGCCAAAAGCCAGCAAAAAATGGCGGTGCGTGCGCCGCCTATGTGCAGATGCCCCGTGGGGCTGGGTGCAAATCGGGTTACCACTTGAGTCATGTTGCTTTCCTTAAACTGGCGTTGGGGGCAAGGTGGCGCATGGGCGGCGCAGTGTCAAGGGCTGCTCAGCAGCCAGAGCGGCCATCGCCGGAAAGACGGTCGCCCTTCGCGGCATCTCCGGCGGCACCCTGCCCCTTGGCCCGGCGCGGGTTAAAAAGATTGAGCGTGCGCGTCAGGTCCGCAAGATTGATGGGCTTGGTCAGGTGGGCGTTCATGCCCTCCTGGATGCTGCGCTCGGCGTCGCCGCGCATGGCGTAGGCCGTCATGGCGAGGATGGGCACGCTGTCCGCGCCGGGCAGCCCGCTTGCCCGGATGGCGCGGGTGGCGGAATATCCGTCCATGACCGGCATCTGCACATCCATAAGGATAATGTCTATCTCCGCATGCCGACCGGCCCACATGTCCACGGCTTCCCGCCCGTTGACCGCCGAGACGCACTCGATGCCCATGCCGTCCAGCAGCACTTCCATTATCTCGCGGTTTATGTCGCCGGCTTCAGCCACAAGCACGCGCAGCCCGTGCAGAGACCGGGCATCAACGCCCGCAGAATCTTTGGTCGGCTTGTCGTCGCGCTGGACGCTGCATACGGCAAAGGGCAACTCCACCCGAAAGACGCTGCCCTTGCCGGGCTCGCTCTCAACCGAGATGCGCCCGCCCATCAGAGCAGTCAGACGGCGGCACAGCGAAAGCCCAAGCCCCGTGCCCCCAAACCGGCGCGTTATGGACGTATCCGCCTGCGAAAAAGGCGTAAACGCGCGGGCAAGCTCTTCGGTCGACATGCCTATACCCTCGTCGCTCACAGTGCAGACAACGCGCACCCTGTCGCCGGTATTTTCCTGCAGATCAAGGGCCAGCCGCACCGTGCCCCGCGCTGAAAACTTCAGCGCGTTGCCGCCGAGGTTAAGCAGTATCTGGCGCAGACGCAGGGCGTCGCCCGACAGAAAGTCGGGAATGTTGGGATCGACAAAGCTCTCAAGCGTAAAATCCCTGCCTTTGTGCCCGGCCTTGGGCCGCAGCAGCGACATGACGGCCTCCAGCTCTTTGCCGGGCTGAAAGGGCAGGTTTTCCAGCTCCAGCCGGTTGGCCTCGATCTTTGAAAAATCGAGCAGGTCGTTGATGATGTCCAGCAGCGACTCGCAGGTTGAGTGGATTTTTTCCACATAGTCGCGCTGTTGCGGATTCAGCGGCGTATTGAGCACAAGATGCGCCATGCCCATGATGCCGTTCATGGGCGTGCGTATTTCGTGGCTCATGTTTGCCAGAAAGATGCTTTTGGCGGCGTTGGCGGCCTCGGCGCTTTCCTTGGCCTCGCGCAGGATGCGCTCGTGCTGGCGCGTCTCGGTAACGTCGCTGATATAGCCGGTAATGCGCAGTACGCCCAGCACGCCCACAACCTCATATGCCAGGGCGTACCAGCGCAGGCCCTTGCGGGGGTGCGCCACCCTGAGCTCCAGATGCTCCTGACCGCCGGGTGTCCACATGGCGGGCAAACAGAGCTTGTGCCACTTTGGCCGGTCTTCGGCCACAATGCGCGCCTCCATGCGCTCCAGCCTCTCCGCCATGCTGGCTGCGGGGTTGATGCCAAACTGCTCGTAAAAAACATCGTTGCCGCTGAGGTCCAGCTCGCCGTTTTCGAGCCGGGCGATTTCAAACACGCCCAGCCAACCGAGACGGCAGGCCAAAGAAAGACGCACCAGGCCTTCGCGCAGGCTTTGGTGCGCCTCGTGCAGTTCGGTCATGTCCTGATGATAACCGACAATCCGCACAACATCGTCCTGCTCGTCGCTGATGCGCCGTCCGCCGCAGCGCACCGGCACAAGCCCCCACTGGGGATGATTATAGAGGTAGCGCACCTCGTGCATGGCCTTGTCGGCCAGAAATTCGTCGTGGATGGCCCACAGGTGCTGCTTCGAGCGGGCATCGACCCTGTCCACCCAAAAATTGAAGCTTTCAGCGGGGGTCATTTCTTGGCTCGCGCCCAGCAGCCGCATGGTCACCGGGTTGGCAAGCATGGACATGTACCCGGTGTTGCGGTCAATTTCTATGACCCACAGTCCCACGTTGGCCGCAGCCAAGGCTTCACTGCTCCAGTCCTCGTTGCGAGACACGTCTTTTTCTGCACCGCTTGCGGTCATATGCCCCCCGTTTCCATGGTATAATCCATAGCCGTTTTATCTCGTCAGCACAATGGCATACGCCTCACGCGCCCGCCCCCGGGCTGGCGAGCCTGCCCGACACGGCACAAAACAAAAAATCCATGCAATGCCACGCAGTTGTCACACCCGGCGCTTGCATGGTTACGCACAGGGTGCTAGCGTTTACAACTGTCAAGCAAATACACATACTATAGCGAAAGGCCCCGGCGGGCCGGGCGGCGCTGCTAGCGCTGCCGCGCCGTCGGCAAAGCAGCCTTTCCGGCTGAACAGCCAGAGGATTACCCTTATGAAAGATGCCACGGTGGTTATCAAATACGGCGGACACGCCATGGACAATTCCGACCTCAGCTCGGCCTTTGCCAACGACCTTGCCCAGCTCTCGGCGCAGGGCATGGAATTTGTGGTGGTGCACGGCGGCGGCCCGCAGATATCGTCGCTGCTCAAACGCCTCAACATCGAAAGCCGCTTTGTGGACGGCCTGCGCGTTACCGACATCGCCACCATGGAAGCCGCAGAAATGGTGTTGTGCGGGCAGGTCAACAAGGCCGTGGTCAACGAATTTGCCCAGCAGGGCGTGCGCGCCGCTGGCATCTCTGGTCGTGACGGCGGGCTGCTGCGGGCGTCTGTAAAAAATCCCGCTCTGGGCCTTGTGGGCACGGTGGATGCCGTCGACCCCGCCCTGCCCCGCTGCCTGCTGGCTGGCGGCTTTGTGCCGGTGGTGGCCCCTGTGGCCTCCGGACCGGACGGCGAAGCCCTGAACATCAACGCCGACACTGCGGCCGGTGCGCTGGCCGGGGCCCTCGGTGCGGAATATTTTGTGCTGATATCTGACGTGCCCGGCGTGCTGGACGGCGACGGAAGGCTGATACCCAGCCTGAACCGCCGCGAAATCCAGACCCTGCGCGAGGCGGGAGTGATCACCGGGGGTATGATCCCCAAGGTGGAGGCCTGCCTCAACGCCCTGAATGCGGGTTGCCAGCGAGCGCTCATCCTTGATGGCCGCTCGCCCTCAAGCCTGCGCCGCTACCTGCTTGACGACGCGCCACTGGGAACGGTGGTCGCCAACTAGAGCATTGTAGCGCTGGAGGGTACGGGGAGGTTTCCCCTTCGGCCCCCCTCTCGTGCTTCATTTAAATAGAGCATACTGCCAGCAAAAGGGGATTCCCCCAGGCAGACCAAAAAAATAAGGCCCAAACCGCACGACGCACATGACCGCGTCACCCGGTTTCGGGCCTTTTGCTTTTTTGCAAATCTGGATTTTTCAGCGGCCTCGCCGCACCCACCACTCGCTCTCCACCTGACCATACCACCAGCGGTTGTGGTCTGCCCGCAGCACGGCCTCGGCCACTTGGCGGGCAGCGGGGCTGCGCAGACGCTTGACCGCGCTCTCCAGCCACTGTTCCGCAAAAGCATTGCCCTTGTCGAGCTCGGCCTTGAGGTTGCAGATGAGGTCCAGCTGATCGGCATCGTGCGCCAGCAGGGCCTCGCGGCTGGATTCTTCTTCCAGCTCGTCCCAGAGCGGCAGCACGTCTTCTTCCAGCCCGGTGCCCGCCACGCAATCCTCCAGCGCCTTGCGGGCCTGACACTGCGCATAGCGGTGGTTCACATAGTTGAGATCGCCGGTGCGCGCCTCGTGCAGGTCGTGGAACAGGCACAGGTACGTCACCCGGGCCGGGTCCATACCGCACATGCGGGCCAGCGCGTAGCCCATGACGCTCACCCGGTACGAATGCTCGGCCACGTTCTCCTGCCCGGTGCCCAAAAAGGCGTAGCCAGTGCGCGGCGTGTGGCGCAGCATGCCGACTTCGTTAAAAAAATCCGCCAACCGGTCAAGCCGCTCGGCACCCACATCCACAGCCGAAAAATCGCCGTTGTTGCTCTTGGATTCGCTCATTCCTGTTCCATACCGACAGCGGCGGCCTGTGGCAAGGCTGCGCGGACGGAAACTGAGATGAAAGAAGCAGAAACGCCCCGGCGGCTCAAGGACTGCGCCCTAAAGAATCCCCTCACCGGCTGCCGCATCCGCGCAATGCGTCTGCATCTGCTGTCGCATCTGCGCCATGACCAAGAATCCCCCCTACTGGTGTAAAATGCACTCACGGCCTTTTGCGGGCTGAGATACTTTGTACGCTGGCAAGGCCTGCAAGAGGACGGCAGCGGGCGTGGGCGCATGGTTCATGACCGATGTCGCCCCTCTGGGGAGCGCAGCCAGCGTGCAAAAAGCCGTTCACTCAAGGCCATACTTGCGCAGCTTATTATGAAGGGTGGCTCGCGTAATGCCCAGCTGGCGCGCGGCCTCGCTCTTGTTGTCGCCGGTCTGGCGCAGGGTTTCCTCAATGGCGCGGCGCTCCACGGTGTCGAGGGACAGGCCTGCGAGGGAGGCGTCCATCTCGGGCTGACGCTCTCCCGCCGGGGTGGGGCCGGTGACAACAGCGGGCAGCTCGCGCTCGGTGATGAGGTCGCCGTTGCAGAGAATAACGGCCCGCTCCACGGCGTTTTCGAGCTCGCGCACGTTGCCGGGCCAGGCGTAGCGCAGCATGCTGGCCAGAGCCTGGGGCGAAAAACCGCGCACGCTTTTGCGGTTGCGGCTGGCAAAGCGCTCAAGAAAATGCGCGGCAAGCACGGGGATGTCATCGGCGCGGTCACGCAGGGGCGGCACTTCGATACAGATGACGTTGAGGCGAAAGTACAGGTCTTCGCGAAAGCGCTTTTGGGCCACCTCCTCCCGCAGGTCGCGGTTGGTGGCGGCCAGCACGCGCACGTCCACGGTGATGGCGGCGTCGGCCCCCACGCGCTGCACCTCGCCCTGCTGCAGGGCGCGCAGCAGTTTTGCCTGCAGCGACAGCGGCATTTCGCCAATTTCATCCAGAAAAAGCGTGCCTCCGTTGGCCTGGGCAAAACGTCCTTCGCGGCGACGGTCCGCGCCGGTGAACGAGCCTTTTTCATGCCCGAACAGCTCTGACTCCAGCAGGTTTTCGGCCAGCGCGGCGCAATTGACCGTAACCAGCGGCTTTTCCGCCCTGGCGCTGGCGCTGTGCAGTGCGCGGGCCACCAGCTCCTTGCCCGTGCCAGATTCGCCTGAGATCAGCACAGTGGCCTCGGTGGGCGCGACCGTGGCGATGATTTCCTGCATGGCGCGGATGGGGGCGCTGCGGCCAAGAATGCCGGGCCGCGCGGCTGCGTCGCCGAGCTGGCGGCGCAGCTCGCGGTTTTCTACACTGAGGCGCGAATGTTCTATGGCTTTTTCAAGCGTGTGCCTGAGCGCTTCAAAATCCAGAGGCTTTACCAGGTAATCGTATGCACCGAGACGCAGGGCCTCCACGGCTGTTTCCACAGAGGAATACGCCGTCATGAGCACCACGGGCAGGGCTGGGTTGTACTCCAGAATATTGCGCAGCGCGTGGATACCGTCCATACGCGCCATGCGCACATCGGTCAGCACGGCGTCAAAGGACTTTTCGCGCACCAGACTGACGGCTTCATCGCCGTCGGCGGCTTCTTCCACCGCGTATCCCCACGAGCGCAACATGGTGCGCAGCATGCCGCGATGGGCATCGTCATCGTCTACAACCAGAATGCAGTTGCTCACTGTATCCTCACTTTATGCTTGAACAAAAGCCCAGAGCCGTTATGCCTGCCTGTTCTGCGCCACGCTGCCCTCCGCCGCGCGGGGCAGCCAGATGCTGAACGTGGTTTCGCCGCGCCGCGCAGCCTGCGCGGGACGCGAGACGACGCTTATCTCGCCGTCGTGGGCTTCGATAATCTTGTGAACCATGGCCAAGCCAAGGCCCGTGCCCTGCCCCTTGGTGGTATAGTATGGATCAAAAATGTGCGGCAGCTGGGCCGGTTCAATGCCTGTGCCGTTGTCGCGCACCATCAGGCACACGCGTCCCTTGCGCTCCACAATGGCCAAGGTGAGCTGTCCGCCGTCGGGCATGGCGTCCAGCGCGTTGAGGCACAGGTTCAGCAGGGCCTGCCCCATGCGCTCGGGATCGGCCATGGCCAGCGGCACGCGCTTGGGCGCGCGGCAGACAATCCTGACGCCGCGTTTTTCCGCATCCTGATGCACAAGGCGCGTCACGTGGTCAATCACCAGCTTCAGGTCGGCCGGGTGGGGGCTTACGTCGCTGGGACGCGAAAGACCTATAAGATCCATAATCACGCGGTTAAGACGGTCAACCTCGTGCACCATGACGTTGGCGGCCTCGCGGTCTTCGCTGCCCTCGGGAAAGCGCTGGCCGAAATAGGTGGCGTAGCCCTTGATGGAACTCAGGGGATTGCGGATTTCGTGCGCCACACCTGCGGCCAGATTGCCCACGGCGGCCAGTTTTTCCTTACGGCGCACCTCTTCCTCGAGCCTGCGCACCTTGCCCTCGGCCATGCGCTGACGCTGCCGCGATTCGCGCGCGCGTTCGGCATAATACAGGGCCACCAGACAGGCCAGCCCCACCAGCAGGGTCACGGCAGCCAGCATGGCAACGTAGTCGCGGTTCTGGCTGCGGGTTATTTCAAAGGGCGAAAGGTCAAGACCCAGAAATATGACCGGCAGCGGAAAGCCCCGGGGCAGATCGCGCAACCCGGGCGAAAACTGCCTGTACACGGCAAACACGCGTCGCCCTTCCATGCGCATGATGCCCCAGTGGGGCAGCATGTCGGGCGCAAGCTCGCGCATGATGCCGTCGTCGGCCTCGCGCCCGCCCACGTGCAGTATTTCGCCCAGTCGGGCCGGGTTGCTGTGCGCAACGATGGTTCCGTCAGGCATGGTCACTGCCACAAAGACAATGCCGGGGCTGTCGGCCATTTCTTCCAGCAGCACCTGCAGGCGCACGCCCGCCTCGCTGCGCATGCCGGAACGCAGGATGCTTTCAAAGGCAATGATCAGCGATGAGCCTTTTTCAGCCAGCAGGCGGGCCATTGCCGCCTCGCTTCGGTCGATGGAAATAAGCGTCAGCAGGGTTATCATGAGCGCCAGCACCACCGCCGCACCGCCCAGCAACAGGCCCAGAGGGGTACGCGCGGCCACATAGGCCGCCTGCGCTATTTTTGCAGTATCAGCCTGATCTATGGGCAGCGGGCAGCAGCGCCCAGGCTCCGGCCCTTTTTTGTCCGTACTGGTGTTTTCCGTATTCATTGCGGCACGCTCGATATCGCTATGCGGGTCATCCGTGGGTGGCCCACACCGGGTCAAAATTTTTGCACGATTTTTGCAAGATCTTTGCTATTCCTGAACCCCTGCGGTCAGGAATCTTGCCACCCCGCTCTGTGCTTGGTAAGAGAGCGGGACGAGTTTATTTTCCAGAAGGTCTTTTATGATAAAACCCCTTCTTTCCTTATGCGTTCTGGCCAGTCTGTGCCTTCCCCAGCCAACGGCGGCGGATCAGACCGACTATGCGGAATATACCCCTGCGCCGGGAAGCCCCGCCGCTACGCACTCTGCTGACATGCGCGCGTGGCTGCAGCAGCTTTCGCCTCCGCAGCGGGCCAAGGCCCAGGCCGTGATTGACGAGTACACTCCCAAAATCAACGCGTTGCGCAAAAGTATCCTGCAGAAAAAAAACGAGCTCGCCCACCTGAGCTACAACCAGACGACCTCGCCCGAAACCCTGCCCCGCCTGGGGCATGAACTGCAGCAGCTGCGGGACGAGCTGCGCACCCTTTTGCAACGAGCAGACCAGCGCATGGACGCCGAGGTGGGCGTGCCGCTAGGCAGCCCGCAAACGCGCGGTTGCAGCATGGAATACCCCGGCCTGTCGACCTCTGCCAGCAAATAACCGAGACCAGACACTCGCGCAAACGCGCGCCTGCCTTCATGGCGGGCGCGTTTTTTGTTTTTTTGCGGCCCTCGACCACTGTAAGAAAATTATGCAGATGTACAAATTTTATACAGGGACGACTGCCGAATGTATAAAAAACATACGCTTCACTGGGCACTGGCGCAACGGCAAAGGGCAATTCATATACAATATGCTGTTTTTATTGAAAAAATAATCTTTGGCACGCGCATTGCTTTATAGCAAGCAAACGTTGCAACAACAACGAGCCCATATACAAGAATTTTGCTTAAGAGGTAGCTTTCCATGAAGTCCAAAAACATCGCCATCACAACAATACTTGCTGCCACCCTGTTGGGAAGCGCCATATCAGTTTACAGCCAGCCGGCCCCTGCGGGCGATATGCCTGAAGGCATGCGGGAAATGGGCGGCTGCCAGGGCGAAATGCCCTGCCCCGGCATGCAGGGTCACGGCATGCACGGCATGATGGGCCGAGGCGCTTACACTCCTGAACAACTGCAAAAATATGATGCCATTGTGGCCGAATTCGCCAAGCAGATGGAACCCGTCAAAGACCAGATGTTTATCAAACGGCAAGAGCTGCGCGCCCTGCAAAATGCGGCCAACCCCGACATAGCGGCGGTGCGCGCCACGGCGACTGAAATGCTGCAGCTCAGAAAGCAGCTTGGTCAGATGCACGAAACCATGGCCCAGCGCCTTGAAAAAGAAGTGGGCAAGCCTGCGGCAGCCATGCCGAAAAAGGACGCCCCAGCCCAGGCTAAACATCAGCACGGCGCGGCCCAGTAGACACTAACCCAAATTGCCGCTCCCAACTCGTCCGCCCAAGGCGGTGCACATATAAAGCCTCCCGCAGAGTAACATTTCCGTCATGCCCTCTACCCCCAAGGGGGGCATGGCGGAGCCTCCAAAAAACCTCCTCCTTTGAACAGAACCTTTTAACCATCAACACCCTCCCTCCCTTCTCGGCCGCCGGTTCCCCCCCGGCGGCCGCCTTCTTTTTTTATACCCGCGCCACAGACCGCGCCTGCGGTCAGGCGTGAAGCGGCGGCAGCAAAATATGCGGTTCGGTATCTTTGTCAAAAACCGCAGTCCGCAAGCCAAGAGCCGCCCAGGCCGGGCGCAGCTCGCCGCCAGCCCCCCAAAAGTAGCCCTGCGCCGCGCGCGGCAGACGCAGATCAAACATTTCCACGGGGCCGCCCCCCCGCGCCGCATGCGCGTCAAGCGCCTGGCGCACGGCCAGCAGCAGGGCGCGCCCCTTGACCCTGCCGCCCAGCTCCTTATCCACAGGCCCTGCCAGCACGGCTGCGGCCAGCCCCGGCTCTGGGGCAAGGCCCATGCGGATCACGGGCACGCCAGCCCTCGCGGCGGCAAGCCAGCCCCCGGCTAGAGCCTCAAGCGTGACCTCAAGCGACCACGGTTCATAACTTTTATCGCGCCACATGGCGGCGAGGCCGGTTCCTTCCAGCACCAGGCAGGGATAAAAACGCAGCATGTCCGCACCTGCACCCAGGGCTGCGGGCACATCCGCCGCAAAGTGCTGCGGGGTATGGCCAGGCATGCCGGGCAACAGCTGCACCCCAAGCTTGAGGCCCGCCGCACGCACGCTGGCGCAGGCGGCCAGCGCTGTCTGCCCGCTGTAACCCCGGCGCGCCGCGGCAAGGGCGCTGTCGTCAAAACTCTGCACGCCAAGCTCAACCACGCCGCAACCCGCGCTGCGCAGCCGCTCTAGCATACTGGCGTCCACCCTGTCAGGCCTGGTCGAACACCGGAACGAGCCTATCCACCCCTGCTCCAGCGCCTCGCGGGCCAGATCAAGACAATCGGCCAGCTCCCGCTCAGGCAGAGCGGTAAAGGTACCGCCGTAAAATGCCAGCTCGGCAGGGGCTTGCCCCTGCTCATGCCGCAGCCGCAAACCATGCCGGGCAGCGCGCAACAAACCGCCCGCCCCATCCCTGCCCGGCTCACCGCGTGAGGCGGACGCGCCGCCAAGACCGGTCTGCACGTCCTGCGCACAAAAAACGCAGCGCACAGGGCAGCCCCTGAAGGGTAAAAATACCGGAACAACAGCCTGCCGCGCGGCGCGAGGCCGCAGGCGGCCAAAATCGATGGGCAATACGCTCACGAGAGCCTCCCCGGCATGCGCGGGCAGACCCCCGCCCCGGCTGCCAAAATCACAGGATCACAGGGGTCGGATGCGTACATGATAACGGAGAAAAAAAACTTTTTTTTAAGGGGCATAGATGCTCGCTGACTGTGAAACGGTATGTGGAGCGCGTCGGGCGGAAAATGACATGCAGGTGAATTTTTTAAAAAAACCTTGCTCTGCTTGTAAGTTGCGTGTATTTTACACAAAAGTTCCGTTCGTGTGAAGCTGACGACCATTGCTGCGGGGCACAGGAACACAGGGTTCCATTAAGCCATACCAGCGCACTGCGCCGGAGAGCACTATGAAAAAAACACTGACCAAAGCGGACATCGTGGAGGCCATCTACGAAGAAACGGACAAGAACCGCGTAGATGTAAAAAACGTGGTGGAAAAACTGCTGGAGATCATGAAGATCGCCATCAAAAAGGACCGGGCGCTGCTGATCAGCGGGTTCGGCAAGTTTGAGTGTTACGACAAGGCCTCCCGCAAGGGACGCAACCCAAAAACAGATGAAACCATCACCCTGCCGCCGCGCAAGGTAATGGTATTCCGTCTTTCGCGCAAACTTCGCGCGGAGCTGAACCCCTAGGCAAGCTGCCAAGCCTCGGCAGCCTGCGCATGCCGTTGGGGGCGCGTGTGACGCGTTTCTTGTCGTGCGCGCTTTTTCTTGCCATTGCAACGGCCAGCGCCCCCTGAAGGGTACAGAGCGCTCACAGGCATGTCCTGCGCCCGGAGCGGCTGGGGGCTGGCCGCATGCAGGTTCGGCGGGCCTTGGCACTATCTGCTGGGCGCAGACACCACACGCCGCTGCACGCGGCAGAATTCAGGCTGACGCCAGAGCGGCGGGCATGTCCACGCCGCCCAACGGGAGTCGCACATGCTTTTTAACTCGTATTCCTTCCTTTTTGCATTTCTCCCCTTGCTGCTGGTTTGCTGGCGACTGACCCAGGGCTACGGCCCCACGGGGCTGGCGCTTGTGCTGCTGGCTTTTTCGATCGTTTTTTATGGCCTGTGGGGTCTGCCGTTCCTTATCCTGCTGGCAGTCATACTGGGCATGAACTACGCCTTTGCCCTGGCCCTGGCGGCGCCCGAACATGAGTCAGCACAGGATGCCGCCAGCGTCGAGGCTGCTGGCCCGGCCGAGCCAACCGGGGCGGAAGTCAAAGCCGGGGGAGCATGCCTGTGCGGCGCGCATAAACAGACCGGCTGCCGGTTTGGCCTGAGCCGCAAAAGCCTGCTGACCCTGGCGATGGTACTCAACCTGCTGCCCCTGTTGTGGTTTAAATATTCGGCCTTTCTGGCCCAGAACCTGGGCGCGCTTTTGCACGCGCAGTGGCATTTTACCCCTCCGGGGCTGCCTCTGGGCATTTCATTTTATACCTTTATACAGATCGCATGGCTTGTGAGCGTCTATCGCGGGCAGGTAACCCCGCAGGGGTTTACGCGGCACGCGCTGTTTTCGGCCTGCTTTCCTTACGTCATCTCAGGCCCAATCGTGCGCTACGAGCAGATGGGGCCGCAATTTGACGCGCTAGCGCCCGCCACGTCAGAAAACCTGGCGCAGGGCTTTACGCTGTTTACCATCGGCATGGTCAAAAAGGTTCTGCTGGCCGACAGCATCGCCATGTATGCCGACTCTGTTTTCAATGCGGCGGAAAAGGCCTTTCCCCTCAGCGGGGCTGAAGCGTGGCTGGGGTCGCTGTGTTATACCTTCCAGCTGTATTTTGACTTTTCGGGTTATACCGACATGGCCATCGGCCTTGCCCTGATGCTGGGCCTCAAGCTGCCAGAAAACTTTGATTCCCCATACAAATCAACCGGCATTGTGGATTTTTGGCGGCGCTGGCACATTACGCTCAGCTCGTGGCTGCGCGACTTTTTGTACATCCCCCTGGGCGGCAACCGTCAGGGGCGGCTCATGCAGTACCGCAACCTGTTTCTGACCATGCTTATCGGCGGCGCGTGGCACGGAGCGGGCTGGACATTTATTGTCTGGGGCGCGCTGCACGGCATGATGCTGAGCATCAACCACTTTTTCCGCGCCTGCATCAAGGGCAAAACCCTTGAGCGGGTTCTGGCCCTTGCGCCGTTCAGGCTGTGCTCAATCCTGTTTACGTTCTTTTGCATCAACCTGTGCTGGGTTGTGTTTCGGGCGCTGACCATCGAGGGCGCGGGGCGCATGTACAAGGCCATGTTCACCGGGCCGTTTACGCGTGAGGCTGCCGGCCTGAGCGCGACAACCGACGGGCTCGCGGGCTTTGCCGCCCTGGCGGCCCGCTGGCTGCCCAACAACTACATTCAGGGCTGGATTCCCTTTGCCCTGCTGCTAACAAGCTTTGCGGTGGTGTGGGCGCTGCCCAACAGCCGCGAGATGCTGCACGGCAGGCGCGACGGCTCACACCCCCGGCTCAGCTGGCGGCCTACAGCCGCCTGGGCTACAGGGCTGGCTGTCATGGCCTTCCTGACCCTGATTCTGGTTTCGCGCAAGGCGACCTTTTTGTACTTCCAATTTTAACCACGCGTGAACGCCATGAACAACACCACAGAAACCGCCTTCTTGAAGCGTTATTTTCTTGTGCTGCTGGGCCTTGTCCTGGCGGGAGGCCTGCTGGCCGTTCCCTACACCGCGTGGTGGCTGCGCAGCAGCGGCGACGTGGCCGTGGAGCGCGCAGTCGCCTCGCAATCCAAGGGCAACTTTGCCGTTTTCGGCTCTGGCGTTTCGCAGGATTTTGTGGACTACAAGCTCCAGCTCTACGCCAAGGTCAAACCTGAAATCGCCGCCGTGGGTTCCTCGCGCGTCATGCAGTTCAGAGGCGCGTATTTTCGCAAGCCTTTTCTGAACGTGGGCGGCACGGCGGGCAACCTGCCCGTGCTGCGCTCCACCATCGACGCCATGCTGCGCGTCCACAAGCCTGATGCCATCATTATCGGCCTTGATTTCTGGTGGTTCATGCCGCAGTGGAATGCCGACCCCTTCAAGGAGGAACCCCCCACCAGCGGCTCGTACAACTACGGCTTCGACAGCCTCAAAAAGCCCTGGACATGGCTGCTTGAGGGCAAGATATCGGCCAGGGACTTTATCGCTCCCCTGCTGCCCCAGTCCATGGGCGGGTTTCGCGACAACCGTTACGGCATCATGGCCCAGCAGTACAACGACGGTTTCGGCACTGACGGCTCGTGGTACTACACGGGCGAAAGCACCGGCCAGAAGCGCCCCTTCGACTACCAGTTCGAGGATACGCTCAAGCAGGTGCGCTACGGCACCAAGGCCTTTTTTCACGCCAAGCCGCTGGCCGACAGCCGCGACGCGGGCGGCATAAGTTCCGCGCATCTCGACGCCTTTGCCGAAATATACTGCCGCCTCAAGGCGCGCGGTATCGCCACCTTTGTTTTTATTACGCCCCTGTCGATACGGGTGCTCGACGCCATGCGCGAACGCGAGGGCGACTACCCGCACCTCTTCCGCCTGCGCGACGCCCTGCTGGCCCGCGGCATTGACGTTATGGACTTTACCGACCCCGCGCACCTTTGCCTCCAGCGACTGCGAATTCTTTGACGGATTCCACGGCGGCGAGGTAACATACGCCCGCCTGCTGCGCGATATGGCCGACCGCTGGCCCGCCTTGCTGGCGTACGTGAATATGGATAAGATAAATGCCGCACTGCGCGACTGGCGCGGCTATGCGCTGGTTCCTGACGAGCGTCTCACGAGCCGTCCGGAAGTGGACTTTATGAACTTTAATTGCCCCAAACGTAAACCGTAAGGAACACCGACATGTTTCTTCGATGGGGCGCGGCCTGCTGCCGCGCCCATCTTGTTTCAGCATGGCGGACCGCGCTTGTGTGCTGCCTGTCTGGCGCGCTGGCGCTGCCCCCTGGGCTGGCTCTTGCGGCGGCGGATTCCGTATTTGTACACGGCACCGGCGCGGCCAGTACAGCCACGCCTGCAGGACAGGCAAACCCCGGCTTTGCCGCCCCCGCGCCCGCACCCGGCGTACAGACGCCGACCGTGCAGACGCCCACGGTGCAAACGCCTGGCGTGCAGGTTCCCACTGCGCCAGCAGCGCAGCAGATCAGCCCGCTGACCATGCCGGGAGTGCCCGCGCCAGCGCAAACGGCCCAGCCGCAGACCGCGCCTGTTCAGGGCGCCGCGGCAACCCCGGCCCCGGCCCAGCCCTCGCAGCCGGGTCAGCCGGTGCAACCCTCCGCCGAAGCGCCCAAAAAGCCGGAAGCTCCCGCCAAGGAGAAAAGCGCCAAAAGCCGCAAGGATAAAAAATCCAAAAAAGGCCGTAAGGTAGACGCCGAACAGCAGGAAAAAACCGCTCCCGCCAGTGAAGCGCCGGTGCCCACGCCCCCCGCTCCCGCCCCGCAAAAGCAGGTTCCGCCGACGCAGGCGGAGGAGGCCGCCATGGCCTACGCCAAGGGCGACTACGCCACGGCCGAGAGCATCTGGCGCAAGCATGCGGAGGCAGGCGACGGACAGGCCATGAACAACCTTGGCGTGCTGTACGATCTGGGGCAGGGGGTGGAGCCAGACCTGGGCCGCGCCCTGCACTGGTTTGCGGAGTCGGCCAAAACCGGCCATCCTTCGGGCATGAGCAACTACGGCCGGATGCTCGAGCAGGGGCGCGGCATAGAGGCCAACCCAGAGGAGGCCGCCCCGCTGGTTTGATCTGGCTGCCCGTCAGGGCCAGCCCGAGGCCCAGTACAACCTGGGCATGCTGTACGAGCTTGGACGGGGCGTGCCGCAAGATTACAAGGCGGCAGCTGCATGGTACAGCCGTGCGGCGGCCCAGCAGCAGACCGAGGCCCTGTTTCGCCTTGGGCATTTTTACCGCATCGGACAGGGCGTGACCAAAAACCCGGCGCGCGCGGTGCTGCTGCTCTATGCGGCGGCTATGAACGGCGACACAAACGCCATGAAGGATCTGGAAGACATGGCCCGCGCCGAACCCTCCCGCCCCGACGCGGTGCTCTTCGGCCAGCGGCTCGACAATACCGACAGAACTTCAATGCGCGCGGCCCTGCAGCAATACGGGGCCACTGCAACCCGCGAGGACAACGCCTACATCTGCGACCTTTACGACGCGTCCAAGGTCGCCCCCGGCGCGCGCCAGATGGCCATTTGCTACGGACCGGGAGACCCGGCCCCGCTGGGATTTCTTGAACTGGATTACGCCGCGCCCGACAACAGGGTTGAGGCTCTGATTCTCAAGATGGTCACAGACCGGTTTGGCACGCCTTCCGCCGGGGAGGGCGAAGACGCGCACCTGTGGAACCTCGGTTCGGTGGTGGTGGCCACACGCTATGAGCCCACGCGCGGGCAGCTCAGCCTCATGTACATGGTGCCCCGCGTGTACCACCTGACGCGCCAGCGCTAGGCCGCGCCTGCCGCAGCCGCGCCGCTACTTGTTGGGCGGCGACCATTTGCGGCAAAAAACGGATAAAACTGTCCATGCTGGCGGAATGGTATTTGGCTTTGTGCCAGCAGAGTGAAAACGTACGCGAAAACGACTGCGTCAACCGGATAATGGAAAACCTGCTGCTGAAGCCCGGCAGCTCGGCTATGAGCCGCGAGGCAAAGGTAATGCCAAGCCCGCGCTCGACCGTGCCCAGCACCGCCTCGGTGGAGCTGAGGCTCAGGGCCACGCTGTAAGGCGCAATGAGCGCCCCCAGGGTATGCTCAAAATACGCCCGCGTGCCGGAATTGGGCTCGCGCAGTATCCAGCGCTGCCCGGCCAGCTCCGCAGGGGCATGCGCAGCCCCGTCGGCCAGGGCATGTCCCCTGCAGGCCACCACGGCCATCTCGTCCTGCAACCACTCCTCCGCCGCCATCTGGGGCCTGTGCTGCTCGCCCTCAAGCAACACCACGTCCAGTGCATACGCTTCCGCCAGTTCAAGCAGGCGGCCGGTATTGGCGATCTGCGCCCTAGGCAGCCAGCCGTACCGTCGCTCAAAATCGTGCAGCAGCTGAGGCAGCAGATAGTTGCCGATGGTCTTGCTGGCCCCCACGTTCAAAAAGCAGGCTCCGCCTGCCTGAAACAGGCGCTCGATGGCCTCTCCGCGCTGCAGCATTTCGTCCGCCAGCGGCCATAGCTGCGCGCCCTCGTGGTTCAGCCGCAAATGCGGGTGCACCCGGTCGAACAGCCGCACGCCAAGATGCCGCTCAAGCTCCTGCAATGCCTGCGAAACCGCTCCCTTGGTGAGAAACAGGGCCTCGGCGGCCTGCCCGAGATTCTGATACCGGGCCACGGCCAAAAAAACTCGCAGCTGCTTAAGTGTCATAATGTTGTTCAATTATTTTATACGTTGCGTTAAAATCATTTCGATTTTTTTAATGCCAGTTTCGTGGCAATCAGGCAAGCAGATCACCACGGGAGTATAATCATGTTGCAGAGTATTCGCAGTTTTTTCCGCGCGGTTCCCACGCCGCTTGCCGGCCTGGCCCTTGGCATCGCCAGCCTGGGCATGGGGCTTGAAAAAAGCCTGCCCCTGCATAACCTTGGCCAGGTGCTCGGAGCGCTTACCTCCATGACGCTGACCCTGCTGCTTGCGGGCAAGTTTGCCTTCAACCCCAGCCTGCTGGTTGAGGAACTGCGCCACCCGGTGCTGGGCAGCATTTTGCCCACCACCGCCATGGCGCTTATGCTGCAATCCAAAAGCCTGAGCATTGTCGACGCGCGGGCGGCCCAGTACCTTTGGCTGTTTGCCGTAGCCCTGCATCTCTGCCTGCTGCTGGCCTTTGTACGCTTCAGGATCGGGCAGTTTCGCCTGCACCAGATGGTGCCCAGCTGGTTTGTGCCATTTGTGGGCATAAGCGTAGCGGCCATGACCGTTCCCGGCCCGGCATATTACAGCCTGGCTTACGGCCTGATGCTTTTTGGCATGGTCAGCTACGCCGCCCTGCTGCCCGTTATGTGGTACCGGCTCATTTTTGCCAGCCAAATCGACGACGCGTTCAAACCGACCATCGCCATCCTCGCCGCGCCCGCCAGCCTCTCGCTGGTGGCCTACCTGAGCCTCGAACCAGCGCCTTCACTGCTTTTGTGCAGCCTGCTGCTTGGCATTGCCGTGCTGATGACCAGCATTATCTACGTGGCTTTTTTCAAGCTGCTGCGGCTGCCTTTCAGCCCCGGTTTTGCGGCCTACACCTTTCCCATGGCCGTGGGGGCCAGCGCCCTGTACAAGGTATCGGATCTGCTGGCGGCCTACCCGGCTGCCCTCGAATACAGCCTGCAGCTAAAGTTTTTTGCTGTGCTTGAGATGATTGTGGCCACCCTCGTCGTTGCCTATGTGTGCTGCCGCTACCTGATTTTTTATGTGCGGGCGTGGGATACGCTTTCGCGTGCACAGAAGGCCGCGCGCATTCAGGTTGCTTCAGCCCGTACTGCGAGGGCCGCGCACGTCTGAATTGCCCTTGGGCACGCCGCGCAGACCTGAACTTGCTGGAGTCGCTTGCAAAAATCGGCTTGCGCCCTACGCCCAGCGGCGCTAGCGTGCACAAATGCATGCCGGGGGCTGTCCGCGACATGTTCGCAACTGTACCTCTTATGCCGCCACGAGCGGCCATGTATTACAGGTGATTTATGCTTGTTTTTGCCGCCATGCTTTTGTTGGGAACGCTGCTGGGCTTTGTGGGCGCGGGCGGCGCAGGGGTTATGATCACCATGCTCAGCGTGGGTTTTGACATTCCCATGCATGTGGCGCTGGGCACCTCGCTGGCGGCCATGGTTTTTACATCGCTTTCCGGCTCCATAAGCCACTTCCGCGAGGGCAACGTCAACCGCCGCCTGGGCCTGCTCATGGGCGGTTTTGGCGCTGTGGGGGCCTTTTGGGGCGCACACGTCTCGTCATCCCTGTCCTCCGCCACGCTCAAACCGCTCACCGGCGTTGTGCTGATGGTTTCGGCCCTGCTCATCTATCTGCGCGTTTTTCATCCCCAGCACCCGATGTTCAGCATGCGCTGCAGCAACACCAAGGGCGCACGCTTCTGGGTGCTCACGGTCATAGTGGGCATGTTCAACGGTCTTGTTTCCGGGGCCTGCGGCGTGGGGGCCACGCCCTTTATCCAGCTGACGCTGCTGATCATCTTTAATGTGCCGCTCTACCAGACGGTGGGAACCACCATGCTGGTCATCCTGCCCATAGCGGCGCTGGGCAGCCTGGGATTTCTGGCGGCGGGGCACCTTGACCTTACGCTGTTTGTGCAGGTGCTGGCCGGGCAGATCATCGGCGCGTACGTTGGGGCCAAGTTTACCCGCATGGCTCCACAGCTGCTGCTCAAAAGCTGCATGGTACTGCTGCCCGCGCTGGGCGGCATAATCCTGCTGCTGGCCCGATAAAAAAGCCCCCGCCGAATCTCGACGGAGGCTTGCTGCGCCCGTGGGCAACGCCGTGGCGCGCCGGGTTATTTAACAAAAGATTCAAGCATCTTGGCGACAAATGGCGAAAGCAGCACAATGGCGTAGATGCGCACCAGATGGTAGACCATCACCATGGGAGCCTCAGCCCCTGTGCCGCCCGAAAGCGCGACCACCGCGTTAAAGCCGCCCGGGCTTGTGGCCAGATACGCCCCGCCCACCGAAAGCCCGCCCCAGCGCACAGCTATCCAGGTGCACAGAAGTCCCGCCATCAGGATGATGCAGGTCGAAAGCAGCATCATGGGCCATGTGTCCCGCACGGCGTCAAGCATGCCGGGGTTGTACATGTTGCCCACAATGACTCCCACGCAGCCGTAAACCAAAAAGCGCACCCAGTGCGTCATGTCTGGTGCGGTGATGGAACCGCAACTTTTAAAAATGACCACGGCAATCATGGCTCCGGTCATGGCCCCGCCGGGCAGGTGAAAGCGGTCAAATACAAAACTTCCCGCCAGCCCCACGGCAAACAGCATTATCGTTGTACCCATACAAATATCCTTCGCGCCGCGCCGCGCGCGGACGCATGCTCTGTCTATCGCCGCTGCGCAGCGGCGCATTCACTGGTTACGCTTTTTTCTCCGGGCTCTCAATGTGCGCCGCAGACGCAAAATTATGGAAAAAGGCGCGTTTTTTCTGCTGTTTGACGCGCGCAAAACCTCTCGCTACTCTGCTCTGGTTACCACTGACGTTTACCAAGAGGACACCATGCACTTTACGCCCAGCCCTTATGCGGAGACGGAATCGCGCAGCCTTGACCCCATGACCACGCGGGGGATGGTATCCTCGCCGCACTACCTTGCCACCCAGGCAGGAGTGGACATCCTGCGCAAAGGCGGCACGGCTCTGGATGCGGCCATTGCCGTGGCCGCAGTGCTGGCCGTAGTTTATCCGCAGATGTGCAGCATCGGGGGGGACAACTTCTGGCTGGCGCACGAGGCGGCCACAGGCGCGCTGCACGGCATCAACGCCAGCGGGCGGTCGGGCGAAAAGGCCTCGCTTGGGTATTTTGCCCAAAAGGGTCTTGCCGCCATCCCCCTGCGTGGGCCGCTGGCGGCCTGCACTGTCCCCGGCGTAGTGTCCGGCTGGGACGCCGCCCACGCCCTCAGCCGGTTGTGGGGCAGCCAGCTTTCGCTGGCTGATCTGCTGCAGGAGGCCATAGACCTTGCTGCCGAAGGCTTTGCCGTGACGCCGTCGCTGGCTTTCTGGCTGCATGAAGATTGCAAAAAGGACAGCACGGGCTATCGCGAGCTGCAGCGCCTGCCCGGCTTTGCCCGCACCTTTTTGCCCACGGGCTCGCCTGCGCGGGCGGGCGAACGGATGCGCCTGCCCGACCTTGCCGCCACGCTGAGCCTGATTGCGCAGGAAGGCCCCCGCTCGTTTTACGAGGGCGACCTGGCCCAGCGCATGACCAGCTGGCTGCAGGCCAACGGCGGTCTGCTGACGGCAAGGGACTTTGCCGAGCACCAGGCCGAGACCGTCGAGCCGCTACGGGTACGCTACCGCGGCCTTGAGGCGTGCAACCTGCCCCCCAATACGCAGGGCGTGGCCTCCCTGTCCATACTCAACATCCTTGAACATATGGATGTAGCCAGCCTTGGCGAGGGCAGCGCCGACCATATCCATGCCGTTGTCGAAGCCACCAAGCTGGCCTTTGCCGAGCGCGACGCCCACGTCACTGATCCCGATTTTGCCGAGATACCTGTCGAATATATGCTTTCGCCCGCGCATGGACGCGATCTGGCAGGCCGCATCGACATGAGCCGCGCGCTTGCCCCCAACGCCCCCCTGGAGCCAAAGGGCGACACCTGCTGGTTTGGCGTTGTGGATGCAGTGGGCAACGCTGTTTCGGCCATCCAGAGCATATTTCACGACTTTGGCGCGGGCATTGTAGCCGGGGATACGGGCGTATTGCTGCAGAACAGGGGCAGCTTTTTTTTCGCTGGATGCCGGGCACATCAACGCGCTGGCCCCGCTCAAGCGGACCATGCATACGCTTAACCCGCCCATGCTGCGCAAGGACGGCAAGCCATGGCTTGTCTACGGCACCATGGGCGGCGAGGGACAACCCCAGACCCAGGCCGCCATTGTGACCCGCATGGTCGACTTTGGCCTCAGCCCGCACGATGCGGTTGCCGCACCCCGCTGGCTGTACGGGCGCAGCTGGGGCCTGTCTGCCAACAATCTGCGCATTGAGGGTCGCTTTGCCCCACAGGTGGCCGCAAGCCTGCGCCAAAGGGGGCATGACGTGCAACTTACAGCGGGATACAGCGACCTTATGGGGCATGCAGGAGCCATTTTGCGCGACCAGGGCACGGGGGTGCTGTATGGCGCAACCGACCCGCGCAGCGACGGCCAAGCCGCTGGTTATTAACACCACAACCCACTGCCGCGCCCGCAAAACACCGTGAGGCATTTTGTGTAGCCATTGGTGTAAAATCGTGGTTATATACAGCAGGTTTTTTGCTTGCAGGCCTCGCCCGTGCCCGCACCTGCGCCGCTGCAAAGCCCAAGTTTCTTTTTTTGTCATTCTGGGGCTTTCACCCAATACAAGAAAATACAAATTCGTAGAAAATAAAAATGCTCATGAATACAGAGTGTTAATGCATTTTTTTACAGCAAGCAGAGCCTTGCCCGCCACCTCCGACCAATAAATCTACAAAACAGTACATTCTGTGGCGAAATTATTTTTTTGCCTTTTTAATCAGGTAGTTGTAATCATTTTTTACCTGTATGCCGTCAACTGGCTGCTGACCGTAACCGCAAAAAGATTTATTTTTTGTTGTCGTCACGTTGAGCATTTTACAATAAAGCCTTTGTTTTCAATGCATTGACTGCACTGCGCGACGATCATTGCAGACCTACCCATCCACGTGGTATCATATTTGACTAACGATACCGCATATGCGACAAGGTTCATGCTCTGACAACCAATTTGCTTTTCACTAAGTTGTAGAGATTATAGCTCTTAAAGCTACCAAAACGTATTTTTTACGGTCAGCAACTTTTTAAATAGCTTGTTTTTACCAATAGTTAGCAAAAAGGAATGCTTTTTGCTTTATCTTGACTTACCGTAATTTGGTACACCCCTGTAACTGCACATAAAACTCGGGAGGCCTTCATGAATTTGCTGAAAGTAGCGTCAGTCTGCGCCCTGTCTCTCTTTGTGGGGCAAGCGGCCATGGCCGCAGAAGCTCCGATTAAAATCGGGTTCCCCATCCCGCTCACTGGTGAAATCCCCAAAGTGGGCGAAGGATCCAAGTACGCGGCTGAGATGCTCAAGGAAGAGATCAACGCCAAGGGCGGGCTGAAAGTGGGCGACAAGATGTACCCGCTTGAATTCATTTATGAAGACAATGAATCCAAACCCGAATCGGCCGTTAACGTTACCCTCAAGCTTATCGAGCGCGACAAGGTTATGGCCATTGTAGGCCCCCAGTCTTCGCGTCAGGCGGTGCCTGCAGGCGCTGTCGCCAATGACGAACAGGTTCCCATGATCACCCCCTGGTCCACCAACCCCGACGCCACCAAGGACCGCCCCTGGGTATTCCGAGGCGCCTTCCTTGACCCCTTCCAGGCGCCTGTGGCCGTGGACTTTACCACCAAAAAGTTCAACGCCAAAAAAGCCGCCGTACTCTTTGAAGTTTCCAACGACTACTCCAAGGGACTTGCCGACAACTTCAAGGAAGCCTTTGAAAAAACTCACGGCAAGGGTTCTGTTGTGGCCATGGAATCGCACGGCCCCAAGGATCAGGATTTCTCTGCCCAGCTGACCAAAATCATCGCGGCCAAGCCCGACTTTATCTTTGTGCCTGAAAACTACAGCTTTGCGGCCCTTATCGTGCCGCAGGCCCGCGACCTGGGCTACAAGGGCCCCTTCATGGGTTCTGACGCCTGGGGTTCCGCCGAACTGTTCAACCTTTGCGGCAAAGACTGTGTAAACCAGTTCTTCTCCACCCACTACACCGCTGAAGGCGCCACCGGCAAGACCAAGGAATTTATCGACAAGTACAAGGCCAAGTACGGCTACGTGCCTGACGACGTTGCCGCCCTGACCTGGGACTCCATCAACATAGTGCTTCAGGCCATCCAGAAAAACGGCAAGATCGACCCCGACCTCAAAAAGGAACGCAAGATCATCCGCGACAACATGGCTGGCATGGAAAAGTTTGACGGCATCACCGGCAGCATGAAGTTTGACGAAAACCGCGACCCCATCAAGTGCGCCGTTATCGTGCGCGTGACGGAAACCGGCGCATTCGCCTTTGTTGAATCCGTCTGCCCCAAATAGCAGACTACAGGCTCTGCCGCGCGGCCCAACCCACAGGGGGCCGCGCGGCGGCATGCTGTTTTGACGTTTTGCAGCATGTGCTGCTTTGGCAGGCGTGTTTTCCTCCGATCAGCCAGCCCCTGCAAATCAGTAATGGTTTTTTACGCGGCTTTGGCATATAAGCACGAGCTGCAATGTCTCGCCTGCCGCAAAAAGGCTGCCCGCCGGCAAGCTGCCGGGGGCATGAAGCAACGATTTTTTTTTGCAGATCGCTTCGGCCCCGCTTGAGCCAACCATGCTCGCGACCGTACGTTTTTTGCTTTATCACCGCCCAATGGGCGGAAACGACGCCGACTGACACAGACTACGCACACTGTAACCGCCAGCTTTTGGGTAGCCCTATGGACTTTTTGCTGCAACAGACCCTCAACGCCTTGCAATGGGGCAGCTTTTACGCCCTCATCGCTCTGGGCTACACCTTGGTTTACGGGGTGTTGCGCCTCATCAACTTTGCCCACGGCGATATTTTTATGGTCGGGGCCTACATCTCCTTTTTTGTCGCCACGTACCTCTTATCTTCCGACGGGCTGGGCCTTTCGCCGCAAAACACGCTGTGGCTGACCATCGTGCTGACCATGGTGCTTACGGCGCTTGTGGGCGTGACGCTTGAGCGCATCGCCTACCGCCCCTTGCGCCGCAAGGGCGCGCACAGGCTGTACGTGGTTATTACCGCCCTGATGTGCGGCCTTATCCTTGAGAACGGCAACCTGGCGCTGCTGGGCGCAACCAAGCGCAAGTTGCCCGAGCTCATCGACAAAACGGTGTATTCCATCGGGCCGCTGGTGATAACCAACCTGAAGGTCTGGGTTATCGTGGCGGCAGTGCTGGTGTTTCTGTTCTTGCAGATCATGGTCACGCGCACCAAGGTCGGCATGGCCATGCGCGCCGTGTCGTGGGACCGCTTTGCCCTGCCGCTCATGGGCATTCCGCTTGACAGCGTCATTGTGGTCACCTTTGTGCTGGGGTCGGGCATCGCCGGTCTTGGCGGCATGCTGTTTGCCATGTGCTACCCCAACCTTGAGCCGTACATGGGCGCCATGATCGGCTGGAAGGCCTTTATCGCGGCGGTTGTGGGCGGCATAGGCGACATACGCGGCGCATTTGTGGGCGGCTTTTTGCTGGCCTTTGTCGAAATCATGGTGGTAGCCTTTTTGCCGTCCACCTACATGGATCTGTTTTCATTTACCATTCTGCTGCTCATCCTGTGGGTGCGGCCCACGGGCATTTTCGGCATGCCGCAAACGACCAAAATCTAGCCGGAGTGTCTGATGCTGCCTCTTTTTGTTCAAACGGTTCTTGTCATTCTGGGTGTGCTTTGCATCGGCTATGCCATTAAGCGCGTCATCAAGCAGAAAAAAATAGACTGTCTTGTGTTTCTGCTGGGCGGACTTGTGCTCATCTTTGCCGAATACTTTGCGTGGATCGACGGTTACTGGCTGTCGGTCATCAAGTTCATGGGCCTCAACATCATATTTGCCACCAGTCTGAACCTCGTGAACGGCTACATGGGCGAATTTTCATGTGGGCACGCGGGCTTTATGTGCGTGGGCGCATACGTGGGCGGGCTTATTTCCATCATTCTGTTCACCAAAAACAAAATGCTGGGCGCGCCTCTGCTGCCGCCCGAGCTTGCTCCGCTGCTGTTTCCCTTTGTACTCGCTGTTGCGGGCGGCGTGGCGGCGCTGTTTGGTCTGCTGGTGGCCCTGCCCTCGTTCAAGACGCGCGACGACTACCTGGCCATCATTACCATCGCCGCCAACTACATTATTATTTCGCTCATTATTAACATCGACTTTGTGGGCGGCCCGCGCGGCCTCACGGGCATGCGCGGCGTTGTACGCGCCATGGAGGGCGTGGCAGACATACCCTGGATGATGATCTGGACACTGCTGGGCGTGATGGTCACAACCATGATGCTGTACCGGCTGGTCAACAGCACCCTGGGCAAGGGCATACCCGCCGTATGTCAGAACGAAGTGGCCGCGGAGATCATGAGCGTCAACACCAAGAAGGTAAAACTTGTGGCCTTTATGGTGTCGGCGGGCATTGCGGGCGTGGCGGGCGCGCTGTACGCGCACATGTTCAGCTCCATCTACGCCAACAGCTTTGGCATCATGAAGTCCACAGAAGCCATGGTCATGGTCTATCTGGGAGGCATGGGCTCGCTCTCCGGCTCGGTGCTCGCAGCGATCATGTTTACCCTGCTCATCGAACTTTTGCGCTTTGCTCTGCCTGCCATGAGCGACCTGGCGCACATGCTGCCCTTTGTGCCCAATTCATTCAATATCAGCCAGGAATGGAAGTGGGTCATCATCCCGCTTATTCTTATCCTGCTCATGCAGTTCAGGCCCGAGGGCCTGCTGGGCAACCGGGAACTGACCGACGCCTTTCCCAAACTGAAACGGCTGATAAGCTTCGGCAAGCGGCCCTAGAACGGCTGCCCCAGGACGGCGCGTCCCAAATGCGCCATTGATGCAGATACAACCAGAACGAGTGGGGGCTGACCTTGGCACTGCTTGAAATGAAAGAAGTCACGCAACGCTTCGGCGGGCTGATTGCGTTAACGGATTTTTCCATCGCTGTGGACGACCACACGCTGGTGGGGCTTATCGGCCCCAACGGCGCGGGCAAAACCACGGTTTTTAATCTGGCTTCGGGCTTTTACCATGCCACAGAAGGGCAGATCATCTTTAACGGTCAGACCTACGACAAGAGCCTTGAGCCGCACCAGGTCACGACCATGGGCATGGCCCGCACATTTCAGAACATCCGCCTGTGGAACGACATGACCGTGCTCGACAATATCTGCGTGTCGCAATACCACAGGCTGGGCTATGGCCTGATTGACGCGTGGCTTTGCAACGAGCGCTACAGCCGCGAAGAAAAGCGCGTACGCCAAAAGGCCGCAAAAATTCTTGAAATCATGGAACTGGGCGACGTGGCCAACGAGTTTCCCAAAAACCTGCCCTATGGCCTGCAACGCCGGGTAGAGCTGGCCCGCGCCCTGTCCACCGACCCCAAGCTGCTGCTGCTCGACGAGCCCGCCGCCGGTCTGAACTCTTCAGACGTGGACGGCCTGATCAAGCACATCCGCTGGATATTTGACGAATTTAAAATCGCCATCTGGATGATCGAGCACCAGATGAAGGTGGTCATGTCGCTGTGTCAGCACATTACCGTGGTTGAATTTGGCAAAACCATTGCCAAAGGCACACCGCAGGAAATTCAGTCCAACCCCGATGTCATCAAGGCCTACTTGGGCGACGAGAACGTGTGATGCTACTGGAAGTTGAAAATCTCTACGCCGGCTATGGCAAGATTGAAGCCCTTCACGGCATTTCATTTCACGTGGACAAGGGCGAAATAGTCACCCTCATCGGGGCCAACGGCGCGGGCAAGTCCACCACGCTCAAGGCCGTCATGCGCCTAACGCCGCCGGAATCGCCCACGGTCATCAGCGGCGACATCCGCTTTAACGGCGAATCCATCCTCAAGACCGAGCCGCACCATGTTGTGGCCCGCCTCAAGATGGATCTGGTGCCCGAAGGCCGCCATATTTTTGGCAACCTCACGGTGAGCGAAAATCTCAAGCTGGCCACCTGGACCCGCAAGGACAACAATATCCAAAAAGACGTGGACAAGGTCTTTGAACTTTTTCCGCGCCTCAAGGAGCGCATGCACCAGCGCAGCGACACGCTCTCTGGCGGCGAGCAGCAGATGCTGGCCGTGGGGAGGGCGCTCATGACCAACTGCTCGGTGCTGCTGCTGGACGAACCTTCCATGGGCCTTTCGCCCCTGCTGATGTACGACATGTTCCGCACGCTCAAGCAGCTCAACAGCGACGGCCTGACCGTTGTGGTTGTGGAGCAGAACGCCCGTCTGGCCCTGCAGGTGGCAGACAGGGGCTACGTGCTCGACACCGGAGCCATTGTGGCCGAGGGCACAGCCGCGCAGCTGGCAGACACGCCGGAAATCAAGGCGGCCTACCTCGGCGCGTAACCGCCGCAGTGCCGTAACCCGCAATACCGATGCAAGGCAAAGCCCCCGTTGAAAAACGGGGGCTTTGTAGTACCTGCGAGGGCCGTATTGCTGCAGCGGCTGAGGCGCGCGGGGCTGCTTCCACGGGCAAGGAGGGGATGCCCGCTTTTTGTCCGCAATTTCCCGCCAGCATTTCCCTGTCGGCAGCTATCTGGCAGCAGTTATTTGGCCGCAGTCACCATGGACTCGCCCATAAGCCGGGCCGCTTCCATATCTTTGGGGAACTGCGCTGCGCGGTAAACGGCTTTTTCCGATTCCGAAAACCGTTCGCACTTGTACTTGCTGTAGTCGTCGAACTGGTAGGTATTGAAGGCGTGCAGCACCTGAGGCTCGCCAAACAGACGGCCCGCAAACATTTCCATGCCCTGGAGGTTCTGGCGGTAGCCATACTGCTGCATCTCTGCAGCGGTCACGTTCATGGTGTAGATAAAGCCCGTGGGCATGCGCTTGGGGGCCAGCGAGCTGTAATTGGCGTCGTAGACAAAGTAGGCGAACATCAGGCGCTCAAAAAAACTGCGCAGTTTGCCCGTGATATTGCCAAAATAAATGGGGCTGCCAAAGATTACCCCGTCGGCCTGCGACAGTTTTTCCAGCACCGGAGCCAGATCGTCCTTTACCGCGCAGTGGCCGTAACTTTTACCGCCGATTTTTTTGCAGGCAAAACAGCTCACGCAGCCATTGTAGGCAAGATCATACAGATGGATCATCTCTGTTTCCACGGGTTCGCCGCAGGGGGCGGCGGCTGCGCCGTCCAGCGCCGCCTGCAACAGCTGCGCGGTATTGTGCTTCTTTCTAGGGCCGCCGTTTATGGCAAAAATTTTCATTGTATTCTCCTTGAGTAGGGTTGATGGCAGTGGGAACCTCTTGACCACCATGTATACCTGCTATAAAAATATTTTCGCAAGTACGCATATTTTTCTTCCCTACTTTTTTTGCGAGCGCCCCATGACAAAATCCCCCGCCTGCGCATCCAGCGGTCTGTACGACGACAAAAGCCAGTGCCCCATACTGCATGTTTTCAAACGCATAGGCGGCAAGTGGAAGCTGCCCATACTGTGGCATCTGGCAGACCGGGAAACCGTGCGCTACAACGAGCTCAAACGCAGCGTGCGGGGCGTCACCAACATGATGCTGACCAAGTGCCTGCGCGAGCTTGAAGACTACGGGCTTGTGCACCGCAGGCAGTACAACGAGGTTCCCCCACGGGTGGAATACTCCCTCTCCGAGCGCGGCAAAAAGCTGCTCCCGGCACTGGAAGCGCTTTACGCCTGGGGCCGGGAGCAGCTGGATTTTGAAAAAGAAGCGGGAAATGAGGACGCCACGGGCTGCGACTGCCAGCCGCCTGACCGGCTGTTGCCTGACCGGGCTGCTGTCTGACCGGGCTGTGACCGGTCAACGGGCTGACGACGCACCGGAATCCTGCTCTGCGGTCAGAGCTGCAGCCTGGGCTGCAGCTGGGGGTGTAGCCTGACAGGGGGGCATTGCGTCTGGCTCCCGTTGCCCTGAGCTGCGCCTGTTTTCGGCCACGATGCCGCTGATGATCAGCACCCCGCCCAGCAGTGTGGCCAGGGTCATCCGCTCGTCCAGCAGAGCCGCGCCAAACAGCACCGCCGCCAGCGGATTGAGAGCGATAAAAACCCCCGCGCGGGCCACGCCGATCTTTTGTATGCCGTCGTAATACCAGATATAGGCCACGGCAGACCCCACAATACCCAGATAGAGCAGGCTGGATACCTCTGCGGCGCTGAAGCGCAGCACGGCGTCGACATCGAGCACGCCAGAGGCGGCGGCATAGGCCACAAGCATGACGGTTCCCGCATAGATGGAATAGGTCACCGTGTGCAGCGGCCCCAGCTGGCGTACCACTGACTTGCAAAATACGCTGTAGGCGCTCCAGCTCAGCACGCAGCCGCCAATAAGCGCCTCGCCGACCCAGCCGGGCGCGCCCGTAGCACTCCCCGCGCGCTGCGGATCGCCCCCGCCCACCACCAGCGCAACGCCGCAAAAGCACAGCGCGATGCCCAGCACCTTGAGGGACGTCACGTGCTCCCGGTAAAACAGGTAGGCGATAAGCGTCATCACTGCCGGGTTGAGCGCCACAATCAGGGCCGCCCGCGAGGCGCTGATGTGCTGCAGCCCACCGAAAAAGAAAAAGCTGTACGAAAATATGCCGCAAAAGCCCAACAGGCTTACCACCAGCGCCTGTCTGGCCGTCACCCGCCTGAACCCCTTGCCCGAAATAACAAGGAACAGGCTCAGCGCCGCCGAGGCCAGCAAAAAACGCAGACAGGCCGAAAACATGGGCGCAACCCCGGCCAGGCTTCTGCCCGCGATAAAGGTCCCGCCCCAGGCCACAGCCACCAGCGCCAGCCTGACATAGACCGCCGTATCCTTTCCACCCGTATTCATTGCCATTGTGCTCTGCCTGATTGCGCTTGCGTTTTGCGCCCCTGCGCCGGGGCATACCCGGGACGCGGGCCGCGCCATTGCCCTCGCGGGCATACAGGCATATATTTACGCCCATATTTATTCATGGTGAAATGAGCAAATACTCATGGAAAACCCAATGACGCTTAGCCAGCTTGAAATATTTTCTGCCGTTGCCGCGTGCCGGGGCTTTACCGCCGCAGCCATGCAGCTGGGCATTTCGCAGTCGGGGGTGTCGCACGCCATCGAGTCTCTGGAACAGGAATTTGGCGTCAGCCTGCTGCGCAGGGGCAAATACCCGGAGATGACCGATGTGGGCGCGCGCCTGCTGCGCCAGGCGCAGGCCATGCTGGGGCTGGCCGAATCCATGCGGCAGGAGGCCTCGGACGCGCGCGGCATGAAGCGCGGCACGCTGCGCATAGGCTCCTTTGGTCCCACTGCTTCGCTGCGCCTGCTGCCCCCGGTGCTTGAAAAATACCGGGCGGCCTTTCCCGGCATTGAAATTCATGTGGACGAAGGCCCCGACGGCGAGGTTGCCCAGTGGATTGCTGATTACCGCGTGGACGTGGGCTTTGTAACCCTGCCCAACGACCGGTTTGAGACCTTTGCCCTCATGCGGGACCAGCTGGTGGCCCTGCTGCCCCAGGGGCATGTTCTGGCGGGCAAACGCGCTGTGACGCTGGCCGAGCTGTGCGCCAGCCCCTTTGCCATGACAAGGGCGGGGTCGGAGGACATCATCCGCCAGCTGTTTCAGGCGGCGCACGTGCAGCCCAATATCCGCTGCCGTTCGCTGCAGCTGGTGAGCACCATCGCCGCCGTGACGCGGGGCGATGCCGTCAGTATTGTGGCGGAATCAGCCCTGCCGCCCGAAGGTACGCCCGCCTATGTAAAAAAGCCCCTGCGCCCGGCAGCCGTGAGGGAGGTGGCGCTGGCCGTACCCGACCGCGCACGCATATCCCCGGCCACGCGTGAATTCATACGCATTGCGCAGCAGGTATTTGCCCCGGCGAGCAACCACAAGGGCAAAGCCACACAAAAATTGCCTATTGGCGGATAATCGGTATAGTCTGAATCAGACGAGGGATACGCACTTAAGGTTCGCACAACCGTTTCGCACATCAGAGGGGGCTTAGCATGCATGTTCTCATTCTGGGCGGCACTGGCTTTGTGGGGCGATATCTTGCCGGAGCGCTCCTGCGCGAAAACCATACGGTCAGCGTCGCGTCGCGCAGCGCGGGCAAGGGGGGCAACGGTCCCCGGCGCGTGGTGTGGAACGGCTGGGACGGAGCGGCTCTGGCGGGCCTGCTGGACAGCGTGGACGCCATTGTAAATCTGCAGGGCGAAAATATCGGCGGCGGCCGCTGGACCGCCGAGCGCAAGCAGGCCATCGTCAGCAGCAGGGTTGAAACCGGGCAGGCGCTGTGCGTTGCCCTGCGCATGCGCAGGGAGCAGGGCCATACCCTGCCCGCAACGCTTTTGCAGGCGTCCGCCAGTGGTTACTATGGCCTGTGGCGCGAGACCGCGCCGCCCTGCGACGAGGGCGCTGCCTCCGGTCAGGGCTTTCTGGCGGATACCTGCCGCCAGTGGGAGCAAAGCACCGTACCCGTTGAGGCCCTTGGCCTGCGCCGCTGCGTGCTGCGCTTTGCGCCCGTGCTGGGCAAAAAGGCCAACGGCACGCCAGGCGGATTTATCGAGCGCATGCTGCCGCCCTTCCGCATGCATGTGGGCGGCCCGCTGGGTTCAGGCCGCCAGCCGTTTTGCTGGACGCACCTTGAGGACGTAGCCGGGGCCGCGTCCCTGCTGCTGCAGCGCACGGACCTTGCGGGGGCTTTTAACATCTGCGCCCCGCGTACCCCAAGCATGAGCGAATTTACCCGCGCCCTTGGCAGGGTTTGCGGCAGCCCCTCGTGGCTGCCCGTGCCAGGCCCCCTGCTGCGCCTGCTGCTGGGGCAGATGGCCGACGAGCTGTTGCTGGCCGGGCAAAACCCCACGCCGCTGCGACTGCAGGCTGCGGGTTACGCCTTTCGCCAGCCGGAGCTGGAGCAGGCCCTGCAAAGCGTGCTCGCCTAGAAGGTCAGCTGCTTCTGGGTATTCCACAAGGTTCTGTAGCCGAAATACAGCGAGCAGAAACAGCACAGGCACACGCAGGCGCAAATGGCCACCATGATGGTTATCTGGTACAAAATGGCCGTGGTGGGCGCTGTGCCGGAGAGTATCTGACCGGTCATCATGCCGGGCAGCACCACTATGCCCATGCCCAGCATGGAGTTGAGCGTGGGCACAAGGGCTGTTTCCAGCGCCTGACACACAAAGGGAAAGAGCACCTTTTCCGGGGTTGCGCCGATGTTGAGCAATGCCTCCACGCGCGCCCGCTGCCCTTCAAGGCCGTTCCAGAACGACTTGAGCCCCAGCGAAACGCCGGTCAGCGCGTTGCCCATGAGCATGCCGCTGATTGGTATCATGTACTGCGGGTCAAACAGGCTTTGCCCCACGATGCAGGTCACAAAAAACACAATAACGCCCAGCCCGCAGCAGGCGATGGATACGGATACTACCAGCCTGAAACGCGGGTTAAGCCTTTTGTTGCGCGACAGCACCAGATAAATGGTAAAAAACACCAGTATGGTCAGATACCCCATGGTGAGCAGAGGGTGCGGATGCTCAAAAAGAAAGGTCAGGGCATAACCCGCAGCAATGAGCTGCAGGGTCATGCGCGCGCTGGCCAGCACCAGCAGTTTTGTCTGGTTGATGCGGCACTTTTTCATGACGGCCAGCACCAACAGCAGCAGCACATATACGAGCAAAAATGAGCCTAACTGGATCTGGGCAACGCCGTTCATAGCTATTCCGCCTCTGCCCGCAGGCTGATGATGTTTTGCGCGTGCCGCGCGGTAAGGGCCGGATCATGGCTCACGGCTACAACGGTCATGCCGCGCTCGCGGCAATAGGCCAGCACCTGCGACATGAAGCGCTCGGCCGTGTCCTGGTCCAGCGCCGAGGTTGGCTCGTCCAGCAGCAGCACCCTGGGCAAAAACGAAAGGCAGACGGCAAGGAACACGCGTTGACGCTCGCCGCCTGAGAGATGCACGCAGGGGGCGTCCAGCGGAAAGTTGGCGCAGCACAGGCGCAAAAACGCCTGTTTGTCCTCGGCGGACAGCGGCGCGGATTCTCTGGCCTCGCAGTAGGCGTCGAAGTTGTCGCCCACGCTGCCGTCAAAAAGAAACACAGACTGCCCGGCCAGCAGCACCTCGCGCCGCAGCGCAATACTGTCGAGACCGGCCGTGTCCTGCCCGTTGTAAAGAATCGTGCCCGACGTAGGCGCGAGGGTTTTATTGAACAGCCGCAGCAGGGTGCTTTTGCCGCTGCCGCTGGCTCCGCTGATAAAGGTGGCCCTGCCGCCCTCGATGTCCAGGTCGTTGTAAACAATCTGGCCGTAGGCAAGGCCGTGCGTCTGTATGCAGGACATGGTTTTTCCCCGTTGCTGGCAAAGTGCTGGCCGATCTGGCTTGGGACATACTACAGGCGTTTGCTGTCAGGTCAACCACTGGCGCGGTCAATACGCGGCCATGCGGAAATTTTTTTATTTGTCTGCCGCCAGGCGAGCCCTTGCACGGGGCCGCTTGCGGCCATGATTTTTTCCTTTCAACCGCCGCTGGCCTATATCTGGGGCTACAGAGGCATTGTGCATTGGCGTGTATGAGGCTATGGTACGCTACCAAGTAATTTTTTATGTACAGGAACAGCATGTCTCCATCGTTCGAAGATTTTAATTTGTCCCCGGAATTGTTGCAGGGCGTCAAGGATATGGGCTTTGAAGAGCCCTCTCCCATCCAGGTTCTTGCCGTGCCCTTTTTGCTGACCGGCCGCGATGCGGTAGGCCAGGCCCAGACAGGCACAGGCAAAACAGCCGCCTTCGGCATGCCCATTCTGGAAAAGCTCACCCCCGCAAGGGCGGTGCAGGCGCTGGTGCTTTGCCCCACGCGCGAGCTTGCCATTCAGGTTGCCGAAGAACTCAGCAAACTTGCGGCCCGCAAGCGTGGCGTGGCCATTTTGCCCATCTACGGCGGTCAGGCCATTGAACGGCAGCTACGCGCCCTGGAGCGCGGCGTGCAGGTGGTGGTGGGCACCCCCGGCCGCTTGATGGACCATCTGCAGCGCGGAACCCTGCGCCTCAACGCCGCCACCACCGTTGTGCTCGACGAAGCAGACGAAATGCTCGATATGGGCTTTCGCGAAGATATAGAAGCCATTCTGGAGCGTATGCCCGCCGACTGCCAGCGCGTGCTTTTTTCGGCCACCATGCCCCCGGCCATCCTGCAGCTGAGCAAGCGCTTTCTGCGTGACCCGGAGATGCTGGCAATCGCGCAAAAAACCCTGACCGTACCCGCCATTGAGCAGGTCTATTACGAGGTGCGCCCGCACCAGAAGATGGACGCGCTCTGCCGGGTGCTGGACGCGCAGGGCTTTCGCAAGGCGCTGGTTTTTTGCTCCACCAAACGCAATGTGGACGAAGTAACGGCCCACCTGCAGCAGCGCGGTTACCAGAGCGACGGTCTGCACGGCGATCTGGCCCAGTCGCAGCGCGACAGGGTCATGCAGCGCTTTCGCGGCGAGGGGCTCGATATTTTGATCGCCACCGACGTGGCCGCGCGCGGCATTGACGTGGACGACGTGGACGCCGTGGTCAACTACGACATTCCCCACGACGCAGAGCGCTACGTGCACCGCATAGGCCGCACGGGCCGGGCTGGACGCGTGGGCAAGGCCTTTACCTTTGTGACCCTGCGCGAGCAGCACAAGCTGCGCGACATCATCCGCCACACCAAGGCCCGCATCCAGCAGGAGCGGCTGCCCTCGCTGCGCGATGTGGCCAATATCCGCACCTCGCGGCTGCTGGATGAAGTGCGCGCCACACTGACTGCCGGAGCCCTCGAAACCTGCATGCAAATGGTTGAGGACTTTCTGTCCGAGCAGTTTGCCGACGATGTCATCACCAGCCGCGACGTGGCCGCCGCCCTGCTCAAGCTGCTGATGCAGCGCGACTTTGGCGACGCCAGCAATGTGCCCGATGAAGACCCGCTGGCCGACGCGCCACGCCGTCCCAGCCGCGATGGCCGAGACGGCCGAGACGGATTCCGCCAGGGCGACCGCGACGGGGGCCGCCCCCGCCGCAACGACGCCCCCATGACGCGCCTGCACATCAATGTGGGCCACGCCCACAAGGTTTCGCCCGGTGAAATGGTGGGCGCCATCACGGGCGAGTGCGGCATCCCTGGCCGCAGCATCGGGGCCATCAGCATCCAGAATCACTTCAGCCTTGTGGAAGTGCAGAGCGACCTGGCCGACGACGTGCTGACCGTGCTCAACCGTGGGGTGTTTATCGCCGGGACACGGGTGACCGCCAAGCAGGATTCCGGCGCAGGCGGCCCCTACCAGCGCAAAAACTTTGGCCCCGGCGCACGCGCGCCCCGAGGCCCCCGCCCCGGCTACCCCGCCCGCAACCCGCGCGAAGGCGGCAACGCCGCAGGCGGCGGCAAGCGTTTTTCGCACCCTGACAAATGGGGCAGAAAGCCTCGCGGCGCGGAAGACGACAGGGAATCATAACCAACCGCTATGTTTATACAGCGGCCCGCCCGGCTACCCAGCCGGACGGGCCGTTTTGGTTACAACGCCTGCCTGAGCCACTGCCACCACTGCACGCATCCATGTGCACGCCGCCCGACTGCATCCTGACGCGTCGCTGACGCCTGACCCTGCTATACACTGCCACGGCCCCCACATGGAGGGCCGGTGGAATCCTATTTTGCGGAGCGCCCACGGCCCCGCTTTATGTTCATGCATACTTTTTTTGCAGGGTATTCTTTATGCGCGAGAGCAAAAAATTTTTGGGCGATCTTTGGCGGCTTGCCCGCCCCTACTGGACGTCAGATGACCGCATGGCCGGCATTGGCCTTATCTGCATCATTGTGGGCATGAGCCTTGGGCTGGTGTACCTGAACGTGCTGCTCAACCAATGGAACAACGCCTTTTATGACACGCTGCAAAACCGCGACTGGCAGGGCTTTACCCACCAGCTTGCCAAATTTTGCCTGCTGGCCGCACTTTTTATCGCGGTGGCCGTGTATCAGGTCTATCTGCGACTGCTCTTGCAGATACGCTGGCGCAGCTGGCTGACCAGCTTTTTTATCCAGCGCTGGCTGCACCACAGGGCCTACTATGCCCTGCAACTCCAAACCCGCCCGGCGGATAACCCCGACCAGCGCATTGCCGAGGACATCGGCCTGTTTGTGGAGCAGACCCTCATGCTTGTGCTGGGGTTTCTGGAGGCCGTCACCACGCTGATATCGTTTACCGGCATTCTCTGGCATCTCTCGGGGGCGGTGACCATTGCGCTTGGGCAGCGCAGCCTCTCTGTGCCCGGCTACATGGTTTGGGCGGCGCTGGGCTACGCCATTGCGGGCACGTGGCTGACCCAGCGGCTCGGACGCCCGCTGGTGGGGCTTAACTACCAGCGCCAACGGCTGGAGGCCGACTTTCGTTTCAGCCTTGTACGCTTCAGGGAAAACGCCGAGGGCGTGGCCCTCTACGGCGGCGAATGCGGCGAGGCCACTGTCTTCAAATCGCGGTTTGCCGCAGTGGTTTCCAACTGGCGACAGATCATGATCTGCCGCAAGCGTCTTAGCTGGCTGACCAACGCCTACGGTCAGGCGGCCATGGTTTTTCCCTTTCTGGCCTGCGCGCCGCGCTATTTTTCTGGGGCCATACAGCTGGGCGACCTCATGCAGACCGCCTCTGCCTTTGGTCAGGTGCAAAGCTCGCTGAGCTGGTTTGTGGATGCATACACAGAGCTTGCCGCGTGGCGGGCTACAGTGGACCGGCTGACGTCGTTTGCCGCCCTTTTGGACGAGGCTGGCGGGGCAATAGCGGCAGAGGCGGATAACCCCGTGCCGCCCCCCCCTGCCCCAGCGGTCCCTGCGGACAAAGCCCGCTGCCCAAAGATGCTGACCACCGCTGTGGGGGCGGATGCGGCACTGCGCCTGCACGGGCTCAGGCTTATGCGCCCCGACGGCGCACTGCTGCTGGAGCATGCCAACCTGGAGGTGCTGCCTGGGCAACGCGTACTCATAGGCGGCCCGTCGGGCGCTGGCAAAAGCACGCTGTTCCGCGCCATTGCAGGTCTGTGGCCTTTTGGCTGTGGCTCCATCCAGCTGCCAGAGGGCGGCAGCACCATGTTTTTGCCGCAAAAACCCTATCTGCCCATGGGCACGCTGCGCGCCGCAGTGACGTACCCCTCGCCGCCGCAGAGCTTCAGCACGCAGGCCATCGCCCAGGCGCTCGCAGACTGCGGCCTGGGCGATCTCGCCCCCCTGCTGGACGAGGAACGCTACTGGGGGCAACAACTCTCGCCCGGCGAACAGCAGCGGCTGGCGCTGGCGCGGGTACTGCTGCACAAGCCGGGCTGGCTCTTTCTGGACGAAGCCACATCAGCGGTGGACGAAGCCGGGGAGAAACACCTGCTCGAACTGCTGACCAGCCAGCTTGGACGGGCCGCCATCATCAGCATTGGGCACAGACCGGGCCTGAAGGCCTTTCATACGCGCCACCTGCGCCTTGATCCCCATGACCGCAGCCTGCAAGAAACACGGCCCTGACCGGGCGCGCAGAAGCAGTCAGGATATGCGTAGTCACGACAAGCACTCCACCGCCTGCGTATGCCGCCCTCTAGTTTTGCCTTGTGGTGCGCAAGGCCAGAGCTACAAGTATACCCAGGTCTTTTAATTTCAGTTTTTTTCAACAGGCAGATCAGTACAGCACGCATTGCTGCCCCGCAGTAGCCAGCGCCGCATGACTGGCAATACCACAGAGATTCTATGGTTTGAACTTTCGCGCCCTATGCCGTACAAAACCAATATTTGCCTATAGTGAAGGCCACTGAAATTCATAGCGCCGCAACAGAGGAAACCACTACCATGACAGCCCGGCCAAAAATTCTTTGACGTGACCTTTTGCGGGAAGCGCTGGGCGGCATAAAAACCGCCCGTTGTCTGGTTTGGTTTGAAGTCCAACTAAAAATGAGTACCCGGTATGGCAATTCCTGATTTTCAAAGCTTTATGCTGCCTGTATTGCGCCTGGCCGCCAAAGGCCCGTTGCGAACAGCAGACGCCATCGCTCAACTATCCGACGCCTTTGATTTGTCTGTAGCAGACAGGCAGGAAATGCTGGCTAGCGGCAGGCAGACCCGCGTTGCAAACAGAATTTACTGGGCGTTTGTGCACCTCACCAAGGCGGGCTTGCTGCGGCGTGAGGCGCGCGGCGTCTATGATATCACTGCTGAGGGGCAACAGGCCTTACAGGAAAACCCCCAGCGTATTGATATTAACTTTCTGATGGCCCGCTCCGAAAACTTTCGCCAGTTTCGCAGTCCTTCCGGCACAACGGGGACAGACAACGAGGCCGAGGGGCAAACAGCTCCCTCCACCTCAGAAGAGGAAACCCCCGAAGAACGTATTGAAGCCGCATTTGCAGAGCTTAACGGCGCGCTGCGCTCTGATCTTCAGGAACACCTGCAAGCGATGCACGATGCAGACTTTGAACGGCTGATTGTCAAGTTGATGCTTGGCCTCGGATATGGCGCGGGCGGCCTTGGCAAGCGGACAGGTGGAACTGGAGACGGGGCCATTGATGGCATCATCACAGAGGATGTGCTTGGTCTGGACGTGATCTTTCTGCAAGCTAAGCGGTACTCGCAAGACTCCGCCATCGGGCCGGATAAAATCCGCGAATTTGCAGGAGCAATGGATGCGCACGGCATCACCAAGGGTGTATTTGTTACCACAAGCCGCTATACAAAAGCCGCCCGTGAATACGCGGAGCGCAGCCACAAGCGCCTGCGGCTTATTGATGGCCATGAGCTGGCGGGCCTTATGGTGCAGCACGGCATTGGCGTTAGAAGCTACAGAACTCTGGAACTGAAGAAGCTCGACGTTGATTTTTTTGACGAGCTGGGAGAATAAAAGCATCACAGGCCAACTTGGTTAAGCAAGGCTCAACAGAATATATTATACTCTAATGGTTACATTGGTGAAACCGTGAACAAGCAGCAATTGGCGTCAAAGATTTGGGAATCCGCAAATAAAATGCGTTCCAAGATTGAGGCGAATGAATACAAAGACTATATTCTTGGATTCATCTTCTACAAATATCTTTCGGATACCGAAATAAAATATGTTTACTCCACGGGCGGCACCATTGACGACATCAAGGCCCTGTCGGAAAACGATACAGATACCGTCAAGACCATCCAGAAGAACATAGGCTACTTTATCGCCTACGAAAACCTGTTCTCCACATGGCTTCAAATGGGCAAAGACTTTGACGTGTCCAATGTTCGCGACGCGCTCTCCGCCTTCAACCGTCTTATCAACGCCACGCACAAAAAAGTCTTCGGCCGCATTCTCGACACGCTGCAAACCGGTCTTTCCAAACTTGGCGACAGCTCCGGCACGCAAACAAAGTCCATCAGCAACCTTATCCAGCTGATAGCTGACATACCCATGGACGGCAGGCAGGATTACGACGTTTTGGGGTTCATTTACGAATACCTCATCAGCATGTTTGCCGCCAATGCCGGTAAAAAGGCGGGCGAGTTCTACACGCCCCACGAGGTTTCACTGCTCATGTCCGAGATTGTGGCCGACCACCTGAAGGACAGAAACGAAATCAAAATCTACGACCCCACCAGCGGCTCCGGCTCGCTGCTCATCAACATCGGCAAGTCTGTGGCCAAGCACATCGCCAGCGAGAACAAGATCAAATACTATGCGCAAGAGCTGAAAGAAAACACCTACAATCTCACGCGCATGAACCTTGTGATGCGCGGCATCCTGCCGGACAACATCGTCACAAGAAACGGCGATACCCTTGAAGACGACTGGCCGTACTTTGACGACACCGACCCCGTAGGCTCGTACAACCCGCTGCATGTGGATGCGGTGGTATCCAACCCCCCGTACTCCCAGGCGTGGGACCCCGCCCACAAGGACGGGGACGCCCGTTTTGCGGCCTTTGGGCTGGCGCCGAAAACCAAGGCCGACTTTGCCTTTCTGCTCCACGACCTGTTTCACCTGAAGCCAGACGGCATAATGACCATCGTGCTGCCGCACGGCGTGCTGTTTCGTGGCGGCGAGGAGGGCGCGATCCGCAGAAACCTTATTGAGCAAAACCACATAGACGCCATTATCGGCCTGCCTGCCAACATCTTTTTTGGCACAGGCATACCGACGATCATCATGGTTCTGAAAAAAACGCGCGCGAGCACGGACGTGCTTGTCGTCGACGCTTCCAGGGGTTTTGCCAAGGTCGGCAAAAACAACGTGCTGCGCGCCTCAGACATCAAAAAAATCGCGGATACCGTAACCCGGCGCATAAACGTGGACAAGTTTTCGCGCGCTGTCAGTCAGCAAGAAATTCGCGACAACGACTACAACCTCAATATTCCCCGCTATGTAGATTCATCAGACAGTGCCGAAACGTGGGATATTTACGCCTCCATGTTCGGCGGCATACCCAAAAGCGAGATAGCGGCGCTGGACGCGTACTGGCAGACCTTCGACGGTCTGCAAGAAGCGCTGTTTGCCGACAACGGCACCCCCTACGCCGCACTTGCCGTAGAAGACGTGGCGACGGCCATACACGGCAACGCGGCCGTACTCGCCTGGCGGCAAACGTACGTTGCGGCCTTCGCAGACTTTGCCGCGTATCTCAAGGCAGAACTTATCGACAACTGGGCGACGCTCAACATCGGCAAAGAGGAATCCGCCATTGCGGATGTGATATTCCGGCGGCTGGAGCAGATAGCCCTTGTGGACAGGTACAGCGCCTACCAAACCCTTGACGACCAGTGGACAAAAATCGCCGTGGATCTGGAAATTCTGCAGACCGAGGGCTTCGACGCCGCAAAAAAGGTCGACCCCAACATTGTGCAAAAAAAGAAGGACGGCAAGGACACTGATGTGCAGGAAGGCTGGGTCGGGCACGTTATTCCGTTTGAACTGGTGCAGCTTACCTTGCTGCGCACGCAGCACGCTGCCCTGAAGCAAAAAGAAGAACGCCTTGCGGAAATTCAGTCCGGCTACGACGAAATCCTTGATTCCCTGTCGGAGGAGGACAAGGACAGCAGCGTTGTCAACGAGGCCAAGGACGCCTTTGTCGTTGCGGAGGTAGGCAAACAGGTCAAACAGCTTTTTGGCGCGCTTGCAAAGGCCAAGGCCGCCGTGCGGGCCTATGATGAAGATTCACTGGAGCGCAAGCTCGTGCAGGTTCAGGAACTGGTAGACGAGGAAAAAAGCCTGAAAAAGCAGATCAAGGCCGACGCGGACGCACTGCACCTTGCCACCAAGACCATGATTGAGGGCATGACGGACGCACAGGTTATAGCCCTGCTGGAAGCCAAGTGGATTCAGCCGCTGATTGCCGCGCTGCACAGCATACCGGGCAGCATCATTGCCGACCTTGTTTCCCGCGTGCGGGCATTGGCAGAAAAATACGCCACCACCTATGCGGAACTGGCCGGGCAGATCGCGGAAACAAAATCTTCGCTCGCCACCTTGATCGACGAGCTGACAGGCAACGCATACGACATGAAGGGGCTTGCCGAGTTTCAGGCCCTGCTGAAGGGTGAAGCATATGAGTAGCCCCGCCATCCGGTTCGCCGGATTTACTGACGCTTGGGAAGAGCGGAAGCTGGGGGAAATCGCTGTTGAAGTGATGCGGAAAGCAGAAGAAGGTTCAGTTGCTCCAGTTATGATGATTTCTGCCGCAAGCGGATTTATTGACCAGAGTACAAAGTATTCTAGTGATAACGCTGGTAGTAGTTTAAAGAACTACACACTGCTAATTGAAGGTGAGCTGGCATATAATCATGGCTATTCAAAGCTCAGAAATTTCGGAAGCTGCTTTGACTTAAAAGTCGCTGAGGCTCGAATACCATTTGTTTATCACGCTTTTTCAATGCCAAAAGACAACCCGTCTTTCTTTGCCTACTACCTTAATAGCGGAATGTTTGACGGCGAGTTGAAGAAGCGAGTTTCGTCATCAGCACGAATGGACGGTCTTCTGAATATTTCCTACGCGGAATATATGAGCCTAAAAATTTCGCGTCCGAATATAGCGGAGCAACAAAAAATTAGCGAGCTTATTTCAAAGGTAGACCGCCTTATCACCCTTCACCAGCGAGAGCATGACAAGACGGTCAACATCAAGAAAGCCCTGCTTGAAAAGATGTTCCCGAAGGCTGGCGAGGACAAGCCTGAAATCCGCTTCGCTGGATTTACTGGCGCGTGGAAGCGGCGGAAGTTGGGGGATTTAGGTTCTGTAGTGATGAACCGCCGCATTTTCAAAGAGCAGACATCCGAATCAGGCGACATTCCCTTTTATAAGATTGGCACCTTCGGTGCCGAGCCCGACTCATTCATTTCACGAGAATTGTTTGAGGAATACAAGAGCAAATATCCCTATCCAAAAGTTGGCGACATCCTTATTTCCGCGTCTGGCAGCATAGGGAGGATCGTTGAATACACAGGCAAAGACGAGTATTTTCAAGATTCCAATATTGTTTGGTTGCAACACGATGAGCGACTTAATAACTCGTTTCTCAAACACTTTTATTCAGTGGTCAAGTGGCATGGGCTTGAAGGGAGCACCATAAAACGGCTCTATAACAAGAACATTTTGGACACAAAAATCAATGTGCCGTCACTCGGTGAACAGCAAGTTGTCGGTGCATTCTTCGACCTGCTGTCCGACCTTATCACCCTCCATAATAGTGAATTGACCAAGCTCCAAAACATCAAGAAAGCCCTGCTTGAAAAAATGTTCGTATAGGGGACTGCACAATGGCGTTCAACAAAGAATCCGAATTTGAAGAAGCCCTCATCAACGTGCTCACCACGCAATACGGATGGGAAGCGGCAGTCATCAAAAACCCCACAGAGCAGCAGCTTATTGAAAACTGGGCTGGCATTCTTTTTAACAATAATCGCAGTGTTGACCACCTCAACAACCAGCCGCTCACACAGGGCGAGATGCAGCAGATTATCGAGAAGATACATACCCTCAATACTCCGCTCAAGCTCAACGGCTTTATCAACGGTAAAACCGTAGCAATCAGGCGCGACAACCCGGATGACGAAGCGCATTTTGGCAAGGAAGTGTCGCTCAAAATCTATGACCGGCAAGAGATAGCCGCAGGCCAGAGCCGCTACCAGATAGTGCAGCAGCCCAAGTTTCCCACGCACGGCATTTTGAACGACCGGCGGGGCGACATTATGCTGCTCATCAACGGCATGCCGGTCATCCACCTTGAGCTGAAAAAAAGCGGCGTCTCCGTCATGCAGGCCGCCAACCAGATTGAAAAATATTCCCGCGAGGGGGTTTTTAGCGGCCTGTTTTCGCTGGTGCAGATATTTGTGGCTATGGAGCCTGCGGAATCCCTGTATTTTGCCAACCCCGGCGGGGACGGCAAATTTAACCCCAATTTTTACTTCCATTGGGCAAACGCTAACAATGAACCCATCAACAACTGGAAGGAAGTAGCCGAAAAGCTGCTCTCCATACCCATGGCGCATCAGCTTATTGGCTTTTATACCGTGCCGGACGACTCGGACGGCATCCTTAAAGTCATGCGCAGCTACCAGTACTACGCCGCAAGCGCCATCTCTGACCGCGTAGCAAAAACAAAGTGGGGAGAAAAAAACCAGCGCGGCGGCTACATATGGCACACCACGGGCTCCGGCAAAACCATGACGAGCTTCAAGTCTGCCCAGCTCATTGCCAACTCCAGGGATGCCGACAAGGTTATCTTTCTTATTGACCGCATCGAACTTGGCACGCAGTCGCTCGAAGATTACCAGAGCTTTGCCGATGACAGCGACGAGGTGCAGGCCACAGAAAGCACGCATGAACTTGTCGCCAAGCTAAAAAGCAATGACCCTGCCCATACGCTCATCGTCACCTCCATACAAAAGATGAGCAACATCAAACAAGAAAACGGCATGAACGCCGCAGACATCAGCCTGATGGCCGACAAGCGGATAGTCTTCATCGTGGACGAGGCCCACCGCTCCACCTTTGGCGACATGCTGCATGACGTGAAGCAGAACTTTGCCAACGCAATATTTTTTGGCTTTACCGGCACGCCCATACACATCGAAAACCAGATCAAGGGCAGCACAACTGCCGATGTTTTTGGGGACGAACTGCACAGATACAGTATTGCCGACGGCATACGCGACAAAAATGTGCTTGGCTTTGACCCCTACAAGGTGCTCACCTACAAGGATAAAGACGTGCGCAAGGCCGTTGCGCTCCATGAGGCAAAAGCAGCCACAGAGGAAGAAGCCATTGCCGACCCGCACAAGAGCAAAATCTACTACAGATTCATGAATGACGTTGCCATGGCCGGGCACGTTGACAAGACCGGCAAGTATGTGAAGGGCATTGAAGACTACCTTCCCAAAAGCCAGTACACCCGCGACGAACACACAGAACAGGTTGTCGCGGACATTCTTGAAAACTGGATGACGCTTTCGCACGCGGGTAAGTTCCACGCCCTGTTCGCCACAAGCAGCATACCAGAGGCCATTGCCTATTACCGGCTTTTCAAAATGAAGAAGCCAGAGCTGAAAATCACGGCGCTCTTTGACCCCAACATCGACAACGGCGATGGTGCGACAACCGCGTTCAAGGAAGCGGGGCTGGAAGAAATCATCACCGACTATAACGCTCGCTACAACCAGACCTTTGAACTTGGAACACACGCCAGATTTAAAAAGGACATAGCGGCGCGCCTTGCCCATAAAGAGCCCCACCAGCGCATTAGTAGCGATAAACAGATTGATCTGCTTATCGTTGTCGATCAGATGCTCACGGGCTTTGATTCCAAGTGGATAAACACGCTCTACATGGACAAAAAGCTGGAATACCAGAACATCATTCAGGCATTCTCGCGCACCAACCGCTTGTTTGGGCATGAAAAACCGTTTGGGACCATACGCTACTACCGCAAGCCGCACACCATGGAGCGGAATATTGCGGAGGCCGTAAAGCTCTATTCTGGCGACAAGCCTATTGGCCTGTTTGTGCAGAAGCTTCAGAAAAATCTTGAAACGATGAACGACCTCTTTGGCCGCATCAAGCAGGTGTTCGCCGACGCGGGCGTGCCGGACTTTGCGAAAAACCCGGCAGACAAAAGTGCTTGCGGTAAATTCGCTTCGTTATTCAAAGAATTCAATGCGGTTCTTGAGGCCGCGCGGATTCAGGGTTTCACCTGGAACAAGCGGGAGTACACCTTTCAGAGCAACCCGGGCGCAAAAAAGACCGTCATCAAGACCGTTTTTGACAAGAATGACTATCACATGTTCGCGCAACGCTATAAGGAGTTGTTTGCCGGTGGGGGTGGAGACGGCGGTGGCGGGGATGGCGAAGAAATCCCTTATGACCTTGACGGACACCTGACCGAGATTGATACCGGCAAAATTGATGCCGACTACATGAACTCGCGCTTCGCAAAGTATCTACGGGCATTGCAGGCGAAGGAAGAAGTGGAGCAGGTTAAAAGCGACCTGCACAAAACCTTTGCCCTGCTGACCCAGGAAGAACAGAAATACGCTGGCATATTCCTGCGCGACATAGAACGCGGCGATGTGATTGTGGAAGACGGCAAAACCCTGCGCGACTATATTACCGAGTATCAGACGCGGGCAAAAGCCGACCAGATTCACCATGTAGCCGTTGCGCTGGGGCTGGACGAGACAAAGCTCAGGGACATGATGGGCCTGAAGCTGACAGAAGCAAATATTAACGAATACGGCCGCTTTGTTGCGCTAAAAGAAACTGTTGATATGGCAAAAGCCCGCGCGTTCTTTGCTGATCAGCAAGGGGCTGCAGTTTCCCTGTTCAAGGCGCACGGGCTGCTTGATGCGTTTTTGCGCAGGTTTCTGCTTGAGGGCGGATTTGATATAGAGTAGCGCGGTTATTTTCAATTCGCCCTCAATTTTTGCACACGCAAAGGGGGGGCAAAAGTTGGCAGCGCAGGCCCTAGCCAACAGGGACTTGCTTTCATCGCGTTGTTCACGCGCTTCTTTGAGGCTAACAGCAGGGTATGCCCCAAAGCACACTGTTTTTTGCTTGCCTTCAAAGCGGTACGCCATACGCCACAGTTTTCCCCCAGCGGGGCTGAGGTGTAAATACAAACCGCCACCGTCAGAAACCTTTTTGACTTTGCCCGTGGACGTCATATTTCGTAGCTGCGTATCGCTCAGGCTCATGCTGGTATCTCCTTATGGCGGCTTGCGCCTCACTGCCTGAAAGATACCAACATCGCCGCCAAACCCTTTATTGGCGGGGCTTGCAAAAAATGTTGGTACCAACTTTCAGTAAACGAAAGATGCCAACAGATGCACCAACACCATGCTGGTTTTACAGGTAGGGAGTGAGAACCAGAAAAAGCCGAAATGGCAAAAAACTAAGCCCCGCAAGGCTGTTAGGGCTTTGCGGGGCTTTATGAGAAGAAAATTTGGTGGGTCGTGCGGGGATCGAACCTGCGACTCTCTGCTTAAAAGGCAGATACTCTACCTACTGAGTTAACGACCCGTAGAGACGCGGAATATAGCGACAGCCCCGGCGACTGTCAAGCGCGTCATGCGGCAAAATGCCGATCAAACCTCAATTTTTTTGCCCCAAAAAGCTACGCGCCCTTTTTTTCCAGCTTGGCCCAAGTGTCGCGCAGGGTTGTGGTACGGTTAAACACGGGCCGCGCATCGGTGCTGTCCTTGTCCTTGCAGAAGTAGCCAAGGCGTTCAAACTGCATCTTGTCGCCAGCCTTAAAGGTTGCCAGCGCCGGTTCAAGCTGGGCCTGCACAACCTTGAGCGAGTCGGGGTTAAGGTAGTCCAGAAAGGTCTTGCCGTCGACGGCGGCATTGGGGTTTTCCGCCGCGAAAAGCTGCTCGTACAGCCGCACCTCGGCGGGCACGGCGTGCGCCGCCGAGACCCAGTGGATGGTTCCCTTGACCTTGCGGCCATCGGGGCTCTGCCCGCCCTTGCTTGCGGGATCGTATACGCAGCGCAGCTCGACCACATTGCCAGCTTCGTCCAGCACGGCCTCGCGGCAGGTGATAAAATAGGCGTAGCGCAGGCGCACTTCCGCACCGGGAGCCAGCCGGTGGTACTTTTTGGGCGGCTCAAGGCGAAAGTCGTCCCTGTCGATATACAGCTCGCGCGAAAACGGAACTTTGCGGCTGCCAAACGAGGCATCCTCGGGGTGGTAGGGCATGTCGAACTCTTCTACCTGCCCTTCGGGATAATTTTCAATCACCACCTTCACCGGGTCCAGCACGGCCATGACGCGGGGGGTGTGATCGTTGAGGTATTCGCGCACGCAAAATTCGAGCATGGAGTAATCCACGGTGGAATCAGCGCGGGCAAGACCGATGCGGGCGCAAAACTCGCGCAGGGCCTCCGGCGGAATGCCCCGGCGGCGCATGCCGCTCAGGGTGGGCATGCGGGGATCGTCCCAGCCTGTGACGTGGCCTTCCTTGACCAGCTGGATGAGCTTGCGCTTTGACAGCACCGTGTAGGTGACGTTGAGGCGCGCAAATTCGATCTGCTGCGGGCGGTACGCGCCCAGGGTTTCTAGCACCCAGTCGTACAGCTCGCGGTTGTTGATAAATTCAAGCGTGCACAGCGAGTGGGTGATGCCCTCGATAGAGTCTGACAGGCAGTGCGTGTAGTCGTACATGGGGTAGATGCACCACTTGTTGCCTGTGCGGTGGTGCTCTGCATGGCGGATGCGGTACAGCGTGGGGTCGCGCATGACCACATTGGGCGAGGCCATGTCGATCTTGGCGCGCAGTACCTTTTGACCATCGGCAAATTCGCCCGCGCGCATACGCCGGAACAGGTCGAGGTTTTCCTCCACGCTACGGTTGCGACAGGGGCTCTCGCGGCCGGGCTGGGTCAGCGTGCCTCGGTACTCGCGTATCTCTTCGGCCGAGAGGTCGTCCACATAGGCCTTGCCCATGCTGATGAGCTGCTCGGCGTAGGTATAGAGCTTTTCGAAGTAGTCGGAAGCGTAAAATTCGCGGTCGTCCCACACCCCGCCGAGCCAATGCACGTCTTCGCGGATGGAATCGACGTATTCCGTCTCTTCCTTGGTGGGGTTGGTATCGTCAAAGCGCAGGTTGCACTGGCCGCCAAATTCTTTGGCAACGCCAAAGTTGAGGCAGATGGATTTGGCATGCCCCAGATGCAGATACCCGTTTGGCTCAGGGGGAAAACGCGTGTGCACGAGGCCGCCAAAACGGCCCGAGGCGTTGTCTTCGGTAATGCGGGTGCGGATAAAGTCGAGACCGACTTTTGCTGCTTCGCCAGTGGGTTCGCCTTCTGCTGCCAGAGGGGCGGCGGGCATCGTATCTTTTTCGGGGGCCATAATGCGCTCCAATAGTTCCATTTAATGGGTAGTCCATAAAATTACGCCAAGGCGCGGGCATGGTCAATGTGTGGATGCTCTTGCTGGTCAGGCTTGGATAAAGAACATTTACACATATACGGCAGAACATTCTTGACAGGTGCCCCTGTCTGGGCTAGCTTGCTTTTCTGCATTTGGGTTAGCTATCTGGCAGACCTGATGCACGCGGAGAGGTGTCCGAGCCGGCCGAAGGAGCTCGCCTGCTAAGCGAGTATACGGGCTTAAACCTGTATCGAGGGTTCAAATCCCTCCCTCTCCGCCACATACGCAAGTAAAACGGCGAGTTACTGTTAAAGGTAACTCGCCGTTTTTGCGTCTGAATGGGGCAAAATTCGGGCCAGCGCGGGGAGGCGTACATACCGCCATACATACTTTTGGGGGATCTATGGGGGAAATTTTAAATTAATTCGTTGACAGTAATGACAACTGCAACAATATTAATTATGACACAGTTAAAGCCACAAAGAATATTTTATCACCATTGGCATAGCATTTTCTCCATGCCACACACTTTTAAAAAGATGTATTATATAATTTGAAGTAGGTAGTATACTAAAAATTGGAGGTGGGTTGTGGGTTATGAATATGGTGATGCTCAAAATAGCGCAGTAAGGACGTTTTTATATCAGTTCTCAAAACAATTTAATTTATTTAATCCAGAATTTAGAAAATTGACTACTGATTTTTTTGAAAATAAGTGCCCATACACTGGGGTGGACATAACAAAATATGGTGTAATGGATCACATTATTCCTTTTAACAGGGAGAGATGCGGACTACATGTATACGGAAATATTTTGATTGTTGCAAAAGAGGCAAATCAACAAAAGCGAGATATGAACCTTGAGGAATACTTAAAAGATTACCCCGATAGGATCCGCAAAATCAATGAATTTATGAATAGGTCCGGCTTTTTAGATATTCATAATAAATTCCACCAAAAACTAAAGTCACATTGTGAATCGTTATACATTAAAATCCGTGAAACAATAGAGAGCGAACTCAAAATGTTTAAAAATATAGCTTCAGGCAAGCCAGAGTCTATTATAACAGATGATAACGAAATTATTCCTATATTGCAAAATTTAACAACAGATAAGGACACACAAAATGACGCAAATAATACTATTACAATTAAGGAGATTGTATTTTCGCTAAGAAGAAACACAACAGAAAATCAGAGCATTCAAGATTTTGTTAAAGAAACATTTGAGAAAATGTTTAATAACGGAATAATACCGCTAGATGAATTACACAATCTTTACAATAAAGATTATTGCAGTAAAATTTTTAAAATTAGCTACCCATTAGTCGTTGATGATATTGAAAAAACCACAGACAAAAAAGGACACCCAAGATACTGGAAGAAAGTCAAAATTGGCGGTCATTATCTATGCTCACAGTGGCAAAAATCTAACTTTTCAAAATACGACAAATTTTTAACAGATTATATTATGAAGATAGCCAAATTAAACTACTAGCTTCATAATGTACCAGCGGCATGAGACCGTTGAGACAAATCTTGCCCCAACTGGTATTTGTTATGGCTAGCCCCCATCCACCATCACAATTGAAACCAAAAGGGCGGGTTGCCGTAAAGCAACCCGCTCTTTCTACTGATACAGCCAATCCTACCCTTCTGCCTCAGCCCCGTCACCGTGGATAGCTACATCCCCAACCACCCCTTCAATGACCCCGGCTAAGCGTTCAAGGTTGGGGGCAACGCTACGCAGGTAAATATCCGTCGTGGTGGGCCTCTGGTGGCCCAAAAGCTGCTGTATGTCAGTTATGTCGGCCTTTTGCGATTTGACCAGACAAACGGCAAAATAGTGCCTAATTGCGTGGAACCCGAATGGGGCTACCCCTGCCTTCTCGCAAAGCCGTTTCAGCATCAGCTTCATTGACGGCTGGCGCATGGAGTATGGGGCCTGAGTCACCGGGTTAATGAACACAAAGCCCATATTCCCCGTTACTGGCCTCTGTTCATCCAATATGGCTTGCAGCCTGCCAGAAAGGGGCACCAGACGGCGTTGTTTTGAACCGCCCTTCCGCTTTTGCGTCCATAGCTGCACTGCATGGGCTGACACGTCATCCCAGCGCAGCTTGAGCACCTCCCCGACCCTAGCCCCGGTACACAGCAGCACGGTCAAAAGGGAGGCCTCCCATGGCTCAGCGGCAGCCAACACCCTGTTAAGATCGTCAGCACTGGGAACGTGTTTAACGTATTCTTCTTCTGCAAAGGGCGGGATGCCCCGCCACGGATTGACTGGAACCATGCCACGGTGCCAGTTCCATAATGCTTTTAGGGTTCGGAGCCTACGGTTGGCCGCCTTGTTGCCATGAGTTTCCTTGCATTCAAGTAGGAATTTTCTGGCTATGGCGGTGGTTATTGCCTCCATCGGCCTATCCCTACCAAGGTAGTCGGAAAACTCCTGCAAATGCCGCTTCTTCTCGTTGAAGGTGTTGCCAGCCATGCGTGCATCACAATCTTCAAGATACACGGCACTAGCGCGGAGATACATCATACTTTGTTCTGGACTGCGCTGCTGCCTTAGATCTATCTTTGTTGCTGCCTCCCACTCCCTTGCTTCCTTTTTGGTGTAACAGATCTTGTTGTACTGCACGCCCTTCAGCTTGAAGTACGCCTGAAAGACTGTCCCGTTCTGCCGTTGTAATTCGCGTATTGCCATTGCTTTTCTCCGAATTATTCTTCAAGAAGTTTAATACATCGTCTTTGCTAAATCTGGCCCCCTTGAGGTTTCCAGACTTGCGCGATGTTTCAGTAATAAAGAAGTGCGGATACTCGCGCCACACGTTACGCATTGTTGAAACTTTAATTTGCAATATGTCTGCTAGCTGAACATACGTTAGACAGTCGTCCATCTTTAATTTGCAGTTACATCATTATAAAATTCAATAATCTTCTTATGCGGAATGAAGCTTAGCATGCCTACAGTGCGCTCCATCTGCCGAACATAACTATACTTGCTTCTATCATTATCTTTTAGATACTCTAAAATAAGAAAGAAAAACTGATCTAATTGCCATTCATCAAGCTCTAGATATATTTTTCCATAGAATTTAAAATGCTTTTTATTAATAAACCCATACATATTGCAACTACCTATTATTTCCAAGCAATGCATATCATTGCGCCGCTTACTTTCCTTAGTCAGGTAGGTATAATGACATTCCTTAAATTTTACTGTTTTAGCCGCCTTCCGTATTAATAATTTATCCGTAATACAAATAGTCTTTGCCCACAGATCACGAATTAACTCGTTTACCGCTTCCAGAGAAAGCTTCTTAGAAAAGCTACCAATCAGGTGAAAATGTATACCAGCTTTAGGTTTCCACTCTATTTTTTTAATAAATCGGCATTTCATATGCTCTTTTTTGCATCTATATAGCAGTTTATCAACAAACTTTTCATACAATAGTAGTTTGTTTTTGCGTTATTATTGTCACTAATGCCTAATTGCTTTGGGATAATTAGACTTATAAACCACTGATTATTGCATTTAAAAGAATTAAAAGTGCGTATAAGACTCTTTATAGTTCGCGTTCTTCGCAGGTAAAGCTTCAATACTTTTGACTGCTTCTTACGCTTACCCCTCTGTTTCGGACGAACCCACCGCTTGATAAAAGTTAGTGCCCCTCCTTGGAGAACAACTAAAGCTTTCTTTTGGCCTTTCATGACTTACCTCGGGTGTTGGCAAGGACACCACGAAGAAGGGGTACCCACGTACGCTCCCAACAGACACTTCATGAAAAAACTGCTTGACTTGACACCTCAGTGCTGGATGTCAATTTTCAACACTCACCACACTTTTTTCTGTTCTTAGCTTAAAAGGGCTACTTTAAGCGTCTAGAGCATGTTTTGAGGCGAGTTTTTCGTTTTTCACGCATATGTACCGTTCACTTATGAGCGTGCGACTGCCGATCTCTTCATGTTTTCGCTGCGCGATGCAGATGTTTTGCGTCTTAGGTAAGCTGGTTTCGGCTTGCGATTTTCGGCCCTTTTTTTGAAAAAAATTTTTCTCAAAAAATAGCGCCCCCATTTTCATGAGGGCGCATTCTGCTTATGAACTATTTTGGGGCTGGCTGCTTCGGCAAAAGCTCCTTCACCAGCTTGTCAAAAACGGGCATCAGCTTGAGCACTGTTTCAAGAGCGGTGGTCAGAGGTTCCAGCGATTTCTTTAAGTCGGGAAATTCTTTGGCAACCACAACCGGGTCGAGGGCAAAGGGAAGGGTAAGTGTACCCCGCTTCGAATAGTGGAAACCGGCCTTTTTAAGGGACTCAGTTTCTACCAGAAAGGACTCCATGCGCTGCTTGACCTTGTATCGGGATGGGCCTGCCGGTCTGCCGTCGATCCATAATTCGAAAGCCATACTGCAACCGTTAAGGCCAAGAGCGCTGCCGAGCCAATAGTTGTTGGAGTTGGGGTCAGTCTCCGCCAGCCTGAAAACAGCCAAATCGGCATGACCCGGCTTTGTTGGCCAATCCAGTGGCGCAAATACGGTATCATCGTTGCCGTCTTCATCCTCCACCACCAGCCCGAATCGGGTACGCCACGGCGACCGTTCACCCAAGCGATTGGAAATGGCCGCATTGATGGCTTTGAAAACAGTGGCCTCTACGTGTTCTGTCAATGAGTCTTCCTCAATCATCTGCGGGTTTGACAGCAGAAATACGCACATCTCCTTAGAGTAGCTCATTTAAATCTCCAACAGTTTTAATAATGATAAAAAAGAAGCCATTCGTACAATACGAATGGCTTCTTGTGGCTATAGCTTGTGCCAGTATTATTGTATCATACAATTACAATCATGTCAATATATATGCATTCATTGATCTAGTAGTAACAGAAAATTGTAATATGTCAGTTTATTATTACATCAATAAGAAAGGAGAGTATTTGCATGGAAAGTTCATTGCAGTCAAACACAGTCCTCGCTTGCATCAAGGAGCTAGAGGCATCCATTTCCACCAAACTGGCCCACTTGGCTAACGCACAGGGCGGCAATCAACTCCACCACCATCAGCGAATTGCTTTCATTGGCATCGGGGACATTGGCAATGCAGCGGCAGATGCTGTCCACGACAGATTTCCTGAAGTTCAAGTTTTTTTGGACGTTGTTCATGCCAGCCAGCCCGATACGCCTAACTACATTCCTGCGCTATCCGGGTGGGTCACTGAGTGCCGAGGTCATTATGAACGCGAACCGCTGGTGTCCGTGTACATAGTTGGCACAATTGACAGCAGCAATCGCCTTCTTGATGCCATTGATGCGGGCAATGCGGCCCGTTGCCTAAAATGCGAGTTTGTGCGGGGTTTCTTTGCTTTGCCTGATGGGTGGGATAGTGCCGTCCCGACCCTGTGCAATGCTGATATTGCAGTATCTCTGGCTTTGGGGGGCGATGAGGGGGAACAAGGGCAAGAAGGTGATTCTGGGCCAGACAGGCTGTTTTTGGATCTGTACGATTTCCTGCTGACTATGTTAGACGATGACCTCTTGCTGGTGTACGATGACAGCTTTAACAGCAGACGGGTTGAGAGCACATAACGCCCATTCTTACGACAAACGGGTTCTGTAGTGAACTCGTACATACCACATACATACTTTTGCGATTTATCGGTATGTATCTGCATGATGCTGGATGAAAATATAGCACTAAAATGATTACAACTATCTGAAATCATTATCTGCCACAAAATCAAATGAATCGACTGCTAAGCGAGTATACGGGCTTAAACCTGTATCGAGAGTTCAAATCTCTCCCTCTCCGCCACATACGTAAGTAAAACGGCGAGTTACTGTCAAAGGTAACTCGCCGTTTTTGCGTTCTAGCGGGGTGAAATTCGGGTCGGCGCGGGGTGGCGTGCATACCGGCGTACATACTTTTGGGAGATCTGTGGGGAAAATATGTTGTCACTCTGTGCCAAGTTTACGCAATTTCATTTTCAAAATTGCAAAATCAAAAAGGGATTTCATTTTGCATTGTCTTTAGCTAAAGAACCCCAAATACAATTACGACTCGATACTCAACTCTCTTCGCAGTGCGTAATGCACCATAACTTCTGCATTGTCGACAAAGTCATCATCTCCACGAAATGCAAAACCTTTCTTTGTGCTGCAAAAACTATTTCCAATAGCTCCAACACGATATAAATCTTTTAGAACATCAAGAGGAGTATGTTTACCAATTAGCTCTGCAACATTTTTACTTTCATTCTTCTTTGTATTACAACGTTTTTCAAAATCTGCTACTGAGAAATATGGTCGAAATCCAAGCAAGACTTCCCGAACTCCGACAATTGCCCCCTTTGAATATCCAGCCAACAACTCCTCAGTAATCTCCTCCCAAGATTCCCGTGAGTAATCTTTCCTTATTCCTTCAAATGCTGTGGCCTGAAATGAAGTACTCTTTGGGTATTTTTTTTGTATAAGCATAAGCATCCTTACTAAATCGCGAGGACGATACCAAGAATTATTCAACAGATATCTTTCAATTTCAATGTCGTTTACAGTTGGGGGGAAAAATTGCAAAAGAATATCCTCATCATCGCCGCTACATTCCCTCCCCCTATCGGCCAATTGATACGCAGCCCGAATTTTTTTACATATCAGCGAGATGAGCGGATGCCTCTTCCCTCCACCCTTATCATGCCAAGAAATTTGATGTCCAAAATCAAATACCATTTTGTTTATTTCTTTGCCCGCAGCATCAATACTTCTAATTACTTCCGTGCGCAGACACGCTAATACAACTACATTGAGATTGTTGCACCTTGACGTCCTATTAATTCTATCAATTTCAACAATAAAATCCCTGATTATGCAACAATCTCTTTTATACTGCACCGTGTTTCGGAACGCGGCTTCCAGCTCGTCAATAAGAATGTATATCTTTCTTTTCGAGTCAACCTTTAACGATTCGAAGACTTCCTGCACTTTTCCAGTTAAATAATTAACAGGTACAGAAGCTTCCGAAACCGCGCGCCCTTCAAACTCCGCACCAAATTCAGCTTTGATAAAACTTACCCCAGCGGCTAACTTCAGAGTTCCCTTGGAAAGCCTTGGGAGAAATCTTCGAATCGCGGAAAATTCACCTTCACCTTCAAGCCTAAGTAACTTCTGATACTTCTTAAATTCATCATTATCCTTAAATATTCTATTTTTTACAGCCGCAGCACATATAATTCGATGCAAAAATATATTTATAACGCTTTCATAATCATTTCCTGTAGCAAACTCTCCATCACCAACAATTGCGATACTATTTTTCGAGAATTGCTCACGATCTTCTTCCTTAACGTCACTTTTGAATAGAACATATTCTACACAATGATTATTTTTTGAAACAATTGAGTCAATGTACCTTAGTATTGATGTCTTTCCACTTCCCTTCAATCCTGTCACAAAGTAAGAGTGCCCTTCAACAAACGAGTCTATAAACATTTGATCTATAGTATAAAAGGAGTTTGAAAAAGAAGATTTTCCGTCTTTAGAAAAAGAATCAAAAGTAAGAATTTCATTTTTTGCGTCTATATTGCCAATTTTAATATCTATAAGAGATACGCTCAAAATTTTTTCCTCCCGCAAGTATGATTTACAAGCCTTCATCAGGCACTTTTTATTATTTTTCAAATCATAGAACACAAGGACACTCTCAAACAGTATCAAACTCACTTGCATAGTAAATATAGACAAGGAGAAATATTTATCAAGCGAAAATTATTAACAACAACCCAATTCTACATGCATTCCACCACAATAACCAACCGGCAAAACTTAACATTTTAATTTATATGGCCTGATCATATAACTCAATCAACAAATAAATCTCCTAAAATAAGTTGCCCACTGTCAGACATATCAAACTTAGCAACTCATGGGCACTCCTGAAACGGCAAACATGTCGATTTTTCCGCCAGCCCCACCCAATCATCAGTTATTAACCCAAGAAAAGGGGGGCTGCCGCAAAGCAACCCGCCCTTTCTACTGGTGCAACTAAGCCTACCCTTCGGCCTCAGCCTCGCTCCCATGGACAGCTACCGACTTAACCGCCCCTTCAATGACCCCAGCTAAGCGGTCAAGGTTAGGGGTAACGCTACGCAGGTAAATATCCGTAGTGGTGGGCCTCTGGTGGCCCAAAAGCTGCTGTATGTCGGTTATGTCGGCCTTCTGCGATTTGACCAGACTAACGGCAAAATAGTGGCGTATGGCATGGAACCCACTTCTCTTTGCTGGGTATGCCCATTTTTTGTCGAGGCGCTATGCCCCCGTCTTTGAGGTAGAGCCTATTTTCAAGGCGAAAGCTCCACTCAATTGCCAACTGCACTGATACAAGCTATAGAGTTTGCGGCACATAATGTGTTAGGCCCTCTGGGAAACGGCAAACTTGATACGCTATCAAAGCGATATCATTGATGAAATAGGCAGTTCGTTATTTCTTGAAAGGTAATCCAGACATGGTTGATTATGCAGTTATAGTTCCTACTCTCAACGAAAAAGACAACATTATTCCTACGGTAGAACGACTTGAAAGCGTTCTTTCCGGCATGAACTGGGAAGTTATATTTGTTGATGATGATTCTACAGACGGCACATGGCAGCAAATCCTTAAACTTGCGGCACAAAAACCCCATGTGCGGATGATACGGCGTGTTAACCGCAGGGGGTTGTCCTCTGCTTGTGTTGAAGGAATGCTGGCCACGTCTGCCCAGTATATTGCAGTAATGGATGCTGACCTGCAGCATGATGCAGCTATTTTGCCCCAGATGTTTGCTGCACTTGTTAACAACGAAGCAACTGTTACTGTTGGCTCGCGCTATTGTGATAATGGCGGTGTGGGCGAGTGGGATAAAACCCGGGCCAAGATGTCACAACTGGCAACAGTGCTTGCGTCAAAAATTCTTCTGACACCCTGCTCTGACCCCATGAGCGGCTTCTTCGCGCTTAACCGAGGCATCATTGACGAGATAGCATCCGACATCTCTCTGAGTGGGTTCAAAATCCTGTTTGATATTCTGACCACTAAGGGTATCCCCCTTAAGGTCAAGGAAATACCCTATGTATTTTGCACCAGAATACATGGCACCACCAAGCAGCGTATCTACGCTTATTGATTTTGCATGGCTACTGCTCAAAAAGATCAGCTTTCGACTCCCCATCACTAACTTTTTAATGTTTTGCCTGGTGGGTCTGACCGGTGTGGCGGTGCATTTTTGCACCCTCTACACCATGTACAAGCTGTTTCAGTACCCGTTCTTTTTGAGCCAGAGTATAGCAATTTTTTTTGCAATGACGTCTAACTACATCATTAATAACAGGCTGACATTCTTCTCTAACCAACTGCGCGGCAAGGCTTTCATAAAAGGGTATTTTCTTTTTTGCCTTGCGTGTACGTTTGGGGCGATTGTTAACATAGCCATTTCCGAAATGCTGTTTGGCCTGTCACTACCATGGTTTTATGCGGCAGGTGCAGGCATTGTTGCCGGGTCTGTGGTTAACTACATCATTTCAAAAACTATGGTCTGGAAGGGGCTGTAACTCTGTAATAAATTGCAGTCGTGCACCTCCCCCCCTTTTAAAGGGTTGCGCACAGCTTTATCGCTGTGACACTTCAGCATAGTTGATATACGTGGGCAGAACTTCTGTGAGACCTGCCAGGCCACAGAGCTGCATTGGGGGGCTGCCAATCCTGCTGTTTCTGTGGCCGCCTCCGCCGTGACGGGAAATATATTTACGGACAGCTGGCTCGAATCCACGGCAATGACACTCCGTAGCTGAGCCCCCTACCCTTACGGGGTAATAGCTTTTTTACGAACTTCATCTAATCGCTATCACCACATCACAACTTTTTTCTGGGAACAATACATGCAGCAAAAACAGATTGAAAACACTATCCTGTGGTATATACCCGCTCTCTGGATGTGCTTTTTTATTGCAGCTAGTGTAATACAGATGTGGTCATTCACCATCAATGATTTTGATTTCAGCATATTTTTAACACAAATATGGCGTGTTTGGAATGGCTGGGACTGGCATGCACCGTTTACCGAATATTATCTTGGCATGCCCTACTGGGGGGAACATTGCACCCCTATCAGTGCGCTGCTGGCGCCATTGATAGGCCCATGGAAAAGCCCCTATGCCTTGAGCGTCCTCCAGGCCATCTCCACAGGTTTTATGGCCTTTTTACTGCCACGCCTTGTGCGCACTATCTACCAACAAGAAAAGGACTGCTCAGAAAACAACTGGCTTTGGGCTGCTGGCATACTTTTAGTTCTTTTCTTTGTTTTTCGGTTTGTACTGGCCCCATGGTCGAGGCAGGTACATTTTACCACAATTGTCACTCCTGTTCTTATGCTTGCGGTCCTGTACTTGCACCAACGGCGCTGGGTATTGATGGGCATATGCTGCCTTGTGGTCTGCATGGCTGAGGAACGCGCTGCGCTTGGGATTTTCAGCCTTGGCATGTATGCGTTTCTATTGCTTGAAATGCGCAAGACTGGCATTGCGCTGTGCACGTTTTCCAGCCTGTGGTTTATTGGTGCTTCGCAGGTATGGCTGCCCTACGCTCTCAAAATGGCAGGAACATCTCTGCATTATCGGTTCCAAAGATACATAGACATTATGGGGCACTGGGATAAAAAGTCCTTTTATCTGTTCAGAATAGTCGCCTATTCGTGGTTTTTGCCCTTTCTTGGCAAAAAGGCATTTCTGTCTCTGCTGTGCACGGCACCCTTTTTGGGTATTGTGGTTGTTTCCAACTATCCCACTATTTGGGGTATGAATGGACAGTACGAAGATTTGCTGGCCATCTTTCTGCTTATTTCCTTTGTTATGCCATTATCTGGCTGCAATACAATCTTCCGCAACGCTGGCAGAAGCAGATACTGACAGCAGGCACTGCATCCATCGTCATAGTCATGCTTGCAACTCAGACGGGCTGGTACAACCCTGTGGTCACATTGGCAAGGCTTGCTACATCGCCCGAGCGTACCCAGTTTGCCAAACTTCACGCTGTGCTTAACAAACTGCCTGACTTTCCAGACAATATTAATGTGTGGGTGCAATCAGGGCTTGGGCCACACATATTTTATCCGTACAGCCGCATGACCGCAGATTCAAGGCGTATGAACCAGAAGCTGGAAATGGCATTTGTGGTTATTTCTCCCATTGTTGGCACCATGCGTCTCAACGACGAGGATGCGGATAAAAAGGACGTGGCATACGCTAACGCAAAAGCAGTGTTTGATACTCACCCAGACCTTGAAAAAATCTATGAAAACGATGTTGTTGTTCTGTATGTCAGCCACGACATCATGACTAGCAACACAGATTTTTCCAAAAAAACTATGGAGTTTATCAGTGCGTTGCCCAAATAGGTCACCTAATTTCCGAGGCAAAGCCTACCCAACATATCACAGAGGTTAGTACAAACGATAGCGGCAGAACTGGGGCCGCATTGTCAATTCATCTGTCATATAAGAAGTGCAGAGGTCTGTTTAACTGTAAACGACCATTTCCGTGAGCACCAACAAAAAAAGGCGAGCTGCCGCAAAGCAACCCGCTCTTTTTACTTGCTCACAGTAAAGCCTACCCTTCCGCCTCAGCCCCGTCACCGGGATAGCTACATCCCCAACCGCCCCTTCAATGACCCCTGCCAGATAGTCAAGGTTGGGGGCAACGCACGCAGGTAAATATTCCGACGTGGTGGGCCGCTGGTGGCCCAGAAGCTGCTGTATGCCTGTTACTGCCGGCTGTGATTTGACCAGACTGAGGCAGAATAGTGCCGTATGGCATGGAACCCGAAGGGGGCTCCCCCCGCCTTTTCGCAAAGCCGCTTCAGCAACAGTTTCATTGATGGCTGCCGCATGGAGTATGGGGCCGAGGCAATCGGATTAATGGACACAAAGCCCATATTGCCCGTAACTGGCCTCTGTTCATCCAATATGGCTTGCATGCCAGAAAGGGGCACAACGGTTCTGCATAGCTGCCCGCTAATCCTTGCCCCATATCTGCCTTCCGGGTCCAGTGCTTCCGGGGAATTGCCATCCCATGTGGGTTACAGAATTAATAACGATGCAAGCAAGTTTGGTAATGCGCTGCTGGACATTACGTAAATAATCTATGCCGATAGGCATTGCGCATTTCTTGTTATTTTTATTAACAAAAAAGGGGACCGCCTTACCTTCTTCATCTGGGATATTAAGCCACGCCCCATGGCAAAGGACATTGCGAATCTTTGCCGCTACTTTGATCTCATCCACGAGCGCCTGAACATTTAGAATGGTCGAATCGGCATTGTTACGAACAGCCTCCCCGTATTTTTCAGCTAATTTCCAAAGCTGGTCACTTAATACCTGCTGTAGCTGCAGCAACCATGTTTCATAGGCAGCTTCGGCTTCTTCAGCACTGTCATATCGGCGGGTCGCGGTGAATGCAAAGATAGCTCTTTTTAAAATCCCTTCAAGAAAGCTAAATGTTGCAACGGCCCTGCCGAGGTGTTCCCAGAACTGCGCAGAATATTTATCAGTTGGGTATAGCTCTGGAAGGATATCCATATTAACAACGTATCTCTTGATTTCTGTGTCTTCTTCACTCATTGCATTATCTCCATTAAAGACATCTCGAGTTACAAAATATTTTAAATCGCCATTGATAAGTCAATACAATTATTTGAACCCAATAGTGCATCTTCCTTTATTATTTTAGCATATTATGCCCTCAAAGCGCACACAACTCAATCGGTTCACCCAACTAAAGCCACCCCGCCATTAACATGTACATACCGCATACATACTTTTTCGATTTATTGGTATGTTTACGCATGACGCTGGATGAAAATATAGCGCTAAAATGATTACAACTATCTGAAATCATTATCTGCCAAAAAATCAAGTGAACCGACTGCGGAGTATACGGGCTTAAACCTGCATCGAGGGTCAAAATCTCTCCATCTCCGCCACATACACAAATAAAACGGCAAGTTACTGTTAAAAGTAACTCGCCGTTTCTTGCGTCTGAATGGGGTGAAATTCGGCGCGGCGCGTGGTGGCCAGGCCTTTGCGAGATCAGCCCAAAGCCGCCCACTGCGTCCTGTGCCACTTACTGTGAAGAGGCCGCAATTCCCTTTAAAAAAGCAAAATATTTACCATCTTCCTTAACCATGTGGTTCAGCACAAGGTCGTGTATTATGCATTGCAGCATCTGCACTGAAGGCACGGGATTTTCAGCATTCTGCCCGAGCAGGCCCGCGCACTTTTGCAGCAGTTCTTTGTGCCGGGCTGCATGCTCTTCGACCTCCGGGTATCCGCTGTTGCGCAGCACCGCTTCTTCGTCATTAAAATGTTTTTCCACAATATGGCACACGTCGTTAAACCGAGAATTGAGGTCGAGGGCATCTCCCTCTGCAACTACACGCTCAAGCAGGCCATTCACGATTGAAACCAGCTCAATGTGTTGCCCGTCAAGCTCCGCGTTGCCAGAAGCGTGCTCGTTGTTCCATATAACTTTCAGTCCCCAGCTGTTCCCGCTATGCATCTGAACATATAGGCCGTCGTCATCTGACCGGAATTTAACGCAGTTGCGGCCTTCGTTCTTTGCCAGATAGAGCTGCTCATCCGCGCGCTGTACAATCAGCTCTGGAGTAGTGGACTCCTGGCAGGTACATGACACCACCCCGATACTGACCGTCACCACGCTGGCAGCCCTCGATGCCGCATGGGGAATCCCGCACTGCATGACCGCCTTGCGTATGCTCTCGGCCAGGCTCACCGCACCGAGAACATCGGTATCGGGCAGCAGGCAGACAAACTCCTCTCCACCGTATCGCGCTGCCAGATCTGTAGGGCGCTTAAGACAGCGCGCCACGGTCTGCGCAACAGCCTGAAGACATTCATCACCCTTCACATGGCCGTACGTGTCATTGTATTTTTTAAAAAAATCTATGTCCAACATGATGAGCGAAAGCGTTGCCCCGGAGCGGGCATGACGATTGCGCTCATAGGCGAGCATGGCGTCAAAATGCCGCCTGTTGGAAATCTTTGTCAGGCCATCCTCGTTGGTCATCAACTCGAGTTTGCGGTTGGATTCCGCAAGGGCAATCTCTGCAAGCTTACGCTCCGTGATGTCTTCGTGCGCTACCACAACCATGCGCGGCCCCTCGCCGCGAAAAGGATTGACCCTGCCCAAAAACCAGCGCTTGCGTTCTGGCGAATGACAGCCATACTCCATTGAGAACGTCTCAAGCTTGCCGTCAAGAACATCCCTTATGCCCTGCGCAAATGAATTGGCTTCCCCAGCATTATCAACGCACACGCCCTCACAGACACGCAGATAGTTTACCCCTTCAGAAACAAATTCCTGCGAAATGCCATTCGTAACAGCAAATTGGCGCCAGGCCTCATTGACCAGCACTATCTCGCCTGCGGCGTTGATAAGGGCGATATTGGCAGAAAGACCGTTAAGCGTGGACTCAAGAAACAGCTTGGATGAACGCAACTGGTCGGACAGCCTCTGGCTCACCAGCATAATGAGCCCAATTGTCAAAAAGGTGCTGGTGGTCATAAGAAGAAAATACGTTGCCGCCAGAGGGGATGGACTTGTAAACATGGGCATTTCCGGCCCTCCCCACCAGGGAAGAACGGCGAAAACAAAAAGCCACAACGTGTTAAAGATAAATACGTATTTTAAAAATATGGCAGGCAGCGCATGCCTACAGTTGCCCCCGGCAACTGTAATGGCTGCAAACAGCGAAAGTATGGAGCATGAAAAAGAAAGGAGCGTACGCCGTAAAAAGATACTGCCATCAATAAACACCAGATAGCTCAGCGCAATCAGGGTAATGCCAACTATAAACAGCACTGGCCGCAGCAGTTTTTTATTTTCCACAAATTCCGCTAGGCCAATATAGATGCACAAAAAGCAAAGTAAAAAAGAAGCAGTATAAATAAAAATCACTATGCCGGATAGTGACTCTACACTTCTGAACACGTTCATGAAAAAGCCAAAAACCATCAAGCCGCTGCCCAGTATCCACCACTGAATCCCCTGCCCAACCTTGTTAATGCGGTATTGCAGCAAAAAGGCAACAAGCTGGGTGCAACAGCACAAACCATAGCAAATAACTAATGTTTTTATTTCAACAAAATCAGCCATCTTGCTGCACTCTCGGTTGAGGGATCACCTGCTTCGACGCACATACATCAACACAGGGCTGCCTGATTGTAAACAGCATTGTTTGCACGCACAGGCACGGCAAATGACATGGAGCTTCACTAACCGAATGCGGCAGGATGAATTTTTTCAGCTAACTGACGGGGATCGCCTGCCAAGAGAGCATGCAGGCTCAAACCCGCGTTGGGCCAGACAAGGCAAAACCGCCCGGCATCATGGTGCGGAGCGGCTTTGCCAAACGCCCTGAAACTGGGAAAAAGCGTGGAATTTGCGTATGCGCTAAAGCGCGGTGGTCAGATCCCGCCCCAGAAACCTGCTCAGCAGAAACAGCGGGGCCAGTACGGAAACGATCAAAATAGCCCCGTAGGCAGAGGCAGGGCCAAAATCTCCGCTGCCAATATACTGAAAAACCTGAACGGTCATGGTGCTCCACGGGCCATAGTACAACACGATGGTAGAGCTCAGCTCCGCCAGTGTTGTAACCCACATGATGATGGCCCCGGCCACCACCCCCGGCAGCATGGAGGGCACAACAACCTTGAGGAACGTCGCAAACGGCGGAACGCCCAGGCTGATGGAGGCTTCTTCCACCGACACTTCAATCTGGTGCAGCAGGGCCGAAGTTGTTTTGACGGAAAACGGCGTCTTGCGGATAAAATAGGCCAGCACAATAATCATCCATGTGCCGGTAAGCACCACTGGCCCTTTATTATATGACGCGGCCAGCGCAATACCCAACACAGAACCGGCTATGACCAGCGGCAGCATCATGGCCAGATCAAGAACATAGCCGGCCACCCCGCCTTTGCGCACCACCAGATAGCTTACGGCCAGACCAAATACCATGCCGATAACCGTGGCCGTTGTGGATAGAAAGAACGAATTGAGAATAGGCCGCGGCGCCACCTGAAGGGCAATCAGCAGGTTATCGAGTGTAAACTGCCCGTAGTACATGACTGGCCCGCTTGTTTTCGTAACAGCAGCCACCATGACCACGGCAAACGGCGCCAACGAGATAAAGACAATACCGGCGCAGAACGACCAGGCCAGCTTTTTGCCCAGGGGGGACAGGGTTTTTATCTCAGGGGGCCGCAGTGACGACATGGCATAGTTTTTTCGCTCTACCCACACTTTTTGCAGTACGGTCATAATCAGCGTCACGACCACCAGCACAGTGCTGAGCGTGCCCGCCATTGAGGGGTTGCCCCCCATTTCGCTGACAAACTCGCTATATGCCTGCTCAGCCAGCACCTTGTAATCATTGCCGATAATAGTTGGCACACCAAAGTTTTCAATAGACATGCAAAAAACAATCAAGGCCCCGGATGCAATGGCGGGGGTAACCACCGGCAGCGTTACCGTACGAAAAACCCGCCATGGCGATGCCCCAAGATTGCGGGCAGCTTCTTCCAGCGACCTGTCCACAGAATTGATAGCTGCGGAAACCATCAGAAATACAAAGGGGAAAAACTGCAGGGTAAAGACCAGCACAACCCCCTGCCAGCCGTAAATACTGGGGATATGCAGGCCAACTTCCGCAAGCTGGCGGGTGACGATGCCGTTGCGGCCAAGCAATAGCAGCCACGCTTCCGCCCCAATAAAGGTCGGCAGAATAAGGGGCAACGTGGCCAGCGTGCGCAGCGTGGTAGCGCCGGGCAGCCTGTAGCGAGTGGTAAAAAAGGCAAACGGCACGCCGATAAGCACGCTAAATACCGTGGAAAGACCACTCATGAACAGGCTGTTGCCCAGACAGCGCCGATAAAAGGGGGTGCTAAAAACGCTGGCATAATTATTCCACGTAAACACGCCAGTGTCAGGGTCAAGCAAGCTGGCCTGAAAAATGGAGTACATGGGGTAAACTACGAGCAAAACAAGCGTCAGCAGGGCAAGCAGCAAAACCAGGTTCCATGCGGAAAAAAGTTTTCGCAATCCCATCACACGCCCACCTTGACCGGGCTGGTCGGCGAAAAGCAGAGCGTAATGGCATCGCCAACTTTCTTGAAATCTCCGCAGTGCAGCGCGGGAACATCCACCCGCAGCAGCGTGCCAAGAGCGGCAACCTGATACACCACCACTGTGCCCAGAAACATGACCTCATGAACATGCCCGGTAAAAACATTCTGCGCAGCAGAACCGGGCGTTACCTCGTGTATCCAATCCGGGCGCAGCATTACGCTCATTGGCTCATGCAGCCGGGGTTGCACAGGGGCTTGGTCTTGCAACTCTCCATGGCTGACGCCATGAAAATTGCGCATGCCTACTTCAAACTCCTCCCCGCCGCAGAGCATATGGGCAAGACCCTGTGCGGCATTCCATGACAATGGCGTCATTTCCAGGATATTGCAGGACCCCATGAATTCTGCCGTAAACCTGTTGGCGGGCGAAAAGTATATGGCCTGCGGATCAGCCACCTGCTGCAGGCTACCACCATAAAAAATGGCCACCCTGTCGGATACGGCCATGGCTTCTTCCTGGTCGTGCGTCACATATATGGTCGTTATACCAAGGCGTTGCTGAATATGGCGTATTTCTTCACGCATGGTGACGCGCAGCTTGGCATCCAGATTGGACAGTGGTTCGTCCATCAACAGCACGTCAGGGCGAATAACCAGGGCACGGGCCAGGGCCACGCGCTGCTGCTGCCCGCCCGAGAGCTGGCGGGGGTATCTGCCGCGCAGATCAAGCAGCTGTACAGAGTCAAGAATATCCATGACCCGCTTGTTGATAGTATCGCGCGGCAGTTTTCTGGCCTGCATGCCATAGGCCACATTGTCAAAAACAGTCATATGCGGAAATAGGGCGTAGTTCTGAAAAACCATGCCCGTATTGCGGCGGTGGGCAGGCAGCGAAAGAACGGACTTGCCTCCAAAAAGGATATCGCCGCTGTCGGGGTCGTTAAACCCGGCAATCATTCGCAGCAACGTAGTTTTACCACAACCGCTGGGCCCCAGCAGGGTAAAAAACTCACCGTCGCCAATGGTCAGATTGACCTTGTCCACAACCGTGAGGGAACCAAACTGCTTTACAATATCAATCAGTTCTATACGCACAAAAATATCCTTGTCTGCAAGGTCAACCTGCTTGCTGCCGCCAGCCATGGCCGCAACCAGACCCAGGCGGACAACAAAGCCTTACGGCAAGTCTGCGGTCATAAAAAAGGCGCGGAAGGGACCGCGCCTGAATGATCGCTACTGCTTTTGCAAAACCAGCTTTTTCCACTTGGCGAGCATTTCTTTTTCCAGAGCGTTGGCTTCAGCAGGATCAAAATCCTTGAGCATATTGAGCTCTTTCAGCGAGGGCATGCCCTCTACCGCTGTTGCGTCGGGCCGTGCAGGGCGACGAAAATACTTCTGGAATATGGCCTCCACCACGGGCCGGGAAAGCAAATAGTCCGTGAGGGCCTTGGCTTCTTCGGGATGCTTGCAGCCAGCAACTATGGCGACTCCTTCAGGAGCGGCAATGACGCCATCGGCAGGATAGATAACCCGCACGTTCTGCGCGCCGCCTGCCACATAACGGTGAGCGGCGTATTCCATGGTTATGCCAAGGGCAAATTCGCCTTCGGCGGTTCCTTTGTAGACAAGGCTTGAGCTATCAAGGATTTTAACATTGTTAATGAGCTTTGTCAGACCTTCCCAGCCATACAGCTTGTACAGGCCATACACCTGCGCATAGGCAGACCCGGATTTGAGCGGATTGGCCATGACGACCTTGTCCTTCCACTTGGGATCAAGCAGATCGCTCCATGCTTTGGGCAACTCTGCAGCAGGCACAAGCTGGGTATTGGCCATGACGACCATCAGATGCATGTTGGCCGCCGTCCACTTGTGGTCTTTTTCGATGAATGAGGCTGGCAGGCTGGCGGCTTCCGGCGAGGTGTAGGGCATGAAGTTGGCTTTGGCGTTGTCCAAAACGGCCACATCCCCACTCCAGAACACATCGCACAGGGGGTTGGCTTTTTCGGCTTCAATACGCTTCATGGCTTCGCCGGTGCCCATGCGGACCACGGTGAGCTTGATGCCCGTTTTGCTTTCAAAGTCCTGCGAAATGGCGTCCAGCATGTCCGGCTGGTTGGAAGAATACAACACCACTTCTTTTGCAGAGGCACGCGCCGACGTGCCCAAAAATATGGCAAACAACACCAGTACAAAACACAGATTTTTGAGACAGGCCTTCATACTTCCCCCAACATGCAGCGATTCAACAAATAAACGTGCCTTCACCCACACCCTATACGCAATCATGCCAGGACGGTATCCCCCCCATTGGCTGGTGGTCAAGGCAGGCAGACAGTTTTGCCTTGTCCGCCACGTTGCTGGCTGTGGCCCCCTTTGACCGTGAACACGGCAAAGAGCGCGGCGACGCAGCAACCATATCAGGGGCATTAACGGTTCAATGGCGTACTTTCCGAGGCGCCGGTATCTACATAACCGCTCATTGGCCCAACTTCATTTCACTGGCGGCATGGTTGTATGGAAAGGCCACAGGCGCCAAATTTCATGACGCGAAACATCTATCCTGCGACTCGACTTTTTGCAGGCTTTCATCTGCCTTGCAGCGCAAAAAAAAACTTGTTCACATCGGGAGCAATTCAAGCCATGATCTTATCAACTCGCATATAGAAGCATGCTCTGCATTTCTCTCCCAAACACTAGGTTTTAGCCTCACAAATCCTCTTGCGGCTGTGAACCATTCAATACTCTCAGGGCCATTTTTATACAACACCAGAATTTTGCTGAATAAAATCTTTCCACCTTGCTATTGACTATGGGCACTGATAACGTGTGGAGCAGGTCGATGCACCTGCCCGATCAATCTTCAGACAGACTTGGCCGCAAGGATATGCATGCTCAACAATTTTTTTGTAGCAAGACAGCCCATCTTTGATAAAAAGGGCAAGCTTTGGGGCTTCGAGCTGCTTTTTCGCACGGGGCTTTCTGAAAACTCGGCCATCATCAACAACCCTGATGCGGCGACGCTGCTTGTTGCCTCCAACGGCTTTTTGCGGGCAACCGCTGGCCTGCCTGACGACGTCAAGATATTTATCAATTTTACGGAAGACCTGATTTTCAAGCGCTTTCCGCTGGCGCTGCCACCGCAGAACACTGTTGTGGAAATTCTGGAAAACATCCCGGTCAGCCCGCAGCTCATAGAGCGTCTCAAGGAGCTGAAGTCCGAAGGCTACGTCATTGCGCTTGACGACTTTGTGGGCGACACCGCATACAAGGACATCTTCCCCTACATCGACATCATCAAGCTTGACTGTCTGGGCCGTAGCATCCCCGAGATACTTGAAATCAAAAAAAACTTTTCCAATACGCCCTGCCTCTTTCTGGCCGAAAAAGTCGAGTCCGAGGCCGCGTTTCTGGCCTTTAGGGAACAAAAGATATCCTTTTTCCAGGGCTACTATTTTGCAAAGCCCCAGATTCTCTCAGGAAAGGAACTTACCAGCTCCACAGCCTCGCGGCTCAAAATAGCTGCGGAGATCGAAAAAGAAGACATGGATACCGCAGCAATACTTGAAGCCGTGCAAACTGACGTTTCGCTCAGCTACAGGCTGCTGCAGTACATCAACTCTGCCGCATTTTCGTTCAAGGAAAAAATCACGTCCATCCGCCAGGCTCTACGCCTGCTGGGCACAGTCAAAACCCGGCACTGGCTGCGCCTTGTGCTCTACTCTGACATGCTCAGCCCCGAGTCCAATCGAGAGGCGCTCCGCATGGCCCTGCAACGCGCGCATTTTCTGGATGCGCTGGGCAAGGCGTCAAAAATCTCCGCAGCAGAAAGCGAAAGCCTCTTCCTCGTGGGCATGTTTTCTCTGCTTGAAGTCATACTGAATATCCCGATGGAAAAAATCCTCAAGGAACTACCCCTGAGCAATGACATAAAAACCTCGCTTCAGGGAGAAGGCGGCATTTATTCAGACTACATCGCGCTTGCCAACTCCATAGAAAATCTGGAATTTGAGCGTGCCAAGAGCCTGTCCATATCGCTGAACATCCCCGAAGACGTGGTGTCGGAGTCTTTGCAGCATGCCATTGAGATGTCAGACAAAGCCATGAACCAGATTGCTACCGTGTAGCAACCGAGCCTACGGCCCAAATCTACGTCAGGGGGGCAGGTTGCCACTGACAGAAGCAAAAACTGCGCGTGCCTCAGGGCGACGCGCAGTTTTTGCTTACAGCAGCCAACCGTTTTAAAAGATCAGCACCATGTTTCAGGCTTGTATTCGTTCAAAATATTCTCGTGGCATTGATGAACGATGGCATCAATCAGCTGCTTGTGTTGCGCAATGACATCAAACATTTCTGCAGAAATTTTTGCGGCAATCCTGTCGCGCAGTATTTCAAAAGCCGTGTCTATGGACAGGCTTTTTCTGTATGGCCTGTCTTCCATAAGCGCGGCAATCACGTCCGAAAACGCAATAATCTTGCAACCCAGATCAAGGTTTTCGCTCTGCAGCGCATAAGGATACCCCGATCCATCCGCTTTTTCATGATGGTTCTGGGCCCAGGGCACAATTTCGTTAAACCATTCCGAGTTGCTGAGGCTGCTTAAAATCTGCCCGGTGTAGTAGGTGTGCAGTTTTACCAGATCAAATTCGTCATCGGTGAGAGGACCGTTTTTTTCTATCAAACCGGGGTCTATGCCTATTTTGCCTATGTCGTGCAGGTAGCCGCTGATCTTCAGCTTGAGGCAGCGCTCGGGCGAAAAGCCAAATATTTTGCCCAGCTCATAGGCAATATTGGCGACGGTATACGAGTGGGAGGCTGTAAAATGGCTTCTGAAGTCAATAATACGCGAGATGGTCAGGGCAAACTCGAGGATATTGTCCAGACTGAGAATAAAATTCAGCGACGAATCAACCCGCCTGAAGAGCATATCGATCTCAAGATTGTTGATTTCTATCCAGAAGATGTCGGGGATGCTGGCCGCCGCAAAGGCGTCAAAAACCTCGGGGTGAAAAATGCTGCCCACGTTGGACCGTATTTTTTCTACAACGGTCGCCTTTTGCTTTAAAATAAAAACTTCGGGATTGATGACCACATCCACCCTGTCGGCAAGGTGCAGAATATGGCTTTCTAGCGGGACCTCGCCTTCTGGCATGCTCAAAAAATCATCATAATGGATGTGGTGATATTTGATAACTCGGGCAACACCCTCAAACGGCCCGAATGAAGACAACATTCGCGAGCCCATTTCGCAGTGAGGACGAGGGTTGAGCACGTCCTCCTTGATGAGGGAATCGCGCTCCTGAACAGACAAAGCCCCGACATCGTGAATGGCGGCAGAAATGACCAGCCTGAAAAGCTGATCCTGCTCCAGACCCATTTTTTTACCAATATGGTAGGTAATAACGGCTGTTCGCCGATGATGCGACTTTAGCAGATAATTACAACTATCGATGGCCTTTATGATCGGAACAGCCAATTCTTTTAACGACAGCTTTTCCATAGTGGCGACCCTGCGTTTAAAAGGCAAAGATAGCTGATTCAAATAGAACTTGAGCTTAACAAGATAGCCAGCACATGAAAAGAATATATTTTAAATACTGTTTTGCACGGCTTGATGCCAACAGATTTTATTTTGTCCGCAATTTTTCTGTATGCTTTTTTGATAGTTGCACTTCCGAGTTTCTCAAAACTTGCTGCCATGGAGGGCGATCTGCCGCATCCGGGGCAGCACACCCGCAGCGCACTGTGCGGTTGAAAAGTAGTGCGCGCGAGCCTAAAATCAGCATGTACGCCGTATCTGGGGCGCACGTCGGCCATGAGGCCCTCGCGGCTTCAGCGCCCAGCGCACGCACCCTCCAACGTCAGGAGCCCGCATGCTTCGTTATGTACACACCAACATTATTGCCCGCGATGCCGCACGGCTCATAACCTTTTACAAGCAGGTACTGGGCTGCAAAAGCATCGGGCAGGGGCGCGACCTGCGCGGCCCATGGCTGGACCGCCTCACCGGATTGCCCGATGCCCACATCACAGGCGAGCACCTGCTGCTGCCCGGCTACGGCGAATCCCACCCGACACTTGAAATATTTTCGTACGACAACCCGCACAGTTCGCTGCCGCCGCAAATCAACCGCCCCGGCTTTGCCCACATCGCTTTTGAAGTGGACGATGTGAAAAAAACCCTGGCCGAAGTGCTCGCCGCTGGCGGCGGACACGTGGGGGAAGTTGTTACCGCCGCCTATCCTGACGGGATGGAAGCGGTTTTTGTATACGCCAGCGACCCCGAGGGCAACATCATAGAGCTGCAAAGCTGGCGAAAAATCCGCGCATAAGGGTTTCCCTAGTCCTCCCACATACGCAAGGCAGCCCCTGACGCTCCCTGTGGAGCGGCAGGGGCTGCCGCAAAAAAACATCGTTCTTTGCGGGCAAAGCCGGTTAGCTGGTGCGCAGGGCTGCTATGAGCTGTTCAAGCTTTTTGGTCTGCTTTACCAGGGCATCCACAGCGTCGGTGGACTGGGCCATGGCGCTGTCGGTTTCAGACGCAATCACGCTGATGGAGCTTACCGCCCGGTTGATTTCCTCTGACGTGGCGGACTGCTGCTCGGCCGCGGTGGCGATGGAACGCACCTGGTCGCCCGCCAATTCGACCATATCCACGATTTCAGACAAAGCCTCCCCAGAGCGCTGCGCAAGCACCACGGCTGCAGCCACACGGTCTGCGGCGGCGTCCATCTGTGCAGCGGCAGTATTGGTTCCGCCCTGTATGCCGCTTATGGCCGTGCGCACCTCAGTGGTGGCGTGGGCGGTTTTTTCCGCCAGTTTGCGTACTTCGTCAGCCACCACGGCAAAACCGCGCCCGGCGTCTCCGGCCCGCGCAGCCTCAATGGCCGCGTTGAGCGCCAGCAGGTTGGTCTGGTCGGCAATGTCGGAAATAACACCCATGATGGCTCCGATGCCATGGGCCTGCTCGCCCAGACCACGCATGCTGGCGGTCATCTGCCCGGCTTCGTCGCGTATGCTCTGCACTGCTGCGCCCACTTCTTCCACCAGCCGGGCTCCGTCCTGAGCCTTCTGCTTGGCTTTTTCCGCATTTTCAGAAGTGGCGGAGGCGCTTCTGGCCACCTCAAGGATCGTGGCGTTCATCTCTTCCACGGCATTTGCCGTGTCGCTGACGCGCCCGCTTTGATCGCGCGCGCCCTGGCTGGAATGCGCAATCTGGCGTGAAAGCTGCTGCGAAGCGGTGGAAATGTTTTCAGCCACCTGCGAAACCTCAACAGCAGTTTGGGCAATGGCCGCGTTTTGCGCTTCAATGCGGGTCTTCTGCCCGTAGATTTCCGACAGGTCTGTCCAGAAGGTTATGGAGCCCAACAGGCCGCCGTCCAGATCGTAAAAAGGCGTGGTCTGCACGGTCACGCGCAGCTGCTTGCCTGACTGCGCAGCAAAATCATATTCGCGGCTCAGGGCCTTGCCCTCCTTGATGGCTGTGTCGGAGAGCGTTTCGTGGTTGGCATCGCCGCGCGTAAACTGACCGGAGCGTAAACCAAGATAGCTTTCCTTGGGGTCGGGCTTGCCCAGCAGGGCGCACATCTGATCATTGAGCCAGGTGACCTTAAAGTCGCTGTCAATGATAAAACATGGCGTGGGAATACCGTTGAGTACGCCTTGCGCAAAACCCAGGCGTTTTTTCAGCTCGTCCACCATGGTGCACAGGTTACTGGCAAAGCGCTGCATTTCCGCGCGGTATCTGCCCGCAAGCTCGGCTTTGAAATTGCCGCTGGCCACAGCCCCTGTAAAATCGGTGAGGCGCTGCAAGGGGCCAAAAACAAGGCGGGAGTTGACAAACCTGATGACCAGGGTCAGCAGAATAACCGCGCACACGCCCACCAGATACAACACCGTACGCTGGTCGGCAGCAGGGGCCGTAAGCTCGGCATCGTACGCGCTCATGCACACCAGCCAGCCCGTAAGCGGAATCTTGGACACAGACATAAACTTGTCTTCGCCCCGCCACTCATAGCGAAACGTGCCGTTACCCGTGGCAAGCGCGTCCTGGATAAATTTTTCTTTGGAATAATCCTGCAGCAGCAGCTTTTTGTCCATGCTGTGGGAGATAAAGCGGCCCGCCTTGTCGAGGGTAAAGCCATAGCCGCGCCGTCCGAGCCGGATGGGGTCAATGGTTTTAGCGGTAAAGTCCGTCCAGCGGGGGCACACGGCCACAGCGCCAAGCAACGCGCCGTCCTTGCCGCGCACGGCCCTGGCCGCCACATATATGAGCACGTCGCCGGATGCGGCCTTCATCACGCTTTCGCTCAGGGCAACATCCTTGCCGCTGAAAATCTGCTTGGCGTAATCCCTGTCGCCCCGCTCGCCCCCGGTCAGGTCGCCCATGTCGGCATTCACCCCGGCCAAAATACGCCCCTTGAGGTCAAAAAGCAGAAAGGACCAATACCCCGGCAGCACCTTTACATAACCGCGCATCAACTCCTGCGCGGCTTGCGGATGACCGGAAAAAGCATCGAGAACCGCGTCCTGACGGGCAAGCATGCTGGCCACGTCAATGGATTGGTTGATGTATATCTCGGCCGAGCGCGCCACAATTTTGCTGGCCTCGTCCAGGGCTTCCGTCTGCACGCCGGCCACCATGCGGTACGACGAGGTAGACACATAAATGACAAGCACCGTGATCACTGCAACGATGGCGGCCGTTACAGACAGGGTGCAGATGCTGTTGATGCTGACTTGGCGCATGTGGGGTACTCCGATGGCAAACGTGAACCGGCATTACGGCTGCGAGGTGTTGGTGCTGAAAAAACCTTTATATTCAATCCCTACCAGTATTGCTGCTTAACGACAATACAGGCGCAAGCATTAGGGGGTTTTGTCCACATCAGGCAAACAATAATGACGGCTGTCCGGCGCAAAGACGTTGACACCGCAAGATATTTGCCCATAGATATCTGCTGCAGGAATATATTAAAATGTTTGTCCCCTCCCCACAGTATCCGCCGCAGGACTTTTACGTAATGAACCACCCAAGCTCCAGTTCCGCACCCCTCCAGGCATCCCGTTGCGCCGCTCTGCGGCGCAACCGCATCATATTCGCAAGCCTTGTCATCCTGGCGGTGATGTCGTGGTTTTGCGCCATGACGCCATGGGTCAGCGACGATGGTGCATATTCAAAAAACGAGGCTGGCCTGTGGGCAACCCAGGCCAAGGAATACATGGAGTGGAGCGGCAAGTTTGTTGGGCACTTTATGGCCCGCGTGCTGCTTTCCGGCCCCGAATGGGTACACCCGGTGCTTACCCCCATCATGTTCATGCTGCTTGTCGCGGGCGGCGCACTGCTGGCGCTGGGGGCGCAGTGGCGCGAGCGGCTCTGCGCATGGCACCTTGTGGTGGTGGCCGGGCTTGTGTGGATAGCCCTACCCGCCTTTGGCACTGTCTTTTTCTGGCGCACGGGCACGGGTGATTACGGGTATAGCCTGGTCTGGGCCACGCTGTTTCTTGTGCCCTACCGCATTTGGGCCGACAGGGCTGACTTTCGCCTGCCGGGCGGCGCGCTCTTTGTTTTTTCCGGAATCCTGGCGGGCTGGAGCAACGAAAATGTAGGTATGCTGGCCCTGCTTGGGGCTGCGGGCGTGGCGCTGTACCGCTGGCGCACGTCAGGGCGTCCGGCCCTGTGGGCCATGGCTGGCATGGCGGGCGCGGCGCTGGGCTGGGTCATGATGATGGCCGCGCCGGGCAATGCCGTTCGGCTGGCGGCCATGGGCGGCGCAGAAAAAATACCGCTGCTGTCCACAAAGGCCCTGCTGCGCTTTTTGCAGTTTTGGGGCACGGAACAGATTGAAATGCTGCCCTATTTTGTGGCGGCGCTTGTGCTTGCTTGGATGCTGCACCGTCGCGGACAGTTAAAACCCGCCGCATGGATCCCCGCTGTGGTCTTTTTTCTTATGGCGCAGGCCAGCCTGGCGGCCTTTATCATGAGCCCCTCAACGCCCTACAGGGCCATGAGCACCACATTCTTTTTCACCGCGCTGTGCCCTTTTTGCCTGCTTGCGGCCCTCAACCCCTCAAGTCTTAAGGCCAGGGCACTGTTTATCTTTTTTTGCGGGCTGCTGCTCTCAAGCGTACTGCTTGAAGCGCGTGTTTTTCTTATGGCGCGGCCTTTTTTTGCCGCGCGAAGCGAATACTCGCTGCGGGCCCTGAATTACCCGCAAGCCGACAAGTACTTCTTTCCCGGTTACGACATCCGCGAAATCGACCTATTTTCGCTGGGGTGGCGGTCTCTGGTGCCCTGGGAGGAAGCTACCGTTTTACGGGTCTACGGCGCGCCCGATGTCCGGGCGCTGGTGGCGTGCAATATCGTGTTTCTGGACAACCTGCCCCAGGGCGAGGTGCATGTGGCCGCGCGGGTGCGCACCGCCACTGCCGCGAGCTGGCTGCAGCAGGCTGCACGCGCCCTGACCCCCGCCAATCAGGGCGTTGTTTCCGCCCAGGCCGTGGGGCTGCGGTACTTTCCCGCTTCGGCCGAGGTAACCGACGACGGCAAGGCTGCCGTGTTTATCCCCGGCATCAAATCAGTGGACGACATCGCCTGTATCGCAGTAAACCAAGGCGACGCGCCGTTGGTCTGGCGCAGTGTAACCGTCTCCCGATCACAGAACTGAGCCCGCCTTGCGCAGGCTCCGCATGGAGGAAGCAGCATTGTCCCGCCCCGCCCCACTGTTGGCCCTGGTGGTTCCCTGTTACAATGAAGAGGAAACCCTGCCCCGCACGCTTGACGCCCTTGCCGACCTGCTGAGCGACCTCAAGCAGCAGGGACGCGTGCACGCCGACAGTTTTGCCCTGTACGTCAACGACGGAAGCCGCGACCGCACCTGGGAAATTCTGGAGCAGCGCCACGCTGCGGATCCTTTTTGCCGGGCAGTGGGCTTTGCGGCCAACGCCGGGCACCAGAACGCCGTATGGGCGGGCATGATAACTGCCCGCGACTGGGGTGTGGACTGCATCATCAGCCTTGACGCCGACCTGCAGGACGACATCGCCGCCATCCCCGAAATGATCGCCAGCTATGCCGCAGGCAACGAAATTGTCTACGGCGTGCGCAACGACCGCAGCACCGATACGGCCTTCAAACGCCGCACGGCCCACATGTTTTACAATTTTATGCGCTGGCTCAAGGTTCCGCTTATTCCCGACCATGCAGATTACCGGCTGGTGGCCCGTCCCGTGCTGGAGGCTCTGGACGGCATTCACGAGCAAAGCCTGTTTTTGCGCGGGCTCTTCCCGGCCATGGGCTTCAAAAACGCGCAGGTCTACTACGTGCGCCAAAGCCGCATGGCGGGCGAGAGCAAGTATCCCTTCTGGAAGATGGTTTCATTCGCATGGAAGGGCATCACCGCCTGCAGTGCTGCGCCATTGCGCATCGCGGGCCTCATGAGCATGCTCTGCATGGTGGCGGCCCTGGCCTTCAGCGGCGTTTCACTGCTCAAATACGCCATGGGCGAAACCATTCAGGGCTGGACATCACTGATCATTGTGGTGCTGCTGCTGGGGTCGGTGCAGCTTTTCTGCCTGGCGCTGGTGGGCGAATATCTGGCCAAGGTTTTTACCGAGGTGCGCCACAGACCGCGCTACATCATCGCCAAAAAGCTGTAGGCGGGGCCCGCCCCTACCCTCTCCCCCAACGCTTTCGGGCAGGGCTGCGCTGTTGCACCTGATAACCGGCACGCCCGGCGCCCCCCCCTGTAGTGCAGGGAGCTGGCCGCCATCTCTTGCCCACGGCGCTCTCGCCCGACATCAGCCCGGCTATGCGGCGGGCAAAAAAATTGATTCCAATCTACCCCATGCGCCTGCTCACGCATAATATTTCCCGGTGATTGCATGAATGGTGATTTCAACCACCGCCGTCATCTTGAGCATGTTGGCGGGATACCCCGCTCCGTTATGCTGAGGGGTATACTTGGCCACGATTGCGTCCAGGGCGGCGGTCTTGGCGGCCTCGTCCTCCACCACAACAGCGCTGCCCATGATGATCACGCTCTGATAGGCGGTATTGGTGCCGCAAGGTTTTTCGGCCTGGATAAACGAATGCGGGCCCGTCACCTCAAAACAGACCTTGGGGTTGGCGCGCAGGTTTTTCAGCTTTTGCCCCGCTGCAAGACCGTGAAAATACACGCGGTCATTCATGAGCGCAAAATGCAGGGGGGTGACGTAGGGGAAGCCGTTGTCGCCCTGCGTGGCCAGATGCCCCACCTGGGCTGCGCCCAGCAGACAATTGATCTGTTCAGCGGTCAGGGGATGCTCTTTCATACGGGCCTGCATGGCTCCTCCTTGGGTATGCGTCGGCACATGGTCTGCAAAAAAGGCACAGATGCGCCTGGCTGTTATGGGTCGCCATATTGTCCGGCTGCCAGCGCACGGGATAAACACGGGTTACGGCGTTTTCCATAACATTTTTTTATTTCATCCATGCATTATTTCAAAGTAAAATTATGAGCTCACAGCGGTTTTGGCTTCGCGATGGCCGGATGCAGAAATAACCGCGGGGCGTCAGGCCTACGTCTTTTTTACAGCCCGCCAACCGCGATGCCGACGCGCTGCCGGGGCAAACGTGGTTTGACGGCACGGGCTGTTCCTGCGGTCAGGGCAGCCTGACCGCTACGTGCCGCCAGCCCGGCAAACCTGAGAATTCAGGGGCTAGACGCCGTATTCCCGCAGTTTGCGCCACAGGGATGAACGGCTGATGCCCAGCATGTCTGCCGCCAGGGTGCGGTTGTCGCCAGCCAGCTCAAGAGCGTGCAGAATATGCTGTTTCTCCATCTCGGCCAGGGGCACGAGGTGCGCGGACGCATCCTGCCCTGCCGCCTGCCCGGCTGTCAGGTCAGTCGCCTGGCCCGCTGCAAGCCCCGCTGCCAGAGGTTGCGACGTGACAAGGGCCTCTGTGCCCATGGCCACGGGTGGTGCTTGGCGAGGAGGACTTTCGCGTACTTCTGGCGGCAGATGCGCAAGGCCGATGCTGCCGCCCGGCGGACAGAACACCGCCGCCCGCTCCAGAATATTGGCCAGCTCGCGCACATTGCCGGGGAAGGGATACCGCCTCAGCGCATCCAGGGCGCTGTCGTCAAGGTCAAGCGGCACGCCGCCGCCCTGTTCCGCCAGCCGCGCCAGAAAAAACCGTGCCAGCAGGGGCACGTCCTCGGCGCGGCTGCGCAGGGGCGGCAGCTCCTGCGTTACCACGGCCACGCGGTAATACAGGTCGCGGCGAAATCGCCCGGCCTCCACCTCTTCCTTGAGGTTGCGGTTAGTGGCGGCAATGATGCGCACGTCCACGGGGATGTCCACAGTGCCTCCCACGCGGCGCAGGTTCTGCTCCTGCAGCACGCGCAGCAGTTTGACCTGCATGCCTTGCGGCATCTCGCCTATCTCGTCCAAAAACAGCGTGCCGCCGCTGGCGGCCTCAAAAAGCCCTTCCTTGCGGCGCACCGCGCCGGAAAAAGCCCCCTGCTCGTGACCAAACAGCTCACTTTCGAGCAGTTCGGGCGACAGAGCGCCGCAGTTGACCGCCAAAAAACGCCGCCGGGCACGCTGGCTCTGGGCGTGCATGGTGCGTGCGGCCAGCTCCTTGCCCGTGCCCGTCTCGCCCTGCAGCAGCACGGCCACATCGGTGGGGGCAAGGCGCATGAGGGCCTGACGCAGACCGCACATGGCAGGCGATGCGCCCACCATCTCGGGCACGGAGCCGCTGGCCTCAAGCTGGGCGCGCATCTGGACGACCTGCTGGCGCAGGCGGCGCTTTTCCAGCGCGCGAGCCACCAGCATTCGGGCCTCTTCCAGCGAATAGGGCTTGGCCAAATAATGAAACGCCCCGAGCCGCATGGCCTCCACGGCGCTTTCAATCATGGGGTAGCCGGTGACCATGATCACTTCCACATCAGGCTTGCTGCCGCGCACGGCCTTGAGCACTTCCATGCCGTTCATGCCCGCCATGGCGATGTCGGTGATGACCACGTCAAAATCCTGCTCGGCCAGCAGCTTCAGGCCTTCCTCGCCGCTGCCCGCCTGGGCCGACTCGTGCCCGCCGCGTTCCAGCGCCCGCGCCAGATTGGCCCGTGCCATGCGCTCATCGTCAATGATCAGCAACCGGCCGCCCTTGCGCGGCGGGGCCTCGCGATCGCGCCACTCCAGGGGCTTGGCGCCGGAATCCGCCTCTGTCGAGGGCTGATCTGCAAGGCGAAAGCGATCCGTAGTCATACATCCGCTCCTGAAACATCGGCAGCCTGTCGCGCCGCCAAGGGCAAGCGCACGGTAAAACAGGCCCCCTCTCCGGGTTTGCTCTGCACTTCAAGGGTTCCGCTATGCTTGCCCACAATGCCAAAAGCGATGGACAGCCCGAGCCCGGTACCCTCGCCCACAGGCTTGAGGCTAAAAAACGGGTCAAAAATGCGGCCAATATACTGCGCCTCAATGCCCTTGCCGCTGTCGCTCACGCACAGCTCGACCATCCCGGCAGGCTCGTCCGCGCGCGCCGTTATGCGCACCAGCCCTTCGCCGTTCATGGCCTGCGCGGCGTTGAGCAACAGGTTGATGAGCACCTCCTGCATACGCTGGGCATCCATGGGCAGCCGCAGCCCCTCTGGCACGTCTACCTCGATGCGCACGCCCGCGCCCATGTCGTGCCGCACCAGGGCCACGGCCCTGCGCACCACCCCGCCAAGCTCATGCAGTGCCACGCTGAACGGCCGGTCACGGGCAAAATCAAGCAGGCCGCGCACGATATCGCGGGCGCGCACCACCTCGGCCTGAATTTCATTGAGCTGCGCGGTTACGTCGTCCGCCGTGGGCATGGGACGCACGCCTTGGCGCGCGTCGTTGACGTCCTCGCCCAGCAGCTGGCAGCCCATGGAAATATTGTTCAGCGGATTATTGAGCTGGTGAGCCACACCGGAGGTCAGCACGCCAAGCGAGGCCAGTTTTTTTTCCTGCAGCAGCAGGGCGTGGCGTTTTTCAAGCTCGGTCGCCATGCCGTCCAGGGTCTGGAGCACATGGCGTGCCTCTGCCTCCAGCTGCGGCGGCGGCGAAGGCAGCGGCATGCCCGCGCCCACGTTGCGGGCGGCGCTTTCGATGGCGCCGAGCGCGCGCATGATGTGCCTGCCGATCTGCCAGGCAAAGGCCACGCCAAAGGCCAGCAGGGCCGCAATGGCCGCCAGCAGCTGGGTGCGCAGGTCGCCCACGGCGGTAAAGATGCCCTGCCGCATGCGCCGCACCGCCGAATCGGCCAGCTCGCTCAGCCGCTGCCCCTGATCGGTCAGCGCCGCGCCGTCGGAGGGCGCGTCTTCAAGTAGAGCCTCGTAGGTTCCAATGCCTTCAAGCAGCAGGTCGAGGTTACGGTGCGCCCCGTCGCCCACGCGGCGGCCCATGGCGGCATTATACCCCTGCCCGACCGACGTGGCCCGCTCCCGCGCAAGCTCCACAAAACTGCGCAGGGCAGCCAGATCGCCCTGTCTGCCGGGGAAAAGCTGCAGGTTTTTTTCGTACCTGCGCATTTCAAGCACGTCACTGCGCAGGTCGTCCACCATATCTATAAGGCGGGCCGCCCTGTCGATACGCCCCAGATCGTAACAGGCAATACCGCCCAACAGCAGCAGCATGGCCAAAAAAAGGCCCGTGCCGATGGCGATTTTGCCGCGTATTGTATGCCAGACAAAAAAATGCGGAAGCATGCTCCACCCCCGCAGGCGCAAGGATTCAATCCCGCGCCCGTCTCCGTTTCAATTTGCAACAGCGTACAGAAATAAAACATCGCTGACAAGGCTTGCCAGACAACAATTTGCGACCCCAGGCCTGCGCATACATGTCATAATGCAACAGCCGAGGGACGGCGGGCATGCGCCGGTCTAAAAAATATATTCTTAAAAAACAGCATGTTGCCATTTGAACTTTTTGGCACAATAGTTGTAACTGTGCGAGAAGGAGGCCGCCATGAACACCCTGCAAAAAACAATGGAAAACTGGTTTACAGCAGTTGCTTATGCCGACGCCGGACAGCCCGGCTGGACGGACGACTTATGGACGATGAGCGGCAAGGCACAGAGCCCGGCGCTCAGGCAAACCCTGCTGTTCGGTGCTGGCAGCATCGTCATTTACGTGCTGGCGTTTTCTAACGCCGACGCCTTTGCCGCCTTGTGCGCAAAGGGCGGGCTGTGGACGGCCCTGCCCATCGCCTCGGTACTGCTGCTCTCGTATGTGCACGGCCATTTTGCCGGTGCGCTCTGGGAGCTGTGCGGCATCACCGGCGTGCAAAAGCAGGCCGCCAAGGCCGTTCAAAAGCCCGCCGTCCGCAAGACGTCCGCGCCTGCGCCCAGGCTGGACGCCACAGCTGTGGCTCACGGCTAGACCCGTATTTTTTGCGGGCCGGGCCGCGTGCCCGGCCCGCGCACGCCATACCAGGACAAACATGTCTGGGCACCCGGACATCATGTCAGTCGGAGGTAACCAATGGATCTGCTCAGTCTTGACCCGTCGCAGTTTATAACACTCACACCCGTATCCGTGGCCTTTTTGCTGGCCGTAGGGTTTGTGGGCGGGCTTGTGAGCGGCTTTATCGGCTCCGGCGGCGCTTTTATTCTCACACCGGGCATGATGGGTCTCGGCGTACCGGGTGCGGTGGCCGTAGCCAGCAACATGTGCCACAAATTTCCCAAGGCCATGGTGGGCGCCATCAAGCGTTACCGCTTTGGTCAGGTGGATATCAAGCTGGGCATGGTCATAGCCGCCACCGCAGGTGTGGGGGTGCAGATCGGCATACGCATCCAGCGTTACATTTTGGAAAACTGGGGGCAGGCAGGGTCTGACCTGTACGTCAGCGTTTCCTTTGTGGCAGTGCTGGTTGTGGTGGGCAGCTACATTCTCAAGGACGCCCTGCGCTCCAGCCATGCTGGTCTGGATGATGATGAAACCACGCCGCCTCTGGCCAAAAAACTGCAATCCATCAATCTGCCGCCCATGATGTCGTTTCCCAAATCCGGCCTGCGCATCTCGCTGTGGTTTACGCTGCCCGTGGGCATCGCCACCGGCATGCTGGCCGCCACCATTGCCGTGGGCGGGTTTGTGGGCGTGCCGGGGCTCATCTACGTCATCGGCGTACCGGGGCTGATCGCCTCCGGCACCGAACTTGTAACCGCCTTTGTCATGGGCCTGTGTGGCTCGGTCAACTGGGCCATGCATGGCATGATAGACATCCGCCTGGTTTTTATCATCCTGGCAGGATCCCTGCTTGGCGTGCAGCTGGGTGCCATCGGCACCACCTACGTCAAGCCGATCATGATTAAGTACGTCATGGCGGCCATCATGCTCATAGTGGCGGGCAGCCGCATCGTCGCCCTGCCGGGCTACCTCACCGCCCTGGGGATTATCCAGATGGGGCCGGGCATGCTTTATATTTGCAAGGTGGTCAGCTTTGTGACCATGTGCGCCGGTCTGCTCGTGGGTGCAGGCATGATTCTTGGCGCCATGTGGCGCGGCCAGCAGCGCGTTCGCAAGGCGGCGGCGCTTGGCAGCGCGGCCTAAACAACTCTCTTCTCCTCAAACCCTATAGCCAAAAGGGGGGTGCATTGCGTCTGCACCCCCCTTTTTTACGGTCAACCGCTGACTACCAAGCCGGGAAAAATCCATAGCCCATTGCATAATTTTCACATTCCTGTATTTATACACAATCGACACCAAGAGCTATTGTCTTTTTTCGTCATGCACCCGCAGGAGGCGTCATGCGCATGTTCACGCGCAGCCTCAAGGCGCAATTTATTGAGGCCTTCACGCTGCTCATCCTGCTTTCCTCCTGTTTTCTTGCGGCCATAACTGGGCGCGAGGCCAGTAGCGAAGCCCGCTATGAACGCGGCCTACTTCTGACCAACCGCGTGCAGTCGCTGGCCAAGGCTCTTGACCAGTCCATGTGGTTTTGGATCAAGGAAGTGGACACCCTGCGGCATACCGTGGGCCTGCTCGGCCCGGACATGAACAAGATTTCAACGGCAATCAACCGTCTGCATGACACCATGCCCGCCTTTGCCTGGATCGGGCTCATGGACTCCAAGGGCTATGTTGTGTCCTCCACCGGCGGGGTGCTGCAAGGCACGGACCTTTCTATCTGCGCCATTTTTCACCAAGGCAAAAACGGCCTGTTTGTGGGCGATGTGCGCAGGGCCAACCTGCTGGGACAGCTGCTGCCCCACCCGGAGGAGATCCCCCTCAAGTTTGTGGACATAAGCATGCCCATTGACCAAGGCGAACTTAAGGGCTGGGTTATTGTGGCTCATCTCAGCTGGACCTGGGCCAGAGAGGTGGAGGAATTTATCCTGTCCGGCGAGGGCTCGGACACAAACACAAAAATCACGGTTCTCAGCGAGGACGGAATCCCCATCCTTGGCGGCGACAGCACTACGGAACCGCTGGCCCTACCTCTGCTGCAGCAGCTGGAAAACTCCCCTTCGGCATGGGCGGTAGAGCCGTGGCCCGATGGCACTTCCTACCTGACCGCTGCTGTGAGATGCAGCGGTTTCAAGGATTATGACGGTCTGCAATGGAGCGTGGTGGCCCAGCAATCGCTTGAAGCCGCCTACGGACCCGTGCGCAGGCTTGTAGCCCGTATTCTGGTGGCAGGGCTGGCGCTGGCCGCGCTGTTTGCGCTGGTTGCCGGCTACATTGCCCAGCGGGTCATTGCGCCGCTCAAGGCCCTGAGCGATGCGGCCGACAAGCTGAGCAAGGGCGAACGCGTGTCCATCCCGCGCAAGCAGGACATACGTGAAATCGAAGTGCTTTCCACCTCGTTGTCGACCCTGGTTGACAACCTCACCCGCACAGAAAGAGACCGCAACCGCATACAGCATACAGCGGAACGCGACGCCCTCACCGGCCTGCTTAACCGGCACGGGCTTGCTGCGCGCATTGAAGAAGCCATGCCTGATCTGCAGCAGCATCAGGGCATTGTAGAACTGTTGTATATGGATCTTGACGGCTTCAAGCCGGTCAATGACACGTACGGGCATCATGTGGGCGACTCGGTGCTGACCATTCTGGGGCAGCGCCTCTCGGGCTGTCTGCGCAAGGACGACGTGCTTGTGCGCCTTGGCGGCGATGAATTTTTGGCGCTGCTGAGCCACCGTAACGGAACGCCCGACATATTGCGCACAGTACGGCGCATCCGCGAGACCGTGGGCGCGCCCATCTCTACCGAGGGGCTGCTGCTGCACATCGACATCAGCATTGGGCACGCCACATGGCACTGTACGCAGGAATCTGTTGAAGACGCCCTGAAAAGGGCCGACGGGGCGCTGTACATGGCCAAGAAAGCCGCAAAAGACCCTTCAGACGCGCCCTGACCAGCCCACTCTATGAGGTGGCACGCAGGCGGGATTCTGCCGCGCCTGTCATTGTCAGCCCGTGTACGGACACCCTCCAAGGCAATAGCAGAGATGCCCCCACGCCTTGCCCAGACCTTACACCACCTTATCGCTGCCCGGTAAAGACGCTCAGGCTTCTGCCTGTCCGCCCTGCTCCTGCAGGTAGCGCAGGCACTTGCCCGCCGTGGCAAAGCCGCTGCGCAGCCCGGCATAGTCGGCAACCGTCCGGGCGCCGCCCTTGTCGTACAGCACAAGCCCCCCGGCAAAGGTATCCACATCGTCCGGGTCGTGACTGATAATCACCGCCGGGATGGTCAGGTCGCTGATAAGTTCAAGCAGTTCTTCACGCAGCCGCTCGCGCAGCAGAGGATCAAGGGCCGAAAAAGGCTCGTCGAGCAACAGCAGCAGAGGGTCGGCGTTGAGCGCCCTGGCCAGCGCCGCGCGTTGCCTCTGACCGCCCGAAATCTGCGAGGGCAGATGTGCGGCCAGATGCCCTATGCCCAGCCTCTCCAGCATGGCCTGCGCCTTGTGGCGCTCGTCACCGCACATTCGCCAGGGCCAGCAGCCGGTGCGGGGGTAAGCGACATTCTGCAGCAGGTTTAAATGCGGAAACAGCGCGTAATCCTGAAACATGTAGCCGATGCGCCTTTTTTGCACAGAGACGGAGACGTTTTGCGCACTGTCGTACAGCGTGCAGCCGCCCACGCGGATGTGCCCCGCATCGGGGCGGATCAGGCCCGCCAGACACTGCATGGTCAGGGACTTGCCGGAGCCGGAAGGCCCGAAAAGCACGGCGCACTTGTGCTCGTCGCCAATGTCGTAGCGCACGTCAAGGGTGAACGGAGTTACCCCGTTGCGGAACTTTTTTTCCAGATGCAAGGAAATCATCAGCGCCGCCTCTTGAGTTTTACAAGCAGCTCTGCGGCCATCAGCAGACCCACGCACACGGCGGAGGTAACCGCCACAAGCCACGAGGCCTGAAGGTCGTTGCCCGCCTGAAAGGCGTCGTAAATGGCCAGGGCCAGCGTCTGCGTCTTGCCAGGAATATTGCCCGCTATCATCAGCGTTGCGCCAAATTCACCCATGCCGCGCGCAAAGGCCAGCATTATGCCGGCAAAAATGCCCTTCCAGGCCAGCGGCAGCGAGACGCTTATGAACACCCGCCATTCCGACGCGCCCAGCGTGCGGGCTGCATCCTCCAGATGTTTGTCCACCTGTTCAAGCGCGGCGCGCGCCGATTTGTAGATGAGCGGAAACACCACCACCGTGGCCGCCACCACGGCTCCCTGCCAGGAAAATATCAGGTTGATGCCAAGCTCCGCCAGCCCTGGCCCCAGCACGCCGCGCCGCCCCACCAGCAGTATGAGGTAATACCCCAGCACTGTGGGGGGCATCACCAGAGGCAACGAGCATAGGGCGTCAAGCAGGGCTGGCATGGGGCCCCTTTTGCGGGCCAGCCGCCAGGCCGCCAGCGTCGCCACGATGAAGGATATGGCCGTTGCCGCACCGGCAACGCGCAACGAAAGCTCCAGGGGGCTCCAGATAAACGCAACATCAAAATCCATATCCATCCCCCCTGCCGACTGACGCCTCGCTTCTGCAAAATTCAGGCGGTTGCCGTCTCTGCCAAAACGGCAACCGCCTTTCAATTCACGCCCGCTCCACTCGCCCTTTTGGGGCGCGTGCCGGGCCAGCCCAGGTTACGGCTTGGAAAAACCGTACTTGGCAAGCACTGCCTGCCCCTCGGGGGACAGCACAAAGTTCAAAAATTCCTGCCCCATCTTGGCGTCCTTGCCGGTGGTTGCCACAGCAATGGGGTAGCTCACTGGGTCGTGGCCTTCAACTATCATAACCACGTCCACCTTGCCGGCAAGCTGCTTGGCGTCGGTACGATACACAAAACCGGCGTCGACCTCGCCGCGCGCCACATAGTCCAGCACCTGCCGCACGCTGTTGCCGAGGATAAGCTGAGGCTGCACGCCCTCCCAGAGTTTGGCCGTATTGAGCGCATCCTTGGTGTAGCGCCCGGCGGGCACTGAATCGGGGTTGCCCATGGCAATGCGCTTGTAGGCCTTGATGTCCTCAAGCTTGGCTGGCTTTTTGGCCCCGGCGGGCACGATGAGCACCAGATCGTTGAGGGCGAAGTTTTTGCGGGTAGCGGGGTCGACAACCTTGGCGGCCACGGCCTTATCCATGGTGGCCTGGTCGGCGGAGGCAAAAACATCCACCGGCGCGCCTTCCTGAATCTGCTTGAGCAGCGGGTTGGAAGCCGCATAATTTGTGTTCACCGTCAGCCCGGCGTGCTTTTTTTCAAACAGGCCCTTGACCTCGGTAAAGGCGTTGGTGAGGCTGGCAGCTGCGGAAACGGTCATTTCCGCAGCCTGGACAGGAAGGCTGAACAGGGTCGCGCAGGCCAGCGCCAGTACCATGCGGCCCAACGTCCCACGAGCATATGCAGTCGTTTTCATGAAATTCCTCCGTGCGCCAGAAGCGCTGTTTGTACGTTCACAGTACAGAAGCCACCCATGCGGGCAATGCAGTCTCGTTTTTTTGCAAAACCGTGAACACTGTACAACAAGGGAGTTTTATTTGTATAAGACTGGAAAACTGACGGGAAGCAGCATGGAAAAAAACAAAAACCGTGAGGAAATGTCCGCGCTTTTGCGCTCGCTCTCTTCTGCAGACAGAGCATGGCTGCGTCAGCGGCTTATGCGCCGCGACTCGGCGGCGCTGCTGCAGGACACGGGGCGCATCAGCCCGCGCGAGCTTCTGGCCGCAGAAACATGGCTATGGGAGCGGGCCAATGCCGCCCGCGGCCCGCGCGAAAAACGCCCTCGCCTGCGCATGTGGCTTATCTTCATGCTGCTGCGCTATGCGGCCCTGCGGCTTGTGGAAATTTTTGACATCATGCCCTCGCATCTCGATTTCCAGGAGGGCGTCATCCACGTACCCGGCACCAATGACAATCCCGGACGCGAGGTCCCTCTGCCGCTTACCATCAGCCGCCGCCTCAAACGGGTGCTTGAAGACCCCACGCTGTTTCCCGAGACGCGCGAGCTTATGCGCTGCGACGCGAGCTACGTACGCCGCTGCCTGCAGCAGGTCGGCGCGGCCTGCGGCCTGCCCAAGGGTCTGCTGAGCGCGCGTGCGCTACGTCACACCCGTGCTCTTGAGCTGGGTCGGCAGGGGCTGCCGCTGCCGGTGGTGGATATTTTTTTGGGCAGGCGCTCGGCGCCGGGCCAGAGCGGCATTGTCCGCTGCGACCCGCAGGAGGCCAAGCGCCTGCTGCGCGAACAATTACAAAGGGAGCGACCCATGAAAACCAGTGCCCGAAATGTTTTTCAGGGACGCATCACCTCATTGCGCCAAAGCGGCCTGCTGGTGGAGGTAGTACTGCGCACCGCAGGCGGATTGCGCGTCTCTTCGCTTATTACGGACGAAAGCTACAAAACCCTGGGTCTCAATGAGGGCAAACTGGTTAATGCCAGCATCAAGGCCCCCTGGGTGCTGGTGCAGGCCGGGGAGTTGTCGCCCAAAAGCTCGCCTCCGGCGGAAAACTGCTTTACCGGCGTGGTCGAGCGCGTGCGCGAAGACGACATGGTGGCCGAAATTCTGGTGGCTCTGGGCGAAGGCAGTCAGGTGTGCGCCCTGCGCAACCGAGGGCCTGAAAACCCCATCAACCTGACCGCCGGGCAGACGGTTACGGTATTTTTCAAAGGCTTTTTCAGTTATTCTTACCGTGGACTAGGCCCCGCAGGGGCTTCCAGATGCACGGCAAAAAGCCGCGCCGAACGCAATACGGATCGGCGCGGCTTTTTTGCACGGTTACCCTGCCAGTGCAATTTTTTGACCACGCGGCCCCCCTGCGAGGCTCAGGCCCAGAGGCGAAGTCTTGCTCCATAAACAGCCGAATACCTTAATGGCCCGTGCGATGCCCCGATGGCCAACCCCACGGCAGGTTGTCAGCCGCCGGTGATCATTGCCCATGCCCCTGGTCTGCAGGCCCAGAGGCGCGATCTGCTGCCCGAACCCACCCAGACGGCATGCCCGAAGCGCTTATGCCGAACATGACGATATCGGTCTGCACCGGCGTCAGCGTAAACTCGTCATACGACGCCAGCGCCCCCAAAAACCGCCGGACAAACCACAGGGCAATCACAGGCCTTGCCCTGCCACAAATCCCGCGCACCCAACGCCCGGCGCAAATCGCCCAGCAGGCCGCGCTTGTCGCTGGCCCAGGCGGGGGCAAGCAACTCGCGGGGGGCGGGGTCGCTTTGCAGGCGATGGATGACAATGTTTGAGGGAATACGCGGCAGGGCGGCGCAGAGCATGTCCACATACTCGTCGCGCCAGAGGGGGTGGTACTGCCCGGAGGCATAAAACCCGGCCAACGCTGTGCCCTTGGGAACGTACACATTGTGCAGCTTGAGGCCGCATATAGGCAGGGAGAGCACCCAGTCGATGCTCTGCATGAAATGGCGCTCGTCTTCGCCGGGCAGCCCGGCCATCAGGTGGGCGCATACGGCTATGCCGCGCTGGGCAGCCATGCGGACCGATTTTTCCGACGCGGATGCATTGTGTCCACGGTTTATGAGGGTTAAGGTTGCGTTATGGACGGTTTGCAGGCCCAGCTCCAGCCACAGGTCGCAGTCGAGAGCCGCGAGCAGGTCAAGCTTTGGGGCATCCAGACAGTCGGGGCGGGTTGCCACGGCCAGGCCAAAGCAGTCGGGCAGGTCGCGCGCGGTCTGGAGCAGTTGTTGCAGGTGTTTCTGTGGGCCATAGGTATTAGAGAATGATTGCAGATACGCAATAAAGCGCGTATTGGGGTCGTCCCGTAGATAAACGGCACGCTTGGCGTTCCACTGCTGCAACAGGGAATCGCCGAGTTTTGCACGCCCGGAGCCCGAACCGTCGGCATTGCAAAACGTGCAGCCAGAGCGCGAAATCGTGCCGTCGCGGTTGGGGCAGGAAGCCCCGGCATCAAGTGGAATTTTTTGCACCCGGCAGCCGCACAGATGATTATAATGTGCGGCCAGAGTATGCCAACGCTGCATGTTTACATGCCTTGAGGGCTTATATCCGCGTCTGCGGACGGGACAAATATTTTAACCCTGCGTCCACCGTCTTGACTTCATGCCGGTTTTAGCAGAACAGTTTTCAGCCTGACGTTACCAATTCCAACAGCGCCCCCGCTCCAGGCCTCTTCGCCTCGCCGGGCGTGGATGCTGTTTCAACATGACGGTAAGGTAGCACACCAGCACAGCGAGGCAAGTTAGAGTAATGTCCAAAATTCTGGATTTCGCACTAGGATTGTTTTCCAATGACCTGGCCATCGACTTGGGCACGGCCAATACCTGCGTCTACGTAAAAGGACAGGGAATTGTGCTGCGCGAGCCCTCTGTGGTTGCGGTCAAAAAAGACCCGCGCGGCAACAACGTGGTTTTGGCCGTTGGGCATGACGCCAAGCGCATGCTGGGCAGAACCCCCGGCAATATCTGGGCTATCCGTCCCATGAAAGACGGCGTTATCGCCGACTTTGAAGTTACCGAGGCCATGCTGCGTCACTTTATCGCCAAGGTTCACAATTCGCGGCGTCTTGTGCGCCCGCGCATCATGATCTGCGTGCCCACGGGCATCACCCAGGTGGAAAAACGCGCGGTGAAAGAATCGGCCCAGTCCGCCGGTGCGCGTGAGGTTTACCTCATCGAGGAGCCGATGGCGGCGGCCATCGGCGCCGACCTGCCCATTCAGGAGCCTACCTCCAACATGGTGGTAGACATCGGCGGCGGTACCACCGAAGTGGCGGTCATCTCCCTTTCGGGCATTGTGTACTCGCGCTCTGTGCGCGTGGGCGGCGACAAGATGGACGAAGCCATCATGACCCACGTCAAGCGCAAGTATAACATGCTCATAGGCGAATCGTCCGCTGAAGAAATCAAGATCAAGATCGCTTCTGCCTATCCGCTTGATCCGGAGCAGCAGATCGAGGTCAAGGGCCGCGACCTTGTGACGGGTATTCCGCAGAATATTATCATTACCTCCGAAGAAGTGCGCAAGGCCATTTCCGAGCAGGTAGACAGCATTGTACAGGCTGTGCGCATCGCCCTGGAGCAGACCCCGCCGGAACTGGCGGCGGATATTGTGGACAGGGGCATTGTGCTGACGGGCGGCGGTGCGCTGCTCAAGGGTCTTGACCAGTTGCTGCGTGAAGAAACCTCGCTGCCCATCACGGTTGTGGACGATCCCTTGTCCACGGTTGTCATGGGCACCGGCAAGGCGCTGGACAATCTGCACATTCTCAAAGAAGTGTGCATCGACTAGAATCGACTGTCCTCGCGCCCCTGTGCGGTTGACGCAATGCCGGAACTCGGTTCCGGTTCTGCGTCTCCGGCGCAGGGGCGCGGTTTATTATGCACCGTTTTAAGGGCGTTTCGTACGTTAAAACGCCCCGGCAGGGCTGCGCGAGCCGCCTTGCGCCACGTAAGCCCAAGGCTCGGCATCCGCGCGGCCTGACGGCGAAGTGAGCGTGACTTTCACCTCTGAACGTGCAACGCTTCATAGGTAATCTGCTCTAGGAGCTTCGGCCAGTGACATTGCGGCGTCTTCTCCTCCTCGCGGGCACTTTGCTCATCCTGTTTCTGGGTATGTATTCCTGGAACCAGCGGACGCGTTTTCTGGACGATTTGGCCGCAAAACTGGGGCTGGAAATCACCGGCGCGGTGCTCACCCCCATCCGCTCAGCGCAGGACACCGCAGAAAGCATGTGGGACCGCTATTTTGACCTGGTGAGCGTGCGCGAAGAAAACGAGGCCCTCAAGCAAAAGGTAGCCGAGCTTGAAGCACGCCTGCTGGCCAACGGCGAGGATCTGGCCGAGCTCAAACGCCTGCGCGCCCTGGTGCAGTTGCCTGTGGACCAGACCTGGCGTCCGCTTGGCGCGCGCGTACTCTCGGGCCGCATGGGACCCAACGCCGTTCTTGACAGCATCACCATCAGCCGTGGCTACAGCACGGGCGGGCGGCCCGGCACACCGCTGGTCACCCATCTGGGTCTTGTGGGCCGCGTGCTCAAGGCCAGCGCCCACAGCTCCATCGTGCTGCTGCTCACCGACCCCAGCAGCCGCATTGCCGTTTTTTCGCAGGAGACCCGCGCTCCCGGCATTCTGGTTGGCATGGGCACAGGCCAGAAGCTTGAAGTCAACTTTGTGCAGCGCGACGCCAAGGTAAAACCCGGCGAGATCCTCATCACTTCCGGCCTGGACGGCAAGTATCCCAAGGGCATACCCGTGGCCAAGGTTCTCAAGGTCGCCCCCTCGGACTACACCCAGTTTATGGCCATCAAGGCCGACCCGCTCGTCGATCTGCAGCACCTTGAAGAAGTGCTGCTGCTGGAGCCCACCGGCGCGCCGCGTCCGCTGGACCTGGGCGAAGCGCCCAAAGAATTTATCGGGCCGCCCGCGCCAAAAAGCGCCACGCCATGAGCAAGTTCAGCAGCACTGCATGGTGGCTTTGTTTTATGGCCGGGGCCATTATTTTGCAGGCGGCCGTGCCGGGGCTCGATGTGCTCACGGTGGGGCTGATCATCCTGCTGCAGGAGCGCGATTACAAAAACATGCTCTGGCTGCTGCCCCTGTTTATCCTGCTGCAGGAGGGCATGGGCACGCGCCCGTTTGGGGCGGTCATAGTCTGGTATGCGGCGGTGATAGTGCTGTTCAAGATGGGCCGCTGGCTTTTTGAAGTGGAAAACTTCATCTTTGTCTTTTTACTTTCCGCCTGCCTGGGCGCTGCATACTACGCGGTGGCCTGGCTTATGGCCCCCTTGCAAAACCTGCCCCTCGACGTGCAGGGAACCCTGGACCGAAGCCTGATTCAGGCTATCTTTGTGCCTTTCGCCTGGCGGCTGTTGGTGGCCACCCGTCACTGGAACCCCCATGATCAGGAAAACTGACAACACCTCCCTGCTCGCGCACAGCGACAAAGGCTCGCACAAGGGCATACGTTCCTGGCTCAAAATTCAGGTTGAGAGCGAGGGCTATCAGCCGCCGCGCGCTGGCGCCATCCTGCTGCAGGTCATGGTGGGGCTGATGTTTTTTGTGCTGGTGGTGCGCTTTTGGTATCTGCAGGTGCACCGGGGCGAGGAGTTTGCCCGTCAGGCGCAGGACAACCGCCTGCGCATCGAGCGCATTTTTGCCCCGCGCGGGCGTATCCTGGACGACAAAAGCAGGGTGCTGGCCGACAACCGCACGGCCTACGGTCTTTCCATCGTGCGCGAAGACTGCCACGACATACCCGCCACGCTGGCCCAGATCAGCGAGTGGTCGGGCATACCCCTGCAGCAGATCTGGGACAAGTTCCGCCAGGACCGCTTTAAAGTTAAGCCTTTTGAACCGCTGTTGCTCATCACCGACATTGATTTTGATCTGGTGGCGCGCATAGAATCCGAAATCCACGAGTGGCCGGGGCTGGAAATTGTGGTGCGCACCAAGCGCAGCTACCCCGAGCGCGAGCTTTTTGCCCATATTCTGGGCTACGTGGCAGAAGCCAACGAACAGGAAATGGCCGCCGACAGCGCCCTGGCCATGGGCGACCTGGTAGGCAAGCAGGGGCTCGAGCTCGAGCTGGAAAAACAGCTGCGGGGCCGCAAGGGCCTGTATGATGTGGAGGTGGACGCCCACGCCCGCGTGCTTGGCAAAACCCTGCGCGAAGAACCGCGCGGCGGCCACGAAATACACCTTTCGCTCGACGACGGGCTGCAAAAGGCCGCATGGGACGCCCTGGGCGGCGAGGCTGGCTGCGTCGTGGTCATGGAGCCAGACAGCGGCAAGCTGCGGGCGCTGGTAACCTCGCCCGCCTACGACAACAACCTTTTTGCCGCTGGCATTTCGCAACGCGACTGGGACGCCCTGCGCACCAACAACCGCTTTCCTCTGCAGAACCGCGTCATCCAGAGCGTTTACCCCCCCGGCTCGGTCTGGAAGCTGGTTATGGCCACCATGCTGCTGGAAAAAGGCGTCAACGCGCGCGAAAGCGTATTCTGTCCCGGTCAGGTCAAACTGGGCAACCAGATATTCCGCTGCTGGAAAAAAGGCGGGCACGGGTCAGAAGACCTGGTGCACGCGCTCATAGACTCGTGCGACGTCTACTTCTACCAGATGGGCGACCGTCTGGGCATTGACAAGATCGAGGAATTCGCCAAGGCTTGCGGATTCGGGCGGCCCACGGGCATTGACCTGCCGCACGAAAAGTCTGGCCTCGTGCCCTCGCGCGACTGGAAGCGGCGGCGCTTTGGCCGCCCCTGGACGCGCGGCGAAACCTACAACGTGTCCATCGGCCAGGGCTACACCCTGGTTACCCCGGTGCAGGTGGCCGTGTTTGTGTCGGCCCTGCTCAACGGCGGGGAGCTGCTCAAACCCCAGCTGGTCGACGACGCCACCCGCGAGGTCCGCGGACGGGTCCCCGCCAAGCCGGAGACGCTCAAATTTGTGGTCGAAGCCATGCGCCGCACCGCCAACGGCGGCACGGCCAAGGTCGTGGGCCGCAAGGACGCCGACATTGGCGGCAAAACCGGCACGGCTCAGGTGGTCAAGCTCAAGATGACCGCTGGCGACCGCCGCCTGAAAACCTCGGAGATGGAATACGCCCAGCGCGACCACGCCTGGATAGCTACCTGGGGCTCCAAGGAAGGCAAGACCTATGTGGTTATCGTCATGGTGGAGCACGGCGGCGGCGGTTCAAGCGTGGCCGGTCCTGTAGCCCGCAAGGTGTACGATTATCTTTTTGGCCCAGACCCCAACGCGCCCATGCTCGCCATGCCGGAACCCGCCCCGGTGGTCGAACACCCCGACTAGCCTGCAAGGCGACGCCCCCGGCGCATGGGGCAATATTTACTATGAAACCTGCAACCACACAGCATCAGCAAGCGAACATGCAGCATGGATAACCGCCTGTACAGCTACATTAACTGGGGCCTTCTGGCCTGCATGATGCTGCTCTATCTTGTGGGCGTGGGCAATCTCTATTCCGCCAGCGGCACGCGGGTCGAGTCGGGCCTTGCCTTCAACTCGTTTTACCAGCGCCAGCTGGTATGGGGCCTGTGCGGCGTGGCGTGCATGCTGCTGGCCATGCTGTTCGACTACCGCCAGCTGCGCAACCTTGCCTGGCCGTTTTTTCTCATCACCGTATTTTTGCTGCTGCTTGTGCCCATTGCCGGCAAAACGGTTTACGGGGCCAAACGCTGGATATCGCTTGGCTTCATGAGCCTGCAGCCCTCGGAGATGGCCAAGCTTTCGGTGCTTGTGCTGGTGGCCCGCCTGCTGGCCCGCGACAGCCGCCCCCTGGGTTGGAAGCACTTTTTCAGCGTGCTCTGCGTGGGGCTCATACCGTGCGGGCTTATCGTCATCCAGCCCGATCTTGGCACTACCCTGCTGATACTGCTGATCATGGGCGGCATGATCCTGTTTCACGGGCTCAAGGGCTATGTGCTCAAAACATGCCTGCTGGCCGCGCCCGCCGCAGTGGCCCTCATGTGGTTTGTGGGCATGCACGATTACCAGCGGCAGCGCATCCTGACATTTCTTGATCCGGGCAATGACCCGAGGGGCACTGGCTACCACATCATCCAGTCGCGTATTGCCATCGGCTCGGGCGAGCTGTGGGGCAAGGGATTTCGCGAGGGCACGCAAAGCCAGCTGCGCTTTTTGCCCGAACGCCATTCAGACTTCGCCGTGGCCGTTTTTGGCGAAGAATGGGGCTTTGTGGGCTGCGTGGCGCTCGTTACCCTTTTCTGTCTGTTTCTGCTCTCCATCTTTTCTTCGGCGGTGCAGGCCAAAGACCGTTTTGGCAGCACCCTGGTGGTGGGCGTATTTTTTTACTTTTTCTGGCAGATATTCATCAACATGGGCATGGTGATCGGCCTTATGCCGGTGGTGGGCATTCCCTTGCCCTTCATCAGCTACGGCGGCAGCGCCACGGTGGTCAACTTCACCCTGTTGGGCATAGTTCTTAACGTGTCCATGCGCCGATTCATGTTTAAGAGCTGACAGCAAGTCAAAGGGGAATAACGTGGCAAAGGACGAAATAGCCTACCTCGGCTCCGACACCGTGTATGAAGGCAAGCTTCACTTCAAGGGTACAGTGCGTATCGAAGGCCGCTACACCGGTGAAATTGTCAGCGACGGAACCCTCAACGTGGGCAAGGACGCCCAGGTGCAGGGCACCCTTGATGTGGGCGAACTGCTGCTTTCCGGCCGCTTTAGCGGCGAGGTGACCGCCAAGCGCCGCGTGGTGGTGTACAGCTCCGGCATGCTCGAAGGCCAGGTGGTAACCCCCAACCTGCTGACGGAAGAAGGCGGCATCATCGAGGGACAGATCAGCATGAAGGGTCCGGCCAAGCCCAAAGCCTGACCACAGCGCCAGACATCCCCTCCCCGGCATGCGCGCCCGCTGCCGGGTCATGGGGGCCATATTTGCCTGATGCGGGAAAATAGCGCATAGTTGATCTTGGAATACGTGTTACAAACCAGATCAACAACACTTGCGCGACAGGTCTGAAAGCCTGTTGAGCGCTTTCCTCAGGAGGCACCTATGGCACACGATTATTTCCGTGCGCTCAGGGATGTGGCGCTGGTTATCAATTCCAGCCTTGAGCCCCGCGAAGTCCTGCACAAAATCACCGAGCAAACCGCTGCAACCATGGGCTGCAAGGCAAGCACCATACGCCTGCTTGACAGCACGGGCCGTTTTTTGCTGCCCAGCGCCGCTTACGGCCTTTCCTCCACCTACATGCGCAAAGGCCCCGTGGAAGTAAAACGCAGCGGTCTTGACGGCGAAGTACTCTCCGGCAAAACCATCCATCTCAAAGACGCCACCGCAGACGGACGTTTTCAGTATCCCGAATCCGCCAAGGCCGAGGGTCTGGTCTCTGTGCTTTCGTCGCCCCTTATGGCCGACGGCAAGGCCATTGGCCTTATCCGCGTGTATTCGGACGTGGAGCGCGAATTCAGCGCCGACGAAGAAACCTTTATGGAAGCCGTGGCGGCCATCTCCGCCCTGGCCATTGAGAACTCGCGCCTGCACGAAGCCTTGCGCAATAACTACGAGCTGATGGCCAAACACGCCTACTCGCTTTACGAAGACTAGGTCGCGTCTTCAGACGGTTTTGCCGCTGCAGGCCGGAGCTGCAGCCGTGCGCCGCAGGCAACGCGGCGCAACAGGCTGGCGCATCCGCAAGCCGCTCCCGCAGACAGCGCCCATACGCCTGAAGGGCCGTCATCCGCCATTTCCCTCTACGTTATGAGGATCTTGCATATGAACAAAATCAAAGTTGGCATTAACGGTTTCGGCCGCATCGGCCGGCAGGTTTTCCGCGCCCTGCACCAGAGCTACCGCGACCGTGTGGAAGTGGTCGCCATCAACGATCTCTTCGACGCGGAATCCAATTTTCATCTGCTGGAATACGACTCAGTCTATGGCCGCGCCTACCTCGACGCCAAGGTCGAGGGGCAGGACGCCAGCGTGGGCGACTGGAACATCCACTGCTTTGCGGAGCGCGACCCCAAACAGCTGACCTGGGGCGCGTACGATGTAGACATCGTGGTGGAAAGCACGGGCATCTTCCGCTCTGCCCCCCAGGCCGCCGTGCATATTGAAAACGGCGCCAAAAAGGTCATCATCACCGCCCCGGCCAAGGAAGAAGACATCACCATCGTTATGGGCGTAAACCACGAGCAGTACGACCCGGCCAAGCACCATGTGGTCTCCAACGCCTCGTGCACAACCAACTGCCTTGCGCCCGTGGCGCTTGTGCTGCAGCGCAAGTTTGGCATCGAGATGGGCAACATGACCACCATCCACTCCTACACAAACGACCAGCGCATTCTCGACATGGCCCACAAGGACCCCCGCCGCGCCCGCGCCGCCGCCTGCAACATCATCCCCACGTCAACGGGCGCTGCCCAGGCCGTGGCCAAGGTTATCCCCGAGCTCAAGGGCAAATTTACCGGCTACTCGCTGCGCGTGCCCACGCCCACAGTTTCGGTGGTGGATTTTTCCGCCATTCTGGAAAAATCCACTGATACCGAAGGCCTGCTCGGCGAGCTCAAGCAGGCTTCGGAAACCTACCTCAAAGGCATCCTGGCCTACAACGAAAAGCCGCTGGTCTCCATGGACTTCAAGGGCGACCCGCATTCCTCCATCCTTGAGGCTCCCTACACCACGGTGCAGGAAGGCCGCCTGGTCAAGATCGTGGCCTGGTACGACAACGAATGGGGCTACTCAAACCGCGTGTGCGACCTCGCCTGCCTCATGGGGGCCAAGGGGTTTTAGCCTCGCCGTCTGACAACGGATAAAACCGATCAGGCCCCCGGTTTACGCTCCGCACGGTGCGTACCGGGGGCCTTTGTCGCAACAGGGAGCGTGGTTATGGCAGTTCGACACAGGGCGGAGCCCCGCACATTCTGGACATGGCGGTGGGCATAGACGCCGTGGGCGAAAGGGAAGAATTTGACAGCATGGGGCGGATCATGGTGCCCGCCGACCGTTACTGGGGAGCGCAAACACAGCGCTCGCTCGAGCATTTTGCCATCGGCGACGACAGAATGCCCATGGAGATCTGCCGCGCGCTCTGCCTGATAAAAAAGGCCAGCGCGCTGGTCAATGCCCGTATGGGCAAACTGCCTCCATGGAAGGCGCAGGCCATAGACCGCGCCGCGCAGGAAGGCATGGACGGTCTGCTGGACGGGCATTTTCCCCTCTTTGTCTGGCAGACGGGTTCGGGCACGCAAACCAACATGAACGTCAACGAGGTTTTGTCCAACCGCGCCATACAGTTGCTGGGCGGCGTCATGGGCAGCCAGAAACCCGTAGGCCCCAACGACGACGTCAACATGAGCCAGTCGTCCAACGACGCCTTTCCCACGGCCATGCATCTGGCTGCCGTGCTGAGCTGCGACGCCAAACTGCTGCCTGAGGTGGAGGCGCTGGCCCAGACTGTTGAACTCAAGGCGGCCCAGTGGATGGATGTGGTAAAGATAGGTCGCACCCATCTGCAGGACGCCGTTCCCCTGAGCGTGGGGCAGGAGTGGTCGGGCTACGCCGCCCAGCTGCGCGCCTGCATGGAGGACCTGTGCGCGGCCCGCAACGGTCTTTACCCGCTGGCCCTGGGCGGAACAGCCGTGGGCACGGGCCTCAACGCGCCTGCGGGCTTCAGCGAGGCAGTCGCGCACGAGCTGGCGGTTATCACGGGCAAGCCCTTTGTCACGGCCCCAAACAAGTTTATGGCGCTGGCGTCGCAAGACGCAGTGGTGCGCTTCAGCGCCGCGCTGCGCGGGCTGGCCGTGGCACTCATCAAGATAGCCAACGACATGCGCTGGCTTGCGGCAGGGCCCCGTTGCGGGCTGGCCGAGCTGCAGCTGCCGGAGAACGAACCCGGCTCATCCATCATGCCCGGCAAGGTTAACCCTACCCAGTGCGAGGCCCTGATCATGATCGCCATACAGGTCATGGGCAACGACAGCGCCGTTGCCCTGGCCGGAAGTCAGGGCAACTTTGAACTCAACGTCATGCGCCCGGTCGCGATCAAAAACGTCCTGCACTCCATAACCATTCTGGCCGACGGCTGCCGCAAGTTCCGCCAGCATTCCGTGCAAGGTACCGAGCTCAACAGGACCAGAATAGACTTTTTTGTCAACAACTCCCTCATGCTGGTTACAGCGCTTTCACCGGTTATCGGCTACCAGCAGGCGGCAAAAATTGCGGAAAAAGCCTCCGCAGAGGGCCTTACCCTCAGAGAGGCAGCCCTGGCGCTGGGCGCGGTAACTGCGGAGCAGTTTGACAGCATCGTACGGCCAGAAACCATGATCGGCCACGGCCTGGCCGGGGCCTGACGGGCTGGCCGCGCAGCGGGTCCCTCAGGGCGACAGCTGAAAAATCCGGCAGGGGGGCGACCCCTGCCGGATTTTTCAGCTGTACCAATCCGCGTCCCGCCATCGGGCGGGCCGCGCTAGGCGAAGTTGTAACCCTGCTCCAGCGCCTTGGCGTTGGCAGCTATCAGCTTGGCATAGTGCGCGCTGACCACGTGGTTCAGGGCTTCCTGGACCACGTTGAGGGGCAGAGCGCCGGTGGCCTTGAGCCACGCGCCCAGCGCCACCATGTTGGCCATCTTAACATTGCCCAGCTCGTGCGCCATGTCGTTGACGGGGATATACACCGTGCGTTTTGCGGCATCGAGCAGTTTTTCGTCCACCAGCGAGGCGTTGACAATCTGCACGCCGTCCGCCGCCAGCCGGGGCTGGAACTTGTCGAGCGAAGGCCCGTTGAGAATGATGGTGGACATGGGCTCGCGAACCAGGGGCGAACCGATGGGGTGCTCGTCGAGCACCACCGTGCAGTTGGCCGTACCACCGCGCATTTCCGCCCCGTACACGGGGATAAAGCTCACTTCAAGCCCGTGCTCCATGCCCGCCTGGGCCAGCAGGTTGCCAATAAGCATAACACCCTGGCCGCCAAACCCGGCCATGATCACATCCTGATATGCGCTAGGCATGGTCGGCCTCCCCATTGACGGTCATGTCCTTGTACACCCCAAGGGGGAATACGGGTATCATGGCCTCGGCAATGCGTTTGTTGGCGGCAATGGGGTCCAGATGCCAGTTGGTGGGGCAGCCCGAGAGCAGCTCGATAAAGCCAAAACCCAGACCCTGCAACTGCACCTCAAAGGCCTTGCGCAACGCCTTTTTGGACTCGCGCACGTGCTTGACCGAATCCAGCGAGCAGCGGGCGGAGTATGCCACACCGTCCAGCTGGGCCATAATTTCGGCCATGCGGATAGGCCCGCCCTCGTTATTGACCGAGCGCCCCTGCCGCGAAGTGGTGGTCTTTTGCCCCACCAGCGTGGTGGGGGCCATCTGACCGCCGGTCATGCCGTACACCGTGTTGTTGATGAAGACGGCGGTGATCTTTTCGCCACGGTTGGCCGCGTGCAGCGATTCGGCCATGCCGATGGCGGCCATGTCGCCGTCGCCCTGATAGGTAAACACCACAGAGTCCGGACGGGCGCGGCGCACCCCTGTGGCCACGGCGCAGGCGCGGCCATGCGGGGCCTCAAGGCCGTCCACGTTAAAGTAGTCGTAGGTAAAGGTGGCGCAGCCCACAGAGGCCACCAGAATGGTGCGCTCGGCCACGCCCAGCTCGTGCAGCACCTCGGTCACCAGCCTGTGGGCAATGCCGTGATGGCAGCCGGGGCAATAGTGGGTGGGGCGCTCGTTGAGCACGGGGTTGGTATCAAAAACCAGGCTTTCGCCCTCGGCGGGACGCAGGGCGTCCAGTTCCTGAGCTTGCATGATCAGTTCTCCTTGAGGGCCTGCAGCATGGGGTCGCGCAGGGCATCGGCGCCGATGAACAGCCCCGGCATAACGCCGTGCCACAGCACGGATGCGGGCGATACCCCCGGCTGGCCGAAAAGGGACAGGCGAACGTCTTCCACCATCTGCCCCGTGTTCTGCTCCATAACCAGAAAACGCCGTCCAGGCGCGAGGGCGCGCAGGGCTTCTTCCGGAAAGGGGAACAGCGTAATGGGCCGGAACAGACCAACCTTGTGCCCCTCGGCCCGCAACTGACGTATGGCGCTGCGGGCGATGCGGGCAATGGAGCCAAAGGCCACCACGATGAGTTCCGCATCGTCGGTGTCCACGCATTCAAAGGCGCAATCGGCCTTCATGGATTCGTACTTGCGCATGAGCATGCGGTTGCGCTCGGCCAGCGCGCCTTCGGCCAGATACACCGACTTGAGCAGTCGCGGCGCGGCATTGGGGCCGCGACGGCCAAAGCCCTCCATGCGCCAGGGCGCGGCAAGGGCGGCCAGATCTTCGGCGGGCACTGCGTCCTTGGGCGGCACGCGGCGCACGGGTTCCTTGATCTGGCCAACAATGGCGTCGCCCAACACCATGACGGGGTTGGCGTATTTGAACGCCAGGGCAAAGGCCCTGAACATGAAGTCGTAGCACTCCTGGGCGGTGGAGGGGGCAATCACCAGATTGCGGTGGTCGCCGTGGCCGCCGCCCTTGACGGCCTGAAAATAATCGCCCTGCGAGGGGCCGATGTCGCCAAGGCCCGGCCCGCCGCGCTGCATGTTGACGATGACGCCGGGTATCTGGCTGCCCGCCATGTACGAAATACCCTCCTGCATCAGCGAGATGCCGCAGCTGGAGGACGACGTAAGCGCGGGTATGCCGCAGGCGGCTGCGCCCAGCACCATGTTGATGGCGCTCACCTCGCTCTCGGCCTGCACAAACTGCCCGCCGTTTTCGGGCAGCAGTGAGGAGAGGGCCTCGGGCACTTCGTTTTGCGGGGTGATGGGATACCCAAAATAGCAGCGGCAGCCCGCGTCAATGGCGCCAAAGGCCACAGCCTCGTTGCCCTTGATGAGCATGCGTTCAGTAGTGGCGCTCATGCCTTGTCCCCCCTGGTTTTCGCGCTTTTAAACACGCGTATGGCCACATCGGGGCACATGACCGCGCACGAAGTGCAGCCTGTACATTGGCCGTCCATTTCCATCACTTCATAACCGTGACGGTTAAACCGGCCCGAAGGTTTAAGGATGTGCACCGGGCAGACTTCCACACACAGGCGGCAGCCTTTGCAGCGCTCTTCCATGAATACAACTCTTGACATTTCAACTCCTTGGAATTCCATACCCGCTTTGTGAAACACTCAGCGAATAAGCATGGCATCCCCATATGAAAAAAACCGGTATCCCCTTTTCACGGCCTCGGCGTATGCCGCAAGCACACGCTTGCGCCCCGCCAGAGCAGAAACCAGCATGATCAGGGAAGATTCAGGCAAATGGAAATTGGTCAGCAGACCGTCAACAACGCGAAAGGGCCTGCCGGGATACAGGAATATGTCTGTCCAGCCGGTAAAGGGTTGCACCCTGCCGCACAGTTCGGCCACGCCTTCCAGAGAGCGCAGGCTGGTGGTGCCCACGGCAATCACGGGCCGTCCCTGCTGCTTGGCCTCGGCAATGGCCAGCGCCGTCGCCTCGGGAATTTCCACATATTCCCTGTGCATGCGGTGCCCGCGTATGTCGGCGCTGCGCACAGGGCTAAAGGTTCCGTACCCCACATACAGGGTTACGTCTGCCCACTGAAAGCCTCTGGCTTTCAGAATTTCACGCATCCCGGGGGTAAAGTGCAGCCCCGCCGTGGGGGCAGCCACAGACCCAGTCTTGTCTTCGCGGGAATAGATGGTCTGGTAGCGGCTCAGGTCTTCCTCCGCATCAGACCGCTTGATGTAGGGCGGCAGCGGTATGTGCCCGGTGGCGGCAAAGGCCTTGGAAAGGTCGCCGTCCCAGGCCAGACGCACGCGCCGGTGGCCAAACTCGCCCGATTCAAGCACGGTTACGCTTATGCCCGCGCCAAATTCAAGCCGCTCGCCGTCGCGTATGCTGCCGCCGGAACGGATGAGCCCTTCGACCTCGGCGCTGAAACCGCCAAGCTTGTCGGGCCGTGCCCTCTCAAGCACGAGCGGCAGCGGCGTGAGCAGCAAAAACTCCACCTTGCCGCCGGTAGAGCGCGTGCCCAGCAGCCGCGCCTGCAATACGCGCGAGTTGTTGGCCACCAGCAGCGCCCCCTCGGGCAGGCAGTCGGGCAGGTCGCTGAACTGCCGGTGCTCAAGGTCAAGCGCACCCTCGCGCGGCATGACCAGCAGGCGGGAAGCCCCGCGCTCCTCTGGCGGAAACTGGGCTATCTGTGATTCAGGCAGTTCAAAATTATAGCTTTCGAGAAAAAAATCCGCTTCCTCAGTGGGCATGATACATGGGCCTCGTTAATGCACCCCCCGTACCGAAGGCTTGTCAGCCTGCGGTTGAGGGGCTAGTGTACTTGGGTTGCTTCCGGGGCGTTACGCGCCGGCAGGAGGAGATTATAGCCATGCAACGCCCGCTTGTCATCCTTGCAGTAAGCCTGCTTGCCGCCCTGATGGCGGGCTGTACCTCTATGGAAATAAGCAATCCCTTTTCCAACGACCCCCTTACGGGCGGAGTCGATACGGGCAAAAGCCAGCTTTTGGGAGTATCCACCCCTGCTGGCATGCAGAAGTTTCCCACCCACGGCTACCAGACCTCCGGCGCCGGTGGCGCTCAGGGGCTTGAAATATTTCGCGGCGATGCCGACATGGGCTTTGTAGCCCAGATCATGTTTACCGGCCTGCAAGGCCAGGGCTGGCATCTGCGCATGGCCCAGCGCAAGGGCACGCGCGCCGTGTACGTGTACGAACGCGGCTCTACCGTCGCCACCCTGACAGTGGAGAGGGAAGCCGTGGGCACGGTGCTGGCCATCTGGGTTGCAGACCGCATGCCCGACGGGGCCACCCTGCCCATGCAGGAAAACACCGGTGCCAGCGGCTACGGCGGCAGCAGCGGCAGCAGTGGAGGCACTGGCGGCTACAGCGAAAGCACGGGCGGCGGCGGAGGCATGAACACCACCCCCAAACCCGGTTTTACCGAAACCTGGGGCGGCAACAAGGGCGGCCTGCAGGAGCGCAACCTATGAGTGAAGTAAAAAGTGGTCTGAACACCCCCTTTGACCAGAGCACCCGCTTTGAACGCAAGCGCCTGCACCTTGGCGTGTGCGGTTCCATTGCCTGCTACAAGGCCGCCGACCTGCTGCGCGCCTGGACTGGCATGGGCATCCATGTTTCCGCCACGCTCACGCCCGGCGCTCGCCGTTTTGTGACGCCCCTGCTATTTGAGTCGCTGGGCGCCCTGCCCGTTTACGAAGACATGTTTTCACCGGGGCAGGATGTTTTTTCGCACCTTGAGCCAGGGCAGCACGCCGAGGCCATGGTAGTTGCCCCGGCCTCGGCCGACGCGCTTTTTCGTCTGGCGCACGGCGCTGCCAGTGACATGCTGGCGGCGCAGGCTCTGGCCTTTGCCGGGCCGCTGATCATCGCCCCGGCCATGAACCCCCGCATGTGGAGCAACCCTGCAACCCAGGCCAACATAGACATTTTGCGCCAGCGCGGCGCACGCGTCGTGACCCCGGCCTGCGGCGGCACGGCCTGCGGCGAGCAGGGCGAGGGACGGCTGGCCCCCCTGCACGACATTTTTCTTGCCGCCTTGCGCGCGCTTGCCCCGCAGGACATGGCTGGCAAGCGCGTCATGGTCACGCTGGGCCCCACCCGCGAGGCCTGGGACGGCGTGCGCTTTTGGTCAAACCCCTCTACCGGCTTTATGGGCGCGGCGCTGGCGGTATGCGCGTGGCTGCGCGGCGCGGAGGCGACGGTTGTCTGCGGCCCCGGCGTGCGCGTGCGCCTGCCGCGCGAGATAGCGCGCGTGGACGTGGTAAGCGCTCGCGACATGTTCGAGGCGGCCTCCGGCCTTTGGCCCCAAATGGATATGGGCATGTTTACCGCTGCGGTGGCGGATTTTTCGCCCCAGCCCTTTGGCCCGCGCAAATTCAAAAAGATCGATGCCCCCGACGGCCTCACGGTGGCCTTTACGCCCAACCCCGATATTTTGCGCACCCTCGCCCATGGCCGCCAACCCGGGCAAAAAGTGCTGGGCTTCGCCGCCGAGACGGCCCCCGACATGACGGCCCTGCTGCCGCTGGCCCATGCCAAGCTACAAGGCAAAAAGGCCGATGTGCTGGCCGCCAACCGCATTAATTCCACCGACAGCGGCTTTGGCACGCCCACCAACGCCATGGCCGTCGTGGACGCCGCAGGGCATGAAGAAATCTGGCCCACCCAAAGCAAGGCCGATGTGGCCTGGGAACTGTGCTCATGGCTTTTGCGTTCGTAAACCCTGTCAGCGCGCTATGGCAGCGCCGGGGGCTTACCACCCTGCTCATGCCCGAAGGCTACAATGCCTTTGCCGCCCCACAGCAGGAACAGGCCCGCGCCGTGCACGGCAACGGGCAGGCCGCCCCGCGCCCAGGGCAAGCGTATTCGGCGCAACCGCGTGCGGGCCAGCCCGCGCGTGAGCGTCAGCCGTGGCAGCAAAGCATGCAGCAGCAATCCGCAGCGGGGGCGCGCGGCGGAGCCAATCAGGACACGCCGCCCCGGCAGCGGCCCCAGACCGCAGGGCAACCCGCCTTGCAGGAACCGGGGGCGCAACATGCCGCCCAAAAGCCGGACCAGCGGAGCGCCGTAAAACCCCAGAGCAACCAACCCCGTCAAAGCACGGACCAGCCTGCTGGTTCTTCGTGGCTGCCGTTGCCGCCTCACGTGTGGCCAGAGCCCTGGCAGACGCGGCTCACGCAAACCCGACCCGGCCCCGTGCTGTGGACATACTGGAACCTGGGCCCCGACCTGTGCGACCCGCAGACCCCCGGCAGGCTTGAGCGCCGACAATTTTTGCAGCGCCTGCTGCAGGATCTGGGGCACCCGGCGGGCACGCATACCTTTTGGCCTTCGTGCCTGCCGCCGGATCCCGCCGCGTTGCCCGCACCAGATGCGGCCGGGACGGATCAGGCCTATGCCGCCAATCCCGATGTTTTCTGGTCCGGAGCCATGCAGCTCAAAGCCAGGGGCGTTGTGGTCATGGGTTCCGCAGCGGCCAACGCGGTGGCGCTGCCCGGCGGGCTTCGGCCTCCGCAGCAGATCCGTCACAGGGGCAAGCTTGTGTGGGTGCTGTGGGATGTGGACAACCTGCTGCGGTCTGACCAGCGCTACGCCTCCATGCTGGCCCTGTTGCGCGAAGCCCTGCGCCATATTTTGCGCTAGCTGACGCATCACCTTTATGCGCCGCCCGCCAGCCGCAAACGCTGACGCCAGATCCCGCCGCGCCATGGACGCGGTGCAGAGGAGAATGTTCTCTCATGTTTATCGCGCTTGGACTGACCTTTCTTGGCATGGCCCTGGGCTTTTTGCTGCGCGGGCAGCCATGGCTTATCTGGCTGACCCGCTGCGTCACCCCCGCCATCATGCTGCTGCTTTTTGCCCTGGGCATCTCTGTGGGGGGCAATGAAACGCTCATGCAGTCCCTGCCCCGCCTTGGCGGCGCAGCCCTTGCCCTCACGGCGGCGAGCATCGTGGGCTCCTTTGCCTGCATGGCGCTCGTAAACCGCTTTTTTCCCCAGTCTCCAGCCCCCGCGCCGCTGACGGGCAAGCCTGCTGCCAGCAAGAGCACCAAACCGGAGCAGCAGGCATGAAGGGCAGCCTCATTATCCTGTTTTTTTTCTGCTCCGGCGTGATGCTGTCCCGTCTGGGGCTGATACCGGCATATCTGCTGGAGCACGACTGCACGGTGTACGCCCTGTGGCTGCTCATGCTGCTTGTGGGCATTTCCATCGGTTCAGACCGCAGGCTGGGCGAAATTTTGCGCACCCTGCGCCCGCGCGTGCTCCTGCTGCCCCTGGCCACCACGGCGGGAACCTTTGCGGGCACGGCCCTGGCGAGCCTGTTTCTGACATACAGCGTGAGCGAATGCATGGCCGTGGGGGCCGGTTTTGCCTACTATTCGCTGTCGTCCATCTTCATCTCGCAGTACAAGGGCGCGGAGCTTGGCACCATCGCGCTTATCAGCAACATCGCCCGGGAGCTCGCCACCCTGCTGCTCACGCCGCTGCTGGCGCGTTACCTTGGCCCGCTCATGCCCATCGCCTGCGGAGGGGCGTCCACCATGGATACCACGCTGCCTGTCATTACCCGTTACTGCGGCAAGGAATGGATATTTGTTTCCATTGTGCACGCCATGATACTTGATTTCAGCGTGCCCTTCTGGGTAATTTTTTTCTGTACACTTTAGTATGCCAGATCCGCGCGGCGGCAAAGCCGCACTTGCCCCTCCGCCCGTGCCCCTGCTGCGCGCGGAGGCGGGCGAAACCCCGCCCATCGGTGTAATAACCTTGCCAGATCGGCCAAAAACGCTCACTATGAACGCAAGCCTGAAAACAGACCGTTGGAGGAACTGCTCATGGCTCGAATGCGCTCAGCAAAACAAAAGCTCAGAGAATGTCTTTTAAGCCAGCAATGGCGCGAACACCTTGACGAAATCGCCCAAGGCGGCCTTGAAAACGTAGGCCCGCTCTTTTCCTTTTTGCTGCTCGGCCCACTGACCATGCACCGCGCCGCCGTCGCCCTCGGGCAGATAACGGCGCTGTTGGCCAAGGATCAACCGGAAACGGCCAAGAACATTGTCCGCCGCCTCATGTGGCACCTCAATGAAGAATCCGGCAATATAGGTTGGGGCATACCCGAGGCCTTTGCCGAAATTCTCGCCGCCAGCGAACCCCTGGCCAAGGATTTTCACCGAATCCTTATCAGCTACATCATTGATCTGGGCCGCGACGACAATTATTGCGACAACGACACCCTGCGCCGCTCCTGTTACTGGGCCATTGGCCGCCTGGCTCAGGCCCGACCGCAGTTGTGCCTCACCGCCCGACAGTGGCTTCTCAAGGGGCTGGAAGACGAGGATATGGTCTGCCGGGGCATGGCCGCATGGGCGCTTGCCCAGCTGCCGCCCGACCTCATGGACGCTCCGGCCTTGCGCCGCCTTGCAGAATCGGGCAACACCGCCCCCTGCGAACTGTTTGACGGTGAGGAAGTCTACGAAAAAACCGCCTGTCAGATAGCTGCCGAAGCCCTGGCCCGCAGCCAAAAATAGCGCCAGGGGCTCTGCGCTCCGCAAATCCCGGCGCGCTAGCTGCCGCACACGGGCCATGCAGGTATCGCTGAAAATGCGGGCGACGCAGACGACATTGACAACATTTGAAAAACAAAGCTCCCCCGGAATCACGATTCCGGGGGAGCTTTGTTATGTCAGCCGCCAGAGGCAGCCGGTCAGTTACTCTTCGGCCAGAGCGCGCACGGGTTCGCCGTAGGCGTCCTTAACCAGTTCCTTGGTGTTCATGAGTTCGATCCAGCGACGGATTGTGCCCACAAGCACAAAGACCATCAGCACCATGACCAGGCAGGCCAGGAAGGCAAGCAGATACTTGCCGCCGGGGACGTAGGTCTGGGTGACCTGCAGATAGCCGGCCCAGAAGGTCACGGCGGTCAAAAACACGCCGGGGATGGCCGTAACAAGGCTGAGCTTGCCACGGTTCATGCGCAGCAGCATGGACGTGCAGACGATCAGGGCGCAGCCTGCAAGCAGCTGGTTGCTCAGACCGAACAGAGGCCAAATGTTGCTGATGTTGCCGGTGTACATCAGGTAGCCCCACATGGACGTGAAGATAAAGCTGGTGATGTACACGCCGGGGGTCCAGTTCTTGTCGCCAAAGGGCGCGTAAACCTTGCCCAGCATTTCCTGCAGGAAGAAGCGGCCCACGCGGGTACCGGCGTCGATGGCGGTCAGGATGAAGACGGCTTCAAACATGACGGCAAAGTTGTACCAGTACGCCATCAGGTGGTCCATGTAAGGAATCTTGTGGAAAATGTGGGCCATGCCCACGGCCAGGGAGACCGCGCCGCCGGGACGGGCGTGCAGGTTCAGGCCGATCTTTTCTTCAAAGAAGCCCAGGTCCACGGTGTTCAGCGCGGGGTGCGCGGCAACCAGCGAGCTGAACTTGTCGGGGGTGGCGTTGATGGCAAAGTAGTCGCCGGGCATCAGGGTGCAGGCGGCGATCAGGGCCATGATGGCCACAAAGCCTTCGGTAAGCATTGCGCCGTAACCGACAAAGAGAATATCGCGCTCGTTGCCGATCATTTTAGGCGTGGTGCCGGTGCCGATGATGGCGTGGAAGCCGGACATGGCGCCGCAGGCAATGGTAATAAAGATAAAGGGCATGGCCGGGCCGCCGATCACTGGGCCGCCGCCGTTGAAAAAGGGCGTAACGGTGGGCATGAGCAGGGTGGGCTGTACAAAAACGATGCCCACGGCCAGCATGAGGATGGTGCCGATCTTAAGGTAGGTCGACAGGTAGTCGCGCGGAACCAGCAGGAACCACACGGGCAGAACGGAAGCCAGGAAGCCGTAACCGGCAATGGCCAGGGCCACGGTGTTGCGGTTCCAGTCAAAGGCCCAGCCGAGCACATCCTTCTGCATGAGGTCATGGCCGCTCAGGATGCCGACAACCAGCAGCACCAGACCCACAAGGCTGGCCAGCAATACGCTGTTCTGCTTGAAGCGCATGATCAAACCCATGATCATGGCGATAGGCATGGTGATGACCACGATAAACAGCGACCAGGGCGCGTTGTGCATGGCGCTGATGCAGGCCAGCGAAAGACCGGCCAGCGTCAGAATAAGAATGCACAGAACGGCGATGCCCGCCACGGTACCCGTAACGGGGCCCACTTCGCGCTGGGCGATGGACGAAAGGCTCTGCCCCTTGTGGCGCACAGAGGCAAACAGCACCACCATATCGTGCACGGCGCCGCCGAGCACGCAACCGATCAAAATCCACAGAGCGCCGGGCAGGTAGCCAAACTGCGCGGCGAGCACGGGACCCACCAGCGGGCCGGCGGCGGCGATGGCGGCAAAATGGTGGCCGTAAAGCACAAATTCGTTGGTTTTAACGTAGTCGTGGCCGTCAGCAAAACGCACGGCCGGTGTAATGCGGCCAGCATCCAGTTTAAGTACCTTGTTTGCCAAAAAGATGCCGTACACGCGGTAGGCGATGGCAAATATGCACAATGCCGCAAATACAAGCGTCAGGGCATTAATGTGCTCCAAACTTTCCATCGTTTTTCTCCCTGTTTTGTTCTTCGGGCCGCAGCCAGACAGCCCGTTCCAGAGTCACTCAGCTGCTGCCTCCGACAAATTCTGCTGAATTTAGTAGGACGACGCACAGTCTGCTTCCTCCTTGCCAATGCGTCGCGAGTAACAAAGGCGACCGACCAGCAACCCCCTGTTTACTGGTCAACATTGCTAATCATAGGTTTTCCTGCTTCTCGACCTACCTCGAATGCACCCCAGTGTCCATACAAATGTCCCCACGAGGGTCACGTCGCGTTTTCTGTAAAATAGCAATCCGTAAAAATTCTGCGTGGTTTACACAAATGCAGTTCTACCCGAGCGCCATGATGCAGTGTAATCCGCAACTATCGAAGATAGCCGACATTCATTCGCTGCCCCCCAGCAGCGATGTGAAAATTTTCACTCTTTTCGTGAATTCACGCAAGTGTTTTTGTTGTGTGTGCGCACAACCGGCAATCCGTTTTTTTGCACACAAAATCGCGGGGCACGGCTCCGTTTTACTTGCATTCCTTTAGGACAGGGCCTAGTCTAAAAAAACCGGCTGGGGGAGCCTTCAAAGGCTGAGAAAGGGTGAAAGCGCCCTGACCCCTAGGATCGCACAGAAAAATGCGATTCTGCACCTGACGCGGATAGTACCGACGAAGGGAAGCTGGCCAACCTGCTTTGTTGCAGGATTGTGCTCGCCCGCAGCCGTAATGGTTTTGCGGGTATTTTTTTGCCGTTCGGCATCCCCGCAAATCCATTACAACCTCAAACTTGGAAAACACCCCTTGCGGTGTTTTCTTCTGGAGGCGCGTATGGAAGTCACAATCAACGGGGGAAACAGAATCCTTTGCCAAGCCGTGCAGCGTGGCCGACATGCTGGCCGCGCGCGGGCATGACGCCCAAAGGGTTGTCGTCGAGCGCAACGGCAGCATTCTGCCACGCGAGCTTTTTTCCCAAACCGTGCTCTGCCAGGGCGACAGCCTGGAAATAGTGCACTTTGTGGGCGGCGGTTAACCGCGCCCCACACGTGACGGCGCACCATTTATTATCAGCACATTCCAGATGGAGAGCACAATGAACGATTCTTTCATTCTCGGCGGCGTTACCCTTGCGAGCCGTCTTTTTATCGGCACAGGCAAATACGGAACCGACAATCTTATCCCCGCCGTGGCTGAGGCCAGCGGCGCGGAAGTCATCACTGTGGCCATGCGCCGCGTGGACAAGCAGACCGGCGAACAGCAGACGGCCCAGGGCATCATGGGGCACATTCCGTCGCATATGCGCCTTTTGCCCAATACGTCGGGCGCACGAACGGCTGACGAAGCCGTGCGTCTGGCCCGTCTGGCCCGCGCTGCCGGTTGCGGCGACTGGATCAAGATTGAAGTCATTTCCGATACCCGCCACCTGCTGCCCGACGGCTACGAAACCGCCAAGGCGACGGAAATTCTGGTCAAAGAAGGTTTTACCGTGCTGCCCTACATCAACCCCGACCTGTACGTGGCGCGCGCCTGCGCGGCGGCTGGCGCAGCCGCGATCATGCCGCTTGGCGCGCCCATAGGCACCAACCGGGGCCTGCGCACCAAGGAGATGGTAGGTATCCTGATTGAAGAGATCGAGCTGCCCATTATAGTAGACGCAGGCATTGGCCGTCCCTCGCAGGCCTGCGAGGCCATGGAAATGGGCGCGGCCGCCTGCCTTGTCAACACGGCCATCGCTTCGTCCAGCGACCCGGTTGCCATGGCCCGCGCCTTTGGCGCTGCGGTACGGGCCGGACGCGATGCATGGCTTGCCGGGCCGGGCGCGGTACGGGCGCAGACCCAGGGGGCCGAGGCATCCTCGCCGCTGACGGGGTTTCTCCGTTAATGTTCGCAATACATAATAGCCATGTTGACAGCCAGCCTTGCCACTGGCAGCCGACCGCTTATTTATAAGGATTACACATGGAAACTTTTCAGGAATATCTGCAGGCCTGGCCGTCAGCCCGCAGGGCCGAGGGAGCCGCGCGCGCCACTGAGGACGACGTGCTGGCCGTGCTGCAAAAAGAACTTCTGCAGCCCGCCGATTTGCTCACCCTGCTCTCGCCGGCTGCAGCGCCGCACCTTGAGGACATGGCCCGCCGCGCGCGCGATCTGACCCTGCGTTTTTTTGGCAGGGCGGTGAACATCTTCACGCCGCTCTATATCTCCGATGTCTGCACCAACCAGTGCCGTTACTGCGGCTTTAACGCCAAAAACAAGCAACCCCGCCGCCATCTGAGCATCGACGAGGCCGCCGCCGAGGCCGATGCCATTGCGGACAAGGGCTTTCAGCACATCCTGCTGCTCACTGGCGACGCGCGGCATTTGTCCTCGCCGCAATATATCGCCGACGCGGCTCGCCGCATCAAGCCCCGCTTTGCCTCGGTGGGCGTTGAGGTGTATTCCCTCACTACCGAAGAATATCAGCTACTTGTAAAGTCCGGCGTTGACAGCATGACCATGTTTCAGGAGACCTACAACCCGGACCTCTACGCATGGCTGCACCCGGTCGGCCCCAAGCACGACTACGGTTTCAGGCTCAACGCGCCGCAGCGTGCGGCAGAAGGCGGCATACGCTCCATCGGCGTGGGTGCGCTGCTTGGGCTTGAATCGTTCGAGCAGGATGCCTTTGCCACCGGCCTGCACGCATGGTGGCTGCAAAGACGCTACCCCGGCGTGGACATAAGCGTTTCCATACCGCGCATCTGTCCGCACGAGGGCAATTTTGACGTGCAGCACGCCGTGGATGACCGCCATCTGGTGCAATACGTGACAGCCATGCGCTGCTTTTTGCCGCGTGCTGGCATCACCTGTTCCAGCCGCGAAAGCGCGTTCATGCGTGACCATCTCGTCCCCATCGGCGTGACAAGGGTTTCCGCAGGGGTTTCCACGGCCGTGGGCGGCCGCGCCACGCAGGACATGCACAACCCCGGCCAGTTTGAAATCACCGACCACCGCAGCCTGGAAGAGATGACGGCGTCCCTGACGGGCATCGGCTATCAGGCCGTACTCAAGGACTGGGAACACCCGGTAGCCGTTTAGCCCTGTCCCCCCGCCACGCGGCCGCCGGAGCAAACCCGGCCCGCCGCGTGGCGGGGGCTGGCACGTCCGCAACAGCGGCTATACAAAGGTATCCGTATGCAAAACGCACTTCATACCGGGCTTGCCCGCTACCTCAGCCCAGCCCAGCTGGAGACGCTGCACGCCGCGCGCATCGGCGTTGCCGGCGCAGGCGGTCTTGGCTCCAATGCAGCGTTGATGCTTGCCCGCTGCGGCATCGGCAACCTGCTGCTGGTGGACGACGACGTGGTGGACGCCTCGAACCTCAACCGCCAGCAATACTGGCCCCGGCATGTGGGCCGTCCCAAGGTCGAAGCCCTTGCCGAACTGCTGCTGGAACTCAACCCCGATATGACTGTCGAAACCCGTCGCATGCGCCTTGACCAGCACAACATACCCACGGTGCTCTCTACGTGCCCCATTTGGGTAGAGGCATTTGACGGCCCGGACGACAAAACCCTGCTGGTTGAGGCCGCCCTGCTTGGGGGCTACCGCATCGCCAGTGCTTCGGGCCTGGGCGGATGGGGCGGCAAGGCCATGAGCAAACGTCAGCTTGGCAACCTTGTGCTTGTGGGCGACTTCAGCACTGATGTACTGCTGGCCCCGCCTCTCGCCCCCCGCGTTACCGAGGCTGCGGCCCTGCTGGCCGACGCCGTTCTTGAAATGGTACTTGGCGCGCAAGATATGGGTTGAGCAGCGCATTGCCGCACAAACCCACAAACAGTTCCGGCCTGACAGGACGCTGGCTGCGCCGCCGTCAGGCCGGAACTGTTTGTGCGGATGCCCGCAACCGCGCTACACTTTCAGTTGCGCGGTCAGATCTTCAAGCTTGCCGGTCAGCTCCTGCAGTTTGCCGGTTTCCATGTTGGCCTGACCCATGGATTCTGCGGCATCAGCCACCATGCTGTTGACCTGATCAATAGTGTGGGTAATCTCCTCGCTGGCGGCGGACTGCTCATCGCTGGCGGCGGCAATGGCCTTGACCTGCCCCACGGTATCTTTCACCGTGCCCACAATATCCTCGAGCGCTTCGCCCGACTGCTTGGCGTAATCGGTAGCCTGCACCACCTGCTGCACGGCATTGTCCATGGAAGACATGCTTTTGGCGGCGCTTTGCTGAATGGCGTCGATGGCGCGTCCCACATCGGTGGTGGAGGCCATGGTCTTTTCGGCCAGCTTGCGCACCTCGTCGGCCACCACGGCAAAACCCCGACCGGCCTCGCCAGCGCGGGCCGCTTCAATGGCGGCATTGAGGGCCAGCAGGTTGGTCTGGTCGGCAATATCCGAAATGACGTTCATGATTTCAGTAATGGCGCGGGCGTGAGATTCGAGCTGGGCCATGTCCTGACGCAGGTCGAGAGAGACCTTGTGTACGTTTTCGATGCCGTGCAGGGCGTTTTGCACCACTTCCGCACCGGTGGTAGCCTTGGTCATGGTATGGGCGGAGGCTCCGGCGGCCTTGTCGGCGCTGATGGCCACTTCCTGCACCCTGGCGTTCATGTGCCCCATGGCCGAGGCCGCCTCGCCCAGCTGGCCAGCTGCCAGCACGGCATTTTTGTCAGACTGCCGGATGCTGCCGGTAAGGGCCTCAACAATTTTGGCCAGCTCGTCCATGGTGTCTTCCAGCGCCTGAGCCACACCGGCCATGCGCTGGTTTTTTTCGGTAATTTCGCGCTGGGCGTTGTTAAGGGCGGTCATGTCCACATACACGCACATGCCGCCGATGCATTCACCCTCGGAGTTGTAGATGGGAAACACATTGGCCAGCACATTGACCTTGCCGCCCTTGTGCCCGCCGATGGTAACTTCGAGGTTTTTAAAACACTCGCCCGTGGACATGCTTTTGCCCACAGCGGTTTTGCGGGTGGGGTCATTGTAAAACAGTTCGGCCAGGGTTTTGCCAAGACAGGACTCAATGCTGCCGTCTATTTCAAGCATAGTGAGGCATTCCCTGTTGGTGCTGAGCGCGCGCTCCTTGGTGTCCACCAGCAGAAAGGGCATGGGCAGGCCGCGCAGGATGCCCTGTTTGTACTCCTTGTCGTATTTGTAGACCTGCCGCAGGTCGTCAAGGCTTGCAAACAGGGGGGCAAGGACCGGATCAACCGATTGCACTGCGCTGCCCGGTTTGGCAGCAATGGCGCATGCGGCGTCAATCGATTCGCGCACCGCTCCGCTCCAGAGCACGCGCCCGGCGGCAAAAGCCCCCAGAGCTGCTGCGAGGCCGCATACCGCCAGGCCCAACACCAGCAAACCGCTTAACTGCGCTGCGCCAAAACCCAAACACGCGGCAAGCAGCGCCGCCAGGCAACAGTACAAAAGAAACTTGAGATTCACAGAACTACCTCTCTTTCAAACATATTCAAGCCGTGCACGCAGGCGGCCCTGCGGCCTGCCTGCCAACATCTGCAAAACCGACGCAACAGGCAGGTGAAAAAGCTGCGTCAACATTACTGTCTTAATCTGTACTTCGGCAATTTTTATAAAAAAATTAGCTTTTCGAAAAAAATTGCGTCTTTTTTGTCATTTTACGATATCAATACTCCATCAATCAAGCTGCGACAACGCACCCTTGCCATATATTACCCGCATCGCACAAACATCTTGACAATTTTTTTTGACCAAGATAATGAAACCCATTCAAAGCAGTTGGCGTTCGCGCCGCTGCTACATCCTGATGCGGAACGCAGTTCCAGCGGGGTGGCCTGAATGGGCCCCCCTTTTTTTTGTCCTTACGACAGGGCGAACCCGCCAGGTAAGCGCACCTGAAGCGCAAAGGAATGCTCTAAGAAACGAATGACCGACGACGCACTCAAAGAAACCATCGCTCACCTCGCCGAACCAGTGGCAACCTCACTGGGTCTGGTTATCTGGGGGGTGGAAATTGTCCGCGCCGGGCGCACCTTGGTCCGGCTTTTTGTGGACGTGCCGTTCAGCACTGCGCCTGACCAGCAGGCCGACACCGCCCTCCGCGCGAACGACGACACCGATGCGCCCGCCCTGGTCGCGCTTTCCGCCACGCTTGACCAGTGCGAAGAAATTTCGCGTCATATTGGTCTTGCCCTTGAGGTGGAAGACACCATTCCTGAAGCATATGTGCTGGAGGTTTCCACCCCCGGCCTCACGCGCCTTTTTTTCAGCCTTGACCAGATGCGCCACTACATGGGCGATGTTGTTGAAGCCCGCCTGCTCAGGGCGGTGGCCATCAACGAGGGCTCGCCGGAAGGTCCCAACCCCTCGCACGGCGGCCCCCGCCGTCTGTGGCGGGGCGAACTGCTTGCCGTGGAAGACGCGTCGTTTACCCTGGCCCCTGCCATCATCTCAGCGGAGGGCGAGGTAACCCCCGAAGCCCTACCCCCGGTGTGCATTCCCTGGGACGCGGTACGCAGGGCCAGCCGCATGTATATTTTCAGGCAGCCGCAAAAACCGGGCAAGAGCCGCGCCAACACCCCTGCAAACAAGGGCAAGGCTGCAGACAAACCCGGCAAGACAAAAAAATCAAAATCCAGTGGTTCTGAAGAGAACCCGTAAAACCTGACGCCACTGCACGCTCGCTCGATGAGGCCAGAGGCCCTGACACCCGCGAAAAGCAGAAACCAGAGATATTTACGCCGCAGCGCCAGCAGCCGGAGGCACCCATGAATCTTGAACTCAAAAAGGCCATTGACCAGATCAGCAAAGACAAGGGCCTTGACCGCAATATGCTCATCGACACGCTCGAAGACGCAGTGCGCACCTCGGTGCTGCGCCGCTTCAGCGAAGATATGGACGTTGAAGTAACCTACAATGACGAAACAGGCGACATTGAGGTCTATCAGTTCAAAATCGTCATGGACGACGACGACGTTGCCAACCCCGACACCCAGATCGAGTATTCCGAAGCGATCAAGCACGATCCTTCCGTGCAGGTCGACGACGAAATGGGCTTCCGCGTCAAGGTCGAAGACCTGGGCCGCATTGCCGCCCAGTCGGCCAAGCAGGTGATCATCCAGCGCATGCGCGATGCAGAGCAGGAGATCATCTATACCGAATACAAAGACCGCGTGGGCGAGATCGTCTCCGGCATCGTGCAACGCCGCGACAAAGGCGGCTGGGTGGTGAACCTGGGCCGTACCGAAGCCATTTTGCCCCGCGAGGAACAGATCCCCCGCGAGCACTACAAGCGCGGCGACCGCGTGCAGGCCCTCATCATTGAGGTGCGCCAGGAAGGGCGCGGCCCGCAGGTCGTCGTCTCCCGCTCGCACCGCGACTACATGGCGGCGCTTTTCCGCCGCGAGGTGCCCGAAGTGGACGACGGCGTGGTGCAGATCATGGGCGTCGCCCGCGACCCCGGCTCCCGCGCCAAGGTCGCCGTACTCTCGCGCGAGCGGGATGTGGACCCCGTGGGCGCGTGCGTCGGCGTGCGCGGCTCGCGCATCCAAAATATTGTGCAGGAGCTGCACGGCGAGCGCATCGACATCGTTGTCTGGAGCCCCGACATAGCCACCTATGCCCGCAACGCCCTGGCCCCGGCCCTGGTTTCGCGCATTGTGGTGGATGAAGAAGAAAACCTTCTGGAAGTCATCGTGCCGGATGACCAGCTTACCAACGCCATTGGCCGCAAGGGCCAAAACGTCAAACTGGCCGCCCGTCTGCTGGGCTGGAAGGTCGATATATTTACCGAGACCCGCTACAACGAGGCCAATGCCATCGGTCACGGCCTTGAGCAGGTGGCCAGCGTGGCGGAAGTTTCCATCGAGGCGCTTCTGGCTGCGGGCTACAGCTCGCTGGACAATCTGCGCGAGGCCACGGACCAGGAACTCTCCGACAAGCTCACCATCAGTGCGGCCCGCATTGCCGACCTGCGCTCAGCCATCAACTTCCTGGCCCCGATTGTAGAAAGCACGCCCGAATCCTCGGCGGTGGAGCTGGCTAAGCCCGCCGCGACGGAAAGCGGAGATGCAAAAGAATAACGCTGCGCCCGTTGAAGGCGGGGAGCAGGCCTGTGATGGGCCGGAGCGAATGTGCGTCATCTGCCGCCGCCGCTTTCCCAAGGCCGACCTCGACCGTCATGTGCTGGCGGAGCAGGGAATTTTGACTTTAGACGCAGAAAAAACCAGACCGGGCAGAGGCTGGTATGTATGTTCCGATCCTGTATGCGCGGCAAAGTTCGCCAAATTCAGACCCGGAACACGGCGCAAGGGGGGAAAACATGTCTGATGATAAGATAAAAATTAAGGATCTTTGCGGGAATATCTCGCAGGACTCCAAGGATGTACTGCGTGCCGCGCGTGAGCTCGGCCTGCCGGTAAAATCCACTACCGGTTCCGTCACCTCAGAGGAGGCCACTCGCTTGCGCGACTACTTTGCCGAACAAAAACAGGTTGATGCGGAGCGCACCGGTTCGCACCCCAGCGTTATCGTGCGCCGCCGCCGCAAGGACTCCCCGCAGGAAGCGGAATCCGCAGCGCAGGTAGCCCCCGCTGCCGCGCCGGTCAAGCCTGACGCCCCCAAGGAAAATGCCTCCGTGGCAGAGCCCGTGGCCGAAGCCGCCCCCGCAGCTCAGGTGGAAAAACCCGCTGAGCCCAAGACGCAGGCTGCAGAAGCACAGGCCGCACCCGCTGCCGAGCCCAAGGCGCGCATCGTCAAGCCTGCCAAGGTTATCTCGCCCGCCCGCGTCATCAGCCGGCCCAGCGACCGAGTAGAAGCCGAGGCCGAAGCCCCGACCGCTCCCGCCACGCCAGCGGCCCCGGTTGTCGAAGCCCCTGCGGCTGCACCGGCCGCCGTTGCGGAAACCCCGGTGGAAAAGCCCCAAGCCGACAAGGCTGAACAGCAGGACAAGGCCGCCAAAGCCGCCCGCGTGGCGCGCCCCGACGCCTCGGCCATGCCTGAAGGTTCCTCCGCGCCCACGCTGCCGCAGCGCGGCCCCGAGTCCCGCGCTACCGAATCGGGCGACGGCGACGACAGCACGGCTGTCCGTCGCGCACCGCGCGGCGAGGCACCCTCGGCCCCGCAGGTTCGCATCATTTCCCGCCCTGTGCCCGGCGCCGCTCCCCAGCAGGATGCCCGCCCCGCACGCACGGGCGACAGCCGCCCTGGCGGCTATGGCGCGCCCAGAGACGGCGCAGGCAGACCGCCCCGTCCCGGCGGCCCCCGTCCTGGCGGAGATGGACGCCCCGGCGGCGCTCCGCGCCCCGCTGGCGGCCCTCGCCCCGGTGGTCCTGCTGGCGGCTTTGGGCAGCAGGCAGCGCCTGCCTCGCCCTCTGATACCCGCGACGGACAGAGCAAAAAGAAGCGCCTCAAGGGTCGCCGCACCGTTGATTTTCAGCAGGGTGATTTTGGTCGCCGCACCGACGACGACGACAGCGGTCGTTTGAACAGGGGCAAGGGACGTCGCAAGCCCGGCCGTTCGGCGGTCGTGCCGCAGTCCACCCAGCCCCTCAAGGCGGCCAAGCGCAAGATCCGCATTACCGAAGCCATCCGTGTCGCCGACATGGCCCACCAGATGGGCCTCAAGGCCAACGAGATCATCAAGGTTCTGTTTGGTCTCGGCATCATGGCCACCATCAACCAGACCCTGGATATCGACACCGCCACGCTTGTGGCCGCCGAGTTTGGGTACGAAGTTGAAAAAATCGGCTTTTCTGAAGACGATTATCTGGTGCCCAAGGAAGTGGACGCGCCCGAAAGCCTCAAACCGCGTCCGCCTGTGGTCACCATCATGGGTCACGTTGACCACGGCAAAACCTCGCTGCTCGACGCCATACGCAAGTCCAACGTCACCAGCGGCGAAGCTGGCGGCATCACCCAGCACATCGGCGCATACCACGTAAAGACCAAGCGCGGCGAAATCGTGTTTCTTGACACGCCCGGCCACGAAGCCTTTACGGCCATGCGCGCCCGTGGCGCTCAGGTGACAGACCTTGTTATTCTTGTGGTTGCCGCCGACGACGGCGTCATGGAGCAGACCCGCGAAGCCATCAACCACTCCCGCGCCGCCAATGTGCCTATCATGGTGGCCGTGAACAAAATGGACAAACCCGGCGCCGACCCTGACCGCGTGCTGCGCGAGCTGGCCGAGCTGGGCCTGCAGGCCGAAGAATGGGGCGGCGATACCATTGTGGCCAAGGTTTCGGCCAAGAGCCGCATGGGTCTTGACGAGCTGCTCGAAATGGTTGCCCTGCAGTCCGAAATCATGGAACTCAAGGCAAACCCCGACAAGCCCGCCCGTGGCCACATTGTGGAAGCCAAGCTCGACAAGGGCCGGGGCCCCATCGCCACGGTGCTCATTCAGGAAGGTACGTTGCGCCAGGGCGACAGCTTTGTGTGCGGCACCTTCTCCGGCCGCGTGCGCGCGCTCATGAGCGACCAGGGCAAAAAGGTCAAGGATGCCGGGCCCTCACTGCCTGTTGAAGTGCAGGGTTTTGAAGGCGTGCCTGAAGCCGGTGAGGAATTCTTTGTGGTCGCCGACGAAAAGGTCGCCCGCCGCATCGCCGATTCGCGCGCCGTCAAGCAGCGCGAACGCGACCTTGCCTCCGAGTCGCGCGTCACCCTTGAGACCTTCCTGTCGCAGCGCAAGTCCGATCAGGAGACCCTGACCCTCAACCTTGTGGTCAAGGCCGACGTGCAGGGCAGTCTCGAAGCCATTACCGAGGCCCTCAACAAGCAGAGCACCGACAAGGTGCGCATCAACGTGGTGCACGGTGGCACGGGCGCTATCACGGAATCCGACATTCTGCTGGCCTCCGCATCGCAGGCCATCATCATCGGCTTCAACGTGCGGCCCACCTCCAAGATCAAGGACGTGGCCGACCACGAAAATGTGGATATCCGCTTTTACGAGATCATTTACAAGCTCGTGGACGATATCAAAAGCGCCATGGCAGGCATGCTTGCCCCCGTGCAGCGCGAGGTGTACCTGGGTCAGGCCGAAGTGCGCGATACCTTCAGCGTGCCCAAAGTGGGGCTTATCGCCGGCTCGTATGTGGCCGACGGCAAAATCGCCCGCAATGCCGGTGTACGCCTGCTGCGCGACGGCGTGGTTGTCTACACGGGCAAGATATCGTCGCTCAAGCGCTTCAAGGATGACGCCAAGGAAATCGTCAAGGGCAACGAATGCGGCGTGGGGCTTGAGAACTTTAACGACGTCAAGATCGGCGACATCATCGAAGCCTTTGAAACTGTCGAAGAGGCCGCCACTCTCTAACACCGAGATATACGGAAGGGGGGCCGCAACTCCGGCCTCCCTTCCTCTTTTGGCAGCCTGCCCGCCGGCAGCGTCAGGCATGGCCCAAGTATCCGCATCAGGCCGCGCTCGGCTTACGGTTTCAGGGCACTGTCGCCGCCCTCCCTCCTACAGCGCGGCAATCCTGCAAACACCTGCCGCCCGGCGGGAATCCAGCCTATGACCATGTTTATGGCGGTTCTTACCGTAGAATTCAGCCTGAACGGCAACGACAACCTCAAGGCTAAACGCCGCGTTGCCAACAGCCTGAAACAAAAAACAAGAAACAAATTTAATGTCGCCATTGCCGAAGCGGGGACAGAAGACAGCCTTACCCTGCTGCGCTTGGCGGTGGTGTCCATTTCAAACAGCGAAACGCATCTGCGCAGCCGCATGGACAAGTGCGCATTAATGATGGAAGCGGTTTGCCCCGAAGAAATGGTTGACAGCCAGGTGGAGATATATGCAGCCGACTGAACTTATCCCCCAGTGCTTCCGCCAGGGAGCGGAGCGCATAGCCAGGGCTTTTGGCGAACTGGATCAGGTCATTGTGGCCGCCCATGTGAATCCCGACGGCGACGCCGCCGGGGCCATGGCGGCTGCATGCCATGTGCTGCGCTCCATGGGCAAGGAAATAATGGCCTACGCGCAGCCCGGACTGCCCGGCTACCTCGACTTTTTTCCCATGCCCGTCGTGGTGCACACCACGCTGGAGCACCCGCCCTTCACGCCCCGCTGCGCCGTGCTGCTTGACTGTGGCGAGCCCGACCGACTTGGGCGCGAGCTGGCGGCGCAACTGCCTGGGCTTGTGACCGTAAACATCGACCACCACCTCGGCGGCGACGGCATGGGCAGCGCGGCCAACTGGGTTGAACCCCGCGCGGCGGCAACGGCCCAGCTTATGGCCTACGTGGCCCTGGCCGCCGGTCTGCCCCTCACGGGCGACCTGGCCACAGCGGTGGCGCTGGGCATCATTACCGACACCGGCGGGTTTTGCCACGGCAACACCAGCGCCGACGTACTTTACCTTACGGCCCACATGGTTGAACACGGCTGCGATATCGCACTGCTGCGCGAACGCCTTGAAAACACCTGGAGCCGAGGCCGCCTGACCCTTTGGGGGCAGCTGCTGCAACGGGCGCGCCTTGAGCGCGGCGGCAGCGTGTGCTTTTGCCCTGTGTATCTTGAAGACCTGCGCAAATGCGGGGCCCTCAAGGAAGACCTTGAAGGCTTTGTGGAGCAGCTGCGCCGCCTGCGCGGCGTGCATGTGGCGGCCGTTCTGCGCGAGGATTCGCCCGGCAGCTGCAAGTTCAGCCTGCGCTCATACGGCTCGGTGGATGTACGCGCGGCGGCGGCCCGGCTGGGCGGCGGCGGCCACCGCAACGCCGCTGGCGGCACGGTTCGCTCGCCCATGGATGCTGCAAGCGTGCAGCTGCTGGACTCCATTGCCGCCGAGCTGGACGAAGAAGGCGTGGCCTAACCAGCCGGATAACAGACAATTGCCCGCATGGCGTTTTTTGGGGCTGCCCAGAAAGCTTTGACGACGATATTTTTTTGACTTATGCCCGCTCTGCGGCTAAGGTAAGCACTTGCGTATGAGTATGACCAAAGCGGCTGTTGCCGCACCCAGCACCACAGACCGGCAGCCGGAAAAACGCTCCGGGGCGGCCCAGTTGCCCCAGCAGCACGGCATCCTGGTGTTGCGCAAGCCCTCCGGGCCCTCGTCGGCCCGCTGTCTCACCGCCATCAAACGCCTGGGACAAAAAAAAATAGGGCATGCGGGCACGCTCGACCCTTTGGCGTCGGGCGTACTGCTGGTTCTGCTTGGGCAGGCCACCAAGCTTTCCGGCCATTTGCTGGCCGGGGGCGGCAAGGTGTACAGCGGAACCCTGCGGTTGGGCCAGACCACCGACACCTGGGATATCGAGGGCAAGGTGGTGGCCGAAGCGCCGTGGCAGCATGTGAGCGAAGCTGACGTGCGCCGTGAGATAGCTGCATGGCTTGCGCTGACCGAACAGCCGGTGCCCCCGTATTCGGCGGCCAAGCATGAGGGTCAGCCGTTGTACAAACTGGCGCGTAAGGGCGTGGACGCCCCTGCCAAGGTCAAACGCATGGAAATTTCACTGGCGGAAACCCTCGATGTGAGGCTTCCGCTAGTGAGCTTTCGGGTCGCTTGTAGTTCTGGCACCTATATACGCTCCCTGGCCCACAGCTTGGGGACGCGCTTAGGGTGCGGAGCCGTGCTCACAGAACTGACCCGGGAGTATAGTCACCCCTTCGGCCTCGACGTGGCCCGCGACCCTGCGGACTTCACGGCTGACCCCACCCTGTTGCCAGGTTGCGTGCGCCCCATTGCAGAGGCGCTGCCCCACTGGCGCAAGGTTGAGCTCACGCCGGATGAAGCGGCTCGCGTGCGCAATGGCATTGCCGTGCCCTGCCGCCCCGATGCGCCCGCCAACGCGGATGCACCAGCGCAAGGCGCAACGGCTGCCAAGCCTGTGGAAGGCTTTGCGCTGCTGCTGGAACAGGGCACTGCCCTGGCCCTGGCGCAGCTCGAGGCTACGCCTGCGGGACCATGTTGGACCGTGTTGCGGGGACTTTGGAACTAACCCCGACTATCAAGGAGTACTGCTGTGGTAATGGATGCCAGCGACAAGAAAGCCGTTATTGATGCCCACGCCAAACACGAGGGCGATACCGGTTCTCCGGAAGTTCAGGTGGCCCTGCTCACCGCCCGTATTGAAGACCTTACCGGTCACTTCAAAGAACACAAAAAGGACTTCCACTCGCGCACCGGCCTGCTTAAGCTGGTTGGTCGCCGCCGTAACATTCTGAACTATCTTAAGAAAAAAGACGTTCAGCGTTACCGCGCTCTTATCGAAAAGCTCGGTCTGCGCAAGTAAGACTGTGTCGCGCAAGGGGGAGCCAGCGCTCCCCCTTGTTGCTTGAATCAACACCCCCAAAGGGTACAAACGCGAAGAAGGGGGGTCCGGGAAAATCAGGCAGAGGCCAAAGGCCGAGGATCTGCCCGCTTTTGCCGGAATCCCCTTCGCACTACGCAAAGGAATTTTTATGTATCAAGACATTTTTACTCCCACTAGGGTTACCGCCCAGGTCGGCGGCAAGGAAGTCATCCTTGAAACAGGCCGCATGGCCAACCAGGCCCACGGCGCAGTATGGATCCAGTGCGGCGGCACTGTGGTGCTGGTCACCGTATGCTCGCAGCCGCTCGAATTCGACAAGGGTTTCTTTCCCCTTACCGTTGAGTACACCGAAAAGATGTACGCCGCCGGTCGCATCCCCGGCAGCTTTTTTCGCCGCGAAATCGGCCGTCCCTCCGAGCGCGAGACCCTGGTTTCGCGTCTGATCGACCGCCCCCTCCGCCCGCTGTTCCCCAAAAAGGGCCTGAACGAAGATGTGCAGGTGCTGGCCAGCGTTATCTCCGCCGACCAGGAAAACGACTCGGACGTGCTGGCGCTTACGGGCGCTTCGGCAGCAGTCATGCTGTCGCCCCTGCCGTTTGACGGCCCGGTGGCCGGTGGCCGTATCGGCCGCGTCAACGGTCAGTTTGTGCTCAACCCCACCTTTGAGCAGCAGGCGCAGAGCGACCTCAACATCGTGTTTGCCGCCTCTGCCGACGCCCTCACCATGGTCGAAGGCGAAGCCACCTTTGTGCCCGAAGAAGTCATCATCGACGCGCTTGAATGGGGCCGCCAGCAGATTCAGCCTCTGGTCGCCGCCCAGCTCAAGCTGCGCGAACTGGCCGGCAAGCCCAAGATGGAATTTACGCCTCACGCCGAAGACCAGGTCTTGGCTGCCCGCGTAAAAGAGCTGGCCCTTGCCGCCGGTCTGGAAGATGCCCTGCGCGTGCCTGAAAAGATGGCCCGCAAGGACGCCCGCAAGGCCGTTAAAGAAAAGGTCATGGAAAACCTCAAGAACGACCCCGCCTGGGCCGAAAACGACGCCGCCCTCAAAAGCGTGGGCGACATGCTGGGCGACCTGGAAAAGAAGCTGGTGCGCGCCCGCATCGTCAACGAAGGCACGCGCATCGACGGCCGCGACACCACGACCGTGCGTCCCATCCAGATCCAGACCGGCCTGCTGCCCCGCGCCCACGGTTCGGCCCTGTTCCGCCGCGGCGAAACCAAGTCCATGGTGGTAACCACCCTTGGTTCGTCCACTGACGAGCAGCGCATGGATTCGCTGACCGGCGACGTGACCAAGCGCTTTATGCTGCACTACAACTTTCCGCCCTTCTCTGTGGGCGAGGTCAAGCCCGTGCGCGTTTCGCGCCGCGAAATCGGCCACGGCGCGCTGGCGGAAAAGTCGCTGCGCCCCGTGCTGCCCGCTGACGCCGCGTTTCCCTTTACGCTGCGCGTAGTGTCCGAAACCCTTGAGTCCAATGGTTCTTCATCCATGGCTGCCGTGTGCGGCGGTTCGCTGTCGCTCATGGACGCGGGCGTGCCCATCAGCGCTCCCGTGGCTGGCGTGGCCATGGGTCTGATCAAGGAAGGCGACAAGTTTATCGTGCTCACCGACATCCTCGGTGACGAAGACGCCCTCGGCGACATGGACTTCAAGATTGCCGGTACTGCGGAAGGCGTAACCGGCGTGCAGATGGACATCAAGATCACCGGCCTCACCACCGAGATCATGCGCGCCGCCATGAAGCAGGCCCACGAAGGCCGTCTGCATATTCTGGACGAAATGGCCAAGGCCATCGCCGAACCGCGCAAGGAGCTTTCGCGCTTTGCCCCGCAGCACGCCGAAGTGTTCGTGAACCCGGACATCATCCGCCTCATCATCGGCCCCGGCGGCAAGAACATCAAAGCCATCACCGCAGCCACGGGCGCCTCGGTGGACATCGAAGACTCCGGCCGCGTTTCCATCTTTGCCCCCACGGCAGAGGCTCTGGAAAAAGCCCGCGAAATGGTTTCGTACTACGACCAGCGTCCCGACCTGGGCAAAAACTATCTGGCCAAAGTGCGCAAGATCATGGAAATCGGCGCCATTGTGGAAGTGCTGCCCAATGTGGAAGCCCTTGTGCACGTTTCGCAGCTTGACATCAACCGCGTGGAACAGCCCGGCGACGTGGCTCGCCTTGGCGAAGACATGATGGTCAAGGTCATCGAAATCAACGGCGACCGCATCCGCGCCAGCCGCAAGGCCGTGCTGCTTGAAGAACAGGGCCACCCCTGGAACCCCGAAGAAACCGCCCGTCCCCCCCGCTCTGACCGGGGCGACCGCGGCGACAGAAACGGCCGTGGAGACCGTGGCGGACGTGACCGCCGCGACCGTGGCGACAGGCGCTAATATGTTTTGCATGCCGGTCGGAGGCTCTCCGGCCGGCATGCCGACCGCGCGATGAAAGGACTATTTCATGGCCAAAAAAGCTGAAAACAAAGTTCCAACCCCCGAACACGAATCCGAAGAGTGGGTTCGCGTGGACAGCAACGGCAACCCCCTGGCCGACCAGGCGCCTTCCGCCGAAGAGCTGGAGGCCCAGCTGGCTGGCGCCAACCGCGCCCACACGGAGACCCTCGGCGACGCCTGGGCTGTGCTTACGGGGCAAAACCCGGCCGCCATCATGGGGCAGATCGCCGCTACGGTCATGCACGAGGGCGGCACGCGGCCCGCGTGGCAGTGGAAGCGTGGCGGCAAGGACCACATCCTGCTGGCCTGGCCGCAGGAGCAGCCCGTGAGGGCTGGCGTGCTTGTGGCAGGCGTTGAGGGCGAAAAGCTCGCCCCCGTCACGGCCACCCCGCTGCTTGAGGGCCTGCCCAACGACCTTACTGTTGAAGAGGTGCACCCCTGGCAGACCGGCGTGGAAGCCAACGTGGCCGTCAGCATGCTTGAGGGCAAAAGGCCCATGTGGTTTTACGACCCGCTCTACAGCCGCGACAAGGACGACCTTACCCCCGGCATCACGCATACGTTTTTGCTGGCCGGTCTGGCCTTTGGCCTGCGCAAGGCCCTGCTTGACGAGATCACCATCACCCAGGGCGCGCGCTACGAGGCCTACGCGGAAGCCTGGCTTGCCGACAACCCCGGCACGACGCGCCTGGACGTTCCACCCCTCAAGGTGAATGTGAGCAACCGCCACATGATCATGCCTGGCCGCAACTTTTGCGAATACCAGATGCGCGCCACCATTGAGGAAGTGCAGGACTGCCAGCTTGAAAAAATGCCGGTAAAAGTGCTGTACGTGAGTTTTCCGTTTGACGACCGCGAGCCATTGCGCCTGCCGGTGTACGTCTCCAAAATGGTTTTGGGCGATTATGAGCCTGAAGTCGGACACGAGGTCGATGCCTATGTGTGGCTGCAAGGCCGCATCATTGACATGGATCAGGGTCCGCAGCAATAATATCGAGAAGGGCCGCGCCCCCGCGCGGCCCTTCATCTTCTGCCGCCAGTCCGTCCTGCCGCCAGCATTTGCGGCGGCCTGCGGCAGAAAGCCCTACGGGGCAAACGGCACTGTTGTACAGGCAACAACCTTGCAGCTGCCACACAGGTTCAGGCCTGATCAATCTCTCCCCCCTCAGTCTGCACCCGCGCGTATCATCCGCCGTAATGTTTCAGCTTTGCCGCCTTGCCGGTCAGAGCGCGGTACTTAACGGCATTATCGTCCATATCTGGCAGCATCCGGCTGCATGCAGCTATGGACAAAGCCCGGCAACTTAGCAAAACTAGCGCCGTACCAACACCGCGTTGAGCAGAGGACATATGCAAGAAGCCCACTTTGCAGCGCCCTTCATGGGCACGGGGCAGTGCCTTGATACCCTTAACCGGGTCTTGGCCGCCCTATCGCCGGGCCATTCGTTTCACGATTCGTTGCGCGAACTGCTGGCGGCACTGGCTGAAGACATGCACTTTGACCGCCCCCACATCGTGGTGCAGGACCCGGAAAGCGGCGAGCTCAAACTCTCGCTCTCTTATGGCCCGGCGGACGCGCCCGAGGCGGCCTACGAGCCGGGTTCGGGCATTACGGGGCAGGTTTTTGCCGAGGGCAGACCCATTATTGTTTCCTGTATGCAGGGACGCCCCGACTTCCAAAACCGCCTGTTTGGCCGCAGTCAGGAAGAAATGTCGCGGCTGGCGTTTATCAGCGTGCCCGTGCGCGTTGAAAACGCCGACCAGAGCGAGGTTATCGGCACGCTGAGCGCCGACACCCCCACCGCGCCCGATACGGAGCTCGACCTGCGCTGCCGGTTTCTTGAAACCGTGGCAACCCTCGTGGGCCGTCAGGTGGCGCGCCTGCAGGAAGAAATGGCCCGACAGCACTTTTGCATGCTGCCCGACGAACCCCTCGTCAGCGGCATGCCCGCCTCGGTTATCGCCACTTCCAAAAGCCTGCGTCACGTGCTGCGCCGCCTCACTCAGGCCGGGGCCAGCCGGGCCACAGTACTTTTGCGCGGCGAGTCGGGCGTAGGCAAAGAGCTGATGGCCCAGGCCCTGCATTCCGCAAGCCCACGGCGCTCGCAGCCGCTGGTCATGCTCAACTGCGCCGCTCTACCCTCCGAACTCATCGAAAGCGAGCTTTTTGGCTGGCGCAAGGGCGCATTTACCGGCGCGGTACAAAACCGTGCAGGGCTCTTCCGCCAGGCGGACAAGGGCACGCTGTTTCTGGATGAAATCGGCGACCTCTCCACAACAGCGCAGGCAAAGGTGCTGCGCGCCCTGCAGGAAGGCGAAATACAGCCTCTGGGCGATGAACGGCGCTACAAGGTGGACGTGCGCCTGGTCTGCGCCACCAACCGGCCGCTGGAAGAACTGGTGGAGCAGGGGTTGTTTCGCGAGGACCTGTACTACCGTATCAACGTCTTCCCCGTGTTTATTCCGCCGCTGCGCGAGCGGCCGGAGGACATTCTGCCCCTCACCGAGCATTTTTTGGGCATGTTCAGCAAGGAATACGACCGCCCGGTGCGGCGCATCTCCACGCCCGCCATCGACCTTTTGCTGCAGTACCACTGGCCCGGCAACGTGCGCGAGCTTAAAAACGTCATGGAACGCGCCGTGCTCATCTGCGAGGATGCCGTGCTGCGGGCTCACCACCTGCCAAGCACCCTGCAAAGCGCCGAGAGCAGCAGCACAGGCCCCACCGGCGGCGGTCTGGGCTTTAACGAAACCATTGCCCGCGTGGAACAGGAATTTATCGTGGACGCCCTCAAAAACGCCCGGGGCAACATCCATCAGGCGGCGCGTGACCTTGGTATAACATACCGTATTATTTATTATAAAATGAAAAAATACGGCATTGACCATCGCCGTTTCGCACCCTCCTCGCCAACCTAGCAATACACGGCCCGCGCCGGGCTATAGGCATTGTCCCCCAATATAAAGACCCCGGTCAGACAGCTGCAAACCTGTCTGGCCGGGGTCTTTTTTCTGTTGTTTTTAGCAGCAACGCCCGCAAATACCGCCTGCGGCAGAACAATTATACAAAATTGTTTTAAAAATGCGGCAGTTTTACAAAATTGTTTTATAGACGACCGGGGCCTGCAATTTTTAATAAATTATTATAGCTAGTTATATATAAATGCCCTCTGGTACGGCTCTTGCTTATTTGTAAGTTGAAGCAAGTAGCGCGCGGCAACCATGGGGGTGCGCCGCGTGAAAGACAAATGACAGAACGGTCCAAGGAGGCTTTACATGTTCAAGAAAACACTGGCGGCGTTTGCTCTCATGCTCGTCACCCTGTGCGGCGCAGTACACGCCAAGGCAGCGGACGACACCATCAAGGTCGGCATCCTGCATTCGCTCTCCGGAACAATGGCCATCAGCGAAACCACGCTGAAAGACGTCATGCTCATGCTCATTGACGAGCAGAACAAAAAAGGCGGCCTGCTGGGCAAAAAGCTGGAGCCCGTGGTGGTGGACCCCGCCTCCAACTGGCCCCTGTTTGCCGAAAAAGCCCGCGAGCTGTTGAGCAAGGACAAGGTCGCCGCCGTTTTTGGCTGCTGGACCTCGGTTTCGCGTAAATCCGTGCTGCCTGTGTTTGAAGAACTCAACGGCCTCCTTTTTTACCCCGTGCAGTACGAGGGTGAGGAATCCTCGCGCAACGTCATCTACACCGGCGCGGCCCCGAACCAGCAGGCCATCCCCGCTGTGGACTACCTGATGAACGACCTCGGCGTTAAACGCTGGGTGCTGGCCGGTACGGACTACGTGTTCCCCCGCACCGCCAACAAGATCATCGAAGCCTACCTGATTTCCAAGGGCGTGAAAAAGGAAGACATCCTTATCAACTACACCCCCTTTGGCCATTCCGACTGGCAGTCCATCGTTGCTGAAATCAAAAAGTTCGGCAATGCGGGCAAAAAGACCGCCGTGGTCTCCACCCTCAACGGCGACGCCAACGTGCCTTTTTACAAGGAACTTGCCAACCAGGGCATCACTGCCGCCGACATCCCGGTCATGGCTTTCTCCGTGGGCGAAGAAGAACTCTCCGGCATAGACACCAAGCCCCTGGTGGGCCATCTGGCCGCCTGGAACTACTTCATGAGCGTGGACAACCCCGCCAACAAGGCCTTTATCAAAAAGTGGCACGACTTTACCAAAAACCCCAAGCGCACGACCAACGACCCCATGGAAGCCCACTACATTGGCTTTAACCTGTGGGTGAAGGCCGTGGAAAAGGCCCAGAGCACCGACGTGAACAAGGTTTTGAAGGCCATTGTGGGTCTTGAAACCCCCAACCTCACCGGCGGCATGGCCAAGGTTCTGCCCAACCACCACATCACCAAGCCCGTGCTGATTGGCGAAATCCAGGCCGACGGACAGTTCCAGGTTGTCTGGGAAACCCCCTCCGTGGTTCCTGGCGAAGCCTGGTCGCACTACCTGCCCGAATCCAAGGACCTGATCGGCGACTGGACCGACCCCATCAACTGCGGCAACTACAACACCAAGACCAAGAAGTGCGGCGGCGCTTCCAAATAGCCGCCACCGTCTAAACCTGTCGCGGGGGCCCGCGTGGCCCCCGCAATTCCCCCCACGGCAGGCCTTTCGGGTCAGCGGCAGCGACCCGGCAGACCAGAAAAAAAGGATATGCTCATGCGCACGGCGCTTTTGCTCTGCAGCCTCATACTGTTCAGCCTGCCTTCGGCAGTGCTGGCGTCCGGCCCGGAACCGGACGAGAATGCCGGGGGCGCGGTTTCGACTCCTTCCGCGTCCCCGGAGCAAATTTTATCATCCATCCTCCCTGCCGATCTGCTCAAGGTGCTGGTAAGCCCCAAGGTTCTGGACAGGGACGCGGCCATTGCCGCGCTGGAAAAGGATGACAGCAGTATTGCCGCGCCACTGCGCGAAAAACTGCTGGAGGCCCTGCTACGCAATACCCTGCTGGCCGACGCCGCCGCCGGAACGCTCTTTGTGAGCGACGATGCCGGTCAGGCGCGCCAGCTTGACGCCACCGGCAACCTGGGCGCGGCCCGGCCTGCCGACAGCCTGCGCAAAGTGGGCACGAGCAACCGCCAGCGCCAGCGCATTACAGACATCCTCAACGCCCAGGCCCTTACCTCCACAGACACGGCCAAGCGCCGTCTGGCCTCTGCGGCCCTGATGGAGGGCGCAACCCCGCCGCTCAAGGCCGAGGCCCTGCACAAGCTGCTGGCTGCGGAAAAGGACGATGCCGTGCGCGCCAACCTTGAGGCGGCCCTGGCCCTCTACGTTGCTGCCGACCCCGCCGCCGTGCGCTCCGACCAGCTTGCAGCCGTAAACGCCCTGAACCGCAACGGCAGCCCCGCCGCCCTCAACGCCCTGCGCGGCCTTTCGGGCACGCCGGACAGCGCCGTGGCCAAGGCTGCGGACGACGCCCTGTATGCACAGCGCGTTTCCGCCCAGTGGGGGCAATTCTTTGAAATGCTCTTCTTCGGCATGAGCCTGGGGTCCATTCTTGTACTGGCGGCCATTGGCCTTGCCATCACCTTTGGCGTCATGGGCGTCATCAACATGGCGCACGGCGAGCTGATCATGCTTGGGGCCTACACGGCCTGGGGCGTGCAGCAGCTTTTGCCGGGGCAGCCGGGGCTTGCCCTTGTCCTTGCCGTGCCCGCCGCCTTTCTGGTGAGCGGCGGCACTGGCGTGCTGCTCGAAAAAACCGTCATCCGCTTTCTCTATGGCCGCCCGCTCGAAACACTGCTGGCCACCTTTGGCATCAGCCTTGTGCTGCAACAGGCAGTGCGCACGGTTTTCTCTCCCCTCAACCGCGCCGTGCAAAACCCCGACTTTATGAGCGGCGTGTGGCAGATCACCCAGCATTTCAGCCTGACCTGCAACCGCGTGTACATCATCCTGTTCTGTCTTGGCGTGTTTGCCCTCATCCACATGGCCATGCACCGCACGCGTCTGGGGCTTGAGGTGCGCGCCGTGTCGCAAAACAGGGCCATCGCCCGTTGCATGGGCGTACGCGCCTCGCGCGTGGACGCGCTGACATTTGGCCTTGGCTCGGGTGTCGCCGGCATGGCTGGCGTTGCCCTGAGCCAGGTTTCCAATGTGGGGCCCAACCTGGGCCAGACCTACATTGTGGATTCGTTCATGGTGGTGGTGTTTGGCGGCGTGGGCAACCTGTGGGGCACGCTTACCGGCGGTCTGGCGCTGGGCATCGCCAACAAGTTTCTGGAGCCAGCCAGCGGGGCCATGCTCTCCAAGATCATCATTCTGGTCTGCCTTATCCTGTTCATCCAAAAGCGCCCGCGCGGATTGTTTCCGCAAAAGGGCCGCGCGGTGGAGGCGTAAATGGCGACCGACATCTTTGAACGCGAAAGGCTGCTCAACGCGCCCACACGCAATTTTCTGGCTGTCACGGCGGTGCTCTCGCTGGCAATTGTTGCAGGCAGCCTGCTGCCCGCAACCAACGCCCTGCACGTACCCGGCTACATGGTAACCCTGCTGGGCAAGTACCTTACCTATGCCCTGCTGGCGCTTTCCGTTGATCTTGTCTGGGGTTTTATGGGCGTGCTCAGCCTTGGACACGGGGCCTTCTTTGCCCTGGGCGGCTACGGGTTTGGCATGTACCTCATGCGGCAGATCGGCGCGCGCGGCGTGTATGGCAACGCCAACTTACCGGACTTTATGGTGTTTTTAAACTGGAAGGAACTGCCGTGGTTCTGGCTGGGCAGCGAGCATTTTGTGGTGGCCCTGCTGCTGGTGGTTTTGCTGCCGGGGCTGCTGGCCTATGTTTTTGGCAGGCTGGCCTTTGGCTCGCGGGTTTCGGGCGTGTATTTTTCCATCATGAGCCAGGCCATGACCTACGCCCTCATGCTGGCCTTTTTTCGCAACGAAATGGGCTTTGGCGGCAACAACGGTCTTACGGATTTCAAGACTCTGCTGGGTTTTGAACTGCAGAACGACGGCATGCGCACGACGCTGTTTGCCTGCTCGGCCATCGCGCTCATGGCGGGCTACTGTCTGTGCCGGGCAGTGACGGCATCGCGCCTTGGCCGCGTGTGCGTGGCCCTGCGCGATGCGGAAAGCCGCGTGCGCTTTATCGGCTACCGGGTGGAGAGGTATCAGGTGGCGGTGTTCACGCTGTCGGCCATACTGGCGGGCATTGGCGGCGCTCTGTACGTGCCGCAGGTGGGCATCATCAACCCCGGCGAATTTTCACCCCTCAACTCCATTGAAATTGTGGTCTGCGTGGCCCTTGGCGGACGCGGGCGGCTGTATGGAGCAGTGCTTGGAGCGTTTGCGGTCAATGCCTTCAAAACCTGGTTTACGGCTGTGCTGCCCGAGGCCTGGCTGTTTGCCCTGGGCGGCATGTTTGTGCTGGTGACCATCTTTTTGCCGCAAGGGTTGGCCGGGCTGCCCGACCAGTGGCGCAACTGCGCCTCACGCACTGCCGCGCCAGATTCCCCAGCCGGTTCCGCAAACGAAGGAGGCGCGGCATGAAGACCCAGCAGGATATTTTGCATGGCCGCAGCCTTGAGGACGTAGCCGAAGCCGCGCGCGCCTATGAAGAATCGCACGCCCCCTTTGACAAGCGCCCCATGAAGATGCGCGCACGCCCACCGCGCAACATGATGTCCAAACCCGACATCGCGCTGTACCTCGAAAAAATCAGCGTGAGCTTTGACGGCTTCAAGGCGCTCAACGACCTGACATTCTATGTGGACAAGGGCGAACTGCGCTGCGTCATCGGCCCCAACGGGGCGGGCAAGACCACCATGATGGACGTCATCACCGGCAAAACCCGGCCCGATGCCGGCTCAGCCTGGTTTGGCCGCACCTGCAACCTGCTGCAGATGGACGAGGTGTCCATTGCACAGGCGGGCATAGGACGCAAATTTCAAAAGCCATCGGTCTTCGAGGCGCTCAGCGTGCTGCAAAACCTTGAGCTGGCGCTGGCTGGCGACAAGCGGGTATGGCCCACCTTCCGCGCCAGGCTCTCTGGCGGCGACAAGACCTTTATAGAAGAAGTGCTGCAACGCATCCGTCTTGCGGAGCTGGCCCGCATGCAGGCGGGCAAACTCTCGCACGGGCAAAAGCAGTGGCTCGAAATCGGCATGCTGCTCATGCAGAAGCCCCAGTTGCTGCTGCTGGACGAACCCGTCGCGGGCATGACCCCGGAGGAAATGGACCGCACCATCGAACTGCTGCACGACCTTGAGGGCGAGCAGAGCATCATGGTAGTGGAGCACGACATGGAATTTGTGCGGGCCATTGCCCACAAGGTCACCGTGCTGCATCAGGGCAGCGTGCTGGCCGAGGGAACCATGGACGAAATGCAAAACCATCCCGCCGTGGTCGAGGCCTATCTGGGCGAACCCCTGGGCGCAGCCTAGCAACTGCCAGGCCGCTGGCAAAAGAGCCTCAAACAGCCAATTTTCGAGCCACATGCTCCAGGAGGAGCGTAATGCTGCAAATTACAGGTCTCAACCAGTTTTACGGCGAAAGCCATATCCTGCGCGACGTCAACCTTGAGGTAAAGGCCGGTTCGTGCGCCTGCCTCATGGGGCGCAACGGCGTGGGCAAAACCACGCTTTTGCAATGCATCATGGGCGTGCTGCCGTCGCGCTCGGGGCATATCTTTTTGGAAAAAACAGACTTGCTTCCGCTGCCTGTGGAGCAACGCGCGGCCCTGGGCGTGGGTTACGTCCCGCAGGGCCGCCAAATATTCCCCCTGCTGACCGTGCGTGAAAACATGGAGCTGTCGCTGCCCATGCGCAAGGATAAGGCCGGGGCAATCCCCTCATTCATCTTTGACTTTTTTCCCGTGCTGGGCGAAATGATGCATCGGAGGGGCGGTGATCTTTCGGGCGGGCAGCAGCAACAGCTGGCCATCGCACGCGCCCTTGCGCTTGAGCCGCGTCTGCTCATCCTGGATGAGCCCACCGAGGGCATCCAGCCCAACATTGTGCGCGATATCGCCACAACTATCCGCAGGCTCAACGAAGAAATGGGCCTCACCGTACTGCTGGTGGAGCAAAAGGTTCCCTTTGCCCGCCGCATGGCCGATACCTATATGATCATGGATCGCGGGCATATCGCTTCGCAGGGCGACATGCACGGTCTGGACGACGCCACGGTCAAGGCTTTTTTGAGCGTCTAGCATACACCGCAGCCCAACGGGAAACAGCATGTCCAACGCCCCCGTCCACAACGCCGCTCAGGCTCTCCACGGCCACTGCTTTACGCCTGACCGGCGCTGGAGCGCGCGCATGGAGCTCGCCTTTGCGGTGCGGCAGGGGCGCACCACGCTTACAAAAATGCGGTTCAACGGGCCGCTGCGCGTGCAGCGGCCCTTCTACCCAGAGGCCGCGCCCACCAGCGCGCCGGGCAGGGGCGCACCATCCCAGCCCTGCCACTGTTGCCTGCTGCACCCGCCGGGTGGGCTTGTGAGCGGCGACGACCTGTGCCTTGACGTGCAACTGGAGCAGGGGACGCATGCCCTGCTCACCGCGCCCTCGGCCTCCAAATTTTACGCCGCCGATTCGTGCAACGTGGCCCAACGCCAGACCAATAACCTGCGGGTTGCGGGCGGCGTGCTTGAATGGCTGCCGCGCGAAACCATCATCTACGACGGTGCGCGGGCCGAAATGCGCACCACGGTTGACCTGGATGCCGCCAGCGCCTGTATCGGATGGGAGATGATCTGCCTGGGCCGCCCTGCAGCAGGTGAAACCTTTGCCGGGGGCAGCGTACGCCAGAGTCTCAACCTGAGCCGTCAGAGCGCGCCCCTGCTGCACGAACTGCTGCGGCTTGATGGCGGCGACGCCCTGCAGAACGGGGCTTGCGGGCTGGGAGGGCAGCCGGTATCGGCCACGCTGTTTGCCGTCGGGCGCGGGGCGGATGCCGACGGCTCCACAGAGCAGGCCGGGCGCGATCTTGAGGCGCTCGAAGCCTGCTGCGCAACCCTGCAAGACATGCTTTCGCCCAACCGTGATTTTGACGACACGCCTGAGGGACAACCCCCCGCCGCGAGTGCAGCTTCTGACCAGGCGGCAGTTGGCCTGCCCGCCCACATGGGGCAGCGCGCCGGGGCTACCGTGCGCGGCGGCGTGCTCCTGGTGCGCTATCTCGGGCCGGATATGGAAGAAGCCCGCAACCTGCTGCTGACAGCCTGGGGCCTGCTGCGCCCTGCCCTTGTTGGCTGCCCCCCGCACATGCCGCGCATCTGGTACGGTGCTTTTTAAGGGTATTTGCGCAGCCATGGATCTTTGCAGCCAAGCTGTAACCATAGTGTTTTAAGGAAATATTGCGGCATACCGCACACACTGGAGGCATCATGGAACTTTTGCCCAGAGAAAAAGACAAACTGCTGCTTTTTACCGCCGGCCTGCTGGCCGAGCGGCGCAAGGCGCGCGGCCTCAAGCTCAATTATCCCGAGGCCGTGGCCTACATCAGTCTGGCGGTTCTGGAAGGCGCACGCGACGGGCAGACCGTGGCCGAGCTCATGGGGTCGTGCCGCAACCTGCTCACGCGCGAGGACGTTATGGATGGCGTGCCAGAGATGGTTCATGAGGTACAGGTTGAGGCGACATTTCCCGACGGCACAAAGCTTGTGACCGTTCACGACCCCATCCTGTAGCCCGCGCTGGACGCGGACACCCCACACTTGGCAACCGTTGCGCAAACGCAAGGGGGACGCATGATTCCCGGTGAATATCACATCGCGGAGGGCGACATAGCCCTCAACGCGCTTTCTGAAGGGCAAGAAGTGGTGCTGGAAGTTTCCAACACGGGCGACAGGCCCATCCAGGTGGGCTCGCACTACCATTTTTATGAAGTAAACCCCGCCCTGACCTTTGCCCGCGAATCCGCACGCGGCATGCGCCTGGACATACCAGCCGGAACCGCCGTGCGCTTTGAACCGGGGCAAAAACGCGAAGTGCGCCTTGTGCCCTACGTAGGCTCGCGCCGCGTGTTCGGCTTTCGCGGTCAGATCATGGGCCCGCTGGACGCCAGCGCCCCAAGGGAGGAAAAAGCATGATCCGCATTCCCAGAAGCCAGTATGCCGAGCTTTACGGCCCCACCACGGGCGACCGCATCCGTCTTGCCGACACGGAGCTGTGGATTGAGATCGAACGCGACCACACCGTCTACGGCGACGAGGTCTGCTTTGGCGGCGGCAAGGTCATCCGCGACGGCATGGGCCAGAGCCAGATCAGCAACGCCGACGGCGCCATGGATACGGTCATCACCAATGCCGTCATCATGGATGCGGCGCTCGGCATCATCAAGGCTGACCTTGGCATCCGCGACGGGCGCATTGCCGCCATCGGCAAGGCCGGCAACCCCGACGTGCAGCCCGATGTGGACGTGATCATCGGCCCCGGCACAGAAATTATCGCGGGCGAGGGCAGCCTGCTTACCGCTGGCGGCATGGATTCGCACATCCATTTTATCTGCCCGCAGCAGGTGGAGGAGGCCCTTGCCAGCGGCATCACCACCATGCTTGGCGGCGGCACCGGCCCGGCCACGGGTACCAACGCCACCACCTGCACCCCTGGCCCCTGGCATCTGGAGCGCATGCTGGCGGCAACCGACTCCCTACCCATGAATTTTGGCTTTTTGGGCAAGGGCAACGCCGCCATGCCCGACGCCCTGCGCGAGCAGCTCGAGGCCGGGGCCTGCGGCCTTAAACTGCACGAAGACTGGGGCACCACTCCGGCCGCCATTGATACCTGCCTGAGCGTTGCGGACGAATACGACGTGCAGGTGGCCATCCATACAGACACGCTCAACGAGGGCGGCTTTGTGGAAGACACTCTGGCCGCCTTCCGGGGCCGCACCATCCACACATACCACACCGAAGGCGCTGGCGGCGGCCATGCCCCCGACATTCTGCGGGCCTGCTCCCTGCCCAACGTGCTGCCCTCGTCGACCAACCCCACCCGGCCCTACACGGTCAACACCGTGGACGAGCATCTGGACATGCTCATGGTCTGCCACCACCTCAACCCCTCCCTGCCCGAGGACGCGGCCTTTGCCGACTCGCGCATCCGGCGTGAAACCATCGCCGCAGAGGATATTTTGCAGGACATGGGCGTTATTTCCATGATTTCGTCCGACTCGCAGGCCATGGGCCGAGTGGGCGAGGTCATTATCCGCGCCTGGCAGACCGCCCACAAGATGAAGGTGCAGCGCGGCCCCCTGCCCGAAGATCGGGGACACGGCAACGACAACTTCCGCGTGCGGCGCTACCTGGCCAAGTACACCTGCAACCCTGCGGTCACGCACGGTCTTTCTCACGCCATCGGCGCTGTGGCTCCCGGCCTTTTGGCCGACCTTGTACTGTGGAAGCCCGCCTTTTTTGGCGTCAAGCCTTCGCTGGTCATCAAGGGCGGACAGATTGCCGCCGCCCCCATGGGCGACGCCAACGCCTCCATCCCCACGCCCCAGCCCATGCACTACCGGCCCATGTTCGGCGCGCTGGGTCAGGCGGCTGCGGCGGCCAGCCTGAGCTTTGTCTCCCGCGCCTTCATGGAAAACGGCGGCGAGGGACGCCTGCGCGAGCTGGGCCTGCTGCGGGGGCTCTCGTCATGCCGGGGCACGCGCACCCTGTGCAAGGGAGACCTGCTGCTCAACAGCGCAACACCGGCCATTTCCGTAAATCCGCAAACGTACGAGGTTCGCGCCGACGGCGAAATTCTTACCTGCGCCCCGGCGGAGGTGCTGCCGCTGGCGCAGCGGTACTTTCTCTTTTAGGCAAAACCCAAGGAGCGGCCATGCTGGAATTTACCGAAAACATGGGACAGCGCATTAATCTGGAGCCTGCGGCCACCCTCACCCTCACATGGGAGCAGCGCGGCAAATGCCGCCAGCGGTTGCGCCTGGATAACGGCGAAGAGGCCGGGCTGTTTCTCACACGCGGGCAGGTTCTGCACGACGGCGACATTCTGCGGGCTGGCGACGTGCTGGCCGTGGTGCGCAACGGCGCGGAACCCGTGGTAACGGGCATTGCCCCCAACTGGGAGACCCTGGCCCGCGCCTGCTACCATCTTGGCAACCGGCATGCCGCCCTGCAGCTGGGGCATAAGTGGCTGCGCTTCATGCCCGACCACGTGCTTGAAGAACTGGCGGAGAACCTTGGCCTGCGACTGCGCCGCGAAACCCTGCCCTTTGAGCCCGAAGGCGGAGCCTATGGCGGGCACGGGCACAGCCATGGCTGAACAGCAAGAGGCTTCAGCAGAGGCCCCGGCAGCCTGTCCCGCGCGGATGCAAACGGACAGAGCCTGTTTTGTCGAGGCAGCCGCTACCTTGCAGCCCGAGGGCCGCGCCTGCAGCGCCAGCTCATGGCACGGGCCTGACTTTGGCCTGACGGCCCTGATCTATCTTGCTGGGCAATCACTGCCGGTAGGCGGTTTTGCCTGGTCGCAGGGGCTTGCTGCCGCTGTGGAACGCGGGCACGCGGGCACAGCCGAAGGCGTGCGGTGCTGGCTGTGGGGCGTGCTGCGGCTGGGGCTTGCCCGCAATGATCTGCCTCTCCTGTTGCGCATGCACGCTGCGGCTAGTAGCGCCGATACCGAGGCGCTGACCCGCTGGAACGCCCTGATGCTGGCCGGGCGCGAGAGCCGCGAGCTGTGGCAGGAAGAACTGCAGATGGGCCGCGCCCTGCGCCGCATTTTGCAGGATCAGAACATGCTGCCCGCCTGGCCGCTGCCGCAGGACGCGGGCTACACGGCCTGCTTTGCGGTTGCCGCCGTCATGCTTGACCAGCACGCCCGCAGCATGCAGCCCTTTTGCGACCCTGCCGCCCAACTGCGCGCCGGGGCGGATACGGCCTGCGCCTATGTGTGGAGCTGGCTGCAAAACCAGGTGGCCGTGGCCTGCAAAACCGTACCTCTGGGGCAGACTGCGGCGCAAAAACTGCTGCTTGAATTTATGCCCGCCGTGCCGCAGATTGTGGCGCAGGCGGCGGCCCTGCCCGATGACGAAGTGGGCTCAAGCCTGCCGGGCCTGGCCCTGTGCAGCGCAGGGCACGAACGGCAATATACCCGACTTTTCAGGAGTTGAAGTCATGACCAACAGACCCTGCCTGCGAGTGGGCGTCGGCGGCCCTGTGGGCTCCGGCAAAACGGCCCTCTTGCGCCACCTGTGCATGCGCCTGCGCAAGCACTACAACATGGCCGTCGTCACCAACGACATTTACACCCGCGAAGATGCGGAATTTTTACTGCGGCACAACGCCCTTGAGGCCGACCGCATCATCGGTGTGGAGACGGGCGGCTGCCCGCACACCGCCATACGCGAAGACGCCTCCATGAACATACAGGCCATCGAGGAGCTTCAGGCCCGCCATCCCGGCCTTGAACTGGTGCTGGTGGAGAGCGGCGGCGACAACCTTTCCGCCACGTTCAGCCCGGAGCTGGCCGACCTGACCATCTACGTCATCGACGTGAGCGGCGGCGACAAGATTCCGCGCAAGGGCGGCCCCGGCATCACCAAGTCTGATCTGCTCATCATCAACAAGGTTGACCTTGCGCCCATGGTGCACGCCTCGCTGGACGTGATGGAGCGCGATACCCGCCGCATGCGCGGCGAGCGGCCCTATGTGCTCACCGAGATGCTTTCGGGCGCTGGCATCGAGGCCGTCATTGCCTTTATCATCCGCGAGGGCATGCTGCGCCAGCCGGAAAAAACCGCGTAGCAACGCTTACGGCGCGGCTGGGCCGACTGGACCGGCGGCCGACGCAAAAAGCCCGCATGAAATTGTCATGCGGGCTTTTTTACTGATGTATACTTTTATGCAGGCTGCTAGTCTGTGGCCTGGGCCTTGAGGGCATCCGCCTGGGCGGCGGTGCTCAGCGCCACCACCAGAGACTCGATTTCGCCTTCCATGATGCGGTCCAGAGAATACAGGGTCAGGTTAATGCGGTGATCCGTGCAGCGCCCCTGTGGAAAATTGTAGGTGCGGATGCGCTCGGAGCGGTCGCCCGAACCCACCTGCGACTTGCGGTCAGCTGATATTACGGAATCGTGCCGTTCGCGCTCTGCGGCCAGGATGCGCGAGGCCAGCACCTTCATGGCGCGGGCCTTGTTTTTGTGCTGCGAGCGTTCGTCCTGACAGGTCACCACGGTGTTGGTGGGCAGGTGCGTGATGCGCACGGCCGATTCCGTTTTGTTGACGTGCTGGCCGCCAGCGCCGGAAGCGCGGTAAATATCGATGCGCAGGTCTTCGGGGCGTATCTCCACGTCCACTTCTTCCGCCTCGGGCATAACGGCCACGGTGGCGGCGGAGGTGTGGATGCGGCCCTGCGCCTCGGTGGCGGGCACACGCTGCACGCGGTGCGTGCCTGCCTCAAACTTGAGGTGGCTGTACACCCTGTTGCCGCTGATAAGGCAGATGACTTCCTTGAGGCCGCCCGATTCGGAGGTCGACTCGCTCAACACTTCCACCTTCCAGCCCTTAATTTCAGCATAGCGCGTATACATGCGGAAAAGGTCGGCGGCAAACAGGGCCGCTTCTTCACCGCCGGTGCCAGCGCGAATTTCAAGGATGGTGTTTTTTTCGTCCAGTGGGTCCTTGGGCAGCAGCATGAGCTTGAGCTCCTGCTCAACCTCCGGCAGTTCGGCTTCGATACGGCGCAGATCTTCCTGCGCCAGTTCGCGCATTTCGGGGTCTTCGTCGCGCAGCAGCAGCTTGTTTTCGGCCTGCTCCTGCATCAATGCCCGGTGGCGGCGAAACATTTCCACTATTTCACGCAGATCGGCATGGGCCTTGGTGAGCTTGCGGTAGTGTTCCTGATCGTTGAACACATCCGGCTCGGCCAGAGCGTGCTCCAGCTCCATGAACTTTTTTTCCAGACCTTCCAATTTGGCGAACATATGGTGTCTCCAACACGCTGTGGACGGAAAACGAAAAAAGACGCGTCGCTGTCAGCCCAAAAGGCCGCCCAACGTGGCCGCACTGCCGCAAGCAGCGCCGCCGGGAGCCTCAGGACGGCTGCGCTATTGCGCGGTGTAGGCTACGGTGTGCACCCTTGCGCCGTCGTCGGGGCCAAGGGCCTCGCGCAGGGCCACTACCGCCACCTCAAGCTGGCTTTCGTCAGGCTCGTAGGTGGTCAGCCGTTGCAGGGCAAGCCCGGGCGCACGCAAAATGGTCGCCCAAAAACCCTCGCGCAGCCTGGCCGCATAGCGGATAAGCTCGTAGGCCAGCGCGCTGATGGGCACCATCAGCAGCAGCTTGACCGCAATGGTCAGGGCGTGCTTGGCCACCTCGCCCTGCGGCGTGTAGAGGTGCAGCATCAGGGGAACCAGCACCGCGTGCAGCAATATGGAAATGCTGATCACAAACAGCAAAAACGTGGTTCCGCAACGCGGGTGCAGGCGGCTTTTGCCCATGGCATTTGCGGCATCCACATCGCCACCGGCCTCATAGGCATGGATGGTTTTGTGCTCTGCCCCATGGTACTGAAAAACACGGCGGATATCAGGCACATACGAGATAGCCTTGATATACCCCATGAAGATGCAGCACTTGAAAAAGCCGTCCCAGAGATGGAACGAAAGCCCTTCCACATCTCCGCCAACTCTCAGCCACATCATGCCCAGCGAAAGCATATGCGGCACGACGACAAAAAGTCCCACCGCCATCAGCAGGGCCATGACCAGCGTCAGCACCAGATGCCAGCCGGAGATTTCCTCCTGCTCGCTCTGGGCCGCCGCCTCAACCGAGCGGTTGAGCGCCTTGATGCCGTTGACGAGGGTTTCGAGCAGCACAGGAAACCCGCGCAAAAAAGGTTTTTTGAGCAGCGGGTTGTTCGTGAGCGAAAACCACGGGCAACGCATGGCGCGAATGCCGCCGTCGGCCTGGCGCACTGCCAGCCCGTAGACGTCCCCGTGGCGCATCATCACGCCTTCCATGACGGCCTGACCACCCACCGGGGCGCACTCCGCAGTCAAAAGAGCGAGGGCAAGCCGCAGCACACCGCTGGCGCACATGGTGCGCGGTGCGATTTGCCGCAAGCCTGCCCGCCGCGAACTTTCGGGCGTCATGCCAGAGCTGGAATCCCGGTAAAGGCCCGACCCTTGCTTACTTCTGGTCAAACTTAGCGTACTTCTTGCGGAAGCGGTCGATACGACCAGCGGTATCAAGAAAACGCTGCTTGCCGGTGAAGAAAGGATGGCAAGCGGAGCAAACTTCCACGTTGACCTGTTCGCCCTTGGTGGAGAGCACGTGCTCTTCGTTGCCGCAAGCGCAGGTAATGGTGGCGTTGAACACTTTGGGATGGATATCATTTTTCATGGCAGCTACCTCGTGAACGCGGCATAATCCGGCTTATTGAGCATTTCGGACGCCCGCGCGTTTTACCCTTGGCGCGGCATAGTGCCGCACAAGGGCAAGCTATATAGCGCTCTTTTACTTCTTTGGCAAGTGCGGCGCACAGGCTTGGGCATAAAACGCCCTTGCGGGCTTGCCGCAATTTTTTTGCGGCCCCGTCGCACCCCCCTGCGGGACGTCTCATCATACCCTTCTTGTGGTTGCGCCGCCAAGCAGATATAAGACCTCCATGCCAAAATCACCCAGACAACGCGCCGACCAGCTCGTCTTTGAGCAGGGTCTTGCCGAAAGCCGCGAGCAGGCCCGCCGCCTTATCATGGCGGGCAAAATCATTCTTGAGCAAACCGTGCCCGGCGCGCCGCCGCAGGTTGTTCCCAAGCCTGGGCATCCTTTTGCCGCCGACACGGTTTTTGCCCTGCTGGAGCCGGAGCGCTACGTGAGCCGGGGAGCCTACAAGCTTTTGACCATCCTTGAACACTTCAGGCTGGATGTGACCGGCTTTGTGTGCCTCGACGCCGGGGCCTCCACCGGGGGCTTTACCGACTGTCTGCTGCAAAGGGGCGCTGCACGGGTCTACGCTGTGGACGTGGGCAAAAACCAGCTGCACGAACGCCTGCGCGCCGACGGGCGGGTGATCAACCTTGAGGGTGTCAACCTGTGCCACGCGGACCAAAGCCTCATACCCGAGATGGTCGATCTGGTGGTTGCGGATGTTTCCTTTATTTCGCTCACCCTGGTGCTGCCCTCGTGCATGCCCTGGCTCAAGCCCGGCGGCATGCTGGCCACGCTCATCAAACCGCAGTTCGAGCTTGGGCCCGGCGAGACCGTCAAGGGCGTTGTGCGCGACGAGGCCGCCCGGCAGCGCGCGGTGGACAAGATACTGCTGTTTACCCAGGCCAATCTGGGCCTTGCCTGTCAGGGAGTGCTGCCCGCAGCCATCAAGGGCCCCAAGGGCAATCAGGAATACATGGCCCTGTTTGCGCGGCAGGGCTAGCGCAGGGAAGCGACTCCCCGCTCGCAGGGCAGCTTACTCATTGCCCGTCAGAGGGTCGCTGTCTGACGCGGGGCCGTCCTCTTCATCAGGCTGGACGGGCGTGGCGACGCTTTTTTTTACCGCAGGCGTAAACAGCCGCCCGCGCTGCACGGCCTTGCTGCCAAACCTGCCGCGCAAATCGTCCAGGGCCGCGTCCAGCTTTTGCCGCCGGGCTTCAACCTGCGGGTCCAGCCCCTGCGTGGCGGGCTTGACCGCGCCCGGCAAAAGCAGCTGGGCCACCGGCGCGTCAAAGCCGGAAACCCCAAGCCCGATGAGCCGCACCGGCTGGGGCAGCTGCAGCTCGCGCAGCAGTGCGCAACCAACATCAAAGATGGTTTCCGTGGCGTTTATGCCTTCCGGCAGGCTACGCGAGCGGGTGATCTGCCTGAAATCCGCAAACTTGACCTTGAGCGTCACCGTGCGCCCCCTATACCCGTGCCGCCGCAGCGAGGCCCCCACACGTTCGGCATGCGCCAGCAGCATGCGCTGCAAAAACTTGCGGTCGCGCGTATCCTCCGTAAAGGTGCACTCCGCGCTTTCGCTCTTGGCGGTCCGCTCCGTCTCCACCCCGCGCGGATCCCGCCCGTGCACGCGTTCATACAGCACCCCGCCCCACTTGCCGTATTTGCGCACCATAAAATCCTGACTGTAGCGGCGCAGCTGCCCCACAGTACGCACGCCCAGCCCTTGCAGGCTCTGCACCATGCGCTTGCCCACGCCGGGAATTTTGCCCACCGGCAGAGTAAACAAAAAATCGTCCACATCCTCCTGCCGCAAAATATACACGCCGTCGGGCTTGTTGATGTCCGAGCATATCTTGGCCAGAAACTTTACCGGGGCCACCCCGGCGGAGCAGGTCAGCCCTCCCGTGACCTCGCGCACGCGAGCCTTCATGCGCAAAACAAGCTCCTCCAGCGAGCCAAAAAGGCGCTCAAGCCCTTGGCCGTCCACATAGGCCTCGTCCACGCTGGCCTGCTCCACAAGAGGTGAAAACTCCCCCAGTGCCGCCATGATGGCCCGCGAGAGCTCTGCATAGCGCCCATAACGGCCACGCACCACGATGGCCTGCGGGCAGAGCCTGCGGGCCGTGGCCATGGGCATGGCCGAATGTACGCCAAAGACCCGCGCCTCGTACGAACAGGTGGAAACCACGCCCCGCTGCTCACCCCCCACAATCACGGGCTTGCCGCGCAGGGCGGGGTCGTCCATCTGCTCTACCGATGCAAAAAAGGCATCCATGTCTATGTGGATGATCATGGCAATATTCCAGGGCTGGCTTCACTGCGAGGTAAGGCGAGCTTTTGCAGGCTACTTTTTTGTTTCGTCAATACAGGTTTAAAAGATGGATTTTGCCCTCCGGCAAGGGAAAGGCCCGTTTCAGGACAGCAACCCGCAATGATGGCAGTCGCAGCTCACCTAAGAGAGATTTTGCCCTCCGGCAAGGAAGAACTGTTTTTTACGCAATGAATGTACTCGCGTTAGTCGTTGCGACGCAGGAAGCTACGAATAAAGACAGCAACGATTTATGGTACACTCCTGCGCAAAACACCGTTCTGACGCAGCCGGAGAACAAAAGAGCCTTATGTGAACCGCGACTAGTCGAGCTTTTCGCGCACGCGTGCCAACTCAGACTGCACATAAACCTCAGGCGCGCCCGCCGTGCGCAGCAAGTGTTCCGCCATGGCCAGCGCCACCTCGCGCTCACCGCTGAACACGGCGTCCACGCCCTGCCCGCGCAGCGACCGGGCCTCGCTCACAAAGGCCGTGTGGGCCAGTACGGGCACGTGCGGGTTTACGGAGCGGGCAATGCGGGTCACTTCGCCCGCAGCAATACTGACGGAGGTCAGCAACAGGGCCTCGGCCTTTTCCAGACCTGCCTCGCGCAGCACCTCGGCCTGCATGGCGTCGCCGTGCACCACGGGCAGCCCTTGGCCCAGCAGCCGCCGCACGGTGTCGATGTTCATCTCCACCACTACGGGCAGCATGCCGCTGCGCCGCAAGATGCTGCAACAGCTGCGCCCCACCGGGCCATAGCCCACTACCACCACCCGCGCGCGGTCGCTCTCGCCCGGCGCAACCAGACAGGCGTCATGCCCGGCATGGTCGCCGTGCTTGCGTTTTTCCCACTTCTGGGCCAGCTCCTTGGCCTTGCGGTAGAGCATGGGGTTGAGCGTGATGGAAATGATGGCCGCCGGGATAAGGGCGTTGTTCACCCGCTGGTCAAAAATACCCAGGCTGATACCAAGCCCGGCAAGAATGAACGAAAACTCGCCCACCTGCGCCAGCGACGCGGCAACGGGCAGTCCCAGTCTGGCGGGCTTGCGGAACAGGCTTGTCATCAGCAGCGCCCCGAGAGGTTTGACCACCATAATCACCAGCAGGGTCACCAGCATGAGGGGCCAGTCTTGCAGCAGCGAGACAGGGTCAAACAGCATGCCCACAGAAACAAAAAACAGCACGGCAAAGGCGTCGCGCAGGGGCAGGGCCTCGGCGGCGGCGCGAGCGCTGAACTCGGACTGCCCCACCACCATGCCCGCCAAAAACGCGCCAAGCGCCATGGACGCCCCAAAAAACTGGGCTGCCGCCACGGCGATGCCCAGGGCCAGAGCCAGCACCGCCAGGGTAAACAGGTCGCGGGTTCCCGTGCGGGCCACATAGCCCAGAAAAAGCGGAATCAGCTTTTGCCCGGCCACCAGCGTAAAGACCGAGAGCGCCCCCAACTTGAGCAGGGTCATGCCCAGCGCGCTCCAGAACTGACCGCCGGGCGACAGCACCGAGGGCAGCAACACCAGCAGCAGGATGGTAAAGATGTCTTCCACCACCAGCCAGCCAAGAGCCACATGGCCCGTGGGATTGTGCAGGTCGTGGTTGTCTGCCAGCACGCGGGTGAGCACCACGGTGCTGGCGACGGCGATGGCCATGCCGTACACCGCGCCCGACAGCAAATCAAAACCCAAAAGATGCAACAGCCCCATGCTGGCCGCAGTAGCCATGGAAATCTGCACCACGGCTCCGCCGGTCGCAATGAAGCCCACGGCCAGCAGGTCCTTGAGGTGAAAATGCAGACCCACGCCGAACATCAGCAGGATAACGCCAATCTCGGCGCACTGGGCCGCTGTGGAGGCGTCGGCCACAAAACCGGGCGAATGCGGCCCCACGATGATGCCCGCCAGCAGGTAGCCCACCAGGGGCGAGAGGCGCAGTTTCTGGGTGATAAAACCAAGAACCAGAGCGGCGGAAAGCCCTCCGGCAAGCGTAAGGATAAGGTTTACGTCATGGGGCATGGATGGTGCTCCTTTGGGGCCATGCAAAGGCAGGCCGCAAGCAGCTGAACGCCCTCCCTACTCGTCGGACTTCAGCCACTGCATCCATAGGGTGCGACGGCGGGGGCCATCCCCCTCGCACAGATAAACAGACTGCCACGTGCCAAGGCGCAGCTCGCCCTTTTCCACAATCAGCAAGAGGGACGGCCCGTGCAGCGTGGTTTTGATGTGTGCGTCGCTGTTGCCCTCGGCATGGCGGTAATCGCCGTGCTCCGGCGCAAGGCTGCTAAAGAAGGACAACATGTCGCGCTTTACGTCGGGGTCGGCCCCCTCGTTAACCGTAAGGCCGCAGGTGGTGTGCGGGCAAAACAGGGCCAAGGCCCCGCTCTGCCAGTGACCGCTGGCAGTCTTGCCGCGTACCAGGGCGCGCAGCTCGGCGGTGATGTCGATCATTTCGCAACGGCTGCGGGTGGTTATTTCAAGATGTTCCACAACTGCCTCAGCGTGTAAATTCCAGCAGGTCCGAGCTTGCTATGCGGTCCAGCTCCTGCCGCGCATCTTCTGGCGTTTCGGTAAACAGGAAACCAAACAGGCCGTAGCGCGTAAAGTCGCTCTTGCGCACGTGCAGCACGCGGGCAAACCCCTGGCTCAGCGCGTCATAGTCAAAACCGCGCACGGGCGGGCAGTTTTCGGGCTTGTTGAGCACAATGAGGGTGTACAGCTTGCCCTCGCGCCCGGCCAGGGCCTGATCCCAGTCTGGCCGCCGCCCCTCCAGAAAACAGCCGTAGGTGTGGAACCCCCAGGCAAACAGGGTCACGTCGGTGCAGCACCAGCCCGCAAAGCGCAGGGCGTTGAATTCAATGGGCCGGATGCGTCCCTGGGCGTCGCGGCGCAGCTCCACGTGCGTGGGAAAGTTCCGCAGGCCCAGCAGGGCGTTGACCCGGTTGAACCAGCCTTCAAATTCCGCAAGATGCGCGCGCACGACCGAAGCGCCCGTGTAGTACAGGCGGTCGCTCACGTCCGAGGCCGAGGCAAACTCGTGCCGCAAAACATTGCAGATAACTGCCCGCCCTTGCTCGTCAAAATACACGTCCACGGCAAATTCGTCGCCGTCGATGTATTCTTCGATAAGCCAGTCTTCACTGTCCACCACGCTGTCGGGGTACTGCTCGCGCCAGTGGACGGCCTCCTGTTCAATGGCGGCCAGCGCGGCGAGCCAGTCGGCCCGGTCGCGCACAATGCGCACGCCAAGGCTGAAAAAGCCCACCGCAGGTTTGACCACGCAGGGCAGGCGCAACTCTTCAAAAGGCAGATGCCGCAGGGCGTCAAGGCTGAGCCTGCGGTAAAAATAGTCGTCGTAAAGAGGCCGCAGCAGCTCGCGGGTCAGGGCTTTGTTCTTGAGTTTTTCGATGCTGCCCACAAGCTGGGGGTTGTCCACATGGGCGCTGACCCAGGCCAGTGAATTTTCTGAGCAGGTGTAGATGCGCGGGGGGCGCGCCGCCCGCTGCGTCTGCCCGGCACAGTGCGGCAAAGTCGGCCTCCGCAACCAGATTCAGGGGCGCGGCCCCTGAAAGAGCGCGGGCGCGGGACAAGTCCCGCGCCACGGCATTGTCGAGCACCGGTTCCCGCCGGGCTGCCGCGTATTCCTGCAGCTCCGGCGAGACATATGGTTCGTCAAAAATTATCATGCGCCTCCCAACACGCGGAAGTACACCGCGGATTCTTTGAGCAGCCCCGCGTCCATGGTGCGCTGCAGGGCGTCGCTCATGGCGCGGGCCGTCGTTTCGTGGGTCATGAAGACCAGGGGCACGCCGTTGCCCTCGTCGCTCTTCTGGATAACCTGGGCCATGCTGATGCCCTCTGCGGCCATGCAGCCCGAGAGGTCGCGCAACACGCCGGGGGCGTCCTGCACCATGACGCGCACATAGTAGCACGAGCGCCATTCTTCGGGCGGCACAATGGAGGCCTTTGGCAGCTCCTTGCAGACAAAGCCGGTGTTGTTGGGCCGCTCGTCGCGGGCAACGGCCAGCAGGTCGCCCAGCACGGCCCCTGCGGTGGGCAGGTCGCCCGCACCGCGCCCGTGGAAAAACAGCGGGCCGGAGGCGTTGGCGTCCACACGTACGGCGTTGTACACGCCGCCCACGCGGGCCAGCAAAAACTTGTGGTACACAAGGGCGGGGAACACCCCGGCCTCAAGCCGGATATTGCCCTCGCCGCAGCTGTCGTCGCCCTGTTTGCCCTCGGGGCAGGGCACTTCGCGTACCTGGCCAATGAGCTTGATGCGGTAGCCAAACTCGCGCGCAAGGCGGATATCCATGCCGGAAAGCCCGCGAATGCCGCGCACCGAGAGCGCCGTATAGGGATAATGCACCCCATAGGCCAGACGGATGAGCAAAATAAGCTTGTGGGCGGCGTCGTGGCCGTCGATGTCCAGCGTGGGGTCGGCCTCGGCATAGCCCAGCTGTTGGGCCTGCTTGAGCGCAACGTCAAAATCCATGGCGTTGCTGGTCATTTCAGACAAAATATAGTTGCTCGTGCCGTTCAAAATACCCATGAGCGACTCGATACGGTTGCCCGTGAGGCTTTCTTTAAGCGTTTCGACAATGGGGATGGCCCCGGCCACGCTGGCCTCGTAGCGCAGGATGCGCTTTTTGCGGTCGGCCTTCTGGAACAGGGCAAGGCCTTCTTCGGCCAGCAGGGCCTTGTTGGCGGTGACAATGTGTTTGCCCTGGTCAAGAGCGCGGTCGATGATGGTGCGGGCGTTGTCGATGCCGCCGATAAGCTCCACCAGCACGTCGATTTCGGGGTCGTCCGTAAGGGCGCGATAGTCGGTGGTCAGCTCGGTTCCTGCTGGCAGCTGGGCGCTGCGGGCCTTGGTGGCGTTGCGCACCAGAACCTTTTTGAGCACGATGCCGCGCCCGCAGCGGCGGCGGATAAGATCGGCATTTTCGTCAAGCAGCCGCACAAGGCCGCCGCCAACGGTACCAAAGCCCGCAAGGCCTACTACCAGGGGTTTGTCGCTGTTCTTTGTCATGTCGTCTCCCAATCTGCTGCCTAACCCCGGTTTGTCCGCCGCGGGCCTGCGCGGTTGTTGGCCATGTGCGGCCTTATGGTTGCGGCGGCGGGGCCGGAACTAGTCCCGACCCCGCCGATTTCAGTTATTCTGGCCTCGTTTCATCCCGTCCGAAAAACGGTTTTTGAAAGCGAGCTTTTGTTCCCTGGCAAGAAAACGGCCCGTTTCAGGCCAAGGATAGTACAGCTGGTACATACCTGGACTGAAACGGGCCGTTGACGCTGTCCAGGGGGCAAAAGATGCTTGCAAAACCTGCTTTCCATCCTGCGGATTTTTGCTTTCCGGCAAGGGCGGCGGGCTTTTTATGCAGGAAGTGCACTCTTGGTACTCGACCGGAATAAAAAGACCGCCTGACGCCGCCGGAAGCAAAAAGGCGCGGAGGCTAGTCGGAGACGCCCGACAACAGCCGCCGCATGCTGCTGATAGCCTGCCGCGTGCGGTGCTCGTTTTCAATCAGGGCAAAGCGCACAAATTCGTCACCGTACGAGCCAAAGCCCAGACCCGGCGACACAGCCACGTGGGCCTCCTGCAGCAGCAACTTGGAAAATTCCACGGAGCCCATCTTGCGGAAGGGTTCGGGAATATGCGCCCACACAAACATGGTTGCCTTGGGCGAGGGGGTTTCCCAGCCGATGCGGTTCAGGCCTTCAATGAGGCGGTCGCGCCGTTCCTGGTACACGTCGCGGATGTGGTGCACGCAGTCTTCCGGGCCGTTGAGGGCCACGGTAGAGGCGATCTGGATGGGCTGGAACATGCCGTAGTCAAGGTAGCTCTTGATGCGGGCAAGGGCGTGGATAAGGTTCTTGTTGCCCACGCCAAAACCCACGCGCCAGCCGGGCATGGAGTAGCTCTTGGACAGGGAGTAAAATTCCACGCCCACTTCCTTGGCGCCCTTGGCCTGCAAAAAGCTGGGGGCCTTGTAGCCGTCAAAGACCAGATCGGCGTAAGCCAGATCGTGCACGACCCAGATTTTGTTTTCTTTGGCAAACTCGACGATCCTCTGGAAAAATTCCAGATCCGTCACTTCCGTGGTGGGGTTGTGCGGATAGCAGAGAAACAGAACCTTGGGTTTGGGCCATGCCTGACGCATGGCTGCCTCGAGGTCTTCAAAAAAGTTGCGGCCATGACCGATGGGCACGCTGCGCACATCTGCGCCAGCAATGATAGGCGCATACTTATGGATGGGGTAGGTCGGGTCGGGGGCAAGCACCACGTCGCCGGGCTCAAGAATGGCCAGCGAAAGGTGGGCGAGGCCTTCCTTGGAACCCAGGGTCACAATGGCTTCGCTGTCGGGGTCGAGCTGCACGCCGTAGTGGCGGGCATAGCGATCACATATGGCTTTGCGCAGGTTCGGAATACCGCGCGAAAGCGAGTAGCGGTGGTTCACCGGCTTTTGTGCTGCCTCAACAAGCTTGTCGACGATGGGTGCGGGCGTTGCTATGTCCGGATTGCCCATGCTGAAGTCCACGATGTCGATATTCTGCCGACGCAGCCGCATTTTCAGGTCTCCCACCACCGCAAAAACGTAGGGGGGGAGGCGGCGAATCCGCGAAAACTCTTCCATGTCTGATAGCTCCTCATTTGATCGACATGCAGTCTTTCCTGCAGTGCCGCGACAAGGTCACGCCCGCACCGTGCGGGCATGGACTCCGCCCTGCCGCGCAGCCTCACAGGAAGCCAGTGCGCCCTCAACGCGCTCACAACACGTTGAAGACGATTTTGTCATACCATAGCATAGCCAGCCGCGCGCATGTTTGTAAAGCATTGCGGGGCATCGAACTCCTTGGCGCGGCATGTTTTTTGTGCCGATATCGGCGCAAGGGCGCTTGTCGCGCTTTGCCTTCATGGCGTACTCGTGTATCTTCGAAAAATACATTGCACTTATGCGGAGGAACCCTATGGAAGACCACATTCGCTTTGATAGGCAAAATATCGCGCTGCACCTGCTTGACCAGCGCCTCTTGCCGGAACAAGAAGCGGACGTGGTTTGCCGCAGCACAGACGACATCGTGCACGCGCTGCAAACCATGGTTGTGCGCGGAGCGCCCGCCATAGGCGTCACCGCCGCCTGGGGCTGCGCGCTGGCCCTCAACGAAACCAGCGGGCCAGACTGGGCCACCCAGCTTGAGGAACTCCTCGACCGACTGGCAAACGCCCGGCCCACCGCCGTAAACCTGCGCTGGGCCGTGGACCGCATGCGCAAATGTTGGTGGAGGGCCATGAACAACGGCGGCGGCAACCGCGAATCGCTGCTGACGGTTTTTCTTGACGAGGCGGCCAGAATGCAGGCCGAAGACGTGGAAGCCTGCAAAACTCTGGGCCGCTTTGGCGCGGACTGCCTCAAGGACGGCGACACCGTGCTTACCCACTGCAACGCCGGGGCTCTGGCCACGGCGGGCTACGGCACGGCGCTGGGCGTTATCCGCGGGGCCGTCGAGCAGGGCAAACGCATCAAGGTGATTGCCGATGAAACGCGGCCCTTTTTGCAGGGCGCCCGCCTGACCGCCTGGGAACTGCACAAGGACAACATCCCCGTTACCGTGGCCTGCGACAACGCCTGCGCCCTGCTGATGAGCAAGGGCCTTGTGCAGCGCGTGGTGGTGGGCGCGGACCGCATTGCCGCCAACGGCGACGCGGCCAACAAGATCGGCACGTATGGCGTGGCTCTGCTGGCCAGGCATTTCAATATTCCTTTTTACGTGGCCGCGCCGCTCTCCACCATCGACCCAAGCACCCCTGACGGCAGCGGCATCCCCATCGAGCAGCGCCCCGAGCGCGAGGTTACCCATGTGGGCGACAAGCGCCTTACCCCTGTGGATGTGCCCGTGTACAATTTTGCCTTTGACGTGACCCCTGCGGCGCTCATCACCGGCATCATCACCGAAAAAGGCGTGCTGCAGCCGCCCTACGGCCTTGCCATCTGGGCGGCCCTCAACGAGGCCAGCGCAGCGTCCGAAGCCGAAGACTCCGCAACTGCGGAGCATTAGGGGACCTGTATGAAGGAGCTTGTTCTTGTCATAGGCCCGGCCCTGCCCGAAGCTGCGCGAGCCCTGTGCTCCGCGCCCGGTTACGGGCCCGGCGGCAAGCCGGAATCCGCAACCGGCGGCCCCCTGCCCGAGCGCGTCGTCGCCCACTGGGACGGCTGGGAGGCTCCTGCGGGCGAAATTTCGCTTTCGGCCCGACTGCGCGACGAGCTCAAGGCCATCCGCGCCGAGCATGTGACCTGGGCTCACGATATGGGCCGCCTGCCCATCGCGGGACGCGAAGTGCAACACTGGCTCCGGGGCGGCGAAAGGCTTTCCATGTGGTGGTGCTCGCTCCTCTACGAGCGTCACCCCAAGATGACCCCCGGCCTCTACACTGTTTACAAACTGCGCGCTCTTGAACGCCTGATGGATGAAGGCGGTTTTGCGTCCCTGCGGGTTTTTGGCGGAGACGACGCCCTCAGACGTGCGCTGGCGCAGATGTGCCGCACCGGCCACCGCCTGTACGCGCAAAGCTGCGACGCCCCCACGCCGCCAGCCCCGGCCAAAAGCTTGTTGCGCAGGCTCTACGACGCCACGCCCCCGCCCCTGCGCGCGCTGGCCCGCTACGCCCACTGGTGGTGGACAGTACGCCGCCTCCTGCCGCAGACGGCTACCCGGCAGGCGCTGCCGCCCGTTACAGGGCAGGCGGCCACCATTGTGACCTACTTTCCCAATGTGGACATGAAGGCGGCGGAAAATGGCCGCTACCGCAGCCGCTACTGGGAGAGTCTGCACGACGCCCTCAACCAGACCGCACAGGCGGAAGCTGGGGCCCGGAGTGGCGGCGGGCATTTTGTGCGCTGGCTTTTTATACGCTTTCCCGCGCCGCAGCTCAGCCTGCCCCAGTGCATTGCCCTGCGCGACCGTTTTCGGCACGAAGGCAAGGACGGCGCAAGCTTTCATTACCTTGAAGAATTTTTGACCACAGGCGATCTTGTCGCCGCGCTGTTCCGGTACGCGCGTCTGAGCCTGACCAGCCTGCGCATCGAAAAGCAGGCCCGCGCGGGTTTTCACTTTTCCGGTTCGCATCTTGATTTCTGGCCGTATCTTGGCCCCTACTGGGCGGAATCGTTCCGTGGCTGGCGCTGCCTTGAGCGCTGCCTGCAGCAACAGGCCTTCAAGCGCTATGAGGCGCTGGCCGGGCCGCAGCGCTGGACGCTGTTTCCTCTGGAAAACTGCCCCTGGGAGCGCATGCTCACCCAGGCCGTCCACGCGGCGGGCAACGGCCCGGTCATCGGGGCCCAGCACTCGACCATACGGCCCACGGACTTTCGCTTTTTTGACGATCCGCGCACCTTTACGGGAGAGCTGGCGGCCTTTCAGCCCGATGCCGTGCGCGGCAACGGCGAGTCGGCCTGCGTGCAGTGGCGCGAGGCAGGGGTTCCTGCCGACAGGCTGGACGGGGTCGAGGCCCTGCGCTACCTCTACCTTGTGGACAACAGCGCGCAACCGCCGCAAGCCAGCGACGCCGCGCACCGGCAACTGCTGGTTGTGACCAGTTTTTTTGCGGACGAAACCGATGCCCATCTGGCCCTGCTTGCCCGCTCGCTGCACGCAGGCCTGCTTGATGGCTGGAGCATCCGGGTCAAGCCGCACCCGTATCTGCCAGTGCAGGAGCGGCTTAACGCCCTGCTGGGCCGCCGCGCAAGCGCGGTACGGGTTGTGGACGGCCCCATTGCCGACCAGCTCGTGCCGGGCGTGGTGGTGTGGGCCTCCAACTCCACCACGGTCACGCTGGAGGCTGCCATCAAGGGGCTGCCCGTTATTGCCATGCTGCCCACAGACGACTTTGATCTTTGCCCCCTGCAAGACGTAGACAGCCTGCCGCGCACCGGCGGAGTGGACGATGTGGCCCGCGCCCTGCAGACAGCAGCGCCGCTGCGCCTTGCGCCAGCATATTTGGACCTGGACGTTGATCTGCCCAAATGGAAAACACTTTTGCACCTGAGAGACAAGTAATGAATACGCACGACAGAATGGCCGCCCTTGTGCGCCACTATTACTGGGACAGGGATCTCAACTGCGCGCGCACCACGCTGCGCTGCCTTGAAAGCATGCTGCAGGAACCTCTGCACCCGCAGGTGTACGCCGCCACTGTGGGCTGCCACGGCGCTGGCGGCACGGGCGGCCAGTGCGGCCTGATGGAAGGCGGCTTGCTGCTGATCGGGCTGCGCGGTGCAGAGCTTGGCAAGGATGAAGGGGATATCGTTGATCTGTGCGCCCGCTACGCGGCCCTTTTTACCGAGCGTTTTTCCAGCCTTGCCTGCAAGGATCTGCGCCCCGGCGGCATCCACCCCAACGACCCGCCCCACCTGTGCGAATCCATTTCTGTAGACGCCATATGTCTTTTGCATGACTTTCTTGACGCAATGACGCTCTCGGCTGAGCCCAATCGCAAAATTTCGGCTTCTGAAGCCGGTGGCGGAGAATAAGTGGGGCATAATGCCCCACTTTGACAAGACCGCCCGTAACGAATAGTTTGCGCCCAGGCATGGCTCGCAACAGCCGTGCCCATGCAACACGCCTGCCGCCTGGCGGGCGTTCACCCTCAACCCTAGTGGAAGGAGCATCCTTCATGTCGTCCGACAGTTGCCACAGTTCCCCTTCGGAACCTGACAGTTTACGTCGCACCACCCTTTCCACGCCCGCCCGTTCCCGCCGCTGATAATCTTCCTGCGGGCAACGCAGCGTGCGTGCCCCAGGAGATTTTATGGTTCTGCGCTCTTTTTTGCCGCATGGCATGACCGCGCCGTTTGGCCGGTTTTTTTCCTCCCGCAAAGGGCACGGCGTCGCTTCGCCGTCTGCTGCGGATCTTGTGCGCCAGGCCGCAGTCCGCATGCTTGACGCCGCACGTGTTGATCCCGACGAGGCGCTGCAGTCGTTCAGTTCTACGCCTGACGGGCTCTCGCGGCATCAGGTGCATGGCATGCGCCAGCAGTTCGGCGCCAACATCATCGCATCCAAGGGCAAGGACAGCCTGCCCAAGCGCCTGGTCACCTCGTTTATCAACCCCTTCAGCGTTGTACTGCTGCTGTTGGCCTGCATTTCGTTTTTTACCGATTACCTGCTGGTCGCCGCGGATGAAAAAGACCTCACCGCCGTCATCATTGTGGCGGTCATGGTCTGCATCAGCGGCGTACTGCATTTTGTGCAGGAATCCCGCTCAGGCAACGCCGTGGCCCGCCTTGAATCGCTGGTCAAGACAACCATCGAGGTCGTGCGCGAGGGCGAGGGCAAGGAACTGCCCATCACCTCGCTGGTGGTGGGCGACGTGGTGCGCCTGGCCGCAGGCGATATGATACCTGCCGACATGCGCATTTTGCGGGCCAAAGACCTTTTTGTCAGCCAGTCGTCACTCACGGGCGAGAGCGAACCGGTGGAAAAATTTCCCCACGCCCTGCCTGCCGACGTGTCGGCAACTTCGCCGCTGGACTGCAACAACCTGGCCTTCATGGGCAGCAACGTGGTCAGCGGCGCAGCTTACGGTCTCGTGCTGGCTGTGGGCGGCGCAACGCTTTTTGGCTCGCTGGCCCGCCAGATCGCCGCCACCCTCCGCGCCCACCAGCTTTGAAAAAGGGGTCAACTCCGTTTCGTGGCTGCTGCTGCGCTTTATGGCCTGCATGACTCCGGTGGTTCTGTTCGTCAACGGCTTTTCCAAGGGCGACTGGGTGGAGGCGGGGCTTTTTGCCCTTTCCGTGGCTGTGGGGCTGACCCCCGAAATGCTGCCCACGGTGGTCTCGGCCAATCTGGTGCGCGGCGCCGTGTTTATGGCCCGCAAAAAGGTCATTGCCCGCAGGCTTAACGCCATCCAGAATCTGGGCGCCATGGACGTGCTGTGCACCGACAAGACGGGCACGCTCACCCAGGACAGGATTGTGCTCGAATATTCGCTCGACATCCACGGCACGGAAGACGCCCGCGTGCTGCGCCACGCCTTTTTGAACAGCTGGTTTCAGACCGGCCTCAAAAACCTGCTGGACGCAGCCATTGTCAATCACGCCGACGAGCTGAGCATGCAGCCCCTGCGCAAGGAATACCGACTGGTGGACGAAATACCCTTTGATTTCAGCCGCCGCCGCATGAGCGTGGTCGTGGCCGACACCACGGGTAAAACCCAGATCATCACCAAGGGCGCGCTGGAAGAAATGCTGACCGTCTGCGCCTATGCCGAGTACCACGGGCAGGTGGAGCCGCTCACCCCTGAACTGCAGGCCGAAATCCTGGAGCGCGTGCGCCGCTACAACAGCGACGGACTGCGCGTGGTGGGCGTGGCGCACAAAACCATGTCCGCGCCGGGCGGCGTTTTCTCTGTAGCGGACGAAAAAGACATGGTGCTGCTGGGCTATCTGGCTTTTCTTGATCCGCCCAAGGATTCTGCCCCAAGGGCTCTGGCCGCCCTCAGCGAGCACGGCGTACGCGTCAAGGTGCTCACGGGCGACAACGACGCCGTGACCCGCAGCGTGTGCCGTCAGGTGGGCCTGCCCGGCAAAAACATTCTGCTGGGTGCTGACATTGAGGGCATGGACGATGCGGCGCTCAAGGAAGCGGTGGAAAAAGCCGACATCTTCGCCAAACTGAGCCCGCGCCAGAAGGCCCGCATAGTGACCTGCCTGCGCGGCAACGGTCATGTGGTGGGATTCATGGGCGACGGCATCAACGACGCCCCGGCCATGAAAAACGCTGACGTGGGTATTTCGGTCGATTCCGCCGTGGACGTGGCTCGCGAGTCCGCCGGGGTCATTTTGCTGGAAAAAGACCTCACCGTTCTTGAGGCCGGGGTTATGGAAGGTCGCCGCACCTATGCCAATATTATAAAATACATAAAAATTACTGTTAGCTCAAACTTCGGCAACATGTTTTCGGTGCTGGCGGCCAGCGTATTCTTGCCGTTTTTGCCCATGACGCCGCTGCAGATTCTGGTGCTCAACCTGCTGTACGATGTTTCGTGCACGGCCATGCCCTGGGACAACGTGGACGAGGCCTTTTTGCGCAGCCCCCGCACATGGGACACGGACAGCATACGGCGCTTCATGTTCTGGCTGGGACCCACCAGTTCGATATTTGACCTCGCAACCTTTGCCCTGCTGTTCTGGGTTATCTGCCCGGCGGTGATTGCCATGCCCGCAGGCGGCTGGCACGCCATGAGCGGAGCCGATCAGGCCAGCTTTGCCGCCCTGTTTCAGGCGGGCTGGTTTGTGGAATCACTGTGGACGCAGACCATGGTCATCCACATGCTGCGCACGCCCGGCATCCCCCTGCTGCAAAGCCGCGCCGCCTGGCAGGTAACCCTGCTCACGGGCCTTGGCGTTGCGGTGGGTACGGCCATTCCCTTTACCAGGCTGGGTCAGGGGCTGGATATGGGCGCGCTGCCCGCCGCCTATTTTCCCTGGCTGGCCGCCGTGCTGGCGGGCTACCTGGCCCTTGCCACGCTGGTCAAGCGACTGTTTATGCGCCGCTACAACACATGGCTTTAGAAGCGCTGGCGGTCAGGGGCAACACCCCCTGACCGCCCGTTGCGAAAACCTGTCCGCCAAGTTCGCTACGCCCGTTCATCGGCCATATCCGCCTGATGCAGGCGGCTGCGGCCATGAAACAAACACACCTGTCAGCGCACGCTGTCAAAAAAATCCTTCTGGTCCCGCACTCCGTAAAGAAACGCGCCCCGGTGGTCAGCGGCGTCGCCAGCATACACGGCCTCGGCCTTGGCGCCCCCGGCAGCCTCGGTGTAGCCCACTGCAAGCGTAGACACATAGGGCGGCATGACCTCATCCACCTTGCCGTAATAATAGCGGCAGGGCGTGACCGAACGCCACATGAAGGCCTGATTGTCGCGCAATCTGCTGAAAAACGCGTTCACGCCCGCCGATGACTGGGCCAAGACATCCTTTTGCACCAGGTCGACGATTTTGGCGGGTATCTGCGCCTGCAATTGCTGCCAGCCGATCTTGTTCTCGTAAAAATTGCGGCAGGCGGCCTCGTATTCCGGCTTGATGACGGTTTGAGGCAGGCCGTGCATATCATAGTAATAAGCGTACGAGTAGGTAAACAGGATGACGCTGCCCGCAAGCCACGTGGCGTCAAGCGGCGTGGGTTTGTTTATCCAGCGGGTCAGCAACAGATAGAGGTCGGCGGGCGTGGCGGCGGTGGAGGCGGCCTTGACCGGGATGTTGAGCGTCTCCAGCCTATGCCGCAACTGCTGGGTGCTCCAGCTGCCCTGCGACCAGCCACTGAGATAGAGCCCGTCCTCCTCAATGCCCAGATCAGCCAGCACTGCGCGCGCGGCAAACAGCATGTCCACGCAGGCCTGCACCGTGGCCTCGCGCACCATGTAACTGTCTGGTTCCGTTGAATCGCCTTTGCCGATATAGTCTGCGGCGATAACTACATAGCCGTTACCGGCCAGGCGGGCGGCGACAATGCGTGTTTCGTCCGATTCTTCTGGCCGCGAGGGCACGGCCGTGCGCGTAAATACCGTGCCGTGCTGGTACGAAACCACCGGCAGTTTTTTTTGCACCGTTTCCGGTACGACCACCAGACCGGAGGCCAGCGTGGGTCTGTTGCCCTGCTCGGGAATCACGGTTGAATACTGCACCTTATAAAGGCACACGCCGTTTTTTGCCTTGGGGTACTGCACCGCAAAATTGCTGAAAGCCGCTACCTCCGCCGACAAAATTTTATCCAGCCGGTCAGCGCTGTAATCGCCAATGTGCGTGTAGCGCACGCCAGAAGCGACCGCCTTGTAGTCCGCCGCATTGGCGTTGAAGGCCAGCAATATGAACAAAATGACAATGCTTGTGGTCTGCCGCATGGAGCCTCCGGGTTTGGTGGTTCTTTGCTCCACCCTACCTGTGCGGCCGACATTTGCAAGCCCGCCCCTGCAGCGCAGACCGGGCGGCTACAAAAAAAAAGGACCCCGCCAAAAGGAGGGGTCCTGAACAGGAGCAGCGATGCCGGGCTTAGCGCCCGGACTTCATACTGGCGATCAGCCCGCGCAGCACCTGCGCCTGCTGGGCCATTTCGGCAACTGCCGCAGCGGAATGCTGCATGGCCGAGCTTGTCTCGAGCGAAATGCGGTTAACGTCCTCAATAGAGTGGTTGATCTCTTCGCTGGTGGCGGACTGTTCCTCCGCTGCCGTGGCGATGGACTGCACCTGCTGGGCCGTGGCGTCCACCAGCTGCACAATTTCGCGCAGCGCCTCGCCCGATGTGCCCGCAAGGTTTGTGGTGCTGTCGATCATGTCCACCACCTGATCCACATTGCCCACATTGTTGCGGGTTCCATTCTGGATATCGCGGATGGCGTCGCCCACTTCCTTGGTGGCGGTCATGGTTTTTTCCGCCAGTTTGCGCACCTCGTCGGCAACCACGGCAAAACCGCGCCCGGCCTCGCCCGCACGTGCGGCTTCAATGGCCGCATTGAGCGCCAGCAGGTTGGTCTGGTCGGCAATGTCCGAAATAACGCCCAAAATCTGCCCCGTACTCTCGGCCTGCTGGCCCAGTGAGGTCATCTCTTTTTTCAGTTCCATGGCCTGAGCCTGGATGCGGCTGATGTCCGCAACCACACGCTCCACAACTTCCGCGCCGCTCTCGGCCTTGCCCTTGGCGTTTTTGGCCGAGTCCGCTGCCTGCCCGGCATTGCGCGCCACCTCAAGCACGGTGGCGTTCATTTCTTCCATGGCGGTGGCGGTTTCGCCCACGCGGGTCGTCTGCCGCTCAGAGCCGCGACTGGCCTGCTCCACCTGGGTGGAGAGCTCCTCAGACGCGGTGGTGACGGCTTCAACCACGCCCTCAAGCTGGGTGGCGGCGTGCAGCATGCCCTCCGCCTTGGCGTTTTCGGCGGCCAGGCGTGCGGCCTCCGCCTCTTCCTTTGCCTTGGCCGCGCGCGCGGATTCTTCCTGAGCGTGCACGCTCTTTTCGTCCGCTTCGGCTATTTTAGCCTTGAGGCTGCCGACCATCACCCGCAGGCTTTCGGCCAGATTGCCTATTTCATTACGCAGACTGATGGAAAGGATGGAATCAAGATGGCCGCCCGCCACGCCTGAGGCAAAATTCTGCAGTTGCCGCAAGGGGCTGACCACAACTCGCTCCAGGGCAAACAGGCAAATGCCCACCAGCGCCAGAATGGTCACCAGGCCGACCAGCAGCATGGCGTTGCGCTGCTCAATGGCTGGGGCCTCAATTTCGTCGCGGCCAACACTGACGCCCACGCGCCAGTTCCAGTGCGGGGCCACATCCCAGGCGAGCATGCGTTTTTCGCCAGCGCGCGAAAATTCCACGCCGCTGCCAGCCGGCGCCTTGACCATGTCGCGGATGCCCGCCTCGCCCGACATGTCCTTGAGGATAAATTCGCTGTTCTCATGGCTGATGACGACGCCCTGGGGCGAAACAACCGTGACGCGCCCCGTTCTGCCGAGGGTGATGCCCTTCAAGTTGTTTGTCAGGCTGTCGATGTCGTAGGACATGCCCACGCCGCCCACGGCCCTGCCCGCGTCGTCAAAAATTGGGGCGGTGACGCTGACGATAAGTTTGCCCGTGGCGATGCTCTTGGTCGGCGCTGAGCTGAAGCCTGGCTTACCTGCCAGGGCGGCCTTGATGTACTCCCGGTCGGAAAGATCGCTGAGTTTGCCGGCCTTGCCCTGCGCGCAGGTGATCAGCTGCTTGCCCGAGGAGTCAAAGAGGTACATCGTGTTTATCTCAGCGCCTGCCTGCGACATGGCGGCAAGAAAAACCTCCGCGCCTTTTTTGTCCTCGCCGGTAAGCAAAAACTCGCGCAGGCGTGGCGGTTTGGTAACACCGTTGACAAACATGCTGAGCTGGGCTCCAAAATCGCCCAGCGACTTGGCCACCGTGTCGGCGGTGAGGTCCATCTCATGAGTGCGCGCGACAAGGTTGGCCTCATCCCCCATGCGCGTTACCACCACGACAAGCGCAGACTGCACCGCAAGCACCACAAGGCTGATTACGAGCAACATTGCTGTTCTGATACTGCGAAAGACCATATAGCGTCCCTTCCGTAAAAAAGCCCTCAATCAGAAAAACGTCTCAACCAGCATTGGCTGGCTTGGCAGATTGTGCTCCCTTACGGGAGATCAATAGCCAACAACGCCTGCCGGGGCAGGTGCAGCATCCGCAATATATATGAGCCGATGCGCGAATTTTTGACCTGGAGCGGCATTGCCAAAGCAAAAACAGTGACGGCGGCGCAACAGACTTGCGCCGCCGCCACTCATATTATCGGCTAATGGAAGAGTAACTTTATTTCTTTTGCAAAGAAAGTCTCTCAACAACGGCATCCGCGCCCATGCGGGCAAACTCGGCCACCTCGCGCCCCTTGCGGGCGCTTTCGGGCAGCAGCAGCTCCGGCTTGTTGGCCAGGCTTTTGTCCGGCGCAACGCCATATTCGGGCGGGAATGAATCGTTGAAATACATATCCTGAAACCCTGCAAACTTGAGCGCATGGGCTGTGGCGTCGAGCACCGCGTGCTCCTTGGCGCTGATGAGGCCAAGAGCTTTGGCGTTCAAAAGGCCCGCAAGGCATTCGCCGCCCTGGGTGCAGGCAATGTGGCCGTGACGGTTGGCTATGATCATGGCGTCCATGATCTGCTGCTCGGTCACGCGCACAACCTGAAAGGCCGCCTCGCCGCCCTTTTCGATGAACATTTCCGCCAGCTTGCGCACGCGCGGGAAGGACACCGGGTTGCCGATCATGGCGGCCTGCGCAACGCTGGGCGTTACGGTGACGGGTTGCCAGTGGCGGGCGTCCCTGGGAGCGTCGTAGTAGCGCCACACGGGGTCGGCATGTTCGGATTGCACGCCAAACACGCGCGGCAACGAGCTGATGATGCCAAGCTCAAGCATTTTCAAAAAGCCGCACATGATGGCCGTAATGTTGCCCGCGTTGCCGATGGGCACAAAGAGGCACAGGTCTGTCATGTCCCAGCCGTACCACTGGGCGGTCTCGTAGGCATAAGATTCCTGCCCGAGGATGCGCCAGCTGTTTTTGGAGTTGAGCAGGGCCACGCGATAGTTTTCGGCCAGCAGTTCCACCACCTTCATGCAGTCGTCAAACACGCCGGGCAGCTCAAGCACGGTGGCTCCGCTGCCCAGAGGCTGTGAAAGCTGCTGGGGCGTCACCTTGCCGTGGGGCAGCAGCACCACGCTCTTGAGGGGCGCGCCCACATACGAGGCATACAGGGCCGCAGCGGCAGAGGTATCACCCGTAGAGGCGCACACGGTGAGCACTTCGTCCCACTTGTTGCGGCGGCACAGCCACTTGAGATAGCTGAAGGCGCAGGCCATGCCGCGATCCTTGAAGGAGGCGCTGGGGTTCTGGCCGTCGTTCTTGTAGGCAAAGGGCACGCCCACGCGGTCACGCAAGGCCGGGGCGGCCTCAATGATGGGCGTGATGCCCTCGCCCAGATAGACGATGTCGTCCTCGTCCAACAGAGGCGCAAGCAGCTCGTAAAAACGGAAGATCCCCCGAAGCGCGGTGCTGCGGCTGGCGGAGCGGGCATCGAACAGTTCGCGCCACTCAGCGCCGCTGCGCTCTTTCAGTTTGTCAAAATCGAGGTTTTCCAGCAAAAACACGCCGCCGCACTGGGGGCAGGTGTACAGCAGGCTGTCGCCGGGGTGACGAGCGCCGCAGTCAAGACAAACATACTCCATGCGGCCGCGATAGGCCGGAAAATCCGCATGCGCCATGAGAGAAACTCCTTGATAAGTGCGTCAGGCAAACAACCGTTGCCAACGGCGTGTTGCCCTGCCCCCGGATTGCAAGTCACTGTGCTGCAGGGGGGCACATTCTGGCAGGTGCGACGGCAACAGTCCTGCTGCCGCCAAATTACCAAAGGGCGCCGAAGCTAACCCTTGTCTTCCTGTTTATCCGCGTGCTTGCCCTTGAGCCAGCTTTTTTCAGTGCCCGCGCGCAGGCGGGCGATGTTTTCCTTGTGCTTCCACACCACCACGGCGCACACGCAGAGCGCAAGGGGCAGCCACGTCCACAGGCTTGTAACCGCCAGGGACACCGCCAGGGCCGTTACCAGGGTCAGCGAGCCAAGAGAAACAAAACCGCTGCGCCAGATAACCAGGCAGCACAAGGCCGAAGCCGCCAGCAGCTGCCAGAAGGCCAGGGGAATAAACACGCCGATGCTTGTGGCTACGGCCTTGCCGCCCTTGAACTTCATAAAGCAGGAAAAAACATGCCCCAGCACGCAGGCCAGGCCCACGGCGCTGACAAAGACCGGCGAGGCATTGATGCGAAACGCCAGCCAGACCGGCACAGCCCCCTTGCACACATCGCAGGCCAGCGTCGCCACACCCCAGCCAAAACCGCACAGGCGGGCCACGTTGGTGGCCCCGGTGTTGCGGCTGCCGCTCTCACGCGGGTCTATGCGGCAAAAGGTTTTGGCAATCACCAGGCCCCACGGCACGGACCCCAGCACATAGGCCAGAGCAATCCACAATACTTCCAGCATATTCGTCTCCGCTGCAAGCCCTATAATATTCCGGACATCCTGCTGTCCGTCACCTCAAAAACACCCGGGCCCTCATTGCGCGTGGCCGTGTCGCCCACGCGCTGCAGCAGGCCAGCATCAACCGGCTCAGGCATGACCGCGCGCAGGCGCGCGCGGCGCTACTCGGCCGGGACAGCTTCCAAAATCATTATTTCGTTGTACAGCGGCTGCACCTTGCCTATGCGCACGTCCACCGCAAGACCGGGATGCGCCCGCTCATCAAACAGCCTCCGCTTGCCGCGCACAAACATGCCCTGATCGGGCAGGCTCACGGTTACAAAGGCGTCGTTTTCTTCTGTGATAACGCCGTGCCACCAGACCTTGTCGCCCTTCTGGCGGAAAAACAGCAGCTTCCAGTACCGGGGGCGGAAGCGCTGCACCTGCCCCGCCGCATCCAGCGCGGGCGAAAGCACGTTGAGCAGGTCGGTCAGTTCGGCCTCTGTCCAGCGCGGCTGCCCGGTACGGAAATAATGCACCAGCTGCTCTTCGTTCACCAGATCAGGATACCGCCTGAGCGGCGAGGTCACGGGCGTATACCGCGCAAGCCCCAAGGCCGCATGCGGACGGGCCTGCACCTCAAGCCCCGATGGGGTCAACGCGCGCATGATGCGCGTCATGTCCTGAGGCGTTGTCCATACGCCGGCGTATTCTTTGGGCAAGGCGACGTCCTGCACCCGGTGCAGCATGGCAATGCCCCGGTCCGCAGCCCACTGGGCCACAGCGGCGCTGGCAAGAATCATCATTTCCGCCACCAGCATCTGCGCGTCCGGAGCCTGATAATCCAGCCCCACTTCCACGCGCACGTCCGCGTCTTCGCCTTCAAGGTGAATAACCGGGTCAGGGCGGTCCATAATCACAGCCCCATCGGCAATACGGGCGGTCTGCCGTTGCCGGGCCAGGGCAAGGCCCAGGCGCAGCTGCTCCGCGTAGGGAGCCGACGCATTCTGCGGCAAGGGGTCGCCTGCGGCCAGAGCGTCCAGCACAGCCTGGCTGTCGCTGTACGTCAGGTTGGCGGCCAGCCGCGACTGCACCACAGAGACCTCGCAGTCGCCCAGTCCGCCGTCAGCCGCCACGTGCACCAGCACCTTCAGGGCGGGGCGCGCCTGTCCGGCCAGCAGCGAGTACGCCTCCGTGCCCAGCGCTTCGGGCAGCATGTGGCAGTCGCCTTCCGGCAGGTAAATGCTTGTGCCCCTGTGCAGCACCAGTTTGTCCAGCGGCCCGCCAAAATTCCAGAACAGCGCCGGGCAGGCCAGCATGAGCGTCACCGCCCAGCCCTCGCCCTCGGCCTGCACGTTAAAGGCGTCGTCCACGTCGCGCGTGGTTGCACTGTCTATGCTGATGCAGGGCTGGTCGCAGTTTTCAAAAACGCCTTCCAGACCCCGCCGGGCAAAGGCGTCAAGCGGCTCGCGGCCAGCTGCTGCCAGGGCATGGACCTCGTCGGCGCACTCGCTCCACCATGTATCGCCCGAAGCGTAGCCCGCACGGTCCAGCCAAAAATTGTAGTGGGCAGGCACCTTGCCCCAGGCGACCAGCAGCTGCAGGGGCAGATGCGGCACATCTGGCAGACCTTTGCACAGGGTGCGCCAGATGGTTTCGTACTCCTGACTTTCAGGATCAACCATGCGGGAAAAAAGAACTTCTGCAAGCTGATCGGCCACTTCCTGCGAGGGCCACTCGCCAAGCGTCGCGCCCTCTCGCGGGGGCTGCGGCAGCTCGCGCTTGCGGCAGGCAACCTCCCACAGCAGACGCAAAAAGGCGGCCCCACCGGCGATGAGCGATTCGCGCTCAAGGCGGGCTTTTTCTTCCACCAGGCGTTTTTCAACCATATCGGCTGCAAAAACCTGAAAATCCGGGGGCTGAAAGCGAAAATGGCTTTTGCAGGCCAGCAGGGCGCGGCCATAGGCGGAGATATGATCGGCGCCGGGGTCGCTTTCAAAAAGCTCGGCAAACCAGCTGGCGGGGGCTATTTCCACCTCGCCCTGGGCCAGTTCCCACGCGTCCATGACGGGCACCTGGGCGGCCAGGTCCTCGCGCGATTTTTTGTGCGCCTCAAGCAGGCGCACGGCGTCTTCACGCCCCAGATCCGCCCCGTGCAACGGCCCAAGCCAGGGCAGCAGACGCGAAGAATTAAGGCGGGTCTCCCGCCTGTTTGGCAAGAGCAGCCGCAAGCGCCCGCCGGCCTCTTCAGTGACCAGGGCAATCTGTACGGCATTGCCTTCCATATATTCCACAACGCAACCCGGCGCAGGGTAGCGCACACAATCAGACATGCCCGCCTCCTTCAGAAAAAAGCGCGTCCGTTCCCCTATAGACCGCCGCGCTCTTGCAACAAAGGACAATCCTTTATTTTTGGCCTTCTGGCAAGTACCGCCGGGGACGGGGAGCTGCGCATACTGGACGCAGGGGCTGTAACCCGCTATATTAGCCGCTTACGGCAACAATCTTTACCGCGCGCATCGCGCGAGCAGGGCGGACACCCGATGAGCAACATTATTCACCAAACTGGAGGCAGCCGTACCCTGGCCATGCAGGAGCCGGAAAAACCGCAGCTCTACCGTGAGCTTTTCCCCTACACCAGCATTTGCCGCACCTCTTTTGACGAGGTACTGCTGTCGCCCAGACCGGCAGAGCAGATGTGCATCACCGACACGACCTTTCGCGACGGCCAGCAAGCCCGCCCCCCCTATACGGTCAAGCAAGTCGCCAAAATGTTCGACTTTCTGCACAGACTGGGCGGAAAAACCGGACTGATCACGGCTTCGGAATTTTTTCTGTACTCGGCCAAAGACCGCAAGTGCATCGATGTCTGCCGCGCCAGAGGCTACCGTTTTCCGCGTGTGACCGCCTGGATACGCGCCACCAAGGACGATCTCAAACTCGCCCGCGATATGGAATTTGACGAAACCGGCATGCTCACCAGCGTGTCAGACTATCATATTTTTCTCAAACTGGGCAAAACCCGCCAGCAGGCCATGGACATGTACGTGGGCATGGCCGAACAGGCGCTGGAGTGGGGCATCATACCCCGCTGCCACTTTGAAGACGTAACCAGAGCCGACATTTACGGTTTTTGCCTGCCCCTGGCCCAGCGTCTCATGGACCTCTCGCGCCAGAGCGGCATGCCGGTCAAAATACGCCTCTGCGATACCATGGGCTATGGCGTTCCTTACCCTGGCGCGGCGCTGCCCCGCTCGGTGCAGCGCATCGTGCGCTGCTTCACCGACGAGGCTGGCGTTCCCGGTCAGTGGCTTGAGTGGCACGGGCATAACGACTTTCACAAGGTGCTGGTCAACGGCGTTACCGCATGGCTCTACGGCTGCGGCGCGGTCAACGGCACGCTGTTTGGTTTTGGCGAGCGCACGGGCAACACGCCGCTGGAGGCCCTGCTCGTCGAGTACATTTCGCTCACGGGCGACGATGCCGCCGCCGACACCACCATTTTGAGCGAAGTTGCCGAATTTTTTGAAAAAGAACTGCACTACCGCATCCCCAACAACTATCCCTTTGTGGGCCGCGACTTCAACGCCACCAGCGCGGGAGTGCACGCCGACGGACTGGCCAAGAACGAAGAAATTTACAACATCTTCGACACCAACCATCTGCTTGGCCGCCCCGTGCCCATCATCATTACCGACAAGACCGGCCGCGCGGGCGTCGCCTACTGGATCAACGCCAACCTCAGCCTGCGCAGCGACCAGCTGGTCTCCAAAAAACACCCCGCGGTGGGGCAGATCTACGACGCCATCATGTCCGTGTACGAAGAAACGGGCCGCACGACGAGCTTCTCGCACGAAGAGATGGAAGCCCTGGTGCAGCGCTTTATGCCCGAGCTCTTCGCCTCCGAATACGACCACATGAAGCAGCTGGCTGGCGAGCTCTCGGCCAACATCATCATCCGCCTTGCCCGCAGCAAGGACCTGCTGGACTTCAGCAAGCATGCCTGCGGACGGCTGGACGAGTTTGTGCGCGAGTATCCCTTTATCCAGTACTGCTATCTTACTGACGACCAGGGCAAGCTGCGCTGCTCGGCCATCACCGACCCCGTTTACCGCGAAACCTACGAGGCCCTGCCCATCGGCTACGATTTTTCGGAGCGCGAATGGTTCAAGATGCCCATGAAAACCGGCGACCTGCACATCATGGACGTGTACCAGTCGCACTTTACGAGCAAGCTCATCATTACCGTTTCATGCGCGGTTACTGATGAAAAAGACAACATCGTGGGCGTCATTGGCGTGGATATCCAGCTTGAACAACTCCTCAAACGCGCACGCGCTCTCCAGCAGGAAGTGGCGGCAGCAGACGACAGCGACAACGATTAAGGTAAGGAAATTTCATGAACAAGAGAATCTACTGGATCGAAGGCGACGGCATCGGCCCCGAAATCTGGAAGGCCGCGCGCCCTGTCATTGAAGCTGCCCTGGCCGCGGAACATACCGGCATAAATCTGGAATGGACCGAGCTGCTGGCTGGCGACAAGGCCGTCAGGGAAACCGGCTCTCCCCTGCCCGAGGCAACACTGCAGACCCTGCGCACCGCCGAGCTGGCCATGAAGGGCCCCCTGGGCACCCCCGTGGGCACGGGCATACGCAGCCTCAACGTGGCCCTGCGCCAGGGGCTTGACCTCTACGCCTGCATCCGCCCGGTGCGCCACTTTGAAGGGCTTGAAACCCCGGTCAAGCACCCCGAGCGGGTCAACATGGTCATCTTTCGCGAGAACACCGAGGACGTCTACGCCGGTGTGGAATTTGCCGCCGGAACCCCCGAAGCCCGCAAGCTTATCACCTTTTTGCGTGAAGAGCTCGGCGTAAACAAGGTGGACGAAACCGCTGCCGTGGGCATCAAGCCCATGACCGAGGCCGGTTCCAAACGTCTGGTGCGCCGCGCCCTGCGCTTTGCCCTTGACCAAAAGCAGCAGAGTCTCACCCTGGTGCACAAGGGCAATATCATGAAGTTTACCGAAGGCGCCTTTCGCCAGTGGGGCTACGACGTGGCCGCGCAGGAATTTGGCGACCTCACCTGCACGGAAAAAGAACCCGTGGCTGGCCGCCTTGTGGTCAAGGACCGCATTGCCGACGCCATGTTTCAGGAGGCGCTGCTGCGCCCCGAGCAGTACCAGATACTCGCCACCCCCAACCTCAACGGCGACTATATCTCCGACGCCCTTGCGGCGCAGGTGGGCGGCCTTGGCCTGGCCCCAGGCGTAAACATGTCGGACACGCTGGCCTTTTACGAAGCCACCCACGGCACTGCCCCCACCATTGCGGGCAAGGACAAGGCCAACCCCGGCAGCGTCATCCTGTGCGGCGCACTCATGCTTGAGCACATCGGCGCGCCCAAGGCCGCCGAGCGCATCCGCAACGCCGTGAGCAAGGCCATTGCGGGCAAGGCGGTGACCGAAGATCTGGCCGCTCAGGTTCCCGGTTCGCGCACCGTGGGCTGCGTCGAATTTGGCGAAATCATCGGCGCAAACCTGTAGCACGCACAGCCCTGCGCCAGCCCGTTGCGGCAGCAAGGGCGCCCAAGACGCACGGCCCAGACGTGTTTGACTGTTTGCTGATCAGTTGCAGGAGCTGACGGAGAAAAGGAGTGTTATTACGGCACACTCCCGGCGGTCTCAAAGCGACCGCCGGGCGCAACCGCAAGACACTCCTTTTCTCCAGTCCGCCCAAGGCTGCAATGCGCGGCAGGGAGCTGCCCCGGCGATGCCGTTTGGCTTTTGCCTCAATGAAGGAATGTACCATGATCTCGCTGGAGACCCTGCTGCTGTTCATCCCGCTGGCAGCCATACTGGTTATGCTGCCGGGGCCGGATTTTGCGCTTATAGCAAAAATTTCACTCATGAATGGCCGCCCGCAGGGGCAGGCCGCCGCAGTGGGCGTGGCCCTTGGCATCTGCGTGCACACCACTGCGGCCATGCTGGGCATTTCGGCCATTATCGCCCAGTCGGTGCTGTGGTTCAGCATTCTCAAATACGTGGGCGCGGCCTATCTGGTGTGGCTGGGCATCCAGGCCCTGCGCGCCGGGCAGAACGCCGGCCAGCCTGTGAGCGCGGCGGTGGTCAAAACGGCGCAGCCCGGTGTCGCCCGCCCCGCGCAACGCCTGGGCCTGCGCCAATGGTTGCACTTTTTTGGCCAGGGCTTTTTGACCAATGTGCTCAACCCCAAGGCCGTGCTGATTTTTTTGACGTTTCTCCCCCAGTTCATGGACCCGCAAGCGCCGCTTGCCCCGCAGTTTCTTACTCTGGGCAGCATCCTGTCGGGTCTGTGTCTGTTCTGGTATGTGCCGCTGGCCTACATGCTGGGCCGCATACGGCACATTTTTGAAAACAGCAGCTTCCAAAAGTGGATGCAGCGCGGTACGGGCCTCGTGTTTATTGCCTTTGGCCTCAAACTGGCCACGGCGCAAGCTGGAGCAGATTAACTTTGAGAATACGCATTCGCAAAGTTTAAAACACGCACGTCCGGCGCTTAACCGCGCAAACAAGTAGCGTTGCGGACTTCATCCGTAAGGCTCACAAGTTCGCCAACGGCGGAAGCTGCGTTACGCCTACACGGCGGGCGTCTGCTTACGCAGACGCCAGAGCATTTCAACCTTGAAAGACTCTTGCTAACCCGCGTCGCGCCAGCGACCCGCAAACCCCTGAAGGTCTGCCATGATCGAAATCGTAAACAATTCCGTTGTGATTGACGCCAACGGCATATCCATGGCCGAAGAAGCCCGCGCCAAGGGCGTGGACATTGAAGCCGCGCGCAAAAACAGTCTTTCCGCGCGCATTCTGGCCGCGCACAATACCGGCGACGATGCCGACGTGCTGCGCATCCGCTTTGACGCCATGGCCTCGCACGACATTACCTATGTGGGCATCATCCAGACGGCTCGCGCCAGCGGCCTCAAGGAATTTCCCGTCCCCTACGCGCTGACCAACTGTCACAACAGCCTGTGCGCCGTGGGCGGCACCATCAACGAGGACGACCACCTCTTCGGCCTTTCCGCCGCGCGCAAGTACGGCGGCATTTTTGTGCCCCCGCATCTGGCGGTCATCCACCAGTACGTGCGCGAAATGATGACCCGGTGCGGCGGCATGATCCTCGGCTCCGACAGCCATACCCGCTACGGCGCGCTGGGCGTCATGGCCATAGGCGAAGGCGGGCCCGAGCTGGTCAAGCAGCTGCTGGGCAAAACCTACGATGTGACCAATCCGCAAAAGGTTGTGGTGTGGCTCGAGGGTACGCCCCGCCCCGGCGTCGGCCCGCAGGACGTGGCCCTGGCCATCATCGGCGCTGTGTTCAAAAACGGCTTTGTCAAAAACAAGGTTATGGAATTCATGGGGCCCGGCGTGGCGGGTCTTTCTGTCGAATACCGCTGCGGCATCGACGTCATGACCACCGAAACCACCTGTCTGTCCTCCATCTGGACCACGGACGAAAAGGTGCGCGACTACATGACCATGCATGGCCGTGCAAACGACTACGCCGAGCTGCGCCTTGAAGGCCCCGCCTGCTACGACGGGCTTATCCGTGTTGACCTGAGCCGCATCGTGCCCATGATCGCCCTGCCCTTCCACCCCAGCAACGTGTACCCCGTGGCCGAAGTGGCCAAACACGGGGCAGAGCTGCTGGCCGAGGTGGAGGCCGAGGCCCAACGCCAGTTTGGCGACGCGGCCAAAGGTCTGAACATGCGCGCCAAGGTGCGCGACGGCGGCGTGTGGGTTGACCAGGGCATCATTGCCGGCTGCGCGGGCGGCAACTTTGAAAACATCGCTCTTGCCGCCGCCATCCTTGACGGCAAAACCACGGGCAATCAGGCCTTCAACCTGGCCGTCTACCCCGCCAGCGAGCCGCAGGGCCTGGCGCTGGTCAAAAACGGCGCAGCCGCCAAGCTCATGCTGGCTGGCGCAGTGATGAAAACCGCCTTCTGCGGCCCCTGCTTCGGCGCTGGCGACACTCCGGCGCACGGCGCACTCTCCATCCGGCATACCACCCGCAACTTCCCCAACCGCGAGGGCTCCAAGCCTTCCAACGGACAGGTCTCCACCGTGGCGCTCATGGACGCCCGCTCCATCGCGGCCACGGCCGCCAACGGCGGCCGCCTTACCCCAGCCACCGAGCTTGACTGGTCCGCGCCCGCGCTGGCCCATGCCGACCTTTCGTACAGCTTTGAGCCGCTCATCTACCACAGCCGCGTGTACAACGGCTTTGGCAAGGCAGAACCGCAGGCCGAGCTCGTGCGCGGCCCCAACATCGCCGACTGGCCGAGCATGAGCCCCCTGCCCGAGCACCTGCTGCTGCAGGTGGTGAGCGTCATCACCGACCCTGTCACCACCACGGACGAGCTGATCCCCTCGGGCGAGACCTCGTCCCTGCGCTCCAACCCGCTCAAACTGGCGGAATACACGCTTTCGCGCAAAGACCCCGGTTACGTGGGCCGCGCCAAGGCCGTGCACGCTCTGGAAACCGCCCGCCTGGCCAACCCCGGCGACGCCGACCTGCTGGCCAAGGCGCGCGGCCTCTTTGCCGTGTGCGGGCTGGATACGCTGCAGGGTGCCGCCGACCTCAGACACGTGGGCATGGGTTCCACCATCTTTGCCGTAAAACCCGGCGACGGCTCTGCCCGCGAGCAGGCGGCCTCGTGCCAGAAGGTGCTGGGCGGCTGGGCCAACATGGCCGTGGAATACGCCACCAAGCGCTACCGCTCCAACCTCATCAACTGGGGCATGCTGCCCTTTATCGTTGACCCCTCGCTGGCCGAAACCCTCAAGGTTGGCGACTGGCTCGTGGTGCCCAACGTGCGCAGCGCCGTGCAGAACGCCGACCCCAGCTTTACCGGCTACGTGGCGGGCGAAGACGGACAGGCAAAGAAGATCAGCCTTGCCCTCAAGGAACTGACCAGCGACGAACGCAAGATCATCCTCGACGGCTGCCTGATCAACTTCTACAATAGCTAGGCTAGGGGTTTGCGGGGGAGGGACCTTTTTGAAGCCACCCGAAGGGCGCACCGGAGGGGCGTTTTTCTTGGCCGCGTAGCGGGCTAGAAAAATGGACAGCAGAGCTAAAGGTCTCCTCCCTCGCGCCCCACCCCAAAAAACTTTATTCTGTTTTTTTGTAATTGCAGAAATCCTGCGCGAAACGAACGGAAACCTCGAATATCAACGGCCTCTGTGGAACTGCTCCACAGAGGCCGTTTTTAATTAAGAATACGCTGGCAAAGAGTGTTTACTTAGCGGGTTTCTTGTCTGCCTTTTTGTCAGCTTTCTTGTCCGCCTTGTCGTCCGTTTTGGCGGTCGCGGGCTGCGCTTCTTCCGCCACGGGGTTTTTCTCCAGCTCCTGCTGTATGGCCGCCTTCAGCTCCGGGTTTGCCGTCGCGTCATTGAGACCGGCGCGTAGATGCTCCACCCCGCGCTTGGCGTCGTTGAGAAAATAGATATACAGCACGCCAAGGCTGTAGCGCACGGAGGCCTCGTCCTTGATGACCAGCACCTTTTCAAGCGCCTCGGCGGCTTCCTTGTGCCTGCCCTGGCTGTGCTGGATAATGCCAAGCAGATATAGCGGCTTGGGGTTGCTCACATCCATGGTTACCGCGCGCTGGGCAAAGGTCTCTGCCGCGTCCCAGTTCTGGGCGGTCACCAGATGCTCGATAAGATGGATAAGAGCGCCGAGATCCTGCGGATTTTCGGCCACCTGCCGCATAAGTTTGCCCACGGTCTGGGCATCCTCGCCAGCCTCGCCCCCGGCCATTGCCTGCTGGGGGCGGGCCGCTACGGTAATGTGCGGGTTTTGAAACCGCGCCTTGAGCGAGGTAAAAAGCATGAGAGCAAGGGCCAGAGCCAGCAGAATAATAAGCATGCGGGCGGCCAGCCCGCCCTTATAGGTCTCAGTCATGATTGAGCATCTCCATCTGGGCAAGACGGGCGGCCAGCGAGCGCTGACGCGCAGCCAAAAAGGCCATGTACGCGCCTATGCCTAGCCATACGGCGGCATTGGCCATGATAACCCAGGTCAGTGTATCCATTGTTCCTCCAGCTGGAGCGAATATTTTTTGCAAAGGCCGGGCAAAATCAGGCGTCAAGCCTGTTTTGCGCAAGGGCGTCAAGGCGGTCCCTGAGGTCGAGCTGGCGTTTGCGCAGCCACACCAGCGCCGCCCACAGCAGACCAAAACAGGCCACACAGGCCATAACAGTGACGCGCATTTCCGGCTCCAGACCGCCGCCCTTGCTGCCGAACACAGCAGGGTGGATGGAGCGCCAGATACGCGCCGACATAAAGACCAGCGGCACATCCAAAAAGGCCACCACGCCCACCACGGCGCACACCGTGTTGCGGCGCTGCGGCGGCAGGTCAAGCCCGCGCAAGACCAGATAACCGGCGTAGACAAACCACATGATCAGGGTCGTAGTCAGGCGCGGATCCCACGTCCACCACACGCCCCACGAGCGGCGCGCCCACAGCATGCCTGTCACCAGCGCAAGGCCGCCCAGCAGCACGCCCACCTCGGCGGCAGCCGCAGCCAGACGGTCCGCCGCAGGGTTGCGACGCCACAGATAGGCCACGGAAGCCCCAAAAACTACCAAAAAGCTCACCAGCGCCCACCACGACATGGGCAGGTGGATGTAAAATATCTTTTGCGCCAGCCCCAGGGTAACTTCCTCAGGAGCGTAGGCAAACACCAGCCACTGACAGGCGGCAAAGGCCACGCCGCCAAGCAGGGCCAGAATTTGCGGCAGCGCCGAACACTTGGGCATTACTCGTCCCCCGCGTAGATGTATCCAAACAGCAACAGCCCAGCGCCCAGAAACACGGCGTCAAAGGCGGCGGCAACACCAAGCCAGGCTCCCGGCCCGTCTGGATTAGCCGCACCAAGGGCCTGCGCCCCCACGCTGATGCCCGCCAGCAACAGCGGCGTCAGCAGCGGAAACAGCACAATGCTCAGCAACGATTCGCGGGCGGCCTGCCCCTGCGCCAGCGCCCCCAGCAAGGAACCAAGGGCGCACATGCCAATATCGGTCAGCAGCAGAGCCAGCAGGGCTTCGGGCAGCGGGCCGCTGAGATCCTGCCCCAAAAAAACCACGGCGGCGGGCAAAAAGACAAGCTGCGCCAGCAGCAGCAGCGCCAGCCCGGCGCACCCCTTGCCAAGCCACACGGCCTGCACGGGCGCGGGGCACAGCAAAAGCCCGAGGCGTGAATTGTTGACCTCTTCCAGCGCGTACAGCTGGTTAAAAATAAGCACCTGACAAAAGGCGGAGCTTATCCAGAACACCGCCGCAGCGCCCTGCGGGGCCATGCGCTCGCCAATGCCCTGCGAGAGGCTGAACACAAACAGCAGCAGCAGACCCAGCAGCAGGGCCTGCACCAGACCACTGCCCCGCGCCAGCGTAAGGGCCAGATCCTTGCGGGCCATGGCAAACATCAGGCGCAGCATGCGGGGCCTCCCTGAGTATGGGCCGTTGCGCCTGCGGCGTCGCCCTCCAGCGTTTTTGTCAGGCCAAAGCCGCCAAATCCAGCCGGGATGCCGTCGTAGGCCAGCTTGCGGTGTTCCAGCGCCAGCAGCCGGTCGGCCAGCGGCGCATCGCCCGCCAGATCATGGCTGATGAGCACCACGCAAGCCCCGCGCTGCCGGGCGGCGACAACCTCGCGCCGCAAGAGGGCCAGCGAGGCCGCATCAAGGCCTGTGCCCGGCTCGTCCAGCAAGAGCACGTCGGGGGCCTGCATGAGCACCCGCGCCAGATTGAGGCGCTGGGCCATGCCGCGTGAAAACACGCCCGCCCGCTCGTGGGCGTGGGCCTCAAGCCCCACGCGGGCGAGCCCGGCCATAAGGTCGTCGTGTGTCAGTTTGAGGCCGTATGCGTCGCGCCAGAAGGCCAAATTTTCCACCGCGCTGAGGCCAGGGTACAAAAAGGTGGCGTGCCCGAGATAGCCCACGCGCGCATGGTCGGCCACCCTGGCAGCGCCAGCGCTGGGGCGCGAAAGCCCGGCCATGATGCGCATGAGGGTGCTTTTGCCCGCGCCGTTACCGCCCACCAGCAGCGAGACGCTGCCCGCAGCAAACGCGCAGCTGACGTCTTTAAAGACGACCTTGACGCCATAGACCTTGGCGACGCGCACAAGTTCCAGCAAGAGGGGCCCCCTGCGGCTAGGCCGCGCTGTTGTCGTCCGACTCCGGCGCGGAATTTTTGCGGCGACGCAGACCGGCCAGCGGCACCAGGCACATGATCGTGCCGCCGATCCACAGCCAGTTGACCAGCGGCTCTACGCTGATCTTGACCACAACCCTGGAATTTTCGTCCAGCCCCAGCAGCGAAGCATAGATTTCGTTGCCAAGACCGGGAATCACGTCCACTTCCGAAAACTGCATGCTGCCAAACTTGTCGTACAGGCGTCGTTCCGGCGCTACAATGCCCAGCGGCTTGCCGTCCTTGAAGACCTGCAGCCGCGCGGCGATATATTCGTGGTCGGCGCGGCGGCCCTCGCCCAGCTCAAGCAGGGTGGCCGTATAGCTGCCCACAGTGCCGGTTTCGCCCTTGGCGAGCAACATTTCGCGGTCTGTAGTGTACGGGCCGGAAAAGGCAATGCCAATGGCCACCAGAGCCATGCCCATATGCGCACCCAGCGCGCCCACGGTAACGGGATGAGAGCGGTTGGCCTTGTCGGCCAGCAGCATGACGGCCCCAAGCAGAATGCCCACGGCGGCAGAAGCGCCCACCAACGCCGTAGGCTGGCGGTAGCCCAACGCCCAGATGACCCCGGCGCTGACCACAAAGCCGCCGATCACAACAAAAAAGCCCTTTTTGTTGCGCAGGCCGCCACCCCAGCCAAGCCACGGACAGGCGGCCATCATGACCACCAACAGCGCGCCCAGGGGCAGACACACGCGGTTGTAAAAACGGGCGTCAAGGCCGCGCGGCGCGGTGGACCACAGCTTGCTGATGACAGGCCACATGGTGGCCACCAGAATAATTAGGGCCAGCGCCAGTAAAACCCAGGCCACAAGGGTAAGAAAACCCTCGCGGCTTTCAAGCCCGGCAAGGGGCTTGCCCGTCTTGGGCGCGGCAAAGGGAACCCACAGGGCAATGACAAGCCCGCTGAGCACAAAGATGGTCAGGGGCGTGCCCACGCTGCCGTCGCCAAAGGCATGCACCGAATCAATAACGCCGCTGCGCACCAGATAGGTGGCAAAAAAGGCCGAAACCGTGGTAAGCGCCATCATGGTGACGTTGACGCGCCCGAGCTTGCCCCGGCGGTCTTCAACAATCAGGGTATGCAGCGAGGCCGTGCCGATGAGCCACGGAACCAGCGAGGCGTTTTCCACCGGGTCCCATGCCCAGTAGCCGCCCCAGCCCAGCTCCATGTAGGCCCACCACGCGCCCAGCACTATGCCTGCGGTAAGAAACAGCCATGCCAGAATGATAAAGGGCCGCGAAAGGCGAAACCACGCCCCCTCGCTGCTGCCCTGCCCCGAAAGGCTCTGCGCCAGCGCGAGACAGGCGGGCACGGCAAAACCGCCGTAACCGAGGAACAGCAGCGGCGGGTGAAAAATCATACCGGGGTTTTGCAGCAGGGGGTTCAGGCCGTTGCCGTCTGCGGGCACGGGCGTCTGCAGCACAAAGGGGTTGCTCCAGCTGGTGAGGATAAGGGCAAAAAAGCCCATGATGACGTAAAAAAAGCTCCAGTACCAAAGGCGAGTGGGACGGCTGAGGCTTTTGTAGGCCCGCGTGAGGGCAAAGGCGCTGCCGCTCAGGCCCACGGCCAGCCCCCAGAAGAGCATGGAGCCGGGCTGCCCGGCCCAGAAGGCCGTAAGGCGGTAAAACACCGGTAAAACGCGGTCGGTATAGCTGGCCACGTATGCAAGGCTGAAGTCATTCCAAAACAGGGCGTGCAGCAGCAGGGCCGAGGCCAGCAGCAGCGCGCCGCTGATGACAAGGTGGGCTTTTTCCACCACGGGCAGGGAGTCTTCCCGGTTTTGCCACAATTGCAGAAGGGCCAGACCGCCGCCGCCAAGCGCGGCCAGCAGGGCTATGAGTTGAAGAGCAAAGGCAAAAACGTACATAGGACTCCTTATCCCGCTAGGGGGCGGCCCGCCGCTGGGCGGGGAGTGGCTGTCGTGTATGCATCAAACTGCCGCTTGCGCCCATCGGCTCGGGGCCAAACAGGCGGACAGGTCAACCGGGAAAACAAAAGCCGCAATCACCGCCCGCAACCGATGGCAGGGCGAAAGGCCAGAGGCCGGTCGCTCCCGGCTGACGGCAACCCGGCCTCAACGGCTAGCTGCGATTCTCTTTCTGGTATTTGGAGGGGCACTTGGTCATGAGCGTCTTGGCCTGAAAACGGCCCTCCGCACCCATGCCGCCTTCAACAATAACTTCCGCCCCGGCCTTGAAGGTATCCGGCACAGCGCCGGAATAGCTTATTTCAATAGTCTGGCTGGCGTTGTCCTTGTCTTCAAGGCGAAAGCTCACACCGGGCGCGCCCCGGTGTTTTTCAATGCCCTCTTCGGCAACAGTGCCAAACAGCCGCGCGGCCACGAGCTTTTCGGGCGTAGAGGCCTTGGCTTCCGACACATTCAGAAAGTACACGCTGTTTTCAGAAAAGCCGGAATATGCAAGATAGCCCACCCCGCCCAAAAAGAGCAGCAGCGCGGCTATGTAGATGCCTGTGTTTTTTTTACGGGCCATGCGTTTCTCCTGAAACATTGGGCCATGTTTGTGCTGCCCGAAAGGGGCCATGGCCTGCGGCCAGCCCTGCCGCTGCGGGCAGAAAAACCGCGTCTGCCGGGCTGGGGCGTTTGCCCTGGCTATCCGGCTTTGATTTGCTCAAAACCCTACGCCATTTTGTACCCGCTGACAAGATAGGAATTATTTTTAATAGAACATTCAGCCATTGAAAATGGCTGTCTGCCCGGCCAGGTTTTTTGCAAAAGTGCGCGTCAAACGCCTGCGCGGCGGGCATGCTCCGGTTGCGCAAACATGCTGGATAAAATTCTTTAAAACAGTACTCCAGCATGGGGCGGGGTTGCTGTGACTGCAGTCACATTACGGGCAGAATTTGTGCGCAGGGGCACGGCGCAGTTGTGGCCGGGGCAGCCGGGTTGCAGGGCGGATGCCGCAACTGACGCCCGGCCCGCCTGTATGCTGGCCCGCCTGTATGCTGGCGCGGCGTGCGCATGGGGCGGCACTGGTCTGACGCTGGCCCCTGGCCCCGCTGGAGGCTGTTGGGCGAGGGCCAGACCTGAGCCAGAGACGCGACCGCACCAGTGACCCAATTGGGGCCACGTCGTATCATACTACTCTAATAAGATTATCACCACAAGGTCAAAAAAATTATTCAGCATCTGCTGGCGCGTCGCGGCGTACTGCGGAGCTGGCGCTTACCCCTGACGGCCAGCGCTCACCTCGCGCCGCCGCTGGCGGGCCAGGGCGCGCAGGTCGTCCACATTGTCGCTTTCATCCACAATTTCGCTGCCGAGTATTTCTTCGAGCACGTCTTCAAGCGAGACCACGCCCGCAAGGCCCCCGTATTCGTCCAGCACCACAAAAAGGTGCACCCTGGCCTTGAGCAGATCGTGCAACAGCACGTCAAGAGTTTGATTTTCAAGGATAAAATGTGCAGGGCGCATAATCTTGCCCAAGGCTACATCCTTGCGCCCCTCGTTGACGCAGCGGCCAAGGGTGCGCCGCTCCACCACGCCCACGATGTCTTCGTTGTTGTCGCCGTAGACGGGTATGCGGCTGAAGTGCCATGTGCGCTGATCGGTGTAGGCCTGCTCGACCGTCATGTCGTCCGCCAGCTCAAACACCACGGTGCGGGGGGTCATTATTTCGCGCACGCGCTTTTGGTCCAGAGCCAGCACATTGCGGATAAAGGCTTCTTCGTAGGGTTTAATGCGGCCCGCCTGACGGGAAAGGCTGGTGACGGCGCGGATGTCGTCTTCTGAAATAACCGGCCCGGCGGGCGCCGGGGCCACAAGCCGCGTGATCATGCTGGTGACCCACAGCAGGGGCGTCATCACCTTGACCATGATGGCAAGAGGGCGGGCCAGCAGCACGGCAATGGGTTCCGCCTTGGATACGCCGAGGTTTTTGGGCAAAATTTCGCCCATGGTGAGGATAAGCACCGTAAAACCCACGGCAAAAACAGACATGTATTCTGCCCCATACACGGACAAAAAAGCCGCGCCCGCCACGGTGGCCCCGGCGGTGTTGGCAATGGTGTTGAGGGTAAGGATTGCGGCTATGGGTTTGTCCACCTGCGTGCGCAGGCTGTACAGCAGCTCGCCTGCCTTGCTGCCTGATTTGCGCAATCGCTCGATGGTGGACCACGAAAGGGAATAGAGCACCGTTTCAAGCAGCGAACAGGTAAAGGAAACGGCAACGGCAATAACAACAGCCAGAACAAGGGTGAGCATGGCGAAACATCCGAAAGATTAGGTGCGCGTGCCGCCGTGCAAAACGCAAGGCGGCGCTGACTGCCGAAGTTTAGCCTCGCCCGCCCATGTTTGCAATTGGTGCGCAGGGGCAAGGGTATGAGGTATGGGCCGGGCACAGGTTGCAACCCGAACGATACGGCTGGACGGGGAGATAATCAGGGACCGCAGCCAGGGGGTTCAAGCCGGGACTGGATGAATGCGCGCGCACGGCGGCTATCGTCAAACGTAATCCCGGTAAAAAACCGCCGCAAACAAAATGGAATCCTATAAATCAGCGAAGTTACGACGCAAAAATACTTGCCAAAACGCCATGCCGACACAATTTTTTTGAATATTGATAAAAAAATTCATATGCTGCGTATTTACTGCAAATAAGATTAAGCGTACTATATATTACAGCATATTATATTGGTGCTGGCCATGAAAAAAACTGCCCAGCCAGCGTGTACGCGCAGATGGCAAAAATACGCTGCGCGGGCAAAAATAATTTCATTATTTACAAACGGCGCAAAACAGCGCCCATGGCTGATTTACGGCAAGGATGCACAGATATGAACGTTGCTGCCATAAAGAATTTTACAAATTTTCTTGACAGCCAGAGGCACAGCGTTTACATATCTGTTCTCGCAGCGAGAAACGCTGCACGTGTCGCGGGGTGGAGCAGCTCGGTAGCTCGTCGGGCTCATAACCCGAAGGTCGTAGGTTCAAATCCTGCCCCCGCAACCAAAATAAAATGAGGCATTTAGGTTAAAACCTGAATGCCTTTTTCTTTGCCTAATTTTCAGTTTGTGCCACTCCTGTGCCACCACAATTCGTGACGTACAATGACCTCTGGTGACGTTGACAGGGTCTACACCAAAGACCGGGGCAGGCGCTTTCAGCGGGCCCTTTTCCGACAGTTTTTCTGACCGATTCCCCAGCCATCTCAACAGCACAAAACACGCACGCGCAGGCGGTAATTCTCAAAATTACGAAAGCCGTATGCCCGGCGCTGGATCAACTGGGTCTACACCAAAGACAGGGGCACGCGCTCCCACCGGGCCCTTTCCCGACAATTTTTCTGATCAATTCACCAGCCATTTCAGCAGTCTGATAGCATGAAACTGTCCGCAACAATGCCCGCATTGAGAAACCAATCATGCACCAGTCGCCGATAAGCAGAATTCATATCAATACAGACAACTTGCACCTTGAGGCGGCCATGCAATGACAGCAAAAAATCGCGCATATCGGCTGCGCTACGCCCTTTAACCACATCAAATACCCTGCGCCGGGCCAAGTCGCAAAACGTGGTCGCAAAGCCCTGCCTGCGCGTAAATCGGTGCTCATCAATGCCCAGAATGCGCGGGCATGCTCGGTTTGCCCAGTGGCTGCTCTTGTGCTGCATCATCTGGTGGTAGTACCGCTCCACGCTGGCAACGCCAATACGGTGCTCATCGGCGATTTCCTTGCAGGTAACGCCTTTGTTGTAAGCCAGAAATATATTGCGCTTGAGCAGCTCTGTTGTTCTGCTCCACACCTTTATGCCTGTAAGTCTGGTATTGAAATATCTACCGCAGTCTGCACATCGGTATTTATGGCAGCGAACCAACAGGCGTGATGGTCTTCCGTGAATTGAAATATTACGTATTTCACGCCTGAATGAGTCCTTAACGCGTAGATTCTCGCATGTGCAATGAGGACAAGCGTTCTTGCCTGTCCATCTGGCCTCAAACACCGGAGGAACATGGCTGACCACTTTTTCGATTGCAAAATCCCGCAAGCCAATTAACAATCTTTCCACAGGGCCTTCTCTTCTTTTCTTTGGTCGGAAAATAAAAGCTGCCCTGGTGGGCATACCGGCTTTTGCTTGGTATGCCCATTTTTTCTTTGGGGCGCTATGCCCCTGTCTTTGAGGTAGAGCCCCCGCCTGGCGGTCCAATTTTCTTAACTGCGTTCGCTATAGATCATGCATGGCGCGTAGCTGCTATTCAATTCAAATTTTTTGTCATCTTCGGTTCAGGTTGTTAGTGCCAGTGTATCAATTTTTCCCGTCGTTTTCTTCTTTGCGAAGCTTCCATGATGCATTGTTTGGTTAAACAACCAATGATGTATTTGTTACTGACAAAATGACAAAATAAAAAATCATATATGTTTTACGTGGAAAATTGCCATGCTAGTCATGTCTGGATCAGGTGTAGATGGACACGCTGCACATCCCCCTCTTCTTGAACGCCAGTGTGCTCAAACGTTGGGGGCCAAACCAGCAACCGGCCTGGAGGCCGTATTTCGTTAAGTGCCAGGGAAAGGAGTGATCCAAGGGCGTTTTTCATGTCTGCAGATTGCTCATGCATTTTTTTTTACAGCGCTCCCGCATGTGATGCGCCTTAGGCGACATCATTCTGCAGGAGCCATAGCCATGACATCCCCGGCCCAAACCATTTTGAGGTTGCTAGAAGAGACCCTGCCTCCTTGCTTCCCGCGCAAAAGAGTGCGCGAACTGACTTTTGGCATCGTAAACCCCCGAACACTTGCCAATCGTGACAGCAAAAAGATCGGCCCTGCTGGTCGTTTTTTCGTCAAGCGTGAAGTCTGGTACCAGAAAGAAGGTTTTCTTGAATATCTAAGGAACATGCTCAAGGATACCGAAATGTCTCCGTCTTAGTCTTCCACCCCTAACTACATTTGAATGTCGCTGGTGGCCATATTGGTCACCGGCGGCTTTTTTTATCCCAAGACTTTTGTGGCTTACCTTCGTTATTAGCGAATAATTTCGGATGGAACCCGATCAAATTGCGCGTGAGCTTAGGGGCACAAGCGTATTGGATTGGTTAAGTTTTCCATCAATGTAATTTTTTAATTCGGACATTAATTTGTGTAGCATAAAAGAGCATTATTGCACAAAAGTGTACGAATTGTCGTTTGTATTTTAAAAAAAATTAGCAGGAGGTAGGTAATACAATTTATAATAATAAAATTAATTAAGCTGTTTGTTGTATAATCATTAATAACAAAACTAAGGATTTTAAAATGCAATATAAGTTTATTGAAAGCATTGATTGTAGGATAAACGAGTTGCTCAATGAATACGTCAGGAAGCATTCGAAAGCACTTATCGTTCGTTTTGATGTGCATTACCCTGTGCATTATCATGGGCCAGCAAAAAATACTGATATTTCAGTTTGTATGGCCTATGTCGTGAAAAAATATACCCGTCAGGGGCTTGATCCCTACTACATTTGGGTACGCGAGCAGTTGCGAAGCCATCACCCCCATTACCACTGTGCTCTGTTCCTCAACGGCCACAAGGTTCGTGACTATTGGCATGTATTTCGCAATGTTGAAGATGCATGGGCACGAACTCTGGGTTGTCTGGTAACCGGCTGCATCAACCGCTGTCTGAAAGACGATCCTGACTACAACGGCAAGTTGATTCGACGGGATGCTGGCCAAGCTGCTTATAAAGCACGCTTCCAAGAAATTCTGAATCAACTTTCATATTTGTCGAAGAGTTACACAAAAACTGTTGGCTACGATGGCCAGAGAAATTTCAGTTGCACAAGGCTTTCAAATACTTAGGAGGTATCATGGACAAGAGCATCACTAACAATGTGGCGAGGGCCGATGGTTTGTTTACGGTGCAGGATAAAATCGGCAATCTGGGCCTTTCAACTATAAAAACTGTAATCAAGCAGGCTCCTGAAGCTGGGAACGGGCATATCGCGATCGCTCAGACAGACCTTCATGTCGGGGACATTCACGTTTCCATGCCAGGATTTGCAACGCCGGATACGGCAAATGGCGGGGCACCACATCAACTGCTGGATGATTCGTTACGCAGCTCATTAGACGCGGCGGTAGCTTGCATTCAGGCTTTGTGTGCAGAAAAACGGCAGGCAAGCGTGTGGCAGAGTCCACCATCACCACGCCAAGCTTCAACCAAAAAGCCCATCAGCGACAGCCAAGTAAACTTTATCAATAGGCTAGCGCGAGGGGCAAAGCCTGACACGTTAGCACGTGATCTGGTGGGCAAGGCTTTGGCAGATTGCACTTGTGCAGATGCAGATAAGATTATTAAGTCGCTGAAAGCCAACGACCAAGTTAACGGCAAAGTGCCCTGGTAAATATTTGTGGCAAGGGGGGGTGATTCTCATCCCCCTTGTCAGTCTATTATATGCATTCCCACATCTACCCTTATCAGCCCAATAGGCAGGAGAGCACATGCAAGAATACTGGCAACTCAATTTTGAGCGTTCTGAAAGCCTAATAAACCACGGCCTCGGTACAGAAGCCTTTTTTAGGTCTATCGAACAGGAATTGCCGCCTGTGATGTCACGAGCTGAACTGTCAAGGGCTACAGGAGGGCTCATTTCAGCCAAAACGCTGTCCAATGAAGACGCTTTGCACAAAGGTCCCGCAGAGCGTGTACGGGCAGGGTCAAAAATTGGCTACACCCGCGCCTCAGCCATGGCGTACATTCGGAAAAAATTTAAACTGTTATGAAAAATTTGAGGTGATTATGTACGGTTTTACCCCGCGCAGTGCCAATCAGCCTGCTTCTGACAAGCAACTTTGCTATGCCTATGACCTCGCGGAGCGGCAGGGCCTAGACGCTGAAGCACTTTGTTCCATAAACTTTCGCAAGGAATATAGTGAGATGACTGCAAATGAGGCCAGCCAACTCATTGAGTTGCTAAAGTAATGAAGATGCCTAATGATAATTTATATTGGGACGATGAAGGCTGATCAAGCTAGAATCTGTCATCTTCATCAATGGCTGGGCAATCATGCCCTTAATTGTTCTGTACAGTCGTAATGTGGCCCTGATAAATGACCACATAGCTTTTTGCTAGTCCATTGATGTTAGAGCGTACTAATTTTGGGGGGCACGAACTGCCAGCAAAAAAGGGTTATTATGCATATCTCCTACAATCATCCGCTCGATGAAAAGCGCAGGTAAGGCGGCCTGTACCCTGCCGCACGGTGTGCTGTTTCGTGGTAATGCTGAGGCATCCATCCGTAAGCAGCTTGTTCGCTCCGGGTACCTGAAGGGCATTATCGGACTGCCTGCCAACCGATCAATAAGGAGAAGAGAAGTGGGTTCACTTCTTTGGACCAGTCAACGGCAAAACTAAGGTGGACAGTTTTATTGGTTATGCCGCCCATCTAGGGCTAATCAGAGGTGGCACTCCCTCTGGTTTGTACTGCTGATATATCTCCATCGGCTTTCGGCCGTCAAAGGTCTTATGCGGACGCCGGTTATTGTAGAAGCCAAACCACCATGCCAGGACCCGGCAGAGCTCGCTCCCTGTCTCTATCTCTCGCAAATACAGGCATTCATATTTCAGAGAACGCCAGAGACGTTCGATCATCACGTTATCCATCCAGCGGCCTCGGCCATCCATTGAGATGCGTGCTCCGGCCTCCCTGAGCGTCTTCGTAAACTCGTAGCTCGTAAACTGAGAACCCTGATCCGTATTGAAGATTTCTGGTACACCGTAGCGATTCATTGCATCTTCCAGGGCGGCCACACAGAAATCAGCATCCATTGTATTCGACACGCGCCAGGCGAGCACCGCTCGGCTGTGCCAGTCCATAATCGCCACAAGGTACAAGAAACCGCGCCGCATCGGAATGTATGTGATGTCGGCACACCACACCTGGTTTGGCCTTGTGATCGCCTTGCTCCGCAGCAGGTACGGATACGTCTTGTGCTGCGGATGCGGTTGGCTTGTCTTCGGCTTCTGGTAAACCGCCATCAGACTCATTTTGCGCATAAGCCGTCGCACGCGATTACGCCCAATTAGATGCCCTTCATCACGCAGAACGTTGCGCATTTGCCGGGAACCGAAGAACGGCAACTCCAGAAACAATTCATCTATGCGCTTCATGAGCACCAAATTGTACGCGGACTCACCGATCGGTTGGTAGTAGTATGTTGAGCGTTGCAGTTTGAGGATTTCGCACTGCCGCCGAACACTGAGCACTGGATGCCCCAAGTCGACGATTTTACGCCTTCGCTCGCAGCTCAAATTTTGGCGAAGGCTTGCTGTAAAAAATCCTTCTCCACAGTAAGTTGGCCAATCTTGGCATGAAGCTCCTTGATGCGGGCTTCATCATTCTGCTGAGCCTTCTGGGACTTGCCCGCAAAGCCAGCTGCAATCTGCTCCTTGGCCTGCTGCTTCCACTGAGAAATCTGATTTGGATGCACGCCATGCTTGCTGGCAAGCTCGGACAAGCTTTGCTCGCCAGACAGGGCATCAAGGGCGACGCGGGTCTTGAATTCGGCGGTGAACTTCCTTCTCGATTTGGACATAAAAAGCCTCCTTTGACTTCTTACGTCCACCTTAGCTCACGGTCCAGTTTTCCGAACCCACTTCTTGCCAGACCGGCACTGCCTGTTGAGGCCCGTTGCCCGCGATCATGAATGGCAGTCTTGACCTGCGCAACGGGAAACAATACGCCCTTTATGGGGAATGCGGGCATCTTTTTCCTTTATGCGGGAAATTGCTGCTTGACGGCGCGGCCTAGTAGCCATAAGCAAGCTCGCGAAAGGCATTGCTGCCGACGCTCCCCAGGAATACGGCAATCAGGGCTGCCGCCCCCATGGGAAATGCTGCCTCACGCAATGCACCACAAGGAAGGACAATGACGAGCTTCCACGACTTTCTCCGCAGGCTTTTTCCCATATGCCGCAGCATAACGGGCGACGGGGTGCGGCAGACGTTGCGCATACTGCAGGAAGAATTGCCCAATTTGCGCACATTTGAAGTGCCCTCAGGCTCCAAGGTTTTTGACTGGACTGTTCCGGACGAATGGAACATCGCCGGAGCGCGCCTCACCGGCCCGTCGGGCGAAGTCATCGCAGACTTTGCCGACAGCAATCTGCATGTCATGGGTTATTCCGAACCGGTGGACTGCACGATTTCGCTTGACGATCTGCAAAACCACCTGCATTCGCTGCCCGAAATGCCCAAGGCCATCCCCTACGTCACATCGTACTACGCCCGGCGCTGGGGGTTCTGCATCTCCCACGAGCAGCGGCAAAAGCTTGCCCCCGGCATGTATCGCGCGGTTATCGATTCCACGCTTGCACCTGGGCACCTGACCTACGGCGAGCTTGTCATCCCCGGCCAGTGCGAAAAAGAAATTTTTCTTTCCACCTACATCTGCCATCCCTCCATGGCCAACAACGAGCTTTCCGGCCCGGTGGTGGCCACGGCTCTGGCCCAGTGGGCGGCGCAGCAGCCCCGTCGCTACACGTACCGCTTTGTCTTTGTGCCCGAGACCATCGGCTCCATCACCTACCTGAGCCGCAATTACGAGGCCCTGCGCCGCAATGTGGCGGCGGGCTTCAACCTTACCTGTATGGGCGACGAGCGCGCGTATTCGTACCTGCCCAGCCGCCGAGGCGACACGCTGGCAGACAGAGCGGCCCTGCACGTGCTGCGACATTTTGCGCCCGATTTCAAAAGCTACACGTTTTTGAACCGCGAGAGCGACGAGCGCCAGTACTGCTCGCCCGGCATTGATTTGCCCCTGTGCAGCGTCATGCGCAGCAAGTACCACGCCTACCCCGAGTACCACACCTCGCTGGACGACTGCTCGCTGGTAACGCAAAAAGGCCTTGAGGGCAGCGTAAACATCATGACCCGCATACTTGAGGCGCTGGAAGAAAACGTCACCTACGAGCCGCGCGTGCTGTGCGAGCCGCAGCTTGGCAAACGGGGCCTCTACCCCACGCTGAGCACCAAGTCGTCCTGTACCGAGCAGGTTGATCTGATGATGGATCTGCTTGCCTACGCCGACGGCAACACCTCTCTGCTCGAAGAGGCCGACATCGTGGGGCGGGATATCTTTCGCTGTGCGGAAACCATGCGCAAGCTGGTTGAAAAGGACGTGCTGGCGGTCAAAAAATGCTGATCCGCTAAAGCAGCAAATGCAGCGCGGCAGGGGTTCAGGCTTCTGCCGCGCTTTTGTTTTGGCGCATCTGCCATGTCGCGTCCATCTGGGCGGGCCCCGTGGCGGTTTCTACAGATCCCACCCCTGGGTCACTTCCCTGCCCTTCTTGTAGCGGAAGTCGCACACCTTGCCGCCGCTGGCCAGCGTGAAGAACAGAACTCGCGACGGGTAAACCGGGCTGTGCGGCGCAGGGCGGCTCCTTTGGCGCAAGGGGCGCGGTTACGGCTTAGGGTATGATCTGCTTACAGCGGCAGCCGCAACGGCTGTCCACGTGGACGACTGCGACGAGGGCGGTTTTGTGGCCATGCAAAATAATTTGCAATTTTATTATGTTATATATAAAATATAACTAGTGTTTGTTAATTCAGCAAGATAGCCAATACAGCTTTACTATCATACTAGCATACCATGTTGACACTTTTCCATAACTGGTTCATGCAGTTCTGCTGAGATGCGTGATACAGGTAATGCAGTGACCGATGCAAGGCCATTATTACCTGTTGCCCTTATGATAAGCCCGCCGAGGAACAATCATGCCAGTGCCCTTTGCTGTCACGGTGCTGCAGTACCAACAAGTGCGCCTTGTTGGCGTGAGTATACACACGACACTGCACAAAGCCCCCGTTGACTGTCCCCGTTTGTGGAGCGATGTTTTTGCCCACCGCATGCCGGAGTTGAGCGGCAAGGCCCAGAACGCTTATCAGGGGCCATCGTACGGGGTTTCTGTCTTTACCGACCACAAGGGGCTGGCCTTCAACTATTGGGCGGCCATGGAAGCACCGGACATTGCCGAGCCGCCCATGGGCATGAGCGAAGTTATTCTGCCGGGGGGCTTGTACGCCTGCTGCCGTATACCGGCTCCGGGCATGCTCCGCGAGGCCTATGACTATATGTATGATGTATGGCCGCAAACGGGCGAGGGCTTTCCCGTACAGGTCGACAAGCCCTGCTTTGAACGCTACGACAGCCGCTTTTTCCAGTCTGGCACGCACGATGTGTACGTACCCATTCTGCCCAGCTGAGCTTGCCTCTGGTTTTCGCATAATCATTTTTCGACCCGCCGTCTGACCAGCACGGCGGACAGGCCTGCCGTGGCCAGCAATCCGCGCCCTGCCTGCAGGGAAAACTGAACCTGCGCTTCTGTGGCAGCGTGTTTTGCGGCAAAATAACGGCGCACAATAGCCCGGCATACAAAGGCGAAACCCTGGCCGCAGTGCGGGGCTGGGGCCATACGGAATACTGCCTTTTTCGCCCCCGCCAGCCTTGCGCCATGCGCCCGCCTTTGCGCGGCACTTGGCCTCGCCGCCGATTGACGCTAGACTTGCAGTACGGTTGCGTATCAGCATAAGCGCAGCCGTCGCTACCCCACCAGCAAGCGAGGCGACCCATGACCATGCCCGCATTTTACATCCCCCACGGCGGCGGCCCCTGCTTTTTTATGGACTGGTCACCGCCGGACACATGGAAGGCCCTTGGCGACTGGATGCGTAGCATCCCCGCCGCGCTGCCCGCCCAGCCCAAGGCGCTGCTTGTTTTTTTCCGCCCACTGGGAGCAGCCGCAGTTTACGCTGCTCTCCACGCGCGATCCCGCGCTGTATTATGATTACTACGACTTTCCCCCGCATACCTATGAATTGCAGTGGCCAGCGCCGCCAGCGCCGGAGTTTTTTGACCGGGTGCGGCAGTGCGTGCGGGCAGCGGGCATGACGCTGGCAGAGGACAGCACCCGCGACTTTGACCACGGCGTATTTGTGCCCGGCCTGCTTATGTACCCGCAGGCGCAGATGCCCACGCTGCAGATCTCGCTGCGGCGCGGGCTCGACCCGCAGGAGCATCTGGCCCTTGGACGCGCGCTGGCCCCACTGCGCAGCGAGGGGGTGCTGTTTGTGGGCAGCGGCATGAGCTTTCACAATATGGGGGCCTTCCACTACAGAGACAACACGTCCATTGAGGGCGCGACGATTTTTGACGACTGGCTGACAAAAACCGTGTGTACCCCGGACGCCGCCATGCGCAACGCCGCCCTTGCGGAGTGGCAAAAAGCCCCCGGCGCGCACTTTGCCCACCCGCGCGAGGAGCACCTTATCCCCCTGATGGTGATTGCCGGGGCCGCAGGTGCGGCGCAGGGCAAGCTTGCCTGGCACGGCAGGGCCATGGGTGCGCCGCTCTCCGCATTTTTTTTTGACTAAGTGCAATAAATACTTGCGCCTCGCAGCCAAAAGGTATAACTGATTTCTCCTCATGGGGCTGTAGCTCAGTTGGGAGAGCGCTTGAATGGCATTCAAGAGGTCAAGAGTTCAATTCTCTTCAGCTCCACCAGATAGATAATTAAAACCCCCGATCATTGAAAAATGGTCGGGGGTTTTGCGTTTATAAAGTTCTGTGGCAAGCTATGTTTTTTGGGTCTACACCAAAGACGGGGACAGCCATCTTTGGTGCGCTGGATATGTGCCTGAATTGACAGAGCAAGTTGCAATGTGAAATAATATCTTTTTTTCTAAATAGAAGGCATTTTTTAGGTGACATCCCCAGTTGGTAACATGCTTTGGAAGAGCTGTTTTGGCCATAAAGACAGCGAATAGTCAGGCAGACGACAGCACATAGCACTAAAAAACTTTCATTTTTTCGTGCCCAACAATTACCGTGTCTACTTTTTTACATATTTTGTAAGTGCGGCACTTTCACTTTCAGTCTTATAATACATATCAACAGAAGGTTTAAACTTTTTCATGATACAATATTGGTCAACATAGATCTCATCATATTTCTGTAAAGCCAAGTTACTCAATATTGCATCATCATATTTTTTAATTTGTGGTTTTATTTGTTGCAGTTTTGGCAGTGCGTGTGACAGCCAATCGGAAGGCTTGATTGTGTCAATATATTCTAACTGCCCAGTGTCTATATCTAAGCATTCGGAATATTTTTGAGGTCGTTGCTGAACGATGTTGGGCACAAAAAACTTTTTTGTGAAAAACTAGCTGTCTTGACATGCTCTGGCGTAGCATAAGCTCGACCACGCGAGTGGTAAATATTAATCGATAGAAACATAATTAAAGACAGCGCCAAAATTCTGTAGCATGTTTCATTTGAAAATTTAGTTAATGCAAACAAAAATAGGATCAAAACACATGGAGCCAGCAGTTCATTGTAATAGACTAAAAAATTACCTCCATGCCCACCAAGTTTAAACATCAACAAACAAAATATTATCATAGAATATGCACTAAACAACTTAGTGTTTAAGGAGAATATTATAGTATTTTTAATAATACCGTATGGCAAATAAAATAATGTGATAAAAAAAATATTTGCATTTACTATAAATATGACCAATTGATACAGAGCATACGAGTAACTGTAGCTAGCAACACGGACATGATGAAAATAACTTAAAAAGTAAATTGGCGTATATAAGTATGCGCATATGAAAAATAAAATAATTCCAGTGAGCGAAGTTATAAAAAAATATACATTTTTTTCATGAAAAAATTCATGTAGCAAAAATACTATTAGCACTACTCCATAATATTGCTTGGTAAGCAAGGCCAGCACTGTAATTATTACTGCAACAAGTCCTCTCCATTTCGGTGACAGGTAGTTATAATAATTTGTAAATACTAACGCCATTGCGCAGAAAGATAAAAATAATCCCAACTGATCTGGTCTTCCTGAATTTCTGTAAAAATCATCCAATGTAATTGTATAAATAAAAAGAGTTACAGATGTCGCTGCTTGCGATATTAATGTCTTTGGTTTATGATGCAGTATGTTCCTTGTGATAATAAAAATTGGGAATATACAAATCGCTAATGATACACAGGAAATAATTCTATTTATGTGCATAGTTCTTTGTGGAAGAAGACTCAAAATAGCCCCTTGTAGCGGGCCATAAAGATATAAATTCTGCGGAAAGCTTTCCATTGAGAAATATGTTCCGCTACATATATTTTCAACAAGTTGAATGTTAACAAATTCGCGCACTTCTTGAAGCCCGTCAAAATATATATATCTGCCCCAAGAAATGATATTAAAGACTAATCCAATCCCCAAAAGTATTACAATCGTTGCTGGCAAGTATTTTTCCCATGCAAAAATTTTGTTGCACTGAGTAGTCATTTTGCCCCCTTCTTGCTATCGCATTTGCTCTTATGGGAAGTGCCAGCTGCCCACAAAAGCTTATTTAAAGAACATGTTATTTCAAGCTGCAATTTAAGACATAAGTGCAGAAGGTATTTAGTGCTATGTGCTGTCGTCTGCCTGACTATTCGCTGTCTTTATGGCCAAAACAGCTCTTCCAAAGCATGTTACCAACTGGGGATGTCACCTAAAAAATGCCTTCTATTTAGAAAAAAAGATATTATTTCACATTGCAACTTGCTCTGTCAATTCAGGCACATATCCAGCGCACCAAAGATGGCTGTCCCCGTCTTTGGTGTAGACCCAAAAAACATAGCTTGCCACAGAACTTTATAAACGCAAAACCCCCGACCATTTTTCAATGATCGGGGGTTTTAATTATCTATCTGGTGGAGCTGAAGAGAATTGAACTCTTGACCTCTTGAATGCCATACTAAGGCATCATGCCCCAAACCTTACACCGCCAACAAAATCAGGCTATTAAATGTATATTTTCCGTCCTTTTTGATACATTTCGATACATTTTGTATATCCCAATCAGATTTCATGGGTAAGGATTTCAAGCACTTCCTTGTCCTCAATGCCCAGGTATCGCATGGTGACACTAGGGGATGAATGGTTGAACCTTTTGCAGATTAGCTCAAATCCCACACCAAATTTTGTCCTCTGAATATATCCGAAGGTTTTTCTAAGGGAATGTGCGCCATAATTGCCTTCAAGGTTTATGGTTTTGCACCACTCCTTAATCATGCGGTTTACGGTCATAATCGTGAGAGGCTTCTGGTGGCCTCTTCGGGATTGGAATAGGTAATCATCATCAGAATGGTTAGATGCCTCCAGATGCCCTCTGAGGGCCTTGTAGACCTCCCTATTTATATAAAGGGTGTTGGTCTTTCCGGTCTTGGATTCTCTGATTTGTATGGCTTGTCCGGGTTTGGCATATTTGACGTGTGAGATTTTGAGTTTAAGCAAATCGCCAGTTCTGATTCCGTTGTTGATGCCAAGCGTGAAAAGCAGCAAATCACGGGGCCGTGATGCAAGCAGCTTTTTAATGGATTGAATATGGGACAATTCTCTGATTGGTTGAACGAGTGTTGATGATCCATTTTTAGGGTGATTGGGGTTATTCATGGCATTGCCTCAATGTTAAATTAATATGTAAAATCAGTATATTACTTAACATTGTATGTACACTGCCACTAAATGAAATGAATAATACATTAAAATGATTAGATAAAATGACAGAAGTTAAGTTTTATAAAGAACTTATTCTGTAATTTCCGATGGTTATATGTAGTTTTTCGATTCAGGGAACTTGAAAAAGTTAGCATTGGGAATGAGAAAATATCCACGCATTTGAATCTACATGTTGAATAAGTGATTGAATGTTCAATCAAACAACTAGCATGATTTAAAAAAAGGAAATTGGAAAAAAATTGAATTTATTTTGCAAATTTTTTGATTTTAAGTGATTTTGGAAACTGGTTTTCGATAAATTATATTCAAGAAAACGGATATATTTAAATTTGAATATGGACATATAAGAATAGAATGAAATTGTTTTGTAGAAAATGATGATAACTGAGAATTTGAAAAACTTGTTTTTCAAATTTGAAGTTAATCCCGAAGGGATTTAATGCAAATGAGAAATTGAATGGAAATATGAATTGAATGGATTAGATTCAGATTCGGATTTTGATTTGATGAATTTATTTGATTAGAAATCCCGGAGCGGGATTTAACTTCGAAGTTGAAAAACAAGTTTTTCAAATTCTCAGTTGCAATTTTTATTTTGAAAAGACATTTTAAATGATTTTATATTATTTCATTCTTCTTAAAAAAGAATTATATACGATTTGTTGTATATAATTTATTGGAAACTGGTTTCCGAAATCATAGTTTTGAATAAAAAAGTGATATTTTTTAAATTTATTTTTTATTATTAATTTTTAAAATTATTTTTATTTCGAAATTATTTTTTTAAAATGATTTTAAATATAATTTGCGTGTCAGAATGACAGATTTGCATACAAAATTTCCCCAAATATATTTTAATAAAATATAAAAAATTACAAAAAATACGCATAAGCGTCATTGTGACATTCCCCAAGCCAGTCAAATAAAAAGGGGAGGCTTCATACCTCCCCAAAAATCTGAAAATTCCCTAACCACACCGACCTGACAAGCAATCATTTGATTTTGAGCTTTGCCTTGATCTGCGTTTCAAGCTCACGAAGAACGTCAACAGGAGCGGCTTGAAGCAGCTTTTTAATCTTGTTGATTTGTTGACGGTGCTCACGGTCAGTCTTGGCAAAAATCTGGGCAGGAGTGAAGTTCAGAACTTGCCCAATCTTTTCATAAAAATTGATGGTTGCGTCCGGGGAACCCTCTTCGATTTTTCGGAGTTCAACAAGAGGGACTTCTGCTTTCTCGGCAAGTTGCTCCTGAGTAAGCTTTTTTGCTTCCCGCAGGTTCACGATCTTTGCCCCAACGATTTTAAAAGACTCCATCATAAGTCATGCTCCTGTATGATTTTTTTAAAAAATATACAGGGTTATCGGGAAGTACACAGTTATTTTACCAGAAAAAGGCGGTCGTTGTGACCGCCTTTTTTGCGTCTTTATTTCGTTGAAGGTTAACAATTCAAAAAACCATCGTAAAATCGGCGTAGGCATGTGTGCTTATGGCTCATAAGCATTTTTTATTAACCCTTTAACATAGGAGTATTTATATGAACCAAGAACTGCGTGCAATGTATAGGCTGGTGGAAAAATTTCAAAGGATAAAGCAAGAGGAAGATGCTAAAAAGCCACAAATGGGGAGGAGGATATTGATACAGATTGTGATTATAATGATTATAAACCATATGATGTAGAGTAAAAAATATTAAATTAACATATAACTAAAATAAAATAGCAATTATATGCTTAGATTATTAAGCATATAATTGTACATACAAGGAGATAAGTATGGCTAATGATAATATTCGAGCAAAAATGAATCCAGTAGGAATATCTACTGCATTTAATGAAACAATGGAAAAATTAGAAAAATTTAACAGTCAACATTTTATATGCTGTGAAGGAAATAAAACTCTTATATATACTGAAACTACAGATGAAAATGGAAATTTTGTGTTAAAATATTTGCCTGAAAAAGACTTTTTAAGAATGTATAACAATTGTGAAGTGTATGGGCCAAATAAAAAAAATAAACTAGGCTGGCAAGGTATTGCGTCTTTTTGGATGGAAAGCGACCTAAAGCGATCCTATGAAGGTATCATATTCAAGCCAAATTATGACGATGGCAGGTTCTATAACTTATGGAGTGGATTTTATATTAAAGACAACGCAAATGGTGACTTTCCATGTATTGAGCACCATTTAAAAAATGTTTGGTGTGATGGTGATGATGAATATTATGAATATATTTTAAAGTGGTTTGCTCATATAATTCAATATCCAGATGAAAAACCAGGTATTGCACTTGCTATTAAAGGAGAAAAGGGAACTGGCAAATCTACTTTTCTCGAAATTCTGGCAAAATCAATCCTTGGGCATATGTACATTCATGTAGCGTCAGCACATCATCTAACAGGGAATTTTAATGGGCATTTGTTTTCCAAGCTACTCATCGCTGCTGATGAAGCAGTGTGGGCAGGAGACAAAAAAGCAGAAGGCAAATTAAAATCTATGATTACTGACGGCAGTATAATGATAGAAAAAAAATGCATCGATGCTGTAAGCAAGGATAACTATATTAGAGTAATCTTTCTTACCAATGAAACAGGATCTGTTCCTGCTTCCTATGATGAAAGAAGGTTTTTTCCATTAAGAATAAGCAATAAACATAAAAATGACAAAAACTATTTTGAAAAACTTTATACTGCAATGAAGGATAAAGAAGTAGTGCATTTCTTCAACTTCTTGAAGGAATATAGCTTTGACAAACGCGACGTGCTCACACCTCCAGTAAGTAAAGCATTGTTTGAGGATGTCAAGTTTGGCATGGATGTGTTTGATAGATGGCTATATGATTTGATTGATAATTTATCATCTGATGAACATGACAATGCTGAATTAGACTGGCTTGCACCAAGCCTTAATATTGTATTTTCAAAAAAAGTTAAAACATCTGATCTGCATAAAAGTTACACTTTGTATATTCAATACTTAAAGTCTAACAATGTATATTTTAAGGGTGAGGCTATTAGTCCAGTAATGTTTACTCAAAAACTTACTAATGGCAAAGAAGGCTCATATACCTTCAAAAAATCAAGGATTTCAGCTGCGAGATGTATTGATATGCCTTCTGCAAATGAGGCAAAAGAAATATATGGAAAGAAATTTTCTTGCTATATTCCATGGTCTCAGAACAGTGTTAAAGTGAATGACTTTTTTGAATCATCAAAAAAGCTTGATATTAAATCAAAAAATGAAGAATCAATGCTTCCTGATGAATCATTTATAAAATTAGTTAAAGATATTGAGGCAGAAGAACCACTAAAATAGATGGGGTTTAACACTCAAGGCCCGCTCCTTTTCTCCTTGGAGTTCATGGTAATATGTATCCGCCGTCATTCTGGTGGAGCTATGTCCTAGGAGTTTGGAAACGGCCTTGAGGTCGCCTCCATTTGCAAGCATGGTCGAGGCAAAAAGGTGCCGAATGTCATAGAGCCTTACGGGATAGTCAATCTTGGCCTTTTCGAGGGCGCTTTTAAATGACTTTCGGCATTGCTTTATGCCTCGACCATTTTTTTCAATCACATATGGTGATTGAGCAAGTTGGCGTTTTGAAAGCAGCCTTTCTCGGAAATTGGGTGTCATAGGAATCGTTCTGTCTGACCCTGCCGTTTTGGTTCCCCGTATGTGAATTGTGCCTTGGTTGAAGTCTATGTCCTGCCAAAGCAATGAAAATAGCTCTGAGTTGCCGGGCCGCATTCCAAGCTCCCACTCAACCTCGATGATCCACCTGAGATGGTCAGGTGCAGCAGCATAAATTTTTGCGAGGTCTTTGATCGTTAGGCGCATGTCACGCCGTAATTCACGCTTCTTTTGCCAATTCGACATGGGGTCATTGGTGGTCAACTCATGTCGAATACCAAACCGGAAGATGGCATGTAGGCTGTCCATATACCGGTTTTGGGTAGCTGGGGATTTATTTGTGAACCGTGCTGCAACAGCCAGAATGTCCTTGAAGGATATTTGGTCAACAGGAAGATGGCAAAGGCAGGGCAGAAAATGCTCGTTTAGCAAAATTTGAGTGTGCCAATCCAAGAAGTTGTCTTGTCTTTGACCTTGAGAAAATCAAGGTAGCATTGCCCTAAATCATCAAGGTATATTTGCCGAGAATTTGAAAGGGCCGCAACCGTATATATATGCCCTGATTTGATTTCCATTTCTCTGTTCAAGGCCAATTCTTGCGCTTCTGACTCGTTTCCGAAATAATCCTTCTTAGGGCTGACAAGCCCTGGCACCCGGTATTGGACATACCAGTTGCCAGACTTGGTTTGGCTGACGGCCATTAAACAACCCTCCTAAATCCAGAACGAATTTCTGCATCTATGTTTGCAAAAACTTCTGGATTTTTCATCCATGCCTCAAGGTCAAGAACTCTGATTCTGTTTTTATTTGGTCCATATTTTGGTATTTTATACTGTTCCATGATTCTACCGAAATAAGCAGCATTATAACTACAATATGCTGCTGCCTGTTTAATGGTTAAATATTCGCACATTTTTTTGCCTCATTTATATAAATATGTATAAATATGTACACAAACATCTTGAATATGTACATAAATATTTATAAAAATGGAGATTTAAAAATATGGAAAATGAATTAGTAAACAAATACTTAATTGATGAGGATTCAAATAAGAATTTTATGGATTGAATTATACGAAAAGCAACATTTGAAAAAGACCCAAAGAAACAGTTTATAATGACTTCATGCTTCGATTTTTTGAATGCTGTAAAAGCTTCATCTAATGAAAAGTGAATTCGTCAAGCACAAAGTGTTGTAGGACAATTTGTTAGAAACTTGTAACCTCAATATAGGTGAGGATTAAATGAATGAAACTGTGATGTTTGAAGATGTGCTCGTACAAGCAAATTGTGATATTTCGGAAAAAAGTGGCAATATAAAATGCCCTTTTTGTAACACATGGTCATTTAAAATTTATCCAGAGCAATTAGCCAAATGCCATAATGCTTCTTGTGGTTGGCATGGGAATGCAATCAAGTTTTATACAGAGTTTAAAAATATTGATAAAAATGAGGCTATTAAAGAACTCGCTGTTAAGTTAGATTTAAAAAAGTCTATTGTTGGGAAAAAAGAGCAGACACTTAAGGAAGCAAAAATTGCACTAGCTAAGGATTTAGAATTTTTGTCATGGTGCAGATTATATTTTGCATTTTATAAAAACGATGTGGTTGAGCAAAAAATATATGCTGAAAAATGTGGGCTATCAAAATCGGCTTTTAGTAGAATATTAAATGGGAATATGGGGAATGCACTTACATGGAGAAAGACGCTTAATGTTTTGAGACAAGAGATTAATATTGAGAGATTAAAGAAAGATATTAAAAAAGGTGCCAAATATTTTTTAGAGGACATTCCTTCAGAATATGTGACAAAGTACAGGATTAAAAAAAGAACTAAGAAATCTGGATTGTTAAGCTAACTTTGACCTAACGAGTTTTCATTTGACCATTAAAATGTGCAGGCAAAAAAATGGGGATAGCATGAAAGCTATCCCCATTTTTTCAATTTATAACAGCTAATTAGAATGTAAGGCGAAGTCCAAGACTGACTTCATTCATTGCCGGATTGGTGGTTATGCTGTCGTCATTGTACGATGTTTTGTTTTTGCCAAGACCAACGTATCTGTAGGCAAGATCCGCAGAAACATTGTCCGTGAACGCATATGAGCAGCCCGCGCCAACATTCCATGCGAAGACGGTATTCATAGACGATGCCGACATGCTTTCGCCGTTTCGTCCATGAATGTCATAATTGCTGTTGATAAAGCCCATGCCGAGACCACCGCCAATATAGGGGGTGAACTTGCTGCTATTATGAAAATCCCAGTAGGCATTTGCAAAAAGGGTATTCACATTCCATGTGGCGTCGATTGAACCCGTTCGTGTGTTCTTCGTGCCGGACCATTCTGTGCGTGCGCTGCTCCTCATGTCGTACTCGACTTCGACACGAAATGGGGCATTGAACTTGGGGTAAAAGTCGTAACCCGCAAAGACGCCGCCACCTACGGTATTCTGGCCATAGGTATCAATGCCGAAGTAGTCGAAGTTTTTGGAATGTGAGGTGGCTCCTGTCGATTGGATCGAGTCAAGGAATTTAAGCCCCCCATAAACGCCATTAACCTCTGCCATTGCTGGTGCGCTGAGGGCAAAAATCAGAGCAATAGCAAATACCATTCGCTTAAACATAGAATCCTCCCATTTGTAAGCCAGTTATAGGTATTATTGGCTTTATAAAAATAACCTATAAACGGCATTCTAGCCCAAGTAAACACTTTTAGTGGGTTTATAGCCATAAAATGTCACCTATAATTGGCTTTAAGGGGCAAATTATGACTTTTGCTATTCGATTGGGCCAGAGGCTTAAGCAGGTGAGGCGTCTAGGTGGGATGTCACAAGACCAAGCTGCTGAGCTTGCGGGTATCAGCGGGAAATATCTCGGAGAGATTGAACGCGGCGAGGCAAATGCCACGGTAGTCGTTTTGGCAAAGCTTGCTGACGCCTTGCAGATAGAACTGCCGGAGTTGTTGAACTTTGGTCATGTAGATACGCGCGAAAATTTAATTAAGAAAATCAATATATTAATTGACGGTATTTCAGATGAAGAACTGGCAAAAATCTACCGGGCTATTGTTGCTATACTGAAGTAGATTGTCAGGTCGGTGTGGTTAGGGAATTTTCAGATTTTTGGGGAGGTATGAAGCCTCCCCTTTTTATTTGACTGGCTTGGGGAATGTCACAATGACGCTTATGCGTATTTTTTGTAATTTTTTATATTTTATTAAAATATATTTGGGGAAATTTTGTATGCAAATCTGTCATTCTGACACGCAAATTATATTTAAAATCATTTTTAAAAAAATAATTTCGAAATAAAAATAATTTTAAAAATTAATAATAAAAAATAAATTTAAAAAAATATCACTTTTTTATTCAAAACTATGATTTCGGAAACCAGTTTCCAATAAATTATATACAACAAATCGTATATAATTCTTTTTTAAGAAGAATGAAATAATATAAAATCATTTAAAATGTCTTTTCAAAATAAAAATTGCAACTGAGAATTTGAAAAACTTGTTTTTCAACTTCGAAGTTAAATCCCGCTCCGGGATTTCTAATCAAACAAATTCATCAAATCAAAATCCGAATCTGAATCTAATCCATTCAATTCATATTTCCATTCAATTTCTCATTTGCATTAAATCCCTTCGGGATTAACTTCAAATTTGAAAAACAAGTTTTTCAAATTCTCAGTTACCATTATTTTCTATAAAACAATTTCATTCTATTCTTATATGTCCATATTCAAATTTAAATATATCCGTTTTCTTGAATATAATTTATCGAAAACCAGTTTCCAAAATCACTTAAAATAAAAAAATTTGCAAAATAAATTCAATTTTTTTCCAATCTACATTTTTTAAATCATGCTAGTTATTTGATTGAACATTCAATCACTTATTCAACATGTAGATTCAAATGCGTGGATATTTTCTCATTCCCAATGCTAACTTTTTCAAGTTCCCTGAATCGAAAAATTACATATAACTATCGGAAATTAAAGAATAAGTTCTTTATAAAACTTAACTTCTGTCATTTTATCTAATCATTTTAATGCATTATTCATTTCATTTAGTGGCAGTGTACATGCAATGTTAAGTAATATACTTATTTTACATATTAATTTAACATTGAGGCAATGCCATGAATAACCCAAATCACCCCAAAAACGGATCATCAACACTCGTTCAACCAATCAGAGAATTGTCCCATATTCAATCCATTAAAAAGCTGCTTGCATCACGGCCCCGTGATTTGCTGCTTTTCACGCTTGGCATCAACAACGGAATCCGAACTGGCGATTTGCTTAAACTCAAAATCTCACACGTCAAATATGCCAAACCCGGACAAGCCATACAAATCAGAGAATCCAAGACCGGAAAGACCAACACCCTTTATATAAACAGGGAGGTCTACAAGGCCCTCAGAGGGCATCTGGAGGCATCTAACCATTATGATGATGATTACCTATTCCAATCCCGAAGAGGCCACCAGAAGCCTCTTACGATTATGACCGTAAACCGCATGATTAAGGAGTGGTGCAAAACCATAAACCTTGAAGGCAATTATGGCGCACATTCCCTTAGAAAAACCTTCGGATATATTCAGAGGACAAAATTTGGTGTGGGTTTTGAGCTAATCTGCAAAAGGTTCAACCATTCATCCCCTAGTGTCACCATGCGATACCTGGGCATTGAGGACAAGGAAGTGCTTGAAATCCTTACGCATGAAATCTGATTGGGATATACAAAATGTATCGAAATGTATCAAAATGGACGAAAAATATACATTTAATAGCCTGATTTTATTGGCGGTGTAAGGCTTGGGGCATGATGCCTTAGTATGGCATTCAAGAGGTCAAGAGTTCAATTCTCTTCAGCTCCACCAGATAGGTAATCAAAACCCCCGATCATTGAAAAATGGTCGGGGGTTTTTGGCTTATATAAACATGAGTCCACAACTCAAGAAAAACTATGCGCTTTTCAAGTCCTGAATCAGATTCGTCAATTCTTGGGTCTGAACTGCCAAGTCAGAAACAGCCTTGGCGGCTTCTGACATGGCTTCAGCGATCTGCTGCCCCATATCATTAACTCGAACAATTGACTGATTGATTTCTTCACTTGCGGCTGATTGTTCTTCGCTGGCTGTAGCGATGGCATTAACTTGGTCTGCGGTAGTATCCACAGTAGTAACAATTTCCTGAAGAGCTTGACCTGACAGGCCCGCCAGTTCTGTAGCTTTGTTTACCTGATCCACAGCATGCTCCACACTGGTCATGCTTTTTTCAGTACTTTCTTGGATAGCCTTGATCGCAGTACTGACATCTGTTGTGGAAGCCATAGTTTTTTTCCGCCAGCTTACGTACTTCATCCGCAACTACTGCAAACCCGCGTCCGGCTTCACCGGCCCGCGCTGCTTCAATAGCTGCGTTCAATGCCAACAGGTTGGTCTGATCTGCAATATCAGAAATAACGCCCATTATTCGCGTAATATTCTGGGCATGCTCATTGAGCAGAACCATATCATCTTTGAGTTGTTCAGAAACCTGGCGCACACCCTCAATGCTCTGTAATGACTGTACAACAACATGGGCACCATATTGTGCCTTTTCCTTAGTGTTTGCAGCGGCACTGGAGGCCTCGCTAGCGCTTCGGGCAACTTCTTGCACCGTAGCGTTCATCTCATTCATGGCTGTGGCTGCTTCCGACAAGCGGTGGGCAGATTCTACTGCCCCTTTGTCAGACTGCTCAATCTGGGCAGCTAATTCTGTAGAAGCCGAAGAGATTATGTTTCCTGCATGCTCAAGCTTATCTGCCGCTATCAGCATGGCTTGAGTTTTTTTCTGTGCTTCTTGGCTGGACACTTCGGCCTGTGCCATGGCGGACTGCGCTTTCACAGACTGCTCGTTGGCATTTTCAGATTCACGCTTTGCATTGTCAATATGTTGCTTCAGAGCACTCACCATTTTTACTAGTGAACCGTAAACACCCTGCTTGGAACTGCCATCGTCAATATCGTAGTCTCCGTCCACGACTCGCAGGGCAATTCCATTCAATTCCCCTGGATCCTTGCCTAGTTGGCCTGACACATTGCGAACCAGCAACAAGGAGAGAAGAATGGATAGTACAAGAGAGCACACTGCAAGGATAATGCCTACCAGTCGAGAAAATTCATACGTGGCTAAGGCCGTTTCACTTAAGCGGTCAGCGCGCTGATTAATGAGTTCTTCCAAGTTATCTATGCTCGCGCTCATCTCTTTGTAGGCGCTTTGGGATTCGCCGAGCAGCAAGGTAACGGCCTTCTCCGTTTGATCTTCTCGTGATAATGTGAGTAGTTTTTTGGAGATATCCCTATATTTGGTTCTGCTACTGAGATAGGCTTGGAAGACTTCCTTGCCTTTAGCTGTAATGAGCAAGGTTTTGATCTGATCTATGTCTTTGGAGACGCGTTCAGACCATGATTGCATATTTTTTTCAAATTCAGACTTTCGTGTTGAATCTGTGGAATAAACATGAAGAATATCGTTTATACGATATTCTGAGGCCGCTTTGTCTACTTCTCCCATTAGTTTCATAAGTGCAAGCTGCCGATAGCTGATTTCCCGAGAGAGATCGTTAACCCCAGCTAATTGCACAATGAAATACACTACTAATCCGACCATGAGCGCAGTCAAAAAACCCATGCAGGTAGAAACTTTTGCCACTAATTTCATAATTAGCTCCCTATAAGATCAACGTTGAAAGTCGTGTGAAAAACTTATCGGTAAATACTATCTTTACTTAAGAGCATTGACCAGCTCCATTTGGGTGCCCTGAAAAGTGGGTTCGTGACCAGCCCCTTTTTTTGTACTAGGTTAAATGTTAGTGGTAGATCCTTTGTGGTTCTGCTTCTGCCGCCTGTATGGCCGATAATTCTGGCGGAGGCGAAATAGGTCCTATTTCTCCTCTTTGGGGAGGGGTAAAAACTGTCAATGGGCAAGCCTATCGCTGAAGCCATGTCAGAAGCCGCCAAGGCTGTTTCTGACTTGGCAGTTCAGACCCAAGAATTGACGAATCTGATTCAGGACTTGAAAAGCGCATAGTTTTTCTTGAGTTGTGGACTCATGTTTATATAAGCCAAAAACCCCCGACCATTTTTCAATGATCGGGGGTTTTGATTACCTATCTGGTGGAGCTGAAGAGAATTGAACTCTTGACCTCTTGAATGCCATTCAAGCGCTCTCCCAACTGAGCTACAGCCCCACGGCGAAAAGCAGAATGACCAAAAAGGGCCTAACTGTCAATACAATTTTGCAAATTTTTTTTCAGCGACCATTTTTTGCGGCATTTGCGCCGCTGTTTTTGCTATTTCGGCTCCGCAGCCAGCTTGGCCAGTTCCGCGCCAATGTTCTGCAGCGCGCCCTTGAGCACCTCGTCGCCCACGGCGTACGAAAAGCGGATACACTTGTCGTCGCCAAAGGCCGCGCCCGGCACAACGGCCACATGGGCCTTGTCGAGCAGCAGGGTGCACAGCTCGGTCGAGTTTTTCACGCTGCCGCCGTAGCATCTGGACACGTCCAAAAAAAGATAGAACGCGCCGTCGGGCTTGGGGCAGATGGCAAAGGGCCAGCCCTCAATGATCTTCATGGCCAGGTCGCGCCGCCGCACAAAGGCCTCGCGCATTTTGTCCACGCACTCCATGGAGCCGGTCAGGGCGGCAAGGCCCGCCTTTTGCGCGATGGAGCAGATGTTTGACGTGCTGTGCCCCTGCATGGCCGAGATCTTTTTGATCAGGGTGGGGTGCGCGGCCAAAAAGCCCACGCGCCAGCCCGTCATGGCGTAGCTTTTCGACAGTCCGTTGAGCACGGCCACCTGCTCGGGATACCTGGCAAACCAGCTGATGGCGCTGGTCATCTTGGCCGGGGCGAAAACAAGCTGGTCGTAAATTTCGTCAGAGAGCACAAACAGCCCGCGCGCGATGGCCCAATCCATAATGGCCGTAAACTCGGCCTCGGTGTAGACCGCGCCGGTGGGGTTGCTGGGCGAGTTAAGGATAAGCAGTTTGGTCTTGTCGGTGGTGTGCGCCTCAAGCATGGCGGGCGTCACTTTAAAGCCCTGCTCCGGCCCGGCCAGCACCGGCACGGGGGTTGCGCCGGTCAGCATGACCATGTCGGGGTAGCTGAGCCAGTATGGGGCAGGCACAAGAACCTCGTCGCCGGGGTTGAGCGTGGCCTGCATGAAATTATAGAGGCAGTGCTTGCCGCCCGCGCCGATGACAATGGATTCCATGGCGACCGGCACGCCGTAAGTTTTTTCAAAATACGCGCCCGCAGCCTTGCGTAGTTCGGGAATGCCCGGCACGGCGGTATAACGGCAAAAATTGTCGTCAATGGCCGCTTTGGCCGCATCGCAAACATGTTTGGGCGTCGGAAAGTCCGGCTCGCCCACGGCAAGACTGGTTACGGCAATGCCCTGGGCCTTGAGCTCAAGGGCGCGACTGTTGACACTGAGTGTCAGAGAAGGTTTGATGCTGCTCAGACGGTCTGAAATCTGCATGAGGGGGCTCCTTGGCGTATGCAACGCACCCGTAAACGGCAGGTGGACTCACAAACTGGCTGTTTTTAGCAGCTTCATACCGGGGTGTAAATGCGCTCTGACAGCAAACATGCGGGTTTTACCCCGCCCGCCGCAACCACGCCAGCCCCGCTGCTGCCCTTGCCGCCCTGCTGCATTACGGCGGCCTTTGTGCAGCGCCGCAAACGCTTCAGCGTGCTTTTGCAGCACGAGGGCGCAGACCTGTGGGTGCACAGCAACAATTCGGGCAGCATGCTTGGGCTGTGCCTGCCGGGCGCGCCTGTGCTCGCATCCCCGGCCAGCAACCCCGCCCGCAAGCTCAAATATACGCAGGAATGCGTGTGGCTGGCCCACCGGGCCGTGCCGCAATCCTCGCCTGCGGCCCGCGCTGGCGGCTTTTGGGTGGGGGTAAACACCAGTACGCCCAACCGCATGCTTGAGGCGGCCTTTCACGCTGGCCGTCTGCCCTTTGCGCAGGGCTACACCACACTTGCGCGCGAGGCCAAACGCGGCCAAAGCCGTCTGGACGGCCTGCTCACCGGCCCCGGCCTGCCCCCCCTGTGGGTCGAGTGCAAAAACGTCACCATGGTTGAGGACGATGCCGCGTGCTTTCCTGATGCGGCCAGCGAGCGCGGGCAAAAACACCTGCGCGAGCTTATGGATGTTGTGGCCTGCGGCGAGCGGGCGGCCATGTTCTATCTGGTGCAGCGGCCCGACGGCGCGTGCTTTGCCCCGGCGGATTTTATCGACCCCGCCTACGCCGGTCTGTTTTATCAGGCACTGCAAGCCGGGGTGGAGATGTACCCCTTCCGCGCCCTGGTCAGCCCGGCGGGCATTGATCTGGGGGCGCTGCTGCCCGTGCGGCCCCAGCCGCCAGCGTTGCCCTGAGCGCAACAGGCCCATGCGCATTACGCACACTTCGCTCAATAATTTTATACTATAATTACAGTATTATATATTAATTGCGCACATTTTCGCACCCGCATGCGGGCGTGACTTTGCGGCAGCGGCAGGATGGCACAGCTCCACCCTGCCGCTGCCGTTTTTTGCCTGCTGCAACCAGACTTTCACCATAACCATAAGCTGGCCCAAAGCTGACCCAAATCAGGCCCGGGCCAAACCAAGTACAGGCCCAGTGCAGACCCAGAGCAACCCCAGTACAGACCCAGTACCGGCCATTGCAGACCCGGTGCAAACTGGCCTAACGCTGGCGCGGGCACAGCAAAAACCAGCGCGCGGATAAGGCCAGCTGCCGCACCGTAACTTGTTCAAAACAAATTCAAAAATAACAGCTATTTATTAAAGTTGCGCACAATAGCAACGTGCCCATTTTTTGTTTGCGCACAGTGGCGACAGTGCGCAGGTATCCCCACCCTGACGGACGCAAGCATTGGCAAACCTCAACATACGCACACGCAGCATCAATGATTACTTTTTATTTTAAGGATGTTATCTTATTTATGCACATTGCGCCCAAGGCTTAGCGCACATGCACGCACACAAGTGACGCGGGCGAAAAAAAAGGCCGCCCAGTGGACGGCCTCAAATGACGACAGTCAGATATTTCAGGCGGCTACAGGCAGCCCTCCAGCTTCAACAGGGCTTTCTTTATGGGCAGCCCGCCGCCGTAGCCCACCATACTGCCGTCCGCGCCGACAACACGGTGACAGGGAATAAACACGGCAATAGGGTTGCGGTTGTTGGCCATGCCCACAGCGCGAAACCCCCTGGGGCTGTCGACGGCCTCGGCAATCTGCCGGTAGCTGCGGGTCTGACCGTAAGGGATCTGCAACAGGGCATCCCACACCTTGCGCTGAAAGGGCGTGCCTTCCGGAGCAAGGGGCAGGTCAAAACTTTCGCGCGTTCCTGCCAGATATTCTTCCAGTTGCTTGAAGGCCCGCTGCAAAAGTGGGGTCTGCTGCTCTACGGCGCCCTCCAGCGGTTCAAAGGGGGCCTTGGGCCCCAGATCAAGCCGCACGATGCTCTGCCCGCGCTCCACAATGCGCACCGTGCCTATCAGCGAAACCTCGCACGTCAGCGCATACGCGGGAGGGACCACATGCGGAGGTTCGGCCTTTTGTCTGCTGCTCATGCTTTCCCTTCCTTCTTTAAGGTCACGGGCTTCAACGCGTAGGCAAAAATCGCACCCACTACGGAAAGCGCCGCCAGCGACTGAAAGGTGGCGGCCATGCCGTGGTTGTCGGCGATCCAGCCGAGCAGGGGCGCCACCACGCCGCCAAGGCTTGTGGCCAGCCCAAGGGTAATGCCCGAGGCAAAGCCGATGTTTTTGGCCAGATACTGCTGGCCCAGCACCACCTGCGCGCTGAAGGGCGCGTACAGCACAAAGCCCAGCAGGGGCAGCAAGGCCCAGGCCGCGTAGAGGTTCTGGCTCAGGCTAAAGCCGGCCACCACCGGCGGCATGAGGGCAAACACCACGCGGATGACGGTGCGGTAGCCAAATTTGTCAGAAAGCATGCCGCCAAAAACGTTGCTGACAACCCCGCACACGCTAAAAAATGTCAGCGCAATCGCCCCCGTGGCCGTGGACTGCCCAAAGGCGCTCACCCAGTAGAGCGGAATAAACGTGTTAAAGCCCACAAAGGTGATGGAACGGGTCACGATGGAAACCGTCAGCTTTAAAAATTCGCGCCAGTTGTTTTCGGCGGGGGTTTCGCCCTCCGCTCCCAGGGCGGGCCCGGCTTTGCCTGCGGCAGCGGTCTTTTTGGTCGCCCCCATGCGGGCGATGGACCACACGAGCGTACCCGCCGTCATGACGGCCAGCACGGCAAAAATGGTTGTTCCCGGCAGGCCGAAGGCCCCAAGGCAGGTGGTAGCCAGCAGCGGCCCCAGCACAAAGCCCCCGTTGCCGCCAATGGAAAACAGGCTCATGCCCGTGCCCTTGTTCTGCCCCGAAACCGCGTTGGCAAAGCGCGCGCCTTCAGGGTGAAACAGCGCCGCGCCCACGCCGCTGAGACCGATGGCCGCAAAAATGCCCCAGTAGCCGGGCATCCAGCCAATGGCGGCGAGGCCGCAGCCAGCCAGCAGCACGCCCACGGGGATAAACCAGGGTTTGGAAAGCCGGTCTGAAAGCAGGCCGAACAGCGGCTGAATCATGGAAGACAGGCAGGCATAGGCAAACATGAGCCCGCCTGTGGCCTGATAACTCAGGTCGTATGCCGCCCGCAAAAACGGCAGTATGGCGGGCAGCGCCCCGCCGTTGATGTCGCACGACAAATGCCCCAACGACACGAGGAGTATTTTCTTTTTGTCCATTGCGGCACGCTACACCAATGTTTTGCCAAATCCAAGCCGCGCGCGGGGGTGCGCAACTGCGACTCTTCATTTTTTTGCCGCCTTGCGCTACGTTGCGCACATCGCAGCCTGCTGCGCACTTTTTTCAGGAACAGCCATGACGACATCCCCTTCCCATACGTTGCCCAAGGTGGCGCTTATCGCCACTGGCGGCACTATTGCGGGCGTGGCCCCCACGCCGCTTGAGCAGATCAGCTATCAGGCTGGCGTACTCACCGTCGACCGCATGCTTGAGACCCTGCCCGGCATCGAGGGCGTGGCCCGCATCGCCAGCGTGCAGTGCGGCAACCTGCCCAGTGAAAACATCACCCCCGAGCATTGGGCCCTGCTGGGCAGGCAGTGCGCGCAGGTGCTGCAAGACCCCGAAATCTGCGGCGTAGTGCTGACCCACGGCACAGATACGCTTGAAGAATCAGCCTTCTACCTGCACCTTACCCTTGCCAGCCAAAAGCCCGTTGTGCTCACCGGCTCCATGCGCCCGTCCACCTCGCTGAGCGCCGACGGCCCCATCAATATCCGCGATGCCGTGGCCGTGGCGGCCTGCCCCCAGGCGCAGGGACGCGGCGCGCTGCTGGTCATGAACAGCCGCGTGCTGTCGGCCCGCACGGCGGTTAAGGTTGCCACCCTTGATGTGGAGGCCTTTCGCGCGCTGGAATCGGGCTGCCTTGGCCGCGTTATCAACGGCGAGCCGCAGTTCTATTACGGCGGGGAGGAAACCCCCGCCCTCGCCGGTACGTTTGCCGGGCTGGCGGGCGTCAGCGATCTGCCGCGCGTGGATGTTGTTTACGGTTGCGCGGGCATGCCCGTTGATCTTGTGCGCTACTCCATGCAGCGCAGCGCGGGCATTGTGCTGGCAGGCATGGGCAACGGCTCCATGCCCGATGCCGTGCGTCACGAGCTGCGGCAGGCCATCGCCGGGGGCATACCCGTCATACGCTGCAGCCGCACCGGCTCCGGCCCGGTGACGCCCCTTGACGAATATGAGGGCTTTGTGCCCGGCGGCATGCTTTCGCCCGCCAAGGCCCGCGTGCTGCTCATGCTGGCCCTGGAGCAGCAAAAAGACTCCGAGTCCGCGCAGCGCATGCTTGCGGTGCGCGAGGTTTTTGCCCTTGGGGGCAAGCTGTAGGCTTGGCCGCCCTTTGGGCTTGCCTGCGGCGCAAAAAAACCGCAGTGTGGTTTTTATTTTTCTTTTTCACGTCCATGATCGCCATGGAATCAGGAGAGCTTCATGTCGTACCGCTTTATTCCCCAGCTCACCGATGAGGAAATCCACCGCAAGCAGCTTGAAGGCCTGCGCTACACCGTGCGCCAGGCCTGGAATTCGCCCCAGTACCGGGCAAAGCTGGAGGCCTGCGGCGTAAAGCCCGACGACATCACAAGCCTGGACGACCTGCGCCGCCTGCCCACCTGCGATGTGGAAGACCTGCGCGAAGGGTATCCCCTGCCCCTTTTGTGCGTGCCCCCGCGTGACGTGGCGCGCATCCACGCCTCCAGCGGCACCACCGGCAAGCGCAAAATTCTTGCCTACACCCAGCGCGACATTGATACGTTCAGCCTGCAGATTGCCCGCTGCTTCGAGCTGGCGGGTTTTACCCCCGAAGACCGTATGCAGCTGGCCGTGGGTTACGGTCTGTGGACCGCCGGGGCGGGGTTTCAGGCTGGCAGCGAAAGGCTCGGCATGCTGACCGTGCCAGTGGGCCCCGGCAACCTCGAGATGCACCTGCAGCTTTTGGAAGATCTGGGTTCCACCGGCTTTACGGCCACGGCCTCCATGGCCCTGCTGCTGGCCGAAGAAGTGGAACGCGCGGGCCTGCGCAACAAGATCAAGCTCAGGCGCATGGTCTGCGGTTCTGAAACCCGCAGCGAAAAAATGCGTCTGGCCATCGAGAGCAAACTGGGGCTTGAAGGCTGTTACGACATCGGCGGCATGACCGAAATGTACGGCCCCGGCACAGCCATAGACTGCGACGCCCACGAGGGCCTGCACTACTGGGCCGACCTCTTCATCATCGAGGTGCTCGACCCGGCCACCATGCAGCCCGTTGCCGAGGGCGAAGTGGGCGAAATGGTGGTCACCAGCCTGTGCAAGGAGGCTGTGCCCCTGCTGCGCTACCGCACCCACGACCTTTCGCGTCTGCTGCCGGGCAAGTGCTCGTGCGGGCTCGGCATGCCCCGGCATGACCGCATCCTTGGCCGCTCGGACGACATGATCATTTACCGCGGCGTCAACATTTACCCCGGCCAGATCATGGAAGTCATCGGCCAGTTTGCGGAGCTTGGCGGCGAATATCAGGTGGAGCTGACCCGCGACGAGCGCGCCCTCGACCATCTGGCCCTCACCGTTGAACGCGGTCAGAACCACGCCGCAGGCAACGACGAGGCCCTGGCCCGCGAGCTGGAACACCGGCTGCACAAGGCCATCATGGCCCGGGTTTCTGTCAGCGTGGCCGAGTACGCCAGCCTGCCGCGCACATTCAGCAAGTCCAAACGCGTCGTCGACAAGCGCTGACCATGAAACGCCATGCCAACCGCACCGGCAAGGGCCTGAGGGCCCACGTCAGCAGGCTGCGAGTCGCCGCAGCCCGCCTTGCTGGCATTGCTGGCATTGTTGCCCTTTGCCTTGCTGCGGCATGCCTGACGCCTGCCCTGGCGCGGGCCAACGAGCTGGCCAAGGTGGACAGCGCCGCATGGTGCGTCATCCACGCTCCGGGCCAGAAGCAGGAGTGCCTCAGGGCCGAAAGCGAATGCCGGGCCGCGCTGCCGGACATGCCCTCTGCGGGCGGCTGCCCTGACCGGCAGCTTGAGGCCTGCGTGGTCAGTCAGGGAGCCAACGGCTCGTTGTGCGCCATACTGTGCTGCTTTGACCCGGACAATCCGGCCTGCAGGTCTGCCATGGCCAGCATGCCCAACGTCATTGTCCTGCCCGACTCTTAGGGAAGGTCTGCCCCCAGCGGCCCCTCTCCCCAATTTAAACCGCACGTCATAAACACCTGTCCGCCCTGTCCGCTGGCGGATCCTCCGGTCGCGCACGTCCAGCCACTGACAATCTGTCCTTTCGGGTTTAGGACGCTCGCGATCCTCCTGAGCGCATAGACCTTTGTCTTCTTTTGGCATATCCTCAAACGTAGGCGTTCTTCCGTTGTGCACGCCTGATAAACGCCGACACAGGAGCCTGCATGCCCCTTGCCGTCACACCTGCATCTCTTTTCTTTCTGGTCGGCTACGTAATGCTGGCCGGGGGATCGTTTGCGCTTGTGAAACCGGGCCTGGGGCTGCTGATCGTACCCGTGCCGCTTCTGGCTATCCCTCTGCATCTCTTTGCACGCCGCATTGGCGACTTTGCGGGCGTGGCGCATTCCCGCTGGCAAATGCGTACATTTGGGCTTTTTTTGCTGCTTTTTCTCGCCCTTGTGGCAATCTTTTTTGCGCTGGGCGCAAGCTGCACCGACGGCCCGGCCCTGGACCGGCTGGAAACCATCGGCAACGCCTACAATGCGGGCACGGTAAACCTGTACGCCTCGCTGGCCGGGCTGTGGGACATTGAAAAGTTGCGTCCCTTCACCCTGGGGGCTTCGGTATGGGCGGGTCTGGCGCTGTTGTGGCCCCTTAAACGGGCCATACAGGGCATGCTGGCTCTGGCCGGAGGCATCGCGCCCAAGGCCCTGACGCTCTCATGGCGCTGCTGCGCGCTGCTGGGGGCGCTTGCGGCACAGGGGGGCATGCTGGCGTGGCTGCTGGCGCGCCAGGGCTAGCGCAGCAGCGGCTATTCCCCTCCCCGCAACAAAACCGGGGCCGCAAAAAAGGCCGCGCAAGCCGGACGCGCTGTCCCGGCTCATGCGGCCCGTTTACAAAAAACGTGCAGCTGGCGGTTGCCGCTACTGCTTTTTGGGTTCCTTTGTCAGGTCGTCGCCGCTTTCACTCGCGTGGCGCACCAGAATGGCGCGGGCTCCCTCTATCTGGCCCAGGCCCTTGAGGTTGGTCTCAACCTTGTACCCTGCAGCCTTGAGTCTGGAGACCCACGAATCGTCTTCGGACCCGGCCATGTCGTTGTGGGCGTGGTCGCCCGCCACCAGCATAAGCGGTTCAATCACGACCTTTTTGACCTTGGCGTTTTTAAGCTCGGCCAGCAGGTCGTCCACGCTGCGCGCGCCCTCGACCGTAGCCATAAACACGCGCTTGTCCGCATCGTGGAACACGGCGCGCGTGCCTTCAAAGGTCAGATCGGCCCGGCCGTGGCTCTGTCCGTGCCCCATGAGCACCAGGGCCGCATCCTTGCCGCGCAGGGGCTTTACGTCGTCAGTGATGGCCCGGATAAGTTCCTGCGCGTCTTTTTGGGATTCCAGCATGGGTCTGCCGAGAAATACCGCGTCAAAACGTCCGGGGTTTTTCTGCAGGTCGATGAGCACGGCCCGCTCAAGCTCGCTGAACTCTTCGCCCGCCATGACATGCAGCGACTGCACACGCACGACCTTTACGCCGTCGCTGGCAAGCTGCGCCAGGCCGTCGCTGATGCCGCCCACAGGATGTCCCTGCGCGGCGATCTTTTTGCGGATGATCTGCGAGGTATAGGCCCACACCACCGGCTGGCCGGGAAAAGCCGCCTTAAATTCTTCGTCCACGGCCTTCATGGAAACGAGGGCTTCGGGCACGCTGGTGCCAAAGGCTACCAGCAGCACGCCAGCCTTGCCCTGAGGCACGGCGGCGGGGGCTTTGGCCGCAGGCTCGCCGGCGACGACGGCAACAGGCGCGCCCATTACGGCGCACAGCAGCAACAGGGGCAACAGGGTGCGGGTGAAAAAATGCAAAATGGAATGCGGCGCATTACGCAGCATGGCAACCTCCTCAATGGCGCGTTGGCAGGTTGAAGTGTATGAAATGCCGGTGGATATTCGGACTCGAGGGCCATGGGGGCCTGCACCCCGCGCCTAGACTTCGCCTTCGCCGCTTGCGCGACTGGCTTGTGCACTCCGCCCGTGGCGGAACAGTGAAGCTTCGTTCCCTCTTACCGCAGCGCGACTGTTTCCGATTTGCACGGAATTCCCCGCCGACTTTTTAAAAACACTGCATGCGCCCGCAAAAGTCAAGCGCTCCAAACCCTGCGGCCCCCGTCTGGCAGGGGCTGGCAGCCGACCCCTTCGGCGGACCCCGCCCAGCGCCGCTTCGGGGACCTGTCCAAATTCCGTTTTTTTCGGCGACAATCGCCGATTTGGCGCTTCTTTTTTCTTGTTCTTTTGCTGAAATACTGATAATAAGTCACCTCCCTGTTATGGGGAAATTATGTTTGGAGGCTGGACATATGGCAGGTTTTGAAACCGGGCACGACACCGAAATTAATTTCGAAAGCGCCCTTGAAAACTACCTCAATCCCGATTTCGGCGATCTTGAGGAAGGCTCTATCACGAAGGGCGAAATCGTCCGCGTGGATGACGACAATGTGCTTGTAGACGTGAATTTCAAGTCCGAAGGGCAGATTCCCGCGGCCGAATTCCGCGACCCCGCCGGCAACATTTGCGTCAAAGTTGGCGATCGTGTTGACGTTTATGTCGTTCGCAAGAACGAAAACGACGGCACCATCACCCTTTCTTTCGAGAAAGCCAAGCGCATGCAGGTGTTCGACCAGCTCGAAGACGTGCAGGAAAACAACCGGGTCATCAAGGGCCACATTGTCCGCCGCATCAAGGGTGGCTACACCGTGGACATCGGCGGTGTGGAAGCATTTTTGCCCGGTTCGCATGTGGATTTGCGCCCCGTGCCGGATATGGATGCCCTGGTCAACCAGGAATTCGAATTCCGCGTGCTCAAGATCAACCGCCGCCGCAGCAACGTCATCGTTTCTCGCCGCGTGCTGCTTGAAGAGGAGCGCGATTCAAAGCGTCAGGATCTGCTGCGCACCCTTGAAGAAAACCAGATTGTTACCGGTAAGGCCAAAAACATCACCGAGTACGGCGTGTTTGTTGACCTTGGCGGCCTCGACGGCCTGCTGCACATCACCGACATGAGCTGGAAGCGCATTCGCCACCCCAAGGAAATGATCACCATCGGTCAGGAACTGACCCTGAAGGTGCTCTCCTTCGACCGCGACAACAACAAGGTCTCCCTGGGCCTCAAGCAGCTTGTGCCTGATCCGTGGCAGGATATTTCCGCCCGCTTCCCCGAGGGCGCCAAGTGCAGCGGCAAGGTCACCAACCTTGTCGACTACGGCGCGTTTGTGGAACTGGAACCCGGCGTTGAAGGTCTGGTGCACATTTCTGAAATGTCCTGGACCCGCAAGCTGCGTCATCCTTCCCAGATGGTTCACACCGGCGACGAAGTCGACGTGGTCATCCTGGGCGTGGACGGCGACAAAAAGCGCATCAGCCTCGGCATGAAGCAGGTTCGTCCCAACCCCTGGGAACTGGTTGCTGAAAAGTACCCCGAAGGCACCATCCTTGAAGGCGTCATCAAGAACATCACCGAATTCGGCATGTTCATCGGCATCGAGGACGGCATCGACGGTCTTATCCATGTTTCCGACATTTCCTGGACCAAGAAGGTGCGTCACCCCAACGAACTGTACAAGGTGGGCGACACCGTGCAGGCCAAGGTGCTGACCGTGGATCAGGAAAACGAAAAGTTCACCCTCGGCGTCAAGCAGCTGGTGGACGATCCGTGGGGCCACGTGCCCAACACCTACCCCGTGGGTTGCACCATCAAGGGCACCGTGACCAATATCACCGACTTCGGCCTCTTTGTTGAAGTGGAAGAAGGCATTGAAGGTCTGGTGCACGTGTCCGAACTTTCCAGCAAGAAAGTGAAGACCCCCGCCGAGATCTACAAGGAAGGCCAGGAAATCCAGGCCAAGGTCATCCACGTCAGCGCTGAAGAGCGCCGTCTGGGCCTGTCCATCAAGCAGATCAAGGACGAGGAAGAACGCCGCAAGCCCAAGGAATTCCATTCCGGCCCGCAAGAAGCCGGTCAGAGCCTGGGCGATCTGCTCAAGCAGAAGTTTGAAGAAAGCGAAAACAACTAGTCTGTTTTTGCTTCAGGATACAAAAGGGCGCTCCCGCAAGGGAGCGCCCTTTTTCGTTGCCGGATCGACAGACTCCGTTGCGTTCGCCTGCGCCGACGGCGAGACGCGCAATCTGCAAACAGCGGGCGCGGACAGACAGCGCTGGCTGCAGCCATGACGCGGCAAACGATATACGAACAAAGAACGGCGCAAGCCATGCGGCGGCAGGGACAACTTCAAGGCAAACGTCACACTGCACGGCCCCATTGTCGGTCTGGCACTTACATTCTAAACTTATTGCCAAGTATATACCCCCGTACTGCAGAGCGGAGCTGCCATGGGCATTTGTCAGACAGCTCAGCTCCTCTATTTTATTATACGCTTTGCGGCGCACCACTACGCAACTGCAGTAGCTAAAATGTTGCGCTATTTTTGACTGTCAGGACAAAAAAGAATACCATTAAAAAGTCATTAGGACACGGGTCAGCCACACTATAAATGCGGCTGACCGTTCTTTCTGCCCCAACCCCACGCGCCATGCGGAAGCAGTCATGCAAAAAGTTCTTATCGTTGAAGACAGCCGAACAACCGCGCGTTTCATGGCGCACAATCTCAAGGAACAACTGGGGCTTGCACACGACTGCGCCGAAAACCGCAAGACCGCGCTTACCCTGCTGGATACAGACGCCTCACAGTATTTTCTTGCCCTGTGCGACCTCAATCTGCCTGACGCCCCCAATGGCGAAATAGTGTCCGAGATCCTTGCTCGTAATATCCCCGTGGTCGTAGTCAGCGCCAATTTTGACGAGGATATCTACAAGCGTCTTATGTTGCAGGGAGTTACCGACTATATTGTCAAACGCACCCCCGACGACATGATGTACCTCATGCGCGTGGTGCGCCGCCTGCGCGCCAACAGCGGCGTTGAGGCGTTGATCGTGGACGACTCAAACCTTTGGTGCATGCAGGTTTCCGAGCTCCTGAAGCGGCAGCGCATCATGGCCTATACCGCAAACAACGGGATCCAGGCCATGAGGCTGCTCAGGGAGCATCCGGGCATACGCATTGTGCTGGCCGACCACTACATGCCCGGCATGGACGGCATTGAGCTGACCGCCGCCATCCGCAAAACCCACACCATGGACGAGCTGTCCATCATCGTCATTTCCGTGGGTACGGACGCGGGGGCGCGCTTTCTCCGCTCCGGTGCCAACGACTACGTGTTCAAGACCTCCTCGTTTGAAGAGCTGCTTTGCCGCATCTCCATGAACCTCGACATTCAGGACCTTATCCGCAACAACCGCGCCCTGGCCGAGCGCGACGCCCTCACCAACCTGCTTGTGCGCCGCCAGTTTTTTACCGTGGCGCAAGAGGCCGTAGCCGAGGCCAGAAAAAAACGCACGCCCCTGTGCGCGGCCATGATCGACGTGGATTACTTCAAGCAGGTCAATGACCGCTATGGGCACCTGGCGGGCGACATTGCCCTGCGCCAGCTTGGGGCCATGCTGCGCGAGGAGTTTCCCGCGCCCTACATATGCGGCCGCTACGGCGGCGAAGAATTTTGCGTGGTTGCCCCCGGCATGGATAAAAAGGATTTTGCCCACAAACTTGAGAACTTTCGTACCACGGTGAGCTCAAAACCCGTACAGATCGGTGCGCTCAGCATTGTTATTTCCGTCTCTATCGGCATGGCCGAGCTCAGGGCCAACGACCTTGAAACGCTCATCAGCGCAGCGGACGCCCAGCTGTACACGGCCAAACGCGAAGGACGCGACCGCTTTGTCTGGCAGCCGTAGCCGAGTGCATTACGGACAACCGTCAAAAATATTTTCTGCGTAAAGGATCACCCATGCACTGCCAGAACCTTCTATTTGACCCGGCCCGCATTCCGTCCCCCTGCTTTGTGCTGGATGAATCCCAGTTGCTGGCCAACGCCGCAGTTCTCAACACGGTGCAGGAACGCACAGGGGCAAAAATCCTGCTTGCGCTCAAGGGCTACGCCGCCTGGGCCACGTTTCCGCTGCTTTCGCGCGTCAAGGGGCACGGCCCCCTGTGGGGAGCCTGCGCAAGTTCTGTGGACGAGGCGCGTCTGGCGCGTGAAGACTTTGGCGGCGAGGTGCACGCTTTCGCCGCAGCCTGGAACCGGCGCGAGATGGCCGAGCTGCTCACCCTGGTGGACCACATCGTGTTCAACTCCTTTGCCCAGTGGCGCGAGTTTGCCCCGGCCGTGGCCATGCAGAACAAGAGCCGCTGCCCAGACCGCCAGATACAGTGCGGTCTGCGCATCAATCCCGAGCACTCCGAGGGCGCAACGGCCATATACAATCCCTGCGCGCCCGGTTCGCGTCTGGGCATACGCCCCCGGCACTTTGAATCCGGCGCGCTGGAGGGCATCTCTGGGCTGCATTTCCATACCCTGTGCGAGCAGGGGGCCGATGCGCTGGAGCGCACGCTGACCGCCGTTGAACGTCATTTTGGCCAATGGCTGCCCCAATGCCGCTGGATAAACATGGGCGGCGGACACCATATTACCAAGCCGGGTTACGACCTGGACCTGCTCTGCCGCTGCCTGACCGGCTGGCGCGACCGCTACAGAGCGCAAATATACCTTGAGCCCGGCGAAGCCGTTGCCCTTGACGCGGGCTGGCTTGTGGCCACGGTGCTTGACGTGGTGCAGGCCGACGTGCCTGTGGCCATCCTTGACATCGGCGTGCCCTGCCACATGCCCGATGTGATCGAAATGCCCTACCGCCCCCGCGTGCGTTATGAATCGGACGGCGTGGCCGAGCTGGCGGGCGAGGCGGGCGAAAGGCCCTGGACCTGCCGCCTGGCGGGCAAGTCGTGCCTGGCGGGCGACGTGGCGGGCGAATACTCGTTTGACGCGCCGCTTGTGCCGGGTCAGAGGCTGGTTTTTGAAGACATGGCCATTTACAGCATGGTCAAAACTACCACCTTCAACGGCTTGCGGCTGCCCTCCATCGGCATTTGCGAGGCAGACGCGGCGGGCGCAAGCCGCTTTCGCATGATACGCGAATTTGGCTACGAGGAGTTCAGGTCGCGGCTTTCGTAGTACACCGCTCACGGCGGATACACGCAGAAAGGCCCGAAGCAATGTGCTCCGGGCCTTTCATTTGTACTTCCCTGTGGGGGGAGGACAGTGGAAAATCTTTCTCAAGCGGCCATTGCCGCCTTAAGGAAATTACACTCCTTTAACGTGGCAATGTCAAAACAATCGTTTTAATACTTACGAGGCCGGCGTCTGCGGCGCGGGAAGCGGGGAACCCTCGCGTGACGGGGCGGCTCCGTTGCTCACGGGCTTGGCGCGCTCCTGCTCTGGCTGGGCCGTAGCGCCGGGCAGAGCTGCCTGCCCGCCCATGTCCGCAGCTGGGGAGTCATTCAGCTGCCAGGGGGTGCTGCTGCGGGCCAGGGGGATCTCGCTGGATCCGGCGGGGAAACTGTGCGGGGGCAGCTCTTCCGACTGGTGCACGCCCTCAACCTGATGCCTGGCAACCATGGAAGGCTCATCGGTTCCGGGCGCGCCGCGCTTGATGCGGGTCATGAGCAGTCCCGGTTCGGGATCCATAAGCCCTGCTAGGTAGTCGCTTACCGTCACAAAACGCTGGCAACCGCCGGCCCGCAGGTCGCGGATGATGCGCGGCAGGTCGTCGACCGTGCGCTTGTGCGAATCGTGAAACAGAAAGATGCCGCGCAGGGTTCCCGGCGCATAGACCGTGCCGCGATTGTTGCGCAGGGTGGCGTAGTTATCCGGCAGGCGCTGCCAGTCGCGGCTGTCCATTGACCACAGTATCACGGTCAGGCCCAGACCCTCGGCGATTTTTTCAGTACTGGCGTCGTACGAGCCGTAGGGCGGACGTATAAAGGTAGGGGTGGCCCCCAGATTGCGCAAAATGGTATCGGTGCGGCGCAGCTCGTCTTCTTTGCGGGCAGGGCTGACGACGCGCAGGTTGGGATGCGAGTAGGAGTGGTTGCCCACCTCATGTCCCTCGGCAATGACGCGTCGTACAATGTCAGGATGGCGCTCGGCCTGGTTGCCCAGCATGAAGAACGTGGCGGGTATGCCGTATTCTTCAAGCATGTCCAGCAGGTGCGGCGTGTTTATCGAAGGGCCGTCGTCAAAGGTGAGGGCGCACAGATTTTCGCGCATGGGTTGATCCATGATGACATTGCCGTCCACCACGCGCGCCTGTGCTGGCAGTGCAGCAACGCCGACAGCAAGGCAAAAAGCCGCAAGCCATATCCGCCTGAAAAAAACTCTCATTTTCTAGTGCCTCAGCATCGAATTGCCCAGAACAGAAAACCGCCTCCCCCGGCGGCGCATCCACGGCTGCCCTATCGCGCCGCAAGCGCGAAAACAGCGGAATTCAGCGATCTGCACTGTGCTACAGGAGGTCTAGCACTCCCAAAGAGGCTCCGCAACAACACCATTGCGCCATTTTTTGGACACCTTTTCGCTTTTCTTTTAAAATCGGATGGTTAAAGAGCCGAGTTATGTAAAAATTTTTTTACTTCAAAAATTTCGCTTGACTCTGGGGGGGTGTTTGCGTAGAACTCGAATTCGCCGGGAGGGCAGTTAGCTCAGCTGGTAGAGCACCGCCTTCACACGGCGGGGGCCACAGGTTCAAGTCCTGTACTGCCCACCATCCCCAAAAACGGAGCGGTAGTTAAGTCGGTTATAACGCCGGCCTGTCACGCCGGAGGCCGAGGGTTCGAGTCCCTTCCGCTCCGCCAGAAGTCACCGGGAGGTCAGATCACTGACCTCCCGTTTCTTCATTTTATAGCCCCCGCACAATTTTCAGGGCCGCCCGCAACTGCGGGCGGCCCTGTTGGTTTTCAAGACCGTATCCTGCCAGCCCCTGCCAGGCTATGGAGCGGCCGTATGCAGCATTCAACAATGCGGCTTCGTTTGCCCGGCTCTATGCATCTGCACTTTTTTTGCCGTACTCTTCGGCGTAGGCGGCCAGAATTTCAGCGATCATCCGCCCAAACCTGGGCTGCAATTCCTGACAGCGGGGGGTATTTTTTAACGCAACTCCGCTCCTTTCGCTGCGGATCAGGCCAGCCTCGCGCAGTATCCTGAAATGCTGCGAGAGAGTAGACTTGGGTATGGCCCTGTCTGGCATGTTTAAAAAGTCAGAGCACATCTTTGGCGAATTTGAGCGTATGATTTCCTTGAGTATCTGCACACGCACAGGGTCAGACAACGCGTGCAGTATGCCCTCGACCGTAACATTTTCCACGGCCGGATGGTGCAGGGTTTTCATCATTTTTTCCTTACATGCGGCAGAAGGGCCGCGCTGTGTACGTCGCGCGCTTGCATCATGTATTGACAGACGCCCTAATAGTTCATAAGAACGGAACTAACGAACTTAAGACCACCCCAAGCTCCCGCTTCTGCCCGTCACATAGCATATACTGGGCACACCCGGCCTACAAGCGGACAAACCGCCTGCAGACCGCAACCTTCCCGCAACAAAACGGAGACCATATGAACAGGCGTCAGTTTCTTCAGCAAGCCGCTGTCGCATCCATCGTTCTGCCGGGCACTGCGCTGCAGCCGCAGCCTGCCCATGCCGCCACGCCGACAGCCGACCGCCCTGGCAGGCAGGCAGGGTACTACTGGCTGCAGCTGGGCAACGTACAGGTGGCGGCAGTGTCCGACGGTACGTTGCGCAGCAGCGCCAGGTTGCTCAGCGAGCATCAGGACAAGGTCGCGGATGCCCTTAAAAATGCCTACGTAACCTCGCCCCGATCTACCTCGGTCAATGCTTTTCTTATTCTTGCCAGCGACCGCCGCATCCTTGTAGACGCGGGATCGGGAAAACTGCTCGGCCCCTCGGTCAACAAAATCGTGCGCAGCCTGCAAAACGGCGGGTTTGGACCTGCCGACATTACGGATATTCTGCTCACGCACATCCACGGCGATCACTCGGGCGGGCTCACGGTGGAGGGCAAAAGGATTTTCCCAGCCGCCACTGTACATGTAAACCGCGTCGAGGCCGACTTTTGGCTGAGCCAGGCAAACATGGACAATTCACCAGAATATTTCAGGCCCATGTTTGTAAAAGGGCGGGAATCGCTGGCCCCCTACCTCAGCGCGGCCAAGCTCTCCACGTTTGAGGCGGGGCAGACGGTACTGCCCGGCATAACGGCCGTTGCGGCTCCGGGCCACACCCCCGGGCACACCTGCTATATGCTTGAGAGCCAGGGAGAAAAGCTGCTGTTCTGGGGCGACACCGTACATGTGGCGGAGGCCCAGTTTCCCCTGCCCGACACCGCCATCGAGTATGACCTTGACCCGCAGGCGGCCATCAGCCAGCGGCAGAAGCTTTTTGCTCAGGCTGCCGAAAAGGGATACCTTGTGGCCGGGGCGCACATCTCCTTTCCCGGCATCGGTCACGTGGGCAAGGCTGCTCAGGGCTACCAGTGGTTTCCCATCCCCTACGTCAACGATGCCGTGGATCAGTAACGCGGCTGGAGCACTGTCAAAATTGCCGCGCAGCTCAATTATCGGGCATCTTTAACAACGCAAACTTGTTAAAAAAATTAATAATGGCCGCAAAATTGCATCCACACTTGCAGGTTAGCAGCGCTCACAAGCGCATAGAAAGCAAGCGAGGATAGCATGACACCGATCATCTGGTTACTGGGACTCTCCGGCAGTGGAAAAACCACCCTTGGCTCACTGCTGCGCCTGTACCTTGATGGACAGGGCATTGATGCCGAATTCATTGACGCCGACAACTTTTGCCGCAGCAGAGGCCTGAGCACGGAAACCCCCCAGCAGCGCGTGCGCAATACAGATACCTTGCGCGACTACGCCCTGAGCCTGCAGGCCAGTGGAAAAACATGCGTGGTGGCAGCCGCCACTCCCTACGAGGGCATGAGGCAGGCCAACAGGGCACTGCTGCCCAACTACCGCGAGGTATGGGTGCGCTGCTCGCTGCAAACCCTGGTGCAGCGCGATACCAAGGGTCTGTATGCCAAGGCCGAACGCGGCGACCTGCAGGCGCTTGATTCTGTTTTTGACGCCTTTGACGAACCCCGCTGCCCGCACGCCATCATTGAAACCGACGTGTATTCACTGGTGGAATGTTACGAACAGCTGCGCGACCTCGCGCTTGACTCCCTCATGACCGAACGGGACTGGCATGAAGAGGCGAGCCGCATGCTGCCCCAGACCGCAAGGGGAATATTTTCCAATGCCGCCATAGCCCTTTAACGGGGCGCACCTGACAACCTGCATAAGCCAGGTTCGGCGAAAGATGCCGCGCAGCACATGCCCGAGGGCGCACGCTGTGCGGCATCCTACATTGCGGGGGTCGGCCTGCGCCCAGGCAGCGAGCCGCCGGGCCTGAACGCCCCTACCGTCCCGAAGTTCCAGAAAACTGCTGCGAAATAAACGTGGCGTAATCGTCCGTCATGCCCGAAACAAAATCCAGCACCCGCAGATAGGCCATATACAGTCCGTCTTCCCTGCCCGGAGCGCTGGCCCCCATGAGGGTCAGGGCGCGGGTTTCCTGATAACTCATGCCGTTGCCCTTGGTGTAGTTGAAGCAGGCGGGTATAAACACGTCCAGCAGGCGCCGGTAGAGCGTATAGGTGCCGATCTCCAGCGCAGTCTTTTGCGGATTGTTCATGATCTTGCTGTTAAAGACCCTGCCCGCCTCGCGCATAAACCCGGCCACGTCCTCGCGGGCGTGGTTCAGCAGGCTGCCCTCAAGGCGGCCCTCCATGATGGCCTCGTAATTATCCATAAATGTCTGGGTAAGGGACGGAATCATGCGTCCCATGGCCGTGGTGCGCAGCATGCTGGTACGCCTGCGGTCAGAATCCATGGAATCAAGGCGCGGATCGTCAAGGCACTCGGCATCCAGCAGGGGGGCCATGGCCTCCTTGAAGTCGGCATAGGAGATGATGCGCAGCTCGCGGGCGTCTTCCATGTCGATGATGCGGTAGCAGATGTCGTCCGCCGCCTCAAGCAGGTATGAGAGCGGATGCCTGCGGTATTCTGCGCCGCTGGCAAGGCCCATGGCTGTAAATATCTCGGCAAAAAGCGCCCTCTCCGCCGTATAAAAATTGAATTTGACCTTGCCCCGGCTCTCTCCCTGCGCCGCGTACGCGGAGCGCGGATACTTTACCAGTGCGGCGATAACAGGGAAGGTCAGCCGGAACCCGCCGCGATCCTTGTTGTTTTCAAGAGCGTTGATAACGCGAAACCCCTGGGCGTTGCCGTCAAATGCCGTAAAATCAGCCCATTCCGCTGGCTCCAGGTCTTTGAAATACTGTTCCTTGTTTCCGGAATCCTTGAACCAGTCGCGTATGGCCTCCTCGCCAGCATGACCAAAGGGCGGGTTGCCAATATCATGTGCCAGGCAGGAGGCCTGGATAACCTGTCCAAGGTGATCGGGCGTATAGTCTGCCGGCAGGTCGCCGCGCCGCCGCAGGGCCGCGCCTACGCCAAGCCCCAGCGACCGGCCCACGCAGCTTACCTCAAGCGAATGGGTAAGCCGGTTGTGGATATGGTCGTTGCGCACCAGCGGGTGAACCTGCGTTTTTCGCGCCAACCTGCGAAAAGAACTGGAAAAAATTATCCGGTCGTAATCCGCCAAAAAAGGATTGCGCCCGTCCACCAGCGGGTCAAGCCTGATCTCGCCGCTGGTTTTACGGTTGGGGGCCAGCAGCAATGCCCACTGCTCCATGAATGTGCTCATAACGCCTCCTCTTCTGCATGTACGGCATGCGCGGCACGCCCGCAAGCGCGGACGGCGGACGCTTTTCTTTTACAGCTTGCCTTGCTAGTCTTTATGGACGTTTTTTACAGACCTTTCCCCCAGACAGGGGAAAACAAACCGAGCAGCAAGGCCAGGCCATGACGAACTCGCTTTTTGACGCGTCCCTCTCCGCCCATCTTGAGCTTTTCAGCATACTGCAGCGCCTGCGCCCAGCGGTGGAAGCCGCAGCCGCGCGGATCAACGCCGCCCTCGGGGCAGGCGGCAAGGTGCTTATTGCCGGCAACGGCGGCTCGGCGGCCGACGCTCAGCATTTTGCCGCCGAACTTGTGGGACGCTTTCAGTGCAACCGCAAGGCGCTGGCCTGCGTGGCCCTGACCACGGACACGTCCAACCTTACGGCCATCGGCAACGACTACGGCTTCAACGATGTATTTTCACGTCAGGTCGAGGCTCTTGCCCGCCCCGGAGACGTATTTGTGGGCATTTCGACCTCCGGCAATTCGGGCAACATCATTACGGCCGTCAACGAGGCCCGCGCGCAGGGCATAGCCTCCATCGCCCTGCTGGGGCGCGACGGCGGCAAGCTTGAAGCCCTGGCCGACATGGCCGTTACAGTACCGCACGACGTCACGGCCCGCATCCAGGAAGCCCATATTTTCATTCTGCACCACTGGGCGGACGTGCTTGAACGCGCAGTGGCGCAAGGCAAGGCCTGAAGCCGCCCGCCCACGGCAATTGCAGCCCCTTCCGCCAATCACCACGCCGGGGCCGACGCCCTGGCTCAAAGCCCGTAACGAGGTTAGCCATGGATCAGCAAAACGTCGCCCAGTTCCTTGTTTCGTGCCTCAGGGCCGAGGGCGTTAAATACGTCTTTGGCATTCCCGGCGAGGAAAACATCAAATTTGTACGGGCCGTGGAGGCCTCGGGCGACATCCGCTTTATTTTGGCGCGACACGAGCAGGGCGCGTCCTTTATGGCCGATATTTATGGCCGCCTGACGGGCAAGGCGGGCGTGTGCACCGCCACGCTTGGGCCGGGGGCCATCAACCTGCTGCTGGGCGCGGCCGACGCCCAGACCAACTCCAGCCCGCTGGTGGCCATCTCGGCCCAGGTGGGGCTAAAGCGCATTTACAAGGAATCGCACCAGATCATCGACCTCGTGGGTATGTTCAAGCCCGTTACCAAGTGGGCCGACACGGTGCTGACGCCTCAGGCCGTGCCCGAAATGGTGCGCAACGCCTTTCAGGTCGCGCAGGAGGAGCGCCCCGGCGCTACCTATCTTGCCATACCTGAAGATGTGGAAGCGGCCCCCATGCCCGATGCCGCCCCCCTCAAAGCCATGGTCTGCGCCAAGGCCATTCCCTCGCCCGCCGCTGTGGCTGAGGCCGCAGCAGTTTTGCGCAGCGCCCGCAAGCCCGTGATCATGGCAGGGCACGGCGTCGCCCGCACTGGCAATGCCGCAGTGCTGGCCGCCTTTTCCGAGCGCTACAACATCCCCGTGGCCACAACATTTATGGGCAAGGGCGTCGTCAGCGACCGCAGCCCCCAGTCGCTTGGGGTTATCGGTTTTATGCGGCACGATTACGAAAACTGCGCCTTTGACCAGGCAGACGTGATCCTCTCCATCGGCTACGAGCTGCAGGAATTCACGCCCATGCGCATTAACCCGCGCTCCGACAAGCGCATCATCCACATCAACACCTTTATGCCTGATGTGGACGCCCACTATAACCCCGAAGTGAGCATCATGGCCGATGTTGGTCTTGCCCTTGCGGCGCTTGCCAAGGCGCTGGGGGCCGAGCCGCTGCTCTCCGCCGGGCGCGGGGCCAGAATACGCGAACTGGTGGAGGCCGAACTGGCCAAGGGACGGCAGAGCGACGCGTTTCCCCTCAAGCCGCAGCGCATCGTCAACGACATACGCGAGGCCATGGGCGATGAGGATATCGTGCTGGCCGACACCGGGGCCATCAAGATGTGGATGGCCCGCCTGTACCCCACCTACGCTCCATTGACCTGCATTGTTTCCAACGGCCTTTCCACCATGGCTTTTTCGCTGCCTGGGGCCATCGGCGCGCATCTGGCCCACCCCGACCGCAAGGTGCTGGCCGTCATGGGCGACGGCAGCTTCCTTATGAATTCGCAAGAAATGGAAACCGCCGTGCGCGAAAATATTCCGCTCAAAATCCTGATCTGGGTGGACGACAGCTACGGCCTTATCAAGTGGAAAATGGACATGGATTCTGGCTCGCACGACTGCGTCGATTTTGGCAACCCCGACTTTGTGGCCTACGCCGAAAGTTTTGGGGCCAAAGGCTACAGCGTAAAAAGTGCGGCGGAGCTTTTGCCGACCCTGCGGCAGGCCCTGAACGAACCGGGCGTGTCGCTGGTGGCCTGCCCGGTGGACTACAGCGAGAACATGGCCCTGATTAACAGCCTTGGGGAGTTGACGCCTGCGCTTTGCGCGCTGGACGAGTTGTAAGCAGCACCTCCCCCACCCCGATCCGCGCGTTTCGGGCAGGCCTTCTCCTTAGGGAGCAAGCGCCTGCCCGTTTCTGTCATTGCAGTCTGGCTACTCGCCAATGCCCTCGTACAGGGCGGAAGACAAATACCGCTCGCCCGCATCGGGCAGAATAACCACAATGGTCTTGCCCTCGAACTCCGGCAGCACGGAAAGCCGCGCAGCTGCCGCCGCCGCCGCGCCGGATGAAATACCGGCAAGGATGCCCTCCTCGCGGGCAAGGCGACGGGCAAACTCGATAGCCTCGTCGTTGCCAACGGCTTCCACGCGATCCAGCAGCCCCACCTCAAGGGTCTCGGGGATAAACCCCGCGCCGATGCCCTGAATCTTGTGCGGCCCCGGCTGCAGGGGCTTGCCCGCAAGGTGCTGGCTTATCACCGGGCTTGATGCCGGCTCCACCGCCACCGAAACAATATCCTTGCCCCGTGTGCGTTTGAGATAACGCGAAATACCCGTAATGGTGCCGCCAGTGCCCACTCCCGCCACGATGGCGTCGACCTGACCGTCTGTATCGTTCCAGATTTCCGGGCCTGTTGTGGCCTCATGTATGGCGGGGTTGGCCGGGTTTTTGAATTGCTGGGGCATAAAATACGCACCGGGATTGGATGCGGCCAGCTCCTCGGCCTTCTTAATAGCGCCGGGCATACCCTCGGCGCCCGGGGTGAGCACAAGCTTTGCTCCCAGCATGGCTACCACCCGGCGGCGTTCCAGGCTCATGGTTTCGGGCATGGTAAGGGTGAGCTCATAGCCCTTGGCAGCCGCCACATAGGCCAGGGCAATGCCGGTGTTGCCGCTGGTGGGCTCCACAATGCCCACGCCGGGGCGCAACAGGCCGCGACGTTCCGCATCGTCTATCATGGCCGCGCCGATGCGGCACTTTACGGAATAGGAAGGATTGCGCCCCTCAATCTTGGCAAGCACCGTAGCCTTGGGGCCGACCACGCGATTGAGGCGCACCAGGGGAGTGTTGCCAATGGACTGTGGATTATTCTGATAAATTCTGGACATCTGCTTACTCCTTGCCCGCCTTGGCGATGCTTTGTGCAATTCCAGATTATATGGTTCAGCCGTATCTGGCAGAGGCCTTGTTCTTGGCCCGGCAATAACATTACTAATTCGACTGACAAAGTGATAATAATGGCGCGCCCAAAAGGCAAGATGTTGGCGCAAAAAAATTATGGTTTGGCATCAAGGTCTGACGGCCAGCGCCTGCAGGCCGCATCAAATGATAAAATCGGGAATATTCGCGGCCTGGGCGTCAAGCAGATCCTGCAGCGTGGTGCTGCCGTACACGCCTTCAAGAGCCTGCCGTGCACGTTGCCACAGCGGCATAAATACGCAGTCCGGTCCCAGCGTGCACTTGCGGATAGGGCTTTCGCCCTCGCAGTCAAACGGATGCACCGGGCCATCAAGAAACCGGATAATGTCCAGGGTGGTCACCTGCCCGGCGGGACGCGCCAGCACGAACCCCCCGGCCTTGCCGCGCCTGCTTTCCACAAACCCGCCGCGCCGCAGCTGATTGAGGATATTCTCGAGAAAGCGCGGCGGTATGGCCTGAGCCTCGGCTATTTCCTGAATACGCGTCGGGCCGTTGCCCGCCCGGCGGGCCAGTTCAAACAGGGCGCGCAGACCATACTGACACTTGAGTGAAACGCTCATGGGCAAATCCTTGCGACAGGCAAAAAAGTAGCGGCGGCACAGGCCGTGCCGCCGCAAAAAAAACTGCACTCAGTTGAAGCTGACGGTTTCGCCGGGGTGCATCTCAACACAGTGGCAGGGCAGCTGCAGCCGCTCCAGCTCCGCCTTAAAGCCAGCCGTGCTCTGGGCCAGCAAGGGGAACGTGCCCCAGTGCATGGGCACAACCGCCTTGCACCGCAGCAGCTTGCAGGCAAGGGCCGCCTGACGCGCGTCCATGGTAAACACCCCGCCCACCGGCAGCAGAGCCACGTCGATGCCGTACAGCTGCCCCCAAAGCTCCATACCGCTGAAAATGCCTGTATCTCCGGCGTGATATACTGTGAATCCGTCGGGCATCCGCACGATGTACCCCGCCGGAGCGCCGGACTCGCTAGAATGGTAAGCCTGGGTCATGGTGATGCTCACGCCCTTGACCGTCACCGTGCCCCCGATATTGAACCCGATGCCGTTAATAATCTGCGCCTGCGGCACGCCTGCCTCGGCAAGTTTGCCCGCAGTGCCCACAATGGCCCCCAACTGCGCGCCAGTACGCTGGCACAGGGCTACGGCGTCGCCCACGTGGTCGGAGTGGTCGTGAGTTACCAGCACAATGTCCGCGTTATCCGCAGCCGATGGGTCAACGCCTGCTGCCGGAGCAAAAAACGGGTCAATAACTACCTGCACGTCAGGCGCGCCGATCTTGAATGCCGAGTGTCCGAACCAGGTTATGTCGCTCATGCTGCCTCCAACATAAGGCTTGGATGGTGTGGAAAAATACGAGTCTGATGGGGGGGACGTGGAGAAAAGGGCCCCGCCTAGGCATCTGGCGCTGTCTGCCCTGTCCAGCGGGCAATGTCGTGCGCAAGCCCCACCTGATCAAGGATACGGCCGCAGAACTGCTCCAGCATGGCCTCAAGGCTCAAGGGCCTGAGATAAAAACCCGGAGAAAACGGCATGACCACCGCGCCAGCCTCGCGCAGGGTCAGCATATTGCGCAGATGTATGGCAGAGAGCGGGCTCTCGCGCGTCACCAGCACCAGCGGCAGGCGCTCTTTGAGCGCCACATCCGCAGCGCGGTGCACCAGATTGCGCGTGGCCCCGCTGGCTATTGCGCCCGCAGTGCCCATGGAGCACGGCACAAGCAGCATGGCGGCGGGCTCGCTGCCACGTCTCCACCACGAGCCGCTGGCCGGGCCAGCGCCAAGGTCGCTGGCGGCGTATGTTGCGTGCGCCAGCGATGTGAGCAGCTCGGCCTCTGCGCCGCATTCGGCGCGCAATACGGCGCGCGCGCCTTCAGAGACCACGCAGTGAGTACGCACTTCAGGCATGGCCGCCAACAACCGCATAAGACACAAAGCCAGGGGCATGCCGCTGGCGCCGCTCACGCCGACAAGAACATCGCGCATGCATTCTCCGCCGTAATAAATCCTTGGGGCGCATGACCCCTCTGAATCATTTTTACCCCACATTGCAGCGGCGCGCAAACCCGCCCCCCAGCGGCGCGAACAGCGCTGCGCCAGCCGCGTGCCCTTGACAGCCGCCAGCACAAAGCATATCAGAAATGTTCTTATGCGCTCGTAGCTCAGTTGGATAGAGCGTTGGCCTCCGGAGCCAAAGGCCGCGCGTTCGAATCGCGCCGGGCGCACCATTAGGAATTCAAGCGGTTAGCTATAAAAGCTGGCCGCTTTTTTTCATGGGCTTTGGCAATCTGTGCCACCTGTGTGCCACATAAAAGAATTTTGCTTCGTGAAAGGTCGTATGACCCTCCCCCCGAAAAGTACGCCTTTGAAAAGTTAGTGTTCCTGACATAAGAGCACAAGAATGAAACGCAGCAAAGTCACTGAAAAGCAGCTTATTGGGATATTGCGGCAAGCTGAGGCTGGAGTTCTCGTCGGCATTCCGCGCACGCTCAGCCACGTTTGCTGGCAATGCCCTCCAGTCTGGCGCGCGCACGGCTTTCGGTCTCCAGCCGCTGCTGCAGTTCCATGATGGTGTTTTGGGCTTTTTTAATGGTGCCGTAGAATCCGCCAAGCAGTGAAAACGCCCCGCCCTCAAGAAACTCGGCGTTTTCCACAGGCCCCGCATAGGGGCTGCCGCCAAGACGCTGCCACCGGGCATAGTCCCGCTGCCATTCAGGAAAACAGGTCGCGGTGAGGCCGTCATTCCACAGCTTGTAGGTGCCAAAGGCGTGCACCACCGGGGCAAGGGACGCCGCCGGGTTGCGCGGATGGGCATTGAAGCCCTGCGGCAGTTGAAAAACGCTCTGCGGATACTGCCGCAGCAGCATCTGCGCCAGAAGGTTAAAGGCCGCCTGATCAGGATAGCGCAACATTGCGCCGTGACGGCACACAAATTCCAGGCAGCCCTGGCGCAGGGCATCCGGCGCTGGTAAATCATTGCGGAATACAATGACGCCCGAATTCAGATTGTCCGCTGCTCCGTCAAATCCCTCAATGGGTCCGTGCAGATTTATCCGCGCGGGCTTGACCCCCGCCGGGTCGGAAAACTCCGGGTCTTCCAGCGCCAACCCCAGCGGCCCGCAGTCAAACAGCCCCTCCAGCGAATCCTGAATCAATATGTCTGAATCAAGCCAGACCACCGAGACATATTTTTGCAGCAGGTCAAAACAGTCAAACTTGGCCAGACTGAGCGGCGAAAATACCGTCGCCGCCTCCTGGGTCAGCTGGGCGGGAACGGGCGTAAAGGGCACCAGCTGCGCGCCAAGATCCCGCAGAATGCGGGCGTCGTCCGACAGCAGGGAGTCGCCGCAAAATACAATAATGTCCGCTGCCAGCGCCGGGTTATGCCGCCGCAGCGCCAACAGCACCGTGCCTGCGGAAAAGGCCCAGTTGCCGGTTATGCCCATGACCACCGCGCGCTCGTTGCGCACCGTAAGGCGGCCCTCAAAATCTCTCTGCATGGTGGCTCCTGTATTGCCTGCGCGGCTCCGGGGTTTGCCTTGCATGGTCGCCGCCTGGTTTCTCCGCAGGCAGAGGATGCGCCGTCTGCCTGCGGTAAACAGCGGCTGGCTGAAGACCTAGCGGGCCGCCGTAAGGATGGCGGCAATATCCGGCTGCAGCAGTTTTTTTACGCTGCCGATATGGGCTTTGCCCACCAGTGCCTTGCGGGCCATTTCCTCTATCTGGTCGCCGCTGGGCGCGAGATTCAGCTCCTTCAGCGAAACGGGCATGCGCAATGAGCGGAAAAAGGCCTCCATGGCCTCAATGCCCCGCAGGCCGGTGACCGTGCTCGACTCTGCCCGCGCAACGCCCATGACCCGCTCGGCAAACAGGGCAAAGCGGTCGGGGCGATCGGGCAGCACGTGCCGCGCCCAGCTGCCCCAGATAGCCGAAAGCCCCGCTCCGTGGGCCACGTCAAACATGCCGCTCAGCTCGTGCTCTATCATATGCGTGGCCCAGTCGCCGCCGTCCGATCCACAGCCTGTCAGGCCGTTATGCGACAGGCTGCCCGCCCACATGATCTCCGCCCGAGATTCGTAATTGGCGGGGTCGTCGCGCAGCACCGAGGCGTGATGCATGACCACGCGCAGCAGCCCCTCGCTGATGCTGTCGGTGATGTCCATGTTGGAGCCGTGTCCAAAGTAGCGCTCCATGGTGTGCATGAGAATATCCACGCAACCGCAGGCCGTTTGAAAGGCGGGTAGGGTCAGGGTCAGCTCCGGATTCATGACGGCAAAAACCGGACGTGCCATGTCTGTCTTGAAACTGCGTTTAAAGCCGCTTTCTTCGTTGGTCACAACGGTGGAGCTGCTCATCTCGCTGCCTGCGGCGGCAATGGTGACCACGCAGCCGATGGGCAGGCAGGCGTCGGGCTTGCGCAGGGACATATAAAAATCCCACACGTCGCCCCCGTTGGCAGCGCCGTAGGCTATGGCCTTGGCGGAATCGATAACGCTGCCGCCGCCCACAGCCAGCACAAAGTCCACCTGTGCGCTGCGGGCCAATTCAATGCCCTGCCGAATCAGCGAAAGCCGGGGGTTGGGAACAACGCCCCCAAGGGTGACAAACGACAGGCCCTCCGCCGTGAGCGAAGCCTTGATCCTGTCTACCAGACCTGAGCGCAGGGCGCTTTGGCCGCCGTAATGGATCAGCACCTTGCCGCAGTTGCGGGCCTTGATCAGGCCGCCGCACTGCTGCTCTGTATTTTTGCCAAAAATGATTCTGGTTGGCGTGTAGTAGACAAAATCGTGCATGGTGGCCTCCAGCTGTAAAAAAACGCGCATACAGCGCGGAATAACTAACTGCAATATATGTAAAGGATGACGTTTTTACATCAGCATGGCAATGGAAAGCTGCCGCAGAGCCCTTGCGGCGCTGTCGGCCTTTTGCGGCTCAACCGCCGCTTCGCGCAATATGCGGGCGGTAAACACCGCCAGGTGGCGGCGCATGTGCGCATCCTGCCCGTAGCGGGCCGTCCAGGTCTGCCAGAGCGTGTCAAGCCAACGCAGGGCGGCCACGGGATCTGCCACCCCGCCATACACAAGCCCGGCATGCAGGGCCGCCTGTGCGCCGCTGGCGCTGATGCCCAGCGGCGGAAACACATGCCCCAGCAGCGCGCGGATGTGCCACTGCCGGGCCTGCGGGGATGGCGCATAGCGATAGCGCAGCAAGGGGATTTGCAGACTGGTTGCCTGTATGTCCGCAGCCAGCAGGGCGTCGGCCCAAAAGGCCAGATCTTCCGCCCGCGCCAGCGCGGCATCATAATGTAAGCCCAGGCCGCGCACCGCGTCCAGCCGCAACATGGCGCAGCCGTTGGCCACAGGCGCGCCAAACAGGGCCGCAGCCCGCGCCGCCTCCGGCTGCTCCGCAAACATTTCCAGCACGTCTGAATGTCCGAAATACTCAACCCCCGCACCGCATACATGCAGGTGCGCACGCGCCTCAAGGCAGGCGTGCTGCAGTTCAAGCCGCCGGGGCAGGGAAATATCATCGGCGTCCATCCAGGCAAGATAGCGGCCGCGCGCCCGGCCAAGGGCCATGTTGCGCGCTGTTGCCCGCCCCTTGTTGGCTGGCAGCCTTTCAACGCGCACCCGGCTGTCATTGGTGGAACATGCCAGCGCGTACGTGTCGTCTGTGGAGCCGTCGTCCACCACCAGCAGCTCAAAATCCTCAAATGTCTGCGACAGGATGGACCCCATTGCCTCCCGCAGATGCACGGCTGCGTTATAGGCGGGCATGGCCACTGTTATCTCTGGTCTGGAGGCGTTCATACGTTCCCCGCCCGGCCCAAACGATACAGCGCGGCCACGTCGTCCCTGCCGACGCCGAATATTGGCTCGGGCCGCGTCAGCGCAGGCTGTCTGCGGCAGTACTGCGGCGCGTTCTGCAGCATGCGGGCCGCCTGGGCAAAGACGTTGGTGGTTTCCATCATCCAGTTGCGGCACTGGGCCAGCTCGGCCTGACGCTCGTCCCACAGCCGGGTTTCCAGTGCTTGCACGACAGCCTGCACGCAGGACTCCGGCGCGCCTGCCGACAACTCGGCTGGAGACGGCGTGGGCAGCGGGACAAAACCAGCGGCAGGGCAGACCTCGCCAAGGTTGGGCGCGCCAAGGTACAGGGGCAGCGACCAGCCAAGCCATGCGTCGGACAACTTTTCTGTCCAGCAGTTTGGCAGGTAGTTATTTTCGAGCACCACATGATACTTGTAGGGCGCAATGGCCGCCATTTTGTCGTCCACGGGGTTGAACCCGCGCCCGTACACATGCAGTGCGTCCCCCAGCCGGTCCTTGAGCAGGTTTACCAAAACCAGACGGGCGCGCTGAGCCGCCGTTGCGGTTTTGGTGGAGCAGACCAACGAGATCAGGCCAGTTTTGGCGGGCATGGGCATGTCGCGCAGCTCGCCCAGGTTGGCGAACCTGCTGGCGTAACCGGTTGACGTGCGACTTACGCCAAAATGCCAGTTGAGACAGGGATTGCTGATGACCATACTGCGCCGCTCTACGCTGCGAAAGTCGTAAGGCGACACAACTGTGCCGAACTGGCCAAGGTATGAACGGGGATATTTTTTTATTTCAGGCGGTTCAGTAACAAACAGGATGCGCCGCTCACGGGGGGTCGTTGTGCAAAAGCCCGTGGGGGCCTCGTCAAAAACCACCAGCCAGACCTCGGCGTTGGACGGGGCCATCAGTGCGGAATCAGGCTGTGCTGCAAGGGTAAACCGCACAGTGCCAAAAGAGCCCTGGCCATCCTGGGTTTGCCGCAGCCAGGGCCAGTCCCCATGTATGGTGGCAAATTGACAAAAATATGCGGGATTTTCAGCCAAGGCCGCCTCCGCAGAGCTGGACTCCCCCCCTCCAGCCTTGCGCATGGCCGGGGCGGACACTGCCATGCGGGGCGAAACTGCCGTGAGATGTCGCCGTTAAATCGCACTCGTTGGCGCTGCCTGCATTATGCTGCCTGCGCAGCCATTTGCCCGCAGTACGCACCTGGGCTCAGGCGCGCGCCGGGCCCCTGCGGTGCGCCAAAACCTGTCTAGTGCTCCACAGCATAGATATTGCGAAACACCACGGAATCCTCCTGCCCGCGCACTTCAAGAATGACCTGTGCGTTGACGAGGCTCGTCTGCTTTTCGGCAGCGGTCACCATAACCGCGCGCTTGAAGCGGCTGATACGGAAACTGCCCACGTCTTCCTGATCGAACCGCAGGGGATAGGTTTTGCCGTCTGCAGTCAGGAGGGTTCCACTCACTACGCCCGAGAGTATCTTCTGATTGTCGGCATTGCGCAGGTCGAGCGCTATGCGCAGCTTGCCGCCGCGTATTTCGCGCACCTGCACGTTGCCCACCTTGACGTAATCAAGATCAATGGCGGGGAAAACCTCGTGTCCGGGTCCATCCGCGCTGCGCGCGCCGTCGCCTGCCCCGCCTTGCTGCTTTTCGGCAGGCGCGGAGTTCGGACCGGCAACGGCGGGGCCTTCGCCGGGAGCCTCTGCAGCCATGCCGCCGGAACCAAGCCTGCGCAACACCAGCTCGCGCCCGGAGATGTTTTCTTCCCGCAGCAGCTCGTCCAGATTTTCCAGCCGCTCAGCGCTGGCCTGGGCGGTTTGGTAGTCGCTTTCAAAACGCAGCACGTTGTCGCGCAGCTGCACGTTTTGCTGCCACAAAACCCAGCACAGCCAGCCCAGCGCAACGCAAAGCAACGGCATGCAGGCCATCACCCCAAAGGCCGCCCAAAAACGCACCCTGCGCACGCGATAGCTGCGCCGGGGGCCGTTGTCCCGCATCAGGATTATGCTGAGATTTTCGCGGTACTTCAAACGGACCTCGCAAACAATGATGTTTGAAACTATGAGGTGGCCGCACACAACCTGTTGGGAGATACCTCGCCGTCAGAGCCGTTCTTCAAGCCAGGCCCCCTGAGGGGCCGGGACAGAATCACTGTTGGTCGGCGGCTCCGATGGGGGCCGCAGGCGCGCCCAGCAAAGCCCAGTCTTCACGGGCAATGCGCCAGTTTTTGCCGTCATACCGCAGCAACAAGGTCTTGGTGCCACGGTCGGTATGGCCCGAGCTGTCCGCGTACACCTGATTCATGTCGGCGCGGATGCCCTGCCTGTCGGCCACCAGGCGCAGGCCGGTGATCTGCACAAGCGTGGGCTTTACGCGTTGCCAGAGCAGCTCTTTCTGCTTCTGGATGTTCTTGGCGCCCCACCGACCCTGCTGAATGGCGTCGTCGGCATAGTACTCTATGTATTCGTCAATCCGCCCGGCTTCCCAGGCTTTGCGCCATTTTTCGATCATGGCGCTGGCGTCGTCGCTGATCTGATCCAGATAATCCGCAGCAAGGCCCAGCTCTTCAGGCTTAAACTGCGAGGCGACAATGCGGAAGTCGCCCTTGTCGTCCCTGGTCCACCACAGGGAGCGTACGCCCTGCTCCATGCCGTTGGGCGCTACAACAAGCTGGTCGCAGTGGCTCACAGCCAGCGTGCCCTGCACTTCAAACCGGGGCTTGCGGCTTATGAGGCGCAGCCACGGCACGGCGAACCTGCGCTCAAGCTCGCGTATGGTCGAATTGTACGAATATCCTCGCGGTGTCCCGGCCTCGCGATTGTAGCGGGCCTGATCGTACAGCGATGCAATGTCCGCCGAACGGGCTGCAAAATCGGCGTTCCAGGCTTTAACGGCTTTTTCCAGCCCGGCCTGAACTTCCGGCGTCAGGGCCATCTGCGCCGCAACCGCCGGTTTGGCGGGCTGCGCGGGCGTCTGCACGGCTGCCGCCGCAGGCGCGGCAACAGGGGCCTGAACCGTCGCGGGCGGCGGCAACTGCCCAGCAGCGGCGGTCTCCGCAGGCTTGGCAGTCTGTTCCGCAGGCTTGACGGCCGCGCCCTTCTGGGTGGCCTCAGCGTCGTTGCGGGCCGTTTCTTCCATACTGGGGCGCGCGCCCCAGTTTACTTCCGCAGGGGGCGGCGTGGCGGCACGACGGGCAACCAGCGGATCGTTGGCGGCCATAAGCTTGTCGGCCTGGCCCGCCTTGGCGGCAGCGGCCTTATCCTGCGAAGGTTGCGGCGCGACAAGCGCCACTGGTTCAGATTTTTCGGGCGCGGCCTCCGGCATATCCAGACGGGGCGGCTGCGGCGCTTCGGAAGAAGCGTCGCTGACCTGCTGCAAAGGCGCTTCGGCCACCAGCTGACCCTTTTGAAAATCGGCGCGCATGCCCAGATCGCGAGGCGTCCACTCCATACCGACGATGCGGAACTTCTGGTCCGCGCCGCGCTGCCAGTAGAGCCTGCGCACGCCCTCTGTAGAAAGATTGGAGGCCGTATACAGCTGTTCAGACCAGGTTACCCAGTAACCGGGGCCTTCAAGCACATTGATTTTGCGATTGAAAATTTTGATGAACTGCAGGGATTTGAAAAGACGTTCTTTGTTTTGCCTGAAAGCCCCAAAGTTTTCTGTCATGGCTTTGGAATAGGCGTCGGGATTGTAATAATCGAACATCTTCACCGAGCGAGCCGCCCAGGCGTTGCTCCAGTTCTGCATCAGACGGCGCAGCTCATGGGCGGTACCGCTGTCGGGCTTGGGCTGTGCGGTCTCGTCCAGATTTTCGGCCAGCACCACTGCCGTGCCAGGGGTCAGCTGCGGGCCAACCTCGTCGATCTCTTTGAGACCGATGGCGACGCAGCCACGGGTTGCAAGAGGTTCGATGCCAAAGCCCTTGCTGTGTATCCAGATGCCGTGCCCGGTTTTGCCACGCAGCCTGTCTACAGGGTTAGGATAATTCAGGGTGTAGGCGATGCCGCCGTATTCCTTAAAATCCAGACCGCTGGCGATTTTGTATTCCACAAAATAGATGCCTTCGGGCGTGCGCAGGTCATTGAGCGACTGTTTGTCGCCGGGCAGCTGGCCCGTGGTGCAGGGGTATGTGTATTTGAGCTTGAGGGGACTTTTTTTCTCAAAAAACATGAAGGTCTGGCGCTTTTTGTCCACAGCGACCAGATGCGTCGGCAGGCCCTCGTTGTACAGCGAGGCCTGCCATTCGTCAGCAAGGGCCAGGTGGGGCGCGGCAAACGGGCAACCAATGCCAAAGGCCATCAGCAATCCGCAGGCCAGACACCGGACCAGACCATGGGCCAGGTACCCGGCCGCCAAGCTGATCAAATGTTGCGCACGCGGCCCCCTGGACGCTGCACAGGGGGCATGGGCGGCCTTAACGCGCAAGGGCCACCAATTCCGCACGGGTAAAGAGCGCAAGCAGGTCATATCCCGCCTCACGGAGCTTTTCCCGGCCACCTTCCTCCCGATCCAGGATGGCGCATACCGCCACAATGGACAGGCCGGCGTCACGCACGCGATCGCAGGCCTTCAGCAGAGAACCGCCGGTGGTAACAACATCTTCAAGCATCGCCACACGGTCGCCCGTGTGGAAGTTGCCCAAGCCTTCAACAAACTGTCCAGTACCATGGCCCTTAGCTTCCTTGCGAACCAGCAGGCCGTCGAGGGGTCTTCCCTGCTCGTGCGAAATGACCGTGGTTGCGGCAACCAGGGGATCCGCGCCCATGGTCATGCCGCCAACGCCCTTTATATCCATCTCGCGGAGCATGTTGTTGAACAGTGTTCCTATAAGCCACGATCCTTCGGCATGCAGTGCCGTGACGCGACAGTCAAAATAGTAATCGCTTCTGCGGCCTGATGCCAGTACAAAATCTCCCTCGCGGTAAGATTTTTCCACCAGCAGCCGGGCCAGCCGACGCTTCAGTTCCAGCAGTTCGTCAGGAGAAAACGTATGCATGATGTATCCTTACGCATTGTTGGCCGAAGCATTCTTGAACACGCGGGCAAAAATTTCGTCTTCGTGCTGCAGATAATAAGCGGGGTCAAAAAGCTCGGCAAGGGTGGCCGCGCCCAGGCGACCGCTGATGTCGGCATCGTTGCGCACCAGATCGGGGAAGGGAGTGCGGCTCTCCCAGCTTTGCATGGCAAGCCGCTGCACGGCCTCGTAGGCCTGTTGGCGGGGCAGCCCCGTGGCGATAAGGGCGGTGAGCACGCGCTGTGAAAAATAGAGGCCGTACGAGCGCTCCATGTTTTCGCGCATGCGCTCGGGCTTGACCACCAGGCCGTCAAGCAGCCTGGTCAGGCGGGTCAGCACGTAGTCGGCCAGAATGGTGGAGTCGGGCATGATAACCCGCTCCACAGACGAGTGGCTGATGTCGCGCTCGTGCCACAGCGCCTGATTTTCAAGCGAGGCAAGGGCGTTGGTGCGCAACAGCCGCGAGAGGCCGCTCATGTTTTCGGCCGAGATGGGGTTCTTTTTGTGGGGCATGGCCGAGGACCCCTTTTGGCCCTTGGCAAAACCCTCTTCCACCTCAAGCACCTCAGTGCGCTGCAGGTGGCGCAGCTCTACGCACAGGCGCTCCACGCCGCCCGCCAGTATGGCCAGCGAGGTAAAAAAGTGCGCATAGCGGTCGCGCTGGATGATCTGGGTAGAGTGCGGGTCAACCCCAAGCTCAAGGTAGTCCAGTGCGCGCTGCTCAAGCTCGGGCGACAGAAAGGCGTACGTGCCGACCGCGCCGGAGATTTTACCCACGCGTATGCTTTCCACACCGGCTTCGACCCGTGCGAGGTGGCGCTCAAACTCGGCGTAAAATCCCGCCATCTTGAGCCCGAAGCTGGTGGGTTCTGCGTGGATGCCGTGGGTGCGGCCCATGCACAGCACGCCTTTGTGGCGTTTGGCCAGCGTTTCGATAGAGGCCAGAAGCCCGCGAATGTCCTTGAGTATCAGCCTGCCCGCCTGCACGAGCAGCAGGGCGTTGGCCGTGTCCACGATGTCGGACGAGGTGCAGCCAAGATGGATGTAGCGCGCGTCTTCCGCGCCCACCTTTTCTTCCAGCGAGGTCAAAAAGGCGATGACGTCGTGACGGGTCACTTCCTCGATGGCCAGGATGCGGTCCACGTCAATGGAGGCCTTGGCCCGGATGTTGTCGACCGCCTGGGCGGGGATGCGACCCATGTCGCTCCAGGCCCGGCAAACAGCCACTTCAACATCAAGCCATGCCTGATAGCGATTTTCAAGGGTCCAGATGCGGCCCATTTCCTTACGGGTATAGCGATCAATCATGGCTGCCTCATGAAGCCGCGCTGGCGGCCTTGCTAGGAGCCGACGCTGCGGCCCCAGTGGTTGGCGAGGGGGCAGGAGCCGCTTTGGCGGCGCTGTTTCCAGAATCCGCGGCTGCGGGCGCGCTGGCGGTCTTGCCTTCGGATGCGGCGGAGACGCCAGAGCCGCCGGACGAGGTCGCGGATGTCGCGCCCTCTTCTTTAACGCCCTTGCGGTAACCGTAGTCGCTTACATACCAGCCGCCGCCTTTGAGCACAAACGACGTATGCGACATGATGCGGGGCGAAGGCTCGCCACACTTGGGGCAGGGTTCCTGCCCGTGACATTCCGATGCCTTGACCCATTCCTCAAACGTATGCTGACACTTTGGGCACTGATATTCGTAGATAGGCATGGTAACACTAAAAAGGCCATGACACGGCTTGCCGCCGCGCTGACCGCTGCTGCTGGTTTGCGCCCCGCGCGGCTGCCCCGAAGGCAGCCGGGCTGAGCACCATATGTGACGGCGCGTGACGTCGCAGCCGTCGGAATGCCGGTTTCCCGTGCAAAAAGCCTAGGCTTTTGAGGCCTTGGCTTCGTGTACGCGCTGCTTGAGGCGCTCTTCACGGCGCTTACGACGGCGAGCCAGTTCTTTCTTACGCTCAATTTTCTTATGTGCCATAATTCCCTCCAGGGGCGAGCCCCGTTAATATAAGTGGGTATTCATAGGCCCTTTTATTGGCAAAGTCCAGCCCTGAGGCGCACCGCAGGCCGAAAACCGCCACTGCGGACCTAAAAACATAAAGTACGTTATGCATTGCGACCCGCGCCGCCAGCATCATAAAAGCCGCTTATGCCGCCGCCGGTTTCGATTCCGCAGGGCCAAAAACCGTGGCTTTGCAGAATATTTTGCACCTCCGGCTCCAGGTTTTTGGGCATCTTTTCCGCCTGCAGCACCGGCTCGGGCGTGAGCCGCAGGCGAAAGTCGCCAAGCGCCCCCGCAGGGGCCCCGTCCCTGCCCACCTGCCCGCCGCACAGCGCGGCAAGCGCGCCCTCTGCGGCAGCCAGCCGCGCAAGCACGGCGGCATCGGGGCGCAGGCCGTAGGCCAGGCGCGTCAGCAGGCAGGGCCGTGCCCGCTGCTCCGGCCTGTCCAAACCTGTGGCGCGGGCGGCCTCACGTACGGCGGGCTTTGACAGCCCGGCCTCGGCCAGCGGCGAGCGCACGCGGCCTTCTTTCAGCGCCTGCAGACCCGGCCTGTAGGCCTGCAGATCGTCGGCATTGGTGCCGTCGCACAGCACGCGGCCATCTTGCGCCATGGCGGCAAGCTCGCTGCGCAGCAAGGCCACAAGCCCGGCCTTGCAGCCGTAGCACCGGCGGGGGCTGTTGTTCTCCACCTCCGGCAACGTCAGGGGGTCAAACCGGGTCAGGCGCAGGGCAAGACCGCGCTGTTGCGCCCAGGCCTCAGCCTCGGCGCTCTCCTGAGGGGGGATGTGCGGGCCGCAAACATGCACCGCCAGCACATCGCAACCGCACAACAGGGCCGCGTGACACAAAAAGCGGCTGTCCAGACCGCCAGAATAGGCAACCGCCACGCGCGGCAACCGGCGCAGCACCACAGCCAGACCCGCTGGCACGCGATCCGCGGCGCTTACAAACTCATGGCTCATAACTATCACTACAATGGGGTAGCAGACCCCCGGTTTTTTGCGCCCGCTACCAGGTGGTGCGCACCCTGGCCCCGTGCTGCGCCATATATTCCTTGCACTGGCGGATAGAATACTGCCCGTAGTGCACGATGGAGGCGATGAGCGCGGCGGAGGCTCCGCCTCTGGTGACCGCCTCGAGCATATGCCTGGGTTCGCCCGCGCCGCCGGAAGCAATGACCGGGATGGATACGGCGTCGACAATGGCACGGGTCAGTTTGAGCTCGTAGCCGTCCTTGGTGCCGTCCGCATCAATGGAGTTGACGCACAGCTCGCCAGCGCCGAGGTCCTGACAGCGCCGCGCCCAGGCAAGGGCGTCCAAACCCATGCGCTTGCGACCGCCGTGGATGACGATTTCGTACCCAGAGGGGATCTCGGCGCTGACGGGCACGGCCAGCACGTCCATGCCCACCACGATGGCCTGCGAACCAAAGGCTTCGGCCCCCTCGCTGATGATGCACGGGGCTTTGACCGCTGCTGAATTAACCGAGACTTTTTCCGCCCCGGCCCGCAGCACTGCCCGCATGTCGGCCACGCTGGAGATGCCGCCCCCCACCGAAAAAGGAATGAAAATCTGCTCGGCGACGCGCTCCACCACATCTATAAAGATGCCCCGCGCCTCAGCCGAGGCGGTGATGTCGTAAAAAACGATTTCGTCAGCGCCTTCTTCATAGTAGCGGCGCGCAGTTTCCACCGGGTCGCCGATGTCTTCGTTGCCCGCAAATTTAACACCCTTGGTCAGCCGTCCGTTTCGCACGTCCAGGCAGGGAATCACTCGCTTACTGAGCATGACGCGCCTCGCAGTAATCGTAGAAGTTGCGCAAGATGGTCAGCCCCGGCCTGCCGCTCTTTTCGGGGTGAAACTGCGTGGCCCACAGGCCGTCGCGCCCGTAAACCGAGCAGAATTTCTTGCCGTAGGTGGTGGTGGCAATAACGAAGGTGGGGTCGGGCTCCACATAGTAGCTGTGCACAAAGTAAAACTCGGCCCCGGGTTCAACGCCCTCAAGCAGGGGGCAGGGGGCGGTTGCCTGCAGGCTGTTCCAGCCCATGTGCGGGATGGGGGCTGGGGTGCCGTCCTCTTCAAGCATGTTGTCTTCAAACCGGCGGCACAGCCCGGGCACGACGCCAAGGGTTGTGGTGTCGTTTTCTTCACTGCGGTCAAGCAGAACCTGACAGCCAAGGCAAATGCCCAGCAGGGGCTGGCCGCGTTTGACGGCGTTGCGCAGCAGCACGTCGAGCCCTGCGGCGTGCAGGGTGCGCATGGCCTGCCCCGCCGCGCCGACACCGGGAAAAATGATGCCGTGTGCACTGGCGAGCGTTGCCGGGTCTGCCGTGATGGCGCAAGGTATTCCCAAATGCTCAAGGGCGCGGCGCACGCTTGTTTGGTTGCCTGCCTTATAATCCAGAATGGCCAGCATGGTGCATCCTCTGCTTGTTGTTGCCGTGGGGGGAATGGCGGCTAGTGGCGTTAAAAAAATAAGTATATCTTTTTGCCGGTGCGCAGGCAACGCGCGCGATTGGGCAGGCCCCGCCCGGGCTGGCAACAAAATTAAGCAAAACGCTAGGGAACGACGTGACAAATTCAATGTTCACGGTTAATATAAAAACCGTGAATATTACCTGCCACAACATCCTGTAAAAACGATCTTTTTATAGATGTTGTGCAGCAAGCGCAGGAGGCCCGCATGTACTTTCCCACTGCTGGTATTGAGTGCAACCCGGTTGTTCCCTTTGTCGTGGCGCTTGGCATCTCCTTTATTACCTCCATGGGCGGCATCTCCGGCGCATTTTTGCTGCTGCCATTTCAGATGAGCGTGCTTGGGTATACCAACCCCAGCGTCAGCGCCACCAACCAGTTCTTTAACGTGCTGGCCTGTCCCTCGGGCATATGGCGGTACTGGCACGAGGGGCGGCTTGTGTGGCCGCTGGCCCTTACCATTGCCGTGGGCACGCTGCCCGGTGTTTTTATCGGGGCTATCGTGCGTATCAATCTGTTGCCAAACCCGCAGAGTTTTAAAATATTTGCAGGTCTTGTGCTGCTGTACATCGGCGGGCGCATGGCCCTGACCACATGGCAGGGCCGGGCGTCGTTGTGGTCGCGCAAGGAAAAGAAAGAAAACATGCCCGTGTGCGAGGACAAAAACGACAGGCTCCTGTGCTGCCATGTGCTCTACTGGAACATGAAGGAAGTGGCCTTTGTCTTTCAGGAAACCAAGTACGTGGTCGCCACCCGCGCCCTGATGCTGCTGAGCCTTGTGGTAGGGCTTGTGGGCGGCATTTACGGCATCGGGGGCGGGGCCATCATGGCGCCCTTTCTCGTTTCCTTTTTTGGCCTGCCCGTCTATGTGGTGGCTGGCTCCACGCTGTTTGCCACCTTTGTAACCTCGGTGGCGGGCGTTTCATTTTATGCGCTGCTTGCGCCGCTGTACCCGGCCATGGCGGTTGCGCCCGACTGGCGCATGGGCGTGCTGGTGGGCATGGGGGGCATGTGCGGCATGTATGCCGGGGCCCGCTGCCAGAAGTATGTGCCCTCTATTGCGCTGAAAGCGCTTCTGACCGTAGTTTTGCTCTTTACAGCCATGCGCTATTTGGGCCAAGGTTTCTAGCGCCGCTGCCGCCCGGATTGTTTCTGGACTCCTTACTGGCCAAATTTCTGGCCGGAGCGCTTCTGGATAAGCCGCAAGGCAGCCGGAGGCGCTCCGTCTGTTTTGGGGACAGCGCAAAATTTCAGGCTTGCTCTGTACTGTAAAGGAAATGCAATGAACGATTCCTCGCGGTTGCCCATTGGTCTTTTTGATTCCGGCATGGGCGGCCTCACGGTTTTTAAGGCGCTGGCAGAGCGCCTGCCCGGCGAAGACCTGCTCTATCTTGGCGACACCGCCCGGCTGCCCTACGGCACCAAAGGGCGCGATACCATCATACGCTACACGCTCAAGGCCGCCCAAAAACTGGTGGACATGGGCGTTAAAATGCTGGTTATCGCCTGCAATACGGCCACATCCGCCGCGCTGGTCACCCTGCGCGAGCACTTTGCCCCGCTGCCCGTCATGGGCGTGGTAGACCCCGGCGCGCAGGCGGCAGCCGCAGCAAGCGTCAACGGACATATCGTGGTGGTAGCCACAGAGGCCACCATTGCAGGCGGCGCGTACCAGCAGGCCATTGCCCGCATTCGCCCCGACGCCTTTGTGACTGGCCGGGCCTGCACCCTCTTTGTACCTCTGGCCGAAGAAGGCTGGATGAACGGGCCTATTGTGGAAGGCGTCGCCAGGCGTTATCTGGCCGACATTTTTTCACTTGAGGGCGGCCGCGCGCCTGACGCCCGCACCCCCGCGCCCGACACCCTGCTGCTGGGGTGCACGCACTTTCCCCTCTTGCAGGAGGCCCTGCGGAACGTCGTGGGCCCCGGGGTTCGCATTGTGGACTCCGCAGCCACCACGGCCCTGCGCGTGGCGGAAGAACTGCGGGCCACAAACCTGCTGCGTCAGGGCGACGGGCCCGCCCACTACAGCTTTTTGACCACGGACAACACCGCCCGCTTTGCCCGTACTGGCAGCCTTTTTCTGGGCAGAAACCTGCCCGACGACCAGGTCAGCCTGGTCGATCTGTAGCGAGCCAACACATTCATTGTATTTTACCGGGATAACAAACGAAATAGGAAACAGCTCAATTTATCAGGATACTGTTTACCCAAACTATATTTCTTGAAAACCCAGAGCAGACGCGGGATTCTGCGGATTTTCGTTGACAGGAAACGGCCCCTAACGTAAGGAAACAAAAGTTCTGACCGCAGAGAAAGCGGTTTTGATTACGATTCCCCCATGACGCGAAAAAGCCTTGGCGGTTTTTTGGCGACAGTTTCATTTGAGTGCGGCGAATCGGGCCACATCTTCAGACCACTGGAGCCGTGCCCGGTCCGGCTTGCAGGGAATAACCGAAATCCTTTATGGAGTAGCATCATGACCAAAGCTGAGCTCGTAGAAAAAATCCATGCCAAAGCCGGCCTGCCCACCAAAGCCAAGGCCGAAGAAGCTCTTGACGCCGTGGTGGCCTCGCTGCGCGAAGCCCTTGCCTCTGGCGAATCTGTGACCTTCACCGGTTTCGGCAGCTTCAAAGTGGTTGAGCGCGCTGCCCGCAAGGGTCGCAACCCCCGCACCGGCAAGGAAATCACCATTCCTGCCAGCAAGGTTGCCAAGTTCACGCCCGGCAAGGGCCTGAAAGACGCCATCAAGTAAGTGGCGTAGCGGCACAATTTTTTTCGGCGGCGCTATTGCCTTGCAAGCAGGGTAATCGCGCCGTCGACATTTTCTCCCGGCATGGATGCGGCCTTGGCTGCCACTGCATGCCCTTGGAGACTGCACCTCTGCGGAGGGGTGGCAGAGCGGTTGATCGCGGCGGTCTTGAAAACCGTTGAAGGTGTGAGCCTTCCGGGGGTTCAAATCCCTCCCCCTCCGCCAGTTTTTGCTGCAACGTTTAAGGAGCTGAAATCCTGCATGGATTTCAGCTCCTTTGTTTTTGGCAGCGCGGCCGCAGTTGCTTGTGCGCAGGCAAAAGCCCGCGCTGGTCAACATACATATTGGTTGCTATGCTGCAGTCAATCACGGCAGCAGGATTCGCACATGTCTACAGCCATAGCACAGCAAATAGCCCGTACACTTGCCCAGCATGCAGAAATTGAGCTGGCCTTTGTGTTTGGCTCCGCCGCCCGAGGCGCGCTGCGCCCCGACAGCGATGTGGACGTGGCCGTACTTGCGGCATCCCAGCTCTCGCCCGAAGCTCGGCTTGAACTCATGGCAGAACTCAGCCTTGCCGTGAAGCGCGAGGTTGACCTTGTAGACCTGTATAACGCCTGGGGGCTGATTTTACATCAGGTTCTCACCACCGGCACGCTGGCGCTCAAACGCTCAGACACGGCCCATGCCATGCTGCTCAAGCGCATGCTGCTTGATCAGGCCGACATGGAGCCTCTGCGCCAAAGAATCATTGAAAAGAGTCTGGAACGGGGGTTTTGATGGATACCGATGTCATCAAGGCGAAACTTGTTTCGCTGCAACGCTGCATGCAACGCATCCGAGAAAAAACACCCGGTACTTCCCAGCAGCTGGCAACGGATTTTGACCTTCAGGATATTCTCATCCTGAACCTGCAACGCGCTGTGCAGATCAGCACCGACATTGCCACCACCATTCTTGCCGAATCTTCATCCGTACCTTCCACCATGGCTGAGGCTTTTTTGCTGCTGCACAGGCAGGGCGTGCTTTCCGAGGGCGTGGCGCGCAAGCTGGCCAAAAGCGTAGGTCTGCGCAACATCGCCGTGCATGAATACACAAGTCTGAACTGGGATGTGGTCTACACTGTCGCGCATACGCACATTGAAGACTTTGCGGAATTTGGCCGCGAGATCAATGCTTGGGTGAAGGCGCGGACGCACAATTGACTCACCTTTCCTTTTGCTCAGTGTCACAAGGATAAATTTTGTTCTCTGGCAAGAAAACAGCCCGTTTCTGAGCAGGGATAGCACTCTTATGTGCAGACCTGCGCAGAAACGGGCCGTTGACGCTGCCCAGAGGGCAAAAGACTCCTTGAGACGCTAGCAGCCCTGCGTATAGAACAAAGCCAGCCCGCCCCGCGCGGTTTCGCGGTAGTCGTCCTTCATGTCGCGGCCGGTCTGGTTCATGGTGCGTATGCACAGGTCAAGCCCAACCGGGTGTTTGGTCCCCTGCCCGGTGCGGGCCATCATCCAGGCGTTCCAAGACTTTACGGAACTCATGGCGTTGCGCGAAATACAGGGAATCTGCACATAGCCGCCCACAGGGTCGCAGGTCATGCCAAGGTGATGCTCCAGCGCAAATTCCGCAGCGTTTTCGACCACATCGGGCGTTTCACCCATCACCTGCGCCAGCATGGCCGCCGCCATGCTTGAGGCGGAGCCTATCTCGCCCTGACAGCCCACATCCGCGCCAGCAACGCTGGCGTGCCGCTTGATGAGCGTGCCCACCATGGAGGCCACCATCAGACCGTCCACCAGGTCGGCCTCGGTTTTGCCGCGCTCCTTGATAAGCATGTGCACAACCGCCGGCATAACGCCCGCCGAGCCAGCCGTGGGTGCGGTGACGATGGGGTGGCCCATGGCGTTTTCTTCCGACCCGGCCTGCCCGTAGGCAGACAGCCGCGCAGCAAAGGCGTCGGCCGGTTCCGGCGAGCTGGCGGCCTTTTCCAGCATGAGCTTGGCGCGGCGCTCAAGGCCAAAGGGCCCCTTGAGTTTGCCCTCCAGCCCAAGGCCCGTGGCGGCGCAGCTGTCCATGACATGGATGATGTGCTGCGCGCCCTGCCGGATGTGCTGCTCCGTCTGCCCGGTGATGGCCATCTCGTTTTCGAGCATGATTAGCGGAATGCTCTTGCCCGTGGTCTTCACGATTTCCAGCAGCCCGTTCATGGAATCAAAGGAGTGCACGGGCTTGCCTTTTTCCGGGGCTTTCCAGCCCTTCCACTGCAAAAATCCGCCGCCCACCGAATAGTACTCACGCGAGGCCAGCGGTTTGCCCTTGCCCAGCAGCTCAATGACCAGCACGTTGCTGAACGGGGCCTCAATGGCGCCCTGTTCAAAAATGACGTCCGAATCCCTGAGCGGAATTTTGGCCGGGCCAAGCACCACGGTGCGCGTGTCGTCCGGTTTGATGAAAAGATTGTCCAGAAACTCGGCCTTGCAGTCCTCTGGCTTTTGCCCAAGCAGGCCCGCCGCCACGGCGCGGTCGGTGCCGTGCCCCTTGCCCGTGGCCGAAAGGCTGCCGTACAGGTGCACCTTGACGGCATCGGCCTGGGCCAGCTGATCCTGCGGCAGTTTGGAGCACAGGCCGATAAAGTCGTTGCCCGCCGCCATGGGCGCGATGGTATGCGAGCTTGAGGGGCCGGGGCCGATCTTGAACATTTCAAATACGGTCACGTCAATGGGGTTGGCGCAGGCGCTCCCCGGTTTCCACAGGGGGTCAAACCCCGCCCAGGAAAATGACGGCAGGCACAGGCCAGCGCCCGTCACAGCCATGGATTGCAAAAAACGACGACGGTTGCACTGCATACAGCATTCCTCCTGACTTATCTGGCAGATTGCGAAGCCGACTGCCGGGGCTTTTGGTAGGAAACAGGGCCGGTGGAGTAGTTGGTTCGGCGCAGCCATGCGTCGGAATACCCGGCCTTTTGGGTCATTTTGTCAGGGCTGTTGATAAATCCCTGACAGTACCGGGCCACCAGCTGGGGAAAAAACTCGCGCCAGTCGCGCACTGCGGCCTCGGCCTGCGCGCGCAGCGCCTTTGCAAAGACGGCTTGCGTCTGCGCCGGGGCAGAGGCGGCCTTGGGGGCAAGCTCGGTTTGCAGCGCCGCCACGCGGGCGGCAAAGGTTTTTTCCATGCCTGCAGCCTTATCTGCAATATCCTTTGAAACAGCGTCATAGCGGGTGTTGGCGTATTCGCTCACCAGGGCATAGGCCCACCAGGCGGAATCATTGGCAAACCGACGGGTGTCGCCCTGCTCGTAGCCCGCAGGCATGGGCGCGACGGCCAGCGGCACAAATACCGATTCCGCCGCCGGGGCCAGCGCAACCCAGCACACCAGCGAGAGCGGATCGGGCACGCCGGGGCGGTACTGCGCAATGGTCGTATAGCCGGTGTAGAACATGCCCATGGGGCGCTCCCATGCGCCTTCCAGCTTGGTGGCTGGCGTTACGTCGCCGCTGGGATCCTTGGGGCCGATAAAACGGTTGGGATTGCCGAACGGCCCGGCGGCCACGCCCTTGGTAAGGTCAAATTCCGTGCCTTCGTAGTGATCGCGGTGCATGCGTTTGAGGTCGTCCAGGCTCAGCGGGCTGTCTGGCTTGACGGAAAAGGGATAGGCGCGGGTTGTGCCGCTCTCGACCCAGGCGGGCAGCTTGAGCGACGGGGCCGCCATGGAAAACGCCCGCCACACGCGCCGCAGCGAGTAGTAGGGATGATTGTATTCGCCGTCGCTCACGGTGGTCAGCCAGTCAAGGGGCTTTGAGGCGTCCCTGGGGCTGCGCATGTTGTAGCGCTCCACCGTGGCAAACAGGGTTTTGCCGTACATCTGGTCAGGGTTGCCGGGCGTGATGTCGCGGATGCGAAACTCATTGGCCGCCACAAAAAACTGCCCGTCCGGCACGCGCTGGGCCACCCACAGGCCGCCTGTTCCCGCCGGGGAGGGGGCCATTTCCATAACCCAGGCTTCATTTTTGTCGGCCACGGGCAGGGTTTCACCCGTGCCGTAATAGCCGTACTGCTCGATAAGCGCACCCATCAGTTCAATAGCCTCGCGGGCCGTTTTGCAGCGTTCGAGGGCCACGCGCGCCAGCTCGGACGAGTAAAAAATACGCTTGCCCGGCTCTGCCGTGCAGGTATTGTGCGCCCCGTCGGTGCACTCGCCAAACATGAGGCCGTGCTCGTTCATGACGCCGTAATTGCCGTCGATATAGGCAAAGGTGTGCCGCACCTGCGGGATAAAGCCAAGGGGAACGGTGCGCGGCGTGGCGGGATGGTTGTAACCCGGCGCACGTTTGGGATCAGAAAGCCGCGGAACAAGAAAGGTATTGGTGGCGGGGTTTTCCTGCACGGCCACTGCGGAATCGTAAACCGGGCGCTGCGCGCCCTCGGGCCAGTCGCGGGCGGGAACAAACACAAGGGACTGGTCGCCAAGGTCGTTGTCGTCCGAATGGCTGACCATCACCGAGCCGTCGGCGCTGGCTCCTTTGGTAACGATGGTTGTGGTGCAGGCAAGGGCTGCAGATGGCAGCAGCAGGGCCAAAGAAACACAGCAAGCAGCAGTCAGCAACTTCATGCAACCTCCCTGGTAAATCAGGCCGTCATCAACTTCGTCCCCAAACTGATCAGCCTGCCGCCCGTTTTTGCGCCAGGCAGGCTGGTTAGCATCAGCAAACTGTTTTTTTCCTTTTGTACCGCAGGGGTGCATACGGCACAAGAACTGTCTGATCTCTACGCTTTTGTGCTGGCAAACAGTAGCCTTCCGTTCCGACAACTGTTATCGTTAACCCAATGCCCTCTCCAGATCTGACCGGCAGCAATCCGCAAAATGTCGGGCCCATCTCAGGTTTTAACGGCAACTTTTCCTCGCCAGCGCTCCATTAGCGCCCACTCAACGGCATCGCCACGGAGGTTTGTCCATGCTTGCATCTCCCTACAAGGAATTTAAAGAAGCCCTCTTGGACTTTATTTCTAAAGACCGCATCCACACAGACCCGTTGCGCATGCTGGCCTATGGCACGGACGCCAGCGTGTACCGCCTGACGCCCAAGATCGTGGTGGACGTGCTGGACGAGGCCGAAGTTGTGCAGCTGGTGGCCCTGGCCGACCGCATGCGCGTGCCTGTCACTTTTCGCGCCGCAGGCACCAGCCTGTCGGGCCAGGCGGTGTCTGATTCCGTACTGGTGCGCATAGGCAAGGGCTGGCGCAACTGGCGGGTGGGCGCGGGGGCCGAGCGCATCACCCTGCAGCCCGGCATCATCGGCTCCGGAGCCAATAAAATTCTGGCCGAATTTGGCAAAAAAATCGGGCCGGATCCGGCCTCCATCGACAGCTGTTTTATCGGCGGTATTTTTGCCAACAATGCCAGCGGCATGTGCTGCGGCACATCGGACAATTCGTACAAGACCGTTATTTCTTCGCGCATGGTGCTGGCCGACGGCACGCTGCTGGATACGGCCGACGCCAAAAGCCGCGCCGCCTTTGCCCGCACCCACGCCCACATCCTCAACGGGCTGGCCGACCTGCGCAAACAGATCATGGACAACCCGGAGCTGGCCGACCGCATCCGCCGCAAATTCAAGATCAAAAACACTACGGGCTACAGCCTCAACGCCCTGGTGGATTACGAAGACCCCTTTGAAATCTTGCAGCACGTCATGGTGGGCTCAGAGGGCACGCTGGGCTTCATTGCCGAGGTGACCTACCGCACGGTGGAGGAGGCCCCCTTCAAGGCCTCGGCCCTGTTGCTGCTGCCCACGGTCAAGGCCGCCTGCGATCTGGCCACGGCTGTGGCAACCCTGCCCGTGGCTGCGGCGGAGCTTATGGACCGCGCCTCGTTGCGCTCGGTTGAGGGAACCCCCGGCCTGCCCGAGGGGCTGGAAACCCTGGACGACAACGTGTGCTCCCTGCTGGTGGAAACCCGCGCCGCCAGCCGCGAACAGCTTGAAAATAACATCGCCGCCATCAACACGGCCTTTGCCGGCGTAACCTTTGTGCGGCCATACGCCTTTACCGACAAGCCCGAGGAATTCACCAAACTGTGGCTCATACGCAAAGGTATTCTGGCCTCGGTGGGCGGCATGCGGCCTGTGGGCACGTCCATTGTGATTGAAGACGTGGCCTTTACCCTCGACAGACTGGGCGAGGCCGCCACCGACCTGCAGGCGCTTTTCGCCCGCCACGGCTACACGGTGGCCCCGCTCTTTGGCCACGCGCGCGACGGCAACCTGCACTTTGTCTTTTGGCAGGATTTTGGCGCACCGGCAGAGGTGGCCCGCTACAAGGGCTTTATGGAAGACTTCTGCAAGCTGGTTACAGAAAAATACGATGGATCGCTCAAGGCGGAGCACGGCACGGGCCGCAATATTGCGCCCTTTGTGGAGCTGGAGTGGGGCAGCCAGGCCTATGCCATCATGAAGGAGATCAAAAGCCTGCTCGACCCCAAGAACATCCTCAACCCCGGCGTGCTGCTCAACAGCGATTCGCAGGGGCACCTTAAAAACCTCAAGCCCCTGCACCCCGCCGACGAGCTGGTGGACAAGTGCATGGAATGCGGTTTTTGCGAATCTGTCTGTCCCTCGCGCGACCTTACGCTCACGCCGCGACAGCGCATCACCGTGTACCGCGAAATATGCCGCCTGCGCGCGGCCGACCCCGAAAGCCGCGAACTGAAAAAGCTGGAAAAGGGCTATGAATACATGGGCAAGGCCACCTGCGCCACAGACAGCCTGTGCCGCCCCCGCTGCCCCGCTGGCGTGGATACAGGCGTATTCATTAAAAGCCTGCGCAAAAAGGACGCCGGTTCGCTCAGCAAAAGCATTGCCGGAAGCATTGCCGACCACTTTGCGGGAACCTGCAAGGCCATGTCCATCGCCCTCAACAGCGTGGACACCCTGCACCGCATGCTTGGCACAAGCATCATGCGCGACGGCTCGCGCCTGTTGCGCTGCCTGACCTTCAACAAGGCGCCGCTGTGGAACAAAAACATGCCCAGGGGCGGGGGGTCGGTCTATATGCCCTCGCCTTACACCAGCAATGCCAAAAAGGTTGTCTACTTCCCCAGCTGCATAGCCCGCAACATGGGCCCCGGCGAGGAGCACAGCGACCGCCGTACAGAGCCGGAAGCCGTCATCAGCGTGCTGCTCAAGGGCGGGTACGACGTCATTCTGCCCAACAATCTGGACAAGCTGTGCTGCGGCATGGCCTTTGCCAGCAAGGGCCTTGCCGACGCAGCCCATAAAAAGGAACAGGAGCTGGAAAAAGTGCTGCGCGAGGCCACCAATAATGGTGAATACCCCGTGCTGTGCGAAACAAGCCCCTGCCTCCTGCACATGAAACAGACCCTCGACCCCAGCATCAAACTGATGGAGCCTGTGCAATTTATCCTCGAGAACCTCATGGACACGCTCAAGCTCAAAAAGCTGCCCAAAACCGTGGCCCTGCACGCCACCTGCTCCATGCGCAAGATGGGCCTTGAGGGCAAGCTTGAAGAACTGGCCCGCAAGTGCGCCCAAACCGTCGTCGTACCCGACGGCATCAACTGCTGCGGCTGGGCGGGCGACCGTGGCTTTACCCACCCAGAGCTCAACGAGGCCGCGCTCAAGGGCCTGCGCATGCAGGTAAGCACCTGCGAGGTGGGCTACTCCTCAAGCCGCACCTGCCAGATCGGCCTCTCGCTGCACGGCGGCATACCCTACTACTCCATAGTCTATCTGGTTGACGAAGCCAGCGAATAGCAAAACGCGGGCGGCTCTCAAATGAGGGCCGCCCGCAGTGCTTTTGCCGTGCGCGTGGTCAAGGACGCGCTTCATGCCAATAATGTTTACGACTGCTTTCGCTTGAACATTTTTTCCAGTTCGGCGGCGTCCCAGCGCAGCACGCAGGGGCGGCCATGGGGGCAGTATTCCCGGTCGGGGGTTTCCAGCCACTGCTGCAGCAGCCCGGCGGCCTCGTCGTCGGCAAGCCGCTGCCCGGCCTTGATGGCCCCCTTGCAGGACATGGATATGAACATGTCAGCCAGATCGTCCTTGCGACCGGCCAGCGCCTCGCGCAAAAAGTCCCTGGCCTCGGCGCGAGAGAGCACCGGGGGCATGGCGTTGACGCTCAGGTTGCCGCCGCTGGCCTCCAGAGCAAAGCCCAGTGATTCCAGCCGGGGCCGCAATTCAAAAAAGCGTTCCATTTCCGCCGGATGCAGGGGCAAATCCAGCGGCAGGGCCAGCAGCTGGCCAGAACCAGCGAAGCCCCCGCGCCGCAGGCGGGCGTACAGCACTCGCTCGTGCGCCGCGTGCTGGTCTAGCAGCAGCAGCGCGCCCGAAGCATCGCGCAACACCAGATAGGTCAACGCCACCTGCCCAAGATAGGTAAACGATCCCACGGTCAGGGGCTGACGCTCCTGCCCGTGCGCAAAAAACGCATCTTCCGCACCCATGGCTACACCTGGGTCGCCAGCGCCGTCGACGCCTGCATCCGCAAATGCAGCGCCGCCTGTCGCGGATACGTATTCCTCGCCGCGCCCTGGCTGCGGGGTCTGCGCGTAGCTGGACGCGCCCTCCGCAAGGCCCGAAGGCTCCGCCGAGGCCTCAACAAACAGCGCCTCCGGCTTCTGGCCCAGCATTGCCGCCGCCTGCGCCGTGGGGGCAGCCAGCCCGGCCCGCTCCGCGCTGCCGGTGGCCGCGGCGCTCCATGCGCCAGTCGGTTCGCTGACCTGCCACGGAGTATCCTCTTCCTGCGGCTTGTCACGCTCCTGCGGCTGAATGAGAGGCGGGTTGTCCAGCCTGCCCCAAAAGCCCTGCGGACGGGGGGCCGACGCCCCGTCGGCCTTTTCCGTTTCTGGCTGTCCGGCGGCTGCCTGCGGCCAGATATTTTCGGCCACATCAAAGGAGGTGACCAACGCCCCCTGCACGGCGTGCAGCACGGCGGAAAACAGCGCCGATTCGTCCCTGAAGCGCACCTCTGACTTGGCCGGGTGCACGTTCACGTCGACCTCGGCCGGGGCTATCTCCACAAACAGGGCCACCTGCGGAAAGTCCCGGCTGGTCATGCGGCCCTTGTAGGCCTCGCGCACGGCGGCCATCAGGCGCTTGTCCGTAACCGAACGCCCGTTGACGTAAAACAGCATGCGGTCGCCGCGCGGCTGGCTCACGTTGGGCAGGGCGGCAAGCCCCCGCGCGCGGATGCCGTGCCGGGTCGCGTCAAAGGGGCGCAAGGCGTCCACAATAAGCTTGGGCCAAAGCACGGCCAGGCGTTCGGCCAGGCTCTGCCCCGGCAAAAAACGCAAGGCCTCGCGTTCGCCCGCGCTGAGGCTCAACCCTACAGCGGGCCGGGCCAGGGCCAGCCGCGCCAGCCAGTCCTGCGCGCGTTTGAACTCGGTGGAGGGGGTCTTTAAAAATTTCAAGCGTGCTGGTATGTTGGAAAAAAGGTCGCGCACTTCCACCCGCGTGCCCCGGTGCAGGGCGGCAGGAGCCGAAACCCTCAGCACGCCGTGCTCCACTTCAACCTTGTGGGCCTGCGACTGTCCGTCGGGGCCGGTCACGGCCGAGGTAATGGAAAAACGCGAGACAGAGGCAATGCTTGGCAGCGCCTCGCCCCTGAAGCCGTACGAGCTGATGTGCTCAAGATCTGCCAGACTGGCGATTTTGCTTGTAGCGTGACGGGTCACAGCCAGCTCAAGGTCGTCCGCAGCAATGCCGCAGCCGTCGTCCTGTACGCTGATCAGGCTCTGACCGCCATTTTCGAGGCAAACATCAATCTGCGCGGCGTCGGCGTCAAGGCTGTTTTCCACCAGTTCCTTGAGCACGCTGGCAGGGCGCTCTACCACTTCGCCAGCGGCGATCTGGTTGCGCAACTCAGGCGGGAGCAAACGTATATGACGGTGTTTTTCAGACATGCCCGCAGTGTATTCGGCTGCGCTCAGCAAGGCAAGCGGCCCTGCCTGCGCCGCATGCGCGCCTGCGCGTGGCGAACAAATTCCGGCTGCGGGGCTTGCCTCGGCGCACGCTGTGCTTATGTATGTAAGGCGAGGCTGCGAATGCGCGCCGCCAAACTTCTGGCAGCGCGTAAAGCCCACAGGGAGGTTTTTATGCAAAGCAACACCATGAAAGCCATTGCCGAGCCCCTGCGCGGCACTCCCGTGCCCACAGGTTACGACCCGGAAATGCTCTATGTAGAATGCGCACGCTGCGGCTCCCCCGTCATGTGGGAGCAGGGCAAGGCCACACATATTCTCCATATGGCCGGTATCGATCCCCTTGAGCTCGATTCGTCCTGCATGCTGGTTACAGACGGCTGCCCCATGTGCAGCGGCAAAGACCAGTACACGGTACAGATATTCCGGGTCAGCGGCGAAGCCAAGACGCGCCGACCCCCATTTTTCGGCAACGCGTAGTAGCCAGCGCGGGTCTACCCCGCCCGCGTACACCCCAGCAAAAGGCCGCCGGTTCATGTGCCCGGCGGCCTTTTTGCGTCTTGGACCATGCGCGCGTCGGCATCGTCTTAGCCTTTCAGCCCCGGACATTCAGTATCCGGGGTTTTTTATTTACCGCCCGGCCCCCTGCAACAACAAACAACATTTACAGGCACAATAAAAAATAAACATTGGTTGATTAACCAATATATCTACAGCCTGCTTGACGATATCTCTCACCAGGAGCATAACACAAAGCAACAAACTTGAAACAAAATTAACACTCAACCGTCACGCCGGAGCCACCATGTTGCCAGCAGAACGCCGCAGAGAAATGGCCCGCCTCATTAAAAACAAGGGCGCGGTCAACACGCGCGAACTGGCCGAAGCGCTGGGCATTTCGACCATGACGGTCAGGCGCGACCTCAAGGTGCTTGAAGAGCGCAACCAGCTTGAGCTTACCTGGGGCGGCGCTGTACCCCTCAACTTTGAGGCCAACGACATCCCCCGCGCCCGCAAGGCCGTGTCCATGCTTGACGCCAAGCTGGCCATCGCCCGCGCTGCCAGCCTGTATATTAAAAACGAAGACTTCATCGCCCTGGATGCGGGCACCACCAGCCTTGAGCTGGCCCGTCTGCTCCCGACCCTGCCGCTTACCAGCCTTGGAGTGGTTACCCCTGACCTTGAAATTGCACTGCTGCTTTCCGGCTGCGAGCATATTTCGGTTTTCCTTTCGGGCGGGCTCATCGACCCGGTCAGCCGCGCCTGCAACGACAGCGACGCCGTGGCCTATCTGCGCGGGCTGCGTCTCACCATGGCCTTTGTGGGCACCAATGTATGGGATATCCACCACGGCGTAACCACCAGCACCCCGGCCAAGACGCACTACAAGCGCCAGCTCATGGCCAGCGCCGACAAAACCTTTTTGCTGGCTGACTCATCCAAATACGCCAAATTCAGCCCATGGCTGGTGGCCGAACTGCAACGCTTTGACCACATCATCACCGACGGCGGCCTGCCCGCTGAAGCCCAGGCCGCCCTGAACGACGCAGGCGCGCGCCTGTGCGTTGCAAACTAGACCGTCACAACTACCGGAAGGTTACCGTATGATCATAGCCGTTATTGCCGACGATTTTACAGGTGCGAACGACAATGGCGCGCTGCTTGCCGCCAAGGGCTTTTCCAGCGCCACATGCCTGGGCCTTGCCCACTGGAACCCCAGGGAGTTTACGCAGTGCGACGCCGTTTGCCTCAATGCCGAAAGCCGCCTGCTGCACCGCCAGGAAGCCTGGAAGGCCGTGTACGACGCCGTGCGGGCGTTTAATCTTGAAAAACCGGCCCTTGTCTCCAAACGCATAGATTCCACCCTGCGCGGCAATGTGGGGGCGGAGCTTGAAGCCGTGATCAAGTCCATGGACGACAGCCACGGCCACAACGAAACCCTTGCGGTGATGGTATCGTCCTACCCGCATTCGGGCCGCATCTGCGTGGGCGGCTACCAGATTGTACATGGCGTGCAGAAGTGGGTTCACTTCTTTGGACCAGTCAACGGCAAAACTAAGGTGGACAGTTTTATTGGTTATGCCGCCCATCTAGGGCTAATCAGAGGTGGCACTCCCTCTGGTTTGTACTGCTGATATATCTCCATCGGCTTTCGGCCGTCAAAGGTCTTATGCGGACGCCGGTTATTGTAGAAGCCAAACCACCATGCCAGGACCCGGCAGAGCTCGCTCCCTGTCTCTATCTCTCGCAAATACAGGCATTCATATTTCAGAGAACGCCAGAGACGTTCGATCATCACGTTATCCATCCAGCGGCCTCGGCCATCCATTGAGATGCGTGCTCCGGCCTCCCTGAGCGTCTTCGTAAACTCGTAGCTCGTAAACTGAGAACCCTGATCCGTATTGAAGATTTCTGGTACACCGTAGCGATTCATTGCATCTTCCAGGGCGGCCACACAGAAATCAGCATCCATTGTATTCGACACGCGCCAGGCGAGCACCGCTCGGCTGTGCCAGTCCATAATCGCCACAAGGTACAAGAAACCGCGCCGCATCGGAATGTATGTGATGTCGGCACACCACACCTGGTTTGGCCTTGTGATCGCCTTGCTCCGCAGCAGGTACGGATACGTCTTGTGCTGCGGATGCGGTTGGCTTGTCTTCGGCTTCTGGTAAACCGCCATCAGACTCATTTTGCGCATAAGCCGTCGCACGCGATTACGCCCAATTAGATGCCCTTCATCACGCAGAACGTTGCGCATTTGCCGGGAACCGAAGAACGGCAACTCCAGAAACAATTCATCTATGCGCTTCATGAGCACCAAATTGTACGCGGACTCACCGATCGGTTGGTAGTAGTATGTTGAGCGTTGCAGTTTGAGGATTTCGCACTGCCGCCGAACACTGAGCACTGGGTGCCCCAAGTCGACGATTTTACGCCTTCGCTCGCAGCTCAAATTTTGGCGAAGGCTTGCTGTAAAAAATCCTTCTCCACAGTAAGTTGGCCAATCTTGGCATGAAGCTCCTTGATACGGGCTTCATCATTCTGCTGAGCCTTCTGGGACTTGCCCGCAAAGCCAGCTGCAATCTGCTCCTTGGCCTGCTGTTTCCACTGAGAAATCTGATTTGGATGCACGCCATGCTTGCTGGCAAGCTCGGACAAGCTTTGCTCCCCAGACAGGGCATCAAGGGCAACGCGGGTCTTGAATTCGGCGGTGAACTTCCTTCTCGATTTGGACATAAAAAGCCTCCTTTGACTTCTTACGTCCACCTTAGCTCACGGTCCAGTTTTTCGAACCCACTTCTTGCCGCTGGAGCGCTCGCCCATTGCCAAGGACGCTGCCACCCCCGTGCACCACACCGCCGTGCTCAAAATCATCGCCGACCAGACCTCGCTGCCCTGCGGCTTTGTGTCGCTGGAAAAGGTGCTCGCAGGCCCCGCCGCCGTGCGCGAGGCCATTGAGGCCGCACGCGCCAGGGGCTGCCGCGCCGTGGTCTGCGACGCCGTGTCCGACGACGATATTGCCGTTATCGCCCAGTCGCTGGCCGATGCGCCCTATCCGCTGGTATCGCTCGATCCCGGTCCGTTTACCGCCGAGCTTGCCGCCGCGCGCATCAAGGCCCCGCGCGCGGAGTTTGAAAACCGCATTTTCCTGACCGTGGGCAGCACCAGCGAGCTCACCCGCGTGCAGATGGAGGCCCTGCGCCTCGCCCACCCCTGCCACATCGTGCCCATGGACGTGCGCAAGGTGCTGGCGGGCGAGGCGGAATCGCAAGCCGAGTGCCGCCGCGTGCTGGACGCCGTATTTGCCGCGCCCGAAGACACCAAGGTTCTTGGCGTATGCACCGCCACCAGCAAGGAAGACGTTTTTTCCATGCAGGAGATGTCGCAGCGCCTCGGCATTGCGCCGAGCGAAATTTCGCGCCGTATCAACATGGCCCTGGCCCAGGTGGCCCAGGAAACCCTGCAAAACGACAACCTGCGCATCGGCGGCCTGTACACCTCGGGCGGCGAGGTTACGGTTTCGGTCATGCGCAAGCTCAAGGCGGGCGGGTTTTCCGTGCGGGTCATGGTGCTGCCCCTTGCCGTTTACGGCCACATTATCGGCGGCGAGCACCCCGACCTGCCCATGATCACCAAGGGCGGCTTTGTGGGCGACAAGGACAGCCTTGTGGAATGCGTGGAATACCTGTTCACCAAAATTTCAACCCGCAAACGGCCTGTCTAGACCGCAGCATTGCAAATCAACCTGCTTAAATACAAGGATTTTATAGATGAAACCCCTGATTTGCGCCCCCATGGGCGACCCCGCTGGCGTGGGACCGGAAATTCTGGCCGCCTCGCTGGCGGACCCTGCCGTTGCCGACATGGCCACGGTGCTGGTGGTGGGCAATACCGAAATCATGCGCCGGGCAGCCGACATCATGAAGGTCAACCTCGACTTCAACGAGGTGGACGCCAACCTCAACGGCTGGCACGAGGGCGCGGCCAACATCATCAGTCTGGACAACGTGGACATGACCAGCTTTGCCTACGGCAAGGTGCAGGCCCAGTGCGGCAAAGCGGCCTTTGAGTACATCAAGACCTCCATAGAGCTGACCATGGCGGGCAAAACGGCGGCAGTGGCCACCACGCCCATCAACAAGGAATCGCTCAAGGCGGGCGGCGTGCCCTACATTGGTCACACCGAAATATTTGGCGACCTGACCGGCACAAAAGATCCCCTGACCATGTTTCAGGTGCACAACCTGCGCGTGTTCTTTCTCACCCGCCACCTCTCGCTCATCGACGCCTGCCGCGCCGTAAAAAAGGAACGCGTGCTCGACTACATCAGCCGCTGCACCAGCGCCCTCAAGCTGCTTGGGCTAAAAAACCCCAGCATGGTGGTGGCGGGCCTCAACCCCCACTGCGGCGAACACGGCCTGTTTGGCAACGAGGAAGATGCCGAGGTCGTCCCGGCCATTGAAGAAGCCCGCCGCCAGGGCTTGAATGTTTTCGGCCCCAACCCGGCGGATTCCGTTTTTCATTTTGCCCTCAAGGGAGCCTGGGACGCCGTGCTTTCGCTCTACCACGACCAGGGGCACATAGCGACCAAGATGGTGGACTTTGAGCGCACCATCTCGCTTACGCTGGGCATGCCCATTTTGCGTACCTCGGTGGACCACGGCACGGCCTTTGACATTGCCGGCACAGGCAAGGTCAGCCCTGTCAGCATGGTGGAGGCCATACGTCTGGCTGCGGAATACGCCCCCAATTTCAAAAGGGCCTGATTTCAGGGCAGAGGATGTGATTTGCGCACAGCAGCCGGAGGGTGAGCAGAGCAAATAAAAGAACCTACCGTCGCACCGTCAACCATTCCCCCAACCCTTACCGGCGCGGGCAAACCCCCACCGTACCGCAACCACATCCACGGAGGTTGAGATGACTGCCGTCCAATCGTTCGGCATCGGCTATTCAATGACCATGCTGTGCATTTCCATCGCCATTGTCATTGTGCTGTGCATTTGCTTCAAAATACACGCCTTTGTTTCCCTGACTGCGGCCAGCCTGTTTCTGGCGCTGACGCACAACATGGAACTGGCCAAGATTGTCATGGCCTTTGAAGGCGGCCTTGGCAAAACCCTGGGTTTTCTTGCGCCCATCCTGGCCCTCGGGGCCATACTTGGCAAACTGATGGAAGTCTCCGGCGCGGCAGAACGGCTGGCGCGGACGCTCATCAACATCCTCGGCCAGTCAAAAGCGCACTGGGCCATGATGGTTGTGGGCTATATCTGCGGCATCCCGGTTTTTCTGCAGGTGGGCATCATCCTACTGACGCCGCTCATGTTCTCCATCGTCAAGGAATCCAAGCTGCCCCTCATTCAGGTAGGTATGGCCCTTGTGGTGGCCCTGACCACGGTGCACTGCATCGTGCCGCCGCACCCGGCCGCCATGGCCGTTACCGACCTGCTCAAGGCTGACGTGGGCAAGGTTATCTTTTTTGGTCTGCTGGTGGGCCTGCCCGCCGCCAGCCTCGCCGGCCCAATCTACGGCAAGTTTATTGCCAAGCGCCTGCCCGCCGTGCCCCTTACCGGCGTGTACGCCAATACCGAGCCGCGCAAGGAAGCCGAGCTGCCCCCCTTTGGCAGCTCGCTGGTCGTCATGCTGCTGCCCCTGCTGCTCATGATCGCCAAGACAGTGGTTGAGCTGACCATCGACAAGCATAACCCGCCCGCGTACATGCCCTATGTCAACTTTGTGGGCACGCCCATGATCGCCCTGTTCATCTCCGCCGTGGTGGCCTACGTGGTTTTTGGTCTTAAGCGGGGCTTCAGCTGGGATCAGCTGGGTCGCTTCAGCGAGCAGGGCATGGCCCCGCTGGCCTCCATCATGCTTGTTATCGGCGCGGCCGGCGCGCTTAACCAGATTATCACCGACAGCGGCGTGGGCATTGTGCTCAAGCAGGTGCTCACCAGCATCCACATCAGCCCCCTCATCCTGGCATGGATCATCGCCATTGCCCTGCGCTTTGCCCTGGGCAGCGCCACCGTGTCCATGATGACCGCCGCCGGGCTTATCCTGCCCGTGCTCAGCAGCAACCCCGGCATTGACCCGGCCCTCATGGCCATTGTCATCGGCGCGGGCGCAACGGGCGCTTCGCACGTGACCGACTCCGGCTTCTGGTTTGTCAAGGAATCCCTTGGCATACCCATGGGTTCCATGTACGCGACCTATACGGCGGGCACGACCATTGCGGCCGTGCTGGGCCTTATCGGCACGCTGCTGCTCTCCATGTTTCTGTAATGAGCAAAGCGCCGGGGTCTGGTATTTCGCAGGCCCCGGCGCTATCATGGAACACGTAGTCTCTCTGCCACCGCAAGCCCACCATCAAGGAACCAGCAATGAAGATCGTCATCGCTCCAGACTCGTACAAGGAATGCCTGTCGGCCCTGCAAGTGGCCGCTTCCATCGAATCCGGCTTCCGCGAGGTTTTTCCTGACGCGGTCTACGTCAAGGTTCCTGTGGCCGACGGCGGCGAGGGCACGGTGGAAGCCATGGTCGAAGCCACGGCTGGCCGCCGTGTTTCCGCGAGAGTGCGCGGGCCCCTGGGCAACCCGGTGGAGGCTGTTTACGGTCTGACCGGCGACGGCGCAACCGCCGTCATCGAAATGGCCGCCGCAAGCGGTCTGGGGCTTGTGCCGCCGCAAAAGCGCAACCCCCTCAACACCACAAGCTACGGCACAGGGCAGCTCATACGCTCGGCGCTGGACGCCGGAGCGCGCAAATTTATTCTGGGCATTGGCGGCAGCGCCACCAATGAGGGCGGGGCAGGCATGCTTCAGGCCCTGGGCGTGCGCCTGCTGGACGAAACCGGGCACGAAATCGAACCCACCGGCCTTGGGCTCGGCAGGCTGGCGCGCATCGACATGTCGGCCTTTGACGCCCGCCTTGCCGACTGCACCATTGACGTGGCCTGCGATGTGGATAACCCCCTGTGCGGTCCGCGCGGCGCGTCGGCCATTTTTGGCCCGCAAAAAGGCGCCGACCCGGAGATGGTGCGGCAGCTCGACGGATATTTGCAAAATTTTGCGGCCATTGCGCGCCGCGATCTTGGCGTGGATATGGCCGACCTGCCCGGCGCGGGCGCGGCCGGAGGCATGGGCGCGGCCATGTACGCTTTTTTGAAGGGGCGGCTGCGCCCCGGCAGCGAAATCGTTACCGAAGCTGTGGGTCTGGACGCGCATGTGCGCGATGCCGATATCGTCGTCACCGGCGAGGGCCGCATTGACGGCCAGACGGCCTTTGGCAAAACCCCCGTGGGCGTGGCCCGCGTGGCCAAGCGTCACAACAAGCCTGTTATCGCCATCGGCGGCTCGCTGCGCAACGACGTGGACGCCGTGTTTGCCCACGGCATAGATGCCGTTTCAAGCGTGCTGTACCGTCCTTGCACAATTGACGAGGCCCTCACCGAGGGCAACGAAAACCTGCGCATGGCCGCGCGCAACATTGCCGCCATACTTGCCATGGGTCTTGAGCTTGGCGCAAATGGCGCGGGTAAATAACAGCATGTTTACCGACTACCGCCAGAGCTGGCGCACGCACCCCGGCTTTAACATTCTCTTTGTCTGCGCCATGGCGGCAGCCTGGGGCATCTACGCCGTGCTGTACGCCGCAGCCCTGCCATGGGCCTCGCAGCAGGCCAATGTGCTGGTTTTTGTGGTGGCGGCCCTGTGCCTCATATTCATCTTTGTCACCCCGCGTTACGGCTTCAAACCCACGGCGGTGCACTACGCCATCATGGCGGCGACATTGCTGCCGTCGTTGCCCAATGGGCAGGAAATCATCCGGCAGAGCGGCCTGCTCTTCTGATTTGCGCCGCCCGCATCTGGCGCTGACAAAATGCAAAAACGGCCACACAGTAACGTGCGGCCGTTTTTATCATTACACGCCTGCGGCGGCTGAGCCACGCAAGCGTTCAACGCATGCTTACGCCTTTTTGGCGCGCAGGCCCGCAAAAGCCAGAATCACGCCCAGGGCGATGCCCAGCGCCGCCGCAAACAGCACCTGAAAGTGCGCGGGCAGCATAAAGGTGATGGTGTGCGCGGGTATCCAGAAAAAGGGAATGGTCTTTTTGAGCACAAAGCTCCACATGGAGTTCCAGTCGATGGCGCGGAACAGCGAAGCCATGTCGGGCATGGTGCAGAGGCCGCCGAGCGTGCCGCCGGTGGCCGCGATGTGCAGATCGGTGAGCTTGTGGGAGATCATCAGCACCGGGGCAAACAGCACGTTGATGAGCACGCTGATGGAAAAAGACATGAGCAGCTTGGCGCCAAAGCTTGTCGGTGCGCCCGAGAGCAGGCCCATCTCGTTGAGCAGCTTGAACGTACCCGCGCCGTAAACGGTAAAGGCAATCTTGATGCCGATGCCGAGAAAGCCCCAGATGACGGCCTTGGGCAAAATGCCGAAGCCCGGCCTGTTATAGCCGCCCGTGGTGATGCGCAGTGCAATGCACTCGCCAAGCGTCGCCAAAATGGCAAATTTGAGAAAACTCATGCCAAAAGGATACTGGGCGGTCAGGCTGATAAAACCCTCAAGCGCTCCGGGCCCAAAACCCAGCCATCCGAACGCCGCCACACAAACGCCAAAAACCACCAAATCCTTTTGCCGCATACCCTCTCTCCGTATTCTCTTTGACGCTCAGGGGCTGTTGACTCTATGAGAAATTTTGTTTCCTGCCAAGGAAGGGAACCTTTTTATGAAAGGCGTGTACTACGTTGGGTACTCAACTGTAATAAAAAGGCGTCCTGACGCAAGCAGGGGCAAATGAGCCATAGAGTGAACAGGCCATCGTCGGTTGGTCCCGCGCTGCGCGTTGCCGCCTGCAGCTGGGAAGGATCAGCCATGGCCGCGCAAGCGCGCGGCCAGTCGCATCAGCCGTCAGACGGAGGGGGGAAACCGTCAATACCGGCTGCCGCATACTAGTGGCATTTTGGCTCCGCGTAAACACCCGGCATGCACAAACTTGCGAGCACGAGGGGGAATCAGGCAAAATCAGGCGCTGGGCCAACGCACAGGGCGGATTTCGGGGCTGTCCTCCTGCAGCGAGCCTTGCGGCCCCGCCTCGGCATAAGCCTCTACCGCCTGCGGCTTGAGGCCGCCGGTAAGCGCAGCCTGCCTGAGCACCTCGCGCGTGCGCGCAAACAGGTTGCTGAGAATGGAATTGGAAACCAGCATGCCGCTGCGGGTCAGCCGCATATAGCCCTGCCGGATGCGTATGAGGGAGTTTTCGTGCAGGGCCTGCACCAGGCGCTGATGGTCGCGCACAAAGTCGCGCCCGGTCATTTCGCGGTATTCCTTGATGCGCAGCCCGCGCGCCGTGCGCAGACGCAGCATGAGCAGCTCAAGCACGCGCGTTTCGGGCGTGAGCTCTTCCACCTCTTGCCCTAGCTTGCCCTCGCGCGTGCGCGCATTCCAGGCGGCCTGACTTGAGGGGTTGGTCCAGCGGCGGTTGTTGATGGTGGACGTGGCCGAGGGGCCTATGCCCAGATAATCCTGCCCTTCCCAGTAGCCCATGTTGTGGCGGCACTGAAAACCCATACGGGCGAAGTTGGAAATTTCATAGTGCAGATAGCCCTGCTGCTCAAGCATGGCCGCGCCTTCCATAAACATGATGTTCTGGTCGCGCTCCGGCGGCAGCGTGAGGCGGCCTTCCTCCACATCCAGCTCGATGGGGGTGCCCGGCTCAAGCGTCAGCCCGTAAGCGGAAATATGGTCGGGCGCCATGCGTATGACATCCTTGAGCGTCTGCAGCCACTGGCGCACGCTCTGCCCCGGCAGGCCCCACATAAGGTCAAGGTTTATGTTGGCGCAGCCCGCCTCGCGCGCCAGAAAGGCCACATGCAGGCTGTCCTGCGCCTTGTGCGGACGGCCCAGCAGACGCAACATGCCCTCGTCCATGCTCTGCACGCCGATGGAGAGCCTGTTGATGCCCGCATCCAGATACTGGGCCGCGCGGTGGCCGCCGCGCAGCGATTCCGGGTTGGCTTCAAGGGTTACCTCGGCTTTGGACGCGAGCTTAAAATACTTGCTTATGCGCTCCATGGTCAGGCCGATGATGCGCGGCGAGAGCAGGCTGGGCGTGCCCCCGCCAAAAAACACGGTCTGCACCTCGCTGCCGCCAAGCTCATCGCCCCAATGAGCCAGCTCGAGAAACATGGTGTCCACATAGTCGCGCACAGCCGGAGAGGAGGCCGCATCCACGCCGCGTCCCAGCGGGATGGAATGAAAGGCGCAGTACCGGCAGCGCGTGGAGCAAAATGGAACATGAACGTACAAAAGCATAGACAGTCCTGTGAGTGACAAAAAAACGACGCCCGATAAGCCCGTAACACCCCGCGAAACAATGAAAAAGCAGAAGCCAACAAGCAGGCAACAATCCAGCTCAAAGTATTGCAAGGAATATGCCCGTATCCGCCTGCCTGCCTGAAATTCCGCCTGCGGGCGGCTGGCCGCCCTTGGCAAAACGGCCATGCCGAAGTATATTCACCTATTGGAACGCGGCGCAAGCGTCAGGCAACAGCCCATCACCCGCCACAGAACCCATGCGCCGCGCTGGCACCGCACCAGAGCATTTCAGCTTTGAAACGCTGCTTCATGCGGCAGCCGTTTAGAAGCGGCATTACGGATGAAGTCAGCGCGCTATGGATGAAGACAGCTCCGCTATTTATTTGCGCTGTTAAGCGCCGGAACGTGCGTGCCTTAAACGGTGAGAATACACATTCTCAACGTTAATCTGCTCTAGGAGAACGCAACTCTATGGATATACGCTTTCAGAATCTTGGGACGGAACAATGGAAGGGAGATATTTTGCTGGCTCCCGCCTGCCAGGGCGAGGCCCTGCTTGACCAGTTCCCCGAGCTGGACAAGGTCGCTCCATGGCTGGTCATAGCCCCTGCCCTGCGCGACTTCAAGGGCAAACAGGGCGAGCTGGCCCTGCTGCACGGTCACCCCGACCTTGCCGTGCCCCGCGTGCTGGCCGTGGGCCTTGGCCCACGTGAAAAAGTAACCACCGACATCATCCGCAAGGCCGTGGCTGCGGCGGTACAGCTGTGCCGCAAGCAGGGCTATACCTCCATGGTGCTGCCCGAACCGGCGCTGGCAAGGCTGCCAGGGGGCCGCGAGCGGCTGGTCGAAGAATGCGTATGCTCCGCGCTGCTGGCCCTTTACAGCTTTACGACCCTTAAAAAGGCCGACGCCGACGAGCTCCCCGCCCCGCAATGGCTGGCCGTGGCCTTTGACGGGCAGGAAGTGCCCGACGCCGCCCACGCCGCCGCCCGCAGGGGCGAAAACGCCGCCTGGGCCGTCAGCCTTGCCCGCGACCTGGCCACCACCCCTTCCAATCTGCTCTACCCTGACCTGCTGGCCCAGAAGGCCCAGGAGCTGGCGCGCGAAAAAGGCTTTGCCTGCACCGTGCTTGACGAGACCGAGCTGGAAAAAGAAGGCATGGGCTGCCTGATGGCCGTGGGCCAGGGCTCGGGCCGTCCGCCCCGGCTCATCGTGCTTGAGCACGCCCCGCAAGGGCACGAGCAGGATAAACCCCTGGTGCTGGTCGGCAAGGGCATCACCTTTGACTCGGGCGGCATCAGCCTCAAGCCCGCCGCCAACATGCACCAGATGAAGGCCGACATGACCGGCGCGGCCACGGTGCTGGCCACGGTGGCCGCCCTTGCGCAGGAGGACGCGCCCCGCCGCGTGGTGGGGCTGCTGGCCTGCGCCGAAAACATGCCGGGAGGCCGCGCCGTGCGCCCCGGTGATGTGGTGCGCGCAGCCAACGGCGACACGGTTGAAATTCAGAATACCGACGCGGAAGGCCGCCTTGCCCTGTGCGATGCGCTGGCCTATGCCCAGAAAAACTGGGTCCCCGCCGCGGTGATCGACATAGCCACGCTCACCGGGGCCTGCGCAGTTGCCCTGGGAACCCAGCTGGCGGGCCTGTTCAGCGACGATGCCGACCTTGCCGAGCGCATACGCGCGGCTGGCGGCGCTTGCGGCGAAGAATACTGGCCCCTGCCCCTGTGGAAGCCCTATACGGAAAATCTCAAAAGCGAAGTAGCCGACATCTGCCACATGGGCCCACGCGAAGGCGGCGCCATCAATGCCGCGCTCTTTTTGCAACACTTTATTCAGGAGGGCGTGCGCTGGGCGCATCTGGACATAGCTGGCGTAGACTGGGCCGCCAAGGCCACGCCGCTTGTTCCGGTCGGTCCCACGGCCTTTGGCGCGCGTACGCTGCTCGATCTCGCCAGGGGAGGCGTGTAATGAAGGTATTTCTCATCGGAGCCGGTCCCGGCGATCCGGGCCTGTTGACCCTCAAGGGGCGCGATGCCCTGGCCGCCGCCGATGTGGTGGTGTACGACGCCCTGGCCAACGACAGCCTGCTTTGCCACGCCCGCTCCGACGCGGAAAAAATCTACGTTGGCAAGGTGGCGGGCAACCACGCCCTGCCGCAGGACCAGATCAACGCCCTGCTGGTGCGCAAGGCCAAGGAAGGCAAGATAGTGGCCCGCCTCAAGGGCGGCGACCCTTACATCTTTGGTCGCGGCGGCGAAGAGGCCGAAGAGCTTGTTGCCGCTGGCGTGCCTTTTGAAGAAGTGCCGGGCATAAGCAGCACCATCGCCGCTCCGGCTTACGCGGGCATTCCCGTTACGCACAGGGATTTTTCCTCCTCGGTGACCATCATCACCGGGCACGAAAACCCCAACAAGCCCGGCTCTGTGCACAACTGGCGCGCCCTGGCAGCCAGCGCCTCCACCCTGGTTTTTGTCATGGGCATGAAAAACCTCCCCGACATCGCCCGCAATCTGCTTGAAGCTGGCATGGACCCGCAAACTCCCGCCGCGCTTATCTATCGCGGCACCACGCCCTACCAGCGCAGTCTGGTGGACACGCTGGCGCGCCTGCCACAGGCGGCGGTGGACGCCAAGTTTACCAACCCTTCGGTTATTCTGGTGGGCAAGGTGGCAGGCCTGCGCGACACTCTTGGCTGGTTTGAAAAAAAGCCGCTGTACAGCCGCAGCGTGGTTGTGACCCGCGCCCGCGAGCAGGCCAGCGGTCTGGCGCAAAGCCTTGTGGATCTGGGGGCCGAGGTCATCCAGTGCCCCACCATTGAAATCAGCCCGCTGGCCGACTATGCCGAGCTTGACGCGGCGCTGGCCAATCTGGCCTCATACGGCTGGGTAATCTTTACCTCGGTCAACGGCGTAAAGCACTTCTGGCTGCGTCTGGCCAAGGCGGGCAAGGACAGCCGCGCCCTTGGCCAGTGCAAGGTTGCGGCCATCGGCCCCGCCACGGCGGACGCTCTCGCAGAGCGCGGCATCACCCCCGACTTTATCCCCGAGCGCTACGTGGCCGAGGGCGTACTTGAAGGCCTGCTGGCCCTTGAGGGCGGCAACGTGGCTGGTAAGCGCTTTTTGCTGCCCCGCGCCGCCAAGGCCCGCGAAGTGCTGCCCGACGAGCTGCGCAAGGCGGGCGCTGTAGTGGACGTTATTGCCGCGTACGAAACCGTGCCCGCCGCCCACAAAAAGGACGAGGTACTTGAGCGCATCAACGCAGGCACACTGAGCTGCGTGACCTTTGGCTCTTCGTCCACGGTGGAAAACTTCCTCGCGCTTATCCCTGCGGCGACGCTTAAGGCCCACCCGGAAGTCAAGCTGGCGGCCATTGGCCCTGTCACAGCAAAAACACTGCAAAAGCATGGTCTTACATGCAACATCATGCCCATGGATTATACCATTCCGGCACTGGTGGACGCCCTGAAAACGTACTTTGCGAGATAATCAATGCCCCTGAAAATTGCCATTCTGGCCTCCGGCAGCGGCACAAACGCCCAGGCCATGATCGACAAGGCCGCCCAGGGCGTGCTTGACGTCAGCATTGCCCTGATCGTCTGCAACCGGCCCGGCGCGGGCGTTGTTGCCCGTGCGGAAAAGGCGGGCATTCCCTGCCTGGTGCTGGATCACAAGACCTTTGCCGACCGCGAGAGCTTTGACGCCCGCATGGTTGAGGCTCTGCGCGAGGTCGGGGCCGAGCTGGTGGTGCTGGCGGGCTACATGCGCCTGCTGACGCCCGTGTTTCTTGAGGCTTTTGCGGGCAGGGTCATCAACATTCACCCCGCTCTGCTGCCGAGCTTTCCCGGCGTGCACGGCGGCGCGGATGCCGTAAACTATGGCGTCAAGGTATCAGGCTGCACCGTGCACTTTGTGGAAGAAAAGGTCGATAGCGGCCCGGTGCTTATTCAGGCTGTTGTGCCGGTCAACGCGGGCGAAAGCGCTGACGAACTCATGAGCCGCATCCATGTTATGGAGCACCGCATCTATCCCCAGGCCGTACAATGGCTGGCGCAGGGGCGCATCGCAGTACAGGCGCGGCAGGTGCACCTCAAGCCTGCCCGCACCCCCCGCGCACCGCGAGACGGCGACTGGCTGGTGTGGCCGCCGCTTGAGCAGGGCTTCTGACCCCTGGCGTACATACCGCAAATTATGGAGAGACCCCGCAAGGGGTCTCTTTTTTGTCACGCCAACCCACCCGGCGAATGCAAAGACTTGGAACCCAGGTGCCGCAAAAAAATAAGGCCAGGCCAGTAAAAAGAGTTTTGTAACCGGCCAAGCTTCTGCCTTCGACCAGGTTTGCTGAACAGTTACAGTGGGATGGCGTGCCGTATTTCCGCGCCAGCAGCCAATCTCACGCCTCCGCTTACATTACTTACAAAACTTACAAATCTCAGATGACCGTTGAAAAGCGGCTTTTTCCTGTGCTAACTTTCACTATCTTAGAAGGACACATCTATTGATTGTGTGCTCAATCAGCATTACTGTCCTGCGGCCAGCGGCAAAAACGCTGGCGCTCATGACAGCCCATTACCATCATTGAGGAAACCCTTATGACGCAGCAGTTTACACGCAGAAAATTTCTGCAATCGGCCTGCATCACCATCAGCGCGCTGACGGTGAACATGAGCGGCATTGAAAAAGCCCTTGCCGCAGCTGCCGGAGTCGGCCCCATGGCCACCTGCGACGTCCTGATCATCGGATCGGGCGGCGCTGGCCTGAGAGCCGCCGTAGCAGCCATGAAAAAGAACCCCAAACTCAACGTGGTTGTGGTCAGCAAATGCATGCCATCGCGCAGCGCCACCTGTATGGCCGAGGGCGGCATCAACGGCGTCACCGATTTCAGCAAGGGCGACTCGTACGAGCTGCACTGCTTTGATACGGTCAAGGGCGGCGACTACCTTGTGGACCAGGACTCAACCCTCAAGTTCTGCGAACAGGCCGGCCCGGCCATTCTTGAGCTGGACTACCTTGGCATGCCCTTTTCGCGTACGGCCGAGGGCAAGGTCAAGGCGCGGCCCTTTGGCGGCGCTTCCAAGGTGCGCTGCAATTACTCCGCCGACAAGACCGGCCACATTGTCGCCCATACCTGTCTGGACGACGCCCTGAGCAACGGCGTCAAATTTCTTATGGATCACGAGCTGCTGGATGTGGCCGTGGACAATGGGCGCTGCGAGGGCGCGGTGCTGCGCAACATCCGCACGGGCGAGATCGCCCCTGTGCGCGCCAAGGCCGTAGTGCTTGCCACAGGCGGCTACACCCGCATTTTCTGGAACCGCACCTCCACCCCCTACATTGCCACCGGCGACGGCGTGGCGGCAGCCCTGCGGGCTGGCGTGCCCTTTAAAGACCCGGAGATGGTGCAGTTTCACCCCACAGGCGTGGTGCACGGCGGCGTGCTGATTACCGAGGCCGCGCGCGGCGAGGGCGGCTACCTGCTCAACAACAAGGGCGAACGTTTCATGAAGGCCTACGCCCCCTCCAAGATGGAACTTGGCCCCCGCGACATCGTCGCCCGCGCCATTGAGACGGAAATCCGCGAAGGACGCGGCTACGGGCAGGGTCTGGAATCCTACGTACTGCTCGACCTGCGGCATCTGGGCAGGGATAAGATTGTGAATGACCTTCCGCAGATCCGTCACGTGGGCAAGCTGTTTGAAAATATCGACCTGGTGGATCAGCCCATGGTCATCCGCCCCACGGCCCACTACTCCATGGGCGGCATTGAAGTGAACAGGTTTGACGACATGTCCACCGTTGTGCCCGGCCTGTTTACCGCTGGCGAGGCTTCGTGCGTGTCCATCCACGGCGCCAACCGCCTGGGCGGCAACTCGCTGGCCGACGCAGTGGTCACCGGCAAGATCGCGGGCGACGGCGCCGCGACCTTTGCCAGCCAGGCCGACTTTGCCGCTGGCAAACGTCTTGTCGACATCACCGCACGCTGGCAGAGCCGCTTCCGCGATGCCACAAACGGCGGCGATGCCAAGCAGCTGTATGCCATCCGCGAAGAAATGGGCGCGCAGCTCTGGGACAACATGGGGATTTTCCGCACTCAGGCCAAGCTCGACGCCCTGACCGGCACGCTGGCCGACCTGCGCTCGCGCTACGAGGCCCTGCGCGTGCCCAACGCCAACCCCGTCTACAATACGGTATTCACCGAATATGTGGAGCTGGGCAACATGCTGCAACTGGCCCAGGCCGCCTGCCTTGCCGCCTCCGAACGCAAGGAATCACGCGGCGCGCACACCCGCGAGGACTTCCCCAAGCGCGACGACGCAAACTTTCTCAAGCACAGCATGGTCACCATGGACGACAGCGGCAAGATGCGCATGGGCTGGAAAGACGTGGAAATCACCAAATTCAAGCCTGAGGAGCGGAAATACTAATGGCCACCATCATCATTGACCGCTTTGACGGCAAAAACAGGTTTGAACAGAGCTACAAGCTGGATGCGGCGGACGTAGCCGGCAAAACCGTGCTCAATACCCTGCTGTTCATCAAGCAGACCCAGGACCCCACGCTCAACTTCACCGCTTCCTGCCGCTGCGCCATCTGCGGCGCGTGCGCCGTGCGCGTAAACGGGCATGCGGTGCTGGCCTGCGACACCAAGATGGACGATCTTATCCAGACCTACGGCTCGGATACGTTCCGTATTGCGCCGCTGGCCAACTTCAAGGTCATCTCCGACCTTGTGGTGGACTGGGAACCCGCCATGGAAAACCTGCGCAAAATCCATCCCGGCATGGTGGCGAAATCCGAATTTTCCATGAAGGAAGGCTGCCGCCAAAACCAGAAAGATTTTGACCGCATTATCAAGCAGTGGGACTGCATCCTCTGCGGCGCCTGCGCCTCCGAGTGCAACAAACTCAGCGCCGACAACCGCGACTACATGGAACCCTTTGTCTTTACCCACGCATGGCGCGCGGCCAACGACTCGCGCTCCAAAGACCCACTGCTGCACGGCAAGCCCGCAGTGGCGGGCGGTCTGTGGAACTGCGTGCACTGTCAGGAATGCGCCAACCGTTGCCCCAAAGGCATCAGCGCAGCCGACGATATTGCCGGGCTGCGGGGCATGGTCATGGCCAAGGGTATGACCGAGGGCGTCGGCCCGGCCCACGCCAAGTCGTTTTACACCGATCTGGTGGAAGACTCTGGCCGCCTCAACGAAGTGCGGCTTGCCCTGCGCACCGAGGGCATCAGCACCATTGCCCGCGCGGGCATGGCTGTTACCCTGCTGCGTCAGGGCAAGATGAATCCGCTTGAGGCCTTTGGCGGCGAAACCATTGAAGGGCACGACGCCCTGGTGAAGATGATTCAGGCGGCCCACGCCGCGGAAAAGGAGTAGCCGTATGCAGACCGAATTCGCCTTTTTTCCCGGCTGCGTGCTGACTCAGGCCGCCAAGGAATCCAAGATGGCTCTTGAAGCCGTGGCCCCCAAGCTCGGCATTACGCTTAAAGAAATACCCGGCTGGAGCTGCTGCGGCGCTTCACAGGCGCAGGATGTGGACCCCGTGGCAACCCTGGTCGCCAACGCCCGCAATCTTGCCCTGGCCGAAAAAATGGGCCTGCCCGTGCTGACCTCGTGCAGCACCTGCCTGCTTATGCTGCGCCGGGCCAAGGCCGAGCTCGACGGCGGCAAGAAGGACCGTATCAATACCTTTCTTGCCAAGGGCAATATGTCATACGCGGGCACAAGCGAAGTAACCAGCCTGCTCTGGGTGCTGGCCCAAAATGCCCAGATGCTCAAATCCAAGGTGGTCAGGCCGCTAGCGGGCCTAAAGGTTGCGGCGTTTTACGGCTGCCACAGCCTGCGTCCCGAGCACGCACTTGGCTTTGAAAGCGCCGTAAACCCCTCGAGCTTTGAAACCGTAGTGGCCGCCCTTGGCGCGCAGACCGTCCCCTTTACCAAAAGGCTCGATTGCTGCGGCTTCCACGCCGTGTACCCGGCGGAAAAATCCGTCATGCGCATGACCGGCCAGATTGTGGACAGCGCGGCGGCCTCCGGCGCCACCTGTCTTGTAACCCCCTGCCCGCTCTGCCAGATGCAGCTCGACATTTATCAGGAAGCGGCGCAGGATATCTCCAGTTCCAAGGCCCGCATGCCCGTGCTGCACCTTTCGCAGCTGGTGGGCCTTGCGCTGGGTGTCCCGGCCAAGGCTCTGGGCCTCGACTACAACGTCGTTGACGCAACCAAGGTGGCCTAACCGCCTCTGACATATCAACAACGGGCGACCATTACCCCTTGGTCGCCCAGTGCGCGCCCCCTCTTGAACCCTACCCAAGAGGGGGTTGCGCGTTGCAATAGCAAAGCGCCCGGCCAAGACGACCGGGCGCTTTTTATCTGCAAAACTGGACTGGCTGCGGGCGGACTTTGAACGTCTACCCCCAGGCCTGGGTCACCAGATCGTACAGCTTGACCGAAAGCACCTTGAGGTCAGGCTTGGTGTACTGCACGTCAGCTCCCACAACGGCGCATTTTTTGGCCAGGGCGTCGTTGATCATGGACGAGAATATGGCCACCGGCAGGTTTTTGAGAATCTTGTCGTCCTTGACGTGTTTGCACAGGGCAAGGCCGTCCATGCCGGGCATTTCGATGTCTGTAATAATGCCGTGCACAAAGTCGGAGATGGGGCGTTCTTCCTTTTCGCACCGGTCGCGCAGCCCCTTGAGGTAGTCCCACGCCTCCTGGCCGTTGACCTTCTGGGTCACGGTAAAACGGCCTTCCTTGTTGAGCAGATCAAGCAGAAGGCTGCGGATGCTGCTCGAGTCGTCCACATGCAGGATATTGTATGTTTTTTCGCCGCTGTGCTTCATGTCCGACGCGTCAAAGCGTATGGCCATGGCGGGGTGCAGCTCGGCAACAATGGCCTCGAGGTCGAGCAAAAAGATCACCCTTTCTTCCAGGCGCACCACGCCCGTTACCGAACTGCGGCTCACATTCTGCAAAAACTGCCCCGGCGCTTCCACATCCGTCCAGCTGAGCCGGTAGATGCGGTTGACCCCAGACACCAAAAAGCCCGTGCACACGCCGTTAAACTCGGTGACGATGACCTTGGCGTCCTCATTTTCAATGGGGCCGCTGCCCAAAAACTGGGCCATATCAATCAGCGGAACCACACGCCCGTTGCGGTGCAAAAACGCGCCCAAAAGAGCCTTGTGGCGCATTTCCGGCATGGCCGTTACCGGCTGACGCCGGCCAATTTCAACAACCTTGGCCACGTTAAGCCCGTAGTGTGCCTCGTAGCCGTCCTGGTTGACGAAAAATTCAACAATTTCCAGCTCATTGGTGCCGGTTTCCAGCAGGATGTTGGTCTGCGCCATGGAAAAGCTCTCCGTTGGGCCAAGGCCCGTTAATGTCGGACGGCAGATCTGTACCTGTTGCTGCCAGCCGGTGAGCAAAGCATACGCTGCCTTTCTTATCGGTAGCCTGATGCAAACATTTAGCCATAAGACCTCCGTAAGCGATTTTTTTTCGCGCTCGGCGAGGAGGCCTCCTAAACATCCATCATACGCTACATATCAAGAAAAAGCCGCGTGGACATGTAACGCTCGCCCGTATCGCAGGCAAACGTGACAATATTTTTGCCCTGCATCTCGGGCCGGGCCGCCAGTTCGAGCGCCGCACGCACGTTGGAACCTGTGGATATGCCGACCATAAGCCCCTGCGCCATGAGCTGACGCGCAGTTTTTATGGCCTGCTCGCCGTCCATCTGGATAATTTCGTCCAGCAGGCCCCGGTCAAGTATGGGCGGCACAAAATCCGCGCCGATGCCCTGGATGAGATGCGGCCCGGGCTTGCCGCCCGACAGCACCGGCGAAGCCGCAGGCTCGACGGCAACAACCTTGAAGCCGGGTATATGCTCTTTAAGAAAACGCCCCGTGCCGGTAATGGACGAGCCGGAACCCACGCCCGCCACAAGCACGTCCATTTTGCCCACGCTGTCCTTGAAAATTTCCGGCCCGGTGGTTTTATAGTGGGCAATCACGGCCTGCGGGTTGGTAAACTGCCCAAGCACAAAGCCATCCTGCTCTTCGGCGATGCGTTTTGCTGCGGCCACGGCCCCGCTCATGCCCTGAGCGGCCGGTGTAAGCACCAGCTCCGCACCCAGCGCCCGCAGCAGATTGCGGCGCTCGACGCTCATGGATTCGGGCATGGTCAACACGCAGCGCAGACCGCGCATGGGGGCAACCAGGGCCATGCCTATGCCCATGTTGCCGCTGGTGGCTTCAACCAGCAGCCCGCCGGGTTCAATACGGCCTTCATCCAGAGCCTCTTCAATGAGGTAAAAGGCCACCCTGTCTTTGATGGAACCGCCAGGGTTGCGGTTTTCAAGCTTCAGCCAGACCGTGCCGGGCAGATCGTGCGAAAGGTCAAGACGAAGCAGGGGAGTATTGCCGATGGTTTGCAAGACACTGGTCAACATGTAAACACTTGCCTCTCGTTAAAAAAACGCCAAGAAATTCGGCTTGATGGTAGATATGCGCTTTACAACAGAAAGATTTTGCTTAACTGTTGAGACATAACCATAGAAGAAAGCGTTTGCATTGGCAATTTTTGGACGCACTGGCGTAAACAGCCCACCTTGGGAGGACACCATGAAGATTTTTGCCGCATTGTTCGCTGCCCTTGTGATTACACTTTCCGGCGGTCTTGCCCAGGCAAAGCCCGATACCGTAGAGCTATACACTGAAGCCGTTATGATTGGCGACGTTCCCGCACTTGAGACGCTGCTGGCCCCAAACTACTGGCACATCAACGCCAACGGCCATATTGAGGACAAGGAACACTTCATCAATACCATAAAGAACAAGGAACTGGTCATTGACCGCCTTACCTTTACCAACGCCCGTACTGCCATGATAGGCGACTCAAAGCTTATCACAGGCACTGGCTATCTCAAGGCCAAGGCAACGCCCGCCCTGCCCGTGGGCCTCATGCGCATCACCGTGGTGGTGGTATCCAACAAGGGCCGCGAGCAGGTTGTGCTGTTCCAGGCCACGCCTGTTATCGCCACCGAAGACTGCAACGACGGCAACTGCAAGATACAGTAGCCGCCGCGATACATGCCGCCCCTCTCTTTCCGCAGGCGGGGCTGCAGGCCGGGAGCTCAGGCTCCCGGCCTGTATTTTTTCAGGGGCACGACCTCGCGCGCCCATGCAGACGCAAAAAGCCGCCCCTGACAGCAAGGGCGGCTTTTTGCCATACTGCGGGGTATGGCTACCCGCAGTACGCGTGGAGGATAAACCTAGACCGGCGAAACTTCAAAATTGGCGGCAACCCTTACCTTATCGCCCACTATGGCTGCGGGGATATTGGTCCCGATGTCAAAATCGCTTCGGTTCAGCTCGCCTGTAATGCTGAACGACTGTGTTTCCTTGTTGTTGATGGGGTTGGTAATCCTGTCGCTGGCTGTAATGCTGAAGGTCACCTCGCGGGAGGCGCCGCGCACTGATAGAAGCCCGGAAATGGTACCGGTCTTGTCCGCTCCCAGAAGCACCGCGGAGCTCTGGAAGGTCAGCTCGGGGTACTTGTCCACGTCAAAAAAATCCGCAGTGCGCAAGTGCTCGTCTCGTGCATGCACATGTGTATCAATACTGGCGGCCTTGGCGGTCATGGAAAATACGGCGTCCGAAAGGTCGCTGTTGCCCACTTCAAGATCAATATCCACATCCGCAAAGCGGCCGTTGATGTCCGTAATCATGAGATGCCGCACTACAAAACCCAGATTCGAATGGTCGGGATCGTTCTTCCAGCTAGCCATAACAACCCTCCTGCAGCATGCAGGTTGTACTCAAAATGTATTGGCTGATTTTGCGGCAACATCTGCCAGCAAAAACATACTTTCACGCTATGAAATAGAGATAAGGTTCCACCCCGCAGAGTCAAGCGGCACAGGCCGTTTTTATGAAATAAATCAGGAACCCAACAAACGCTGGCGACCCGCCAGCATTGGCGGCGGCAGCGGCGACCACAAAGCCGCCGCTGCGCCCTACCCTAGAACACGCCAGGCAAGCCGTGATCGCGCAGGGCCGCGTCGCACGAGCCGAGATGATAGGTGGTGTGCGAGGCCAACATGACCATCATGGCCGCATAGCTGAGGTCCCGGCCAATCTTTTTGCTCACCCTTTCCTGCAGTTTGGTAAGATCGGCATCGGTCAGAGCGGCTATCCGAGCGTCCACCGCGCCTTTGACATCGTCGCCATAAGCTTTCATGGCAGTCCTGCTCACCAGATGCCGTCCCTGCTCCCTGAGCATCAGCACGCCTATTTCGTCGGGCGCGGGCAAAAAGGTATCAGAGTCGTTTTCGAGTATAAAAAAATTTAGAACGGCAATGGCATGCGCCACCTGCTGCCATACAGGCCAGCCGCCGTTGGTTTCGGCCCAGATGTTGTCGGGGCAGACATCCATAAACTGGGCCAGAAGATCCCAGGCACGCTGGAAGGGGGCATCAAGAGCTGTAACTATCTCTCTGGACATGGGACATTACCTCACTCTGTAAAAGTTTGAGGATACCGGTCGCGACTGCGCAGGCAGCCTGGGCAGGCATCGGGGCGCAAGCCCCCTGACAAGCCAAAAACCGCCGCAGCTCCGCGATAGCGGGCGTACGGCGGTTCAGCATGGCACAGGGCAGGCAAGGCCTGTCGCTACGGGCTATTCGAAGCGGCTTGCCCCGGTGATAAGCACCATGTCGGTGGGCACATTTTCATGAAAGCCCACGGTCTTGGTCTTTACCTTGGCAATTTTATCCACAACTTCAAGGCCTTCGGTCACCTTGCCAAAAACGCAGTAGCCCCAGCCGTCAAGGGTGGGAGAGCTGTGGTTAAGAAAATCATTGTCCACCAGGTTGATGAAAAACTGGGCGGTGGCGCTGTGCGGGTCGCGGGTGCGGGCCATGGCAAGCGTGCCGCGCTCGTTTTTCAGGCCGTTGTCGGCTTCGTTGGTTACGGGCTCACGGGTGGGCTTTTCGTCCATACGCGCGCCAAGGCCGCCGCCCTGAATCATGAAACCGGGGATAACACGGTGAAAAATGGTGTTGGCGTAAAAGCCGTCATCCACATATTTCAAAAAATTGGCAACGGTTTGGGGGGCCTTGTCGGCAAAAAGCTCCACCAGAATGTCGCCGGAGGAGGTCTCCAGCAAAACCGTAGGATTGTCGGACATGGGTGCTCCTTGAATGATTGTTCTGCACAGCGGGCGCTCCCCGCTATTGCCCGAATATAGGGCAAGGAAGCCCGGATGACAATGCCCGTTTAGCGGTATAGGCTGCAAGCATGAACCGCAAGCTTGCCAAACCCCAACCCGCCACGCTGCCGGGTCTGCCCACAACGGACGACATTCAGCCCGACCACCTGCCTCCCCAGAATCACCGCGCGGAGCTGCAACAGTCCCTCCTGCACTGGTTTGCCCAAAACCAGCGTAGCCTGCCTTGGCGGGCAAACTACACACCTTACGAGGTCTGGATATCCGAGGTCATGCTGCAGCAAACCCAGATGGAGCGCGGCGTGAGCTATTTCAACAGCTGGATGCGGCGCTTCCCCGACATCGCCAGCCTGGCCGCCGCCAGCGAGGAAGAAGTGCTGCGCCAGTGGGAGGGCCTGGGCTATTACTCGCGTGCACGGCATATCCTCAAGGCCGCCCGCAAGATCATGACCGAGCACGGCGGCGTTTTTCCCTCCGACCTCGCCGCCATCCGGGCGCTGCCCGGCGTCGGCCCATACACGGCGGGCGCGGTGGCCAGCATTGCCTTTGGCGAAAAACTGCCCTGCGTGGACGCCAATGTGGAAAGGGTCATTGCCAGGGTTTTTGATGTGGACAGCCCCGTCAAGCAAGACCCCGCTGCGGGAGTCATCCACCGCTGGGCGTTGCGCCTTGTGCCCGAAGGGCTGGCTCGTGAGCACAACCAGGCCATGATGGAACTTGGCGCGCTTGTGTGCCGCAAAAAACCCCGCTGCGGCGTCTGCCCCCTGGCGCGCTACTGCATCAGTCTGCATCTGGGCATTACCGACCAGCGCCCGGTACCGGGCAAACGGGCCGCCATCACGCCCGTGCTTGCCGTCACCGGCGTACTGCGCTGCGGCGACAGGGTCTTTGTGCAAAAACGCCCGCCCTCCGGAGTGTGGGGCAACCTGTGGGAGTTCCCCGGCGGCAGGGTCGAGACCGGTGAAAGTCCGGACCAGGCCGCCGTGCGTGAATTTATGGAAGAAACGGGCTTTGCCGTGCGGGTGGCCCAACGCTACGGCATCATCCGGCACGGGTACACCACCTATCGGCTGACCCTGCACTGCTTTGGACTGGAGCTTGCCGCTGGCGCTGAGACGCCGCCCAAACCGCCGCTGCTCTCCGCTGCCACAGAGGCCCGCTGGGTTGCCCCGCAGGAGCTCAACAACCTTGCCATGCCCGCAGCCCATCGCAAACTGGCGGACAAACTTTTTGGCGCCCCGGATGCGGAGGGTGCGGCCGAGCCGCAACAGGCCCAGCTGCCGTCTGAACCATTACAATAAAACGATGCGGCAAATGCGCTTGCGCACCGGCAATGCCGGGCAAAAATAAAGGGCGGACTCGCAGGAGCCCGCCCTTTATTTTTTTCAGGACATTTCGGTCAGTGAACGAATTAGTCCGCCACAACCGAAAGCACGGTCTTTTTGGGGTTCTGTTTGCAGACCTTCATAATCTGGGTCAGGTTGTTTTCCACAGCACCGGCGTCCAGGGTCGTGTCGCCGGTTTTGGCGCTGGCGTAGCCATCAAGCCAGAAATAAAACATGGTCATGGTCTGGGCGTCCAACTGCACAAACGCGCTGCAGGGCAGTTTGCCAAAATCGATTTTGTCGCCCTTGGCCGAGGCAGTCATGGGCAAGGCAAACAGGGCCGCCAGCACGATTGCAAAACACAGTTTTTTCATTTTGCACTTCCGGTGTTACAGATTTTGGGACGTACAGAATGCGCACAAAGAGCGACGTGAAACATGATCAACCTTGTTGCAATATACTCGGTTGCAGCAATACATCACTACAATTGCAGTATTTATGATGCTGCCAAAGCATGGGTGCAAAAAAACGCCGGAGAGAACGAAAAACCGAAACTCTCCGCAAAGGCATATCCCCGCATAGCCCACTATGCCACGCATTACATCACAAATACTCTCTTATTTTTTTGTCTTTGTCGATACTCAAGGCCTGAATGCCCTTTTTTAAAAATCAGGCAGTTTGCAAAATTTTTTTTGCGCACATGACATATACAGCACAGTATTTTGCCAGTATTTGCGATTTACGTCTGCAATGGCATTTCTGCAACGCGCAGCATGATTACTGCGCCATGATAATGCTCATTGCGTGACAGATCTTTATTGTATTTTTTATTGAGGACACCGCAGCGCTCAGTCAAATACACATAAAAATTTCTGATTACCAAAACTCGTCTGCAAAATATAAAAGATGCTCCTCGCGGGCCGGGTTGCGGAGGCGGCAGTACCGCAGTCGCCCTTCGGGCGGGACGGCGCAAAAAAAGAAGCAGGCGCAATCCGTTTGCGTCTGCTTACTTTTATGGTCGCTTTGACCTGCCGCGCAGTGCGGGTTTACTTGCCGGACCCGACAGCGGCATGTTTTTTGCGCTCCATGACCTTGGCCACGGCCTCGGCCAGACCGCCAAGCGAGGTTTCCTTGTAACGCGACTGCAAATCCAGCCCGGTGCGGTACATGACCCCGATAATTTCATCCAGCGAAATAACGCGCTGCCGCCCGTCTTCGAGCCGCGACAGCTGGGCGCAGTTGACCGCGCGCTCCGCCGCAACGCCGTTGCGCTCGATGCAGGGAATCTGCACCAGCCCTCCAACAGGGTCGCAGGTGAGGCCAAGGTTGTGCTCCATGCCGATTTCCGCCGCCACTTCCACCTGTTTGACATTGCCGCCGGTAACGGCGCAGTAAGCGCCCGCCGCCATGGAGCAGGCCACGCCAACCTCGCCCTGACAGCCGACCTCCGCGCCCGAAATGGACGCATTGAGCTTGTAAAACAGGCCAATGGCCCCGGCAGTGAACAAAAAGTCGCGCGCCCCTTCGTCGGTGGCATGGGGGTAAAAATTCAGATAATACAGCAGCACCGCAGGCACAATGCCCGCCGCTCCGTTGGTGGGGGCAGTGACAATGCGCCCGCCTGAAGCGTTTTCTTCCGCTACGGCAAAGGCGTAGAGCATTGGCCACAGGCTCAGGTCGCGTCGCCCTGCAGCCTGCAGGGCGCTCACCTTGCGGAGCAGGTTGGGCGCGCGCCTGCGCACGTTGTAGCCGCCGGGCAGCACCCCATCCGTATAACAACCGCGCTCCACTGCCTCGCGCATGGCGTCCCTGATAGCGGCCACGCGATCATGAACCTCGCTCTCGGACCGCCAAAACACCTCATTGGCCATGACTATCTGCGCGATGGTCTTGTTTTCGCGGGCGCAGATTTCAAACAGTTCCGTGGCATTTTCATAGGGATAAGGAGGCGTTGCGTACAGCTCGCGCGGGCGGTCAAAGTCTTCGTCGGTGCGGATAAATCCACCGCCGATGGAGTAATAATTTTTGGTGTACAGCGGCTGGCCGTCGGCGGTGAAGACCGAAAACGTCATGGCGTTTGAGTGGCGAGGCAAAAAAAGGCCCTTGTGCACGCACACGTCGCGCTGAAAATTGAAAGGGATGGCGTAGGCGCACATGAGCACCAGGTCGGCGTTGTTTTTTAGCTCTGCCGTACGGCGGGCCATCTGCGCAATGTCCACCTCTTGCGGCTCCTCGCCTTCAAGTCCCGCCAGCAGGGCTCCAAGGGTTCCGTGCCCTTCGCCAGTGTGCGCCAGCGAGCCGTACAGCTCTATCTTTACCCGCGCCACCAGCGGCAGCAGGCCAAGCACGGCGAGCTCGCCGGCAAAGGCCTTGCCCGCCACCATGGGGCCAACGGTATGAGAACTGGAAGGTCCGATCCCTATCTTGAACAGGTCAAAAACGCTGAGCATGACGCTCCTCCCGCAAATCGCATGGCGAGGCGCAAGGCCTCTGACGCAACATATCCCGCAAAGGTCACCGGACACAAGCGGTTAGCGGATACTCTTCTGCTTTGTCAGCGCTGCGAACGTCGCCCCGCGCAGCTCTGCCGCCCGGTCGGCCACACGTTGCATGAACTCAAGCAGACTTTTCTTTTCCCGCTCCGAAAGCACCCCCGTGACGGCATCGTCCCAGGCTTCGATCACAGCCATAATCTGCGGGTATAGCTCATGGGCGCGGGCCGTGGGAAAAACCGTGGCAGTGCGCTTGTCGCCGGGGTTGACCTTGCGGAGGATGAGCCCCTTTTTTTCAAGCTGCGCAAGCGTGCGGGCCACGTTGCTTTTGTTGATGCAGATGCGCTCGGGCAGTCTGTCCTGGGTGATGCCCGGCTCGCGGCAAAGATAGATGATAAACAGGTACTGGCTGCTGTTGAGTCCAAACTGGGCCAGCGCCCTGTTGAGGTAGAGATAATAGTGTCGGTTGGCCAGCGTAATCCATCTGTAGGCAAGTTCCATGGCATGTTCCTGCGGCATGTGGGCTGCCGCCGCTCTGCAGGGTACAATCTGACCAAGGGCCTGCGCCCTTGCGCAAACCTGGCCGAAAGCTCGCGCCTTGACAAAACGTTCCAGGCGGGGGCATAGATCGTTGCGTACGCAACGATCTATGCCCTACCATAAGCACGAGGTCAACCATGCCCATAAAACGAAACCGCGCCCGCGTAGCCCACCGGACGGATTCTGATTTTTGCGAGGCGCTTTCGGCCATCTGCAGGGGCAATTTTATGGTTGTCACCTGCATCAACCTGCTGCTGATGACAGATTATTATCTAATCTTTGTCACCGGGGCTGCCTATGCGCAAAAAACCTTTGACGTAAGCCTCAGCCTGGCCGGGCTTTCATCCGGCGTCATGGTTATCGGCTGCCTGGTGGGCAGATTTATTACCGGCAACCAGCTGTCGTCCATAGGGGGCAGGCCGTGCCTGCTGGCGGGCCTGCTGCTGTTTACGGCGAGCATTGGCGGCCTGTTGCTGGTGCATTCGCTGCCGCAGCTTTTTTTACAGCGCTTTGCCGCCGGGGTCGGCATTGGGGTGGCTGGCACTGCCACCGGAGCCATTGTGGCCTATGTGGTGCCCGCGCGCTTTCATGGTCTGGGCATCGGGCTTTTTAGCATGAGCGCAGCATTGGCTCTGGCTCTCGGCCCTTTTTTGGGCATCAGCATCTCTCAACGATACGGACATGAAGCCCTGATGCTGGTTAATGGCGGCGCGTGCCTACTGTGCCTGGTCATTTTTTTCTTTTTGCGCAACCTGCCGCACATGCGTCTGCATGCGCGCCCGACCTTCAGCCTGTACAGTTATATAGACCCGCGCGTGGTGCGGTTTTCACTGGTGGCGCTTGTTATCTGCCCAAGTTACGGCTGCATCCAGGCTTTTTTGCCATCCTTTGCCGCGCAAAACGGACTGACCGCCGCTGCCAGCTTTTTTTTTCTTATATACGCTGGCGCTGCCATACTCACGCGGCCCCAGACTGGCAGGCTTTTTGATAAACACGGCGAGCATGTGGTCATGTACCCCGCGCTGCTGCTTACGGCCCTGGCCCTGTGCGTTCTCTCCCAGGCCGACAGCACCGCCGGGCTGCTGGTCGCCGGGCTGCTGCTGGGCATGGGCTTTGCCAATTTTCAGTCCGTGGGGCAGGCGGTATCGCTCTCTCTGGTCTCACGGTCGCGCTATGCTCAGGCCACCACCACCTTCTATATCTTTTTTGACCTTGGCATTGGCCTTGGGCCGTACATTTTTGGATTTTTCATCCCCGTTGTCGGCTACAGCGGCATGTACCTCCTGCTGGGCATGGTGGCTCTGACAGCCGTTGCCGTTTACCGACTTGTGCACGGCAACCGGGCGCGCTGACAACGCCAGTAATGGCCGGGGGTGCGCAGGCTGCGGGCTTGCCTCTTTTTTCCTCCGGTTGTAGGCTGATGGATAAAGATATTTTTCCGAAGCCAAGAGGAATCCATGGCCAGTCAGAAGTCCCCCAAAGAATCCGAAGACACCACGCCAGCTGCGCAGCCCGCTACGCCCGCCGACGCCAAATCCACCAGCGCACAAACCTTGCAGGCCGCTTCTGAAGCAGCGCAGGCAGAACAACACAAAGGGTTCAGCAAAGTCAGCAAGGGCGCCTTTTTTGTAGGCATTGCCCTGGCTCTTGTGCTGGGCCTCTATGTGGGCAGCCTTGTGCCGTCCATGTTTGCGCCTGAACCCGCCCAGCAGGCGCCCGCGCCCGCCGCAACCGCGCAGCAGGCCGCCCCGGCCCAGGCCCCAACCCAGACCCGGCAGGATAACCAGCCCCCCATGCCGCCCGAGCTTGCGGCCAAAATCGCCGCAATGGAGCAGAACGTTCTTGCCAACCCCAAGAGCGCGGAAAACTGGACGGAACTGGGCAACCTCTATTTTGACACCAACCAGTCGCGCAAGGCGGCCGGAGCGTACGAACGCTCGCTGGCGCTGGCCCCCGATAACGCAGACGTGCTCACCGACCTTGGCATCATGTACCGCGAACTGGGAGAGTTTGATAAGGCCGTGGCAAGTTTTCGCCGCGCCTCAAGCGTAAATCCCCGCCATGAAAACGCCATGTTTAACGAAGGCGTGGTGCTGTACTTTGATCTCAAGCGCAAGGACGACGCCATGAAGGCATGGCAGCGCCTGCTGGCGATCAACCCCGGCGCGCGTGCCCCCGACGGGCAGACCGTTTCGGATGTGATCAGGAATTTGCGCTAGCTGCGGCAACCGCAAAAACCGTCATACGGCAAACCGCCCCCTGCCGCGGAATCGGAGGCGCTTTTGTGCCTGAAGGGGGAAAGCATATAGATATACCGGCGAACTTACAGGCGGAACAACCATGACTGTCTTTTTCTCTGGCATTTCGCGTGCCCTGCTGCGCACGTGCGCTCTGTTTTTGTGCATTGCCTGCGCAAGTTTCGGCGCACCTTCCATAGCGCACAGCGGCATGATTCCGCCCGTGATGCGCGCCTCAAGCGTGCCTCTGTCGCCGGATCTGCAGTACTTTATTGACGTTACAGGAACCATGGATGTAGAGGAGGCTGCAGCCCCCGCCAACAGCCAGATGTTCAAACCGCTGGACGTCAAGGCCCTGCCCCGCGTGGCCGGGGTCATGTGGCTGCGCTTTACCCTGGCTCCCCTGCCTGCTGGCGGTCGTTCACAGGCAATGCTGCTGGACCTGGGGGCAGACATTCCATCCGACCCGGTGCTGTACGAACCTGCGCCAAACCCCATTGGCGACGGAGTGGAGTGGCGCGAAATTCTGCCCGCCCACCGCAATGTTTTGCTGTTGCCGGAGCCGGGGCCAGAGGCTATTGCCTGCTATATACGCCTTGACGGCCTGCCGGGTCTCTGGTTTTCACCCATGCTGCGTACGCCGCAGGACGCCGCCACCAACCTGGGCAGCCTTTCGGGCACTGCGGCGCTTTTGGCCCTTGGGGTGGTCATGCTGCTGTGCCTGCTGCGCGGCCTCTCCGAGAGGGGCCAGTGGCGCGTCTGGACAGCCCTGTATGTCGGCGTGGCGCTGCTGCAGGGCGTGTTGGGCATGCCCGCCTACGGGTCGGGACACATTACGCTCACACAGGCGCTGGCCGTGCTTGCGCCGGGTCTGGCCCTCATGCTTTTGCCCCACGTGGGGCGTCACCTCATGCGCACGCGGGGTCGCTCGCCCCTGCTTGACGCGCAGTTTGTGCTGCTTTCGCTGCCTGGCGCGGCTCTGGCACTGTTGCCGCTTCTTCCCGGTTTTGGCTGGAGCATACGCTATCTCTCCCTTTGGCCCGCAGGCACGGCCATTTTTTCGCTGAGCGCACTTGGCGGCGCCGTTATGGGCCTTGGCGGCGCCCGCCGCTTTTTGCTGGGCTGCCTTGTGCCGCCCCTGTTTGTGGTTGCGGGCGTCATGGGCCTTGATTACGGCTACGCGGCCAACCTGCTGGCCTCCGCGCCCCTGTGGGGCACGGCGCTGAGCGCCCTGCTTATTGCGGGAACAGGCCTGCCGCGCGACATGGCGCAGACAGAAGCCCAATCCAAGACGGGCAAGGGCGCGTCCAGCAAACGAGAACCCGCAACATCCACCCGCAAAAGCATCGCCGGGCTGGATGCTGCCCTGGTAAGCTCGGGCCTGGACGATGGCCCCATCAACCTGGAAGCTCCGCTTGACGACCCCAATCTGCGCCTGCTGCCGCCCTCTGCAACGGCCAAAACCGCAGCGGACTTTTCCGCCCTGCCGGTAGATATATCTGACAACGCCGAGCCAGCTCCCTATGCCTCGCGTGCAAAAAATCAAAAATCCACAGCCGCCAGCGCCGACCCCGGCATGTGGGAAAATATGCTGCGCCCGCCGCTTGACCGCCTCATGCGCGAGGGCGCCGCGCTCAGCCACTGCTCGCTGCCGCCCGCCGTACGCCAGTATGCGGAAAATATGCTCGGCGCTGCGGGCGACATGGCCAAGATCATCGACAATCCGGGCCAAACGCTGGAGCCGTCCAGCGTCGGCGAACCGCGCACGCCCTTCAACCTGCAGCATCTGGTGCGCGAGGCCCACGATGGTGTAGCCGCAGCCGCCGAAAATGCGGGCATCGGCCTTGCATGGTACATGCCTCCCCTGCTTGGGCATATGTATGAGGGCCAGGCGCGAGCCCTGCGCGAAACTTTGGGCATGCTGCTTGAAAGCGCCGTGCGCGCCACCACGCGGGGGGCCGTGCACCTTTCGGTGCGGCGTGTTCCCGAAACAGTCGACCCCGGGCACCTGCTCTTTACCGTGGCGGACACGGGAGCGGGCATTCCGCCGCGCGACAGGTCTTCACTGGCGCTCACCCGCGCGTGGGAGCTGGCTGGCTCCAACAACGGCTACCTCAATGTGGAGTACGGCCCGCAGGGATCCTCCATAGCCTTTACCCTGCGTCTCAAACCCCTTGAACTCGCCGAAAACACCGAGCCAGCCGCACCGCAGGCCCGCACCCCTCATATTGCTGTAGTGGCCGAAAGCGCCGTGAACCGTCAGGCGCTGGCCCACATGATCGACAGCCTGGGCTGCAACAGCACCGAATCGCGCAGCATGCACGAGGCCCTGCAGTGCAACCGGGAGGCTCCGGCCTTTATGCTGGTGACCCAGTATCCTCAGCACGGCGCGGCAGAGGCCGATGCCCTTGGCCGCTTTGAGGCGGAGGCGCTCGAATCGGGCCTGCCCGTATTCAAGGCTATGGCCATCACCAAGGACGATAAAAACTGGGACTCGCTGGCGGAAACAGGCTATACCCACGCCCTGCTTGAACCTGTCGACGCCGAGGCCTTTGCCGCAACCCTGCGCGAAGTACTGGACGAGGCTGGCTTTTCCGACAAGCGGTCAGCCAATCCCTCGGCGGAAGCCATGTCTGCCATGCCAACAGACACCATGACCGCAGAGGCTGGCGAGACTTTGGCCATGCAGCCCCTTGACGATCTGCCCCTCGCCGCGCGGCAGGATTCCTTGCCTGACGATGCACTGCGCAGGGACGCGCGCCCCGCGCAGCAACCGGAGCAGAACCGTCTGCCCGACCTTTTTGGGCAGGACTCCCCGGCGCGGGATATGCCGCTGCCCGACCTGCAGCAGGCCGATTCGGCAGCAGGGGCCGCCGACGCACTCCAGATGGCCGGCCCTGAGGCTCCGCTTTCTTTCAGCGCGCAGGAACAACCGGAACTGACCCGCCCGCTTGCCGACCAAGGCGACATCCTGCTGCCGTTGATGTCAGACGCCGCCGCGGCAGCCGACGAACAGGCTCCCATTGAGCTTACCGACCTCTTGCCCGCTGAAAACGCCGGGGAGGATGCTGGTCTGCGGCTCTTCGTGCAGGACAATGCCCCCGCCGACTCGGCTGCGGCTGTTGACCAGCCAGAAACTGCGACAACCGCGGCAGCCTCTGCGCCAGAATTTACGCCAGACTTGGCGGCACTTGCCCCGACAGCCTCGCAGCCAGATGCCCGATTGGATGATATTCGGGCCGACGCCAGTCATGATGTTCAGCCGGAGAATGAGCCCGCCATTGCGCCGGAAACACCGGAAGCCCTGCCCGAGGATCTGCCAGAGGATCTGCCAGCGCAGGTGGAGAACGCCGTCGCGCAGGCAAGCGCGGGCAGCGCGGATGAATTTTTGGCTTCGGCTGGCCTTGAAGGCCCCCACTGGGCCGCTGAATTTCCGTCGGCGGATGCCGCTGCCTCAGAGGCTCAGGCGGATCTTGCCGACGAGGCGGCAGAGGTATCGACGCCAGCAGCGGTAGACGCCGCGACGGCTCAGGCGGCGGCTGAAACCAGCTTCGCGCCGGAGCTGCCAGCCAGCCAGACCGTCAGCCAGTCGGGCAACCCCTTTGCCCATGGCTATGCCAGCGGCCCGGCGGGGGAGCAAACCCCTGCGCCCGTTGTCCACAGCGCCGAGGCTGACCCGGCTGACAAGGCCGAGCCTACCGCAGAGTTCGCCGGGGCCGTCGGGCTGGACGCCATTGAATGGCCTGAACCCGGCGCGCAGACCAATCAGCAGGACAAGCAGCAGACCAACCCGTTTGCGCCCCTCAAAAGCGGGGTAACACCTGCGGAATTTATTGAAGCGGCTCTGCCCTCGCAGCCGGATATGCCTGCCGCGCCTGCGGCGGAACAGCCGGAGCCCCCGCTGTCCGCACCGGCTGGGCAGCCTGAGACAGACAATACGGACTCTCTCCGGGCTATGACCGGCAGGGCTGGCGAAGCCACGCTCTCGCCCGTCAAGGCAACCGGCGGCACGGCTGCCAGCAAAGATGGCTTCGACGTGCCCGCGCCCGCAGGCAGGGGCGCGTGGGACAACTACAGCCTGCACGAAGAATGGGTAGGCGAACCAATGCCCCTCGGCACGCCGGTGCCAACAGCCCGCGTGCTGCCCGAACAGGCCGACAGTGCAGCTGCACAGGCCGTTGGCAAGCCCGCTACCGAGCCCCTTGCACGGGCTGCGGCAAGCGTTGCGCAGGCGCGGGAAGCCCAAAAGACGTACGTGAGTCCAAGCCTTGCGCATCCTGGTGAATGGGTGGGCGAACCCATGCCCATGACTAAGCCCGCAAAGCAGGAAGAAGAACCGACCCCGCAACAGGCTGACGACCGCCGCAACCGCCCGGTCGAAATGCCGCGCACCGCCACAGGCAGGCTTATTCTCAAGCTGCTGGGCAGCGCAGGCGACAGACCGGCTGCAGAAGGGCAGGACCAGACCAGCGACAAGCCCGACCTGATGGCCGATCTGGCGGCCATGCCCGAGCAGGACACGCCTGCGCCATCAACCCAGGCAGCTGCCGAGCCCGCCGCTCCAGCGGAACCCCGGCGTGCGGCAACCCAGCTCAAGCCCAGCGGCGCGGGCAATTCCATTATGAACTTTATCGCCGGAGCCGCCGAGGCCCTGCGCCATACGAACCACGAAGCACAGCCAGAGGCGGACAGCCCCACAGGCGCAGCACCAGCCACCGCGCAGCAGCCTTTTGCGCCCGCCACGGCGGCCTCTGCGGCGCTGGTTGCCCCCACTGCACCGCGAGAGACAGACCAAACCATTCCACAGCTTGTGGCCCGGCTCGACGCCGCCATGGACGACGCACAGCAGGGTTTTAAAAACCGGCGCTGCGCGGTGGTGGGAGATGCGGCCAACCGTATTGCCACCGAGTCCGACGCCTTTGGTTTTCGCGTGCTGGCACGCATGGCCCGCTGCGTTGAACGGGCAGCCAAAGCCAACGACATGAACGCCCTGCGCGATCTGTTGCCCGAGCTGGCCGTGGCGGTTGAGCGCAACCGCATCGGGCTTACCCCCCGCCGCTAGCCAACACTTTAGCAGACAAAGGGAGCCCATGTACAAGACCATACTTATCCCCCTAAGCGACAAAAACGGCCTTGGCCGCGCAAAAGCCGCCCTTGCCCATGCCCGCAACTTCTTGGGCGCGGAGATTGTGCTGCTGCACGTTTTTGAACCCCTGCCACAAATCGTCGGGGGCGCGGCCCACGCGGAGCTGCTTGCGGAGCAGAAAGCCAAGGGACAAACCCTGCTCAACACGGTTCTTGCCGAATCCCAGTTGCCCGGCGAGCATGTACGCTGCCGTGTTGACGAGGGAACCACGGCCGAAACGATCATCCGCGTCGCGCATGAGGAAGACGCCGACCTGATCGTCATGTACACCGACGGACGCGACGGCCTGCAGGACCTGCTCCTGGGATCTGTGACCGAACGCGTGCTGCGCAATACAGACACGGCCCTGCTGGTTATCCGCCGCTGACATCCCGGGGCGGCCTGCGGGCCTGCCCTCAACCCGCCCCCTTCACCTGCAAGGAGGCATGCACTGGCGCTGGCCCACTGCTGACGCGCAATCACTGTGGGGATACATGCTGTTATTTTTTGAAACCCTGGGCATACTGGCTGTCCATCTTGTCTCGTGGGTTGCGGTCTGCCACGCCCTGCTGACCAAACACGATCCCCGGGCGGCCCTCGGCTGGACAGTGACAGCGCTGATGCTGCCGCTGGTGGGACCCATATTGTATGCCTGCTTTGGCATCAGCCGTGCGGAGAGCCGGGCCAGCCGCATTATGCGCCGCCAGCAATCTCTTGAGCCGGATTACGCCCACCCTCCGTTTTCCAAGGTTCCCCCGGAAAACGTGCCCGACAGCATTGCCCGCATGGAGCACATTGGCCGCGTGCTTACCGAACAGCACCTCAGCAGCGGCAATGCCGTCTCCCCCCTGTGCAACGGCGACCAGGCCTACCCGGCCATGCTTGAGGCCATAGAGCAGGCCAGAGACCACGTTTTTTTGTGCACCTACATATTCAACGCGGGCAAGGTGGCAACGGCCTTTGGCGAAGCGTTGGCCCGCGCGGCTGAGCGCGGCGTGGATGTGCGCCTGCTGGTGGACGGCATCGGCATGCTGTATTCACTGCGCAAGCCATGGAAAAAACTTGCGGCCCATGGCGTGCAGGTGGCCATGTTTCTGCCCCCGCGCCTGTTTCCGCCCAATTTCAGCATCAACCTGCGCAACCACCGCAAAGTGCTGGTGTGCGACAGCGTGGCCTTTACCGGCGGCATGAACATAGCCGACGACAACCTGGCCGAGGGCAAGACCAAATACGTGCAGGACGTGCACTTCAGGTGCGAGGGCCCCATTGTGGATCAGCTGCGGCGGGCCTTTTTGCTCAACTGGGGCTTTTGCACCAACAACTATACTGCCCTGCCGCCAACCACCACGCTGCCCTGCGGCGAAAGCCGCTGCCGCATCATCATGGACGGCCCCGGCTCCGAGGCCGATATCCTCAACGACATCTACTGCGCCATCATCAACGCGGCCCGGCGCTCAGTGCGCATCATGACGCCCTATTTTCTGCCGTCGCACGGTCTGGTCTCGGCCCTGCGCTCGGCCGGTCAGCGCGGCGTGAACGTGCGCATAGTGCTGCCCGCCAAAAACAACCTGTTTTACGTCCACTGGGCGCAATACCGCCTGCTGCCAACCCTGCTCGAGGCGGGCGTGCGCGTATGGTACCAGCAGCCCCCCTTTGCCCACACCAAGCTGCTGGCCGTGGACGGTTACTACGCGCAGATAGGCTCGGCCAACCTTGACGCCCGCAGCCTGCGGTTGAACTTTGAGCTGAATATGGAAGTATTTGATCCCGATCTGCACGACCAGATCGCCAACCACATCGACAGGACCATCATGACCGGTAAGGAGATCACCCAGGCGGATCTTGCCGCCCTGCCTCTGATCTACAAGCTGCGCAACGCCGCTTGCTGGATTTTTTCACCCTATCTGTAGACGAGCAAACCCGCCGCGTGCCCCTGTCAAAAAACGCCCGTACGCGGCGTATGCACGCATTTATCTTCAGCGCCTTGATTGAACATGCGGATACAGTTTCAACGCCTCGCAGCGCCGCTGGCGTCCAAAACAAGGGGTACAACGCCGCAGCCCCAGCATGCCCATCAGCCCGCAAGGAGCAGACAGGGCACGCGGGGGCTGCCAGATATACGGGTCAAAACCCGTTAGCCAAATACGCGCACTATGTCGCTTGCGTCCATGTCGGGATGGATGGGCTTGAGAGCCAGACGGCAAAAGTCGTCAGACCTGTCCATATCCAGCTTGAGGTCTGGGCGGCGCAGCCAGTCTTCTGCTGGGTCAAAGGTGCCAATTTTGAAACTGGCGGCGTTGTCCCAGATGTAGTTGAGGCAGTGCTCGCGCTGCGAAGTCTGGGTGGCCTTGGCGTCCAGCTCTTCCAGCAGGTCGCGCGAGAGAATCTCGGCTCCCAGGCCATCGGGCCAAAGGTTGTTGCGCGGGATATGGTTGTAGGCGTAGTCCCAGTTGCCCTGGCTGTAAAAATCCACCAGGCGGTCAATGGCCCCGGCCCAGATAAGCGGATTGTCCGCACAGACGCGCACCACGCGCCCGGCGTCCGCCGCGCGGGCCGCCAGACAAAACCGGGCCAGCACGTCGTCTTCCGACCCTGCCACGCAGGGCACGCCGCGTCTCTGCAGGTGCTCAAGCAGCACGCGGTCAAGCGGCGTATCGGGCACGGCAACCACCATGCCGTCAAGCTTTGCCGCCTGCGCCAGGCGGCGCGTAACCCAGTCGATAACCGGCACGTCGCGCAGACAGAGCAGCGATTTCATGGGAAGCCGCGTGGAGCCGAGGCGGGCCTGAATAATGGCTATGACCTTGCCGTTGTTGCGCATGGGTGTTCCTTTGTGGAGCAGGTTATGCGTGCTGTGGTTGAGCTTGGGCGACAGGTTCCGCCGTCTGCTGGGCGGCGCCTTCCTGCAGGATGTTTTGCATCAGGCCCACCACGCGGCCCTTGTTGGCCGTAAAATTGAGGGCGTTCTGGCGATCCCAGAAACGCTTGCGCCGTGGGTTTTTGAGCATGGCCAAAAAAACGTTGCGGATCTTGGCGTCGCTGACCCTGTCCATGATGCCCACAAAGGCAAAACCGTTGCGGGGGCGGGCAAAGGTGTGCCGTGCTTCGCGCTCGTGGTGGGCCAGCACCATTGACGGAATGCGCATGTGGGCCAGCTCATACACGGTTCGCCCGGCTGAGCAGATGGCAAGGTCAGCCCCTTCCATCATGCGGCTCATGACGTTGGTGGCCCAGGTAAATTCCACCAGCGGGTTGTCAAGCCGTGCCAGATGCGCCTCCATGGCGTCCTTGTGGGCGTAGCCCGGCCCGGCCACCAGGCGGATGCAAATGCCATAGGCGCGGCATATGGGCTCGATAATGTCCAGCACCCGGCGCGAGCAGTCGTTGAGATCCGTGCCGCCAAACGTGATAAGCACGGTTTTGAGCTGGGGCCGGAAGGGATTGCGGGCCGCGCCCAAAAATTCGTCGCGCAGGCAAAAATAGTCCGGCCCGTAACGCAAGCGCTCGTTGCTGTCCCTGTCTTCATACAGGGCGTTGATGACCAGCCGCGCCCAGTCCGCACCGGGGCCTTCGTCCTCAAAATTGACGCAGCGCACGCCCGCTGTGGTCAGCCGCGCCATATAGGCCGAGGAGGTGTTCAGGATGTCGTTGACCACCAGGTCGGGGCGCAGGCGCAGCACGGTGTCGGCCAGCTCCTCGTTGCCCTGGCGCACGATCTTGTAGTCTTTGCGGGCCACGCTCTCCACCGCCAGCTCGCTCTCGCGCGTGCAGACAAAGCTGACCTTGTGGTTGGTTATCTCGTGGGCCAGCATCAGCGCGCGGTACACGTGCCCCATGCCGATGGCGGGCCAGCCTGCCACCACAAAGACCACATGCCGCCGCTGCAGCAGGTGCTCGCATATCCACCAGTCCTGATACCCCTGAATTTCGATGGCCCTGTCGTTGAGAAAATACGGCACGATCTTGCCGCGCCCGGCGATGCCGCCGTTGGCCGCCTGCAGCAGGGCAAGGCGCAGGATGATAAGAGCGCGGCTTTCCACCACCAGCGTTTTTTCGCTGTCGTGTCCGGCGTCCTCATCCAGCAGGCTTTCCAGCCCTTCGCCCTGCACGTTCCAGATGCGCTGACGCATGCTTTTGACCGTCACCAGGCTGTCGGCCTGCGCCTCGCTGTAGCGCTTCCAGGCGTCTTCAACATCCACCCAGGTCAGCAGCGGACAGGAGGCCCGCAAAATCAGGCAGTGCTCGTACTCCCCGCGCAAGCTCGGCCAGCAGCCCGCGCATCTCGGCCACGATGTCCAGACTGGTAAAGCGCAGGTCCTTGTTCCAGTGATGCCGCACCCCAGCCCGCTCGCAGATCAGCGCAATCTCCTGGCTGTCGGTCAGCACCATGATGTCGTCGCCGGGCAGCACGCTGCGCGCGGTATTGATGGCCCTTTCCACAAGCGTGACCCCGGCCAGCTTTTTTACCAGCTGGTCAGGTATGACGGCATTTTTTTTAACGGCAGGTATGACGATGCAGCGTTCTTTCACTTTTTGTCTCTGTGAGCGAGAAGGGGCGGGCTTGAAGCCCCCCGTCGACGCGGCCAAGGCCGTACCGGCAGGGGGGCGTGACAGGCCGCGTTAGCGCAGGCTGGCCAGAACCTCGCGGGTGGAGGCCAGCATGTAGGCAAACTCCTCCTCGCTCATCCAGTGCTGGAAGGGGAAGGAAATCATGGCGTCAAAAAAGGCGTCGGCATTGGGGCAGTCGGCCTTGCCCATGCCAAGACGGCGATAATAGTCGTAGCGGTCCAGCGGTATGTACTGCACCACGCACTTTACGCCCTTGTCGTTAAACATGGCCCGCATAAACCGGTCGCGCTTTTCTACACCCGTGGTCATGCGCGCGACCAGCAGGTGATAGTTGTGACGGCGCGAATCCTCCCGGTGGAATTCCAGCTCGGGAAAGTCGGCCAGCGCGTCGATAAAGCGCAGGGCGCGGGCGCGTTTTTCGTCGTTGATGCTGTCGATGCGCTCAAGCAGCTTCGCGCCGAGGGCGCATTCCACTTCGCCCAGGCAGTAGTTGTTGGGCTGCAGCACGTCATTGTCCAGCATGGGCAGATCCACGTTGCCCATGGCGGGCTTCCAGTAGTCGGGCCGCTCAAAGTCATAGCCGCAGTGCCCATTGTGACGCAGTGTGGGCACCAGCGCCGCCAGCCTGGGGTCGCGCACGTAGAGCATGCCGCCCTCGCCAAGCGTCGTGAGGTTTTTGTGCGAATGGAACGAAAACACGGCCATGTCGCCAAAGCTGCCGGCCTTTTTGCCGTCAAGCTCGGAGCCGATGGACTGGGCCGCGTCTTCAATGAGAATCAGCCCGCGCTCCTTGCACAGGGCCGCGATGGCCGGCATGTCGGCCACGTAGCCATACAGGTGCACCACAACGACAGCCTTGGTGCGGGGCGTAATGGCTTTTTTGATGCTTTCGGCCGTCACTACGCGGGTGAGCAGGTCAACGTCCGCCCAGGCCAGCGTGGCGCCTTTTTTGATGTAAGGGTATGCCGAAGCCGTAAAGGTGTGCGAGGGCATGACCACTTCGTCGCCGGGCTTGAAGCGGCAGAGCTGGGCCGAAAGCTCCAGCGCCGAAACACCGTTCATGGTCACAAAGCAGCTGCCCTGGGCCACGCCCTGATAGGCGGCAAACTTGCTTTCAAATTCGCGCATATGCACGCCCTGGGTGAGCGGGTCGGCATTGCGCATGGCCTCGACGACCACGGCGATTTCTTCTTCCGTGTAGCGGATGGCGCGGCCGCTGAAATTTACTTTAAGGTCCATAAGGACTCCTTGTGTCAAATGCGCCGCCGGAAGGCCCGACGGCGCACAATATGCGGTTATCACATCCTGCGGCAGCGCGGCTTGCGCCGTGCGCGGCTACATGCGCTTGAAGCGCTCGATAACGTTTTCCTTGGTGAGGATTTTTTTAAAATCCGGTCCAAGGCGGTTGGATAGCGGCTTTTCGTGCACAATGCTGGCCTCGTACAGGGCGTCGAACTGCGCGTCTGTGAGGCCGTTGCAGATGCCCTTGGGCAGGTCGATGCCCTGGCGTTCGATCATGGACATAAAGTCTTTGTATTCGTTGGGGTAAATGTCTTCAAGTACGGTGATGGCGTGGCAGTTGGCAATGCCGTGGTGCATGTGCAGCACCATGCTGAGCCCGGCCGACAGGGGATGCACCACGCCCACGAAACCGGCGGCCATGCCGCCCATAAACGAGGCGATCATGAGCTTTTCGCGGTTTTCGTCGCTCATCATGTCGCTGGAATGGTAGACCTGCTTGCTGAGGTCGATGGCTTTTTCGGCCAGCGAATCGACCACCACGTTGCGGTAAGAGCCGGTGATGCTCTCAAAGCAGTGCATGTAGGTGTCGATACCCGTGTAAAAATACTGGTTGCGCGGCACGCTGGCGGTCAGGTCCGGGTCGAGCAGCACCTGCTCGAACATGGTAAAGTCGCTGTTCATGCCCAGCTTGATGTTCTTGGCCTCGTTGCAGATGATGCCCGTGCGCGAAGTTTCCGAACCAGTGCCGGAGAGCGTGGGAACGGCAATTTTATAGGGAGCGGGATTTTTGACCAGTTCCCAGCCCTGATAGTTTTCAGCCTTGCCGGGGTTGGTCAGGAGGTTGCCCACGCACTTGCAGGTATCAAGCACGCAGCCGCCGCCAAAGGCCACCATAGCGCAAGGAACGACGCCGTTAAGGTAGGCCTTGACCTTGTCGGAATAGCCGTCGATGCTGTCCGTGGTGGGCTCGTCGGTGGAGTCTACATAGACAACCATGTCCTTGCTTTCCACAGGCAGTTTGGCAATCAGATCCTTGCCTTCAAAAAAATGATCCAGAAAAAATACGGCGGGGCCCTTTACTGCGGCGCGACGTGCGCCAAGCAAATCACCAAGCTGGCTGAGGCTGCCCGAACCGATCATATAATAACCGACATTTTTCGCGTTGCGATACATAGTTTGCCCTCTCAGTAATGGCAGATGATGACCGGGCCATACGCTATAGCCAAACGTCTGGCAAGCTGGCCTGCAATGGGCCAGCGGCGCGGATTTTCGCCTGTTGCCGCCACGGGCGGCTTAACCTTTATATGTTGGCCCTCAGACCGCAGTTCCGTCAAGAGGATCAGGGCCGAAACGGTTGGGGCCGCACGTGCCCTTGAGCGCGTACAGCACCAGCAGCGCCAGGCTGGCAAGGCCCGCTGCTGCTGCGGAGCACGCCAGCAGCCAGGTGGCGTCAAGCGCCGCCCCCGCGATGCCCGGCAGCACCAGCAACAGCGGCAGGGCCTGCCACCAGCCGGAAAGATCGCGGTCGTGCAACCTGCGCGTGGTCACCCCCACCGTCGGCAACAGGAGCCACAGCCCCTGCACGGCGCTGACGATGGAGGCCAGCGCCGGGGCAAGCGCCCCCAGCACGGCCACAAGAATACTCAGGATAGTGGAAAAAAGACAGAACCACCAGAATTCAGACCGGCTGGCCCGCCCTTTAAACCGGCAGTAGTTACGGGTCAGGCAGACTTTTACGGCCTCTCTGAATTCCATGCTCTTCTCCCCGGGAGGGTCAGGCCCTGTGCTTGCGCCAGCTCTGCACGGTATTGCTCAGCAGCATGGCAATGGTCATGGGCCCCACCCCGCCGGGCACCGGCGTAATGGCGCTGGCCTTCTGGCTCACGCTGGCAAAGTCGGCATCGCCGCACAGGCCCTCGGGCGTACGGTTGATGCCCACATCAATGACCACAGCGCCCTCACGCACCATGTCGCCCGTGATGCAGCGGGGCCGACCCATGGCCAGAAACAGAAAATCAGCCTGGCGGCACTGCTCGGCAAGGTCGGGCGTGCGCGAATGGCATACGGTGACCGTGGCGTCGCCAAAGCGCCCGGAGCGGGCCAGCAGCATGGCCAGCGGCTTGCCCACAATGTTTGAACGGCCCACAACCACGGCTTTTTTGCCGCTGGTGGGCAGGTCATAGCGTCGCAACAGCTCCATGACCCCGGCTGGCGTACAGGAAACATAGCCCGGCAGGCCGAGCGAAAGCCGCCCCACACTCACGGGATGAAAGCCGTCCACGTCTTTTTCAGGATCAATGGCCAGCAGGCATTCCTGCGCATCCAGCCCCTTGGGCAGCGGCAGCTGCAGCAAAATGCCGTCCACCTCGGGGTTGGCGTTGCATTGGTCAATGAGTTTCAGCAGGTCCTGCTGGCTCGTGGAGGCGGGCAAATGGTGGGGAAAGGACACTATGCCAGCTTCGGCGCAGGCGCGCTCCTTGTTGCGCACATATACCTGCGAGGCGGGGTCTTCACCCACAAGAATAACCGTAAGGCCCGGAGCGCGTTGCCCCTTGGCGCGGGCGGCGGCCACTTCCGCGCCAAGTTCCGCGCGGATGTCGGCGGCGGTTTTTTTGCCGTCAATCAAAATCATGTTGAACTCCGAAAGTATGATGGCCGCCCTAAACAGGGCGACCGCCGCTCCCGGCCGGTGCGGCGGTCGCTGGTAAACCCGCGCCCATCCATTTGCGGTTGCACGCGGGTTGGAGGTCCATACGAGATCAGCGGTGCCAAGGCCCGCAGGCCGGTCAACAACCAGCCTGCGGGCGTGTGGATTTAATCTTCTTCGTCAAGCTGCAGATAATATTCGGCCATGATCGGGCCAAAGAAATCCGCGTCGTCGCCCAGTTCTTCTTCAATGCGCAGCAGCTGGTTGTACTTGGCCATGCGTTCGGAACGGCAGAGCGAGCCGGTCTTGATCTGCCCGGCGTTAACGCCTACAGCCAGATCGGCGATAAAGCTGTCTTCCGTTTCGCCCGAGCGGTGCGAAACAACGGTGCTGTACGAGGCTTCCTTGGCCATTTCGATGGTGTCCAGGGTCTCCGTGACAGTGCCGATCTGGTTGAGCTTGATGAGGATGGAGTTGGCCACGCCCTGATCAATGCCCTCGGCCAGAATGCCGGGGTTGGTCACAAATACGTCGTCGCCCACCAGCTGCACGTGATCGCCCAGAGCGGCGGTAAGCATGCCCCAACCGTCCCAGTCGCTTTCGGCCATGCCGTCTTCGATGGAGATAAGGGGGTACTTCTGGGTAAATTCGGCCAGCCAGTCGCTCATTTCGGCATTGTTAAAGCTCTTGCCTTCGCCGCTCAGAACGTACTTGCCGTCCTTGTAAAATTCGCTGGCGGCGGCGTCGATGGCCAGGGCCACTTCCGCGCCGGGGTTGTAGCCCGCTTCTTCAATGGCCTTGATGATGTAGCCAAAGGCTTCGTCGTGGTTTTTGAGGTTGGGGGCAAAGCCGCCCTCGTCGCCCACGCTGGTCACGTGGCCGTCCTTTTTGAGGATGGCCTGGAGCATATGGAAAATCTCCGCGCCGATGCGCAGCGAATCGCGGAAGGTCATGGCCCCCACGGGCATGATCATGAATTCCTGGATGTCGAGGTTGTTGGGGGCGTGCGCGCCGCCGTTGATGATGTTCATCATGGGCACGGGCAGCACCTTGGCGTTGATGCCGCCAAGATACTTGTACAGCGGCAGACCCAGAAATTCGGAAGCCACGCGTGCGCAGGCCATGGAAACGCCCAGCATGGCGTTGGCGCCAAGGCGGGACTTGTTGTCCGTGCCATCCAGATCGATAAGGGTGTTGTCGATCTGCACCTGGCGCAGCACATCCATGTCCACAATGGCCTCGGCGATCTCGCCGTTGACGTTTTCAACGGCCTTGGTCACGCCCTTGCCGCCAAAACGGCTTTTGTCGCCATCGCGCATTTCCAGGGCTTCGCGGCTGCCCGTGGAGGCCCCCGAAGGCACCGCCGCACGTGCGCTGTGACCGGATTCCAGCGTCACTTCCACTTCAACAGTGGGGTTGCCGCGCGAATCGAGAATCTCACGGCCATAAACAGAAGCAATGCTGCTCATTGTCTACTCCTTTTACCCTGGCGGGCTTGTTTGCAAAGATGCTTGCCGCGCCAAAAGCGACGGCTGCGAATACTGACGGACTAAAAGAGTTGCTCTCCAGCGTCGGCATCAGGGTGATGTACGGGGCACGCCGCGCCGCATGAGCCGCGAAACGCGCTGTACGCTAACGCGCACGTGAAATGCCCTGCCTGTTAATCAGCCGCGCCGCGTTCTTCTTCAACCGCGCCGCGCTCTTCATAGTACAAGCGGCGCAGGCCCTCAAGCAGCAGCATGGGCAGTACCTGATCAAACACAGGGCTTACCCGTGCAATGGAGGAGGCAAAGCCTCCGGTGCCAAGAACCTTGACCGGGCCGGACATCTGCCGCCTGAGCCGCTGGGTCAGCCCCTCGACCATGCAGGCAAAGCCAAAAACCAGGCCGTGCTGGATGCTGGTGGTGGTGTTGCGCCCCGGCGTGGGCTCGTCGGCGCGCACGTCCAGGTTTACCCTGGGCAGCTTGGCGGCCTCGCGCGAGAGGGCGGTCAGGGCCGTACGCGGCCCGGGAAAAATCAGGCCGCCCATGTAGGCGTCGCCACTGACGCAGTCGATGGTCACAGCCGTGCCAAAATCAACCACGAGCAGGGAGGGTATTTCGGGATACATGCGGCGTGCCGCGTACGCGCCCACCAGGCGGTCTGCGCCCACTTCGGCGGGCCGTTCATAACGGTTTTCTAGCGGGACGGGCAACTCCTTGCCCACGCGCTGCAGCGGACAGCCCACATAGCGGGCCACAGCCTCTCGCAGCAGGGGGTCAAACCCCGGAGCAACCGACGAGACAATGCAGGCCTTGAGCTGCGCTGCGACAACGCCCGCATGCTGCAAGAGCGTAAGGAGCGTAAGGCCAAAATTGTCCGCCGTCTGGGCGGTGTCGGTGCGTAGAGTGTACGAGGTCAGCACATGCCGCTCGTTGCCCAACCCAATTTTAATGGATGTATTGCCTATGTCGAAAAGCAGAATCTCGGGCTGCATGTATGCCTCCGCAAAGGCCTGAAAGGTTACAGATACAGATTATGCCCAATTTGGCTCGGCTAGGCAAGCCACAGGGATCAGGCGTCCGTGTTTTGTCGCCCAGGGAGGCCGCATGAACGCAACAGCGCATTGCCGACAGGTCTTTCATTCGGGCAGGTTTCCAAACCATCACGCCCCGGTTACTGAACGAGGGAAAAATCAACCTTGCCGTCAAACAGGTCTTTGAGCGCAAAGCTGTATTCCTTTACCAGATGATCGTGGTTGGCCATGCGCAGATGCAATGTTTCGCTGCCGTCGGGCGTCTGCCCTGGCAGGGGCAGCCAGCAGAACCAGCACGCACAGCAAGTGCATAACTGTTGTCATAGCAGCGACCCCATTGTTAATGGGCCTCTGGCCCGCAAAAAAAAACGCCGCCCCAGCGAAAAACTCTGCCGATGGCGGCGCTATGCGCATACCTTGACGCGGGGAGTCGTTTCCACCGGGCCTGAAGATCTGGCTTATTCCACAGTAACGCTCTTGGCCAGGTTGCGGGGCTGGTCAACGTCCTTGCCGAGGTAGTCGGCCGTTTCGTAGCTGAACAGCTGCAGCGCGGGCAGAGCCATAAAACCGGCCAACGGCGCGGGGAGCTTGGGGATAACCCAGGTATCCTCGGCCCCAAGGTCAAAGCCCTCGTTGGTCAGGGCGATAACCTTGCCCTGGCGGGCCTGCACCTCGACCATGTTGGACTTCACCTTGGGCAGCAGCACATCGTCCAGCGCCAGCGCAAATGTGGGAAAAGAGGGGTCGATCAGGGCGATGGGGCCGTGCTTCATCTCGCCAGCAGCATAGCCCTCGGCATGAATGTACGAAAGTTCCTTGAGTTTCAGCGCGCCCTCAAGGGCCAACGGGTAGCAGTGGCCGCGTCCAAGATAAAAAAAGTTGCGGGCCTGCGAATACTTGCGCGAAAGCTCACGGGCTTTTTTGTGCATGGCGGGCAGCGCGGCGTCAAGCTGGGCTGGCAGGCTTTCGAGCATGGCAATGATCTTGCGGCGCTCGTCGGCGGGCAGGGTGCCGTTGCGTTTACTCCAGTACAGGGCCATAAGCGCCAGCATGAGCATCTGGCTGCACATGGCCTTGGTGGAGGCCACGCTTATCTCCGGCCCGGCCTGGGTATAGAGCACAGCCGAGGCGTCGCGCGCAATGGACGAGCCCACCACGTTGCACAGGCCAAGCACGGTGATGCCGCGCTCGCGGGCAATGCGCAGGGCGGCAAGCGTGTCGGCGGTTTCGCCGCTCTGGCTGATGACCAGCACCATGTCTTCCTTGTCGAGCAGCAGCGAATCGCGGTAGCGGAACTCGGAGGCTATCTCCACCTGTACGGGCACGTGCGCCCAGTGCTCCAGCAGATGCCGCCCCCACATGCCCGAATGGTACGACGTGCCGCAGGCCACAATGTGCAAACGGCGCGGCACAGGCAGGCTGTCCAGCTCCGCCAGGCGCACGTCGCCGTGGTCGCCTTCCACCCGGCCAGTGAGGCCGTCTGTAACTACGCGAGGCTGCTCAAAAATCTCCTTGAGCATAAAATGGCGGTAGCCGCCCTTTTGCGCAGCCTGCATGTCCCACTGGATGGTCTGCGGCTCGTGATGCACCGGGCTCAGGTCTTTGAGCCGCATGATGGCGTATTCTGAAGCCGTGGCGCGCACAAGCTCGCCGTCTTCAAGAAAGACCACCTGCCGGGTGTAGGGCAGAAAGGCCGGGATGTCGGAGGCCACAAAATTTTCGCCAGTGCCCTGACCAAAAATGAGTGGAGCCGACATGCGCGCGGCATAGATCACGCCGGGCTCGTCCTTGTCCATAAGGCAGACGGCATATGCGCCGTGGGCTTCGCGCAGGGCGGCGGCAAAGGCGTGCAGCAGGTCGGGCTCGGTCTTGCGGCGCTCGGAAACAAGGTTCACCAGCACTTCGGTGTCGGTCTCGGAGCTGAAGGTATAGCCTTTGGCCGCGAGGTCGGCCTTAATTTCCTGATAATTTTCAATGATGCCGTTATGCACGATGGCAAGAGCGCCGTCGTTGGAGCGGTGAGGATGGGCGTTGCGCTCGGCGGGCACGCCGTGGGTGGCCCAGCGGGTGTGGCCCATGGCGCTGGTGGGCGTGGCGATGCCTTCTTCGTGGGCGAGCTTTTCTTCCAGCGCGGCCAGCTTGCCGGTGGCGCGCACCACATGCAGGCTGCCCTGACGGGCAAAGGCAACGCCAGCAGAGTCGTATCCGCGGTATTCGAGACGGCGCAGGCCTTCAACCACAACGGGAACCGCAGGTCTGTGACCTGCATAACCGATAATGCCGCACATAAAGTGCCTCCTTTCATCGCCGGGCAAGGCCCGGTCACAGACCAGCTGGTCGATCTATGAAAACTAGGTAGGTATGTCGTTTTGTAAACATCCCGGCCGTCAGAACGGAAAGGGAATGTGGGGGAAATACACAAGGCCGGAACCGCGTGCGCGGTTCCGGTCCATACTGCCGACTGTCTTGTCTGCGGCCTGCGGGCGGGGTTTTACGCCGCGCGGGCTACATGTTTTTTCTGTCTACGATGTCCATATTGTGCACTTCGACCTTGGCGGTCGAAAGCAGACGCTGCATAAAGGTTTCGTACAGTCCCTGCACACGCTCGCGCTCCACGGCGTTGGCCATGATGTCCTTGACCATGTCCCACTCGGCAGGGTCGGGGGGCTGCACAGCGCCCACGTGCACAAGCACCGCGCCCTGTCCGTCCTTGGGGCTGCTGACCGCAAATGCGGCGGGCAGCCACTGGCCGATCTTGGCGCTGAACACGGCGGCTGCAAGCTCCGGATCCGGGCCGAAGTCCGCCAGTGTTCCACTGCGGTCCATGGGCTTGGCCGTCTTGATGTTCATGCCCGTTTTGAGCGTGGGGTTGATGGCGCCGTCCACAAGGCCCTTGCGGCGCTCGGTCGCCGCGCGCATGGCTTCGGTCAGGGCTTTCTCGCCCTGCAGACGGGTGGTGATTTTTTCTTTAACAGCTTCAAGCGGTTCGCTGGAGGCGGGCTGCGCATTGAGCACGCGGGCAACCACGTAGGCGTCGCCAGCTTCCAGCGCGCGGTCCACCGGCGAATTGGCCGGGGTTTTTTCAAGCACGGCGGCCGATTCAGCCGTAATGCCCATCTTTTGCTGCAGGTCATGTGCAGAGGCAAGGCCCGTCTGCTGCGCCTCCAGGCCAAGGGCCTGGGCGCTCTTTTCCAGGGGCTTGCCGAGGATGTTGTCTTCAATAAGGTTATCAAGAACATCGCGCAGCTTGTCAGCGCCCTGCTCCTTGGCCATGGCCTTGCGCACTTCGGCGGCCACGTCGGCAAAAGGCTGCATGCCGCCGCCTTTCTTTTCTTCAACCTTGATGATGTGCAGGCCAAACTGGCTGCGCACCGGCGCGGAGATTTTGCCCGCATCAAGGGCAAAGGCGGCGTCTTCAAAAGGCTTGACCGTGGAGCCGCGCTTGATCCAGCCAAGCTCGCCGCCGGGGCCTGCGGCATTGGGGCCGTTGTGGGCGTTGGCTACATCGGCAAAACTTTTGCCGCTTTTGAGCTCGGCCTGGATGGCTGCCACGGTTTCCTGAGCTTTTTTGACATCGGCCTCGGAGGCGTCCTCGGCCAGAGGCACAAGGATGTGGGCCGCCTTGACTTCTTCCTGCTGGTTAAACCGGGAGGCGTTGGCATCGTACCACTTGCGGGCGTCGGCCTCGCTGACGGATTCGGGCTTGATCAGGTTTTCTGGCGAAATACGGATATAGGCCACGTCCACCTTGGGCGGAATGGCAAACTCGCCCTTGTGGCTGTCGTAGTAGGCGGCCACCTCCGCATCAGTGGGCTTGGCCCCTGCCATGAAGTCCGCTGCGGGAATAAAGATGTAGTCGGGCACGCGCTGCTCGCGCAAAAAGTTGTAGCGGTTCTGGGCTTCAGCGGGATCGTGCCAGGCGGCTGCGGTGACCAGGGCAAAAAGCTTTTGCCGCAGCAGGTCTTCGCTCATGTCGTGCTCGTACTGGGCGGGCGTAATGCGCTGCATCTGCAGCACGCGCTTGTATGATTCGGGGTCAAACTGCCCCTTGGCGTTCTGGAAAGCGGGGATCTGCCCCACAGCCATGCGCAGCTCGAGGGGAGTCACCGTAATGCCCGTGCGGGCCGCCTCCTGCCGCAGCAGGGTCTGGCTCACGAGGTCGCGCAACACCTGACGGCCCAGGCCCTGACGAACCTGGTCGCGCGCGATGCCGGGGTTGTTGCGCATCACGGATTCTTCCGCGTTGCGGTAAGCCATTTCAAAATCCCGCGCGGTGATGGGGTCGCCGTTGACCACGGCCACGAGGTTACCCGCGCCGCGATCCTTCATGCTGCCCACGCCCCAGAAAATGAAGACGAGAATAATCAGGCCAAAGGCCAGCTTGACGCCGAGAGACTGTGAATTTGAACGGATATACTCAAGCATGCTTACTCCGAGATGCGGTATTTCCAAAAGATAAGGAGGCATCATATGCGTAAACGGCAGGAAACTCAACAACAGGAACGCCACGCGGGAAAATACCTGCGTAGTGGCCCTGCCTGTGCGCGGGCAAGGTTAACCCTGGCCGCCTATGCCAAGTTTGCGCATTCTGTGCTGCAGAGTTGAGCGCGGCACGCCCAGCAGGGCGGCGGCCCCGCGCGGGCCGGAAATACGCCCGCCCGCGTATTGCAGGGCGCGCGCTATATGCTCGCGTTCGTTCTCTTCAAGTGTGGAGATGCGGGCGGTTGCCCAGTCGGCAGGCTTTGCCGCGACGCCATCAACGGCGGCGGCAGGCGCGGCCCCGGCGGCGGCCAGGGCTGGCTGAGGGGCGTCGTCGTTTTCGGGCGACCAGAGGTGCAGAGTCTCCACGACAAAGTCTTCCGTTACGGCAGAGTCGAGCGAATGCAGCAAGATACGGCTTACCACATTGCGCAGTTCGCGGATATTACCGGGCCATGAATGCCCGGAAAGGGCCTGCACCACAGCGCGGCTCAGGCGGGGAGGGCGGATCTCGTACGTTTTGGCAAACTGGTGGATAAAATGGTCGACAAACAGGGGAATATCATTTTTGCGCTCGCGCAGCGAGGGCATGCGCACAACTACCGAGCCCAGGCGGTAATAGAGGTCGCGCCGCAACCGCCCCTGTGCCATGGCCTGGGCAAGATCAATATTGGTAGCCGATATGACGCGGATGTCCACCCCCACAGACTCTGCCTCGCCCACACGCTCAAACGAATTTTCTTCCATAACCAGCAAGAGCTTGCTCTGCATCTCGGGGGCCAGCTCGCCAATTTCGTCCAAAAACAGCGTGCCGTTCTGCGCCAGCTCAATACGCCCTATGCGCTTGGCTGTAGCGCCCGTAAAGGCCCCCTTGGCGTAGCCGAACATTTCGCTTTCAAACAGGGTGGGAGCGATGGAGGGGCAGTTGACCTTGACGAAATTTTCGTCGCGGCGGGGGCTGTGCCGGTGCAGCCAGCGGGCCAGCATGCTTTTGCCCGTGCCTGTTTCGCCGGTGATAAGTACAGGGATGTTCAGCTTTGAAACCTTGCGTGCAACCGCCATTATACGGGTCATGGGCGGCGTTTCAAGCAGCTTGGTCTCCAGCAGGATGGTGCTTGAATCGTCAATCATCTTGTCCGTACGGTCCGGCACGGGCCTGCTTTTTGCCATGCGCTCCTCCGCCAGCACGGCAAACAGAAACGTGGTCAGCACGGGCGTAAGCTCTATTAAAAAATTGAGAATTTCAACTATGTTGTCTGGCTGTTTGACAAACGAAACGTGCAGCGTGCCGATAACCTCGCGGTTGATGATCAGCGGCACGGCAATGGTGGCGTTGAGCCCCACCGAAGACAGCGGTATGGGCCCGTCGCCCAGATTGTACGAAGACAGATCGTTGATAACCACTGGCTTGCGCGAGGAGATGGCCAGGTCGGCAACGGTGTTGCGGGCTATGCGGGTGTTGGAAAGCGACTCCACAACGGTTCCGTCAGCCGCCGTAAACAGGTTGAGAAACTCGCGCTCTGAGTCATACAGGTTGATGCAGAAGCGGTCATAGTGAAACAACACACGAAGCTGTTTTGAAAGCAGCTGAAAAAACGCGTTTCTGTCGATCTTTCCTGCCACGATGCGCGCCAGATGGTGAACTACCTGCCCAACGGTGAGGGAGGGCGTGTTGAGACCTTCGGCTGTAATTTTGTATTCCATGGTGACCGCCAATATTTGGGTAATTTTGTGCCCAAATATAATCATAACTGCCTAAATATCAAGCCATTAGTTGAGCGTTCAATCAAGATTGTGAAAAAAATCCATATTTCTCGCCGCATAATTCGGCTCGCTAAACTTGGCACACGTATTGCTATATCCCTCTCAGCAAGACTTATTGGCAAAAAAAAGACTGATATTTACATGCGGTAAACAAATATACCACAGTAAACTATCAAATTTTTTGCGGGCGTGATTCTTATTTTGCTCTCAATGCCATTAAGTATTTTGCCTAAACACATTTCTATACCATTGTTAGTCAAGGAGAGCTGTATGGTAACCCACTTTGTGGTTCACGAACCCGGCGATTGCGTCGGTGTGGTCGTTGTCGAAGGCGTTAAGAAAGGCGATAAGCTCAATGGCTGGGTTATGGACGGCAACCAGAGCATTGAATTTGAAACCCTGAGCGATATCCCGATCGGCCACAAGATTGCCCTTAAGGATCTGGCTGTGGGCGACACCGTCATCAAGTACGGCACCGACATCGGCAAGGTTGTGCAGCCCATCAAACGCGGCGAACACCTGCATGTCCACAACGTCAAAACCAAGAGGTGGTAATCCTATGCAAAAGACTTTTATGGGCTATCGCCGCGAAAATGGCCGCGTAGGTATCCGCAACCATGTTGTTATCCTGCCCCTGGACGACCTGTCCAACGCCGCCTGCGAAGCAGTGGGCAACAACGTCAAGGGCACCCTGGCCTTGCCGCACGCCTATGGCCGCCTGCAGTTTGGCGAAGATCTTGACCTGCATTTTCGCACGCTGATCGGCGTGGGCTCCAACCCCAACGTGGCCGCCGTCATCGTTATCGGCATTGAACCCCAGTGGACCAAGCGCGTCGTCGACGGTATTGCCAAAACCGGCAAGCCCGTGGAAGGCTTTGCCATCGAACAGCACGGCGACCTTGAGACCATCTGCTCCGCTTCGCGCAAGGCCAAGGAATTCGTGCACTTTGCCACCGAGCTGCAGCGCACCGAATGCAAAGTCAACGAGCTGTGGGTTTCCACCAAGTGCGGCGAGTCCGACACCACCTCCGGCATCGCGGCCAACCCCACCGTTGGCAACGCTTTTGACAAGCTGTGGGAAAACGGCGCCACCACACTCTTTGGTGAAACCACCGAAATCACCGGCGGCGAACATCTGGTTATGGAACGTTGCGCCACCCCCGACGTGCGTGCCAAGTTCAAGTTTTTCTTTGACCGCTACGCCAAGGTTGTGGACGACCACAAAACCAACGACCTCAGCGATTCCCAGCCCACCAAGGGCAACATCGAAGGCGGCCTGACCACCATTGAAGAAAAAGCCCTGGGCAACATCCAGAAAATTGGCCGCAAGGCTCCCGTGATCGGCTGCCTCGACAAGGCCGAAATGCCCACCGGCCCCGGCCTGTGGTTTATGGACTCTTCGTCCGCTGCTGCCGAAATGGTTACGCTTTGCGCCGCCTCCGGCTTTGTGGCCCACTTCTTCCCCACTGGTCAGGGCAACATCATCGGCAACCCCATCCTGCCGGTGATCAAGCTGTCGGCCAACCCCCGCACCATCCGCACCATGAGCGAACACATCGACGTGGACGTTTCGGGCATCCTGCGCCGTGAAATGAACCTTGACGCCGCTGGCGACAAGCTGCTTGAAATGTTGTTCCGCACCTGCAATGGTCGCAATACCTCTGCTGAAGTGCTGGGTCACAGAGAATTTATCATGACCCGCCTGTACGAAAGCGCGTAGACAAAATAAAAAGGCCTGCCGCACTGTGCAATGCATCTGCGGCAGGCCCAAAAGCACTACAGTATGAGATATTAATGCACGCTATTTCTTGATGAATTACGGCTGTGCAAGGAGTTGTTTATGGAACAATATTCCTCAACTCGCTACAGAGCGTGGATCGTCTTTTTGCTGTTCAGCGGCACCCTCATCAATGCCTTTGACCGGGCAAGCCTTTCGATCAGCGCTCCCACACTTATTAAAGAACTGGGCATGACCCCTACCGAAATGGGCGTGGTGCTCTCATCATTTTTCTGGCCCTACCTTATCTGCAACATATTTGCTGGCAGCTGGGCGGACAAATTTGGCGCAAAGCGCGTCATGGGCTGGGCGGCTTTTATCTGGTCGGTTTTTTCAGCACTGACGGGGCTTGCCCACGATAAAATCCACCTTATCATCGCCCGTATTGGCGTTGGCGCAGGTGAATCCGCCAGTTTTCCCGTCAATGCAAAAGTTGTGAACAACAGCTTTCCCTCTGAACAGCGCGGCGTTGTTACGGGCATATACACCGCCGGTCTGCGCATGGGTTTTGCCGTATGCCCGCTCATGATGGCCTTTTTGCTCACGCACTGGGGCTGGCGCTTTGCCTTTATCACCACAGGTATTGCCAGCCTTGTGTGGGTTGCCATGTGGTTTTTTTCGTACAGGGAAAGCAAATCCGAAACCCAAAAAAAAGGCCCCGCCCAAAAAGTGCCCTGGGGCCGGCTGCTGCGCCAGCGCGGCATGTACGGCCTTTTGCTGGCAAAATTCTTTCAGGATTATCTGCTGTACTTTTTTGTGACGTGGCTGCCGGGCTACCTGATTATTGAGCACGGCTTCACCACCATGCAGATGGGCACCTACGACTCCGTCATGTGGCTCTGCGGTTTTGCCAGCCAGCCGCTCATCGGCATGTTTTCAGATTATCTCATTCGCCGGGGCTTTTCTGTAACCGCCGCACGCAAGGGCTGCATCGTAGTGATGATGCTCATGGCTTCGCTGGTTATCGGCGTCGGTTTCACCAAGTCTTTTACCATCTGCATTTCGTTGCTGATAGTTGCAGTGGCTTGCGAGTCGGCGGGCACAACCATGCTCTGGACCATTTGCACCGAACTCGCACCCAGAAAATTCGCTGGCCGCATCGCGGGCGTCATGAACGCCGCCGGGGCCCTGGCCGGTATTTGCGCGCCCCTGATTACGGGCGCCATCCTGCATGTCACCGGTTCGTTCAGCAAGGCGCTCATCACTGCCGGCGGCATGGTACTGCTGGCCGCCTGCACTGTCATTTTCATCATACCCAAGCTTGAACCCATGGACCTGGGCGAAGCGTATGCCGACGATGGCGGGGATGCGGAAGACGACGCAATGCTGCGAGCTGGTCATTAATCATTGGCCATCGGGTCCCGGCTTCCCTCAGCCGGGACCCAGAGGTCATGGCAGCCTCACGGGCGGCCAACAGCACCAGGTGGAGTATACATAAATGCTGTATTCAGTAAAATACGGGCATCAGAAGCTCTCGCTTGCAATACCCGATACCTGTCCTACAGATGTCATTGAACCCATTACTGTTTTGCCTCTGGAAGCTCCGCTTGAGGCTTTTGAAGCAGCACTGGATTCTCCCCTGGGGCATCCGCCGCTCTCTGCGTTGCCGCAACCTGCATCCGTGGCCATAGCCGTACCAGACGAAACGCGCCCCGTTCCCGTCAGGGATTTGCTGCCGCCTTTGCTTGAACGTATATTTGCCGCCTTTCCCAAGCTTGATCACCGCAGGATAACCATTGTCGTTGGCGGTGGTCTGCACGAACCACCGGATCAGGCCCAGCTTGACCGCGTATTGCCCGCCGACCTGCACGGCTGCACCGTGGTCAGCCACGATGCCCGCAATTCGGCCATTTGCCGTATGGGCGTGACCAGCAGGGGAACGCCCGTTGAAATCAACGCGGCCTATGCCTGCGCGGAACTCAAAATAGTCATGGGCATGGTCGACGCGCATCAGTTTGCCGGGTTTACCGGCGGCGCCAAGGGAGTGGTGGTAGGCTGCGCATCCGCCGCCATGATCGCCCACAACCACAGCCTGCTCAGCCATGCGCAGGCCTTTGCGGGCAACCTTGAAGGCAACCCCGTACGCGAGGACCTTAACGAATCTGGCGTTATTGCAGGGGTCAACATTGCCATCAATGTGGCCCTTACTGCCGAAAAAAAAATTGCCGCGCTCTTTGTCGGCGATCCCCAGCTTGTCTTGCGGCGGGCCGCCCAAGAAACCCGCGCCCTCTACGGGCACAGGCTGCACAAAAGTACGACGTTGTTATTGCCTCGTGCGGCGGGCTGCCTAAGGACATCTGCCTGTATCAGGCCCAAAAAGCTCTGGATGCCGCCCGCCACTGCGTCGCGCCCCAGGGCAAGATTCTGCTGGTTGCCGAATGCTCCCAGGGCATCGGCGACGATGTGTACGAGGATTACGTCAGCCGCTTCACCTGCCAGCAGGACCTGCTCAAAGACTTTACGCAACACGAATTCAAAATGGGCGCGCACAAGGCTTTTCTTTTTGGTCGGGTGGCGGTCGCGCACGAGCTGGTGCTGCACACGGAACTTTCTGAACGCGACACCAGCCGCTGCCTGCTGCGCAAGGGTGACGCCCAGCAAACGCTGGATGCCTGGTTTGGCATGAATCCACATGCCGAGACAGCCGTCATCACCTATGCAAATTCAACATTCTTTTACACGCCAGAAGCATAACCTGCACTGAGCTGAGCATACCCCGTAACCGTTCCGCCAGCTTGCGGCTGCGGCAGGGTTGCATCCTCCGGACAGGGTACACGCAAAAAAGGTCGACCATTTTGGGGGCTGACCTTTTTTGGAGGCAAGTAAAGTACAAATTTCACAAAAATAATGTAAGAAGAGTATATTTAAACAAAAACGGATAAAAATATCCTTATGAGGTAAATATATGTCTAAAAAAATCTTTTCATCACTATATTTTAAAGTTCTCGTCGGCATTGCACTCGGTATAGCATTTGGTTTTATTTCACCAGATATTGCTGTAAAGTTAAAACCACTCGGCGATGCATTTATCAACCTTATAAAGATGATCATTACACCGGTTATTTTTTGTACGGTTGTTGTCGGCATAGCTCGCATGGACAGCCTTAAGGCTGTGGGTAGGGTTGGCGGTAAGACCCTGCTTTATTTTGAAGTTGTCACAACGATTGCCCTTTTTATCGGTTTGGTTGTCGTGCACTTTGTGCAACCTGGCGCAGGTATCCACGCCGACCCAGCAACCATGGACGCATCCTCTCTGGGCAAGCTTGCCCACGCCAAGGCGCAGACCACCATGGACTTTGTCATGGGCATCATTCCGCACAGCGTGATCGGCGCTTTTGCCGACGGCAACCTGCTGCAGGTGCTGCTGTTTTCCGTGCTGTTTGGCATGAGCCTTTCGCACATGAGCGGCAAACCCAAGGATGCCATCCTTGGCACGCTTGAGCGCTTCGGCAACGCCCTGCTGGGCGTGGTCAATCTGATCATGAAGCTTGCGCCGGTGGGTGCGTTTGGCGCCATTACCTTTACCATTGGCAAGTACGGCATCGGCGCTCTGGCCTCGCTGGGCAAACTTGTGCTCTGCCTGTACACCACCAGCGCACTGTTTGTTATCGTGGTGCTCGGCCTGATCTGCAAGGTATCGGGCATCAACCTATGGCAGCTCATCTGCTATATGAAGGAAGAAATCTTCATCACCCTGGGCACAGCCAGCACAGAGGCCGTGCTGCCCCGCAGCATGGAAAAAATGGAAGCTCTTGGCATCCAGAAGTCAGTGGTTGGTCTTGTCTTTCCCACGGGTTATTCGTTCAACCTCGACGGCGCGGCCATTTACCTGACCATGGCGGCCTCGTTTATCGCCCAGGCCATGGATATTCATCTCGACACAACTCACCAGCTCACCCTTATGCTTATCCTGCTGCTCACGTCAAAGGGCGGGGCCGGCGTTGCGGGCGCAGCCCTCATCGCTCTTGCGGCCACGCTTTCCGCTACCAACATTATCCCCGTGGTGGGCATGACCCTGGTTATCGGCATTGACCGCATACTCAACGAAATGCGCGCGGTGGTTAACCTTATCGGCAACTGCGTTGCCACGGTGGCCATTGGCCGCTGGGAAAAAGCCGTCGATCTTGAGCGTGCCAACAGCGTGCTGCGGGGCGAAATCGATATCGACCACGCCCTTAACAATGCCGACGCCCGCAACGACCTGACTGAAGCCATGGTTGAAACCCAGCCCTGCAAATAATCTCCTCCACCCCCTGTATGCGCCTGCTCTCCCCATTGCCGGGAGGGCAGGCGCAATGTCATACCGCGCCCCGCGCCACGGATACTGCCCATGCGTTACGCCATAAAATGTCAGTTTGAACGCCTGTCTGCGGAGATATTAAACCAGTATTCAACCCTTGCGGTTGCCGACATCTGCGACGCCCTTGGCCGCAACGCAGCCCTGCCGTCGGCCCTCAAACCCCTGGGCGCCAACCGCATGCTTGGTACCGCCTATACCGTAAACCTGCCCGCCAGTGAAAACCTGCTGCTGTACTACGCGGTGGACAACGCCAGACCGGGCGACGTGCTTGTCGTCTCCTGCGCCGGATACACCGAAAGGGCCGTGGCCGGCGAGATTGTGGCAACTTTGGCCAAGGCGCGGGGGCTTGCGGGTTTTGTCGTCGACGGAGCGGTACGTGACGCCGAAGCTCTGCGTCAACTGGACTTTCCCGTCTATGCGCGGGCCGTGTCGCCCAACGGGCCATACAAGGACGCCTGCGGCGAAATCAACGTGCCCATAAGCATGGGCAACGTCGTTATTCACCCTGGCGACCTCATTGCGGCAGACGCCGACGGCATTGTGGCGATCCGGCGGCAGGAGGCTTCCTGCGTAGCGGAACAGGCCCAAAAAATAACCGACGCAGGTCTTAAAAAACTGCGCTCCATCGGCCAGAACGGCTCCATGGACATGACCTGGCTGTACGACAAGCTGTCCAAAACCTGCTGCGACATCCACAGCTAGACGGCGCTTGCGCGGTACGGCAAATAAAAACGCCCGCTGCTTGCGGGCGTTTTTATTTGCCAATCTGGGCGAGGCTGGCGCGGGGCCGCATAAATCAGTCTATCGGGTGCCCCGCAGCGCGGTATTCATTAAGTTTATTGCGTAGAGTGCGTACGGATATGCCCAGCAGATCCGCAGCCTGCGTACGGTTGCCAGAGGTAACCTCCAGCCCTTTGAGAATCATGATGCGTTCCATCTCGTGCAGGGGAATGACGGGGCCCTGCATGCGGCTGTCCACAACCTGCGCGGCAGGAGCTGCCGCAGAGTCGAGCGGCCGGGGCGCTTCGGTGGTCTGAGCGGCTGCCGCTGGCGCGGCTGGCGACGTGCCGTCGTCTTCCTGCTGGGCGCATACAGTGGGGGCGTCTTCTTCAAACAGCGGCCAGTCGTCGTTCTCAAGCAAAAAGTGGCAGGGTTCCACCGGTCTGCCGTTGGCCAGCAGCACGGCTCGTTCCATCAGATTTTGCAGCTCGCGCACGTTGCCGGGAAAGTCGTACTGCTGCAGCCAGGCCACGGCGCTGTCAGAAAGCGGCGCAGCGGGCAGCTGATACTCGCGCGTATACATGCCCATAAAAAATTTGGCCAGCTGCAGCACGTCGTCGCCGCGCTCGCGCAGCGAGGGCAGCCGCAGGGGGATGACATTGAGCCTGAAGTACAGATCCTGCCGAAACTTGCCCTGTTTGACCCAGCCCTCAAGATCGCGGTTGGTGGTGGCAAGCACGCGCACGTCGACCTTGATGGTTTCCGTGCCGCCCACGCGGTCTATCTCGCCTTCCTGCAGCACGCGCAGCAGTTTGGCCTGCAGGGCCATGTCCATTTCAGAAATTTCGTCCAGCAGCAAGGTGCCGCCGTCGGCCAGCTCAAACTTGCCGGGCTTGCGGGCTATGGCTCCGGTAAAAGCGCCTTTTTCGTGCCCAAAAAGTTCGCTCTCAAGCAGATGCTCGGGCAAAGCGGCGCAGTTGACGGCCACAAAGGGCTGGTCGGCGCGTTTGCTCATGGCGTGCAGATAGCGGGCAAACATTTCCTTGCCTGTGCCCGACTCGCCGGTAATCAGCACCGTGGCGCGCGAACCGGCAACCTGCCGCGCCAGCTGCAGCACGCGGGCTATGGCCGGGTGCTCGCCCACGATGCGCGGGCCCGTGCCTTCTCCGGGGTGGGGTTTGTGACCCCCAAGGGTAGAAACCACAGGTACAGCCGCAGCCTTGCGTTTTTGTCCGGCTACGGCGGCAATGCGCTCCACATCAAGGGGTTCAAGCCAGTAGTCGCGCGCACCAAGGCTCAACAACTTTTCTGCTTCTTCAGCGCTGCCTTTGTCTGTGATAACTATGACGGGAGGAAAATTGGGGTCTTCCGCGCCCACGGCAAGCAGGTCTTCAACCCGAAAACCGGGTAATGATGGGCGCGAAAAAATAACATCAGGGCCGGATTTTTTTATAAATACAGACGCGCCCTTAAGATTTTCTGCAATGCCAAGCTCAAAACCCGCGTTGCGCAACGCAGGAAAGACGGCAGTAACAGCCGGAGCGGGGGTAAGAAAAAGCAAGCGGCGCGGTGACATAAGAATTTGTGTATCTTTTCGTGCTCCACAATGCAACCGCTTAAGCCCCAAAACAGGCTGTCTTCGGCCACTTGCGCTTTACATGAAACCCTGCGGCCTGCCTACGCCCAGCCGCTTGCAATGGCACCCATGCCCAGCAGGTTTTCGGCCGAGAGCCGCCACTGGGTCTGCATGAACGACTTGGCGCTCTCCTCCTGCAGCAGGGCGTCGGCGGAAGCCGTGCTGTCATCAAGGATGGAAGGATAATACGTAATAAAGCCGGGGTTATCTGGCATGCCGGGAATTACCACAAGAGTCAGACCGGACCCAGGCTCGTAATAGGTCATGATACTCCTCCTGCACGAAAAATACAGCCATTCTACACCCTACCTGGCGTTAAGCCAGACAAAAATACAACGCAGCTAACCACGTCAGTTTTTGTGCTTCTTTTTATGTTTTTCGGCTTTTTTTGCTGGCTCCGGGGTTTTTTCCTGCTGCGGTTGCTCCATCTGATCGGGCACGATGCTGTCCACAGTATATTCGGAAAACGTCTGCTCGCCCTTGAGCAGAGCCAGCTCCTGCGCCATAACCTTTTCAAAGGCGGGCATGGCGCCTCTGCTGACCGGCTCGCCACGCGGGTTAATGGCCTTGGCCGGGTTGATAAACCTGCCGCCCTGACGCAACCTGAAATCCAGATGCGGCCCCGTGGCCAGGCCTGTCATGCCCACAAAACCAATGACCTGCCCCTGACGTACCTTCTGACCGTTTTTAAGCCCTCTGGCGTAACCAGAGAGGTGCGAATACAACGATTCAAGACCCCCGCCATGGCGCACGATAATCTGGTTGCCGTACCCCCCGGACCAGCCGCGCTCCGTCACCACACCCTCGCCAACGGCCTTGACCGGCGTGCCTGTGGGGGCGGCGTAATCCACGCCTTCATGCGGCCTGCTATAGCCCAATATGGGGTGCAGCCTGCTGTTTGTAAAGCGCGAGGTCACGCGCGTAAAAGCAAGGGGAGCCTGAAGCAGCGACTTGCGGACATTTTCACCCTTGCGGTTGTAATAACTGGCGGCTCTGTTGCCCTCGCGGAACAGATAGGCCTCAAACATCCTGCCCTTGTTGGTAAAGTGGGCCGCTATGATGCGTCCATAGCCCTTGTATTCACCATCGCGGTAGCGCTTTTCGACCAGTACCGAAAAAGAGTCGCCTTCCTGCAGATCGCGGATAAAGTTGATTTCGGAGCCAAACAGTTCCGCCAGCCGCAGGGCCAGCTGCGGATTTTCACCGGCGTCGGCCACTGCCTGAAACAGATTGTCGTCGATGGCGGCGCTCACGCTGCTGAGCAGGGTAATATACTCGATGGTTTCTACCCGGGCCACCGGCTGCTCACTGCCCTCGACCACCAGCCTGCGGCGGCTGTCTATCTCGTATTCAAAGCGTTTTACCTTGCCCGTGGCCGCCTCGGTAACCACCACATAGGGCTGACCGTCGCGAAAAGCCCGCATGGAAAAAACCCGGCGGGCAGCGGTTATGTAATCCTGCACTGTCTGGCTGTCCGCGCCCGCAAGAATCTTGGTGACGGTGTCGCCTTTTTCCACAGTGCCCCTGACCACTTCTTCGCCTGGGGCGGCGCCTTCTTCATCCTGGGCAGCTGCGCCGGAGGTTTCCGCTCCCTCAGCAGACGGGGTTGCAGAGGCTGCCGGGGCGGCACTGACGCCATTGGCGGCCGACTGAGCTGCAGCGTTGCCGGAACCAGCAACCGTGCCGCTGTCGTCGCCTGCTGTCGAAGCTTCAGAGCTTGTCTGGGACGTTGCGCCGGTCTGCCGCTCTCCAAACGGTGGTAGCCCCCTGTGCCAGGCAAACAAACCAGCAAAAAGCAGAGCAATGACCGCGCCGACCAGACATAGTTTTTTTATCTGCAAAGACATGCCAAACATATACCTGCCGCGCTGTTCCTTGTCCAGCAAGCAGACTTGGGAGTGCAGGTTTTTCACAATTTTTCACAGGTAATGCGGCTCATTAGAGCGCCTATGCTGACAAGTGCGGCAGCAGAGCCTTCCTGACCGCCAAAAATAACTTTTTTGACCGGCGTTTCATGCCGGGTCACCCCCTGCGGCTTGCGGCACTTGTCTCATTTTAAGCTTTATGGTATGCATGTTCTTTGCTCCTTCATGGCGTGAACCGCGCCAAAACCGGCATGCAAGGCCCGTTGGCCCTGCCAGCAAAAACCGGTTGCCATGGCGCCATGCACGGAAGGAACTGTTATCCACAGGCCTATGGACAGGCCGCGCACACTATGCTGAAAAACGAGTTGCGGGACATACTGACGCGGCAAAAAGCCGATGACAGGGGAGACTGGCTGGAATCCCTTACCCTGCGTCACGAAGGCGACACGCTGAATGTCGGGTTTCCCCACTTTTATTTTGCCGTGTGGTTCAGTCAGCACAAGCGCGATCTTTTTGAACAGGCGCTTTCCTGCCGTTTTGCCGATGAAAGGCTTCCTCAAATTGTATACGAGCAGCCCGCGCTGGGTCATGTACAAACATGGTCGCTGCAACATGCGGGGCAGGAAGCCCCAGGCCAACACGGCGCTAACACGGCGGATCGACCTGTCGACGCTTCAGCCCACGGAAATGAAAACGACGCCTTTACGGCCTTTATTGCCAATGCAAAAAACTCCTTTCCCCTGGCTGCCGCCAAGGAGATAGCGGAGCAGCGCGCTGGCGTGACCTACAACCCGTTTTTGCTATGCGGGCGCAGCGGCACAGGCAAGAGCCACATTCTGCGATCCATGGCCTCAACGCTGCAGCAGAGCCAGGCTGGCAACCGCGTCATCATTGCCCCGGCAGCACGTTTTTGCGCCGACAATCCCGCCTGGGTACGCCATCCGGAACTTTTCTGGCAGCAGTGGGATGTGCTGCTGCTGGACGACATACAGGACCTTGCCGGGCAGACGGCCTGGCAGCAAAAGCTTGTGGCATGCATGGACGCCTGCCCGCCATCGACCTCGCCGGGGCGCAGGTCGGGGCAGATGGTATTTGCCTGCACGGGCCAGCCCCAGGCGCTCAAGACCCTGGACGAGCGCCTGCGCTCGCGGCTTGAAAGCGGCCTCGTGGTGGAACTCATGGAACCTGACCTTGACGTGCGCATGCGCTACCTGCAGGCCACATGCAAGGAAAGGAACATGAACCTTTCACGCGATCAGTTGCTGTTCATAGCGCAGCGCTGTTCACAGTTTCGCCTGCTGCAGGGCCTGCTGATCAAGGTGGCGGCTTTTTGCTCTGTGACAGGCTGTGAACTGTCGCAGGCAGATCTTGAAAACATCGTCCGCACGGGCGTGGCCGACAAAACGCCAGGCTGCCTTGAAATTCTTGGCGAAGTGGCGCGCACCATGAACTTGCGGGCCGAGGACGTACTTGGCGGCAAACGCCGCCCTGACCTTGTGCTGGCCCGTCAGGTCGCCATGTATATCTGCCGGCGCAAGCTGGGGCTTTCATACCCTGAACTAGGGCGGGCTTTTGGCGGTAAGGACCATAGTACTGTCATCCATGCTATTAAAAAGATTAAGAAATTTTTAGTTAGTGACAAAGCGCTCCAGCAGTTAGTGGCGGAACTGGAGCTTAAGACACAATAGCGCCCCGCAGCCGGGGTAAAACCACTGGGCAATGTCACCGGCGTTTCCTGCGAAGGCACTGGAATGTTCCAAAAAATTTGAATAAAAAAAACATGTTACGCAGCTTAGACACATAGTTACAGACGTCTATAATAGTAAGGAAAAAGCATATGAAACTTACTGTAAACAAAGAGCAAATCATCGAAGGCCTGCTGAAGGCGGCTGCCATCATTCCCGCCAAGGCAGGTGCGCAGTATCTGCGCTCCATCTGGCTCAAAGCGGAGGAGGGCAGTCTTTCCGTCATGTCCACCGACGCCAACATAGAATTTACCGGTCGGTATCCCGCCGAGGTAGCCAAGCCTGGTCTTATAGGCGTGCAGGGCAGAGCCTTTGTGGATCTGGTGCGTCAGCTGCCCACAGGCGTTCTGCACCTCACGCTTGACGAGGCTTCGGGAAATCTGCTGATTGAACAGGGCCGCCGTACCTACAAGCTGCCAGTGAGCGGGGCGGAGTGGTTTCAGAATTTTTCCGCTTTTCCCGCTGAGGAGGCGGTCACCTGGTCGGGCGACTTTTTACAGGACGTGCTGGACAAGGTGGCCTTTTGCATCAGCGACGACGACGCCATGGACGCCATCGCCTGCCTGTGCATGAAGCCGCGCGGCAACGGACGCATTGACGTGTGCGGACTCAACGGGCACCAGTTTGCCCTGGTGTCGTTTACCCACGACGAACTGGCGGAACGTCTGCCTGAAGCTGGCATGCTGATTCAGAAAAAATACCTGCAGGACATCAAAAAATGGCTTGGCGTGGATGAGATAGAGCTGAACATCACCGACAAGCGTCTGTACCTGCGCAGCCTGGACGGTGCCGAGACGCTCAGCCTGCCGCGTGCGGCTCACGAATACCCCGACTACAACATTTTTATGAGCAAGCTGGCCAGCGAAGACATGCACCCCATGACGCTTGCCCGCAAAGAAGCCATTGAGGCGCTTGGGCGTATCCTTATTTTCAACACCGAGAGCGACCGCTGCACCTACATGGATCTGACCGCAGGCGAGGCGCTGCTTTCCGCCCAGGGGCAGGATGTGGGCTCCGCCAACGAGAGCCTTGAAGTAACCTATAACGGCGATATAAAACGCATTGCCTTCCCCACACGCAACCTGCTTGACGTGCTGGGACACTTTGTTTCGGCAAAGATAGACATGATGCTTACCGGTTCTGAAGGCCCCTGCGGCATACGCGGCGCCGACGACACTGAGTACACGGTCATTATCATGCCCATGAAGGTTTCTGAAACGACCTATTATAGCGAGGAAGACGTTTAATGGCTCCTGAAACCGGCAACGGCGGGTACAACGCCTCTTCCATTACCATTTTGGAAGGCCTTTCGGCCGTGCGCAAGCGCCCGGCCATGTACATAGGCTCCACTGACGCGCGCGGCCTGCACCACCTGGTATACGAGGTAGTGGACAACTCCATCGACGAAGCCATGGCTGGCTTCTGTTCGCGGATAACGGTCATTTTGCACGCCGACAACAGCGTCACAGTACGTGACGACGGCCGAGGCATACCTGTCGACATTCACCCCAAGGAAGGCGTGCCCGCCGTGCAGGTGGTCATGACCAAGCTGCACGCCGGCGGCAAGTTTGATAACTCAAGCTACAAGGTTTCCGGCGGGTTGCACGGCGTTGGCGTGTCGTGCGTCAATGCCCTTTCAGAAGAGCTTACGGTTACCGTCCGCCGCGACGGCAAGCGCTACCGTCAGCATTACGCGCGTGGCGTGCCGCAGGACAAGCTGGTTGTCATCAGCGAAAGCTATGTGGAAGGTCACGGCACCACAGTGCGCTTCAAGCCCGACGAAGAAATTTTTGAGGTGCTTGAGTTTTCATATGAAACATTGAAAAAGCGCTTTGAAGAGCTGGCCTACCTCAACAAGGGCCTGACCATCGAGTGCATTGACGAGCGCATCGGCGAGACTCATGTTTTCCACGCCGATGGCGGCATACGTCAGTTTGTGGGCGACCTCAATTCGGGCGAGCAGGGCATTCACCCCATTATTTTTGGCGAAGGCGTGGTCGAAAACGTCACCGTTGACTTTGCCCTGCAGTACAACGCCGGGTACAAGGAAAACATTTTTACCTTTGCCAACAACATCCGCACCAAGGAAGGCGGCACCCACCTTGTGGGCTTTCGCACCGCGCTGACCCGCGCCATCAACGGCTACATCAAGGGCCAGCCGGACCTGGTCAAAAAGATGAAGAACACCTCCCTGTCGGGCGACGACGTGCGCGAGGGTCTTACCGCCGTTATCAGCGTCAAGCTGCCTCAGCCGCAGTTTGAGGGGCAGACCAAGACCAAACTTGGCAACAGCGAGATAGCCGGTCTGGTGGCTGGTGTTGTTTACGACCGCCTTAACGTCTATTTTGAAGAAAATCCCAAGGATATACGCCTTATTATCGACAAGGCCGTCGATGCCTCACGTGCCCGCGACGCCGCCCGCCGCGCCAAGGAGCTTGTGCGCCGCAAGGGCGCGCTTTCTGACAACGCGTTGCCCGGCAAACTCGCCGACTGCCAGAGCAAGGACCCTATGGAGTCTGAGCTGTTCATCGTCGAAGGTGATTCGGCAGGTGGTTCGGCCAAGCAGGGGCGCAACCCCAAAAATCAGGCTATCCTGCCTCTGCGCGGCAAGATTCTGAACACGGAGCGCACCCGCTTTGATAAAATGCTGGCCAACAAGGAAGTAAAGGCCCTCATCACCGCCATGGGCGCGGGCATCGGCGAGGAAGACACCGACCTTGACAAGCTGCGCTACCACAAAATCATCATCATGACAGACGCCGACGTGGACGGAGCGCACATCCGCACCCTGCTGCTGACCTTTTTCTTCAGGCAGTATCAGGAGATGGTGGAGCGCGGCTTTGTCTACATCGCGCAGCCGCCTTTGTACCGCGTGCACAACTCGCGCATGGAAAAGTTCATCAAGGACGACCCTGCGCTCAACGAGTTTCTGCTTACCCGCGTCAGCGAGGATGTGACCGTGGTTGCCGCCAGCGGCAAGGAATATACGGGCAAAGAGCTGATCAACCTCATGGAGCACATTGAAAAGCTTGAAAACCGCGTCAACGATGCCGAAATGGCGGGCACCCCGCGCGATCTCTTTATGGCCCTTGTTACCTATGCAAAGCAGATTGACGCGCAGAGCCTCGAAAACCAGGATAACGAACTGACCGGGTGGCTCAACGGGCACGGCTATATGCTGACCCTTGAGCGGGAAAAGAACGAGGACGAAGAGGAACGTCTGTTTGCGGTATTTGAAAATACCGGTGGGCACCATACCCGCAGGGGCATGGAATTTTTCTCTTCGCGCCTGTACCGGCAGACCTGGCAGCTCTTTGACGAGCTGCGCTCGCAGTGCGGGTCGTTTGCCTTTACCCTGCGCCGCAAGGACGGCGATGTCGCCGCCGAGGATATATTTACGCTCATGCGCATGGTGTTTGACGAAGCCCGCAAGGGCATCAACATCCAGCGTTACAAAGGTCTTGGTGAAATGAACCCCGACCAGCTGTGGGTAACGACCATGAACCCCGAAAACCGCGTGCTTCTGCAGGTTTCGGTGGAAGACGCCAACGAGGCCTCCGATGCCTTTGTTGAGCTGATGGGCGACCGCGTGGAGCCGCGCCGCGACTTTATCGAGCGCAACGCCCTGGCTGTTCAGGATCTGGATATCTAGGCGTCAGGGCGTGCATAACCTGCCCGTCGGCGGGCAGATATGCGTGCGCCTGTGTATGTTTTTTACTTACCTGTGTGGGCAACTGACGGTTTGAACGTACTTTTGCCGCACAACATATAAAAAGGGGTTTCAGCGGGGCGTAGCCCACTGAATACCGGGGGCCTGCCCTCCGATCCCCAAAATAACAGCAGCGAGGCCCGCAGTGGCAGACATGCAGTCGCAGATAAGCATAGAAAAAGAACTCCGCAAATCGTATCTGGAGTATTCCCTTTCGGTCATCATCGGGCGCGCCATCCCTGACGCGCGCGACGGCCTTAAGCCGGTGCACAGGCGTATTCTTTTTGCGCAGTACGAGCTTGCCAACAACTATAACCGTCCGCACAAAAAATCCGCGCGTATCGTCGGTGATGTCATCGGTAAATATCACCCGCACGGCGACTCTGCCGTGTACGACGCGCTGGTGCGTATGGCGCAGGAATTTTCCATGCGCGATCCGCTGGTGGACGGGCAGGGCAACTTTGGTTCCATCGACGGCGACGCCGCAGCTGCCATGCGTTATACCGAAGTGCGCATGTCCAAGCTTGCCCAGGAGTTTTTGAACGACCTGGACAAGAATACCGTGGACTTTCGTCCCAACTACGACAATACCCTGCAGGAACCCACGGTCATGCCGAGCAAGGTTCCCAATCTGCTGCTCAACGGCAGCTCGGGCATTGCCGTGGGTATGGCCACCAACATTCCGCCCCATAACCTTGGCGAACTGTGCGACGCCCTGCAACTGCTGCTTGATAACCCGCAGTGCAGCGTCGACGAGCTTATGGAATATGTGAAGGGGCCGGACTTTCCCACCCGTGGCTTTGTGTACGCGGGCAAGGGTCTGTACGACGCCTACCACACCGGGCGCGGCACCGTTAAGGTGCGTGGCCGTCTGGATTTGGAAGAACGCAAAAAGGGCGCGCAGAGTATTGTCATTCGCGAGATCCCCTTTGGGCTTAACAAAAGCTCGCTGGTGGAAAAAATCGCGGCTCTGGTCAATGACCGCAAGATCGACGGCATCACCGACCTGCGCGACGAATCTGACCGCAAGGGCATCCGCGTGGTTATCGACCTCAAGCGCGGCACCATCCCCGACATTGTGATCAATGCCCTGTACAAGTTTACGCCGCTTGAAACGAGCTTTGGCATCAACATGCTGGCCGTGGTGGACAACCGCCCCCAGCTGCTTACCCTCAAGACGGCGCTTTCGTGCTTTGTGGATCATCGGCGCGAGGTGGTCATCCGCCGCACGCGTTTTGACCTTGAAAAGGCCGAGGCCCGGGCGCACATTCTCGAAGGTCTGCGCATCGCCATCGACAATATCGACGAGGTGGTGGCCCTTATTCGCGCTTCGGCCAACCCGGAAGAAGCCCGTAACGCCCTGATGGAGCGGTTTACGTTTTCAGAGCTGCAGGCCAAGGCCATCCTTGATATGCGCCTGCAGCGCCTCACCGGCCTGCAGCGCGAAGAACTGATGAACGAATACAAGGACCTGCTGCAGAAAATTGAATTCTATCGCTCCATCCTTGAAAATTCCGAAGTGCTGCGCGGCGAGCTCAAGCGCGAGATCGCCGAGATACGCGACAACTTCGCCACGCCCCGCCGCACCGAAGTGCTGCGCGAAGCCCTGAGCGACATTGATATTGAAGACCTCATCCCCGACGAGGAAGTGGTCATTACCCTGTCGCGGCGCGGCTACATGAAGCGCACCGGGCTTGAAAACTACCAGCAGCAAAAACGCGGCGGCAAGGGCATTGCCGCACTGCATACCTCGGACGACGACTATGTGCAGGAGTTTTTGACCACCACCAATCACCAGTACCTCTGCCTGTTTACCAACAAGGGCCGCATGCACCAGCTCAAGGTGCACCAGGTGCCCGAGGGCAGCCGTACGGCCAAGGGCGTGCATATCAACAACCTGCTGCCGCTTGAGGAAAACGAGTGGGTGACGACGGTGCTGGCACTGCGCGAATTTGCCGAGGACAAGTTCTTTTTGTTCATCACCAAGCGGGGCATGATCAAACGTTCGTCCGCGTCGCTGTACGCGCGTTGCCGCAAGACCGGGCTCATGGCCGTGGGCCTGCGCGAGGACGACGAGCTTGTGGTTGTGCGACCCATCCGCGACAACAGTCATGTTGTGCTGGCCACGGCCGACGGCTTTTCCATCCGCTTTGCCTGCAACGACGTGCGCCCCATGGGCCGCGTGGCTACGGGCGTCAAGGGCATTGCCCTGCGCAGGCAGGACTTTGTGGTGGCCGCCGTCATCACCAAGGACATTGACCTGACCACAGAGATAATGTCCATCTCGGCCAACGGTTACGGCAAGCGCACCAGCGTCGACCTGTACCGCCTGCAGTCGCGCGGCGGCAAGGGCATCATCAACTTCAAGGTGACGGGCAAGACCGGCCCCGTTATCGGCGCCATGCCCGTGCGCGACAACGACGGCCTCATTCTGTTGACCTCGTCCAACAAGATCGTGCGCATTGGCGTTGACGATGTGCGCAGCAAGGGCAGGGCAACCATGGGCGTTATGCTTGTGCGCCTTGACGAAGGCGCGCACGTGGTGGGCTTTGACCGTGTGGACGAGGGCGGGCAGACCGGCAGGGACGCCAACGCTGAATTGGACGGCGACGACTTTGCCGGGGTTTCTTCCACGCCCGCCGTTGTTGAGCCCGAAGTGCCCGGCAGTGATGCCGCAGACGACGACGGCGAGGAATAAAAACGACTGATGAAAATACTGCGGCGGGTTTGCGGCAAGGCTCTGCCCCTGTGTCTGTTTCTGTTTTTTGCGGGCTTTTTGTGCGCTTGCAAAGACCAGAACCTCGTGGGCGACGATCTTTCCGCTGCCCGTACCGCGGTATCTTTACGCGACTGGTCACTTGCCGAAAGGCTTTTGGAGCGTTATCTGCGTGAGGCACGGGACGCTGACCTGCGCTGGGAGGCGTGGCAGCAGCTCCTGGTGGTGCTCAACGCCGCCGGGCAGGAGCCGCGTACAACGCTTGAGTATCTGGAAACCATGCTGGCGGAATTTGCGGACAACGACGCCAGAAGCGCCGTTATCCTGCGCCGTATGGGCGAGGTAAACGAGGGCATGCGCCGTTATGGTCGTGCGGCCGACGCCTGGAACGCCTACATAGGCCTTGGCGGTCTGTCCGCCGAGCAGACGGTGGACGGCTACCGCAGGCTTGCGGCCATGCAGTTTAATTTGCGCCGTTTTGACGCGGGGGAGGATACCCTCCAGCAGTGTCTGGCCCTGCCCCTTGCCGACCATGATAAAATAATGTGCATGTACGACCTTGCCGACCAGAACATGGCGAGGGAGCGCTGGCAGGAGGTTTCCGACCTTTGCCAGCAGATACTGGACAGCGACCCTGACAAGACCCTGCGCGGTCTGGCGGGGTATTTGCTGGCTGATGCCCTTGAGCAGCTAGGCAAAGGCAAGGAAGCCCTTAAAAACTTTGAACTGGCCCGCGACGATTATCCCAATCCGTCGGTCATTGATAATCGCATTGCGCATTTGCGCAAAAAACTGAAGAAGTAAGGCCTATGATCAAGCACGAATGCGGCGTATTCGGCATTTACGACCATGAAGAAGCGGCTCGTCTGGCTTATTTCGGTTTGTACGCACAGCAGCACCGCGGGCAGGAAAGCGCCGGCATTGTCACCTTTGACACGGACGGCGTGCACGAACACAAGGGCATGGGCCTTGTGCCGGATGTTTTTTCCGAGGCGGATCTCAAGGCGCTTACCGGCAGAACGGCCATCGGGCATGTGCGCTATTCCACCACCGGGCGCTCCTCGAGCAGCAACGCCCAGCCTTTCCTAGCCCATTTTAAGGGGCGGGACGTGGTGCTTGCCCACAACGGAAACCTGGTCAACGCGGCCCAGCTGCGCGAAGACCTGGAGAACGAAGGGGCCATTTTTTCCACCAGCAACGATACAGAGGTGTTCATGCACCTGCTGGTGCGCGCTCTCAGGCACAACGACCTGCCCGGCGCGGTCAAGGAGACCTGTGCGCGCGTGCGTGGGGCTTACTGCCTGCTGGTGATGGTTGATGGCGTCATGGTTGCGGTGCGCGACCCGCACGGTTTTCATCCGTTGGCCTTCGGGCGCATGAACGGCAGCCCCGTGTTTGCCTCCGAAACCTGCGCCTTTGACCTGCTTGAGGCCCAGTTTGAACGCTCGGTTGAGCCGGGCGAGATGCTTATTGTCAACGGCAACAGCGTGCGCAGCGACTATCTTTTGGGTCCGCTGCCCGAAAAGCCGCGCCAGTGCATCTTTGAACTGGTATATTTTGCACGGCCCGACTCGTACATTTTTGACGAGCAGGTGTACCTGTGCCGCAAAAAAATGGGCTGGAACCTGGCTGACGAATCGGCCCCTGACGTGGACTCCGTCATGCCTTTTCCCGATTCGGGCATTTACCCCGCGCTTGGCTTTGCGCAGCGCTCTGGGCTGCCCTACGAGCACGCCATGATACGCAACCACTATGTGGGGCGCACGTTTATTCAGCCTTCGCAGAGCATGCGCAGCTTTGGCGTGCGGGTTAAGATCAACCCTGTGCGCGAGATGATCAAGGGCAAACGCATCTGTATTATCGACGACAGCATTGTACGCGGCACCACCATGATGACCCGCGTCAAAAAGCTGCGCGAGCTTGGCGCCAAAGAGGTGCACATCCGCATTTCAAGTCCGCCGGTCAAGTTTCCCTGCTTCTACGGCATAGACTTTTCTTCACGCGGCGAGCTTATTGCGGCTCAGCACAACCTGCAGGAAATAACCCGCAAGCTCGATGTGGATTCGTTGCATTACCTCAGCATCGGCGGGCTGCTCGGCTCGGTGAGCAAGCCGCAGAATTACTGCATGGCCTGCTTTACAGGCGACTACCCCGTGCCGTGCGACGAATGCACCGGCAAATTCAGCCTTGAATCTGCCTGCGCCAAAAGGTAGACCATTTTCTTGCGCTGCCTTTTCTGAAGGCGGACAGTCTTATATGAGGAAGCCATGAGTATCGCACGTATCAAGGGTTTTGCGGACATGTTTCCGCCTGACAGCGACCAGTTTACGCGCATCGAAAACACCGCGCGCGGCGTTTTTGGGCGCTACGGTTTTGTTGAGCTGCGCACGCCCCTGCTGGAGTTTACCGAGCTTTTTTGCCGCTCTATTGGCGAAGAAACCGATGTTGTGCAAAAGGAAATGTACACGTTTCCTGACCGCAAGGGGCGCTCGCTCACCCTGCGGCCCGAAGCCACGGCTGGCGTCATGCGGGCCTATATCGAGAGTGGGCTGACCAACCGCGAGGCTGTAAGCCGCCTGTTTACCACTGGCCCCATGTTTCGCTACGAGCGCCCGCAGAAGGGCCGCATGCGTCAGTTCCACCAGATTAACTGCGAGTGCCTTGGCAGTCATAGCCCCATGGCCGACGCTGAGCTTGTCAGCATGCTGCTGCGCTTTTTGTCCGATCTGGGTCTGACCGACCTCACGCTCAAGATCAACTCGCTCGGCTGCGCAGAGTGCCGACCAAAATACAAGGCGGCCCTGCTCACATATCTTGCCGGGGTGGATAAAAGTCTTCTTTGCCCCGACTGTGCCCGCAGGGTTGAGACCAACCCGCTGCGCGTGCTCGACTGCAAGCAGCCTGGCTGCCGCGCCATTACAGACAACGCTCCCAAGCTGCTCGACTACAATTGCCCTGACTGCCGTGCTCACTTTGATACCGTGCTGCAGCTGCTTGACGGGCAGGGTCTGCCCTATGAGCTAGACCACAGGCTTGTGCGCGGCCTTGATTATTACTGCCGTACCACGTTCGAGGTGGTGAGCGGCAGCATTGGCGCGCAGGCTGCGGTGGCAGGCGGCGGCAGGTATGACGGGCTTGTGAAGAGCCTTGGCGGTCCCGACGTGCCCGGTGTTGGCTTTGCCTGCGGCATGGAGCGCCTTGCGCTCATGATGGGCGACGGCGGCGCGGCCGCAGCCGATTTTTATCTTGTCGCCATGGACCAGCAGAGCAGAACCCAGGGTTGGCAGCTTGCCCAGAAGCTGCGCAACGCCGGGCTGAGCGGTGAAATGAATTTCAGTGAAGGCGGTTTTAAAAGCCTTATGCGTCAGGCTGGCAAGTCGGGCGCGAGGTATTGTCTGATCATCGGCCCCGATGAAGCCGCCCAGGGCGCAGTGGTCGTTAAAAACCTTGAAAGCGGCGAGCAAAGCTCCATGCCGCAGTCAGGTGTACTCCAATTCTTGCAAACGGGAACCAACAATGACTGAACAGATGCAGACGCAGGACGCGCAGCAGGACGTGCAGCGCGAACACCAGAAATTCGTCACTGAGCTTGGAGACTGGCGGCGCAGCCATTCCTGCGGCCAGCTGACCATCAACAATGATGGTGAAGATGTTTGCCTGATGGGTTGGGTGCAGTATCGCCGCGACCACGGCGGTCTTATCTTTGTGGACCTGCGCGACCGTGATGGTCTTACCCAGGTTGTTTTCAGCCCCGACATCGCCCCGGCTGCCCACGAAAATGCCCATATCCTCCGCTCCGAGTATGTCCTCGCGGTAAAGGGCAAGGTGCGCCCGCGTCCTGACGGCATGGTCAACACCACTATGGTTACCGGCCAGATTGAGATTGTGGCTTACGAATGGAAGCTGCTCAATACTTCAAAAACGCCGCCTTTTCCCATTGAGGACCGTACCGACGCCGGTGAAAACCTGCGTCTTACGTGGCGTTATCTTGACCTGCGGCGTCCGCGCATGCAGGCCAACCTGCGACTGCGCCACAAGGTTTCGCAGGCAGCCCGTCGTTTTCTCGACGACAACGGCTTTACGGAAGTGGAAACTCCGGTGCTCACCAAGTCCACGCCTGAAGGCGCGCGCGACTTTTTGGTGCCCAGCCGCCTGAACAATGGCGAATTTTACGCCCTGCCGCAGTCCCCTCAGCTTTTCAAGCAGCTGCTCATGGTGGCAGGCATGGACCGCTACTTCCAGATCGTGCGCTGCTTCCGCGACGAAGACCTGCGCGCCGACCGTCAGCCCGAGTTTACGCAGGTCGACCTTGAGATGAGCTTTGCTGATGAAGAGCAGGTCATGACCATTGCCGAAGGCCTCATGGCCCGCGTGTTCAAGGACGTCATGGGCAAGGATCTTTGCCTGCCGTTCCCGCGCATGCCCTGGGACGAAGCCATGGCACGCTACGGCGTGGACAAGCCCGACACCCGTTTTGGTCTTGAGCTTGTTGACCTTACCGACATTGTACGCGGTTCGGGTTTCAAGCTTTTTGCCACGGCGCAGCTGGTCAAGGGTATGAAGGTTCCAGGCGGCGAATCCATGACCCGCAAGGAAATTGACGCCTTTACCGAGTTTGTGAAGATTTACGGCGCGCAGGGTCTGGCCTGGATCAAGATCAAGGCCGATGAATGGCAGTCGCCCATAGCCAAGTTTCTCTCTGACGCGGAGCGCAAGGGCATTGCCGATGCGCTGGACCTCAAGGTCGGGGATATCGTCTTTTTCCAGGCTGGCGAGCCAGCCATGGTCAACGCCGCTCTGGGCAACCTGCGCGTGCACCTGGCCAACCACCTCAAGCTGATACCCGAAAACAGCTTCAACTTTTTGTGGGTTACGGACTTTCCGCTTTACGAATACGACGAGGAAGACAAGCGCTACGTGGCCTGCCACCATCCCTTTACCTCGCCCGCGCCCGGCCATATGGAGCTGATGATCACTGACCCGGCCAAGGCCCGCGCCCGTGCTTACGACATGGTGCTCAACGGCTGCGAAGTGGGCGGCGGTTCCATCCGCATCCATTCGGGCGAGGTGCAGCGGCGCATGTTTAAGGCCCTTGGCTTTACGCCCGAGCAGGCCGAAGAGCAGTTTGGCTTTCTTATTCAGGCGCTTGACCTTGGCGCACCGCCGCACGGCGGTTTGGCCTTTGGTCTTGACCGTCTGGTCATGCTGCTTTCGGCTTCGCCCAGCATCCGTGACGTTATTGCCTTCCCAAAGACGCAAAAGGCTACTTGTCTCATGACCGACGCGCCCGCTGGCGTTTCGTCGCGTCAGTTGAGGGAGCTGGGTTTGCGCTTGCGCGAAGTGCCCGCAGCGGAGCAAAAAAAGGACGGCGCAGCAGCCGACAAACCATAGGGGGCGAACCCTGCATGATTCTTGATATTGTCGTCTACCCTGATCCACGGCTCAAAGAGGTTTGCAAACCTGTTGGCGAGATAACGGACGAAATTCGCCAGCTGGCCGCAGATATGCTTGAGACCATGTATGCAGCGCCTGGCGTTGGGCTTGCCGCCCCTCAGGTGGGCCGCAACATCCGCATGCTTGTTATGGATCCTGCCATGCAGGATGAGGAAAAAAATCCACGGGTGCTTATCAATCCTGTGCTGACCCTCTCTGGCGAGAAGGTTGTCAGCGAGCAGGAGGGCTGCCTCTCGGTGCCCATGAACTACCGCGCGGATGTACCCCGTATGAGCAATGTGCACCTGCACGCCTTGGATCTGGACGGCAATGTTATCGAAGAGGATCTTGAAGAGTTCCCTGCCATTATTCTGCAGCATGAATTCGACCATCTGGACGGCATACTGTTTATCGACAAGATCAGCCGCCTGCGCCGCACCCTGTACGACAGCAAGGTGAAAAAATGGCTCAAACGCAAAAATGCCGCATAGTATTTATGGGAACGCCCGAGTTTGCCGCCGCCAGCCTGCAAAGGCTGGCGGCCTGGCCTCGTGGCGAAATTGTGGCTGTGTACACCCAGCCCGACAGGCCAGCGGGGCGCGGGCACAAACTTGCGGAATCACCCGTTAAAAAGCTTGCGTTGCAGCTGGGCCTGCCAGTTATGCAGCCCGCCAGTCTCAAGACCGCAGAGGCGCAGGCCGAGCTTGCCGCCTTTAAGCCTGATCTGCTCGCTGTCGCAGCGTACGGGCTTATTTTGCCAGATGCTGTGCTTGCCATGCCGACTCTGGACGCCGTCAATGTGCATGCTTCGCTGTTGCCAGGCCTGCGAGGCGCAGCGCCCATACAACGTGCTGTGATCGACGGCTGGCAGCCCGGCGCGCGCGCCGGGATTTCCATTATGCGCATAGCGAGCAAGCTTGATGCTGGCCCTGTGTTTGCCACTGATGGTACTGTCATAGGCGAACACACTGCCGGTTCGCTGCACGACGCACTTGCGGGTATCGGTGCGGAGCTGCTGGTGAGAGTTGTTGACGATATCCTTGATGGCAAGGCCAGGGCGGTAGAGCAGGACGACGCGTTGGCCACCTATGCGCCAAAAATTTCCAAGGAAGATGGTTTTATCGACTGGACGCTGCCTGCTGCCGAGGTTCATGCCCGGGTGCGCGGCGTCACCCCCTGGCCGGGTGCGCGGACGGTTTTGGAAACCGCCGGGCCTGACGACAACCCGCGTCAGTCGCTTTTGCTCATTCTAGCCCCAGGGCGTATTGGCGAACCAACAGGCAGTGCCGCGCCCGGCTCGCTGCGTGTGGATGCCGACGGCTTAAGCGTTGCCTGCGCGGACAAGTGGTATGAGTTTACCGCCGTACGACCTCAAGGTAAAAAGGACATGTCGGCCCGCGACCTGCTCAACGGAATTTTGCGGGGCCTGCCCAGGGGCATCGCCGGTCTGGCCAGAGCGCCAGTACCGGGCGAGTAACCCTTGCTGATACTTTTTATGTTTTTACTGAGGCTCTTTTGAGCCTCGTTTTTTCTTGTTTTGGCTCGTAGTTCATGCCTGCCTGTTGCGCTTCCCTGAGGGGCGTTTAAGGGCTTTTTTGACTATGCTCGCAGTTTTTCCCTGGCTGATGCAGCCGAGGCATCATGTTTCGCAAATCGCCCTTTTCATTACCCCCCGATCAGTACGGCGGCGCGCGCAAACGCGTTTTTATCGGGCTTATGCTTGCATCTTGCCTCTTGTCGTGCGCTGTTATTGCTTTTTTTCTTATTTTGCCGTGGGTAGGTTTTTTTTCAACGCAACACTGGCTGCCATCAGTAAGTATTACCGTTGGTTTTATTGTAATTTTTGCCATTTTGTGGCTGTGTATTATTCTTGTTTTTCATATTTATACTGGCAAAACCATGCCGGGTGTGGACAGCGTACGTCATGTTACTGTGCGTCTTTTTTTTCCACTTATGGAGTTGCTTGCAAAACTTGTCCGTATTGATAGAGGCAAGGTTCGTCGGAGTTTCATCAAGGTTAACAACGAACTTGTGCTGGCCAGCGCGGTCACGGTACAGCCGCATGAGCTGCTTTTGCTGTTGCCGCACTGCGTGCAACAGGCCCTTTGCCCGCAGCGTCTTGTTCACAACCCCGACAATTGCAGGCGTTGTGGTAAATGCCCCGTAGGCGGTCTGCTTGACCTGCGTGACAGGTACGGCGTACGGCTCGCCATTGCCACAGGGGGCACCATTGCCCGGCGAATAGTGGTTCAGACGCGGCCCCGTTGCATTATTGCCGTCGCCTGCGAACGCGACCTTACCTCCGGCATACAGGACAGTTACCCCGTACCTGTCTTTGGTGTGCTCAATCAGCGCCCGCACGGCCCTTGCGTTGATACGCTTGTGCCCATGCCCGCGCTTGAAGATGCGGTTAAAATTTTTCTTGGCCTGACGCGTCGCGTCCAGCAAGGCAGGGTATGTAATGGGTAAGGCTTCGACAGCAGATAGCAGATTGTTTGCCTTGCAACGCAAGGTGCGCGCCCTCCCGTTTACAGCCCGCAACGTCGCCTTGAGCGCCTTGCTTTCAGTGGATGCTGGGCAAAGCGCTCAGCAGGCGTTGTCTCTTGCTTTTGGGCAGTCTTTTGCCGAGGGCGCGGACAAGTCCGCTGCTAGTTTGCCCACAGTGGAACGCAATTTGTGCTCGGAGCTTGTGTACGGTTATCTCCGCTCCGAAATCCGTATTGCGTTTGTGCTCGCGCAGGTTTTGCCTCGCCCGCAATCGCTGCCGCGTCCGTTGCTGCATGTGCTTGGTCTTGCCGTTTACTCATTGATGTTTCAGGACAGAATACCTGATCATGCGGCAGTTTTTAGCGCGGTGGAAACTACCCGCGCTCTCTACGGCTCTGCGCTTGCCAAGGTTGCCAATGGTGCTTTGCGCTCGTTGCAGCGACTTGCCGATGCGCCTTTGCAGCCCGATTTTTATCTGCCTGGGGGGGGTAGCGGTTGGGAGCGTCGAGCACCTTGCCCTGTTTTATTCCCTGCCGCTATGGATTGTGGGCCACTGGTGCAAGCGTTACGGGCCGCAAGCGGCGGAGCAGCTGGCCCAGCGTTCTTTTGCCCGCCCCTGGAGTGCTCTTAGGGTCAATGCCTGCCATGTGCTTGGCCATGATTTGCTGTCAGACCTGCTTGCGCAGGGCGGCACGCCGGTGGGGCAGTGGGGTGCCGCTTTTGCGCCGGGCAACCTGCCAGCACAGGCCTGCGGCAAGGCTTTAACCGATCTGCTGGCATGCGGGGCGGTGTCGTTTCAGTCCGCCGGGTCGCAGCTCGTGCTTGAAAAGCTTGGGCTTTATGATTGGAAGCGCCCGGTGTGGGATGTTTGCGCCGGGTTTGGCGGCAAGACTGTTGCGCTGCTCGAGCGGGAGGTTGCGGTTGCTTTTTCTACCGACCGCAACCTGCAACGCCTGACAGGCCTGCCAGGGCAGTGCGCACGTCTATTGTTGCCTTGCCCTGGCACTGCCCTGATAGACGCGGTTGCGCCGCCCTGTTCCGCCTGGGCCGGTCATATGCTGATTGACGTGCCCTGTTCCGGTCTGGGCGTGCTTGCCCGCAGGCCAGACATACGCCGCCGACCGCAACAGCAGGCTCTGGAGCATGAGCAGCTGCAAGGCCGCATGTTGGAGCGTCTGGTTGCCATGCTGCAACCCGGCTGTGAGCTTGCCTATATTACCTGCACGTTGCGCACGCAGGAAAATGAAAAACAGATACAGAAAGTTATGCGTAATGCGCCTGGTTTGCAGCTGGTGCGGCAATGGCAGACACCGCACGAACATCCATGGCTTGAAGGAATGTTTGGCGCGGTGCTGCGCAAACAGACATAAATAAAAAAGCGCAATGCGGTTACTGCCGCCTGCGCTTTTTTGTGGTTTTGCAATGCCTGCACGTGCCGTTTTTTTACGGCCAGCCAGTATTGTTCTGCTGGCTATTCTGCAGGGGTTTCCGTTGCATCCTGCACAGCGGGCAGCGAAACGCCCAGCTTGCAAAGCAGCATTTCAAGCTCTTCACGGCTTGCGTAGGCAAGCGCAATGCGCCCGCTGTTTTCGTCCCCGCTGACCTGTGTTTTGCAGCCCAGGCTTTCGCACAGGTTTTGCTGCAGGGTTTTGAACTGGGGGCTTTTTTTGCGAGGTGCTTTGGCCCGGGGCTGCGTGTTTGCTTCCTGATCTTCCCAGGGCAGTGTATTGTGACCGCGCCAGAAGGCTGCGGCGTCTTCCGCTTCGCGGACTGTCAGCTTGTGGCTGATTATACGCTGCCGCAGTGCATCTGAGGCCATGGCATTGTCGATGCCCAGCAGGCAGCGGGCGTGTCCGGCGCTGAGCAGGCCTGCCTGAATATCCGCCCGAGCGCTTGCGCTCAGCTGCAGCAATCGCAATGCGTTGGCGATTGCCGGGCGGCTTTTGCCAAGTCGCGTAGCCAGCTCTTCTTGCGTGAGCTCCAGAGCTTCTCTCAAACCCTGCAGGGCTTCCGCTTCTTCAATAGGGTTGAGGTCTTCGCGCTGCAGGTTTTCAATAAGGGCGGCGGCCATAACCTCTTTGTCGCTCAGTTCGCGCACAAAAACGGGAACTTCCGTCAGCCCCGCCATTTGCGCGGCGCGCCAGCGACGTTCGCCCGCAACTATCTGATAGGCGTCTGCCCCGTGGGGGCGTACCAGTAACGGCTGAATGATGCCTTGCGATTTGATGGAATCTGCCAGTTCGCGCAATGCGGTATCATCAAAATGTCTGCGGGGCTGGTTGGGGTTGGGCCGTAAGGATGTGACCGGCACAAGGTTGACTGCGCTTTCTTTCTCTTGCGGTTCCTGCCTTGGTGCCGAGCCGCCAAACAGAGCGTCAAGCCCTCTGCCCAATCCCTTGCTGCTGCTCATGTTTTCTCCTTCCGCATTTGGTCGTATGTTTGATATGCTTTTGCTGCCGCGCTGTGGTTTTGCGTTGTGTGCGGCCTGGCCTTCAAGCCTGCGCACTGGCGTGTTGCAGCGTTGTTTGTCTAGTGTGCCTGTATGTGTATCTGCGCATGTCTTGCTGTCATGCCGGGCTGTATGCGCGGTTTAACCCCATGGCTTGTCATGGCTTCTTGACATTTTCCCTTGGGGCGCGGCACGCTATGGGTTAGTATGGGCAGGGCAGGGCCGCTGTTGCTGTTTATGCCTCTTGCTGCCTTTCAACGCTCACGTTCTGCCTGGCATCGGGCTTTTGGCGCTTTTGCCGCAGGCGCAATGCTTTTTTGCAATTTTCAACGTGTTTGTTTTGGCTCCCAGCAAATACATTAAGGAACAAATATGCTCAACAATCCGCTACTTCAGTACGTTACCGACGCCAAGGGCAATATTGCTTCTGTTATTATTCCCTGGTCCTTGTGGGAAAAAATGGAACCAAAGGTCCGCAAGCTGCTGGAGGCGCAAACAACACCGCAAGAACTCACGCAGGCGCCCGGGCCTCTGGCCAACTTTGATGAACTTATGCAGCACTGGGATTTTAAATATCCCTATAGCCCCTCGGTTACATGTCCGCACTGTGCGGCAAGTGCCCTTGACTGGCGCAACGATCCCAACCAGTCGTTTATTTTGACTAACGCCAATATCGGCGGCCTGCTCGTTTTTCACTGCCGCAAGTGTGGCACCACTATCAGGCAAAAGCATTTTCACAATCACGTTGCTGTGGAGCATACCACGCCCAAGGATTAGTCGGGGCGTTTGCTGCCGTAGCCGTTAGCGGCTATTGAAGTACTGTGTTTTTTTTGCTGGGTCTGCGCAAAACAATTTCTTTTGCCAGGCCCAGATATGCTTCTGCGCCTTTGGATTTTATATCATAGTGGATGATTGACTTGCCGTGGCTCGGTGCTTCTGAGAGGCGCACATTGCGGGGAATGACCGTTTCAAACAGGTGCTCAGGAAAGCAGCGGCGCACTTCGTTTTTTACTTCGCGGGTCAGGCGGTTGCGCGTGTCGTACATGGTCAGGACAACGCCAAGTAGTGAAAGATCGGGGTTGAGGCGTTTTTTGACCTGCTCGTAGGTTTGCAGCAGTTTTACGATGCCCTCGAGCGCAAAAAATTCGCACTGCAGGGGAATGAGTAGCTCGCGCGACGCGCACAACGCGTTGAGGGTCAGCAACCCCAGTGAAGGCGGGCAGTCAAGGATGATGTATTCGTAGTCTTTGCGCACGCTTTTAAGGCACTCGTCCAAAAAAAATTCGCGAGCCATTTTGTCTACCAGCTCTAGCTCAACAGCCACAAGATTTGTGCTGGCGGGCAGAATATCCAAAAACGGCGACCGGGTTTTTGCAATATTTTCTTTGAGTTTTTCGGGCTCATAAAAGGTGTTGTACAAATCGCCGTGCAGGTCTTCCTGGTGCAGGCCAATGCCGCTGGTGCTGTTGGCCTGAGGGTCGCAGTCCACAAGCAGAACTTTTTTTTCCATCACTGCCAGAGCGGCGGAAAGGTTGATGGCAGTGGTCGTTTTGCCGACCCCGCCTTTTTGATTGGCAATGGAAATAATACGCGCCATTGAGGCCTCCCAGTCATATTGACTGATTTTAGAGGAAGTTCTGCTTCAACCATTCCTTGCAAGTCAGGGAGCAGGTTCGTCAACGAGCATGAAATTTTTCATAGCAACAGTTTAACGCGCACTTGAATTTTAAAACTTCGTGTTTCACATGAAACATGACCTGGCGTGTTGCTGTACTGGGTTGGTTGTAAAAGAGCAGGCAGGGTGCGTCAAGATTAAAAGCATAAAAGTGTGAAGCTAACTTGCCCCACATAGCTAAACAGCGTAGTAAAAAAGCACAATTTCCAGGCTGGAGCTAATATGGAAACGACAAAAGTGCTGCTGGTTGATGACGAAACTGACGTGACGCGTATACTCTCCAAACGTCTGGGACGAAGAGGATACGAATGTCAGGCCGCTGCTAACGGTCAGGAAGCTGTAAACGCCATGGAGCAGTTTCCTTTTAGTGTGGTGATAATGGATGTAAAAATGCCGGTCATGGACGGCATGTCCGCACTGCAGGTTATCCACTCGCGCTGGCCAAAAACGCAGGTTATCCTGCTTTCAGGGCATGCAGACATGCAGCTGGCAGTGCAGGCCATGAGCGAGGGCGCCTTTGGGTACCTTATGAAGCCGGTTGACATTGACGAGCTGCTTTTTAAAATTGAAGACGCCACTACCCAGATTCGCCTTGAGGCGGAGCAGGGCTAGTAAACGTTACGTTAACAAGGACACCATATGTACAAAGGTAAAAAAATTGCCGCGGCTGTTGTTTTGGCATCTAGCATGGTTGTTGGTGCCGTGCCCGGTATAAACAACTCTGTGGCAAGCGCTGTTGAAATTACGGAAGAAAACCTGCCCCAGTTTCTCGAAAAACTGTTTCGTGAACGCCCTGAGCTAATAATGGACGTTTTGCGCAAGCAGAGCGAATCGGTGCTTGATATTGCCCAGCAGGGCTCAAACCTGCGCCGCCTGCACAGCCTTGAAGCCCAGTGGGCTGTAGACATGAAGATTAACAAGTCTGTCAAAACCGATGGCCGCCCGGTGATGGGGTCGCCCAAGGCAAAGGTGCGCATTGTGGCGTTCTCTGACTTTACCTGCCATTTTTGCCAGCAGGCCTCCAAGACTGTGGATGCCATTTTGAAAGAATACGGCAATGACGTGAGCCTTGTGTTCAAAAATATGCCGCTGGACGAAAAAGGGCCTGCCACCATCGCATCGGCGTATTTTGTGGCCGTGTCGCAGCAGAGTGAAGAAAAGGCCTGGCAGTTTTATAAAGCCCTGTTTGCCGACAGGGACAGGCTTATTGCTGAGGGCGAGGCCTTTTTGAAAAAAACGGCTGAAGACCTGCACGTGGACATGAAAAGGCTGGCCAAGGATGTGCACAGCAAAAAGGTCACGGACATTATTGCCGAAGACCAACAGGACGCCCAAAAATTGGGCATAGAAGGCACGCCGTATTTTCTCGTAAACAATCTTGTGGTGCGCGGTGCGCTGCCGCTTGACCTGTTTAAAAGCGCTGTGGACATGGCGCTGAAAAACAGCAAATAGCCTATGCGCCTACTGCCGGTCTGCAAAGCAGATCTGCCAGCAATTCTGGCCCTGCAAAAAACAGCGTTTGCCGATGAAGCCCGGCTGGTCGGCGATTGGAGCATTCCGCCGCTGACGCAAACGCTGAGCGAACTTGCCGAGGACTTACGCAAGGGCGTTATGCTCAAGCGCTGAACGAGCGCAATGAGCTTGTGGGGACAGTGCGGGCGCTGACCGCAGGCCTCGGTGTGCATATCGGCAGGCTCGCGGTTTTGCCTCAAGGGCGGGGCAGGGGCTATGGTTCAGCCTTGTTGCAGGCCATTATGGCCGCAACTACAGCCAGTAGATACGAGCTGTTTACAAGCTCGCAAAGTGAGAGCAATTTGCGGTTGTACCAGCGCTTCGGATTTCGACCTTTTAAAAGGACTCTGACCGCATCCGGCGTTGAGCTGATCTGGCTGGAAAAAACCGCAACCAGCAATGCCGGCAAGGACAGCAACTTCAAGACGGGGTAGGGCTCTGCCGCATGACCTGGTCAGTTGAGGCGGGTACGTTTTGCATGCCCCAACGGTGCGCAGGCCGTCCCAGGCAAAATTGTTTTTTATCAGGTTGCGGAATCAGGCATGGTTGCGCTGTCAAAACGCAAGAGTAAAAACGCAAAAAGCAGGTCGAGAGCGACCTGCTTTTTGCGTTGATGCCTGGGCACAAAAAACATGCAGTACGGTATTGCCGGGTTGTTACGGAAAGCCAACACCCCGAAAAGCGCAGATAGGCCAATGCAAAGAATCCTTGCGCAACCCCGCAGATTGATGGTGCGCGAAGCGGTGCGCAAAGGCATGTGCCGTAAAAGGGAAGAATGGGTGCATAAGCGTCATGCGCCAGCCGCAAAAACATGCCCAGGCGGGCAGGCAGAGCTAATCTGCGTTGCCGCGATTGCGGATAACCCTGGTCATCCATGAGCGCAACTGGTCAAGATCAGCCTGTTGCGTTTTTTCGGAGGCGTCTAGCAGCGTACGCAGGTTGGCAACCTCCTGACGCAACTGACCCACCTCAGGCGCTGGCGTGGCGCCGGGGGCTGGCAAGCGCTGCACCACAAGCTGCAGCAGGTGGGCGATGCCCTCAATGGCGCTGGTTTGCCGCTCAAGAATCTGCAGGGCGGCAGAAGGAAAATACTCATTACTCACTGCAAAGTCGGCAACATCGCCGGCAGCGGCGGTGTCCGCAACCGCCACCGCGTTGCGGGGAAAACGTGCGGACAGGGCGTCCTCGACCGCAGCCGCCGTGCGTGACTTTTGCATTTGCTCAAGTATTGCGGAGATGACCTCTAGAGTTTCGCGACGGTAACGGCGTCTGCGTCCATCGCCAACGCTGGGTATAAACTGCGAAAAACGTTTGCAATAATAGCGGGTTGTGGATTCCGGCAAAGAAAAATGGCGCGAAATATCCGCAATACTTAACAGGCTTTCAGCTACAGCAGCCTTGCGTGCCATGTTTCCTCCCGTGCCGGGAAAAGAGCTTTGTTATGCAATCTGAGCAACGTACAGCCCGGCAAATTGAATAAAATGAGGGGAGTGGGCAGAATCGGAACTCAGCAACAAGGTGATTCCGATACAATTCTTGTTTGAAATACTCCAAACAAAATTTAATAGCAAGTCAGCAAACAGAAAAGGCGGTACAGACAAAGCCGATACCGCCGTATTCAGACAATTACGCTGTTGCGCTTTGGCGCTTATGCGAATCAGTAAACCACCCTGCGTACCGCCACAAGGCTGTTGCGCCAATAGGGAACATTCAGGCTTTCCACGCGCACGTTTTCGCCCCGTCGCGGGCTGTGGATAAACGAATTACCCCCGGCGTATATGCCGGTGTGCAGGCCGCGCGGGCCAGAACCCGTGCGGAAAACGAGTATATCGCCCTGCCGCGCCGAGGAAAGGGATACCTGTTGCCCCGCGCTGGCCTGATCAGACGTGATACGTGGAACCTTCAGGCCGTTTTGCCGGTACGCCCACCAGATAAGACCGGAGCAGTCAAAGCCCTTTTGGGGGGATGCTCCGCCAGCGCGGTATTTTTTGCCCATCTGCGTGTACGCTGTCTTAACGACCTTTTGGGCCGATTCGGGCGCTGGGCCGCCGTCGGGAGCAGACCGAAAAGCGCCGCAGGCCGTCAGAAGTACGGCGCAGACAAGCAATAAGGCCATATTGCGCCAGAGGCGCCAATTGAGTGTGCGCATTGCTGCTTCCATGCTGCAACCTGCTGTGTTTGCAAATAAATTTGCAAAGGTCAAAAATATAACACCATGCTCGCTGCATCAAGAGTAGCAAATAGCGTGCCTTGTGTGCGTACAAGGGGAGCTGGTGCGGTGTTTTTTGCTGATTGCCGCAACAAAAAAGCGCCGTGGTAATTCGGCGCAAACGGAACATGCAGCGCGGGGTTGAAAAAAGCCCCGCATGAACGGGGCTGTGGATTTGGATGTGCAATGGGAGCGGCCGGAGCCGCTCCCACCATGCATGTGCTGTTTTATTGCGCGGGTTTTGCCTCGGGCGTGACGCGGGTCTGGCCGTTCCAGACCTGATCCGCCTTGGGCAGAGCGGGCAGCAACTTGGTCCAGGGGTTCTTTTTGAGGAATTCCGGATCCTGCTGCAGCTTGCGGCTCATCTCAAGGATGGGCGGCACTGTTTCCTTGATGTCCCTGGAAAGCGGTTCGGCAATGCCGAATTCCGTGGCCTTGATGGCCAGATCCACAGCCTTCTGGCTGCATTCCATGGAGGTCATGAGGGTATCAAGGGTCTTTGCAGGGTTGTGGAAGCCAACGCTGTTTTCCGCCGAAACGTAGTCCCAGAACAGCTGACCCTTGCGCACCATCTCACGGGCTTCAGTCATCAAGGCATCGTAATCGGGCGAACGCTTGCCTTCATAGCCATTGGCGAGGCGTACGGCCTCGTGCGCCTTAACCGAGATTTCCTGAGCTTTGAGCAGCTGCTCGTAGGCCTTTTTCTGCGTGTATTCAACACGGCCGCGCAAGTAGTCGGCTGTCTTGTCCGCATGGCACTGCCTGCAGGCGCGCAGCTCGGGATCCTTGAGGGGCGAGGTCATCCAGTGGCTGGAAACCTTTTTGCCGCCTTCGCGCATATAGGGCATGTGGCAGTCGGCGCAAGCGACGCCAGCAGCCCCGTGCGGGCCGTCCTGGAACATCTCGTAGTCAGGATGCTGCATCTTGATCATGCCGACCTTTGAGGCCGCGTGCGTCCAGTCGACAAAAGGACCAGGCTTGCCGTCGGGGCCCTTGGCGCCGTGACCCTTGTAGTACTGGTACATATCCTCGGGGTTGAAGCCATTGTCCCAGGGAAACACGGGTTTGGCGGCGGGGGCCGTTGTCCTTGTGGGTAAAGTAGTATTCCACATGACACTGGGCGCACACGAGGCTGCGTTTCTGGTTGCGCGAAAGCTTGGCCCAGTCTTGCCCGCTGCGCTTCAACCAGTCCTTGAGCGGTTCAGAGTAGGGGCGCAGCTCCATGGTTGCCGGGTCGTGGCAGTTGGCGCAACCGATGGTTTCGTCCATGCCGTCAATCTTGTCCTTGCCGCGAAATTCGTTGACGTCTTTGGACCAGAAGCTGTCGCCGTACTGTTTGACCCACTCCATCATCTTGGGGGTTTTGCAGTTCCAGCAGGTGGCGGGCAGGCTACCCTTGCCGTCTGCGGCAAACCGGTTGATGCGGTCGATATTGACAAAATCCTCAATGGCGTAGGTGTGGCCGCGGGCTTCGTTGTACTCGTACATAAAGTGATAGCCCAGCCACAGGTTTTTCAGATAGGGCTGCGCGTGCTTGAAGCCAGCGGGCAGGGGGTTGACGTTATCGTTCTTGTGGTAGGGTATGGAACCCTTGTACTCGGTCATGACCGAGGTTTCGTTGTTCTTCATGTACGAGGCGTACTGCTGGGGAAATTCCTTTTTGAAAGCAGAAATACGGGTTTCGTTTTCAGGAATGCCGGTTTTGTACTTGGGGGCCGTGAGGTCAGTTGAAACATCCTGACAGCCCGGAAGCAAAACCACACCAAGCAGGGCCACCACTCCCAGGGCCTTGTGTATATTGCTCTTAGTCATTGGCTACCGTCCTTGTGCTTATAGGCATCATGCGCATATGGGCCATACCCCGGTGGCAATCCACGCAGTAGGGTTTGGCGTCCATGCTGGCCACATTGACATTGGTCTGGCTATGGCAGGCCATGCAGTTGGCATTAACCACATCCTTGGTCCGCACACTCAGAGGGCGCGGAATGTCGTGGCCTGAAACATTGCCGATAAAGTCACGTAAGCCTTCCTGGGCCTTGAACGGCAGCTTGACCAGCAGATTGTGCGGGGCATGGCACTCGTTGCACGAAAGCTTGGCATGCGAACCCATTTTTTGGGTTACGGCCGCTTCCTGCATTATGTGACAACTGGCGCAAAACGGTCTCTGGTCAGTTGTCGTCATGGCGTACGCAAGCACAGCCAAAAGCACCATTCCCGCCGCAACGCCGCCCAACAGCACCTTAAGCCATGGTCCATTGCGGGGTGTTCCCATAGAGCCTCCTTAACTCGCTCCTTGCGTGTCGCCCCAATGGCGGCAACCCCACTAAAAGAACAAGAACCGTACCAAAATGCGCAAATAAATTAAAAAAATAATAAATAAATAAATTGGCATATTAGATAACACTAAAGAAAAAACAGTGATTCTTGTCACAGAAAAAATCAGAAAAATAAGACAAATTCATAAAAATATGACAACTCGCACCAGAAGGTAAGCAATGCTGCGCGAATCATTAAGGAAGTCAAAAAAAATGCCGTGGCTGGCCATTGCGGCCAGTCTTGCCTGGCTTGTGCTGACCGGTGTGCTGTACAAAAATGCCGTGCAGGTCAATGCCGAACACAGTCTTGAACTTGAGCATACACGACTCTCAACGATGGCGCAGCAATTAATGGACGCCAGAAACTGGAATGCCGCACACGGCGGCGTGTACGTGGCGCAAAGCGAGTATGGCCAGCCAAACCCTTGGCTGCCCGAGTCGGAGCGCACGGTCAAAACCCAGGATGGCCGTACCCTTGTGCTGGTAAACCCAGCCTATATGAGCCGCCAGCTGGCGGAACGCAGCTCGCGCGAAGGCGTGAGCATCAGCATCATCAGCAACGCCCCACTGCGACCCGAAAATATGGCCAACGTCTGGGAACGCTCAGCCTTGGCCCGTTGCGCCGACGAAACCCCCGAAGTCTTTACGCCGCCCAGGCAGGGCGACGGGCAAAGCCTGCGGCTGTTGAGCGTGCTCATGGCCCAGCAAAGTTGCCTGCGCTGCCATGCAGGCAGAAAGGTGGGGGATGTGCTCGGCGGCATCAGCGTAAGCCAGGACGCAACACCGTTTCAGAAAAGCCTGGAGCAACAGCGTCACAACATGCGCCTGTTGTACGGGTTGCTTGCCGTTACGGGTGTCCTCGCCATTGGCGGCATCACCCTCAACCTCACGCGCAGGCGCTGGCTGGCCGAAGAAGCCAGCCGCATGAAGAGCGCATTTATGGGGCACCTGAGCCACGACATGCGTACGCCCCTCACGGCCATAGTGGGCATGAGCGAGCTGGCCAAAAAAAAGAATCTGCCCGAGCAGGAGCGCAACCGCGCCCTCAATTATCTGGTACAGGCTGCCGAGGCCCTGCACGAAATGGTAGGCGACATCATGGACCACGCTGCGCTTGAGCAGGGCGCGCCGTCCCTGCAGGCGGCACCGTTCAACCTGCGTCAGTGCCTGGCCGACTGCGTGGAGCTCTATCGGCCCATCTCAGAAAACAAATCAATTACACTTACGCTGAGGCTGGACAAAAACCTGCCCGCCTGCGCCGTGGGCGACAGTTTTCGCCTGCGGCAGGCGCTCGGCAATATCATCAGCAATGCGGTGAAATTTACGCAGGCAGGCTCTGTACGGGTGTTTGCGACAGGCATTGAAAATACCCCCGCGCAGCTGCGGCTGGCCATAGCGGTGACGGATACCGGCCCTGGCCTCGCACAGGAGGATCAGGCCCGCGTGTTCGAGAGCTTTCAGCGGGGACGCGACAGCGCCCACACGCCGGGCACAGGCCTGGGCCTGAACATCGCGCGCACGCTGGCGAGGCTCATGGGCGGCGATGTGCAGCTGGTCTCCCGCCCGGGGCAGGGAGCCTGTTTTACGCTGGAGGTTATGCTCCAGCAGTGCACCCAAAGTCAGAACAGCGAAGCGGACAGGCAGGAAGACGCCGCAGGGCAGAATCAACGCGCGCCCCTGCAGGGCAAAAAAGTGCTGGTGGCCGAGGACACCACGTCCATTGCCTACGCCCTCGGGCAGATGCTGCTGGGCATGGGGGCCGAACCGCTGGCCGTTGCAAGCGGTGAAAGTGCGCTGCAAACACTTGCCGATCCAAGGCAGGGGCCGTGGGATATGGTCATCCTCGACAGCCGGTTGCCTGGCTTGAGCGGCCTGGAAGTACTGAGCGCCATTCGCCAGGGCGAAACCCTGGCCCCACGCCAAACTCTAGCCGTCATCTATACTGCCACCAGCAGCAGCGAATTTGTGCAGACCTGCAGAAAGCTGGGGGCAGATGGCGTATTTTTGAAGCCACTGAGTTTTGAGCAATTGCGCAGTCAGCTGGAAAGAATTGTCGCAGAAAGGCATTATGTCCGGCACGGGCCTGCCTCGCAGCCTGCGGACGACAAAAACGCAATAAACGGTGGCGCAGTGAAAAGTTCGGCATTGCAGCGAGATGAAGCCATTCAAAGTGGTAACGTGGTGTGGAACCGCAACGCGGCGCTTGCAGACCTCGACCATGACGAAGCCGTACTGCGAAATCTTGTGGATGTGCTGGGGCACGAGCTGACAGAGCGGCTCGCCGCACTGGACGCGGCCCTTGCCGACGGTAATGCCGAGCAGGTGCGCCGCACGGCGCATGCCTGTAAAAATTCGGCGGGCATCATGCGCCTAGATCAGCTGCGAGCGGCAGCCAGCGCGGCTGAGAGCGCGTCAGGCGACACCCTTGCGCCGGCCGCGCAAACGCTCAGGCAGGCCATACTTGAGGCCAGGCAGGCGCTCGTCGCCGACGCGGCGGAATAACAGGGCCACTCCCGGCGGTGGGTCGCGGTGTGCCAGCAGCGCCCTGCGGCGCTGCTGGCGGCAGCAGAACAACTTGCGGCGGTAAGCCCCGCGCACGCGGGTATGAGGAGGGGATCTGATGGCCAGAGTCCTCGTAGTGGATGACGAAGGTCTCATGCGCACCATGGTGCAGGTGGTTTGCAACCGCATGGGGCACGAGACGTTGTTGGCAGGCTGCATCCAGGACGCCCTGCGCATGGCGGTGGAGCCAGTGGACGTGGTGCTGCTTGACGTATGGCTTCCTGATGGCAATGGTCTTGAATATCAGGCAGATTTTGCGCATCTGCCCGGCGACCCCGATGTGGTGGTCATTACGGGCAACGGCGACGGCGACAATGCCGAGGCCGCGCTGTGCTCTGGAGCGTGGGAGTTTTTGACCAAACCCCTGCAGATGCGCGACATTGAGCAATGTCTGCGGCAGGTGCTGCAGTTCAGGCAAAACCGCTCTCTAGCGGCGGAATCGCTGGTGGTGGACAGCGGCCATATTCTGGGGGCCGGGCCTGGCATGAGCCGCGCGCTCAAGTTGTTGGCGCAGGCGGCAAAAAGCGAAGTAAACGTACTTTTGCTGGGTGAAACAGGCGTAGGCAAGGAGTTGTTTGCGCGGGCGCTGTTTCGTAACAGCGGGCGTGCCGCCAAGCCCTTTATAACGGTGGACTGCGCCTCGCTGCCCGAAACCTTGGTGGAGAGCCATTTGTTTGGACACAGTCGGGGGGCCTTCACTGGCGCCGACAGGGCGCGGGACGGCTTGCTGCTGGCTGCCGACAAGGGCACGCTGTTTCTTGATGAGGTGGGCGACTTGCCGCAGCCCATGCAGGGCGTGTTTTTGCGCGCGCTGGAGCAGCGCCGTTTTCGACCCGTGGGCGAGGTGCGCGAGGTGAGCAGCGACTTCAGGCTGGTGGCGGCCACCAATAAAAATCTGGAGCAAATGGACCGGGAAAACACCTTTAGGGCAGACCTGCTGTACCGGTTGCAGGGCATAACCATTGTCATCCCCCCCCTGCGCGAAAGGCTGGACGAAATACCGGCTCTGGCCCGACAGGGCATAGCCCGTTTTTGTCTCGCCAGCGACCAGCCTGAAAAAAGTCTCTCCAACGAAGCCCTGAATATGCTGCTGGAATACGCCTGGCCCGGCAATGTGCGCGAGTTGAACCACTGCCTTGAGCGCGCCTGTCTGGCGGCGGGCAAAAGTGATCTGCTGCTGCCCGCGCATCTGCCCACCCGCATGAGGGTCGCCAGCGTGCGTCGGCGTATGCGGCAGGGGCTCGCTGAACCAGAGCGGGCAAACGAAATGCTGCTGGCTACGGATGCCACGCCCGTCGCAAACGGGGCCGCAGGCCTTACGCTGTCAGCTGGGGCCGACAATACGCAGCCCAGCCTGCGAGAATGGAAATCGCAAGCGGAAAAAGCCTACGTCCGGCAGGTGTGGGATATGAGCGGCGAGGACGTGCGCAAGGCTGCGGAAGTTGCAGGTATTTCACGCGGGCACTGGTATGAACTAATGAAAAAAAATGGGTTGTAGCAGGGTGTTTTTTGCCATGGGTGGGCGCAGCAAGGCAGAAAAACACGACATTTGCCCAAGGATGCTTGCGTCAGAAAATAAAAGGAGCTATAGGCGAGAAAAACCGGCATTGAAAGGCAATGTTAGAGATTATGAACAAGAGTCCCATTACTGTCAGAGGCTATGTTGCGGCAGTGCCGCGCTCTGTGGACCCGCGCCAGGCCCGTGTTGCGGTTGTGCAGGATGATGTGGAGTACCGCATTATGCCGCGCGGCGCCGGGGTTGATCTGGACGATGAAGTCAGCGTGCCCGTCGAGGTCTCAGGCCTGGTGGAAGAGGCCGACGGCGTTGTGTACCTCACCGTGCGGGGCTATAAGGTGCTTGAAGACGACTCCTGGCTGGAAGAATAGCCTCCCGCCGCATCGCCCAAGTGGTCTTCCTTAGCGCTTGTTGCCGGATATGGCGTCTGCCAAACCGGAAAGTCCGGCGCGTCCATGCGTTTGCGCCTTGCGCGCGGGGGCGACGCAGCTTTCGCCTGCACAGCTGTTTGCTGCACCGGTCAGCAGATTGCGTGTCCCGCGCGCCAAAGCAAATACCCGTCTGTTAAAGACCTCGTCGTAGGGTGGCCTGCTCCCCGGCGAAGTCCCGTGATCCCTTTTTTGTCCCAGCATTCGCAAGCGCCAATGGCGATTTTTTTTTTGGCCCACGGCCGCTAAAAAAGGCTGATCTGCTTTTGCGCCTTGCGGGTGTGCTCGGCAAGGGCGCTGTGTCGGCAAAACTCGCGTATTTGGCCTATAAAGGGCGAAGGCTGCAGCTGCAGCGTGCGGCCATAGAGGCTGCGCTGGGCGCAGTGGCTGAGAAACAGCGCGCGGGCGGCACGCGTCAGGCCCACATAGAGTAGCCGACGCTCCTCAGCCTCGGTTTGCTGGCTTTCCCCGCAGGATATCCCCTCTGTGGGGAAGAGCCGCTCGCGCCGCAACGGCAGCAGGCCGTCTTCCAGCCCAGGAATAAATACCGCCTGAAATTCAAGCCCCTTGGAGGCGTGCAAGGTCAAAATCTGCACGCTCTCGGCTTTTTCGCGCACAAGTTCGGCCTCGCGCAGCCAGGCCAGCTGTTCAAAGAATGCTGGCCAGCTGCCGCACTGCTTCCATACTCGGCACAATTGCCGCCAGCTGTGCCCGCTGGTAAAGAGTTCCCCCGCCCATGGCTGGCTTGCAAGCCATGCGGCCATACCCTCGGGCGCAGGCATGGTCTGGGCTGCCCAGTGTTCTGGCAGTCGGCAGGCCTGATCCTGCGATTCGGCAAAAAATTGCGCAAAACCGCAAGCTGCCGCCAGTATGTCCAGCAGGCGGGCGCAAGAGGGGTCCTGCCAAAAAGCGTCCTGAGATGGCGCTGCGCATGGGATGCCCGCCTGTTCAAGGGCAGCTCGCAAGGGGGCGATCTGCGCCTTGAGGCGCACAAGAACCGCAACATCGCCGGGTGCAAGGGTTCCGGCCAGGCCATGCAGGTCGTCCGGGTCTTGCCTGTCCATGAGCGTGTGGGCGGTTGCACCAAGCAGACGCCGCACGCGCTCGGCAACCCAGCGGGCTTCGGCATGCTCGTCAGGGGCGGAAAAAAGCCTCAGGTCGGCCGTGAGTTGCTGCGCAGCTCGCAACGGGCCGCACTGCCCCTTGTGGAGCAAAAGGCTGCGGGCCATGTCCAGCACGCTCTGGCTGGAGCGAAAGCTCTGCCCGAGCCTGTGCACGTCGAGGGCCGGCCAGCAGGCGCGCAGACTGGCTTCGCTTTGCCCCGTAACGCCGCGAAAGCCGTAAATGGCCTGATCAGGGTCGCCGATGCCAAAAAACCCCGTGCCGTCTGCGGGCAGCAGTGCGCGTACAATGGCGAGCTGCACAGCGGAGAGGTCCTGCACCTCGTCCACAAGCACATGCAGGGGGCGTGCGCTTTCGTCCAGAGGGTTTGCGGCCTGAGCGCGGGCGTGCGCTAGCCACCAGTCCAGCAGGTCGGCATAGTCCACATAGCGTTGGACAGCGTTTTTGCGGGCCGCATAGTTGGTAGCGGCACGGGCCAGCGGGCTGTTGGCCTGTGCGTCGGCAAGGCTTGCCCGCTCGCGCGCCAAGGCCAGTTGATCCCACAGGTTGCGGGCCTCGCGGGTTTTCAGCGCGGGGTTTGCCAGCCGAAACAGGTTGAGCGCGGCATCCTCGCCCAGCAGCAGCGGGGGGATGCCTTCGCAGGTCTCGCGCATGGCGGCCCAGGCCATGCCGTGCAGGGTATCGCACTGCGGCAGGGAGCTTTGATCCGCTGCCAAAAAAGCTCCGCTCAATCTCTCGCGCAGCTCGTCAGCGGCACGGCGGGTAAAGGTGACGGCCAGCACCCTGCGCATGTCCACGCCTTGCCCGGCCAGCCACTGCAGGCGTCCCACTAGTACGCGGGTTTTGCCCGCGCCGGGGCCAGCCAGCACAAGCACTGGCGCGGGGCCGCTGGTAAGGGCCTCCTGCTGCTCGGCGGAATAGGCAAACACCCGCGCCGGGCAGTCCGGTTTGGCGGCGGCCCGCACAGCCAATAAATTGGCGGCATCCACCGTTCCGTCCGCAAGGGGCAGAGACGCGTGGCGTACCCGTACCGAACCTTGAGCGGATGCGTCGTCCGCTGCTGCAATGGCCTTTTTACGTCCACGCTTGGCCGGAGCTTTTACACCCGGCAGAGCTCCGCGCGCGTCTGCCAGCTCTTCTGGGGCAAAAACCCGCACAATGCCGTACTCGCCGTCATAGCCGCCCTGACGGTAGACCTGTCCGCGCCGCATGCGGGCCACGGCCTCGCCCAGCGGCTCCCAGTGGGCGCGGATGTCGGCCTCCGGCAGACTGCAGAGGATATCCAGCTCAGGCCCAAGCTCACGCAAAAGACGGCTGTAGCGTTCCTGCACCCGCCGCGAGGAGGGGCCGACACCCAGAATTTCGCCCACCACCTCGGCCAGCGGTATCAGCGGGCGCACCTCGGGCTCGTGCAGGAGTTGCGCCGGGGTGTCGCGGTCGGCCAGCTCAAGCACGCGGTGCAGCACGCCCACGGTCAGCGGTTTGCCGCAGACGGGGCAGATATTGCCAAGGGCCAGCGAATCTTTGGGTTCCAGCACCACGTTGCAGCTGCGGTGTCCATCGAGGTGGTACTTGCCTTCGTCGGGGTAGAATTCCATTGTGCCCAAAAAACGGCAGTCGAGGCCGCTCTGGTCCTCTCGCCGGGCAGAAGCGCGCAGGGCCGCAAACACGCCCGCGTAGCTCGGCTGACCCGCAAAAAGATTGGCCTCGCGCCCCAGATTGGCCCCGGAATGCGCGTCCGAGTTGGACACAAGGGCGTACCCGTCAAGCCTGCTGATAAGGCGGTTCATGGCCGGGTCGGACGACAGGCCGGTCTCAAGAGCAAAGATGTGCTCCGAAAGGTCGCCGTAGCAGTCCTCCAGCCTGTCAAAGCCGGATTTGGAACCAAAAAGCGCAAACCAGGGCGTCCACACATGGGCAGGAATCATCACCGAACCGGGCGCGCATTCCAGCATGATTTCAAGCAGATCGCGAGAGTCCAGCCCCAGAATGGGCCGTCCGTCGGCGTTGAGGTTGCCTATCTGGGCCAGGCGTAGCGAAAGCCGCTCCGCATCCTCAAGCGTGGGAACAAACACGAGGTTGTGGACCTTGCGCACCTGACCGCCGCGCTTGTAGATGGAGCTGATCTCGGTCTGCAGCATGAACAGCGGAGCTTCGGACGCACGCAGGCCGGGGCTTGCCGTCGGGTCCATGAAGTCCAGCGTTTCAGGCTCCACCGCCAGACGGTAGAGGCCGGAATTCTCGTCGAGCACGAGCTGTTCCGCCAGTTCCGCCCGCCACTGGGGGTGGGTAAAGTCGCCCGTGCCCAGTACGTTGATGCCCTTGCAACGTGCCCAGGCGGCCAGATGACGGGGATTGAGCGCCTTGCTTGTGGCGCGCGAAAACCGGGAATGGATGTGCAGATCAGCTATAAAATTCATGGTTCACCCTGCGGTGGTGGTGTATAAAATGTCGTGCCGCGGCACGGGCGGCCCGTTAAGCCAGCCAGGGGCAAAACTGCAGCGCCCGCGCGGACCAGCGGGGGCCGTCGGTTGCGGTCTGCGCGCTGTGCAGCGTCAGGGGCGCTTCAAGCACGCACTGGTGCGCCGCATTTTTGCGGGCCAGCGCAAGAACGCGCATGGCGGGCCTTGAGGCGTAGGCCCGCACGGGCACAATGCCGCGCAGGCCAAGACCCGCGTCATCCAGGGCGGCGCACAGCCGGGGCAGCGCTGCAGCGTCGTAAATACAGCAAAAATATCCCAGATGCCGCAGCAGGTTTGCGGCGGCGCGGCAAAACACCGTCAGCGAGACCTCAGGCGTATCAGCCCCAGTGTTCTTGCGCGTACTCTCTCCCTGCGCTGCGCGCAGGGCCCGCTCGCGCATCCGGCGGGGCGAGGAACGGCCCGCCATGTCATAGGGCGGGTTTGCCAGTACCAGGTCAAAGCTGGCGGGCTTGCCGCCAGCGGCCTCGGGCAGCCGCCCAAGCTGGCGCAGGTCAGCTAGGTCGGCCTGGGCAAAGTGCAGCCTGTCCGCGAGGTCAAGGAGCTGCGCATTGGCATTGGCGGCCTGCACAAGGGGCGCTTCCCTCTCCAGCCCAAGGCCTTTGAGAGTGTCGCAACGCAGGGCCAGCCCCAGCAGGGCCGCCCCGCAGCCGCAGCCTAGCTCCGCAGCGGCAAGGCCGGTGCGCCGGGCCGGGCTCAGGCCTTCCACCTGCCGTGCGGCAAAAGCCGCCAGCAGCAGCGCGTCCGCGCCAAAGCGCAAGCTGCCTTGCGGCTGCTGAAGCCCGCGCGGGAAAAGCGCACGGGCTTTGTGGATGGTGGCTTGGGTGTCCATGGCGTTTCCTGCGCAGGAGAAAGGGCCGCCGACAGAAATGGTATCCCTGCTGGCGGCCCGTGATATGTCGTGCTGTGCATGCCGCCGGGCGGCATGCACGGGGGCTACAGCAGCGCCCCCTCCCAGTTGAACAGGCTTTTGCGCCGCATGTCGGGCACAGAGGCGGGCGGGTTCTCCTGCATATGCGCAAAAAAGCCGTATCCAGCCGCCGAGAGCTCCTGCCGTTTACTGGTGATGTCCAGCGGCCAGCCAGGATAAATCCAGATATTGCCGCCGTACTGCCGCGCCCAGAAGGGTTCGCCCATGGGGCTGAGGAAGGGCTCGTTGGGCTTGACGCCCAGCAGGCCAAAACGACTGATGCCCACGGGCCAGTAGCCGGAAAGCACCGCGCCCAGCGGCAGGGGGCTTTGCGCGGGCAGGGCGAGCATGTCTTCCTGCGCCAGTTCGGGGCTCACAAATGCACCCGCAAAGCCCATTTGCGCCAGCACGCCAAGGGCTGAGGCATTGGCCGCATTGCAGAACGGCCCTGCCAGCAGGTCGGCGTTTTCGTCCAGCTGCTCTGGGAAAAGGCCTCGCTGCCATGGCGCGTTGCAGACAAAGTGCCGTGCGCCGTCGCGCCACAGCCGACCTATGGAGCGGCGCAGGGTTTCCTCCTCATCCGGCCAGATAACAGGCGGCAGCCACCAGCACATGCGCGGGGCCACCGTGCGCGAGAGCTCCGCGCTACGCGCCGATAGCCAGAGGCCCTGCAACTGGCTGCGGCTTGTGCGGGTCTCCTTGCCGTGGGGCACGCTTGAGCGCACGTACACGTCTGGCCGGGGCTTGGCCTTGATGGGCTTGGGCAGACGCGGGTCGGTTTCTACCGGTTTGCTGGGGCGCGAGGGCATGGCCTCAAGGCGTGCCTGCCAGCTCTTGATGATGCGCATAAGCTCCGGTTCACGCCGGTCAATAAGAAAAACCGGCGTGCCTGCCTTGGGCGTCTTGTGCTTGGGCAGGCGCAGGGCAAGGCTGCCCCCCTTGGGGATGCGCCGGGTTACGGGCAGGGTGGCGTGCCAGCGCTCGTCCTCCACGCCCACGCGCAGGTAGTCCTGCGGCAACAGCTCAAAAAAGGGCTTGAGCGTCACGCCGCCTTCGGGCTCGATGCGTATTTTGCCCGCCAGCAGGCCGGAGCTGGTCTGGCCGTCCGGCGTGATGGGGATGGTGTGATCCTTTTGCGGCAAAAAGCGCGCGCGGGTCACGGGCCCGCCCCAGAGCCATCTGCAGTATTTCTTCCGCAGCTTTGCGGGCCTGGGCGTCGCCGGGGTTGTCGCGCAGCATGCGGTAGGCTGTCACCACATGGTACACGTAGTGCGGGCCTTTTTTGCGGCCTTCGATCTTCCACGACACCAGATGCGGGATGTTCATCAGGGTTTTGGCCAGCACATCCAGCGAAAGGTCAAGGCAGGAGAACCAGCGTCCGTTGTGCTCCTTGCCGCGCACCTGTCCGCGCGTGGTCTGGCGTCGGGGCGCGTCAAACGATTCGTTTCTGCGGTCGTCGGATTTGTCCCGGTCGTCGGGCCTGCCACGTCCATCGCGTCCATCGCGTCCGGTGCGGTTTTTGCGGGCAATGTCCATGCGCGACTGTTCGCGGCGCAGTCGGTCCTGCTCCTCGCGTTCCGCATTGCGGATCAGGGCAATGGCCGCAGGGCCGCCCTGACGGTACACGCGGCGGCAGGGCTGCACGCAACGGCCGCGCAGGCCGCTTTTGCCACCCATGTAGCTCGACCAGTAGCAGCGGCCGGAAACGCAGTAGCACAACGCGCCGTGCACAAAGCATTCGAGGTCAAGGCCTTCGGGGCAGGCCTCGCCCATGGTGCGTATTTCGTCAATGGAAAGCTCGCGCGGCAGGATAACGCGGTTTGCGCCAAGTTTTTTGGCCTGCAACAGGCTTTCGGGGTGGGTGAGGTTGGCCAGGGTCGAAAGAAAAAGGCCGCCCTCAAAACCTGCCTGACGGGCAAGATCAAGCATGGCCAGATCCTGCACGATAAGCCCGTCGGGGCGTACCTGACGGGCAAGGCGGGCCGCCAGCCGGTATGACTGCGAGGTCTCGCCCGGCTTTATGAGGGTGTTCATGGCCACATAGACGCGAGCGTTTTCGGCATGGGCCAGATCGGTAAGGCGCGAAAGCTCGGTCAGGCCAAAATTTTCTGCCTGCATGCGGGCCGAAAAATGCTTGAGGCCCAGATAGATGGCATCGGCCCCGGCGGCAAGCGCAGCCAGAAATGAAGGCGCGTCGCCCGCCGGAGCCAGAATTTCGGGCCGGGCGGGCGTGGGTGCGGTCAGGGTTGCGTGGTCCGCAGAGGGGGAATTTGTGTCGTTCATATTTTATAATACTCTTTGTACCAGGCCACAAAGCGGGCTATACCCTCGCTGAGCGGCGTGGACGGGGCAAAGCCGGTGGCGGCGGTGAGGTCGTCAATATTGGCCCAGGTGGACTCCACGTCGCCCGGTTGCATGGGCAGCAGTTCCTTGCTGGCCTTCATGCCCAGGGCGTCTTCAAGAGCGCGGATAAAGTCGTTGAGTTCCACCGTATTGTTGTTGCCGATGTTGTAAATGCGCCAGGGCGCGGAGCTGCTGGCGGGGTTGGGGTTTTCGGGGTCAAAGTCGGGGTCGGCCTGCGGGGCCAGCGGCAGCAGGCGCACCACGCCTTCGATGATGTCGTCGATATAGGTAAAGTCGCGGCGCATGCGCCCCTCGTTAAAAACCTTGATGGGTTTGCCGTGCACAATGGCGGTGGTAAACAGGTGCAGGGCCATGTCGGGCCTGCCCCAGGGGCCGTAAACCGTAAAAAAGCGCAGGCCTGTGCAGGGAATGCGGAACAGATGGCTGTAGGCGTGGGCCATGAGTTCGTTGCTTTTTTTGGTGGCGGCGTACAGGCTCACCGGGTGATCGACGTTGTGCTGCACGCTGTAGGGCCGGGCCGCGTTCATGCCGTAAACAGAGGACGATGAGGCAAAAAGCAGGTGGCCGACCTTGTTTTGGCGGCAGCCTTCAAGTATATGCCCAAAGCCCAGCAGGTTTGCGTTAAGGTACGATTCCGGGTTCTGCAGGCTGTAGCGCACGCCAGCCTGCGCCGCAAGGTTGACCGCGTGGGTAAAACCCTCGCGGGCAAACAGGGCGGCCATCGCCGGGCCGTCGGCCAGGTCCAGATGCTCAAACCGGAACCGGTGCGCTTCGGGCATGGCGGCAAGTTGGGCCAGACGGTCTTTTTTTAGTTGCACATCGTAATAGTCGTTGCAATTATCAACGCCCACAACGCTGTGCCCGTCGGCCAAAAGCCGCCTGCAAAGATGGTAGCCTATAAAACCCGCCGCGCCGGTCACAAGAACATGCATGAGAACCTCCCAGAGTGCATGCAGGCAAGGTAAGCCAGATGCGCCTTCTGGGCAAGGGCGGCGCGAAGGCGTGAAATCCTTGTTTCGGGGTCGTGGGGCTTGCGGGAAAAAGCGGCGCATCGTATGTTTTGGGAACCGAGGTAACGAATGCAGAAAGCAGAGAAAAACAGCACCGACGCGCAGGGGCAGCCCGCCGTAGCAGCGGGCAAAAGCCGCAGCGCCGGTCGCGTCGCCTGGTACGCCGGTCCGTACAAGGATGCGCTCATATACCTTATGGTCGCCATATTTTTTGTGGAACTGGTGGTGGGCGGCGTCTCATTTTTTTACGGCGTCATGCACTCCGCGCCGGAAGTGCCCGGCGGGCCGCCGCTGGCGCGTTTTCCCTGGTTGGGCTGGGCCGTGGCCGCCGTGCTCGCGCCTGTGGGGCTGATGCTGATAGTGCACCTTTCGGGCACGTATGTTTCGCGCTACCTCGGCAGGGAGGACGTCCAGCAGGCAGACCCTCAGAGCGGCGCAGGGTATGGGGCGGACGACGATCAGGTTCCCGAACGTCTGCGCCGGTTTTACGCCATTATCCGCAATGCGCCGACTGTGGCCCTGTTGCTGGGCATCATGCTGCTGGGCGCTGGGCTGTTTTTTGTGGACGGGGCTTTTTCGGCCATTGTGCGGCTGGGCGGAGCCCTGACCGACTATATCCCCTGGATCGCGGGCAGTCTGGCCGCGCTTATCGCCATGTGCTATCTGGTGCACCGCTGGTTTGTTTACCGGCACCACCGCATGCAGCAGGAATATGAGTATCGGCGCGAAGTGCTGGAGCGCACGGGCATTGTGCTGGTAGACAAAGGCTGCATCCCCCTGCCGCAAAACGAAATGCAGCGCCTGGCCCTTGGCGGGCAGGTGGTGGAGGCCAAGGCCCTGCCGCCGGTGCTGGATGCCCGCAACGCGTCGGGCAATGGCGCAGGTTGCAGCGCTCCTGCCGGGCACGACGACGATGTGACCGATGCGGAGATCATCAGCCCCGATGCCGCCACGCCAGCGGCTGGCGCGGCCCCTTCGGACGACCAGACGCATTTGGACGATGCGGCAAGCCCGGACGGGGCGGGCCGTAAAGCCGCAGCCGGGGACGCCGTCGATCAGGCGCAAAAGCCCGGCCAGCAGGGCTAAACTGACAGAATACCGATCGGGTCGGATAACCTGGGGCAAAAAATGAGCATACCCAAACCAGGCACACCTGTCCGCGGCTCCCGAAGCGGCGTGCCGCTTATGGCGCTTTTTGACCTTTTGGGCAAGCGCTGGGCCATGGGCGTTATCTGGCAGCTGCGCAAGGGGCCTGCCACTTTCAGGGGCTTGCAGGCGGTGTGCGAATCCATATCCCCGGCGGTGCTCAACAGCCGTCTCAAAGAACTGCGTGAGGCCCGGCTGGTGTGCGCCACCGACGAGGGCTATGCCCTGACGGATATGGGGGTTGAATTGGGCCGTCTGCTTGAACCGTTTGGAACCTGGGCCATTGCCTGGGCCATGGAAGTGGCCCCGGAGGAAGCTGAACGCTGGAGCGAACTGCTCAGCAAGAGGCTTGCCTAGCGCCTCCCCCGGGGTTTGCTGTTCTGCTTGCGGGCTTCAGGCCGACAGACCGTGCGCAGCCTATTGCTGCGCTGCCTTGATCGCCTTGAGCGTGCGGCCGCCAAGGCCGATGGCATCGGTGCCGTATTCCTCGACAAATACCACAAATTTTTCCTGCGGAACCTGCGTTGCGGTCACGGCGGCAGCGGTCAGGCCTTCAATCAGATTTCTTTTCACTTCTTCAGTGGTGCTGTGCAGAGCTATGGTAATGACAGGCATGGGGTTTCTCCTTGTTGTCTGCGTCTGCGCCTCATGCCAAACGGCGAGGCTGCGGGCGCGTATGGGTGTTTGCTGCGATCGCTATGGATTAAATAGCGCGCTATTAAAAAAATAGCAAGAACACCCGGAGCGTAACCCAGGCTGAACCTTTTTACCTTGCTGAACGGGGCGAAGGGATGGGCGGCCTTGGTCAGGCCGTCTAGCCCTGTCGGCGTCGCAGCTTTTTGTGCGGAGAGCCTGTCAAATATTGAAGAGGGCGCTTGTAAGCGGTGTGTTCACAACGCTGCGGCCTGCGTAAGGCCGCGCCTGGCCAGCGCCATATCTGCCAGGGCGTTGATGCAGGCGGCGGCCACGGCTGAGCCGCCCTTGCGGCCCAGCAGGGTAAAGTGCGGCCACGGGCTTTGCCGCAGCAGCTCCTTTGACTGGGCGGCGTTCACAAAGCCCACGGGCATGCCCACAATCAGAGCTGGGGGCTGCGCGCCCTGCGCCAGTACTTCCAGCAGCCCCAGCAGGGCAGTGGGAGCGTTGCCGATAACAACGATGTTGCCGCCCATATTTTGCGCAATGCTCTCAAGCCCGGCGCGGGAGCGCGTGGTGCCCCGGCTGCGCGCAAGCTCCGCAAGGCCGGGCAGGGCCATAAGCGGCGTTACCGTGACGCCCAGCGGTTCAAGGCGACGCATGGGCAGCCCCGCGGCGGCCATGCGGGTGTCGGTGTACACCGTACAGCCCGCCAGCAGGGCGTTCACGCCAGCCTCCATCCCCGTAGCGGAGAGGCGCAGATCTGCCACAATATCCGTATCGCCGAGGGTATGGACGCAGCGGCGGGCCACCTGCCACAGAGGGCCCTCAAAAGTGCGCGGTTGGGGAATTTCGGCATCTATGATGGCAAAAGAACGGTTTTCTATCTCTGCCGGGGTGCAGGCCGGGTCAAGCTCTGTCGTGATGGGGGTGCGGGATGTCATGGCGTCCTTACGAGCGTTGATCTTTGTTGTATGCCGCGCAGAGCCCCAGCCATACACGCCAGAAGCGGCGGGAGCCTTCCGGGTAGCAGTGCAGCCATGCCCCGGCCACAGAGCCAAGGCGGCAGCCGTCATCGCGTAAAAAAAGGCCCTGGCTGTCGTACAGCTTCCACAGGGGGCTGCATTGGGGCGGCAGGGGGGTGTTCTGCTCCTGCGCGTAATGAAATTCGTGCCCGCGCACCCACAGGGGGCGGTTGCCGGAGGTGTTGCCTTGGGCGTTTACCCGCGCGCTCGGTAAAAACCCCGGCGCGGCCGTCGCCGCCCGGTACCCAAGAGCGGCCCTGGTTGCCCCCAGGGCGCAGCTGCGCGGCAAGAGGCCGCTCATGGCGTACTGACGCCCGTTCATCTGCAGCGAGCGCATAAGGTACATGTAGCCCCCGCATTCGCCGTACATGGGCATGCCCTGGGCCGCAAGCCTGTGCAGGGCCGCGCGCATGGGAGTGTTGGCCGCTAGGCCCGCCGCGTGCAGCTCTGGATAGCCGCCGGGGAAGTACAGGCCGCTGCACTGCGTGGGAGGGGCGGCGTCGCGCAATGGCGAAAAGGCGACCACCTCTGCCCTGAGTTCGCGCAGCACTGCGGGCAGGTCCGCGTAGCAAAAACTGAAGGCCTCGTCCCAGGCCAGCCCCACCACCAGCTTGCTTCTGCCCCGGCAGGCGGTTGCATCAGTGGCGAAAAAACGGCTTGCGGGCAGCGGCATTGCTGCTGATTCAGACTCCACGGCTTGCGCAGGGCCTTGCCTGCTGCCGGAGTCAACAGTGCACTTGCACCCGTGCGGGGTGTCGCGTCTGTTTTCTGGACCGCCTGCTGGCTGCGCGGCGTAGTCTGGCCTGAGGCATGCCAGGGTTGCACCCGCAGGCTTTTCCTCCTGCACGGGGGCTTCCGTGGGGGCAGCCATGCTGGCCGGGTGCAAGGACGAGCGTACCCCTGCAAGGCGGAGCAGCAGGTCAAGGTCGCAGTGGTCTTCGGCCCATTGGGCCAGAGCTTGCCGGTCCACGGCGGGCAGTGCCTCGTGCGCCTCCACCAGCCCCAGATGACGCGCGGCCAGCGCGGGCGCTCCCTGTCGGGGCAAAAGGCCCAGCAGCGGCACTCCCTCGCTTTTGCCCCGCGGGGCCAGCGATTGCCGCAGCAGGTTGGCGTGCCGGGTGCTGCCCACATGGGTGCAGACCATGCCCAAAAAGCGTAGTGCCCGTCCCTTGGCCCAGGCTGGCCGGTGGTGCAAAAAACCCTCAGCCATGGCGGTCACCGACTGGCCCATGCCTCCTGCATTGAGCACCAGCAGGATGGGGAGGCCCAGCAGAGAACCCAGATGGGCCGTGCTGCCCGCCCCATTGTGCCCGCCGTCAAAAATACCCATGGCTCCTTCCACCACCAGCAGATCTGGCGGGCAAGGCGCGGCAGTGGTCAGGACGCCTGCCGTCTGCCGGTCAGGCAGGCGCATGCGTTCAAAAACGCGCAGCAATCCTTTGGGCAGGCCGCCGCTAGTGCGTAGGGACTGCGAGCCGGGCGACGGCGCGGATTCACGGCACATCCATGTATCGAGGTTTGCGGCAGGCTGGCCGGTAAGGTCGGCGTGAAAGGCAGCGTCGATATAGTCCGGCCCGGTCTTGGCCGCCCGTGCCGCAAGACCCCGTTTGTGCAGAGCGCAGAGCAGGGCCAGCGTAAAGGTTGTCTTGCCGGAATTGCTGCCCGTGCCGCCTATGACAAGGCCGGGTATGCTCGGCTGCGGCTTGGGCATGTGAGCGCTCCGTGCGGCGGCAGGTGGGGTGTGGCCTTGCGGCTGGCGCGGTCAGCGCTGCCGCAGCGCCTCGGCAATGATGGCCGCATCTTCCTGCGGTCGGGCCTTGAGCTGCAGCTCGGGGTTGCCGCCGGTGCAGGCAAAGCCATCGGGCCCCAACTCCACAAAACCGGCTGAAACCACGCGGCTGTAGGGCAACTGCTCGCGCATGTCGCTGTGATCCACGCGACGGGGAAAGATAAAGGGCACGGCCTGGCCGGAAAAATCTTCAACGATGAGGTACTTCACAGGAGCCTCCTCAGCGCGCGTCGGGCGCGGCGGGCTTGGCACTGCGGCGGTTTTGCAGATATTGCCGCACGGCCTTGTTGTGGTCGTTGAGGTTGGTGGAAAAAACGTGTTCCCCACCATCGTATTTAGCCACAAAATACAGATAGTTGTGCGCCTCAGGGTGCACGGCTGCGCTAAGGGCTGCTGCACCGAACGAGCATATCGGGCCGGGCGGCAGACCGGGGCGCTGATAGGTGTTGTACAGGTTGTTGGCATCGTCCAGGTCGCGGCGGCGCAGGTTGCCGTCAAAGGCCGGGCCAAGGCCGTAAATGACAGTGGGGTCTGCCTGCAGCAGCATGCCCTTGTCGATGCGGTTTTGGTACACCCCGGCCACGCGGGCGCGCTCCGCATCGATGGCGGTTTCCTTCTCCACAATGGAGGCAAGGATAATCCAGGTTTTGAGCTGGTCGGCCTGGGCCGGTCCCGGTTTTTTGCCGTCGGGCCAGACCTGGGCCGTCTTGCGCCAGAAGTTGTCCACCATGCGTCCGGCAACGGCCCGTGCCTGGGCAAGATCGACGGTTTCGTTTTTCTTGAGCAGATAGGTGTCGGGCATCAAAAAGCCCTCAGCCGTGGCAAAGGGGATGCCGTAGTGACGCAAAAAGTCCGGATCTGTCAAAACCTTGCGAAAATCTTCAAAAACCACAAGCCCCGCTTCTTCCAGCAGGCGCCCGGTCTGCCACCAAGAAAGCCCTTCGGGAATGGTGACGCGGTACAGCACCGGGTGCCCGTTGACCAGTTCATCCAGCACTTTTTCAGGCAGCCAGCCGGTATTGAGGGCAAAGCGGCCAGCCTGCAGGCGGTTTTCCCATTTTTTGTAGCGGGCCAAAAGGTCAAGCTTGCGCGCGTCGGTAACAACGCCCAGCTTGGCAAGCCCGGCGCTCACCTGCGCCAGGCGCGCCCCCGTAGGGACGTCAAAAAAAACATCGCGGCCCGGTGTTTCGGGCGCAGTGGTAAGGAAGGTGTGCGCCTCATAGGCCATCCATCCCCCACCTGCCAGGGCCAGCAACAACAGCAGCCCTAGCGCGCGCAGCAGTATTTTCATGCTTGTCTCCGGTCCTGGGGCGCCAGCGAAAGAAAGGAGGAAAGGATGCGCACGGCGGCCTGCTGGTCAAGCACTGCCTTGCGTTTGCTCAGTTTGAGACCCGCCTCGCGCAGGTCCGACCATGCTTCCGCAGAGCTCAGCGCTTCCATCATAAAGAAAAAAGGCAGCGGCACCCTGCGTTTGAGGCGTTCGGTGACATTGCGTATCTGGCGCGTGGTCAGGCTTTCCTCGCCATCAAGCGTGAGCGGCAGGCCCATCACCACAGCCTCTGCGCCAGCCTGCATGATGCGCTCCGCCAGCGCGGCCAGAAAGACCTTGCGATCGGTAAAGTCCTCAAGCCGCAGGGTCTCGAGAGGAAAGGCCAACCGCCCCTCCGGGTCGGATACGGCAAGCCCGGTGCGGGCCAGGCCGTAGTCTACGCCAACGAATTTCACTGCAAGCCTCATGCTGCGCAAGTTGCGCGTGTTGAACGGTAACCGTCCGCAATATCTGTCTGAGCGGGTGTGAGCAGCCTAAATGATGCCCAACAGCGACAACAGGCCCACGGCGCTGCCGCTGACCAGCGGCCCCAGCACCAGACCCAGCGCCCCGGTAAACAGCAACAACAAAAGAATGACAAATCCGTAACGCTCGATACTCAGGTAACGATATGCGGTAGTTGCAGGCAAAAAATAGGCCACAACCTTGCTGCCGTCCAGCGGAGGAATGGGGATCAGATTCAGCCAGCCCAGACCAAAATTAATGATTACGCCGGACTGGATGGTCTTGAGCGCAAACACGTAGCTTGAACTCTGCAGCCATTGCTGCGGGGGGAAGATGTGGATCACCACCCACAGCAAAAGGCCAAAAAGCGTTGCCAGAATAAAGTTTGTCAGCGGCCCGGCAAGAGCCACCAGCATCATATCCTTTGCGGGATTGCGGAAGTTGCGGGGATCTACCGGCACGGGCTTTGCCCAGCCAAAGACAAAGGAGCCGGAAAGGCTCGTGAGCACAAAGGCCAGCAGGCCCATGGGATCAATATGCGGCAGGGGGTTAAGGGTCAGGCGGCCCATAAACTTGGCGGTCGGGTCGCCGCAGCGCGAGGCTGCCCAGCCGTGGGCCACCTCATGCAGGATGATGCCCAGCAATGCTGGAACAGCGGCCACAGCCAAGGTGCTCAGCACCTGAGATATATCTAGGTTCAGCATATGTTGCGGTTACCATTTTCCTCTTGGCGCGGCAAGGTCGGCCTAGCCGGACGAGGCCACCTTGCGCACCAGCAGATTGTCTTCGGGCCAGATACGTCGGTCAGGGGTCAGCAGCTGCCCGTCGCGGGCCACGAGGGCGGTTTCTTCCGCAAGACCCAAGGCCTCAAGCAGCTGGCGCGAGGTTTTGGGGCGGGGCAGGGAGAGGTGCTTTTCTTCCGGCTGCAGCAGCACGGCTACGCGCGCGCCGGTGTGCTCGGGCTTGATCACATGGACGCGGGGATCTTGCGCCGCAGGGGCGGATTCGTTGACAGCGGCCGGGCTGGCCGGAGTGGCGGTATCGGTCATGGATGCTCCTACAGGTATTCTTCCAGCAGCGCACAGGTGGCGCAAACCAGGGGGGAACAGGTTTTTATGAACAGGTTGCCCTTACGCACGGCGGCCATTCCTTCAGGCGTGGTAAGGTCGTGGCCCAGCACCTCCCGGCACAGCAGGCTGCCGTGCGCCTTGGCAAAGGCTCCGGTAAAGGCGTCGCGCCGGGCGTAAAAGGCTTCTTTTTGCGGGCGGGCGCAGGGGCCGTTTGGCCCGTGCAGCATGCCCAGCACCATGAGCGAGCCGGAGACGCAGCCGCACACTTCTGCCCGCCCCATGCCTGAACCAAAGGCGGAGGCCACGCGCAGGGCGGTTTCTTCCGGCAGGCCAAGTCGGTCGGCAAAGTGGGTCAGCACCTGCTGGGCGCAGATAATGCCCATGTTGAAATTTTCCTGTACTTCGTCCAGTTCAGGCAGCCCGTTCATCCTACATGTCCTTTGTGCAAAAATAATAGGCAAGGGTAACCACGGTCATGCTGGTGGCTCGTAGACCCTGGTTGGCCAAAATAAGCCGCAGGGCCAGCGCCGGGCGAAAAAAACCGGCGTACGACGGAAACTGGTGCCGTATGGCGCGCATGGGGGTGGAAAGGATATTGCCCACCATAAGGGCCAGCACCACGTCGCGCGGCGAAAGCCCGCCAGTCTGCAGCACGCTGCCCGCCGCGCCGAGGGCGGCCCCAAGCTCCGCGGCCAGATGCAGCACAATGATGCCCATGGCCTGGGGTTTCAAAAACGACAGCCAGCCCATGTGGTCGGCCAGCCATGCCTCGGCCAGCGCAAAGTATCCGTAGCGCTGCAAAAGGAACATAAGCACATATATGGGCGCGGTGAAGTAGACGAGCTTGGGCAGACGGCGCAAAAAGCGCCGCCAGGCCTTGCGTAGGGCGTCGGCCCACGAGGGGTCCTGCTCCTTGAGGCTCTGGCAGGCGATGCAGCCGTGCGGCGGCGAGGGCAGCAGCCAGCGCGAAAGCACAACCGTAAAGCCCGTGCGCCCTACGGCGGCCACAAGGGTCAGGGCCACATACACAAGGGCCGGAGTACCCAGCACAGGCCATGTGAGCAGAAAGATGGTGGGCGTGTGCACAAGATAGGCGGGCAGGCTGTTGAAAAGGTTTGCCAGCATCAGCTCATTGCTGGAGAGCTCGCCCAGGTTGTGGCTGTCGGACAAAAGTCCGTTGGCGGCGGCAGGCGACACAAAGGCCAGTGAAAAGCTGGCCCCGGCCACGTCGCGCAGATGGGCGGCGCGGGCCAGAGGTGCGGCAAGGCGGGCCAGATGGCGCGTCCAGCGCAGCGCCTCGAGCAGGTTTGCCACCAGAAGGCCAACAGCCAGCCCCATGAGCAGGCGTACCAACGGCCAGCCAAGTGAATGCCAGAGTGCGGCGAGCGAAAGTGCGGTGTCGGGGGTGGTTGGTGTCATACTGGTGATGTCGGCAACTGGCCTGAAAAACGGGAATTGGCAAAAGCTGCGGGGTGCGCGCCCCTGCGGGCAGCCCCGCAAGGGCAAAGTGGCGGGCCTTGTCAGGCCTAAGGCTTATAGCCTGTGTCGGGGGGCAGATCTCTGCGGCTGGCCTCGGTGCGGGCCAGTACGTCGCAACGCTCGTTTTCCGGATGCCCGGCATGCCCCTTGAGCCAGTGCATGCGCACTTTGTGTGTGGAAAGCATGGGCAGCAGCCGCTGCCACAGGTCGACATTGAGGGCGGGCTTTTTGTCGCTCTTGATCCAGCCTTTTTTTTGCCAGCCCCATACCCAGCGTTTTTCCACACTGTCGCACACGTACTTGGAGTCGGTGTACAGCTCAACCTCGCAGGGGTTTTGCAGCTGGCCCAGAGCCTCCACCACCGCCAGAATTTCCATGCGGTTGTTGGTGGTAAGCTTATAGCCTCCGGCAAATTCCTTGCGGTAATCCTGCCCGTCAAGTTTGAGCACGGCTGCCCAGCCTCCGGGGCCGGGGTTGCCCAGGCACGAGCCGTCGGTATGAATGGTCACTTTTTGCATTGGCGTCCTTTGCGCTTGTTCCCGCCGAAGCTGTTTCGGCGAGGAGACAGCATACACGGCAACGCACCGCTGGGCAATGCGCCCCAAGCGAAGGGAACCCGCTTATCCGGGTCGGCAACTAAAAAAGGCCAGGGCATATCAAGCCCCGGCCTTTTCAGTTTGTACCCGTTGGTCTAGTAGCGGTAGTGGCTGGGCTTGTAGGGGCCCTCGACCTTTACGCCGATGTACTCGGCCTGCTCGGGGGTAAGCTTGGTCAGCTTGACGCCCAGGCGGGCAAGGTGCAGGCGGGCAACTTCTTCGTCCAGCTCCTTGGGCAGAGTGTACACTTTCTTTTCAAGCTTTTCAGAAGCCAGCTTGAGCTGAGCCAGGGTCTGGTTGGTAAAGCTGTTGGACATGACAAAGCTGGCGTGCCCCGTGGCGCAACCCAGGTTGACCAGACGGCCCTCGGCCAGCACGATGATGCTGCGGCCGGACTTGAGGGTCCATTTGTCCACCTGCGGCTTGATGTTCAGGCGGGTGATGCCGGGGGTGTTTTCGAGATAGGACATCTCGATTTCGCTGTCGAAGTGGCCGATGTTGCAGACAATGGCCTCGTCCTTCATGCCTTCCATGTGCGCGGCGGTGATAACGTGGTAGTTGCCGGTGCAGGTCACGTAAATGTCGCCCTGAGGCAGGGCGTTTTCGACCGTAGTGACTTCAAAGCCCTCCATGGCGGCCTGAAGTGCGCATATGGGGTCGATTTCCGTCACAAGCACGCGCGCGCCAAAGCCGCGCATGGACTGGGCGCAGCCCTTGCCCACGTCGCCGTAGCCCACAACCACAACTACCTTGCCAGCCACCATGATGTCGGTGGCGCGCTTGATGCCGTCGGCCAGCGACTCGCGGCAGCCGTACAGGTTGTCGAACTTGGACTTGGTGACCGAGTCGTTGACGTTGATGGCGGGGAACAGCAGCGTGCCGGCCGCTTCAAGCTGATAGAGTCGGTGCACGCCGGTGGTGGTTTCTTCCGATACGCCCTTTACCTTGGCTGCAACCTTGTGCCAGTGCTGCGGATCTTCTTTGAGTCGCAGCTTGAGGCGGTCAAGGATGCACTGAAATTCCTTGTTGTCGGTCGGCTGGTCAAGGATGGCAGGGTTGACTTCGGCCTCCACGCCTTTGTGGATGAGCAGGGTGGCGTCGCCGCCGTCGTCCACTATAAGGTCGGGGCCGCTGCCGTCGGGCCAGGTGAGGGCCATCTCGGTGCACCACCAGTAATCTTCAAGGCTTTCGCCTTTCCAGGCAAAAACCTTGGCCAAGCCCATTTCGGCAATGGCGGCGGCGGCGTGGTCCTGGGTGGAAAAAATGTTGCACGATGCCCAGCGGATGTCCGCGCCAAGGGCGTGCAGGGTCTTGATGAGCATGGCCGTCTGTATGGTCATGTGCAGCGAGCCCGTAACCTTGAGGCCCTTGAGCGGCTTGGTGGGGCCGTATTTTTTGATGCATTCCATGAGCCCGGGCGTTTCGCGCTCGGAAAGCTGCATTTCTTTTTTGCCAAAGTCAGCCAGCGACATGTCGGCCACTTTGTGGTCAAGGGTCAGGTCAAGGGGCTTAATCATGAGGGTCTCCTATCCGTAATTCTGTTGTGGTCGTTTGCGATATATTACTAAAAAAACTAACTAGTTGTGATGTAGCTAACAGGCCTCGGCGCTCAGCAACAGCAGGGTCATGTCCCGGTCAACGGGCATGTGCCTGCACTGCAAAACCCTGAACCCCGCCGAGGCAAGGTCCACGCCGAGCTGCTGTTCGTCAAAGCCAAGCCAGCGGTCGCCATAGCGGATACGCATGGTTTCGTCGGCGTGGCGCTGAAAGTCGGCCACAAAAAGCCTGCCGCCCGAGGCCATGATGCGGCGTATCTCGCGCAGGCCTTCGGCCGGGTCGGAGAGGTGGTGCAGCACCAGGTTGATGCAGGCAAAGTCAGCCTCGTGGTCACGCAGGGGCAAGTGGCTGAGTTCGCCAATACGCAGCGATACGCGGCCGTCGGCCAGAGCTTCTGGGGCAAAGCGGCGGCGGCAGATCTCGAGCATGCGGGCAGAGCCGTCCACGCCGATGAGGCCGTGCGCCTTGGGCAGCATGCGGGCCAGCACCGCGCCCGTACCGCAACCAAGATCCACTGCGGTGCCGCAGCCAGCGGGTACGGCCTCGCAAACTGCTTCAGAAAGATCAAACGAACCAAGTACTTCGCGGTTAAGCTCGTCCCAGTCTTCCGCAATGGCGTTAAAAAACTGGCGGGTTTTGAGTGCACGCTCCTCAAGAATCTGGGCGGCCATGTTGATGTCGGCGCGCATGGCCGCATCAGGGTGCACAAAGGGGGTAAGGGCACGCAAAAATTCGCGTTCCTCGCCGGAGTGAGGGGTTGCGTAAAATACCCACAGGCCGTCCCGCCGCGAGGTAAGCAACCCCGCTTCGGTAAGTATCTTGAGGTGGCGCGACACGCGCGACTGCCCCATATCAAGGATGCTGACCAGCTCGTTGACCGAGAGTTCGTAATGCAGCAAGATGTGCACAAGGCGCAGGCGCGTCTCGTCCGAAAGGGCCTTGAAATATAAAAGTGCCATGTCTTTCCTATAAATCAAATTTGATTGATACAAGTATCAATATATCTGGATATAGTCAATATGCTCAGGCCGCGCCCGTGTTGTGCGCTCACGGCAGCAGGGCAAAACTGGCCGGAACAGATAAATATACGCGCCTGGGGTAATCCGGGTTAGCCCGGACCGGAGTCATGGAGCAGTGATGGCAGCCTTTCGCAAACGTCAAAAAGACACGCAACCCGTACCCGCCATGGAGGTTATGGCCTCCGTGCTGGCCGGGCTTGGCGCAGCCCCCGGTCAGGGGGAAACCCGCGCGAGGCTGCAGCAGCTCTGGCTCAACTGGGCAATGGTGATGGGGCCGGAGCTCGCGCCGCTGGCGCGCCCCATGGGGCACCACCGCGACCTTTTGCTCATTGGGGCTGAGGACGCCATGCTGGCGCAAGAGCTGCACCTGCTGGCGGGCGAGATGCTTGAGAGGGTCAACGCCTTTATGGAGCAGCCCTTCTTTACGGCCATCAAGGTGACACTGCTCATGGGCAAGACCGGTCTGGACAAAACCGCAGCCAGTAAAGCCGCGCCTGCAAGGGGGAGCGCCCCCCGACCAAAAAGGCCGGAACCACCCAACGCCCACGGGCTGTATCTTGAAGCCATGGACCCCAGCTCGCCGGTGGCGCGGGCTTACGCGCGCTTTGTGCGTCAGCGGGGCTGAAGCTGGTTGGCCCATGCCCGCGCGGCGCTGCCGCAACCGCAATGCGTCCGCCCTGCTAGGCGGGTTGGCGCAAGGGGCAGGGTGGTGCAAGGATGGGTGCAACGGCAGCCTTTGTCCGGCGAAAAACGTAAACCGCAAAAGAAAAAGCATCTTTTTTTAGTAAAAAATTTAATATATTACAAAAAATACGTGCTGTTTATGCATGCGATTTTGTTGTTCGCTTGCTGCGCTTTATTGACAACGCTTCTGCTGCAGTGCTAGTTTTCCCCAACGTTGGTTGGGTATTTGTTGTGACCGTTGTTTGATGGTCTGACCCTGCGGAGGATAATGAATGAACGCGCAGAAAACCATGGAAGACATCTGCCTGAAACAGGACAATGGCTGCGACTTTGCGTTTAGCGGTCGTCTTTTTTCAGAATGCTCATGGTATGATGAATCGCAGGGCACACTGACCCGCCAAAAGCTCTATGTGACCGAAAGCAACGAACAGGTGTACTACATCGTGCGTTCCAGCGGTCAGGAACGCAGCCGCCACGCCTACAAGCTTTTCATGCGTGGCGATGTGTGCATTATCCACAACGGCGTTACCGAAATGGCCCTGCAGTTTGAGATGCTTATGCTGGCCGTGCGCGGCCTGTGCGGGCTCGAATCCGGCGCTACGCCCTCCCTCTCCATGGTTGAAGAAATGCTCAAGGCCGCCAACGCCTGATATTTCCATATAGCCGCTGCTGGCGCGCACGCGCAGGCAAACGCAACCTCCACATGAAACGGCCCTCTCTTTGAGAGGGCTTTTTCATTTTGCGCTGCAGACATTATGGAATATTGCAGGACGGCGCATTGTTTTCACGCAGCCCGACCGCGTCGTTGCGACCGGGCTGCGGCGATCAATCAGTACAGGCCAAGAAATTTTGGAACAAAGGTTGTTATGGAGGGGAAGGCCGTTATGACAGCCAGCGCAAGCAGGGCTGCCCCAATAAGCGGCAATGCCTCCTTGCTGATCTGCTCCATGGTGAGGCCGCTGATCTTGGCGCCAACATAGAGGTTTACGGCCACAGGCGGCGTAACCTGACCCACGGCAAGGTTGATTGTCATCATGATGCCAAACCAGACAGGATCCCACTGAAAGTGGCTGACAATGGGCAACATGAAGGGCAGAAATACATAGTAGATGGAAATGGCGTCCAGCAACATGCCTGCAAACAGCAGGATAATGTTGATCATCAGCAGCACTATCCATGGGGTATTGGACATGCCAAGCAAGACGCCAGAACATTTTTCAACCAGACCAACGGCTGAACCAACCCACGAATACAGGCCTGCACAGGTGACCACAATCATTACTATCGCAGTTGCCTTGGCAGTTTCTGTCAAAATTTCAATAATAATTTCAATGCTGTTGATTGTGCGGTAAATAAATACGCCCACAAAAAGCCCGTAGAATATGGCCACAGCGGCAGCTTCTGTGGGGGTGAAAACACCGCCATAAATGCCGCCAAGAATAACCACGGGGGTCATGATGCCCCAAAATGCTTCACGCAGGGCCTTGCCGACGGGTTGCTGACGTGGCTTGCCCTTGTACCCGCGTTTGCGCGAGATAAGCAGCACCGCACCCATGATAAAAAAGCCACGACAACGCCTGGTACAAAACCCGCTGCAAACAGGGCCGGTACCGATACATCCGCAACACCGCCATACACAATAAAGGCTATGCTGGGGGGGATGACAATGGCAAGGCCAGACGTGACAGAAACTGTCGCCGTGGCAAATGCCTTGTCATAGCCTGCCTTGGCCATGCCGGGAATAAGTATGAGCCCCAGGGCAGCCACTGTGGCAGGCCCGGAGCCGCTGACAGCACCCCAAAATGTGGCTACGGCCACGGTGGCCATGGCCAGCCCGCCGGTCATGGAACCCACCAGGGCCTCCATAAGCGCAACAATGCGGGCGGCTATGCCTGCCCGCTCCATGATGTATCCCGCGAGAATAAAGAAGGGTATGGCAAGCAGTGGAAATTTGGCAATTCCTGCAAAGAAATTGTAGGAAAGCATGCTGACGCCCATATCCCACTTCCACACCACAAAAAGGGCGGAAAAGCCCAGCGCAAGGGCAATGGGCACGCGAAAAAGCAGGGGAACAAGAAAAAGCGTAAACAACCAGAAGGCGGGATCGTGAAGCAGTGCGTCCATAGTATCCCCCGCCTAAAAGTTGTTGGTGCGCTGGTCTTCAAAAGCCCTTTGCGCAATGCGGAAAATAATAAGCAGGGAAAACAGCGGGGTGGCAATTGTGTACCACCATACAGGAATCCCCAGGGCCTCAGAGGTCGCGTCAAGATCAATTTCGTCCACTACCTCGGTGAAGCCAGTCCAGCACAGTGCGCCAAAAAAACACACGCCAAGCAGTACAGAGCCCCAGTAGCAGATGCGCCGATAGCGCAGCGGCAGTGAATCGTACAACGCGGTCATGCCCAAATGCCCACCCTCGCGAAAGGCGCGGGCCGTGCCCAGCATGGTTATCCAGACAAAGAAATTGATGGTAATTTCTTCTGTCCATGCAAAAGAAAAAGAAGTGCAGTAACGTACTATCACGTTGATAAATGCGATTACAGCCATTGCAGCCAGTATGAATGCTCCCAGCAGATCCTCAAACCGTTTGTCCAACAGACTCCACATCATTGTACCCATCCCTGAAAACCCCCCTCAAACGCCCGTGGCGTCATGAGGGGGGTGATGCTATTTTGCTGCGGCCATATCCTGCTCAGCTGCCTTGACCAGATCGGGCCCGATTTTTGCTGCCCAGTCATCGCGCACGGCCTTGGTGGCCTTATGGAACTGCGCAATCTGCTCGGGAGTAAGGCGCGAAACAGTCATGCCGTGCTGCTCAAGGCAGGCATAGGGGTCGTTGATTTCGGGGAGTTTGCCGATTTTTTCCAGATAGGCCTTCGAAGCGCCATCGTCCATGCCAAGGCGGGAGAGGGCCTTGCTGTATGCTTCCATTTCTTTGGCGCAGGCAAGCAGAATCTGCTGGTCTTCGGGACTAAACTGTGACCATACTGCGGGATTGATGCCGAGCATCAGCGGGTCAATGACGTAGTGCCAATCGCAGAGAAATTTGTGGAAATCCCATATTTTCAGGGGGATATTGATGCCATTGGTGGGGTTTTCCTGCCCGTCCACAACGCCCTGCTGAAAGCCCGTTGTGGCTTCTGCCCAGTTCATGTTGACGGGGTTTGCCCCAAGCGCACGAAAAGTATCAATAAAAATGGGGCTGCCAACCACGCGGATCTTGAGGCCCTGCATGTCTTCGGGCTTGGTGATGGGGCCTTTGCTTGTGGTCATTTCGCGGTAGCCGTTTTCGCCCCAGCCCAGAAATTTAACGCCCTTATGCTCAACAGCGGCGATCAGCATTGCGCCCGACTTGCCAGCGGTGACCGCATCGAGTGCCTTGTAGCGGTCTGGCTGCACGGCCATGAAAAAGGGCAGCGCCGTGAGGTTCAGCTCTTTGATCTGGGGCGACCAGTTGATGGGCGAAGCCAGCGCAAAATCAATGGCGCCGTTGCGCAGCATAAGAAATTCAGAGGTCTGTTTGCCTGCCAGCAGCTGGCTGGAGGGATAGACCTTGATGTTTATGCGGCCATTGGTGCGCTCGTTGACCAGCTCGGCAAAACGGGCAGCTGTCAGGCCCCAGCCAGAGGTGGCGCCAGGAACAACGCTGAGTTTGTACTCTGCTTTGTAGGCCGCCTCAGCCTTCTGCGATAAAGCAAGCAAAGCCCCGGCTGACAGCAGGCACACGAACACAACGCCCCATGTCCAACGCATAACGCCTTTCATATTCACAATCTCCTCATCAAAAGGGTAACAAACAAGACCTTGCCACGCATGCGCGGGCAACATGTATGAGCGCCAATCCTTCGCAGCATTGGCGGCTCTGCCGTAATAACGGGATCTTTGGCAGCCTTGTGGGCCGATGGACGCCGGCAGGTTTTACAGCGGGGCTTGTGGCCGGGCGTTGCCGCTGAAAGGTACCCTCGGTATAAAGATCGCGAATGAGTATTTCTTTATTTATGCCAGACTTACGCAGAATGGTACAGATTTTTTTGGGGTGTTGCGTGGCAGGCTGTGGAGAAAATTGGTTTGACGCCAAGTTGAAAGGGGTGGGCAAGTGCTTTATCATGCACCATAGAATACGCTCCCATAAAGATGGCTGGCAACGAGTTCAGCAATCAAACATCATAGGCAGTGAGGCAAGATGAGCACGACACTAAAGCCAGGTATGACAGGCACACTGGAAACCACGGTCACGGAATCAATGCTGGCAAGCAGCGTGGGCAGCGGCAAGGTCGACGTGTTTTCAACCGCCATGATGGTGGCCTGGATGGAAGCGACAGCCGTGGATGTGGCCCAGGCCTGCCTGGAGCAGGGGCAAACTACTGTAGGAACCGGCATAAACGTGACCCATGTGGCTGCAACGCCGCTGGGCATGAAGGTGCGCTTTACCGCAGAGCTGACGGCTGTCTCCGCCAACGGCAAGGGCCTGAGCTTTAAGGTTGCCGCCCACGACGAGGCCGGGCTTATTGGCGAGGGCACGCACGAGCGCGTGGTGGTGAACAGGGAAAAGTTTGAGGCGCGCACCAGGGCCAAGGGGCAGCCCAAGGATTAGCCAGCAGGATAAACAGTAGGGGCCAGAAGCCGAATCGTTACGGCGCGGGGGCCATACTGCCGTTGGCTGTTGTTGTGGGCTTTTGCGTCAAAACGCAGTAATCTGCTAGGGTCTGTACAATGCAAGGAGTTTTTATATGCAGAATCTTACTTTTGTCGGCATATCGGGCAGCCTGCGCAAGGCCTCGCGCAATACCGGGCTTTTGCGCTGCTGCGCTGCGCATCTCCCACAGGGCGTAAGCCTGCGGATTGCAGATATTTCTTCCCTGCCGCTGTATAATGCGGATATGGAAAAACCCGCTGCCGCGCAGCAGCTGATTGATCTGGTCAGCGCTGCGGACGGTTTGGTGCTGGCCTGCCCGGAATACAACTATTCGTTGGCCCCGGCGCTCAAAAATGCGCTGGACTGGCTTTCGCGCGAGCCCGATCTTGTCCCGCTGGCGGGCAAGACGGCCTGCATTGTGGGCGCGGGCGGCGGTATGGGCACTTCGCGCGCGCAGTACCATCTGCGCCAGGTGTGCGTGTATCTGAACCTGCACCTGCTAAACAAGCCCGAGCTGTTCTCCAATGCCTTTACCCCTGCGTTTGCCGACAACGGCGACGTGCAGGACGAAGCCCTTGCCCAACAGGTGGCGGCGCTTATGCAGGCCATGGCCGACTGGACGTTGCGGCTTAAATAACCCGCTCTTGCGGCCCCGTGGCGTTGCCCATCCGCAATGCGCTGCGGGGCTGAAATGTGCAAAAGGAACTTCAATGGCTGGCTGTGCCGCACGCCGTAAGCTGCAGGTACCACAACCGGCGCACGGAGCGCATGCTGCCCGGCATGGATCTGTTGCTGGACGCGTATACTGGTTGATTGCGGCATGGCGAGGGCCATTGACCACTGGCGGCAAAAACCGCTGCGGGGCTGGCGTCGACCATTGCGGCACGCAGGCTATCCCGATAACTCCGCTGGAAATTGTGGGTTTGCGGCTGCTTGCGCAGCAGGAGGCCTTGCCGCATGAATATGCGGCGGCTGTCGGCGGCCTGCGCTATGTTTCGTGGCCAAAAGGCCGCGCTTGGAGACGTGCCCTTTTTGGCGCGGCAGGTGCTGCGCCGTGTAGCCCGTGCGCCCCATGGCCTTCAGTATATTGTGTACGGCCAACCCTGCGCCCAGGGCGAGAACCGCACCCAAACGAGCCCGCAGGACGTGCTGCGACCGGGGCGGGTTTTTTTGCAGGCTGACTTGCGGCATACACTGCCATGGAACCGCGAGCGGTATCCGCTGCTTGAGCAGGAGTCCACTGCTGAGGCCCAGGCATTTTTTCGTTCCTGTGCAACCATCTTCAGGCCGTGCCGGGGGCAAGGTATCTTGCGCCGCAGGACGTGGCCGCCAAAGTCAGCGATTTGCCAGGTCAAGCCTGAGCAGCGCACCGTTGTTTATCCCCACAAAGAGCCCCAGAGGCGTGCTGGCGGCCGGGCAGACCGGCACGGCCAGATACTGGCCGGTTTTCCAGGCGTCTGCGGCAAAGGGCAGGTATTCGCCAGCCAGGGCCACAGCAATCTGGGCAGGGTCTTCCGCCAGTGGCGCGGCGACGGACTTGACGGATGGCTGCGCAAGCAGCATCTCCGCTGCCTGCTGCTGTACAAACAGCGGCAATAGCCTGCGCCAGTCAGGTTTGTTGACGCGCAAAACCGCAATGCGTTCAATCCGGGTCATGTCCTGCCCGTGCAGTACCAGCCATAGATTGCTGAAGGTGGCAGAGGCGGAGAGGGCTTCTACGCCTGCGGGCGCGCCGTTGGCGCGCACCAGCCATGCGCCGTCGATGCCATACGTGCCCAGGTCCTGCGTCAGCGTCAGCGCCAGCGGTTTTTGCGCCGCAAGCTCGGCCCGCGCCGTCAGCGCGCCAACGGCGGCACTGGCGAGGGGCTGGGCGCTGTGCACGCTGCCAAGCCCGAACATCCAGGCCACCCAAAGGTTGGGCCACGTTTCCGGCTGCGCGGGCAGGGCCTCGCCCGTCTGCACAGGAAAAATTTCATCTGGAATACTGCGCTGCACCGCAGGCTGGGGCAGGCTGGGGTCGATGGCCCGCTTGCGTGCTCCGGGACGGTAAATTTCGCCCAGCAGACCAAAGCGCGGAGAGGTATTTTGCCCTTGCGCGGCCTGCCCAATGGCTTGCAGGGCGTCGTAGCGTTGCTGCAGCTGCAGGCCAAGCTGCAGCATGCTGCCGTTGATCGCGTTGACAGCCGTAGTGCGCCAGTTGGCGCTGCCAGCCAGCAACCCCAGCAGTAGAACGAGCAGGACAGGCATCAGCGCCTGCCGGGGCAACCGCGCCAGCGCGCGCTCCAGAGCTGGCATGGCTTCAAGTATTCCCCACAGGGCAAAGCCAAAGGCGTAGGCAGAAAAAATGGCCAGCCCGGAGGGCAATTTGCTTGAAGAGCTGACTGTCACGTCGCTTAAGGCGTGCAGCACGGTGATAAGGCCCGAAAGGCCCATGTAGGCCGCAACGGCGAGCGCCGCCAGCAGCAGGCCCGAACGGGCCGGGCCAGCAGAAGGGCGCAACGGAGGCTGCCCCCGCAGGCCTCGCAGTACAAGCACAAGCAGCAGCACCACCCACGGCCACAGCCCGTCAAAAAACCAAAAGGCCGCATGACGCCATTCGTCAAACGCCGCAGCCAGCTGCCGCAGTTGCGTGGCCGTATCAATATGGCGGGTGGCTCTGCGCATCTGGTTGCCCGGCGCAAGAAACGAAAAAAGCAACGCGCCAAAAATCCATAGCCATACAACGCACATATGGCGTAACCGCATGCGGGCCGTCTGCGCAGCGTCGGGCTCAGTTTCACGGGCGGCAAAGCGGTCGGCAAGGGCCAGCAAAACCGCAACAGTGCTGGCGGTCAGCGCCGCCAAGGCGGAATGCTCAAACACGCCCACGGTCAGCACGCCCACAATGACGGCGTGCCTGCGCGCCGAGCGCGCCTGCGCAGCGGGCGCGGTCCACAGGCGGCACAGCACCCACAGGTACACCAGCGTCATGGCCTGCAAAAGGCCCATGGTCAGGCTGTCTGTAAGAAGGTAGAGGTTGGGCAGACTCTGGTGGCAGGCCAGTACAGTCAGCACGGCCAGCAGGCCGCAAAAGGCGGCAGGCCCGCGCCGCAGCCGCACCACGCGCCCAAGGCCGTACAGTCCCAGGCCGTACAGCGCCGCCACGCCTGCGCACACAAGACCGTAAAGAGGGCGCAGCTCTGCCGCCTTGCCCAGAAATACCGCCAGAAAGTGATAGGTGTAGCGACCACTCCAGGTAAGCCACTCGCGCGCGATCTCATACAGCCCGCCGGCCAGGTCAAAGGGAAACATGGCCCTGGTGACCTCGTCAAAGTCGTCCCCGCGCGGAAACAGGAAACCGCAGGCGTAAGCAAAAGGCAGCAGCAGAGCCAGCAGCAGAGCCCACCAACCCCAGCCGGGCGCAGGCAAAATCAGACGGGAGGCAGACGGTAAGGCCGGGGACGCGCCGTCTTGTGATGCGGCAAAATTGGCAGGCTGCGCCATGTGCTGACAGACCTTGTGTTTGCGCGGGAGGCCCCGTGATCCGGACCCCCCCGCGCGTTATCTTTTGCAGAGATGCCGACCGGTTGGCAGGCGGCGGGCGGCGCTGTCTGACAGGGCCGCCGTTTGGGCTGCACGTTATTTTACGTCGACAATGCGCACTTCGCCCCGCGCTTCGTTGGCCTTTTTGCGGAAGGTCTGGCGGCGGTCCTCGCCGTCGACCTGTCCGGCCAGCCACTCGACCACATGCATGACCGGGCGCTTGTCGTGCATATTGATAAGGCAGCGGCCAATGCCGATCTTGCACGAGGGGCAGCCCACAATGACCGGCGCATCACTGGCTTCTTCAAAGGCGTCGCCAAGGCGTTGCTGCTTGCGCGAGCGCAGCAGGTTGTAAATCTCGGGCGAGGTCATGGCGCCCATGCCAGATTCGCCGCAGCAGCCGGGGTTGAGGGAGATTTTGGCTCCGCTGAAGTCGCCCAGCGCCTTGACGATCTGCTTTTGCCCCTTGATTTTGTGCACGTCGGCCCATTCGCAGTGGCAGGCGCCGTGGTAGACGACCTGCGATCCCTCGGGCAGGGGCCCCCTGAGATCATTTTTGTCGAGCAGGGGCAGGGTAAGCTGGCCCACGTCGCGCAGGGTAAGCTGGGGAAACTGCGTTTCCATGTGCAGGCGCTCAAGGCCGTCGCGGCACGAGCCGCAGGCCGTGACCAGATGCTTGCAGTCAAATCCCTGCTTGGCGAGGTTGCGCAGCATGGAGGCCAGATACTGGCGGTTTTGGGCCATGTTGTCTTCAAAGGCCGTATCCATTCCCGCCGCCAGCAGAGGAAAGCCGCAGCACAGATGCCTGGGCGGCACGGCAACGGCAAAGCCCGCCTTGAGCAGCAGCATAACGGATGAAATGCCGATGCGGTCATAAAACAACGCGCCGCCGCAACCGGGGAAGTACAGCACGCAGGGCATGCCCGGCGCGGGTTCGGCAGGTGCAAAGATGGAACCCTTGTGCAGCTTGAGGGCCTCGTACAGGTTGGTATAGCCCATCTTGGGGCCGCGCCCGGAAAACAGCGGGCTTTTCATGCGCCGCTTCCACATTTCGGGCACGAAACCAAGAAACTTGTTTTGCATCTTTTGGCCCAGCGAGGCCATTTTGGCGGCCTTGGGCACGCGGTGCTGAATATCGCCCGAGAGCCACTCGAGGGCATGCCCCTTGATGGGGTGGCCGCCCGCGCCCTCGTGCTCCAGCAGGGCGCGCAGGGTAAGGGCCACCTCGCCCGAGGGAATCTTGACCGGGCAGTTGGCCATGCAACGCCCGCAGGCCGTGCAGTGCTCCACAATGTCGCGCAGCGCCTTGTGCAGGCTTTCGTCAATGCGCCCCTTGTTGACCTGGCTGTAATAGACAGCCTCAAGCAGCATGCCCAGCACCATGTTTTTGTTGCGGGGGTGATACTGCATGGAGCGTTCGGGGTAGCACATGGAGCAGACCTGCTTGCACTTGCCGCAGCGGGTGCACACCTGAATGGAGGTGAGCAGGCTGATGAGCTTTTCCTTGTCGGGCAGGCCGCTCTCGCGGATATCGCGGATGAGCCTGTTGAACGAAAAGGTGAAGGGCCTGACTGGCAGCTCGCGAAACACCAGCTTGGCCGGGTTCATGACGTCGCGGGGGTCAACGCGCTCTTTAAAGGCGCGCAGCGCGTCCATCTTGTCCTTGCCAAAAAAGGCGATCTTGGTGATGCCTATGCCGTGCTCGCCCGAGACCTCGCCGCCCATCTCCTGACATTCGGCCATGATGCGGGCTGCGGTTTCTTCCGCTTCTTCCAGCATATGGGCGTCGTTGGAGTTGACGGGGATGTTCACATGGCAGTTGCCGTCGCCCGCGTGCATGTGGCTGGCCACCACAATGCGGCTGGCGTCCATGTATTCCCTGATCTTGTCGATTTTTTTGGCAAGATGGGGATATTTTTCTTTGAGCTTGGCAAGGAAGTCTTCCGCCCTGGCGGCCAGCTCCATGTCCGAAACTTCGGCGGCTGCCACGTCGCCCGAGGCGGCCTTGGAGGCCTGCGAAAACTCGCGGTTAAAGTCCTTGTCTTCCATGGGAAAGCCCGGCAGGCGCCCCACTTCCTGCAGGGCGTGGCGGTAGGCCGCTGCCGTGCATTCAAGGTTGATCTGCTCAAGGAACAGCGCAAAGTCGGGGATGCGGTCCATGGGGATAACCACGTCCTCGTTCATTTTAAAGCCCGAGGTGCGTTTGGCGATGGCCGAGAGCCTGTGCCGGTCTTCCCAGAAGCGCTCGCCTTCCTTGTCGTCGGCGGCAACGATAATATCCACGTTGTCCTGCTGTTCGACAACGCCCACGATGTCGGCCACGCATTTGTCGAGCAGGTAGGGGTCGTCGCCGTCCACCTGCAGGATGATGACCGAAATGGGCGAGCCCTCGTATTTTTCGGACTTGCGCTTGTATTCGATGGCCTGCACGTACTTGGCGTTAAATTCTTCCATGGCCGAAAGGTGGGCGTAGTCGCCCTCCTGGCGGATGCGGTTGCGCAGGGCCACCAGCTCGCGCACCACCACGGCTGCGGGGTGCATGGAGCGGCCAAAAAATTCAAGCACCATGACGCGGCTGTACTTGGGCTTGGGGTGGATGATAAAACAGGCCTCGGTGATGATGCCGTCCACGCCTTCCTTCTGCATGCCGGGCAGGCCGCCCAGAACCTTGTTGGTCACGTCCTTGCCCAGGCCCGGCAGGCGTATCTCGTCGCCGCGCAGGTGCACCACGTTGCGCACGCCGCCGCTCACATCCTTGACCACAAAAACGGCGGTTTCGTCGGGCAGAATCTTGTGGCGGGGGTGGTTTTCACGCTCGACGGTGATTATTTCGCCCGTAGGGGTAACCATGCGCCACCACAGCAGGTTGTCGAGGGTGGTGCCGTATTCGAAGGCGCTGGGGCCGCCGGCGTTTTCAGAGACGTTGCCGCCGATGGTCGAGGCCTGCTTGGAGGCCGGGTCGACGGAAAAAAGCGCGCCCTTGGCGTCCACCGCATTGATGACAGCCTGCGTGATGACCCCCGCCTGACAGGTGACGGTCATGGCTTCAAGGTCGACGGGCCCTATGCGCGTAAGGCGCGTAAGGCTGACAATGACCGTGCGCTTGCGCGCCGGCACTGCGCCGCCGGTCATGCCCGAGCCGCCGCCGCGCGGGATAAGCGCAAACTTCATGTCGTTGGCAAGCTTGACCAGCTCGGCCACCTGCTCGGTATTGTCTGGCTCGACGACCAGCAGCGGCAGTTCCATGCGCAGGTCTGTGGCGTCGGTGGCCGATTCGACCATGGCGGCAGGGTTGGTGAGGATGCACTCATCGGGCAGGATGCGGTGCAGCGCGTCCACCAGTTTGGTGCGAAAGGCCGTCTCGGCCTCGTGGGCCGACCAGAACATGGTAAGGCCCTCGCTGATGGCGGTGGCGTAGTAGTGCGCCAGCGAAACCGATTCCTTGTCAAAGCTCTCGCGCACGCTGGTGCGCACGGTTTCCGCATTGATAAAGGGGTTGTAGGCCACCAGAAAAAGCTCTTCGGCTATGGCGATGGCCAGGCTGCGGACAGATTCGGGCCATTCTGCGAAGTCGTCGATGTTGATACGCAGAATCCTGTTCACCACATAGTCAGGAGAAATGGAGATATGCGGACCCTTGTGGGGCATGACGTTCTACCTCATGAAGCTCTTGCGGCGTTGCCGCCGGTCAAATCCAATGAAGACAGGGCGGGTATGCGCAACCCGTCGCCGTTTGTGCCCCGCATCTTGCCGGAACCCTCACCTGCCATGCGTTGCGCCGCCAATAGCCAACCATGCCGAACCGAAGCCCGTATTTGTGCGGGGTCGGGCGGCATGGCAAATGGGTAACAGCTCGCGCGCTTGTCAGGCCGCAGGCGGCTGGCAATTTTTAAAACCACCGGGTACGCCGATGGCTCTTGCGCGGGGAAGCCTTTTATCTACGTTCTATATGGGCGGTTGGCAAGTGCGCAGGGCAGGCCCAGCGCCACGATCAGGCCAGCAATGTGCGATAACAGGAATAGTAGTCTTTGACATTTGGCGGGCTGTGGATATTCTCTGCCTGACGGCAGGCCCCCCTTGGGAGTTTCCGCTTTTATCTACGGAGTTATATTGATGTTTATCGTAAAATTACAGCCTATTACGGATGTCTTTGACTGGCTGCATTCTGCCTGGGAGCGGGCCACAACCCAGCGTCGGGTGGCCCTGTGCATCCTTTGGGTATACTTGCTCTCGCTGCTTGGGGTGGAGCTGAACAGGCTGGGCATTTTTCCGCCCTGGTTGGCGGCTATCACGCCGCGCAGCCATTTTTATGCAATCCATCTGGCATTTACGCTGATTCTCGGGCTTGAGGTCATGAGCCTCATCTTGGTGATACCCAGTTCACTTTCGCAATCCATGGGCAAGCAGTTTGAAATTCTCACCCTCATACTGTTGCGCAACGCTTTTAAGGAGCTGGCCCACCTGCCAGAACCCGTGAGTGTGGTCAACGACCTGCTGCCGGTTATCAACATTGCGGTTTCCGGGGCGGGAGCGCTGGCCGTGTATCTGTGCCTGGGGCTGTACAAGCGTATTGCCAGGCAGCATCTGCACTTTATCGCCACCGCCGATCTGCGCATGCGCTATGTCATGAGCAAAAAAATGCTGGCGCTGGCATTGTTCGGCATTTTTCTTTTCACGGGCCTCAGAGATCTTGTCCTTTTTGTGCAAACGGGCGAGGAGCATAATTTTTTTGAGACGCTCTACACGGTGCTGATTTTTGCCGATATTGCCATGGTGCTCATAGCGCAGCGGTACATGCCCGCCTTTCATGCGGTGTTTCGCAATTCCGGCTTTGTTATCGGCACATTGCTCATGCGGCTGGCCCTTTCGGCCACACCGCTGTGGAGCCCGGCCATCGGTATTTTTGCCGCCGTGTTCGTGCTGGCCGTAACCTGGGGAACCAACTATTTTACGCCCCTGCACCAGCAGGGCTACTGCGTGCGCGAGGTTGAATCCACCGACTGAGCCTGCCGGGCTAGCTGAACTAAAGCAGACATTGGGCCGCACCGGCATGGCGTTTTACACGCCCCGGTGCGGTTTTTTGCGCGCATTGCCAGCTCGTGCGACCTGCCAGGAGGAGCCGCGTATGAATCGAAATGCCCAGCCGCGCGGCGTCGCGCACAAGTGCAAGCGCTGCGGCCAAGCGTGGTAAAATATATCTGTCTACGCCCGCAGCTTTTTTATGCTGTTTGCGGCTCTGCGCCGCAATTGCCTTGATCAATAAAAACGTCCCGCACTGCAATGCAGCGCGGGACGTTTTGTCAATCAACCGGCAGAGCAGGCTAGTAGGCGTGCTCGTCCTTGAGGTCGTCGTTGGTGACCGGCGCGGAGAATGTCTTGTACAGCCAGAACTGGTAGGCAAGCACAATGGGAACCATCACCAGGGCCACGCCCAGCATGATCTTGAGGGTCAGCTGGCTCGAAGCGCCGTTGAAGGCGGTGACAGTGGCGGCAGGATCAATGGAAGAAATGATCATGCCGGGGAACATGCCCGCCACGCCAAAGAAGGTAACTCCCAGGATGAACAAGGCGCTGCAGGCCCAGGCCAGCCAGAGCTTGCCCGCGCCAAGCATGACGCGCGCGCCCACAAGGCCAGCCAGAGCCAGCAGAGGCAGAGCAAACAGCACTGGCGAGGCAAAAAAGTTGGCGTAGAGCTTGGTGTAGATGCCCGTAAGCACCAGAAAAACCACGAGCAGCAACAGCATGAGGGGCCACAGGAAGGTAGCCGAAGCAATAGCGCGGGTCTGCAGGCTGCCGGTGCTCTTGATGGCCAGCCAAAGCGAGCCGTGCAGCAAAAACATGCAGAGAAAGAACACGCCGCCCGCAAGGCCGTAAATGCTCAGCAGGCCAAGCAGGTTGCCGTGGTACACGCCCCTGGCGTCAACAGGAATGCCCATGAACAGGTTGGCAAAGGCAACGCCGAGCAGCACGCAGGGCACAAGGTTGGAGAGAAAGTGCACGCAGTCCCACAGGGCGCGCCAGCTGTCGTGCTCGACCTTGTTGCGAAACTCAAAGGAAACAGCCCGGAAAATAAGGGCAAAAAGCAGCAGCAGCAGGGGCGCGTACAGCGCGCTGAACATCACCGCATAGGCCTTGGGAAAAGCCGCAAAGGTTACGCCGCCGGCGGAAATAAGCCACACTTCGTTGCCGTCCCAGAAGGGCCCGGCAGCATTGTACATGATGCGGCGCTCAGACTCGTTTTTGCCCAAAAAGGGCAGCAAAGCGCCAAGGCCCAGATCAAAGCCGTCCAGAACAAAGTACACGGCCCACAACAGCGCCCACAGCACAAACCAGATGGTTTCCAACATGGCTATACCTCCTGGGCGTTGGGGCCCTTGATGGCGTATTTACGCAGCAAGTAAATGTCCAGCAGCCCCAGCAGGGAATACACCACAATAAAACCGCCCAGCGAAATGGCGATATTCTCTGCGGGTACCGGCGATACTGCGTCGGAAGTGCGCATGAGACCGTAGACAATCCAGGGCTGACGGCCAATTTCGGCCACTGCCCAGCCCAGCATGATGGCAATGTAGGGCAGGGGAATATTCCATACCAGCGCCTTGAGCAGCAGCGGGCAGGGTTCGTCCTTTTTGCGCTGCAAAAAGGCGCCAACCGCCAGCAGCACAAATATGCCCGCCATGACGAGCATACCGCGGAAGCTCAGGAAAGTGGGCATAACCGGGGGGCGGTCTTCCTTGGCAAAGTCTTTGAGGCCTTTCACTTCGGCATCGGTGTTGCCATAGGCAATCCAGCTCAGCATGCCGGGCAGGCCAATGGCCTGTACCTTGTTGCCCTCGTTGGCTTCATCGGGCCAGGTCAGCAGGTAGAAGGGCACGTTGCGGCCCGTTTCCCAGTGCGATTCAAGCGCGGCCAGCTTGGCAGGCTGCACCTGGGCCACGGTTTTGCCCTGCTGGTCGCCAGAGAGGCCCAGCAGCAGCACAAGCGCCAGCGTGAAACCAGCGGACATCTTGAACGATGCGCGGAAAAATTCCACGTTGCTCTTGCGCAGCAGGTGCCAGGCCGAAACGCCCAGCACAAAAAAACCGCCAAGCGCCCACGATGCCAGCACGGTGTGGGCGTACATGCCCCAGGCGTAACCGTTGGTCACCACCTGCCAGAAGTTGGAAAGCTCGGCGCGTCCCATGGTTTCATTGATGGTATAACCCACGGGGTGCTGCATAAAGCCGTTGGCAAGGATGATCCAGAGTGCGGAAAGGTTGCCCGCGAAGGCCACAATGTAGATGGACGCGAGGTGCATTTTTTTGCTGACCCGGTTCCAGCCAAAGTGCCAGACGGCAAGAAATGTGGATTCCAGAAAAAAGGCTACCGTGGCTTCAATGGCCAGCAGTGAACCAAAAATATCGCCCACGTACTCCGAGTAGCGCGACCAGTTTGTACCAAACTGGAATTCCAGCGTGATGCCAGTCACCACGCCAAGGGTAAAGTTGATGAGAAAAAGTTTTCCCCAGAACTTGGCTTGTTTTTTCCAGAATTCGTCGCCGGTGCGAACATATCGGGTTTCCATCCAGGCAAGAATGATGGAAAGACCGAGAGTGAGCGGCACGAATATGAAATGGAAAAAAACGGCCACAGCGAATTGCAAACGCGAAAGCATTACAACGTCCATGCAGGCCCTCCTTGAATATCCTTCAGGCGAGATAGCTTTTTTCCCATCAAATAGCAAGTAGTTACGAATATCGTTTTACCTCGCATTCCTTTAATGACGCGGGTATTATTATTTATCCCCCTTATTGTTGAAATATGATTTCATTTTTTCGGGCCAAAATTTTACCGCCGCAGCCAGTCTTTCTGCTGCGTTGCGGCAAAGTTCGCGCAAAAAACAGGTGTTTTTTACGTGCCTCCCCTTGAAAATTCGGTAGGGGATATTATTTTCAACCATATCGTTTTTCAGGAGGTTTGTCATGGCAGAGGCTGGTAAGAATTCCCGCCAATTCCGCGCTGAGGTGCGCAAGGTCCTGCATATCCTCACCAATTCGCTCTATACTAATCGCGAAATTTTTTTGCGGGAACTTGTTTCCAACGCATCGGACGCGCTGGATAAATTGCGTTATCGCATGAGCCGGGGCGAGAGCCCGAGCTTGCCTGATCTTCCGCTCGAAATCAGCATCACCCTGGACAAGGACGCCAAGGTGCTGACCATTGCCGATACCGGCGTTGGCATGACCGCAGACGAGCTGGCCGAAAACCTGGGCACCATCGCCCGGTCCGGTTCGGAACAGTTTTTGGCGGACGTGGCTGCGGAAAATGCCGCCAAGGCAACAGATCAAGCAGCCGAAGCCTCATCTGGTGAAGAAGGCGCGGATGCACGGCCCGCGGATGCAGCCAACATCATCGGACGCTTTGGCGTGGGCTTTTATTCCGTCTTCATGGTGGCCAGCAAGGTCGAGGTTACATCGCGTCCGGCTTTTGGCGACAACGCCGAAGCCAGCGTGTGGGTGAGCGACGGCCTGGGCACGTTTACCATTGACCCCGCCACTGGCGACGCCCCCAGGCGCGGTACTGTCATCAAGGCCTGGCTCAAGGACGACGCCACCGAGTTTGCAGAAAAATTCCGCGTGGAATCGGTCATTCGCAAGCACTCGGCCTTTGTGCCCTTTCCCGTGCTGGTGGACGGCGAGCGCGTAAACACCCAGCCCGCCCTGTGGCGCGAGCCCAAGTTTTCGGTCACCAAGGAGCAGTACGACTCCTTTTACAAGGCACTGACCTACGACGCCAAAGATCCGCTGGATACCTTGCATCTTTCGGTGGACGCGCCCGTGCAGTTTAACGCCCTGCTGTTCACGCCCGATTCGGCGCAGGACTTTTTTGGCGCTGACCGTGAATACTGGGGGCTTGATCTCTATGCCCGGCGCGTGCTGATCCAGCACCGCAACAAGGAGCTTGTTCCGGAGTATCTGGCCTTCCTTAAGGGCGTGGTGGACACCGAAGACCTGCCGCTGAACATCTCGCGCGAAACGCTGCAGGAAAACGTGGTGCTGCGCAAGATCAGCCAGGTACTGGTAAAGCAGGCCCTTGGGCATCTTGAAAAGCTGGCCAGCAACGACGCGGAAAAGTACAGCCGCTTCTGGCAGCTGCATGGCAAGGTCTTCAAGCTGGGCTACCACGATTACGCCAACCGCGAGCGCATCTGCGCCCTGTTGCGTTTTAACTCCTCGGCGCTGGCAGACGCAGATGCGCTCACGAGCCTTGACGAGTACATGGCCCGCGCGCCCGAGACGCAAAAGACCATCTGGTACGTGGCCGCGCCCAACCGTGAGGCCGCCCGCCTCAACCCGCACATGGAGCGCTTCCGCCGCAAGGGTGTGGAGGTGCTGTGGCTCTACGAGCCGGTTGACGAATTTGTCATGGACAGCCTTGCCAAGTACAAGGATTGGGAATTCAAGTCGGTGGAAACAGCGGCGGACGACGCCCTGAAGGATTTGGCCGACAAGGAGCAGCCAGAGCACGAGGCGGCAGTGCCGCTTTCGGAAGACGATACGGCGAGCTTTGACGCCCTGTTGGCAAAGATGAAAGAGATTCTGGGCGAAAAGGTCACCGACGTGCGTGTGTCGCATCGCCTGGCCGACAGCCCGGCTGTGCTGGTTTCGCCCGACGGGGGCATGTCCTCTTCCATGGAAAAGCTGCTCAAGGTCATGCAGAAGGACGACTCCATCCCCGTAAAAGTGCTGGAGGTCAACCGAGACCACCCGCTGCTGCGCAGCATGCTGCGCATCTTTAAGGCCGACGCTGACGACAGGATACTTGCCGACATGACGGGCTGCCTGTTTGACTCCAGCCTGCTGCTGGACGGTTACCTCAAGGACCCGCAGGCGCTGGCCGCACGCACTGGCAAACTGCTTGAGGAAGCCGCCGCCTGGTATACGGAAGTGCGCAAGATATAGCTGGCGGGGCGCCCCAGCGGGGCGTACCGGCCATGGCCAAAATACAAACGGCCCCTGTGAGCGATCACCGGGGCCGTTTGTATTTTTTATCTGGGCAAGCAGGGGGTTAGTACACCACGCTGTACGACATGACCTCGGGCCTGTGGAAGAAAAACTCTACCCGCCGGTTCATGGCGCGGCTTTGTTCGTCAATACCGGGTTTGAGGGGGCGGGTGTCGCCGTAGCTTACAGCGCGCATGCGCGTGGGTTTGATACCCTTGTTGGCGAGATAATGCACCATGGCCGAGGCGCGCGCGCCGGAAAGCTCCCACGCAGAGGCAAAAGGCGGCCTGGCCTCGGACGAATCCGCATGTCCCCGCACCACGAGGTACAGGTTATACTCGTTCATGAGTTTGAGCACCGCTTCCAGCACTTTTGTGCCCTCGGGCAGCAGGTCGATGCTGCCGGGTTTGAACATGACGTCCGAGTTGACGCGCAGCTGCACGCCCACGTCGTCGGCGCTGATGCCCGACGAATTTTGCGGCACGGCGTCAGCCATGAGCATCTGCTTGATTTTTTGCGCGATGGCGTAGTGCGACTTTTCAACCTCGTTGATCTTGAGGTCGCGCGCGTCGATCTTGTCCGTATTCTGGATAAACGGATTGTTGGAAATGGGGGATGTGGAACTGGAATCGAAGTTTCTGTCGCCGCTGAAATAGGCGGCAAGCCCCGCCTTGGTATCCGGCGGAACCATGCTGAGGATCCACAGCAGAAGAAAGAAGGCCATCATGGCCGTAACAAAGTCGGCATAGGCCACTTTCCATGCGCCGCCGCCCATAGGCTTTCTCCTTTCTGTAGTATTTTGCGCCGGGCCGTGCGCACACTGCCGGGGCCAGCAAAAGCTGGCCTTCAGCGCCCTTGCCTCCAATCCATATCAGGTTTTTGCGCAAGGGCAAAATATCAGCACGTCACGCCCCCGCATGGGCCTGCTAGCCGCTCTTGAGGCGTTCTTCCATTTCGGCAAACGAAGGCCGGAAGGGATAGGGTATGGCCCTGCGTCCGTATTCAACGGCGATAAGCGGGGTAGAGCCGCGAATAGCCGCCGCCACGGCTTCCTTGATGGAGTTGAAATAAAAATGTTCTTCAGCCACGTAGTTTTCAAGCTTTGCACCCATGGGGCCAAAGAGGCCATAGCAGGCAAGAATACCAAAAAACGTGCCTACAAGTGCTGCCGCGATGTAGTGGCCCAGAACTTCCGGCGGTTCGTTGATCTTGCCCATGGCAAGCACCACGCCCAGCACGCAGGCCACAATACCCATGCCCGGCAGCGATTCGGCCATGTGCGATACGGCATGCGCCGGCAAGATGCCTTCTTCGCGCATGGTCTCGATATCCACGTCCATAAGGCTGTCGATGTCGGCGGGGTCGCCGGTGGTCAGGTACACGCGCAACGTGTCGCCCACAAAGTTGACCACTGTGGCGTCTTTGGAAATGTTGGGATACTTGCTGAAAATAGGGCTGGATTCGGGCTTTTCCACATCGCTTTCAATACTGATGACGCCTTCGCGGTGCATCTTGGAAAAAAGCGCGTAAAGCAGGGCCAGCGTTTCGAGGTAGTGCCCCTTGCTGGAACCCGGGTCGGCAAACAGGTGCTTGAGGCTTTTGACAACCAGGCCAAAGGTGTACTTGGTCTGCGAACCAAAAAAAGCCCCAAGACCGCAACCCAGAATGATGATGAACTCGGCGGGCTGAAAAAGAACGCCCCAGTCGCCGTGGGCCATGGTGTAGCCCGTGCCGACAGAAGCCGCAACAATGACCAGTCCTATAAGTAAGTACATACCGCCGCCTGTTCTCTCAATGCTGTCCGTGTCGTTCGGTCACCTGCCAGGGGCGTCGCCGCCCTGAAAAAACGCGTACTCGCCCGATGAACGGGATTTCGTACCCATAAAATCACGTGCGCATGTCGCCGCACTGTCAGGCCTTCTTGTATGCTTAACGCCCGCAATGCTAATAGCTTTAGCCCAAGGAGCCGAAAAGGCAAGCCCTGGTTCAAATTCGCTGGCTCCGCGATGTTGCGGGCAGCCTGTTGCAGGGGGCTGCCCGTTTGCCGGTCGTTACTTGCCCAAAATGCCGCGCAACAGGCCGCCAGCACCCTTGGCCGCGTCCTTGGTGACGCCTCCGGCCTGTTTGCCCGTGTTTACCAGCGTGCCGGGCAGACTTTTGGCCATATCCAGGGCAAATTTGGGGTCAACGCCGTACGAAATGTCACTCAAAGGTCCCCTGGCCGTCACAGGTATGGTCAGCCCCAGGGTCTTGATGTCCATGGCCGCGTCGAGGTGCTGCCTGGGCAGGCTGATGCGGGCCTTGCCAACGGCGTTGAGGCTGGGCGAGGTCACGGTTATGGGCGCTGCGTTTATTTCGCCGTCCTTGGCCGTAAATGGCGCGCGGGTCAGATCAAACCGGTCGGGCAGGGGGCCGCCCTTGCCCGCGAGCATCGGCAGGCTTTTGGAAAGCTCGGCCATGGCGGGCACGTGCAGCTGGCGTATTTCAACCTGTCCTCGCCCTGCGAGGCTTTGCCGCAGGTCTGCTGCTGAGCCGCAGCCCATGGTCAGGTCCGCGTCGAACAGGGCTGTACCGTCCACCATACGGCCCTTGCCAAGGGCCACCATAAGCGGGCCAAGCTCCACATCGGCGGCATGGGCCTTGACGGCGCAGGTCTGCGCGCCCATGTCCATGCTGCCCGTGGCCTTGACGGCCCCGCCGCTGCCAAGGCTGGCCGTCAGCGAGGTCAGGTTGTAGCGGCCTTTTTCGCCCTTGAGGGCCAGTATAATGTCCTTGACCTGCAGGCCTCCCTTGCTGATGCCGCCCACCTTGGCGCGAATGTCCAGGGCTGGCATCTTGCGCATTGCCGCAGCATCTGGTTTGGCGGTGCGTTTGGCGTGGGCCGGGCCGCCGTCGCTGGCTTGGGCCTTGGTCTCCGCCCCCTTGGCGGGAGCCTCGGGGGCAGGCAGATAGGGGTCGAGATTGATCATGCCCGCCTGTACGTCCGCTGTTATGCCCATAGGGGCATCAGCAGGCAGGTCGAGGCGCAGCCCGCCACGCAGGGTAATGTCGTCCAGCTGCAGCTGCATCTGGCTGAAGTTGAGGGCATCGGACGTGTAACGCAGCATGGTTCTGAACCGCAACTCGTCCTTGCCTGCGACGGCCTTGATTTTTTGGCCCGCCAGCGCCGCCAGCTTGTGGGGGGAGCCTTCGATCTCCAGTGAGCCGTTAAACGACGGCGCGCCAAGGGCCGCCTCGCCGGAAATGTTCAGACGCGCCTGCGGCATGTTGAGCACGGCCTTGTTCAGCTGCAGGTGCAGGTCGCTGAGCCGCAGCGAGCCCTCGCAGGTCAGCTGCAGAGGGCCTGCCTCCTTGGGCAGCAACCCTGTCAGAGGGGTGACGGTCAGCGCGGTCTGCCGAAAAAGCAGCTGCGGCGGCGCGTAACGCAGACGGGATGAAAAGGCCAGAGTTCCTGTCATGCTGCCAGCCTCAGATGCGGTGGTTTTGCCGCCAAGGGCAAAGGTAAAGTCGCATTGCACCACGGCCTCTTGCCCCGCGCGCAGGTTTTCGACCGAAAGGTTCACATCGTTGATGTTCAGGGTCTGGCCGCTCGCGGCCATATAGACAACCGAACCCTGGCGCAAGACCAGGCGTTTCAGTTCAATGGGCAGGGCTGCCGGTTCCGCGCCAGCCTTGGGCGCGTTTTCGGCGGCGGGCTGGTCGCTATTGGGCGCGCCAGCGGCGACGGATTTGCCTTCGCGCACTTCTATGGCAGGGCTGTCCAGCCGGATTTCGCGCACAACCACATTGCCCGCCAGCAGCGGGCTGAGTTCCAGCTGGGCCATGCCGCTCTTGACCGCGATGGACACGCCCTGTCCGTCGTTTGCATTGCCCCAGTGAGCTTGCCCAAAGTGGACGCCAAGGGGAAAAAAGGAAATCCCGGGTGGGGTGTCGAACTGCAGGGGCTGGCCTGTGGCTTTGGCCGTGGCGTCAGCGATCTGCCGCACCACAAAGCCCGTGTCCACGCGACTGATCAGAACAAACGCGGCCCCCGCCAGCACGGCAATGCCGCCCATAATCCATAAAAAAACACGCTTCATTGAAACTCCGCAGGCGTCGCGCGGCCAGAAGGCCGCGTTAGCCGTCCGTGCCTTGTGGGCAGCGGGGTATGGATATGACCACTGTTTCTCTTATACGAAAAGCCCGCGAGCAGCGCAAGGCGAAGAAAAGGCGGGTTTGTTTCAGTGTATCCCCGTGCGGTCGTAGTTGCGGTCTGACCTCGCAATCCATATATTACCAAAAAAAGACAAATAATGCTCGGCGCTCCATACGGCCTGGGCCGCAGGTGCAGGGAGGACGTATCCACATGGCGGGCAAAACCATCCAGACAACAACCATGCGGGGGGGCGGCGCGCCCTCGGCCCTGCCGCCAGCCCTGATGGTTCAGGGAACCTGCTCCAATGCAGGTAAAAGCCTGCTCGCGGCCGCCCTGTGCCGTCTGCTGGTCCGGCGCGGCCTGCGCGTGGCGCCCTTCAAGGCGCAAAATATGGCCCTTAACTCCTTTGTCACCAGCGACGGCAAGGAAATGGGACGCGCCCAGGTGCTGCAGGCGGCGGCCTGCGGCCTTGCCCCCGACGTGCGCATGAACCCGGTTTTGCTCAAGCCCACATCCAACACCGGCTCGCAGGTCATCGTGCTGGGGCAGCCCGTGGGGCAGATGCGCGTGGGCGAGTACCTGCGCTATAAACCCACGGCCTGGCAGCATGTGCGCCAGGCGTACCGCAGCCTGTCGGCGGGCATGGACGTCATGGTGCTTGAGGGGGCAGGCAGCCCGGCGGAGATCAACCTCAAGGCGCACGACATCGTCAATATGCGCATGGCCCGTTATGCCGGGGCACACGTGGCGCTGGTGGCCGACATCGATCGCGGCGGCGCCTTTGCGGCGCTGGCGGGAACCATGGCCCTGCTCACCCGCGCTGAAAGGGCGCGGGTGGGAGGATTTATCCTCAACAAATTCCGGGGCGACGCCAGCCTGCTGGACCCGGCCCTGACCATGCTGCAAAAGCGCACAGGCAAGCCCTTTTGGGGGGTGGTGCCCATGCTGGAAGACCTGCGCCTGCCCGAAGAAGATTCGGTAAGCCTTAAGGAAGGGCTGACGCCGGGCCTGCACTCGGGCGCGGCAGACGGTACGGCAGACGTGCTGGATATTGTCGTGCCCGACCTGCCGCATCTGAGCAACGCCACCGACCTTGACGCTCTGCGCAACGAACCAGGGGTGCGGCTGCGCATTGCGCGCAACGCCGACCAGTGGGGCGCGCCGCATGCGGTTATCCTGCCGGGAAGCCGCAATACCGTAGACGATCTGCGCTTTTTGCGGCGCACCGGTCTGGCGGCCTGCGTGCTCGATTTTGCCGACCAGTGCCTGCGGCATGGGCGCGGCGCGCTGGTGGGCGTTTGCGGGGGCCTGCAGATGCTGGGGGCAGAAATTGTCGATCCCCTGGGGCTTGAAGAAGGCGGCCGCGAGGCGGGGCTTGGTCTGCTGCCGCTCGGCACAAGCCTGCAGGCGGCCAAGCGGCTGTGCCGCTCAAACGGGTGGGCGCAGGCATGCCTGACCGGGCAGGGGCGGCAACAGATCTGGGGTTACGAAATTCACCATGGGCAGACCGCGCCTGTGACCACTGTGGCCCGTCAGCGTCCCGACGGTCTGGCGCAATGGGCGTGCGCCCCAGTGCAGGTGGTAATGGCGGACAGCGAGGGGCAACCCCTGGGCTGGGGCTTGTGCGATGCGCGGGGCCGCGCCCGGGTGTGGGGCAGTTATCTGCACGGGCTTTTTGACGCGGATGCCTTTCGCCACGCTTTTTTGCAGGGCCTGCGGCACGAGGCCGGTCTGCCGTCAGAGCCAAAGACCGTGTACAGCCTTGGCCCGGAGCTGGACAGGCTGGCGGACGCCGTGGAGTCGGCGCTGGATATGCCCGCCATCCTCAGGCTGCTGGGCCTGGACTGAAGCCTGGGCCCACAGCTAGCTCGCGGGGTTTGCCGCAGCCTTGCCCCTCCACTGGCTCAGCAGTACGCCAAGCACTATGAGGGCAGCCCCGCCGTATTGGGCGGGGAGCAGTTTTTCGTCCAGCAGGGCAATGCCGAACAGCAGGGCAAAAACAGGGATAAGGTTGGTGTAGGCGGCGGCCCGCCCGGCGTTAAGGCGCTTGACGCCAAAATTGTACAGGCCGTATCCGGCAAAGGTAACTATGCCGCCAAGATAGAGCAGACAGGCCCATGGCGCCCAAGCGGGAAAGGTCCTGCCAAGGCTGACAAACGCGGCGGATTCAGGAACGGTCGCGGCCAGCAGGCAAAAAAAAGACCATGCCCACAAAGGCCTGCACGGCCGTGATGCACAGTGCGCTGTACTGGGCCGAAAGGTGGCGGGCCAGCACGGTGTACCCGGCGGCGCAACACATGGCGACGCCTTCAAGGATGTTGCCCAGCAGGGGGTTGGCCGCTTTTTCGTCCGGCACGGCGGCCAGGGTCAGCCAAGTGACGCCGCATACCGCCAGCAAAAAACCCAGCCACATGCGCAGACCGGCGTGTTCGCGCAGCGTGGCAAAGGCGGTTGCGGCCACCAGCAGCGGCAGCAGGGAAGTGATCATGCCTGCCTGCGAGGCGGTGGTGAGCCGCAGGGCGTTGGTTTCAAAAAGAAAAAAAAGACAGGGTTCGCACAGGGCCATGAGGGTGAGCGTGCCCAGATGCCCGTGTGCTTTCAGTTCGCGCCACAGCCGCGGCCATAGGGGCAAAAAAACAATGCAGGCCACGAGCATGCGCCCCGCCATGGTTTGCAGGGGGCTCAGGGTGGTCAGGGCAATGCGCAGCACGACAAAGGTGGACCCCCAAAAAGCCATGGCGGTCAGCAGTGCCAGATGGGGCAGCAGATTGGGAGCGGTGGGGGGCATGGCGGTTTTTCGGTTTCTCCAGAATGGTCGCGGATGATTTTTGACGCAGCCTATGGTAAGAAGCCCAATACTTCAAGGTTCAGCTGTACCAGTCGATTGCGCGGGGCATTGCCTGACGGTCTGCGGTTTGCGGATGGCAGCCTTGCCTGCGGGAGCACGAAGCATGAGCATCAAAACCATCATCAAGACTTCCAATCTCGCGCAGTTGCTGCTTCTTTTGCTGCTGGGGCTTTGCCTTGTATTCTTTGGGCGCGGGTTGCACGAAAGCAGGCGGACGCTTGAAAACTATTACAGGCTCGATTCCCTGCTGGTGGATGTGGAAACCAACACCCGGCAGAGCTATGAAGAAGCCCATGCCTTTATTTTTACCGGCAGTCCTGAAAGGTACGCCAACTGGCAGATACTGAGCCAGGCGAGAGCTGGGACGCAGCAGGATTCCGCAAGGCACGGCGTGTCTTTTGAAGACACGGCGCGCAATCTCAGTCTGTCCTCAAGCATGCAGGCGCAGGTGCAGTCGCTGCTTGCCCTGCGCGAACACCTGGACACTCTGCTGGATACAGCCGTCAGCATGGCCCTGGGCAGCAGCGGCCCCCCGCAATGGGACAGGGATAGCCTTGATCTGAGCGGTGCGCAAAACTGGGCCGACAGGGTAAATCTGGACAGCGAGGTGCAGCAGGTGCTGTTCAGCGCCCAGGCCCTGCGCGAGGTGCAGTACCGCAGTTTTCTCGACCAGGTAAGCATGCAGGAAGCGCCGCTCGTGCAGATGCTCTGGGCCATGGTTATCGCCTTGCTGGCCCTGGCCGCCAGCGCGGTTGCCAACATTTATATTTTCCAAAAAAGGGTTGCGCAGCCGCTGGACGAAGTCAGCCTGTATGCCGAGGGCGTGGCTGCGGGCGAGGATCCCCAGCCGGTCAAGCTCAGATACAGGGACGAGCTTTCGGGCATGTTTGGCTCGCTGCAGCGCATGAAGGGAACCCTGTTTACACGCATACGCGAGCTCAAGGAGGCCGAACGCCGGGCGCGTAAAAGCAAGCAGCAGGCTGTGCTTGCCAGGGCGCAGGCCCTGACCTCGCTGGAGCTTGCCCAAAAGGCCTCGCATGTGCAGGAAGACTTTTTGCGGCGAATGAGCCACGAAATACGCACGCCCCTCAACGCGATCATCGGCATGAGCTATCTCAGCCTGCAGACGGGTCTCAGCGGCGTGCAGCGCGATTATATGTTGCAGATCAACAAGTCCGGCAGCGTGCTGCTGGACATGGTCAACCGCATCCTCGACTTTTCCAGCGTCAACGAGGGTTTGCTGCGGCGCGAAAGCCGCGCTTTTCTGCTGCCCCGGCTGCTGGAGCTGCTGCGGCAAAGTGTTGCGGGCAGCGCCCTTGATAAGCATCTGGAACTCCATTTTACCATTGATCCTGACGTGCCGACGGTTATAGAGGGCGACGAGCGCCATCTTGAAGAAGCGCTGCGCATCCTTTTGGACAATGCGGTCAAGTATACCCGCACGGGTTCTGTGGAGTGCCGCGTGCAATACGCGCACGACGGCGGGCAGGACGATGCCTGCCGCCTGCTTTTTGTAGTGGCGGACACCGGTCCCGGCATGGATTCGACCTTTCTGGAAAAACTGTTTGAGCCCTTTGCCCTGGGCGACGAATCGATGACCCGCTCGACCAGTGGCCTTGGCCTCGGGCTGGCGCTGGCCCGTCAGCTGGTCAACCTGCTGGGCGGTGATCTGTCTGTGGCGAGCTCGCTGGGCAAGGGCAGCCGCTTTTTCTTTGAACTTTCGTTTGGCCGGGTGCAACAGGGCGAAGCGTCGGAATCCCTCTCCGCCCAGGAGGAGGCGCTCGCCGCTGTAGAGAGCATTTTTACCCCCGCCGATGTGCAGCAGCAGACCGTGCTGGTGGTAGAAGACAACGACATCAACGCCCAGATCGCCAGCGAGCTGCTTGCCCAGGCCCGGCTGGCAGTGCGTGTGGCCTCCAACGGCCTGGCGGCGGTGGAAGAAGTACGCCGTGGAGGCGTTGACCTGGTGCTCATGGACGTGCAGATGCCGGTGATGGACGGCCTCGAAGCCACCACGCGCATACGCGAACTGGGCTATACGCCGGAAATTTTGCCGATTTTGGCCATGACGGCGCATGCCGACGCAGCCTCGCGCATGGACGGAAAAAATGTGGGGATGAACGACTACCTCACCAAGCCGGTGGATCCGGCAGCCCTGTACGCGGCGCTCAAAAAGTGGCTGCCGGGCGGGCTTGAATTCAACCCGCTGACCCAGGGCGGCGCCCTATGCGTCGCAACGGTGGAGGAGAGCGCAGGGCAGGGGCTGGACGTCATGCGTTCAGCGGATGCCGCCGTGGCTGAGCCGGAGGGGCTGGCCGTCAACGTCGAAGCGGGGCTTGCCACTGTGGGCGGCAACCGCGACCTGTACCGCGAGCTTTTGCTGCGTTTTGTCGACCACTATGGCGAAAGCGCCAGAGAGCTGCGCGGGATGCTGGCCTGCGGCGACTTGCGGGGAGCGGCGCGGCTGGCGCATACGGTCAAGGGCGTTGCCGCCAATCTGGGCGTGGAGCGCGTCTGCCGCCTCACGCGCCGCATGGAAAGCTCCCTGCCGCTGAACTCGCCCAGCGAAAGCCTGATGGATGAATTTGAAAAGAGCATGGATGAAGTGCTCATGCGCGTACGTTGCCTTGAGGGCACAAACGCCATGACCACCACCGGCACGCTGCACCTGGACGGCGAGCACCGCGAGGCTCTGACGGCCCTGCTGGCGGAGCTGCCGGAACTGGTGGAAGTTGACTGGGGCAATGCGGAAAGCACGCTGGAAAGCTTTGTGCCGTTTGTGGACGGCACGCCGTATGCGGAAGATCTGGCCGCCATCCTTGCTTCGGTAAAGGACTTTGACAACGGGGCGTTGCAGGGGCAGGCGGCCGCCCTGCAGATCCGCCTGCTGGGTGATCGAGCGTGAAAACCGTATTTTGCCTCGACGACAAGATCCAGTACCTGACGCTGCTCAAGGTGGCTGTGCGCTCCCTGCGCGCGGTCCAGGGCAGCGAAGCCCCCTGCCTGTGCGTGTATGCGGGCAGCGACGCGGCCCTGCTGGCCGAGCTTGCGGCCGAAAACATCCCCGTGGCGCGGTATGCTCCGCGTCTTGACCCCAGTGGCTTTACCCCTTTGGGGCAGGCCTGCGCTGGCTGTTTTCTCAAGCTCGAGCTGGCGCTTGTGCCCGAGCTTGCCCAGGACGACCGGGTGCTTTACTGCGATACGGACGTGCTGTTTTACCGTCCGCTTGATGAACTTTTTGCGCAGCAGCCGACGTATGTGGGCATGGCCAGGGAATACACGGCGCCCTTTTTTCACCAGTACCAGCAGCTGTCGTACGAATACAGGGGCGCCAGCTACACGGTGCCCCTGCCGTTTCCCATCTGGACATATTCGAGCGGCGTGGCCCTGTTTAATCTGGAAAGGCTGCGCAAGCGCGATTTTATCGGGCACTTCATGGCCTTTTGCAGAGAGAACGAATCGCGCATCGGCAACCTTGACCAGTCGCTGATCAATTATTTTTTTGGCAAGCGCATCACCCGGCTGGACGACTGCTGGAACTGCCCGCCTTACCGTGAGGAATGCAGGGATGCTGCGCGGATAGTGCACTTTCACGGGCCAAAACCATGGGAGCACAACAGGCCCGAGCTGGCCGACCTGCGCATCAACCATTACACCTACATGCGTGAGCGCTGGATGGAATACCTGACCCCGCAGGAGCGTGCGCTTGTGCAGAGCTGGGCCTGAAAACGGGGTTGCGTCAGAATGCGCGGCAGGCGGGGCGGACGGTCTGGATTTGTTCTGGCCTCTGAAGTATTTTGCGCATTGACCGATAAGAATGAAAACCGGGCCTTAAAAACCCCAATTAACGCAGTCGGCAACGGCGCGTAACAGGCCGGGCCGCAGCGGTTGCGGCGGTTCAAGGGCCGAAAACGCCCGCTTATACCATGGAGGCCATCCCATGACGGATACAATGGACGCGGCGCAAGCGCCGAGGCTGGAGGCGCAGGACTCTGGCCAGGAACATGACGGCGATCTGCTCCAGCTCGTCACCTTTCGCATTGGCGAAGAAGAATTCGGGGTTGATATCCTTTCTGTTCAGGAAATCATCCGGCTCATGCAGATTACCATGGTGCCCCATGCCGCAGCGTTTATCGAAGGCGTCATCAACCTGCGCGGCAAGGTTATTCCCGTCATCAACATGCGCACCCGGTTCAGCATGCCCGCAGTGGAGCATGACGCCAACACGCGCATTGTGGTGATGGAATTCAACCAGAAGATCGTGGGTTTTCTGGTTGACGGCGTGTCCGAAGTGCTGCGCATCCCCGCCTCAACCGTCGAACCCGCGCCCCCGGTAGTGTGCGGTATCGGCTCGGAATACATACGCGGGGTGGGCAAGCTCGAAGACCGTCTGCTCATTCTGCTTGACCTCGACACGTTATTGAGCGACATGAACGCCGATGCGGGTTAGCATGGCGGCCAGGCGCGCACCCCTGAATCTGCACGGACGGCGGGTTTGTTGAAGCCCGGCGGCCTGCGCTTTTTTGAGTGAACGACGCGCAGCCTGAAGCCAAAGCCAGCCGGAGCGGCCCAGCCGCCACGGTCATGCCGCCGCAGCAGGAGGCCTTATGTCCATGCGTCTTTCCCGTTCCATTGTGGGTGAAGCAGAAGCCCGCGCCGTCAGCCGCGTCATCACTGAAGACGGCTACCTCGGCATGGGCAACGAGGTGCGCCTTTTTGAAGAAGAAGTGGCGCACTACATTGGCGTCAAGCCCAGTCAGGTTATCACGGTCAATACCGGTACAGCGGCCCTGCATCTGGCTGTGGACGCCGTTGCCGCGCAGTGCCGCGTAGACGGCAAACCCGAAGTCCTCGTTCCATCGCTTACCTTTGTGGCGTCTTTTCAGGCCATTACAGCCGCAGGCTGCATGCCTGTGGCCTGCGATGTGCTGGCAGAAACCGGCACCATTGATCTTGCCGACGCCGGGCGCCGCGTGACCCCCCGCACCATTGCCATCATGCCAGTGCACTATGCCAGCAACCCCTGGCATCTTGATGACGTGTACAGTTTTGCACGCGACAGGGGCCTGCGCGTTGTGGAAGACGCCGCTCATGCCTTTGGCTGCAAAAGCCACGGCCGCATGATCGGCAGCTTTGGCGACATGGTCTGCTTCAGCTTTGACGGCATAAAAAATATCACCTGCGGCGAAGGCGGCTGTCTGGTTGCCTTTGACGAAGAGGCCGGGCAGCTGGCTTCGGACGCCCGCCTGCTCTCTGTGGCCAACGATGCGCAAAAGCGCTTTACGGGCGGGCGCTCGTGGGATCCGGACGTCAAGCGGCAGGGCTGGCGCTACCATATGAGCAACATCATGGCCGCCATTGGCCGCGTACAGCTTGGACGCCTTGAGGCGGAATTCATACCGGCCAGGCGGGCGCTTACGGCCATTTATGAAGAACGGCTCGCCGGGGTGGACGGTCTGGCGCTGCTGGCCACTGACCCGCAGGACTTTGTTGTGCGCCACATCATGCCCGTGCGTGTGCTTGACGGCCGCAAGGACGCGGTCAAGGAATTTTTGGCCGCGCGGGATATCCCCACCGGCGTGCACTACAAGCCCAACCACCTGTTGAGCTGCTTTGGCGGGGGAGCCCAGTCGCTGCCCGTAACAGAGCAACTCTATGCCGAGCTGGTAACCCTGCCCCTGCACCCCGGCCTCAGCGTCGAAGATGTGGAGAGCGTGTGCGACGCGCTTGTTGCGGCACTGAAGTAACCGCATCCGCAAGGGCTGCCCGACGTGGCTAGCGGCTGGCAAAACCTGCCGGGCTGCTCCCGGCTTGCGGCGCTGGCGCGCGGGCTTTTGGCCCGGCGCTGGGTGCGCTTTGGCATTGTGGGCGGCGCGGCTTCGGCGAGCTACTTTTTGCTGGGGTTGCTGTTTGTCAACGTGCTGCAGCTGCCTATACTGGCGGGCAATGCCCTGGCCTTTGCGCTCAGTTTTATCGTATCCTATCTTGGGCAATGCCTGTGGACGTTCCGCGCGGCGGATGCGGGCGCGGGCATTGCCACCCACCGCTCCATGCTGCCGCGCTATGCGGCTACCCAGGCCGTGGGCCTGGGCCTGAATTCAGCCATTATCTGGCTGCTCATGCAAATGGGCGTTCCCTATGCCTGGGCCATGCCTATAGCTGTATTGCTTGTGCCGGTTATGGTCTATATGCTGTGCAAAATCTGGGTATTCAAAAAGCAGGCGTCGTTTGCCCCGGCCAGGGCAGGGCAGACACCTCCGCAACCATCGGCCGTCTCCGGCCCTGCCCGCAACAAGGATAACGCATGAATGCCCCAGCTGTTTCGGTTATCATGAACTGCCTGAACAGTTCCCGCGATCTGCGCGAAGCCATGGACAGCCTCATGGCCCAGACCTTTGCGGATTTTGAAGTCATTTTTTGGGACAATTGCTCCACTGACGAGAGCCCCGCCATTGCCCGGAGTTACGGTGACAGGGTGCGCTATTTTCGCGGCGAGACCATCGTGCCCCTGGGCGAGGGGCGCAACCTGGCGCTGGCCCAGGCGCGCGGGCGCTATCTGGCCTTTCTCGACTGCGACGACGTGTGGAAACCCACCAAGCTGGAGCGTCAGGTCGCCCTGTTTGAAGCCAACCCCCGCGTGGGGCTGGTATGCACCGATACGGAAATTTTTGACGGCAGGCGGGTGCTCAAACGGCTGTTTGCCGAAACCTCGCCCGCAAGAGGCATGGCCTTTGCCGCGCTGATGCAGCGGCAGTGGATATCCATGTCGTCGGCCATGGTCAGCCGCGAGGCGTTGACGAGCCTTTCGGCGGATAAAATTCCCTCCGGGCAGGGCTGCAACGGGGGCTGGTTTGACCAGAGCCTCAACGTGTGCGAAGAGGCCGACGTTTTTTATCGCATTGCCCACGACTGGGAACTGGACTTTGTGGATGAGCCCCTGACCCTGTGGCGGGTACACGGCAACAACACCACGTTCAGAAAATTTGGGCAATTTGCCGATGAAACCCTGCGCATACTTGAAAAACATCGGATGCTTTATCCCGGATATGATCAGGAATATGCGGAGCTTGTAGCTATGATGACCCGCAGGGCGGGTTTTCAGAAAGCCGTGGCGCTGTGGCGCGAGGGGCGCAACAGCGCCGCCCGCGAGGCCATAAAGCCCTGGCGGTACAGCGGTCTCAAGTTCAAGATTTTCTGGTGGGCCAGTTACCTGCCTGGAGTTTTTTTTGACATGGCTGCCCGCCTCTATTTCGCGCTACCCGCCAATTTTCGACAATAGCGCTAAGTTTTGTGTCGTCAATATAGTAAAAACGTGTTGTTTTTTTGGCTAAAAGATTATATTCGCTCTCAATGGTCTTAGAGGGGGATAGGGTAGTATTACAGGGTCGCACGGAAGGGACTCCGCACTGCCATAAGCCCCCTAGTAACACATAACAGTTGAGGGTCTGTTATATGGCTTGGACACAAGTGTATGATCCGGTTGGCGGAGCTGTGGTTTCCGCCCTGCTGGCAGGTATCCCCCTGATCAGCCTTTTCTACATGCTGGCCGTGCGTCGTGCTAAGGGGCACTACGCTGCGGCTCTTGCCGTTGGCCTTTCTTTCGTTCTGGCGGTTGCCGTCTGGGGCATGCCGTTCGGCACCGCCTTCGGCGCTCTGACCTACGGCGCGGCCTTCGGTCTTTTCCCCATCATCTGGATCGTTATTACGGCGGTCTGGGTGTACAACATGACTGTGGAATCGGGCGAATTTGAGTACATCAAAGAATCGCTCGCCCGTCTGACCGACGACCGTCGTCTGCAGGCCATCTTTATCGCCTTCGCCTTTGGTTCCTTCATTGAAGGCACCGCCGGCTTCGGCACGCCTGTGGCCATTACCGCCGCCATGCTCGTGGGCCTTGGTTTCCGCCCCCTGTACGCCGCCGGCATCTGTCTGATCGCCAACACCGCCCCTGTGGCCTTTGGCGCCATTGGTATCCCGATCATCGTCGGCGCGCAGGTTTCCGGTATTCCGGAAATGCACGTCAGCCAGATCGTGGGCCGTCAGCTGCCCTTCCTTTCCGTGCTTGTGCCCCTGTGGCTCTGCGTGGTTATGTGCGGCTTCAAGCGCGCCATGGAAGTTCTGCCCGCCATTGTTGTGGCTGGTGTGAGCTTTGCCGGTTCGCAGTACCTGTTCTCCAACCACCACGGCGCGACCCTGCCCGACATCATGTCGGCCCTGATCACCATCGTCGCCATGGTGTTGTTGCTGCGCGTGTGGAAGCCCAAGACCGTTTGGCGCTTTGAGGGTGAAAAGGAAACCGTGCTCAGCGGCGCCGCCCCCTCTACGGGCGTTGTGCTGCGTGCCTGGCTGCCCTATATCGTGCTGGCCGTCATGGTGTTCTTGTGGGGCCTGCCCCAGTTCAAGAACATGCTGAACGCCGTGCCCGGCGCGGTGCTCAAGTTCTCCTGGCCCGCTCTTGACGGCATGGTGAACAAGGCTGCCCCCATTCTGGCCGCCGGCAAGGACCCCAACTACCCCGCAGTGTTCGTGTTTAACTGGCTCTCCGCCGGTGGCACGGCCATTCTGCTGGCTGGGTTCTTCTCTGTGCCTTTCATGCCTGGTTATTCGTTCGGCAAGGCCGTCAGCTGCCTTTTCCGCACCATTCACCAGCTGCGCTTCCCCATCGCGACCATCGCCATGATTCTGGGTCTGGCCTACCTCATGAACTACTCCGGCATGAGCTCCACCCTGGGTATTGCCTTTACCCTTACCGGCCCGCTGTTCCCGCTCTTCTCGCCCCTGTTGGGCTGGATGGGCGTGTTCCTGACCGGTTCGGACACCTCTTCCAACGCCCTGTTCTGCGGTATGCAGCGCTCGACGGCTGAAGTGGTGGGCATGGATCCGGCCCTGGCCGTTGCCGCCAACTCTTCCGGTGGTGTTACCGGTAAGATGATTTCGCCCCAGTCCATCAGTGTGGCAACTGCTGCCACCAACCTGGTCGGTCACGAAGGCGATCTCTTCCGCTTTACGCTTGGGCACAGCTTGGCCATGACGGGCTTTATCTGCGTGCTCACCTACCTGCAGTCCAACGTGCTGCACTGGATGCTGCCGTAAACGTGGTTTACCTTCCGTAATGCGACGCCGCCCCGCAAGGGGCGGCGTTTTTGCGTTTTTGCGGCGTATGCAGGGATCGGCCCCCGCGTAAAAACCGGTCTCTCGCTATGCCTTGCCGGGCAAGCATTTTGGCCAGTCTTGCCAGCCGGGCTTGCGTGCTTTATGGTGCGCTGCAATGCTTGGAGGAGTAAATGGATTCGCAGCAGGTCTCTTTTTCTACTATCATCAAATCGCTGGGCCTTGTGTTTGGCGATATCGGCACAAGCCCCATCTACACGCTGGCCGTCATATTTTTACTCACAGAACGCACGGAGGCCCATTTTATCGGCATCTTGTCGCTGATAATCTGGACCTTGCTGCTGCTTGTGACAGTGGGCTACGCGTGGCTCGCCATGAGCCTGAGCAAGGGCGGCGAGGGTGGAACCATTGTGCTGCTTTCCATTTTGCGGCCGCTGCTCAAATCGTCCAAAAAGCTTGGTGTTGCTTCGGTGCTGGCCTTTGTGGGCGTGTCGCTGCTCATCGGCGACGGGGTCATCACACCCGCCATTTCCATTCTCTCCGCCGTGGAAGGCCTGACCCTTGTGCCCGGACTGGAAGATACGTCCAAGGGCGTCATTGTGGGGCTGGCGCTGGCAATCACTGTAGTGCTGTTTGCCGTGCAGCGGCGGGGCAGCGGTGCTGTCTCCGTTGTTTTTGGCCCTGTCATGGCCCTGTGGTTCGGGGTGCTGGCTTTTTCGGGCGGGGTCTCCATTGTGCAGACGCCGCAGGTGATCAAGGCCCTGAACCCCTGGTACGCCATTGATTTTATGATTCACAACGGTCTGGTGAGCTTTTTTGTGCTTTCAGAGGTCATACTGTGCGCAACCGGCGGCGAGGCTCTGTATGCGGATATGGGGCACATGGGGCGCAAGCCCATCATTGCCGCCTGGGGCATTGTGCTTGTGGCCCTGATTGCCAGCTACATGGGACAGACTTCGTTTCTGATCCGCAACCCAGGCGCGGAAAACGTGCTGTTTGAAATGATCAACAGCCAGGCGCACTATCTCTACGTCCCCTTTCTTGCGCTCAGCCTGATGGCGACAGTCATTGCCTCTCAGGCGCTCATTAGCGGGCTGTTTTCTATCATGTATCAGAGCATGGCCACCCATATCATGCCGCTGTTTAAGGTCGATTACACCTCCAAGGAGCTGCATTCGCAGATCTACATCAATTCGGTGAACTGGGGCCTGTTTATCGCGGTGGTGCTTGTGATCTGCGGCTTTGGCGAATCGCACAAGCTGGCCGCCGCCTATGGTCTGGCGGTTACGGGCACTATGACCATCACCGGTATTTTTATGGTGTGGATATTCCACCTGCAGGGCAGAAACTTTAAAGCCGTGATTGCGGCCTTTGTCTGCGCTCTTGATTTTGTCTATCTGCTGGCAAACTTCTATAAGTTCCCGCACGGCGGCTACTGGTCCATACTTATTTCGCTTATCCCGCTTTCGGTTATCCTTGTGTACACGCAGGGGCAGAAGGCCGCCTACCAGCGCATGCGCCCCATGGGCAAAGAGCAGTTTTTAAAGAAATTTGCCGAAGAAAAAGCCCATGGGCACACCATACGGGGCACAGCTATCTTTTTTTTGCGCAATCTGGACAAGGTTTCGCCCTACATTGTCAAAACCATGTTCAGCAACGGCATCATTTATGAGCAAAACATCATGCTGTGCATGGCGCGTACCTATGAACCCACGGGCGTGATCTGGCGCTTTGCCGAAGACCCGGCGGAAGGTATCCGCGTTTTTGAAGTTTCTGCGGGCTATATGGAAGTTGTGGACATCGACCACATCATGTCCGAGGCGGGCATAAAGCCGCGGGTTATCTTTTACGGCGTGGAGGACATCCTCACCAGCTCCCCGCTGTGGCGTATTTACGCCCTGATCAAAAAGTTGGCCCCGTCGTTTGTGCAGTTTTACAAAATGCCGGTGCACGCCGTGCACGGGGTCATAAGCAGAATTGACATGTAAGGCTGCCGCCGTGCTGGGCAAAAGGAGGCTCCGGATGTACAATTACGCGCGCCCTGTGCGCCTGTTGCTGCTCTGCCTTACGGCTGGACTCTGGCTTGGGGGCTGTGCCCAGCAGCAACGGCAACCTCTCTCGTTTGACGACCAGCAGGCACTGGCTGCCAACAGGCAGTGCAGGGCCGAAGCCACGCAGATGAACAACGAGTGGCGCGGGGACACCAGTTATTTTCCCTGGCGATCCTATTACAATATGTGCATGCGGCGGTTTGAGGTAAGTGATGAACAGATGCGCAGACTCCGGCTGCCGTAAACGGCCTCGTCCTGCACGGTGGCTGCCGAATTGCCCTGCGAGGCATGACGTTATCGGCTAGCTGTCAACCGGGCGTCTCTGGCGGCGTTATAAGGCTTTTTTTAAAAATTTACGACCACCGCTAGCCCTTGCAGGCAATGGCGCCGGGAAGGCCGTTTTTGCTCCAAATTTGCCAATGCCTTGAAGCGGGCAGGTGCTGATGCGCATATAAACAAAGGGTGACTTTTCAGTCACCCTTTTTGCATTTGCTGGTTATTCGTCCCCGACTTTAAGCGCCGCCAAAAACGCTTCCTGCGGCAGCTCGACGTTGCCCATGCGCTTCATGCGTTTTTTGCCTTCCTTCTGCTTTTCCAACAGTTTGCGCTTACGGGTGATGTCGCCGCCGTAGCACTTGGCCGTGACGTCCTTGCGGAAAGCCGAGACGGTCTCGCGGGCGATGATCTTTTGTCCGATTGCCGCCTGAATGGCCACCTGGAACAGCTGGCGCGGGATGCTGCGCTTGAGCTTGAGCGCCAGTCCGCGCCCGTAGGTGTAGGCACGGTCGCGGTGCACAATGACCGCCAAGGCGTCAACGGTTTCGCCATTGAGCATGATGTCGAGCCGCACGAGATCTGAGGCGCGGTAGTCCAGCGGGTGGTAGTCCATGGAGGCGTAGCCGCGCGTGGCCGACTTGAGCCGGTCAAAAAAGTCGTAAACAATTTCCGCAAACGGCAGCTCATAGGTCACGACAACGCGGTTGGTTGCCAGGTAGTGCAGGTTTTTTTGCGTGCCGCGCTTTTCTTCGCACAGTTTCATGACATTGCCCACGTAGTCGTTGGGCACGTGGATGTCCATGGTTACGTATGGCTCGTACAGCGCACGTATCTTGGTGGGGTCTGGCAGGTGGCTGGGGTTGTCGATGTCCATGCTTTTGCCGTCGTTGGTGTCCACCTTGTAGACCACCGAGGGCGCGGTGGCGATGAGGCTGACCTCAAATTCGCGTTCCAGCCGCTCCTGAATGATCTCCATATGCAGCAAGCCCAAAAAGCCGCAGCGAAAGCCAAAACCAAGGGCCTGCGAGGTTTCCGGCTCAAATGAAAAGGCCGCGTCGTTGAGCTGCAGCTTTTCCAGAGCGGTTTTGAGGTTCTCGTATTCGTCGGATTCCGTGGGGTACAGACCGCAAAAAACCATGGGCTTCACTTCGGTAAAGCCGGGCACGGGCGATGAGGCCGGGTTGTCTGCAAGGGTGATGGTGTCGCCCACGCGGGCGTCGCCCAGGTCCTTGATGGAGCCGCACATAAAGCCCACTTCGCCAGTATGCAGTGCGGCGACGTCTGTGGCCTCGGGCGAAAAAACGCCCAGCCGCAGCACTTCATATTCTTTGCCCGTGCTCATAAGACGCACGATCTCGTTGAGCTTGATGGCCCCGTCCATTACACGGAAAAGAATCACCACACCCTGATAGCTGTCGTACCAGGAGTCGAAAATAAGCGCCTTGAGCGGAGCTTTTTCGTCGCCGTGGGGTGCTGGCAGGCGGTGCACAATGGCTTCTAGCACTGCGTCCACGCCCATGCCGGTTTTGGCGGAGACGGGCAGGGCGCCTGCGCAGTCGAGACCGATGCTTTCTTCAATCTCGGCCTTGACGCGGTCCACTTCGGCGCTGGGCAGGTCGATCTTGTTGAGCACGGGGACGATTTCGTGGTCATGGTCAAGAGCGAGATACACGTTGGCCAGCGTCTGCGCCTCGACGCCCTGCGTGGCGTCTACCACCAGCAGCGCGCCTTCGCAGGCTGCCAGAGAGCGCGAGACTTCATAGTTGAAGTCCACATGGCCGGGCGTATCGATGAGGTTAAGCTCGTACATCTGCCCGTCTTGTGCGGTGTAGGGAATGCGCACTGTCTGGGCCTTGATGGTGATGCCGCGCTCCCGTTCCAGATCCATTTTGTCTAGGTACTGCTGACGCGCCTCCCGCTTGCTGACAACCTGGGTCAGCTCAAGAATGCGGTCGGCCAGGGTGGATTTGCCATGGTCGATGTGGGCGATAATGCAAAAATTGCGGATATTTTCCTGCTTGGGCATGGTCATGTCCTGGGAAACCGGATGGGGTTGGCGGCTGTTTTCCGCGTTGAACCTGTATCAATATCCAAGATTCGCGCGGAAGTCTATTTGCTGTTGGGTGGAACCTTGCAGTTACCTGTCGGTGGTAATGGGCAAGGAGCAGAGAAAAAACAGATCGAACGTAATTTTCTTTTTCCGTATTTCAATATAGCTTGGATCATTGGTAGAAATTTCTATTGATGATCTGTTGCCTTCACGTTGGTGAAAAACAGATGCCGGTGTGGATATGCTATTTGCTGGAATAAAAAAGACAAGTAGTTTATTATTACTTTCGTTAAGAACAATAAAGAGGTCATGCAAAAATTTTTTATTGTCCGTGGTTATCCACCAAACAGCTTTATAACTGTTTATATTAGCAAAAACTGTATTTTTAGGCGTGATTGCTAGCTCAGGGGAATGGGTCATGAGAAAACTGACGGTCCATTTTCTGTCTATATTCCCGTTCATTGGAACCCCCACAAGAAATAAGCAAAGCCGCAACAGCGCGGAAGCATTCCACGCGGCTGCGGCTCCACAAATCTGAAAATTGGTAGCTCAGCGAAGCTGGGCCAGCTGCAAACGCACAATAGCGCGTTGCAGAGCGGCTTCAGCGCGGGTGATGTCCACCTTTTCGTCATGACTGGTGATGCGCTTTTCGGCGCGTTCCTTGGCAGCCATGGCACGGGCGGTGTCAATGCTGTCCGCCAGCTCTGCCGATTCGGCAAGCACGGTGAGCACATCGTTGTTCACATCGGCGAAACCGCCAGAGATGAAAACATGCTCATCCTTGCCGCCGGCGCGGTAGCGCAGGCCACCGATCTTCAGGGCGGAAAGCAGGGAAACGTGCTTGGGCAGCACGCCGAATTCGCCCTCAATGCCAGGGCAGACGGCCATTTCCACTTCGCCGCTTACCACGGTTTTGTCCGGCGTAACCACTTCAAGTTGCAGCGTGCCCATAGGTACTCCTTCGCTCCTGATATACGCAGATGGCCAGGTTTGGGTCGCGCCTGACCGGCGCGACCCATAACCTCAAAGCGTTGCGGTTAACGCCTTACTTTTCTTCCTGCAGCTTACGCTGCTCGTACTTGGCAACGGCCTGTTCAATGCCGCCCAGCATGTAGAAGTCGCCTTCCGCCATGTGGTCGTAATCGCCGTCCAGGATGCCCTTGAAGCCCTTGATGGTGTCTTCAAGCTTCACATACTGGCCAGGGGTGCCGGTGAAGGTTTCGGCCACATGGAAGGGCTGCGAGAGGAAGCGCTGAATGCGGCGCGCGCGCGCAACAGTCAGCTTGTCTTCGTCAGACAGTTCGTCCATACCGAGGATGGCGATGATGTCCTGCAGTTCTTTGTACTTCTGCAGCACCATCTGCACACGACGGGCCACCATGTAGTGATCTTCGCCCACAACATTGGGGTCGAGGATGCGCGAGGTGGAGTCGAGCGGGTCCACGGCGGGGTAAATGCCCAGTTCCGCGATCTGGCGGGAAAGCACAAGCGTGCCGTCCAAGTGCGAGAACGTGGTGGCCGGGGCCGGGTCGGTCAAGTCGTCGGCAGGGACGTAAACGGCCTGCACCGACGTGATCGAACCGTTGTTGGTCGAGGTGATGCGTTCTTGCAAGGCGCCAAGGTCAGTACCCAGGGTGGGCTGGTAACCCACGGCCGAGGGCATGCGGCCAAGCAGAGCGGACACTTCGGAACCAGCCTGCGTGAAACGGAAGATGTTGTCGATGAAGAGCAGCACGTCCTGGTGTTCTTCATCACGGAAGTATTCCGCGCAGGCAAGGGCCGTAAGGGCCACGCGGGCACGGGCTCCCGGAGGTTCGTTCATCTGGCCGTACACAAGTGTGGCGCGTTCCAGAACGCCCGCTTCCTTGAGTTCGTGGTACAAGTCGTTGCCTTCACGGGTGCGTTCGCCCACGCCCGCGAAAACCGACGAGCCGCCGTGCTGCTTGGCGATGTTGTTGATCATCTCCATCAGAATAACGGTCTTGCCCACGCCAGCGCCGCCGAAGAGGCCCATTTTGCCGCCCTTGGGGAAGGGAACAAGCAGGTCAACGACCTTGATGCCGGTTTCAAGCAGTTCCACCTTGGTGTTCAGGTCTGTAAAGGCCGGAGCAGGACGGTGGATGGGATAGTATTTTTCAGCGTTAACCGGGCCCAGTTCGTCAACGGGGCGACCGATGACGTTCAGGATACGGCCAACAGCGGCCTTGCCAACGGGAACCATGATGGGGTTCCCGGTGTCGACCGCGTCCATGCCGCGGACGAGACCTTCGGTGGCGTCCATGGCGATGGTACGAACGACGTTGTCGCCCAGGTGCTGCGCAACCTCACAGATGAGGCTGGGAGCATCGCTATTGTTCGGGTTGGTTATCTCCAGGGCGGTGAAGATATTCGGCAGGTTGCCGTCGCTGAACTCTACGTCCACCACGGCGCCGATAACCTGAACGACTTTACCGATGTTTTTGCTCATGTTTGGCTCCTTAACCCTTCAGCGCTTCAGCGCCGCCGACGATGTCGATGAGGTCGCTGGTGATGGAAGCCTGCCGCGTCTTGTTATAGAGCCGCGTCAGCATGTTGATCATCTCGTTGCAGTTACGGGTGGCGTTGTCCATAGCGGCCATGCGGGCGGCGTGCTCGCTGGCCGAGGTGTCCAACATGCCACGGTAAACCTGCACTTTGACATAGCGGGGCAAAAGCTCCGCCAACAGCTTTTCTTCCTGCGGCTCGTACACGTATTCACAGTGGGGTGTACCAGCTGTGTCGGCAACTTCTTCGGCTTCCGGCGTTTGCAACGGCAGAAGGCGAAGGGTGCGCGGGGGCTGGCTGCCCATGGATACAAACTCGCCGTAAATCAGCCACACTTCGTCGAGTGCGAAGGTTTCGTAGCCGTGTATGACTTCCTGAGCCACTGAGCTGGCCAGAGGGAAGTCAATGCTACCCATGCGGTCGCCATAGGCAGTGAAAATCGTGTGACCGGCAGAACGAATGGCGTCGCGGCCTTTACGTCCTACACAGGCAAAGCTGATCTCCATTCCTGCCTCGGCCTTTTCCTTCGCCAGCCGCAGAGCGGTGGCGATGATATTGCCGTTAAAGCTGCCGCACAGGCCACGGTCTGATGTAACCAGCACGATGGCGCAGTGCTTCTTTTCCTCATGCTCTGCCAGCAGGGGGTGGGCGTTGCCCTCCACCTTGCTCGACAGTTCGGCGAGCACGTCGCGGTATTTGGCCGCGTACGGCCTGAAGCGCTCGATGCGGGCCTGGGCGCCGCGCAGTTTCGCCGAGGCCACCATGTTCATGGCCTTGGTGATCTGCTTGGTCTTACCGACCCCCACGATCTTCATTTTTACGTCTTTGAGTGAAGGCATGCTTATCTCCCGTATGGAGGGGGCCCCTAGGCCTTCCAGCCCTGCTTGAAGGCGGTAATGGCCTCGGTGAGCGCTTTTTCCACAGCCTCGTCAATGACTTTCTTATCTTTGATTGCGTCAAGCACATCCTTACGCGTGTCACGCATAAAGGTGAGCATGTCGTCTTCAAACTTGCGGATACTGTCCACCGGCACGTCATCCATGAAGCCACGGGTAGCGGCAAAAATGGAAGCCACCTGCTCATGCGAGGGCATGGGCTTGTACTGGGGCTGCTTGAGCAGTTCCACCAGACGTGCACCACGGTCAAGCTTGGCCTTGGTGGTTTTGTCCAAGTCAGAACCGAACTGGGCAAAAGCCGCAAGTTCACGGTACTGAGCAAGGTCGAGACGCATGGTGCCGGCGACCTGCTTCATGGCCTTGATCTGCGCGGCGCCACCCACGCGGGACACGGAAAGGCCCACGTTAATGGCCGGACGCACACCGGCGTTGAAGAGGTTGGGTTCCAGGTACACCTGACCGTCGGTGATGGAGATCACGTTGGTGGGGATGTACGCGGAAACGTCGCCTGCCTGGGTTTCAATGATGGGCAGAGCCGTCAAAGAACCGGCGCCCAGGCTGTCGTTCACCTTCGCGGCGCGTTCAAGCAAGCGCGAGTGGAGGTAGAACACGTCGCCGGGGAAAGCTTCACGTCCCGGGGGGCGGCGGAGCAGCAGCGACATCTGGCGATAAGCCACGGCCTGCTTGGAAAGGTCGTCGTAAATGATGAGGGCGTGCTTGCCGTTGTTGCGGTAGTACTCGGCCATTGCGCAGCCGGTGTATGCCGCAATGTACTGCAAGGGCGCAGGATCGGACGCCGTGGCTGAAATGATGGTGGTGTATTCCAGTGCGCCGTAACGGCGCAAGGTGTCGGCCACCAGAGCCACGGAAGACTTCTTTTGGCCGATGGCCACGTAGAAGCAGTGAATGTCCGTTTCTTTCTGCGCCAGGATGGCGTCAAGGCAAACGGCGGTCTTACCAGTCTGGCGGTCGCCAATGATAAGTTCGCGCTGTCCGCGGCCGATAGGCGTCATGGCGTCGATGGCCTTAAGGCCGGTGGGCATGGGCTCATGCACGCTCTTACGCGCGATGATGCCAGGGGCCTTGATTTCCACCGGGCGCACTTGCGTGGAGTCGATGGGTCCAAGGCCGTCGATGGGCTCACCCAGAGGGTTGAGCACGCGCCCCATAACGCTGTCGCCCACGGGCACGGAGAAGATCTTGCCGGTACGCTTGACCGGGTCGCCTTCCTTGATGCCCACGTCCGAACCGAGCAGGGCCACGCCGACGTTGTCTTCTTCGAGGTTGAGCACCATACCCATGACGCCGCCGGGAAATTCCAGCAGTTCCATGGACATGGCGTTCTGCACCCCATAGACACGGGCGATACCGTCACCGACGTAGAGCACGGTGCCGGTTTCGCTCATTTCTACGCGCTGCTCGTAGTTTTGGATTTGATCCTCAATGATCTTGCTAATCTCTTCCGCTTTGATCTGCATGTGCTATTCACCCCTCTTGAATGTCTCCCGAAGGATTCCCAACTGCGCGCGCAGACTTGCGTCCAGCACCCGGTCACCCATTTTGAGCACCATACCCCCTAGTATGTCTTTGTCCACGGCAAAGGTCAGCTCGATATCGGTTCCCGCCTTCTTTTGGAGGGTATCCTTGAGCTTAGACTGTTTGTCTGCGGAAAGTTGTACTGCGGTTATACACTGGCCGCGGATAATACCCTTGGCCTCGTCCAGCAGTTTGCCGTACCACTCTGCGATCCCTTTGAGAAAGGCAAGCCTTTCTTTGTCTGCCAGCAGAAAGCAGAAGTTGCGCATGGTGGTGTCGGCCTTAAGCTTGCCCAGCAGTTTGTCGAGAACTGCCTTTTTTTCTTCCACGCCGATAACAGGGCTTTTCAGGGTAAGGTCAAGCCCAGGCGCAGTGGCAAGCAGCTTGCCAAGAGCTGCCAGGCATTCACCGTGCGAGCTCAGGGCTGCTTCCCCTTCCTTTTTGCCCAACGCAAAGATTGCGTTGGCGTACCTGCGTGCAACCACGGTGTCGATCAATGGAGCACCACCTTGTTAAGGGAGTTGGCGATAAGCTTGTCGTGCTCGGCCGCGTTGAGCTTAGCGCTAAGGGCCTTCTCGGCGGCGTTCACGATTTCATCGGCAATGGAGGCGCGCACTTCAGCGAAGATGGCGCGGCCTTCATTTTCCGCCGTTAGGCGCGCCTGCTCCACAATCTGAGCGGCCTGGCGGTGAGCCTCTTCCACAATGCCCTGCTTGAGGGCTTCGGCCTGCTGGCGGCTTTCGGCCAAAATGGCCTCGCGCTCAACATTAAGGTTAGCAATGCGGGCTTCTACCGAAGCCAGTTGCTCCTTGGCCGTCTTGCGACGTTCGTCAAGATTGTCCAGGGCATTCTTGATACCTTCGCGGCGGTTCTTAAAGAAACGCTTGGCCAGATCGCCGACGAAGTGCCAGAGGATGCCGGCAAAAATCACGAAGTTGAGCACGCGCCAGCCGAAGTCGCCCCAACGCGGCGCTGCATGTCCCTCAGAAGCCATGGCTCCTGCAGGAATGGCCACCAGCGCGGCAAAGGCAATAACGAGCGGCAGGATAAACCCCGCGTGTTTCCATCTGCTCAAAGCCCACCCCCTCTGTTCGATAATATGCCGATTCAAAACAGTTCCCAATGATGCCCGCAACGCGCAGCGCTGCGGAGCGGCCCGCAAAGGCCTGAGTCAGCGCCGCTTGCTAGCTCTTGATCAGCCGGTCGGCAAGGCGCGAAGAAAATTCGCCCACCTGCTTGCGCAGCGCGTCAAGAGTTTCCGCAGCCTGTGCCTGCAGCGAGGCGCGGGTTTCAGCCAGAATGTTGCGGGCGCTCTGCTGTGCTTCGCCCACCAGCTTCTGCTGTTCTGCCACGCCAGCGGCGCGGCCGTCCTCACGGTTGCTGCCTGCGTCCTGACGGGCGCGGGCCAGTTCGGCCTCATAGTTGGTGAGCCGTTCGCCAGCCTGATACTCGAAAGAGCCAGCTTCTTCGGCCATGTCATCCATGACGCCGTTGCGCTTTTTGATGATTTCGCGGATGGGGCGAATCAGGAGGATGTTAAGCACGTAAATAGCGATAAAGAAATTCGCCAGCTGAAAAAGCAGGGTGACATTTAAGTCCAGCATGCCGCATCCTCCATATGAATTGCGGATTGAAGGAGTTGAAAATACATAAAGCCCTTGCAACATAGCCCCTTGCCCCTGTTATGTCAAAGGGTATTGGTGACAAATTTCGCAAACTCCGCAATTTTTTTCCCGCGAGCCTCGTTCAGGCTTCTGGGAGTCGAGGAAAATGCCAGCCTTGATGTTCGTCGGCGTGCACTGCATCGACCGCGCAGAAAAAATGCGTTGGTGTTGGCTGTTTAAACAAACAAATAAAGTGCAGCGGCAACAATGGCGGCGCGTGCAGCAGCCAATTGTGTGGTAAGCAGCAATGCAATTGCAGTGTTGCAGTGTTGCAGGCGGGGCAGAAAGGAAAATGTGTTTGAGAAGAAAGACACAAAGCAATGCAAAATCTGATTTAACAGGTCTGCATTATTCCTGGTTTGCCAATCATACGATGATCGAGTGGGCCGGGTCGTACCCGGCCTGGGCGAGCCACTGGGCGGCTTCTTCCGCTGCGCCGTGAACTGTCAGGGCGTTGAGAATGCGGCAGCGGCCTGGCGGAGGGCAGCGCGTTGCGGCCCTTGACGGGCACCCCCAGCACTGTGTTGCCGATCTTGCGCGGATCAACGTCTACATATGCCGCAGGTACCACACCCAGACGCCATAGCGGGGCGAGGCGCTGGCGGGCAACCCGCCCCGCGCCGATCACCCATACATGTGGATGAAAGGGGTTGTTGCGTTCAAGCCAGCGGGCCAGCCAGACTGCCCGCAGGTTGTCGCAGGCCGCGCGTGCGTAGCGTTGGTCGGCACGGGTCGCACGGGTGGGGGCGTCGTTCCACACCAGCAGCCGTTGCGGCAGTTTGTCCATTACCGCGCCGCTGTCGAGCCAGCGCAGCCATATTTCCCAGTCTTCGGCAAAGTCGCCGTGGCGGTACGCGCCCCATCGATCAACGCACTGGCGGCGAAACATGACCGAAGGATGACAGACTGGCGTATCCCGAAAGCGGGCGCGGCTGATCTGTTCATGGTTCAAAAGGCAGTTCTGCCAGTCCACAAAGTGCGCAAAGCCGTACGCCGACTTCCGGTCGCCGCCAAAAGCCACGCAGGTGGCGGAAAGGTCAACGCGGGGATTGTCAAACAGGTGGGCCGCCTGCAGGGCCAGCCGCTGCGGATGCGCTGCATCGTCCGCGTCCATGCGCGCCAGGTATGCGCCGCGAGCGGCGACAAGCCCGGCGTTGAGGGCGGCCACAATGCCGCCGTGGGGCAGGTGCAGGGAGCGCAAACGGTGGCCTAGAAGGCGCGCCGAGCCCCAGTGCCGCAAAACCTGCCGGGTGTCGTCAGTGGAGCCGTCGTCGACGACAACGACTTCAAAATCCGGCAGGGGAGCGCTGGCGGCGGGCTGCTGGTCGAGCAGGCTTTGCAGGGCCGCAGGCAGGGTGTCTGCCGCGTTGTATGCGGGCAAAACCACAGATACCAGCGGCAGGGCCGGGGTTTCAGGGTTCGTGCTCAACGCTTCGACCATAATCAATATTCAGGGCTGGCTGCGACCGCTGGCGTGGCAAGGGCAGCAGTGCCGGTCATGCCTGGTCCGCGTGCGCGCGCCACAGCTGGGCAATGCGGCGGCAGATGGCCGAAAGCGGCCGTGATGCGTCCACCACATGGTGGGCCGCCGCTTCGTACAATGCGCGGCGCTCGGCGAGCACCTGGCTGATTTCTTCCACAAGGCCCTGGCCCGTCAGCGAAGGCCGCTGGCTGTTAAGAGGGTTGCGCCCCAGACGCTCGGCCAGAACCTGCACCGGCGCGTCAAGAAAGACGACCATGCCGCGTTGGTGCATGAGCTGCCGGTTTGCCTCGGCCAGCACCATGCCGCCGCCGGTGGCTACCACGCAGCCACCGCGGTGGGCGTCGGCCACGTCGCGCAAGGCAGCGCTCTCGCGGGTGCGAAAGCCGGGCCAGCCCTCCTCGGCTACAATCTGGTCTACCGTGCGGCCCGCGCTGTCCAGCAGATGCTGGTCGGTATCGGCAAAAGGCAGATCAAGTTTTTTGGCCAAAGCCTTGCCGATGGTGGTCTTGCCCGAGGCTCGCGCGCCCACAAGAAAAAGAATGCTCATCCTGCCCCCAGAGAGGATCAGCGCCGCAATGCTAGCAGCGCTGCAACGCGGTTAAAGAATGCGTACGCCGTCCTCTTCGACCAGCACCGTGTATTCCCAGCGGATACCGCCCCACTGCGGGTAGTACAGCCCCGGCTCGACAGTCACGACCATGCCGGTCTCAAGCGCACCCTCGGCCCGCGGCGAAAGGCTGGGCGCTTCATGGGTTTCAAGCCCTACGCCGTGCCCCAGGCCGTGGGTAAAGGCGCTGGCCACGCCCGCCTTGGCAAAAACATCGTGCGCCAGGGCGTAGACCATGCGCAGGGGCATGCCGGGGCGCATGCCCTCGATGGCGGCAGTTTGCGCCTGCCGGGTGAGGTCGAGCGCACGGCGAAAGGCGTCGGTGGGCGCATCGCCGACCCAGAATGTGCGGGTCTGATCGGAGCAGTAGCAGCCCACGCGGCAGCCCACGTCAACAAGCACCGGGCAGTTGCCGGTGACGGCGTCCCCGCCGGGGATTGCGTGGGGCAGGGCGGCGTTTTTGCCGACGGCCACAATGTTTGCAAAGGCAAGCTCGGATGCGCCGTTTTCACGAAAGAACTTCTCGATCAGCCAGCTGATGTCTGCCTCGGTGCGGCCCGGCTCCAGCTGCCCCTCGACCCACTTCATGAGTTTGTGGTTGAGGGCGAATGATTTTTCAAGGGCGGCTATTTCGCAGGGTTCCTTGATGCGGCGCAGGCGCTCCACCATGCCGTCGGCCGCTTCGCAATACAGGCCGGAGCCTGCGGCGGCAAGGGCGCGTGCAAAGGCCAGGCTGACGCCCTGCGACTCAAGGCCGATGCGGCTGCCGCAACGGCGCAGCAGGCCGTGCAGCTCGCGGGCCGCGCTGCCGCCGTAGATAAAAATACGTTCCCGGTCCCAGATGCGGGAGGCGGCGTCAAGATAGCGGGCATCCGTAGCCAGCCAGTCGTGCCCGTCGGCGGCGATGACAAGCCTGCCTGCGCTTTCGTTAAACTGCGGGTCGTGCAGCTCAAAGCCGGAGAGATAAAACCTGTTGGCTGCCTGGCTGATCAGCATGGCGTCAAGACCGCGAGCGCGCATGGCGCTGCGCAGCTTTTCACGACGGGAGGCGAAAATGTCTGTCATAAAAATCTCCTGAGCGCAGCATACCCGGCGCGGGCCCCCGTGAAAAGTTGAAAGTTGGCGATGTTGCGGGAGGGCGCGGCAGGAAAAGTTTGGCCTTGCGTTGGACAACTGATACTTTTTTTGTATAGATTAACCATGAGGCTTTGCACCGCTGGTCAGTTGACCTAGAACCCAAGTAGGACTATATTTATAGACATGTCACAATCAACTTCTTGCGAACTTGACGTACTTGATCTGGTCCCCTTTGGCCAGACCGGCAATGAAAGTCGCTTTTTTGCGTTGCGCCTTTCACGCCCAGACTGGACACGGTGGCGGCCGGGTCAGTTTGTGATGGTGCGTCCGCGAAATTTTGGCCTGGATATTCCCTGGGCCCGTCCGCTCGGCATCTGCCACATGACATCACGGCACATGATCTGCTTCTTTCAGGTGCGCGGCAAGGGTACGCGCCGCATGGCCGAGCTGCGTTCGGGCGACAAGGTGCGCGTGTGGGGGCCGCTTGGCAACGGGTTTGCCGTCGAGCCCGAAACCCCGACGCTGCTGCTTGCGGGCGGTATGGGCATTGTGCCCTTTGTGGGTTACGTGAGCGAGCACCCGAAGCCCTGGAACATCTCCATGCTCTTTGGCCACCGCGAGCACATCAGCTGCTACCCGGTAGACAGCATCAACGAGCATGTGCCGCTGGACAGCCTGCGCGAGGCGGAATCGGGCGATCTTGACGACTTTATATTTACCATCCAGGAGCGCATGAGAGAATACGCCGAGCAGAAGGGTCTTGTGCTCGCCTGCGGCCCCACGCCCTTTATGCGCACAGTGCAGAAGTTTGCCGCCGAGCTTAACGTGCGCTGCCAGCTCTCGCTTGAAAACCGCATGGCCTGCGGCGTGGGCGCGTGCCTGGGCTGCGTGACCAAAACCACAGAGGCCTGGCCGGTGGAAGAAAAGCGCGAAGGGCTGGTGCAGGTATGCAACCACGGCCCGGTGTTCTGGTCTGATCAGGTCGAACTGTAATCTGCCTGCGCTCAATCGATTTCAGAAACGACGCTTGACGCCAACACGCGGCAACAGTTGCGGCCATAGCGCGCCGCGCCGCCAACAGGCGGGCGCATTGCAGCTCGTGTGCCAGTACTATCGGGCAAAGCCACGCATAAAATGCCGGATGCCGGCAATCTGGAGAATGCGGCATGGATTTTTCTGTTACGCTCAAGGGGCAGACGCACGATCTGACCCTTAAGAACCCTGTGCTCACGGCTTCAGGCACCTTTGGCTACGGAATAGAATTTGCGACCTACGGCAACCTCGCGGCTTTGGGCGGCATGGTGGTCAAGGGGCTCTCACTGCTGCCGCGCCAGGGCAACGCCACGCCGCGCATTGTGGAAACCACGGCGGGCATGCTCAATGCCGTGGGCCTGCAAAACGACGGCGTCGAAAAATTCTGCACCGACAAGCTGCCACGTCTGCCCTGGCAGGAAACAGCCGTTATCGCCAACATCTACGCCGGTTCCGTCGAAGAATTTGCCGAGCTTGCAGCCCGCCTTAACGAAGAAGAAGGCGTGGCCGCGCTTGAGGTCAATGTTTCGTGCCCCAACGTCAAGGAGGGCGGCGTGCTTTTTGGGCAGGACCCCGTCCTTGCCGCTCAGGTAACGGCAGCCGTGCGCCGCGCCGCGCCGGGCAAGCACGTCATGGTCAAGCTTTCGCCCAACGTGACGGATATCGCCCTGATGGCCCGCAGCGTTGAAGACGCTGGCGCGGACAGCATCTCGTGCATCAACACCCTGCTTGGCATGGCGGTTGACCTGCAAAGCCGCAAGCCCTCGCTGGCCAATGTGGTGGGGGGGCTCTCCGGCCCGGCCATCAAGCCGGTGGCCCTGCGCTGCGTATGGCAGGTAGCCAGGGCTGTGGCTATCCCCGTGGTGGGGGTTGGCGGCATCGCCACGGCTGAAGACGCGCTGGAATTTTTGCTGGTGGGCGCCAGCGCCGTACAGGTGGGTACGGGCAATTTTATGCGGCCCGACTGCGCCTTTACCCTGGTGGAGGAGCTTCCCGCTGTTTGCGAACGGCTGGGAATTGACGATCTTGGCGCCTTTCGCGGCAGCCTGAATCTGGATTAACCATGTCGCTTACCATCATCCCCGCCCGCTCCAAGCAGGAGTTTGCGCTGTTCATGGATCTGCCCTGGAGCCTCTATGAACGCGATTCCCTCTGGACGCCCGGTCTCAAAAGTCAGGATGCCGAGCTGCTTACTCCCGGTGAGCATCCCTTCTGGGAGAGCGCGCGGCGCGAACTTTTTCTGGCCATGCGCGACGGCCGCCCCGTTGGGCGCATCGCCGCCATTGTGGACGAAAAATACAATGCCTACGCCAACGAAAAGTGCGGGGCGTTTGGCTTTTTTGAATGCGCCAACGATCAGGAAGCCGCCCACGCGCTGCTGGACGCGGCGCGCGACTGGCTTGCCGGGCAGGGCATGACCTTTATGCGCGGGCCGTTGAACCCCTCGGCCAACTATACCTGCGGGCTTCTGGTGGACGGCTTTGAGCATGCCCCCACCATCATGATGCCCTGGAACCCGCCCTATTACGCCGAGCTGCTCGAGACCTGGCACTTGCGCAAAGAGCAGGACCTGTTTGCCTACCTTATCGAGCGCTCGCGCATCGCGCAGCCCGACTGGCTCAACGCGGAGGTGGCCCGCCTCAAGGCCGAGGGCCGTTTTACCTGCCGCACCTCAAGCAAGGCGACCCTGGCGGACGACATCCGCACCATGCTGGATCTGTACAAGATTTCGTGGGCCAAAAACTGGGGTTTTTCGCCGCTTTCGGACGGCGAGGCAGAGCACCACGTCAAAGAGCTCAAGGGTGTTCTGGATCCCGAATTTTTTGTGCTGTTTTTCCACAACAACGAGCCAGCGGCGGGCATGGTGGCCCTGCCGGACATGGCACCGCTGCTGCGGCGGCTCAACGGCAAGCTGGGCATATCGGCCCTGTGGCACTGGTGGCAGTCGCGGGCCGAGATCCGCGGCGGCTACCGCATTATCCTGTTCGGCATCCGTGAAGAATTCCGCCTTATGGGCCTGCCCTTGCTGCTGCTCGACTTTTTGCTGGAAAAAGCCCGCCAAAAGCCAGATTTTCAGTGGGTTGAAGGTTCGTGGGTGCTCGAAGACAACGTGCCCGTCAACGAACTGATTGAAGATTTTTCGGGTCAGCTCACCAAACGCTACCGTATTTATCGCAGGGAGATACAGCCATGACCCCGGCGGCAGGCAACAACACGGCCCCGCATCTGGCGGGAAAAAAGGTGCTGCTTACGGGCGGCACTGGTTTTGTGGGCCGTCATCTGCTGCCGCAGCTACTGGCGGCAGGGGCCGAGGTCACCTGCCTCACGCGGGCCGTATCGCGCACCGGGCATCTGCCTGCGGGCGTAGCTACGGTTCAGGCCGACCTGACCAGCGGTCAGGGGCTGGAAGAAGCCCTGCAGGGCAAGGATGTGGTCATCCATATGGCGGCCCTGCTGTTTGGTCTGGGCTGGCAGGATTATTTGCGGGCCAACGCGCTGGCCGCCCGCAGCATGGCCGCAACTCTCGCGCGGTTGTCCGCCGGGGCCGGGCTGCCGGATAATTTTCGCTTTGTGCTGGTCTCGAGCCTCGCGGCGACAGGCCCCAGCGGCCTTGCCCCCGGTGTGGACGACGCCACTCCGCCCGCGCCGGTTTCGGCTTACGGCTGGTCAAAAATGCTTACAGAGCAGGTGCTTGGCCGCGCCCTTGGGCAAAGCCTTGTAACCCTGCGGCCCCCCATCATTTACGGGTCGGGCGACAAGGGGTTGCTGCCGGTTTTCAAGGGCGTGCTGCGGGCCGCCACGGCCGTGAGCCCCGGTGCGGGGCGCGAGTTTTACGTCAGCGCCGTGCACGCCGACGATATGGCCCAGGCCGTGTTGTGCGCCTGCAGGCCCGAAGCTCGCGGGGTATATCATCTCAGCGACGGCGAGGCCTACACCATGGCGGGGTTTTGCCGCACCATGGGCGTCGCCATGGACAAGGTCATGGGCCAGACCTCCCGCAAGGGGCGGGCTGTGCGCATAGTGCGCATGCCCCTGCAGGTCATGGCGTGTACCGCCGGGCTCTCCACGGCCTTTGCCGTGGTGGCCGATGCCGTAGCCAACCGCCTGCTGGGCCATGGCCTGCGGCGCGCTCCGGCGTGGAATCTGGACAAATACCGCGAGGCCCGTCAGGCGGGGTGGCTGTGCGACAACAGCCGCATCTGCAGCGAACTGGGCTTTGCGCCGCGCGTGAACCTTGAGGCGGGCATGACCGAAGCCATCGAGGGCTACCGTCGAGAGGGCTGGTTGTGAAGATCACCATACAGGAACTTTCCAAGGCATTTGGCGGCAGGGACATCCTCAGCAATTTTTCGCTGGAGGTGGACTCTGGCGTGCGGCTGTGCGTCTGCGGCCCCAACGGCACGGGCAAATCCACACTGCTGCGTCTGCTGGCAGGTGTAGAAAGCCCCGACGGCGGCAGGGTCATCTTGCCGCGCGGCTGCCGCCTGGGCTTTGTGGAGCAGGAGTTTGCGGAACAGGTTCTCGATACGCCCCTGCTGACCTATGTGCTGGACGTGCTGCACGACTGGAGCGACTTTTGGTCAGAGTGGGAGGAGGCCGCCGCCAGCAAGGACGAACCCCGGCTTACGGCCCTGATGCACCGTCAGGGCGAGCTTGAGGCGCTCTACGGTTACAACCCCGAGCACAGGGCCAAGGCCGTGTTGTCTGGCCTGGGTTTTGCCGAAAGCAAATGGGGCCGTACCCTGCGCGAACTTTCGGGAGGCTGGCGCGAGCGCGCCAAGCTGGCCCGGGTGCTCACCGCCGGGGCCGACGTGCTGCTGCTGGACGAACCCACCAACCACCTGGATGTTGAAGCCGTGGAATGGCTCGAGTCGTTCCTCATGGACTTCAAGGGCGCGCTGGTTTTTGTGGCCCACGACCGCATGTTCATGGACAATGTGGGCACGCACGTGCTCTATCTGGGTCTGTCCAAGCCCGTGTTCCGCAAGGCGACCTATACGCAGTTTTTGACCCTGCAGGAAGAATACAACGCCCAGCGCGAGCGCGAGGCCCGCGCCCTCAGGGAAGACCTTGACCGCAAGATGGCCTTTGTGGAGCGGTTTCGTGCCAAGGCCACCAAGGCGCGGCAAGCCGGGTCGCGCCAAAAGATGGCCAAAAAGCTCGAAAAAGAGCTGGAAGACTACAGACCTGAGCCCAAGCGCAAAGAGCTGAATTTCAGCTGGCCTGAAGCTCCGCATTCCGAAAAAATCGTTCTGGCCGCCGCTGATCTGGATTTTCGTTTTGACGACGGCAAAACCATGTGGCCGCCGCTGACGTTTACCCTGTTTCGCGGGCAGAGGGTGGCGCTGGTGGGGCACAACGGTTGCGGCAAATCCACCCTGCTCAAGCTGCTGGCCGGTACGCTTGAGCGCCGGGGCGGCAATCTGGTTACCGCCTCGCAGATGCGCATGGGCTACTACACCCAGCACCAGATGGACACCCTGCGCGGCGACACCACCGTGCTCGGAGAGTTGCGCCGTCTTTCTGACCCGCGCACCACTGAAGAAGAGCTGATGAGCGTGCTCGGCCTCTTTTTGCTGGGGCAGGAGTATTTTGAACGGCAGGTCAGCGCCCTTTCGGGCGGTGAAAAAAGCCGCCTCGTGCTGAGCTCGCTGTTTTTGAAGCGCTGCAACTTTTTGCTGCTGGACGAACCCACCAACCACCTTGACCTTGAAAGCCGCGAGGCTCTTGTCAGCGCGCTGCAAAAATTTACCGGCACGCTGCTCATGGTGGCGCATGACCGCTGGCTGCTTTCGCAGGTGGGGGCTGAGGCCTGGGAGCTCAACGAAAAAGGGTTGACGGTGTTTCCGGACTTTACGTCCTATGACGACAACCGCCGCGCCCGACTGAGCGGAGCCATGGACGCGCAGCCCGCAGCGCCGGGCGCTGGCGGACAGACAGGGGGAAGGGCCCGGCAGGCCGATGCCCCTCCGGCCCAGCCGCTGTCGCGCGACGAGCAAAAACGCATCAAGCGCGAGCAGGCCGACAGACGCAACGCCCTGCACAAGGAACTGAAGCCCCTGCAGAGCCGTTACGAGGCGCTGGAAACGGAGCTTGCAGCCGTGCTTGACCAGCAGGGCACGGTAGAGGCGCAGCTGGCAGATCCCGGCGTGTATGCCGATCACGCGCATTCCGGCGAGCTGCTCAAGACGTTTGAGGCTTGCAAACAGCGCAGCGAAGCCATACTGGAAGAAATGACAGGGCTTGAAGAAAACATGGCGGCGGCGCGGGCCAGGTGGCACGTGGAGCAGGACTGATTGACCCGGCTTGCGGGCAGGGGCGTTTAACTGCAGTTGGCAGCCATTCAGATTCGGGCCTGCGCCCGATGCGGAGTAGTGCATGCAGCATATAGAAGTAGCTGCCGGTATCATTTGGCGGGGCAAACGTTTTCTGACCAGCCAGCGTCTCAGCGACAAGCCGCTGGAAGGGTACTGGGAGTTCCCCGGCGGCAAGCTTGAAGCTGGCGAGAGCCCCTTGGAAGCCCTCAAACGCGAGCTGGCCGAAGAGCTCGGCATAGGCGTGCGTCAGGCCGTGTTCTGGAAAAACCTTGACCACGAATACGCCGAGCGCGGCTTTGGCGTGCGCATCTACTTTTTTCATGTGATGGAATTTGCTGGCGAGCCATGCGGCGCGGAGGGCCAGAACCTGCGCTGGGTCGAACCACAGGAGGCGTTTGCCCTTGGCTTTTTGCCCGCTGATGCTGTGGTGCTTGAAGAGCTTGTCTCCAGACAGCCCAGCATTGCCTGAGACCCCATGCGCCATGCCCGATAAAAAAACGCAAATTTGTTTTGTCAAGCAAGCCCGCCATGTGCGGGCTTTTTTATGATCTCAGCGTTGTCCCGGACCTGCCCGGCTATGGAATTGTTCCGCATAAAAAGGTAATTTGAAAAAGGATTAGGGAATATCGGTTACACTACGGGGTCTGCCAGCCAAGTGCAGGCTTCTGGCTGCAGCGCCGCCAGGGCGGGCGCAGCCTCTTGCGTCAGTTGTCTACATGCCGGGCGCGGTCTGCTGACTGCGGTTCGTTCGCACAGTCAAACGTAACGGCAGGTGATCCATGCGCATTAAGCAGCTCTCATTTATCGTGTGCGCTGCCATTGTGGGCCTGTTTGTTCTGATTTCCTATATTACGTCCGAGGTTGTGGTGCTGCGCGGGGTGGATGCCATAGAAGGCAAAAGCTCCAGCGAAAAAATGGAGCAGCTGCGCAACCACCTGCACGCCCAGCAAACCCAGTTGAGCCATATTGCCGTGGACTGGGGTTGCTGGGACGACGCCTACCGCTTCATGCAGGATTCAAATGCAGATTTTATCGCCACAAATCTGCGGCAGCAGATGCTTGCCAAGCTCAATGTGTCGTCCATAGCCTATTACGGCTGCGGTGCCGTGCACACGGCCATTGCCGTGGACTCCTCCGAAGACTGGGATTCCGGAAAGTCGGCGGAGGCGCAACGGCTTTTTGCGTTTCTGACCCGCAAGATTATGAGCGGAACGGACGAAGGTCTGATGGGTATTGTGATGATCAGCGGCGTGCCGCACATCATGGCGGCCCAAAAGATACGCGATACCGCAATGCTGCTGCCCGCCAACGGCGTAGTCTTTGTGACGCGGGCCATGGATGCCGGCTTTATCAAGGATACCGAGCACGATACTCTGCTTAATTTTAGCATCGTGCCCGTGGACGTTTTCAATAATGTGCGCATGCCTGCGGATGACGAGACCGGTTTTAAAACCGTGCGCGAAGACGGCGCAGTCAATTCCTATTCAGTCGTACGCGACGTGTTTGACTGCTCCGCCTTTTGCCTGAGGCTTGTGACAGATAGAGAGATTGCACAGCTCGGCAAGCGCATGTTTATGCAAAACTTTGTGCTTATCGTCATGACGGGCATGGGTATGCTTGTGGCCTTTCTGTATTTTGCCGAAAAGCAGATACTGCGGCGCATTCTCTCCATGCAAAAGCAGGCGCAGCACATCGAAAAAAGCAGCAAGCCACTAAAAAAGATTGAAATTCAGGGAGATGATGAAATTTTTGATCTCTCCATGAAGATCAACAGCATGATAGATGCGCTGCAGTCGAACGAAAAATTTTTGCAGCAAACGCTGGATACGCTTCAGGCGGGCGTTGTCACCATAGATCCCCGAACGCAGAAGATCCGCAGCATCAACGCTTTTGCCCAACAGTTCATAGGCCTGCCCGCCGAGGAAATTGTGGGCAAGCCCTGTCATGAGTTTATCTGCCCGCAGGGGGTTGAGCGGTGCCCCATGGACAAGGACAGCACCAAGGCCGAACTGCTGGCGGGCAAGCTGGTGTCTGCCGACGGAACGCAAAAGACTATCGTCAAATCCGTGCGGGCCATCCAGATGAACGGCGAGGAAATTTATCTGGAATCGTTTGTGGACATAACCGATCTGGAAACCACGCGACAGGAGCTGCAACGCTCTGAAGAACGTTACAAAACCCTGTTTATGAACACGGGCACGGCTACGGCCGTTATCAGCAGTACCGGGCTGATTTTTTTGACCAATACGGAATTTTCCAATCTTGTGGGTATCCCCACGGCGCAAATTGAGGGCAAGCTGTTTATAAGTCGGTTTCTGGGCAAGGGCGGGCTTGGGCCAAAAAATCTGGATGACGAGCATGCACGCAGTACTCGCGTAAAGTACGAGACCGAGCTGCAGACGCACAGCGGCAAAACGGCCAATGTGCTCGTGACGCAGGCCAGGATACCCGACAGCGGGCTTTCGGTCATTTCGCTGCTTGATATTTCCGAGCGCTCGGCCATGGAAAAAGAGCTGGCCTACAGGGCCAACCACGATCTGCTTACGGGGTTGGCCAACAAATCTCTGGCCGAGGAGCGACTGCTGAGCGCCCTCAAGGACGCCAGCGACGCCGGGGGCATGGTGGGGGTTCTGCTGGTGGATCTTGACCGTTTTAAACAGGTCAACGACAGCTTTGGGCACTCGCTGGGCGACAAGCTTTTGCGGCAGGCGGCCGAGCGTCTGACATATCTTGCGCGGTCCGACGATTGCGTAGCCCGTACCGGCGGGGACGAATTTGTCATTGTGGCGGGCAAGGTGCACGACAGAAGGCAGATTGAAGCGCTGGCAAAAAATGTACTGTGCTCGCTGAATCGCTGTTTTTATGTTGACGAATATTCCATCTATCTCAGCGCCAGTATCGGCATTGCCTGTTATCCCGACAACGGCGGCACCATGGAGTCGCTGTTGCAAAGCGCTGACCTTGCCATGTACAGGGCCAAGGCCAAGGGCAAGAACACCTATGAATTCTTTACCGAAGACCTGACCGTAGCCGCCAACGACCGCATGGCCCTTGAGACGGAATTGTTCAGGGCCATGGACGCCGCTGTTTTTGAAGTGCACTACCAGCCCAAGATCAACATCGCCGACAAAACCCTTGAAGGCTGCGAGGCCCTGGTGCGCTGGAAGCGTGCCGACGGCAACTGGATATCGCCGTCGGTGTTCATCCCTCTTGCCGAAGAGACGGGCCTTGTGCGCCGGCTCGACATGTTTGTGCTGCGCCGGGCTTGCAGGCAGCAGAGCGAGTGGCTGGCCCAGGGCCTGGGCAATGTGCGGGTGGCGGTCAACATGTCGGGCCGCAGCATCGCGGCCGAAACCTTTGCGGGCGACGTGCTGGACTTGCTGAGGCGGGAGGGCGTGCGGCCGGACCATGTAGGCATCGAAATAACCGAGACAGCCTTTATGTCCAACATGGCCGAGGCGTCACGGGCCATCGCGGCCTTGAGCGAGCAGGGCGTGCGGATATATCTGGACGATTTTGGCACGGGCTATTCTTCGCTCTACTATCTGCACACTATGCCCATTGCCAGCCTCAAAATCGACAAGTCGTTCATTGACGGCATCAACGCGCCCGCCAACGCCTCCAACGAAATGGTCAAAACCGTGCTTACGCTGGCCTCGGGCCTTGGCATGTCCACCGTGGCCGAAGGGGTGGAAACGCGCGAACAGGCAGAGTTTTTGGCGGAAAACGGCTGCAGGGTCATCCAGGGCTACCTGTTTTCGTCAGCGCTCAAGGGCAGCGATTTTGCGGCCTTTCTTCTGGATTACCCGGCGCGGGTGGCGGCGGCCCTGGCATAAACAGTTTTTGCCGTGCTGGCGCAGCAACAAAAGCCCCGCGAGACTTCTCACGGGGCTTTTGTTGCTGATAACTGCTGCGACGTGTCGTTCAGCGATCGGTGCGGGCCATTGCCGCGCAGCCACGTGCAGGTTAGCGCGCTCCCTTGGGAAACAGCACCACTCCCACGGTTTTGAAAACAATGTTGATGTCCAGCAGAATGGACATGTTCTTGATGTAGTACAGGTCGTACTCAAGCTTGCGGCGCGCGTCTTCCTCGGAGGCTCCGTAGGGGTAGCACACCTGCGCCCAGCCTGTGAGGCCAGGCTTAACCGTGTGGCGCAGGCTGTAGTAGGGTATGGTGTCCTTGAGCTGGCGCACAAAGGCCATACGCTCGGGGCGGGGGCCGATAAAGCTCATGTCGCCCTTGAGGATGTTCCATATCTGGGGCAGCTCGTCTATGCGCACCTTGCGGATAAATTTGCCAAACTTGGTCACACGGGCGTCATGGGCGCTGGCCCAGACCGCGCCGTTCTTTTCCGCATCGGCGCGCATAGAGCGGAATTTGTAAACGGTAAATTCCTTTTCAAACAGGCCCACGCGGTCCTGCTTGTAGATGACCGGGCCGGGCGATTCGAGCCGCACGATAATGGCCGTCAACAGCATGATGGGCGCTGCGGGTATGAGCAGCAGCAGCGAAATCAGTACGTCCAACGCGCGCTTGAGGCGGCGCAGCGACCCACGGGTGTTGAGCGAAAAGCCCTCGGTCTGCAGCAGCCACTCGTCGTTGATTTGCGAGAGCGGCAGGCGCTGCACCACATGCTCGTAAAAACTGCGTATATCCACCACCATGCTGCCGCGCAGTTTTGCTTCGAGCAGGTCGTGGGCAATGTCGTCGTCAATGGGGGCGTCGGGCAGCAGCAGAATCATGGTCGCCTGCTTTTCCTTGGCGATGTCCAGCGCCATAAAGGGCGCGCCAAGGCACGGCCCGGCGTCAGGCCCCTGGTCGCGCTCGCCCACGTAGCCCAGAATCTGGGCCTTGGGCAGACCCTCGGCCAGCAGCTGGCGCACCTTGCCAGCGCGGTCCACGCCCACAAGCAGGATGCGCAGGGGGTGAGTGAGCCTTTCGGCATTGAGGTGATATATCCAGCGCCAGCCCAGCGAAAAGCAGAGCGAAAGCAAAAAGAGCATGACCACGGTTTCGCGGTCAAACCGCCAGTGTTGAAAGGCGTAGGAGGCCGTTGCCGAAGAAATGATGCCCAGCAGGCAGGCCACCAGCACCCGGCCCACGGTCTCTTTAAAATCCTCGTTGCCCACGCTGTAGGCATCAAGAATGTAAAAAAAGAGCATATAAAAAAAGATGGTAAAGAGCGTGGCGCCCGTATAGTCATGAAAAATGCTCAGATCCGGCTCGACCGTCAAAAAGCCGGAAATGCTGAGGGCAAGCAGAATGCAGACGAGATCCAGCAGCTGCAAAAGCGCCATGCGGTATGTACTTATCATAGTGTGTCCTCAGTGGCGGGGACGTGCATGTCTTCAAGAATGCGCGCAGCCACTTTTTCGGCGTCAAATTCGTTCACGGCCATTTCGCGTCCGGCCTTACCCATGCGGGCAATGTCTTGCGGACGGGTGATAAAGGCTTCCATGGCGCTGGCCAGAGCCTGCGGGTCGCGTACAGGCACAAGATACCCGTTGACGCCATCGCGCACAACTTCGCGGCAGCCCGGCGCATCGGTAACCACGGCAGGCCGCCCCATGCTCATTCCCTCCATGATGGAGGTGGGCGTACCCTCGCGCCACGAGGGCAGCACCAGCACATGGGCCGCGCCCACGTAGGGGCGCACGTCGCGCGTTTCACCAAGATATTCGATGCCGCCCTGTTGCTGCCAGCTGCGCATCTGTTCCATGCTCACGCTGCCAAGGCCTTTTTCCGGCGGGCCAAGCACCTGAAAGCGGGCCTCCGGGTAGCGGGTCTTGAGCATGCGCGCCGCCTCGGCGTATTCCGGCAGGCCTTTGGCCTCAAGCAGGCGCGCAACCAGCAGAAAAACAGGGGCTCCGTTCAGTTGTCCATCAGGGGAATAGTTGGGGAATGGGTTGGGGGCGAAGCGCCTGGTATCCACCCCTGTGCCGCGCGCCGTTAGCACGCGGGCGCTGGAGCCCAAAATGCCAGACTGGCGAAAAACCGCGATGTCGTCCTGGTTTTGAAAAAAAACGCCCTCAACCCCGGCAAGGGCCGTGGCGTAGAGCAGACGGCCCAGACGGTTGACGCATTTTTTCAAAAAGGTGTCGGCCTCAAAGGCGTAGCCAAGGCCCGTAATGGTTGCGTAGATGTGCGGCACCCGCGCCAGCTTTGCGGCCAGACAACCGTATATGACGGGCTTGATGGTGGAGGCGAAAAGCAGATCGGGCTTTTCCTGCCTGAAAAGACAAAACAGTTCGCGGGCGGTGCGCAGGTCGCTCAGAGGGTTGAGCCCCTTGCGGTCCAGCGCGTAGTGGCGCAGGCTCGCTCCCTGTGCGGCCAGCGCCGCCTCGGCGTCGGCATCCCCCGCAGGAGCGCAGCAAATGACCTCATGCCCTGCCCGCCGCATATGGCGAATCAGCACGCTCCAAAAATTGCTCATGGCTTTTGCCTGGTTGCCCAGAACAATGATCTTCATGCTTGGCGCTCTCCCTTGCCCCGCGCTGCCCCGCGGGCGTATGTCGCATGCGCAAGTCTATAGCATCACAACGATGCTATGAAAAGGGGCAAGCCATGTGTGGGTATGCAGTGGTCCGCCAGTGCGCCAGCTTTACAGTCGCACCGCTACGGGGTAAAAGCGTTGTGGTTGTGACGCCCGGCAGAGAGCCGGCGCATACCGCAAATCTGAAAACAGGACGCAACACATGAGCGCGTATTCCGACCTTACCAAATCCATGACCGCCCAGCCTTCACGTTGGCTTGTTACCGGCGTGGCGGGCTTTATTGGCTCCAATTTGCTGGAACATCTTTTGAAACTTGGCCAGACCGTTGTGGGGCTGGACAACTTTCTCACCGGCTACCAGAAGAACCTGGACATGGTGCGCGACATCGTGGGGCCTGAAGCGTGGAGCCGGTTTACCTTTATTGAAGGCGATATCCGCGATATCGACACCTGCCGCGCAGCCTGCCAGGGTGTGCAGCACGTGCTGCACGAGGCCGCCCTTGGCTCTGTGCCGCGTTCCATCGACGACCCCCTGCTGTCCAACAGCTGCAATATTACCGGCTATCTGCACATGCTTGTGGCCGCGCGTGATGCGGGCGTAAAAAGCTTTGTGTACGCGGCGTCTTCCTCCACCTACGGCGATTCGCCCGAGTTGCCCAAGGTGGAAGACAAGATCGGCAACCCCCTGTCGCCCTACGCCGTCACCAAGTATGTGGACGAACTGTATGCCGACGTGTTCCACCGCTGCTACGGTTTTTCCAGCGTGGGCCTGCGCTATTTCAACGTGTTCGGCCAGCGGCAGGATCCCTACGGGGCCTATGCGGCTGTCATCCCCCAGTGGTTTGCCAGCCTCATCAAGCAGGAAACCGTCTTTGTGAACGGCGACGGCGAGACCAGCCGAGATTTCTGCTACATCGACAACGTCGTGCAGGCCAATCTGCTGGCCAGCTTTGCCCAGGGCGACGCCGCCAACAAGGTTTACAACGTGGCCTTTGGCCAGCGCACGACCCTGAACGAGCTTTTTGACCTGATCAAGGAAGAAGTGGCCCGCCACAAGCCCGAGGTGCAGGGCGCTCAGTGCGTTCACCGCGACTTCCGCGCTGGCGACGTGCGCCATTCGCTTGCCGACATCAGCCGCGCCGCAAAGCTGCTGGGCTACGGCCCGCAGTTTGACGTGCGCCAGGGCCTGCGCCTGGCGGGCGACTGGTACGCCGCCAACCTGTAGCCGCCAAATAGCATTCCAAAAAGATAAAAACCCCGCGCAAGCGGGGTTTTTTGCTGTCAAAGATCAAAATAGCGAGATGTTGCGAGAGTTCAGGCGTTGGATGTTCCTTTGAGCCGGTGGACGCTCCGCGGCCAGTTTGAACCATCCTCACGCCGCTAATCTGTCCCTATTTGTCGCCCACTACAAACGCCCCAGGGTACATGCCGCGAAAAACTTCAAGCTGCTGCTGCGCGCCGAACGAATCGGGCCACGGCCCTATCTGCACGTTCCACATGTTGTTGCTGCCGTAGACAAGTCGCCCATGGTTGCCGCTCTGCGAAAGGATGCTGATGAGGTTGTCGGCGTTTATTCTGTCGGCAAAGGCTCCCACCTGCACGTAAAAAGCTCCCGTCAGGTCGCCGTTCTCCTGCATGCGCTCGACGCTGCCCATGCTCTGCACGCGCACTCGCGCCGTGCCGGGGCCGACAATGCTGAGGCGGTTGGCCGCAGCCCGCGAAAGATCAATGACGCGGTCGTCCACAAATGGGCCGCGGTCGTTGATGCGCACAATAATGGAGCGGCCATTGCCCAGATGCGTAACGCGCACCCTTGTGCCCAGCGGCAAAATCTTGTGGGCTGCCGTCATGCCGTACTGGTTGTAGGTCTCGCCGTTGGCGGTGGTTCTGCCGTGGAAGCCGGGGCCGTACCAGGAGGCCGTGCCTTCTTCCACAAAGCCGTTGGCCGACTTGAGGGGGTAGTAGGTTTTGCCGCGCACCGTGTAGGGGCGGCTGCCCGGCACCCCGCCCTTGTGCCAGGAGCGCGAGCCGCAGCCAGCGAGCAGGGCGGCGCAAAGCAGTGCTGTAAAAAAAAGCAGAAGTGGTCGCGCCGTCATGCACATCCGCGGCCCTGGCCAGCCAGATAGGGCAGGCAGGGGAGGGAATTTTTTTTGCCGCAGGCAGCGCATACGCCAGTTCCTTCGCATTGCGAGGTGGATTCGCACTCCAGCTCGGCCAGCAGGGCAAGGCCCTCCCGCCCCAGTCTGCCGCTTTCTTTTGCCTTGGCAAGCAAGGCAAGCGCGGGTTCGTGGCGACCGGCATTCAAAAAATCTCGGGCGGCCATGAGGTATAGCCGCTCCCTGTCGTTGCCAAAAAGCGAGGCCAGCAAGTGGTCGTAGTTGGGCCCAAAGACGCGGCGGGCAAAGTCCTCCTCGCTGGCGAGCCAGCGGGCAAGATGGGCATTGTACCGCTCGACGGCCAGATAGCTCGCCAGCAGGCGCATCCCGTGCCCCAGTACGTGCATGATGCGCGAGAGTTCGCGCGACGAGCTTTCGGAGGTCTGCCCGCCGAGGCCGCGCAGGGGGTTGTACATGTCTGCCGTAACGGCAGGGCTGCGCGAAATCTGGATAAGACGGTTGGCGTAGTGCTGCCCCTGAAAGGCGTCTTCTTTCAGCTTGCCGCATTCATGAAAGGCATAGCCGATGCACCAGTCTATCAAGGCTTCAAGGGCTTTTTGCGCTCTCGCTCCGCCCGGCAGCACGCTGTCGGCATGGCGGCGCAGGGCGTTGATCTGCGCAAGCTCGGCCTCGTTGCCGCTTTCTGTCGGCGGGTCTTCGAGCAGCGGCAGCTCCACGACGGGCATGCCCCCCGGCGCCATGGCCTCAATACCTGGGCTGTTGCGGAACAGGTGGTGGGCGGTGTCTTTGAGCCGCCAAAAAACCCCCTTGCGCATGGCCTCGCCCAGGAGGTCGCGCAAGGCGGTGTACGAGACGGCCCCATCCACGTCAAAGCGGTGGCGCTGGTCGGCCAGCAGGCTGTAAACTGTGCAATAGTCGCGCACAAGATCGCGCACGAGAAAATCGCGGTTGGCCAGCAGCCAGCGTCCGTTCACGCTTCGTCCTCCTGCAGCAGGGCTCGCGCTACGGCAATATCGTACAGCAGCGTGGGGTCTGCCTCGGGGTTGCGGTCTTGTTGATACATGCGGGCAGCGCTGCGCACAATGGCCATGCTGAGCCAGGGGTGGCGCTCCCACACTTCGGGGTGGTCGCCCCGCCAGAGTCTAAACTCGACCTCTCCGTCCGGCCCGCGGCGCACGTAGACGCGCGACTGGGGGTTGCCCGCCTGCGGGTGGTAGTACAATCCAAGTTGGTCTTTCATTAATAATAGCCCTTGCTGGTCCGCAGTCAAAGCCGCTCGTTGGTGCAGAGTGCCCGCACATTCAGGTATAAGCATACGCGCAAGCAAGCGGTTTGCCAAGGGTGGGAAATATTGTTGTGAAAAATTGTACAATATTTAAGAAAAAAGTTGCTTTTTGCCCGAAAAAATTCCCCCCAGCTACCGCCTAAAGTAATGATTTTGCCATACTGTGTTCACGTGCATTGTGTCGCAAAGCCTTGAGCGACGGGTATTCACACGCCTTCTGTGCATATAGTGCCGCCCCGGTTGTCATTAGGTTGAAAATGGGCTAAGCAGTGATTTGACCGCGTTGCGGCCTGACGGTCGGAGGCCCTTGCACGTCCGTTATCCGCGATCCCTTGGGGCGTCCCGATTTTGCGGGGCGGGCGTATGTGGGTTTGTCCTGCATGCGTGTGCTGGCGGGTAGTTTACCGCCATGCATGGGCAGCGATTTCGCGCCTATACCCCGGATTGCCGCACCGGATCGCCGCAGTTGACCGGCACGTCACGTGAACGCGTGATACAAACAAACCATGTGGAGGTATGGCAATGGCGAAACATGCAACCCCCTTGTTGGACCAGCTTGAAAGCGGCCCTTGGCCGAGCTTTGTGTCCGACATCAAACAGGAGGCGGCCTCTCGGGCCAAGAACCCCAAGGGTCTTGACTATCAGATCCCTGCGGACTGCCCCGAAGACCTTCTGGGTGTGCTTGAGCTTTCCTACAACGAAAAGGAAACCCACTGGAAGCACGGCGGCATCGTGGGCGTGTTTGGTTACGGCGGCGGCGTTATCGGCCGTTACTGCGACCAGCCCGAAATGTTCCCCGGTGTGGCCCACTTCCACACCATGCGTGTGGCTCAGCCTTCGGGCAAGTACTACCACAGCAAGTTCCTGCGCGACCTGTGCGACATTTGGGACCTGCGTGGTTCCGGTCTGACCAACATGCACGGTTCCACCGGCGACATCGTGCTGCTTGGCACCCAGACCGCCCAGCTGGAAGAAATCTTCCACGAACTGACCCACAAGATGAACGTCGACCTGGGTGGTTCCGGCTCCAACCTGCGTACGCCTGAAGCCTGTCTTGGCCAGTCGCGCTGCGAATATGCCTGCTACAACACGCAGGGCATGTGCTACCAGCTGACCATGGACTATCAGGACGAACTGCACCGCCCCGCCTTCCCCTACAAGTTCAAGTTCAAGTTCGACGGTTGCCCCAACGGCTGCGTGTGCGCCATGGCGCGTTCTGACTTTGCCGTTGTCGGTACCTGGAAGGACGACATCAAGATCGACCAGGACGCCGTGAAGGGCTACGTGGGCGGCGAATTTGCTCCCAACGCCGGCGCTCACTCCGGTCGTGACTGGGGCAAGTTCGACATCCAGAAGGAAGTCGTTGACCGGTGCCCCTCCAAGTGCATGAAGTGGGACGGCTCCAAGCTTTCCATCAAGACCGCCGACTGCGTGCGCTGCATGCACTGCATCAACACCATGCCCCGCGCTCTGCACATCGGTGACGAACGCGGCGCGAGCATCCTCGTAGGCGCCAAGGCCCCCGTGGTGGACGGCGCCCAGATGGGTTCGCTGCTCGTGCCTTTCGTTTCCTGTGAAGCCCCTTACGATGACGTGAAAGAAGTCATCGAAAAGATTTGGGACTGGTGGATGGAAGAAGGCAAGAACCGCGAGCGCGTGGGTGAAACCATGAAGCGCCTGTCGTTCCAGAAGCTGCTGGAAGTCACCGACACTCCCGCCGCTGCCTACCATGTGAAGGAACCGCGTTCCAACCCGTACATCTTCTTCAAGGAAGAAGAAGTGCCCGGCGGCTGGACCCGCGACCTCACCGCTTACCGCAAACGCCATCAACGCTAGTCAAAGGGGGAGAAGAACATGGCTTTTATTTCTTCCGGGTACAATCCCGCAAAACCGATGGAAGGCCGCATTACCGACATCGGACCCCATAAGTATAATGAATACTTTCCTCCGGTGATCAAGAACAACTTCGGCAAGTGGCTCTATCACGAAATTCTTGAGCCCGGCGTGCTCGTGCACGTGGCCGAAAGCGGCGACAAGTGCTACACCGTCCGCGTGGGCGGCACCCGTACCATGTCCATCACTCACATCCGTGAGCTGTGCGACATCGCCGACAAGCACTGTGGCGGGTACCTGCGCTGGACCACCCGTAACAACATCGAATTCATGGTCGACAGCGAAGCTGGCATGAAGGCCCTGCGCGACGACCTGAACAGCCGCAAGTTTGACGGCGGTTCGTTCAAGTTCCCCGTGGGCGGCACCGGCGCTGGCATCAGCAACATGGTGCACACCCAGGGTTGGGTGCACTGCCACACCCCCGCCACCGACGCCTCTGGCCCGGTCAAGGCCGTGATGGACTCCGTGTTTGAAGACTTCAAGTCCATGCGCCTGCCCGCCCCCGTGCGTATCGCGCTTGCTTGCTGCATCAATATGTGCGGCGCCGTGCACTGCTCGGACATCGGCCTTGTGGGTATCCACCGCAAGCCCCCGATGGTCGACCACGAATGGGCTGACCAGCTGTGCGAAATTCCTCTGGCCGTGGCTGCCTGCCCCACCGCCGCTGTGCGTCCCACCAAGGTGGAACACAACGGCAACAAGGTGAACTCCATCGCCATCAAGGAAGACCGCTGCATGTACTGCGGTAACTGCTACACCATGTGCCCCGCGCTGCCCATCTCGGACGGCGAAGGCGACGGCGTTGCCATCATGGTTGGCGGCAAGGTTTCCAACCGCATCAGCATGCCCAAGTTCTCCAAGGTCGTTGTGGGTTACATCCCCAACGAACCGCCCCGTTGGCCTTCGTTGACCAAGACCGTGAAGCACATCATTGAAGTGTACGCGGCCAACGCCAACAAGTACGAACGTCTGGGCGACTGGGCTGAACGCATCGGCTGGGAAACCTTCTTCAAGATGACCGGCCTTGAATTCACCCACCACCTTATCGACGACTTCCGTGATCCCGCCTACTACACCTGGCGGCAGAGCACGCAGTTCAAGTTCTAGGTATAGCTCGTTTTAACCCCGGCGGCGCATCCGCGCCGCCGGGACAGGAGAACCACCATGGCTGACGACAAAGACGTTGTTGTTGAATTTTTGAATAGCAAATCCGCGTCCAAGTCCAAGTTCTATTTCAAGGACTTCCTTGAATTGTTCCCCGATCGCGGTCCCCGCGACGTGAAGAAAGTTCTCACCAAGCTGGTGAACGAAGAAGTGCTGGAATTCTGGTCTTCCGGTTCCACCACCATGTACGGCCTGAAGGGCGCGGGCAAGCAGTCCGCCGCTGAAGGCGAAAACTAGTAGCGTAAGCACCGGCCCAGCGCCTGTTGCTTTGGGCTGCGCCAAAACGCGCTTTTTATTACGGTCGAGTACCTTGCGTACACTCCCTGCATAAAAAGCGCGTCTTTGTTGCCGCTGAGCAGCTACACGCCGATGCCTCCGGCATTCGCTGCCGGTTATGCTTGATTCACGTCGGGCCAGCAGGCCCGGTCATGCCCCACGGCATGAACATCCGCAAGGCGCGTCAGCCTTTGCGTGGTAGCTTCAGCAAGTTATGCCGCAACGCAAGTTGTGGCATTTCTTGCTTTTGGGGGCTCGAGGGGTAATGCTTTGCCATGCCCGACGCAAAACACGATTGCCTGGCGTCTGCGCTGGGCGGGTATGCCGCATGCTGTGATGCGCCGCTAGGCCTGCACAGCCGCAGATGTGCCGGGTCGGCGTTACGAAGCGTCACCCCTTTGGCAAGACGCCGCAGGAGGCCCTATGAGCACGTCGTTTACCTTGCCTGATGCAGAAAAAAAGTTTCTTTCACAGCAGGCCCGCACCTCCATTGAGGCGGGATTACTGGGAAAAAATGTTGCGGATGTTCCTCAGCCGCCAGCAACGGAGTTTGCACCTGGCAGCGTGCTGCACCGCAAGCTTGGGGCCTTTGTTACGTTGCACATCAGCGGTGCTCTGCGTGGCTGCATAGGCAATATTATCGGGCGCGAACCGCTGTACGCCACAGTATGGCACATGGCCCAGGCGGCGGCCTTTGCCGACCCGCGCTTTCCCGCGCTGGGCTTGGCGGAGTGGCCGCGCGTCAACATGGAGATTTCCGTGCTGGACGAGCTGACGCCTTGCCCCGACCCGCAGGCTGTGGAAGTGGGCCGTCACGGGCTGGTGCTGCAGTACGCCGGGCGCAGCGGCGTTTTTTTGCCCCAGGTTCCTGTGGAGCAGGGCTGGGACAGGCTGGCCTATCTGGACAACCTATGCGGCAAGGCGGGCCTGCCCCCCAACACGTGGAGACTGCCCGGCGCACAGCTTTTTTGGTATGAGGCCACGGTGTTCAAGGCCGTGGAGTAACCGTGACCGCGCGCGGGGCCTGAAGCATGATGCTTGCGCATGCCCTCGCCCGGGTATATAGTGCCCAAGATTTCTCAGGGCGGGGTGAGAGTCCCCACCGGCGGTGATGCGGCGGCCAGACGGCCCCGCCAGCCCGCGAGCGCCCAGTGTTTGGGGTCAGCAGATCCGGTGCGAATCCGGAGCCGACGGTTACAGTCCGGATGGAAGAGAACGGTTTTATGCCGCGCGCGGCGGTGCGTCCTTTATTTGAAGGCGCACTTTGCGTTGCGGCCCGTCCACGCCCTGATGCACCATCTCCCGGCCCGCGAGGCCGGAAACAGGAGAACGGAATGCATCAGTCCTCATTATCCCTTTCGTCATTCGGCAATTCTGAAGAACGTGTGCGCGCTGCTTTGGCTTCGTTGAGCAAAGGCGGCGGCGTTTGCGTTGTGGATGACGAAAACCGCGAAAACGAAGGCGACCTCATTTTTAGCGCGCAGCACATCACCGTGCCGCAGATGGCCATGCTGATACGCCACTGCAGCGGCATTGTTTGCCTGTGCCTCACCGACGAGCATGTGCAGCGGCTTGAGCTGCCCATGATGACGGAGCACAACACCAATACGCAGGGAACAGCCTTTACGGTCACCATTGAGGCGGCCACCGGCGTTACCACGGGTGTTTCCGCCGCTGACCGCGTGGCCACTATCAAGGCGGCCGTTGCGCCGTGCGCCAGACCTGCGGATCTACGCCGCCCCGGTCATGTCTTCCCCCTGCGGGCGCGCCCCGGCGGCGTGCTTGAACGGCGCGGACACACCGAGGCGACCGTTGATCTCATGCGTATGTCGGGTCTGGAGCCGTGCGGCGTGCTGTGCGAGCTGACTCTGGATGACGGCGAAATGGCCCGTCTGCCCGAGGTGGCGAGCTTTGCCCGCGCCCACAACATGCCTTTGTGCAGTGTGGAGGATATTGCGGCGTGGCGGTTGGCTATGGGTGATCTGCACCTCGCCGCCAGCGCATAATTGATGGGCGCGCTGCAAGCGTCTTTTGCCGCGCGCGTCTTTTGCCCGCGCGCGTCTTTTGCCCGCTGACAGCGTCAAGCAGGGCTTTTTGCTCCAGTCGAGTACCATTGGCGTACACTCCCTGCGCAAAAAGCCCTGCTTTTCTCGTCAGCGAACAAAATCCATCGCGCGGGAAGTCAAGGAGTCGGCTCTCTGGACGCAAAGCGACCCTTCCTTGCCAGAGAACAAAAATCATCATGCAGCGCGCCCATCAATAGTCTGCATATCTCCTGCTTTCCTTGCCAGCGAACAAAGTACAGTGTGTGGAAAGGAAATCAATAAATGAACCGTCATTTCATCACAGGGTGCGGCGCAAGTCTGGTCTTCATGTAAAACAATAGCCCGGTTCATCATCTGAACCGGGCTATTGTTTTAATGGCGCTGTCGCGATTAGCCGAAGTATTCGTGGGGAGACTCGAGGACTTGAGTAAAGAGCTTATAAAACTCAGCCAGATGTATTCCGTCAATAAAGCTGTGGAGTGCTTCTATTGATACGGTGATGTTGCCAGAGGAATCAATTTTGCCAAAAAGGAATCTGGGAACACTGTCGACCCAAGGATCTCCCCACGGGTTGGTTGCTGACAGTATGGGGATATCTGGCACGCAGCTAAAGTAGATTAGGCTCTGGGCGTCGCCGCCCTCGGGATAAAGGGTTGGGGTCTGGTCGGCAACCGTCCGTGCCGCAGTGATGTTGCTGCTGAATACCGAGAAGTTTTTATCAAATTTTGCGACGCAATTGCAGTGCAGTGCTCTGCCCTTGGGGATGTAGGTAAACGCTGCATCAATGCTGTCAAATTCCGCAGGGCGCAGATTAACGATTCTTTGTCTAAAGCCAGAAACGCTATTGGCGGCGAACATGGCGGCAAAATAGATGCAGTCTGTAAATCTAAAGCCATGCTGCTTTTTTACTATGCATAATTTGTCAACATTTGCCGAAAAAGAAACACTGAAGCACGGATTTTTACGAGACTGAAAAAAATTAAAATGTTCATTTCTTTCCCACGAATCATCAAGGTATTTCATAATGAATCCTGGTGCGTCACTATTTTTTTAACAAAAGCGCACATTGCCTGACATCTCAGGATAATCATTGCAGACTATCGGCTGCGGTCTGACGCTGGCACGGCTGCAGGTGTTGGGTAAATTCTTTTCAGGTGCTGAATATTGCTACTCGACCGGCGCGAGGCGTTGGGCCAGCCTGGTATAGCGCTTGCGGGTCTTGTTGTTGTTTACGGCCATTTTAAGGGCGCGGGATTCGCCCACGAGGATGACCAGCTGCTTGCCGCGCGTAACACCCGTGTAAATGAGGTTGCGCTGCAGCAGCACATAGTGCTGCATCATGATGGGGATGACCACGGCGGGGTATTCCGACCCCTGCGATTTATGGATGGAGATGGCGTAGGCGGGCGCTATTTCGTCCAGCTCGTCAAATTCGTAGGGTACGACGCGCTCGTCAAAGGTGATGCTGAGAGTGCGCTCGTGCACATCCATAAAGCTGATGCGGCCCATGTCGCCGTTAAAAACGTCCTTGTCGTAGTTGTTGCGTATCTGCATGACCTTGTCGTGCAGGCGAAAGCAGCGGTCGCCACGGCGTACTTCGATGCCGTGAGGGTTCAGGGCTTCCTGCAGGCAGGCGTTCATGCGGCCGGCGCCCACAGCGCCCTTGTGCATGGGGGTAAGCACCTGAATATCATCTACCGGGTCAAGGTTGAAGCGGCGTGGAATGTGGTTGCGCACCAGGTCCACAATAAGCTCGGCGGCTTTTTCGGCGTCGTTCTGGTGGATAAAGTAAAAGTCCGAGAGCCGTTCCTTGCTCGATTCCAGCGAGGGAATTTCGCCCCGGTTGATGAGGTGGGCGTTGCAGATGATTTCGCTTTCCGCTGACTGGCGGAAGATTTCGGTCAGCTCGACAACGGGCACAACGCCGGAGCTGATGATGTCCGAAAGCACGTTGCCAGGGCCCACCGAGGGCAGCTGGTGCACGTCGCCCACGAGCACCAGGGTTGCGCCCAGCGGTACGGCCTTGAGCAGGTGGTAAAAAAGCAGGGTGTCCATCATGGAGGCTTCGTCCACCACCAGCAGGCCGCAGGCGAGGGGGTTGTCCTCGTTGCGGGCAAAGCCGTCTTCCTTCGGGCTGTATTCGAGCAGGCGGTGGATCGTGCGCGACTCGCGGCCCGATGTTTCGGACATGCGCTTGGCGGCGCGGCCTGTGGGGGCTGCCAGCAATATGCGGGCGCGCACCTCGCCAAAAAGTTTGATGATGGCGTTGATGATGGTTGTCTTGCCCGTGCCGGGGCCGCCGGTAAGCACCATCAGCTTGCTGCGGGCGGCGGTGCGCACGGCTTCGAGCTGCTCGGGCGCGAGCGAGATGTTGAGCTCGCCCACCACCTTGTCCACCAGGGCGTCAGGATTTTCAAAACGCACGGATTTGGGCGAGCGCAAAAGCCGCTGGATGTAGAAAGCTGTCTTGGATTCGCAGTGGTGGTAGCGGCGCAGGTAAACGCCCGTTTCGCCAGAGGCGTCGGGCATGTCCTGCTCTTCGCGTACGATGCGCTCGTCGCTTTCGAGAGCTGCGAGGGCGTCCTCCACCAGGGCTTCGTCCACACCCAGCTGAGCGCAGACGGCCTCGGTCAGTTCGGCCTGCGGCAGGTAGACGTTGCCGTCGTCGGTGGACTTTTGCAGCACGTAGAGCGTGCCCGCCTGAATGCGCAGGGGGTTGTCGTGCTCAAAACCGAGTTTGGCGGCGGCCGCGTCGGCGGTGACAAAGCCGATGCCGTGGATGTCCATGGCGAGGCGATAGGGGTTTTCGCGCACGATGGCGAGGGCATCCGCCCCGTAAGCCCGATAGATGCGTACGGCGTAGGCCGGAGTAATGCCGTGGGGCTGCAAAAAGAGCAGCAGATCGCGCATGCCCCGGTGCTCCGCCCACGAAGTACGGATGCGGTCAAGGCTCTTGCTGCCTACGCCGCGTACCTTGAGCAGGCGTTCGGGCTCCTCGTCGAGGATACGGATGGTGTCTGTGCCAAATGTTTCGACAATGCGTCCGGCCATCTCTTCGCCAACGCCCTTGATGAGCCCTGAGGCGAGATAAAGGCGAATTCCCTCACTGGTGGCGGGGAGCATCTCTTCGGAGTTCTGAAACTCGATCTGACGGCCAAACCGGGGGTTGTTGACCCAGCGCCCGGAAATTTTAAGCTGTACGCCAGCCTGGGGGTTGACCATATGCCCGATGCACGAAACCGGGTCGCGCGGGCGGGTAAGGCCAGCGTTGCCGCCGCCGCTGCTGACGCTGGCGGGCAGCAGGCGCAGTACGGTGTAGCCGTTTTCTTCGTTGTGAAAAACGACGCGCTCAACAGTGCCTGTAAGTTCAACGGCGTCAGGATCTTGCAAAAGGGGCAGGTTGTTCATGTGCGCGGAGTGCTCTTGTTGGCGGGGCTTGCGGCGGCCTTGCGCTGGCGCGACCACCAGAACCAGTTGCACTGTTCGTGCGGCAGCTGGGGGTTTTGGGCCTGGGCCACGGCGCAGCAAAACACGTCCAGGCAGCATATATCAACGGCTTGCCCCTTGATGCGGCACAGGTCGTTGTACAGGGTCTGCGGGTCGCGGCAGGCCAGGTCGTGCACATCGGCAACCCCAAGCAGGCGCATGTCTTCAAGTGTGGCCGGGCCTACGGAGCGCAGCGCGGCAAGCGGGCGGGCGTCCGTATTTTTGTTCACAGGCCAAGCCCCATGCGTTGCTGCAGCAGCAGGGCGTCGGCCAGCGCCAGGGCCGTCATGGCTTCCATCACCGGCACAACGCGCGGTATGGCCGCAAGGTCGTGCCGTCCGCCAATGAGTACGGAGGCCGCGTTGCCCTCTTTGTCCACGGTTTGCTGGGTGACGGCAACTGAGGCGATGGGTTTGACGGCGGCGTGCATGACAATTGTCTGCCCGCTGGAGATGCCGCCCAGGATGCCGCCCGCGTGGTTGGAGGCAAAGGCGGCTTTGCCGGGCAGAGGCGGATCAGCGGGCAGCAGCGGGTCGTTGTTTTGCGTGCCGTGCAGCTTGGCCGCGCCAAAGCCCTCGCCGACGGAAAATCCCTTGACCGCGCCAATGCTCATGATGGCGTGGGCCAGCACGGCCTCAAGCTTGTCAAAAACGGGTTCGCCAAGGCCTGCGGGCACATTGCGGGCCTCGATGCGCACAATGCCGCCCAGGGTGTCGCCAGCCTTGCGGGCGGCCAGCACCACCTTGTCCCATAGCTGGGGCATGGCTTCGGTTGCGGCGCAGTAGGAGCGGTTGCGGGCGTTTTCCAGATCAAGAGCGGCCCAGTCCTGCACGGCGGTGCCGCCAAGCTCCACGCAGGCAGCCATAATCTTTACGCCGCGCCGTTCAAGTATCTTGCGGGCAATAACGCCGCCAGCCACGCGGGCGGCGGTTTCGCGGCCTGAGGAGCGGCCCCCGCCTCGGTGGTCCCGTATGCCGTTGTATTTCTGAAAATAGCCCCAGTCCGCATGACCGGGGCGAAAAATTTCGGCCAGATTGCCGTAGTCGTGCGAGTGCTGGTCTTCGTTGGCGATGTAAAAGGCTATGGACGTGCCGGTGGTCACGCCTTCGTACACGCCGGAGAGTAGACGCACTGCGTCAGATTCCTTGCGCTTGGTGGCGGTAGGCCCCTGACCGGGTTTGCGGCGGTCAAGCTCGGCCTGGATGTCGGCCTCTGTCAGCTTTAGGCCTGCGGGGCAGCCGTCAATGACGCCGCCAAGGCCCACGCCGTGAGATTCGCCGAATGTCGTCAGCCGCAGAGCCTGCCCAAATGTATTGCCAGCCATGTGCTACCTCGCCTTCACTACAGCATTTTGAGACGCCGCGTCAGCGCGTGCGTCTCTGTGGCGGGCGTCCGCTCGCGCGGTCGCCTGAGCGATTTCAGGGTGAAATTGCCCGAAAGCCGTGCCAGGGTGCACGGCCAAGTGCTTCAGTATAGGCAAGGGCGGGACGGCTTGCAACTCGCACGGGCCGGATAGTTTGCCGTCGCCAGCCGGGCAGGGTATGGAGGCGCGGCTGACAAGGGCGGAAAAACTGCGGAAGTGTGGCAAAGAAGCGGAAAAAACGGCAGCGGGGCAGGGATCCGCCCAAAGGGATATCCCTGCCCCGCGCAAGTACATTGGCCGGAGGGGTTAGACCTTGGCGGCGGTGCGCAGGTCGGCCACGGCGTCGGTTTTTTCCCAGCTGAATTCGGGCAGCTCGCGGCCAAAGTGGCCGTAGCAAGAAGACTTCTGGTAAATCGGGCGCTTGAGGTCAAGGCGCTTGCTGATGAAGTAGGGGCGCAGGTCAAAGACGTCGCGCACGGCCTTGGTCAGCATCTCGTCAGAAAGCTCGCTGGTGCCCTGCGAGGAGACAAGCACGCTGACGGGCTGGGCCACGCCGATGCAATAGGCGATCTGCACTTCGCACACGGGGGCGAGGCCTGCGGCAACCACGTTTTTGGCGATGTAGCGGCCCATGTATGCGCCGGAACGGTCAACCTTGGAGGGATCCTTGCCGGAAAAAGCGCCGCCGCCGTGGTGGCCGCTGCCGCCGTAGGTATCCTGGATGATCTTGCGGCCGGTAAGACCGCAGTCGCCCATGGGGCCGCCAACCACAAACCGGCCCGTGGTGTTGATGAAAATTTCGCAGGCTTTTTCATCAAAATAGCCGGAGGGCTCCAGAATGGGGCGGATGACGTGTTTTTTCACCGCTTCGGCCACATCAGCCTGGCTGGCGCTGGCAGCGTGCTGGGTAGAAACCACCACGTTATTGATGCGCAGGGGTTTGCCGTCCTGATATTCAAAAGAAACCTGGGTTTTGCCGTCGGGACGGAAAAAGTCCACCGTGCCGTTCTTGCGCACCTTGGCCAGCTGCTGCGAGAGCTGATGCGCCCAGTAGATGGGGGCGGGCATAAGGGTGGATGTCTCGTTGCAGGCAAAGCCAAACATCATGCCCTGGTCGCCCGCGCCCTGATCTTCGGGCCTTTCGCGCAGCACGCCTTGCGCGATGTCGGGCGACTGGTGGCCGATGGCGTTGATAACGGCGCAGGTCTGCCAGTCAAAGCCCATTTCAGAGCTGTTGTAGCCGATGCCCTTGATGGTTTCGCGCACAACATGGGGCAGGTCGGCGTAACCGCTGGTGGTGATTTCGCCTGCGATAACGGCCATGCCGGTAGTCACCAGCGTCTCGCACGCCACATGGGCGTTGGCGTCCTGCGCCAGCAGCGTATCAAGGATGGCGTCCGAGATCTGGTCGGCAACCTTGTCGGGGTGGCCTTCCGTGACAGATTCTGAAGTGAAATAATACCTGCCCTTGGTTTGCATATGATTCTCCTTGGGCGCTCGCGTCAGAGCGGCGCGGGTTTATGAACGTAACAGTATGTTGTCGATAAGCCGGGCTTTACCCATGCGCACTGCGCAGGCCATAAGCGCAGGGCCATCGACCTCGCTGAGCGGCGCCATGGATTCCGGGTGGACAATGCTGAGGTAGTCCAGCCGCCCCATGGGCAAAAATTCCGCCCAGCGGCGCAGCACTGTTTCACGCAGCAGCTTGACGCTGGTTTCGCCGCTTTGCGCCAGTTTCTGGGCGTAGAGAAGGGCTTTGCGGATTTCGGGGGCGTGGGCGCGTTCTTCGGCCGAAAGGTAGACGTTGCGCGAGGACAGCGCGAGCCCGTCAGCTTCGCGCACGGTTTCGCGGGTCTCGATGCGCACGGGCACATTAAGGTCGCGGACCATGCGGCGCAGGATGGCCTGCTGCTGCCAGTCTTTTTGCCCAAATACGGCCACGTCCGCGCCGGTAAGCATAAACAGCTTGAGCACCACCGTGCATACGCCCCTGAAATGAACAGGCCGCGACAGGCCGCACAGACCGCGCGAAAGTTCGGGAACTTCCACCCATGTTGAGTGGTCAGGCTCGTACATGGCTCCGGGTTGGGGCATAAAGAGGATGTCCGCGCCCTGGTTGCGTGCGATTTGAGCATCTCGCTCGGCATTGCGGGGATATGCTTCCAGATCCTCGCCGGGGCCGAACTGGGTAGGATTGACAAAAAGGCTCACCACCAGCCGCTTGGCCAGGGTGCGCCCGTGGGCCATGAGGTCTTCATGTCCCTGATGGTAATAGCCCATGGTAGGAACCAGAGCGATGTCGTCGCCAGCTCTGTGCCAGGCCTTGCATTGGGCCGCCAGTTCTTGGGGATTTGTTAATATCTGCATATCAAGGTATTGTGATATTGTTTATGGAGCAACATATATACACGCGAGCCGTCAGCTTGTAAAGATTCCGCCCGGGCAAAGAAACAGAGCCGTGCACTGGGGATGCTTGACCCTGCCTGCGGCTGTGGGCATAACAGCCGATGGGGGTATATATGCTGAAACCGTTTTACCAGGGCAAGTTGGATACATTCTGCGCCATCTATGCAGTGCTCAACGGCCTGCGTTTGACCCACAGCATCCGCGTGCTCAAGGCTCGCGACATCCTCAACGAAACCCTGATGGGCCTTGCAGCATCGCCGGAGGCCTTCCGCGCCGTGCTGGAGCAGGAAACAGACTACTGCAGCCTGGTGGACGGCATGCTGCGCATACAGGGCAGAGCCTTTCCCCTTGAGGTACGCCAGCCGTTTACAGGCGATGACGATCCATCTGTGGAGCAGGTGTGGGATTGCTGCCGTACGTGGCTTGCGCCGGGCAGCGGCCGCGCAGTGATCTTTCGGTTTTTGCGCCACCTCACCCTGGACGGCCCGCCGGTAAACCGCCACTGGACCACTGCAGACGCGCTTGCGGGCGACGTGCTGCACCTGTTTGACTGCAGCCACGAGGCCGAGGCTATCCTGAATGTACGGAAGGACAGCTTTGTGACCCGAGCGGAGGACATCTGCGAGGGCAAGCTGCTGCATATCCAGCCCTACACCATTCGTTTGCTGCGTCTGCCGCTGTAAAAAATTACGCAAACCTGATGTGACGGGCCTGGCCGGATTTGGCCTGGGTTTTGCGGTGCGGCCGGTGCCCGTGCCCTTGCTGCCGCCAAAAAAAAAGCCCCTTGCGGGGCCGTGCGGTTACTGCTTTGGCGGGGTAAAGGGGCGCGGGGCGGCCCCGGTAACAATCAGTATTCCCTGGGGGGGGCTTCGTTGCTGATGGGCAGGCCCAGGCGCACTGCGTCTGCCTTTAGCTGCGGGTGCACCCAGAAGGCCTTTTCCTGCACAAAACTGAGCACTTCAAACTCCGCAGTATCCACCGGGCGGGAATAATAGAAGCCCTGCGCGCAGTTGCAGCCGCTGTTGAGCAAAAAGCGGGCGTGCTCCTTGGTTTCCACGCCTTCGGCCACAATGGACATGTCCAGGTCGCGGGCCAGGGCAATGGTGTTGCGGGCCACAATCTGGCCGCGCTGATTGTTTATGCCGTCGCTGATAAAGGCCCGGTCGAGTTTGACCACGCTGAACGGCAGGTCGCGCAACGTGCTCAGGGACGAATAACCAGTGCCAAAGTCGTCCATGGAAAAAACAAAGCCCGCAGCCCGCAACTCGTCCATAAGCCTTATCAGGCGCGGCTCGTTGGCAAAAAACGCGCTTTCGGTCAGTTCCAGCTCCAGCATGTGGCGCGGCAGGTTGTACTTGTTCATGAGGCTGACAAGCTTGTTGGGCAGGTCGTCGTCATTAAAGTGCAGGCGCGACATGTTTACTGAAATGGGCGTGGGGTCGTACTTTTTGTCCAGCCATGTGCGCAGTGTCTGGCAGGTCTGGTCCCAGATGTAGGAATCGAGGCGCACAATAAAACCGTTGCGCTCAAAAAGCGGAATAAACCGACCGGGCAGAATGAGCCCGTCAGAGGGATGCTGCCAGCGCACCAGGGCTTCGGCCCCCACAATGCGGCCGCTCGATATTTGCACCTTGGGTTGTAAATACAGCCGGAACTGCTCTTTTTCCAGCGCCTCGTACATCTGGTCGGTGATATAGCTTTCGTCGTGCAGCTTTTTGCGCAGCGCTTCATCATAGAAGGCAAAATTGACAATATCGCTGCCCTTGACGGTTTTTAGCGCCAGATAGGCCCAGTCGCACAGTATGTGGGCTGGCGTGCGGGGATTTTCCACCGGGCAGATGCCAAAAAACAGTTTGACCCTGAAGGTGTCCGAGTAATGCTCAAGGCGTAGCGATAACGCCTGAACAAACTGCAGCGCGCGTTCTGAGCCGCCGGCAAGGCATACGGCAAAAACGTCGGCGGTAAGCCGTGCGAAAACCTCTTTTTCGGGGGCAAGGCGCTGGCGCACAAGGCGGGCGATGCCCCGCAGCAGGCGGTTACCTTCTTCCAGACCAAAGGATTCGTTGATGCCCTTGAACCCGGCCACGTCAAAACGCAGTATGCAGTACTGCTCATGAGCCCGGTTTTTTACGAGCCTGTCGATTTTTTCAAAAAATGTCTGGGTGTTGTATGCTCCGGTGAGGGGGTCGTGCTCCGCCCGGAGACGCAGGGCCTGCTCGCTGCGCGTGGCCGCGTCCACATCGTTGAGCGTGCCTATGTAGCGATCAGTTGATTCGCCGTCATCAAGCTTGGTGTAGGTGACCTTGCACCAGATGTACTGGCCGTCGCGGCGGCGCAGGCGAACGTTTATCTCGCCAGACCGGATGCCCAGGGCCAGACGCGCCAGGCAGGTGTCAAAGGGCTCCATGTCGCCGACATAGAGAACGTCGTCCTCGCGCCAGACATCAAAGGGATTGCGCCCGTCATAGTCGCCAGCCAGCATCTCGGGTATGCGCGGGCTTAAGTAGGTAAGGTCTTTGCCGCGCCACTCAAATACAAGGGTGCGGGTGTGGTCGACCACAGCCTTGTAGCGCAGCGCGTCAAGTTTTTGCTGCACGAGATGTTCGCTGTCGTGCCCCATATCGTCTGTGTCGTACCTGCTTTGCATATCTTCGGTGCAGACAAGGTACATTTGCCCTTCGCCGTGTCGCAGTGCTGCAAAGACAATGATGCGCACCCAGCGGTACGAGCCGTCCAGGGCTTTTTGGCGAATGTCCTGAGCCGCAAATGCGGGAGTGCCCGCCATGCGTTTTTGCAGGCCCTGGGCGGAAAAAAAGCTGGCAAAAGGCCCTGCGTCTTCGGGGTGCACCCGCGTGGCAACGTCCGCCCGTATTTTTTCAGAAAGCGACAACGCAGGATCCGCAGGGGCAAAGTGGGCAGGATTGTGGTAGATATTGCTAAAAATATCGGTTTCAAAATCGATAAGGCTGATATCGTCATAGTGGCTTTGCAGCGCAGCGATCGGATAAACCTTTCCCGCATCTTCCACAGACTGCCCGCCATCTGTCGTAATGGCTAAAGTGGCAATATTTGCGGGGGAAAGTGTTTTCATGTGGTTCCGCCTTGCGGCATTACAATCTGCGAAAGGGTTGTTCAACAACAAATTATACCTAGCACCAGAATTATCGTTTTGCAAATGTGGGCGGTTGCATGGACAGGGCAGGCCGCGCGGCTCGCTTTGCATGGCGGATGACAATCGGCCCGCCCCTCTGTATTGTGCCCAGATGACAACCGTAAAATTTGCCGCATCTCTTAAAGTCTGGTCACTGAGTCTTGGCTGCCCCAAAAACAGGGTGGACAGCGAGCGCCTGCTCGGCTCGCTGGGCGTCGCCGTGCAGCATGTGGAGCACATGGGCAAGGCTCGCCTGGTATTCATCAATACCTGCGGGTTTATTGACCCCGCAGTGCGCGAATCTGTACGTGCGGTGGTGGATGCCGTACAAAGGCTCCAAAAGTGCAAGGTCAAGCCCCTGCTGGCCGTTGGCGGCTGCATGGTGGGACGTTATGGCGCTGCGGAGCTGGCAGCCGAACTGCCCGAAGTGGACGTGTGGCTGCCCACCGCCGACATCCCGCGCTGGCCTGCCATGCTGGCGGCGGCGCTGGGCTTGCCCAAGCCGCCTGTGCACATCCCCGGGGGCGGCAGGCTGCTTTCCACCGGCCCTTCGTACGCCTGGCTCAAGGTGGGCGAGGGCTGCAGGCACAAGTGCGCTTTTTGCACCATCCCCTCCATCCGGGGCGGGCTCAAATCGCTGACTGCCGACGACATCGCCGACGAGGCCCGCGGGCTGCTGGCGCAAGGTGTGCGCGAGCTGGACCTTGTGGCGCAGGACCTTACCTCTTGGGGCGTCGACCTTGGACTAAGGCACGGACTGCCGAGCCTGCTCGAAAAACTGGTGGGCCTTGACGGGCTGGCGTGGCTGCGCCTGCTCTACCTCTACCCCAGCGGCGTTACGCCGGAGTTGCTGCGTTTTATCAGAGATTGCGGCGCACCCTTGCTGCCGTATCTGGATATCCCCCTGCAGCACGCGCACCCCGACGTGCTGTCGCGTATGGGGCGCCCCTTTGCTGGCGACCCCCGGCGCGTGCTCGACGCTGTTCGTGCGGTGTTGCCCGACGCCGCCTTGCGCACGACCTTTATTGTGGGCTACCCCGGCGAAACCGAAGAACACTTTGAGTCTCTGTGCCGCTTTGTGGAAGAAAGCCGCTTTCAGCACGTGGGGGTGTTCGCCTATCAGGCGGAAGACGGTACGGAGGCTGCAACCCTTCCCGATCAGGTGCCAGACGAGGTCAAACAGTGGCGGCGGGATTCGCTGATGGAAATTCAGGCCGACATCAGCAACCAATTGCTGGCGGCCCATGTGGGCAGCCGCATGCAGGTGCTGGTGGACGCCCCGCACCCCGACTGGCCTGGTCTGCACAGCGGGCGGGTGTGGTTTCAGGCGCCCGAGGTGGACGGCATCACCTATGTGAGCGGGCCCGGCGTTGTCCCCGGGGCGCTGGTGGAATGCGACATTGTGGAGAACAGCGACTACGACCTCACCGCGCTGGCCTGAGCCCGCTGCCCAATAACGGGGTAAACCCCAGTCCAAAATATCCCCGAAGGGCGAACCCTTCGGGGATATCTTGGGAAACGTGCCGAGCACGCCCTCAACCAGCGTTAACCCTGAATGAGCTGCATGGCCATCTTGGGCATGCTGTTGGCCTGCGAGAGCATGGCCACAGACGACTGGGTGAGGATTTGGTTGCGGACGAACTTCGTCATTTCCGTGGCCACGTCCACGTCGGAAATGCGGGATTCTGCCGCCTGCAAGTTTTCAGCCTGGGTTGTAAGGTTGGAAACGGTGTTTTCCAGCCTGTTTTGCAAGGCACCCAGGTGCGCCCGGATCTTGTCCTTGGAAACCACAGCATTGGTAATGGCAACGAGAGCCTTCTGCGCCGCCTCCTGGGTCGAGATGGTCTTGCCGTCGGTGTTGTCAGCCTGATTGCCTACGCCCAGAGCCGAGGCAGTGCTCGTGCCGATCTGGATGTAGTAATAGTCTTCCGCCGAGTCGTTGGCAGAGCCAAAGTGGACCTTCATCTTGCCCGTGGCGGTCATCTTGCTGCCGTCGTGGGTGTCACTGGACAGATTGCCGTCCAGCAGGTGGATTCCGTTGAAGTCCGTGGCATTGGCGATTCGGGTAATTTCCGAAGCCATGGCCTGGTACTCCGACTCGATCATCAGACGCTGGGTGGAATCGTACGTGCCGGTGGCAGCCTGTTCGGCCAGTTCCTTCATACGGGTCAGCTTTTCGTCGATGACGCCGAGGGCGCCGTCAGCTGTCTGGATGAGGGAAATGGCGTCGTTGGCATTACGCACACCCTGCTGCAGAGCAGTGATGTCGGTACGCATCAATTCGCGGATGGCGAGGCCGGCGGCATCGTCCGCCGCGGAGTTGACGCGCAGGCCTGTGGACAGACGTTGAGTCGAAGTCTTCAGGTCGCTGTAATGCTGGGTCAGGTTGTTGGCAACATTAGAAGCCATTGAGTTGTGATTGATATACATGACATTCCTCCATGAATGTTCTGTCTGCCCGGCGGCGCACTACGCGCGCCCGCTTCCATGCGGACTGCCGCCGTTCATCCCGCAAATGCGGGGAAAAAGTTTATCAAAACCGGCCTGCGGTCAGCTATGCCGACCCAGACTGTAGCCCTAAAACGACAGGCGCTTTTGCCAATCTGATTCGTGGCTTCAGAGAGGCAATATTTGCCTGAAAACCTGCACTGCGTTTACAGCAGGATTCATGCCAGAAAATTTTATCAGGGGGCGTCAAGATACTGTCAGGCTAATGGCAAGCAGCTGCCCATATGGGTTATGCACAGGGTATTGACAGCAATAAAGTTATGATTACCTATATGATATAAAGATTTACACAGGAGGTTTGCTATGAGCAATAATCTTCGTATGCTGCCCGGTCGCTGGTTTGCGCCTCGCGATGCCGCATTTTGTGTAAACAGCCCTTCGGGTATGCCCTTGCGTGATGAAATTGACAGAATTTTTCAGGGCTTGTTCAACGGGATGGTCTCGCCGTGGGGCGATACTGGCGGCTTGCTGCCCGCAAACAGCGATGGCCGCGAGCAACCCTTGATGCCCCGGCTGGATATGACAAGTGATGACGCGGCCTATATGCTGCGCATAGAATTGCCGGGTGTGGAAGCGGACAAGGTCAACGTGGCCGTTCAGGACAAGGTGCTTGTGATCTCCGGCGAAAAACAGCGTGAAACAGAAGAGAAAAATAACGATCAATACATCCGCGAGAGGGTGTTTGGCTCGTTTAAGCGTATGCTGACCTTGCCGGACGACGCGGACGCAGAGGCCATAACAGCCGCATATAAAAACGGCGTGCTCAGCGTGACAGTTCCCCGTAAGGCTCTGGCCGGGTCAATGTCCAAAAAGATAGATATCGTGCGGGAATGATGCTTGCGGCCAGCACCGCGTAAGCATTGTGCTGGCTGCAGGGTTTGAGGGGCAGGGAGCGTTGGTGCGCTCCCTGCCTTTTTTTGCAGGTATGCGTCAAACAAAAAAAGCCGAACCGCGAGCGGTTCGGCTTTTTGTAAATCTGGTTGGTTGCGGCCTTAAAACTCTCCCCAGTCTCGCGGCCAGTTACGGGCTGTTGCCCTCCACCACCTGGTTTTACCGCTAGCCAGAGATCAGCGTCATGGCCATCCTGGGCATGCTGTTGGCCTGCGAAAGCATGGCCACGGCAGACTGGGTGAGAATCTGATTGCGGACGAACTTCGTCATTTCCGTGGCAACGTCCACGTCCGAAATGCGCGATTCCGCCGCCTGCAGGTTTTCGGTCTGGGTGCTCAGGTTGGAGATGGTGTTCTCCAGCCGGTTTTGCAGCGCGCCCAGGCTTGCCCGAATCTTGTCCTTGGAAACCACGGCATTGTTGATGGCCACCAGTGCCTTTTGCGCCGCTTCCTGCGTGGAAACGGTGATGCCGTCCGTGCCGGTAGCCTGGTTGCCCACGCCCAGAGCCGAGGCGGTGCTCGTGCCGATCTGGATGTAATAATAGTCTTCCGCCGAGTCGTTGGCCGTGCCAAAGTGAACCTTCAGCTTGCCGGTGGCGGACATCTTGCTGCCGTCGTGCGTGTCGCTGGACAGGTTGCCGTTTAGCAGGTGGATGCCGTTGTAGTCCGTGGCGTTGGCGATTCGGGTAATTTCCGAAGCCATGGCCTGGTACTCCGACTCGATCATCAGACGCTGGGTGGAGTCGTACGTACCGGTGGCGGCCTGTTCTGCCAGTTCCTTCATACGGGTCAGCTTTTCGTCGATGATGCCCAGGGCGCCGTCGGCGGTCTGAATGAGGGAGATAGCATCGTTGGCGTTACGCACGCCCTGCTGCAGGGCGGCGATATCGGTACGCATAAGTTCGCGAATGGCCAGACCGGCTGCATCGTCCGCTGCGGAGTTGATGCGCAGACCCGAGGAGAGTCGCGAGGTTGAGGTTTGCAGGTCGCTGTAATGCTGGGTCAGGTTGTTGGCCACTTCAGAGGCCATGCTATTGTGATTGATATACATACATTCCTCCATGAATGCTGTACGTCCCAGGCGGCGCGAAATGCCGACGCGTCCTTGCGTGCTACCGCCTTTTGTCAACTTAATCGGCGCGGGCGCAAAAAGTATTAGGGGGCGGAGGCAATTTTGACGTGCGGGCATAATGGCCAAAAAATGGCTTGCAGCGCCATATTTTTGCCGTAACGCCCAAAACATGCTGGGAGAAAGGAGGAAAAATTTTCCGCACTGACCCGCGCGAGCATATTTTGCCGGGTTGCCCGACGGATGCGGGCAAGGTCCCAGTATTTGACCGGAGGCCGGGGCTGCGCAACCTCGGGGTAAAAAAAGCGGCGGGCGTTTCAAACGCCCGCCGCTACAGCGACAGTGTCGGCTTCTGCGTGTGGCAGAGCCTGGCATGCGCGGGGCATGCCGAGCCGTTAGCAGTCCTTGCCCACCATGAGCAGCAGCCGCAGCAGCTGGTTGGTGAAGCCGGATTCATTGTCGTACCAGATAAGCAGCTTGACCATGGTGCCGTCGAGCACCTGGGTGGAAAGCGCGTCAACCACGCCGCCGTAGGTGCTGCCCTTGTAGTCTATGGACACCAGCGGTTCTTCGGAAAAGCCCATGTTGTCGGCCAGGGCGCCCTGGCTGGCAGCCTGCAGGGCTGCGTTGACCGCAGCGGCGTCACAGGTTTTTTCCACTTCGCAGGTCAGATCCACCAGCGAGCAGTCAAAGGTGGGCACGCGCACCGACATGCCGTTGAGCCTGCCTGCCAGTTCCGGCATGACCTGCCCCACGGCCTTGGCAGCGCCGGTGCTCGAGGGCACCATGGACACGGCGGCGGCGCGGCCGCGACGCCAGTCTTTATGGGTGCCGTCCAGAATGCGCTGGCTCATGGTGTAGGAGTGGATGGTGGTCATGAGCCCGTGGCGAAAGCCAAAGGTCTCGTGCAGCACCTTGACCGCAGGGGCCAGACAGTTGGTGGTGCAGGAGGCGGCCGAGATGATGTTGTGCTGCGCGCCGTCGTAGGTAGCGTGGTTGACGCCCATAACGATCATGGCGTCCACATCCTTGCCGGGTGCGGAGATAACGACTTTTTTGGCGCCGCAGGCCAGGTGCTGGGCGAGCCCTTCCCTGTCCTTGATGGTGCCGGTGGTTTCCACGGCCAGGGTTACGCCCAGGCGTTCCCATTCCCATTCGCCCGCCTTGCAGCGGGTAACGGCGATGTGGCGGCCATTGACGATGATGCCGTCTTCATCGTGATCAACCGTGCCCTGAAAGGTTCCGTAGGTGGAATCATACTTGAAAAGATAGGCCAGCGCGGCATTGTCCGCGCGGGCGTTGATGGCGGCGATCTGGATGTCTTGATTGTCGGCCATAAGACGCAGCAGATAGCGGCCGATGCGGCCAAAGCCGTTCATTCCAACTTTCACGGGCATGATTCGCGCTCCTTGGGGCGGTAGGGATTAGGCTTTATTTGAAGATCCCATGACATTGCGGATCTTGTGGGCCACCATATTTTTGACGGCGTCGCGCGCGGGGGTCAGGTAGGCGCGCGGGTCAAACTGATCGGGGTGTTCGGCAAGGTACTGACGGATGGAGGCGGTGACAGCCAGGCGGATGTCTGTATCCACATTGATTTTGCACACGCTCATTCCTGCAGCCCTGCGCAGCATGTCTTCGGGCACGCCCTTGGCTCCGCCCACCTGACCGCCAAACTGGTTGCACTGGCTCACAAATTCCTGCGGCACGCTGGATGCGCCGTGCAGCACTAGGGGGTAGCCCGGCAGCTTGTCGCCAATGCGGGCCAGACGGTCAAAATCAAGCTTGGCTTCGCCCTTGAACTTGTACGCGCCGTGGCTTGTGCCGATGGCGACGGCCAGCGAGTCGCAGCCGGTGCGGTTGACAAATTCCACAGCTTCGTCGGGGTCGGTGTACACGTGCTCGGCGGACTGCACATGTTCTTCAATGCCCGCAAGCTTGCCCAGTTCGGCTTCAACCCACACTCCGCGCGGGTGGGCGTAGTCCACGACCTGTTTGGTCAGGGCGATGTTTTCTTCAAACGGCAGGTGCGAGCCGTCTATCATTACCGAGGTAAAGCCGCCGTCGATGCAGTCGCGGCACATTTCAAAGCTGGGCCCGTGGTCGAGGTGCACCACCACGGGGATGGAGGGGTCGAGCGCCAGGGCCGCTTCCACCAGCTTCATGATGTATATCTGGCCGGCATATTTGCGCGCGCCCGAAGAAACCTGAAGGATGACAGGCGATTTTTCCTCGGAGGCCGCGCTCATGATGCCCTGTATGATCTCCATGTTGTTGACGTTGAAAGCGCCAATGGCATACCCGCCAGCATGGGCGGCAGCGAACATTTCTTTGGGATTGATAAGAGGCATGGTTTCCTCCAGAGGGTCTGGCATTGAGGACGGTCAAAACACAGTTGTCATCCAAAAATGACAAATATGAACATATACCAATTTGCCGCAAAGGGGAATGCCTGCAGCCCCACAAAGAGGCTGACTTTCCGCTGCCCCGGCTGTGCCCTGCACTGGCCGGGCCGCGCATGCGCACATGCCCGTGCGCGGCTGTAGCGTACAAGGGGCGGCAGCGTCAAGGGGCCTTTGCCGTTTGTCTATTTTTTCGGCGAGTTGTGGCCATCGCCCCAGGTTTGCGCCGCAACGGCGGGGCTAGCCCAGCCGCATGCCCTCCAGCGCTTGCAAGCCCTCGGCATCGGTAAAGTCAAAGCGCAGCGGGGTCAGTGTTATGTATCCCCGGTTGAGCATGTCTTTGTCCGAATCGGGCTCTATGGATTTCTGGGGAATTTCGCCTTCCAGCCACCAGTAGGGCGCGCCGCGCGGATCGAGGCGCTCCGTGTAGGTGTTTACCCACACCGCGCTGGTCTGGGGGCAGACGCGCAGCCCTTTGACGTCGTCCAGCGGGCAGGCGGGATAGTTGACGTTGATCACCCTGCGGCGGCCCAGCCGTGACCAGTCGATGCGTTCGGCCAGGGCGATCAGGTGTCGGGCCTGCGGCAGCAGGTCTCCGTTTTTTACCTTGTAGCAGTCGTGCGAGACGGCGATGCTCGGCAGGTTTTCGTGCGCGGCCTCTGTGGCTGCGCCCACCGTGCCGGAATAGAGAATGTCCGGGCCAACGTTGGGGCCCGCGTTGATGCCAGATATGACCATGTCGGGTTTTTTGGGCAAAAGTTGCCCAAGGGCCAGTTTGACGCAGTCGGTGGGTGTGCCGTAGATACCTAGGCCCTTGAAGTCGGGTTCTTCAAATTCCATGGCCCGTACGGGCTCAAATACGGTCAGCGAATGGCCCACGCCAGACTGCTGGCTCATGGGCGCCACAACATGCACCGTATGGCCCGCCTCAAGCAGGGCTACGTACAGCGCGCGCAGGCCGCGCGCGCGGATGCCGTCGTCGTTGGTCAAAAGAACGTCCATTTGACAATACCTCGGAAAGAAGGGAAATTCGCCCTAAGGCCCGCGTGTTTTGGGTGTTTGGAGCGGCCCTGCCATTTCAGGAAGCCTGGCCGCATGGGCCATGCCCGCGAAGCAAAAAGCATATGCCCGGCGCAAAGGCGCGCCGCTGGAACGATATATGGAAAAAGGCTGTTACGTCAAAGATATTGCCCCCGCCTCGGAGGCGCGCGGCATCTTCGTGATTACCCAGGCGGCGCAAGGGCAGTCGCGCAACGGGCCATACTGGCGGCTTACGCTTGCTGACGCAAGCGGCAGCCTTGAAGCCAAGATATGGCACCCCCTGAGCGCGGAGTTCAGCGAAACTGGCCGCAGGCACGCTGGTGTGGGCAGAGGGGCGCGCTGGCCTGTACCGCGATCAGGTGCAGCTCACGGTAGAGCAGATGCGCATGCTTACTGAAGAAGAATGCGCATCGGTGGACCATGCGGTCCTTATGCCTGCCAGTCCCTTTCCGCTGGATGAAATGCTTGATGAGCTGCTTGATCTCATCAAGAAGGAATTTGTCTACCCGCCGTGGCGCAAGTTTGTGCAAGGCTTTTTTAACAACGACGAGCTTCGCGCGGCCTTTCGGGTCTGCCCCGCAGCCAAGGGCGTGCACCATGCGTATGTGGGCGGCCTGCTTGAGCACACGCTGAGCGTCTTCAAGCTTTGCCGCCGCATTGCCGATCATTATCCGGAGCTGGACAGGCAGACGTTTCTTGCGGGGGCCCTGTTCCACGACATGGGCAAGATCCGAGAATTTTCTGGCGGCATCGCCAACGATTATACTGATGAGGGCCGCCTGCTGGGGCATCTCATGCTGGGCATTGAAATGCTGGAGCCGTTTCTGGCTAAATCGGGGCTGGAAGAGCCGCTGCAGCGGCATCTCAAACACCTGATTTTGAGCCACCATGGCGAGCTGGAGTTCGGCGCGGTGCGCGTGCCGCATACTCCCGAAGCCATGGCCCTGCATTATGCCGACAACCTGGACGCCAAGATGGCCCAGTGCCGAGGTCTGTTTGCCCAGATAGAGGGCGACGGAGAGGCCTGGACCCCGTGGCAGGCTACGCTGGGGCGACCCGTGCACCGGGCCGCGCGTACGCCGGATAAAGCCGCCCCCGCAACCCGCAAAAAAGCGGTGAAAGAAGAATGTTTATCACTTTTGAAGGTATAGAAGGCGCGGGCAAGTCCACGGCCATCAACTATCTTGCGGGTTTTTTGCAGGAAAACGGGCTCGACCCCCTGTGCACGCGCGAGCCGGGCGGTTGCGCTCTCGGGCGCAGCCTGCGTTCCATTTTGCTTGACGCCCGCACGCGCGAGCTTTCAAGCCGGGCGGAGCTGTTTCTGTTTCTTGCTGACCGGGCGCAGCATGTGGCGGAGATTGTCCGTCCCGCGCTGGAATCGGGGCAGACGGTGCTGTGCGACCGATATACCGATTCCACACTGGCCTATCAGGGCTATGGACGCGGCCTGGATACTGAGTACCTGAGCAGGCTCAACCAGGCGGCCACAGGCGGTCTGCAGCCGGAGCTCACCCTGCTGCTTGATCTGCCCGTGCGCTGCGGGCTTATGCGCGCTGGCGAGCGTAACAGGCAGGAGGGGCTGGTGGTTTCAGAGGGGCGTTTTGACGCCGAAAGCCTCGATTTTCACGAGCGGGTGCGTCAGGGGTTCCGGGCGCTGGCCGAGGAAGAACCCGAGCGCTTTGCCATCGTCGACGCCTCGCAGCCGCCGGAAGATGTGGTTCTGCAATGCCGTTCGGCCATCGAGTCGCATTTGCGGCAGCGGGGCAGGGGGCTGGAATAATATTTGCGGCGCGGGCAGGGGCATGCGGCCCCCGCAGTGCCGCGCCTGCCATGCGGGTTTTGGCGCGGTATGCGCGCCGCCAAGGAGAACTTATGTACGAATGCTATACGCTTGAACTGGAAGGCTCGGCCCTGCGCTTTGCACCCCGCAAGGATGGCGGCAAAGATCTGGCCTATCTGCCCGGGCAGCCGCCCAAGGGCTATACCCTGATCAATCTCATCGGCGATCCCGCACTGCTGCACTGCGCCATCTTTCGCAAAGAGGAAGGCCCGGGCGGTTTTTTTGTCATGCACGACACCGAGGGAGTTCTGTTTATGGCCGTGGCGGATACCAACCTGACCTACGGCATGGGCCTTGCGCACATGGGCCGCATGGTGACGTACGCCCGTTATGGCGCGGACATATTTGAAGAACTGTCAGAAGATGATGGCTGATACCGCTCTGGCCCCCCTGGCTGCAGGCCGCAGGCTGGGCGTGGTGTTTTTTCCCGCCTTTGACTGGGCCATTTCCGAGACCCATCCGGAACGGGAAGAGCGTCTGCTCTACACACGCGACCAGCTGCTTGAAGAAGGCTTGTTCGACATCCCCGGCATTACGGAATACCGCCCGGCTTTTGCCACGCATGCCCAGCTTGAGCGCGCGCACTTCTGCCTGCCTTCGGCAGCGGCGGTGAGCACTGATTCGCACCTGGCTTCGGCGGGGGGAGCCATCCGCGCCGCCCAGCTGGTGTTTGAAGGGCGCGAGCAGCGGGCCTTTGCCCTGGTGCGGCCTCCGGGCCACCACGCCATGCGCGTGGTGCACGGCAACCGGGGCTTTTGCAATATCAATAACGAAGCCGTCATGGTGGAGTATATCCGCGACCACTATCCGAGTCCCGATGGCCGCCCCCTGCGCATCGCCATCGTGGATACGGACGTGCACCACGGCGACGGCAGCCAGGATATTTTCTGGAACGACCCGCACACGCTGTTTATTTCGCTGCATCAGGACGGGCACACCCTGTACCCCGGTTCGGGTTTTCTGCCGGAATGCGGCGGCCCCGGCGCACTGGGGCGCACCGTCAATATACCCCTGCCGCCCGGCACCTCGGACGAGGGGTATCTGTACGCCATTGAGCATGCGGTGCTGCCCATTCTGGAAGATTTCAAGCCCGACCTGATCATCAACTCCGCCGGGCAGGACAACCACTTTACCGACCCCCTGGCCAACATGAAGCTTTCGGCCCAGGGCTATGCGGCGCTCAATGCCGCCCTGCAGCCCAACATAGCGGTGCTTGAGGGCGGGTATTCCATACGCGGGGCGCTGCCCTACGTGAATCTGGGCATCTGCCTTGCGCTGGCTGGCATGGACGCCTCGGAAATCCGCGAGCCGGGCTGGACGCCGCAATCCACGCGCCAGCACCCGCAGGTGGGTGAATACATCGCCCGCCTGTGCCCGCAGGTCAGGGACGTATATTTTCATCCCCCGGCGCGGCCCTCGGAGGGCGCGGAAGAAGACGGCTGGTGGGTGCGCCGCAAACATATCTTTTATGATACGGACATGCTGCGCGAGGGGCAGACAGAAGCCTGGCGGCTGTGCGGTCAGTGCTCAGGCCTTGGACGCATCGAGACGGCCTCGGAGCGGGTGCCGCGTTCGCTGTGTCTGCTGGTGCCGCGCCATGCCTGCCCGCAGTGCCGGGCAGAAGGACGCGAGCTTGCCGCGCAGGCACGCAAAAGCGGGCGGTACGCGCATGTGCGCGTGCTGGACGGCGACGCCGCAGACCATGGCGAGACGCAAAAAGCCGGGGAATGAGCAGGAGCGGACAGTTTTTATGCCGCGACCTGTTGACGCCGGAACTTTTACGGGCCATAAGGCCGGTTCCGCGCGCGGCGTAACAGGCTTGTCACCCCGCGCGGGCAGTATGGTTACCGTTGCGGGCAGAGGCGTTCAGCTGTTAATCGCTGACGTCGCCGCAGGCAACAGGCGCTCGCGGGCGCATCGTATGAAAATGGCGGCGCGGCCATGCCGTGCAGTGGTATAGGACCTCTTCCATCACGGAGAAGGAACATGTCTCATATTCTGATTATTGGCGCGGGCGGCGTAGGCAGCGTTGTGGTGCACAAGTGCGCGCAGGTGCTCAAGGAAGGCGGATTTTCAAAGGTGACGCTCGCCAGCCGCACCATTGCCCGCTGCGATGCCATTGCGCAAAGCGTCAAGACGCGTCTTGGCGTTGAAGTGGCCACCGCTCAGGTGGACGCGGACAACGTGCCCGAGCTCTGCGCCCTCATCCGTCAGGTCAAGCCTGACGTGGTGTGCAACGTGGCCCTGCCGTATCAGGACCTGCACATCATGGACGCCTGCCTCGAATGCGGCGTGCACTATGTGGATACGGCCAACTACGAGCCGCTGGACACCGCCAAGTTTGAATACAAGTGGCAGTGGGCCTACGACGAGCGCTTTCGCGAGGCCGGGCTTACGGCCCTGCTCGGGTCGGGTTTTGACCCCGGCGTCACCAATGTGTACGCGGCCTGGGTGCTCAAGCACCAGCTGGACGAGGTACACGTGCTCGACATCATCGACTGCAATGCGGGCGACCACGGCCAGCCCTTTGCCACCAACTTCAACCCCGAAATCAACATCCGCGAGGTAACGGCGCGCGGGCGTTACTGGGAGCGCGGCGAGTGGGTCGAAACTGATCCGCTTTCCTGGTCCATGAACTTTGACTTCCCCAGCGGCATTGGCTCCAAAAAGTGCTTTCTCATGTATCACGAGGAGCTGGAATCGCTGGTGAACAACCTCAAGGGCATCCGCCGCGCGCGTTTCTGGATGACGTTTTCCGAGAACTACCTCAACCACCTCAAGGTGCTCGGCAACGTCGGCATGACCCGCATCGACCCCGTGAAGTTTCAGGGGCAGGACATCGTGCCCATCCAGTTTCTTGCCAAGCTGCTGCCCGACCCGGCCTCCCTCGGTCCTCTGACCAAGGGCAAGACCTGCATCGGCGACCTCATGCGCGGCCTCAAGGACGGCAAGGAAAAGACGGTCTACGTGTACAACATCTGCGATCACGAAGAATGCTACGCAGAGGTTGGCTCGCAGGCCATTTCGTACACCACGGGCGTGCCCGCCATGATAGGCACCAAGATGGTGGCTCAGGGACTGTGGCGCAAGCCCGGCGTGTGGAATATGGAGCAGTTTGACCCCGACCCCTTCATGAAGGATCTCAACGTCTACGGCCTACCGTGGCAGTGCCTGGATGTGACAGGCAAAATATAGCCAGCGTACTGGTTTGCTTATTGCGAAACTCCGGTGTCTGCCCAGGCAGCCCCGGAGTTTTTTACTGGTGCCTCGGCGTCGCGGCTTGTCAGGCGTTGGGGATACCGCTAATTTATTGGTCATACGAATCCGCGGGGCATTGCGGCAAGCTCTCCGCAACCCCGCGTCGCGCACGTCCCTAATGAATGCCAAAGGCCCTCGGCGGCTTACGCGCCGGGTACTAGGCAACGTGCGTATGGCAAGGTATGTCAGGTGATTGCAAAAACAATTCTTATTTTTTTTCTAAGCATCTCCTGTGCCGGAATGCTGTATGCCCTGAGCTATTCGTCGCGGATAGCCCGGTCGAACGGGTATGCGGCATTTATGTTTTTGTTCATGGCAATTTTTATATATTCTGTCGGTTATATATTCGAGCTTTCGTCAACCACCCCTGAAACCATCTATCTCTCCTTAAAAATAGAGTATCTCGGCGCGCCGTTCATACCGGTTCTCTGGTTTGTTTTTGCCATTTATTACAACAACCACGCCATAAAGAGCAAAACCCTGCTGGCCTTGCTGTTCGTGATTCCGGTAATAACCGTTGTCATGCTCTATACCAACGGGTACCACCACGTTCATTACAAGACCTTTGCCGTGGACGACAGCGGCCCCTTTCCCGTTGCCGCGACACAAAAGGGCTGGTGGTATTATATTGATTTTATTTATAAAATGCTTCTTGCCTTTGCCGGTCTTGGCCTGTTTGCCGTGGCTTACGGCAAGGCCTCGGGATACCGCAAGCGTCAGGCCAAAACCATCTTTATCGGGGCCTTTTGCATCTGGACAGGCAATTTGCTGCAGACCCTGGGCCTTGCCCCGTACGGCATTGACATCGAACCTTTTTTTCTCTCGGCGGCGCTGCCCCTGAGTGGGTTTGCCATGTCGCGCCTGCGCATGTTCGACCTTGTGCCCATTGCGCGCGACAAGGTTTTTAAAACCATGAGCGCCAGCGTTATCGTGCTCGACGACAGGCAGCGGGTGGTGGACTTTAACGACAGCGCGGTTTCCATACTGCCCGCCTTGTCGGACGACGCGGTAGGGCGGCATGTGCGGGCCGTATTTCCTGCAGAAACGAGGTTTGACATCGACGGGCTGGTGGAAAAGGAGGCGGCGGAAATATCCTTGCCGGTGAGCGGCGGCATGCGCTTTTACAAGGTTTCCTGCGCCAGGGTGGCCGCTTCTGGGCATAATTCCGGCCTGATCATCTCCCTGTACGACGTCACCGAGGGCAAGGAGATGCTTGAAAAAATGCAGCGCATCGCCTCACGGGATGCACTGACGCAGGTGTTCAGCCGCTGGTATTTTATGGATGCGCTGCAGCACGAGGTTGAGCGCTGCAGGCAGGCAGGCGGCCGTCTGAGCTTTATGCTGCTTGATATTGACCACTTCAAACTGGTTAACGACAGCTACGGTCATATGGCGGGCGACAACGTGCTGTGCGGCATTACCCGCGTGCTCCGGCAGGTGCTGGGCGCGGGGGCCATGCTGGGGCGCTATGGCGGAGAGGAGTTTTCCATACTTTTGCCAGGCGTGGGGCAGGCGGAAGCCGTGGCGGCGGCCGAGCGGCTGCGGCAGGAGGCTGCGGCTGCGGAAACCCGTTTTGGCGGCGTTGCCGTCATGGTGACGATCAGCATCGGCGTCGCGGAGGTTGCCTTTGCGCCCGGTGCTGCGCAGGGCATGTCCAACCTGCAGCTTTGCGACGCCCTTATCTTGGCGGCGGATACAGCCCTGTACCAGGCAAAGCAGGATGGCCGCAACAAGGTGCGCTCTACGAGCCTTGCCTACGGCGTGCCGGGGGATGCGCAGCCATAAAAATTGCCCCGCAGGCGCGGGGCAATTCGGGCGGCAGTCCGCCGCAGTGCAGCCCGGCATGACGCCGGTTTTTTACGGCCTACAGAAAATGGTCACCAGAATACAGAAAAAATCTGTCTCATGAGCACCGCACTTGCGGGTTTATGCGTACTTGCGGCTTATTTCGTCCCCGGCTTTTTCGACGTCTTCGCGCATCTTGACGCGGGCCTCGGCGATGCGTTCGTTGAGTGCGGGGTCGGATACGGCCAGAATCTGTGCGGCCAGCCATGCTGCGTTGCGTGCCCCGGCCTTGTCGGTGGCGACAGTGGCGACCGGGAAGCCAGGAGGCATCTGCACCGTGGCAAACAGCGCGTCCATGCCGCACAGCGCGGCGCTGGAAACGGGAATGCCAATGACCGGGCGCGTGGTGCGGGCAGCCACAGCCCCCGCCAGATGCGCGGCCATGCCAGCGGCGCAGATAAACACGCGCGCGCCCTCGGCCTCGTGGCGGCGCACCAGTTCTTCGGTGCGATCGGGGGTGCGGTGAGCGGAGCTTACGGTGATAAAAAAGCTCACGCCCAGACTTTTAAGAACGTCGACGCATGGGCTGATCTTTTCCTCATCCGACTTTGAACCCATCAGGATGACCACTTGCGGCATAGTGCTTCCTTCCTCTCATGCGGCGCTGCGCGCCGGATACGCTTGAACAAAAAAATCGTTATTTACCTGCAAGACGGCGGATGCCCTTGTCGCCAATGTCGGTACGGTTAAACCCGTCCTGCATGCGAACTTTGGCAACACCGGCATAGGCGGTCTTTTTGGCTTCGGCCAGGCTGTTGCCCAGAGCGGTGACGCACAGCACGCGCCCGCCGTTGGACACGAGCGAGCCGTCCTTGATGGCGGTTCCACTGTGAAAAACCTTGACTCCGGGCACGCTGTCGGCGTCTTCAATGCCTTCGATAGGCAGACCTTTGGCGTACGGGCCGGGGTAGCCCTTGGCCGTTATCACCACGCCCAATGCGGTCTGGCTGGTCTGGCCGAGGCTTGCGGGGTCAAGCTTGCCGCGCACGGCGGCCATCATGATGGCGGGCAGGTCGCCGTCAAGGCGCATGAGCAGGGGCTGGCATTCGGGGTCGCCAAAGCGCACGTTGTACTCCAGTACCTTGGGGTCTTGGGCGGTCATCATCAGCCCGGCGTACAGCACGCCCACAAAGGGGTGGCCGTCCTTGGCCAGCTCGCGCAGGATGGGCCGCACGGTGAGGTCGGCCATTTCTTCCAGCATGCTGTCGGGCAGCACCGGGGCCGGGCTGTATGCGCCCATGCCGCCCGTGTTGGGGCCTTCGTCGTTGTCAAAGACGCGCTTGTGGTCCTGGGCTGAGGGCAGGGGCACGGCGCGCACGCCGTCGCACACGCAGAGAAAGGAGGCCTCTTCGCCCACCAGGCATTCCTCAACCACCACCAGATTGCCCGCATCGCCAAAGGCGCGCTGGGTCATGATTTCGTCGATGGCGTCCAGCGCTTCTCGCAGGGTCTGGGCGATGATCACGCCCTTGCCCGCCGCAAGGCCGTCGGCCTTGATAACCAGAGGCGCGCCTACCTTGTTGATGTGGTCGCGCGCCGCCTGCGCATCGCTGAACACCGCGCAGTGGGCGGTAGGCACGTTGGCGCGGTTCATGATTTCCTTGGCAAAGGCCTTGCTGCCTTCAAGCCGTGCGCCGTAGGCGTCGGGTCCAAAGCTGGGAATGCCCGCCTCGCGCATGCGGTCGACCACCCCAAGAGTCAGGGGCAGCTCCGGACCAGGAATGACGAGGTCGATATGCTCCTTGCGGGCAAAAGCCAGCAGGCCGTCCAGGTCGTCCACAGCGATGGGCACGTTTACGGCCCCCTCGCTGCTGGTGCCTCCGTTGCCGGGCGCCACAAACACTGCGCTCACTTCAGGGCTTTGCATAATTTTCCAGACCAGAGCGTGTTCGCGGCCGCCAGAGCCGATCACAAGGATGCGCATGCTTTACTCCAAAAACTGTTGTCCGTTTGATTGCCAAGGTTGTAAGAGCGGCAAAACCTGGATGGGTTTTGCCGCTTTGATGGTTGGCTATTGCCTGATCTGCGGCATGGCCGACAGCTCAAATAGCGCTGCGTCCGCAGCATATAAAAACGGCCCCCCGCGCAGGCGAGGGGCCGCATACCCCGCTAGTTGGGGCTTACTTCAAAGTCGCTCAGGTCCGCAGGCACGTTGGGGTTGGTGGCCGAAACGTCCAGGGGATAGGCGGTGATCATGCACTGGCGGCTGCCAATGCCAAGATCAGGCGAGGTGTTGAGGCCCACAACAAGGTCAAGTATGCCGTTGTTGTTCACGTCGCCGAGGTCAACTTCGGCCACGGAGCCACGGATGCGGCGGGTCTTCCACTTGAGGCCGAGGCCCACGCCGTCCCAGTACAGGGCGTGAATTTCACCCTGTGGGAAGAAGCGGTAGCGGTCAAAGAACTGCGCAGCCGTAGAAATGGGCTTGTTGACGATCAGCGTGTAGTCGCCGGTGTTGCCGATGTCGGCGGCGATAAGACGCATGGGGGCGTAATACTTGCTGGGCAACTGGTAGTTTTTGTCAATGCCGAGTCCGGGCATGCCCTTGTAGTGGTCCATGCCGGTGGCGGAGCCGGAGTAGCGCTCCATGGTGGTGTGCACAAGGTTGTTGCTCATGCCCTGGAAGAGCTTGATGCGCTCGTCGTCGGTCAGCATGACGAGCTGCGCGCCCTTGCCGTTTTTGCCGCCGGGCAGCCATACGCAGTTAAACACGGTAGCGCCCGTGGGCAGGTCAATGCGGGTGCCCAGCGCGTACTTGCCGTCCTGCTTGGTCATGATGCGCACGCCGGGGGCAAAGAGCTTGAGCGAGTCCCAGCCCTGACCCACAAGGGTGGGGGCGTAGGTGGGGGGCACGCGCATGACGCTCACAAAATAGGGAATACGGTCGGCAATGGGCGTGAGCTTGTTGCCCTTGAAGCTGTAAATGTACGAGTAGGGGCGGTTGGACGTGTCTTCCGTGGTGGTGATCACCAGGGCCATGCAGCGGTCGCGGTTGAGGTCGATGGCGCGCATGGAGAAGTTGTTGTTGGAGCGCGAGATGGTCGTCTCGGCCAGCAGCTTGAGCTGTCCGTTGGCGGGCCAGGCGTAGATGCGCAGGTCGTGGTCGCTCAGAATGGCGACTTCGTTTTTGCCGTCGCCGTTAAAGTCGCCCACGGCCATATCGACCATGTTGTAGGGCAAGCGCTGGGTGCGCAGCCGCGAACCGTCTTCAGCGCCAGCGCCCTGATAGCGGAACTGCGGGTTCAGGTAGACCTTTTGCTGGCCGGTTTCGTTGGTAACGATGTCGCCGTTGGCCGTGACGCCGCGCTGCGAGGAGGAGGCGGTGGAACCGGGGGTGCGCACTGCGCCTGACATGCCAAAAACTTCCTGGCTCATGGCTGCGGTCAGGTTCTGCACGCTGTTGGTCAGCTCGCTCACCGGGCCCTGGGCGGACTTGCTCCAGGTTTGACCGGACTTGTCAACGCTGTTGACAACAACCGTGCATTCGTTGCCCATGACGTTTACAGAACCCCAGATGGCGTTGTCCGCCCCGGAGGAGCGCAGCGCCTGCTGGGCTTCTGCCTGACTGGAGGCCTTGGCCTGTCCGGCGCGGGCGTCGAGCATGCCGGGCCGGTCAAGGCGACCCTGAATGGTGGCCGGTACGGCCTTGGAAAGATAGGCGTAGCTCTGGGGGGCATTGACCGTAAACGGCAATACCACAGCGCTTTTTGCTGCGGCGCTGACGGCGCCCGCAGCAACGGCCACGAGCAGCAGGCAGACCGAAAAAGTCAGTCGCATGGCGAATTTCATTCCATTCTCCTTGAGTATTCACGCAAATACCCGGTAAAGTACGGCCACCCGGGCCGCTGTGGCGACCAGCCGGTTCACGCGGTCAAAAAACCGCAGCCCGGCACGCCCGCACCCGCGCACTATACGCACACTTGCCGCGCCACGCAATACGCAAGGCCCCCTCCGCGCAGGTGCGCGGGCATAAATAGGCATAAATTCCTTGCGGGAAGGACGCGCTGCCCATACTATGCCGCATGCCCAAGATTCTTTCGCGTTCTTTTCGTCTGGTGTGCGCCCCGGAACAGATCCCCGCCGTGGAGGCCCTGTTGCGCGCGCAGGGGTATGAATTTGAGCCGGAGCCTTTTTCGCCGCTCTGCCGCCGTCTGGTGGACGAGCCACGTCCCCTTGGCGGTTCACTGGCGGCTTTTTTCGGCTACATTTATATTCAGGACCGTTCGTCCATGCTGCCGCCCCTTGCCCTTGCCCCGGCCACGGGCAGCGCCGCGCTGGATATGTGCGCCAGCCCCGGCAGCAAAACGGGTTTTCTGGCCCAGCTGGTGGGGCCCACGGGTTTTGTGCTCGGCAACGAGCCGTCGCCCACGCGCCTTGGCACCCTGCGGGCCAATCTGCATCAGCTTAATCTCATTCAGGCGGGCACGTGCTCCTACAGCGGCGACGCGCTGCCCCTGCGGCCCGGCTCGTGGCAAAACATCCTGCTTGACCCCCCGTGCTCCGGCTGGGGAACAGCGGAAAAAACACCCCCAGGTGCTCAAACTCTGGCAGGGCGATAAACTTGACAGTCTTACGGGCCTGCAGCGGCGGCTGTTGCGCCATGCGGCCTCGTTGCTTGGGCCCGGCGGTCGGCTCGTGTATTCCACCTGCACGACCAACGTGGACGAAAACGAAGCGCAGGTGCGCTTTGCCGAGCAGGAGCTGGGGCTTGAACGGGTGCATCTTGAGCCCTTTGCCGGTTTTGTGTGGGAGGAGTTGCCCGGCGGCGAGGGGACGCTGCGCGTGGACGGCGCGCGCTCGCAGGCCCAGGGGTTTTATGTGGCCCTGCTGCGCAAGCCGGGTCAACCCGCCGGGGATGCAAATTTTGAGGGCAGCTCCGTACTACCGGCGGCAAGCGCCGCGACGCAAGCGCCCGACATGTACGCGCAGCCCCGGCTGGAGCAGCCGTTTGACAGACGCGGTGCAATGCGCGGCGGCCGCAACCGTAACGACGGCCCTGCGGCGCGGCAGTCCGAGCGCCCCCTGGGCAGCGTCCTGCCAGCGCAAAGCCTAGCCTGCGCCACGTGCGATCCCGCCTTGCTGCCGCCGGGGCAGGCCGTGCTGTATGGCGAACATGTGCGCTTTGTGCCGCCTCACGCTACAAGACTTATCCCCTCCGGGTGCGTGTGGCAGGGAGCGCTGCTTGGCAGGCTTTGCGGCGGGGTTCTGGATGCTGCGCCGAGGCTGCGCGTGCTCATGCCGCGCGATGCCGGGGCCGCCAGCCTGGTGCTGGACGACGTGGCCGACATTACGGCCCTGCTGTGCGGTCAGAGCCGCCAGACGGGCCTTGCCGGGCGCGAAGCCGCGTTGTGGTGGCGGGACATGCCGCTGGGGCGCGTGGTGCTTAAGCAGGGCAGGGCCGTAGCCAGCTTTAAATAACTCTGCGGCAGGGCTGCGGGGCAATCCTGCGGCCCTGCCGTGTATTTTTTCTCTTGCGTCCGTCTGGGCCGCACATCCCCGTGCGCACCTGTCCCCGAACGTGCCCCCAAATGTGCCGCTGAAACTGAGCCGCAAGACTGCGTCGTGGTGGTCAGTCTTTGCCTGCGGCCAGCATCCTGAGGCCCCATACCGACTGCCCGAGCGAAAGCCCCCCGTCGCCGGGCGGCAGCTCGTGGTGAACGAGGGCAATGAGCCCCTGCTCGGCCAGTGCCAGCGGCAGCAGCCGCGCCAGCGTGGCGTTTTGCATCACCCCGCCGGTCAACCCTACCGAGTGCACGCCAGCCTTGCGTGCGGCGCGGCCAGCCATGGCCGCCAGGGCGCGCGCGAGGCTCAGGTGGAAACGCGCGGCGATTTCGCCGGTATCCATGCCCTGCGCCTGAGCCTGAGCCGTCTGGGCAAACAGGCCCGTGCTGTCCAGCTCAAGCAGACCCTGCCTGCTGGCAATGCCCACAGGCCAGACCAGCTGGGCCGCAACCCTGTCGCGCGCCCGGCCTTCCAGCGCCGCCCGTATGGGCTCCGCCGTCCTGCTGGCGGCATCTTCAAGCCGGATGGCCGCCTGCCCCTCGTAACTTGTGTTTAGGCACAGCCCCAGTTGGGCGGCCACGGCGTCAAAGAGTCGCCCGCAGCTGGACGTGGCCGGGCAGTTGATGTTGCGCCGCAGCATCTCCTGCACGGCGGCAGCGGCCTGCGCCTGTTCCGGCAGCCAGGGCGCGGGCAACTGGGGAAGGGGAATCTCCGCCTGCCGGCACATGGCGTGCAGGGCCAACGCAATGCGCCAGGGTTGGCGCACCGCCGCGTCGCCGCCCGGCAGGGCAAAGGGGGCAAGGCGGCCCATCCGTTGCCAGTGCGGCCGATCAAGCTCCATAAGCAGCAGCTCCCCGCCCCAGACCGTGCCGTCGTCGCCAAGGCCCGTGCCGTCAAGGCAGAGGGCCAGGGCCGGGCCATAGTGGCTGTTTTCGGCCAATACCGCGGCGGCGTGGGCGGCGTGGTGCTGCAAGCGCCACAGGGGCAGACCTTCGCGTCGGGCGCGGGCCTCGGCATAGCGGGTGGAAAGAAAATCGGGATGCGCGTCGCACACCAGGGCCTCGGGGCGTACTTGCAGCAGGCTTTCAAGGTGGGCGGCCACCTCCTCATAAAAAGCCAGCGTGGCGGGGTTTTCCAGATCGCCGATGTGCTGGCCCACAAAGGCCTCGCGCCCGCGCGTCAGGCAGATGGTGGCCTTGAGCTCCGCCCCTGTTCCCAGCACGCAGGGGGCGTGCTGGGCCGCCTCTGGCAAAAAAAACCGGGCGCGGCACATAGCCGCGCGCCCGCCGGTAAAACAGCGGTTCAGAAAGCAGGCCTGCGTCAGCAGCGCTGCCCGTGGGCTTTGAAGCAGCGCCTGTCGCAACACCTGTCGCAACGTCTGCCGCAGCAGGCAGGCGCGGCTGCAGGGTTACCACGCTGTCGTCCACGCGCACCAGAATATCGCGGTCGTGCAACAGCCATGCGTCGGCCAGATGCTCCAGACGGTTCAAGGCTTCGCGGTTGCCAAGGCAGATGGGCTCGCCGCCCGCATTGGCCGAGGTCATGACCAGCACCGGGGGCAGGGACGCGAGCGCGGCCAGCCGGTCAAAAAGTACGGCGTGCAGCGGCGTGTAGGGCAGCATGAGGCCCACCTTGCCCGTATCGGGCGCGACCTCTGGCGGCAGCCATGCGGTATCGGCGGGCGCGCCCTTTGGCGGCTGGTTCTGCTCCCGGCGCGGGCAGAGCACCACGGGCTTTTCCGGGCTTTGCAGCAGGGCCTCGTGCTCTGGCGTGAGGGCGCAGAGGGCGCGAGCCGTGGACAGGTCGCCCACCATGAGGGCCAGGGGCTTGTGCGGACGTGTTTTGCGCAGGCGCAGCTCCCGCAGACTCTGGGCGTTACGGGCGTCGCAGGCCAGCTGAAAGCCTCCCAGCCCCTTGAGCGCCAGAATACCCCCCTGGAGCAGGGTTTGCGCGGCCCTTCCAAGTGCATCGTTAATGTTTTCGGCTGTGGGGGCGGTGCATCCCTCGCGGGCGGCCTTCGCGTCCACAAACCACAGGCGTGGACCGCAGGCCGGGCAGGCCACGGGCTGGGCATGGAAGCGCCTGTCCGCCGGGTTGGCGTACTCAGCGGCGCACTGCGGGCAAAGGGGAAAGCAGCTCATGGACGTGACGGCGCGGTCGTAAGGGATGGACCGCGTAATGGTGTAGCGCGGCCCGCAGTTGGTGCAGTTGGTAAAGGCGTACTGATAGCGGGGGTTGGCGGGGTCGTGCATGTCGGCCAGACAGTCGGCGCAGACGCTCATGTCGGGGCTTACAAGCACGCTGTGCCCGGCCTCGCCAGAGCTGGAAACAATGCGAAAATCCCGTTCGCCTTCAACCGGTTGCAGGTCGTGCTCCGCCACGCCAGTCAGACGGGCCAGCGGGGGCAGCTCGGCGCGCAGGCGGCTACCAAAGCGCCGCACCTCGTCCTCCGTGCCCTGCAGCTCCATGCGCACGCCTTCTGATGTATTGCCCACCGTGCCCGTGAGCCCGCCCTCGGCGGCAAGCCGGTAGACAAAGGGGCGAAAACCCACGCCCTGCACCTGCCCGGAGGCCACAAAGGCTCTTCTGACCGTCAGTTTGTTACTCATGCCATTTATATACAGCAAAGAGCAAAAGGTGTCAGCAGGGAGCGGCCCCGTTGCCTCGCGGCGCATGTATGCTTGCGAGGGTACGGGGTTTTCGGTATTTTGAAACCTGCCTGTCGCCAAGGTCATCCCGCCAGTGCGGCGTCCAACCCGGCATATCCGGTAATCAGGAGCGTCTATGCCCCCCGTGCGTACCATCGGTTCCCGCATCCGTGGATTTCGCGAAGAGCGTGAAGTGGATCTGCATACTCTTTCCCAAAATACGGGCCTTGCGGAAGACTATCTTGAAAAGCTGGAATCAGACGCGATTTACCCCTGTATCGGCCCCCTGCAAAAGGTGGCCCGCGCCCTCGGCGTGCGCCTGGGCACGTTTTTGGACGACCAGTATTCGCGCGATCCCGTGATGAGCCGCATCAGCGACGAGGCCGAGGCCGATGAAGCGCTGCACACAGGCCGCGTGCCCCGCCCCAGCTACACTTACCATGCGCTGGCCAAGGGCAAGCACGACCGCAACATGGAGCCGTTCCACATCCGCATTTACCCCGACAGCGGCGAACGCAAAACCACCTCGCATCAGGGCGAGGAATTTATCTGCGTGCTCAAGGGCGAGCTGCTTGTGGTCTATGGGCGCGAAACACGCGTGCTCAAACCGGGCGAGACCATCTACTACAATTCCATTGTGCCCCCACTATGTGGGGGCGGCGGGCGACGAACCCGTGGAATTTCTGGCCGTAACATACAATCCTTAAGGCGCGCGTAATGCCCTTCAGGCCGCAAAACAGCCTATCCGCGGCGCAGCCGTCGCAGCACGTCTTTGGGAGGATGCATGGAAGAAAAAGTTCGTGAGCGCCAGGCGCAGTTTGAACTGCGCGAATGGACGTTGGGGCAGGTGCTCGACAACACGGTGGCGCGTATCCCCGACAATGAGGCCCTTGTTTACCCAGACCGCAACTACCGCCAGACCTGGAAAGAGTTTGGCGCGCTGGTGGACGACTTTGCCAAGGGGCTGATGGCCTTGGGCGTGCAAAAAGGCGAAAAGGTCGCCGTATGGGCCACCAACGTGCCGTACTGGGTGGCCCTGCAGTTTGCCACAGCCAAAATCGGCGCGGTGCTCATTACGGTAAACACCAACTACCGCGAGCACGAGTTGCGCTACCTGCTTACGCATTCTGAGTGCGAAAATATTTTTCTTATCGACAGCGTGCGCGACCACGACTATCTCGACACCCTGTATCGCATTGCCCCCGAGCTGCGCATACAGTCGCGCGACCATCTGATGTGCAAAAGCCTGCCGCACCTCAAGCGGGTGTGCTTTTTGGGCGCCGAAAAACACCGGGGCATGTATTCCGTGCCCGAAATTCTTGCGCTTTCCGTCATGGTGGACGACGCGGAGTACGCGGCCCGTCAGGCCCAGCTTGACCCGTGGGACGTCATCAACATGCAGTACACCTCGGGCACAACGGGTTTTCCGCGCGGGGTCATGCTGACCCATGTGGGCGTGGGCCTGAACGGGTACTGGATCGGCCGCCATCAGAATTTCGGCCCCGACGACCGCGTGTGCCTGCCGGTGCCGCTGTTCCATTGCTTTGGCTGCGTGCTGGGTGTTTCCGCTGCGGTAAACCACGGCGCAACCATGGTTATCCTTGAGTCGTTCAACGCCCTCAAGGTGCTGGCCGCGCTGGACAGCGAGCGCTGCACGGCCGTGTACGGCGTGCCCACCATGTTTCTGGCCGAGCTGGAGCATCCGCTGTTCAAGCGGTTTGACCTCTCGCACATGCGCACGGGCATCATGGCGGGTTCGGTCTGCCCCGAGCCGCTTATGCGCCGCGTGGTGGAAGACATGAACATGACCGAAATAACCATCTGCTACGGTCTTACCGAAGCCTCGCCGGTTATGACCCAGTCTGACATCCACGATCCGCTGCCGTTGCGCTGTGAAACCGTAGGCTGCGCCATGCCCGGCATTGAGGTGCGCGTGGGCGACCCCGAAACCTGCGAGGAGCTGCCGCGCGGCGAGGTGGGCGAGATCCTTTGTCGGGGCTACAACGTGATGAAGGGCTACTACAACATGCCCGAGGACACGGCCAAGACTATCAGCCCCGAAGGCTGGCTGCATTCTGGCGACCTTGGCGTCATGGACGAAAACGGCTACCTGCGCGTCACGGGCCGCATCAAGGACATGATTATCCGTGGCGGCGAAAACGTCTACCCGCGCGAGGTAGAGGAATTTTTGCTGGGTATGCCGGGCATTCTGGACGTGCAGGTGGTGGCCGTGCCCAGCCGCAAATACGGCGAGGAAGTGGGCGCGTTTATCATCCCCCGGCCCGGTGTGGAAATTTTGCCCGAAGACGTACGCGATTATTGTCGCGGCAAGGTTTCGTGGTTCAAAATTCCCAAATATATTACTGCGGTTACGGGCTTTCCTCTTACGGCCAGCGGCAAGATTCAAAAATTCAAATTGCGCGAGATGGCGGCCGAACTCTGGCCCGAAGCCATGGAGCGCTGAGTCTGATGGCCGCGCCTGGTCTGTGACGGGCGCGGCCTCATCCATCACGGCCTGACCTGAAAGGGGGAATGCATGCTTCTCAATGCCGTTCTGTGCGTCTGGAACGAGGAGGATGTTATTGCCGCCACGGTCAGACACGCCTTTGCCCAGGGCTGCACCGACGTGTTTATTGTCGACAACGCCAGCTCAGACGGCACGGTGGCGGCTGCGGAGGCCGCCGGGGCCGTGCTGGCGGCAGCGTTTGACAGCAAGTATTTTAACGAAGACCTCAAGGTCACCTACCTCAATGAGGTGGTGCGCCGCTGGAACGAGCAGCACAACCCCGAGAGCGCCTGGTGGCTTTTTGCCGACGCCGACGAGTTTCCCGCCCTGGACGGCGGGCTGCGGATACTTGACTTTCTGGAGGGGCTCGACCCGGCCATTCGCGGCGTGCAGGGCTATCTTTTTAACCACCTGCCCACCCATCAGCCCTACCTAGCGCCGGGGCGGCATCCTGCCGATTTTATGCCCCTGTGCTCCAAAACATGGGGCGGCAAAGTGCCGCTGTTGCGCTACGACAGGGGGCGTCCGCACCTTTGGTCCATCGGCGGCGCCCATGATGTGGTGACCCATGGCGAAGCCCTGCCTGTCGTGCAGGACGCGCTGCAGATACACCACTTTCCGCACCGCAAGCCAGAGAGCACATTTGCCCGGCTGAAAAAGCTGGTTTTTCGCAATGAGGACGGCACAAGCCGCAGCGACTGGCACGACAACTTTTTACGGCAGGTGGGTGCGAACATCTCGCAGTACAACGCGCGCCATGACGAACTCATGAGCATGTACAGCGACAACCGGGGCAAGGAGCTGCTGTGCGGACCGCTGGAATACGACTTCCGCACCCTTGTGCGCTGGTACGACGCCTACGACGATGCGGCCTTTGCCGCCCCACCGCTGGAGCAGAGCCTTTGCCGGGCTGTGTACTATTTCTTTTTGGAAGAGTATGACATTGCCCTGTGCAGGTTTAAGGACGCCTTTGATCTGTGCGGCGATGCCGACACCCGCCTACGCATCCTGGTAAAAATGGCCGAATGCCTTGCGCATTCCTCTGCGGATGAAGCGCGCGCCCTGCTTGTGCCCCTGGTGCGGCAGGGCAATCACGCCGTAAATGAATATATCAACGCCTTTTGCGGGCATATCCTTACTGGGCAGGCCCCGCCGCCAAGGCCGCAAAGCGGCCCGGCAACGGCCAGAATCGGCGTCAGTCAGAGCGTTTTTCCCGACGGCGTGGCCCAGAGATACACCGCCATGGCCGCAGATATAAGCGGCGACTTCCGCCCGTTTTTTCGCTGACCGGGCAATGCCCGGCACAACCGTAATCACTGCAAAGAGCATCTATGAGCAATCAAGATTTTTCGTTAAATGGCGAGTCTCCCCTGTCCATGTCCGGCATCGGCGATATCCCCCCGCAGGCGCCCTCCGTCCCCGAGGCGGTCCCCGCGGCAGCCGTTGCCGCGCCGCAGCCGTGCGCCTGCCCTCTGGCGCAGGTGCCCGCAAATGTGTGGAAGGAACTGCTGCGTCGTCCCTTCCGCAAGCGGCATCCCATTATTTTTTGGGGGTTTGTCGTATTGTTGCTGGCGGGCGTCGGCGTGCTGGGGGCCGTAATTGGCGGCAACGGGCTTATGGGCGGCCAGCGCATGGCCCTGGTCTCCGTCTCTGGCCCCATCATGGATCCCGAACCAACGCTGGAGTGGATACGCAAGGTCGAGCGCGACCCCTCGGTGGCGGGCGTGCTGCTGCGCGTTGACTCCCCCGGCGGCGGCGCGGCGGCCTCGCAGGAGCTGTATAATGCCCTGAGCGCACTGGCCAGCAAAAAGCCCGTGGCCGTCAGCATGGGTTCGCTGGCCGCGTCAGGCGGACTTATGGTCAGCATGGCCGGGTCGCGGATATTTGCCAACGCCTCGACGGTCACAGGCTCCATTGGCGTGCGTATGGATATTCCGCAGCTGCAGGGGCTTTTGGGCAAGATCGGCGTGGGGCAGGAGACAATAACCACAGCGCCGTACAAGGACGCGGGGTCGTACATGCGGCCCCTCAGCCCCGAGCAGCGCGAGTATTTTAAAAAAGTGCTCGACGATATGCACCAGCAGTTTGTGGACATCGTGGCCAATGGCCGTCATATGGAGCACGCCCGCGCGGCTGCCCTGGCCAGCGGCAAGATTTTTACCGGGCGCGAGGCTGTGCAGCTGGGACTGGTGGACGAACTGGGCGGGCAGGATTCGGCACTGGCCTGGCTCTCGGCCCAGTGCGGCGTGCCTGCGGAACGCAAGCTGTTGTCGCGCCCCAAGGAGGGCGGGTGGCTGCCGCGCGGACTCAAGACCATGCTGGGTGTTGACCTGGGCGCGCTGGGGGGCCTTGCGGCCAATGAGCCTGTGTTTCTTTATCAGTTTTAGAGGGTTGCAGCGCCGGGCCTTTGCGCCGCAGGCCGCGGCCGGGCAGGGCGTGATGGTATAATGTATAGTTATGTCAGTGCATTGTGATAATTTTGGACGGCTGTTATAGACAGCCGTCCTTGCTTGTGCAAATATGCACCCCGAAAATTCATGCGCTCTGCGCGGTTGTTTGAAGGAGTCATTGTCAATGAGATATGCGCTGTTGGGTTCCTTGATGGCCTGCGTGCTGTTGTCGGGCCTGTGCGGTGTGGCGGTGGCGGCGGAAAAAAAATTCAACCATTACAGCATAGACCTGCCGGGCAAGTGCACAGCTACGGAAAAAGACGGCATCGCAACGGTAAGCTGTGGGCAGGATTCATTTTTTGCCATCGGCATTTTCACCAAGGCCGAGGCTGGCGGTCTGACGCCCAAACAATTTGCCGAAAAACAGTCGTCCAGGCTCAAGGGTACAGCTCCCGTCAAGGCTGACGACGGCGGCGGCTGGGCCTTTCAGGCCATGTCCGGCAGGGTGATGACCCACGTGGACGTGTCGTCCGAGGGCGACCTGACCCTGCTGTTTATCAGCGACGTGAGCGACAAGGATTGGCCAGAAGCCCTGCAAAAAGCCTATGATTCGCTGCGCGGCGCGGACGACCCCTCGGATGCGCTGATCCAGAAATCGCTTTTTGAGCGCGAATAATACAGGCTCCCCATTACAAAAATCTGGCCCCGTCGGAGCATCCGGTGGGGCCTTTTGCGTTGTTAGGGGCGCATCTTCAAGGCGGGAGCCCTGCCGGGGGTGGAGCTACCCGGTTTGTTGCGGCCAGCTTTGTCTCAGCTTATCCCGTCCACGCTGCACATGTCGCTGTCAACCTTGTTGCGTCCACCGTCCTTGGCCCGGTACAGGGCTTTGTCGGCGACCCTGATCAGTTTTTCGCAGGCCTGATGGGCAAAGCGGGCCGAGGTTGCGTCGATGCCCGCCACTCCGATGCTCACGGTCACAAAACCGTAGGCTGTTTGGCAGTGCGGAATGCGCAGGCCCGCCACGGCTTCGCGTACCCTTTCCGCCACGTTCAGGGCGTTCTCCTTGCTGGTCTGCGGCATGACAATGGCGAACTCCTCGCCGCCATAGCGAAATATTTCGTCCGCCGGTCTGAGCAGCGCCGCGCCCATGGCCTTGGCCACGCGGGCCAGACATTCGTCCCCCGCCAGGTGCCCGTAGGCGTCGTTGCACAATTTGAAGTTGTCCACATCGACCATGCCCACGCACATAACACCGCCCTCACGTGCCAGCCGCGCCATCTCTTTGTGCAGGGTTTCGTCAAAGTGGCGGCGGTTGAACACGCCGGTCAGGTAATCCTTGGCGTTCATTTCTTCCAGCGTGCGGTTGGCCGCTTCAAGGCGGCGCTCCAGGCCTTTGCGCATGCTGATGTCGCGCATGAACACGCAAATGGAGGTGATGTCGCCGCAGGCGTTGGGCAGGCCAAAGACGGATATGGCGTAGTCCTTGCCGCCATGGATAATCTCCCGCTCGGGAAACTTCTCGCCCGCATCAAACAGCGTAAAGGCGCTGTTCACCAATTCCATGGAGGGGACGCCCATTTCGCCAACATGGCAGCACACCAGCTCGTTGGTGGGCCTGCCGGTCAGCCTGGCGTACTGGCTGTTGACCGTGCGCAGTCGTCCCTCCCTGTCTATGAGGCAGAAGGCCACAAATGCGCGCGCAAAGATAGCTTCAAAGGCCGGGGGCATGCCGGAATGGATGTCCACAACGCCGATGCAGCGTTCACTGCCGGCAAAAGCTGTAATGTTGCCGTGGGCATCCCGGACGGGTGTAATGTTCAGGGTGGTGATGGTATGCGTGCTCCCTGGGCACACATAGCGCACCGTGCACCCCGCAAGGCCGTTGCTGATGGATGCATGGTCAAGGGCCTGACACAACATGGCCGCATCTTCCGGGTGCATGCAGTGCGTTAGCGGACTGCCGGACAGGGATCCCTCGGGGATTCCCAAAAGCTGTTCTTTTGCTGGGTCGACAACGAGATATGTGAGATCAAGGCCAATGCGCCAGTGCACAGTGCTGCTGTTCTTCTGGACCGACAAGCTTTACCCCCTCGCAACAGCCCTGAAACGCTTTTGGCAGCAGGCAACGGGCTGTATTGCGCAAAAAAAAGTCGATTTTATGTACAGTACACCAACGAGAAAGGTTTTTCCAGCTATTTCACGCATGGCCGTAGTGATTACATCTATATCGAAGAGGTAATTTGTCGGTAGTTTGCAACAATGGCTAATGAAAGTGGAATTATTTTTTTAGACCAGAAAATAAAGAAACCAGATGATAGCTTAAAGCGGCGGAAAGAAGGCGGATGTGATGAGGTCACATCCCTGAGCGGGCGGCAACCGGCGAGGTGCAAAAAAATCAGGCGGAGAAATGCCGTCAATCAATGGCCGGAATAATCAAGAACGTTGTTAAGGGGAGCGCTGTGGCTCTCTATGCGCCCCTGCGTAAAAATGTGGCGGGTCAGCCGCCAGGCTTCCATATCAAGCACATCCAGCTTGCCCTTGTGTGCGGGCTGTATATGGGTCGTCAGCGCCAGCAGCACTTCGTCAAGGGGAAAGTAGGTCCCTTCAAAGGAAATGCGGGCCATGTCGCCGTCGCGTTCCAGCACGGGAATATCGTCATTGTCCGGCAGTGCGTCGGCGCAGGCGTTTGCCAGCGCGGCATACAGTGCCTCGTCCGCCGGGTAAATGTGCCCGTAAACCTTGAGCAGGGGCTGGCGGCTCAAGGTGTGGCCGCCTTATGGGACGGTTGGGGCTGCTCTGCGGCGGCGGGCTGCGCTGCAGGCGCGGCCTCGTGTACAGAAGGCGTGAGGCAAAGCTGCTGCTCTCGCGCCGCAGCGAGTCCTTCGCAATCGCCAAGGGCGCAGGCGGCCGTGAGGTCCGCGCATGTGCCCTGGGTATTGTTGCGCAACATACGCAAGGCCCCGCGTGCGCGCAGCAGCCGGACCCTGTCGGCGGTGTGCAAAAAGGCTTCGGGCGTGGCCTCAAGGGCCGCGCTCAGGTCGTCCTCGGCCAGCGCCAGCTGCTGCAGCCGCCAGTGGGCCAGCGCGCGGATGTATCTGGCCCGTGTAAGGCCTGGTGCGAGATCAAGCGCAGCGGCGGCAGAGGCGATGCTGCGCTGCGGCATGCCGGACTGCAGCTGCGACTCCGCCAGCAAGAGGCGCAGGGCGGCGCTGCCGGGCAGGTCTGCGGCGGATTTTTCCAGCAGGGGCAGGGCGGCGGCCCCGGTCAGCCAGCCCTCCGGCTCAAGGCGCAGTACATCCATGGCAGCCAGGCAGGCGGTCAGCTCAGCCGCAAGGACATCGGCATTGTGCAGGGCCGCCCTGCGTGCGGCTTCCTGCCGCGCATCCGGCATGACCGGCATGGGAGGGTTTTGTTTTATCTGCCCCGGCGGCGTAGCCTTGGCCACATACCACGTACCGCCCGAACCGGGCTCAATGTTGGCGCGGATCTGGCCGCCTGTCATGGCGTCAGCCGCCGCAAGTTCATCGGCGACCTGGCGGGCCGAGGCCAGCGCGTTGGCAAGATCGGTCAGGAGCATTCGCCGCGTCAGCAGCACATCGGGGTTGCGCAGCAGACGCAGCAAGGTTTCGGCGGCATCGGGTCTCGCCAGCAGCGTAACGGTTACCCCCTGCGCGGCTGGCCCGCCATCGGCGTCCGCCCTGGCAGGCGACCCTTCCACCAGGGCTGTGTACAGCTCCGCAGCCAGAGCCGTGCGCTCGCTGGCTTCGGTAACTCCCATGCGTATGTCGCGTCTGTTGGGCAGTTGCGCAGCTGCGTCGCGCAGGGCTTCAAGCTGGGCAGCTGCCTCGGCGCACAGCTTTTGCGCATGCGGCGGCAAGGGGGCGACAGGGCATTGCGCGCTGCTTTTGACGGGCGAAGCCAGCGGCAGGGAGCCGGGTTTTGCGGCAAGGGGCATATCGTCGGGGGAAGGCGCGGCTGCATCCTGCCCTTCGGGCGAGGGGGCGGCTGCATCCTGAGAGGCAGAGCCCGCATTGTTTGCAGCGGGGAGGGGGGGCTGATTGGGCGAATTTTCGGCGGCGTACGCCCTGCCGCCGGTTGTGACGACCGGCGGCAGGGCAAAAATTTCCAGCATGACGGCAAGCGTTATGCCGAAAAGCAGGGGACGCAGCGCCCGCATGGGCTTATTTTTTTGCCTCGATGGTCTGGACAATCTTTTGCGCCATGGGCTTGACCAGGTCGCGCAGGGTTTCCAGCATCAGGTTGTCGGCAGCGCTGCCCGAGGGCAGACCGGTGCGCGACTGGGAGGCGTTGAGCGATTCACGCATGATGCGGGCCTGCCTGTTGGCGAGCACGTAGTTGGCCCGCAGAGAGGTGGCCATGTCGGTGGTCGAGGTCTCGCGGATATTGGCCTCGTCGATCTGGCCGGTCACCAGAAAATCGGGGTTGCCCTTGCGTGCTTCGTTCACGCTGATGGAGTACGAAACCTGCATGCCGTTGCGGGCCAGCTCGTCGGCCAGTGCCTTGCTGATCCACTGCGACACATTGTCGGTGGTCACAAAGGCGCTGTTGTCGCGGCGCGTTCCGATAACGCTCTGATCCATACGCTTGTCTTCAAACGTCACAACGGTCACACGGGGAGCGTTGGGAGAAGGAAGCACGGAAGCGTCCAGCGGTGGGGGCGGCAAAAGCCGAACATTGTTGCTCGGCCCGCAGGCTGCAAGCAACGCCAGCAGGGAAACACAAAGAACAATGCGTAGATGTTTCATGACGGCCTCTCGTAACTTGTATAGAAAATCTCCAGATTACGCTTAACCGTTTATACGCAAAATCTGCTTTTTGCAAGGATCGCGGGCGGCCTTATGCGTATCAGTGCAGGCGCACGCGTGCTGAAGCCGCCTTGCAGGCTGTGGCCCAGCGTGCTACAGCCTGTCTGTTGCGCTCCTTCCACGGAGCTCTATTGTTATAATCCCGCGCAGTGCGCGTTTTTTTCAGGAGCGGCTATGATCGACCTCAAATTGGTGCAAAAACAGCCTGAAGTGCTGACCAGGGCTTTGACCGACCGGCATTCAGACCTGAACGTAAATGAATTTTTGGCGCTGGACGCCCGCCGCCGCGCCCTGCTGACCGAGGTGGAAACCCTCAAAAGCCGTCGCAATGCGGCCTCGGCGGAAGTGGCCGCCAAAAAGCGCGCGGGTGAGGACGCCACGGCCCTGCTGGCCGAGATGAGCGGCGTTGCTGATCGCATCAAGGAGCTGGACGTGGAAACCGCCCAGGCCAAGACCGATGTGGAAACGTGGCTCATGCGCGTGCCCAACCTGCCTGATGCTTCTGTGCCTGCGGGCAAGGACGAAACGGAAAATGTCGAGGTGCGCCGCTGGGGCAAGCCCCGCGAATTTGACTTTGCCCCGCGCGAGCACGGCGAGCTGGGCGTGGCCCTTGGCGGACTTGATTTTGAGCGCGCCGCCCGCCTCACGGGCAGCCGGTTTGTGGTTTCGCTCAAGTGGGGAGCACGGCTCGAACGCGCGCTGGTGAACTTTTTTCTCGACCAGCACACCATGGCCGAGGATTATATTGAAGTTTGCCCGCCTTACATGGTCAACCGCGCCAGCATGACCGGCACGGGCCAGTTGCCCAAGTTTGAGGAAGACCTGTTCAAGCTGCGCGAGTGGGACTACTATCTCATACCCACTGCCGAAGTGCCGCTGACCAACCTGCACGCGGGCGAAGTGCTGGACGAGGCCGACCTGCCCCGCGCCTATTGCGCGGCCACGCCCTGCTTCCGCTCCGAGGCGGGCAGCGCGGGCAAGGATACGCGCGGGCTTATCCGCATGCACCAGTTTACCAAGGTGGAGATGGTGCGTTTTGCCCACCCCGACGACAGCTTCAACCAGCTGGAGATCATGCGCGGCCACGCCTGCAATCTGCTTGAGATGCTTGAACTGCCGTACCGCGTCATCACCCTCTGCACCGGCGACATGGGCTTCAGCTCAGCCAAGACGTACGACGTGGAAGTATGGCTGCCCACGCAAAAAACCTACCGCGAAATTTCGTCCTGTTCCAACTGCACCGATTTTCAGGCCCGCAGGGCCGACATCCGCTTTAAGCCCAAGGGCGGCAAGGCAGCGTTTCTGCATACGCTCAACGGCTCCGGGCTGCCCACGGGCCGCACCATGGCCGCCATCCTCGAAAACTGCCAGCAAAAGGACGGCAGCCTTGTGCTGCCCAAGGCGCTGGTTCCCTACATGGGCGGCGTGGAAGTTATCGAGCCGAAATAGCGCGGCATCACACGTAAAGTCTATTGTAAAGCCGGGCGCTCCCTGAGGGGAGTGCCCGGCTTTTTGCGGTCAGAGCTGTTTGGAGGGGATCAGGCGGGCTGATTTTTTTTGCGGCGCAGCACGGCTGCCGCCAGCGTCATATTGGCAATCAGGCTCAGACCCAGCAGGATGCGCAGCGGCATGGCAAAATCGCCCGGGCCAACCTCGGTCGGAGGGGCCCCGCCAGCCGTAGTTGCGGCCTGCAGGGCGGCGTTGACCTCCATAGGGTGCTCGACCCTGTGCCCCATATTATCGGCCATGATGATGCGCCAGAGGCCCGGAGCGTCGGGCATGAAGGCAAAGCGCCCCTGCGCGTCGGTGCGGCCATTCTGAAACTCCACCCTGGCGTCGGCGGGGCTGTATACCTCCACCTTGGCATAGGTTGGCTGCTCGCCGCCAGCATAGGCAAACTGCACCAGCACCACGCCTTCGTGCCAGCTGTGCGCCGCATACAGGGCATGGGCATGGCCCTGGGCGGCAGTGCCCGCCACAAGCAGCAGGGCCCCAAGAACAATGGCCGCCATGCCGCGCGGATGAATAATGCGCATGAAACAATCCTTGCTCACTGTGTTGCAGCGTCGCAAACGGCCTCAGGCCGGGTGCCAGACCTTCCCCGGCCTGAGGCCTGAGGGTTGGGCTGTTATTTTACAGGAAAAACATAGGTGGCCCGCAGGTGATGCTCGTCCGCATCAGCGCCGGGGGTCTTTTCCACCACGGTGCTGCGCAGCATCCACAGGGCGGGAGCGTCTACGGTAAAGCTGGCCTTGCCCTGCGCATCGGTCTGCGCCGTGAACTTGTAGGTATCCTGATCCTTGCTGAAGCCGTCGTGGGTCAGGCCCACAACCGCGTTGGGCACAGGCTTGCCGCGCAGCAGCACCTGCGCGCCAATGGGGCTGCCGGGCTTGGCGTCCGCAGGGTTGGTCAGCAGCACTATTTCCAGGTCCTGACCAAGGGCCTTGCTGTACAGGGTGTCGCTATGGCTGGGGTTGAGCAGGGTCTTGGCAAATTTTTCGTACTTGCCCGACGACTTTACCTTCATGCCCTTGGCCTCAAGGGCAGCGCGGCTGCCTTCCATTTCGCCCTGGGTGGTTTCGCACCATATCTGGGGCAGGCGATGGCCTACAAGCAGCGCGGGGCCGTTCTCGGGGAGGGTAAAGTCGCCGACCAGGGCCGTAAGGGCCTTGTCTTCCGCCAGCGCGATGTCGGTATTTTTGCCGTTTTGCAGCAGGTACAGACGCACGTTTGAGGGGTTTTCAGCTTCTTCGCTGACCATAAACACGTGCGAGGCCTGAGCCTGCAGGCGGGTTTTTTGTCCGGCCGCCGGGGTGGCTGTGTCTGGTTTGAGAATGAATTCGTGAGCCTGCGCGGCGGTGGAAAGCACGAGGCCCGCGAGGGCCAGAGCCGTGCAGAGATGTAGACGCAGAGGTTTCATGGGGGGCTCCTTGTGTTACTAAAAGATAAAACATGTTACCTATGCGCAAGGGATATGGCAAGTCGTAACACGACACAAAATAAAAAAGCCCGCAAAATACGGGCTCTTGGGCGCAGTGAAAAAAAGTATTTTTAAACCGTAGCAAGAATCTGCAGGGCAGCCAGGTGCTCCAGCTCTTCGGCCAGGCACAGGGCGTCGGCCAGGGTGCGGCCCAGGCAGCACAGGCCGTGACCGGCCATCCACACGGCATCCTTGCTCGCGGCGGCCATGGCTACAGCCTCGGCGAGGTCGGTGGAGCCGGGGGGCAGCGCCGGGGAAAAGCCCAGTTTTGCCCGCCAGACCTCGGCTTCAAAAAGCGGCAGCCGCAAAAAATCTTCCTGCCTGCCTGCCATGCGCAGGCTCAAGGCCAGCAGGCGACGGGGGTGGGTGTGCAGTATGGCGTCGCAGTCGGGCCGGGCGCGGTAAATGGCCAGATGCATGCCTGACTCTGAGGAAGCTGGCCCGCCAAGCAGGGTTGCGCCCGTGCCGATGTCCATAAGGCAGCAGTCGGCCTGTGTTATCCTACCCTTGGCCGTGCCGCTGCGGGTTATGCACACGGCGCCGGGCGCATGGCTGCCCAGCCTGCGGCTGGCGTTGCCGTTGCAGCCGGAGAGCAGGCCCTGCTTCCAGGCGTCACGGCATACGGAGCGAAATTCTTCGACCATGGAGGCAGGGATGGAAAGCTGCGCCTCTGCGGACGGGGCGGCCTGGGGCCGCTGCAACTTGCTGCTCATGCGGGGTTTCCTCTGTTTTGCCATGCACGCAGGTCAAGCTGCGACAGCTCTCCCTGCTGGGTGGTTTCCACACTGTTGACCAGACGCACCATAAGCCGTTGCAGGGCCTTGTGGGCGGGGTTGAGCGTAAAGGCAAGACCGTCTGCGCCCATGGCGGGCAGGTACTTGCGCCCCACGTTAAGGGGGATGATCCCCTGCTCGTAGAGCAAAAGATACATCAGATAGGCCTTGGTGCCAGAAAGATCGGCGGTGTGGCTTGCGTACTTGCCTTGTTCCTGCTGGGGGTCGACAAATTCCGGCTCCGCCCCCAGGTGGCGCAGTGCGTCCTGTTGGGGCGCGTAGGCCAAGATGTAGCCAGCCTTGCGGGCGCGCCAGCTGTATTCGAGGTCCTCGTAGCCGTAGCGGCCAAAACCCTCGTTCCAAAAGCCCAGCCGCTCGTGCACGGCGCGGGGTATGCACGCGCAGGCCCCGTTGCAGCAGGCTACTTCGAGCGCGGTGGAGCCGTCCGCGAGCATGAGGGGCGCGCCTTCGTGCTTGGGGCACAGCCTGTAGCCAGCCATGCCCAGCCGGGGGTTGTCGGCCAGCATGCGCATGAGGCGGCCAAGCCACTGCGGGTCAAGCACCTCCACGTCATTGTCCAGCTTGACGTAGAAATCGGCCCCGTCAGTATCGTCCCAGGCAAGGTTGGAGGCGACGGCCACGCCCATGTTGCGGCGCAGCAGATGCAGGCGCATGTGCGGGTGCTCGCCGACCAGCCCCTGCAGATATTCCCGCGTGCCGTCGGTGCTGCCGTTGTCCACCACGGTCAGGCCATAGCCCGGCGGCGTGTTTTGCAAGAGGCTGGCAAGGCAATGCCTTGTAAGGGCAAGTCTGTTCCAGGTGACCATGCCGATATGGGCGCGCACGTCAGGCATCCTGCTGGTTGCGGTCAAAGTGGTCAAACCCGCGCATGGCGGCCAGCTTGTCCAAGGGCTCGTTGTTGCAGACGATGCCGCCGCCCGCCGTGACGACGCCGATGCTCGTAAGCCTAGGTATGGCTGCGTGCAGGGGGGGCAGCATGTCGGGCGCGCAGGAGCCCAGCAGGGCGTAATCCTCGCCGCCCAGCAGCGCCTCGTGAACAGGATTTTTGCCCGTCGCATCGGCGTAGCCCACCACCTCGGGGTGCAGCTGTCCGCGTGCCAGCAAAATTTCCGCCCCCAGAGTTCCCCGGCCCGACTGCCCGCCCGCGCTCAGCTCGCCTGTAAGGCCCAGCAGGCGGGGCAGGTCGCGCATGATGCCGTCTGAAACGTCCATGAGCGCCGGGGGCCGCGCGTTGAACCCGGCCCTGGCCAGCATGAGCCCGGCGTCCACTTGCGGCTCGGGGTGCAGGTGCGCCGCGCAGGCGCAGGGCCAGTCCGCAAGGGCCGCCCGGCCATGGGCTTCAAGTACGTTGAGTCCCACGCGGGCCAGGCCCAGCCGTCCCACGACAAACAGCACGTCGCCTGGCATGCTGCCGCCACGGGTCAAAAAGTTGCCGGGGTCAGCCGGTTCGCCCCAGACGGTTATGGATATGTGCAGCCGCTCGCAGCCGGAAAGGTCCCCCCCGGCCAGCACCATGTGGTGCTCCGAGGCCAGGGATGCCATGCCGGAAAAAAAGGCCTCCAGCCACGCGGCGTCCACCCAGCGCGGCAGGCCGAGACACAGGGTAAAGCCCACAGGCCGCGCCCCGCAGGCGGCAAGGTCGCTCACGTTGACGGCCAGGGCCTTGTAGCCTGTTTCTTCTGGCGTAAAATACGCGCGGCGAAAGTGGATGTCTTCGAGAAACAGGTCGCTGCTCACAGCCAGCGGGCGCGTCCCCCTGAGGACGGCGCAGTCGTCGCCGCGCCCCAGCAGCAGCGAGGGGCCGGTCTGCGGAAAGTGCCTGCCCAGACAAGCCAGTATGCTGTCTTCGGAAAGGGCGTGTTGCGCGGCGTTGTGTGCGGGGGGCGTGGGCATGTCAGCTCTCCAGAATCAGGTATTCGCTCAGTATGACCTTGAGGCCAAAACCGGGAAAGTTCACCTGCACCTTGTCCGGCGGCAGGTGGCGTATGATCTTGCCGCGCCCGAAGATGCGGTGGCGGCAATAACACAGCTCGCCGCTTGAGGGCGTTGCCGTCCGGGGGGGCGGGCTGCCCTGTGGGGCCTGCCGCAGACCGGCTGGCTCGGCGTTTGCGTCTGGCGCATCCTCCGGGGGCAGCTGGCAGTCGTCATAGGCCTCAGGGCTTGGGATGCGCTGCGGGCGAGGCAGCAAACCGCCGGTAAAGGCCCCGGCGGGCATGGCGGGGTCTGCTCCGGGCAGGGAGGTTTTGCGGCCAAAGCCCACGCCGCCCGCGCTGCGGCGCGAGAGCGCGCCGCCAAATCCTTCAACCCACTCCTCAACCATGCCCGGCGCAAGCTCGCGCACAAAGGGGCTCTGGCTCACATGCTGGCTGCCGCGTTCGGCCCTGTTGTACAGCGAGGCCGGGGCGTAGAGGTCCAGGTTTTGGCGCGCGCGGGTGCAGGCTACGTACATGAGGCGGCGTTCTTCTTCAAAATCTTCGGGCCGCGCCAGCGCGTGGCGCGAAGGAAAGCGGTCTTCCACCAGGTCGATGACCAGAACGGCGTTCCACTCCAGCCCCTTGGCCGAGTGAACGGTGGAGAGCGTTATCTTGCCTTCGTTGCTGTCCGCGTCGTCCTCTTCGGGCGCTTCAAGGGCAAGGTCGGCCACAAAAAGATCAAGCTCGCTGTAGCCCGAAGCCATCTGGATGATTTCTTCCAGTCCCTGCTGACGGCGTGGCCAGTCCTCGGGGTAGAGGGCCTCAAGGCGCGGGCGGTAGTGCTCAAGCACGGACGACAGCGTGGCTGCGGGCGGCATGGGCCGGGCGCGCAAATCGTCCACAAAGCGCATGTCTTCCAGCAAACCCGGATGCTTGGCAAAGGCTTTTTCTGTGGACTTGGGGTCGCCGCTGCGGGCCACGGCGTAGAGTTTGTCCACCGTCTTGGGGCCGATGCCGCTGTGCTGGGCCGCCACGCGGGCAAAGGCCGGCAGGTCGAGCGGGTTGAGCAGCAGGCGGGCGTAGGCAATGACGTCCTTGACGTGGGCGGCCTCGGTGTAGCGCAGCCCGCCGTACTTGCGAAAGGCAATGCCCGCCTGGTTGAGCGCCATTTCAAGGTTGTACGAATGGAATCCGGCGCGGAACAGCACCGCGATTTCGTGCGGCAGGTGGGTTGCCAGCAGCTCTTCCACCCGGCGCACTACCAGCTTTGCCTGGCTCATGTCGCTGAGGGGGGTGACCAGACGTACCGGGTCGCCGCCCACCTTGCGGGTAAACAGGTTTTTGCGGAACGACTCCGCCGCGTGGGCCAGCAGGTTGTTGGCCACATCGAGCACGGGTTTGGTGGAGCGGTAATTTTCTTCAAGCCGCACCACGCGCGCACCGGGAAACAGCGTGGGAAAATCCAGAATGTTGCGCACGTTGGCCCCGCGAAAGGCGTAGATGGACTGCGCCTCGTCGCCCACGGCCATGACGTTGCCGGGCGGGCCGTCCTCCGGCCCTGCCAGCAGGCGCACAATGCGGGCCTGCACCAGGTTTGTATCCTGATACTCGTCCACCAGAATATGGCTGAAGCGCTGCCTCAGCGAGGCGGCGGCCAGCTCGTTGCGCCGCAGCAGGGTTTCGAGCTCAAACAGCAGGTCGTCGTAGTCCAGCAGGCCTTTTTCCTGCCGGTATGCGGCATACGCGTCGCCCAGGCGCGCCAGCCCCTCGGCGTGGGGCAGCAGATGAAAGGCCTCGCGCCGCAGCACTTCGTCCAGCGGCAGCTCCTTGTTGCGGGCCTTGCTCAGCAGACCAACTATGCTCTGGGTTTTGGGAAACGACCTGTCGCCCTTGCCCAGCTTGAGCTGTTCCTTGCAGCGCTTGACCGCATCGGTGATGTCGGCCGCGTCCATAACGGTAAAGGGGCGGTCGCCGAGCCAAGCGGGCTTCCAGCGCCTGAGCGCCCCAAAGGCAAAGGCGTGAAACGTGCCGCCCTGCACGCCCGCGAGCCCTTGATTGAGCAGCAGACCCGCACGGTGCAGCATTTCCTGCGCGGCCTTGCGCGTAAAGGTGAGCAGCAGCATGGCGTCCGGATCCACGCCGTGCTCCGCCAGCCATGCCAGACGGTAGACGATGGTGCGGGTTTTGCCGCTGCCTGCGCCTGCCACCACAAGCACGGGGCCGTCGCCGCAGGTGGCCGCCTCGTACTGGGCTTCATTAAGGGCTTGAGCGTAATCAATCATAGGGGCACGGTAGCATAAGGCGACAGCGCATACCAGAGGCCGCGTGCACCCATCCCGCCCTTGACTTTGTCCTCTGCGGCCATGAATATCACTGTAGAACACGTAAAAAGGAAACTCATGCACATTACGGAAAACGACTATATTGCGGGGGCGGGAGCACGGTTGCCGCGCCGGCGCAGGCTGTTTCTGGCCCTTTTGCTGGGTCTGATGGCCGCCTTTGGCCCCCTGTGCACCGATACGTACCTGCCGAGCCTGCCCGTGCTGGCGGCAGACCTTTCCATCTCTACCGCAACCACCCAGCTGACCATCACGGCCTGCCTGCTGGGCATGGCCCTTGGGCAGCTTTTTGTGGGGCCGCTTTCAGATTCGACCGGGCGGCGCAAGCCACTGTTTGTGGCCCTGATGTTTTTTACGCTGGCCTCGGTCTGTTGCGCCGCCGCCCGGTCGGGCAACAGTTTTATTGCCCTGCGTTTTGCCCAGGGGCTTGGCGGGGCGGGCGGCATTGTGCTGGCCCGCGCCATGGCCTGCGACCTGTTTCGCGGGGCGGAGCTGACCAACTTCATGAGCCTGCTCATGGTCGTCAACGGCATTGCGCCCATCACTGGGCCTCTGCTGGGCGGCTGGCTGGCTTCAATGGCAGGGTGGCCCGCCATTTTTTACTTTTTAACCGGCTTTGGCGTGCTGCTGATCCTGCTCAGCGCGCTTGGCCTGCCCGAAACCCTGCCGCAGGGCATGCGCCGCGACGGCGGCCTGCGCGCCTCGTGGACGGCCATGGGCGCACTGCTGCGCCAAAAGCCTTTTATGTGCTATGTGGGCGTGCAGGGTTTTACCATGGGCGGCTTTTTTGGCTACGTGGCGGCCTCGCCCTTTGTGTTGCAGGGCATGTACGGGCTTTCGCCCAAGACCTACAGCATCATTTTTGGCTGCAATGCCCTCAGCCTCATGTTTTTTGCCTTTGGTACGGCGCGCAACGCCCGCCGCCTTGGCGAGGCCCGCCTGCTGCGCATCGGCAATACCCTGCGCGCAGTGGCCTGCCTCGGTGTACTGGCCGTAACCGTGGTTACGCCCGCCTCGCCCGTGCCCCTGCTCATAGGCCTGTTTTTTATGATTGCCCTGCAGGGCATGACCCTGCCCACCAGCTTTACCCTTGGCATCAGCGCGCAGAACGTGGGCGCGGGCACGGCTTCTGGCATACTGGGGGTTTCGGTGTTTATTTTTGGCGCGCTCACTTCGCCCCTTGTGGGCCTGGCGGGGGGCGGCACGGCATTGCCCTTGGGTATTGTAAGCGCGGTGACTGGCGTTGCCTCGGCGTTGCTTGGGTATGTGGGCGACCGCGAGCTGAAAAAGCTCAGGGAATCCAGCGGGGCGGAGGCGCAGCCGTAAAGGCCGGTTGCCCGGACGGGTGCCCCGCGGCAAAAGGGCCGACTGCATTGACGCGCTGTTGTCTGACGTTTACAACAGTTGCGCTTGCGCTTTTGTCGCTGCGCAAGGGAGATGCCGGATCATGGATTGGGATGCCCAACTGTATGACAAAAGCCACGACTTTGTGGCGGCATACGGCGAAAGCCTGCTCGGCCTGCTGCCGGACAGGCTGGATTTTGTCGTCGACCTCGGTTGCGGCACTGGGGCGCTCACGGGCCCGTTGACGGCCAAAGCCGCGCGGGGTGGTGGGCATTGACGCCTCACCGGACATGATAGCTCAGGCCCGGCTGCGCTTGCCGCAGGTGGAATTTCTGGTAATGGATGCCTGCGAAATGCCGTGGAACGGCTGCGTGGACGCCCTGTTTTCCAATGCCGCCCTGCACTGGATTGAAGACCAGGAGCGCCTGACCGCAACCATGGCCCGCGTGCTTCGCCCCGGCGGCATGCTCGTTTGCGAATTTGGCGCGCGCGGCAATATCGGGCGTCTGCGAGCGGCCTTTGCCGAGGTCTTTCAGACGGCGCTGGGCAGCGAGGGCCTGGGCCCGGCGTATCTGAACAGCGAGCGTTTTTACTTTCCTTCGGCGGACGAGTACGCGGCGCGGCTCGCACGGCACGGGTTTTCTGTGCGGTTGGCCGAGGAATACGACAGGCCCACGCCGCTCAAGGGCGGCAAGGAAGGCCTTGCCCGCTGGATGAGCCAGTTTTTTGCCCAGGATCTGGACTGTCTGCCGCCTGCGGCGCAGGAAAATGTTTTTTCCGCCGTGGCCGATGCCTTGCGGGCGTCGCTGTGGGACGGCGGTCAGTGGATTGCTGATTATCGGCGGCTGCGGGTTGTGGCCGTAAAACACTAGGAGTCTCCATGCCCGAAGCTCAAGAACAATTTCAAAACGGCGTTGCCAAGGTTCTGGAAGCGGTAATGTTCGAGAACTGGCTGCGGTTTTACTTTATCTCCGAAAAGCCCGACGCCCCCACGGGCAGGGACGGACAGCCCGCATTGTTTGTCGCCGTGCCGACCAAGGCCATGGAACGCATCAGCGAGATGTTCCCCCGCCTGCTGCCCATGGCGGAAGAAATGAACGGCCAGGAAGTGAGCTTTGAGACCTCGCGCCGCGCCGTGTGCAATTTTGTGCTGGCCCATGTGGACGGTCAGGTTATCGCGCGCGACTCCGCCGCCATGATTTTTGAAAGCACGACCTTTCAGGTACAGATGCAGATGTTCAACGCCTGGGTGCAGATGCACGAAGAGCAGCTTGACCGCAATTTTGTGGATTTTGGCGGCTGGCAAAAGCTCTTTGACGAATGGCGCAGCTCGGCCGCCGCGCGAGAGCTGGCTGAAAAGCTCGCACTTTCCGCGCAGGGGGGGCGCTGCCGCTCCGGGCAACGACTCTGTGCAGTAGGCAGAGCAAGAAAATTTTTTGTACAGTTTTGCGCACTCAAGACAGGGCACAGGCAAGGATGGTTAAACATTTTTAACGGGCGATAGCGGCGGAGATAAAATTTTATCCATAAAAAGCAGCATATTGAAAGAATCTAGAGTTTCTGCTTTTTTGGCACGCCCATTGCAGCATGGAAAGTACCTTCCTTTCTTTTGCTGACAGCCTCCTCCAACCGAAACGGCCTGCCTCCCCAAGCGGGCCGTTTTTTTATGTCAAATCACGGCAGGATCACATGCAAGACAAGTTTCTGGCTTCGGAATATTCACCATCAGCGCCCGATGCGGCTGGCTTTCATATTATCCCTGTTCCGCTGGAGCAGAGCGTTTCGTACGGCGGCGGCACAGCTCAAGGCCCACAGGCCCTGCTTGCCGCCTCGCATCAGCTGGAGGCATGGGAAAGCGGCTTTGCGCCTGGCGAAGCGGGTTTTTTTACCGCCGCGCCGGTGGACTGCTCCGGCCCGGTGACGGACACCCTTGACCGCATCGAGACCGCCGTGGCCCACGCCATTGCCTGCGAGGCCGTGCCCGTGGTGCTGGGCGGCGAGCATACGGTAACCCTGGGCGCCCTGCGGGCCTTGGCCCGGCAGGCCGAAAAAACAGGCGAACCCTTTGGCGTCGTGCAGTTTGACGCCCACGCCGACCTGCGCCCCCAGTATGAAGGCAGCCCGTACTCGCACGCCAGCGTCATGTACCGCGCCGTGGCCGATCTTGGTCTGCCGCTCACGCAGTTTGCCGTGCGCGACTTTTGCCGGGAGGAGGCCGCAATCCGCAAGCAGTTTAACGTGACGCACTACGACGCCTATTTTATCGCCCGCGTGGGGCTGCCCGACCAGCCCCTGCCCGAGGGCTTTCCCAAAAATATTTACATAACCTTTGATGTGGACGGATTTGATTCGTCCATCATGCCCGCCACCGGCACGCCTTCGCCAGGCGGCATCAACTGGCGCGAGGCCCAGTATATACTTGAGCGCTGCGTGGCCGGTCGCCGCGTGGTGGGGCTGGACGTGGTGGAGCTGGCCCCCATCAAGGGCCTGCACCATGCCGATTTTACGGCGGCCAAGCTGACCCACCTCATTATGGGCCTGGCCCACGATGCCAACCACAAGGAGCAGCAAGCATGAAGAACACCGCAGTTACCTTCCGCGAAGCCAAAGGGCAGGACAAGCTTGTCATGCTGACGGCTTATGATTACAGCACTGCGCGGGTTATGGATATGGCCGGTGTGGACGCCCTGCTGGTGGGCGATTCGCTGGGTATGGTGATGCTGGGCTACCCCGATACGCTTTCCGTAACCATGGACGACATGGTTCGACATTGCGCGGCTGTGGCGCGTGGAGCGCAAAAGGCCCTTGTGGTCTGCGACATGCCCTATATGAGCTACCATGTGTCGGTGGAAGAAACAGTGCGCAACGCCGCCCGCCTGATGACCGAAGGCCGGGCGCAGGCGGTCAAGCTTGAAGGCGGGGCGGAATTTGTCGCCGAGGTGCGTGCGCTGACGCGGGCGTCCATCCCCGTGATGGGGCACCTGGGGCTTACGCCGCAATCGGTAAACGCCTTTGGCGGCTTTAAGGTGCAGGGCAAAAGCATGGCTGCGGCCCAAAAGCTGCTGGACGACGCCCGCGTCCTGCAGGACGCCGGGGCCTTTGCCCTGGTGCTCGAATGCGTGCCCGCCGCTCTGGCCGAGCGCGTCACGCAGGCCCTTGCCATCCCGGTCATAGGCATTGGCGCGGGCGCTGGCTGCGACGGTCAGGTGCTGGTGTGGCAGGACATGACGGGCATGACCCAAAGCCACCTGCCGCGTTTTGTCAAACGTTTTGGCGATGTGGGGGCCAGCCTGCGCGCTGCTGTTGAGGCTTACTCGCGTGAAGTGCGCGCCGGGGCCTTCCCCGCCGAGGACCACGTCTACCCCCTGCCCGACGGCATGGAAAAGACGCTGAAAAAGCTCAAGTAAGCCTGCCCCGCAGCAGAAGTTGCCTGTAAAAACGCCCGCATTTGCGGGCGTTTTGCAGTACTCGGGGCTGTCTTGCGGTTTCCGCCTCAGCGCCGTTTAAAGTCCACAGCAACGCGCACGCGTGAGCCCGCCTTGTTGCTGAACAGCAAAAAACCGTGCTCCAGCCCGTGCAGATAGAGACGGCGGGTGATGTCCACATCCTTGCGGCAGTATGTGGCGATGTCGTCAATGCGGCCCTGTTGCCACCACTCGAGTGCCTGCAGGCCGTCGGCGCTTTTGGGTTCGTTAAGGGTAGCTTGCCCGAGGTTGTCCAGCGAAAGCCTGTAGTTAAGGCGTTCGGACACGCGCTGCAAAAGGTCGAGGCTGGGCAGGCGGTGCAGGTCAAAGTTCGCAAAGGCCGAGAGCACGGCATAGTCAAAGCGCAGGCTGTTAAAGCCGACCACAAGGTCTGCCCCGCGCAGGCGCTCGAACAGGGCGGGCAACTCCTCCTGCTGGTAGGCAAAGTAGTCGTCGGCCTTGCTGTCGTAGACCACGGCAACGCTCACGCCCATGCGGTCGGCCCTGTTCCAGCCGCCCACCTCGGCGGCGGAGCGCCGGGTTTCCACGTCAAAGACCACAAAATTTTTGGGCGGCGGCACGGGGGTATGCGTCAGCAGCCCCGCCGCGTCAAAGGTCTCCCCTGCCTGAGCGCCAGCCTTGCTGCGGGTTGCGCCTTGCGGTTCGGGGCCGTTGACGCTCAACCCCGGCTGCGCTGCAAAACCGAACAGGCTGTTCTGGTTGTCTGGCGCGGGTTGTTTTTTGCTCATGGATTGGTCCTCCATTGCAGGGTGCGCGGCGGCATCGGGCAGGCTATCCGTGTTGATAAATTCCAGGGCGGAGAGCGCAGGCCGAGTCACAGCTCCCAATGCCGTGGGCGTGTCGGCCATTTCCATATCGAGCCGGTCGGGGGCCGGGCTGATGCGCAGCTCGCGGTACAGGGCGTCGCCCTCCGTGCCGGGGGCCAGCATCTCGCGCAACAGTTCCAGCGCGCCGATCTTGCTGATGGGCCTGTTGCCGGAGCCGCATTTGGGCGAATGCACGCACGAGGGGCATCCGTCCTCGCAGGGGCAGGCGGCCACCGCCTTAAGGGTTGCCTCAAGCAGCCCCCGCGCGTCGGGAAAGGCCTGGCGCGTCAGACCTGCGCCGCCGGGCAGGCCGTCGTAAATGAATACGCCCGAAAGCCCGGTCTGCGCGTGCAGCGGCGTGGAGATGCCGCCAAAGTCGTTGCGGTCGGCCATGATCAACAGGGGCAGCAGGCCGATGGCCGCGTGTTCCAGCGCGTGTATGGAGCCCATGTAGTGCAGAAACTTTTCTTCCAGTGAGGCGCGGATGCTGTCGGGGATGACAAACCATAGGCCTTCGGTTTCAAAAATCTGCGGCGGCGCGTCCAGCGGCGTGATGGTGAGCAGACGGTTGCCCGAGGTGGAGCGTTTTTCGTAGCCGGTCACAATGTCCGTGATGCGCAGCCGTCCCCGGCACGCCAGCACGCGGCCCAGCGATACACGCTCGACTTCTTCAAGAATATCAGTGCTTTTTTGGCCGCGCGTGCGGGTAAACCACGATACCTTGGCCGCCTTGGCCACAATGCGGGCGCGGGCTGGGTCCATCTCGTCGATCACGTAGCTGCGGCCCCTGTGCAGGTAGACCGCGCCGGGGTGCGTCTCTTGCCAGGCGCGGAAACCGTCCACCGAACCGATGATCTGGCCGTCCTGGTCTTCGATGGTAAAGGTCTGGCCCGTGCCGCGTAAATCCACATGGCGCTGGGGCCGTTTGCGGGCGGCCAGCAACTGCGTGCCGTCGGCGGACTGCAGCAGCAGGCCTTTGGCGTGCAGGGCGCGGGCTGCGGCGCGGGCTGCCGGGCTTGCCAGCATGGCGTCACCGGGGGTGAGCGGCATTTCTGCCGCCGCGCACTCCAGATGCCGGGTGAGGATGACCTCGTTGTCTGGGTTGACCACGGCCTTTTCTGGCGGGCGGGTGAAAAAAATCCTCGGGATTGCGGGCAAAATACTGATCCAGCGCGTCCTCGCCCGCCACCACAATGACGGCGGATTCCTGCTGGGCGCGCCCCACGCGGCCGCCTCGCTGCAGGGTGGCCATGACCGTGCCGGGGTAGCCCACGAGAATGCACACGTCCAGACCGCCAATGTCTATGCCCAGCTCCAGCGCGCTGGTGCTGACCACAGCCAGCAGATCGCCCGAGGCCATACGGGCCTCGATGCTGCGGCGCTCCTCGGGCAAAAAGCCCGCGCGGTAGGCGGAGATATGCTCGGCAAAAGTCCCGGACTGCCCGGCCCACAGGCTGATGAGTTCGGTCATGCGGCGTGAGCGGCAATAGACGATGGTGCGCAGGTTGCGGGCTAGCGCGGCCTTGAGCAGATCAATGGCCGCCGTGGCGGCGCTTTGCTCCGGGTTGAGAAAGACAAAATGCCGTGGCCCCTGCGGCGCGCCGGACTGGTCAATGACCACGGGCGCTGCGGGCATGCGGGCGGCGGATTGCAGGATTGCCGCGTCAGCCCCTGCCTGCGCAGTGGACGTGTCAGCGGGACTGGCCGTGCCTGTCAGCGCCGCCGCCAGCTCGCCGGGGTTGCCCACGGTAGCCGTGCACAGCACATAGACGGGCCGAGCGCCGTAGCGCCCGGCAATGCGGTTGAGCCGCCGGAACACCTGCGCCATGTGCGCTCCGAATACTCCCCTGTAGGTGTGGGCCTCGTCCACAACCACATGGCTCAGGCCCGCCAGAAATTCCGCCCACTGCTCGTGGTGCGGCAAAATGCCCAGGTGCAGCATCTCCGGGTTGCTGATGAGCACCGTGGGCGGGTTGCGCCGTATCTTGCGCCTGAAGTGGTCGCTGGTGTCGCCGTCGTACAGAGCGGCGGTGGGACGGGCCTCGCTGGGCCAGCTCTCCACCAGAGCGTTGAACGCGCCCAGCTGGTCCTGCGCCAGCGCCTTGAGCGGAAAGAGATACAGGGCGCGGGCGTCGCGGTCGCGCAGGTAACGGTCGAGCACGGGCAGGTTGTAGATGAGGCTTTTGCCGCTGGCCGTGGGCGTGGCCGCAACAACGGAGTGCCCGGCTCGGATATGGTCTGTGGCCAGCGCCTGATGGCTGTACAGCCCGGCGATGCCGCGCAGCTCGAGCACCCTGCTGATGGCGGCGGGCCAGGGCAGGCGGGTAGGGGCGTAGCGCGGCTCTACCGCTGCAAAAATGCGGTGGCAGGTGACCTGCGGCCCCAGTTTTTCCGACGCCAGCAGCGCGGTGATATATTCCCCGACAGACACGTCGCTGCCTATTCCGTACCTGCGGGCTGCTGGGCCTTTTCGCCCGGTTTGAGGCAGCGCTGCACGCGGGCGGGCGAACCGGCGGCAAGGCAGAACGGCGGCACGTCGCGCGTCACCACGCTGCCCGCGCCGATAATGGCGCCCTCGCCGATGCTCACGCCTTTAAGAACAAGACAGTTCATGCCAATCCAGGCGTAGTCGCCGATGCTCACGGGGCGGTCGCCCTCCATGCCGGGGTCGGTGGCGCGAGCCTCGGGCGGCCAGTGGGCGTGAAAGTCCGAATCAACCACAACGCAGTTGGGGCCAACCATGACCTGACGCCCAAGCCGTATGACCGTGGAGCGGGCAGTGATGGAAGTGCCGCTCAGCTGGCAGCCGGGGCCGATCTCTATGCCCGCCCCCGGGCCAAAGGTGCGCAGCCGCACCGGGGCGTACAGTGTGGCTGCCGTGGCGCGCCGCCATGATGAAACAAGGCTTGCGCCAGCGCCGATGCGCATGCTGCTGCCCGGCCAGCGCAATAGCCCCACCGGACCGTGGGCCGTCACGCCGGTCTCTATACGCACGCCAAGGGCCAGAGCCTTGAGGCGCAGGCGCAGGGTTCCCCAAAACGCGCCGTTGACGCGCATGATCTGCAGACACACGTAGCTTATGACGTTGGAGGGGGTGAGCCCCCGCTCCAGGGCTTTTTTTAGCATGCTCATGGTGGTTCCATGGTTGTCGTTGCGAATGGCGGCGACCTGTGGGCCGCCTGCGCAGCATTATGCCAGAGTCGGACCGCATGGTCGAGCAGAGCCGCAACGTCCTGCCGCCCGCGTCTGCCAGGGTGAACTGCGGCCAGCCGTCGCTAGTATTGCTGTTGACGGATGGGTGGCGCGGTATACGTTGAAGACCAATCGCTTTCTGCACCCGCAACATCATGGCAGGGCTCAATATTCGGCGAAGCGCTGTTTAACCAGGTTGGAACAGCCAATATCCTTGACGCCAGCAAGCTGCGGAAGTAAATTGAAATTGAATGTTGTTTTTAAAAGGAGTGTGGAAATATTATGGATTCTGTCATTCCGCTTACTTCCCTCAAGGTGGGCGAGCTGGCCCGCATCGTGAGCATCAACGCCAAGGGTGAGCTTGCACGGCGGATCCGCGACATGGGCCTTGGATCGGGCATGCCCGTTTCTGTCGTTGGCTATGCGCCCCTGCGCGACCCGCTGGCCCTGCGCTGCGCAGAGGTTACCATCGCCCTGCGTCGCAGGGAGGCCGGGGCCATCATGGTGCAGCCATCCGCCCCGTAAGGAGGAGTGCCCGTTGTATGAGGAGCCGTCGCAAGACCTGTTTTTTAACGCTCTGCCAGTTGTGCGGAGCGTTTTTTTTTGCCCCTTGTCAATCTCAAACAGACGGGCGTTCTGCCTGTCACCGGACGTGAAAAGCCGGCGCCAGATCTGTCACCGTGGCCGAATCCAGCGTATTGGGGTCGTAGTTTTTGACGAACTGCAGGGCAAAATCCACAAATGTCGTGGCCGCGTCCGAAAGCTTGCGGGCGGTGGGCAGGTACATATGCATTTCGCGGTGCAGCACCGGCTCGTGCAGCAGCGTGGCCACAAGTCCGTAGCCGCGCGCCAGCATGAGTGAAAACCGACCCGCCAGAGCGACGCCGCATCCGGCGGCGGCCAGTGCAAAGGCCGTGGGCATCTGGTTGACCACATGCCCGATGGTAAAAGGCGGCTCTGTCCCCACGTCGGCGGCGATATAACCCACAGATTCACGCCCTACGGCGACCACCGGAACCTTTTTGACCTCGTTCCAGGTGCTGTACCGCCCTGCGAGAGGGTGATCAGGCCGGGAGAGCATGCTCACCGGGGTGGTAAAAAACTGCCGTACGGTGATGTCTGTCTCCGGCAGGCGGGCAGGGCCAAAGCCCACCTCCGCATCCCCCTGCTGTATGCTTGACTGCACCAGCGCCATGGGTTGATCAACAAGTTCGACCCGTATGCCTGGCTCGCTTTTTTTAAAATGGGCAAGCAGCAGGGGCAACAGGGTGCAGGCAATAAGGGGCGCGCCCACTATGCGTACCCGGCCCGAACGCAGGCTGCTGAGGTCTGCCGCGTATTTTTCCATCAGCAAAAATTCGTGAAAGGCCTTTTGCGCCAGCGTATAAAGCTCGCGCCCGTCGGGCGAGAGCGACACAAAGCGCGACGTGCGGTCAAACAGAGGCACCCCGACCTGGGCTTCCAGATCCTTGATAAGATTGCTTACGGCGCTCTGGGTGATATGCAGTGAAGCCCCCGCCGCCGTAAAGCTGCGCAGGTTTGCGACGGTCAAAAAAGCTTCGATCTGGCGCAGGGTCAATTGCATCAGTTTTTCCTTTTGGTTAGCGCTTTCTATAATTTTATATTATCAATCGACAAATAAAAACAATTTTACCTCACTGGATCCGGGACGCATAGTCGTGACAATAGAACTTCCATATGGGGCATACCGGTAGCCACAGACGGAAGGATACACTGTTAACAGCAAACAGTACGTGATGCATGTACGTTTTGAGTGGTAACGGAAAACCCGCCAGGAGGGAAGAAGTATGGATGGGAACGTAGTATTTTCTGCGAATACCCAAATCGATATAGAAGGAAAACAGACAAAAAAAAGATTTATAGTTGTATTCTGTCTGTTTATTGGCATATTTATAGCATATCTTGATCGTGTAAACATGTCTGTACTGGCTGCAAATGATCCTTTTTTGCTTGAGATGGGCATAAAAGGAGCGCCGGTGCAGATAGGCATGATGATGTCTGTTTTTCTTGCTGCATATGGAGTGGCCAATGTCCTGTTGGCTCCCATAGGCGATTACCTTGGTCCCCGCAAATCCATGATGTTCTGCATCGGCCTTTGGACAGTGTCGCTTTTTTGGGGCGGCATTGCCTCAACATTCACAATTATTATCGCCAGCCGGATAATACTTGGCGTGGGCGAGGGCATATATTACCCGCTGCAGAGCGTTTTTGTAAAAAATTGGTTTCCCAGGCAGGAACGCGGGCGCGCCAACGCCGCATGGGTTGTGGGCCAGTCTGTCGCGCCAGCCTTGGCCATGCCTTTTTTTGCCTATCTCATTGGCCACTTTGGCTGGCGGTCCAACTTCCATTTTTGCCTGGCGGCGGGGCTCATCCCCCTGTATCTGCTGTGGCGGCATACGGCCGATACACCGCGCCAGCACAAGGGCATCAACAAGGCCGAGCTGGCCCATATTGAAGCCGGACAGGATGTTGCCGCCGTTCAGGAGGTTATCCCCCTGCGGCAGCGCCTGGAGGGCTTTGTCGGCAATTACCGCTTCTGGCTTCTGGTCTTCTGGTATTTGTGCCTCCAGTGCATGTACTGGGGCCTGATCACCTGGCTGCCCAGCTACCTTAAATCCGCCAGAGGCTTCAGCTGGAACGAAATGGGCTGGCTGGCGTCGCTGCCGTTTGTGCTCTCCATTATCTTTAAGATTTCCTGCGGATTTTTAACGGACAAGATTGGCCGGAGTGCGCCAATCCTTATGGCAGCCATGTTTCTGGCTGGCTGCTGCGTATACCTCGGGGCTGTCACTGAGCAGAAGTACCTCTCTGCCGTGCTGCTGTCTCTCGCGGTGGCCTTTTGCACCATGGGCACGCCAGTGGCCTGGACTCTGCTGCAAGGGCTGATTCCCGGCAAATCCATGTCTACCGCATCGGGCATCATGAACGGGCTTGCCAACGGGCTGGCCTCGCTCGCGCCCGCCATGATCGGATTTTTTATCACTACTACCGGCCAGTACAGCGGCGGTCTGCTTTGCCTTGTGTTTACTGGTGCGGCGGCGACCATCGCCGCAGGCGTGCTTGCGGCTCAACGCTACTAACCGTGCCGTTTACAGGAGACTGATGAATGAAGATTACAAGCATTGATATCATCGACGTGGCCAACGACTTCAGCTCTGCCACCAGCAAGTGGCGGCCTGTTGTTGTAAAAGTAAATACGGATGAAGGCGTCAGCGGTTTTGGCGAAGTGGGCCTTGCCTACGGCGTGGGCGCTTCTGGCGGCTTTGGCACGGCAAAAGATCTGGCCCAGATTCTCATTGGCATGGACCCCACGTGCAACGAGGCCATCTGGGAAAAAATGCTGCGCAAGACCTTTTGGGGACAGGGTGGCGGCGGCATTTTTTCCGCTGCCATGAGCGGCCTTGATCTCGCCATGTGGGACATCAAGGGCAAGGCGCTTAATGTGCCCCTTTACCAGCTGCTGGGCGGCAAAACGCGCGGCAAGATACGCGCCTATGCCAGCCAGCTGCAGTTTGGCTGGGGGGCTGGCAAGGACAAGGTCATGCTTGTGGATCCCCAGGCCTACGCCGAAACAGCATTGATCGCGCAGGACGAAGGTTATGACGCCATCAAGGTGGACGTTCTCGCCATGGACGCAAACGGCAACTGGAACCAGCAGGATCTTTCGGGCGTGCTGCCCGACAGGATACTGCGCAGGGGATACGACCGTCTTGCCGCCATCCGCAAGGCTGTTGGCCCGGACATGGACATCATTGTTGAAATGCACTCCTTTACGTCCACCACTGCGGCCATCCAGTTCGGGCGCATGATCGCCGAGCTGGGCGTGCTTTATTATGAAGAACCGGTCATGCCCCTCAACCCCAAGCAAATGAAAAAAGTTGCGGACAGCGTGCCGATTCCGCTGGCGGCCGGCGAGCGCATTTACTGGCGCTGGGGGTATCGTCCCTTCCTTGAAGAAGGCTCGCTCAGCGTCATCCAGCCGGACATCTGCACCTGCGGCGGCATCACCGAGGTAAAGAAAATCTGCGACATGGCGCACGTCTACGACGTGACCGTGCAGATCCACGTCTGCGGCGGCCCCATTTCCACTGCGGCGGCCCTGCACATGGAGGCGGCCATTCCCAACTTCATGATTCACGAGCTGCACCGCTACGCCCTGCTTGAGCCCAATACCAGGACATGCGTGCACAACTACATGCCCGCAAAGGGCATGTACTCCGTGCCCGAGCTGCCCGGTCTGGGGCAGGAACTGACGCCCGAAACCATTGCGGCGTCCACGGTTGTGACGGTGAAGTAGTTTCCATCGCGGCGCTATCCGCAATAACAGCCAAAAGCCGTCCGGGGATGACCCGGACGGCTTTTATATATGCGGCACAAGATCGGTTACGAGCGGTTTTGCCCAAACACGCAGGTGCGGTTGCGGCCTGCGGCCTTGGCCTGGTACAGGGCTGCGTCTGTCTGGCGTACCAGCAGCTGGCCTTCTTCCTGCTGATCGGCGGTGGGCGCGAGGCTGCTCACGCCCAGGCTTACCGTCACAAAGGCGCTCACCGGCGAGGCCGGGTGGGGCAGCTGCTCGCGGGCGACCTCCTTGTGGACGCGGGCCGCCACGGCCTGCGCCGTTGCTGCGTCCGCGCCGGGCAGCAACAGGGCGAATTCTTCGCCGCCGTAGCGGGCGCAGGTGTCTGTGGCGCGGGCGGCCCGGCTCATGGCCGCAGCCACGCGGCGCAGGCACTGGTCGCCTGCCTGGTGTCCAAGGCTGTCGTTGTAACGCTTGAAGGTATCCACATCCAGCATGATAAGCGCCACGGGCGAATGGTTTTCGCGGGCCTGCGCCCAGAGGACGCGCAGCTTTTCGTCAAAGGCGCGGCGGTTGCCCACGCCGGTCAGGCCGTCCACCAGCGACATCTTTTGAAAATGGTCGTGCTCCGAGGCCAGTTTTTGCGAGCGCACCGTGGCGAGTGAAAGGTATGTGCCGAGATTTTCGAGCGATGCGGCAATGTTGCCAAGCTCGATGATGAAGCTGCGCCTGGGCGGCTGACTGGCAGCCCCTGTGCCCAGCTGGTTGAGAAAGGCCATGATGCCTTGCAGAGGCCGGGCAAGGTGCAGCCGCAAAAGCCCAAACAGCGTTACCAGCCCCGCGCCAAGCAGCAAAAAGCCCAGGAGCAGGCTGTTTTCGAACTGATGCGCTAGGGTTGCGGTGCGTTGCAGCTGCAACAGCATGTCGTCCGTGGCGGGCTGTCGGGCGGCGATCTCGGCTATGCCTGCCTCAAGCTTTGCCAGCGACGCATCGACCAGGGCGGCGTCGACTACGGGCGTCGTGTCCCCATCGCTCTGCCGGGCGGCGGTCAGGGCCGCGCGGGTTTCGTGCAGGCGCTCCTGCAGCGTCGTGTCGGCCTTTTTACGGGTTTCGGCCAGAGCCATAAAGGCCCCGTATGTTTTTGTACCCGCCACGCTCATTTCACGCGTCATGCTCATAAAATAAAAAAAGCTGGCCGTGAACAGCAGGGCCATGACGGTCAGACCCAGTGCAAGGTATGCGCGTATGCCCATGCCGGATACGCGTTCTGTAGTGTCAGACATTTACAAGCCCATCCCCAAAAAACGGTATGTCTGGTACACGCCAACAGCCATGCCAAAGGCCAGCAGCGTATTGAACGCAATGCTAAAGGCCACCCACTTCCAGCTGCCCGACTCCTGCCGGATGACAACCAGGGTGACAAAGCAGGGCGCGTACAGCATGACAAAAATCAGCAGGGCCAGAGCCGTGCCCTGATTCCACGAGGGGTCGCTGCGCAGCAGCTCCGCCAGCGACGCGGGGTCTTCAGGGTCTTGCGCCCCCAGCGCGTAGGCTGTGCCAAGAGTGGAGATGATGGCCTCCTTGGCGGCAATGCCGCCGATAAGGGCCACGTCGGTGCGCCAGCTAAAGCCCGCATAGGCGGTTACGCCTTCAAGCCATGTGCCGAGGCTCCCCGCCAGGGTGCGGCGCAGGCGCTCCGCCTCCAGTTCTTCCTGTACTTTTGCCCGCGAGTTTTCATAGAGGTCGCGCGACTGGTCGGAAATATCCTCCCTTTCAAGTTGAGCGCTCAGGCGGGCGATTTCGTTTTCGTAGGGGAGCGCCGTTTCAGGATCCAGCGCGGGAAAGGTCATGGCCGCCCAGATGAGCATGGCCAGAGGAACAAGCACTGTGCCCGCTTTTTTCAGGTACATCCAGGTGCGCTCCCAGCAGTGGATGCATATTCCGCGCAGGGTGGGCATGCGGTAAGGGGGCATTTCCATGACCAGCGGCGTGGCCTCGCCGCGCAGCACGGTTTTGCGCAGCAGCAGGGCCACGCAAAAGGCCAGCACCCATGAGAGCATGATGATGGCAAACATCATGTTGGCTGCGTTGTGCGGAAAAAACGTGCCCACAAGCAGCAGGTACACGGGCAGTTTTGCGCCGCAGGCCATGTAGGGCAGGGTGAGCATGGTGGCCAGTTTTTCCTTGGGGCTGCGCATGGTGCGCGTGGCCATGACGCCGGGTATGGCGCACCCCCCGGCGATGCCCCCGGAAATGATGTAGGGCATCACAGAGGCCCCGTGCAGACCGAAAAACTGGAACACGCGGTCTGCAATGTAGGCCATGCGGGCCATGTAGCCGCTGTCCTCCACAATGGCTATGAGCGCAAACATGATGAGCACCAGCGGCACAAAGCTGAGCACCCCGCCCACCCCGGCAATAACGCCGTCCACCAGCAGCGAGGCAAACAGCCCGTCGGGAAGAGCCCCCTGCACCTGGCCCGCCAAGGCGCTGAACGCGCCCTCAAGCCAGCCTTGGGGGTATGAGCCAAGAACAATGGTGATCTGAAACATGGCGTAGAGCACGCCCAGCATGATCAGCGCGCCCCAGACGGCGTGGGCCAGCACCCTGTCCAGCCGGTCTGAAAGGCTCAGACGGTGACGGTCGCCGGTTTTAACAATGCACGCTGCCGCTATTTGACGCACAAAGCCGCTGTGTCCGTCGGCAATAATGCCTTCTGTGTCGCGGCCTATGCTGCGCAGCTCGTCCTGCACAAACCGGCACACCTGCGCCATGTCGGCTGCAAGGTTGGGATCCGCCTTTTGCAGGGCGGCAATGGCCTCGTCGTCGTCCTGCAGCAGATTGAGGGCCAGCCAGCGCGGGGCGCAGTGGCCGTAGGGCGACGCTGCAAGGCCGGGGCTTGCGGCTATGCGGTGTTCCATGGTTTCCAGGATGGGGTCCAGCAGCGGGCCGTAGCTTATGCGCAGGGCTTGCCCGCCGCCAAAGGGCGGGGCGTCGTCGGCCCCCTGAGTCGTCGCGCCGTTGGCCGGGGCGTCCAGCGCAGCCTGTCGCGCAGCGGAGAGCGCCTCGCGCAGGCCGTTGCCCGCCGTGCCCACCGTGGGTAGGGCGCTTGCGCCCATAAGCTCCGAAAGCCGCAAAAAATCAATGCTGATGCCTGCCGCGCGGGCCTCGTCCATCATGTTGCAGGCTATAACCACAGGCAAACCCATCTCGCGCAGCTGGGCCGTAAGCAGCAGCCCGCGCTCAAGAATGCCCGCGTCCACCACATTGATGACCGCCTGCACCGCTCCGCCCAGCAGCACATTGCGGGCGACCACCTCCTCCTGCGAATAGGCCGAGAGCGAATACGCGCCGGGCAGATCTACCAGGATGATCTCCTGCCCCTCATGGCGGATGAACCCCTCCTTTTTTTCTACCGTCACGCCGCTGTAGTTGCCCACATGCTGGTGCGCACCCGTAAGCGCGTTGAAAACCGTGGTTTTGCCGCAGTTTGGGTTGCCCGCGATGGCCAAACGCAGCGAATAGGCCAGACCGCCAATGAGCGTACGTGCGTTGCCGCCGCGCAGCTCTGCAGTCTCTGAGAAGGATTCAGGCATGCTTTGCGCTCCTGTCTGTGCCGCGCCGGAGCAGGCCGGTGAGGCTGAAATTCGAATGGAATTGAAATTTATTTTCAAAAAGGAATGAAGTCAAGCCTCCTCTAACTCGTGTGGGCTGCATCACCTCGTCTGATCAGATGGGCGCGCGTGTGGGGCATGAAGGTCTCCAGCAGTCACTCCGGCGGTGCAACCGCATAAACGCCCACGGCAGCTGTAGAAAGGAGAGCGGCTGTCCTGAGGCCAAAGCGATCAGACACGTCTTTGGCGACAGCCTGCAGAACGAGAAGGGGCAGCGTCACAAAATCCATGACCGGCCACCTCTTTGGGGCGGCTGGCGGCATAGAGGCCATCATCGCCCTGCAGGCCCTGCGCAACGGCATGCGGCCGCCGACCATAAATCTGGATGCGCCGGATGAAGCGTGCGACATCCCGCATATCCGCAACGAGGCCATGGCGGCGGATACTCTACGTCCTGTCAAACGTGTTTGGTTTTGGCTGGCATAATGCTTCAATTTTATTTAGGAAATACGGCGAGTAGTCTAACGTAAAAGCAAGGCCCGGCTTTTGCCGGGCCTTGTCGCGTAAAAGGGCGTGCGCTCCCTAACTTTCTTCCTGCAGGGCGGCGCGGATGCGGCATACCCCGCATCGGTCGCCAGACGACGTTGGGTAGCCGCACTCTGTGCAGGGGGCCAGTTCCAGCCCCTCCTCGGCTTCGCGGCGGGCGAACACGGGCCGTCCGCGCGACAAAAAGCCCTGATAAAAATCAAGTTTGCGGCCCGGCATGGCCGCCTCAAGGTTCTGCATCAGCCCCTTGAGCGTGGTAAAACTCGCGCCGGGACTGTACGGACAGGGGGCGTAGTGGTTCTCTATGCCCATGAGAAAGGCGTAGTTGGCTGTTTCGAACTCCGAGAGCCGCCACAGGGGTTTGACCTTGCGCGAAAAGCCGTGCTCGCTGTCAAGGCGCGGCCCCTGGTCTGAAAGGTAGGACGTATCCCAGCGCAGGGTGTTGCTGAACAGGCGTGCCACCTCGTCGTCGAGGTTGTGGCCTGTGGCCAGCGCGTCAAAGCCCTCGTCCAGCGCAACCTTGTTGAAGTAGTGGCGTTTGATCTTGCCGCAGGCCGAGCAGATGGGGCGGTTCAGCCGTTCTTTTACCAGCGGGATGGGCAGCCCCTCGGCAGCCATCTCCTTGATCATCAGCTTGAGGCCGTGCTTGGCGCAAAAGCGCTCGACCACGCCCCTGGCCGCTGCCGACGAAACAGGAATGCCCAGATCGATGTGCAGGCCGGTGACGTTGTACCCCTGGCGCGAAAGTTCAAGCATGAGCGCCAGCGAATCCTTGCCGCCAGAAAGGGCCACCAGCACCCGCTCGTCGCGGGTGAACAGCTTTTGACCCTCAATGCCGCGCTCCACCTGACGGGCAAAAAATTTCTTGTAGCAGTCGGGGCAAAAGGCGGCGTTGTGACTGCGCAGAGCCACAACGGCCTCGGCTTTACATATTTTGCATTTCATACGGTTCCTGTATGTGTTTGCAGTGCTGTCCCGCGCGCGGGCCACAGATTGCGGTCTGGCGCAGGGTGTGCAGTGGTCGGGGTTAGTGTTGCTCCGCCGTCCGGGGCATTGGGTGGCTGTTTTTTTCAAGCCAGCCGAGCTGTCCGCACCAGTCTTCGTGTCGGGCGCAGACGGCATCGGCAAAAGATTCGTGGCTCAGCCCAGCCAGCAGCGCCTCGCCAGCGCACACAAGGTCCTGGCGCAGGCGGGCGTCGGTCATGACGTTGATCATGGCCTCTGCCAGCGACTGGGGGTTGTTTTCTTCAAACATGCAGGCTGCTGCCGGCGCGGCCAAAAGCCGCTGCGCGTGCAGGTCGCTTTGCCCGCAGATCACCGGCATGCGGGCGGCAATGCCCGCGCCAAGGGTTTCGGGCAACTCGTCCGGAGCGGAGCCGGGGGCTATCCAGGCGTGGCAGGCCTGCAGCAGCGGGGGCAGCTCCTGCTCGTTAAGCAGGCACAGGCGCGTCTGCACGCCCAGTGATTCCGCCTCGTCCAGCACTTCCTGAAAACGCGGGCCACCACCAGCAGCGCGCACCTCCCAGCGGGGCAGGTCGCGGCGCTGCCATATGGCCGCCATGGCCCTGATGACAATGTTTGTGCCCGAGCGCGGGGTAAGGGCGTCGCCCATGCAAAAAATAAACCGCCGGTTTTCGTCAGCCGCACTTGCCTGCCATGCCGGGGCTGGCTCAAAGCCCTCAAGGCTCATGCCCGGCGCGACTTGCACAAGCGTGTCGCCCGCAAGGGGCAGGCTGCGGTTTTTGGGGCCGCGCCAGGCTGTTTCACCTGCCGTGATGGCGGCCGCTTTGGCAATGCGCTCCTGCACATGGTTTGAACCGCACAAAATTTTGTGGGCAGCCAGCATGCCCTTGCCCGCACACACCTCGGCATGCGGCGGGCGCAGCAAAAAGGCGTGGCTCAGCAACGTGGTCTTGGGCGGGCGCATGGCAAGCACGCGGCGGCCTGCGGCCATGCCGCTTTCGCCAAAGGTCTGCACCAGCAGGTACTTGTGCCGCCGTTGCCACAGCCACAGGCGCACGACATCCAGAGGGCCGCCAGCGGCCAGTGTCGGCAGGTTGAGGGCGGCGGCGCGCCTGTGCAGGCGCGAATTTTTCGCGCACAGCAGCATGGGCGCCAGCCTGCCTCCGTCGCGCATGGCCGATGCCAGGGCCAGGGCGTGGTCTTCTTCCAGCCGGGCTGCGCGCATGGGCGCACCCTGTTCTGTCCATCGACGCTGCTCTTCGGGTGAAGGCGGGCCTTCTGTGGTCTGTTGCAGCGCAACAAGCAAAACACGCATCAGATGGGTGCGCCTTTTTTCAGCATATAGTCCAAAAGAACATCTTTGAGCCACAGGGCCACAGGCCCGGGCTTGCCAGCCTGCGCACCCTGCCCCACGGGCTTGCCGTCAAAGTGGGTGATGCCCACGCACAGTGTGGAGCTGGTGAAAAGCAGCATCTCGCGGGCGGTGGCGATGGCGGCCTTGGGAATGGGCATTTGCACCACGGGCATGCGCTGCGCGGCCACGTCCATGGCTGCCAGCAGGGTTGTGCCGGGCAGGATGCGCCTGATCTCGGGGCAGAGCAGGCGGCCCTGAGCGTCCACAAGGCCCACGTTGGCCACGGCGGCCTCGCCCATGATGTCGTTTTCGTCAAAGGTTACGGCAATATCCATGTTTTTTTGACGGGCTTCCATGGACATGAAGACATTGGGCAGATAGTTGGTGTTTTTGATGCGGGCCAGATATTCCTGCTTGGGCGGGATGGCGCTGGTAAATGCCGTGAAGCCCTTGGCGTACAGGGCCTCGGAGGGCAGCGTTTTTTTGAGGGCCACAATGTACAGGCCTGCCTGCGGGCACTCGGCGGGCGAAATGCCAAAACCGCCGGGGCCACGGCTCAGAAAGACACGCAAATCGCCGTTGTCCACGCCTGCGGCCCGGGCCACGTCGACAATGCGCTGGCGCACATCGTCCCAAGGGCAGGGCGGCGTGATGGAGAGGGCCGCCGCGCCGTCCACAAGCCGGGCCAGATGCGCGTCGAGGCCAAAAATTGTGCGCTGGCGAAAGCAGATGCTTTCAAACAGACCGTCGCCTCGGTGACAGATGTGGTCGTCAAGGGGCAGCAGCAACAGGTGCGCGTCGGTGCAGATGTGCCCAACGCGGTAGTCATAAAAGGCGAGAACCTGCTCCGACCCCGGACGGGGTGCGGCAAGCAGGGCCTTGAGGTAGGTTTCAGCGTCCACAGCTTTCACTGTAAAAGCCTCCAGGCGTCCAGGCGCGCGGGTTTATGGCAAACCCGCGCGCCCTTTGGGCCTATTTCAAAAACACGTTCTTGTCGGTCACGCGCAGCAGGTTGCGCTTGATCAGTTCTTCGCCGATCTGCACGGCGTTGAGGGCAGCGCCCTTGCGCACGTTGTCCGCGACGATCCAGAGGTTCAGGCCATTTTCAATGGTTTCGTCCTCGCGGATGCGGCCCACGTAAGTATCGTCTTCACCCACGCAGTAGGCGGGCATGGGGTACATAAGCTCGCGCGGGTTGTCGAACACGCGCACGCCGGGGGCCTGCGACAGCATGACGCGGGCGTCCTTGGCGGTGACTTTTTCTTCGGTTTCAATGTTGACCGACTCGGCGTGGCAGTAAAACACCGGCACGCGCACGCAGGTAGCCGTAACCTTGACCGAAGGATCTTCAAGAATCTTGACGGTTTCGTGAACCATCTTCATTTCTTCCTTGGTGTAGTCGTTTTCAAGGAAGATATCGATATGCGGCAGTGCGTTAAAGGCAATGCGGTAGGGGTAGGTCTTGCACTCGGGGTCGCGCCCGTTAAACAGGTCGCGCACCTGGCGCTCGAGCTCTTCAATGCCTTTTTGTCCGGTACCGGAAACCGCCTGATAGGTTGAAACCACAACGCGCTTGATCTTGGCGGCGTCGTGCAGGGGCTTGAGCACCACCAGCATCTGGATGGTCGAGCAGTTGGGGTTGGCAATAATGCCGCTGTGGGCCTCAAGGGCATGGGCGTTGACCTCGGGCACGACCAGAGGGCAGCGGTCGTCCATGCGCCATGCTGCGGAATTGTCCACAACCACGCAGCCAGCGTGGGCAGCATGCGGAGCGAATTTTTGCGAAGTGCTGCCGCCGGCGGAAAAAATGGCCAAATCAATGCCCTCAAAGACATCTTCTTTAAGCTCTTGCACGGTCAGCTCTTTGTCGCCAAAAGGCACTTTGTTGCCCGCAGACCGGGCAGACGCAAAAGCGCGAATTTCAGTGGCGGGAAAGTCCCTTTCGTGCAGGGTCTTGAGCATTTCACGGCCTACGGCGCCTGTGGCGCCTACAACGGCTACAGTCAGCTTCTTGCTCATGGTATTTCGCTCTCCTTGGGCGATGGGCGGCGGCGCGATGCCTCCAAAAAGGTGAGCGAGTACTATATCTGGCAAAAGAGCAAATGTGAAGGGCGCGAGGCCCTTGCAATGGCGCTGGATGGGGCTTTTTTGCGGAAAATGCGAGCCCTTTTGCGGGCGGCGCAAAAAACAGTCCGCCGCATGTGCGCTGCGCTGCTGGGCTGCAATCTGCCAGAGATGCTCCTGACAGGAGCGGCCGGGGTTTGCTTGGTGCAGCCAGACATCTTGGGGAGGACTGGTGCTCTTGGTGCTGTTGGTCACAGGGGGGTGGCCGAAAGAGTCTGAAAAAGAAATAAAAGTGTTATGGGATGGGGTATGGGGGAGGGACCCTTTTGCAGCTACCCGGCGGGCGTACCATCGGGGCGTTTTTCTGGCCGCGTAACGGGCCGGAAAAGTGGCAGCAGTGCAAAGGTCCCTCCCCCGCAAAACAAATCACTGCGGGGTGAGCTAGAATTCGAGGTTGCCGGGCGTGCGCGGGAAGGGGATAACGTCGCGTATGTTGGTGATGCCGGTCAGCATCATGAGCAGCCGCTCGAAACCCAGACCAAAACCTGCGTGCGGGGCGGTGCCAAAGCGGCGCAGGTCCATGTACCACCAGTAGTCTTCGGGGTTCTGCCCCAGCTCCTTGATGCGGGCCGTCAGGCGGTCCAGGCGTTCCTCGCGCTGCGAACCGCCGATAAGTTCGCCGATGCGCGGCACCAGCATGTCCATGGCGGCGACGGTTTTGCCGTCTTCGTTCTGGCGCATGTAAAAGGCCTTGATTTCTTTGGGGTAATCGTAGACGGCCACGGGCCTTTTAAAGTGTTCTTCGGCCAGGTAGCGCTCGTGCTCGGTCTGCAGGTCGATGCCAAAGGAAACAGGAAAGGTAAATTCCCTGCCGCATTTCTGCAGAATTTCCACGGCCTCGGTGTACGAAACGCGGGCAAAGGGTTCGGCCACCATGCCCTTGAGGCGGTCAATGAGGCCCTTGTCCACAAAGCTGTCAAACAGCTTGAGGTCGGCCTCGCAATGGCTCAGGGCGTGCTCTATCACGTGCCGGGTGAGGCTTTCGCCCAGCTCCATGAGGTCCTGCAGGTCGGCAAAGGCCATCTCTGGTTCGATCATCCAGAACTCGGCGGCGTGGCGCGGGGTGTTGGAATTCTCGGCGCGAAAGGTGGGGCCAAAGGTGTACACGCGGCCAAGGCCCATGGCCAGAGCCTCTGCCTCAAGCTGGCCGGAGACGGTCAGGTTGCACTGGCGGCCAAAAAAGTCGGCGGCCAGGTCCTTGTTGCCTGGCTCAAGGCTGGTGACGCGAAACATCTCGCCCGCGCCCTCGCAGTCCGCCCCGGTGAGCACCGGCGTGTGCACCCACGAAAAGCGGCGGCCCTGAAAAAACTGGTGCACGGCCTGGCCAGCTTCGGAGCGGATGCGGAAGGTCGCCCCGTACTTGTTGGTACGCGAGCGCAGGTGGGCGATGGTGCGCAAAAATTCGTCGGAATGACGCTTTTTTTGCAGCGGAAAGGTCTCGGGGTCGGCAAGGCCGAAAACCGTGACCGCCTGCGCCCGTATTTCCCACTGCTGTCCCTTGCCGGGCGAAGCCACAAGCTCGCCGGTAATACTGACGGCCGCTCCTGTGGCGGCCTGGTCAATCATCTGGTGGGCTTCGGTTCCGGCGTCCACAATGCACTGCATGTTGCCAAGGCAGGAGCCGTCATTGATCTCTACGAAAGAAAATTCCTTGGAGTCGCGGCGGGTACGTATCCAGCCGCAGATGGTGATTGAAGGCTGCGGTTCGGTTGCTGCAAGAGCGTCTATTATAAGGGTTCTTTGCATGACATATTCCTTGTAATGCGGCAATTTGCAGGCATTGTAGCCCTTACTGCGGCACATCTCAAGATGTGCCGCAGCGGGCAGGCGATGGCTGTTGGCCGCGCGCTCTGGTTAAAACGCCCGTACCAGCCACGCCCCGGCAAACAGCAAGCCAATGCCCACGAGCCGCAGGGGCGAAACGGGGTGCTCCGGAAAGCCCACCAGGGCAAAATGGTCAAGCAGCACAGAGGCCGCCAGCTGGCCCGACAGCATCACGGCGGTCATGGTCGCCGCGCCCAGCTTGGGGGCCAGAAAGATCGTGCAGCTCACAAAGATCGCCCCTAGCACTCCACCTGTCCACATCCACCACGGCACCGCCGAAAGCTGCGATAATCCTGGCCAGGTATGGCGCGAGGCCATGCTGTACAGCCACAGGGCAACAGTGCCCACCGCAAAGGAAACAAGCGCTGCCTGCATGGGCTCGCCCAAAAAACGGCGCAAAAGCGTATTGATGCCCGCCTGCACGGGCAGGCAGCAGCCAGCCCCAAAGGCCAGCAGTAAAAGAAGGTGCTTCATAAAAAATCCTTAAAATTGGTTCCTGTGGTCTGGCTGCCGGTATTGCTGCAACAGAAAAATTTTGCAGCGCGCCAGCTAAAACTCCAGCATGCTGGATATACGGCATTTTTTCAGTGAATGCATGCATAAATACGCGCTTCACCTTTTTCTAAAGATTATATAGAGTGAATCAAGGTCAGGAACAAATCAGTTTTCCGCTGGCCTACGCCTGGGCATTTGCCCACCAGCGATCAGCAGCGGGCATATTCTGGAATTGAGGGAATGGCATGAAAAAATTTGTTGGCGTTTTTACCCTGATATGCATTTTTGCGCTTGCTGGCGCGGCCTTTGCCGCAACCCCCCAGGCCGGAAAGCCCGTGCAGGACAAGCCCGAAAAGACCGTTGACCGCGTTACCACCGTCAGCGTGTTGCTGGAAGGCACGGACAGCATCGGCGCGCGCCTTGGCACCAAGCTTAAGGAGCGCTTTAATCAGAGCAGCCTGTTTACCCTCAATGATGATGAAGAAAAAGACATTCCCAAGCTTTACGTGATGGTAAACACGCAGCCAGAATTTGCTGGCCGCCCCGCCGTGGGCTCAGTGTATTCTGTATGCTGGGTGTTCAAGCAAGGCCGTGGATACCTTGGCTACCTGCTGGCCCGCGATCTTGGCACGGTGAGCGTGGAAGATGTGGACGGGCTGGTGGACAAGCTGGTGGAACGCACTGACGGCATAGCCGCCAAGTACAGCAGCTTGTGGAAGTAGCCCGGCTGAGGCCGGGACGCCAAGTCTCGGGGGGCGCTGCATACTGACAAAAATTTTTCTGACCGGTGGCGGCTTGCTGCTGCCAGGGGCAGGTTTTGTACCGTTGCCCGATCTGGTCAAAGAGACAAGCTTCCTTCAACCCCGCGCGCCGAAATTTTTGGCGCAAATCAAAGGGCCTCCCACGTGGCGGGGGGCCCTTTTTGCCTGTCTGCGGTTTGCTTCGGTGCGCTTCATCGCGTCTTGGCCAAATAACTCTGGCCCAACCTGTGCCGCTTGTTCCGCCCGCCTGGGACAAGGGGTACATGCCTGTATCGCGCTGGTGGGCATGGTCTGTACAGGTCAGCTCTCGCCGGAATCTTCGCGGATATAGTGGGGGTCGTCCATGTCGCCCAGCCAGGGATCAGGCACTTCCTCATAAAAACAGTAGCGGTTTTTGCCCGCCTGCTTGGCCAGATACTGGGCATTGTCTGCGCGGTGCAGGGCCACGTCGTACGAGGACTCCGAGCCGTCAAACAGGTAGATGCCGATGCTCGTGGTAATTTCAACGCGTTGGCCCTCGTGCTCCACAAACATATGAAGTTCTGTGAGCAGGGCTTCCGCCCGTTCCTGAAGCGCCTCGCGCGTGATGCCCCTGGCGAATACGCAAAATTCGTCGCCGCCAAACCGCCCCACCGCATCGGCATTGCGAAAGATGTGCTTGATGGCCTCGCTGGCTTTCAGCAGCGTGGCGTCGCCCGTGACATGACCAAAGGTGTCGTTGATCAGTTTGAAATTGTCCAGATCAAGGAACAGCAGCGCGTCTGTTCTGTCCTGCTGCGGTTTGACGGGCATGGCCGCGCATATCTTGTCGCGAAAGGCCGTCTTGTTGAGCAGGTCTGTGAGGTTGTCGCGCTGCGTGCGGCGCTCAAGCTCGGCGCGTCTGCGCACTTCTTCATCAATATCAACAATTTTGCCCACAAGACGCAGGGGGGCGTCTGGCTTGCTGATGCGCGTGGCCTGCACGCGGCACCAGATATAGCGCCCCTCGGCGGTAGGTATGCGCATGACGGCAAAGGCCGTGGGTTTGCCGTTGCGTATGCGCCGCCTGAGCTCGTTGAGGGCGGGCAGATCGCTGGGGTGCACGATTTTTCGGTTGATCGGGTGTCCCTTCTCGTTGAACAGGGGTGTGGCCTCTCGGCCAAACTTGAGCAGAAAATTGGGCGAGCAGCGGAACTGGCGTTTTTCTGTATCCACGTCAAAAAAGATGTCCTGTGACTGTTCAAGCAGAATGCGGTAGCGTTCTTTTTCCTGCTCCAGCTCCTCCTGCATGCGTTTTTGCTCGGTGATGTCCACCACAACGCAGTCAATGGAATCCTTGCCGCCCTTGTCCCCTGTAAACGTGCCGCGCAGCAGCAGGGGCAGCCACGTGCCGTCCTTGTGTCGCAACCGCAGTTCCAGCATCCTGGTCAGGGCGCCGTCATGTTTTTCGGCAATCATGTCCAGCAGTTTTTGGGTGTCTCCGGCGTGCAGCAGATCTATGAGGTCGGTGATCCCTGGGTTGTTGGCATCGTGGCCCAGCAGCTGCCAAAACCCGTTGTTGGCGTCAAGGATGCGCAGCGGCAGCTGGGACGAAATGCTGATGACGCCGCCGTTGATGTTGTCGGCAATGTGGGCAAGACGCTGGTCGCTGGCCAGCTGGCTGTACATGTTTTTGCGGCGCAGGTGCAGGGCGTAGGCGGCCAGAGCGGAGACAAAGAGCACGAGTTCGGCAATGACAATGAGCAGCGAGCGATACTCGTACAGCAGGTCCGACACTGTGGGGGGCGTTATGGCAGCCGTGATGTTGCTGGAAATGATCTGGGTTCTGTTTTTTTCGTCAATGGTCAGCAGCAGGTTGTTCAGTATCCCCTGCAGAACATCCGGAAGATCTGGTCTGATGATCAGGCGGATTTCCTCAAGGTCGGTATAGCCTGTGACGGGGTTGAAATCGGCGAAACGGGGCGAGTTCATGAGGCTGTTGGCCACCATGGAACTACCCAGTACGGCGTCGGCCTCGCCTCGTCCGACAGCCGTCATGCAGTCTTCTTCAGAGGGAAAGATGCGGGCGGCGGCCTGGGGAAAGATGCGGGCGGTGTAACTTGCGGCGTTGTAGAGAGTTGCCGGTACCGCCACCCTAAAAAAATCGGTGGAGGATATCTTTGTCTCGGGTTTGGCAAAAAGGTTTAGGTTGGAGCGCGCCAGCGGGGCTGTCAGACGCAGGGTCTTGTCCGACTGCGGATCCGAAGCGGCAAAGGAGTCCAGCACCAGATCGAGCTTGTTGTCGGTAAAAATACTGGCGATGTCGGCAGCCGATGCGTGACGGGGTTCAAAGATAAACTGCAGACCGCTGCGGGCGGAAGCGTCCCGCAAAATGTCGGGCAAAATGCCCCGGGCGTTGCCGGTTGCGGGGTCTTGCCACGAAAAAGGTTTGCGGTTGGGGGAATAACCCACGCGCAGGGCGTGGCGCTGGGCGATGTAGGCAAGCTCGGAGCGCGTCAGCGGCGTCTGGTACATGCGCGGCAGGTACTGACGCCCCAGCCGGTATTCCAGGTCGGGCTGCTCCATTTTGAGCTGCACCATGGCCTGTTCCAGCTCCTGCATAAGCTGGGTATTTTGGGGCAAGGTTATATAGTAAAAAGGCGCAAGTTTGCACTTTGCAAGAATTTTTTCGTCACTTTGCAGCGAGAGCACGCTTTCGAGCAGCGCGTCCACCTGACCTGCTCGCATAGCCGCCCTCTCCTCGTCCCTGCCGGGGTACTCCGCCATGGCAGGCATGGCGACGCCGCGCTGCTGTATAAAAGCAGCGAAGTCCTTGCGCCAGATGGCGTTTGGCAGTGTGCCCACGCGCAAGTGCGAGATTTTGTCCAGATCGTCGTAGATCACCGGCGAATCGGCGGGGGCAATAATGGCGGTGTAGGATGTGCCGGCGGGGTACGCGCAGTAGAGATAATGCTGGGCACGCTCAGCGGAATGCAGGGCTGGCGCCGCGAGGTCAATTTTGCCGGAGTCCAGAGCCTGGAGGCAGGTGCTCCAGTCTTCCAGAACAACAAAGGTGACGTTCCAGCCGCTGTAGCGGGCCAGCTGCGCCAGATGGTCAGGGATGTAGCCGGAAACTTTGCCGTTTTCGACCCTTGTAAATTGCGCTAGGGGGGTCAGCCCAACGCGCACGGCGCGCTGCTGCGCGGCATGACCCGATTGGACGGAAAAAACGGACAGGCACAGAAATACAGAGCAGAGCAGGACTGTAAGGGGGCGAACGTGCCTGTTGCTCATGTGCTGTACACCTACACTTGCGCCAGTTTAGTTTAGTCCGACATCCGCAGCCGTGCAAAAAGTCGTGCGGCCAGAGCCTCAAGCACCCTGGCGGGGGTCACTCCGTAATTGAGAGCTTCCTGCGCTTCGGCAAACCACTGGCAGGCCGTTGCCCGGCCAGTGACGTGCAGCCGGGCCAGCACAGCATCCAGCGGGCGCGCCGGGTCATGACTGCCGGAGAGTATCCTGCTCATGGCCTTTTGGCAGCAGAGCAGCAGGCGCGTGGCTCCACTGGCGTCAATGGCTCCCTTGCCGGCAACCTTATCCAGAAAACCCTGCCCATGAACAAGAAATTGCGCAAGCGCGTCTTCCCACGGCTGCATGTCTGTATCGTCCGCGTGGCTGTCGGGCCAGGGCAGGGTAAGACAAAACGACCGTGAAACGAGCGTGGGCAGCAGTTGCTCGCGTTGCGGCGCAAGCAGAACAAAAACAGTGGTTGCGGAGGGTTCTTCCAGAGCCTTGAGCAGCGCATTGGAAGCTTCGTCGCGGGTGAGGCTGAGCCCCATGAGCAGTACAACCCTGCGTCCCTGTCCGTGCGGAGCGTCGCGCAGGCGAACCTTGAGTTCGCGCACGCGCTCCATGTTAAAAGCACGGACAGGGCCAGGGTTTTCTTCGTCTTCCCGATTACTTATGCGTCCGTCATAAGCCGCCAGGTCAAGGTGCTCGCCAGCGGCTATCTGCAGGCACGAGGGGCAGGCCAGACAAGGCTTGCCCGTGGCGGCTGCCTGCGGGCAGTTGATACGGGCAGCCCAGTAACGCGCTGCATCCATGCGCTGGGCTTCGCTGCCGCCTTCCAGCAGCAAAACCTGCGGCGGGGTCGCGCCCAGGTTGTCGAGCACGTCCTTCAGCCGGTCAAATGCTGCATCGGCTATGGCGGGCAGCAGGGTATCCATGACTTGCGGGCACGCCCGCTAGCGTACGATGGTTTGACGACGCTCGGCGCCAACCGAGATCAGCGAGACCTTTACGCCCGTCAGTTCTTCAATGCGGCCAATGTAGGCGCGCACCGTGCCGGGCAGTTCTTCAAAGGCGGCGCACTGGGTAATGTCTTCTTCAAAGCCGGGCAGTTCTTCGTACACCGGGGTTACGCTGCCGAGCGAGCATTCTTCCTGCGGCAGGTAGTTCAGGCGTTTGCCCTTGTACTCGTAGGCGACGCAGATCTTCAGCACCGGCAGGTTCTGCAGTACGTCGAGCTTGGTCAGGGCGATGTCCGTAAGCCCGTTGAGGCGTACGCTCTCGCGCAGCACCACTGCGTCCAGCCAGCCGCAGCGACGGGGGCGGCCCGTGGTGGCGCCAAATTCATGCCCCTGGGTGCGCAGGTAGCTGCCCGTGTCGTCCAGCAGCTCGGTGGGGAAGGGGCCGGAACCCACGCGGGTGGTGTAGGCCTTTACAATACCCACGATGCGGTGCAGGGCCGAGGGCGCGATGCCGCAGCCTGCGGCCGCGTTGCCCGCCACCGTGTTGGACGAGGTGACAAAGGGGTAGGTTCCGTGGTCGATATCAAGATGGATGCCCTGAGCGCCTTCAAAAAGGATGTCGCCGTTTTCAGCCTGCGCTTCCTGCAGGCGTTCTTCCACCTCGGTGAGGTAGGGCACCAGGCGCGGGGCGAGGGCCAGCAGGTCTTCGCACACGGCGTTTTCATCAAGGGTGTCAAATTTGTAGAGGTCGCGCAGCAGAACATTCTTTTCCTGCAGGGCGTGCGCAACCTTGGCGCGCACGAGGTCGGGATCGGTCAGATCGCCTGCGCGCAGGCCCACGCGCGCGGCCTTGTCTTCGTAGCAGGGGCCGATGCCGCGTCCTGTGGTGCCTATCTTGTGCCCGGCGCGTTTGGCTTCGCGCGCCTGATCCAGGCTTTTGTGGTAGGGCATGATGAGGTGGGTCTTTTTGCTGATGCCAAGCCGGGCAGGCGAAACGTCTATGCCCCTGGCTGCAAGGTGATCCACCTCTTCAAGAAAGACGTGCGGGTCGAGCACAACACCATTGCCGATGAGGCAGATTTTGTTTTCGTGCAGTATGCCGGAAGGGATAAGGTGGAGGATGGTTTCCTCGCCCTGTACCTTGATGGTGTGACCAGCGTTGTTGCCGCCCTGAAAGCGGACGATAACGCGGCTTTGGGCGCTCAGCATATCAACAATCTTGCCCTTGCCCTCGTCGCCCCACTGGGCGCCGATGATGACCGTATTCGCCATGGTGTTACCTGCCTGCAATGCCGCCGCACGACGGCGGGTGATGTGGGCTGCGTTTATGCTCAGGACGCGACAGAACGACCGGAGGGATTTTACCCTACGGCCCCACTGCTTCGAAAGCGGGACGCAAAGCCATTGATGGTACGTATCCCGTATGCAAGCGCAAGTCAAATGGCACTGCAGGGCCATTCGACGCGCAAGTCGTCAGTTTTTGGGTTCGGGCTCGTCGACGGGGTCCTGCCCGTCCAGTCGGGACGGCTTGAATTCCAGCACCCTGCACTTGCTGACGGCGGGGGCTTCATCCGGTCCTTCAAGCTCAAATTCCGGCATGGGATTGACCACACGCTCAGGCTCCTTGCCCAGGGGCTGCGACTGCTTGGACCAGTGGTAGTTAAACAGCTGGTTTTTCCAACGCTTGGCCTGGATAAGCGAAAAAATGAGCGTGGCTTCCTCCCACCTCTTGGTGGGTTCAAAGCGGCTGGCCGTTGTGGCGTATTTGCTCCACAACGACATAAGCGAGGCTTCGTCAATGGCGTCCAGTTGCTGGGCCAGCCTGACAAGCAGCTTTTCCATATTACCTCCCATGTAACAAGACATTGTAGTGTGCGCTTTATATTTCGTCAACGCGGGAGCCAGGCGGGTTTGTCGGCATGCGGCGTCAGGCTTGCCCGCGGCGCGTGTCGGGTGCCATGAGAATACACCTCCCGCGCCGGGATTGCCGCCTTTAGCCCTGGCGACAAAACCGCCAGCCCTGCAATGGGCGTATTTGCTGCAGCGCGGCGAATATACTTCTCAATCCAGCGCGGCTTGTCCGAGTGTAGCCCTGGTGCTCACGCCGTGAATGTCGGTATTTTACTGTCCGCATACTCCCGCGTGCTTTACCGACACCGTGCGAAAAGCCGCACCCGCCGCAGGCGGGAGAGAATCGGGGCTGGTTGTTTGGCGGGTTTTATGCTATGCGAAGGCCTCACATGACCGGCGAACATCTGGAGGCAAGCATGTCGGATCTCAAGTCCATGTACAGCACCGTCCACAAGGACGCTTTCCCTGACACCATGACCATCATTCTGGGCGATGAAAAACTCGTGTACCAAAAGCGCACCTGGACGCTGGACAACGAGGTAAAAGGCCTGCGCTACGGTGAAAACCCCGATCAGCCCGCAGCCCTGTACGCTCTTAAGGAAGGCTCCATCACCTGCGGCGGTCTGACCTGGCGCGGCCCCGGCAATGGCATTGTCTCGGCGCTCACCGAAAGCCAGATGATCCAGGCAGGCAAACACCCCGGCAAGACCAACCTCACGGACGTGGACAACGGGGCCAACATTCTGCAGTACCTCACCGAGCGCCCTGCGGCGGTGATTCTCAAGCACAACAATCCCAGCGGCGCGGCCTGGAGCAATGCAGGCGTTGCCGTTGCCCTTGAAAAGGCCTTCTGGTGCGACCGCATTGCCGCCTTTGGCGGCGCGGTGGTGGTCAACCGGCCTTTTACCCGTGAAGCCGCAGAAATTGTCGCCGCCAATTATTTTGAAGTGGTCGCCGCGCCTGCCTTTGAAGAAGGCGTGGTGGAAATTCTCAAGGGCCGTAAGAATCTGCGCATTATGGAACTGCCCGGTCTCGGTCGGCTTGGAGAACTGACCGGCTCGGCCTTTCTTGACATCAAGAGCCTGGCCGACGGCGGCATCATCGTGCAAAAATCTTTTGTGAACCGCATCCGCGAGGCGGGTGATTTCCTGCCCGCAGCCGCCACCACCAAGGACGGCCTCTCGGTGGCCGCTCGCGCGCCCGGCAAGCAGGAGCTGGACGACCTGCGTTTTGCCTGGGCTGTGGAAGCCGGGGTTACCTCCAACTCCGTCATTTTTGTTCGCGACGGAGCCACCCTCGCCATCGGCACGGGCGAGCAGGATCGCGTGGGCTGCGTTGAGCTGGCCATCCACAAGGCCCATACCAAGTATGCCGACACGCTGGCCTTCCGCGAGCTTGGGCTGTCACTCTACGAACTCAAGCAAAAGGCTGCGTCTGATGCCGAAATGGCCGCCAAACTGGCCGATATTGAAAGCCGTACCGAAGCCTCGCACGGCGGGCTTGCCGGTTCGGCCCTGGTTTCGGACGGGTTCTTTCCCTTCCGCGATGGCGTGGATGTGGCTGTTGCCCAGGGGGTCGCGGCCATCGCCCAACCAGGCGGCTCCATGCGTGATGCGGAGGTGATCATGGCCTGCAACGAGGCCAAGCCGCAGGTGGCCATGGTGTTTACGGGGCAGCGTTCCTTCAAGCACTAGCGGCGGCTTTTGTCCCCTGATGTTATCAGCGGCCCGGCCTGGCCCACGCAGTTTTGCTGCGTTGCCGCGCCGGGCCGCACGTCTTTGGCGTCAACAGGGCTGATTTTCGCAACATAGAGCAGGGCCCAGCATGCAGCATTACGATTTGCCATCCTCGACAGCCGCGTCCAGCCCTTCCGCAAGGGCGGGCATGCCCCGGCTGTGCATCTCCGCGCTTTCGGGCGGCGGAGGTAAAACCCTGCTGTCCCTGGGCCTGACCCAGGCGCTGACCGCGCGGGGGCATGTGGTCAAGCCCTTTAAAAAAGGGCCGGATTACATCGACGCCGCATGGCTGACCATGGCGGCGGGCAGGGCCGCCACCAATCTTGACCCGTACATGCTTGAGCCAGGGCAGCTCAGGGCGCTGTTTGCGCACGCCATGCGCAAAACACGGGCGCAAACAGGCGCAAACGAGGTGCTTGGTGTCATCGAGGGCAATCGGGGGCTGTTTGACGGCATGGACGTGAGCGGGTCGTGCTCCACAGCCGAACTTGCGCGTACCCTTGCCTGCCCGGTTGTCTTCAGCCTCAACTGCACCAAAATGACCCGGACGGCGGCGGCGTTGGTACGGGGCATGACGACCTTTGAGCCGGGTCTGCAGTTTGCGGGCGTGGTGCTCAATCAGGTGGGCACTGCGCGGCAGGCAGACCTGCTGCGCAAGGTTATCGAAGAATACACCGACGTGCCCGTGCTGGGCGTGTTGCCGCGTCTGGAAAAGAATCCGCTGCCTGAGCGCCACATGGGCATTGCCTCGTGCGGCGACGCGCTTTCGCCGCAGGCCCGCGCCGTGCTTGAAACGCTGGGCTCATTTGTGGCCGGGCACATTGATCTTGCACGCGTTATGGACGCAGCGCGTGCCTGCGCTGACCTTGAGGCGGCTGACGGCGTAGATCTGCTCGAACCGGCGCCGGTTACGGTTGGGGGCGGCACTGCCGGAGCATCCGAACCCGCGTCTCAAAGCCGCGCAGCCGGGACGCTGGAGCCTGCATCGCTGCAAGGGTTTTGCGTCTGGGGGGGCGAGACCTGCGCAGAGGCTGCCAGCCGGGTTTGCGCCGTCGGGCGTCCGCGCATCGCCTATGTGCGGGACAGCGCCCTGTGGTTTTATTATGAAGAAAATCTTGAAGCCCTTGAGCGTGCAGGAGCCGAGCTTGTGCGGCTCGAAATAGCGGGGCGGGGTGCAGCACAGTGGCCGGAGCTGCGTGGTGCCTCGCCGCAGGGCGGCTGCGGCGAAATCGACGGGTTGTACCTCGGCGGGGGGTTTCCCGAGGATTGCGCGGAGCAATTGAGCGCGTCGCCGCATATGCGCACGCTGGTGGCCTGGGCCGAAGCCGGGTTGCCCATTTATGCGGAATGCGGCGGCTTTATGCTGCTGTCGCAAGGCATAGAGCGCGAGGGCAGGCTGTGGCCCATGAGCGGCATTTTTCCCGTGGTGGCCCAGTTTTGCGGCAAGCCTCAGGGGCTCGGTTACGTGCGGGGAACCGTAACGGCTGAAAATCCTTTTTTCCCGCTGGGCATGGAAATTCTCGGGCACGAGTTCCATTATTCCCGCTGCCGCTGGCAGGGCGCACCGCCCCCGCACGGTTTGCTGCTGCACAAGGGGCAAGGGATGGGCGGTTGTCAGGGGGAGGTCTCCATGCGAGGGCAAAACCTCGACGGGCTTTTGCACCGCAACGTGTGGGCTTCGTACACGCACATTTTTGCCCTGGCCGTTCCGTGTTGGGCCAGCAATTTTGTGGCGGCGGCCAGGCGTTTCGCCAAAGAGGCTGACTGCCAGAGGAAATTGTGATGGTGGAAACTACGCGCGTTTCGGTGATTATTCCTGTCTGGAACCTCTGGGACATGACAGAAACCTGCCTGCGTTCGCTTGCGCAGCATTCCGCCGGTGAACATCTGGAAGTGGTGGTGGTGGACAACCATTCCACCGACGCCACCGCCACAGAACTTGAGCCCCTGGGCAAGGCCCTGTTTGGCGAGTTGTTTGCGGCCGTGCGCATGCCCGAAAATGTGGGCTTTGCCAAAGGCTGCAATGCCGGCGCGCGGGTCGCCAGCGGCGACCTGCTGTTTTTTTTGAACAACGACACCACTCTCACCCCCGGCTGGCTGCCGCCCCTGCGCGAGGCCATGGCCGACGCCAGGGTGGGCGCTGCGGGGCCGCTGCTGCTGTACCCTGACGGAACAGTGCAGCACTGCGGCATCTACATCTCCCCGTTCAATACTGTTGGGCATCTCTACGAGCACCTGCCCGGCACTTTTGCGGCCGCCCGCAAAAACCACCCTCTGCAGGCCATAACCGGGGCGGCCATTATGCTGCGCAAAGGGGAGTTTGCCGATTGCGGCGGATTCCACGAGGAGTACCGCAACGGATTTGAAGACATCGACCTGTGCTTTGCCCTGCGCGCCCGAGGGCTGAAACTGCGCGTTGAGAGCCGCAGCGTCGTGTATCATCATACAAGCAGCACACCAGGGCGCTTTGCGCACGATGTGCAAAACAGCGCAGTGCTCTTGCAGCGCATCGGCAAGGCCATACGGCCGGACGAGCACATCCTGGCGGGCCTTGACGGCTATCGCCTGTGCATTGGCCCTTCGCTGGCAACATGGCTGGAGCTGCCGGAGGAGCGCCAGCAACGTTTTAATGAGGAATTTGGCGGAAGTGCCTTTGACAGCGCGGCCTGCCAGGCCCTGTTGCACAGGGAACCGCTGTGGCTCGACGGCTGGCTGCTGCTGGTCGCGCACCTTGCCTCAGAGGGGAATATTGCGGCGGCCATCAGCACGTTGAACCATTGCCTGCGTATCATGCCCGCCCCCAAGGTTTACGGGCAGATACTGCACCTTGCCCGGGATGCTCATCTTGCGGAGGAAATGCTGGCTGATCTGGAGGCCGAGCGTGTGGGGCGCGATTTGTCAGTGGCGAAAATTCGGGTGCAGCAGGCACGCCGCGCTGCTTACGCCCGCAACGATTCCGCTCTGGCGCAGTTGCTAGGCGACTGGCTTGTGCGGTACGCGTCCTGATCTGGTCGGTTGCGGCTGGCGTGCAGAGTGCGGAAAGCAGGAGGCGGAAAACAGGGTGTGACGGTCGTCAACGCCTCAGCGCATCGAAGGGGCGGCTTGACAAATTTTACCGCGGCGGATTGACGGACAAAATAAAAAAAACGCGGCAAGGCCTCAGCCCGGTCGCGCTTTTACATGTTATGTCAGACCGTTCAGAAGCGGGCTGCGATCAGATCTTCAAGGCTGCGCTTGGGCACATGGTGGACGCCCTCGGCATCACGCCAGTAGGTGGTTGCGCCATTTTCAGGCATGGGGGCAACCACGCGTTTTTCTTTGGCGACGCCAAGGCCAAGCACCAGAGCTACCTTCATGTCCTGTGGCACGCCAAGCAGGGCGGGGACGGCCTGGTGGTCGAACGACTGAATCATGCAGCAGCCCCAGCCACGGCTGGTAGCGGCAAGCTGTATGGTCTGGGCGGCAATGCCCACGTCATAGCAGTTCAGCTCCTTGCCGGTCTGGGGCATGAGGATGGCAATAAAGGCGGTGGGACGTTCGCCGGGGTGCGGGCCGCCCCAGTCTTTCAAAGCGCCAGCCCAACGGGTGAGCGCAAAAAGCTTTTGGCATGTTTCACCGTTACCCACGAGCGTAAAACGTAGTTCTTGTCCGTTTTTGCCGCTGGGGGCAAGGCGGGCGCAGTCCACAAGCCATTCCAGATCGCCCATGGCGAGGGGCTGATCTTCAAAAAAACGGCGGCATGTGCGGGCTGCTTCAGCTAGAGCTTTGAATTCCATAGCCAGCTCCTTGGTTTCTCCGGGCTGAACCCGGCTGTTTGCGTCAGGCAGCGCCACTTTACACTGTAAGCAGCAGAAAGCACAACTGGCTCCACTGGATGCACGCGCCAAGAAAGTCGCCGGAAACACCGCCCTGTAGCCGGGCCTTGTCTATTAGGCTGTGCACCAGCGCAAACTGCCCAAGGGCAAGCAGCGGCAGCCGCCAGAAGGGGCAGCCGCCAAACAGAACCAGAACAGCCATGGCTGCCGTAAGCAGAACCTGCCAGCGCGCCAGTTGCGGCGTGCAGCCGGCGCAGGCCAGACCGCCCAGCGAGCGCTGCTGATACGGGGTCGTGTATGCGGCAAGCCAGATGCATGCCGCGCGGCCCCAGGCAGGGGCAAGCACAAGGGCAATCCACTGCCCCTGGGCCAAGTGCCCCACAAGGCTCAGCCACAGGCCGCTGAAGGCCACAAGCATATGTAGTGCGCCAAACGCGCCAAGCCTGCTGTCGCGCAGGATGGCCCAAAAACGTTCACCCTCTGCGCCGCTCCCAACCGCATCGCCCAGATCAGACAGCCCGTCCCAGTGCAGGCCTCTGGTGGACCATATCTCGCAGACCATCCAGGTCCAAGCGGCCAGCGCGGCGGCGACGAGGTTGCCCGCAGCTCCGTATGTCGGCTTGTCAAAGGCCCACAGCGCGGCAAAGGCCGCTAGGGTGCACAATGCGCCAATTATAAGCCCAACCGGGGCAAAAAACGGCATGGCCGCACTGAGGGAGGCTGCGGTGCAAGATGGGCGCGGCGGCGCCAGACGGGTCAAAAAGCCAGGGCGTCATGAAAACGTCCTGGCCATGCTGCTAAGGTGGTAATGGCCACAGCGTCAGCGGGTTTGGGGATGGTTGAAGGCCAGCGCGTACAGGTGGTGGAAAAAGTCCACGTATTCAACGTTGATTCTTTCAGGCACCTTGATGCGTGAGGGAGCAAAGTTAAGGATGGAGGTAATGCCCGCATCCATCAGGTGCTGCGCTGCCCTCTGCGCCCTTTCGGGCGGTGTGGTGATGATGCCGATTTCAATGTTGAGGTCGGTCACCATGTCCTTGAGGTCGCGTGTGCAGTGCACCTCGAGCCCGTGGACAATCTCGCCGATCTTGAAGGGGTCGCAGTCAAAAATACCCACAATGTTGAATCCGCGAGAGCGAAATTCGCCATGGTTTAGAATGGCCTTGCCCAGGTTGCCGACGCCGATAAGCGCCATGCGCCATTCGCGGTCGACGCCAAGTGACGAGGTGATCGCGGCAATAAGCGATTTGACATGATAACCTACGCCACGGATGCCAAATTCACCGAAATACGCCAGATCCTTGCGAACCTGAGAGCCGTTGACGCCGCATGCGTCCGCAAGGGGGTTCGAGGAGATTACCTCAACATTGTCGCGCGAAAAATTTTCAAGCACCTGCACATAGGTCGCAAGGCGCTGGATGGTCGCTCTGGGGATATGTTTGCTTTTCGGTGGGTTAACCATGGTGTACCTTCTGGATGCGCAGCGGGTCGTATTGTTACAAGCTTTGTGAAATTGATTTTATAGCAGAAATATTGCTCGGCGCAAGCTTTGTGAATCTGGTGCTCTTTGGCCAGATAACTAGCCAAAATCGTAGGAACTAGTGTTGTTCTGCCGGGTTTTGCGTGATAGACAAAACCCTTGATTTTGCCTGCCCCAAACAAATTTATGCCTACATCTATTGATAAAATTTATTTCACGACTTTTCAAGTTTTGCGCATCTGCGTTGGGTTTGTGCGTGGTCTGTTGTTTCAGTAGGTTATGCAAATGAACTGCTGTAGGAGATTATTGCTACCACAAAAGTTAACAAAGGTTAAGCGTATAGATTACTTGTCTTAGCTGGTTAGCGAATGAGTAAATTTTTTGGCGTGCATGGTCGCGCAGTATTTTGCATGGCGCGGGTTGCTGCCCTACCTGCGGGCAGGTCCGATGCCCTGGCAAGTGCATGCCTCGGTACCGTGAGGGGAGGCTTACTGCTGCAGGCTGCACGTGTTGGTTGTGCATCTTGCGCCGCGCCTGGGCCGCGCCGTAGCTATTTCGTGAGGCAGGCAGGTTTAGGAGAAACCCTGGCTTGTGTGTATGGCAGTGTGGGGCAAGGTTGCTGCGGCGTAAACCCTTGGGGGGCCATGAACAGCCCGCAGTTGCGCCTGCGGAATAAAACAAAAAGGGCGACCCTGGGGCCGCCCTTTTTGTAAATCAGACGATTCGAACTTACGCGTAGGGGTTGGCGTACAGCAGGATGAAGCTGATAACCAGGGCGTAAATGGCCAGCGATTCGATGAAGGCGAAGGCCAGAATCATGGTACCGGTGATCTTGCCGCTCACGTCAGGATTGCGGGCAACGCCTTCGCAGGCGCCCTTCAGACCAAGACCCATGCCGATGCCGCAACCGAAAGCGGCAATGCCGATGCCAAGGGCGGCGGCCAGGCAGGTGTAGCCCAGAGCCGAGGCGTCGAGCTGATTGGCGGCGAAGGCCATGCTGGCCATGCCGAGAAGGGCCACGGTGTTCAGGGCGATCATCAGAAACTTACGCATGAGACACTCCTTGCACTGTTGTATTGTTGGGTCGTTATCGACCATTCCCCACTATGTGTCGTGTGTAACGTCCCGCATTCGCCGCTAGTCGGCCGGCTGCAGGCAGCCCAGGCCTTAGCGGCCTAATGCTCGGGTGCTTCAAGCGCGCCCTTGATGTAAAACATGGTCAGCATGAAGAACACGAAGGCCTGCATGGTCTTGCCCAAGAGAAACAGGGCGTAGATGGGCAGGGTTCCGAGTATGGGAGCCATCACGAAGAACAGCACCATAACGATTTCTTCACCACGGATGTTGCCGAAAAGACGGAGCGAGAGAGAAACCGGGCGCGACAGGTGCGAAACCACTTCAAGCGGAAGCATAAGTGGGATAAGCACCTTGGAAGGGCCGGTAAAGTGATGGATGTAGTGCGCCTTCCAGCGGATCAGACCTATGGCGTTGTAGAACACCAGCACGAACAGAGCCATGCACACGGTGGTGTTAAGGTTGGCCGTAGGGGCGTCAAGGCCGGGTACCAGACCCATGAGGTTCATGCCAAAAATGTAGATGAACATGCCAGTCAGCAGGCCGACGAACTTACGCCCGTTTTCGCCCATGGTGGCTAGGATGAAGTTCTCGATGGTATCCACCAAGGCTTCAAAAAAATTTTGCAGGCCTCCGGGAACCATAGTCAGCCGACGGCGCATAATCAACGCGACGGTGAACAAAATGGCCATACAGACCCAGGAGTAGAACACATGCTTGAATTCCACCATCTGTCCACCGATGGTGATCTCGTCCATGCCCATAAATGTGGAGAGCAATACCGGATGCGGCAAACCACCTGCCATGAGCCATGCCTCCTGGTGAATACGCGCCAAAGCGCTGCGTTAATGTTAGACCCCTGCGGGCCATCCCCCAAAATTTGCGGCCATGGGCTCACGCCCTGCCGGTGTACGACCGGGTTGTTCCAGTCGGTTTTGCTTTAGTCCGCAGGGCGTCGCGGGCTGCGCGCTGCCAGTGCGTAACTTGCCAGAGCGCATGCTCCGGCGGCGGCCATGCCGCCCACTATGGCAAAAACAGGAGCTCTGTAGGTGATCAGCGATACATAAAGAACTGCGCCAACCAAAACAAGCCTGCCTATCCAGCGCACCAGTACGATACGCAAAAAGGCCGTACTGTAATCGCCCAGGCCCTTGCGCAAAAAAAAGCGCGCCAGCCCCCAAAACGTCCAAGCCATTATGGTCAGGCCCACTCCAAACCAAAAAATCCAGGTCGTGGCCGTAAAGGCCAACCCGCCGACCAGCAAAGTGAATGCGGCGAGCAAAATTTCGTTGCGCAGCAGCACGCGAATAGCCGGGTGGTCTATGCCGCGCCGCCAAAGCCAGGCGTCAAGGCTGTGTATCATCAGTTTCAGTCTGCGCACGGCTGCTTGTCTTGCCTTGCCCTGCTGGGGGCGTTGCGTTTTGCTGTTCCGGCACAAGGCCTTTTCGGCGGGCGTCCTGCACTGCTATTTTGCGCAGCAGGGCCTGGGTATCGCGGTAGACGTTCAAAAAACCTGCCGCAATGCCGATGAACAGAAAAACCAGCTTGCCCCAAGGTGTGGTTCCAAACCAGTGGTCGATGCCGTAACCAATGGCAAACCCGACTGCGGGGCCGCTAACCAGATGCAATCCGATGACCCCAGTGTTGGCCATGGCTTCCATGCCGGTTTGCTGCTGTTTAAGAAAATCCTTGAACGACATGAGGCCTCCGCGCGCATGGCTCTCGGAACCTGTAGCGTCATGGTCCCCTTAACGCTGTTCAAATTATCACAGCCGACCTGACGCGTCAATGACTTTGGGCGGAAACTTGTGATTACGCTGCATTCCTTGCAGCCCAGAGAGCCAGAAAAGCGGCTGTTGATACCAAAAAAGGGGATCAAAAAAATATGAAAATCCGCACCACCGACAGGCGGTTTTATGTTTTGAGCCAGAGACTCAGCGTCTCAAGATGCGGTGTGTGCGGAAAAAGATCCACCACTGCGAGCCGCTCCAGCCTGTAACGGCAGCGCAACTGGGCCGCGTCGCGCGCAAGGGTTGAAGGGTTGCACGATATATAGAGGATACGCTCTGGCGCTATGTGCAGCAGTGCGTCAAGAGCGCGCGGCGAAAGTCCCGCCCGAGGGGGATCAACCAGTGCGTCTGTGACGCTTGGCAGCGTCGTGCCTGCGTGGGGGTTGGGTTTTGCTGCATCTGCCGCCGCGTCAGCTGCCTCGTTATCCCCCTGTGTGGTTTGACTGTGCGTTGCAGCCCAAATGTTTTGTGCGCCGCACGCTGCAAGACGTTCCAGCCGCAGGGCGGCGTCGCCTGCCTTGTATTGGCAGTGGTGCTGACCGTTGTTTGCCGCATTGATCGTTGCCAGCTTTACGGCCCTGGCGTCCTGCTCCAGCCCAAGCAGGGCTGCGTAATCCGCCGCCAGCAACAGGCCCGGAGCGCCAACGCCGCAGTAGAGATCAAGCAGGCCGCGGCTCTCTGGGGCGGCCTCGGCCTGGGGCGTCAGCATGCTCTGGGCGGTGCGGGCCAGCACCTGCGCCGCGGCGGTGTTGACCTGAAAAAACGAGGCCGCATCCAGGGCAAAATAAGCACCATTGAGAGGCTGAAACAGCCGGGCCGCTGCGGGATTGTCCATTCCCGTTGCATCCAGAGTCTGCACGCGCTTTTCGCCAAAGGCAAAGGCGTCTGCCGTGCTGCGTTCCTCATGGATAAAAGCGTATAGTTGTGGAAAAGCCGCCAGTACTTCGCGCCCAAGGGCGCGCACAGCGGCCCGTTGCTGTGCATCGCCGGGGCTTGTGATGCACAGTGCCCACCAGCGCGGCGTACGCAGGTCTGCGGCCAGCCCCCGGCGCAAAACAAAAAAACGCCAGAAGCCAGGATCGGCCGTGTCTTGCTGCACTGTATAATAATGACTGGGTACTCGGCGGGCCGGTTCATGGCGGTTGCCGCGAGCCGTTTGTTTGCACTGGTTGGCCTTGCGGCGGGAAGCTGGCATTGTGACCGAACGGGAGTCGGGCTGGGCGCCGGGCCGCGCATCTGGCGGAACATAGGCGGCAAGGCCGCTCTTGGCTGCCAGATTGCCAACCATGTCGACCATGCGCAGGGCTTCTGCGGGCATGAGAGCGCACTTTGGCACGGCCACCACATCGCGCCCGTTGCGCCTGCGCAGGCCGAGCATGAGCCCGCATTCGCGCGATGCGTCTGGGCCAAAGGCAAATTCCATCTTGTTGCGAAAGCGGATGGCGGCAGGAGAAGGCGCAACCGGCCCGAGCAGGGTTTCAAGTGTGGAGCGGTTCAGCCCGCCTATGCGGCTGAGCGCGTCCAGCGCTATGGTGCGCTTCCAGAAAAGTTGCTGTTCATAGGGCATGGTTTGCAGCGGGCAACAGCCGCAGTCGGCATGGTGCGGGCAGATGGGCTGGGCCGCGTCCGGGGCCTCGCGCAGCAGCTGCAGCGCCTCGGCCTCTATAAAGGAAGACTTGCGGCGCGTGATGCGCGCCAGCACCTTTTGCCCCGGCAGGGCGTTGGTCACAAAGACCACCGCGCCGCGTCCCTGGCCGTCGGCAGACGCAAGGCGAGCGATACCGCGCCCGTCGTGCGACAGGGCGGTGATGTCAACAGTGATAGCGTCGGTAGGGGCATTCATGGTGCTCCACAGATAGCAGCAGGCAGGCGGGGGCGCAAGGGCGCAGGCCTGGTGGACAAAAGGGATTGCACCCCGACGGCAAGTTATGTATTATCATCGTTCGCGCAAGTCGCGGACTGTTCGGCGGGTTTTGCAAAAAAAATGGCAAAACGCGCTTGACATTTGTCGGCCTGTGGGGCAAATATGCCTTTCTCTTTTTGGAGGTTGATATGTACGCGATTATCGAGACCGGCGGAAAACAGTACCGCGTCGAAGAAGGTTCCAAAGTAGTTGTGGAAAAGCTTGCGGTACAGACCGGAAGCGAAATTTCCCTGGACAAGGTGCTGATGGTCGGCGGCGCAGAATGCAAAGTCGGCGCTCCCTATCTTGCCGGGGCCGCCGTCACGGCGGAAGTGGTGGATCACGGGCGTGGACCCAAGATCAAGGTGTTCAAGCGCTGGCGTCGTAACGACTCGCGCAAGATGCGCGGTCATCGCCAGGATTACACCACCATTCGCGTTAAGAGCATCAACGCCTAGAACCCGGTTCTGTCGAGGTTCGGGCAAGCTGCGGGCAAGGCTTGCCATAGCGGCTCCGCATTCGTGCAGGGGCGAGTTGAGCGATATTTATATTATGCCCCGCCGGTCCATAGGGTCGGCGCCCCAGGGAGGCTACCATGGCACATAAGAAAGCAGGCGGCTCTTCGCGCAATGGCCGCGACAGTGAAGGCCAACGCCGCGGCGTAAAGCGTTTTGGCGGTCAGAAGGTTCTGGCTGGCAATATTCTGGTGCGTCAGCTCGGCACCACCGTTTACCCTGGTGTAAACGTTGGCATGGGCAGGGATTTTACCCTGTTCGCCAAAGTGGCCGGCGTCGTGCGCTTTGAAAAGTATATCCGCAAGCGCCGCGTTCACACGCGCGTGCATGTGGAAGCGGCCGCCGACTAAGCGCGGCCGCGTGGAATTTGCCGATGAGGGAAGGGGCCGCGAGGCTTCTTCCCTCTCGGTGTTTGTGCTGGGGTATGCGTGGCCAGAATGCGCCACTGCCAAATATGCGGCCAACCCGGCGCGGGCACAAGCCCACGCTGGCCTTTGCCGCACAGCTGCTTATGTAAGCGGCTTTTTGGAACGGCAGCCCCATAAAAAAACGGTGAATGCCGCACTGCGGCGCACCGCGCGGACTGACCGCAAGGATACCCCATGCGATTTGTAGATGAAGCTCGAATTCAGGTGCGCGCCGGTAAGGGCGGGCACGGTTGCCTTTCGTTCCGGCGCGAAAAGTTCGTGCCGCGCGGCGGGCCAGACGGCGGCAACGGCGGCGACGGCGGCTCTGTACTGTTAAAGGCCGACGGTCGTCTGCTGTCGTTGTACGACTTTCGCCTCAAGCGTCTGTACGAGGCCCGCAATGGCCGCCCCGGCGAGGGCAGCCAATGTGACGGCAAGAAGGGCGAAGATATGGTGCTGCACCTGCCGGTGGGCACGCTGGTGTTTGCCGAAGGCCCCGACGGCGAGGAACTGCTGGCCGACCTTAGCGACCCCGATACCGAGGTGCTGGTGGCCCGTGGCGGGCGCGGCGGCAAGGGCAACGAGCACTTCAAGTCTGCGACCATGCGCGCCCCGCGCTTTTGCCAGCCCGGCGAACCCGGCGAGGAAAAGAGTCTGCGCCTCGAGCTGAAAATTTTGGCGGACGCCGGTCTGCTGGGTCTGCCCAATGCGGGCAAATCCACGTTTATTTCGCAGGTGTCGGCGGCGCGCCCAAAAATTGCGGCCTATCCCTTCACCACGCTCACGCCCAACCTCGGCGTCATGATTGACGAGGTGGACCCCGACAGACGCATGGTCATTGCCGACATCCCCGGTCTCATCGAAGGCGCGCACGAAGGGCAGGGCCTTGGCCTGCGCTTTCTCAAGCACGTTGAGCGCACGCGGTTTCTGGTGCACATCCTCAGTGTCGAGGATGTGGGCGATGAAGACCCGTGGGCGGGCTTTGACCTTATCAACGAAGAGCTGCGCCGTTTTGACGCAGAACTTGGCGAACGTCACCAGATCGAGGTGGTCAACAAGATCGACCTGATCACGCCCGAGCGGCTGGCGGACCTCAAGGGCCGCGCCAGGGCAGACGGCCGCGACATCTTCTTTATTTCCGCGCGCGACGGTATTGACCTCGAACCGCTGGTGGAAGAACTGTGGCACATGCGCGATCAAACCGACAGCCACGCGCCCATCCTGCACTTTGCGGAAATAGACGGGGACGAAGATGAGGAGTTCCCCGAAATTGAAGTGATCTATACCCGCGAATAGCGGTCTGTGGAGCATATATGGCAGCCCCCAAGGAAGACTGGCGGCAGGAACGCGCGCGCGTGCTCACGCAGGCGCGGGTTGTGGTCGTTAAGGTCGGCAGCGCTGTATTGACCGACGCCAACGGACTGTGCGCCCCCGTGCTGGATAATCTGGCCGGGCAGTTGGCCCGGCTGCGCAACCTGTTGCTGGGCGGCGATGCCGTCGATGCGCACCCCCGCAGGCTGGTGCTGGTTTCTTCCGGGGCTGTGGCTGCGGGCAGAGCCGCGCTGACATCGCGCGGGCATGTGGTTGAAACAGCAGGTCTGGCTGCGCGTCAGGCTGCGGCCGCCGTGGGCCAGGGCCAGCTTATGCAGGCCTGGGACAAGGTTTTTTTGGCCCACCGCATGCCCACCGCCCAGGTGCTGCTGACCCGCGACGATCTGCGCGCGCGCCAGCGCTTTCTCAATGCCCGCAACACCTTTGCCGAGCTGCTGGAATGGGGCGTGCTGCCTATTGTCAATGAAAACGACACGGTATCCATCAGCGAGCTGAAGTTCGGCGACAATGACTGCCTGGCGAGCCTGCTGGTCAACCTGACCGGGGCCGAGCTGTTCATCAATCTTACCTCTGCCTCGGGCGTTCTGGCCGCCGATCCGCAAAAAAACCCCGACGCTCCCATTCTGGATCATATCGAGGATGTGGCGGCGCTTGATCTGGGCCTGCTTTGCGGCGGCAAAACCTCTGTGGGCACTGGCGGTATGTATTCCAAGCTTCTGGCTGCCCGTCGTGCCGCGCAGATTGGCGTGCCAACGCTGATTTTGCCAGGGCGCGAGCCAGAAATCATCACGCGGGCCTTTGCTGCCAGCGGCGTCTGCCCTACGCCGGAAGGGCACGAGCCTTTTACCGGCGGCACATGGGTGTGCCCGGCCATGCATGCCATCCCACGGCGCAAGTTCTGGCTGGCCTATCAGTCCGACCCGGCAGGCGGGGTGCATGTGGACGCCGGCGCGGCCAAAGCCCTGCTGCACAAGGGCGGCAGTCTGTTGCCCGGTGGGGTGTTTCGCGTCGAGGGCAGCTTTCAGCAGGGTGCGCTTATCCGCGTGTTGCACGAGGGCCAAAGCCTGGGCGTGGGGCTTTCCAACTACAGCGCCGCCGACCTGAAAAAAATCATGGGCCTGAAACGGCACGAAGTGGCCGCGATACTGGGCGACGCGCACTATCCTGAGGTTATCCACAGGGACAACCTGCTGCTGGATGCGGCGGTGTAAGACGTCAGCTGCTCCTGCCTTGCCCTGCCCCCGCAGGCAGATAAAAAATATTGCATATTCAGACGGCCAGCTTTTTCCGCAATTTCAACGGAGAAAGCTGGCCGCCGTTATTAGTTGTACTGGGTAGTAAAAGCATGTCGACGTGCTGAAACCCCCGTTGTAGCACAGCCTGGCCTGACTGTTGGCAGCATGGCGCAAGCTGGGGGTTCGGCCGGGGAACGCGTGGAATTCACAGCGTAGCGGTGTGAGCGCCTGCCGTTGCCGCCTGCCGGAGCAGACGCTGAGGGCAAAAACACCCGCATCGGGCTGCAATGTTCAGCCCCGGCAGCAGCCATGCCGTTGCCCGCCCCGGGCGGCATGCCTTGGCGTGCGCTTACTTGAGCGCTGCTGCGCCAGCCTTTGAAACGGCGGTGTCTTCAGCCACGCTGCCGCCGCTCACGCCTACGGCCCCGACAATGACTCCGTTGCGGACCAGCAGCTCGCCGCCGCCAAAGATGACGAGGCCTCGGTTGGTGACTTCAATGCCAAAAAGTTCCTTGCCCGGCTGGGCGGCAGCGCCGAGCTGGGCAGTGGACATGTTGAAATAACGGGCTGTTATGGCCTTTTTTTGCGCAATGTCTATGCTGCCAAGGAAAGCCCCGTCCTCGCGGGCAAAGGCTTTGAGGTTGCCCCCGGCATCCACTACGGCGATATTCATGGGAATGCCCTGCTTGACGGAAAAGGCCAGAGCCGCGTTAACCACAGTCTGCGCTTCGGCCAGGGTAAGATCGCCGGGAAGCTGTTTGGTGGGCGGGGAGGCGTAAACGTTGCAGGCAACCAGTAGTAAAGCAAGAAAAAACGGCAGGATTCGGCGCACGGTGCTACTCCTTAGTTGATGTTAAGGGGATGGGGCGTAAACCGTGTTTGGGCAAACCCGCCTGGGGCGGGCCAGCTGTTGTTTTACGGTATTCTTTTGTGCAAAAAAGCACAAGTGGTCTCGGAGCGCTTGTCTGATGCCGCTCCGCGCAGGGGGTATGCCTGCCGAACGGCTGTCCGCAGGGCATAACAAGCAACCCCCAGGCTGTATGCCTTAGCAACAGCGCAGGGGCGCTGCCGCGCGGCTGGCTGTGAGGCTGCCGCTCTGTGAGGTTGCCGCACCAGGGGCTGGTTGGGGAGGTAAGATGCCGACAACTCACGTCAGGCCCTGGCCGCACGGTTTGCGCCTAGGCCTGCAGACTTGCGGCAGGTTTTAAGCAAAGATTATCAAGGCCCACTGGCCCTGCAGGTTAGCCGTGCGAGCGCGACTTTTTGAAGCGGATAAAAACTTCGCGCAGCTCCTGGCGCGAAAAGCCCATAACCGCAGGCATGCTCAGGCACAGCAGGCCCACAGCGGTCGTGTAGATGACGCCTGACGTCAGAAAGCGCGGCAGGGAGTCGAGATCGCCAATACCCATAAGCAGCGTCGCCTGACGGCAGCCAAAAGCCAGCAGCAACAGCACGGCGAGGCTCCACACCTGGTGGGCCACGTTGCGCCAGAACTTGAGGGGGATAAAGCGCGAAGCCAGCCAAAGGTAGACATTGACGGTGATGATCTGCACGCACACGGTTTTGAGCGCAAGGCCCACCGCACCCAGGCCCAGGCCAAGATATTCCGGCGGTGCAAGCAGAAACCATGCGGTACTGAACCCGTAGATGCATTCCAGCGCCGCCATGTTGCGCAAAACCTTGGTGCGCCCGGTTGCGTGAAAGACCGATCCCGCCAGCTGCCCGTAGGCCTGGTGCAGGGGGTAGAGCGCCATGATCTGCACGGGCAGGGTGGCTGCGGCAAACTGCGCGCCGCCAAAAAAATTCACCAGGGCGGAGCCCTCCGCCAGCGTAAAGCACGAAAAATAGGCCGCAACCACATACAGCAGGGGCGCAAAGCGCGTGAGCAGCCGCCCCATGGCCTCGCGGTCGTTGTTGCCCCAGGCGATGGAAAGCTCGCGCATGACCAGCGGAGTCATGGCCGAGACAAAAAGAAAGCAGGCCATGCTGACCTTTTGGGACAGGGCAAAAAATCCCTGTTCCACGCTGCCGTCAAACCACTGCAGCAACCAGCGCTCGGCCGAGAGCAGCAAAAACGAGAGCAGCGCCTGCACAAACAGGGGGTGGCTGTAGTTGAAAAATTCCCGCCCGTAGGCGCGGTTTTGGTCCGGCGTAAGGCGAAAGTGCAAGGGGATGCCCGCCTGCCGCCAATAGGAGCGCGTCACCAGCCAGTAGCCCAGTGCCGTGGCCCCCAGCATAAGATACTGCTGGGCAAACAGGGTGTGTATGTTCAGCCAGTCTGCCCAGAACATAACGCCAAGCAGGCCAACCGTGAACAGCGAAACCGCTGTGCGCACCATCTCGGACGAAACCGTCGCGCCAACGGCGTCGTTCATGGAGCGCAGCACGCGCCCCCACCATGTCAAAAAGGCCCACATGGCCGCCAGCGGGGCCAGCCACAGCGGCACGTCGGGCATGAGCAGCTCGCCCGCAAATGGAAACTGCAGCAGGGCGGCGGCCAGCAGAATAATGGCAAAAACCGCCGCGGTAACACGCATGTAAAAGCCAATGAGGCCGGTTTCCGACTGCCTGCGGGAGAGCGAATTGTAAAAGCAGGTGGAGGTTCCCATATCCAGAAAGCCCGAGAGCTGCTGGAACAGGTTGGTGGCAAAGCTGTAGTTGCCGTACATTTGCGGTCCCAGCGCACGCGGCAAAATGGCCTCCATGGCAAGATACACGGGGACAGAGGCGATATTGGCCACAAGCTTGAAAATATAGCGACGGGCCAGGGTGGGAGTTGAGCTTTGCATTCCGGGAAATTAGCTCACTTCGGCGGCGCGCTCAAGAGCGGAAGCCGTGCGTGCAAAAAATACCTGCACCGGGCAGGATTATCCCCGGCTGGGGGCCGCCGGGGCGTGTTTACGGGCGCAAAAATTTGCCGTAACATCCAACACCCCTTGCGGGCGCAAGGGGAATGTCTGTTGTTCATACCACAAGGATACCGCCATGGATGATGAAGCACGCAGCAAAAAAATGAAATCCGGGCTGGAAAAAGCCCCCCACCGCTCCCTGCTCTATGCCCTGGGCCTCACCAGGGAAGAGATGGATCGTCCTCTGGTAGGTATTGTGAATGCCGCCAGCGAGGTCGTGCCCGGGCACATGCACCTGAACAGCCTTGCCGATGCGGTCAAGGCCGGTGTGCGCATGTCGGGCGGCACGCCGTTGCAGTTCCCGGCCATTGCCGTATGCGACGGCCTGGCCATGAACCATGAAGGCATGCGCTTTTCGCTGCCCTCGCGTGAATTCATTGCGGACTCCATTGAAATTATGGCCCGTGCCCACGCCTTTGATGCGCTGGTGTTCATACCCAACTGCGACAAGTGCGTACCCGGCATGCTCATGGCCATGATGCGCCTCAATATTCCCTCGGTGCTCGTTTCCGGCGGCCCCATGCTGCCCGGCGACATCGGTCCCGGCAAGCGCGGCGATCTCATCACCGTGTTTGAGGCAGTGGGCAAGGTGCGCAGCGGCGCCATGACCGAGGAAGAGCTGGAATATATGGCCGAACGCGCCTGCCCCGGCTGCGGCGCGTGTGCGGGCATGTTTACGGCCAATTCCATGAACTGCCTGTCCGAGACCATCGGCGTGGCCCTGCCCGGCAACGGCACCATCCCCGCCGTGAGCGGCGCGCGCATCCGTCTGGCCAAAACCGCCGGTATGCGCGTTATGGACCTGCTGCGCAAAAACATCCGCCCGCTGGACATCGTAACGCCCAAGTCTGTGGCCAACGCCGTGGCGGTTGATATGGCCCTTGGCTGTTCCACCAATACGGTGCTGCACCTGCCCGCCGTTTTTGGCGAGGCCGGGTTGAAGCTGGGCCTGGATATTTTTGACGAAGTCAGCAAAAAAAGCCCCAACCTGTGCAAGCTCTCCCCGGCGGGCAAGCATTACATGGTCGACCTTGACAACGCTGGCGGCATCCCGGCGGTCATGACCGAGCTGGACAAGCTTGGCCTGATCAACAAGGACTGCATGACCGCAACGGGCAAGACCGTGGGCGAAAACCTCAAGGACATGAACGCCCGCGTGCTGAACCCCGACGTGATCCACAGCGTTGAAAACCCCTATTCCAAACAGGGCGGCATCGCCATTCTGCGCGGCAGCCTGGCCCCCGGCGGCGCTGTGGTAAAGCAGTCCGCCGTGGCCCCCGAGATGATGTGCCGCGACGTCAAGGCCCGAGTGTTCGAGTCGGAAGAAGACGCCATGAAGGCTATACTTGACGGCAAGATCAAACCCGGCGACGGCGTGGTCATTCGCTACGAAGGCCCGCGCGGCGGCCCGGGCATGCGCGAGATGCTGTCGCCCACGGCGGCCATTACGGGCATGGGACTTGGCAAGGATGTTGCCCTGCTGACCGACGGCCGGTTCTCTGGCGGCACCAACGGCGCGGCCATCGGCCACATTTCGCCTGAGGCTGCCGACGGCGGCGTTATCGCCCTGGTGCGCGAGGGCGACATGATCCATATTGATATTCCCAACCGCAAGCTTGATTTGCTGGTAGACGCGGCCGAACTTGAAAAACGCCGCGCCGCCCTTGACGTGCCCCAAAAAGACTGCCCTTATCCGGTGCTGCGTCGTTACGCGTACCTGGTAAGCTCGGCGGCCAACGGCGGGCGCTACAAGGATATTTGAGGACCTCGGCGCTGAGTGCTGCAAAACCCCCATGGGCCTGGCCTGTGGGGGTTTTGTGGCCTTTCAAGAGCTGGGCGATTTGCAAAGGAAAAGACACATGGAATTTTTGCATGCGCTGGGCGGGGTTTTTGGGCTGATGCTCATGGGCTTTGTTGGTTTTATGCTGGCCGCGCGGCACTGGTTTGGCTCGGAAACGCGCATTATGCTGCCCCGGCTGATTACGCAGATAGCCCTGCCGCCTTTTCTTATGTACACCATCATGCATTCGTTTCACCGCAACGATCTGCTCATGCTGGCAAAGGGCGCATTGCTGCCGCTGTGTTCCGTGGTGCTCACGTTTGCGCTGGCGGTGATTATTGCCAAGTTTGCCAGGATCAAGCGGCAGCACTTTGGCCTGTTCTGCGCCAGCGTATCCAATTCAAACACCATTTTTGTGGGTATTCCCGTCAATCTGGCCCTGTTCGGCGAAAATTCCGTACCCTATGTGCTGCTGTACTATGCCGCCAGCACCGTATTTTTCTGGACAGTGGGGCAGTATTCAATCACCTGCGACATTACGGACAGCAAGTGCTGCATCCCCCTGCACACGCGCCTGCTGCAGGTGTTTTCGCCGCCGCTCATGGGCTTTATGACCGGCGTTGGCCTGACCCTGCTGGGCATTGAACTGCCGGAATTTTTGCAGAATGTGGCCCGGTCGCTGGGCAACCTGACAACGCCTCTGGCCATGATATTCATCGGCATTTCCATCTACGACATGGGTCTGCGCAGCATAAGGATAAGCAAGGACATGGCCCTGCTGGTAGTGGGACGCATGGTGCTGGGGCCGCTGGTCATGTCGGGCTTTCTGCTCTTTTTTACCGTGCCGCCGCTCATGGCCAAGGTGTTCATCATCCAGGCCTCGCTGCCGGTGATGGCCCAGGCGGCTATTTTGAGCGCCCATTACCACACGGACCCCGAATTTGGCGCGCAGGCCGTGAGCCTCACGACCCTGCTTTCCATGATCACCATCCCGCTCTACATGGCTATTTTTTAGCCGCCGGGCAACACACGCAAGCGCCGGGCAAAAAAAGAAGGCTGCGGATCAGAAGATCCGCAGCCTTGATATTTTTATTGATGACTGCAGTTACTTGGCGCTTTGGGCCAGCACGTCGAGCATGAGAGCGTCGGGCTGTTTGCTGCAGGCATCCAGATAGGCCTTGAGGACGTCGTCGCTGACAAGCACGGATGCGGGCTTGCCGCTTTTGCCGCGGTTGTAGCCGTCAAGCCAGATCACAAAACCGCTGCCGTCGTCGGGGTTGGCGGTGTAGTCCTTGCACTGGGTCTTGTCGGCACGCCAGGTGCTTGTGGTATCCACGGGGAAGGTCTTGCGGCTTTCCTGCCACACTGCAGTCACTTTTTTGCTGGGGTCAACCTGGCAGGCTGCGTAAGCCTGACCAAGCAGGGGGGCAAGGGTTTCAGGGTCGGCTATGGGGTTGCCGGTTTTGGCGCTCACGTAGCCGTCGATTTGCAGGGCTTCAAAAATGGGTGCCTGTCCGCCTTCAGTGATGGGCTGGGTGATGAGTTCGGCGCAGATATAGGCGGCAGGGTCGATCTTGTCGTTGCCGGCCTGAACGGCCACGGGCAGTCCAAGCACCAGGCAACAGAGAATGAGCAGCTTGTTCATGAAAACTCCCTTGAAGAAAGTGTTGTTCTTCCTTGACCCACACAGGCGGCCCTGTCAACTGCCGTTTTAACCCGTACGGGACGGGCAACGGCAAACGGCGCAAGGGCCGCGCGGGTTGGCCCGCAACGGTCGGATGCGGCCTTGGGGCGGTCAGCGCTGAGCGCAGGGCAAAAAGCAGCGGGAGGCTCCCTGTTGCCGCCAGACAAGCAGCAAGGGAGCCTCCCGCAATCAGCACTTGCGCGGGGTCGCGCCGGTTACATTTCCGGCGGCAGATCCTGCAGGTCTTTCCAGGTAAACACGGGGCCGTCCACGCACACGTAGCGCCCGCCGATGTTGCAGCGGCCGCAGATGCCGATGCCGCACTTCATGCGTTTTTCAAGCGTGGTGACGATGTTCTCCGGCGCAAAGTTGAGCTTTTGCAAAGCCTGCACCGTAAACTTGATCATTATGGGCGGGCCGCAGAGCACGGCCACGCAGTTTTTGGGGTCGGGGTTCAGCTCCAGCAGCACGTTGGGGATCAGACCAACCTTGTGCGGCCAGCCCTCAAAGGGGGCGTCGATGCACAGGGTGCAGTCCAGATCGTCGCGGCGCAGCCAGTCTTCCGTTTCATAGCTGAAGGCCATATCGCGCGGGGAGCGCGCGCCGTAGAGCAGGCCCACCTTGCCGTAGTCGGCCCGGTGCTCAAGGATATGCAGCATGATGGTGCGGATGGGTGCCATGCCGATGCCGCCGCCCACAAAGAAGATATCCTTGCCCTTCCAGTCGGCGTAGGGAAAGTGGTTGCCCAGGGGGGCGCGCACGCCCACTTTGTCGCCAGGCGAGAGCTTGTGGATGGCCGCGGTTACCTCGCCCGCCTGCATGACGGAAAACTGCAGGTAGTTTTTCTGCGACGGCGGCGAGTTGATGACAAAGGTGGACTCCCCAGCGCCAAACACCGAGAGCTGGCCCACCTGGCCGGGCTCGTAGGTAAAGGACTTCATGGCGGCTTCGTCGTCCAGCACCACGCGCAGGGTCTTGATGTTGCCGGTTTCCTGTATGACTTCGGCCACGGTGGCGGGCATGGGCAGGTACGGGTTGCCCTGCATCATGGGCCGGGCGGTTATTTCGCGCAGCATGCCTCCGTCGGGTGCGGGCTTGAGACCCGGCTTGGCGGCGGGCTTGGCTGACGCAGCGGGTTTGGTATCCACAGCGGCTTCCACCTTTGCAGCACCCTGCTCGGGCGCGGCTTTCTTGGAGGGCGCGGCCTTGACGGCCTTGCCGGTAGTTTTTTGGGTTGCCATGTCTGCTCCTACTTGTCCGTGGACTTCTTGTCATCGTTGCCGTCGTCGATGGCGGCCAGCACGATGGCGCGGATGTCCAGGCAGACGGGGCAATTGCTGATGCACCGACCACAGCCGCTGCATGAGAACGCCCCCCAGTTTTCAGGATAGGTGGAGTATTTGTGCGACACTCGGTTGCGCATGCGCAGGGCCTTGAGCATGCGCGGGTTGTGCCCGCTGGCCTCGCGCGTAAACAGCGAGGACATGCAGTTGTCCCAGCTGCGCAGACGGCGTCCACCCTTTTCGCTCAGTCCTTCGCCCTCGTCTGTGATGGTGAAGCAGTAGCAGGTGGGGCAAAAGTAGGTGCAGGCCCCGCAGGAGAGGCAGCGGTCGGTCTGATCCTGCCAGAACTGCGTGTCGGTAAAGCGGGCCGCCACCTTTTCGGGCGCGTCCTTGATATTGGGAGCAGGCGTAAGGCTGGCCCAGGCCTGCTTGCGCGCGGCCTCGGCCTTGGGGAACAGCTCGGCCCCTTCGGCAAGCGTGGACGCGGCCAGCAGTTCTTCACCCCTGGGGGTGATGGCCTGCAGCACGTAGCCGCCCTCGATCTCGGTCATGAGCACGTCCGAGCCTTCGGGCGAGGTGGGACCGCCGCCGACCCAGTGGCAGAAGCAGGTATTGCAGCCGCTGCCGCAGGTGAGCGTAACCACTGTCAGCTGCTCGCGCCGGGCCTTGTAATAAGGATCGGCGTAGGGGCCCTTGAGGTAGGGGCGGTCAAGCACGACGTAGCCGCGCGCATCGCAGGGGCGGCAGGCAAAAACCACAGTGGGCTGGGCTTCGGGCTTGTCGTCCAGGCTCATGGTGACGCGCTCGATGTTGTCAGGATCCTTGGTTTTTTTGTAGCGAACCAGGGTTTCGCACTGGGGCAGCACGGCCTCCTTGGCGGGTACGGTGGCTTTTTCCATGGTGAAGGGCTTGCCCTCCTGCCATGGCTCAAAGACGACCGAGCGCTTGTTGGCGGGCTTTTCTACCGGCACCAGCACGCGGCGGCCATTCTGCGAGAGATAGGCAAGAAACGCGGGCAAGCCGTCGGGGGTAACAAAGCGGATGGTGCTCATTTCCAGTCCCTCTCATGAATATTCTTTTCAACCACTTCATAGCCCAGCAGGGGCGGCACCTCGTCCGGGTTGAGGCCGGGCTGGTAGCCGTCAAAAAGCTGGGCCACCGCGCGGGCGATCTGCTGGCGCAGGGCCATGATGGGAATGCCCACGGGGCAGGCGCGCTGGCACTCGCCGCAGCCTGTGCAGCGGCCGGCCAGATGCATGGCGTGGATGGTCTGGAAGAAGAGTTTTTCCTTGGCGCTGTCCTCCTGCGTCATCCAGTGTGGATCGCGGCTGTCGGATACGCAGTAGTCGCGGCACACGCACATGGGGCAGGCGTTGCGGCAGGCGTAGCAGCGCAGGCAGCGGTCCATCTGGCCGCGCCAGAAGGCGAGCCGTTCGTCCAGGGACATGGAATCGAGCAGGGCCAGCTCCGGCGGAGTGCCCGCCGCGCCGTCCACCTTGACGGGCTGCCCCAGCAAGGTATCGGCCAGCACAGCCGAAGGCGTGGTGCAGCCGTAGCACTTGCCCTGGGCGTAGTCTGTCATGCAGAAACGGTGATCCTTGCCGTCGGCGGTAATGGTCACACCGGCCTCGTCATAGGTCACGCCGTCGATTTTGGTGTAGCGGCCCAGGTCCTGGTTGACGCGGGCCATGTCCAGCGTGCCCTCGCAGGGCAGGGCAAAGATGGTCACGTCCTCGCGGCGAATCAGGTTTTCCTGCAACAGTTCGACCACCGAGCGCGAATCGCAGCCCTTGACCACAATGCCCACCTTTTTGCCCTTGAATGTGGGCAGGTACACGGCGGGATTGTTGACGTTAAAGGGCCCCCACACCAGCTTGTCCACGTCCTCGGGGGTTTTCATGAACAGGGGCACGGTGTGCGCGGCGTCGTAGCCCTGCTGCCAGCCGATAACGCAGTCGAGCTCGGGCAGCTTGGCCTTGATGGCTTCCTTGAGCTCGGCCAGGGCGGCCTTCTGGCCAGTGCCCAGCGAGCGCAACGAGGTCAGCGCCATGTCGGCGATTTTGAGCAGCGGTTCGGGGTCGTCAAGCTGGGGCGCGGGGCCGAGCTTGTGGATGCGGTCGGTAAAGACCGTCACAACCTGCTGCCAGCGCTGGCCTTCGGAGGCCGAAACCCATGTGTATTCAAAGCGGCGTTCGTCAATGCCCAGCACGGGCAAAAACTGCTTGAGCACCTCAAGGCGGCGGCGGGCGTAAAAGTTGCCAGCGGCGTAGTGGCAGTCGCGCGGGTGGCAGCCCGAAACCAGCACGCCGTCCGCGCCGTTGAGCAGCGCCTTGACAATAAACAGCGGATCAATGCGGCCCGAGCAGGGCACGCGGATGACGCGCAGGTCTGTGGGCTGGGTGGCACGGGCCACGCCAGCCGTATCCGCACCGCCGTACGAACACCAGTTGCAGAGAAAACCAACAATTCTCAGTTCTTTGCCGTTTAGCACTGGCATAAGGCGTTTACCTCCGCAAGGATCTGGTTGTCAGTAGCGTGTGAAAGCTGGATAGCCCCCTGCGGACACGTGGACGTGCACAGACCGCAGCCCTGGCAGACGGTTTCGATAACCTGAGCCTTGCCCTCGCCCCGGATTTCCACTTCCTTGATGGCGCCAAAGGGGCAACAGCGTATGCACTTGCCGCAGTTGACGCAGCGCCGGATGTCCACCTGGGCGATCTGCGGGTCGCTTTCAAGCTTGTCCTTGGAGAAGAGCGCCAGCACCTTTGCGGCAGCGGCCGAACCCTGCGCCACGGAGGCCGGGATGTCCTTGACCCCCTGACACACGCCCGCCAGATACACGCCTGCGGTATTGGTCTCCACAGGCTTGAGCTTGACGTGACTTTCCATGAAGAAGCCGTAGCTGTCGTAAGAGATGCGCAGCTTTTCCGCCAGCTGGGGCGAACCCTTGCTGGCCTCTACGCCCACGGCCAGCACCACCAGGTCGGCCTTGATTTCCACCGGCTGGCCCAGCAGGGTGTCCACGCCCATGACCGTCATCTGGCCATTGGCGTCGGGGTAGATCTGTGACACGCGGCCCCGGATGTATTCCGTGCCGTATTCTTCCATGGCGCGGCGGGTAAACTCGTCGTACATCTTGCCGGGCGCGCGGATGTCCATGTAAAAAACAAAGGACTTGGAATCGGGAATGTGGTCCTTGGTCAGGATGGCCTGCTTGGCCGTGTACATGCAGCAGAAGCCCGAGCAGTAGGGACGGCCCACGGATTTGTCGCGCGAGCCCACGCACTGCACAAAGACGATGTTCTTGGGCTCCCTGCCGTCCGAGGGGCGCTTGACGTGCCCGCCCGTGGGGCCGGATGCGGAGAGCAGACGCTCGTACTGCAGGGAGGTGATCACGTCGGGGTATGTGCCGCCGCCGTATTCCTTGTATACGGTCCAGTCCATGAGGTCGTAACCGGTGGCGGCAACAATGCTGCCCACCTCTTCGGTGATGATCTCATCTTCCATGTCGTACTTGATGGCGCCGGTGGGACACACCTTGGCGCACACGCCGCACTTGCCCTTGAGGAGCTGGCGGCAGAACTGCGGATTGATGACGGCCTTCTTGGGGATGGCCTGCGGAAAGGCGATGGTGATGGCCGTGGTGGTGCCCGTCAGTTCGTTAAAGGCGTCGGGCGTCTTTTTGGCCGGGCATTTTTCGGTGCATGCGCCGCAGCCGGTGCACAGGCTCCAGTCCACATAGGTGGAGCGTTTGCGGATTTTTACCGTAAAGTTGCCCACATAGCCCGAAATATCTTCCACTTCGGAGTAGGCGTAGAGTGTAATGTTGGAGTGCTGGGCCACGTCCACCATCTTGGGGCCGAGAATGCAGGCCGAGCAGTCCACGGTGGGGAAGGTCTTGTCCAGCTTGGCCATCTTGCCGCCGATGGTCGCCTCGCGCTCCACCAGCACCACGGGCACGCCGCCATCGGCGCAGTCAAGCGCGGCCTGAATGCCCGCCACGCCGCCGCCGATGACCAGCACGCGCTTGTTGACGTCAAAGCTCTTGGCCATGAGGGGCTTGTTGTTGCGCAGCTTTTCCACCGCAAGCTGCACCAGCTCGGCAGCCTTGTTGGTGTTGGCTTCCATATCCTTGCCGATCCACGAGACATGCTCGCGGATATTGGCCATTTCAAGCATGTAACGGTTGAGCCCGGCGCGCTCCACCGTACGGCGGAAGGTCGGCTCGTGCATGCGGGGCGAGCACGAGGCAACAACCACGCCGTCGAGCTTGTGCTCGTGGATGGCCGCCTCGATGGCCGCCTGACCCGGCTCGGCGCAGGTGTACATGGGGTCGTCGGCATAGACCACGTCGGGATAGGTGCGGGCTATGGCCGCCACCTTGGCGCAGTCCACGGTTCCGGCGATGTTGCTGCCGCAGTGGCAGATAAAGACGCCTATTCTCATTACCTGCCTCCTTCAGCGGCCTTGGCCTTCTGCTCGGCGGGTTTGGCCGCTTCTTCACGGCGCAGCTCGCCCAATTTGCGGATAAGACCGTCGGCGCTGACGCACAGCTTGTTCAGGCCCAGCTCTTTTTCCGGCAGGTCAAAGGCAATGCCCATCATCTGGGTAAAATAGAGCACCGGCATGCGGAACTTGGTATCCATGGCCGCGCTGGCCTGATCCTGACGCAGGTCAAGGTTCATCTGGCAGAGCGGGCAGGCCACCACAATGGCGTCAGCGCCAAGGCGGGTGGCCAGCTCAAGGATGCGGCCCGAATTTTTGGCCGTCATGGGCCGCTCGGGAATGCCAAAGGATGCGCCGCAGCATGCGGTCTTGAGCGGAAAGTCGAGCATCTCCGCGCCGCAGGCCGACATCATTTCTTCCATGAGTGTGGGGTTTTCGGGGTCGCCGAAGTTCATGACTTCCGCCGGGCGGCTCATGAGACAGCCGTAGTAGGCCACGAGCTTGAGCCCCTTGAGGCTCTGACGCACGCGGGCGGTGATGGCTCCCATGTCCATCTGCGCGGCAATGCCCTGCATGACGGAGGGTGACAGGCGGGAATTCCTTGGCCGAGGGGCCGTCGAGCAGCTCGTCCACCCGGCTGCGAAAGGCGGGGTTTTCCATGCGTTTGGCAGCCATGCGCAGGTTGGAAAGGCAGCTGGGGCAAGGAGTCAGCAACACTTCGGCCTTTTGCTGGGCGGCGATATCAAGGTTGCGCACGCACAGGGCGGCGGAAAGTTCGGTATCAACCGCGTGGGCCGGGGTGGAGCCGCAGCAGTTCCAGTCGGGAATGTCCACGAGGCGCATGTCCAGAGCTTTGCAGACTGCCTGGGTGGACATTTCATAATCTTTTGAAGACCCCCTGGCCGAGCAGCCGGGGTAGTAGGCAAAATTCATGGGCGCACCCCCTCACGCTTGGCGCGTTCCTTGTAGCGCGTAAAGATGCGCGTGACCGGTCCGGCCCCGCCGGGCAGAATGTGGGGCTTGAGGCCCAGCTTGCCCTTTTTGAGGGCTTCTGGTGCTAGATCCACATCGGTAAATACGCGGAGCGAGCGCATCATGTAGAGTGCCATGGTGCCGATTTCGTGGGTGCGGCCAAAGGTGCGCACCGTGTCCAGGAAGGAAAACCAGAATTTTTCCACCTTGGGAACGGCCACCCGGCCTTCCTTGCGCGCCATGTGGCGCAGGGTCTCCATGACTCCGGCCACATCGATGTTGTTGGGACACCGCTGGCTACAGGTGGAACAGGACAGGCACATCCAGATGGAACGCGAGTCGAGAACCGCGTCTTTCAAACCCAATTGTACCGCCCGCATGATCTGGTTGACCTGCATGTCATAAACGAATCCTGCGGGACAGCCGGCAGTACAATTGCCGCACTGATAGCAGGTAGACACTTTTTGTCCGCTGTGAGCTTCCACTTCCTCCGTAAAGGCGGGATCGCGCAGTCGGTTCAGGTTAATGGCTTCGTTCATGGGAACTCTCTGGTTAGAAGCTGATGGGGTGCCGCTGTGACAAGTCTGTCTACAACGCTACAGCAGAAAAAGTCAAAAATCTAGGCTCGTACCCATGCAAATCATTTACTGTGTATTTACTCTGGTTTGTTTGCGGCCCTCTTTGCCAGCGACTGGGCCGCACGCAGGCCAAGAAGGTAGCTCTCCACGCCAAAGCCGCAGACGCTCCCCGCGCAGACCGGCGACAGCACCGAATGGTGGCGAAACTCCTCGCGCGCGTGAACATTGGACATGTGCACCTCAACCACCGGCACAGGCAGGATGGCCAGCGCGTCGGCCAGGGCGTAGCTGTAGTGCGTCCAGGCTCCGGCGTTGATGACCACGGCCTGCACGCCCTCGCCCAGCGCCTGATGGATGCGCTCAACCATGACGCCTTCGTGGTTGGTCTGAAAGCTCTCTACCGTTACGTTCAGTTCCCCGGCCAGCGTCTGCAGGGCCGCGTCAATATCCGCCAGGGTGGCCGTTCCGTACTGTGACGGATCGCGCTTGCCGAACATGTTCAGGTTGACGCCGTGCAGTACAAGAATTCGCATGGAAGCCTCGCTTTTCATGTCGGGTTATCGGGGTTGCTGCCCAAGAGCCGCCTCAAGGGCCCGCCGTGATTCGGCAGGCAGCCCCTGCCCGGTCCACAGGTAAAACTGCGCATCCCCCTGACCAAAAAACATCTCCAGCCCTGATATGCAGCGGCGGCCAGTCGCGCGCGCCTCTCGCAAAAAGCGCGTTTCAAGCGGATTGTACACAATATCGTAGGCAAGGGGTGTTGCGTTGGCATCACTTTGGGGCGCAAGTTGCGCTGCCAGCGAAAAGTCGTAGGGGGTGTCGTCTTCGGCCTTGCCGCGCATGCCAAGAGGCGTGGTGTTGATAACCAGCAGGGCGTGCGGCTCGTGCCGGTTTTTCCACAGCAGGGGGGCGAGGCCAAATTCATCGGCCAGCGGCAAATGGGATTTGTCGGAGGGCGTGGCTACAAAAACATGGGCTGGTCGGCCTTCGAGGCTCGGCGCGGTAAGGCCCGCCGCCACGGCGCGCGCCGCGCCGCCCGCGCCCAGCAGCAGCACGTCTGCCCCGGCCAGCTGCACGCCCGCAAGGGGAGCCATAAAGCCGACCACATCGGTATTTTCACCGCAAAGGCGGTCGCCCTGCCAGTAAATGGTATTGGCTGCGCCCACGCGCCGCGCAAGGGGGCTCACCTCGTCCAGCAGGGGCAGGAGGCCCACCTTGTGGGGAATAGTTACGGAACAGCCGCGAATGTTGAGCAGCCGCACGCTTTCCACAAAGGCGGGCAGTCTGTCGGGCGGCACTTCCCACTTCAGGTACAGGGCGTCGATGCCAAGTGCTGCAAACCCCGTATTGTGCAGCAGCGGCGAAAGACTCTGGGCCAACGGCCAGCCCGTGACGCCATAAAGGGCTGTGCCCGTAGCAGGGGATGCGGCTGCGCTCATGGGCGTGCTCCTGAAAAAAGGACGGCAAAAATATGCGCTGTTGGGCCGAGTGCCGCAACACGGTGGAGTACCATACCCTATGGGATTGCCTGGGGCAATGCCGCGCGGCCGGGATTGTCCGGCTAATCCCAGTAGTTGGCTGATAAATGGTGGTTGCCAGCCGAGCAGGCGTTAACCTGCGAGTTTTGCTGCGGATACGGCAAAGCCCCGGCGAACCGGGGCATAAAATATGGGGAGGCAGGCAAGCGGGCAAGGCGAAGACAGCGAAATGCAGTTGGGGCCAGCGGCTACGAGCGCTTGAGCTCCATGGCCTTTTGCAGCATCTGGTCGGCGGTGGTCACCACCTTGCTGTTGGACTGAAAACCGCGTTGCGTAACAATCATGTTGACCATTTCGTTGGCCATGTCCACGTTGGAGTTCTCAATGTTGTAGGCATTGATTTTTCCGTAGTTTTCTGTGCCTGCAACGCCCATCTCCATCTGGCCGGAGTCTGGCGAGGCGGAAAAAAGGTTGTTGCCCTCGCGGCGCAGGCCGTCCTCGCTGGTGAACCTGCATAGGGGTATCTGCCACAGGTTCATGCTCTGGTTGTTGGAGTACTTGCCCACCACGGTTCCATCCGCGCTGATGGTGATGTTGTTCAGCGAGCCTTCGGGGTAGCCGTCCTGGGTCTTGGTGCGGGTGACGGCCGACTGCGTCGTGTAGTTGGTCGTGGCGTCGGCGGCGCGGGTATAGGCATTGCCCATGCTGGCCAGAGCCGTGGGGTCCGTGCCCACGCTAGCGGCGTTGCCCGGTGTGTTTTGCCAGCCGCTCTTGGCGGAGATGCCCATATTTACCGTAACGGGCGAGCCGTTGACGGACATTTGCGGCAGGCCGTCCTTGGTGAGGGTGGCCGCATTCCAGTCGGCAAGACTGGTGCTGCCCGCAGTGGCGGGCGTGTAGGCCGACATGCCCGTGATCTGTCCGCTGGCGTTGAAGCTCATGGTGCCTGACATGAGCGCCTGCGCCGTGCCGCCTTTGCTGTCGGCACTGGACGCGATAAGGTACTCGGCGGTGGTGCCGGAGCTGCCCGAGGGCGCGCCGTCAAAATATATGGTGGCCGAGTGGGCCGTGCCGTCGGCGCCGTACAGGGTAATGTCCTGGCTGTAGCCGTAGGCGGAGCTGCTCAGGGGCGGCGTGTTGGCCGAATTGTACTGCCCAAGCAGGCTGAAATACGGGTTGGCGGCGTCCGACGAGTGGTCGGTGCTCTGCGCCACGTTAAAGCGCAGATCAACGGAGGTTGTGGCCTTGGGCGACATCTTGGCAAACTTGTCGATGGTTACCTGGTTCAGTCCGCCCTTGGTGCCGTCGGCATTGTACTTGTAGCCCATCAGGGCCATGCCCGCAGGAGTGCGCAGCACCCCGGTATCGTCCGGTCTGAAGTCGCCAGCGCGGGTGTAGTACTGGTTGCCGGTTTTGTCGGTAACCTGAAAGAACCCCTTGCCGCTGATGGCCATGTCGGTGACGGTATTGGAAGATTCAAACGCTCCCTGCCCGTACATGGTGCGCACGGCATCCACCTGCACGCCCTGTCCCACCTGGCCCAGAGCCACCCGAGAATTGGTCTGCGAGCCCCACCCCTCGCCAATGTTGCCCTGCTGCGCGTAAAAGACGTCAGAAAACAGAATGCCTTGCTGCTTGTAGCCGATGGTGCTCACATTGGCGATGTTGTTTGAGATGACGTTCATGCCGTCACCCAAACTCTTCATGCCTGTGGCCCCGATGTACAAAGACGAGTTCATGTTCTGCCTCCTGCCGTGAGGGAAATTTTTTCCCATGCCCGGTAACGACGCCAAGCCTCCGCCGGGGAGCCCTGCTGCCGTTCTGCCGCGTTTGCGCGCGGTACGCCTGACCTGCCGCCATTTGCGGCAGACAAAGAAAAAGGCGAAGGGGAAAATTATTCCTCTCCGCCCTGTATAGAAGCAGAATCTGTGCCAGCCCGCGCGGCAAAACCCCGGGGCGTAGCTTTTATTTTTGCAAAGGCAGCCCGGCCTGCTGCCAGGCCGTGATGCCCTGGTTCATGTGCAGGATGTTGGTGATGCCCTCTTTTTCCATGGCATCGTACGCGCCTGCCGAGCGGTTGCCCGTACGGCAGTACAGCAGAATGGGCTTGTCCTTGGGCAGGGCGAGTATCTGCGAGTCAAAGGACGCGCCAAAAAAATCCATGTTCACCGCGCCGGCAAGGTGTCCCTCGCGGAACTCCGCCGGGGTGCGCACGTCCACAATGGTCAGGCCCTGCGGCGGATTTTGCAGCAGCCCGGCGGCTTCATTGACGCTGATATCCTTGGCGGCCGCCTGAACGGCCACCAGCAGGATGAGGCATACGAGCGACGACGCAAGGCCGTGCAGCCGCGCGGGCCTTGTCGTTGCGGACTTGTATTGGGTCATGTGCGTATCCTGTGCTGTTTGCGGGGGGGGGGGCGGCGCACCGCCCCCGTGCACTGCTGCTACCCGATGGCGGCGCGGGCCTTGGTAAAGCCATCGGCGGCATTGCGGATGACTTTTTCATCCACGCAGAAGGCCAGACGGAAGTAGCCGGGGCAGCCAAAGCCCGAACCCGGCACCGCCAAAACGCGCTCGTCAACAAGCCTGTTCACAAAGGCCACGTCGTCCCCTCCGGGCGCCTTGGGGAAGAAGTAGAAGGCCCCTGCTGGCATCTGAAATTCGTAACCGGCGTTTTTGAGCACCTCGGCCATGGCCTTGCGGCGGGTGGCGTAGATGTTCAGGTCAACCTGGCTGCCCAGGGCGGCGGCCATGATATGCTGGCCCACCACCGGCGGGTTTACAAAGCCGAGGATGCGGTTGGTAAGGGTAAGGCCCGCCATGAGCTCGGCCTTTTCGTGGAGCAGGGGCGACACGGCCGCAAAGCCCACGCGCTCGCCCGGCAGCGAAAGGCTTTTGGAAAACGAGCTGATGACCACGGCATAGGGGTAGAGCGGCAGCACCGAGGGTACTTCAGCTCCGTCGTACGCCAGAAAGCGGTAGGGCTCGTCGGCCAGGAGCCAGATGGGCTTGCCGTATTCCTGGCTCTTGTTTTCCAGCAGTTCTGTCAGAGCCTTGAGATCCTTGCGGCTGTAGATCACGCCCGTGGGGTTGTTGGGCGAGTTGATGAGCACCACGCGGGTTTTGGGGCTGATGGTCTCTTCAAGCGCAGCCAGATCGGGAGCAAAGGTATCGGTCTTGCTCATGACGGCGCGGAACGTGCCGCCGTGATTGGCCACATAGAAGCCGTACTCCACAAAATAGGGAGCAAATCCCAGCATTTCTTCACCGGGGTTGATAACGGCGCGCAAAAAGGCGTTGAGCACGCCCGCCGCGCCGCAGCCCAGCAGCACGTCGTTGGCGGTCAGGGCTACGCCCTGCTCTTGGCTCAGGTGGGCTGCCAGTTTTTCCCGCGCCCAGGTAAAGCCGCCATTGGGCATGTAGCCAAAGGCAAAGGGTTCGGAGGCGTGTTCAGCAAAGGCCCGCAGGCCGGACACGACTGCAGGGGGGGCTGGCAGGTCGGGGTTGCCCAGGCTGAAGTCATAAACATTGTCCGCGCCGTAACGGGCCTTGAGCTGTCCTCCGGCCTCGAACATGCGCCTGATCCACGAGGCGTTTTCCAGATACCCCGAAACACTGTCTGCAAGAATGGACATATACTGCTCCCACTGGTTGTTGTATTCGACCTGACTATTGGTTATGCTTCCAAAAGCCGCATAAAGCAATTGTCATTTGGAGGCTCTGATGCGTTTTGAATTTTTAGGCAAAGCCCGGCGCGTGCTCATTCCTGCGCTGTGCGCGGTGGCCCTGCTGCCCGCTTGCGCCTCCAAGGAGACGCAGGAAGTTACTGACGGCATGGCCGTTACCGTTACCCTGCGTGATGTTCATCGTTGTTCTCGTATCTCGCCCGAAATCCAGGTTGCCCAGGTTCCTGCCAATACGGAGTATTACGACGTTCGCCTGGTGGAGTTTACCGGCGATTCACAGGAGCTGTACCTTGGCGGCGGCTCGTGGAACAACGACGGCACTGGCGTTATCCCCGAGGGCGGTCTGACCCGTCACTATCGGGGTCCCTGCCCGCCCAGCGGACAATCCAGGGAATACGCCTTTGTGGTGTCGGCCATGACCCGCCAGAGCATGCAGCCCCTTTCTGTACGGCTGTATCGTTTTACACAGGAATAAACCCCGGCGGCTTGCACCGCTCCAGACCGCCATGGCGGCCTGCGGCGGCAAGGCAAAACGGCAATTCCGTCCCGTTGCGGTGGGTACCGCGCGGGGCGGTTTTTTGTTGCCCTGCGTCGTGCGCTGCGTCTGGCCTCACGCTTGCCCTGTATCCTGCCGACAAGGCTGGCCATGCCGCCAGCCTTGCACCCGGCGCTGTCGTTGCTGCCAGCGCCGACAGCTGTCGAAGCAAATTTTATCCGTATTTTTCGGCCCGCGGGGCGGGCCCTGCAATACGGATTTTGCGGTGCGCAACCGCCAGTCCATAAAACAGCAACAGGCGCTGGAGGCGTTGTTACGCCGCCAGCGCCTGTTGCGCGTAGTTGCCTAGTCGTCTTCGTCTTTCAGTTCCGGCGGCACGGCCACCGCGCCGGTGATGATGCGGCGGCGCGGGGCGGGCGTCTGGGCTTCAGGCGCTGCCGCACGGCGCACTGACGGTTCGGGCAAAGTATTGTACAGCGCCCAGAAGGGCGGGTAGAGACCGGTCATGATGCCGGGGTTGCCGAGTTTCTGGTGGGGGCTTGCGCAGGCGGTCAGGGCAAGGGCCATCGCCCATACCGGATCGGGGGCGTTCCAGCCCGTACGGACGCCAGTTTGTTCTTTTTTGCACAATCTGTCGTTTTCATCCAATTCGAGTCCCACTGCAGAAAGAAAACTTTCCGCCGTCGTTTTGTCCGTTCCGCAGGGCAGGGCGGGCAGCACGGCCTTGTCGCCGCGCAGGGCTGCGCAAGCAGCCAGAGCCAGCGGCAAAGGGGCCCACGCGGCGGGGAAACCGGCGGGCAGATCGCCCTTAGCGTACTGCTTGAGAGGGGTGGCGGCGCTGGCGAACACCTCGGAGCCTTCCTTGCTGGTTTCGCACCGCAGGTCGAGGCCAAGCTGTTTCAGCAGGTCCCAGCCCGCTTCCGCCGCAGGCAGGGCGGGCCACTGACCGCCCAGGCGGGCTTCGCCGCCGAGGGCCAGCGGCAGGGCCAGCAAAAAGATCGCCAGTTCCGGCTCCATGGCCGCTTCGGGCTGCGCGGGCAGACTGAGCGGACCAGGATTGACGCGCACCTTGGCGCCCTCGGTCTGCACGTCGGCGCCCGCCGCGCGCAGGATGGGCAACACACGGGCCACAATGAGCCTGTGGTCGGGGTGCGCGGACAGGTCAAGGGCAATGGCTCGTTCGTAGCAGGGGGCGGCCAGCAATATGCCCTCGGCCAGCTCTGCCGGAACGTCGGCCGGAAGCTTGACGGAGTCGGGCAAGATGCCGGAGCACTCAAGCCGCGCGGGCAGGCCGTCGCTCTTGGGCACAACGTGCACGAGGCGCGCGCCCAGAGCGGGCAGAAAGTGCCGTACAGCGGAAAAATCGGCCAGCTTGAGGCTGGAATCGCCAGTAAACTTGGCCCGCGAGGGGCGGCCAAGGTAATGGCCCAGCAGCATAAAGAAGTTCCAGGCGCTGTCGCCCGTGTGGATAACCTTGTCTGGAGCGGCCAGCGGGGCAGCGGGGCGTGCTATGACGCCCTCGTCCTCGCGTGTGAGCGAAGCGCCCGCCTGGTTGAGCATCTTGACGCAATCCACAATGGGGTCGTTCATGAGGCAGGGGGACAGGTGCAGCGGCTGGCCCGTGGCTGCGGCGAGCATAAGCCATGCGCGGGTGGCGCGGCAGGCAAGGGGCGCGGGCATGCGCAGACGCACATGCTTTGCGGGCGGCGCAAGGTTGAAGGCCGTGCGCGGCGCTTCGTGGGCTGTTGCGCCAGTTTCGCCCACCTCGTCAGCGCCGTCGCGCGCGGAGGCGGGGCGGGGCTGAAATTCCACTTCCTGCATGAGCGAAAAAAAGTGGCCGGAAAGACGCGCATCGCGGCTGATGCGGGAGACTGAGGCCTCCCACGATTCGCGGATGGTTTTTTCTTCCGTCGAGTCGAGCCGGGGCTTGTCGCCGCGCATGCGGACAAGAATATTGTTGCGGCGCAGCAGCAGTCGCAGAATGTCGCGGTCTATCTCGCAGACCACCTCCCGCAGGGGTTTGCGGGCGCGCGTATCGCCGGTTTCGTGTCCGTTGTGTTGTCCGCGCGGGGCGCGTGGGCCCCGTCCTTCGCGCATGTCACGTGGTGCGCGGGAATCGTTGGAGTTGTCGGTCATGCCTTGTCCTGTGCTGATAATGAACTTTGGATAGGAGGGGTTCGCCCGTGGCGCAGCGCTGGAAAAACAACAGGTTGCCGACTCATGGTTCGATTTGCCCCAGGGGCTTCCCTTATCTGCCCAAGCGTGTTAGCTTGAAATGAGCTCTCTTGCAAGGGTTGCGCACGGTGCGTTCCCATAAGGGCAGAGCTGCTGGCATTTGAAATGCTTGTGACACGAGAGGGCCAAAAATGCCAAAGGGTTTTTTTTTCACAAGGCTCTCAATGCACTGAAATTGTTGCGAATCTGCACGATGCCTCTGTGACGTTTCCACGAAATTTTGCAGAGGGGGGTTGACTCAAAGGCTAAGTGCTTGTTACTAATTGCGCAAGCCATACGCCCAACCTTCGTTGTGGAGGCGCTCGGCTAACCCCGGCGTGACGGATTTGCCGCGCGCCTCGCCGAACCCGGCGGGTTTTTCTGAAACACTTAAAGAGTTGGAGGATACGTATGCCGACGTTTGTCGATCCGTCCAAGTGCGACGGCTGCAAGGGTGGCGAAAAGACGGCCTGCATGTACATTTGCCCCAATGACCTCATGATTCTTGATCCTGAGGAAATGCGGGCTTACAATCAGGAACCCGATGCCTGCTGGGAATGCTATTCCTGCGTGAAGATCTGCCCCCAGGGCGCCATTACGGCCCGCCCCTATGCAGACTTTGCCCCCATGGGCGGGACCTGTATCCCCATGCGTTCGGCCGACTCCATCATGTGGACTGTTAAGTTCCGCAATGGCAACGTGAAACGCTTCAAGTTCCCCATCCGCACTACCCCTGAAGGTTCCATCAAGCCTTTCGAAGGCAAGCCCGAAGGCGCTAACATTGACGACGAACTGCTGTTCACCGAATCCGCTCTCGCCGCCCCCAAGGCAGTGCTGGGCAAGAAGTTCGACGTCGCTGAAGCCGACAAGTCCTTCACCTGCATGGAACACGGCCATTAGGCTATTGCAACCGCTAGTGCGATAAGGAGAAACAATTATGCCAATGATTCCCGTCAAGGAAGCGACGAAGGGTGTGGCCATTGCCGAGCCTGAAGTGAAAGAACATGCTGTTGACCTGCTGATCGTGGGCGGCGGCATGGGTTCCTGCGGCACCGCTTATGAAGCGGTGCGCTGGGGCGACAAGCACGGCCTGAAGATCATGCTGTGCGACAAGGCCACCCTCGAGCGCTCCGGCGCCGTGGCCCAGGGTCTTTCCGCCATCAACACCTACCTGGGTGAAAACGACGCCGACGATTACGTCCGCATGGTCCGCACCGACCTTATGGGCCTGGTTCGCGAAGACCTTATCTTCGACGTGGGCCGTCACGTTGACGACTCCGTGCATCTGTTTGAAGAATGGGGCCTGCCCTGCTGGATCAAGGGCGAAGACGGCCACAACCTGAACGGCGCCGCCGCCAAGGCCGCCGGCAAGAGCCTGCGCAATGGCGACGCCCCCGTGCGTTCCGGCCGCTGGCAGATCATGATCAACGGTGAATCCTACAAGTGCATCGTGGCCGAAGCCGCCAAGAATGCCCTGGGTGAAGACCGCATCATGGAACGTATCTTCATCGTGAAGCTGCTTCTCGATAAGAACACCCCCAACCGCATCGCCGGCGCCGTGGGCTTCAACCTGCGCGCTAACGAAGTGCACATCTTCAAAGCCAACGCCATCATGGTGGCCGCTGGCGGTGCCGTTAACGTGTACCGTCCCCGCTCCACCGGTGAAGGCATGGGCCGCGCTTGGTATCCCGTGTGGAACGCTGGTTCGACCTACACCATGTGCGCTCAGGTTGGCGCCGAAATGACCATGATGGAAAACCGCTTCGTGCCCGCCCGCTTCAAGGACGGTTACGGCCCCGTGGGCGCGTGGTTCCTCCTGTTCAAGGCCAAAGCCACCAACTCCAAGGGTGAAGATTACTGCGCCACCAACCGCGCCATGCTGAAGCCCTACGAAGATCGCGGCTACGCCAAGGGTCATGTTATCCCGACCTGCCTGCGTAACCACATGATGCTTCGTGAAATGCGCGAAGGCCGCGGCCCCATCTACATGGACACCAAGACCGCCCTGCTGAACACCTTCGCCACCCTGAACGAAGAACAGCAGAAGGATCTTGAATCCGAAGCTTGGGAAGACTTCCTCGACATGTGCGTGGGCCAGGCCAACCTGTGGGCCTCCACCAACACCGCGCCTGAAGAACGCGGCTCGGAAATCATGCCCACCGAACCTTACCTGCTCGGCTCCCACTCCGGCTGCTGCGGCATCTGGGTTTCCGGTCCCGACGAAGCTTGGGTGCCCGAAGACTACAAAGTGCACGCCAGCAACGGCAAGGTCTACAACCGCATGACCACCGTTGAAGGCCTCTTCACCTGCGCCGACGGCGTGGGCGCTTCCGGCCACAAGTTCTCCTCCGGTTCGCATGCTGAAGGCCGTATGGCCGGCAAGCAGATGGTTCGTTGGTGCCTTGATCACAAGGACTTCAAGCCTGAGTTCGCTGAAACCGCCGATGAACTGAAGAAGCTGGTTTACCGTCCCTTCTACAACTTCGAACAGGGCAAGGCCGCTTCTACCGACCCCGTGGTGAACCCCAACTACATCACGCCCAAGAACTTCATGATGCGCCTTGTCAAGTGCACCGACGAATACGGCGGCGGCGTAGGCACCTACTACACCACCTCCAAGGCGCTGCTTGACACCGGCTTCAACCTGCTGGGCATGATGGAAGAAGACTCCTTCAAGCTGGCCGCTCGTGACCTTCACGAACTGCTGCGCTGCTGGGAAAACTACCACCGTCTGTGGACGGTGCGTCTGCACATGCAGCACATCGCCTTCCGTGAAGAATCCCGCTACCCCGGCTTCTACTACCGCGCGGACTTCATGGGCCTGGACGACGGCAAGTGGAAGTGCTTCGTGAACTCGAGGTACAACCCCGCTACCGGCGAAACCAAGATCTTCAAGAAGCCCTACTACCAGATCATCCCCGACTAGTCGGCGGCACTGATGCCATATGGGGGCGGCCGCAAGGCCGCCCCCTCTGCTGCAAGCCCTGGCCCCGCCAGAGCCTGCAGCGGCGAAAAACGCGTGCCGGCGGCGGCCCAGGCCCTGTCGGAAAAAGAGCGGTTTTCGTGCCAGCCTGTTGGCGCGGCGTGTGTTTTGGCATACGGTGCGCAGCACGAGGCAAATGTTCGGCAAGGGGATGACCGGCAGCAGGCCCCCCCATTGTCGGCGGGCGTGGTGCGGGCAGTTTTGTGCGCTGACGCTCGCAGAGGTCGGCCACGGGGCCGCTCCTTTTTTTTTCGCGGCGGGAGTCCTTTTCCTTCTTCAGCCGCTATGCAACAACGCAGGAGGATATCCAGGATGTCCAATGCCATTCTCGTCGTGGGCGGCGGCTTTGCAGGCCTCACAGCCGCCATTGAAGCGGCGGAACTGGGCCACGACGTCTTTATCGTCGAAAAGTCGCCCTGGCTTGGTGGGCGCGTGGCTCAGCTCAATAAATATTTCCCCAAACTCTGTCCCCCCTCCTGCGGCTTGGAAATCCAGTTCCAGCGCATCAGGAAGAACCCGCGCATCAAATTTTTTACGCAGGCCGAAGTGGTCGGGTTCATGGGTGTCAAGGGCGATTACAAGGTGAAGGTGCGCATCAGCCCCCGTCACACCGCCCCCCACAACATCGATTTCAGCCTGCTTGCCTCCAGCCTGACCGGCGAGGTGGAAAGTGAATTCGAGCTTGGTCTTGCCACGCGCAAGGCCCTGCACAAAGATATGCCTTTCGCCTTCCCCAGCCGCTACACCCTTGACCTCGACGCGCTCTCCAAGTCTGACAGCGCTCGGGTTGCCGGGGCCAAGTTTCTGGACGTCAACGAACCGCAGCGCGAGCTCGACCTCAACGTTGGCGCAGTGGTTGTTGCCACCGGCTGGAAGCCCTACGACGTTACCCGGTTGACCAACCTCGGCGCGGGCAGCGTCAAAAACTGCGTTTCCAACATGCAGCTTGAACGCCTCGCTTCGCCCTTTGGCCCCACCGGCGGCCGCATTGTACGCCCCTCTGACGGCAGGGTCCCCAACCAGGTAGCCTTTGTGCAGTGCGCGGGTTCGCGCGACCAGAACCACCTGAACTACTGCTCGTACATCTGCTGTATGGCCACCATCAAACAGTGTCTGTACATCGCAGAGCAGAGCCCCGAAACGCAGATCACCGTATACTACATCGATCTGCGCGCTCCGGGCCGCTACGTTAAGGTGCTCGAAAAGGTCAAGGCGCTGCCCAATGTGAAGTTTGTCAAGGGCAAGGTTGCCGACGCCGTGCAGGCCGAGGGCAACCGCGTGCGCATCACGGCTGAAGACGCCGTGCGCGGCGAAAAGATGACTCTTGATTATGACCTTGTTGTGCTGGCCACTGGCATGCAGCCCTCGCTGGCTGGTGAAGATGCGCCCCTGCCCCTGCCGCTTGATGAAGACGGCTTTATTGCGGGCGGAGAAGAGGCTGGCATTTTCGCCGCTGGTTGCGCGCGCATGCCCCTTGATGTGATGCGCTCGGCGCAGTCTGGCACAGCCGCCGCCCTTAAGGCGGTTCAAACGGTGAAAGGGAGGTAGGCGGCATGTCGGGTAAAATTGGCGTCTATTTTGACCAGCAGAACATTGGCGGCGGGCTTGATCTGACCGCTCTGGCCGAGCAAACGAGCCAGAAGTGGGGCGGTCTTGTGCCCGTGGTCAAGGTTGTTCCTGTGCTGGCCCTGGCCGTGAGCGAAATCAAGGCCGACATCGAAGCGCAGGGGCTGGACGGCGTACTGCTGTGCGGCGCTTCGCCGCGCATCGATGCAGATATCTACCGCCTGCCCGTGCAGGTGGAACACGTAAACCTGCGCGAACAGTGCGTGCAGGCCTATAAAAATCCAGACAAAACCCCCGTGGACACGGCCAATGGCGCGCCTGAACTGCTGGCGCTCATGGCCCGCGACTATGTGAACATGGGCGTGGTCAAGTTGCAGAAGAGCGAAGTGCCCGACTCTGCCGCCGTTACCGGCGTGCAGCGCGTGCTGGTTATCGGTGGCGGCTGGACCGGTCTTACCGCAGCTGCCGAAGCTGCCGAAACCGGCTACGAAGTGGTGCTGATCGAAAAGGCCGACAAGCTCGGCGGCGCGGCCAACAACATCCCCATGGGTTCGCCCCTTGCATCGCCCTGGACCGACAAGCAGCCCACCAACGTGGCCGACAAGATCAGCAAGGTGCTTGGCAACAGCAAAATCGCCGTGCACATGAACACCCGCATGGAAAAGCTGGAAGGCCAACCCGGCGAGTTCAAGGCGACCTTTGTCACCCCCGCTGGCTCGCAGACCATCGAAGTGGGCGCAGTGGTGCTGGCCACCGGCTGGGTGCCGCTTGACCAGAAGTACCTTGCCGCCATGGGCCTTGGGCAGAGCACCAAGGTTGTGGATGCGGCCACCTTTGGCAAGATGCTGGTCGCCGACCAGGTGAGCGCCCGTCGCATCGCCTTTGTGCTCGACACCACCATTGCCGAAGAAGCCGTCAAAAAAGCTGCGGAAGAAGCCGAAGCCGCCCCTGCGGCAGAAGCCAAACCCGCCGAGGGCGAAGAAAAGGGCTTTGTAAAAGCAAACCTTGAAAGCTTCCGCCATGTTGCCTATTCCAACGCGGTCAACAGCGTGGGCATGCTGCGGCTTGCCAACACGGTCTGCGAAAAGACCAACGACACCTGCCAGACCTTCATTCTGTATAAGGACATGACTGTTCCTGGCATCCTTGAGCGCTTCTACAAAAAGATGCAGGACCGCCTGGGCGTCATGATGACCAAGGCCGACGTGACCGACATCCGCGAAGCTGGCGACCACATGGTCGTGAGCTGCAAAAATACCCTGCTGGGTATGGACTTTGACCTGGATGTGGATCTGGTTGTCGTGCCCACCGGCCTTGTGCCGACCACAGCCAAGGACGTGACCGTCTGCTTTGACTACCGTCAGGGCCCGGACTTCCCGGATCTGAACCTCTTTGACGGGTTTGCGGATTCCAACTACATCTGCTTCCCCTACGAAACGCGCCGTACCGGCGTGTACGCCGCTGGCTGCGTGCGTCAGCCCCTGACCATGGACGCCTGCGAAGAAGACGCCCGTGGCGCGGTGCTCAAGGCCATGCAGTGCATCGAGGCCGCCAGCCACGGCGTGGCAGTGCATCCCCGTTCGGGCGATCTTTCCTATCCCGTGTTCAACTTCGTGCGTTGCACCCAGTGCAAGCGCTGCACGGAGGAATGCCCCTTCGGCGCTCTGGACGACGACGAAAAGGGAACGCCCAAACCCAACCCGGCGCGCTGCCGCCGTTGCGGTACCTGTTTCGGCGCTTGCCCGGAACGCGTTATCTCCTTTGCCAACTACAATATCGACCAGATCGGCTCCATGATCCGCGAAGTCCAGGTTCCCAAGGACTTCAAGGCCGACGGCCCCCGCGTGCTGATTCTGGCCTGCGAAAACGACGCATATCCTGCCCTTGACATGGCAGGCGCCCGCAACAAACCCTGGAGCCCCTACTGCCGCATCATCCCGGTGCGCTGCCTTGGTTCGGTCAACGCCATCTGGGTGTCCGACGCCATGAGCAAGGGTTTTGACGGCGTCATGCTGCTGGGCTGCAAATATGGCGATGACTACCAGTGCCACTTTGTGAAGGGCTCTGAAATCTGCTCACGCCGCAAGGAAAACATTGCCGAGACGCTCAACCGCCTTGGCGTGCAGCCCGAACGCGTGGAACAGCTTGAAGTGGCCATTGACGAATACGACAAGGTTCCCGACCTGATCGACGGCTTTGTTGACCGCATCATGGCCATGGGCCCCAACCCGTTCAAGGGCATGTAGGAGGAAGGCAGCAATGGCACAATGTTCAATCAAACCTGATATGGAGTTTGTCAGGGCACTGGAAGAATCTGGGGGCGAATCCCTCAAGAAATGCTACCAGTGCGCCACCTGCTCCGTGGCCTGCCCTCTCGCTCCGGCCAATGCGCCTTACCCGCGCAAGGAAATGGTCTGGGCTTCTTGGGGCCTCAAAGACAAGCTGCGCGCCGACGTTGACCTGTGGCTCTGCCACAACTGCGGCAACTGCTCTGACCTTTGCCCGCGCGGCGCCAAGCCTGCCGACCTTATGGGCGCGGCACGCAACGTCATTTACCGTGAACTGACCGAACCCACCGTGGTGGGCAAGCTCATGAGCAAGCCCGCTGGCCTGCCCGTGCTCTTCGCCATCCCCGCGGTGCTGTGGCTCTTTGTATGGTGGATCCGCGCCGGGTTTAACGGCGGCCAGTGGTTCCCCCGCGCTGCGGACGGCCGCATTGTTTTCGGCCAGGTGTTTTACGGCGACTACACCATCGACCCCATCTTCATGATCACCTTCTTCGGCGCGGCCATCATCCTCGCCCGGGGGGTCATGAAGCTGTGGGCTCTGTTCAAGCCTGAAGGTTCGCTGGCCGTCATCGGCAAGCAAAAGTGCTGGGTCTGGCATCTGTGGGACGTGCTGTGGGACGAAGTCATAACCCACCGCAAGTTTGACGATTGCGAGGACGGCCCCGCCACCGGCAAGGACACCCCCAACCGCAAGTTTGGCCACATGCTGCTGGTGTACAGCTTTGCCATCCTGGCCTTTGTTACGGCCGTGGTGGCTGGCGGTCACTGGGTCGGCAAGGTCATTCCGCTGGTGCACATTGAAACGCCCATGGCGCTGACCTTCCCCGTGAAGATCCTGGCCAACCTGGGCGCGCTTATGCTGCTGGGCGGTCTTGCCATCCTTACGGTCCGTCGCATGTCGCTCAACCCCAAGTTCCAGGGCTCCAGCTGGTACGACTGGTATTTGCTGGGCATCATCTGGCTGGTGGCCGTCACCGGCGTGCTGTCGCAGTGCTTCCGCCTGGCGGACGCCATTGTGCCCGCCTTCCTGGTGTACTACATGCACCTGGTATTTGTGTGGATGCTTTTTGCTTATCTGCCCTGGTCTAAGCTTGGCCACTTCGTGTATCGCACGGCGGCCCTTGTTTACGCCCGCATGTACGGCAGAAGCTAACGGCGTTGGCCCCCGGCCATGCGCCGGGGGCCGCCCTTGAGGTTGCGCACAGTTCCCCGTGAGCTTTTTGAAAAAATTACGATCTCCGAGGAGGAGGCCGCCATGTCTGATACATCTCGTAAAGTTTTTCCCGTGGAGTCCGTGCTTGCCCTGGTTGTGGGCAAGGAGGGCGTAGACGTCAAGGAAATCGCCGGTTTTGTGGCCGGTCGTTCCGTTGCCTGTGATACCTGCGCCAAGGCCGTTGGCCCCTTTGCCGCCGCGTGGCTGGCCCGCTGGTACCCCAAGTTTGCCGATCTGAACTGGGTTGAAGGCCAGTCGTGGGACGCCTTTGTCAACACGGGCCGTAGCGCCCTTGGCGACAATGTTTCCCTGACCTGCATGGACGGTCTGACCAAGACCCTGTGCGACAAGGTGCTGACCTACCTTGGCGAAACCTACGCCAGCATGGCCGCCCAGACTGCCGCCGCCGCCGCTCTTGAAGAACGCGTACGCGCGCTGGAGCCCGCCGAGTCACGCGCCGCCGCTCTTTCCAAGAAGGTTGACGAGCTCGAAGCCAAGATCAAGACCATGAACACCGATATGGGCGGCCTGCGCAAGCAGGTGGCCGAATTCCAGGGCAAGGTCGCCATCAACCATGACGAACTGATGATGAACATCAAGGACGCCATCAAGGACGGCCTCAAGGGCATGGTCATGGGCGGCGTTGCCGCTGGCGCCGCCGGCGCTGCCGCTGGCGAAGAAGCCGCTCCCGCAGCTGAAGAAAGCGCCGTGCCGGACGATTTCGGTTTTGGTGCTTCCGGCGCCAACAACGACGGTTTCGGTTTCTAAGCGTTTATGCGTTTATACGGGCGGCTGGGCTTACCCCGCCGCCTGGGCAAATAAAAAAACCCGCCATTGGCGGGTTTTTTTATTTGCTGCAGCTCTACGGCACAGTTGCGGGCAGATGCCTGCAAAACTGCAGCTGCCCTGCAAGGCCGCAAAATTGCCGTTACCAGCGCTCGGGCATGGAGTGTGGCGGCAGCGCATTTTCCGGCTGGTCGCCCAGCTTTTCGCGCAGCAGCCTGATCACTGACGTGGCGTCGGCAAAATCCTGCTCGAGCTTGTCCAGCTGAAGCTGTTGGGCCGTCAGGGCAGCATCCAGAGCCTTGAGGCGTTCCTCCTGAAAAAACGTCAGTTCTTCCAGCCTGGTCAGCCTGTCTTCTTCATTGACGTGGCGGGACATGGATTCCTCTCCGTTGCAAGCAGTTGGAAATATCAATCACGTCGTACACCTTTGCGCCCGCGTTCTCTTTCAGTCTGGCGGCTGCGTCCGTCGTCGCCGCCAGTTCGGTTGTTGCGCCTGTCGGGGCCGCGCCCGTCGGCATCGGGACGGTAGCCCCGCGAGTATTGACCGGCCTCAGGCGTGGCCTGCCGGTGCTGACGCTGGGGGCGGTTGGCCTCCTCCTGCCTCGTCGAGTCGTCGCGGCGTCCCTGCCCAATGCGGGTGGAGTAAGGGCGCTCATGCGGGGGGGTGCCTGCACGGGCGTCTTGCCTGGCGCGGGGGCGGCCGAGGGTTTCGTTTTCCGCCGTAGCGGGCATAAGGATGTAGTGCTGCCGCATGCGTTGGGCATCGGTGCGCGCCACATAGATGGGCTCGCCCATTTCGTCGCGGCCACAGTAAAACATGGCTGTGGCAATGGTGCCGGGCGTGGGGATAAAGCACTGTGTTTGCTGCGGGTTCCAGTGCCGCTGCCGTAGCCAGCGCGACAGGGTGCGCATGTCTTCGTCCGTGCAGCCGGGAAAGCCGCTCATGAGGTACGGCACCACATATTGTTCGCGACCCGCAGCGCGGCTTTGCCGTACAAAACTGTCCAGAAAAACCTCAAAGACATCCAGCGAGGGCTTGCGCATGAGTTCCAGTACTGAAGGCGCGCAGTGCTCGGGCGCGACCTTGAGCTGTCCGCCCGTAAATTCGCCCGTATAGGCCGCCAGCGCATCCGCATCGCGCAGGGCCAGGTCGGCGCGCACGCCGCTGGCCACGCGGGCCTGCTTGACCTCGGGCAGCGCCGCAACCTTGCGCAGCAGCTCAACATGCCTGTGCTGCGGCGTGATAAACGACTTGCACACGGATGGAAAACAGCAGCTGGCGCGTCGGCATACGCTCTTGACTGGCGATGTGTTGCCCTGGGCGTGACGGCTGTCAAGGGCGCAGTGCCCCTGCCACATGTTGGCCGTGGGGCCGCCCACATCCGAGATGGCCACCGGCCCCTTGCCTCGGGCCATGTTCTGCTGGCCCAACAGTCGGGCCTCTGAAAGTATGGACTGTTCGGAGCGCGAGCTGATGCGTCTGCCCTGATGCAGGGCCAGCGAGCAGAACGAGCAGCCCCCGCCGCAGCCCCGGTGGCTGGTGATGCTGGTGCGCATCATTTCCGCAGCCGGGATCGCTTCTTTGTAGCGCGGGTGCGCTAGCCGGGTGAAGGGCAGGGTGTACAGGTCGTCCATTTCTTCCGTGCTCAGGGGCTGCGCGGGGCGGGCAAGCACCACGGCGCGGTCGCCCACGGGCTCGTAAGCCCAGGCGTCCAGGCGGTGCACCTGTCGCTCCAGCTCCTGCGTCAGTTTGAGCAGCTCAAAGGCGTCGGACAAAATTTGCTCGTGCGCGGGCAGGGCCACCCAAGGCTCGTCCTCAAGCGCGGGGGGCAGGTTGGCCGGGTGACCGGAGGGGTCCAGCTTGTCCATCCAGGCTGTACCGGAGATGCCGCGAATATCCTCGCCCCTGTCCAGGCGTTGCGCGCATTCGATAATAGCCTTTTCGCCCATGCCCCAGATGAGCAGGTCGGCCTTGGCGTCCATGAGGATGGGCCTGCGCAGCGCGTCTGTCCAAAAATCGTAGTGTGAAACCCGGCGCAGACTGGCCTCGATGCCGCCAAGCACGATGGGCAGACCGGGAAAAGCCCGGCGGGCCAGATTGGCGTATACGAGACAGGCGCGGTTGGGCCTCGCCCCCGCCTTGCCGCCGGGGGTGTAGGCATCGTCATGGCGCTTTTTGCGAAAGGCCGTGTAGTGAGCCAGCAGCGAATCAAGCGCACCTGCGCTGACCCCGGCAAAAAGGCGGGGACGCCCCATAACAAGCAGATCGTCGGTGTTTTCCCAGCCGGGCTGGGCAACAATGCCGGTGCGGAAGCCGTGCCGGATAAGCCAGCGGGCAAGCAGCACGTTGCCAAACGAGGGGTGGTCAACATAGGCGTCGCCGTTGATCAACAGCACGTCAAGCTGGTCCCAGCCAAGGCCGCGCATTTCTTCCGCGCTCATGGGCACAAAGCGCGGCTGGCGCAATGCGCCTCGCGGGGCGTCGCCGGGCGCGACCTCGTCCGCCCAGAGGGAACTGACGGTTTTGCCCTTTGCCTGTGGCGTCTGCGGCGAGGGGGCACTGTCGCGCAAAAGATCGGGGAAAGGCGGCCTGCGGGCGGCAACGGGTTTGCCGTCGGCCTTGCCTGCGGCCTTACCTCCAGTATCGGGGGCAGACGCACCGTGCGCGTTGCCGACGTTTCTGGAGGCCTTGCGCCGCGCGGCACCTCTTGACGCAGCAGCGGGCGCGCCCGCTGACAGAGGAGCGGCAGCCTTTGGGGAACTGTCGGGCTGCCGCTCGAAAGCAGGGTCGCCCTGGCTGTCGTGCTGACGCCAGGGCTGCGGAAATGACGGGGAACGTTTATTTGCCATTGGGGGGTGTCACCAGGGGCATGTCGGCGCTGCCGGGCATGGGCATTGTAGAATTGCCGGGCATGCCGCTCTGGCCGCCCATCATGTTGCCCATGCTGCCGCCCATGTGCCCTGACGAATGGTTGGCGACAAATTCGTCCCACTCGACGCGATCAATGGCTTTGTCGCCGTTTTTGTCAATGACGGTAAAGGCTTCTTCGCGTATATTGGGAAAACATGTTTTGAATTCCTCGTAGGTTACCTTACCGTCCTTGTCGGTGTCCATCATCTCAAATTTATCAACCTTGCCGCCCTCGGCAGCGGCGGGGTTGGCCTGGGCGGATGCCGCCCAAAGGCAGAGCACTGCGGCAAAAGCTATATTCAGAAGTTTCATGGGGGGTCTCCTTGTGGTGTTGGCAGCCCGACAGGGCAAAGCTCCTGCCTGCTGCAATGCAAACATAAAGCCTTGCGCGTGATCGGCAAGGCCGTTGCCCCTGACCGGGCTAATCTTTTTTGAATTCGAGGCCCATCTTTTCCATGTGCTCAATACACAGGATCAGGTTGTCGGGCTGTCCCGGCTTGTTGTCATCGGGGTAGAGCAGGGCAGACATGTAAAAAACCGAGTTCAGACGCAAAGACATTCGCGCACTTGCCGAAAAGCCTTCTAGGGCAAGCGCGTAGTTAAAGCGTGTTTCGCCGGGCAGGGGTTCAAGCAGGGGTTTGGCGTCTTCCGCCATGCTGGCGAGCAGCTCGGCCTTGCGGCGCATGAGTTCATTATGGCCGGGTGTATCTCCGGCGTCAAGGCGGGCAAGGGCCTGCGTCTCCGTCGTCATCACTTCCGCATGGCGGTTGCGCAGCCAGAGGAAAAGACTTGCCAGGGGCTGTTCGTTGGTGTTTGCGCTCACGGGATCCTCCTGCAGGGTTCGGCACGTCCATGTGTTTGGCGTGCGTGATGTTTAAAATGATACAGTTCAGAAAAGAAGGCAACGCCGGGCAGGCAATTTGCTGCGCGGCTGCGGGCAATCGTTGACAGACGCGCCCGTTTTGAAGAAATATTATACTATATCCCCCCATTTATCTGAGCCGTGAGGACAACATGGGCATTTCTCTTCGGGCCAAACTTGCCTGCGGGTTTGGCGTCATCTTGCTGATTTTTGCCGTGACGGGCACTTTTGCCATGCTGGCCATGCGCGCCCAGCGCGCTACCCTGAGCATGCTGGGCAGGCACGAGTTGCCTACCATCAGCCTGCTGCAAGAGGTATCGCTTGGCATGCAGCTGTACCGCAAGGCTGAAAAGGATATCTTGCTTAACCTGGGCGACGCCAAAGCGCTCAACGGCTATATGGGCAAGCTCAACGAACTTGCAGCCTTGCAGGGCAACAATTTGCGCCTGTTGCAAAACGTCCTGCGGGGCAATCCGCAGGACGGGCCCAGCGCCGAGGCCCTGGCGCAGGAGGCCGCACAGGCCTTTGCCAGCTATGATGCAATTGTGCGGCCTACCTCTGCTGAGCTGGCAGCCGGTAAAGGTTCCATGGACGCAACCCAGGCCAACGCCTTTTATACTATTTACAAAAACCATGTGCACGCCACAGAAAAAAATCTGGCGGCCCTTGAAGCGCTGTTTATGGCGCGCGTTGTGTCAAGCCAGCAGGAGCTGGCGGAGCAGACGCGCAGCACGGAAACGCTGTTGGTGGCATCCATAATCGGCAGCGTGCTGTGCGGGGCCGGCATAGGGCTGTTGGTGCTGCTGTCTGTCACCCGGCCCCTTGGCCGCGTGGTCAACCTTGCGCGGACCGTGGCCGCAGGCGACCTTGAGGCCAGGGCCAGCGGCGCGTACAGCGCGGAAATGGCTGTGCTGCGCGATAGCATTGAAGCCATGGTGGGCACGCTCAAGGCCAAGATAGCAGAGGCCGAGGGCCGAAGCGCCGATGCGGCGGAAGAAGGTCAAAGGGCCCGGGAGGCGGCGCAAGAGGCCCAGGCCGCCAAGTCTGCCGCAGAGCGCGCCAGGGCCGAGGGCATGATGGAGGCCGCAGGTCAGCTGGAACGCTCGGTGGAGGGTATCTCTGCGGTCACGGCGGCCATATCTTCGCAGGTGCGGCAGGCCCGCACTGGCGCAGAGCGGCAATCGTCCCGCGTGGGCGAGACAGCGACCGCCATTGAGCAGATGAACGCCACCGTGCTTGAGGTGGCGCAAAATGCCGCCAGCACCGCCCAGAGCACTGACGCCGCGCACAGCAGGGCCAGCGAGGGTTCTGGCGTTATGCGTCAGGTGGTTGACGGCATGGACGAAGTGCGCCGAGTGTCTGCCGAACTCAAGGATTCCATGGATTCGCTGGGCGGCATGGTGGGCAACATCGGGCAGATCATGTCTGTTATCTCCGACATTGCCGACCAGACAAACCTGCTGGCGCTCAATGCCGCCATTGAAGCGGCCCGGGCGGGCGACGCGGGGCGCGGCTTTGCCGTTGTGGCCGACGAGGTGCGCAAACTGGCGGAGAAAACCATGGGCGCAACCCGCGAGGTGGGCGAAGCCGTAACCGGCATCCAGAACGGCACGCGCGCCAATGCGGAAAATATGGATCGGGCCCTTGCCTCGGTGCAACGCACCACAGAGCTGGCCGGCCGCTGCGGCCAGGTGCTGCAGGAGATTGTGACCATGGTGGACAGCGCCAGTGATCAGGTGCGGTCCATCGCCACGGCCAGCGAGCAACAGTCGGCAACGTCTAAGGAGATTGCCCGCAGCGTGGACGAAATTAACGGTATTTCGCATGATACGGCGCAGGTTATGGCCAGCTCTGCCCAGGCTGTGGAGCAGCTGGTAGGCGAAGCCAACGCCCTGAAGGTCCTGGTGCACAAGATGAAGTCTGGCACGTAGCGGGCCGGGCGTAAGCCCGTATCGGAGGTCAAAACCGCTGAAGCCTGTTTGCGGCTTTGAGCGAGCTCTGCATCAGGCAAAATTCGGCTCTAGAGGATGCCCTGAAAAAGGCATCACCTTTATTGCATGTAAAAAAACAAGCCCGGCTTTTGGCCGGGCTTGTTGCATATCTGCGGGTTAGTCCCAGTGACGCTTGTCTTCGATGGGCCGGATCTGCGGGGGCAGGCTGCCGGGAGCCAGCACGCGCAGTTCGGGGCGCAGTTTGATCTTTTCGCGAAACTGGTGCAGCAGCTCTTCTTCGCGCTTGAAGCCGCTGGTTTCCACAAACAGGGTCATTTCGTCGATGCCGCCGGGGTTGGTTACTTCGATCTGCCAACGCTTGATTTCTTCAAAGCGGCTCATGACCTGTTCAACCTGGTGCGGGTAGACAAACATGCCCATGATGCGGGCGGTGGTATCCACGCGGCCCACAATGCTGCCAAGGCGCGGGCTGGTACGGCCGCAGGCGCAGGGGCTGCGGTCGATGTACGAAAGGTCGCCCGTGGCAAGGCGTATCAGCGGGTAGGTCTTGTTGAAGGCCGTAACCACGATTTCGCCCACTTCGCCGTCCTTCAGCGGAATGCCCGTGTCAGGATGGCAGATTTCCACGTAGCAGCGGTTGGCAATGTGCAGGCCGGTTTTGTGGAAGCACTCGTAACCGATGCAGCCCACGTCGGCCGTTCCGTAGCCCTGACGCATGACGAGGTCGTACTTCTTTTCCATCTGCGAGCGCATCTTTTCAGACAGGCGTTCGCCGGTGACAAAGGCCACTTCAAGGAACAGATCCTTGCGCAGGTTAAGGCCTTTTTCTTCGGCCTTTTGGGCAAGGTGCATGAGAAAGCTGGGCGTGCCCACATAACCGGAGACGCGCAGCTTCTGCATGATGTCGAGCTGGGTGGCGGCGTCGGTGGGGCCAGCGGGAATAACCGCGCAGCCCAGGTTGCGCAGCGGCTCTTCAAACATGAGGCCAGCGGGCGTCAACTGGTAGTTGAAAGTATTCTGCACGGCGTCGCCGGGGCGGAAGCCAACGGAATAGAAGGCCTCGGTGTAGCCCCAGTAGTCTTCTCCACGGTCTTCGGGATCAAAGATGGGCCCAGGCGACAAAAAGATGCGCTTGAGCTCGCCGATATCCTTGGTGAGCAGACCGCCCAGGCGCGGCCCCATGGACTGAAGGAAGATAAGTTCTTTCTTCTTCAGGATGGGAATGTGCTTTATATCGGTAAGTGTTTTGAATTTCTCCACATTAAACTGCGCACGGTCGAAGCGCTTTTTAACGTCTTCTGAATAGCGGTAGGCGTAGGAGAGCAAATCTTTGAGCTGAATAAGGCAGTACTGGCGGCGCTCACTCTCATCCAGTACTTCACGGCGGCTGTATATGCCTTCTGTGCGGTCTTTACGGGTCATACCTACTCCATGGGGCGCGGTTGGTTTTGCAATTGGTGAACATAGACACTCCATTTGCAAAACGCAAGCATTTTTTTAAAAATTCAAATATATCAGATAGTTATTTATATAAAATTTTTATGGTCAGTTGCGACATTTGGGGGAGTTTTCATTTTTTCAGTTGCGTTGCGCTGCCTGACGTATCGGGATCATTGCCATTATCGTCATCTTGGGCAGCGGCGCTGGACAAAGCCAGGCAACGGGCGCGCAGGCTGTCGTACACCGGTTCCACATGCAGGGCGTTGGCCGTAAAGGCGGCAATGTAGGCCGTAAGCACCACTACGGGCATGTTGTGAAACGAGCCGGTCATTTCCAGCAGCAAAAACGCACCGGTAAGGGGCGCGCGCACAGAACCGGCAAAAAGCCCCGTCATGCCGAGGGTAAGTACGGTGGCGGCCTGGTCAGGGCTGATCAGCCCTGCAGATTGCAGCCCCGAGGCCATGCACGCTCCGCCTATGGAACCCATAAGCAGCACGGGCATGAGCAGCCCGCCGGAAACGCCGGAGGCAAAGCTTGCCCACGAAAAGGCCATCTTAACCGCCAGCAGGGCAGACAGGCCAAGCAGCGGCAGGGGCAAACCCGCGAGCTGCAGGGTGCTGACGCCAAAGCCCACAAGCACCTGCGGGTAGAGGTACAGCAGCCCCCCCGCCAGCATAAACGGCAGCAAGACGCGCAGGGGCAGAGGCATCAGGGGGCTGTGGTCGGCCCAGCGCGTTAGGCGCAGCAGCACGAGGTTATAAAAAGCCCCCAGTACGCCCATAAGCACCCCGGCAACGGGAATCACCCACCACTGCGTCCAGTGGATAAAAGGCTGGCTCGCAAAAGGGAACACCAGCCCAAAGCCAAAGAGCACCTGCACCACAAACCAGGCGGAAAGCGCGCACACGCCCGTAAACAGCAGCATGGGCGCACTGATGATGGTCTTCATCTCTTCAAAGGCAAAAAACATGCCCGCCATGGGTGCGCCAAAAGCCGCAGCAAGCCCGGCTACGCTGCCGCCCACAAGATAGCGCGGCAGGCTCTGGCCGCCGCGTTCGCCCCACAGGCGCCCCACGCCGGCGCCCACCGCAGCGCCCATCATAATGGACGGCCCCTCGCGGCCAACCGAAAGACCGCCGCTGAGCGAAACGAGAGTGCCCGCAAACTTGCACAGCAAAACGCGCAGCCAGTTCATGCGCATCTGGCCGCGCACCATAAGCTCGACCTGCGGTATGCCGCTGCCGCTCACAAGGGGTTCAACGCGCAGGGCCAGCAGGGCCAGCAGGGCCAGCGCGGCCAGCCCGCCAAACAGGCACGCGGCCACTGCAGGAGAGTATATATTGTGCTGGTGCAACGCCTGCACCAGGGCCGCATTGATATGGTCGTAGGCAAAACGGAACAGGCCGATGACCCCGCCGGTAACCCCGCCGGTAGCCATGGCCTGCAGTATGACTCGTTTGACGCCGATGTTGCGCAGGGCATCAAGGTCGCGCAACGTCGGGGGGATGGGACTGAAAAAAGGCACGCTGAATCCTTGGTTTGGCTGTTGACGGGGGGAAGTATGGCCGGAAGAAACGTGTATTTCAACCCATTGCGCGGAATTCTCAAAAAAAAGCTTGCCAAAGTCAGCGCAAGTGGATAGAAGACTTTTCCAGCCGCTGTGAAAGAGCAAACGCTCTGGCGGCAGGCCCTATGGGCCGAGGTAGCTCAGTTGGTAGAGCAGGGGACTGAAAATCCCCGTGTCGGCAGTTCAATTCTGTCCCTCGGCACCATTTATATTTCAAGGACTTATGCAGAATATGCATGAGTCCTTTTTCTGTTTATTTCTAGATTTTGTCCCTTCCCTGTCCCTTGTTTGGGGCGCTGGATTGCTCATTAGCAACACTGGTGCCCCTTATGCCCATTCCTTCCTGCCATGCATTCGGGCGGGAGCGTCCGCCCTGGGCTGCTGGTTCCCTGCGTCGCGCGGCTTTGCCGCAGCGTCTAAGGATGCCCTCCTGACTGCAACGGGCCTCGGTTTATCCTATAATGGTTAACGGTGAAAAATGCTGACGGCCGATGCCCCAAGTGCAAACGGTCTGTCCTCCATTGCGGGTAGTCTGTTTCCCTTTGGAGTTTGGCCGTTGAAATCCTTGTATGCCTGGCGTAACCCAACATGCGTCTGCCCGTAACGCGCCTGTCACAGCAATGGGCGAGCGTTTACGCATTGTAAAGCCCACAGGCTGCCTCGCATGGTTTTGGGGAAGGCTGGCCAAAATCCGGGGCTTTTTATCATGTGCTTTCATGCAGGAGGTTCGGATCATGGCCCGTTTTCGTTGGCGCAATGCCGTTCGTTTTATGTTTGCTCTTTGCCTCATGCTGCTTTGCCTTGCTGGCGCTGCCCAGGCAGGGCAGGCAAAATACGTTATTCTGCTCATAGGCGACGGCATGGGCATGGCCCAGCGCAATGCCGCCGAGCTGTATCTGGCCGCGCAGAAGGGCGATACCACGCCCGGCATAGTCAAACTCAACATGAGCCAGCTGCCCGTGCAGGGCGCAACCACCACGTATTCCATTGATTCGCTCATCACCGACTCTGCCGCAGCGGGCACAGCCATGGCCTGTGGCGTCAAGACCACCAACCGGGGCCTTGGCGTGGACGGCAAAAACGTGCCTGTAGTTTCCATTGCCGAGATGGCGCGCGACAGCGGCATGAAGGTGGGCATCGTCACCAGCGTGTCGCTCGACCATGCCACCCCCGGGGCCTTTTACGCCCATCAGCCCAGCCGTAAAAATTATTATGAAATCGGCCTCGAACTGGCCGCAAGCCGTATGGATTACTTTGCTGGCGGCGGCTTTCTTGATCCCACGGGCAAAAAGTCCAAGATGGAAGGCGACAAGCGCAATGTGGTCGACGCCATCCGCTCCAACGGATTTCGCTATGTGAACAGCGCCCAGGATTTTCGCGCGCTCAAGCCCGGCAAGGACCGCGTGGTCTTTGTCAATCCGCGCCTGCAGGATGAAGAATCCATGACCTACGCCATGGATGCGGCGGCGGACGACGTATCGCTGGCCGAGATGACGCGCAAGGGTTTTGAACTGCTGGATAACCCCAAGGGCTTTTTTATGATGATCGAGGGCGGCAAGGTTGACTGGGCCTGCCACGCCAACGACGCCGTGAGCTCCATCACCGACGTGCTGGCCTTTGACGCCGCCGTGGCCGAGGCCATGCACTTTATGGCCAGCCACCCCAATGATACGCTGGTCATCGTGACGGGCGACCACGAAACCGGCGGCATGTCCCTGGGTTTTGCGGGCACCAAGTACGATTCATACCACACCCGGCTGAAAAACCAGAAGATCTCCTATGTTGCCTTTAACGAAAAGTTCAACGCGTTCCGCAAGTCCCATCCGCAGGCAAAGCTGGAAGACGTGTTGCCCCTGGTAAAAGAAAACTTTGGCCTCACGGTGCTTTCTGAAGCGGAAGCCGCCGCCCTGCCCAAGGATGGCGAAGCCGCCGGCATGGTGTTGAAGCCCTACGAGGTGGACGAACTGCGCGCCGCTTTTGAGCGCAGCATGAAGGGTGGCGACGCCAAAAAACAATCGGATCAGGATTACCTGCTGTACGGCGAGTACGAGCCTTTTACCATTACCCTTACCCATCTGCTCAACCAGAAGTCGGGGATTGCCTGGACCACCTATTCGCACACCGGCGTGCCGGTGCTGACCTCCGCTGGCGGCGTTGGAGCGGAGCGTTTTGGCGGTTTTTATGACAACACCGACATCTTTACCCGCATGGCCGAAATCATGGGCGTAAAAAAAGCCGCCGCTGCGGTCAGCCCTGCGGCCCACCCTGTGTACAGCCCTGCGGCTGTGGCTCAGGCTGCCAATTAGGCTGCACTGGCTGAAATGGTCTGCGGGCCGGGCGGCGGGGTTGTGCCTGCTGTCCGGCCCGCTCGCGTACGCGGGCAGAAAGCAAACAGTAACGTCGAGGCGAAAAATTATGCCGCTACAGGGTTCGGATACTGAAAGGGCCGCCGTGTCAGGCAAGTCGGCACCCATGACCATGGCAGATCATACAGGCGCGATCGCCGGGGCGGGGCAATCGCAGCCGCTGCAACCAGGAGCGGGCCAGAACGGCACGGGCTGCTGCCTGCACGGCAACCTGCGCTCAACCCGGCGCGATTCCCTGCTGTGCGTTGTTCTGGCGCTGGCCTGTCTTGCACTCTACCTGCTGCCTACGGGTTTTGAAAACCGCCTGCCAGACAATGCCGTGCGCTGCCGGGCAACCGTGCTGAGTGTGGACAATGAACGCGTGCACCAGTACGGCATTGTGCGCATGGGTACGCAGTACGTGACCATGCGTGCGCTGGACGGCCCCTATGCCGGGCAGACGTGGCAGGCTGGCAACGACCTCGTGGGCAAGATGGAGCTGGATAAAGTATTCGCCCCCGGCGATACGGCCCTGCTGGTGCTTACCTTGCGCGACGGCAAGGTGGCCGACGCCGTGGCCCAGGATCATTACCGGTTGCACACGCAGGCCGTTGCCTTTGGCATATTTGCCCTGCTGCTGCTGGTTTTTGCCGGGGCGACCGGGTTAAAGGCGCTGCTTTCGTTCGTTTTTTCAGCCCTGATGATCTGGAAGGCGCTGATACCTGCATTGCTGCGTGATGTGGATCCTATCCTGCTTGGGCTAGGGATTACCACTGCCATCACGGGGGCCACCATCCTGCTGGTGGGCGGCATGAACCGGCGTGGTCTGGCCGCGTGGCTGGGTTCGCTGCTGGGCATTGCCGCCACCTGTGCGCTGGCGCTGATTTTTGCCGGGCCGTTCCAGTTGCACGGCGCTGTGCGCCCCTATGCGGAAACAGTGCTCTATTCCGGCTATCCGCACCTCAACATGACGCGCATCTTTCTTGCCAGCATTTTTATGGCTTCCTCTGGCGCGTTGATGGATCTGGCCATGGATGTGGCCGCCAGCATGGCCGAGCTGGCCGCGCAAAACCCCGGCATTTCGCGCCGCGCGGCGCTGGCGTCTGGCCTGCGGGTGGGGCGGGCCGTGGTGGGCACCATGACCACAACCCTGCTGCTGGCTTATTCTGGCGGCTACATAGCCACCCTCATGCTGTTCATGGCGCAAGGCATACCGCTTGAAAACGCCCTTAACCTGCCCTTTGTCGCAGCTGAAATCATGAATACCCTGGTAGGCAGCATCGGGCTTGTGACGGTTGCGCCTTTTACCGCGCTTACGGGCACATGGCTGCTGATAAGGCCGCAGACTGCGGTGCTGGCGCGCACCGGCGTTGCGGGTGCGGGTGATGATAACGCGCCGCAGGGGGCGTAGCCGACTGCGCTGGGATTGACTTACATCCGCGTGGCCGAACCACCCTTGCGGCACCAGCGGGAGACCATGTCGGCAAGATCCTGCGGATCGATGGGCTTTGAAATGTGGTCGTTCATACCGGCCTCAAGGCATTTTTCCCTGTCGCCCACCATGCCGTGGGCGGTCAGGGCGATAATGGGCAGCTGACGCCGCAGGGGGGTGGCGCGTAGCCTGCGGGTGGTCTCGTAGCCGTCCATTTCGGGCATCTGTATATCCATGAACACCGCCGCATATTCTGTACGGGCGATCATATCCAGGGCAATACGGCCATTGTCGGCAATATCCACGGCAAGGCCCATGCTTTCAAGCAGTTCCTTGGCCACAAGCTGGTTTATTTCATTATCCTCAGCCAGCAGCACGCGCTGGTTTTCTATGCCGCTGATGGGGAGAAATGGCAGTTTTTCGTGCTGCTGGCGGTCGCCAGGCTGCAGCCTGCTGTGCACAGCATCCTGAATGGTGCGCAGCAGTGTTGTTCTGCAGACGGGCTTGCCAAGCACATGCCTGAGGCCCGCAGCATGGGCCTGCTGGGTAAAACTGTCGAGCTCGTGCACGGTGGTCATGATAACAACGGGTATGCCGTCCGTACCGGCAAGGTGCTGCAGCAGGTTGGCCTGCTGCAGACTGTCTGCTTTGGGTTGTATCCAGTCGATGAGTATTACCTCGTAGGGCTCGTTATTTTTTACTGCGGCCATAGCCATGTCGGCGGCGGTTGCCGCGTCCTCCGCCTCGCCGTACCGCAGGCCCAGACCCTCGAGCATTTGCCCCAGCCGCGCACGGGCAGAAGGTGAGCGGCTGAGCACCAGCGCCCGCACATTGGAAAGCTCGAACGCCTCGGGCAGAATGGCGCAGTCGCTTTGCGGCAGGCCAAACGTAACGGTAAAGAAGAAAGTGCTGCCGCTGCCGGGCGTGCTTTCAACGTAAATAGTGCCGCCCATGATCTCGACAAGTTTTTTGGAGATGGAAAGCCCAAGCCCTGTGCCGCCGAAACGCCTGGTGGTGGACATGTCGGCCTGGGAAAAAGCTTGAAAGAGCTTGCCTCTCTGTTCTTCCGTCATGCCCACGCCGGTATCGCGAACACTGAAAAGCAGAGTAATATTGTCGCCCTTGGCGGCCTGCCGCCGCACCGTGACGACCACTTCACCCTGGTCGGTAAACTTGATGGCATTGCCCACAAGGTTGATGAGTACCTGCCCCAGCCGCAAGGGGTCGCCCCGCAAGGTAAACGGAACCTCCGGCTCCACACTCAGCTGCAATTCAACCTTGTTTTCGGCCAGCTTTACGGTGTCCAGGCTGGTCAGGCCCTGCAGCACCTCGTCCAGCTCAAAATCTACCTCTTCAATATCCATGCGGCCAGCTTCTATTTTTGAAAAGTCCAGGATATCGTTGATGATGTGCAGCAACGACTTGGCGGAATTTTTGATGCTGTTCAGGTAGCCGTGCTGTTTTTTTGTCAGGTCGGTCTGCAGGGCAAGGTACGACATGCCAATGATGGCGTTCATGGGCGTGCGGATTTCGTGACTCATGTTGGCCAGAAATTCGCTTTTGGCCCGGCTGGCTTCTTCCGCTGCAAGCGCCGCCCGCTGCATGACTTTTTGGCTCTCGACCAGATCCGTCACGTCGCGGCAGTCTTCAATAACGCCGAGCAGCTCGCCCTCAGGCGAGAGAAAGGGCGTCGCCACAATGTCGCAGTACCGCTCCTCGCCGTTTTTGCGGCGGTACATGGTTGTTTCCGCCGCTTTCGGCGAGCCGTTGAGTACGCGTGTGATCGCGTTCAAACGACATTTGCTCTCATCGCCGATAACGTCCTGGCATCGCGCGCCAATGAGTTCATCACGTGTAAGGCCGTGCAGCTTAAGAAAAGCGTTGTTGGCCTGCAGTATAACCCGGTCTGTGTCCAGCACCCGCATGGCGCTGCCAGCGGCGTTGAATATCTGCGCCATCTCCGTCTGGGTACGCAGGGCCTGCCGCTCGGCCTTGCGGCGTTCGGTGATGTCGGTGGCCGTAATGACGATGCCTGTGACGTTGCCGTCGTCGTCCTTGAGCGGAACTTTGCAGATGTCGAGATCGCGCAGGTTGCCAGCCATATCGCGGTAGGCCGTCTGCTCCGTAAGGGGCTCGCCGGTATTCATGACCATGGCGTCGGAGAGCGAGGCTTCCCATGCTATTTCAGGCGCGAGAATATCCTCGTTGCGCTTGCCAATGATTGCCTCGGCAGTGCGGCCAACAAACTGCTCAAATTGCCTGTTTACAAGAATAAACAGGCCGTTGGCATCAACAAGCATCACCATGCTGGGCTGGTTGTCCATAACGGCCTTGAGCTGCCGCTCGCGCTGGCGCAGGGCCGTCAGGGCTTTTTGCGTGGCCTGGCTCTGGCGTGAAAGCCTGCGGTTGGCAATGAGTATCACGGTCAGCAGGGTGCCGGCGAGCAGGAGAAAAAAAACGCCGACCTGTTTGATGCGCTCCCAGTCTATGTTGGACTCAATGCGTAGCGTAGACCAGCGCTGGGCCATTTCCATCAGATTTATGTAGGGGATGCTTTCGTAGGCTTTTTCAAAAATCCGGGGCAGCTCCGGCCAGTCGGAGCGAAAGGCAATCTGCGCAGCATACCGCAGGTTGGACAGGCGCGAATGGCGCAGGTCGCCGTAGCTGCCGTTGGTTATGGCGTATCCCACGGAGACGGAAAGTCCCACAACCGCGTCGTACCGGCCAAGACGCAGACCGTTCAGGGCCTCGGCCATGTTTTGCATGGGCACGACCACAGCATCGGGAACCTGCTTTTCCAGCTGTGATATCAGGTCGGGATAGGCCAGAACCGCCACGGTTCTTTGGGCCAGATCGCGGGGCCGACTAACGGAAAACCCGGCATTGGACTTTGTTGCCACATCCAGCGGCAGATAAAACATAAGCCGGGTCAGCGGCTGGCTGCCGTGGAGCGGAGGCAGGTTTTCGCTGAAAGGCACCACGTCCACCGCCTGTGTCGCAAGGGCCGTGCCGATGTCCCGCGCGCTGCCATTGCGCTGCGGCAAAATATCCACGCCAAGTATGGCGCCGACCGCCCGCAAAATGTCCGCGCTGATGCCGTCAAAGCGCCCCTGGCTGTTGATGAAGGCAAGGGGCGCGGTATCCTTGATAGTGCCGACCCGCCACTGCGGATGCGCCTCCAGCCACTGTCGTTCTTGTGGGGCAAGGTGCAGCGGGCGGCGCATCTTGTCGAGCTCACGTAGCGAAGGCACGCGGATCCAGTATTCCTCAAGGGCTACAAGCTCTGCGCGTGAAATCTGCGACAGGCCACTTTCCACCAGTTCCAGCATCGCTGTATCGCCCTTTGGCACAGCAGGGCGCACATCGTCTTCAAAAAGACGCACCGGCTCTGAAGAAAACTTGTCGTGCAGCCCAAGCCGGTCGATGGCGTTGATCACGGCCTGCGGCGGGCCTACCACGCCTTGGGCCAGACCGCCTGCCACCGCCAGAACCATATCCTTGAACGAGGTAAAGGCCAGCAGACGCAGATGGGGAAAGTGCGTGCGCAGATACGTATCGATTTGCGCCCCCTTGAGCACGGCCAGTGTGGCCGTAGGCATATGCTCCAGATCCGTGCTGATGCCGGCGGTGGTGACCAGAACTATGCGCGAGTGGTAGAGCGGTGGGCCAAAGTCGAGCATGTGGGCGCGGTGGGCCGTGCTAAAAAGGCCGCTGTGGATGTTTGCCTGACCGGATCGAATGCTGGCCACGGTATCTGACCATTCACCCATGCGAAATTTGACGGTGCGGCCTGTTTTTTCGCCCCACAGCCGCCATATATCCACCAGCAGGCCAGAGGGCTCGCCAAACATGGAGGCGAATGAATAAGGCTCGTTATCGTGGGAGAGGGTGATGATGACAGGGGGGAGGGGGTCGGTGTTTGCGTCAGGGGCGGCAGGCGTAGCCGTTGCGGAAGCCGCAAAAGCCATCAAGAAGAGAATTCCTGCAATAATACCGCGCATAGAGTTCCTGCAGCCGTTGGAGTTCTGCCAGTCTGACCCGTCAGCCGTGGTTAAAGGCGGTTGTTCTCACCAATCAAGCATGCGCTGGAAAATGTACCTCGCAGTTTAATGCAGTGAAAGTGGAGCAGTGTCAATGGCTTGCCCGGTCACAACGTGCGCTCTGGCCGGGCAAGCCATTAATCATGTCGCTGCATTATCCCTGTGTTTTCATTTCATTAATAAGATTATGCAGTATATTTGATTGCTGAGCGAGCTCAGCAACAGCGCTGGAGGCCTGTTCCATGGCCTGCGCTGTTTCGGACGAAATTGCGGAAACCTGTTCGACAGAGCGGTTGATCTCTTCGCTGGCGGCGGACTGCTGTTCGCTTGCCGTGGCAATAGACTGGACCTGATCGTTTACCTGCTCAACAAGGGTAACAATTTGCTGCAGGGCCTCGCCTGAACGTATGGAAAGATCAGTGGCACTTTCAATGGTAACGGCGGCTTTGTCCACGTTTGCGATGTTCTTGCGTGTGCCGTCCTGAATATCACGTATGGCCTGGCCCACTTCCTGCGTGGCGGCCATGGTTTTTTCGGCAAGTTTGCGCACCTCGTCGGCCACCACGGCAAAGCCGCGTCCGGCGTCGCCCGCGCGGGCGGCTTCAATGGCGGCGTTGAGGGCCAGCAGGTTGGTCTGGTCGGCTATGTCGGCAATGACGTTCATGACCTGACCAATGCCCTCGGCCTGCTTGCCAAGTGCGTTCATGTCTTCCTTGATGGCCAGCGACTGGTCCCTGACCGTTTCAATGCCCTTTACGGCGTCGCCAACTATCTGTGATCCCTCAACGGCCTTTTGCTTGGTCTGCATAGAGGCGTCCGCCGCCTGCTGGGCATTGCGGGCAACCTCAAGCACGGTGGCGTTCATTTCTTCCATGGCCGTGGCGGTTTCGCGTACGCGGCCGGACTGTTCGTCCGCGCCGCGGCTCGATTGCGCTATCTGGCTGGAGAGCTGCTGCGAGGCCGAGGTAACAATTTCCACAACGCCTTCAAGCTGGCTCGCAGCATGCAGCATACCCTCCGCCTTGGCGCGCTCGGCCTGCGCCTTGGCGGCGTGGGCCTCCTTGGTTGCCTCCTGCGCTTCAACCATGGCCTTTTGGGCTTCTTCGCCCTTGGCGTGGGCCTCGGCGATCATGGCCTGCAACTTGGTAACCATGGTGCGCAGCGCGTCAGCCAAAGCACCTATTTCGTCCTGCTGGGTTATCACAAGCTCCTGGCTGAAGTCGCCCGAGGCGACGCATTCGGCAAAGTTTTTGGCCCTGACGAGCGGCCGGGTGAGTGAACCGGCAAAGAACCACAGGCAGGCTATGCCCAGCAGCGTTACCGCCGTGCCCACAAGTATCTGGTTAAAGGCGTCGTCGCTGGCGCGTTCGGCCAGATGCTGTTCCAGGGCGTCGGCATCTGCCAGCACAACATTGCGCGGCAGTTTTACAAGCACCGACCAGAATTTGCCGGAGCGGCCAAGCATGACCGGCGCGTACGCGATAATGGATTTGCCGCCGTCGTCCAGACCGGCAAAGGCCTTGCCCTCGCGCACGTTTGTCATGATCTTGTCAGCATTGGTCAGGGCGTTGGTCAGGGACTTGCCCACCATGGAGGCATCGGCGCTGTTTGCCACAACCAGACCGTCGTAGCTGACAATAAAGACGCTGCCCTTGCCCGCATAAATTTTGGCGTTAACGTCCTCAGCCATTTTTTGCAAAAATGTCAGGCGCAGGTCTGTGCCCGAAACGCCCAGAAACTTGTTGTTTTCCTTAACAGGCACAGAGATGGTGGTCAGCCACTCTGTCTTGCCCTGCACTATGTAGGGAAAGGGGTCGAGCACGCTTTCCTTGCCGGTTTCCTTGGGGCCAAGGTACCAGCCGCCTTTGCGCACGCCATTGGGGTGCTTGGCCTGGCTCTCGTATTCTACCAGCGCCTGCCGGTTGATTTTGCCCGAGGTGTCGCGGTTCCAGTAGGTTATAAACCGGCCAGAGTTGTCGTGGGCCTCTGTGTTGGCGTACTGGGCGTCTTGCCCGTCCAGCGCATTGGGCTCCCATGCGGAATACGAGCCAAGATAGGTGGGGTTGTTTTCAAGGTTGGCGAGCAAAATTTTGGTAAACAGTTCGCGCAGATGATCCTTTTCAATGTTGGATCGCAGTACTTCAAAAATCTTGCCTGTGGTGCGGGCCGTATCAATGTTGTCCTGCAGCGCGCTTTCCACCACAGAAGCCCTGTCCGAAACCAGCGATTCAAGCGCCGAGACGGCGTTTTTTTCCAGCAGGTGTGAAACGCTGTCAGACACGAAGGTCTTGGTGTTGCTGGTAGAATACAGGCCGAATGCTACAAGCGTAACAGCTGTAAAAATGAGGCCAAGTCCTGCAGCCAGTGCAATTTTTTGTTTGATTGATCGCATATGCCCCCCATATGTTCTTTGTTCTTAATTATAGTTCATGATACTCAGCTAAATTGCAATATTGTGAATTGAAATTAAATATTATTGAATGAACGATCAATAAAATTTCCTGTCGATATGCTTATCGGCAAATTTTAATAATAACTTAGCCCAGAGAGATTATTTTTTCATGCTGCCAAAATATGTTGCACAATGCTTAATCGTTGTATTTTTTGAAACAATATTTTATTTAATATTTAAAATTGGAGACGGTAATTTATGAAGTGCAGTTATATAATAATTTGTTATGCATTAATCTACAGTTGTTAGCTATTGCTAAGAGCTATTGCTGGCAAAAAGCAGTTATCTGCATTCACACCATTAATATCAAGCGTGAATCTGTAGTCAATAAAGCCGTAACGGTCAGAAGGGTTGCCTTTGTAAAATTGCGGAAAAAGGGCAGGCGTGGCGTAATTGCAAAAAAAAAGTGCCGGCAGGGCCGGCACTTTTTATAGCGGGTTGCATGGTGCAGCCTGTATTTACGCGGCTTCTCCCTGACTTTTCATCTCGGCTATCAGGCGGTGTAGAATCTGCGCCTGTTCCAGCATGTCTGAAACCGCGCGCGAGGCCTGTTCCATGGCTTGTGCAGTCTCGGCCGAAATGGTGGCCACCTGCTCCACTGACTGGTTGATCTCTTCACTTGCGGCGGACTGCTCCTCGCTGGCCGTGGCAATGGACTGCACCTGGTCGTTCACATGCTCCACAAAGGTGAGTATCTGCTGCAGTGATTCACCCGATTGAACTGCAAGGTTTGTAGCGCTCTCGATGGATACAGCCGACTTGTCCACATTGGCGATGTTTTTGCGGGTTCCTTCCTGAATATCGCTTATGGCCTGGCCCACCTCCTGCGTGGCGGACATGGTCTTTTCGGCCAGCTTGCGCACCTCGTCGGCCACCACGGCAAAGCCGCGCCCGGCATCTCCCGCCCGCGCCGCTTCGATGGCCGCGTTGAGCGCCAGCAGGTTGGTCTGGTCGGCTATGTCGGCAATGACGTTCATGACCTGGCCGATGCCTTCGGCCTGTTTGCCCAGGGCGTTCATGTCTTCCTTGATGCCCAGCGACTGGGTGCGCACGGTTTCTATGCCCTTGACCGCTTCGTTTACTATGTTCACGCCTTCCAGGGCCTGCTTCTTGGTGTTGCTGGAGGCGTCGGCTGCCTGTTGGGCGTTTTTGGAAACCTCAAGCACGGTGGCGTTCATTTCTTCCATGGCTGTGGCTGTTTCGCGCACTCGGCTTGATTGCTCGTCCGCACCGCGGCTCGACTGTTCAATCTGGGCGGAAAGCTGTTCTGAAGCCGTATTGATGATGCCCACTACGCTTTCAAGCTGGCGGGCGGCCTGCAGCATGCCTTCCGCCTTGGCGCGCTCGGCCTGCTTGCGGGCAGCCTCGGCTTCAATGGTTGCCTGCTGGGCTTTTTCCGATTCCGCCTCAGCTTCGCGCCCCTTTTGCTCCGCTTCAGAAATTTTGGTTTTCAGTGTATCCACCATACTCTTCATCGCGCCAAAAACGCCTATAGCTGGCCGGGCAGGGTCAAACCGCGCATTGAGGTCGCCCCCGGCTATGGCCAGTGCCAGCTGCGAGAGCGATGCCGGTTCGTCGCCCAGCTGGCGCAGCATGTTGCGGGCTATCAAAAAGCCCAGGCTCAGGCCTACCAGCAAAGAGGCCAAGATGCCCGCAATGGTGATAAAACGCGATGTTTCGTACATGCGTGTGCTGCTGTCGTTCAGCTCATTGGTACGCATCAGCTTGAAATCGACTATATTTTGTATGTCCCGCGCCATGGCGGCCATGGTGACGCGCGCCTCGGTGGTGGAAAGCTTTTGCGCCTGTTCGTTGAGGGCGGCATCGCTTGTTTTGCCGAGTTCGATGACTTTTTCGTGCACGAGCAACCATGCTTGCACCGATTGCAGCAGCTTGCTGTACAGCGCCTTGCCCTCGTCCGTCTGAAAATAGCTGGGCAGATTTTTTAGCAGGGTTTCAAACTCCTTGCGTTCGGTTGCAAGTACGCCAAGATATCGTTGAATTTCTGCATCTTCGTTGGTCAAAATAATGTTTTTTTCTTCTCGCAGCAGTCTGAGCGCGCGTATATTAAGGGCTCGGGCAGCGTCAAGGCCTTTAACATGCACATTATAAAGAGTATCAATATCGTTAGACAGGTTGCTAAGACTGTTTACTGAATACATCCCTACCGCAACCGTAAAGAGCGACAGGATCAAGGACAGGCCAAAAAGTTTTTGCATGGTCGAGAGCTTGATCATAATATCCTCCACACCGGTTGGTAGGCTGTTGCGGGACGTGTATGCCTTAAAAGAATAATTTTTTACTCAGTCTGGCTGTAAAGCGTTTCGGCTGATTTCTGGTTTATCATAGATCAATTTAAAAGAAATTATTTTCAGTAAATGTTATTGCGCTTTTTGTTTGATTATCTATTTATATATATAAATTATATATTACAAGATGCTAAGTATGCTGGTCAGGCTGCAGACGCTGCTTCGCTCGCGTAACTGGCAGCAATTGCAGACAGTAAAAATTGTGGGCAGCAACCAGTTTTGCTGCCTGCTGCAATCGCCATATGTCTTGACATAAGGCCTGCAAACACGGCACATTACTTGTGCCAGAAGCAGGTTTACAGTGTGCGGGATGCATTTTCGCACCAGCCTGTGGCGGATGCTGATCGTAGGCATCCCTGAATTCGTCAAATTTATGCGCATAAAGCTGTTCTAGGCCAGTGCGCATCGATAAAAAGAACTTCCGGCGGGTTTCTCCGCCGTTGATAATTTCTTTTTACTCGCGAAGGGCATCCCCTTCTTTTATTCCTTGTCATTGCGGCGCGTTATGCGCCTATTTTTCGCAGAACGCGCATGCGCGCATTCGCGGCTCATGTCGTTTTGCGTGTATAACAGAGGTGTTTTATTACGCCTCTCTAAAAAGGTGTTTCCATGGCAGACATCAAGCTTACCCGTCCTGCAGCTGGGCAAAATGTTGTTATTCTCAGTGCACGCGATGCCCGCATGGTTCTTGATTTTCCTACCGACCAAATCAGCATTGAGCGCCCGCAAAATTCGGACAGCCTTTTTTTTCGCTTTGACGACGGCGGGTCCATTGAACTGCAGAATTTTTATACGCAGTACCACAAGGACGATGTGCCCTCGTTTGAAGTTGACGGGCAGCTGATCGCCGGCACGGAATTTTTTGACGTCTTTGGGCCAGATCTCGTCCCTGCGGCTGGCCCTTCGAGTGTTGCGCGTGGCGGCGGTTATCAGGAGTATTCCGAGCTTAATATCGGGCACGGAGTTGGAGCGCTTGGCGGCGTTGATCTCCAATTTGACAGCGCATCGCAGAGCGAGGCGACGTTTCCGTCTTTGGGCCAGCAGCCCAGAGCTGTTGTTGCGGCCGCTGCCGTGGGGCAGAGCGCCCCGTCGACACTTTTCAATATTAGCGGTGAAGCAACTACGGAAGGCAGCAGCGGCGTTGTCTTTAATGTGGCATTGAGCAAACCCCCTGTGGGCAGCGCCACGGCGGTGATCACGGTTGCGGGCAAGGATTATGACGTTGCCATCGGCGCGGACGGCAAGGGCACGCTGACCGTCGCCAACCCCAATGCCGAGGACGTGTACAAGGACGCCAGCGACCTGACGGCCACGGTCAAGAGCGTGACCGGCGGCGGCTATAGTGAAGTAACGATTGGCAATGCAGGCACTGCCACTGCGCACATAGCCGACACCATAGACACGACGACCGTGCATCTGAGTGCGACCGATTCCATAACCGAAGCCGGTGGCCAGGTGACGTACACGGCGACGCTGGACGCTGCTGCGAAGGGAACAGTGACGGTGTCGCTGAGCAATGGTCAGACGATCACCATAGCAGACGGCAAGACCAGCGGCTCAGTACAGTTGACTGTTCCCCCGCAGGACGACGTATATACCGAAAACAAGTCGATCAACGCCAGCATAACGAAAGCCGAGGGCGGCAGCTTTGAAAAGCTTGCGGTGGATGCCACGCCAGCCACCACGAAGATCACCGACACCATAGACACGACGACCGTGCATCTGAGTGCGACCGATTCCATAACCGAAGCCGGTGGCCAGGTGACGTACACGGCGACGCTGGACGCTGCTGCGAAGGGAACAGTGACGGTGTCGCTGAGCAACGGTCAGACGATCACCATAGCAGACGGCAAGACCAGCGGCTCAGTACAGTTGACTGTTCCTCCGCAGGACGACGTATATACCGAAAACAAGTCGATCGACGCCAGCATAACGAAAGCCGAGGGCGGCAGCTTTGAAAAGCTTGCGGTGGATGCCACGCCAGCCACCACGAAGATCACCGACACCATAGACACGACGACGGCGCACGTAGCTCTGTCGCAGACCCCCGGCAGCAACGACGTGACGGCCACCATCAGCCTCAGCAACGCGCCGCAGAATGACACGCAAATCACCTATACGGTCAACGGCGTGGAGCACACGGCCATGATCAAGGGCGGGGCGACCTCCACCCAGGCCGACCTCGGCGACCTGTTGGTCAGCAACCCCTCGCTGGTTACCGTCAGCGCCCAGATTACAAATGTCACGGGCGGCAACTTTGAAGATGTCAAGTGGAGCAGCTCCTCAACCGATCTCAGGCTTGATCACCCGGTGTTGGTGGGCAACAGCGGCGTTACGGTGAATGAAAATGACCTGCCTGGCGGCACAAGCCCGGATGTCCCTGCACTGGTGCAGACGGGAACCGTGACGGTTGCCGCGCAGGACGGTGTTTCGAATATCAAGATCGGCGACACCCTTGTGTACAGCAACGGGGCGCTGGTCAGCGGCGCTGTGGCCAGGGTTTCAGGTGGGGAACTTTCCGTAACCGGATTTAATGCGACTACGGGAGAGCTGAGCTACTCGTTTAAGCTTGCGGGCAGCTTAAGCCACGACAAGGCAACCCATGATGCGAGCTTGAGCAACACGGTTTCGGTCACGGTTACAGACCGCGACGGCGATACCGGCACCGGCAACGTCAGCATAACCGTGCTTGACGACGCTCCCAAGGCCGCCGTTACAACCACAAGCACGACAACCAATACTTCAATTGGCAGCGATATCCCCATCAGGTTTGTCTACTCGGAAATGGATGGAAACAACAAAATTGGGCATACCATGCCCAAGGGCGACATCAACAGCGCCAATGACTTTCCTGACTATGTAAAGGATGCCATGCAGGGGGTCACGGTATCTTCCGCCACTGTTACGTACTCCGGCACTTCTGCCATCGGCAGTATTGTCAGCGGCGGCACGCTGTATTCAAAAAATATGAGCGGCGGCAATGCCAATAATATGAGCTACGACGGGCTTGGCGTAGATACGGACAAAAATTCGGGTGTTGATACCCGCACGGATCTTGGCAGGGAATCTATAGGGTACTCCAACGACCGCCTTGGCGAATTAAATTTTGCCAAGACAAGCGGTTATGGCATCTCTGAAGCTGTGGTCTTTGACCTGCCCAGCGGCAAGACGGCCTCTTCATTCTCCATTTCGCTCGGCGCCATGCAGGCTGGGGAAAAGGAAGTCGCCCTGATATCGTTTTACCGCAACGGCGTGCTTGTCAATTCCATCAAGGCCGCTGCAACTGATACCAGCACCGCAGTGCAGAACTTTACCTTCAGCAGTTCTGCAATCGGCGGCGCATACGACAAGGTTGTTGTTTCCGCGCTTGATGACAAGAATACCTCGTCCTCGGACAACAGCGATTTTACTATTCAGGCTGTGACGTTTGGCGGAGCCTCAACCGGAGTTCTCGAAACCGCAACAGGCACCGTGTCTGGCGTGAGCGCCGACGGCATTGTCTCCATCGCCTTTGACAGCGCGCATTCACAGGTCACGCTTGCTGGCGGCGCCATAATGACGCTTGCAGTCTCGAGCGACGGCAAGTCGGTCACTGGTTCTGTGGGCGGCAGCACCTACTTTACTGCCACGCTCAGCGGCGTAGTGAACGGTCAGGCAACCTGGACATTTAACCAGGTGCATGGCTTTGAAGTTCCCAGCGGGTCTTCGTTGCTTAACTTTACGGTCACGGACGGCGACGGCGACGTCACCACGGCCGCCACCACCCCCGCCACCATAACAACGCCGCCGGTTGCAATGGCGGATACGGATACGGTCAATCATGGCGATTCGGTGGTGCACGGCAATGTGCTGACCAACGATTTTGATGCCGACGGCAACCACCTTGCTGTGGTTGGGGTAAGCGCGGGCAGTGATGCCTCAACCTCCACAGCGGCGGGGAGCACCGTTGCCGGGCAGTACGGTTCAATTACCATCAATGCCGACGGCAGCTACAGCTATAACCTCGACAACAGCAATGCCGCCGTCAAGGCCATGGACGGAGCGAGCCTGACGGATACCTTTAACTACAGGATATCCGACGGCCACGGCGGGTACGCTACCACAACGTTGAAGGTGAACATCAACGACGGCAAGTACAGCGTTGACGCAAAAAATGACGACACAGCCATCAGCGGCGGCAGCGGCAGCGACGTGCTGGTGGGCGACGCCGGCGGCACCAGCACCTCTGTTGTGCACGGGGTCTCTCCGGTCAACTACGATGTATGCATCATCCTTGATACGTCAGGAAGTATGGGCGACACGATCAGCGGAACCACTCGGCTTGCCCTGGCCAAGAGCGCTCTGACAAACCTTTTGACAGGGTTCAAGGATCACACCGGTATTGTAAACGTCAACCTTATCGGCTTCAGCGACACGGTATCAATCAATCTTGAGGCGCTCGAAGCGTCCAAGAAATCAGACGGTTCGTACCTTGACGCCATCATCAACACGCTTGCCTCAGCCAACGCCTATGGCGGCACAAACTATGAAGCCGCCTTTAAGGCCGCCGTGGACTGGTTTAGCGGCAAAGCAGGCGACAATAACACCAAGCTTGCCTATTTTCTTTCGGACGGCGTGCCCACAGCGCGTACCGATTCCGGCTCTGTGGATTATGGCTACTGGTCTGGATACGACTATAACCCCTATGCCGGTCAGCAGATGTCGCGGGCTGAATTTACCGAGGCGCTGGCCCAGTACCAGAAGCTTGTCGACGCTCATGTGCAGGTCAACGCCATCGGCATTGGCAGTGGCATTGACGCTGCCGTGCTGAAGTACTTTGACAACACCCCGGTAGCTGGCGGGGTGGTTGCCAGAACGACTACATACTTTTGCGGCAGCCTATATGAAAACTGGTTTTCATACACAGGCAATGCCGGAGCGGTAAGCATCATCAACAATGCGGCACAGCTCACTGCGGCGCTGAACGCGGGCACGCCCGACGAGCTTCTGGTCAACCTGCAGGCGGTCGGCAAGGATTCCGTGACTGGCGGCGACGGCAACGACATTGTGTTTGGCGACGCCGTTACAGCCAACTGGCTGCTTGACGATACCTCATGGACGTCCGCAGGCAGAAGCGCTCTGCATCCCGGAGACTCGCTGGACATTGTGCGCGAATATGTGCTTGGTACAACCCTGAAGGGCACAACCCTTAAAGGAAGCGCCCTCGAATCGGCCATAAGCGAGGCCATCGCCCACGAGCTCACCGAGCACAGCATGAAGTACGGCCTGAGTGAAACCGCGCGCGGCGGCGACGATACACTGAGCGGCGGTAACGGCGACGACATCCTCTTTGGCCAGGGCGGCGCCGACAAGCTTGATGGCGGGGCCGGTCACGACCTGCTTGCGGGCGGCAGCGGCAACGATATTCTTACCGGCGGCGACGGGGCTGATGTTTTCCTCTTCCATCCCGGCAGCGGATCAGACATCATCACCGACTACAACGCGGCTCAGGGCGATGTGATCGTCAGGCTTGGCGATCCCGCGGCTGGCGACAGCATCAAGAACAGCTCCAACGTAAACATTGATACCCCCGACAGCGTGCACACCGTGGTCGACGTGCAGCAGGGGCATTCCATCATTCTGAGCGACAGCGCCAACCACATGCTGGTGGGCAGCGGCGTGTCGACTGACGGCAATCATTACACCAGCACAGGCGACCTTGGCGGAACCTACGACAACGTGCTTGTGGGCGGGGATGGCAACAATGTGATCTACGGCGGCAGCGGCAACAACTACCTCGCTGGCGGGACCGGTAATGATCACATCATTGGCGGTTCGGGTGACGACTACCTCTTTGGCGGCTCAGGCAACAACAATCTGTACGGCGGGGCGGGCAACGACCACCTGTACGGCGGAGCTGACACCGACCGCCTGTACGGCGAGGAAGGCAACGACTACCTTGACGGCGGCGGCAGCTCCGGCACGGGCGATTTTCTGTACGGCGGGGCGGGCAACGATGTGCTGGTCTTCCACAAGGGCGACACCATTGACGGCGGCACAGGCACTGATGTGCTGCTGGTCAAGGGCGGCAGCCTTGACCAGCTGTTTGGCGCAGACGGCAAGCTTGACAGCAACATCACCAATACCGAGGTTCTTGTCAGCGGCAACGACGCCAGCACCATGGAGAGCCTGACCGATGTGAGCAAGCTGAGCGCCATTGGCCTGACCGTGGGCGCGGACGGCAAGGTAACCACCGCCAACACGGGCAACGCCACCTGGAGCACCGCAGCCACGCAACCCCATGACGGGTATGACGTGATGACCTGCACGATCTCCCATACCGACCACACGACAGAAGAAATGACCGTAGCCGTGCTGAAGGTGATGCATAACAGCTAGCCCCTGACGGTGACCATAAACATAAAGCGCCCGCGTTCTGCTGCAGAACGCGGGCGCTTGTCTTGTCGTAATCTTGTCGAGTTGCGCGCGGCAGGCTGTCGTGCGGGCTGTTACAGCCCCAGGTCGCGCAGCAGATTGGCCACAGCCATGTTGCCCATGGTTTCCGTGGCGCCCGCAGTGGAAGACGAGCAGTGCGAACCCATCACCAGATTGTCCAGCTCGTACCATGCGGGATCTGACGGGGGTTCCTGCTCAAAGACGTCAAGGCCTGCGCCGTAGATGCTGCCTGCTTTAAGGGCGGCCAGCAGGGCGGCCTCGTCAATCAGCCCGCCGCGTGCGGTGTTGATGAGCACGGCGGTTTTTTTCATGGCGGCAAGACGCTGGGCGTTGATGAGGTTGCGGGTTTCATCCGTCAGCACCGTGTGCAGGGTGATAAAATCGGCCTCGGCGCAGATGCGGTCCACATCAGCGCGTTCCACGCCTTCGGCGGCGGTCCAGGCTTCGTCCCACACCACATCGTGGGCGAGAATTTTCATGCCGAACCCCTGGGCGCGTTTGACCACGCAGCGGCCAATGGCCCCAAGGCCGATAATGCCAAGGGTTTTGCCGTACAGGTCGATGCTGGTGATCTTGCCCCAGTCTTTTTGCCTGCAGCGGCGGTCAATAAGCCCGGCCTTGCGCGCCACCATAAGCATGAGGGTCAGCGCGTAGTCGGCCACGGCGTTGCTGTTGGCACCCACCGTGCGCGAAACCGCGATGCCGCGCTGCTTGCAGGCGGCAAGGTCGATGTTGTCAAGCCCCACGCCGTACTTGGCAATGGCCTTGAGGCCGGGGGCGGCTGCCAGCACGGTCTCGTCCATGGGGTCAACACCCAGGATCACGCCAGCGCAGCTGGCCAGTTTTTCTTTCATCTGCTCGGCGGAAAGTATGCCGCCGGTGTCGTTGCGTATCACTTCCAGCCCGGCCTGGGTCAGGCGGTCAAACAGCGCTGGATTGGTTTTGCCAAAAGAGCGGGGTGTTACAAGAATTTTCACAAAAACTCCTTGTGCGAATAGGGCGGTATCTGGCCGGTAACCGGCGCATACAGCCTTACTATTCTATGTGTATTTGTCAACGCGCCCCTGGCCTCAAAACCCCGGCGCGGCAGTTTTACCGCTCTGCAACGCGCAACAGCCGCCGGGCAGGGCCCGACGGCTGTTCCTCTTCGCACGGCAAAGCACGTTATGCCTGCACGTCAAGCTTGTTGCCGATGCCTTCGGCTGCAAGCCCCTGACTGCGCATGTTCTGCTCCATTTCTGCGCCTTTATCAATGGTTCCATTGATCAGCGCGGCAGACATGTTGGCCTGGAAGTTCAGGGCGCTTCTGCTCAAGCTTACGCTCATGCCCATCTTTACGTCGTCCATGGCGCGCTCCTTGGCCGCTTTTGCGGTCCAGATGTCCATACCTATCGGTTGCGACGTAAAAAACTGTAGGGAAAAAGACTTTAATCCAAAAAAAAGCAACGTCGCCCCTACCGGCCTATGCATTGCCACCAAGTTTCTTGAGTTTGTTCCACACGGTTACAGGTCTAGGTTTGAGGCGGCAATGATGCGCACATCAATGTTGATGACCCGGTCGCCGCCGATGCGGAAGCGTTCTTTTTCCTGCAGGGTGCGCAGCAACCGTTCCTGCGTCGCCAGGCTCATCTCGCTGATTTCGTCAAGAAACAGCGTCCACGGTAAGCCAGTCCAAACATGCCCGGCTTGCCGCCCTTGCGTGCGCCGGTAAAAGCGCCTTCTTCATAGCCAAAAAGCTCGCTTTCCAGCAGATGTTCGGGCAAGGCCGCGCAGTTAAGGGCCACAAAGGGCCTTTTTTGCGTGCGCAGAAGTTGTGGATGCTCTGGGCAAAAAGCTCCTTGCCCCAGCCGGGTTCGCCCTTGATAAGGATGGAGGCCGCGCTGCGTGTCAGGCGCGTCTGGGCTGCCCCCTGCAGCGATGCCGTCAGGCCGAAATCTGCTCGGGGTGGAGTTGTCATTGGTAGGTTCGGGCTTATTGTAAAACATGCGGCGTATGCCAGCAGGCTTCCCCGGCCCGTTGCGCCTGCAGCTTCGGGCGCAATGCATTGCTGCGGCGGGTTTGACGCGGCTTGTTGCAGCCGGTGGGCAGAACGTCTGGTGCATAGGTTTGCGGCAGACATGCGGTTGCTGGCGACGTTTGCCCGTTGCTACAGACGGCAACTCCATGTAGAGTAATAAGAAATCCAGAGCTACCCGCCTGTCGGCCCGAGCCGTCAGAGCAGCACGCGAAAACAGCACACCTTCAGGATCACGCCATGGACACAAAGCAGGATATCACCGCAACCGGCATGCCCCTTATTGACAGCGTGGTTGAGCGGCTCTGCCACGAAACCTCGCTCAGCACGGTATGGCACCGCTCTGGTCAGGGCGCCCCCATGCCGTCTCTGCCGGTGCTCTCTGAAATACTAGAAAGGCTTCGCGCGGCCATTTTCCCGGGCTATTTTGGCCCGGCCTCCGTACGGCGCGAATCCATGCGCTACCATCTGTCCGCCAACTTGGACAGCATCCACCGTCTGCTGGGCGAGCAGATCGTGCGCGGCTTCTGCTTTAGCTGCGAGGGGCTCGGCATACCCTGCACCTCGTGCGAAACCGAGGGGCAGCATGCGGCGTTGGCCTTTATGGAAAGCCTACCCGAGATCCGCCGCCTGCTGGCTGGCGATGCCAAAGCGGCCTACGAGGGCGACCCTGCGGCCACCAGCCCTGGAGAAACCATATTTTGCTACCCTTCGCTCAGGGCCATGTTCCACCACCGCATCGCCCACGAGCTCTACAGACTCAAGGTCCCGGTGATTCCGCGCATCATTTCGGAAATGGCGCACAGCACCACGGGTATCGACATCCACCCCGGCGCTGCCATTGGCGAGGAGTTTTTCATTGACCACGGCACCGGTGTGGTCATTGGCGAAACCTGCATCATCGGGCGCAACTGCCGCCTGTATCAGGGTGTTACGCTGGGGGCGCTTTCCTTCCCCAAAAATGCGGATGGAACCCTCACCAAGGGCAATCCCCGTCACCCCATACTGTGCGACAATGTGACCGTTTACGCCGGGGCCACCATTCTTGGCCGCGTTACGGTGGGCAAGGGCGCGGTGATCGGCGGCAATGTGTGGATTACCCAGGACGTGCAGGAAGGCGCACGCATTACCCAGGAAAAGCCCCGTGACTAACAGTCGCAGACTGGTGCGCCGCGCCGCTGCCCTGTTGCTGTGCCTCTGGGTCTGCGCCGCGCTGCTGCCTCTGGGCGGTTGCGCCCTTAAGGTTAAACCCAGCGGGCAGGTTGTTACCGACGTCAGCGTCGGGCGCTAGCGCACTGTCGCAGGTGTTGTCCGCAACTCCGCCGCATTCTGTCCGCCTTGGGCGCAGGGATCGGCGGAGTTTTTTTGTGCTGGCAGGGCCTGATTGCCGCAGGGTTCTGGCCGCGCCGCGCTCAGGGCTTGCCGTCATATTCGCGGCTGTCGTGCTCCCTGCTGCCAGATTGGGAGGGCCCAAATCAGGGGCAAGACGAGGAGCCGGGGCAATGCTCAGGCGGCAATGCTCAGGCGGCGATCCCCGGCGGGAGCACTCGCGCGCACCTGTTGAGCGCCAGATTTTGGGGCGCGCAGGGGCTGCGGTATGGACATGGCGGCTCTTGCGTGACATGATCCCGCCTTCATAAATTCTGACCGCTGGGCGCACATGTTTGCATACGTGGTCTTTCGGCTCAGAGAGTGGAGTTGTCATGGAATTTTTTACCGAAGTCGTGGGCACGAGCATCAAGATATACGCGCTCATGACGCCCCCTGCCGTGCTGAGTGCTTTTATCAGCGGTACCAAGGGCTTTGACAAAAAACAGAAATCGACCGTGGCCGCCAAAACTTCTGCGGCCATCTTTCTTATTGGCGTAACGCTGTTTTTGTTTGGCCCGCATCTTTTTTCGCTGTTTGGTTTCACGCTTGACGCCTTTCGCATCGGGGCGGGCGTGTTGCTTTTTCTGACGGCAGTTTCTCTCATGAACGACGACGGCAAGGACGCGCTCTCCGGCAAGGAGGGCGACATCAGCGTCGTGCCGCTGGCCATACCGCTGGGCATGGGGCCTGCCTCCATCGGCGCGGTCATGGTTATGGGCGCGTCGGCCACAGAGATGCATCAGGTGCTTGTGGGCGTTTTTTCGCTGCTGGCGGCGTCTGTGGGTATGTTTGCCCTGCTGTGCATGGCCGACGGCGTGGTGCGGGCGCTGCACCGCACGGGCATTGCCGTGCTGTCAAAGCTTACAGGCCTTTTGCTGGCGGCCATCGCGGCGCAGGTGATATTTACGGGCATTCGGGCCTTTTTGGGTTAGAAAGGCGCGGCTGCGGGTGATAGAAACGGCGAGACAGGTTACTTCGCCGTTTTTTTTAATTATGTATGAAGGGTTTTGTTGGCGGTATAGGGCGAGGCTCCAGGCTGCGGCCTGGGTAATGGACCGGGCGATGGCCGCGAGCGGTCGCGTTGCGGGGGCGGGTAGAAAGGGCGTTGCAACAGCATGGGGCTGCGGCCCCGGCGCGTATTGCTCCAAAGCTAGCTTGGGCGCGCAGCGCGGCAACAAGAGGAGGATGTTATGAACGTACTGGAAAAAATGTTTAATCCTGCGGCCAGGGGCAGCACGGTGCGGCGCGAAATGCTGGCCGGTCTTACCAGCTTTATGGCCATGTGCTACCTGATCTTTGTGGTGCCCGGCATGCTGTCTGACGCCGGTATGCCCAAGGATTCCGCCGTGGCGGCCACCATCTGGATTACGGTTATCGCCACGCTCATCATGGGCCTGTGGGCCAAATTCCCCGTGGGCGTTGCTCCGGGGCTCGGCATTACGGCCTTTTTTGCCTACTACGTTTGCGGCCCGGCGGGCTATACATGGCAGACCGGCCTTGGCGCAGTGTTTATCTCGGGCGTGGTCTTTTTGCTGCTCACGGTCACCAAGGTGCGCCAGCTTATCATCAATGCCGTGCCCATGGACCTCAAGTTTGCCATTGTTGTGGGTATTGGCGCGTTTATCGCTTTTATCGGCATGAAGAGCTGCGGCATTGTGGCCGCCAGCCCCGCGACCTTTGTGACCCTGGGCAATCTTGGCGATCCCAAGACGCTGCTTTCCGTGGCGGGCATCTTCCTTATTGGCGCGCTGCTGTCGCTGCGCGTGCCAGGGGCCATGATCATCGGCATTGTGGCCATTGCCCTAGCGGGTATGATGCTTGGCGTGTCGCAGGTGCCGCAGGGCAATATTTTTAACGCTTCGCTCCCTCTGCCCACCGAAACCTTTATGGCCATGGATCTCAAGGGCGCGCTGCACCACGGCCTGATCTCCATCATCTTTACCCTGACCATGGTTGACCTGTTCGACAACATGGGCGTGCTCATCGGGCTGTCGCAGAAGGCCGGTTTTATCCGCGAGGACGGCCACATTGAAAATCTGGACAAGGCCCTGATTTCCGACTCCATCGCCACCATGTCCAGCGCCGTGCTGGGCGCCACCACCGCCACCAGCTACCTTGAAAGCGCCGCTGGCGTGGCCGAGGGCGGGCGTACCGGCCTGACCGCCGTGACCATTGCCGTGCTCTTTTTCCTGACGCTGTTTTTTGCGCCGCTGGTGAGCATGGTTCCCGCTTACGCCACCGCCCCGGTGCTGATCATTGTGGGCGCCATGATGATGCAGGAGGTCGGGCGCATCAAGTTTAAGGACTTTACCGTGGCTTTGCCCGCCTTTTTGACCATCATCAGCATGCCGCTTACCTTCAACATTGCCACGGGCTTTGGCTTTGGCTTTGTAAGCTGGGTGGGCCTCAAGGCGCTTTCTGGCCGCTTTAAGGATATTAACCTGGTCATGCTGCTTATCGCCCTGTGCTTTGTGATCAACTTTGCCCTGCGCCTTCAGTAAGGGCCGTTGCGGCAGTATGCCGTAATTACTGATCAAACCCCCGCGCCGTCGCCGGATGGCCGGGGGCTTGCTTTTTTTTGCGGCAGCAGTAAGGGTGAAGCTCCCTGATCCTTGCGTTTACACCGGCAACAGGGCATAATTTGCGACCGAAAAATAACGCTCACCAGCCGAGACGGCAAATGAGGAATATTCGCACATGGCAATGCTTCTGCAATCACAGCGCCCCGTCAAACCCCTGTGGCGGGAATACGGCGAAGCCCTGTTCGTCGCGCTTATCCTGGCTTTGGTCATCCGCACCTTTGTGGTGCAGGCCTTTAAAATTCCTTCGGAATCTATGGTCAAAACCCTGCTTGTGGGCGATCATTTGCTGGCGAGCAAGTTCTCCTACGGCGTCAAGATTCCCTTTACCCACTCCTATATCTACAAGGGCAGTGATCCGGCAAAGGGAGACATCATCATTTTTGAATACCCCAACGATCCCAGCGTAGACTACATCAAGCGCATTATCGGCACACCCGGCGACATCATTGAGGTGCGCAACAAGCAGCTCTACCGCAACGGCGAGCCGGTGAAGGAATCGTTTATCCGTTTTACCGAGCCGGACCGCATCCAGCCCGTGCGCGATAATTTTGGCCCGGTTACCGTGCCTGCCGACAAGTATTTTGTCATGGGCGACAACCGCGACAATTCCATGGATTCGCGCTTTTGGGGCTTTGTGGACCGCAGCGCCATACGCGCCAAGGCCTGGCGCATCTACTGGTCGTGGGGCGGGTTTGGCGACATCCGCTGGGACCGCATCGGCAAGGCCGTGCAATAACCCCAGGCCCGTCACATTCAGGCTGCATGCGTCGGCTCAGCCGTTGCGTTTTGCCGCCAAGGCTTTTGCGGCGCGGATGTAGTCACAACTCCGCGCCGTTTTTTATGGTGCAATGGTAAAGGAGCACGCATGGTTGTCCGTTTGAACAGCGGCGGGGTGGAAGGCGTCGACGCCTACCCTGTGGAACTGGAAGTGGACTTCGTGCGCCAGGGCCTGCCCGGCTTTACCATGGTCGGTCTGGCCGAGGCCGCCGTGCGTGAAGCCAAGGACCGGGTTTTTGCCGCCCTGCGGGCATGCGGCTTCAAGCTGCCGCCAGCGCGCATTACGGTTAATCTTGCCCCCGCGTGGCGGCGCAAAAGCGGCGCAAGCTACGATCTGCCGCTGGCCGTGGGGCTGCTGGCCGCTGCGGGCATTATCCCCGCCGAGCCTTTGCAGGGCATGTATCTGGCTGGCGAGCTGTCGCTCAACGGAGCGCTGCGCCCGGTAAGCGGCGTGTTGCCCCTGGCCCTGCTGGCGCGCCAGCAGGGGGCGGCGGGGCTGGTTGTGCCCCCCGGCAACGGGGCCGAGGCCGCAGTGGTGCGCGGGCTCAAGGTTTTTGCGCCAGCGGGGCTTGGCAGCTGCGCCGCTTTTTTGGCCGGGACCGAGCCGCTGGAACCTCTGTGCGAACCAGTGGGTGACGCGCTGGAGGCCCCCGCCTACAAGCAGGATTACGCCGAGGTCAAAGGGCAGGAGGCTGCCAAGCGGGCGCTGGAAATCGCCGCCGCCGGGGGCCATAACGTGCTGCTCATCGGCCCGCCAGGCAGCGGTAAAACCATGCTGGCCCAACGCCTGCCCACCATCCTGCCGCCGCTGGATTTTGAGGAATCGCTCGAAGTCACAAAAATTTACAGCGTCTCCGGTAAGCTGCCGCCCGATGCGGGCCTTATGCGCATACGGCCCTTTCGCGCTCCGCACCACACCATCTCTGACGTGGCGCTGGTGGGCGGCGGCGGGTATCCCCGCCCCGGCGAGGTCAGTCTTGCCCATCGCGGAGTGCTGTTTCTGGACGAACTGCCGGAATTTCGCAAGACCGCTCTGGAGGCCTTGCGCCAACCCCTTGAGGGAGGCGTGGCCGCCATTGCGCGAGCCGCCCACAGCGTGAGTTTTCCGGCCGCCTGCATGCTGGTGGCTGCCATGAATCCGTGCCCCTGCGGCTATTTTGGCGACCCCACGCACGAATGCACCTGCCGCCCGGAGCAGCGCACGCGCTACCAGTCGAGGCTCTCAGGCCCCATGCTTGACCGCATTGACGTGCATGTGGAAGTGCCCGCAGTGGCGTATGCCGACTTTCGCGGTACAGGCAGCGGCGCTTCGTCTGCCCAGATGCGCGAGCGCGTGCTCAAGGCCAGGGCAACACAGCGGGCGCGCTACGGCAGCGATGGGCCGCGCTGCAATGCCGAGCTATCGGGCGCGCTGCTTGAGAAACACTGCGCACTGAATGCCGAGGGCCATGCCTTGATGGAGGCTGCGGTCAACCGCCTTTCCCTTTCCGCACGAGCCTGCGCCAGGGTGCTGCGCATGGCCCGCACCATCGCCGATCTGGACGATGCCGCTGCCATTGGCACGCCACATCTGGCCGAAGCCGTGTCGCTGCGCGTACTGGACAGGAGCTAACCCGATAGGTGTATGTTTTTGGGCCAAGGGGTTTTTGCGCTATGGGCTTTTCAAGCCAGTTGCGTGAAGCCCGGCGAACGCTCTGTCGGGATGCTCTCTGGGGCCGACTTCAGCTGGCGGACGCATTCTCCTCCTCCTCCTCCGGCCTTCTCCATCCCCTGGCATTCCCCTTATTGCAAACCGTGACCTGGCCTGCTGCCAGCAACAAGGGCCGGGGTACTCCTTCCTCCGCCTTTTACCGTAACGTTGTTTTGCCTGGATGTCTGGGCCGCAGATATTCGCGAGCTATCCGGCACCGGCCCGCTGCGTGGGGCATCCATACGTAAAAAGCGCCCGTGGGCTCAGGCTCACGGGCGCTTTTTGTGCAAATTTGGCGGGGGTCAGCTCGCGTTGTTGGCAACGCGCCGGGCCGCCTGTCCGTCGTCTGCATGCCGCTGGCGGGAGGCTTTTTCCACATTTTTCTTTTTGGCCTTGGCGGCCTTGGTCTGCTTGGCGCGGTGCACTGTCTGCACGCTGTCGCCACGGTCATTGCCAGCAAACTGGTGGTAGGCCTCGCGGGCATTTTTACGGATGTCGGGGTGGTATTTTTCGCGGGGCAGGTTGTCCAGCGCAGCCACCACGGTGGGAGCGCTGTTGTCGCACACCTCAAAACCCGCATCCAGCAGGCGGAAGGCCTCAATGCTGCGTATCTGCGAGTCGGGCGCGCCCATGATGACCGCCAGCAGCCGCTTGTCGCCCCTGAGTGCCGTGAAAACCATGTTGTAGCCCGAGGCGTTGATCCAGCCGGTTTTCAGTCCGTCTGCGCCTGGGTACTGCCCCAGCAGGGGGTTTTTGTTCCAGGTGACGCGGCCACGGTAATTCAGCACGTGCGTGTTATGAAAGCGCAGCATGTCGGGATAGGCGTGCAGGTAGGCGCGGGCAAGCGTAAGCATGTCGCGGGCGGTGGTGTACTGCCCCTTGGCGGGGAGACCGTGCGGATTCACAAAGTAGCTGTCGCGCATGCCAAGGTCGCGGGCCTTGGCGTTCATCATGTTGATGAAGGCGGGCACTGAGCCGCCCACGTATTCGGCCATGGCGGTGCTGGCGTCGTTGCCGGACGAAACGGCCATGCCCGTAAGCAGCTGCTCAAGGGTGACCTGTTCGTTTTCGTTCAGCCCCATGCGCGAGCCGCCAGTGCGGGCCGCATTGCGGCTGATGATGGTGGTAGTGTCCATGCTGGCGATGCCGGAGTTGATCTGGTCCATGGCAAGAAACATGGACATGATCTTGGTCAGCGAGGCCGGGGGGATATGCTGATCGGCATTCTGCTCAAAAAGCACCGCATCGCGGTCGAGATCGTACAAAATGGCGGAGCATACGCCAAGCGCACTCTGGGGCGGTACTGCCGGAGCCGAAAAAACATGGCCTGGTTGCGCCAGCAGGGCGGCGCAGACGAAGGCTGCTGTAGCGAAGAGCGTGCGGAGCGACGGGCAAAAACGACGGGTGCTGATCATGCACAGTCCTTATGCGTTGGCTGAACGTCAAGCCTCAAGTGCGCTGCGCTACGCGGCTGCAACGGGCTGGCCGTAGGGTCGCGGGCGTATGGTTGAGGGAGGCCGCAGGGAAAAGTTTAGAAATTTCCTAAATTAGGAACGGCGCAATGCTTGTGTACTAAAGATAGGCGGTTATGGCAAGCGGGCAAATGTGCGTGTCCACGCGTGGTCTTTGCCCGCATTGGCAACAACGAGTTGCAGCAACCGTTATTGCACATTGTTTGCGGAGGTGTTTTGCGGCAGAGATGCCATTGGGCAAGATCAGCAATTGCAGCACAATTGTTATATAAGATTCTGCCAGATTGCTTCCGTGCGCTTTATTGTTTCTGAATCAAATAGTGGAATGCTATTGCCGCCAGCATAGCATATCATGCTCTTGCCTGTGTGGGTAAAAGAATAGCGGTCGGCTCAGGCGGACGCATAAAACAGCAGCATCAAATAATCATGGGTGATTAAGCAGTGTGTACAAAACAACCTGTTGATGCGCTTAAACAAAACCGGGTAAAAAGTAGCGCAACGCATGGCAAGGAGGATATTGTGCTGGATATTCCACGAATTTTTACCATTACTGAAAGTGAACACCGCATCCATAATCCATTCACGGAAGAAAAACTCTCCGTTCTTGGCAAGGCGCTACGTCTTACAGCTGGAACAGGCGTGCTTGATCTGGGCAGTGGATCGGGCGAGATGCTGTGCACCTGGGCGCGCGATTACGGCATTTGGGGTGTTGGCGTAGACATGAGCCCCCTGTTTTGCCAGCAGGCGAAAAATCGCGCTGAAGAGCTCGGCGTTGCCGCGAACGTCCGGTTTGTCCATGCCGACGCATCGGGTTACATTGCAGATGAAAAGGTCGGGCTGGCGGCCTGCGTGGGCGCTACCTGGATAGGCGGGGGCGTAGCGGGCACGGTTGAACTGTTGGCAAAGAGCCTCGATGCGGGGGGGATGATCCTCATCGGCGAGCCCTACTGGTTGCGAACGCCGCCTGCGCAGGATATTGCCCGCGGCTGCGGGGTCGGCGACGTTGGCGACTTTCTGACTCTGCCCGAACTTGTCGGCTCATTTGTCAACCTGGGCTATGATGTGGTGGAAATGGTGCTGGCAAACCAGGACGGCTGGGACAGGTACGAAGCCGCCAAGTGGCTGACCATGCGGAGGTGGCTTGCGGCCAATCCCCACGACGACTTTGCGGCGGAGATCCGCCAACAGCTCGCAACAGAGCCCACGCGCTACGTAACGTATACGCGTGAATATCTCGGTTGGGGTGTATTTGCGCTGATGGCGCGCTGACAATTACAAAAGCAGAAAAAGCCGGTGCGTCTGGAAACCCCAGATGCACCGGCTTTGAAAGCACTGCCGAAGTTGCGTATCAGGCGTCCGCATCCATGCGAAAGTCTACGCGAATTTTAAACAGCCTGGTGGCGGGCAGGTTGAGAATGGCAATGCCAGTGGCCGCCGCGATGGCGTCCAGCGTGGCCTGCGATTCTTCCCGCGAGGGGCTGATGAGCGTGAACCATATGTTATAGACATGCTCGCGCAGATAGTTGTGGGTGACGCCGGGGCAGGCGTTAACGCGCGCCACAAAGTCGTCCATTTTATCGTCCGGCACTTTTGCCGCGCAAAGGGTAGAAACAAAACCCAGTTTTGCCGACTGAAAGTTGGCGCCAAGACGGCGGATGATCTTGCGGGCCTTGAGACCGCGCACGCGTTCAAGCGCTTCTTCTTCCGCAATGCCAAGCACCTTGCCCAGGTCGGCGTAGGGGCGCGGCGTAAGCGGAAAGCCAGTCTGGATAATATCCAGCAGTTGCCGGTCAACGCTGTCCATCAGCGCTTCGGTGCTGGCCGGGTTGTCCTTGCGGGTCTGTGTCTGCTGCGTCATGGGGTCCTCGTACTGCTCAGGGGTTTTCCTTGCGGCGCATTTTGGCGGGAATATAGGTGCACAGCGGCTCCTCGCCCATATGGTCGCCGTCCATGCTGTGGGCGCGAGCGCGGCAGCCGCCGCAGACCTTGTGGTATTCGCACACGCCGCACTTGCCCGTGTAGCAGGACTGGTCGCGGAACTGCAAAAAGTATTTGCTCTCGCGCCATATCTGCGGAAAGGGCGTTTCGCGCACATTGCCGCAATTCAGCTCCAGATAGCCGCAGGGCTGCACCTGTCCCACATGGCTGATAAAGCAAAAGCCCGTGCCGCCAAGGCAGCCGCGCGTGAGCGCGTCCATGCCAAAGGTTTCGGGCGTAACGCTGATGCCTTCTTCCTTGGCGCGCTGGCGCATGATGCGGTAGTAGTGCGGCGCGCAGGTGGCCTTGAGGTGCATGCTCGTGCTCTTGCGAAAATCGTACAGCCAGTGCAGCACGTCCTCGTATTCCTGCGCGGTGATGACCTGGTCGGCCAGCCCTGAGGCCCGGCCCATGGGCACCAGCAAAAAGATGTGCCACGCGGCAGCGCCGATGCGCTCGCACAGCTCGAATATCTTTTTAAAGCTGCTCAGGTTGTTGCGGGTGACCGTGGTGTTGATCTGAAAAGGCATGCCCACGGATTTGAGGTATTCAATGCCCTGCAGCGAAGCTTCAAACGCGCCGGGTACGCCCCGGAAACTGTCGTGACTTGCCGCGTCGGGTCCGTCAATGGAGATGGAGCAGCGGTTGACGCCCGAGTCCTTGATCATCTGGGCTTTTTCGGGGGTAATCAGCGTGCCGTTGGGCGAAAAGGCGCAGGGCAGCCCCTTGCTGTGGGCGTAGGCCACCAGCTCGTACACGTCGGCCCGCATCATGGGGTCGCCGCCGGTAAAGATGATGATGGGCTTGCCCACCTGCGGAAAGGTATCGATGAGGGCCTTGGCCTCCGCTGTGGAGAGCTCGCCGGGGTAGGGCTCGGGGTGCGCCTCGGCTCGGCAGTGTTTGCAGGCCAGATTGCACGAGCGGGTTACCTCCCAGGCGATAAGGCGGCAGGCTGGGCTGCCGTCTTCGAGCGTGCGCAGGGGGGCGGATACTCCGTCCGGGTGGCCGGAGGCGGGGTTGCCCGCAGCGCCAGCAGCATGCCCGCCCGGATGTCCTCCGCCAGGGTGCCCGCCGCCGGGTTGCCCGCCGGGGTGGCCCATATTGTGGGGGTGGTTGTTCATTATCGTGCCAGTCCTTCACGCAGGATGGTTTCTGTAAAGTAGGTGATGATCATGTCGGCCCCGGCGCGTTTCAGCCCCGTGAGCGATTCCATCATGACCGCGCGCTCGTCGATCCAGCCGTTGAGGCCAGCGGCGCGGATCATGGAATACTCTCCGCTTACCTGATAGGCGCACAGGGGCACGCTGGTATTGTCGCGCACGGTGCGGATGATGTCGCTGTAAGGCCCTGCGGGCTTGACGATGAGCGCGTCCGCGCCTTCCTCAAGGTCGGCAAAGGCCTCAAGCAGCGCCTCCCGGGCATTGGCCGGGTCCATCTGGTAGGATTTGCGGTCGCCGCAGGCCGGGGCGCTTTCCGCCGCTTCGCGGAAGGGGCCGTAATAGGCCGAGGCGTATTTGACGGCGTAGGACATGATGGGCGTTGTCGCAAGGCCGCCCTCGTCCAGAGCTTCGCGTATGGCGGCCACGCGGCCATCCATCATGTCCGAGGGGGCCACCATGTCCGCGCCGGCGGCCGCATGGCTTACCGCCGTTTGGGCCAGCAGGGGCAAGGTTGCATCGTTGAGCACCTCGCCGTCGGGCATGAGCACGCCGCAGTGGCCGTGGCTCATATATTCGCACAGGCACACGTCGGTGATGACGTAGAGCTTGGGCCAGCGGTGCTTGATCAGGCGCACGGCCTGCTGCACGATGCCGTCTTCGGCGTATGCGCCGGAGGCTTTTTCGTCTTTGGTTTCGGGTATGCCAAACAGGATGAGGGATTTAAGGCCGGTATCAACGGCCTTTTCCACCTGTTTTTCCAGCTCGGCGAGGCTGAGCTGATACTGTCCGGGCATTGAGCCTATTTCTTTACGAAAGCCCTTGTCGGCGGTTTCGACCACAAAGTAGGGCATGATGCAGTCTTCAACAAGAAGGGGCGCGGTTTCGCGCACGAGGGTGCGGAGTTCGGGCGTTGCGCGGAGGCGGCGGCCCCGGTGGAATGTGGTCATGGCTTTGTCCTTTGTTCTGCGCTTTGCAGGTCGGTGCGTGGCCAGCCTGTGCAGCATTGCTGCAGATGATTGCAAGGTGTTATGTACAGCGGGCCCGCAGCAGTACATGCGCGTGGCTCTGCCTGTTTGTCTGGTTTGAATTATGCCCTGCTTTCCGCACAAAAAACAAGCGGCGCGCCAGTGCGGACGTAGCTGGCTACGACCGGGGGGCGCGCCGCCATGCGTGCACATTCAGCGGAAAAAGGGCCGCGCTTGCGCGCTACTTAATGCCGATTTCCTCATCCGTCAGATAGCAGGCCGGGTCCTGGGCCCACTCGTCGCCGTAATAGGCTTCGGCGCGGGCGCGGAAGTTGCCGCCGCAGATGTTCAGGAACCGGCACTTGGCGCAGCGCCCCTGAACGTGGGTCTTTTTATCCTTGAGCATGTGCAGGAGTTTGATCTTCGGGTCGTCCCATATCTGCGAGAAGGGACGCTCAAGCACGTTGCCAAAAACGTGGTGACGCCAGAACTGGTCAGCGTGCACCTTGCCGTCCCACGAAATACAGCCGATGCCGCGCCCGGAGCTGTTGCCCTCGTTGTACTGCAAAAGCTCAAAGACTTCTTCAGCCCGCTTGGGATCTTCGCGCTTCATGCGCATCCACACGTAGGGGCCGTCGGCGTGGTTGTCGACGGTAAGGATTTCCTTGGGCTTGCCCGCGTCAAAAAGGGCGCGGGTTTCGTCCATGATCAGGTCGAGCACCTGACGGGTTTCGGCGTGGTCAAGGTCTTCCTTGATCAGCTCGGAGCCGCGGCCCGAGTACACCAGGTGGTAGAAACAGGCGCGCGGCACTTCGAGGTCTTTGAGCAGGCGGAATATGCCGGGGATTTCGGCCACGTTGCGTTTGTTGATGGTAAAGCGCAGGCCCACTTTCAGACCTTCGGCCTGACAGTTGGCAATGCCCTCCAGAGCTTTTTTGAAAGCACCGGACACGCCGCGAAACTTGTCGTGTACTGCTTCCATGCCGTCCAGCGAAATGCCAACGTAGGAAAGTCCCACTTCCTTGAGTTCGCGGGCCTTTTGCTTGGTGATCAGCGTGCCGTTGGTGGAGATAACCGCGCGCATGCCCTTGGCCGTGGCGTGGCTGGCCAGCTCTACCAGGTCTTTGCGCACCAGCGGCTCGCCGCCGGAAAACAGCATGACCGGCGCACCGTAGGCGGCCAGATCGTTGATCATGGTCTTGGCCTGTTCGGTGCTGATGTCGTCCGTGCCGTCGACTTCGATGGCATGGGCGTAGCAGTGTACGCATTTGAGATTGCAGCGCTGGGTCATATTCCAGACTACAACGGGCTTTTTGTCTTTAGAAAACTGCAACAGGTGTGAGGGCAATTTGCCCGACTCACGTCCGTAACGCAGTGCGTCGGAAGGTTCAACCTGTCCGCAATACAGTTTGGAAATGCCTATCATGGCCTGATCCTTATTGTTCGATGCGTTGTTTCAGCACGGCAAAGGCCTCATCGATTCCTTCGGCCTTGGTGCCGCCCGCCTGTGCCATGTCGGGTCTGCCGCCGCCTGAGCCGCCGCAAGGGGCGGCAACGTCCTTGATAAGGGCAGGGGCAGTGAATCTGCCGTGCAGGTCTTTGGAAACATACAGCAAAAGCCCAACCTTGCCGTCCTCGGCCGTTGCAAGGCAGGCAACGGCATTTTCAGAAAGGCGCGAACGCACGTCGTCCATAATTTCGCGCAGGGCTTTAACGGGAACATTTTCCAGCTTGGCGGCCAGCATGCGCACGCCGTTTACCTGCTGCGCGCTGGCGGCAAGGTCGGCCCCGGTAACGGGTGCTGCGGCGGCTTTTTCAGAAGCTTTGCGCAATTTTTTGATGTCGCCCTGCAGGGCGGCAACGCGCTCGGCCAGCTGACCGGGGCGCGCCTTGAGCTGACCGGCAAGCGCCGCCAGCTCTGCCCGCTGTTCCACGGCCAGGGCGTATGCGTTCCAGCCGGTCACGGCTTCAATGCGCCGGGTTCCGGCGGCCACGCCGCTTTCAGACACGATCATGAAGGCCCCGGCCTCGCCGGTGCGTTCAAGGTGCGTGCCGCCGCACAGTTCCACAGATTCAGGTTCGCTTTTTTCCGCGCCGGAAACTGTGAGCACGCGCACAATATCGCCATATTTTTCGCCAAACAGGGCCATGGCGCCGGTGCCCATGGCTTCGGCCACGGGCATTTCCTTGGCGGTCACGGGCAGGTCGGCCATGATGGCGCGGTTGACGTCGCGCTCAACAGCCGCCAGCTCTTCAGGCGTAAGGGCCGCTATGTGCGAAAAGTCAAACCGCAGGCGGTGCGGGTCGACCAGCGAACCCGCCTGCTTGACGTGCGTGCCCAGCGCGCGGCGCAGGGCCGCGTGCAGCAGGTGCGTGCAGGTGTGGTTGCGGGCGGTGGACTTGCGCTGGTCCGCATCTACCTTGAGGGTGGCCTCGCCGCCCTTGTGCAGCTCGCCCTTGGTTACTTCAATTTCGTGCACAAGCAGTGTGGGTGCGGGCTTGTGGGTGGTGATCACCCGTGCCTCGCCCGTAAGGCTTGCCAGCGTGCCCATGTCGCCAGCCTGGCCGCCGCCCTCGCCGTAAAAAGGCGTGGCAGCGGTGATGGCGTAGCCGGTCTCGCCCTCGCCGAGGTCGTTGACCTCTTCGCCCGCGCCGTTGAGCAGCAGGGTCAGGGGGCTTTTTTCCGTCAGGCGCTCATAGCCCACAAAGGTGCTTTTAACACCCGCATCCAGCAGGGGCTTGAAAACGTTGACGCCGTCGGCCTGACCCAGCAGACCGCCCTTTTTTTGGTGATCGCGGGCGCGCTTGCGCTGCTCGGCCATGTGTTTTTCAAAACCGGCGGCGTCGGCGGTAAAGCCGCGTTTTTCGGCCACGTCGGTAACGATGTCGAGGGGAAAGCCGTAGGTGTCGTACAGCTTGAAGCAGAATTCGCCGGGGATCTGCGTCTTGCCGGCGGCCTTGAGGGCGGCCAGCTCTTCGTCCAGCAGCTCCAGGCCCTTTTGCAGGGTAAGGGAGAACCGCTGTTCTTCCTCATGCACCGCGCGGGCGATAAAGTCGGCGTGCTCGACAAGCTCGGGGTAGGCGTCGCCCATGACTTCCGTAACCTTGCGGGCCACCTTGTACATGAAGGGCTCGTTGACGCCTATGAGCGTGGCAAAGCGCAGGGCGCGGCGGATAAGGCGGCGCAGCACGTAGCCTCGGCCCTCGTTGGAGGGCAGCACCCCGCCAGCCACCAGAAAGGCCGCCGAACGGCTGTGATCGGCAATAACGCGCAGGGCCGTATCCACGTCGTTGGTGTCGGGCGCGCTGAAGCTGTAGCTGACGCCCGCCAGAGAGGCCGCGTACTGAATGATTTCCTGAAACAGGTCGCAGTCGAAGTTTGAACGTTTGCCCTGGGCGACGGCGGCCATGCGCTCAAGCCCCATGCCCGTATCAATATTGGGGTTGGCCAGCGCCACGCGCGTGCCGTCGGCGGACTGGTCAAACTGGGTGAACACGAGGTTCCAGATTTCAAGGAAACGGTCGCAGTCGCAGTTGCCGATGCCGCAGTCGGGTCCGCAGGACATGTCCTCGCCCTGGTCAACGTAAATTTCGGAACAGGGGCCGCATGGGCCGGTATCGCCCATGGTCCAGAAGTTGTCCTTTTCGCCCATGCGCACGATGCGCTCGGTGGGCAGACCGGCAACCTCGGCCCAGATGTCGGCGGCCTCGTCGTCCTCGCGAAACACCGTAACCCAGAGCTTTTCTTTGGGCAGTTCAAGCTCTTTGGTCACAAATTCCCAGGCCCAGGTGATGGCCTCGCGCTTGAAATAGTCGCCAAACGAAAAGTTGCCCAGCATTTCAAAAAACGTGTGGTGGCGCGCGGTGCGGCCCACGTTTTCGAGGTCGTTGTGCTTGCCCGAAACTCGCAGGCATTTCTGACAGGTGGTGGCACGGCTGTAGGCGCGTTTTTCTTCACCCAAAAACAGTTTTTTAAATTGCACCATGCCCGCGTTGGTAAACAGCAGGGTGGGGTCGTTGGGTGGGATGATGGGGCCTGATTCGACGATGGCATGCTGATGGCGATGGAAAAATTCGAGATAGCGGCGACGTATTTCTTTGGCAGTGAGCATTTACTGGCTCCGTAATGGGGTCTGCGCGGGCAAAGACCGCGCACCATCAGGGCGCGCGGTCACATGCAAAACTTGGCCTTATTCGTAATTGGGTGCGGGGGCTTCGCCCTCGTCTGCGTCTTCAACGGTGGGCGTAAATTCCTTGGGGTGCAGGCCCAGAAATTCCACAACCTTGGCTTCGATCTGGTTGCGCAGATCAAGGTTTTCGTCCAGCAGGGCGCGTACTTTTTCGCGTCCCTGGCCGAGCTTTTCCGCGCCAAAGGCAAACCACGAGCCACTCTGGTCGATGATTTTGGCTTCAATGCCAAGGTCGAGCAGCTCGCCGGAGCGCGAGATGCCCTGACCATACAGAATATCAAAGATGGCGCTGCGGAAGGGCGGTGCGACCTTGTTTTTGACTACCTTTACCCGGGTGCGCGAGCCAAAGGATTCTTCCTTGTCCTTGAGAGTCTGGATGCGCCGGATGTCCAGGCGCACGGAAGAATAAAACTTGAGCGCGTTGCCGCCGGTGGTGGTCTCGGGGCTGCCGTAGCCCGTCACGCCTATCTTCATGCGGATCTGGTTGATGAAGATGACCGACGTGCGCGATTTGTGGATCGTGCCCGTGAGGCGGCGCATGGCGTGCGACATGAGGCGTGCGTGACCGCCCACCTGTGACTCGCCCATGTCGCCCTCAAGCTCGGCCTGAGGAATAAGGGCGGCCACGGAGTCGACCACCACAAGGTCGACAGCTCCGGAGCGCACGAGCATGTCGGCAATGTCGAGGGCCTGTTCGCCGTAGTCTGGCTGCGAGATGAGCAGCTCGTCGGTATTTACGCCGAGATGCTTGGCGTACGAAACGTCAAGGGCGTGCTCCGCGTCCACAAAGGCGCAGGTGCCGCCCTGTTTTTGGCACTCGGCGATAATGTGCAGGGTGAGCGTGGTCTTGCCCGAAGATTCCGGGCCAAAAATTTCGCTGATGCGCCCGCGTGGTATGCCGCCCACCCCAAGGGCCAGGTCAAGGCCAATGGAACCAGTCGGGATAACAGGGATATTAACATGGGCTTCGTCGGAAAGCTTCATCACCGCGCCCTTGCCGTACTTGCGTTCAATGGTGGCAAGTGCGGTGCCCAAGGCCTCGGCGCGCGCGTTTTCCTGACTCATGGCCGGTTTTTTCGCCATAGCTCACTGCTCCGGGTAAAAATATCTTCAAGCGCATTAATGTAGCAGACCAAGGCAAGCAAGGCAAATGCTGGATACCCATCTGACCTGCCGTATTCTCTCCCTGTTTAATAATTATAATTCTCAATAGCTCATAAATCAAGTAGGAGAATGGCGCGGCCACCCCCTGTTACTCCCTTGCGTACGGGCCCGTGCTGTCGTACAAGCCCGGCATGAGCGATTCTCCACAAATTATAGTGTTGTTTTCTGGCGGGCTCGACAGTCTGCTGACGGCCAAGCTGCTGGAGCGGCAGGGCCTCAGGGTGCGCTGCCTGCATTTTTATTCGCCCTTTTTTGGCGGCCAGGCCCTGGCGGCGCACTGGAGCAAGGTTCACGGGCTGGATGTCGTCAGCCGGGACGTTGGGCCGCAGTTTGCGGCCATGCTGCGCCAAAGGCCGGAACACGGCTTTGGCAAGGTGCTGAACCCCTGCGTGGACTGCAAAATCCTGCTGTTGCGCGAGGCCCGCGCATATATGGAAAGCGTGGGTGCGCAGGCCCTTGCCACTGGCGAGGTGCTTGGACAGCGCCCCATGTCGCAGCGGCGCGACACGCTGAATGTTATTCTGCGCGATGCGGGCGTGAGCAATTTTTTGCTTCGGCCCTTGTGCGCGCACCATCTGCAGCCCACCCCCGTCGAAGAAAGCGGGCTTGTGGACCGCTCGCGTCTTTTGGGCATCTGGGGCCGGGGGCGCACCGAGCAGCTGGCCCTGGCCAAGGAATACGGCATTACGGAAATCCCCACTCCGGGCGGCGGCTGCCGCCTGACCGAGCGCGAAAACGCCCGTCGGTACTGGTTGGTGCTCACCCGCCTGCCGCAGCCCACAGCGTGCGACTTTACGCTTGCCAACCTTGGTCGTCAGTTTTGGCACAGCGAGGGACAAAGCCACTACTGGCTGTGCGTGGGGCGCAACAGCGCCGACAATGACCTGCTGGCCGCCGCTGCTGGGCCGGACGACCTTGTCCTGCGTATGCGCGACATGCCGGGGCCGCTGGCGCTGGCGCGCAACGGAGCCTTGTGGCCCGAGGAAGTGCTGGGCACGGCTTGCCAGATGGCGGCCTCCTACGCGCCCAAGGCTGTAGCCACCGGGGGACCGGTATTTGTACGCGCCCGCAGGGGAGAGGAATTCAAGGATATTCTGGTGCCGACCCAGCGCTGCGAAGCACTGTGGAACGAGCCAGCCTGGGACGAGATCAAGGGCTTCATCCGCGCGGAGGCCAGAGAACGGCAGGCTGTTCAGGACGCTGCCAAGGATGCCGCCAGAGCGGCGGCGCGCGAAGCCCGCAATGAGGCGGAGCGGCTCGAAGCCGGACTGCACGAAGACGGCCAGCAAGCCTGATTGTAACGCAAATGTAATCAACTTCAGCCCTTTGTCCGCATGGCCCCGGTTACGCCGGGGCTTGCTGTTTGCGGGCGGATCTCACTGCAGCACGCTTTACAGCTTCTTGAGTGCACTGCTTTACAAAGGTTGCACATGCAGCTATAGGAATCCATTGCATCAAAAGAGCATTTTCACTGCGAGGTGCTCTGAGCGGGCCATGCAGCAGCATGGCTGGCCGACGCGGGGCAAGCGGCGCAAATTGCTTGCGTCACGCCCGTACCGGCTTACTCAGTAGACCGTTCATGCGCCCCCCAGCGGCGTCCGCCGGAGGATTTAAATGGATCACAAGGATTTGGAATATTTTCGCAAGCTTCTTTCTGGCATGCTTGAAGAAGCTAAGCAAAAGGGCGACAGCACCCTTGAAGAACTGACGGATAGCAACGAAGTGTTCGCCGACCCGGCTGACCGCGCCACTGCAGAATCCGACAGGGCTTTTACCCTGCGTATCCGTGATCGTGAGCGCCGCCTGATCCGCAAGATTCAGGCAGCCCTCACCCGCATAGATGATGGAACCTACGGGATTTGCGAAGAGTGCGGCGACGACATCAGCGTCCCCCGCCTCAAGGCCCGGCCTGTTACGCGGTTGTGCATCAACTGCAAGGCCAAGCAGGAAGAAGACGAACACCTTCGCGGCGATTAACGTCAGCTTTTGTTGCTATAGCGGTACTGTTTTTCTTTGCTTATTGGTCAGGCGGCTTGCTGCGCAACGCACCGCCCGCTTGAGGTCGCGTGCGTGCGAAAAGCGCGGCAGGGCAGAGGCAAGCCGTCAGGGTCCCCGCAGTCTGTCAGGGTCTAGCGCCCTGCGGGCTTGTTGCGGCCTTGCGACAGCATGCGGACCGGCAGGCTTGAGCCCTTGCCTTACCCCGCAGCCCGTGCGTCTGCGCAGTCAGCATGCGTCGTCATGGTTGACGGGCAACTGCTGAAGTATCCATCTGTTTTCTGTATGGCGGTCATGGTCGTCAGGTCCGGGCCGCTGTGATGGCTTTTTGCGGCCTTGGTTTGGCCGGGCCGCCGCTCCAGACTCCCCACCCCCTTCCCGCAAGCCGGGTTTTTTCTATGGATGCCCATCTTTTCCGCCGTTTTTGTGAAGACCTGGCCCCTCTGCTCGTGGGCGCGCGGGTCGAAAAAATTCAGGAACCCGCCGGGGGCCTTCTGGCTCTTATGATTTACAGCGGCGGGCGCAAGCGGCAACTTTGCCTGCGCTTTGGCCGCAAGGATCCTTTCTGCTTTGTCACCGCACAGCGCATCAGCGTGGGGCGGGCGCCCTCAGCCCCTGTCATGCGCCTGCGCAAGTATGCGGCCGGGCGGCGCATTGCGGCCTGCGTGCCGCAGTGGAGCGAGCGCCGTCTGTGGCTGCTGCTTGGCGGCAGTGCGGACGCGGCGCCACGCCAGGCCGACGGCGAGACGGGTGCAGCGCGGCAACCTTGCCTGACGTGGCTGCTGCTTGACCTGCGCGAAGGCCCCTCGCTGCGTTTTATTGGCGAGGGCGAAACGCCCGAGGAGGATCAGCCCCTGTGGCCGCGGCCTGACCAGTTGGGCACGGCCTTGCAGAACTGGCGCGAGTGGGCTGTACTTACGCCCGCGCTGCGTCGCACCCTTGCCTGCCTGGACGAGCCGGAGCAGTGGGCACTGCTCGAAGACCTGCGCCTTGGCGGCGGCGACCTGTTTTGTTACGGGCAACGCGGCGGGGGGATGGATGCCGTGCCCGGCCTGCCCCAGCGCCCCGTGCTGGCCGTCAGCGCCTGGCCCTTGCCCGAGGCGCAGCGGCAGGCCCTGCGGGGCAAGGATGCCGACGCTCCCGCCATTGAGGAATTTTGCGGCGCGGATGCCCTGGCGCTGACCGAGCTGGCGGGGCAGGATATGGTGCTCTCGCGTCTTGCCGTGGAGCAGGCGCGTGAAGCTGCTCAACCTTTGGATCGGCGCGTGCGCAAACTTATGCGTCTGCTGGACAAACTGCGCGAGGAGGAATCGCGCCTCGGCGGCATGATGGCTTGCCAGGCCGACGCGTTGGCGCTCCAGGCCGAGTTGTGGCGCTGGCCTGCCGAGTTTCGCGCCGCATCCGTCAGCGTGGGGGAAGGTCCGCACGGCCCTGCCCGTGAAATAACGCTGGATTTGCGCCGCACCGTGCGCGAAGAAATGGCCCGCCTGTTCCATACGGCCCAGCGCGGTCAGCGCGGCATGGAGCATCTGGCCGATCGCCGCGCCGTCCTTGAGGCGGAGCTGGCCGCCCTGCGGCAGGCCCGCCACGACAGCCTGCTTGGCGTAACCGCTGGCGGCGGCGAGGAATCTGCGTCCGAGGGCCGTGCAGCTGGCGTGGGGCTGGCGGCTGCCCTGCCCAGGAATGTGCAGATGTTTATAAGCTCCGACGGTTTTGTGCTGCTGCGTGGGCGCGACGCCAAGGGCAACCTTGCCGCCCGCAAGCTGGCTGCCCCGCATGATATCTGGCTGCATGCAGAAAATGGCCCCGGCTCGCACGTGATCATACGCCGCGCCCACGGCGGGCAGGAGGTGCCGCCCCGCACCCTGGATCAGGCCGGGGCCCTGGCCGCCTGCAAAAGCTGGCAAAGGGAAGCCGCACGGGCGCGCATTCAATACGCAGAGGTGCGGCACGTCAAACCCATGCGCAACGCTCCTGCGGGCACGGTGCGCATAGACAAGTCGCTGCCCTCTCGCGAGGTTGCCGTGGATATGTCCCTTGAAGAAACACTGCTGCCCCGATAGGACGGCTGCGGTTGACAGACCCTGTATGGGAGAAGTTGCATGGATTTTACGGTTGAAGGCAAGATTTTTCGGGCCATGAGCCTGCAGGCTGAGGTGTTGTCTACGCCAGCCGGTGCGCCAGCGCGGGAAACCGTCGTTTCGCTGGGCGAACCCGGCTGGCACGGAGCTGCGCCTGCCGTGCGGCAAAAAAGACTGGCAGGCCGTTGCGCTGCGGCTCGCACTGGGCGTGGAAGTGCTGCTGCCCATGCCGCAATCATTTGCGCTGGCCCCGGGCGACGTTGTGACCCTGGGCTGCCTTGGCCCTTTGGCTGGGGCAGAGCAGGGCTTTGGCGACCAAGGCGCGGTGCTGGATGTCTATGCGGTGGGCAATGCCGCCGCTGGCGCGACGCACGAATTTACAGACGCTGTCGCGCTGATGAAGCGCTGCGGCCTGACCCGCGCCACAGAATATGAAGTGGAAAAATACCCGCTGAAAAAAGTCTGCAAGGTCAGCGCCATTGTCTTTCTCGTGGGGCTGGTGTGCTTTGGATTCTTAATGCATCTGTTCACGGAAAGTACGGACGAACTGATGCAGCGGCTGCCCGATGTCCTGCTCATGACCGCCAAATTCGGCGGCGTGTCTGCCCTTGTGGTGGCTGCTGGCGGCGGCCTGTTTGTAAAAAGCTCCAACGACTACAACAGCAGAAAGAAATTTGAGACCTACGTGCGGCAGTTTGAGCAGGCCATGGCAGTGACCCTTGGCATTGCCAAATAGCTCACGCCCGCGCCATATAACCGCTAAAAGGCCGCCTTCCCAAGGAAGACGGCCTTTTGCTTTGATATGCCCCCCGCAGGCGGGTTTATTTTTTCAGCACTTCCACCGTGGCCAGAGCGATCTGCAGCTCTTCGTTGGTGGGGATGATGATCACGGGAATTTTGCTGTCCGGCGTGGAGATGATGCGCGCGCCGGGCTTGCGGGTGCTGTTTTCTTGCTTGTTGAGCTTGATGCCGAAGGCTTCCAGGCCTTCGCACACCATGGCGCGCACAATGTCGTCGTTTTCGCCGATGCCGGCGGTAAAGACCATGGCGTCCACATTGCCCTCAAGCAGGAAGAAGTAGGAACCAAGAGTCTTTTTGATGCTGCGCACGAGCAGATTGAGGGCCAGCTCGGCGCGGTCGTTGCCCTTATCCACCTGGGCATGCACGTCGCGCATGTCGGTGTAGCCGCAGATGCCCAGCAGACCGGACTTTTTATTCATCAGCGTGTCGGCTTCGGCGGGGCTCAATCCCTTCTTTTCCATAACAAAAGGCACAATGGCCGGGTCGATGGTGCCGCAGCGGGTACCCATCACAAGGCCTTCCAGCGGGGTGAGGCCCATGCTGGTGTCGAAGCACTTGCCGTTTTTGACGCAGCTCATGGAAGAACCGTTGCCGAGGTGCATGGTGATGGAGCGCAGCTCGGAAAGGGGCTTGCCGAGGAACTGGGCCGTGGCGTTGGCGATGTACTTGTGCGAGGTGCCGTGGAAGCCGTAGCGGCGGATGCGCAGTTCTTCATACAGCTCGTAAGGCAGAGCGTACATGAAGGCTTCCTTGGGCATGCCCATGCCGAACTCGGTGTCGAACACGGCCACGTTGGGAACGCCGGGGAAGAGCTTTTCCGCCACTTCAATGCCCATGAGGTTGGCGGGGTTGTGCAAGGGGCCAAGCACGGCGCATTCTTCTACAATCTGCTTCACGCGTTCGTTCACCAGTACCGGGTCGCTCACGGCTTCGCCGCCGTGCAGCACGCGGTGGCCGATGGCGTAGATTTCGCTCTTGTCCTTGATGACGCCCTTTTCGGGGTCGGTCAAAAGGGCGATCACCATCTCCATGGCTTCCACATGGGTGGGGAAGAAGGACTCGCGGACCAGTTTTTCTTCCTTGTCGGTATCAGGGGCGATTTTGTGGGTCAGGCGTCCGCCTTCCTGCCCGATGCGTTCGGCAAGGCCGGAGCAGAGCACGCTGCGCGTGTCCATTTCCAGCAGCTGATACTTGCAGGATGAAGAACCCGCGTTGATCACCAGAATTTTCATAACTATCCCTTTCCTTGAGCGTGTTAATGTCTGATCGCGGGCCGCAGTGTGTGGCGCATGCCTTGCGTCAGCGTTTATTTTTTGGGCGGCGGGTTTACGGCTTGCTGCGGCGGTTTGCCTTGAGGGCAAACCGCCGCAAGCGCGTAAGTGCCAGGCCTGCCCGGTTTATTGCTGCTTGGCTGCGGCCTTTTCGGCTGCGGCCTGAACGGCGGTGATGGCTACGGTATTGACGATGTCGGGCACGGTGCAGCCGCGCGACAGGTCGTTGACAGGCTTGTTAAGGCCCTGCAGCACCGGGCCGATGGCAATGGCCCCGGCAGCGCGTTGCACGGCCTTGTAGGTATTGTTGCCGGTGTTGAGGTCGGGGAAGATAAACACCGTGGCCCTGCCGGCGACCTTGCTGTCGGGCATCTTGGTTTTTGCCACCGAGGGGTCGATGGCGGCGTCGTACTGCAAGGGGCCTTCGAGAGCAAGATCGGGAGCCATTTCCTGCGCGATCTTGGTGGCTTCGACCACAACATCGACATCGGCGCCCTTGCCGGACGTGCCGGTGGAGTATGACAGCATGGCCACGCGGGGCTCAATGCCAAAAACCTTGGCCGTGTGGGCCGAGGCAACGGCTATTTCGGCCAGCTGCTGCGCGGTGGGGTTGGGGTTGACCGCGCAGTCGCCAAAGGCCAGCACGCGGTCCTTGAGGCACATGAGAAAGACCGACGAAACCACGGAAAAACCGGGTTTGGTCTTAACAAACTCAAAGGCCGGGCGGATGGTGTGGGCGGTGGTGTTGACCGATCCGGAGACCATGCCGTCGGCGTCGTCCTTCTTGACCATCATGGTGGCAAAGTAGGTGGCGTCGGTCATGGTGTCGCGGGCCTGCTCGGGGGTGATGCCCTTCTTTTTGCGCAGCTCGTAGTAGGTATTGGCGTAGTCGTCAAACAGCTCGGATTTGACCGGGTCGATGAGCCGCGCCTTGGCGATGTCCAGGCCAAAGGCGCTGGCCTTGGAGCGGATTTCTTCCACATTGCCAAGCAGGATGATTTCGGCCACATCGCGGCGCAGCAGAATATCGGTTGCGCGCAGGATGCGCTCTTCGGTGCCTTCGGCCAGCACGATACGCATCTTGTTGGCCTTGGCGCGCTGGATGAGTTCGAATTCAAACATCATGGGCGTGATGCGGCTGCTGCGCTCGCTGCCGATGCGGTTTTCGATTTCCTTGCCGTTGACGTGCTGCTCAAAGAGGCCAAGCACGCTGTTGATCTTGCGCAGGTCGGTGGGTTCGATGGGCGCAATGATGCTCTGCAGGGCCATAAAGGCCTTGTAGGTATGGTGCGGCGTCAGCAGTATGGGCAGGGGCGAGCCTGTCCAGCCTTCGATAAATTTGCACACCTGATCTGAGGGGCGAATGCCGCCGGTAAGCAGCACGCCAGCGATGTCGGGCGTCGAGGAGGACAGCCGCGAGGCGATGGCGGCCAGCAGCACGTCGGCGCGGTCGCCGGGGGTGACGATAAGCTGGTCCTTGGCAATGTAGCCGAGCACGTGGTCCACGTGCATGGCGGCGATGAGATAGTCGCCCACGAGCGCATCGAGGCGGTTTTCACCAAAGAGGACTTCCGCGTCCAGGCCTTTTTTTACGTCAGCCATGGTAGGCTGGCCGATGGTGGGGTCGTTGGGCACGGAGAAAATAAGGGCGCGGCGATCCTGCGTGCTGAAGTGCGCGCGCAGCTCGTCCAGCTCTGTCTGCGTAAGGTTGCGGCGGTTCACAATGGTGGCAACCACATCCAGCGCGTAAGGCTCGAGGCTGTCCATGGTGATCTGGAGCGAATCACGAATGTCTTCGGCGCTCACATTGTAGCCGCTGGTGACCAGAATGACCGGGCAGCCCAGGTTGGCAGCTATTTCGGCATTGAGTTCAAACTCAAAAACCGGGTCTTTGGCGAGAAAATCAGTGCCGACGCACAGTACGAAATCGTAGGTCTCCAGCAGTTTTTTGTACTTCTGGATGATGTTTTCGATCAGCAGATTGCGCGAACCCTGATTGATGATCTGACGGGCCTCGCGTTGGGTGTAGGCAAAGGTGTCAGCGTAGTCCATGTTGAGCTTGAAATATTCAAGCATCAGATGGATGTAGGGGTCGCGGTCGTCCCACAGCGGTTCGTTGATGATGGGGCGAAAAAAAAGCCACTTTGCGCATGCTGCGGCTGAGCAGCTGCATGGCCCCAAGGGCGATGGCGCTCTTGCCCGTCATGGGCCCTGTGGCGGTGATGTATAGACCGTTGTGCATAGTGCCTCCCCTGCTGTGCCGGCAGGCTGGCGGTGTTAACCCGAAAAAAAGGGCGCGAGGGCTTTCCTCGCGCCCAGGCCTTTAACCTCTGATCCTAAGCGTGCTGCGTAGCCCGCGCCCGCAGCAGCGTGCCGCCCCCTGGAGGGGAAGCGTGTGCTGTCGGGCGCGGGTCGTCATAACGTCAGACCTCTGCTATTCGGCGCTGGCGTCGGGGTAGGGCAGATCAGCCAGCTGCTTGAGCATGGCGTAGCGCTCGGCGTAGGCATCGGCCAGCTCCGCGCGCAGTTTTTTGGAGGCTTCGGGGTTCATCTTTTCCAGAGAGGCGAAGCGGGTTTCGCCGCCCAGGAATTCCTGGATGTTGGCCGAAGGAGCCTTGCTGTCGAGCTGGAAGGGATTTTTCTTTTCCTTGGCCAGTTCGGGATTGTAGCGGTACAGGGGCCAGTAACCGGAAAGCACGGCCATCTTGGCTTCTTCCTGGCTCTTGCCCATGCCCTTGCGCAGACCCTGGTTGATGCAGGGCGCGTAAGCGATGATGAGCGAGGGTCCCTTGTAGGCTTCCGCTTCGCGGAAGGCCTTGAGCACCTGCTGCTTGTCCGCGCCCATGGACACGGAGGCAACGTACACGTAGCCGTAGGTCATGGCCATGCGGCCAAGATCCTTTTTGCCGGTGCGCTTGCCAGCGGCGGCAAACTGGGCCACTGCGCCAAGCGGGGTGGCCTTGGAGGACTGACCGCCGGTGTTGGAGTACACTTCGGTATCCATCAGCAGCACGTTGATGTCGTCGCCGCTGGCGAGGACGTGGTCAAGGCCGCCGTAACCGATGTCGTAGCCCCAGCCGTCGCCGCCGAAGATCCACACGCTCTTCTTGGTGAAGAGGTCGTCCATGTGCCACAGTTCATGGGCCAGGGGGCTGTCAAAGCCTTCCAGGTTGGCCATGATCATTTCGCCGTACTTGCGGGAGCCTTCGGCGTCTTCCTTGTTGTCCAGCCAGCCCTTGAGGGCTTCTTTCAGCTCGGGGGTAGCGGCTTCGTCCTTCAATGCTTCTTCGACCTTCATGGACAGAAGCGCGCGGCGCTGCTGATAGGCAATGCCCATGCCGCAGCCGTATTCGGCGGCGTCTTCAAACAGCGAGTTGCCCCATGCCGGGCCAAAGCCGTCCTTGTTGGTGCAATAAGGCGTGGTGGGCGAGGAAGCGCCCCAGATGGACGAGCAGCCGGTGGCGTTGGCAACCAGCATGCGTTCGCCGAACATCTGGGTGAGCACCTTGACGTAAGGCGTTTCGCCGCAACCGGCGCAGGCGCCGGAGAACTCGTGCAGGGGCTGCTGCAGCTGCGAACCCTTGACGGTGTCGCGCGACATGAGCTGGTCCTTGAGAGTGATGTTGGCTTCGGCAAACTCGAGGTTTTCCTTCTGGGCAGCCAGCTGGGTTTCCAGGGGCTTCATGACCAGAGCCTTGACCTTGGCGGGGCACACGTCGGCGCACGAGCCGCAGCCCAGGCAGTCTTCAGCGTACACCTGGATGCGGAACTTCATGCCCTTGAGTTCCTTGCCGATGGCGTCCTTGGTGGCAAAGGAGGCGGGAGCGCCGGCCAGTTCTTCTTCAGTGGCAAGCACCGGGCGAATGGCGGCGTGGGGGCAAACAAACGAGCACTGGCAGCACTGGATGCAGTTTTCGACCTGCCATTCGGGCACGTCGATGGCGCAGCCGCGCTTTTCGCAGGCGGCGGTGCCAAGGGGCATGAAGCCAGCCGGATCCATGGCGGACACGGGCAGCTTGTCGCCCTGCTGGCCCAGAATGGGACGCACAACGGCGCTGATGTATTCATCGTCGTCGCAGTGGCAGACAGTGGCTCCTTCGGTGGTGTTGGCCCAGGAAGCGGGGTATTTCACTTCTTCCAGAGCGTCCATGCCCTTGTCCACGGCGGCGATGTTCATGTTGACGATCTTGTCGCCCTTGCTGCCGTAAGTCTTTTTGATGGATTCCTTAAGCAGGGTCACGGCCTTTTCGAAGTCAAGCACGTTGGCCAGCTTGAAGAAGGCGGTCTGCATGATCATGTTGATGCGGCCGCCGAGGCCCACTTCCTGGGCGACCTTGACGGCGTCCACGTTGTAGAACTTCAGCTTTTTGCGGGCGATCACGCGCTTCATGGCGGCGGGCAGGTGCTTTTCCATGTCGGCCAGCGACCAGTTGGAGTTCAGCACAAACGTGCCGCCGTCCTTGATGCCTTCAAGGATGTCGTACTGGGTCACGTAGGCGGCCTTGTGGCAGGCGACGTAGTCGGCCTTGGTGATCAGGTAGGAAGAAGTGATGGGCTCCTTGCCGAAACGCAGGTGCGAAACGGTGAAACCGCCGGACTTCTTGGAGTCGTAAGCAAAGTAGGCCTGGGCGTAGAGATCGGTGTTGTCGCCGATGATCTTGATGGCCTGCTTGTTGGCGCCCACGGTGCCGTCGGCGCCGAGGCCGAAGAACTTGCACTGCACGGTGCCGGCGGGCACGGTGTCGATTTCCTCTTCCACATCAAGGGAGAGGTAGGTGATGTCGTCGTTGATGCCCACGGTGAAGTGGTTTTTGGGCTGCAGGGCCATCATGTTGTCGAACACGGCCTTGGCCATGCCGGGCGTGAAGTCCTTGGAACCCAGGCCGTAACGGCCGCCCACCAGGGTGGGAGCTTCGCCCTTTTCGAGGAAGGCGGTGCATACGTCCTGGTACAGGGGTTCGCCAAGAGCGCCACTTTCCTTGGTGCGGTCAAGCACGGTGATGGTGGTCACGCTGGCGGGCAGGGCGCGCAGCAGGTGCTCGGTGGAGAAAGGACGGAACAGGTGAACCTTCACGAGGCCCACGCGCTGGCCCAGGGCGTTGAGGTACTTGACCGTTTCTTCGATGACTTCACAGGAGGAACCCATGGACACGATAACGCGGTCGGCTTCGGGGTGACCCACGTAGTCGAACAGGCGGTATTTGCGGCCGGTGATGGATTCGACCTTCTTCATGTTGTCAAGCACGATGCCGGGAACGGCGTCGTAATAAAGGTTGGAAGCTTCACGGTTCTGGAAGTATATGTCGGGGTTCTGGGCGGTGCCGCGAATGTGCGGATGCTCGGGGTTCATGGCGGTGGCGCGGAATTCGGCCACCTTTTCCCAGTTCACCAGGGGGCGGATGTCTTCGTAATCAATGGTTTCGATCTTCTGCACTTCGTGCGAGGTGCGGAAACCGTCGAAAAAGTGGCAGAAGGGCAGGCTGGCGTCGATGGCCGAAAGGTGCGCCACCAGGGCCAGGTCCATGCATTCCTGCACGGAGGAGGAAGCAAGGAAGCAGAAACCGGTCTGGCGGGCAGCCATCACGTCCTGATGGTCGCCAAAAATGGACAGGGCATGGGAGGCCAGTGCGCGAGCCGAAACATGAAAAACGCCGGGAAGAAGTTCGCCGGCGATTTTGTACATGTTGGGGATCATGAGCAGCAGACCCTGCGAGGCCGTGTAGGTGGAGGTAAGAGCACCGGCGGAAAGCATGCCGTGCACTGCGCCAGCGGCGCCGGCTTCGGACTGCATTTCACGCACGTTAACGGTCTGGCCGAACAGGTTTTTGGTGCCCTTGGTGGCCAGCTGGTCCATGACTTCGCCCATAACGGACGAGGGGGTAATGGGGTAAATGGCTGCCGTTTCCGACAGAGCGTAGGCAATGTGCGCGGTGGCGTTGTTGCCGTCCATAGTTTTCATATGAGCCATCTGTTCCTCCTTGGCGCCCATTGGCGCGCAATGTTTTTACAAAATCGGCTGGGTCGGCTGGACCCCAAAGATAGTTCCCGCCTGCGGCGGGGACGGGCAACGGCCAATGCCGTGAGGTGAACACAAAATGGAGGCTTGAAGTGGAATCTGTGGTAGGGAAACAGTATCCAATCCGCCCCGGCGCGTCCACCAAAAAAGCTTGGTATCACTGGTTTTGAGGCCTAATGACGCGTTCCAGATTGCCCCGTGGAAACACGCGTTTTTGCGCTTAACATATAATTGTTTGTTTGAACAGTTTAATAGAGGCCGGGACAAAAAAAAATATGACAAACGCAAGACATGGAAAATAGTGACAAATTAAAATCAATGCAAGGCGGGCAGTGAAGTGTTGATGGAAAAGCTGTGCGATTATGCGCGATTATCCAATATGACAGGGGTCAAAAAAATGTTGCAATTTTGTGACCGAGGCCTTTGTTCGGCGCTGGCGCACAATTATTGCGCGGTATCTGGGCTCGTGCTTGCCGGGCATATTCTGTCCGTGCGCGGCCCAAAACGCTGTTGGCGGCAGGGCTGCCTGGGGGATGCTGAGTGCGCCAGCCTTGCTGCAGGCTCGCATTGCAGGCAGAAAACGCGGGGGCGGCCGTGGCCGCCCCCGCGTTTTCTGTTGCCTGGGCGCTAAACGGAAAGCCCCATCTTGATGGCAGCCTGCATGCCGCCTGTGGAGTTTACCACATCTGTTATGCCATTGCGGGCAAGAACCAGCAGGCCGTCATATGCCCGCAGACCCGTGTTGCAGATAATGGCCACGGGGCGGTCCCTGGGAACCTCGCCCACTCTGGCGGCTATTTCTTCGAGCGGCATGGCGTGCCAGTCGGGGTGCTTTTCCTGCATCGCTTTGCCTGCCGCCGCCGGACGGGCATCTATAAAGAACACGTGGTTTTCTTTACGATGTTGCCACAGTTGCATGAACTTGTCGGCTGTAACAGGGGTAAAGCGCCCTGCCAGGGCGTTGTCGGCCACGTTGGCGACCACGTTGACCACATCCATGGCCGAGGCAAAGGGCGGGGCGTAGGCGATCTCAAGGTTGGAGATGTCCTCCACAGTGGGCTTGGAGTATTGCAGGGCTGCGGCCACAGCATCAATGCGGGCCTTGAGCGAATCGGGATCCACGCAGGCCCCCTGGATGCCAAGCACGCGCCTGGTGGCTTTGTCCACAACCAGCTCGAGGCTCATCATGGATTTTTCGGGGAAAAAGTGGGCGTGGTCCAGCTGCTCCACGCTGACGCTCATGGCGTCAAAGCCCTCCTTGCGGGCGCGGTCAATGGTAAGGCCCACGCCGCAGAAGGCGAGGTCGAAGAGTTTGACCGCCCACGATCCCACAAAGCCGGGGAAGCTGGCATTGCCGCCAGCCAGGTTGGTGCCGATGACGCGCCCCTGGCGGTTGGCCATGCTGCCCAGAGGCAGATAGCCCATCTTGCCGGTGATGATGTTTTTGATGGCAACGCAGTCGCCGCCCGCATAGATGGCAGGGTCGGTGGTGCGCATGTGTTCGTCCACCACTACAGCGCCAAAGGGCGCCACATCGAGTCCGGCGTCCTTGGCGATCTGGCCGTTGGGGATAAAGCCCGCAGCAAAAATCACCATTTGGGCGGGTATTTCGCGCTTGTCAGTGACCACCTTGGCAACCGTGCCGTTTGCGCCCTCAAGGCGCAGCACTTTTTCAGAGGTGAAAACGTCGACCTTGTGGGCCTTGCAGTCGTTGGCCGCCATGAATGACAGGGGCTGCGACAGCACGCCGGGCAGAATCTGGTCCATCATTTCCACCACGCTGACCTTGACGCCCCACATGTCGGCCAGCGCCACCGCAGCTTCCAGCCCGATAAAGCCGCCGCCCACTATGACAGCCTCGCTCACCTTGCCTTCCTGGCAGGCGGCGCGTATGGCCCCGGCCGCTTCCAGCCGGGTGAGGGACAGCACGTTTTTAAGCTCCTTGCCCTCAATGGGAGGTACGCGGGGGCTTGCGCCGGTGGCGAGCACCAGCTTGTCGTACGGCAGCTTTTCTTCCTTGCCGGAGACGACATCTTTGACCAGCAGGGTTTTGGCCGCCCGGTCAATGGCCATGGCGCGGGTTTGGGTGCGAACGGTAATGCCCTTCATGTCGCGGAAAAAATCCGGGTCGCGCACGGTGTGGTATGGCGTTGAGCGCAGATCGTCGAGGTTCTGTATTTCACCGGATACATAGTAGGGGATGCCGCAGCCGCCGTAGGAAATAAAGACGTTTTCGTCCACGAGCGTCACTTCCGCATCGGGCATGAGGCGCTTGCAGCGGCACGCCGCCTTGGGCCCCAGGGCAACACCGCCTACTACCAGAATTTTTTCAGACATATCCGGTCTCCTTAGTGAAGAGTTATGAGCAAATGAGCATTACAGATATATTTGAGCATTATCATCAAGATGGCAAGAAAAATTGTACCCGCAAACCCCTCAGCGGCCGCGAAACCGGCGCTGGTCGCCGACGCGCACCGTTATACGCTCGTTGTCCATGTATTCAAGCAGAGCAATGAGGAACTTGCGCGAAAGGCCCAGCAATTCCTTGAGCCCAGCCACATCCAGATTGTCGTGGCTGGCAAACCAGCCCCGCACGCGGCCGAGAATATCGGTCAGGACCGGTCCGTGATAGTACAGGCCGTCCTTGATCTTGACGAGATCGCCCGCTTCGCAGAGCAGGCGCAGCACTGGGGCGGCCTCCTTGGGCGTGACCCCCAGCGCCTCAAGCACATCCTTGGCGTTGGGCGGCGTAAGGCCCGCCGAGGCGTGCGCGTCCAGCAGCTTTTGCCGCAGCCCGGCCTGGTCGGCCGCAAGGCTTACAGTGTGGGACTGCAGGCGCAGGCCGTCGCCCTCAGTAACCAGCAGCCCCTGCTTCATGGCCTGGTCCAGCACCTTTTGCATCAGCTTGGGCGGCAGGTTGCGGCTCCAGCCCGTGCACAACGCGCCACGGGTAAAGCCAGGCTTGAGCGGTTCGCGGCGGTGCAGCTCCGCCCCGCGTTCGAGGCAGGCCGCAAGCAGTTTTTCAAAAGGACTTTTGGCAATCCAGCAGCGGCTTTCCTTGTCCCAGCACAGGGCCTCGCCACGGGTGGAGAGCATCTGCAGGGCAGCCTCCACAGCCGGGCGGGCAAGGCCAGTCAGGGCGCGCAGCCGCGCCTCGTCAGCGCCACCGGCCCCGCACAGGGTCAGCGCGCCGCCAAGCATCTGGGCGCGGGCCTCGTCGCGCGCTTTGGCCTCTGCCTTGCCGCCGCCCATGGCCTCTGCCGCGTTGTGGAGTTCGGGCAGGGCCTGCAGCTGGCGCAGCTTGTCCGCCAGTTCAGGATCTTTGGCCCGCAGCTCGGGCGGCAGCGGGCTGACCAGCAGGCCGCCCGCCACAGTGCGCAGTGGCGAGTAGGCGCGCAGCACGCAGTGGTCGCCAAACACGCCCACCATGGGCTCCTTGAAGCGCAGCTCCGCCAGAGCTGTTTCGCCGGGTGCCAGCTTGTCCCTGTCTCGAAAGACCACCCGCGCCGCGCATTCGCGCGTGCCGTGGTGAAAATGTATCTCAACCCTCTGGCGCAGAGCCCTGGGGGCAGATGAGAGGCAGGTAAGACGCACCAGCCATCGGCTGGAGGGAAACAGCTCGCCTGGCCGCGCCAGCACAAAGCCCCGGTAGATGTCGTCCACGTCAAGGCCCTGTACGTTGACGGCGCAACGCTGCCCCGGCTGTACCGAGTCCGCAGGCTTGCCGTGGCGTTGCAGCCCACGGGCGCGTGTGGGCAGGTCGGCTGGCATAAAGCGCAGCTCGTCGCCCAGATTGCACACGCCCGAGATGACCGTGCCGGTCACCACCGTGCCATGGCCTTTCATGCTGAAGACACGGTCCACCGGCAGGCGAAAAATATCGCTGCGCCGCTGGGCTGGCAGGTCGGCCGCCGTGCGTACAAGGTAGTCGCGCAAGGCGGTCACGCCCTCGCCCGTCGTCGCGGAAACAGGAAAAATCGGTGCGCCGTCAAGAAATGTGCCCGCCAGAAAGCCGCGCACTTCCTCCTGCACCATCTCGAGCCAGTCGGCGTCCACCATGTCTGTCTTGGTGAGGGCGACCAGCCCGGTGCGGATGCCAAGCAGGGAGCATATTTCAAGGTGCTCGCGGGTTTGCGGCATGATGCCCTCGTCGGCGGCAATGACCAGCATGACCATGTCTACGCCCGCAGCCCCGGCAACCATGTTTTTGACAAAGCGCTCGTGTCCCGGCACGTCCACAATGCCCATCCGTTCGCCGCCAGGCAGATCCACCCAGGCAAAGCCCAGTTCAATGGTGATGCCCCGGCGTTTTTCCTCCTGCAGGCGGTCGCAGTCGATGCCCGTAAGCGCCCGTACAAGCGATGTCTTGCCGTGGTCGATGTGCCCCGCCGTGCCTAGCACTACTGCCATAGTTGCTCCTTGGTAGTCTTGCGCGCAGTTTACACGTGGGCAAGGGGCTTTGCAAACCTGCCCGGCCCGTAAACGAAAAGGAGGCCCCGTCGGGAGCCTCCTTTTTGCAACATATTTGCGTCGGATTGCGGCGGTGGGTCAGTCTGCTCCCTGTTCCCTGGCCTTGATGAGGGCCATGGCCCGGTGGGCCAGCTGGGTAACCTCGGGCTTGGAAATCTGGTCGTCCGCGCCTACGCTGACGCCCTTGTGGCGCAGCTTGTCAGTAATGAGCGAAGAAAAAAGCAGCACCGGCAGTTTTTTGAGCAGGGGATCTTCCTTGATGCGCAGGGTAAGATTAAGCCCGTCCATGACCGGCATTTCGATGTCTGAAACAACCACATGCACATAATCGGTGATGGGGCGGTTGCTTTCTTCCGCGCTTTTCTTGAAGTCCAGCAGCCGTTCCCAGGCCGCGCGGCCATTGGAAACCACCTCAACGGTAAAGCCCGCCTTTTCAAGCAGGTCGCGCTGCATTTCGCGTATCAGGGCAGAGTCGTCGGCCACCAGGGCGCGGTAGCCTTCGTTGGTCCAGTCTTCGCCAAGGTCGTCGAGCCTGAGCCCCAGTTTGGGGTTGAGGTTGGCGACGACCTTTTCGAGGTCGAGCAGAAAGATAATGCGGTCTTCAAGCTTGACCACGCCGATGACCGTATTGTTGGAAACAGCGGCCACGTATTTGTTCGGCGGCTCCACCTGCTCCCAACTGATGCGGTGGATGCGGTTGACGCCCGAAACCATAAAGGCCGTGGTGACGTTGTTGAACTCCGTCACAATGGTCTTGGGCTGCTCTTCGTTTTCCGGGTGGGTTTTGCCCAGCCACATGGCCAGATCCACCAGCGGAATAATGCGCGAGCGCAGGTTAAAGGCACCCAGCACGCTGGGGTGCTGCACTTCAGGCAGCGACGTAACCTTGGGCATGCGAATGATTTCGAGCACTTTGGCGACGTTGACGCCGTAGTAGCCACGATATGGTCTGGTCGGAACGGGTTCGCCGTTTTCGTCCAGCTGGGGCGCGTCTTCAGAAGGAGGGGTGAATTCTTCAAGATAGAATTCAACCACTTCCAGCTCATTGGTGCCGGCTTCCAGCAAAATATTGGTCTGGGCCATGCTGCCTCCAGAAAAGTACCGCTTCAGGAGCAAACGGGATTAAAGCGACTGCAACCACAGATGGGCGGCGTCAATAAGACTTTTCGGCGTAGATGCGCCAGCCGTTAGACCTGCACGATTTTTTTGCAAAAAATTTTCTGTGGCAAGTTCTTCAACGCGCTCCACAAGAAAGGTGTCAATGCCGTTCAGGGCCGCCACATCGGCCAGGCGACGGGTATTGCCGCTTTGTCGTCCACCTATGATTACCATGACATCCACAGAAGACGCAATGTTGCGCGCCTCCTCCTGCCGCTCGCGGGTGGCGTCGCAAATGGTTGAAAGCACCACAAGATCAGCAAAGCGCCGACGCAGATCAGCTACGATCTCTTCAAATATCTTGCGGTCCTGCGTGGTTTGCGAGGCCAGCACGTAGGGCTGGTTTTCTGCAAGGTGCAACGAGGCCAGCTCGGCGGCGCTGCCAAAAACGTGCGCCGGGCCGCATGCGTATGAAACAAGGCCCCGCACCTCCGGGTGATCGGCCTCGCCAAAGAGCAGCAGGGTTGCGCCGGACGCAGTGGCCCTGCCAATGGAAAGCTGGGCCTTTTTGACCTTGGGGCAGGTGGCGTCCACAATATCCGCGCCGCTGTTCTTCACCTGTTCCTCAACCTGGCGCGTGATGCCGTGCGCGCGTATAACGGCCACATCTTTATGCGTCAGCAGGGCGGCGTCGTTGACGCAGACGACCCCGCGCGATTCGTATTCGGCCAGCACCTGCGGATTGTGGATGATGGGGCCAAGGGTGCAGATGCGAGCCGCCTCGGCATTTGTTCCCTTGCGCTCAAGTGCCGTATTCAGTTTTTGCAGCGCCAGGCTTACACCCATGCAAAAGCCCGCTGTTTTGGCGCGGTAGACGTCCATCAATACACTCCTTGCGCGGGCGGCGGCAACAGTACGGGCAGTGCGCCCGGCCCCCCGGCATGCTGTAAATATGCGCGGTGCGCCGCAACGGGCGCAGGCGTTTATGCGTTTTGTTGCGTCTGGCCGCCCAAAAAAATATCCAGCAGCCTATCTAGCTCTTCCCAATCACTACAGCGGCAAAGCTCCTGACGCAAGGCCCGCGCGCCAGGCAGGGTGCGCACGTAGCGCGGAACCACCGAGCGCATCTTCCACAGGGCGGCCTTGCCGGGGCAATGGGCGCGGGCAAGCTGCAAATGCCGCGAGATCATGGCCCTGAGCCTAGGGGCGTCGGCCTGCACCGGGGCGCTGCCAGCCAGCAGGGCCGCGTGGTCGGCAAATATGGCGGGGTTGTGCATGGCGCCGCGCGCGTACATGACGCCCGTGGCGCCGGTGCTTTTAAGGCAGGCTACGCCATCTGCGGCGCAAAAAAGGTCGCCGCTGGCCAGCAGGGGGATGCTGAGCCGCTGGGCAAGGCTGGCAATGGCATCCCACTGCGCGGTGCCGCCAAAACCCTGACGGGCGGTGCGCGGGTGCAGGGTCAGCCAGCCCGCGCCCGCGTCTTCAAGGCGCAGGGCAAGGTCGGGCAGCACAGGGCGGGCGTCGTCGATCCCCAGGCGCAGTTTAAAGCCCACGCGTCCAGGGCCTGCGGCAGCCAGCATGGCGCGGGCCACGGCGAGCACGTTGTCGGTGTCGCCCAGCATGGCCGCGCCCGCGCTTTGACGCAGCACCTTTGAAACAGAGCAGCCCATGTTGAGGTCAAACCAGCCAAAACCAGACTGCCGCAGCAGTTCCACCGCGCGTCCTAAAAAAGAAGCCTCGGCGCCAAACAGCTGCACCACAAGCGGCTGGTCTTCGGGCAGGGTCATGAGCAGTTCGTTGGTGCCGGGACTTTCGTACACCAGGCCCTTGGCGCTGACCATTTCGGTAACGCATACAGCTGCCCCGTATTCGCGGCAGAGCAGCCGGAAGGGCAGGTCGCTGTATCCGGCAAGGGGGGCCAGCCAGGGATGCTCCGGCCCGAAGGGCAGTGAATCGGGGTTTGAGGGACAGGTCGGAAGCTGAAAAACCTTGGTCACGGGCGCTCCTTGGTTGCGCACGGCTTTTTTGCAGGATCTTCGCCCGCTGCTGCGTGCGTGCCCGGCGTCTGTTCCGCCGTGGGCACGACATTGCCGTGGGCATCCAGCGCCACGCGAGCAGACTGGGTCATGTATTCCGGGGCGGCATGGGCCGCAGTTTCCGCCGCCACGGCACCGGCGGCGATGCCCGTGTCGGGCGCGGAGGCGGCGTCCGTAGCCGACACGGCGCGCTGTCCTTCGCGGCAGACAACGCGGTTGAGCAGGGCTGCCGCCAGCCGCAGCCCTTCGCCGGTGGTTTCGGCCACAAAGCCGTTGCTGAGATACTCCAGCAGGCCGGTTCGCCGCAAGATGGCGCGTACGCTGGGGCAGCCCACCACAAGAATGACCGGCAGGCTGCGGGCATAGCAGCGCTCGATGAATTGCGAAAGGGCGTGCGCCCCCGAGGCGTCTATCCAGAAGACGCGCGACAGGTGCAGCACCACAAGGCGGGTGGGTTCGCTGTCTTCGGCATACAGCAGACGTTCGAGTTCGTGTATGGCCCCAAAAAACAGCGTGCCTTCAATCATGTACACGGTAATGCCCGGCGGCAGCTCGGCAGGGCCCTCGCGCAGCAGCGGGTCGCCCTGATGCAGTCTGTTTACGCGCGGGTGGGCGGTTTTGTAGATAAACAGGGTGAGCGACAAAAGCACGCCGATAAAGATGGCTTTTTCGAGGTCAAAAAGCAGGGTCGAAAGAAATGTGATGGAGAGTACCGCCCTGTCCACGCGGGTGGCCACGACGCACAGCCGTATGGCTTCCACGTCGATCATCTTGAACGAAATGAGCAGCAGTATGCCGCTCAGCGCGGGCAACGGCAGCCAGCTGATCAGCGGGGCCAGCGCAAACAGCAGCGGCAGGGCCAGAATGCCCGAAAACACCGTGCCCATTCGGGTTCTGCCGCCAGAGGTAACCACAAGGGCGCTGCGGGTAAACGACCCGCAGCCGGGTATGCCCGAGGTGAGGCCTGCCGCGATGTTGCCAAGCCCCTGCCCGATGAGCTCCTGGCTGCCGTCAAAGGCGTCGCCCTTGATGCTGGACAGCTGCTTGCCGATGGCCAGCGATTCCACTGTCCCCAGCAGGGCTATGGCCAGAGCGGGCATAAACAGATCGCGCACAGCGTCGAGATCAAACGACGGGGGCAGCGAAAAGGGCGGCACAACGCTGGGTATGACGCCCACCAGTGGCACGCCCCTCTGGCCTACGTCAAAAATGGCGGCAAACAGCGTTATGACGCCAAGAGCGGCCAGCGAAGCGGGAAAGCGCGGTGAAACGCGCTTGAAGGCGAGGGTGATGGCAATAGTGCCCACGGCAATGCCGAAGCTCCAGTAGTTGACAAAGGGCAGCCCGTGCAACGCGCCGAATATCTGGCTGAAAAAGCCCGAGGGCTTGGGGCCGGTAAGGCCCATGGCCGTATGCAGCTGGCCTGCGGCGATGAGCAGCGCCGCCCCTGCGGTAAAGGCCACCATGACCGAATGCGAGATAAAATTGACAAGGTCGCCCAGCCGGGCAAGCCCCATGCCCACCTGAATGAGCCCGCACAACAGCGCCATGCCAAAAATATAGGCCATGCGCGATTCTTCGGGCATGTTGATGATCAGCTCGCCCCCCACGCTGACGGTGGCCAGGGTGGAAAAGACGATCATGGAGATTGCGTTGGTGGGGCCTGCGGCCATAAAACGCGACGAACCCCACAGGGCGGCCAGCACCACGGGCAGCATGCAGGCGTAAATGCCGTACTGGGGGTGCACCCCCGCAATAATGGCATAGGCCATGGCCTGCGGCACGGCCATGGGGGTGACGGTGAGGGCGGCCGTAAGGTCCGCCTTCAAATCCTGGGCGGTATAGCGCCTGATGGTTTCCAAAAAGGGGAAAAGCCCTGCGGCTCGCATGACTACTCCTCGCGGGTTGCGTCGTCCTCAAGGCGTAAAACATCGTGCCCAAGCGCATAGTGCATCAGTCGGGGGCGGTCTGCGGATTTTTTGAGCGAATTGATGATGCGCGTCATGCGGCGCGTGCCTTCAAGCACGCCGCCAAGGTGCCCGGCCATCTCGGTAAGGTCGTTGCGGGCCAGGGCTTTTTCGAGCTCAACGGCGAGCATGCGCCCGCGTGAATTTTCTGGAAACTCGGCCAGCAGCTCGCGCGCAAGACGCAGGCTGCGGGCCTGGTTGGCGTCCAGGTCTTCCACCAGTTCACCGCAGTATTCCGCCTGGTTGCGCATGACGTTGAGGGCATTGTTGCCGTAATGGGCCATTGCTCCGGCGGCCTTTTCCAGCGTATCACGCGCCACTGCCACACGGCGGCCCACAGTGAGCGAAACAATGCTGGCGCACTTGGAAAGAAAGCGCTCGTCAAAGCTTTCAAAGCCGTATTCGCGCTTGGTGTACAGCATGACCAGGCCGAAAGGCGGCCTGTTGCTGCGTTCGCGCAGCACAAAGGCCAGCCGCGAGCGGTAGCCTTCCTTGTAGATGATGCAGTCAAACGATTCGCCGCCCATGGCCATGGCCTGCAGGTTGTTGGAAACCACGTAGCGGGTGTGCCCTTCAAGGATGGCGCGCATGACAGGGTGCTCGCGCAGGCCTTCCTCAAGCATGGGGGCCACGATGGGTATGCTGTTGCCGTCTACCTGATTGGCGGACCGGGCCACCCATTCGCCGTTGGCGTTGCGCAGACGGCATACGTACATGTCGGCGTACAGGGCGTGGACGAGAATTTCGGCGCTCTGGCGCAGCACTTCGCCAGGGGGGGCCATGCGGTCGGCAATGGCCAGCAGGTCGTTGGAAACGCGCAGCAGCATTTCCGTGTCGTTTTGCATGGCGGCTATGGAGGTAAGCAGCATGAGCAGGCAACGCCAGCTGCGCATGGGCACGCCCCGCAGGGAGGGATGATAGCCGGTGTTGAGCGTGCGTTTGGCGGCGGGCAACAGGGCAATGGCGGCCGCGCGCATCTCCGGCGGCGCATATTTAAGAAGACGTTTGATTTCTTCGCGGATATATTCGGGCGAATGCTGGGCCACTGTGTGCTCCATGTTCCCTCCGGCCAATGCGGCTAGCGCTGGCTGGCCATTGCAGGGAAACCGGCGCTGCTGCGCATGTAAGAAGTTTTCGCCCTGGCTAACCCATTTTGTTCATTGGGGAAAACCGCAATGGGGTTCGTTGGAACCCCTGCGCGGCGTCCATATCCATGGCGCGCAAACCTTTTTTCACAGAAAAAAGTATAGGTGGGAAAAAAGGTCTGGTCAACGGTAGCTCATAAAAGGGGCCGTCCTTTCTGAATTAAAGTACACAGTTTGTAAAGTAGTTTGTCAGGAACAAATGGAGATTTGGCAAAGGAATTGCAAGGAGGCTTGTGGAAGATCCTCGACTGTCGAAATTCCGACACGGCGTCCGTCTGCGGGCGGAGGCACCGAGGTCAGCCATACAACCGTATGACGGCGGCTGGACGCACGTCTTGCCGTTGCCCACGGGGATGCCCATGAAGCGACGTAACACTCTTTTGCTCATATCTCTTGGTCTGGCGGCCGCACTGCTGGTGCTGGGCCTGCTGGCTGGTTTTGTGCCGCAGAGCGAAGGGCCGGAACTGCGCCGCCGTGCAAGCGGCATGGTGGCGCGTCTGCGCCCCGAAGACATGCCAGTGCCCATCCTGGCTCAGGGCGACGGCGCCAGGCTGTGGGCAGTGCGGGGGCCGGTGGCCTCTGACGTTAGCCCGCAAACCGGTGGGTCCAAGGCGTCGCGCGCGGCTGCGCGCACGGAACAGAAACCCGGCAAAGCAACCGTTGCGGATAATGCGGCCGCGCGGCGTATAGTTTCGTTTGGCGCAGGTGGCGTAAGCCTTGACACGGGCGAACCCGCCATAGTCTTTTTGGGCGACGCCCAGGGCGATTTTGCGCCGCTGCTGACGCTTGACGGCGCATCTGCGCCCCTGCTGGTCAGCAATCAGCCGCGCGACTACGGCGACCCCCTTGACGCCTCTGGCCGCCCCCTGCGATGGGTGACGCCCAAGGCCATGATGGCGGGCTATTCCCCCAAGGTTGTGCGCAGGGCCGTCATTGAAGTGCTGCGCCACGGGGCCGCGTTTGGCGACTTTGGCGGAGATATTGACGACAACGACATGGAAAAGCTGCAGGCCAGGGCGCGCCGCTACCAGAGCCTGGTTGAAAGTTTTTCGCGCCGCTACAACCTGAGCACAGATCTGATCTACGCCATCATCCACAGCGAAAGCGATTTTTCTCCCACGCTTGTAAGCAACAAGTCGGCCATGGGTCTTATGCAGGTTGTGCCTGACACGGCAAACGACGAGGTGCACCGCTACCTGTACGGGCACATGGGCGACGTGGGTTTTGAAGACCTGCGCGTGCCCGAGACCAACATACGTTACGGCACAACCTATCTGCACATACTGTTTACGCGTTATTTCGCCGGGGTGCGCGACCCACGCGCCAGGGAATTCTGCACGGTGGCGGCGTACAACATGGGGCCCAACCGCTTTTTGCGCCTGTACGGCAAAACCATGGAAGAAGCCGTGGATTATATCAATTCCATGAGCGTTGAGGCTTTTTATCAGGACCTTGCCACGCGTCTGCCCGCCCGAGAAACGCGCTACTACGTCGCCAGGGTGCAAAGGATGAAGGCGCAATACGCCTCGCTGCGCTAGCCAGCCCCGCACAGGGGGGCTGCCGTCAAATCGGCCTTTGGTGAGGAAATTTGCGCGAAAAATGGTTGTAGTGCCTATAAAAACAAAGTACATGTTCATCAACGCCGAGCCCCCGACACTTTGCCCGGCCATATTTTGAGAGGAGTGGTTACAACCATGCGAATTCGTTTTATTATGCCGCTGGCATTGTTGCTGAGCATGATGCTTTTTGCCTGCCAACAGGCCGACAATACTGCACAGCCCAAGGTGGCGGTAGTGGATATGGCCCGAGTTATGCGCGACAGCGAACCCGGCAAAAGCGGCGTGAAGTTCCTTGAAAGCCTGCAGGGCGACATGCAGACCAAGCTCAACGACATCCAGCATCGTCTGGAAGCCAACCCCAAGGACGCCGACGCGCAGAAAGAACTGCAGGCAGTCTATATGTCGGCCCAGCAGCGCATGCAGGCGGAACAGCAGAACGTGGTCAACATGCTGTATGACACCATCCAGCGCGTCATCAATACCTACCGCGCCGAAAAGGGCTACACCGTTATCATCAGCACCGAAGCCGCCGCCGCCTTTGATTCCAAGAGCGACGTGACCAACGAAGTGCTGGAGCTTGTGAACAAGCAGAAGGTCGAGTTCAAGCCCGTGGCCCCTGAAGCCGGAAAGGCCCCTGAGGCCGCGCCCGCCCCCGCCCCCAAGGCTGAAACGCCCAAGGACGACGCCAAGGCTCCCAAGGCCAAGAAGTAGTTCGGATTAGCCCGACTGCTTTTTAGCGGATTGTTTGCAAAGGCCCTCCGTCTTTTTGACGGAGGGCCTTTTTTATGGTGCGCAGAGGGGCGTGTCGTCCCTTTGCAGCGCATGCTCACGCGCGGCACAAGTGGACGAGCTGATGACAACTGGTATATATGACAGATGAAATTGTCAGTCAGCAAAAACTGTTTGAATAACCAAACAGTTTTTGCTGGACAACCACAACCGCCCGCGCCATAGTTCCTTTGCCCGGCGGTCCTGCCGACGGACGAAACTGCCGAGGATAAAAAGGTGCCCCATGTTTCAAGCGCTGTTTGCCGTTTTGCCGGTTTTTTTGATCATTGGCGCGGGCGTATTGCTGCGCAGCCGCGACGTGCTGCCTGAAAACGCCGGTCCGGTGCTGGGTATCTATGTGCTCAAACTGGCGCTGCCGCTGCTGATTCTGCATCTGCTGGCGGGCGCAAAGGTGAAAGATCTGGCGCACTGGGCCTTTTGGGGCGGTATTTTGGGTTCACAGCTTGTCATGTATTGCGTAGGCAACCTTGGCGACAAAATTTTTTGCAGGCGCGGCGTGGGACCCAGCGTGATTGCGGGGTTGTCGTGCTCTGCCTGCAACGCGGCCTTTGTGGGTCTGCCCATCGTTTCCAACCTGTTTCCCGGCAATGCCTCGGCCATGCTCATCGCGGGCCTTTGCACCCTTACGCCCAATGTGGTGATGATCCTTGGACAGTCGCGGCTGGACGCGCTGGCCGGCTCTCTGGCCTGGGACGGCGGCAATCCGCTTAAATTTTTTGGCAAGCTTGTGCGGGTTTTTATCCTCGGCAATCCCATACTGCTTTCCACGCTGGCCGGTATTGCGCTTTCCGCCTCCGGTCTTGGCCTGTGGGAGCCCATCGACCGCGCTGTAAGCCTTGTGGGCTATACGGCGGCTCCCTGCATGCTGCTGTCGTTGGGGCTTGATCTGCGGCAAAAGCTGGTGGTGGCCACACGTCAGGCGCATGGTCACGCGGTTGTGCGCCAGTGCTGGTTTATCATCTGCAAGCTGGTGCTGCATCCGCTGCTGTGCTGGGGCATGCTGGCGGCCCTTGGCGTGTCCGGCCTCTGGCTTGTCATCAGCGTGATCATCAGCGCCACGGCCACGGCCCTGGTGGTGACCGTCATCGCCGAGGTGTACAGTACGGTGCCGGAAGAAGCGGCTTTGACGGCGGTGGTTGCAAACGGACTGAGTATTTTTACCCTGACAGGTTTTGTTTGGGGGTTCCACGCCCTGGGCATGATCTGACCGGGGCTGCAAGGCAGACTGAAAACGGGTGCTGGTTACCGCTTGGTAACCGACACCCGTTTTTTGCATGCGGCGGCATGCCCGTCCGCATCAGGCAAAGATGGCGGCGTGGTAGCTGCTGCGCACCAGCGGGCCGGAAAAAACGTGGCGCAGGCCCAGCGACCTGCCGTAGGCGGCATACTCATCAAACTGTTCGGGCGTCACATAGCGGTCAAGCCTGTGGTGCTGACTCGTAGGCGGCAGGTACTGGCCGATGGTTACAATGGAACAGCCCGCGGCGTGCAGGTCGGCCATGATTTGCCGCACCTGATCGTCGGTTTCGCCCAGCCCGACCATAAGGCCGCTCTTGGCCGTCATGCCGCCGTCGTTGACGCGGCGCAGCAGCTCGAGGCTCTGGGTGTAGTCCGCCTGCGGGCGCACCAGGGCATAGAGGGCGGGGTGGGTTTCCACATTGTGGTTGATGATGTCGGGCTTGGCGTCCATGACCGTGCGCAGGGCGGAGGCGTCGCCCTGAAAGTCGGGGATGAGCACCTCGACGCTGCTCTGCGGCAGGGCCTGCCTGAGTTCCCGTATCACTGCGGCAAACTGCGCCGAACCGCCGTCGTCCAGATCGTCGCGCGTCACGGAAGTGACAACCACATGCTTGAGGCCCAGCGTTACGGCGGCCTGCGCCACACGCTGCGGTTCGGTGGGGTCCGGGGCGCTGGTCTGGCCGGGGTGGATGTTGCAAAACCGGCAGTTACGCGTGCAGGTTTCGCCCAGAATCAAAAACGTGGCCGTGCCGGACGAAAAGCATTCCTGCCGGTTGGGGCAGTTGGCCTCTTTGCAGACGGTGGACAGCCCCTGCTCGTTGAGCAGGGCGGAGGTGGTAAAAAAGCGCCGGTCGGAGGCCAGGGGGCGGCGCAGCCATGCGGGCTTGCGCAGGGGGGCGTTGGCCTCGCCCTGCGGGATGGTGGAATCGGGTTGGGTCATGTAGGGTGTCCTGCCGGCAGAGGGCTGCCGTAGATTATCGTGGTCTGATGGAGTTGGGATCTGCCGGGTCATGTCCCGCAAGCAGGGCCGCGCAGGCCTCGGCCTGTTGCAGCGGCGGCTGCGGCTGCGCAAAAACTTCGCAAAAGGCTTCAAGAAAGCCGTTTTTCACCGTGGGCATGGTCGCCAGAGGCCCGGTCTGCTCGCGCTGCACCGATGTGGCGGTTACGCCCTCAAGCCCGCATGGCGTGATGATGTTGAACAGCGAGAGATCCCAGTCCACATTCATGGCCAGACCGTGCAGGGTAACATGCCGGTGCACGGCAATGCCCAGCGAGGCTATTTTGCTGCCGCCCACCCACACGCCAGGAAAGCCCTGCCTGCGTCCCGCCTCAATGCCGAAGCGCCGTACGGTGCGGATGGCGGTTTCTTCCACATCCTGCACATAGGCCCTGATGCCGCCCGTGCGTTTTTTCAGGTTGACGATGGGGTAGGCCACCAGTTGGCCGGGAAAGTGGCAGGTAATATTGCCGCCGCGCGTGCTGTGCACCACGTCCACGGACGAGCCCCACAGGGCCGCGAGGTTTGGGGGCAGGTTTTCCTGCCCGGAATTTTTGCCCAGGGTCACTGTCGGGGGGTGCTCAAACAGCAGCAATATGTCGTCGCCGCCCTGCAGCACAAAGGCCTGAGCCTGTTGCTGTATTTCAAAGGCCCGTTGGTAGGCTGTGCAGCCAAGATCAAATGCGTACATGTGAACCGGGGAGTTGGGGTTAACGGGGCAAGAAATCCCTCATTACCGGCATGAGCCGTCGCCGTCCAGCGTTCTGCAGCCCCGGCGGTGGTTCAAGCGGGTTTGGTCAGCTCCAGGGTTGGCTCAGGCCAGGTCGCAGGGCATGGACGTCTGGGAAAGATAGATGAGCTCTTCAACCATGCCCAGCAGTTCGGCAAGAATGCCCCCGCCAGTCATGGGATGACCAAAAAGTTCTTCCCTCTGCTGGTCCAGGCCGCGTTTGTCCACGGCGTCGGGCATGGTGGGCGAGAGCGTCTCCGCCAGGCGGCAGGCCAGAAAATAATCCTCCGCCCCAGCGGCAAACAGGCTTTCAAGCTTGGCAAAGCGCGGCGCGGCCTGCTGCCAGTAGGCCAGGGCAGCAGCTGGTGGCTCAAGGCTGGCAGCCGTGCACAGGGCGGCGTGCAGGTTGTTGCACGATGCGCCTGGCAGGCCCGTGCGCCAGCCCCACAGCCAGTGGGTACGGGCAAAAAAGAGGTGGTGGGCCACGGCCAGATCAAGCAGCTCGCGCGTGTGGCGCAGGGCGTCCAGCAGGGGGCTGCCCGTGCCTTCGGGCCATGCTGCGCAAGGGTGACGCAACTGCCACAGGGGCACGTCTACGCGGCTGGGCTCAAGGCCGGTCATACTGCGCAGCAGCTGGCCCAGCCATGCGTTGGCGTCGGGGCTGTGCGGCGTCTCAAGGTGTGAATAGCTGAGCACATACCGCCCCTTGCCGTACTGGCCGGTCACGGCCATGGGCTGGCCCTCCAGAAAATCCGCCGAAAGATTGACCCCGTACAGGTCGCGCCACTGCAAAAAGACCTTGGACGGAATGCTCTGCAGGGTGAGATCCGCCAGCCAGAAATCCTTGTCAGGAAATCCATAGGATGCCAGCACCGTGACGCGGTCGTCCTGCGCAGGGGCAAAGCGGCCCGGCCACCATACCGGCAGGGACGGCAAAAAGGCGCACTCCCGGGCTTCGTTCTGCGGCTGGCGGCTGGCGGCACGGCGAGCGCCGATGCAGGCTGACGTGATGCCAGCTGTGAGGTGGTCGGACCTGGGCGGGCCGTCTGGCTGATCCAGCCTTTGTGGTGAAAATTCATGCCCCTGGGTAACGTGCGTCCGCACGTGGCCCGAAATAAGGTGGTACAGGCGCTCAGGATAGGCCGCCCGCGTCCACGGGCAAAGGTTGAGCCCGTGATCTGGGTTGGGGTGGGTGAGGGCAAGCCCAGCACCGCCGCAAAAACCCAGATAGTTGCCACCTCGTTCCACCCACTGGCGTATGGCCTCGCGCCCTGCAGGAGCGAGGGCGGCTGCCTTGAGCCGCGCGTTGCCGCCGGGAACCAGCAGCAGCGATACGCCTGATTCCCCATGGCATTGGCCGTTGCCGGGGCCTTTGCCGCCCGGCTTGCCTAAATACGCGCCTTCGGCTATTTCTTGTCCCTTAACCAGGCGGCAGGGCAGTCCCAGTGCGCGAACAGCGCGCCAGGCCATGAGGCCCCAGATGTGGGACGCATCCCATAATATGCAGATTGGCTGTGCGGCAAACATAATACCGCATTATCGCCGCCTTTTACGGAGAAAGCAAGATGGCGGATACGCTACCCAAGGGCTATGAGCCCCATGACGTTGAAGCCCGGTGGCGCAAGCACTGGGAGGATGACAAAACCTTTACGCCCGACCCGGACGCTCCCGGCGAGCCGTATTCCATTGTCATTCCGCCGCCCAACGTCACGGGCGCGCTGCATATAGGGCACGCGCTCAACCATACCCTTATCGACGTGCTTTGCCGTCATGCCCGCCAGAAGGGCAAAAATGTTCTGTGGGTTCCTGGTACCGACCATGCGGGCATTGCCACCCAGAACGTGGTGGAACGCGCCCTCGCGAAGGAAGGCAAAAGCCGCAAGGATCTTGGACGCGAGGCCTTTATCGACCGGGTGTGGGAATGGCGCGACGAATACGGCCACCGCATCCTCGATCAGGCGCGCGCCCTGGGCGATTCCGTAGACTGGACGCGCCTGCGCTTTACCATGGACGAAGGCCTTTCCGCCGCCGTGCGCAAGGTTTTTGTGCAGCTGTACAACGAGGGCCTGATCTACAAGGGCGACTACATCATCAACTGGTGCTCGCGTTGCCACACGGCCCTGGCCGACGACGAAGTCGAACACGAGCAGAGCCGGGGCAAACTGTGGAAGGTGCGCTATTTGCTGGCCGACGGCAGCGGGCACATCACCATTGCCACCACTCGGCCCGAGACCATCCCCGGCGATACGGCCATCTGCGTGCATCCCGAAGACGAGCGCTACGCGGGCCTCATCGGCAAAACCGCCGTGGTGCCCGTGCTGGGGCGCGATATCCCCATTATCGCCGACGCCTATGTTGACCGCGAGTTCGGCACGGGGGCGCTCAAGGTTACCCCCTGCCACGACCACAACGACTGGATGCTGGGCAAAAAGCACAACCTCGTGTTTCTCAAGGCCATTGACGAAAACGGCGTCATGACCGCCGAGGCCGGGGTCTATCAGGGTCTTGCCAAGGACGAATGCCGCACCCGCATCGTGGCCGACATCGAAGCCGCCGGGCAGCTTGAGGGCATCGAAGAAATCGATCATGCCGTGGGCCATTGCTACCGTTGCCATACGGTGGTCGAGCCGCACGTCTCCACACAGTGGTTTGTGGCCGCCACCAAGATGGCCCCCGCCGCGCGCGACGCCGTGCCCGGCATGACCAAGATTTTTCCCGAAACGTGGCTCAAGACATACTACCACTGGCTCGACAACATCCGTGACTGGTGCATCAGCCGCCAGATATGGTGGGGCCACCGCATCCCTGCCTGGAATTGCGAATCGTGCGGCGAAATGGTGGTGGCCGAAGAAGCCCCCGCCGTCTGCCCCAAGTGCGGCGGCGCGCTCAAGCAGGAAGAAGACGTGCTCGACACATGGTTTTCGTCCGCCCTGTGGCCTTTTTCCACCATGGGCTGGCCCGAAGACACCAAGGACCTGCGCCGCTGGTATCCCACCTCGGTGCTGGTGACGGGTTTTGACATCCTGTTTTTCTGGGTGGCCCGCATGATGATGATGGGCATCCACTTTATGGGCGAGGTGCCCTTTAAGGACGTGTACCTGCACGCGCTGGTGCGCGACGCCTCGGGCCGCAAAATGTCCAAATCCACGGGCAACGTCATTGACCCGCTGGCGATGATCGACAAATACGGCTGCGACGCCCTGCGCTTTACCCTGACGGCCTTTGCCGCCATGGGGCGCGACATCCGCCTGTCTGAAGAGCGCATTGAGGGCTACCGCCACTTTGTCAACAAGCTGTGGAACGCGGCCCGCTTCGCCCTCATGAACCTGCCGGAAGAAGCCCCTGCCCCGGTGGCCCCGGAATCCGTGCCCGGTCTGCACCACCAGTGGCTGCTGCACCGGCTTGAAGTGGTCAAGCAGGACATGGACAGGCTCTGGCCGATTACCGCTTCAACGATGCGGCCCAGCTGGGCTACAAGTTTTTGTGGAACGAATTCTGCGACTGGTATCTCGAGCTCATCAAGCCCGACATGCAGTCTGAGGACCCCAAACGCAAGGCCGAGGCCCAGTATGTGCTGTGGCTCGCCCTGCGTGAGCTGCTGGTGCTGCTGCACCCCATCGTGCCCTTTGTGACCGCCGAAATATGGGCGGCCCTGCCCGTTGCGGCCGGGGCAAAATCCACCGACATCGCCCGCGAGCTTTACCCTGCGGCGCGGCCCGCCTGCGTGCGGCCTGAAGAGGCCGGCCGCATGGAGCTGATTCAGGGCATCATTGTGGCGGTGCGCACCATCAAGGCCGAGCTTGGCATCAGCCCCAGCCACAAGGTCAGCCTTATGCTGCACCCTGTGAACGCGGCGCAGGCCGCGCTGCTTGAGGCCAACAGCCACTGCATGGCCACGCTGGCGCGGCTTGAAAACCTCACCATCGGCGCTGACGTGCATGCGCCCAAGGCGTCGGCCTCCGCCGTGGTTGAGGGCTGCCAGGTCATCGTGCCGCTCAAGGGCGCTGTGGATCTTAACGGTGAGCTGGCCCGCCTGGACAAGGAAATAGCCAAGCTCGAAAAAGACGTGGTGGGCGTAAACATGAAGCTGAGCAACGAAAGCTTTGTGAGCCGCGCCCCTGCGGATGTGGTGGCCCGCGAGCGCGAACGCGCCGAAAAGCTGCTGGACGCCAAAGCAAAAATGCAGGCCCTGCGCGCACGCTTTGCCGAGGCCCTGACTGAAGAATAACGCCAGTAACCCTCCAGGGGTACTGGTTTGCTGCTCGACGCGGACGACAGGCTGATGTCTGTCGTCCGCGTCGCGGTTCATGTGGCGGGCTACCCCGCGCAACGTAGTGAGGTTTGTATGAGTGCTGCCGCTGTAGCCTATCTGCAACTGGGCGCCGCCATTCTGGTAGAGGTGGGCGCCACGGCCTTTCTCAAACAGTCGGATGGCATGAGCCGGTTGTTTCCGACCATAGCATCCCTGCTCGGATACGGCATTTCGTTTTATCTGCTGTCACAGGTGCTCAAGATCGTGCCCATGGGCATATCGTACGGCATCTGGAGCGGCATCGGCATCGTGCTGGTGTCGCTGCTGGGGCTGCTGTTTTTTGGGCAAAAGCTCGACCTTGCCGCCTGCCTTGGCCTTGGCCTCATTGTGTTGGGCGTACTTGTCATACATTTTTTTCGGGCTCCATGCCGCGTTAAAGCGTGATTAGTCCCTGCTGTTGCGTGCTAACAGGCTGTTATTACGCAATGGTTTTGTGCCATAGGTATATTTTTGCCTGTGTATTCCACAGGGGATGCCTGTTGACAGCCTTTGACAGACAGGCTATGTCCTGTTGTTCGAAAAAGCTCTTTTTGAGCGCAATATCCCACATGGAGGGAAATAATGCCCACGATTAACCAGCTTATCCGCATCGAGCGGAAGGCCGTGGTGAAGCGCAAGAAGACCCCCGCCCTGCAGGCTTGCCCGCAGCGCCGCGGCGTTTGCACCCGCGTTTACACCACCACCCCGAAAAAGCCTAACTCGGCTCTGCGTAAGGTCGCCCGTGTGCGCCTGACCAACGGCATCGAAGTTACGGCCTACATCCCTGGCGAAGGTCACAACCTGCAGGAACACTCCGTGGTGATCATCCGCGGCGGTCGTGTAAAAGACTTGCCCGGTGTCCGTTACCACATCGTGCGCGGCACCCTTGATACGTCCGGCGTGGCCGATCGTCGCAAGAGCCGTTCCAAGTACGGCGCCAAGCGTCCCAAGTAGTTTTTTTTCTTTCGGCGCGCGCCATGCGGCCCGCCTGGCTGCTTCCACCGTGAAGCGCCGGTCGCCGCGGGGTTTGGTGCCGCCGCTAACATGCATGAAGGAGAAACCCCATGCCCCGTAAAGGTCCTATTCCCAAGAGGGAAGTGCTGCCCGATCCGTTGTACGCCAGCCGCCTTGTCACCAAGTTTGTGAACAGGCTCATGTTCGACGGCAAAAAGGGTGCAGCCGAAAAGATTTTCTACAGCTCCCTTGAGACCCTGGCTGAGAAGACGGGCGAAGAACCCATGCGCGCCTTTGAAAAGGCCCTGGACAACGTGAAGCCCCACATGGAAGTCAAGGCCCGCCGCGTAGGCGGCGCCACCTACCAGGTTCCCATGGAAGTGCGCCCGGAACGCCAGGTTTCCCTGTCCATCCGTTGGCTTATCAACTACGCCCGTTCGCGCGGTGAAAAAGGCATGACTGCCAAGCTTTCCGCCGAACTGCTGGATGCTTTCAACGGACGCGGCGGCGCGGTGAAAAAGCGTGAAGACACGCACCGCATGGCCGACGCGAACAAGGCTTTCGCTCATTACCGCTGGTAAGAGGGCCTTCCGCTTTATCTCTGAATTCAGCCCGACGCCGCGTCCGCAAGGAAGCGGCGTCGGCTTTGCACCACACCGCATCCGCAGTATGGAGGAAACACCGTGTCCCGCACCGTTGCTGTAAACAAACAGCGCAATATCGGCATTATGGCCCATATTGACGCAGGCAAGACTACCACCACCGAGCGTATTCTTTTTTATACCGGCGTAAACCACAAGATCGGCGAAACGCACGACGGCGCCTCCACCATGGACTGGATGGAGCAGGAACAGGAGCGCGGCATCACCATTACCTCCGCCGCGACCACCTGCTTCTGGAAAGACTGCCGTATCAACATCATCGACACCCCCGGCCACGTTGACTTCACCATCGAAGTCGAACGTTCGCTGCGCGTGCTCGACGGTGCCGTGTGCGTGTTTGACGCCGTTGCCGGTGTCGAGCCCCAGTCTGAAACCGTGTGGCGTCAGGCTGACCGTTACCATGTTCCGCGCATCTGCTTTGTGAACAAGATGGACCGTATCGGCGCCAACTTTTTCCGCTGCGTGAGCATGATTCACGAACGCCTTGGCGCCAAGGCCGTTCCGTTGCAGCTGCCCATCGGCAACGAAGACAAATTTGAAGGCGTGGTGGATCTGGTGCGTGGGCACGCCATCCGTTTTGACAAGAGCTCCAAGGGCGCGGAATTCTCCATCGAAGACGTGCCTGCCGACATGAAGGCTCTCTACGACGAAAAGCATCACGAAATGCTTGAAGCCGTAGCCGAGGAAGACGAAGCCCTGCTCGAAAAGTATCTGGGCGGCGAGACCCTCACCGAAGAAGAAATCATCTCCTGCATCCGCAAGGCCACCATCTCCCGCAACATCGTGCCGGTGCTGCTGGGCTCGGCCTTCCGCAACATGGGCGTGCAGCCCCTGTTGGACGCCGTGGTGGATTACCTGCCTTCTCCGGTGGACATCCCGGCCATGCCCGGCCATATCGCTGGCAAGCCAGAAGAAATCATCGAATGCCATTGCGATGACAAGGAACCCCTTGCCGGTCTGGTGTTCAAGCTCTTCTCCGACCCCTTCATCGGTCACCTGTCGTTTTTCCGCATTTATTCCGGCTTCCCTCGAATCCGGCATGACCGTGTACAATTCCAAAACCGGCAAGCGCGAGCGCATCGGCCGCATCCTCAAGATGCACGCCAACAAGCGTGAAGACGTGAAATGGGCTGGCGCTGGCGACATCGTTGCCCTCGTGGGCCTCAAAAACGCCTCCACCGGTGACACCCTGTGCGACGAAAAGCGCGAAGTCATCCTGGAATCGCTGAACATCCCTGATCCGGTTATCGAAGTGGCCATCGAACCCAAGACCAAGGCCGACCGCGACGCTCTTTCCGCCGCTCTTAACAAGCTGGCCAAGGAAGACCCGTCCTTCCGCGTGAAGGGCGACGACGAAACCAACCAGACCCTCATCGCCGGTATGGGCGAGCTGCATCTGGAAATCATCGTTGACCGCCTCACCCGTGAATTCAACGTGAACGCCAACGTGGGCAAGCCCCAGGTTGCCTACCGCGAAACCATCTCCAAGCCTGCCAAGTCGGACCTCAAGTACGCCAAGCAGTCCGGTGGCCGCGGTCAGTACGGTCACGTCGTGATCGAGGTCGAACCCAACCCCGGCAAGGGCTATGAGTTCGTCAACTCCATCACCGGCGGCGTTATCCCCAAGGAATACATCCCCGCGGTCGACAAGGGCATCAACGACGCCCTTAAGGCTGGCGTGCTGGCTGGCTTCCCTGTGGTGGACGTGAAGGTCAACCTGGTTTTCGGTTCGTACCACGAAGTGGACTCCTCCGAGCAGGCCTTCTACGTGGCTGGCTCCATGGCGATCAAGGACGGCATGCGCAAGGCCACCCCTGTGCTGCTCGAACCCATCATGGACGTGGAAGTGGTCACCCCTGAAGAATACCTCGGCGACGTCATGGGCGACATGAACGGCCGTCGCGGTCGCGTGCAGAGCATGGAAGCCCGCGCTGGCGGCGCACAGAGCGTGCGCGCTCAGGTGCCGCTTTCCGCCATGTTCGGCTACGCCACTGACCTGCGTTCGCGCACCCAGGGCCGTGCGACCTTCACCATGCAGTTCGATCACTACGAACGCGTGCCCCAGGCCATTGCCGAAGAAATCCAGAAGAGCCGCACATAATTTGAGCCGTGCGGCATAGCCGCTCAAGTGCTTGATACGGCGGGGGAGGAAGCGGCGGTTTCCTCCCCCGCTTTGTTTTACCGCAGGCGCAAAATAGCTGTTGTTGACCGGGCGGGAAAAGTGCATCCTGCCAAAACGGACATGTATCGGGTTTATTGCGCTATGCTTCGGCAACTGCCGATGTTATTGCGGGCACAGTCAACGATGTTACGGAGAGGGCGATGCAGGACGATCTGCCAAAAGGGTTCAGGGCCGGTGCGGCTGCGGCCAGTTTTAAAAAGCCTGGCCGCGATGACCTTGGCATTATAGTTTCAGACACTACCGCAGTGCTGGCGGGCATGTTTACCCAAAACCTTTTCAAAGCCGCCCCCGTACTGGTGTGCCAGGAGATTCTGGCGACGCGCGGCACAGCCCGCGCGGTGCTTGCCAACTCGGGTCAGGCCAATGCCTGCACCGGCGACGAGGGGCTGGCCAACTGCCGCGCCACTCAGGCCATGGTTTCCGGCCTGACAGGGCTTGAGGCCAACGAAATTTTGCCCCTCTCCACAGGCGTTGTGGGCGCGCACCTCAAGATGGATCTGTGGCTTGAGGCTGTGCCCACGCTGGTCAAAAACATCGGCACCCGCGATGCGGAGGGATTTACCCGAGCCTTTATGACCACCGATGCCTTTCCCAAGTTTTCCATGCGCGAGGTGACGCTTTCGGGCGGCGTGGTGCGCCTTACGGTCATGGCCAAGGGCGCGGGCATGATCTGCCCCAACATGGCCACCATGCTCTGCGTTGCCCTCACCGACGCCAAGGTGGCCCGCGAACCATGGCAGGCCATGTTTGGACGCGCGGTGGAAAAGACCTTTAACCGCGTGAGCGTTGACGGCGACACCTCCACCAACGACACCATCCTCGGGCTGGCCAACGGCGCTTCGGGCGTGCCCGCCGAAAGCGCGGCCGATCTGGCCCTACTGGAGGAAGCCCTTACGGGGATTCTCGGTACGGTATCGCATATGCTCGTCATGGACGGCGAGGGAGCCAGCAAGGTCATCCACATCACCGTCACCGGCGCAGCCAGCGACGACGACGCCCGCACCGTGGCCCGCAGCGTGGGGCATTCGCAGCTGGTAAAAACCGCCATCTACGGAGGCGACGCCAACTGGGGCCGCATTGTGACAGCTGTTGGCTACAGCGGCGCAAAGTTTGACCCCGCAAAGGTCAGCATGAAGCTGTGCGGCATAGAGCGCTTTCGTCTGGGCTGCCCTGTCAACGAGGACAAGGAAGACACCCTTGCAGAGTTGCTCAAGGCCAAGGACGTACAGGTTGAGATTGACCTGGGCGGCGGCACGGGCTTTTACAACTTTCAGGCTTCTGACCTGGGGCACGAATACGTGAGCCTCAATTCCGACTATCGCTCTTAACGGCGCGGGCCGCCAAGGCTCGTGACTGTCAAAGGCCCGCAGCGCACAGCAGGTTTACATGTCCTGCCCCGGCGTTGCGGGCCTTTTGCGTTTGCCTTCAGCGTTGCGTCGCGCGGCCTGCACGGGGGTGCCGTTGCGCTGCAAAACGCCGTCTAAAAAACAATGACCTGCTTGCCCACCATTGCCTCCGAGGCTTGCCTCAGGTGCGCCTGGCGAACAGTATCAGCGCAGAGACCGTGCAGAGTGTCTGCCAGGGTCGTGCGCAGGGTTCCGGCTTCCACCATGCGGGCCACTGCGTCAAGTATTTCTCCCTGCCGCCCCATGTCCGAGGTCTTAAACAGCGAACGGGCGAACATGAATTCCCAGCAGATTCGGGCGCACTTGGTCTTGAACACCGTGATGTCCAGGGGAACCGCCGGGTCGTCGATAAGGCATACGCCGCCCTGCGGCGCAATGACTTCGGCCATAGCGGCCCAATGGTCGGCGGCGTGGGTGGTGCAGAATATGGCGTCCACCAGCGGCATGCCGGCCTCCTTGAGTCTGGCGGGAATGTTGTCCCTGCCCACCACGACGGAAGCGCCCAGATTCCTGCACCACTGGGCCGATCTGGGTCTGCCTGCCGTGGCCGCCACCGTTATGCCTGCCCAGACGGCAAGCTGAATGATCATGGACCCCACGCCGCCCGCGCCGCCAATCACCAGCAGGCTGCGGCCCCGGTTGGCCCCGGCCTCGGCAATAAAGCCAAGTCGGTCAAATATACCCTCCCATGCCGTAATGCTGGTCAGCGGCATGACCGCCGCCTCGGCATCGCTGAGGTTGGCTGGCGCATTGGCCGCAAGGCGGGCATCCACAAGCTGATACTCGGCATTGCTGCCGTCGCGGGTAAGGTCGCCAGCATAAAAGACGCGTTGCCCCGGGGCAAACTGGTTCACCTGATCGCCAATGGCCGCGACCATACCCACGGCATCCCACCCCAGCACGCGCCGGGCGCCCGCATCAAGGCGGGAAAAAACCTTGGTGTCCACCGGGTTCATGCCTGCTGCGGCGACTTTTACCAAAATGTCATGGTCCTGTACCTCTGGAATGGGCCGATCCTGATTGCTGAATGCCTGCGGTGCCTCTGGCCCAAAGCCGCCGGTGGCGATAATTGCGTTCATGGGATCTCCTCGGGGTATGTGGTTGTTTTGAGTGGAGCCGGGCAGGCAGGGCCTGACAATCCCGCCTTCCGAGGCTCAACTAGAGAGAGCGACGGATGCCCGTTGAGGGGTTGCCGTTGCCGGTAATGAAGTCTGGGTGCCTGTATGGAAACGACCGACAGGGCAGACTTCATATCTGGCTGGTCCGCCGGAGCGGTAAAGCGCCTGAAACTTTTATGCCGGGCCTAAGTAAATATATTGGTAGCTATCAAAGAAGTAAAATTAATAGTTCTTGTGGCATCGAGTAGTGTTTGTTATCGATTTGACATGAAGCAACAAGATCTGGCTATTGATCTGCTGCGCACCTTCACCACGGTGGCGGAGACAGGCAGCTTTACCGCCGCAGGGGATATTCTGGGCCGTACGCAGTCAGCCATAAGCCAGCAGATCCGCAAGCTTGAAGACATTGTGGGCAAAAGTCTTTTTTACCGCACAAGCCGAGCCGTATTGCTCAGCAGCGACGGCGGGCTGCTGCTGGCACACGCCTACGACATCATAGCCCGCAATGACGAAGCCCTGCGCCGTCTGACCGCCCCCCCTATCGAAGGCCGTCTGCGGCTGGGCGTAACGGAAGATTTTATTCCACGGCAGTTGCCAGTGTTGCTCTCGCGTTTTGGCAAGGTCCACCCGCAGGTGCAGCTCGAGCTCATGACGGGGCTTTCAACCATGCTGGTCGAAAAGCTCAATGCCGGAGACCTCGATCTTGTCATCGCCAAACGCGACGCCCAGCCTCAGGCGGGACGGGTTATCTGGCGTGAAAAGCTGGTCTGGATAGCCTCGCCTGAGTACAAAACGGACAGCAACGGCACGTTGCCGCTGGTGGTTCTGCCTCCCCCCTGCTCATACCGGCGCGTCATGCTCGACGTGCTGAGGGCGGCGCAGCGCTCATGGCGCATCGCATGTACGGCGCACAGCATCATGGGGCTGCAGGCGGCCGTTGTCGGCAATCTGGGGCTGTCGGTGCTTGGGCGTTCGTTTTTAGGGCCTGACCTGGTCGAAGCGCCAGCCTCGCTGGGGCTGCCGGACATGCCGGATACCGAAATAGCGGTTTTTGGCGAAAAAGCGGCCATAGGCGAACTGGCCGACTGCCTGGTGACTTTTTTGACAGACGCGCTGGAAGGGCTGACCGGCAACGGGCGACCCCTGCCCATGGAAATTGTGGGTCAGATATGCGCGCGCAAGACCTTGCCGTGAGCAACGCTGCGACTGCAATGCCGCAAAATGGTTCGCCAGACAGCGGCGGACGCGAACTTTAGGGTTTGGCAGCGGAGGACGCCATGGAAAAAGACTTTTTTGCCCAGCGTTACCTGGAGGAGGTTGTTTCGTGCCCTGTCTGCGGAGGGCGGCACAGTCAGGTTGCCTACGAAGCTGGTAACGGGATACTGGCGCAAAGGTGCGACTGCGGCGCATACTATTGCGACCACAGGCTCAACCCGGAGGGGCTGGCCGCCTACTGGACAGACTACCAGAACCGGGAGCACAGCGCAGTTGCGGAAGAATGCGCCCTGCGTCAGCGCATGTACGCGGTCGATTACGCTTTTATCGCCCAATTTTTGCGCCCGGCGTCGCGGGTGCTTGACGTGGGCTGCGCCGACGGCTTGTTTCTGGATATGTTTGCAGCTGCTGGGCACCAGTGCGCCGGAGTGGAGTTCGGCCATGAGGCGGCGCTGAAAGCGGCAAAAAAGTATGAAGTCTGGGAGGGGTATTTTCCCGAGCTGGCCATAGACCCCGGCTATGATCTGATCATTTTTCGCGGCGTGCTGCAGTACGTGCAGTCGCCGCGCCGTTTTTTCGGCAAGGCGGCCCAGCTGCTGCGCCCCGGCGGCTATGTCTTTGTGACGGCCCAGCCCAATATGGAGGCCTTTTGCCATCAGGTGTACCGCCGCAAATTTCGTTTCAGTCTCACGCCCTGTGATTGCGTGGGCTACACGCCGCAATCGCTGGTGGCGGAGTTCGCGGCACGCGGCTGTACCACTGTGGGGCAGACGTTTTTTTACGAAGAAACCCCGTACGCAGACCCGGCAAACGACATACAGGCCGTAAGCCGCGCTGTGGAAGCCCAAAAAAGGGGCGAGGAACCTGTGGAGCTTTCTCCGCCGTTTTGGGGCAATATGATGACCATGGTCTTTCGCAAGGGCGAGGCCCGCTGCCAGTAGCAAAAATCCCGGCGTGATGCCGGGATTTTTGCTTGTGAGCGCCAAATTGATTTTAGAGGTTCTCGGCCACCCAGTCCACAATCTGGGTCATGCGCGAAAGCGTATGCTGGTTAGCCCGCTGGCGCTGGCCGATTTCTTCCATGGAGCCATCCAGCCGGTAAATGCGCCAGTCGCCTTGGGGCAGTACGCCCAGATGCACCGCTTCGTTGACTGCGGCTCTGGCCTCGCCGGGTGAGCAGAACAGGTCAAATTCCTGCACGCCGGGATCAAGGATTACCTCTGAACCGCTGGCAATATCAACAATGTAGTTGCCAGGGGCATAGGTATACACAAAGGGGCAGGGTTCCACGTGAGCATCTGGCGCAGGATCCTGCGCTGGCTGCGTCCGGGTACAGGCCACAAGCGCCAGGCCCAGCAGGGCGGTGCAAATAAGGCGAGCGTCCATTATCAACCTCATGTGCTATGGTTCAGCGCCCGGAAACGGCCATTTCGCGCAGACGGCGGATGCGTTCTTCCAGAGGCGGATGGGTGCTGAAAAGGTTTGCCATGCCGCCGTGGGCGAACATGGGGGCAACAATAAACATCTGTTCCGTGCTGGGGTTGCCCTCCTGCATGGGTATCTGCCCGCTGGCTATGCCCAGCTTGTTCAGCGCGCCAGCAAGGGCCAGCGGCTGGCCGCAAAGGGCCGCGCCGGTGTCGTCAGCCAGATACTCGCGCGAGCGAGATATGGCCATCTGGATAAGCCCGGCAGCCATGGGTGCCAGCAGGGCCATGGCGATGGCGGCGATGGGGTTTACGCCGCCTTCTTCGTCCCTGTTGCCCCCGCCAAAAATGGCCGTGAACTGAAAAATATTGGCCAGCGTCACAATGGCTGAGGCCATGACGCCCGCAATGGTCTGGATGAGAATGTCGCGATTGACGATGTGCCCCACCTCGTGCGCCAGAACGCCGCGCAGCTCTTCGGGCGAGAGCAGACGCATGATGCCTTCGGTAACGGCAACAACGGCGTTTTCAGGGTTGCGCCCCGTGGCAAAGGCGTTGGGCGCTTCTTCGGGTATCACGCAGATGCGCGGCTTGGGTATGCCCGCATTGTGCGCCAGTTCCTCAACAATCTTGTGCAGGTATGGGGCTTCTTCGGGCGCGAGTTCACGTGCCCGGTACATGGAGAGCACTATTTTGTCAGAGTACCAATAGCTGCCCACATTCATGAGCAGGGCGAGCCCAAAGGCGAAGATAACGCCTGTGCGTCCGCCCATCAGGCCACCGAGCATGATTATGATGGCGGAAAGCAGGGCGAGCAGAAGAACAGTCTTGATCTGGCTGGTCATGCATTTTCCTCTCAGGCAAATTTTTGCGGCGGTTCTGCCGCACGCTGCTTGTAATATAAGCACTCTGGCGCTGGTGGCAAGAAGGCCCGTATCAGGGATGGCGTGCCCGCCACCACAGCTGGAACACCAGCAGCGTCCACAGGGGCTTGCGCAGATCGGCCCGGCCGGAGACGTGCTCGTCCATGAGGGCGCGCACCGCCTGATAGTTAAAGATTCCCTGCGCCTTGAGCGTTGATTCGCTCAGCAGGTCTTCCATGAGGGGGCGCATGCGTCCACGCAGCCATTGCGCCACAGGGATCTGAAAACCGCGTTTGTTGCGGTGCAGGATCTCGTCGGGCAGAAGCTCAGAAAAAGCTTTTTTAAGCAACCACTTGCGTTTGAAACCATGCAGCTTTTTGCTTATGGGCAGGCGCGCGGCAAATTCGGCGGCGTCCTTGTCCAGGAAGGGCGCGCGAACCTCCAGACTGTGCAGCATGGAGCAACGGTCAACCTTGACCAGAATGTCGTCGAGCATGAACTGGCGGGCATACACATGAAAAGCCCGAGCCAGCGGCGAGGCTGCGCTTTGCGGCTGCCAGTGCTCGTACTGCTCGCGCGTGGGGGCAAAGAGCTCGTCCGGCGACAAAAAGCCGGGCTGACGGTCCTTGAAGTCCGCATCCAGGACGGATTCCTGCATTTCCGGGGTAAAAGCCGTCAGCATGGTCTGCACGCGCTGCCACGCAGGCGCGTGGGCCGCCCGCAAAAAGGTGGCCACGGCCAGACGCGGATTGATATATCCGGCGGACGACGGAAGCATGCGGGCCAGCGGTTCGATAACGCCCTTGCGCAGGGCGGCCGGGGCGGCGTTGTACCACTGGGCGACCTTAAAGCCGATGTAGTGCTCATAGCCAGCCCACAGCTCGTCCGCGCCGTCGCCGCCCAGGGCCACGGTGACCTTTTCGCGCGTAACGCCCGAGAGTAGCCATGTGGGCGCTACAGAGGCGTCGGCCATGGGCACGTCCATGCGGCTGATGATGCCGGGCAGGGTGTCGGCGCATTCCTCTGCCGACAGCACGCGCTCGTGGTGGTCGGTGCTAAAGGCCCTGGCCACAATGCGGGCGTAGCGCGACTCATCGTAGCTGGCCTCGCTAAAACCGATGGAAAAAGTCTTGATGGGCGTGGAAGACTGCCGGGCCATGAGTCCCGCCACAATGGAAGAATCGATGCCGCCCGAAAGAAAAACGCCCAGCGGCACATCACTGACCATGCGGCGTCGCACGGCGCGGGCCAGCAAAAAGCGCAGCTCCTCGCACAGGTCGTTGTCGCTGCGGCTGTCGGATTCGTCGGGCGTGGGCATGTCCCAGTATCTGGCAATGCGCAGGTTGCCCTCCTGGAGCAGCAGCATGTGCGCGGGGGGCAGGCTTTGCACCTCGGTGTAGACGCTGTGCGGCGTGGGAACATATTCGTAAGCCAGGTAGCGCATGACCGCCCGGGGATCCATGCTCAGGCTCAGATGCTTGAGCTGCTCAAGGCCCGTTAGCTCGGAGGCGAAATACAGCCTGCCGTGCTGCACAGTGTAAAAAAAGGGCTTTTTGCCAAAACGGTCGCGGGCGCAGAACAGGCGGCGCTGCTGGTTGTCCCACAGGGCAAAGGCAAACATGCCGTCAAAGCGCGCAAGGCAGTCCGGCCCCCAGATGCGATAGCCCTCAAGGATGACCTCGGTGTCAGAGCTGGTCTGAAAATGTCCCCCAAGGGCGGTCAGCTGCTCCTTAAGCTCGGCATAATTGTATATTTCGCCGTTAAAGGTGACGGTCAGCTGCCCGTCGGCGCTGTGCATTGGCTGCCCGCCGCCGGAAAGGTCAATGATGGAAAGCCGCCTGTGCCCAAGACACACCGGGCCGTGGCTCCACTGCCCCTCGCCGTCGGGGCCGCGATGGGCCATGCGGTCGGTCATGGCCTTGACCCATTGCCCGGCCTCAGGTGTGAGAGGAGTGGCATCTATCTGACAAATGCCTGCTATACCGCACATTTTTGCTTCCAGATCGTATAGTGTTTGATAAAAATATCCGCCAGCCGTTGGTTGTTGCGGGTGGGGTCAAACATGTCGGCCGCCAGCTGTTTGCCGTTGTGCGCAAGCCTGTGGGCCAGGGGGGCGTCGTCCGCAAGGCGCTGCAGGGCGTCAGCCAGGGCTGCGGGGTCGTTGGGCGGAACGGCAAGGCCGGTTTTGCCGTCAAGCACCACCTCGGGCAGGGCGTTGACCGTGGTGCTGACAACAGGCAGACCATACGCCAGCGCCTCAATGACAGTGTTGGGGATGCCGTCGCGGCGGCCCGACTCGTGCACCACGCAGGGCGCGGCAAAAATGTCGTGCTCGGCCAGGATGCGCGGCAGCTCGTTGTGCGAAATAATGCCCGGCAGCAGCACTCGGTCTTCAAGCTGCAGGTTTTCGCGCAGGCGCAGGATTTCCGCTTCCATGCGCCCCAGGCCCATGACAGCGCCGCCGCCGCCCGCCAGCGTGAGCCTGAAATCAAGCCCACGGTCGCGCAAAAGCCCGCAGGCCTTGATGAGCACGTCAAAACCCTTGGTAACGTCAAAGCGGCCAAGAGCCAGCAGACGCACGGGGCGTTCCATGGGGCCCTGCTTTTCGTCCGTTGCCGGGGCGGCATTGTCGCCTGACGGCAAAGGCGGAAGGGTAAGGCTGTTGTAGATAAGCTCCACCTTGCCCGTGGTCTGTCCACCGGCAAACGATTCGATACGTTTTTTGTCTGCCGCGTTATTGGCCCGGACAAAAAAGGCTGCGGTCAGTTTATCACCAAGATCGGGGTCGGCCGGTTCCAGATTATCGCCCCGGGCGGCAGTGGCAAATGGCAGACCAGCAATCCTAGCGGCTACCCAGGCGGCCGTTGCCGTACCACGGGGCCAGGGCGCGTAGATCATGTCTATGCCTGCCTCTTTGAACAGGCGGCCCAGATATACGCCCGCGCAAAAGGCCCACAGGTTTTCACCCATGGTTTCCCAACTGCGCCAGCGACGAAAGAGCGCCTTGCGAAACAGCCGACCAGTGCGCAGCGGGTGCAACAGCACCTGCCGAAAGCACTCGCCCAGCACGCGGCCCAGGGCACGAATGCCGTATGTGTGCGTTTCACCGGCTACGGCGCGCATCTCGTTGGAGCAGTGGCGCAGGTTCGGGCCATACAGGCTGTAGACGGAAAGCGGCAGCAAGCCCTTGAGGCCTTCTACTTCTCTGAAAATAAAGGGCTGTGTGAACAGTGGATACCACAGCAGAACATAGGCCACATGCGGCAAGCCCGTCTTGAAAGCGGGGCGGGAGGCCTGGGTGCTGGTTTCCGTCATGGTTTTCTCCAAATGCGGCGGGCATTCTCAGCAGGTTGCTGGGTATTGCCTCTGTAGCCGTCTCGCTGTGCTGATATAATCAATGTCGCCATGTTGGTTAGTAAAAAAACAGATAGTTACGGGATTGACGGAGTGCATGTCCAGTCGCCCTTGCCCTGCACTACAGGCGAAGTGGGGCCGAGCTCGCGGCGCAGTTCATCCATGGTCACGCAACGCACGTCATAGTGCCTGTGCAGCCAGTTGAGCCATGCGTCGAGCTTGCCTTTAAAGCGTTCTACCGCCCGGCCGTCGGGCATGTGGGGAGCTCCGCCCGCCATCATCTCTGAGGAATGCCATGTCAGTGAAAGCACCTGACCGCCCCGCGCCGCATACAGCCGTGTGATGGCGCACATGGCCCAGAGGGGGTGGTAGACGGGCAGCAGGGCCAGCGCGCCCCAGGTTTTGAGGCTTGCGCGGGCCTTTGCCCCCAGGGGGGCTGGCAGAGCCGCGCAACAGCCGGGGCAGCGGGGGAACAAGCGGGGTAACTGTAAGCGGAATTTCAAAAATCTTGCTGTGGCCCGCATTGACCCAGTATGGATTGGCCGGTGCGTCAAAATGGTCGGGCCCCTGTAGGGACGTTGCGGCGCAGTGCAGAGGCCGCACCGAGGCGTCGCAAAGGATGCCCGCCGCGGCGAGCAGCGGCCAGTGGTTGCGGTGCAGGTCCCACCTGCCCATGCGGAACGAGGTTATGGGCAGGGTTTGAAAAGCCCGGCCAGCCTCCATCAGGGTCGCCAGTTTAGCGGCAAAAAGCTCGTCTGCGAGGGCTGCTGCGGGCACGCTGTCGGCCTTGTCGGGCAGGGCGCTGTCCGTCCCGTCCAGCGTCAGGGGCGGGGTGTTCCAGTGGTGCAGGTGCGCCCCGATTTCCGCTTTGTGCTCGTCGCGCAGCCATGTAAGCGTTTCATGCGAACCTTTGTCGGCCAAAACGCTGTGGGCGCAAAACAGGGTTGGGCGGACGCCCAAGGCGCAAAAGGGGGCAAGGCTTCTGAGGCTTGCGGTGTTGCGCGTGGTAAACCCGCGACGGGCGTAGTGCCCGCCGAAGAGGCCCTCCTCTTCAACATCCAGGCTTACGACCAGATAAAGCGGCTGCCGTGCGCTCATGCGTGACCTTCTGCTCCTGAGCCCATGGGCGTGTGCGCAGGTGCGTCGGCGACAGCTTCGCTGCCGCCTCGCCCGCCGGTATTGCGCCAGTAGCGCAGGCTTTCGTCCACATAAAGGCGCAGCAGGGCGGAGATGTTGTTTTCGTGATCAAACATTTTTTCCACACGGGCGCGTCCGGCCTCGGCCATGCGGCTTGCGTGCTCCCTGTCTTCAACCATGTGGCGCACGGCGTTGGCCAGGGCGCGGGGGTTGCGCTGGGGGGTCAGCAGGCCGGTCTCGCCGTTGATGATAACCTCTGAAATGCCGCAGACATCGGTGGCGATAACAGGCATGCGGTGCGACAGCGCTTCCATGATCACGTTGGGGATGCCGTCGCGGTCTCCGTTGGAGTGCACAACGCTGGGCATAATGAGCATGTCGTGGTCGAGCATGTAGCCGCATATCTGGTCGTGGGGGATAAAGCCGGGCATGTGCACAATATTCTGCAGGCCCATCCTGTCGCGCATGCCCTTGAGCTTGAGCCGCCAGCGACCGTCGCCCACCAGGGTGAGGTTGACGGGGATGTTTTCGCGCTGCAGACGTGCCATGGCCGTGAGCAGATCAGGAAAGCCCTTGGTGCGGGCAAAGCGCCCCACGGCAAGCAGGCGGTAGGGCGGGCGCATGCTGACCGCGCACTGCCCCTTGGGCGTAAAGGTCAGGCTGTTGTAAATGGCGTGTACCTTGTCCTCCTGGCCCGAAGGGCAAAAACTGCGCAGCCAGTTTACGTTGGCGTGGTTGTTGGTGCGGATAAAGAGGGCGTCGGCGGATTTTTCGCGCAGCAGGCCGTCCTGGGGGTAAATGTCGCCCGCGCGGCCGGTAAAGGCAAAGGGAATGCCGGTCAGGCGCGACGCCACCCACGCCGCCGTGGCCGGGCCGTTTGCCCATGGCGAATGGATAAGCTTGATGCCGTCGCGCTCGCACAGCTCGGCCAGCAAAAAGCCGGCCATAAAGCACCAGAGGTTTTCACCCAGGGATTCCAAGTTGCGCATGCGGTGAAAAAATCCCTTGCGCATGAGGGTCAGGACCTTGAGCGGGGTGCGCCCAAGCGCCCGCAAAAAGGCCTGCAGGATGCGCAGCGTGCCCCCCACTCCCATGCGTTCCACCGGGCCGGGAAAGTTGCGCATCTCTTCGCTGCAGCCGCTCAGGCTTTTGCCATACATGGTGTAGGCGCGGATGGGCAGGCCCCGCGCCATGAGCTGCACGACTTCGCGAAAGATGAATGTTTCGGAGGAAAGGGGAAACCAAAGCAGAACATAGGCAATGGTCGGCAGGTTTTCTGAAACCGGCTGGGATGCGCCTTTGTCTGCATCTGCGCCTGTACAATGCGTCATGGTTTTCTCCGGTGCAAACAAGAGCCGGGCCAAACGGCCCGGCACGGCAGACGAACAGACGCCTACCCTGAAAAAAATGAACAGGCAGGATTTCGCCGCCTGGCAGGGCGACAAAGCGGGAGTGTCAACGCCCGCCCTGGCAACAGTTCGACCTCAATTTGGGTCATAAGAATTTACGCGTCGTCGCCCTCGTTGGCGTGCTGGCGCTTGTAGTCGTCCACGATGGCCCAGGCCTTGGGAATTTCTTCTTTCACCGCGTCCAGCGCCTTGCGGATGTGGTCTTCGTTGTGCGCGGCAGAAAGGAAGAAGCGCAGGCGGTCCGTGCCTTCTTTGACTGCGGGAAAAGTGATGGGCATCACGTAAATACCGCGTTTGAACAGGGCGTTGGACAAAAAGCCCGCAACCATGGGGTCGCCCACCATGACGGGCACCACGGCATAGCCCTGGGCCGCGCCGGTATCAAGGCCGATGCTCGCGGCGTATTCAATAAAGAACTGTGAAATCTTCTGCAGCTTGTGCACCCGTTCGGGTTCGCGCAGCATGATTTCAAGGGCCTTGTGGCAGGCTACTGCGATGATGGGGGGCATGCCTACGCTGAAAACAAAGCCCGGAGAGCCGTACTTGAGAAACTCGATCAGTTCATGACGTCCGGCGATAAAGCCGCCGCAGCCGCACATGGACTTGGAGAGCGTGCTCATCCACATGTCCACGTCTGTGGGGTCGATGTTGAAGTATTCGTGCGCGCCACGGCCAGTAGCGCCCAGCACGCCCAGCGAGTGGGCTTCGTCCACCAGCAGCATGCAGTCGTAACGTTTTTTCAGCTCGATGATGCGCGGCAGATCCGGGATGTTGCCGTCCATGCTGAACAGCCCTTCGGTAACGATGACGGCGCGTTTGTGCTCAGCGCGCTTGGCCTTGAGGAGTTCTTCAAGTGCGTCGCAGTCGTTGTGGGCGTACGAGTAGCGCGAAGCGCTCGAAAGGCGCGCGCCCTGCACCAGCGAATTGTGGGCCAGACCGTCGTGAAAAATGGCGTCGCGGTGGCCAAACAAAAAGCCAAGGGTGGATACGTTTGTAGCGTGACCGCTGACATAAACGATGCAGTCTTCCACGCCGTACAGGTCGGCAAGGGCGCGCTCAAGCTCCCTGTGCGGGGGGCGTTCGCCGCCGACCAGACGGCTGGCGCCGGCCGATGTGCCGTAAATGCCGGCCGCCTCGGTGACCGCAGCGGTGATTTCGGGGTGACCGTTGATGTCGAGATAATCGTAGGTGGAAAAGTTGAGATATTCCTTGCCCGAGATGAGCGTGGTGGCCTTGGCCGCACGTTCATGGCAAAGGAACAGAGGATTTTCCATCCCCATCTTGGCTCCCATTTCCACAAGCCGATCAAAGGCGAGCTTGGAACGCGTGCGGTTAAATCCGGAAGCGCTGCTTTCGGCGGCGGCGGGAGTTTGCACCGCCTCTTGACCAGCCTGACAGGAATGGTTGTTCTTCATGCCTCATCCTCGTAAATTTGTCCAAAATAGCCATGCCGGTGGGCCAGGTGGGGCTGCAATCGGCAGGCGCAACATTGTAAGAAATCAATATAGCCAAAGCAAGAAACTATGGCAAGCAACGATTGCAGCGGCAACAATAGCCAGTTTGCGGGCAGACAGGGTCTCCTTTGCCCTTGTGGCGGCCAGTGTGAACGGCATTGCTGGCTGGACAAGCTGGTAGATATCTACTAACATGATCCGTTACCCATTTGGCTGCAACGCCCCTTTTGCCCTGCCTCGATCCTGTCGGGTCGCAGGGCCTTGGCCCTTTACAGGCATGAAGATATGCGTCAGGACTCCGAAAATCCAGCCCAAGACACCCCACAGGGCGAAATAGCTCTTGATGGCGTGCGTTATGCCAATCTGCACCATGCAGGCCAGCAGTGGCGCGTTGGTGCGGTCAACCCCGCATGGCGGCAGGAGCTGCTTGCCCTGCCCGTTAATCCTGACGGCAACGACCTTGCCCGGCTGGAAGATCGCGGCCTGTGGATAGCGCCCGTGCGCGCCGGGGGCACGCCGCCGCTGGCGGTTTTGTGCTGCGGCCTTGGGTCTGTATGGCCTGGCATGGGGCGTGAGCTGTACGACAACTTTCCCGCTGCCCGCGCGGCCATGGACCGCCTTGCCTCGGTGGCCGACTGGGACGTGCTGGGTCTCATGGACGAAACAGACGTGGAAAAGGTCAGCCTTACCCGCTGGCAGTCGCCCTACGTCTTCATGCTCGAATACGCCCAGTGGAGCGTGTTGTCTTCGCTGGGGCTCAGTCCTGCGCTGTTTTGCGGCCATAGTCTGGGCGAAATCATCGGCCTCTGTATCTCCGGTATTCTCGCGCCGGAAGTGGCCTGGTATATCATGGACACGCGCGCCGTGCACATGGCCGAGATGGAGGCGAGGGCCACCCGCGAGACGGGCATGATGGCCGTGCATGCCGATGCCGAAGCCATCAACGAAGCATGCGCCGCCTTTCCTGCGCTCTATGTTTCCAACTACAATACGCCGCACCAGTTTATTTTGAGCGGCCCGCGCGAAGTGCTGCAGGAGGCCCGCAAAAGCCTGCGCAAAGTCGCATCCCCTCCATCATGCTTAACGTGAGTCTGGCTTTTCACCATCCCAGCATGCGCGTCCTGCGCGATATTTCGCTGCGCCGCCTGAGCGCGCTCGAAACGCACGCGCCCGCAACCCCGATGTTGAGCTGCATTGACGCGCAATTTTATCCGGGAGACGCCGCATCCACCTGCATGCATATTGCCGATCTGGACGAAAATGCCGTGCGTTGGACGGAATGCGTGCAGACCATGTGGAACCGCGAGAACATCAGGTATTTCTTCGAGCTTGGGCCGCAGGATACCCTGTGCAGCCTGGTGACCGACAACGAGCCGCAAGCCGTCTGTTTTGCGGCGGGACGCAAAGGGCGCGAGGTTGAAGGCATGCGTCAGGCCTGCGCCCGTCTGTACTCGCTGGGCTACCTGCCGCACGCAACGGTGAAGAGCCGCGCCAGCGAGGCGGCTGAGGGCGGCGAATCGCGTCTGTTGGCGTGCATGCCCGCTCCCCATTGCGGGTTGCGCCCAGTTGCGCCGACCAACCAGGGCCAAGCTGACGGTGCGGGAGCATCCGCGAAACCGGCTCTTGCTGCCGAGGCTGAAAGCGTGCCTGCCGAAACCGGGGTCGACACGGCGACAACCGCGACTGTCGCGAAGGCCTCCTACGCCGAAAGCCTTTCGGTTGTGCTGGAAATTCTGGCGCAGGCCTGCGCCAGACCTGTTGCGGACCTGCGCCCCGAGATGGATTTGCGCTATGATCTGGCGCTGCGTTCCAGCCGCTTTCCCCTGATTGTTCAGGATGTGGAAAAAGCGTTGGGCATCAGCGTTAATTTTGAAGATCTGTTGCAGGTCTCGACGGTGGGCGACCTTGCACGGGTGCTCTCCGGCGGCAGTTTTCGCGCGGGACCCCGCGTGGAAACTGCCGACAAGCCCGACGCGACGGCCAAAAACTGCGCGGAGCCCCTGCGCAGGTACGCGCCCCTTGCGGAGCTGCCCCCTGCGAATGCCGCAGCAGAGGTATGCCTTGAACCTTTGCCGCTTGACCCGTGCGCCAAGGGCGTAAGCCTCAAAAACGGCGATGTGCTGGCGCTCCTCGTATTTGATAAAAATATTCTGCCCCGTCTGCTGAGCGGGATAGCGCCGCTTGGCTGCGTGCTGGGCGTGCCGCGCGACCTCATGGAGCAGTGCGCTCCCCTGGGCACTGCTGGGGCAAGCCTTGCGCCGCTTGATATTAGCCTGGAGGATTGCGTCGACCCGTCGCAGGCGGTCAGTCAGGTGCGGGCGGCCATTGCCGGTTTGGCGCAAGATTATGGCCGTGTTGACGGGGTGCTTTTTGTACCGCCTGTACCGGCTGGCATAATGGTTGCCGCACCCGAAAATACAGGCTGCGCCCCAGCGGCGGACGGCATGGGCAACCCGCTGCAAGCCGCGCTTGAGGCTGCCCAGCCCCACGGGCTGCGGTTTGTCGGCACCTGCTCTGTGCTTGCGCCGCATGCGGAAAACTGCATTTTTGACGCCCCACTTGACAAAATACTGGCTGCCGCCAGCGCCAGGGGGCTTGTTGTGCGCGGCATACGCATGCTGCATGGCCCGGAACGCGCCAGTCTTGATGAATGGGGCGACATGCTGGCCCGCGAGCTTTTATGCGGCACTGCCTCCCATGTGCTCTGGGTGCGCCCCGGCTCCCTGACGGGTCCGGTCGCCTGTCACGAGCCGACAGGCGCAGCGCTTGTGCGCGTATGTCCGGAGCAGTTTCCTCTGGTTTTTCCCGATCCTGTGCCACCGTACAGGCCCATGGCCACCCTGTTTCAGGGGGGCTGCCATTTTTCACGCTTTGCCGACAGGGCGCTGTCCGTCCACGGCGGGCAGCAGGGCAACAGCCTGGGAGATACGGTACCTACCTTGCCGGTGTGCCGCAGCCTGAAGGCCCTGCTGGAGGGCGCGCGGCAGTGCCTGCCCTGGCTGAAGGTTTCCGGTTTTTGCGACCTGCGCTTTTTTGACGCGCCGAGGCTTGCCCCCGGCGTCACGCGCGAATGTCTGGTTACCACGGAGGCCGAGCCCTGGCTGATGCAGGAAAAAGTTATGACGCGCATGTGCCGCAGCACCCTTGCGGTGCGCGGGTTGACGCCAAACGGGCGGCATACGGCCCTGTATGCGCCGGTAAGCGAAGGCATGGTGTGGCTTGCGGCCCACGCCAGCGATGTGCGCCCCCTGTGGACCGAGGTGCCACCGGCTGCGGTTGCGAACCATGTGGGCGCGGATGTGTCCGGCTATTACCGCAGCATCGGCCTTGGGGCGGACTGGCATCTTGTGGAAAGTTTTGCCGTTTTACCCGACAATTTATATGCAGCGGCTCTGCGTCTGCCGCAGGCACGCATTGCCCCCGGTCTTGATTCTGAGTATAGTGACGTCGTGCTTGTGGTAGAGGGTGTGATGCAGGCCGCACGGCTTGCCATAACCGCTGAATACTCCAAGGATTTTGACGATTCTGCCGCCATGGCTGAGGCCGTTGGCGCGTGGCGTCTGCATGCTGTGGGTTTTATCCGCATGGGTGAGGCCCCGGCAAACGGCCCCTTGCATGTGCTCATGCAGCGCTCCTGGTCTGCCAAGCGCCTGCGCCGGTTTGACGCGCAGGTTGTTGACAGTAGGGGTACTGTTATTTTGACTATTCACCATCTTGAATTTGACCGATGTGTCCAGGCGGGGCTCGCGCCAGCCCAGGTGCCGTCGGTATAAACACACAATCTGCTCAGCGTTGCGCCAACGCAAAAACGCAAAGGGTGCCAGATGCTCACTGCGCAAGCAAACCTTACCACACGTTTTTTTCTGCTGCTGATGCTTACGGCGGCCTTGCTGGCCGGGGCCTGCTCCAAAAAGGCCGGGCTCAAGTCGCCGGAACTTCCCGCCAAACACTGGCTTGAAGAAGCTCCCGGCGTGCCGGTGGAAAACAAGAGCAAGCTCGAATCCGCGGTGCCGAACCTGTACGACCCCAAGAAGGTATTTTCCTTTGAGGACTGCGTGTTCCTGACCATCCAGCAGTCGCCGGCCCTGGTCAACAGCGCTGTGGACATCGAGATCAAGCGCCTTGCCCAGACCGATGCCGTATGGAAGTACCTGCCCGAGCCGCATATGCAGTTTACCGTGTCCAACAACCTGACGCGGTACAACATGGACAACAAGGACACCCCCAGCGATTACGGACAGGCGCGTTTTCGCGTGGGCTTTTTTGCGGCCTTCCCCAACCCCATGGCGACCTATTTTGAGCATCAGGTGCAGACGGCCATGGTCAATCTGGCCATTTCCACGCACCGCAAGGCCGTTGGCAAGGCTATCAGCAAGATCGGCGAAGCCTACCTGCAGCTGCAGGCCCAGCAAAAAATTGTCGAAGCGCAAAAAGAACTGCTGCCGCTCGGCAAGGAGCTTGTGGATTACTGGCAGAAGGTGGAATCGGTCGATGGCCGCCAGGGCGTGTCTCTCAACCTGGCTATCCAGCACCAGCGGGAACTTGAGCTGCGGCTTGAGCAGACCAGGATGAAAGAGATCATGCAGCGCACCAAGCTCAAGATCCTTGCGGGTGTTGAGCCCCAGCAGCGCCTTGAGGTGGACACCAAGAGCGCCGACACGATTCTGGCCGGTTTTGACGGCCACAAGCTTACCTGGGAGGAGCGCTGGCCCGCTACCGAAGACGAGCTGCTGCTGCGCGGTCAGGTAAAACTGGGCGACTACAATATTATGGTCGCCTGGGCGCAGTACGTGCCCACCATGAGCATCGCCCTCAACAACAACCCGCCAGCTGGTCAGTATCAGCCGACCAGCGGCACCGAAGACACGTTCCTTCATCTGACGTTTGACTTCCCGCTTATCGACTGGGGGCGCAGGTATCGCGGCGTGCAGACCGCCCGCATGAACAAGGCCCAGGCCTTCCATGAGCTGGCCCGCAAGCGCACCGATTATTCCAACCAGTGGCTGCAGAGCGAGCAGCGCGTGGCGCTGGCCGAAACCGAACTCAAGCTTGCCAAAACCCGCCTGGATACGGCCAGCATGCAGTTCAAGGAAGCGCAGATTTCCTTCCACGAAGGTATCGTGCAGCTGCCCGACATGGCCAGCAAACAGGAAGACATGGTGCAGGCGCGCATTGCCTATATCAATGCCGATCTTGATTACAAGCTGGCGCAGCTTGAGTGGATGTCGCTTTCCAACTCGTTGGCGCAGCGGTTCCTTGGGCTTCCGGCCAAGGAGGTTCTGTAATGCCTTTTATGCAAAAAATACTTCCGGCAGGGCTGCGGTGCGGCCTGGCCTTCGCAGTTATCGCCTCTGCGGCTCTGGGCATCTCCTTTGCAGTGGGCAGCCCGGTGCTGGCGGCTGAAAGTTCCATAGGAGCTGGTGCCACCATTTTGACAGGCAAGGTCGTTACCACGGTAACCCGCGCCGTGCCCGTGCCCTTTAACGCCGTTGTGGACGAAGTGCTTGTCAAACCAGGTGAAGCCATAGACAAGGGCGCGCCCCTGATGCGCTATCACCTGCAGGAAGAAGCCGAGCGGGTGCTGCAGCGCGAGGTGACCACCGGCGCGGCAACGGAAGACCTGAAGGGGCAGGTGCTTGATCTGGAGCGCCGCCTTGCGGAGACCTCTGCCCAGCGCAATAAGGCCCGGCAGCTGGCCGCGTCCGGTCTGGGCTCCGCCCAGGCATCGACCAGGCTTGAAGACGACGTGCACTCGCTGCAGCGTCGCATCGACCTTTTGCGGGTGACCATCCAGAAGTCGGAAAAAAACTTCACCGCGCGGCTCGAGGAGCTGAGCGGGTACTTTGGCACCACCATCAAGGAAGGCGAACGCCTGCCCTCCTCGTTGACGCTGGCCTCGCCCATCGACGGATATGTGCTTTCGCTGGACGCCACGCTCAATCCTGGTTCGCTGCTTGCCGCCGGGACCACGCCTGTCCGTGTGGGTCGGCTTGACCCCGTGCTGATTCAGGTTCCCGTGTACGAGGCGGAAATCAGCGGTATCAAGGCTGGCGACTCTGTCGAAGTGGAAATACCTTCACTCAACGGCAGGAAATTCAGTGGTACGGTAAATGAAATTTCGTGGGTTTCCAACGACATGAGCGTTTCAAACCCCTCGTACTACACTGTTGAGCTCACTGTTCCCAATCCCAATCTTGAACTCAAGCCGGGGTTCAAGGCCGTGGTGCGTTTCAAGGGGAGCAGGTAAGCCCGCTTCATGAAGCTGAAAAGCATCCCCCGCAGACTGGGGTACATTCTGGGTGCGCAGTGGACGCGCGACCTGGCATGGACCGCTTTTACCATTCTTTTGGCCCGTCGCAGCCCGGATATTCTGGGACAGGTGGTCTTGGCGCTCACGTTTGGCTATCTGGTAAAAACCGTTGCAGACGTGGGCCTCAACGATTTTTTGCTCTCCACCTTTGCCCGTCGCGAGGGACGGCCAGTAGCCTTGCTGGGTGAGGTTACCTGGCTCAAGATGATTGTTCTCCTGCTGGCGCTTGGCGTGACCTGGCTCGTGACTGGCTGGCAAAACTACGCGCCGGAGTTGCGGGTGGTTGTCATGTGCATTGCGGCCGGGTTGGGGCTGGACGGGGTAAGTGATTCGTTTTTTGCCTTGTGTCAGGCACGTGGCCGGCAGGATGTGGAGATGCGCATTCGCGTGCCCTCGGCCCTGCTGGGCATTGGCTACGGCATAGCCTGCGTTCTGGCGGGAGCGCCGCCCATTGCCATCGCCCTTTACAAGCCAGTGGAGTCGTTGTTTTGCATCGTCTTTGCCCTGGTGGCCCTCAAGCGAAATCCGCTGGCAGGCGTGGGCGTGGAGGGAATGAAAGATCTGGCCCGGCACATGAAGCACGGCCTGGTCTTTACCTGCATGGCCGGTTGCGCCATGTTCTACAACAAAATTAACGTCATATTTCTCAAGCAGTACGGCGGTAATGCCGACGTGGGCGGCTACGGAGTCGCCTGGGAAACAGTGGAAGGCCTGTCGGTTCTTGTCTCGAGCGCACTACTGGGCAAGGTTATTTTTCCCCTGCTGGCCAAGCTCTGGCAGCAGGACAAGGGCGCATTCCGCCAGCTGGCGGGGCAGACCGCGCGTTCGCTGTGGGCGGCCTCGCTACCCATCATTTTTCTTATCTGTGTAGAAAGCGACCGCTTTTTGCCCTTGGTGTACGGTCCCAACTACCAAAGCGCCGTGACGGCGCAGCGGCTGCTGACCCCCTGCCTGGCCACGGCCTTTCTGCACAACCTGGCTGCCTACGCCATGATCGGTATGCGTCGTCACAAACTGTTGCTGGGATTTTATCTCACGGGTCTTGTCTGCAATCTCATCTGCTGTTTTACGCTTATTCCGGCCATGCCGCTTGAGGGCGCGGCCCTGTCCCTGACCATCACCAAGGTCTGGGTTGCCCTGCTCACCGTGGGATATTTTCAGTGGGCAGCACGGCCGATGAATTTCGGTCAGTGGGGGCTGATGCTTGCAACCTGCGCCGTCAGCGTGGGGCTGTGGTGGGGCATTGGGCATGCTGCACCCCGCGAAGTGGCGGAGCTGGCCGGTCTAGTGCCATTGCTGGCGCTGTTTTGGCGCTGGCGGCCACCGCCGCCGTTTGAAAATGCCGCAACCGCCTGACGATAATTTCACGCCCTTGTCGATGAGGCGGCGTCCTTTTGGGCGCTGGCGGCGGGCATCCGCTGCCCTTGCCCGAGGCGGCATTGACGGTGCAGTGTCGGCAGGCCTATAGGGATACGGTAAAGGCCGAGCAGGCAAAGGTATTCCAATGGGCAACAAGCATCTGTTACAGCGCAGAACGTTTTTGAAGGTCGTTGCAGGCACCGCCGGGCTGGCTTTGGCGGGGGCAACCCCCGCAGCGGTGGGCAAGGCTGACGTATGGGGCGATGGCGACGACCGCGCCACCATCATTGATATTGACTTGTGCAATGGCTGCGGTGCGTGCGTTGCGGCATGCCGGGCGCGTAATCTCGCGGGTGTTCCACAGCCTGTACATCCCTACCCTCGCCCGTATCCAGCCTGGGTGCGCAATAGCGACTGGTCTGACCGCACAGACGAAGTCTCGCGGCTGACGCCCTACAACTGGCTATTTATCCAGTCGTGCACAATAACGGTTAAGGGCGTAGAGCGGCGCGTATTTTTGCCCCGGCGCTGCCTGCATTGCCTTAACCCGCAGTGCGTCACCCTGTGCTCTACCGGTTCGCTGCGGCAGAGCCACGAGGGCGCGGTGTACATCAACAGCTCCACCTGCCTGGGAGATGGCCCCTGCGACCGCGCCTGCCCCTGGGGCATTCCCCAACGACAGTCGGGCGTGGGGCCGTATCTGAATTTTGCCCCCAAGTATGTGGGCAACGGGCAAACCTTCAAGTGCGACTATTGTCGTAGTCTGCTGGCCTCGGGCGAAAACCCCGCCTGCGTTGCGGCGTGCCCGCAGGGAGCTATGCGCACAGGCCCCCGCAACGACATGGTCAAGCTGGCCAAGGAGCTGGCGGAACAGCGGGGCGGCGATATTTTTGGGCTTAAGGAAAACGGCGGCACCAACACCATCTATGTATCATCGGTGCTGTTCCGCGACATAGAGGCCAACATGCTCCGACAGGGGCAAGTGGGGGTAGGCATGCCGAGCCTGCGCCCGGCTGGCGCAAGTATGGACAAGGAAAACAGCCTGTTGCGCGCTGTGCTGTTGGCGCCTGCCGCAGGAGCGGCGCTGGCTGGCTTGCGCATGTGGCGGGAAAAACAGATGAGGCGCAAACCGTGAAAAAGCAGCGAGCGCTTTTTTCGTCATTTTTCAGTCTGCTGTGGCTTGCCAGCATGCTCAGCGCCGTGTGGAGCGGCCTATCGCACCTGCCCCAGCTGGCGCGCTACGGGCTGGTGCAGAGCCTCAGCTGGTCGCCCTCTGTGGCGCACTATTATTCGTCGGCGGCGCTGCTGTTCTTGGGCACCTACGCGCTGACCATCTGGTGGCTGCAGGGGCGCAACGCCTTTTGCCTTACCCGTTGCGGAAGGGTGCGTGTTGTTTTGCTGGTAGGGCTGGCCGTCACGGGTCTGGCGCTCATTGTGCACAACATGCCGGATTATTCCTTTTACGACGGCTTGTACCGGACCGTTAAGATGCTGCATCTCGCGTGCGCGCTGGCCTTGTTGCCGCTGTTGATCTATCGGCTGTGCCGACGCTGGACAGGCGGCTATGGCTGGCTGCGGCCACGTGACGCATCTGCTGACAGCTGCGCGCCGCATCACGCAAGAACGCGCGGTTAGGCCGCCAGATAGGTGCAGTTTTGCAAAATGGGTACGCCAAACCTGCCTGGCCTGTACTCTGTTAGCCTTCCTGCTACTGTCGTGCGGCCTTGAGCTGCCCGCAGGCGGCCTTGATATCCTGCCCTTTGCTTTTTCGTAGGATGGCCGTGATTTTTCGCTTCCAGAGGTACTGCTCGAAGGCCAGTACATTTTCTTCGGTCGGGGCAGCGTAGGGCGCGCCTTCCGCCGGGTTGTAAACAATAAGGTTCAGCTTGCCGCGCACGTCGTTGACCAGCCGCGCCAGTTCTTTGGCCTGCTCCAGGCCGTCGTTGACCCCGCCCAGCAGCAGATATTCAAAGGTAATGTGCTCCCGCGTCTTGAGGGGGTATGATTTGAGCGCTGCAAACATTTCGTCCAGGGGCCAGCGCGCCGCCTTGGGCATGATCTGCGAACGCAGCTCTTGCGTCGGCGCGTGCAGCGAAACCGCCAGATAGGCCAGGCCGCTCTCGCCCAGCTCGCGCAAACCTTTTTCTATGCCGCAGGTGGAGACAGTGATGCGCCGGGGGGAGAAATTCAGCCCCTTGGCGTTGTTCAGGCTTTCGAGTGAGCGCATGAGCTCGCGCATGTTCAGCAGCGGTTCGCCCATGCCCATAAAAACAAGATTGCGCAGCATGGGCCATTCGGGCCTGTCGTCGCCCAAGTACTCGCGCGCCACCAGTATCTGGCCGAGAATTTCGGCCATGGTCATGTTGCGTTCAAAGCCCATCTGCCCTGTGGAGCAAAACGTGCAGCCCATGGCGCAGCCCACCTGGGACGACAGGCACTGCGTCCAGCGGCGCACGCCATCGCGGGAGTCCGAGGGGATGAGGACGCTTTCAACCAACGCCCCGTCTTCAAGCCGCAGCAAAAATTTTGTTGTGTCGTCCTGGCTTTTTTCAACCGTCACCACTTCGGGCCAGGTGATAACAGCTTTTGCCGTGAGCTTTTCGCGGCAGTCTTTTGAAATGTTGGTCATGGAATCGAAATCGCGAACCATGCGTTGCCACAACCACTGCCATATCTGCATGGCGCGGAATTTGCGTTCGCCCAGTTCGTCCTGGAGCCAGGATTCCAGCTCGGGAAGCGTCAGGTTGAGGAGATTGGTCATAGGTGCTGCCGGGTTGGTTAAGTTGTCGAGGGCGGGCTGTCGCGGTCTGGCTGTTGCACTACGATGTTTGCCGCAAGTGGGCAAGAAAATTCCGTTCAGGCGGCATCGCGCTGCCAGGGTTGAAAAAGGGCGTTCCTTGCGGGAACGCCCTTGCAGTTTCAGGCAGGCATATCCCGTTTTAGCCCACGGATTTTCGGGCATAATTGCGCACAAAGGTCACCGCTGATTCCACATCGGTAACTTCGCCCGCAATCTGCGCCTGCAGCAGGGCATCTCGAATGACGCCCACCAGCGGGCCGGGGGACAGCTTGGTCTCGCTCATGATCTCGTTGCCGTTCAACAGCGGCTCAAGCATCTGCTCGGGCGTTTCCGCACGGTCAAGGTACTTCATATTGTGGTTGAACGAGGTCAGAATGCCGTCGCGCGCCTTGAGGTCGGCGCGGGCCATGGCGATAAGGCGGGGGTAGTCGTCCAAGGCCTTGAAGCGGCGGATGCCCCTGTCGGTCATCATAAAGTGGAAGCGCATGTGGTGGCGCACCAGATGGCAGAGCAGGTCTATGTCTTCCTGCGCAAAGTGCAGGCGGCGTAGGATCTTGCGGGTTACCTTGGCGCCAACGCGGTGGTGCTGGTAGTAGGTCCAGATGCCGTCGAAGTATTCACCTGTGTAGAGCTTGCCCACATCGTGAAACAGCATGGCCATGGTGCCAAGCCAGTCGTAGTGGAAGTCTTCTTCGGGGTAGTGCTTCATGCACTCGAGCGTGTGTTCAAACACGTTTTCCGTGTCGCCTTCCTTGTTGCGCATCTGGGTGAGGCACGAGAGGGATGCTACCTCGGGGATAAGACCCTGAAGAATGTGCGAATCAAAAAGCAGCCGCACAAAGCGGTACATGGATTCGGCTGCAACCTTGCGCCATTCGTCCATGATGTCCGTCGCGGGCACGTAATCAAGCACGCGGCTGGAGGCCCGCACAATGGCAAGCCATGTGTTCGGCTCGATGGGCAGGTCAAAGTTGGCCGCAAAGCGCAAGGCGCGCACCGCCAGCAGGTAGTTGTGGCGCAGGGTTTCGTCCGGCAGGCCCGTAAGCTGTATAGCGCCGGTCATGACGTCTTCAAACCCGTCATAGGCATCGTTGGACGACTCCGGGCTGCCAAAGCCGGTAATGCGCAGCTTGAGCTGTTCTTCGTGCTCCATCCTGTCCATCATGGTCGGCGTAATGCGCAGGAGCGAAAGCTCGGGATGGCCGGCTGCGGCGACTTCCAGGGGATAAAAACAAAAAATAAAGCCGTTTTCTTCCAGTGTGGCCAGCGCCCGCACACCCTGCAAAGGCACAGCCTTGGGAAACAGCTTGATAAGAGTATCCAGATCCGGCTCGCAGGCTATGTCCACGGTGGGCTGCTTGGCGTTTTCCAGCAGGTGCTCCTGCAAGGGGGCGTTGATAACATGCGCGTCATAGCCATTGCGCAACAGTGTTTTGCTTATGGTTATGGCGTCTTTGAGCGCTTGATGCATCCATGGCTCCTTGCGAAAAATATAACGGGGAATGGCTGTTACTATGCCCGCGAGCATGGCTTCGAGTCAAGCTTGAGTATGAAGAAATGCCGTTGCGGTCAGGCTGGCCATGACGCGCGGCGTGCCGTGCAAACAGGCCGGTGGCGCGCACAAACAAGAAAAACGCCCCTGCGTCGGTGACGCAGGGGCGTTTGATGTTGTCCGTCTGACGTTTAGTCGGAGAAGTTGTTCACTTCTTTTTTGACGCCAAGGGCAATGCGCCAGAGCAGGGAGACAACCAGAGCGCCAACGGCGTATACGCCGAGGGCCACGGTAATTTCCTTGCCGGTGGGCATATAGGGGGTGATGGTTTCATACATGTTGGGGGTAAAGCCGCCAACAAGCAGGCCAAGCCCCTTGTCGATCCACGAGGCCGCCACAAGCATGACCAGGGCGATGGGCATGAGCACGGGATGCGTGCGGAGCTGCGGCGGAATGAGAATGGCCAGACAGGCAAAGGCCATGATGACCGCAGCCCACATCCAGTAGCTCACCCACAGCAGATGACCTTCGTGGCCGAAGAACAGCACGTGGATGGGTTCCATGTGGCCGGGGATGTTGCTGTAGAACGCCGTGAACAGCTCCAGCAGGAAGAAGAAGACGTTCACGCACATGGCGTAGACAATGATGGTCGCCAAGGTTTTTACAGCTTCCTTGCCCACGTCAAAGCCGGTGAGACGGCGCAGCAAGAGCATGAGCAGCATCAGGATGGCGGGACCGGAGCAGAAAGCCGAAGCCAGGAAGCGGCCAGCCATGATGGCGGTCAGCCAGTAATGGCGGCCGGGGATGCCCGCGTACAGGAAGGCGGTAACCGTGTGGATGGAGAAGGCCCACAAAATCGAAAGATAGATGAGGGGCTTGATCCACTTTGGGGGATGCACTTCGTGCCGTTCAGCCTCAAGGGTTACCCAGCCGATGATGATATTCAGGGCAAGGTAGCCGATGAGCACCATCATGTCGTAAAACATGACGGAATTGGGCGTGGGGTGAATCATGACGTTGAGCATGCGCTGGGGCTGCCCAAGGTCGACCACGATGAACAGGGCGCACATGACCACGGCCGCAACGGCCATGAATTCACCAAAGATGATCATGCGCTTGAATTTTTTGTAGTGGTGGAAGTACGTGGGCAGCACCAGCATAACGGCCGAGGCGGCAACGCCGACGAAGTAGGTAAACTGCGAAATGTACAGCCCCCACGAAACATCGCGGCTCATGCCGGTAACAGAAAGACCGTTCTGCAGCTGATCCAGGTACACAATGCCGCAGCCTGCGATCAGGCAGAGCAGAAAGAGCAGCCACAAGTAGTAGGTCTTGGGACCTTCGAGCAATTTTTCAACCATGGCCTGTCCTCCCTATATGAGGTAGTAAACGCCGGGCTGCGTGCCCAGGTTGGGCTTGCGGCGAATACTGTAGTTGGCGGACAAAGCCTGCCGCACCGTTGAATTGGGATCTTCCAGGTCGCCGAAGAGAATCTTGCCGCCAGAGGCTTCAACGCAGGCGGGCAGCTGGCCTACGGCCAGGCGCTCGGCGCAGAAGGTGCATTTTTCGACAACACCGATCATGCGCGTGGGAAACGCCGGATTGGGCACAGGGTTGGCCAGGAACTTGCGCGGATCCTTGAAGTTGAACGAACGCGCGCCAAAGGGACAGCCCGCCATGCAAAAGCGGCAGCCAATGCAGCGGTGGTAGTCCATGGCGACAATGCCGTCTTCCATCTTGTATGTGGCCTGCGTGGGGCACACGCGCACGCAGGGCGGGTTGGTGCAGTGGTTGCACAGCAGCGGGTAGCTGGCTTCAGCCCGGCGCTTGTCGAGGAAGGCGTTCATCTCATCAGGGAAGGTGTGCTCGAACGAGTCGAGCCAAAACCACTTGATGTTCTGGTCGCCGGGAATGTGCGGCACGTTATGAACCTTGTGGCAGGCTTCGATCAGGGGTTCGTAGTCCTTGGGACCGCTGAACTGACGTGTATCGATAACCATGGCCCAGCGCTTGGCGTGCAGGGCGTTGACGCCTTTTTCATAGCGACCTGGGGCAACCTGAGCCTGAGCAACGCCGGACAGGGCGCCAAGGCCGGCCAATCCGCTGCTCAGGGCACAGGCAGAAAGCCCCGCCACTTTCAGAAAGCTTCTTCTGCTCTTGTTCATTACTTGCTCCCCTGGGGAATAATGTGGCAGGTCCAGCAATAGGGATCGACGCTGTTGGCCACATGGCACTTTTCACAGAAACCTTTGTAGTCGTTATGGCACTTCAAGCAGGTGTTCTGCAGGCTGATGGTCCACTTTTTGCCGTTGGAAGCCACATAGGTGCGGTTTTCATTGCGCAGGGCCTCGTCGCGCCACTCGTTGAGCAGCTGCATGTGCTTGTCGCGCATGAAAGTCACACTCTCCACACACTCCTTTTCATCCTTGGGCAAAACAATGCCAGTGCTGGAATAGTGCTTGCCCAGCATGCTTGCCCAGAACGGGGAGGTGAACAGGATCACAAAGATGATGATCCCAAGAATTACAGCTTTGGCGTTATACATCTATTGGCCCTCCCCCTGCGCCTCGGGCGCGTCATCATCCTCTGCCACGTTGGGCAGGTCTTCCTGGCGCAGGTCCATAGTGCGCTTGCTTTCGCCCTTCATGACAAGGGCATTGCCCACCAGTTCGTGCAGGCCGCTCACGGTGACGCCGGGCGCCCAGTAGTTGGCGAGCGGGGGCAGGGTGGCGCGGTCGATGGCGCACACGCAGGCCATGTGGTTGACGCCGTATTTTTCCTGCACGTAACGCAGGGCATTGCCGCGCGGCATGCCGGAACGCATGCGCAGTTCCATGATTTCTTCGGTGTTCAGGCCCGAACCAGCGCCGCAGCAGAAGGTCTGCTCGCGGATGGTGTTTTCGGGCATTTCAACAAAGTTGTTGCACACGGCGTTGAGCACGTAGCGGGGTTCGTCAAGCAGGCCCATGGCGCGTGCAGGGTTGCACGAGTCGTGGAACGTGGTGATGATATGGTCGTTACGGCTGGGGTCGAGGTTCAGCTTGTTGTGGTTGATCAGGTCAGCGGTGAATTCGGCGATGTGCACCATCTTGGTGGAGGCCGCATTCTTGAACACCGTGCCCGTGTAGGGCGAAACAGGCGTCGTCATGTGCGAGGGCGACGGGCCGTTGTAAGTGTCCATGTACTGGTTGATCACGCGCCACATGTGGCCGCATTCGCCGCCCAGAATCCACTTGGAGCCCAGGCGCTCTGCTTCGGCGTACATTTTGGCGTTGAGCTTCTTTGCCATGTTGAAGGTGGTAAAGGAGCCAAAGTTGCCGCCTTCGGACGCGTAGGTCGAAAACGTGTAGTCGAGATCCAGCTCGTGGAAGAGCATCAGATAGCCCATGAAGGTGTAGATGCCGGGGTCGGCAAATACGTCGCCGGAGGGCGTGATGAACAGGATTTCGTGGCCCTTTTCGTTAAAGGGCGTTTTGGGACGGATGCCGGTGATGGTTTCGCAGTCGTCGGCCAGCATCTCCACGATTTCCACAAAGGAGTGGGGCTTGATGCCAAGGTGGTTGCCGGTGAAGCTGCAGTTTTTGACCGGATCCATAATCCAGTGGATGCCAAGACCAACCTCGTGCAGCAGCTCGCGCACGATGGCGGTGATTTCGGCCGTGTCGATGCCGTAGGGGCAAAAGAGCGAGCAGCGGCGGCATTCTGTGCACTGGTAAGCGTAGTAGAAAAGTTCTTTAACTACCTGCTTGTCCCAGCCGCGTGCGCCCACTTTTTTGCCAAGTATCTTGCCCAGCATGGTGTGGTCGCGGCGGTAGAGCGAGCGGAGCAGCTCGGCGCGCAGCACCGGCATGTTCTTGGGGTCGTTGGTGCCCAGGAAGAAGTGGCACTTGTCGGCGCAGGCGCCGCAACGCACGCAGATGTCCATGAACAGCTTGAGCGAGCGGTGCTTTTCAAGGCGCTCTTCAAAGGCGTCGCACAGAATCTGTTCCCAGTTTTCGGGCAGGTTCCAGTCTTCCGCAGCCGGATCCCAGTCGTGGGGATTGGGCATGTGCAGAAGTTCCATGGTCTCTTTTTTGGCCGGGTAGCAGAAGCTACCTGGTGTAAATTCGGGCTTGGTGTCAAGCCAGTCCTGGGCGGGGAAGGCCGGGCGGCTGGACACAAGCATTTGCGGCGTAGGTAATTTTGCCATCGTGGAAACTCCTTACTCGGCGGCCTTTTCGGGTTGCTTTTCCAGCGGCAGCCCGGCTTCGGCCATGGCGTCGCGGTAGGTGTCCTCGTACTCGGCGTAGGTGAAGTACTGCTTGGGCGGATTCCAGGGGTTGATGTGGCGTACACGGCGGGAATTGTTCGCCATGTTGCGCGTGGGGCTAAAGAACACGCCCGGCATGTGCATGAGCTTGGAGAAGGGGAAGTAAATCAGCAGTACGCAGACCAGAGTAAGGTGCGTGAAAAACAGGGCGTTGATGCCAGCGGTGGACACGGGTGCAAAGTGGGTAAGACCCATGATGAAAATCTTGACCTGGGCGATTTCGGTCTTATCGAAATAACGCAGGCAGATGCCGGTACCTACAATGCTGATGAGCAGCCACAGGGGAAAGTAGTCGTTGGCCAGCGAGAGATAGCGCAGGCGCTGGTTGAAAACGCGACGGGCCAGCAAGAACAGCAGGGCGATCAGCACAAGACCGCCGGTCCAGAAGAACCGGGGCGAGCCGAACTGCATGATGCCGTCAATGGTCTCCAAAAAGCGGATACAGGAGGGCACGGGTTCCATAAAAAAGCGGAAGTGCCGGATAAACACCAGCAGGAAGCAGTAGTGGAACAGCAGGGCAAAGACCCACAGCCACTTGGAGGAATAATAAATGGTGCGCGGCCCGTTGCTGACTGGGTCAAATTCCTGCACATCTGCAACCGTGTTGCGGAACAGCGACCGGAAGCAGAAAACTTCCAGGAACATGCGCTGCACAACACCCCAAGTTGTGCTGGGACAGTCGAATTTTGCCTGCTTGATGAAGTCAAGCGACTGCTCCTGCCCGCCAGTAGTGGGGATGCAGAAGGGCACGGGCGATTTGGCCCAGTACACCATGCGCCAGACAACACCGGCGATGAACACGACTACTGCCACATAAGGCAACGCCACGCCGAACAGGCCCGCGAGCCCTACGGCCGCTCCCGCCCAGGCGATGGCTCCTATGAGCAGCACCAGCAGTAATGAATTGAACATTCCCTACCTCACTTCCACTAAAGTTGCCTCAAAAGCCCACCACGGGATATTGAGAGATCTCCGGCCCGCATGCTGCAAAGCCCACGGTCAGGCCTTACGGCCTAATGAACGCTGGATGTCAGCGGTCGTCCCCAGAGGGCACGGCCCCGCTTTCCAGTTGTTGCGCCCAGCGCGCCAGTTGGGCGTGCTGGTTGCGTATTTCCGTAATGCGCGACTCAGCCAGAACTTCCCGGTCTTCCATATACATGTCAAAGGCCAGCAAGGTCAGGCTGTCGATGCGCGATTCGGTCTCTAAATAGGCCGCCAGATCGTTCTGGGCCATGAGTTCCGGCATGACGTGCTCCCGCATGATGGGCTTCATGAGGCTGAACACGGCAAGGCTCTGACTGGGGGAGAATTTTTGCACCGCCCGCAGTTTGACAAAACGGTCCAGAGCCTTGCGGGTCTGGGCCACTTCGACGTTTTCGCCGGTCATCGCATCGTACAAGCCCCCTGCGGCTTCCTTGGTCATGTTGGCCACGGGGTTGCCGAAGGGGTCTTCCTGAGTGCGTAAAAAACCAGTTGTTTCAAATGGATAGGTGTCAAACACGGCACTTGTCCATAGCCGCACCAGTTCGCTTTTGTGTTTGCGAAAAATGTCGATTGCTTTCATTCCATCCCCATGCCTTTTTACTAAGGCTCTCTCATATAAATAGTAAGCGCAAAGGGCGTCAAGCCCCTTTGCGCTTTTGGCGCGTAAGGTTTGTCATTTTTTGCACAAGGCCGCTATGGGCGTGGGCTACGGGCAGGGTGTCGTGCCTGAGCACTGACCCGCAACTTGCGGGTCAAGCGGCAAATCCGTACTGCCTGTTGTGGAGGGGGGAGTTTGCGCGGCGGGCAACATTGCCTGCCCTGCCGGTTGCTTGGCGGATTTTTTCAGCATGGAGGGCAGGCCGTGGTATTCAAAAAACGGCACCGTCTGCGAGCCAGCCATAAATACGTGGGCCTTGTTGCGCAGCATGCGCAGGCGCAGCAGCAACATGTCGGGGGCGGTGGCCGCCATGGGGGAGGGCGCGGTCACGTCCTGGGCTTTGGCCAGTGCGTCGGCAAGGCTTGAGCCATTGTCCATCAGCCTCTGCATGCGGGCAACCTTGTAAATGTCGCCCTCGCTCTCAGCCAGCGGGTAAAAAGCCACGTCCACATGGCCGGAAAGCAGGGTGATGCCCTCCTGACAGCTGGGGCACGAAGGCGAAAAAAACATGCGCACGGAGGCTTCGTTGCCATTGTCGGTGATGGCCCACACATCTGCCTGTGTGCGCAGGGCCGTGCCCGTGTTAACGATAAACAGCACCCCCCAGAGTATCAGCAGCAGCGAACGGCCGGGCTTGTCGCCGGGCAGGCTTGATCGGCTGTGGTGGGCGGCCTGCCGAAAGCCCGTGTAGATCATGGCAAAAAAACAGGCCACGATGAGGCAACTGACGCAGGGGGCGGTAACGGCCATGAGCAGCAAAAGGCAGATATCGCCAAGCAGGGCCAGACCAGCCAGCACAACGCCCAGTTGGGCCGCGCCCATCAGGGCCGCCGCAGCCAGGGCGGTAAATGTAACGCCGCCAGCCCACCACAACGAAATGCCCGCAACAGAGGTATCCTGAAAAAGCGCGCAGCCCGATGTTACGCAGAGGTTAACCTCGTTGCCAAAGGCGCTCCAAATGCAAAAAGCCGCTGCCAGAACAGCAATGCTCAAAATACCGGGAAGTAACTGGTGGTCTCGCTTCATGAATTACCTGAAGATGTAAAAAAATCTTTGTTTGGCGCAGGCTCGGCCTAGCAGCACACAGACGCCCTAAATGCCGGGCCATGGCCGTTATTGCATGTAACTCGTTTCAGGTTATAGGCTGTTTTTGCTTTTTCGTAAAGCTTGGTGCGGCAAACCGGCGGCCTTGTCCGCACATTGTCTGCCGCTGCCCGACAGGCTCAGCGTGCTTGGCCCAGCAAGCGCCCGGCGGGCGATGGTAAAACAAAGGGACGCCCTTGCGGGCGTCCCTTTATGTTGTGTCTATGCGGTCAAGCTACATGGTGGAGCCGGAGGCCGCACGCTGCATCTTGATTTCGACCTTTTCGGTCAGGCTGGAATAGTATTCGCGCAGGATGACGAGCACTTCTTCACGGCCGAAGTGATCCGGCACTTCCGCGCCTTCGGACAGCATCTTGCGCAGCTTGGTGCCGGACAGGATGACGCGGTCTTCCTTGCCGTGGGGGCACGTACGCATGCTGGCCATGCCGTCGCACTTTTTGCAGTAGAAGGTCCAGTCGATGTTCAGGGGGTCGCAGAGCAGGCGCTTGCCCTGTTCGGCGGGCACAGGAATCTTGCGGAAGATTTCCTGGGCTTCAAACATGCCGTAGAAGTCGCCCACGCCAGCGTGGTCGCGGCCAACCAGCAGGTTGTTGATGCCGTAGTTCTGGCGGAAGGTGGCGTGCAGCAGGGCTTCGCGGGGACCGGCATAACGCATGTCCAGGGGATAGCCAGCCTGAATGACGAAGTCTTTCACAAAGTACTTCTCAACCAGGGTGTCGATGCACTTTACGCGCACTTCGGCCGGGATGTCGCCGGGCTTCAGGGAGCCCACGAGGGAGTGGATGACCACGCCGTCGCACACTTCAACGCCGATCTTGGCGAGGTATTCGTGCGAGCGGTGCATGGGGTTACGCAGCTGCAGGGCGGCAACCTTCTGCCAGCCGCGTTCGTCCATCTTGGCGCGCAGCTGGGCGGGGGTCATGTACACGCCGGGGAACTTTTCGGGGTACTCGCCCTGCGAAAGAACTTTCACGGGGCCAGCGATGTTGAATTCGTTCTGCGCGAGAACCATCTTCACGCCGGGGTGGTCGTTGGGGGCCACTTCCCAGAACTTTTCAGAGTCGGGGCCGGAACCCTTGAAGACCAGTTCGCATTCCCACTTCTTGTCGGCTTCGGTCATTTCATAGACTTCTTCGACCTTCATGGTAGCCATGATTTCGCCTTTGCGAACCAGGGCCACTTCTTCGCCAGCCTTAATGGTCTTGGCGTCGGCAGCGGTAACATCAAGGGTAACCGGAACGGGCCAGAAGGTGCCGTCGGAAAGGGTCATCTTTTCGCAGACGCTCTTCCAGTCAGCCTTTTTCATGAAGCCGTTCAGAGGCGAGAAACCGCCAATGCCCATCATGATCAGGTCGCCCTTGGCGCGGGAAGAAATCTCGATCTGCTTCAGGCCTGCGGCTTTTTTCTTCTCGTCATCCAAGGCCTTACCTTCCAGAAGGCAACAGACCAGACCCTTACCGCCATGAGGAGCTACCAGTTTGGACATTGCGAAATCCTCCGTTTTTTAGTTATGTGGGCATCCTTCCGTGGCCAGCGTCGCCAGGCGGAAGGGCAGCGTTCAATTCGCATCTTGTGAATAATCTAACAAAAAGTCAACCACCTCTTAAAAATTTTCCTGACTGCTTGCCAAAAAAACCAGAGCCATGGCCAGTATTGCGGAAAATTCACAGAAAGCTATACGCTGAATCGCGCAAAAAGAGAAGGGGGGCTGACAATAAAAGTGCGCCTGAATCCAAAACTCCATGTGAAAGTGCGCTTTTTTTCGCAAAGGCTTTTACTAGGCAAGGGGCCGCACATGCGCGGCAAATGCTGCCCAGATGGTTTCGGCGCTTGTGCCGCCATAAAGCAGGAAAAATTTTGCGGCAGGGGAAATTTTTCTCAACCCCGTTGCCCTGGCAATAAAAAAGGGCATGGATACGGCATCCACGCCCTGAGGTTTATCTGTGCGGTTGCGCGGCAAAGGCCGCAAGTAGGCTAAAAGGGAACGTCGTCCATGTTGGACGCTTCGGAGGGAAAGGCCGGGCCGAGGTCTTCGTCCATGGGCTGAGGCTTGCGGTTGCCCTGGGGGGCGTAGCCGCTCTGTCCGCGTCCGCTTTGCGCACCCTGTCCACCGCGCGGCGCGTTGCCTCGCGGAGCTGCGGAAGCCGCAGGCGCGCCAGGATCGTCCTCGTAGCCATGGCCGCCGCCAGCATCGCGCGGGGCGTCGCCCTTGCGGTCAAGAAACTGCACGCGCTGGGCTTTGATCTCGGTGGTGTACCTGTCCTGTCCCTGTTGATCCTGCCATTTGCGGGTCTGCAGGCTGCCTTCCACATAGACCAGGCTGCCCTTGGCGAGAAAGTTGGCGCAGTTCTCCGCCTGGCGCTGAAACACCGAAACCCTGTGCCATTCAGTGCGGTCAACCTTGTTGCCGTCGCGGTCCGTGTAGGATTCGTCAGTGGCGACGTTCAGGGTGGCAACAGGCGAGCCACTCTGCGTGTATCGCAGTTCGGGGTCGCGGCCCAGACGGCCTATAATCATTACTTTGTTCAGCATGGTGATGCTCCAGGGTCGTATGCGTGTTTCGGGCTCAGGCTACAAATGCCCGTTCGAGCTGATCCAGCACGTCTTCAAGTGTATCGCTCAGTTTGTTGGCTTCGCGCGGTTGCCAGTCGGCCAGGGCTGTCTCGATGTCGGCCTTGATGCGGGCCGCTTCAAGGATGCCGGGCCCGATGGCCGTGCGGCGGGCCTGAGACCAGGGCAAAAACTGCAGCCCTTCGTCCAGGGCCCGCACCATTTCAAGCACGCCGTGTTTTTCGTGTTTGATGGGCACACTGAAGGCGAGCTCGGTAAGTTTGGGCCAGAGTTTTTCCAGCAGGTCTTCGTTCCAAGTCACGGCGCTCACGCGAATTTGCAGTGCTTTGCCCATAGGTGCTCCGTTTTGGCGGGGGCCGATTTTGTGCGTATGCGCCCAAACCCTACCCCCGTTTGACAGGCCGGGTCAGAGGCGATGCCTGCCGCTGCGCCTAGTCTTTTTCCGTCCATTCGGTCTGCACGCGCATGATCACTTCCTGGATGGCAGGCAGCTGATCCTGCGGGCAGACGCCGATCAGGGGAGCGCCAGCGTCGATGTTTTCGTTATACTTGAAGTAGACGGCGTAGATGACGCCCGCCGGGCCGGCGTACTGCAGCGGAACCTCGCGCTTCATGCGCGACATGATGAGCAGTTCCATGCCTTCGCGTACGGCCACAGATTGCGAATCGGCAGCGCGTATCTTTTTGTCCACCTCAGGTGTGAAGTAGTACTTGGCCCGTTCAGGCGCAACAAAAAGATGCAGGGCTTTTTGCAGCAGGATGCGTTCAACCTCGGCGCGGGTCAGCATGTGGCGAACCACGGCCAGGGGCGTGCCTGCCTCGACAAACGCGCCCTCAAGCTCAGTGTGCAGCTGGCTGATCTCGCCTTTTTCGTTGGCGCAGATGGCCTTGGGGTTGCGCTCGCGCTCAAGCGTGGCGATGAGCGTGCCCGGTTTTTCCTTCCACTGGCCCTGGGGCCCAACGACCTTGTCGTCCTGTTTTATGCCCGCAAAAGTCACCTTGCCCGTGTGGGGCGTGCTGATGACGATCTCGCGGTAGGGAGAAGCCTTTATCTCGTCCAGCAGTGAAGATATGTTTATCATGCTTGGGTCCGTTAAGCGTTATATATTGGCGACGCTCCGGCGGGCAGGGGGGGCTGCCCCTGAGCCTCCGGCGCGGATGGCGAGCGGAGTGTTTCCGGCCGCCGCGTCACTCGGAATGTTGTTTCGCAGCCCGCGCGCAGCTCGCGCACAGCCTGCCGTTACCTGTAATACAGGTTTCTGCCGCCAATGGTCAGCAGGGCCTGCTTGAGGTTTGCACGTACTTCGCGCCTGTCCCAGATGCCCTGAATATGCCCGCGCGAAAGGGCGCGGTACGAGCGGTGGTACTTGGGCGGGATGTCCATGCCAGTGGTTTCCTTGATGACGCCAGGTCCGGCAAAACCGATGTTGGACGAGCGCACGGCAAACTGGTAGGGCGAGCAGCCCAGAAAGCTGGCCACGGGACCGGCAAAGGAGTTGGTGTCGTACAGCACCATGTACAGGCCGCCGGATTCAATATAGCGGCGTACGGCCACCGTGCAGCGGGGCATCTGGATAACGCCGTGCGTGCCCTCCTGAATGCGGATGCCCGCCGTGCCGTGCACGTATGCCAGGAAGGGATAGCGCTTCTTGGCCGCCCGCTGGGCCGCCTCCACAAACTTGTAGCCCTCGGCCGCGCCCACGGAGCCGCCGCGGAAGGTGCCCATCAGCATGGCGACAACCATCTTGGTATTGTCGATGCGGGCTTCAAAGGTCATGCAGCCGCTCTTGGCCCCGGTCTTCTTTTGCGCATCGAGGATCCGGTCGCTGAAGTTGGGGAAATCAAGGGGGTTGCCCGCTTCGATCTCGCTGTTGAATTCAAAGACGGAGCCGAGGTCAAAGACGTTTTTTACATACCATTCCGGCTCCATGGGAAAATGGTAGCCGCAGTGGCTGCATACGCCCGCAAATTCGGCAAACAGGTCGGGCCCCCACAAATCAAGGCAGCCGTAAGCGGCGCTGTTGGGGCAGGTAATGGCCCGGTCAACCTTGTAGCGCGGCGAAATGTAGTTCCACCGGCTGCGGCGGCCATCGTCCGACCATGTGGAAAGAGCGGTGAGTTCTTTGACCTTGCTGCTTTCCACCTTGGCGCTGGGCAGTTTGCGGGTGAGCTTGTGCCAGGGGGCCAGCAGACGCCCCTTGAAAACTTCCCACTCGTTGTCGATTTCTTCCATAAAGGTGCGGATGCGCCTTTGGTGCTTGCGGTAAAAATCGTACTTGAAGCTGACCCACGGCTTGCTGATCCAGTCCCATGTGGCCACGGCCATTTTGGTAAACAGAGGCCGCTTGTCCCGGGCCGCCTGACGCGAGAGCCGCAAAAACTTTTGCTGGCGGCGTTCGCGCAGCCTGTCCTTGGCGGCGGAGCTGAGGCCCCAACGGGTGTACATTTCATCAAGGTTGGCGTCGGGCTTGCGCACGCGGGCCAGAGCCAGCCCCTTGAGGCCGGGCATGGTGCGGGTGGAGATGACCACCTCGTCGGTGGCGCGCAGCACTTCCTGCCGCAGGTTGCGGAAAAAGTCGAAGTGCCAGGGGCGCGCGCCCAGCGGCGGCTCCTGCACCACGCGGTCGATATAGCCAAACTTGAGGTTGTCCTGCGCCGTCATCTTGAGGTTGGTGGCGCAGCTCTCGATAAGCTCGGGCGTGGCGCGCTGACCTGCCTTGATGCGGCCCTCGATAGCTGCGGCGCCCTCGGGCGAAATAACCGAGTAGTAGCCGTGCGACAGCATCAGGCGCTTGTCGGCCAGACCAATGGCCTCGGCGCCGCCAGATCCGCCCTCGGAAATAACGGCGATAACGGGCACGCGCAGGCCTGCCATGCAATAGATGTTGCGGGCGATCTGCTGGGCCGCGCCGGGGTAGTCCTCAATGGGAAATGAGCCGGGCGTAAAAATATAGGTGTGTACTGGTATGCCTTCGGTCTCGGCCACACGCATGTACTGCTGCGCCTTGGCGTTGCCCCAGGGTTTGACCGAGCCGCCGTTGCGGAATTCCGCCCCGTGGCCCTTTTCCTGCCCGATGACCATCACCGACTGCGTGTAGGTTTTTTTGCCCCGGCGGCGGGTGATGACCGCGCGGGCAATAAGCATGCTGGGGTCGAGGCTGTGCTCGTCCTGTCCGCCCACCTCGGTAAAGTTGTCATAGACGTTTTCGAGAATATCACGCAGGCAGATGCGCTGCGAGTGGCGCACAATGCGCACCTTGTCCATGGGCGTGATGCTGCCCTCAAGCCGCCGTTCCACGTAGTTGAAGAGGTCTTCAACCGTGGCCAGCTCGGCATAGGGGTCCTCCACCGTGCCCGAACGTACGCGGGCGGTGAAGGCGGCAAGCTTTTCTTCAAGCAGGTCGGCGTTGTCCTTGTGCTTGCCGGCGAATATGTCCACCAGATAGGTCAGCCTGTCGCGCAGGCTCTGGATCCGTTTTTCGATGTTGTTGTCCATAGTATATTGGGGCCAGCTAGACTGGTTTTTTTAGGTAGGCGAAATCCCCGAAGTTCAGGGCGGCCAATGGGTTGTCTGCCGGCAACCGTCCCCTGCGCGGGCGCGGACGCGCCGCCCTCGCCGCAACGCGTCGGTCTGCGACGGGTGCGCTCGCCTGCGGCGGCAGGTGGGTGGACGATGCCTTGTTCATGGGCTGGTTCCCTGTCAGAAACGCAGGATGCGTTCTGTGTTGGCCGCAAGGAAGTTGACGTTGGACTTCAGTTCCTCGCCGGAGGCGTTGTGCCCTTCGAGCCGCAGATCACGCAAAAATTCAAGGCCGCGCGCCTTGGCTTCCTCAAGGTCTTTGCCCCAGATGATGGCAAGCGCCAGGTTGGGGTCAAATTCCGTAGGGATTTCATACGGCTCGGTGGTGGGAACATGGGTGAGCATGGTCAGCCAGGGCTGTTCTTTCCAGCCAAAACGCTCGATGCGCCCCACCCAGGGGGTGAAGTTGTTGTCGGGATCTTCGGCGATGAGGCGGTATTCTATGCCCAGCCCCTCAAAGGTGATGTCCGCCTGCCCGTAGCCCAGCGGCTCGCCAAGGCCGATGCGTATCTGCTCGGCGATCAGGTCCACGTCTCCCTGGCCGCCCACCCGCGAGATGCGCGCCGAAACGCCGTTCTCGACCTGGATGCGCGTGTTCACTTCCATAAGGAAGGGTTCGCCCTTGCGGGTGACGATCCACTCCCATGTGCCCACGTTGTCATAGCCCACCTTGCGGGCCATGGTCAGGGAGTAGTCCACAATGTCGCGCAGCACCTTGCCCGCGTCAAAGGTGTACTTGAGTTCGTCGGGCGCAAAGCCGGGCGCGATCTCGATGCGTTTCTGGCGGCCGGTGGACTGTATGGAGCAGTTGCGCGTGCCAAAGTGCACGGGGTTCTGCCCCGAACGGTCGGAAACCACCTGTACTTCAAGGTGGTTAAAGTCGATGATGCGCTGCTCGATGAGCACGCCTTCGTCCTTGAACTGGCGCAGGGCGTAGCTGCGTATGCGGCGGTAGACCGAGCGGAACTGGTCCGGGTCGTACACTTCCTCAATGCCCATGCCGCCGCCGCCCGCCGATGCCTTGACCAGCACCAAGGGGCGCTTGATGCCCTGCTGGTCCTGAAATTCAAACACGCTCTTGGCGATGCGCTCGGCTTCCATCTCATCATAGATGGGGCGGTCAGAGCCGGGCACTGTGGGCACGCCCAGGCTGCGGGCCAGACGCTTGGTGTTGATTTTGTCGCCCAGCTCGCGGATGATTTTCCACGAGGGGCCGATAAAGATGAGTTTCCGGTCGCGCTTGGTCACGCGGCGTGCAAAACGAAAATCCTCGGCAAAAAAGCCGTAGCCGGGATGCACGGCGGTGCAACCCGCCTCATCGGCCACAGCCATGAGTTCGTTGGCGTCGTGGTACGACGAAACGCGAAAAAGGCTTTTTTCTCCGCCTTGTTCGCGCGCCAGACGCACATGGCCCGATGCCGCGTCTTCAGCTGTAAAAATGGCGGCAAAGGCCACTCCCAGCTTGCGGCAGGCGCGCATGATGCGCATGGCGATTTCGCCACGGTTGGCCACCAGAATTTTGTGCTTTTGCAGGGGAATGCTTTCCTGAGCTTTGTCCAAGCCTGTCTCCCTATTAACTTGCTCTTTTTTGTGTTGGTTTATGCCCGGCCCGGCCCCGGGTGCCTGTGGGGGCGGGCGGCGTATCCGAAGTTTGGATTTGCATCGCGGGATGTTACGGTTATGGGTCGCAGCCCGTTACCCCCTTGTGGGGGGACGATTGGCGGGCTATACAGACATTGCATCCGCACCTCATACCCGCTTTTGGCGCGAAAATCCACTCGCGCAGAGGCGGCCCCGCACAAAAAGCCGCGCAGCGGCAAAGGAACGCGCGGCGCGGATTGCGGCCTGTCTGCAGACCACTGAGCTTATTTCAGGAGACGATTTTATGCAAAATTTTCAGGATGTCCAGCGTGCCGCCGCAGCCCTGCGCGAGGCCATTCAGGCTTCCCCTGGCGCATCTTCATTGCCTTTGGGAGCACGCAGGCTCGACAGCAACGCCTCTCCTGAAGCCGACGTCCCCATTGGCATCGTGCTGGGCACGGGGCTTTCATGCCTTGCCGAGCGGCTGCAGGACCGCCTGGTCGTGCCGTATGCCGACCTGCCGGGTTTTCCCGCTTCAAGCGTCGAGGGGCACGCCGGAGCCTTTGTGTGGGGGCGGTTTCCCGGAGCCTGCGGCGAGGATGACTGCTTGGGCCGCTACGCGCTTATCCAGCAGGGCCGGTGCCACCTGTACGAAGGGCGCACGCCCGCCGAGGTGTGCATGGGCGTGCGGGTCATGGCGCTTCTGGGCGTTAAAACCCTCGTCATCACCAACGCCGCAGGCGGGCTCAACCCCCAGTTTGACGCGGGCGGCATCATGTGCATGAGCGACATTATCAACCATACCGGGCATTCGCCGCTGACAGGCGTGAATGTTGATGACTGGGGGCCGCGCTTCCCCGACATGTGCGCTCCGCTGGACGCGGACCTGCGGGCTCTGGCGTTTGAGACCGCAGCCAAAATGGGCCTGCGCCTTGAGCGCGGCGTGTACATAGGCGTGCACGGGCCGGAGATGGAAACCCCGGCGGAGACCCGCATGTACCGGCAGTGGGGGGCCGATGCCGTGGGTATGAGCACCGTGCTCGAAATCATCGCCGCGCGTCATATGGGCATGCGGGTGCTGGGCCTTTCGTGTTTGACCAATAAAAATTTGCCTGACTGCATGACCCCGGCTCCCTTGGAAGAAATTTTGGCAATGGCCGCAGTAACGGGCAAAAATCTGGGGCGGCTCATCAGGGCCATGGTGACAAAACTCTGAAAAATGCGTAAAAGCGCGGCCCGGACATCATTAAAAAAAAGCAATACCGACTGCCGGTTTGTCCCCCTGCCTGCGTCGGCCTCATCCCGACGCTGATCTGCCGCAGCTTTGCTGCCAGTCGGAATCTCCCCTGGCGGGGAACAAAACCGCACTACCCAGTGTTTTTTAAGGGCAAAAAGCCATGCAACACAATGAATCCCTCCGCAACGTAGCCATCATCGCCCACGTCGACCACGGCAAGACCACCCTTGTTGACGGCTTGTTCAAGCAGGGCGGCGTGTTTCGCGCCGACCAGCAGGTTGACGACCGCGTCATGGACAAGATGGATCTGGAACGCGAGCGCGGCATCACCATTGCGGCCAAAAACTGCGCCGTCAACTGGAACGGAGTGAAGATCAACATCATCGACACCCCCGGCCACGCCGACTTTGGCGGTGAAGTGGAGCGCTCGCTCTCCATGGCCACCGGCGCCATTCTGCTGGTGGACGCCTCCGAAGGCCCCTTGCCGCAGACGCGTTTTGTTCTGCGCAAAACCCTTGAGGCAGGTCTGCCCGTGGTTGTGGTCATCAACAAGATTGACCGCAAGGACGCACGCCCCCAGGAAGTGCTCAACGAAATTTACGACCTGTTCATCGACCTCGACGCCAACGAGCACCAGCTTGAGTTCCCCGTGCTCTACGCCATTGGCCGCGCCGGTGTGGCCATGAACAACCTGGATGACGAACAGAAGGACCTTTCGCCCCTTTTTGACGCCATTGTTAAGTATATTCCCGGCCCCAGCTACGACCCTGACGAACCATTCCAGATGCTGGTGGCAGACCTTGACTACTCCGATTATCTGGGCCGCCTGGCAGTGGGCCGCATCATGCACGGCACCGTTTACTCCAAGGAGTCCCTGGCCTGCATCGGCGAGGACGGTCAGCCCAAGCCCCTGCGCGCCACCAAGCTTCAGGTGTATGATGGATTGCAGGTGGTGGAAGTGGAAAAGGCCGTGCCCGGCGACATCGTGGTTCTGGCTGGTATTGAAGACGTCACCATCGGCGACACCATCTGCACCCGCGACAACCCGCGTGCCATGCCGCGCATCCGCGTGGACGAACCCACCGTGTCCATGCGCTTTGGCATCAACACCTCGCCCCTTGCTGGGCGCGAGGGCAAGATTGTGCAGAGCCGAGCCATCTATGATCGCCTGGTCAAGGAAACCCTGCGCAACGTGGCCGTGCGCGTAGAAAACACCACCGACCGCGACGCGTTTCTCGTCAAGGGCCGTGGTGAATTTCAGATGGCCATTCTTATTGAAACTATGCGCCGTGAAGGCTTTGAGCTTTCTGTGGGCCGCCCCGAAGTCATCCTCCGGAAGGATGAAAACGGCAAGGTCATCGAACCCATCGAGCGCCTGTACGTGGACTGCGACGAAGTGTTCATGGGCGTAGTGACCGACAAGCTGGCTCAGCGCAAGGGCCGCATGCTCAACTGCGTCAATAACGGCACGGGCCGCGTGCGCCTTGAATTCAGCGTGCCTTCGCGTGGCCTTATCGGCTACCGCGACGAGTTTCTCACCGATACCAAGGGTACCGGCATCATGAACTCCTACGTCGAAGGCTACGAGGAATGGCGCGGCGACTTCCCCACCCGCTATACGGGCTCCATCGTGGCCGACCGCGCTGGCGCTGGCGTGGCATATGCCCTGTTCAACCTTGAGCCGCGCGGCGTGCTCTTTGTGGAGCCCGGCGACCCGGTGTACGAAGGCATGATCGTGGGCGAGCACAACCGCGACAACGACATCGATGTTAACGCCACCAAGGAAAAGAAGCTCACCAACCTGCGCGCTTCGGGCAAGGATGAAAACGTCACCCTTACTCCGGTTAAAAAGATGACCCTTGAGCACGCCCTGCACTTTGTGCGCGAGGACGAGCTGGTGGAAGTGACCCCGCTTTCCATCCGCTTGCGCAAGGCCGAGCTCTCGGCCATGAAGCGCTACCAGATCGCGGGCAAGCGCAAGACCAGCTAGATTGCACGGCAGACCATACGCACTGCGCGTCTGCACCCCATATTGGTTTGACAAAGCCGCCGGACATTGCCCGGCGGCTTTGTTGTTGTAGGCCGCACAGTGGGCCGCGCGTGCAGCCAACAAACCGTATTTTTTTTATTTTATCTGTGTTGACTGACAGGTTGCAACCTGCGCTGCATGCGCCCAGCTCATATATAATAGGTGTTCTCTACTATTTTTGTAACTATGCAATATTATATTGTTTGAGTATTCAAATTTGCATGCTTGCAAAATATAAATTTGCTATCATGTATCGGTTCGCTGAAAAAAAGTTGCACTTATTTGCGTATTGTTTTTAATAAGACATCTCCAGGATAGCTCTTAAAAACACATATAATAAAAAATAAAGTATTATTGACTTTTTATTATTTTTTTTACAGGCTCTTCATCCCCCCAGACTTGGTAGTTGGTACACCAGTGTAATCTGTAATTGATTATCAACAGCTCTTTTCTGAGCAGCGTTGCGGCGCCAAGATATGCTTGAGAGAGGTGATTGTGCGCGACCACGATGCGTCCGGAAGAGAAGCCATCGGGCAGCTGATTCCTTTTATGCCCGACATCAGGCGCTGCCACACGGTTTTTGCGCAGCTGGAGCGGCAGTGGACATGGATAGCCCTGACGGGAAAAATCAATTGCAATGCCATTGCCGCCACCCTGTTTGATTTCATTTTTAAAACCCGCGACACCTTTGGCCTGCTGCGTCAGGACATGACAACCATGCTGGCGGAAAAGCTGCTTGAAAAAGCCGTGCGCGAAATGTCGCCCGTGGCTCAGGTGGTCATGGACATCATCAAGCGCAATCTATACGAGCGCACGGCTGACGTAAGCTTTTTGGCCACAGACGGCGAAATTGCGGGCTTTCTGCAGGGCAGGTCCTGCGATGTGGCCGGGCTGCGCAACCGGCTGGCCGCCTATCGCGCCAAGTACAGCGTTTACCGGGACATCCTGGTGCTCGACACGCAGGGCACGGTACGCGTGCAGCTTGACGCCAGCAGGCCAGTGCGCGCGTCTGTCGATCCGCTTGTCAGGCAAACGCTGTCCGCACAGGGCTTTGTGGAAACCTTCCGTCCCACCGACCTGTCGCCAGATGGCCGGGCGGCGCTGGTGTATTCGCACGTTATCCGTGCGGAGGGCGCGGCCGAACCTCTGGGCGTGCTGTGCCTTGTTTTTGATATGGACGGCGAGGTGGCCGACCTGTTTGCGGGCATGGCCCGTTTTGCGCGGGATATGGTCATTCTGCTGTTGGACGACAGGGGCGAGGCCTTTGCCAGCAGCGATGCCCGGCAGGCCCCGGCGGGGCGCTCGTATGCCCCCACCCCTGCGGACAGCTTTGCCCTCAGCTCAACAGGCCGCAACACCACGCTGGCGGTATCGCGCCCGTCCGGCGGTTATCAAGGATACGAGGGGCAGGCCTGGCAAAGTCATGTGCTGCGCCCCGCGCAAAGGGCTTTTGCCAGCAGGATCACTGAAGGGCTGGACGTTGCCCTGGTGCGGCGCGAGGCCGGGTTTTCGGCCCATCTGACCAATATTGAGGAGCAGGCCAGCGATGTCATGGGCGACCTGACGCTGGCCGCGCTTAACGGGCAGATCATGGCCGCCCGCCAAAGCGGCAATGCGCGCGACGACGAGCGCCAGGCTGCCCAGGCCCTGCCGCCCATTCTGGATGCGGTACGAAAAATGGGCATCGAGATGGAGCGCGAGTTCCACTACTTTACCGATGGTCTGCTAAAAACCGTCACGGCTTCACGTCTCAACGACGCCTCTTTTCTGGCCTCCATTACGGTGGAAATAATGGACCGCAATCTGTACGAGCGGGCCAACGACTGCCGCTGGTGGGCGCTCACGCCCGACTTCCGGCGCATCTTGTCCCAGACTCAGGTTGACAAAACCGGTCTGGCCCGGCTTGAGAACATACTGGAATACATCAACAGCTACTACACGGTGTATTCCAATCTTTTTCTCTACGACGCCCACGGCGTGGTAGTGGCCTGCTCGCAGGCTGCGGAACGGGGCCTCTACGGCCAGCAGGTAAATGAGGAATACGTGCGGCGCACGCTGGCGCTCAAGGGTCCGGACGACTTTGCCGTGTCGCCCTTTCGCGCTACCGATCTGTACCGCCCCAGGGGCGGGGCGCAGGCAACCTATGTGTACAGTGCGCCCGTGTTTGCGCCAGAAGGCGGGCAGGCCGTGGGCGGCATAGGCATTGTTTTTGATTCGTTGCCGCAGTTTGCCGACATGTTGGGCGACACCCTGCCCAAGGACAGCAATGGCAATGTGGTTGCCGGGGCGGCGGGCTTTTTTGCCGAAGTGGGGGGAACCCTGGTGGCCGCTAGCGAGGCCCACCTGCGCCCAGGCGAAACGTGCCCGCTGCAGCCCCAGTGGCTGGCTCTGGGGCAAGGCGAATGCCACTCGCAGCTCGAATCGGTCGACGGCGTGCTGTACGCCGTGGGCTGCGCCCGCTCGAGGGGCTATCGCGAGTACAAGCGCGATGGCCGTTACTGCAACGATGTGCTGTGCGTGATGCGTCTGCCCATTTAAATAAAGTACGTTTTTTGATCAGGGCTGCGACAAGGCCCGTTTTTGCTCCGGCGCGTCCAAGGGACTGTGTGCCAGGCAAAAACGGGCCTGTTTTGTACGTAGCAAAGGCGGACGCTAGACCACGTGCCGCAGGTTGGCCCTGCAGGTGATGGTTGGGCCGTCCATGGAGCTCATGGCATCCAGCAGCAGGGCGCGGTATGTTCCTGTGCCGCCGCCCACAGCGCCCATGTTTTCGGCAGCCACTTCGCCCGCGACGCCCATGGCGCATACCGCGCACAGGCTGGCCTGGGGCAGCTCTGTTGGGGCCGCGCCCACGCAACAGCCCACAATGGCGGCAGTCATACAGCCAGTGCCTGTAACGCGCGTCATAAGGGGGTCGCCGTTGCTGACGGCCCACGCTCCCTTGGTGTGCGCCACTATGTCGATGCGCCCGCTCACAACGACAACAGCTCCCGTTGCCGCGCTCAGGGACGAAGCCATGCGTGCCGCTTCAGAAATGTTGCCCTCGGACACCATAACGCCTTCATCCGAATCCACGCCGCGAGCAGTGGCCTTTTCTCCAGCCAGAAAGCGGATCTCCGAGCTGTTGCCCTTGATGACGGCAAAGCGCACATCCTGCAGCAGCCTGCGCAGGGTGTCGTTGCGCAAGTCGGAGGCTCCAGCGCCCACGGGATCAAGCACGACGGGGATGTTCAGGGCATTGGCCCGCTTGCCGGCCGCCAGCATGGAGGCGACGGTGCGCTCGTTGAGCGTGCCGATGTTGATGACCAGGGCCGAGCTCAGGGCCACGATCTGCTCAACTTCCGCCGCGTCGTCCGCCATGATGGGCGAGCCGCCCGCTGCCAGAATAATGTTGGCGCAGTCATTAACCGTTACATAGTTTGTAATGCTGTGCACCACAGGGCCCTTGCGGCGCACCATGTCCAGAATCTCGCCAAAACATTCCATGCCCAGCCTCCCCCGGCACTGCCGGAAGCAAGATGTATGTGTGCTGCGTTGGGGTAAGTACCCCTTGCGCGTGTGTCCGGCCCGCCTACGGTTTGATGTAGGCAAAGCCCTCGCGTTGCAGACGGACAATTTCCACCAGACCGGCTGGCACCACATCGCATCCGGGCCAAAGATCGGCGTGGTCGATGTGGTTGTCGGCAAGCGCGTTGGCGCAAAGCAGTATGCGCAGCCCCTGATCCTGCAGCGGGGCGGCTATGGCGCGGGATTCCTCGTTGCTTTTGACAAACTGGGTCACGGCCGGGCCATTGGCCACCACCACCAGCTGAAAGCGTTCTTCGGACAATGCCTTGATATAGTTGGCCGCATTACGAAGAACAAGGCGCATAATGGCGGGGTCCTTGCTGTCCATGTGCAGGCAGAGATCGTAATTCATATTATTTCCCTGTGGTTATTCGTTGCGCAGGCTATTACGTCTGTTGTCTCAATCCTAGCGGAGCGGCATTTTTTTGCAAGCGGCAGTTGCGAATGGTTCTTGATTCATGCAGCCAGCCAACGTATGCTTAACCATGATGTCTATCCACCGCGCAACCAGGGCGTTAAGGCCATTTTGCCTTGCGGTGCTGCAGCTGCTTGCGGCTCTGGCCCTGCTTGCGTGCGCTGGCGGCTGCGGCCTGCTGGCCCGCCCCCAGGTGGAAGAACCCTCGCAGGGCTCAGCCGGCCTTGAGGGCGAGTGGCAGGGCAAACCGGTGCCCTACAAGGTGCGCATACGGGTGCATGACGGCCCGGAGGCGCTGGCCGGGCAGATGAAGGCCGCAAGCCAGCTGGTGCAGCTGACCAGGGAACCGCCCGACAGCCTGCTGGCGCTCGAAAGGCGTGTCCGCGCCGATACGGCCAGCGCCGTAAGCCTGCTGCATTCGCAGGGGTATTACGACGGCACGGCTTCGTTTGAAATGGACAGGGATGCCGAGCCCGTGGCTGTCGTGCTTACGCTCTCGCCAGGCAGGCGCTATAATCTGGGCCGCGCTGACGTGTACTACGATCCCGCACCCGTTGTCCCGCAATTTTTTCGCAACCGTCAGCGCGAGGTAGGTTTTTGGGGGCTGGAGACAGAACCCGTGCCGCCGCCGTCGTTTCCATCTGTGCTGCCGGGCGCAGCCATCGGCAAGCCCGCAGTGGCCGATGATCTGCTGGCGGCGGTAAACGCCCTGCCCGAGGCCTTGCGGCGGCAGGGGTACCCTCTGGCCGCAGTGGCCGATACAAACTACACGCTTGACCGCGAGGGCGGCAGGCTTAATGCCGATATTCTGGTACGCCCCGGCCCGCCGGCGCTCATGGGGCGCATCGAAGTACGCGGGGCCAGTGCGGTAAGCGCCGAATATGTGCAGCGTCTGGCCCCCTGGAATATGGCCGAGGAACCCTGGAACGCCGACCTGGTGGAGGACTACGCCAACAAGCTGCGCGCCCTTGGCCTGTTCCGCACGGTGGCGGTCAAACCCCTTGAAGACCATCTGGCCGCTGGCACGGGCCGGGAGGGCGCGGCGGTGCTGCCGCTGGAAGTGACTGTGGCCGAAGCTCCTTTTCGCTCCGTGGGGGCCAGCGCCCGTTACGACACCGACACTGGCCTTGGCGTGGAAGGCATGTGGGAACACCGCAATCTGTTTGGCAACGGCGAAAAACTCACGCTCACCACGCCTGTGGCCACGGAAACTCAGGGCCTCAAGGCGGCCTTTGAAAAACCGGCCTTTCTGGCCCGTGAACAAAAGCTGGTGGTGAGCGGCTCGACCCTGCACGAACATACCAGCGCCTACGAAAAAATGGCGGGAAGCGGCAGCGGCGACGTGGAGCGGCGGCTCTCGCGCCAGTGGTGGGGCAGCGCCGGGCTTGGGGGAGAAAGCGGCTCCATCAAGGACAACGAGCAGGATTCCAAGGGCTATGGTTTTTTTGGCCCCAGGGTGGGCCTGCGGCGCGACACGCGCAACAATGTGCTCAATCCCTCCGACGGTTCGGAGCTGGCGGTAAAACTCAAACCCTATACCGGATTTTACGGCGAGGCCTTCAATGTCATGACCGGCGTGGTTTCGGCCAGCGGCTATTACGCGCCCTTTCGCAAGGACGGCCTGCCCGACGACAAGCTTGTGCTGGCGGGCAGGGTAGAGGCCGGGGGGCTTGCGGGCGCGGGGCTGCGCACCATCCCGGCCAGCTTGCGCTACTATACCGGCGGGGCCGGGTCGGTGCGGGGCTATGCCTATCAGTCGCTTGGCCCACGCGACCACAAGGACGAACCGCTGGGCGGGCGCTCCTATCAGGTGGTCAACCTCGAGGCCCGCTACAAGATTACCGACGACTTCGGCATTGTGCCCTTTCTGGACGGCGGCATGGTCTACAGGGACGATCTGCCGCGCGTCATAGGCGATATGAGCTGGGGCACGGGCCTGGGCTTTCGCTACTTTACGCCCATCGGGCCGCTGCGGCTTGACGTGGGCTTTCCCCTGCAGCCCATTGACGGCGACCCCCCAGTGCAGATTTACGTCAGCATAGGGCAGTCTTTTTGATGGATCAGGAACGCAAGGCGGCAGTGCCGCCATCTTCCGCGCGGGCAACCGCAGGCGCTGACGGCGCTGCCCCCCCGCGAGCCGGTCAGCCCGCCCCGCCAGGCCGGGCTAAAAAACGCGGCAAAGGCTGGCTGCGTCTTGCGGCCCGGGTGCTGGGGCTGTGCGTGCTGCTGTGCGCGCTGGCGCTTGCCGGTGCGCTGGCGGCGCTGCGCAGCGAGGCCGTGCAGGCGTGGCTGGTGGATAAAATCAACGCGGTCATGCAGGCCGCGCCCGGGGCGGGGGCTTCCCCGCAAGGCATACAGGCGCGCATCACGCATCTTTCTGGCCCGCTGCCCTTTGGCTTTGCGCTGGGCGTGGAGCTGTACGACGCCCAAGGCCTGTGGCTGCGTCTGCCCGCCTGCAGCGCTCATTGGGACTGGCAGGCCTTGCCCTCTACGTTGCGGCTGTCCTTTGTGCGCATTGACAACGCACAGCTGCTGCGTTTGCCCCTGTTGCCGGATGCGCCGCCCCCCGAGGCCGCGCCGCCTCTGACCGAAGCCTCATTGCGCGCCCATCTGGGCGCGGCCCTGCGCGGCCTTGCTTCGCTGCCGGATTGGCTGCCGCAATTGCGGCTGGAAGAATTTGCTCTGACCAATGCCCAGTTGCCGCAGGCCCTGCTAGGTCAAAAAAACCAGCCAGACCAGCCAGAGCATCCAGAGCAGCAAGACCAGACGCGGGCAGATGGCGATGCCGCAGGCCAGAGCAAAAAGGCTGAACCCGCCGTTGATGTCGTGCTTAGCCCTGCTGTTGCCCGCCTTGACGCTGGCCTGAAGGCTGCCGCCGGAACTGCCGGGGCCGAGGCCGATCTGAATATCGCCTTAAAAGGAACGGACACTACGCCCTTGCTGCTGGCCGGGCAGGCAAACTCGGCTGTTGAGGCCAGTGTGCGGGTCTCTGCGGTTCCGTCGCGTCAGGGAGGCGAGCTGGCTCTGGACATGGCGGCGGAGCTCGCCTGTGAACTGCGCACGGCTCCTTCCGCACCCGCGCCCGATGGTTCCGAAGTCGCCGCAGCCCTGCCAGCGGGCGATTCCAAAACCGTGGAGGCCCCATTGCTGGCGACCTTGCTGGGGCAGGGAGCGCAGGCCGAGATTCGCCTGACAGCCCGAGTAACAGCTCCACCCGCCAAGGGGCAGGCGCTCAGCGCCCGTGCGGCGGTGGAAAGCATTTCTTTGCAGGCGGGTTTGCTGCGCCTTGCCGGGCACGCGGGCTGGACGGGCGGCGCTGCCGATTCATGGTTTGCCGGGCCGCTGGATGTGGATATTCTGGCCAGCCTTGGGCTGGGAGCCGCAGACCATAGCGCAGCAGCGCCCGAAGGCTCGGCGGCTCCCGCAGGTGCGGGCCGCATGCCTGAAGATGTGCAGCTGCCAGCAAAAGCGCAGTTGCGTGTGACGCTCAAAGGCCCGCTGCAAGCGCCGGACGCGCAGATATCCTTTGATTGCCCGGCCTGGAGCGTGGGCGGGCACAGTCTTGCCGATGCCTCGCTCAGGCTGCAAAGCGCGCCGTTCAACTGGCGGCAGGTGCTCTTTGGCGGGGCTGCGCAACCGCTGCAGTCGTTAAACACGCCTGCGGAGCTTGCCGTCAGCGTGCAGGCCGTAGCCACAGTGGACAAATTTTCGCAGAGCCTTGGCGCTACGCTTTTTGCCCGGCAGGTTCAGGACAATGGCCGTAGCGCGGTGCAGGCGGGCCTGCGCGATCTGCAGTGCGCTGTGCTGGGGATTGCTGCTGGCGGGCAGCTAACGGCAACCCTGCCCCTGCCTCTTGCCCTGACGGCGACGCCGCGCGTGGATGGCAAGGTGGATGTGCACGTGGCGGACTGGAAGGCCCTTGCCGCCATGCTGCCCGGCGCGCGCCTGGACGGCGATGCGGCCCTTTCCCTTGAACTGCGGTCGCAGCCCGCGCAGCAGGGCCCTGCTCCGCAAACGGCATCCTCCCCGTCCTCGCCGCCGGCCCATACGCAGCACGCGGCCTTGCGCTGGCGCATTCCACGCATGCTGTACAGGGAGGACGGTTCCCCTGCGGTGGAGATTCGCGGGCTGGAGGGCGAGGCGGTTTTGACCGACGTATTTGGAGCGGGGGGGCTGGCTGGGCGTCTGGATATTGCCGGGTTGCGCAGCGGCGACAAAAAACTGGGAGCCAAGGTGCGCGCGCAGGGTTCCATATGGGGGCCGCTGGAGGCAAACTTTGAGACCAGCGGGTTTGCGGCGGCCCGTTGCACGGTGCGCTGGCAACCGGGCACGCTTGAGCTGCGGCGGCTTGAGCTTGACCTGCCTGCGCAAAAACTGGGGCTGCGCGCCGCAACGGCGGCCACTGTGCGCTATGGAGCAGGCGAGCTGGGCCTCAGCGGCCTGGATGTCGTTGTAAAGCCCTCCGGCAGGTTGCGGGCGCAGGCCGTCATCACCCCGGACAAGCTGGACGCGCGTCTTGCGCTGGAGCAACTTTCGCTCGCGCCGTGGCGGGTGCTGGTTCCCGCACTGCCAGCTGGCGCGGTGGAGGCCTCGGCACGGCTTACGGGCAGTCCCACCCAGCCCCAGGGCGACCTGCGGATCGAGGTGCGCAACCTGGCCCTGCCGGGCACAGCCCTCAAACCCATGAACGTGACAGTGACCGGCAAGCTTGAGCACGACGCCGCGGGCGGCGGTGCGCTGGCCCTGCGTCTTGTGCCCGATCCGGCCACGGTGGGGGCGCTGGGCGGTACGGAGTGCCGGGTTGAGGCTCGCGTGCCTTTGCTTTTTGACGCCAGCGGTTTGCCGCGTCCCCATATGCAGGGGGCGCTGCGGGCGGTTGTGCGCTGGAACGGAGCGATTGCCCCCTTGTGGAGCCTGCTGCCTGTGGCCGACCAGCGTCTGGCCGGGCGTCTGGCGCTGTCCCTCGATGTGGGCGGAACCCTTGAATCGCCAGCGCCCAAGGGGTTTGCGCGCCTGGACGAGGGCCGCTACGAAAACCTGCTTCTGGGCGTACTGCTCACAGGCATCAATCTGCGCCTTGACCTTGATGGAGGCCGCAACGGCGCTCCTGGTCTTGCCCGCCTCAACCTTGCCGCCGCCGACGGGCAGGGCGGAACGGCGCGGCTAACAGGGCAGGCGCGCATTGACGGCAGTCACCTCGATTTTGTGGCCGACGTAAATCATCTGCGGCCCCTGCGCCGCCGTGACGTGCGCGTGGAGCTGTCCGCCCATGCCTCTGTGGGCGGCAGCGCGGCCGCGCCGGAGGTGCGCGGAACCCTCACCGTCAATCAGGGGCTGGTTCTGCTTAATAATCTTGATGTCGCCAGCAGCATCACAACCCTGCCCATCAGCGAGGCTCCGCCCGCCTGGGCCAGGGGGGCAGCTGCCGTCCCGCCCGCCCCCGCGTCCACAGCTCCGGGCGGGGCAAAAAAGCCTGCTGCGGTCATGGCTCAGGCGGATCAGCCCGCGCAGGAGGCTTCGGCAACGGGCGGCAAGACCGGTCTGCTTGACGTGCGCGTGGTCATGCCCGGCCGCTTTGTGGTCGAGGGTTTTGGGCTGAAAAGCGAATGGCGCGCCGATATGCACGTGGGCGGCACGCCCGTCGAGCCGCTCATTTCGGGCCAGCTCAGCGCGGTAAAGGGCAGCCTTGACATCCTGGGCAAAAATTTCAAGCTGGCGCGTGGCGCAGTGACTTTTGGCGGCGGGGCCGTCTCCAACCCACTGCTGGACATCATGCTCACAAGCCAGACTCCGGCGCTCGCGGCCAACATCAGCATTGTGGGAACCGTGCGCAAGATGCAGCTTATCCTGAGCAGCGACCCGGAAATGCCGCGTGACGAAATTCTGGCCCAGATCCTTTTTGGCAAAAGCGCCAGCGAACTGGGTCGGTTGGAAAACCTGCGTCTGGCGGCCGCTGTGGCGCAACTGGCCGGGTTTGGCACAGGCAACGGCGGCGGGGGCGTGTTCGACTCGGCGCGTCAGGCCCTTGGGGTTGACGTGCTGCGTCTCAATTCCACCGCATCGGGCGCGGGGCAGCAGGGGCAGGGCGGCGAAAACATGGCCGCAGGCAGCGCAGTTGAGATGGGCAAGTACCTGACGGAAGATATTTATGTGGGCGTGCAGCAGGGGACCAGGCAGGGCAGCACCGCTTTTGTCATTCAGCTTGAGCTGACTCCCAGGGCCAACCTTGAGGTGCGCACCGAGCAGCAGAGCACCAAGGGCGGCCTGACCTGGAAGTATAGCTACTGACGGAAGTCTTGGAAGCGGCGTTTTTTGGGTATAACATACTTAAAAAGTATTATTATGCCGCGCAAATTACCGACGCAGGCCAGGCATCCGGGGCAAAACCTGTTTGCGGTGAGTGCCATGCCTCTGAAAGGGCGCTCGCAACCATGGTCACGAGCGGGCAGGCCCGCGCACTGGACGCAGCCCCATATCTGGGGCAAACTGCAGTCTGCCGCCACGCGCGGCACTGAACAGCATGACAGCAAAGGAACAGCATCATGGGCAAGATTATGGCCATCTGCACCAGCCAGAAAAAAGGCACGGCCAAAAAGGCCGTGGACCAAGCCAATATTATTGAAAATCACGGTATCGAGGGCGACGCGCACGCTGGCAAGTGGCACCGTCAGGTGAGCCTGCTTTCGTGGCAGGCCATTGAGGCTTTTAAGGCCAGAGGCGCGCTGGTCGCCAACGGCTGTTTTGGTGAAAACCTGGTGGTGGACGGCATTGATTTTGCCGCCCTGCCGGTGGGCACTCGCATTGCGTGCAACGATGTGCTGCTTGAAGTATCGCAGATCGGCAAGGAATGTCACAGCCATTGCCAGATATTCCACACAATGGGCGAATGCATCATGCCCACGCAAGGGGTGTTTGCTAAAGTGCTGCACGGCGGCGCTGTGCGCACAGGCGACATGATGCGGGTGTTGTCCGCCGGTGCGGACACGCTGCTGCAAAAGGCTGAGCAGGAGAAATATGGAAACGCTTAAAATGCTGCTGCGCACGGCGCTGTTTCTTGGCTCGGTCACCCTGGTCTTTGTGGCTTACACGGTGGTGGTGGCCTTGGTTGAAAGACATTTTTCGCCCCGGCATGCACAGGGGCCTGAACAGTCGCCACCGGCGACGGCTGCCTCTGCGCCGCAGCCCCGTTCGCACGTTCGTGCCATGCTCGACAGCGGCCAGCTGGTCAAGGAGCAGTACAGCCTTGAGCTGCAAAGCCATGTGCCGCCTTTTCGCGTAGACCGCACGGCTGGCCTGCTGGCCGGTGCTGCCGCTCAAAGCGGTCGATGAACCCGCGCGATACGGCTGACCGGCGTCAAACCGTTGCGGACGGGTTGCGCATACGCAGGGCCTTGCGTGCGCGTGCCTGTGCGGCACATGAGCGGCTGGCTCTTGACCTCAACGGGCAAAACCCGCAGACGCTGGCCTTTTAAGAGCTATTGGGGTTCAGGGTCGTGGGGCGTTCACCCCTGGACGGTCAGGGCAATCCCTATCCGCTGTTGCACATGGCGTGGCAGCGGGCCTGACGTGACCCCGGACGGTTGACAGCTTTCGGCGCAAGGGTATGCCTTGCGCCGATTTTTTTGCTATACGTAAAAATAGATGCTGTGCAGCAGATATTCCACATTATGCCGCTCTGCCAGGCCGAGCAGCAGACGTTTGACGCGCGGCAGGGCGGCGACGCCATTTTGCAGCTCAGCCATGCCCGCCAGTGCGCGCTTCTTTTCTGCGGGCGAGGCCAGTTTGTCCACATAGCCCCACACATGCTCGGCGGCGTTGCGGGCCTGCGGGCCGTTAAGCTCCTTTTGCAGCGCCTGCTCCACCAGCGTGTAAAAACCCTGCGCATCGGGCGCGTCCGCCTTGAGCAGGGCGCGTATGGCCGTGTATGCGCCCTGATCGCGCTCCAGCACCAGATACTTGTATCTGGCCCACTGCGTGGTGAGATCCTGCCGCGTCAGCCGCGGGTTGGTGAGCTGGAGGCACTTTTCTGCAGAAAGGTTTTTGTCCTTCACCTCCAGCATCACGTCCACCTCGCGCTGCCCCAGCGACTGATGAAATTCCATAAATTCGCGCAGGGCGATAAAGCGCGAGTGCATGCCCGGTTTGCCGCCTGCCAGCTGCTGGCTGTAGTGCAGCTTGGGTCGGCCCTGCTGCGGGGTCCAGCTTTCCATGGCGCGGTCAAGCCAGTATGCCTGCGTGCCGTGCGCCGGAGCGTTGAGCGAATGGTGAAAAACGTCAAAAATGGCGGGCAGCCCGCAGCGGTCGCAAACACGCAGCGCATCTTCTATGGTAAAGACGCGCTCGTCGTTTTCGAGCGAGATGCGGGCCAGCACATGCGGGGGCAGGGCCAGCAGGTTTTCGATCAGCCGCGTGACGGCAGAGGCCCGGTCATTGTAGCCGCCGCCAAGGTGCAGAATGATGCGGGCGCTCCTGTCGGCGCCCAGGGCATCAAGAAAACCGGCGTGAAAAACCAGATCGTCCACCGCCCGGTCAACCACATCCTGCCGGGGAGAATTGAGCACGGTGTACTGGCCGGGATGCATGGAAACGCGGATGCCCGTCTGGGCCAGAGTTGCCCGCGTCGCCGTCAGCTCCTCCCGCAGCTCTTGCCGCCAGTCAAAGCTGTTTTGGGGGTGCGAGGCCAGCGGGATAATGTCCGAGCTGATGCGCATGAGCGGTATGCGCGCGGCGGCGCAATAGCGCAACATGGTTTCAAGCGCGCGCAGGTTATGGCGGCACACGGCCCGCATGTTGTCGGGCGTGGCCCTGGCGAGGGTAAGGCCGCTGAGGTCGGCGTGGGGAACCCCGATGGTCTTGCAGGCAAATCCGTAGCGTATCATGGGGCTACTGTAGCTGATTTGCGGCGGGCGGCAAGAGGGTGCGGCGGGCCTTAACGCAACGCTTACGCTTGTGTGGTATCAAGGCAAAATACGCTGTGCGCATTGACCATGCCGGGCATGGCCGCTGTGCGTAAATCTTTGATGGCGGCGGTATTCGCCAGATGCAACAGGAGGCGCAATGATCGGTGGCAGCTCGGATATGTCGGTGGCCTTGGTGAAAAATGCGGTGCGGAACCCGTGGCGCGCAGTCCTCTGTTTTGTGTGCTGCATGGTGGCTGGCCTTATGTGCGGCCCGGTCTGGAATGTCGCGCAGGCGGCGTCCGACATGCCGGGCGTAGTGCAAAAGAAACTCTCCGCCTCGCCGGAAAGGTTGCTTGTGCAGTGGCAAACCGCCAAAAAGGGCGCTCTGCGCGCGCTGGTGGATGTGCCCGCGCGGCCCCGCGCAGCCGTGATCCTGTTCGCGGGCGACAACGGCTGCCTTGGCCTGACGGAAAACGGCGAGCAGACGAGCCTGAACGGAAATTTTTTGGCCCGCTCCAGAGACCTGTTTGTTCAGGAGGGGCTGGTTGCTGTGCTGGTTGACGTGCCCACCGACATAAACCCACAGAGTTCCAACAGCTACCGCACAAGCGCCGATCAGGCGCAGGATGCCGCCATGGTCATGGATTTTGTGCGCAAGCAGTGGCATGTGCCCGTGGTACTGGTGGGCACCAGCCGGGGCACGATCTCCGCAGCCAACACAGCCGCCCGGCTTGAGCGCGGCAATGCCGACGCCCTGGTGCTGACCTCGTCCGTCACGCAGAACAATAAAAAAGCGAGCGGCACGGTCTATAATGCCGATCTTGGGCGCATAGCCATTCCGGTGCTGATTTTTCACAACGAGCAGGACGCCTGCAAGGTCAGCCCCTATTCCGGCGTGCGAGGCCTGCAGAGCGCCCTGAAAAATGCGCCGCGCAAGGATATTGTAAGCATTTCGCACGGCGACGGCATTGCCGACGCCTGTCAGGGCATGTCGGCTCACGGGTATTTGGGGGTGGAAGGTCAGGCTGTTGCCGCCATTGCCAAGTGGATATTTACCAATGTGCCCCAGTCGGCAAAATAACTCCCGTCCATAGCCCGCCCGCCACGGCTTGCCGACGTGCAGGCGCACGGGCGGCGGCCTCGCGGCGATCACTACCACAAGCCCCGCATGCGTAAGCGCGCATGCGGGGCTTGCGTCATCTTATGCGTTTGTATTGTCAGATAATTATGACTGTTGTCATTTTTTTATGACAATTCGCCGAACCATTGCGGGTAAAGAACCCGTAACCTCCTATTAATCACACAAATTTTTTAAATGGTGTATTTGGCATTGGTTTTGCTTTTTGTGGCTAAATTCACAATTTACGCCAGCAAAAGCATTTTTCGGACAAAGATGCTCTTGGCTCTGGCGGAACCATCAGCCATGGAGACCAAAACCATGCCGTATCCTTCTAAGCGCGTCTGGATTGTGGGCTGTATTGCCCTGGCCGCGTGCGTAGGCCTGGCGGCAGCGGGGGTGTCGTATTCGTCACAGACGGCGTTTTGTCTGTCCTGTCACGAAATGCGCGTGTATCAGGACGAACTGATGCTGTCACCGCACGCCAAGGACGCACAGGGCAAAGCCATCGGATGCTCGCAATGCCATATCCCGTCGGGCAATCTGGCCCGCATGCTCGGCGCCAAGGCATGGATGGGGATCAAGGACTTGTGGGTGCACAACGTGGACGGCGGCACAGACCTCAACCGGGCCGCCATGCAGCCCATTGCCCGCCGCTTTACCGACGACGCAAACTGCCGGGCCTGCCACAAGGATTTGACCCGCAACGCCAAGGCTGACGGGCCGGTTTCTGTCGAGGGCCGCCTGGCCCACGAAAACTACGAGGGCAAAAACGGTCAGGCCCGCAGCGGCTGCGTGGGGTGCCACCGCAACCTCGCCCATTTGCCCGTTTTTGACGAGCGCATACCCGCCAATACCAAGTTTGCACAGAAAATTAAGGAGATACGGCCATGACCCGCAACAAGAAACTGCTCATCGTTCTGCTTGCCCTGGCGGTGCTGGCGGGCGGCTATTTTCTGTACATGGCCTGGGCCTTTCCTGCAGAGCGGTGCGAGGCGGCAAAACACCTGGATGCGCCGCAGATGGCGGGCGACTGCTACGCCTGCCACATGAAAAGCACCCCGCGCGTTGCGCAGGAATGGTACGAAAGCAAGCACGGCATCACGCTTGTGCGCTGCCAGACCTGTCACGGCATGCCTGACGGCAAGGGGGCCATTCCTTTTACCCGCAAGCCGGGGGTCGAGGTGTGCGCCCGTTGCCATTCGCTTTCCATCCAGCGCATGGAGGCCAAGTTTGGCAAGCGCGATGACTGCTCGTCCTGCCATCCCAACCACCAAAGCCCCATGCACGGCAAGGCGTATGAATATCGCATGCCCAGCGGCAAAACGGATTTGTAGCCCGCGCCAGCCGCATATAGGCGCAGGCCGCCCACGCGGCCCAAACTGGCCCTGCCCGCAGCGGCGGCCATGCTCACAAAACAATCATGCCAAGCTAACAGCGAGGTGCGGATATGAATTCATCGCGTCGTGATTTTTTACGGTTTTTTGCCATGTCTGCCGCCATGGCGGCGGCTACGGGCGCAGGGCTGCCCACCCTTGCCCTTGCGGCGGACGACAACAAGCCCGACAAATGGGTCAAGGGCGTGTGCCGCTACTGCGGCACTGGCTGCGGCGTGCTGGTGGGCGTTAAAAACGGCAAGGCCGTTGCCATTCAGGGCGACCCCAACAACCACAATGCAGGCCTTTTGTGCCTCAAGGGTTCGCTGCTCATCCCCGTGCTCAACTCAAAGGAGCGCGTCACCCAGCCCATGCTGCGCCGCACCAAGGGCGGCCCGCTTGAGCCCATAAGCTGGGACGAGGCCCTTGACCTTATGGCTTCCAAGTTCCGGCACAGCATCGACACGTTTGGCCCCAATTCCGTAGCCTGGTACGGCTCGGGCCAGTGTCTGACCGAAGAGAGCTACCTTGCCAACAAGATTTTCAAGGGCGGCTTTGGCACCAACAACGTGGACGGCAACCCCCGCCTGTGCATGGCCTCGGCCGTGGGCGGCTACACCACCACGTTCGGCAAGGATGAACCCATGGGAACCTATGCCGACATCGACCAGGCGACCTGCTTTTTCATCATCGGTTCCAACACGTCAGAGGCGCATCCCGTGCTGTTTCGCCGCATTGCCCGCCGCAAGCAGGTGGAGCCGGGCATAAAGATCATTGTGGCCGACCCTCGCCGTACCAATACCTCGCGCATTGCCGACATGCACGTGGCCTTTCGCCCCGGCACAGACCTGGCCTTTATGCACGGCATGGCCTGGGTGATCATCAATGAAGAGCTGGACAACCCCCGCTTCTGGCAGCGCTATGTGAGCTTTGTGGATGCCGAGGGCAAGCCCTCTGATTTTGAGGGTTACAAGGCCTTTTTGGAAAACTACCGGCCCGAAAAAGTGGCCGGGATATGCCGCATCCCTGTGGAGCAGATATACAAGGCGGCCCACGCCTTTGCCGAATCGTCCGCGACCATGAGCCTGTGGTGCATGGGCATCAACCAGCGGGTGCAGGGCGTTTTTGCCAACAATCTCATCCACAACCTGCATCTGCTGACCGGGCAGATATGCCGCCCCGGCGCAACGCCGTTTTCGCTCACCGGGCAGCCCAATGCCTGCGGCGGCGTGCGCGACACCGGCGCTCTGGCGCATCTGCTGCCTGCCGGGCGCGCTATTGCCAACCCCAAGCACCGGGCAGAGATGGAAAAGCTGTGGAACCTGCCGGAAGGGCGCATTTCGCCCAATCCCGGTCACCACACCGTGGCGCTATTTGAGGCCTTGGGGCGGGGCGAGGTGAAGTGCATGGTCATTTGCGAGACAAACCCCGCGCACACTCTGCCCAACCTGAACAAGGTTCACAGGGCCATGTCGAACCCGGAATCGTTTCTTGTGTGCATCGAGGCATTCCCCGATGCCGTAACACTGCAATACGCCGACCTTGTGCTTGCGCCTTCTTTCTGGTGCGAGCGCGACGGCGTGTACGGCTGCGGCGAGCGGCGCTATTCGCTGACCGAAAAGGCCGTAGATTCGCCCGGTCAGTGCCGCCCCACGGTCAACACCCTGGTGGAATTCGCCAAGCGGGCGGGGGTTGACCCCAAGCTGGTGAATTTTAAAAACGCCGAGGATGTCTGGAACGAATGGCGCATGGTGGCCAAGGGCACCACGTACGATTTTTACGGTATGACCCGCGAGCGCCTGCGCAAGGAGTCGGGCATCCTTTGGCCCTGCCCCTCGGAGGACCACCCCGGCACCAACCTGCGCTTTGTACGCGGGCATGACCCGTTGGTGCCCGCCGACCACCCGGACAAGTTCTTTTTTTACGGCAAGCCGGACGGCAAGGCCACCATATTCATGCGCCCGGCCAAGGGCGCGGCGGAGGAGCCCGATGCGGAATACCCTCTGTACCTTACCTCCATGCGGGTTATCGACCACTGGCACACCTCGACCATGACCGGCAAGGTGCCCGAGCTGCTCAAGGCCAACCCTGCGGCATTTGTGGAGATAAACGAGCAGGACGCTGCCGCGCTTGGCATCAGGCACGGCGAAACCGTGGTGCTCGAAACCCGGCGCGACAAAATGGAGCTGCCCGCGCGCGTGAGCGACGTGTGCAGACCGGGGCTTGTGGCCGTGCCGTTTTTTGACCCCAAAAAGCTGGTCAACAAGCTCTTTCTGGACGCCACCGACCCCGGTTCGCGCGAGCCGGAGTACAAGATATGCGCGGCGCGGGTACGCAAGGCTTAGGGCCTGCCAGGTGCGCGCCGGACAAAACGTTGCAGAACAGTGATGTATGCGTCCGCCCGTGTGCAAGGCATGCGGGCGGGGCAATGCAGGAGGATATATGGCCATTGCGGGAATAATTCTCAGTGCGTCAGCCGGGGCACTTGCCGGGCTGGAGGCGGTTTTGAGCGGTCGCGCCGGGATTCTGGATGTGCGGCGTACGCCGGAAGGCGCGGAAAACGGCGGCCTGGTTGTGGTGGTGGAACAGCCTTCCGCTGCCCTGCAGACGGAGTTTAAAGCCCTGCGCGATCTGCCGGGGGTGGATGATCTGCATCTGGTCTTTGCCGATTACGGGGACGACATGGACAATCAAGGGCACATGGCCTGCCCGGCCCACGAACCCCGCCGCCGCGCGTCGGACGGTGATGCCGCCCCCAAAAACGGAGAACGGGCATGAATCTGTTTGCGCCGCCGTTGCGCCCGCCGGGGGCAGCGGATGAGGAATATTTTTTGCGCAAGTGCGTGCGCTGCGGCAAGTGCGTCACAGCCTGTCCGTATGAAAGCATAGAGCTTGCGGGCGGTTTTGGGCGCACCCGCCGCACGCCCCAGGTGCGGCCACGCAGAAAGCCCTGCTATCTGTGCATGAAGTGTCCGCCGGTCTGCCCTACGGGGGCGCTGGATAATTCAGTTGTGGAAATGCACCGGGCGGGCATGGGGCAGGCGTATATTCTCAAAACCCGCTGCCACAATTATACGGATGGCACCATCTGCATGACCTGCTATGACCGCTGCCCCCTGCGCGGCTCGGCGGTTGTGCTCTCTGGCGGGCTGGTGCCTGTGATGACAACTGCCTGCGTGGGCTGCGGCATCTGCGACTATGTATGCCCGGTGCAGGCCGTGGAAATTGTACCGGCGTCGTCGAGGCTCAAGCCGCCGCTGGCGGCGCCTACGGAAAAAGCGCCTGGAGGCAAGGCATGAAGCGGATAAAATGGATCCGGCGCGTGCTGCAACTGCTGGTAATTGCGGGCTTGTGCCTGTTGCCGTGGCTCAATGCGGCGGGCTGGCGCGGGGTGAGCGGCAGTTTTTTTGCTCTGGATTTTGGCGGGCTGCCCTTTGCCGACCCGGTCGCTGCGGCGCAGGTGGCGGCCATGGGAGTTTTGCCTGCGGCGCGGCTGCTGGGCGGTGCTGTGCTGTCGCTGGGGCTTGCCCTGTTGCTGGGGCGTGTTTTTTGCTCGTGGATTTGCCCTTACGGCTTTTTTTCGGAGCTTGCGTACCGTCTGCGCTGGCGGCGCGGCGGCGAGCGTCTGCAGGTGCGTCAGGCCTTTTGGGGCAAAACGCTGTTGCTGGCCATGGGGCTTGTGGCGGCGCTTGGGGCGGGCTTTCCCGCTTTGGGCATAGTGTCCCTGCCTGGTGAAATTTCTCTGCTGCCCGTGCTGGTGTGGCAGGGGGATGACGTGTGGCTGCTGCTTGGGGCCGCTGCAGTGCCGCTGGCGGCGCTGGTGCTGGAGTTCGCCACGGGCAAGCGGCTGTGGTGCCGTTTTGTCTGCCCACAGTCGGTACTGCTTGGGGCTGCGGCCAGATGTCTGCCCGCTAAAGCGCCGGGCCTGCGTATTGGCTGGCAGGTTGATAAATGCAGCTGCAAAGGCAAGCCGCCCTGCCAGCAGGCCTGTTCGCTGGACCTGAACCCGCGCCGTATTGGCGGCCCGGACCGCCGAGACTGCACGCACTGCGGCGACTGCGTTGCTACCTGCGCTGGCTACGGCAAGGCCCTGGAGTGGCGGGGGCGGGGGGAGAGATAGCGGGGGAGTAACCCAGAAATTTCGTCCTGCTACTGTTTTTCAATACGGTATTGTTCCCACGCCACCTCATATGCTGTGCTGCGTCCCCCGCCGGGTAAGGCTTGCAGTATCCCTTTCTGAAGCAGGCCTTCAATCTCGCGCCATGCAGTCGCGCGCGATGTTTTTGTCATGCTCATGTATTTGCGGGTGGACAGACCGCCCTCAAATCCCCCAGGGCCTGCATCAAGCAGCCGGTTGAGCACTTTGCGCTGCCGCTCTGTAGGGGCAAATTCGCTGTGGGTTTTCCAAAAGCGTGCTTTTAGCAGAATGGAATCCAGAGTTTTTTCTGCCGCAAGTATGGCGCGTTCAAGACAGCCAATAAACCAGAGCAACCACTCTGTTGTATCGCCAGAGCCTTTTTGCGTGCGCTCCAAAACTTCATAATACGACTCGCGGTCGGCCATGATCTGCGCAGACAGGCTGTAAAATCGCATGGTTGTTTTTTCGTCCTGCGCTAGGGCCATATCTGCTATGCTGCGGGCCAGCCTGCCGTTGCCGTCATCAAATGGATGGATTGTTACAAAATAAAAATGCGCCAGAGCCGCCCGGATGATTCCGTCCATCTGGATGAGGCTTGCAGCCCACCATTCAAAAAATGCCGTCATTTCTGCATCAAGAGTTTTTGGGTTTGGGGCCTCGTAGTGGATTTTTTGCCTGCCCACTGGTCCGGAAATTACCTGCATGGGCTTGGTGCGCCACGCACCCACGGTAATTTTATTGAATCCTGAATGCCCGGTCGGGAACAGCGCCGCATGCCAGCCTTTAAGTCGGTCACTGGTCAATGGGGCGGCGTAGTTGCGCGTCGCGTCGAGGATTACCGACACCAACCCATCTGTAGCTCTGCCCGCTGGGCGCATGCCCGCATGCGGAAGCCCAAGGTGCATGGCGATGGATGAGCGCACGCCCTCCCTGTCAAGCGATTCGCCCTCAATGGCAGCGGTTTGCACGGCGTCTTCTTCCAGTGATAGGGCGCATGCCCGCAGGCTGTCATCGATGCCCAGCCCTGCGACGGTGCCCAGTAGACGCCCTTGTATCTTTCTAACCGCCGCTAATGGCAGCAGAATTTTTTCAGAACTGAACTCAAAATTTTGCCAGTGCCTGTGCTGCCACACGTAATGAGGCGTTTCCATAAATAATCGCTCCAAATTATGAAGCGATTATGAGGGATAATCATTTCATTTGCAAGCTTGGGGGCGGGGATTGGGAAAAACGCGTGGAGGAAAGATTGGCATAATTTTTGTGATGGACCAAAAAGTCAAATTCCCGGATCCGTCATTTCGACGAATCCGGGAATTTCCTTGATATTCAATGGTACCCGGAGCGGGACTTGAACCCGCACACCTTAACGGCCAGGGATTTTAAGTCCCTTGTGTCTACCATTCCACCATCCGGGCATGTTCTGCGCTCGGCATACGGCGTGCGCCGTTGCTGCTCTGGTCTTTTTGGGGGCAGCTGGGTTTTCATCAGGTCAGCTCGCAGCCGACCATTCTCGCCAGCTTGGCGCTGCCTTCTGCGCCAGCTATCCGCCAAATCTGCAAAACCGTCAGACAAAATTTTTAGTCAGCTCTCTGTCCCCTCCCCCGGCTCATCCGAGGCCCGTGGCTGCGGAGCTGCGCCAGCGATGCGCCAGACCTTGAGGCTTTGCGGCGGGTCAAGGGGAACGGGGCGTTCTTCTTCCTGCCATTCACCATGTCGCAGCCAGAAAATGTGCATGGATTCAAAATTTTTGTCCAGGCACAGCAGCCTGCCGCGCACGCCTTGAGGCAGCAGCGCGGCAATTTCAAGAGCGATTTTGCGGTATACATAGAGCCGGTGCGCTTCAAAAACGCACTGGAACATAAGCGCATCGCCCAGGGGGGTAAAGTCCAGGTGGGCAGCGCCAGCCCGCTGAAGCAGCAGCTCCACGTCGCGGGTCAGGTCTTCTTCCACTTCAATCAGGGCCTCGTAGGTGAGGCTGTCGTCATAACTGAAGTGCGCAAAAAGTTCGCTGCGATTCTTGTCCATGGGCTTGCATATACGGCAAATATGCCCTTTAGGCAATAATTGCGCGTGGATGTCTTCAGTGCTGGTCTTGCGCGGGCTTTGCGCGTAAGCTGCACAAAAAACACGCACAAAGCGGAGGCCGCATGAGTTTTTTTGACAAGCTGATTCTGTCGTTCTGCCGTCTGGGCGTAGCCGGGCTTGACCCCAAGGCCCCCGGAACCTGGGGCACGGCCATAGCCTGCCTGCTGGCTCCGTATATTTTTCTGCCGCTGTCGCTGCCGTGGCGAGCGGTGCTGCTGGTGGTCATTTTTGTGCTGGGGGGGCTTGCCTCCACCCGTGCAGAGCAGCTGCTTGACCGCAAAGACCCCGGCGAGGTGGTTATTGACGAGCTTGTAGGGGTGTGGCTTGTGCTGCTGCCCTTTCAAAACCCCGGCTTTGGGCTGGTGCTGGCGGCGTTTGCCTTTTTTCGGCTGTTCGACATCTGCAAGCCGTGGCCCGTACGGGCTTCGGAAAACTGGCTGCCCGCCGGGTTCGGCATAATGATCGACGATGTCTTGGCTGGCGTGTGGGCCTTGCTGTGCGTGGCCCTGCTGCACGCGACGGGCCTTGTGTAAGGCCTTGAAGTGCAAGGGCCACAGAATTGGGCAGAGCTAAGGGGGCGCGGCCTTGGGCGCAAAAGGCCACTCATGTGGCGGAAAAAGCCGCCGCGCCCGCAGCTACTTCATGCGGTAGGTAATGCGCCCGCGGGTGAGGTCGTAAGGAGAAAGCTCTACCTTAACGCGGTCGCCGGGCAGAATGCGGATATAAAACTTGCGCATTTTGCCAGAAATGTGGGCCAGAACTTCGTGGCCGTTCTCCAGTTCCACTCGGAACATGGCGTTGGGCAGGGCTTCCTGCACCACGCCGTCTACTTCGATTGATCCTTCCTTGGCCATGTGTACTCCAAAATATGATGTGGATAAACGCCGGTCAGCTTCACAAAAAAGCGTGGCGCTGTCAACACGCCCCTGCCCCCCGCCGGGGGCTGAGCGGCGTGCAGACAGCGCCCGCTATGGATGCACGTAAAAAAAGTTATTTCTTGCGGCCCTTGGGGGCTTTGCCCTCGGGGCGGATTTTGCGTTCGGCCGGGGGTATGTGCGGGGCCAGCACCGGGGCCTTGCGGCACAGCAGCCACAAACCCGCCAGCATCAGCGGCACGCACAGCAGCTGCCCCATGGTCAGCCAGCCAAAGGCCAGATACCCCAGCTGCACATCGGGCACGCGCACAAATTCTACCGCAAAGCGAAAGACGGCGTAGCCCAGGGCAAACAGCCCCGAGACCGCACCTGTTTTGCGCGGCTTTAAAGAAAACACCCATACCATGACAAAAAGCGCCAGCCCTTCCAACGCCGCTTCGTACAGCTGCGAGGGATGGCGGGGCAGGCTCCCCGCACCGGGAAATACGATGGCCCAAGGCACATCGCTGACCTTGCCCCACAGCTCGCCGTTGATGAAGTTGCCGAGCCTGCCAAAAAAGAGGCCCTGCGGAATCAGCGGCGCAATGAAATCGGACACTTCAAGAAACGACCTGCCCCTGGTGCGGGCAAAATACCAGAAGGCCCCAAGCACGCCCAGCAACCCACCGTGAAACGACATCCCGCCGTTCCAGATGCGCATGATTTCCATGGGGTCGTTGATGTACACGGGCAGATCATAAAACAGCACATAGCCGATCCTGCCGCCCAGTATGATGCCGATCATCACGCAGGTCAGCAGGTCGTCCACATCGGGGGCTGTCCAGCCAGAGCCGGGCCGCGACGCGCGCCAGCGGCCAAGCACCCAGCCAAGGCCAAACCCGGCCAGATACATGAGCCCGTACCAGCGCAGCTGCAGGCTGCCGATGGAAAGGGCAACGGGGTCTATTTGAGCAAGATTCATGCGGTATAATCCTGAGCGTTAAATTCGCCGCTTTTGCCGCCGCGTTTGTGCAGCAGGCGCACACTACTGATAACGATGTCGCGCTGCACGGCCTTGCACATGTCGTAGATGGTGGCCGCCGCCGTTTGAGCCGCGACGATGGCTTCCATCTCGACGCCGGTGGGGCCGACAGTGCGGGTCTCCGCCTCAATGCGCACCGTGGGGGGCATTTCTGTAACCGTAAACCGCACGTCGGCATAGGTCAGGTTGAGCGGGTGGCACATGGGTATAAGTTCGCCGGTGCGCTTGGCGGCCATGATGCCGCCAATCTTGGCGCAGGTGAGCACATCGCCCTTGGGCAGGGCGTTTTTGCGCAGCAGTTCCATGGTGGCCGGGGCCAGTTCAACGATGGCTTCGGCTATGGCAACGCGCTCGGTGGGCGTTTTTGCGCCCACATCCACCATGGTTACGTTGCCCTGGCTGTCGAGATGCGTAAAGTTGTCGCTCATGGATACCTCTGGTATTTGCCGCCGGCAAAGGCGCGCCGGGCGGAATTTTACGCGCTTTTGCCGCAGCTGGGCGCGGCAGGAGGGCGCGAAAGGATTGATACTCTAAAAAGCTGCGGGAGTCATTGTGCCTGTGCGCGGGCCGCCAGCCGGGCAGCGTTCGGGACGGGGCCCGCTCAGCGCAGGCCAACCAGCCAGTGCAGCAGGCTTGGCTGTGTGGGCGGGCGCGGCGTTTGCCACAGCGAGTCGCGGCGGCTGTCGGAAAAACGCATACGTTCGCGCAGCAGGCGCGGCTCAATTGCTGCCCCTGATGCAGAGGCCGGGGCGGATGCGTCGGTACGCTGGGGCGTGTCTTTTGCGGCAGATGGGTCTGGGGTGGCAGGCGAGGGCACAGGGGCCAGCTCTGCCATGTATTTAAAGGGAATATCCGCACTCGGGCGCAGGCTCATGATTTTGCGCACAATGGCAAGGCTGCTGCCAAAGCGCAGGTCATGCACCATAATATAGCTGGGGGCGGGGGCGTCGGGCCGCGCAGGGGCGGCGTTGCCGGGCAGCATGTCGTCTGGCAGGGGAGCAACCACCGGTAGCAGGGTAAACTGCAAAAAAGCGTCCGCTACCACAGATTGCCGCGCAAGATCACGGGCCAGGCTTTCGGGCAGGGCCGTGGCGGCGGTTTCAGGTCCTTGGGGCGTGCCCAGGGCATTCATGCCCTGCGTGTGCACCATCAGGCCGTCGGGAGTGCCTACCGTGTACAGGGCGCGCCAAAAAAAGGGCGCAAACGCATCCGGCAGCACCACAAGACTCTGGGGGGGGCGGCCTTGCGCCGTGAGGCGCGCGCGGGTCTGGGCCGTATGCCAGGCGTTCAGCCCCATGGAGAGGCCGGGGTAGACAAACAGCCACGCCGCAGCCAGCAGCATGAGGCCGCGCCGAGCACGCCAGCGCCATATGGCCCACAGCAGGGGCAGGGTGAGCAGCAGGTCAATGATGAAGACCGCATTCAGCCGTACGCGCATGCTTGAAAAAGGCTGAAAAATCATGGTGCCGTATGTGGTTATGCAGTCAAGCCAGATGTGCAGCAGCACCATGGCCGTCATAAACAGCCATGTCTTGGCAAACCGCCAGTGCCGCTCGGTGCTTGGCCGCCACAGGGCGTAGCCCGCCAGCGCCAGCGCCAGCCCCAGCAGGGGGGCGAAGGCCAGCGAATGGGTTATGCCCCTGTGCAGTAATAAAAATTGCAGGGGGGTATTTGCCAGCGCTACGTCAAAGTCTGGCGAGGCGGCGGCCAGAGCGGCAAGGGGAACAGCCCAGCGGCTTGCGGGACGCCTGGGCATGGCTAGCATGGCCACTGCGCCGCTGGCGGCATGTGTGATTGGATCCATGTAATTACTGCCTGAAAGGGCTGCGCTGTTTGGGAACAGCCCTGTACTGCGGGTTTTCGGGGTCTGTGACCGGCTCAAGGCCGTTGGTGCGCCTGAACTGCATCATGCGCCACTGCTGCACGTTGGCCATCACGTCGGGGCGGTTTTGCAGATAGAGCATGCGCTGGGTATTGCTGGAGCCGTACACGGGGTAGCGCAGCTGATCTTCCACGCTGACGCCCTGCGGCTGCGAATCGCTGCGGGAGGATGTCCCCTCGCCGAGGTCCTTGGGGCCGCAACCGCCCAGGCCGCCGGTGGCGGACAGCAACAGGGCCAAAAGGCATGCAGCGATCCTTCTGTTCATAATGGCAGTATAGCTGCGTCGCAGGCACTGTGCAATAGGAGCCACTGTGCCCTTGCTGCGGGTGGTAGGGGGCTGCGGCAGCCTGGAGCGGCCCTGTGATTTGCTGGTGCTGCAGGGACTCGCAGGCGCAGCCAGTGCGGTATGCTTGCCTTGAAGGCAAACGCGGGGTATAGTTATCTTTCGGCATATGGCCGATCAGGATTTGCGGGCGGGGCGCGTTGCGCGTGCCTGCCACAACCCTCACAGGAGTCGCCATGCGTACACCCAATTGCGGCATCACCCCCGAAGGCTGGCCGTGCATCGGCCTTACCGGCCTTAGTTCCCTGGTATTTGCCTGCATGGGATGGTGGTTTCCGGCTGTGGTTTTTCTGGCCCTGTGCTGGTTCAGCATGCATTTTTTCCGCGATCCCGAGCGTGTGGTTCCCCAGGGCGAGGGTCTTGCAGTCAGCCCTGCGGACGGCAAGGTCATCCGCATCGAAGAGCGGCCCGACCCCTTTACCGACGAACCCAGGCTGTGCGTGAGCATCTTTATGAATGTGTTCAGCGTGCATGTGAACCGCGCCCCTGTGACGGGCACGGTCGAGGACATCAGGTATTTTCCCGGCGCGTTTGTAAACGCAGCCTTTGACAAGGCCTCCACGCACAACGAGCGCTGCGCCTACAGCATGCGCGATGTCGAGGGCAACCCCTGGACCATGGTGCAGATTGCCGGCCTTGTGGCCCGCCGCATCGTGTGCCGGGTGGAAGAGGGCGAGGCGCTGGCCCGCGGGCAGCGCTACGGCATGATCCGTTTTGGCTCGCGAGTTGACCTTTATCTCCCCCAAGGATATGTTGCGGCCACGCGCATCGGCGAACAGGTCTTCGCCGGGCAGAGCGTGGTGGCCAGGGCAAAGTAGCCCTGCCCGCAAAGCCGCAGCAGGGCGGCAGTTATAAAAGATGGTGAACAATGGCCCCCGAAGTTAAAAAGCCGCGCAAAGGAGTATACCTCCTGCCGAACATGATCACGACGCTGAGCATGTTTCTTGGCTTTTTGTCCATGGTGTGGGCTGTGCAGGGGCGTTTTGAATCGGCCTGTTTTGCCATTCTGCTCTCGGCTGTCATGGACGGTCTGGACGGCAAGGTGGCGCGGCTTACCAATACCGCCAGCGAATTTGGCGTCCAGTACGATTCCCTCTCAGACCTCGTGGCCTTTGGCATTGCCCCCGCCATGCTCATGTGGCAGTGGCAGCTCTCGGCCCTTGGGCGCGTGGGCATCGCCGCAGCCTTTATTTACGCGGCATGCGGCGCGTTGCGCCTTGCGCGCTTTAACGTGAGCACGGCTGCTGTGGGCAAACGCTTTTTTATTGGTCTGCCCATCCCTGCGGGCGGCTGCACAGTTGTTACCTTTGTGTTTTGCGCTACGCATTTTCCTGACGTCATGCAGGGCGCATTGCCCTACATGACCCTTGTGCTCGCCATAGGCGTAGGGGTGTTGATGGTCAGCAAGGTGCGTTATTTTTCCTTTAAGGAATATGATTTTCTGCGCGCCCATCCCATCCGCACCATGCTCTGCTTTTTGCTTGTGCTCGGAACGGTCATTTCCTTTCCGCGCGTTATGGGCTTTGTGCTTTGCGCCGTCTACATCGTTGGCGGCGTTCTTTACACCTTCGTTATTCTTCCCCGCCGCAATCGTCAGCTACTACGCGCCCTATCGCCCCAGAGCGATTGAGGTTGCGTAACGGTTCGCCGCCCCCTTAGGGCGGAAGACGCTCCCTGGACAGCCGCCCTTTACGGTGGCCGTTATGCAAGATATAGCCATCTTTGTCAGAACCAGAGGAGTCAGTCATGAACAACCGCGTCTATTTTTTCGACACCACCTTGCGCGATGGCGAGCAGTCGCCCGGCGCCACCATGAATTTGCAGGAAAAACTGCGTGTCGCGCACCAGCTTGAAGTGCTGGGCGTGGACATTATGGAAGCGGGTTTTCCTGCCTCCAGCCCCGGCGATTTTGAATCTGTGCAGCGCATAGCCGCTCAGGCCGGGGATATTCAGGTGGCGGGGCTTGCCCGTTGCGTGGCCAACGATATTGATCGTTGCTGGGAGGCCGTGAAAGTGGCCAAAAATCCCCGCATCCATGTCTTTTTGTCCACCTCGCCCCTGCACATGAAGCACAAGCTGCGCAAAGATCCCGAAGACGTCCTTAAAATGATCGTTGAGGGCGTCAAACGCTGCGCCGGGTATACCAGCAATGTGGAATTTTCCCTTGAGGATTTTTCGCGCACCGAGGGTGATTTTGCCTGCCGCGTGGTCGAGGCCGCCATCAAGGCCGGAGCCACCACCATCAACCTGCCTGATACCGTGGGCTACGCCGTGCCCGAAGAATACGCAGCCCTCCTCGACCATGTGATCAAAAACACGCCCAACAGCGACAAGGCCATCTTCAGCGTGCACTGCCACAACGACCTTGGGCTTGCCGTGGCCAATACGCTGGCCGCCTTCCGCGTGGGCGTGCGGCAGGCCGAGGTGACGCTGTGCGGTATCGGCGAGCGCGCGGGCAACGCCGCGCTTGAAGAAGTGGTCATGAACCTGCGCGTACGTCACGATTACTTCAAGCTTGAGCACAACATCGTGACCGAGCAGCTCTACCCCTCGTGCCGCCTGCTCGCCATGACCATTGGTCAGCCCATTGCCAACAACAAGGCCATCGTGGGCGCCAACGCCTTTGCGCACGAGTCGGGCATCCACCAGGACGGCATGCTCAAAAATCGCGAAACTTACGAAATCATGACCCCGCAGTCAGTGGGCCGTACCGAGAGCAACCTTGTCATCGGCAAGCATTCGGGCCGCAACGCCGTGCGCAACAAGTTTGAAAGCATGGGCTACAAGCTGGACGAAGACCAGCTCAACCTCGTATTTGAAGCAGTCAAGCAGCTGGCCGACCGCAAAAAGACCCTGCACGACGACGACCTGATGGCCCTTGTGCAGGAGGAAGTGTACCGCCTGCCCGATCTCTTCCGTCTGCGGCATGTGAGCGTGCAGAGCTCCGATGCGGGCGGCGTGCCGCCCACGGCTGCCGTCATCATGGACATCAAGGGCATAGAGAGCAGCGGAGCGGGCTTTGGTGTTGGCCCGGTGGACGCGCTGTTCAACGTGATCGCCGATATGGTGGGCCGCCAGCCCGAGCTTGAGCAGTACGCCATCAACGCCATCACCGGCGGCACCGACGCGCAGGGCGAAGTAACCGTACGCCTGCGCGAGGGCGAGGTCAGCGCCGTGGGGCGCGGTACGCACCCCGATATTTTTGTGGCCAGCGCCCGCGCCTACGTCAACGCCCTCAACCACCTGTTTAAAAAAGAGCAGGAAGGCCCGCGCCTGCACTGCCAGCACGATTAACCGCCGCTCCTCTGGTCTGGCGGGCTGGTTCCTTCAGGATCCTCGGCCCGCTCCAGAGAAACGGCCCGGCCCCGTGCGGCCAGCGGGCGCACTGCCGCCCGCAGCATGATTTTTTTATATTATGAGCGCGATGGCGACACCGCGCCATAGAGAACCACATACTCGCCGCGCCCCCCTCGGTAAAGCTCAGGATGAAAGGAGTAGACCATGCCACAGACGCTTGCGCAAAAAATTTTGCAAGCCCACACAGACGAAGTCGTGGAACAGGACGGCCAGATTGTTCAGTGCCGCGTGTCGTTGGTGCTTGCCAACGACATCACCGGACCGCTTGCCATCAAATCCTTTAAGGGGATGGGCGCGAAAAAGGTTTTTGACAAAGACAAGATTGCTCTGGTCATGGACCACTTTACGCCGCAAAAAGATATTGATTCCGCCAATCAGGTGATGGTGACGCGCAAGTTTGCCCAGGAGCAGAACATCACCCACTATTACGAGGGCGGCGACTGCGGCGTGGAGCACACCCTGCTGCCCGAGCAGGGCCTTGTGGGCCCCGGCGACGTCGTTATTGGCGCAGACAGCCACACCTGCACCTACGGCGGCATCGGCGCTTTTGCCACGGGCATGGGCTCAACCGACATCGCCGCAGCCATGGCCCTGGGCGAAACCTGGTTCAAGGTTCCTTCCACCATCCGCGTTAATATTGACGGCCAGATGCCCAAGTGGCTGTGCGGCAAAGACCTTATACTCATGCTCATCGGCGCCATCGGCGTGGACGGCGCGTTGTACAAGGCGCTGGAATTCGGCGGCTCCGTTGTTGAAGACCTTTCGGTCGAGGGCCGCCTGTGCATGGCCAACATGGCTATCGAGGCGGGCGGCAAGGTGGGGCTGTTTGCAGTGGACGCCAAAACCCGCGCCTACTGCGCCGAGCACAACCGCCCCGGCCTGACCCAGGATCTGGCCGCCGACCCCGGCGCTGCGTATGAGCGCGTGGTCAATATCGACGTCACCGGCAAGGAGCCTGTGGTGGCCTGCCCGCACCTGCCGTCAAACGTCAAGCCCGTTTCTGCTGTGCGCGACACGCCCATCCAGCAGGTGGTCATCGGCTCCTGCACCAACGGCCGCATCAGCGACATGCGCGCCGCCGCCGAAGTGCTGCGGGGCCGCAAAGTGGCCAAGCACCTGCGCTGCATTGTGCTGCCCTCCACGCCCACCGTGTGGAAGCAGTGCCTCAAGGAAGGCCTGATTGAAACCTTCATGGAATCCGGCTGCGTGGTCGGCCCCTGCACCTGCGGCCCCTGCCTTGGCGGCCACATGGGCATTCTGGGCGACGGCGAGCGCGCCGTGGCCACCACCAACCGCAATTTCAAGGGTCGCATGGGCAGCCTGAGCTCTGAGGTATATCTGGCAAGCCCCGTGGTGGCTGCCGCTTCGGCCATTGCGGGTTGCGTGGCCGGGCCGGACCAGCTGTAGCAGCACAAAAACAGCATTTGCCTGCGGCCATTGGCCCCGGTGCAGATAAAGAAGGACAACCCAATGAATTACAAGGGTAAGGCCCATAAGGTGGGCGAACATATCGATACGGATGCCATTATCCCCGCGCGTTTTCTGGTCACCACCGACGCCAAAAAACTGGGTGAAAACTGTATGTCCGGCCTTGAGCCCGACTGGGTCAAGCGCGTAACCCCCGGCGACATCATGGTCGCGGGCCGTAACTTTGGCTGCGGCTCGTCACGCGAGCACGCGCCCATAGCCATCCTTGGCGCGGGCATGCAGGTGGTTATCGGCCACAGTTTTGCGCGCATCTTTTACCGCAATTCGTTCAACATGGGCCTGCTGCTCATGGAAGTGGGCGACGATGTGGACAAGATCAACGACGGCGACGAGCTGGAAATCGACGCCGTCACCGGCGTCATCCGCGACCTGACCAACGGCGTGCAGATCACCTGTCCCCCGCTGCCCAAATCCATGGCGGCCATTCTCGACAAGGGGGGGCTGGTCGGCTACGTCAAGGAACGCTTGGCCTAAATTGGCCTTTTGCCCTCTGGCTGCGTTAGATAATCCTTTTTACCCCGGTCGAGTACTTAAGAGCACATTCCCTGCGTAAAAATGGATTATCTTCCTTGCCAGAGAACAAAAATCCAGTTTAACCAAGTAGCTGGTCAGCGGATAATTACGAACAAAGCATTCACAGAAAGAATTGAGTTCAAGGATCTACCATGAAAAAGACCATCTGCCTTTTGCCGGGCGACGGCATCGGCCCGGAAATTCTGGCCGAGGGTGTTAAGGTTCTCAAGGCCGCCGCTGAAAAGTTCAGCCACGACTTTGTTTTTGACACGGCGCATATCGGCGGCGCGGCCATCGACGCCACCGGCGATCCCCTGCCCGAAGAAACCGTGCGCAAGTGCCGCAAGGCCGACGCGGTATTTCTGGCGGCCGTGGGCGGGCCCAAGTGGGATTCTCTCGCGCCTGAAAAAAGGCCGGAAAAAGGCCTGCTGCGCATCCGCAAGGAGCTTGCGCTGTTTGCCAACCTGCGCCCGGCCATGCTGCTGCCCGAGCTGGCAGGCGCATGCCTGCTGCGGGCCGACATCGCCGCCAGAGGCCTCGACCTTGTGGTTGTGCGCGAGCTGACCGGCGACATCTATTTTGGCGAGCCGCGCGGTCAGGAAATGCGCGAAGGCCTGCGCACCGGATACAACACCATGGTCTACAACGAGGAAGAAATCCGGCGCATCGCCACAGTGGCCTTTGAAACGGCGCGTAAACGCCGGGGCAAGGTGTGCTCTGTGGAAAAAAGCAACGTGCTTGAAACCTCGCGCCTGTGGAAGGAAGTGGTGCTCGAGACGCACCGGCAGTACGCCGATGTGGAGCTGACCCACATGTACGTGGACAATGCCGCCATGCAGCTTGTGCGCGACCCCTCGCAGTTTGACGTTATCCTTACGGGCAATATTTTTGGCGACATTCTGTCCGACGAGGCTTCGGTCATCACCGGCTCGCTGGGCATGCTGCCTTCGGCCTCCATGGGCGCTTCCGGCCCCGGCCTGTTTGAGCCCATACACGGCTCCGCCCCCGACATCGCGGGGCAGAACAAGGCCAATCCCCTTGCCACTATCCTTTCCGGGGCCATGATGCTGCGCCTCGGTTTTGACATGGGCAAGGAGGCCGACGCCATAGAAGCCGCAGTGCGCAAGACCCTGGCTGACGGATTCCGCACCGGCGACATCATGGAACCGGGCAAATCCCTGCTGGGCTGCAAGGAAATGGGCGACAAGGTTGTGGAGCGGCTGTAACAATCCCTCCAGGCTTCAATGATAAAGGCCGCCCATGGAGATGTGGGCGGCTTTTTATATTTTACCTTACCAGTGGGCATTCAGGAGCGAAAAAAAAACAACCGTAGGCAGGCTGAGCGACTGGGTAGTAAAAAGCGCTTGAGGCAGGGACGTTGACACGCAGCTTCAGGCTGCAGAAACCACAGGTCAGCACGGCGCGCCGCAGGTGCTGCGGGCCGCAGGACAGGGCAAACTCAGGGTTATGAGCTATACCGGATTGCTGGTGCGCTTTGAGGTACGAACCTTCAGGGCCGCATTACTCTGGACAAACAGCGGGACGCGGCAGGCCAGACTTGCCGCGTTTTTTTATGCGGGTTTGCGGCGCTGCAAAAAGGCCGTTATCTGCTTGCCCAGCATTACCAGCACAACCGAGGTGGCAATAAGGGCCACACCGGCCACCAGCGACAGGCTGAAAGGCTCGTGGAACACCAGAATGCCCACAGCCACGGCTGTGACTGGTTCCATGACGCCCATAATGGACGTAAGCGTGGAGCCGATGCGCTGAATGGCCAGAATGAGCGTGAGGTTGGAAACAACCGCCGTAACAACCGCCAGCAGGGTTGCGAGCAGCAGTTCCCACCACGAATGCAGCACCTGAAAAGAGCCGGAAAAAACGGCGTTGCCGCCCGATATGACCGTGCTGAAGGCCAGCACGTAAAAGGTCATCACCAGACCGCTCATATTGGGAATGCGCGCGGCGTAGATGCCCGTAATGTATATGGCGTTGCACAGGGCGGAGAGCAGCAGCAAGGCCACGGCCAATAGCCCTGCGCCGCCCATATTGCTGCCCATGTCGCTGCCTGTGCCGCCGCAGAGCAGGTATACGCCCACAATGGCCAGCATGATGGATGCAGCCGTTATCCACGAGAACCGCTCGTGGTAAAAAAACGTCATGATCAGCATGACCATGACCGGGTAGGTAAACTGTATGGTGGCCACAACCCCGCTGGGCATGTACCTGAAGCCCCAGAAAAACAGCAGGGCCGCCATGGTGTACATAAAACTCATGCCCGCAAGCTTGCACAGGTCAATGACCCGCGTGCGAAAGCACTCGCCGCGCAGGGCAAGAACAATGCCCAGAACCACTGCGGCAATGGCAAAACGGTAGAACAGGGCAGTGGCGCCGGCAACGCCAACGTGCATGAGCGGCAGCGTAAATAGCGGGATCAGGCCAAAAGCTGCAGAAGATATAATACTGTAGAAAAAACCCATGACATCCTTCCTGGGGGGGGAAATGCAAACATATTTCATACCGGGGAAGGAACAGCTAGGCAAGCCCGCAGGGCGCAAAAAAACGTCCCCGGTGTTGCCGGGGACGTTTTTGGGCTGTCAGAAAAAGGAAATCGTGCAGAATCAGCCCAGAGGCCGCAGGTATCGCGCGGCTTGCGGTGCTGCTACTTGGACTGGTCCATGACCACTTCGGCCTCGGGGTGAACCTGGCGCAGTGCTTCATGCATGGCGGCTGCATCCGCAAATGCGCGGAAGGGGCCGATTTTTTCGTCGCCCTGTGCGGCGTTGTAGCGCACAAAAAAAGCTTCGTCAGGCTTGAGCGGCGTGCCGCTTTCATCACTGACAACTTCGAGCTGAACGCGGCTGATGCCCCGATCGTCAATGTCGATCTGCTGCGCGGCGGCGAACGAAAGGTCAATGATGCGTCCGCGCACAAAGGGGCCTCTGTCCGTCACGCAGACCATGACGCTTTTGCCGTTCTGCTGGTCGGTGACGCGAACAACCGTGCCCATGGGCAGGGTGCGGTGCGCGGCGGTGAAGGTGTACATGTCGTAATCAAGCCCGCTGGCGGTGGAGCCGCCGTGAAAATCGCGTCCGTACCACGAGGCTTTGCCGGACATGATTTCGCTCTCCTGGGCACGCTTCATCCAGATATCGCGGCTGTCGGTGCTGTCCCGTCGTTCACTTTCAATGGAAGCGGACTCTTTGGCCGAGGACTTGGACTTGGATTTGGAGCGCGATTCAGCTTTATCGCGCTTGGAGCGCGAGCTGTGCGAAGAGGCAGACTTGTCACTGGATTTTTCGCGTTTGGATTTGCGAGTTTCAGTGTCGCCGGAAGACTTTTTGGCGGCGTGGGGGGTAGCGTTCGAATGCTTTTGATCAGAGGGAGCGCTTTGTGAAGCCGCGTCGGCGTTCATGGGGGAGGCCAAAAGCAAACTTAAGGCTATGGCCGCCAGCACTAATGGCCAGCGTGAATACTTCATGATCGTTCCTTTGTTAGTGTTCGAGGCTGGCCAGCGGAATTGCCGGGCGAACCGCGCCCGCGGTTCTGACCCCAGAAACCTTACAATGATGTCAGCAAGCGCGCCTTGCGCTTTACGTCCATCGGTTCCCCAGGGGAATGCCTGTTCTTTGTTAAGGCACTATACAGCAAATAAAAGCCCGCTGTCAAACTGATAAATCTTTTAAAATCAGCATGTTAAACAAAAAATTGTCTAGAGATTATCAAACAATAAGCGCAAAAGTAGGTAATCGACGCCTGTACGACGCGTAAAATTCACCTTGGCGGCCTGGGGCAAAAATCAATAAAGAATGGTAAAATCAGGGGCTAAAATGCCGGTAAGACGCAGCGTCGCTGGCAAAATGCGCAGCAAAAAAGGCAGGCGGCCTTGCGGCCGCCTGCCCTGACAAGTCAGTTGCGGGGGACGGGGGTTACCAGTCCAGCGTCCTTTTAAAGGCGCGGGCCAGGTCTTCCACCGGGGCGTTGACGATCGCGCTGTCGCCGGACTTCATGCTCAGCTGGCCGGTGCCGGTGACCGTGCCGATGCGGGAGCATATCTGCCACTGGCCCAGTGCGTCGAGTATCATGGCCAGGTCGGGCTTGACGCTGACCACCAGTCGGCTGGCGCTTTCGCTGTACAGCAGTTCTGTCACGTTCATGGCGTCCAGGGCGGGCACTGCGTCGAGGTCAATTTCCGCGCCCAGGCGGCCGCCGATGCACATCTCGGCGATAGCTACGGCCAGACCGCCGTCAGAGCAGTCGTGGCAAGCCGAAAAGGCGCGCTGCCCCATGAGGGCGCTGACCGCGCGGTAGCGCAGCATGGCGTTGGATGCGTCCACATGGGGGACGCGACCGCCCTTGAGGCCCAGCTCGGTGGCGGCTTCGCTGCCCGCCATTTCGCGCCAGGTGCCGCCTAGCACGTAGATGGCGTCGCCAGGCTGCTTGAAGTCAGAGGTCTGGGTGGCAGTGACGTTGCGGATAACGCCCATGATGGAGAACAATACCGTGGGCGGAATGGAAATACGCTCGCCGCCGCCTGTGTAGTCGTTTTTCATGGAGTCTTTGCCCGATATGCAGGGCACGCCAAAGGCCAGCGAGAACTGCCGCAGGGCGCGGCAGGCGCGTACCAGCTGGGCCAGTTTGTAACGGCCGTCGGGGTTGGAGGGGCTGACCACCGGGTCGCACCAGCAGAAGTTGTCCACGCCGGCAAGGGCGTCAGGGTCCGCGCCCACGGCCACGGCGTTGCGGATGGCTTCGTCCATGGCGTTGGCCATCATCCAGTAGGTGTCGTAATCGCTGAACTTGGGGCAAATGCCGTGCGAAATCACAAGGCCTGCGTCCGATTCGAGCAGGGGGCGGATGACGCCCGCATCTGCCGGGCCGTCGCGCTTGACGCCCACAAGGGGCTTTATCACGCTGCCGCCGCGTACTTCGTGGTCGTACTGGCGGATGATGTATTCCTTGGAGCAGATGTTGAGCGTGCCGAGCATGCGCTGCAAAAAGGCGGTCTGGTCCACTGCCGCCACTTCAACGGCAATGTCGGTGGTCTCCGGGGCCTTCCATTCCGCATCCAGCTCAAGCTGGGGCACGCCGTCGTGCATGAAGTCCATGGGCATGGAGGCAATGACGCGGTCGTGGTAGCGCACCTCAAAGTAGCCGGTAGTGGTGAACCGGCCAAGGGCCGTGGCCTCCACATCCATGCGGGCCGCAAGGGCCATGAATTCGTCGAGCTTTTCCTGGGGCACGGCCAGGGTCATGCGCTCCTGCGCTTCGGAAAGCAGAATTTCCCAGGGGCGCAGGCCGTCGTACTTCAGCGGGGCCTTGGCTATGTCGAGCACGCAGCCGCCCGTGTCTTCGGCCATTTCGCCCACGGAGGAGGAAAGACCGCCAGCGCCGTTGTCGGTAATGGCGTGATACAGCCCCATGTCGCGGGCGCGCATGATAAAGTCGTACATCTTGCGCTGGGTGATGGGGTCGCCGATCTGCACGGCAGTAGCGGGCGAACCCTCGTGCAGCTCTTCAGAAGAGAAGGTCGCGCCGTGGATGCCGTCCTTGCCGATGCGGCCGCCGGTCATGACGATGTAGTCGCCCTCCTCGGCTTTTTTGAACCAGCCGGGGCGGCCGTGGATTTCGGCGGGGATAATGCCCACCGTGCCGCAATACACCAGCGGCTTGCCGAGGTAGCGCTCGTCAAAAACAAGCGAACCGTTGACCGTGGGGATGCCCGACTTGTTGCCGCCGTGCTCCACGCCTTCGCGCACGCCTTCCAGCACGCGGCGGGGGTGCAGCAGGCGCGGGGGCAGGTTTTTGTCGTGGAAGGGCGAGGCAAAGCAGAACACGTCCGTGTTGCAGACCAGCTCCGCGCCCATGCCGGTACCCATGGGGTCGCGGTTGACGCCCACGATGCCTGTAAGCGCGCCGCCGTAAGGGTCGAGCGCAGAGGGACTGTTGTGGGTCTCAACCTTGATGCAGGCGTCGTAGCCATTGATAAAGGCTATAACGCCCGCGTTGTCCTTGAAGACGGATTTGCAGTAGTCGTTTTCACCCATGCGCTCGCGCAGGGTGGCCGTGGCGTCGCGGATGCAGGTTTTGTAGAGGTTGTCCACAACCTCGGTATGGCCCGTGGCGGCGTCGGTATAGTTGATGCGCGAGGCAAAAATTTTGTGCTTGCAGTGCTCCGACCAGGTCTGGGCCAGCACTTCCATTTCCACATCTGTGGGGTCGGCGGGCAGGCCGAGGGTCTTGCGGCGGTCGGCTTCGTCCTGCGCGGTAAACTGCTCGCGGATGCTGTGCAGCTCCTTGAGGTTGAGCGCCCAGGTATTTTCGCGGCTGGCCTTGGTCAGGGACTCGTCGTCCATGGCCGAAAGGGGGATGGTGTCGACGGTTGCGTTGACCTCGCCCGTAACCTTGGCGGCCTGAGCCTCAAAGCCCGGCCTGGCGTCCCATTCCTCACGGCTCTTGATGCGGTAGCGCTGAATGAGCGTGTTGCACAAAAGGTCGCGGGCCAGCATGTCCACCTGCTCGCGGGCCAGGGGCGCTGCCGTGTCGCTGCTGATGCGGTACTGCACCGCAGTGTACACGCGCAGGCTGTCGCGCGGAATGTCCAGCACCATGGCGGCGGTGTCGCGCGCTGTGCGGGCCTCGTTGTCGGTCACGCCGGGGCGAAAGCCCACTTCCACAAACCAGTCTGCCGCAGGGTTGAGCAGGGGTAGTGGTTCGAGCGAGGCCTCCTGCAGAATGGGGTCGTGCCAGATGCTTTCGTCCAGCAGACGGGCCACCTGCGCGGCATCAAGGCCGTCCACCGTAAAAACCTTGATCTGGCGGACGCCGGAAACAGAAATATTCAGCGCCTTGCGCAGGTGCTGGGCCGTCTTGCGGCCCTGGGTATCGTCAAGTCCGGCGCGGGGGCCGGTTTCCACCCTATAGAGCATGGTTTGCATTCCTCTTGGTTTGGCTGCTTACTTTTTTCTGTCGCGCACGTAGTCGGCCATCTGGCGCATAAGCTCGCGTTCGGGCCTGTCAGGCAGAGTTTCCAATGCCTGCCTGGCCGCGTCAAGAAATTCATCGGCCTGACGGCGCACGGCATTGTCATGGCCCGCCTGCCGGATACGCTCGGCAATGTCTGCGGCGTCGGCCTCCGTCATGAGCCCTGCGCAAAAGGCGGCGTCAAAGGCGCTGCGCTCCTCGGCATTCAGGCTGTCGCGGTACAGGCGCAGGGGCGGCGTAAGCTTGCCCTCGCGCACGTCGCCGCCTGTGGGTTTGCCGGTGACGCTTTCGGGCGCAAAATCAAGAGCGTCGTCCACCATCTGAAAGGCCATGCCGAGATTTTCGCCGTAGGTGGCGGCAGCTGCTACAGAGGCGTCATCGGCCCCCGCAGCGAGAGCGCCCATTTCGCAGGCGGCGCGTATGAGCCAGGCAGTTTTGCCGCGCACCATTTCTTCGTAGTCGGCGCTGGTCGAATCCACGCGCCCCTGGGCCGCGATTTCAAGTATTTCGCCCGCAGCGGTGCGGCTGGTCGCTTCTGAAAAGCAGCGGGTCAGGCGGGTGTCGCCGTGGCTGGCTACCAGCGCGTTGGCCCCGGCCAGCAGGGCGTCGCCCGCGAGGATGACGCTCGAAACGTCAAAAAGCGTATGCGCTGCAGGTTTGCCCCTGCGGCTTACGGCATTGTCGAGCACATCGTCGTGCAGTAGGGTGGCGGCGTGCAGCATTTCCAGTGTGATGGCCAGATCCTGTATTCCCTTGCTTTCGTTGCCCATGAGGCGCGACGTAAGCACAGTAAGCAGGGGGCGCAGGCGCTTTCCGCCCGCATCAAAAATATGGCGGGCTACAGGCCGTACCGGTTCCGGCAGGGTGTCCACCGCCCGGTCCAGGGCGCGGTTGATGCCGGGCAGTTCAAGAGCCAGGCGTGCTTTCAGTTGGATCATATACTACTCAGATAAGGTTAAGCGCGGGCAATACCCGCGTGAGCGCTGCCAGCGCACCGGGAAAATCCTTTTCATCACTGGCTCGGGGGCCGACCTTGTTGGAGACGCTGCGCACCCCGACGCACGGTACGCCCTCGCGGGCGCTGGCGTAAGCCACGGCAAAGCCTTCCATATTTTCCAGATCAGCGCCATAGCTCGCCCGCAGGTCGGCCGCTCTGGCAAAGCTGGCGCTGACCCCAGCCACCGTCAGCGATGTGCTGGGCAAAAATACATCGTCCCCATGGCGCGCGCCAAACTGCGCCAAAACCTCCAGCCCCGCCAGAGGAATGCGGTCGCGCACGGCCGGGCCGTCTGGGGGCTGCCACTGCGGAAAGCCAAAAGCCTGAGCCGTTACCGAACGCCCGTCGTGCAGGCCGTATTCGGGCCAGATTTCTTTCCGCACATGGCACAGGGCCAGCAGGGGGCGCTGCGCCAGGTCAAAGGCCCCGGCAAGCCCCGCGTTAAGCACTGCCGTAATGGGCGTACCTTCGGCCTTTGCCCGGCTGAGGGCAATACCCATGGCCATGGCCGCGTTGACGGGCCCCACCCCGGTGATGCAGCACAGGGCCGCGCACTTGAGGCGCAGGGGCCACAGGGCCATCTCTGGCCAGCTTTTTGGCGCAGAAGCAGAAAAACATTCCGGGGCGAATCCGGGCACAAGGCCCGCCAGTTCCGGACCTGTGGCAGCGCAGAGCAGCAGGCTCACAGGGCTTCGGCCCTCCAGCTGGCGCGGGCTTGCGGCAGCACTGACGCGGGATATCCTAGGGGCCATGTCTGGCCTGGCGTGCCCTTGCCAATGTGCTGTGCCGTGCGAGCAGCCATGATTCGTTCCTTTACAAACCAGCGATTTTCCGTCACCAGAGAACCATGAAATTTGACTACGCTCTTTTTTTGCGAGCTCTGGGGCTGGCCATCATTATCGAAGGCCTATGCTGGACGCTGTTTCCCGGTGGGATGCGTCGAGCCCTGCTGCAATTGCTGCCCCAGCCGGAGAGCCGCCTCAGGGCCATAGGTCTGGTCGCGCTGGCCTTGGGGCTAGCCCTGGTTGCGCTGGCCAGCCACTAACGCTTTCTATCCTTCCCGCCTTTTTAGCCCCGCCGTCGTTGCCCATGCTGCCGCATGAGGACGGGCGCTGCTTTCTAGCGCGTTTTTTCCCCCACATGCAGGCAGACAATGCCCGAGGTGAGCTTTTCGTGCCATGCGCGTTCAAAACCCGCCGTGCGCAGTTCTTTTTCAAGGCTGAGCGCGGAGGGAAACTTGCGGATGGTGTCGGCAAGGTATTCATACGCGCCTGGGTCTTTTGAAAAAATCTTGCCTACCCTGGGCAGCAGGTGGTTGAGGTAGACATTGTACAGCCCGCCCCAGATGCGCTCCTGCCCGGAACCGAATTCGAGTATGCAGGCCCTGCCGCCGGGGCGCAGGACGCGCAGCATTTCGGCAAAGGCCGCCTCGCGCGGCAAAATATTGCGTATGCCAAAGGCAATGGTGATGCAGTCGACAGAGGCGTCAGGCAGGGGCAGACGTTTGGCGTCGGCCGCCACAGGCAAGATGCTGCGGGCGTTGGCGTCCTTAAGCTTGCGGCTGCCGCGCACGAGCATGGGCGGGCAGAAATCCATGGCCGGAACAATGGCCGAGGGATACCGGCGGCGGATGGCCAGCGAGACGTCAAGCGTGCCGGCGGCCAGATCAAGCACCCTGCCGGTATCGCCAAGGCGCACGTTTTGCGCCAGCACCTTGCGCCAGTACTGGTCAAGACCAAGACTGAGCATCCTGTTGAGCAGGTCGTAAAACGGCACAATGCGTCCAAACATGCCAGCCACGGCGGCATCGTGCGCGGGCTTGACTGCTGGCTCTGAGGCGGAGTCGCGGGAAGGTTCCACGTTATTTTCCGCCCTTGTCCTGGTCGGCGTCCACGCCGATGGCTGCGCACACGACCCTGTAGACCGAGGGAAACACCTCGGCAAAATTGCTGGGAGAAACCGTGCGCGTTTCAATAAACTTGGCGGTCAGTTCCTTGGCAACCTGCAAGGCTTCCTTGCGATCCTTATCCATGTGAGCCTCAGCTTCCGGCCCTTACGGGCGCGGCAAAAATGAAAACCCGCCCCTTTGGGGAATGGCCTTGACCCACAGCGGGTATTGCCTGGACGGGTTAAGAAACGGAAGCAACAGCCCCCGCCCCTTTTTTTTAGTAGTAAGAATCGCGGGCAGCGCCCGCGAAACCGCGCAACAGCATATGCGTTCCGCACGGCGTTGGCAAGGTCGTCGTGCCTTGCCGCCTGACGCGCAGGGGTTTTTCAGACAGTTGCGGGTTGCAGCAGGGCGCGAAGGGCAGCGCCGTTTACTGGTCTTCGAGCAGACGGCCGATTTCTTCGCGCAGAATGCGTGCGGCCGCAGCTGCTGCCGCACGTTCAACCCTGTCGTTAAAGCGGGGTTCCAGAGCGTCAAGGCGGCTTTCGAGCGCGTCTATGCGCGCTGTGGCGCTGCGTGCCGCAGTAATGACGGGCTGCAGCCGCTCGTCGACAATAGCCTGAACGTCAGCGGCGTTTGATTGCGCGGCAGGCGCGGGCGCAGGCATGGCGGTCATGGCCTCGGTCACGGCCTTGCCGATACATTCCATGAGCCCCTGATGCAGGGGATGCCCTTCCATAAACATACCCTCCAGCTCCTGCCGGGGCAGGGCTGCTGCGGCCAGTTCGTGCGATGCTGCAATTTGCGACTCCAGCGCGGTCTCCAGCGCGATGATGCGCTCGCCAGCCTCTTGCAGCGCCCGCTCGCACTGCTCCACACGTTCGGCCAGCTTGCTGGCGGCTTCGCCAGCTTCGGCCGCGCGGCTGGAGGCGTCAAAAGCCTGGGCAAAGGCGTCAAGCGCGTGCGACGAGGCCTCCTTGGCCTGAGCCATGACCGCCTCGAGCGCTTCGGCGGAGGCTGCCGCAAGCGTGGCGTCAAGTACTGCCTGTGATTCCGCTTCGCTGGGGTCGGTCTCGTCCTGGGCTCCAGGCAAAAAGTCCGGCTGTTGCTCCGCCTGTCCGGCATTTTCAGTATCATCCGGCATGTCGTCCTGCGCAAGCATGACGGGCAGCGCTTCTGGCTGCGGCTCCGGCAAAACGTCGGGCATAATGTCCTGCATGATTTCCGGGGATTGCTGGACGGTCGCATCCTGAGGGGCGTCGGCAGGCAAGTCGTCCTTTGCTGCTGCCTGCAGGGCGTCAACGTCTGTGGTCAACCCTGGAGCCTGCTCCGCCTGAGGCGCGGTTTGCGCCGGGCTTGCCAACAGTATGTCCGGCTCAGCCTGCGCGGCCACGGGGGCCTGCGCCTGCGTCTGCTCCGGCTGCGCCTCATCCTGAACTGGCTGGGGCTGCTCCATGCCCGAGGGGGGCTGATCGCCGTTTACCGCTGCCAGCAGACTGTCGAGGTCCACATTGAGGTCGTGCGGCGGCTCAAGTTCTGGAGCAGCAGCGGCCGGGGCCGTCGCGGCAGCTTCCGGCTGCGGGGCGGGGGCGGCTGCATCCAGGTCGGCGGAGGCTGAGGCCAGCAGGCTGTCGAGATCGTCGTTGGAATATCCTGCTTCAGGCTGCGCTGACGAGGCAGCGGCAGCTTGGGGCGCGACCTGGGGCTGGGCTTCACCGGGGATGTTCTGCGTTTCTTCGGCTGCTGCGGCAAGCAGACTGTCAATGTCAAAATCCGTATCCGTCTTGGCGGCTGCGGCAGGCGCGGCGGCAGGTGCTGCGGCCGGCATGGGAGCCGGTTGGGGCGCAGGCTCAGAAGACGGCTGCGGCGCTGGGGCGGCAACGTCGGGCTGGGGATTCGCATCCGGGCCGTTCTGCGTTTCTTCGGCTGCCGCGGCAAGCAGGCTGTCAATGTCAAAATCTATATCCGTCTTGGCGGCGGCAGCTGTGGCAGGCGCTACGGCAGCTGGCGCGGCCTGAAGGGCCGTCGGGGTGGCCGTTTGCGCTGCGGCAGGCTTGGGGGCTGCAACCTTTGGCTGCGGCGCGGGCGCTGCCTCGGCCGGGGAGTCTTCGGCGCGGCTCTGGAGGTCCTCAGCGGCTGCGGCCAGTAGGCTGTCGATGTCAAAGTCCGTACCTGCCTTGGCAGCCGGAGCGTTGGCAGGGGCCGCCGCAGGGGCAGACATTGGGGCTGCTGCAGGCTCGGGGGCCGCATTCACCCCGGCGGTCGCTGCCTGCAGCATGCTGTCCAGGTCATCACTGGAAAAAAGGCCGTTTTCTGCCGCTGCCGCTGCCGCTGCCGGGGCGGGGGCGGCGGGCTGAGCCGCGTCAAGCAGGTCGTTGATATGGCTTGAGCCGTCAGCGGGCGTGGGGCCAGCCACGGCGGCCAGCAACTCGTCCAGATCCGGCTCGCCATTTCCGGCAGGGGCCTGCGCTGCTGGCGCGTTAAAGTCGTTGAGCAGGGCGTCCACGGCCTGATCGGCGGTTTCCGGCTCGGCCGCTTCCGGCTCGCGCTCAGACGGCTGAGGGGGAATATCGAGAGAATTCAATAGATTATCAACATCACCCATGCCCGGCATGTTCAGCTGCTCGTTGGGGTCGATGGGGTGATCCGTTTGCGTGGACGGAGCGGAAAAATCGAGCGCAACGTCAGTTGGGTCTTCCTGCCCCTCGCTCTTGACGTCCATCTGGGCGAGCAGGTCGTCAATTTCGGCATCTGCGGGTTTTGAGCCATCGTTGAGACTGCGCAGGTGCTCCTGCAGCTTCTCCTGCTCCACCTCCGCCTCGGCGGCGTAGTGCAGGGGTTGCGCGGACGGGTCGTTTGCCGGAACTTCGCCTTTTTCGATCAGTTCAGTGAGATCGATGATTTGTTCATCAGTTTCAGCGGTGTTCTTGGCAACCATGCGCCACCTCGTGGGTTGTGTGCAGCGGCCAAAGGCCGGAATCGTGCAAAATATATCGTTTCATACTGCAAAAACGACATTTTTTCGTATCAGTTTATGGCAAAAGACGCAAACCTGCCAAAACTGTTTGTGGCGGGGTGCCCCACGACGGCGAGTGCGCAAATAAATCAGCGGCATGGCTGCGCCCGTTTTGGGGGCAGTATGTTGCATCTGCGCGACCGTACGAAAAAAGCCGCCCGAGGGCGGCTTTTTGGCATAAACTGGTAAGCGGGCCTACGGATGGCACTTGGACTTGGCGCAGGCCGTGAGGTCCTTCTTGAGGTCGGGCTTTCCTTCCACAACCTTGGAGTGACAGCCGATGCAGTTGTTGTGCTTGAGTTCTTTCTTGGTGTGCACAACATAGTACAGGCTCTTTTCGCCCTGCTTGCCGGTAAGGTCGTCGTGGCAACCTGAGCTGCCGCACTTGGCAAAGCTTTCTTTGCCGTCCACCTGGTGGTGACAGGTGACGCATTCTACCTTGGCATGCGCCGCGTGGGGAAACATAACGGTCTTTTGGGATCCCTTGAATTCCAGCGGCTTGTCGGGAGCGGCCGGGGCGGCAAAAGCAGCCATAGCCATTGCAAACACCATGACACAGGTAAGAACCAGAATTTTCTTCACGGCAGACCTCCTTGATATGCGACAGATGAGAACAAATTAGTAGAATTTTACGGCCCTCAGTGCAACGTGTCAATGACTATGCCGAAATGGCATTCCAACTATTTTGATAAGCTGTCGAGACTGGAGCCTTTTTTTTGAGCATACCCCCGTGGGGTCAGCATAAACCTGCCCAGTGCGCGGCTTTGCGCATTGCCGATGATCAGGATGGAGAGCATGTCTACCTGCCCTGCGTCAAACTGGTCGAGCCGGAACACGCAGGCCTGTTCATCGGGGCGAAAGGCTTTGCGCACAAGGCCCACCGGGCAGTGCGGCGCGCGGTACTCGCGGGCTATTTGCAATGCTTCTTCCAGATGGTGGGGACGGCCCTTGGAACGTGGATTATAGATGGCGCAGACAAAATCGGCCTCAAGGGCCGCGTGGAGCCTGCGTACGATGGTTTCCCACGGCGTGAGCAGGTCGCTGAGGCTGATGCAGGCAAAATCGTGCATCAGCGGTGCGCCCAGCAGGGCGGCGGCAGCGCATACGGCGGGTACGCCCGGTACGACGCCAAAGGGAACCGTGTCCACAAGGCCGCGTGCCTCAAGCACTTCAAGAGCCAGACCCGCCAGCGCGTAGATGCCGGGGTCGCCGGAGCAGACCAGCGCCGTGGGCTGCCCTGCAAGCGCCGCGTCAACGGCGGCGGCGCAGCGTTCCTCCTCATGCCGCATGCCCGTGCTGATGCACTGCTTGCCCGCAAGCAGCTCTGGCGGCACCAGCTCCATATACAGGCTGTACCCGGCCACGCAGGTGGCCTGCTCAAGTACCGTGCGGGCCTGGGGGGTGAGGCAGGCGGCGTCGCCAGGGCCAAGACCTACTACATGCAAACTTGCTGGAGTCATTTGCTTATCCTGTCGGCAAGGGCCACTGCCAGGGTCAGCTGGCCTTGCTCTATGGTTTTGGGAAGGATCAGGCGGGCGTGGCCTGCCGGAAAAATCTGGTCTGCTGCCAGCAGGGCCGCAGCCTCGCAAACGCTGAAGGGCGGTTGACCAAAGCGTTTGCCTGCGGCGGCAGAAGGATTAGGCGTGGCGCAGCGGGCCAGGTCTGCGGCGCGGAATCCCCGCAGGGGCAAGTTCAGTGCGGCGGCCAGGCCCTGCAGGGCTGGCTCCTGCAGTTTTTCGTTGACGGTAGCCAGCGCGGCGAGGGCCAGCGGCTCCAGCCCGTGGCGCGTAAGCAGGTTGCGTACGGCATCCTGCACCAGACGTGCGGGGGCATCCTTGCGGCAGCCCAGCCCCAGCACCAGCCGGGGTACAGCTACACGCAACATTGCGGGGCGCGGCTCAAGCCGTCGCCAGTGCGCGGCCACCATGGGGCCCTCAATGTCCGGCGGCGAGGGTTGCCCGTCCGCGTCCGCATATGGCGGCAGGCGCAGCAGCCCTGGGTGATCCGGCACGGCACGGCAGGGGTCCCAGAGGTGCAGGGGCCTGCCCTCAAGCAGGGCAGCCTGAACGGCGGGCAGGCGGTCCCAGTCCACAGGCATCAGGCCCGCGTCGCGCAGCAGCAAATCCAGCGCCGGGGCGGCAGCCGCTTGCGGCCCCCGCTCTGCGCCGGACAGACCCTGACTGGGGCCTGAGTCTCGTTTTGGCGCACCGTCTGGCGTATCGTCTGGCGCGCAGTCGGAGGCAGTGGTGATGACGGCAGTTGCCCCAAGTACTTGGGCCACATGCCGGGCCAGCTCGTTGCCCCCGCCCCAGTGACCGGAAATCAGGCTGATGACGTGCTGCCCGGCGGGGTCAAGCACCAGCACCGGGGCATCTGTGCTTTTGTGGGCGAGCAGCGGCGCCAGGGCGCGCACTGCAATGCCCGTAGCGCCGATAAATGCATGGGCGGCAAAGCGGGTATAGGTTTGCCCCACCAGCAGGCCGATTTTTTCAAAGGGGTGCCCGTCTGCCGGGCAAAAACGCGCGGGGGCAAACAGCTCTACCGTGCTCAGTGCGACTGGCCCGTTTCCGCCAGCGGGGGGGCGAGCCGCCCCGGGCAGGGCCCACGGGTCGGCGCAGAGGCCTGCGGTCAGGCGGTGCGCCAGGGGCAGCGCAGACTGGCTGAGCGCATAGCAGGCAAGCGCGGGAGTGCGGTGATGGCTGTGCACGGGGCCTCCGGCGGCATGCGGCTGCAAGGGCATGGCGGGGTGTACCTGCGCGTGCCCAGCAGGCCGACAGCCAGCCACGGAAATTACGGCAAAAATAGGGAGCAAGTACCTGACGCCGGCCAGAAGGGGCCTGAACGGCAGACCCCTTCTGGCCGGCAGGGATTAAAAGTTTACCTTGCGGGCGGCGTCCAGAGCCTTGCCGAAGTCGTCCTCGGTATGGACAAAGGAGACCATGCCGGTTTCGTAGCCGGACGGGGCAAGATAGATGCCCTGATTGCGCATCTGCTTGTAAAAAGTGGTGAAGATATTCTGGTCGCACAGCTTGGCGCTGGCGAAGTCGGTCACTTCCTGCTCGCTGAAATAGGGGCAGAACATGGAAGCGATGGTGGGCATCTGAATGGGTACGCCCTTGGCGGCCAGAATGTCGCGCAGCGCCATGGCAAAGGCGTGGGTGCGCTTTTCAAGCGCGGCGTAGTCGGCTTTTTTGAGATAGCTCAGTGTGGCGATGCCTGCGGCCATGGCCAGGGGGTTGCCCGAAAGCGTACCCGCCTGGTACACGCCGCCCCTGGGAGCAATCATTTCCATGAACTTGCGCTTGCCGCCAAAGGCCCCAACAGGCAGGCCGCCGCCGATGATCTTGCCAAAGGTGGTGAGGTCGGGGTCGATGCCAAAGCGGGCCTGCGCGCCGCCAAAGGCCGCGCGAAAGCCGGTGATGACCTCGTCAAAAATGAGCAGGCTGCCGTGCTGGCAGGTAACGGCGCGCAGACCTTCGAGAAAACCGGGCTTGGGCAGCACCAGACCCATGTTGGCGGCGATGGGCTCCACAATGATGGCGGCAATGCTCGCGCCGTGCTGCTCAAAGATGGCCTTGACCGCATCCAGGTCGTTGTAGGGCGCAAGCAGAGTGTCGGCCACCACGGCAGCGGGAACGCCGGGCGTGCCGGGGATGGAAAACGTGGCAAGGCCGGAACCGGCGGCTGCAAGGAAGGGGTCGGCGTGGCCGTGGTAGCAGCCCACAAACTTGAGCACCTTGTCCCTGCCGGTGGCGGCGCGGGCCAGCCGCAGTGCGCTCATGGTGGCCTCTGTGCCGGAGTTGACCATGCGCACCATTTCAAGGCTCGGCATGGCGGCGACCACTTCTTCCGCCAGTGTCACCTCTGCGGGGCAGGGTGCGCCGTAGCTTGTGCCGCGCGCCGCAGCCTCGCACACGGCCTTTGTCACCGAAGGTTCGTCGTGCCCCAGAATCATGGGGCCCCAGGAGAGTACAAAGTCGACATACTCGCGACCGTCCACATCGGTGATCCGGCAGCCGTGGCCTTCGGCGATGAACAGTGGCTGGCTGTCCACATTGTGGCAGGCGCGTACGGGGCTGTTGACGCCGCCGGGAATAACGGCGCAGGCTTTTGCAAAAAGCTGCCGAGAGATGGTGTCCATCAAAGGCTCCTTATCAGGCAAAATAGGTCATGGAAATTTTTTTCAGTTCCTTGAGACTGCGCAAAACGGCGTGCTCGCGCAGGGGGGTGTCGCGTTTGAGGTCTTCCACCACGCCCAGGCATTCGGCCTCGCTGCGCCCATGGATCATGGTGTAGAGTTCGTAAGGCCAGTCGGGCGCGGAGCTTGGACGGTAGTAGACGTGCGAGATATGGTCGTGTCGCGAGGCCTCTGCGCCGCACAGCTCAACCAGATCGGCGTGGACTTTCCAGGCGACCATGGCGTTGTGGGTCCAGCCGGTCTTCTGGTGTTTTATGCTGGCGCCAAAGCGGCGGATGGCCCCCGACTCCTTGAGCGAGCAGAGCAGCTCAAGCACCTGGGCTTCGGTCATGCCCGCCTTTTGGGCGATATCGGCGTAAGGGGTAAGCGAATCGGGCAGGTTGTCCTGCACGATGCGCAGCACAGCCTGTTCTGCTGGGGTAAACTGACGGCTCATGGGGTCTCCGGTAATGCGGGCTGAAACGCCGCGCGGCTTGCGGACGGCAGGGCGCTGCCGCAAGCGCGGCCCCTGGGCCGGGTTCGAGCCAGGGGCCGTTTCAGCAAAAGCGGATTGCGTCTAGCGCGAAAAAGACCGCCCAAACAGGTTTTGTATGGCTATGCGGCCGTTGTCTTCAAGAAAACGGGTGCCGGTTGCGGCAAAATGCGGGTGCGTAATGAGGGGCTCGTCTGTCTGGGTCCAGTTGGCCTTGTCCCAGAAAAACCAGGCATTCTTGGGCTGGTCAAACACGAGCAGGGGCTTGTTGCAGATTTTGGCAAATTCCGCACCCCAGCCGGTGCCGCCTTTAACTGTGCCATCGGGCTGCACCGCGCCGATAACGATGATCTGCTCGCCGCTGCTGACCTGCCAGCAGATGGACTGCAGCACCTTGCGGAAAAGGGGCGCGCGCGTGTACTCGCGGCTCATGAGCCGCGACACGTAGGTCAGGCTTACGTCCTTGAGGGCCAGTTCTTCAGAAGTGAGCACCCGCACACCGCGCGTGCGTTCGATCTGGTGTCCTTCAAAGCTGTAGTTTACTTCTTCCAGACCCCAGCTCTCGGCCAACGCGCCAAAGAACTGTTCTGTTCCTGCGGCGCCGCCGCTGTAAAGCACACACTGGTTGGGGGTAAGCATGCTGCCCTCCTCAAAGGATTGTTGCGCCGGACAAGGATATTCGGAGCGAAAAAACCGGCAGAAGCGTCATGACTTCATCATGGCAAAATTTGCAGCAGTCGGCAAGGCGGACCCGTCAATAAAAACTGTGAAAATTCTTTGCCGTTGCGCGCTTTTGCACCGGAGCAGCAGCCCGGCAAGCGACTTGCGCGGCGGAGCGACGCCCCTTGCCCGGTTTGCAGAATGCGGCGGCTGCGACCTGAAGAGGCGCATCAGAATGTGGAATTTGGGGTGCGCCAGATTGAAGGCGTCCGGCAGGCAGAAAGGGGGCAGGGCAATGCGCGGGTTGACCCCGTCGCATTGCCCTTTTGCTCATGAAAAGTCAGGGACACCATACGGTGTCCCTGCAAGATGTGCGCGCAACAAAAAACGCCCCGGTCACGGGGAGTGTCTTTGTCCGTTACAGCGCCCTAGTAGCGGGGCTGGCGCGGGGCTCTGGGTTTGGCTTCGTTCACGCGCAGCGTGCGACCGCCAAAGCTGAAGTTATCCAGGGCTTCAATGGCGGAATCGGCATCGCCGTCTTCCATTTCCACAAAGCCGAAGCCGCGGGCACGGCCGGTATCCCTGTCGCTGACGAGTTTTACAGACAGAACGCTACCGTACTCGGCAAAAAGGTCCTGAACCTGTTCTTCATTAGCAGACCAGGGAAGGTTCCCGACATAGATGGACTTAGACATGAAACACCCTCTCAAAAAAAACAATCTTCCCGCGCTTACGCCCAGTAAAACGTATTACCGGTACGCGGCCCATGGAAATTATGGAAACACGCTTTGAAGGGCTTGTCAACGAATCGCCAAAAAAAAGTTAGTATTGCGTATTTTTTTTGAGGCTGACGGCGAAAACCCTGCAGTCTTATTAGCATAACCAGCAAAATGATTGAATTTTTTTGAGCAGTTGTGCAAATTTTCTCAAGACTTGGTGTTGAGAAAATACGCATGCACGCATGGAACACTACTGGCATACAATAGGTGCTGCGGCAGGACTTGCAGTATTGCCGTTTGGGTTGTTTGATCAACCAACATTCAAATGGACAGTTATTGCGTAGGAATTTCGTGCAGAGGATGGACTCAGCCATGGGCATGATGCACATGAGCCGCGCAAAACCGTTGTTGCGGCATTGCACGGCTCGGCAAATTTAGACTCCGCCTTCGGAGGGCGGGGGCATCCAGTCGGGGGCGATGTCTTCAAACGAGGTGTAGGGCGACATGTACATAAGTTCGGCAACGCCGACAGGCCCGTTGCGCTGCTTGCCGATGATGATTTCGGCAACACCCTGTGGCGGTCGGTCGGCGGGTTTTTGAAACTTGTACACGTCGTCGCGGTAAACAAACATGATGAGGTCGGCGTCCTGCTCGATGGCGCCCGACTCTCGCAGGTCAGAGAGCATGGGGCGCTTGTCGCTGCGTTCTTCGACCTTGCGGTTTAGCTGCGACAGCGCCACTACCGGCACGTTCATTTCTTTGGCGAGGCCCTTGAGCGAACGCGATATGTCCGAAATTTCCAGTTCGCGCGAGTCGGTGCGGCGGCTGGTGCGCATGAGCTGCAGGTAATCCACAACAACCAGGCCAAGGCCCTTGTCGGCCTTGAGGCGACGGGTGCGGGCGCGCAGCTCGAGCGTGGTGAGGGCAGGAGTGTCGTCAATAAATATGGGCGCGCGGGCCACCACATCGGCGGCGTCGTAAAGCCGCTGCCAGTCTTCGTCGGTCAAAAGCGACGGACGGCGCAGCTTTGAAAGATCTACCTTGCCCCACACGGCAAGCATGCGCTGCATGAGCTGTTCCTTGCTCATTTCGAGCGAAAAAAACGGCCACGGGCACGTTTTGGCGCACGGCCGCGTTGAGCGCCATGCACATGGAAAAGGCCGTTTTGCCCATACTGGGGCGGGCCGCCACAATGATGAGGTCAGAGGGCTGCAGGCCCGCGGTCAGCTTGTCCAGGCGGGTATAGCCGGTGGTGACGCCGGTGATGACGTCCTTGGAGTCGGCCAGCTTGGAGAGTTTGTCAAAGACTCTCTCCAGCAGCTCGCGTGTGGGGGGTAAAGTCCTTGCCCGACGTGCGCTGCGAAATGGAAAAAACCGCCTGTTCCGACTCGTCCAGCAGTTCGCCAACCTCGCGCGAAGCGTCGTAGCAGTTGACGATAATGCCGGAGCACGCGTTGATCAGGCTGCGCTGCAGGGATTTGTCACGGACAATGGTGGCGTAGTATTCCGCATTGGCGCCGGATACGACCGCCTGGGCCAGTTCGCCCAGATAGACCGCACCGCCTGCTTCTTCAAGGGCGTTTTGGCTTTTGAGCTGCTCGGCGGTGGAAATGAGGTCCAGCGGGGCGGATTTGCGGTAAAGCTCGAGAAAGGCCTTGTAGATGGTGGCGTGCGCGGGCAGATAAAAATCTTCGTCCGTGAGCTGGTCCACAATGGAGTGCATGAGCTGGGGGCGCATAAATACGCCGCCAAGCACGGCCTGTTCCGCTTCTACACTATGGGGGGGCACGCGCCGCAGGATGTCGGCTTCGGCTTTTTCGGCGCTATGGGCGTGCGCAGAGCGGGGTTGGCCGTCTTTGTTGCGGCCCTGCCCAAAAGGCGCGCCCCCGGCCGCGTGGCCGGGGGCGGAATTGCTGTCGTTGCGGGAAGCCACGCTGACCCCTACTGGGCGGCCTCGGCTTCTTCAGCGGGAGCCGCAGAAGCGGGCTCTTCTTCAACGGGGGCCTGATGATCGGAGACCACCTTCACCGGCACAATGGCGATCACGCTGGCGTGCAGACGCACGCGGACGGGGTGTTCGCCAAGGGTACGGATGGGGGCATCCATAAGAATGCGGCGGCGGTCAACTTCCACGCCAAGGGCGGACAGGGCGTCGCCGATGATGGAGGTCGTGACGGAGCCGTAAAGCTTGTCGTTGTCGCCCACGTGCATGGGAATGACGACATTCAGGGCTTCCAGGCGAGCCTGCATGCCCTGGGCTTCAGAGCGCAGGGCGTCCATGCGGGCCTGAAGCTTTTTGCGTTCCTGTTCAAAGGCTTTGAGGTTGGCGGGCGAAGCCACCATGGCCAGACCCTGCGGAAGCAGGAAATTGCGGCCATAACCGGGCTTCACTTCAACCACATCGCCAAGGATGCCGAGATTTTCAACGTCGGCGCGAAGTATCAGTTTCATGTGCGCCTCCTTAAATGGTGCTCTTTTTCTTGACGCCAGAATCGTGCGTCGCGGTGTAGATGAGCAGGGCCATCTGGCGGGCGCGCTTGATTTCGCGGGTCAGCAGGCGCTGGTGGTGTGCGCAGGTGCCGGTGATACGGCGGGCAATGATCTTGCCGCGCTCGGTGACGAAGTCGCGCAGGATGTCGGCACGCTTGTAATCCAGGGGCAGGTCTTTGTCGGCGCAAAAGCGGCAAAACTTGCGGCGCGGAGCAAATTTTTTCTTAAAAGCCATGTTAGGCAACCTCCCCGGCCACTTCGTCGGCCAGCTTGACGGTCACGAACTTGAAGATGCCGTCGGTTATGCGCACGTTGCGTTCCAGCTCGGCGATAAGCTCAGCCGGAGCCTGGTACACCAGGCGCACATAAAAGCCGCGCATCAGTTTGCGCACCGGGTAGGCGAGATCGCGCATGCCCCAATTGTCCACTTCCACCATGACGCCCTTTTCACGCTCGATGATCGCGGTAAGGACAGAGATGATGCCCTCGCGATTTTCGGCGGAAAGCTCCGGGGAAAGGAGCAGCAGGGTTTCAAATTTCCGCATCGGTTTTCTCCTTTTGGATTGGCAGCCCACGCCGCACAGGGCGCGAGCAAGGAACGAGTCTTATACGTCCGGCAAATGGGCCTGTCAAGCCAAAATTTGGCGCAGGCCGGTTAGCCGTAGACGCGAGGGTTCATCCCCCCGAAAAGACACAGCACTTCGTATGATATGGTTCCCAGCGCGTCGGCCATATCCTGCGGGGTGACCGGGCTCTGGCCGGGGTCTGCCGGGCCGCCCACAAGCCATGCCGTGTCGCCCACGCGCACCTGTGGGATATTGGTCACGTCGGCCATGATCATGCCCATGCATACCCGGCCCACCTGCGGGACGCGGCGGCCATTGATGAGCATGGCAGTGCGGGTGGAGAGCGCGCGGTTGAAGGCCGTGGCGTAGCCTATGGCCACCACCGCTACCACCGAGGGCTTTTGCGCGGTAAACAGACGGCCGTACGACACGCTCTGCCCCTCGGCCACCTGCCGCACTTCAATGACAGGCGCGCTGACGCTCATGGCCCACTCAAGGCCCAGCTTTGCGCCCTTGTCCTCCCAGGTTGTACCTGTAAATGGGTTGCCGCCGTAGAGCGAGATGCCGGGGCGGCATACTTCGAAGTGCGCTTCGGGCCTGCCGATGGTGCCCGCCGTGTTGCACAGCGAGCGCTCAATCTCGGGAAAAACCTCGCGCAGCGCGTCGGACATGGCGGTAAAGCGGCGCACCTGTTCCTGCGTATAGGCCTCCTGCTCGGGCATGTCGGCGCAGGAAAAATGCGAGATGACCATGGCTGGCTCTATGCCCTGGATGCTGCGCAGACGGTCGATGACCTGCGGCAGTTCTTCTTGCGAAAACCCCAGGCGGCCCATGCCTGTCTCGCACTTGATGGCCACGCGCAGCGTACGTCCTGCATGGCAGTGGGCCGCCGCGCGTTCGAGCTGGTCAAAGTTGCCCACCACCGGGGTCAACCCCTGCATGACGGCTCCCTGCCAGTCCACATCGGTAAGCGCCCCCAGCAGCGGCACAATGGCCTGCCGCAACCCCGCGTCGCGCAGGGCCATGGCTTCGGAAACCGTGCCCACGGCAAAGCGTCGCGCACCGGCATCGGACAGCACGCGGGCCACCGGCACAAGGCCGTGGCCGTAAGCGTCGGACTTGATAACCGGCATAAGCGCATGGGCCTGGCCCATGCGGCCAAAATTGCGGCGGATGGCGCCAAGATCAATGTGGCACAGCGAAGGTGAAAAGGTGCAATCGCTCACAGGGAATTCCCTCATTTGAACTTTGCTGAAGGACGCTCAGCGCGGCTGACCGCGCGCCGCTCATGGCGGCAACGGGGGGCCGCCCGTCCATTGCGCTCCCCCCGGCGCAACGGCCCCGGCCCCTGCGCACAACACCCTACGATGAAAGGTTGCAACCTTAGCAACATTGCCCCAAAGGCACAACAATTTGCCGCAGGCAGGCCTTGCCCGGCCATTTGCGGCCCCCTCTTGCGCAGGGCGGCGCTTGCAGATAGTGTGCGCGGCATGTCGCAAACCGTATTTACCATCGAACATACCGACGGAGCCGCCCGCGCGGGCGTGCTGCGCACGGCTCATGGCGCTATCCCCACGCCGATTTTTATGCCCGTGGGAACCGTGGGCTCGGTCAAGGCGCTTGCGCCGGACGATCTGGCCGCCATTGGCGCGCCCATCATCCTGGGCAATACCTATCACCTTTACCTACGCCCCGGCGACGAGCTGGTGCACCGGCGCGGGGGGCTGCACAAGTTTGCCTCCTGGCCCGGCTCCATCCTTACGGACAGCGGCGGCTTTCAGGTATTCAGCCTGAGCTCGCTGCGCAAAATCCGCGAGGAGGGGGTGGAGTTTCGCTCGCATCTCGACGGTTCAAAACATCTGTTCACGCCAGAAAAGGTGCTGGAAATACAGCGTAATCTTGATTCGGACATCATGATGGTGCTGGACGAATGCGTGCCCTTTGGCGCGGATTACGACTATACGGAAAAATCCCTGGCGCTCACCACGCGCTGGGCACGGCGCGCCATTGAAGCCTACCCGCCAGGCTCGGCGCACAATCTGTTGTTTGGCATCACGCAGGGCGGTTTTTACAAAGACCTGCGCGAGCGCTCGGTCAGCGAACTGTGCGGGATGGATTTTGACGGTTTTGCCATTGGCGGCCTCTCTGTGGGCGAGCCAAAAGACAAGATGTACGACCTGCTGTACCACACGGCCCCGCTGCTGCCCGGCGCAAAGCCGCGCTACCTCATGGGCGTGGGCACGCCGCTGGATATTGTTACGGGCATCCATGCAGGCGTCGACATGTTCGACTGCGTGCTGCCCACCCGCAATGCCCGCAACGGCACGCTGTACACGTCGCTTGGCAAGATCAACATCAAGCGCCGCGAGTTTGCGGAGGACGACGGCCCTCTGGACCCCAACTGCCGCTGCTACGCCTGCCGCAACTTTTCGCGGGCCTATCTGCGGCATCTGTACGCCAGCCAGGAGCTGCTGTCGTTCCGGCTCAACTCGCTGCACAACCTGACCTATTATCTCGATCTGGCGCGCAACGCCCGTCAGGCCATTGTGGAAGGCCGTTTTACGGATTTTCTGGCAAAAATTACGGCCCTGTATCCGGACGAAGCCGCACGCGCGGCTGCTGGCGCATAACTGCCGCCGATTTCGACCTGAAGCGGGGAGGGGGACATGGTTTCTCCTCCCCGCTTTTTTATTGGGGTGGGCTATCCGCCCTTGGCAATGCTCATGACCTGCTGCAACAGCTCGGTAAGATAGGGAATGTTCATGCTGATGATGCGGGCGAGAATTTTGTAGACCACAGCCAGCACAAGTGTTGCGCCAATGCTGAACCCAAGCCCTCTGGCAATGCCGGAGAGGAGGTTAAGCCACAAAATCTTGCCGGTTTTTTGCGACAGCTTCACGTATTCGGCCAGGCCCGCGTTGTCCAGGCGCTGGAGCAAAAGCTCCGCCTGCGCCTGTTTTTCTTCGTACTGGGTGTCCATGCACTCCCCCTTGCGTTGAAGGACGGCTGTGAGCCTATACGCAACACGCCCAAAAAACAAAAACCCCGCGATGACGACATCGCGGGGTTTTGCATGCGGGGCAAGGCCCGTTGCTCATACGCTCAGGCCTGCAAATGCTCAGGGGCGTATCCGCGCTGCTCGCGGCGGCGCACCAGCCAGAAAACCAGCAGCGACCCCGCCAGCTTGCTCAGGCTCATGGTCGCAACCGACCACGGCGTGGCAATGCCGATCATGCCCAAAAAGACGATGCTGTCTAGCGGTGCGCCCACAATGCTCGATATGAGGATGCGCTGCGAAAAGGGGCGGCGCGTAAAGGTGTATACCGCCCAGTCGCCCAGCTCGCCCACGGCAAAGGCGGCGGCGCTGGCAAGCGCCAGCTGCGGGCTGGCCATAAACCAGCTGACCACGCAGCCCGCCAGCATGCCCCAGAGCACATGATGCCCCACGCGGCGCTGCGCAAAGTCGCGCACCACAAAAATGAAGCCCACGATGAGCGAAAGGGGCGCCCACATTTCGCCATTGGGCAGGGGTATGAGGGGGGTAACCGTAAAGGCAAAGTTAACGCCAACAATAAGTGCGATGTAGGTAAATAGACTGAGCATGGGCGCGAGACTAAGCATTGGCGCGGCTATAGTCAAGTTGGCGTATCCGGGGGCAGCCGTATTTTTGCCGCAAAAATACATAATATGATGCGCCGGTTGCGCGCGGCGGGCAGCCGCGCATGCGGCGCGCGTGCGTTGTATGGCGGGGCTGCGTCTTGACCCCGGAGCGTGGATGTGGGACAGAAGGCCAGTTATAGTATGTTTATAGAGTAAGGTTTACTCTGATTGTGCCGGGCAAGTGCGCGAACCCCCATGCCCTCCCGAACGCGGAAGCGCAATTTTCTTTATGATGTTAGCCAGTTTAGGGCGGCTTTTGGCGTGTTTGCGCGCACGCGCCCAGCAAATTACCAAGTAGTATTCCGTCGCTGAGCGACGGTAGAGGCTGGATGCTTCCAGCCGGGAGAAAGAATGTCGGACCAGAACTTTCGTTGCGGTTGGGTGGCGCTCATGGGGCCGCCCAATGCGGGCAAATCCACCCTGCTCAACGCCCTGCTCGGCCAAAAGGTCACCATTGTCACGCCCAAGCCGCAGACAACGCGCAACCAGATTGTGGGCATCCTTACGGACGAAAAAGCCCAGGTTATCTTTATGGATACGCCTGGTCTCGCCCAGGTGCGCGGCAGGTTGAGCAAAACCATGCTCCAGGCCGTGTGGCAAAGCCTTGCCCAGGCCGAAGTCATCATGCCCGTGCTCGATGCGCACCTGTACATCCGTCATCCGGAATTTCTGGAGCGCGACCTCGCACCCCTGGCCAAGGCATTGTCCAGCGATGAGCGGCCCATGATCGTGGTGGTCAACAAGGTGGATCTGTTTTCTGACAAAAGTCGCATGCTGCCGCTGCTGACCCGCCTGAGCGAAATGTGGCCCCATGCGGAAATTTTCCCCACCTCGGCGCTGAACAAGGACGGCCTGCCGGAGCTCGCGCGGCTTATCCGCTCCAAGCTGCCCGTTGCGCTCGCGCAGTTCCCCGAAGACCAGATATCAACCGCGCCCATGCGGTTTATGACTGCGGAAATCGTGCGCGAAAAGCTGTTTTTGCACCTGCGTCAGGAAGTGCCGTACTCCGTGGCTGTTGATGTGGAAAGCTGGGAGGAGGACGAAGAACGCGGCCAGACGGTCATCCATGCCGTCATCTACGTGGGGCGGCCCATGCACAAGGCCATGGTTATTGGCCGCGCGGGCGCGTCCATCAAGCAGATAGGCATTGAGGCCCGCAAGGAAATCCAGGACCTGGTGGGAGGCAAGGTACACCTTGAGCTGTGGGTCAAGGTGCGCGAACACTGGACTGAAGACGCGGCCTTTTTGCGCGAGATGGGCCTGATGGCGGAGTAGTCATGGGCGATACACTGCTGCAAGAGCGTTACGCGCGCGTGCTCGACCGTCTGGATGCGGCCTGCGCCGCCGCCGGGCGGTCACGCCAGAGCGTGAAGCTCATTGCCGTGTCAAAGCTGCATCCGGCGGAATCCCTGGCCGTGGTGGCCGCTGCCGGGCAGATCGATTTTGGCGAAAATTATGTTCAGGAAGCGCTGCAAAAACGGCAGGATCTTGCTGTCAACCCGGTCACCGCGCGCCAGTGCGCAGGCATCCGCTGGCATATGATCGGGCATGTGCAAAGTCGCAAGGCCCCGCTGGTGGCGGGGGCTTTCAGTCTTGTGCATACTCTTGATTCGCGCAAACTTGCCGACGCCATGGAGCGGCGGCTGGTCGAGGCCGGTTTGCGTCAGCCTGTGCTCTTTGAGGTAAATGTTGGGGGCGAATCGCAAAAATCTGGTGTGATGCCTGCAGATTTGCCGCAATTGGCCGATTATGTACTTGAGCATTGTCCGCATCTCGACGTGCAGGGTCTTATGTGCCTGCCCCCGGTATTTGACGCGGGCGATGCAGCGCGGCCCCATTTTGCCCTGTTGCGGGAGCTGCGCGACGCGTTGCGCACCCGCCTGGGGTTGCCGTTGTCCGAGCTTTCCATGGGCATGAGCGGCGATTTTGAAGGTGCTGTGGCCGAAGGGGCCACCATGGTGCGCATAGGCACGGATATTTTTGGGCCGCGTCCTGCCAAGATGTAATGATTTGGCACAAAGCCTGCTATAAAGGCTTGAGCGGTTCGCGTTTTTGACCCCACAATATCGGTGGAGTGCATATGGCGGCCAAAGAAAAAGAAGCAAAGGCCCTGCCTGAAGGGCAGGCGGAAAATCCCAAAAAGCCATCCAGGATCAAACGCATCGTCATTATTTTGGCGATCCTGCTCATTACCCTGACGGGTGCTGGCAGCGGCGCTTACTGGTGGTTTTTTATCCGCACGCCCTCTGTGGCAAGCTCTGCGGCGCAGGACAGCGCTGCGGGCGATGCCGCAGGCAAGGGGGCGGCGGGGCAGCCCGGCGCAGCGGGCGCTGCCAATGCTGGCGGCGGCTCGGGCCACGGCGGCGCGGCTGGCGCTGGCAATGCTGGCGGCGCGGGCGATGCGCGCATTGAACGGCAAAGCGATTTGCCGCGCAGCGGCGGGCAGGTGCTGCCCTTGCCTGCCATTACTGTAAATATTTCCGACCCCTCCGGGCGGCGCTACCTCAAGCTGGGCATGGAGGTCGAGGTCAATTCCGATGTTTCCGCCGCATTGCAGGCCAACAGCGCCAAAATACGCGACGCCATCATCATGCTGCTGGCGGGCAAGACATACGGCGACATTTCGTCGCCTGACGGCAAGGTGCTGCTGAAGGCGGAGGTGGCCTCCCGGCTCAACCAGATTTTGGGAGCGCAAAGGATCATACGCGTATATTTTACCGACTTTGTTGTTGAGTGACCGGCGCAAACCGGTGCGGGGCCTCAATGCCCAGCCCAGCCTGCCGCCGTTTCAATAGGCAGTTTTGACGGCTGCGCCCCCTTGGGGCACGGCCTTTCCGCAAAGCAGGCGGGATGTTCCCGCCGCGCGTTGCGGAAGAGAGAACGAGGTGCCATATGTCGCAGGAAGACCAGGAAGCTTTGGCAGCCCAGTGGGCCGCACAGCTGGAAGATGAGGCCAATGCCGCCGATCCCGCCGCATCAGCAGCCACAGCCGCAACCGCAGCTGCCGCCGGTGCCGCAGATGCAGCAGCAGGTGCTGCCGCGCCCGCTGGCGGCGCTGTGGACGAGGCTGCTCTGGCCGCGCAGTGGGCCGAGTCACTGGCGCAGGATGAAGAGGACAAGGGCCCTGCTTCGTTTGGCGGTGCCGGCGCTGCCGCCGGGCTTGGCGGTCATGCGGTGGACGCGCATTTTCAGGATATGACTGAAATGGCCCGTCAGCCCAAGGACAACAAGCTCAAGCGCGAGCTGGATTTTATTCTGGATATTCCGCTGGACGTCTCTGCGGAGCTTGGCCGCACGCGGCTGCTCATCAACGAGCTGCTGCAGCTGGGTCAGGGCTCTGTGGTAGAGCTCAACAAACTGGCTGGCGAACCCCTTGAGGTGTACGTCAACGGCAAGCTGGTGGCGCGCGGTGAGGCCGTGGTCATCAACGAAAAGTTTGGCGTGCGCCTGACGGATATCATCAGCCCCATCGAAAGGGTGAAGCAGCTTGGCTAGCCTGCCTGTACTGCTGGCCGCTGCCGAGGGCGGGCTGTCGGGCAGCGCCGTGCGCGGCGCTGTGGGCTCTGCGGCGCAGGATGCCGCCACAGCCATTGCCGAGCCAGTCTCTACGCTCGGGCAGTCGTCGCTGTCGTGGGGCAGCTATATTCAGGCCGTGGGCATACTGTTTTTGCTGGTGGCCTTGCTGTGGCTGGCGGTGTGGCTGGCGCGGCGTTTCGGCAAGTTCAATTTTTTGCCGCGTCCGGGGTCGCTGCCCCGCGACGCTCTGGTCATGGAGGCCCAGTTGCCGCTTGGGCCGCGAAAAGGCTTGATGGTGGTACGCTTCTTGAATAGAAGGTTGTTGCTGGGTGTTACAGACCAGCAGATTACCCTACTGACCGAGGAGCAGGCACAGCATGAGCCAGAGAACGCCGATTTCAAGCAGATCATGGACGAAGCCAGTCGCGGCGCTGGCGGCAGCTAGCCTTATTTCACTTTTTGCGCCGGTCGTGGCCCATGCGGCTCAGGATCTGGCCATGCCCACCATGCAGCTCACCCTGGCCGGGGGCGCGCAATCGCCCGAAAAGGTCTCGGTGCTGCTGGAAATCCTCTTTCTGCTCACCGTACTTTCGGTGGCTCCGGCCATCATGCTCACGGTCACCAGCTTTACCCGCATCATCATCGTATTCAGCTTTCTGCGGCAGGCCATGGGCGTGCAGCAGCTGCCGCCCACGCAGATTCTTGCCAGCCTTGCCATTTTTATGACGGTGGTCATCATGTACCCCGTGGGCAAGCAGATCAACGACACCGCCCTGCAACCCTATCTTGCTGAGCAGATCGACTACAAGGTGGCGCTTGACCGGGCGCAGGCCCCATTGCGCACCTTCATGTTCAAGCACACTCGTGAGAAAGACCTTTCGGTCTTTTATTCCATCAGCAAGATTGAGGCCCCCCGCACCAAGGAAGAAGTGCCCACCATGCTGCTGGCCGCCGCCTACGTCATCAGCGAGCTCAAAACCGCCTTTACCATCGGCTTTCTCATCTACATTCCATTTCTGGTGCTGGACATGGTTATTTCAAGTGTGCTGCTGGCCATGGGCATGATGATGCTGCCGCCCATGATGGTGTCCATGCCCTTCAAGCTGCTGCTTTTTGTCATGGTGGACGGCTGGAACCTGCTGGTGGGCTCGCTGGTGAACAGCTTTTTGCTCTGACCGCAGTTGCGCGTTCAGCATTGGCCCGCTTTTTGCCTACAGACAAGCAAGATACTTACACCGTCATTTTTCAGGAGTAGCCCATGTCCCCAGATTTCGTCATCGGTTTTGGACGTCAGGCCATTGAACTTTGTTTGATGATGGCGTTGCCCATGCTGGGCGTGGGGCTGGCCGTAGGCGTGGTGGTAAGCGTCATTCAGGCTGCAACGCAGATTCAGGAGATGACTCTTACCTTTATACCCAAGGTCGTGTGCATGTTTCTGGCCCTGCTGCTGGCTCTGCCCTGGCTTATGGAACGTATGATCACCTTCACGCGCGACGTTTTCATCAATATCCCCATGTACATTAGGTAGATGGCCTAAAGAGGCGGGGTCATTGCCCCCGTCATGCTAAATATCCCTGCGGATGCGGGCGTTGCGGTTTTGCCGCCAGGCGCTGTTTGCACCCAGAAGATGCCGACCCGCCCAGCCATGTTGCGCAATTGCGCACTGGCAGGGGCGGGTTTTTTTTGTCGTGGGTGAGCGGGCCGCCTTGCGTCAGTGTTGGCGACTGGTATTGCAGTTTTTTGCGTTTACGGTTCTTGAATTGATTGGTGTTGGCACTGTATGGAAACTGCAAATGTGAAAATAGTAGTGAGCCCAGACTGTATAAACTATTTCTAACAAAAATCTAGAAAAAATTTAGGCTGTTTTTGTCTGCAATAAAAAAGGAAGCGTGGGTACGCTTCCTTTTTTATTGCGTCAAGGGCTTGTCTCGTAACTGCAAAAAGAGCCAATTATGTTGGCGTGTTTTTTGCTTCAGGGAATTATGAGCAGTTTTTGCCCTATGATGCAGAATTTTTTGCCCGATGCGCTGCGGCAAGCCCCAGCAGCACAGCGCCTGCCTGGGCCACGTTGAGCGAGTCAAAAGAGCGCGCCAGCGGGATGCGCAGCATGTGGGCGCAGCGCTTGGCAACGCCGGGCCGCAGGCCTTTGTCCTCATTGCCCAGTACCAGCACGGCAGGCAACTGCATGGGTTCTGTAAAGGCATCGAGGCTTGATGGGCCGTCGCCTCCCGCGCCGTAGATGACCAGCCCGGCTTCTTCGGCGCTGTCGAGGGCATGACCCAGATTGGTCACCCTGGCCACGGGCAGTTTTTCCAGAGCGCCAGCGGCGGCTCTGCGGGCGGCTGGGCCGAGATAGGCGCTGTTGTGCTGGGGCAGGATGATGCCTGCGCCACCCAACGCGTAAAGGGTACGGCAGATTGTGCCCACGTTGCCGGGGTCCTGCACCTGATCAAGGGCCACGATGACGGGCAGGGGGGCGTCGGCAGCTGCGGCAAAGAGGTCTGCAAGCTCGCAAAAGCCGGTGGCGGCAAGGCGGGCCACAACACCCTGATGGGCGACGCCGTCACGACCCTGACGCCCCTGGCCGGGTTGGCCGCCCGGGCGGCACAGGCGGTCGAGGGCGACCTGGTCCACCAGTGAAAAGCGCACATTGTGCTGGCGGCAGAGGTTCAGCACCTCCTGGGCGTCGGCCCCGCGCAGGCCTTTTTTGCAAAAGACGCAGTCTATGCGCTGGGGCTCGCTGGCAAGCAGCTCCAGCACGGGCTTGAGCCCCGGCAGCAGCGGGGCTTGTTCGGTTTCGTTGTGCATATGGCCTCCCGGCTGTGTGCGTTGGCCGTTGCGCGGCCATTATTGAATGGAGCAGGGGGCGCGGGCAAATGTCCGCACCAAAAGGTATTTATGTGATATTTTGCGCGGTTGCGCATATGTGGGTCGCTGGCAAGCCTGCGCGCATGGCCGCGCACGGATAAAGCCGTTGATGGCCCATGGCGGCTGTGTACGCATCTTCCCGGCAGATGGCAAGCCGGGGCGGCAAAAGGGGAGGGAACATATGGTTGCATCAGGCTGGAACAGATCGGCAATGGCAAGATTGTGCATTCTCGCTGTTGTCTGTTGTCTGCTGCTTGCCGGGGGTTGCGCCTCGCGGCAGGGGGGGGATGGTGGACAGGGCCTCTCCATGTCTGTGCCCGAGGAGGACACCTCGCCGCCGCTGACAGCCAATGAAACCGCCGCGCTCAATACCACCGGCCAGGTGGACAAAAATATCCCCGACAGCGCCATGCCCGACGTAACACGCCAGTATAAATACTTTTTGCGCAAGGGGCGCCCTACCATGAGCGCTTCGTCCAAACGGGCCGAGCAGTTTTTGGCCTATGCCAAACGGGTGTTCCGCTCGCGCGGCATGCCTGAGGATCTGGCCTATCTTGCCATTGTGGAAAGCGGCTACCGATGCGAGGTGCGGTCGCCCGCCGGGGCAGCGGGGGCCTGGCAGTTCATGCCCTATACCGGGCAGAAATACGGCCTCAACCAGGACTGGTGGACAGACGAGCGCCTTGACCCGTTTAAATCAACTGAAGCTGCGGCCGATTATCTGCAAAAACTCTACGGCGACTTTGGCGACTGGCCCACGGCCATTGCGGCCTATAACGCCGGCGAGGGCAAGCTGGGGCGGGCCAAACAGGGCACAGGCGGGCGGGATTTTTTTGAAATCAAGTCGCGCAACCACATGCTGGACGACAAGGCCCAGCTGCGTGACGAGACAAAGCAGTACGTGCCGCGTTACCTGGCCGTTACCAAGATCATGCGCAACCTGCCCCAATTGGGGTTTGACCCCATCCATCCAGACAGCGCGCCCGGCGTGGTGCGGCTGACGGCAAAGCCAGGGACGGATCTGGCCGGCATGGCCCGCGCCTGCCATATGGACTGGGAGACCTTTGCCGCCTTCAACCGGCAGCACAAACGCCCCATCACCGATACCGGACGGCCCACCTATCTATATGTACCCGCAAGCCGCGAGCGCGAGGCCCGGGCCTATCTTGCCTCGTCCCAGTGCGCGACCTATGCCGGGTGGGGCCCTTGTTCCGTGGCGTCGAACGCGGACTCGTGGGAAAAAATCAGTCGCCGCTGCGGCGTGCCTGTGGGGACGCTGCGAGCGGTCAATCCGGGCAATCCAACTTTGAAGGCGGGCGAAACCGTGCTGGTCCCCCGTTCGCTAAACATGTCGGCCCAGGCAGTGGCGGCGTTGGATGCAAAACCCGCCAAAGGGGCTGACAAGTCCGGCAAGGCAGGCAAAACGGGCAAAGTCTCGGCAGAGCGAGAACCCCAGGCGGCCGAACCGCATGTGCCCGGAGCGCGGGTTGTGGCCGCAAACGACGGGCCGCGGCATACCCTGCGCGCCGACGAGACTCTCTCGTCCGTTGCGAAAAAATACGGGGTCAGCGTTCAGGATCTGCAGCAGCAAAACCGCATAGCCGACCAGCACAAGGTACATGCAGGCATGGTGCTGCGCATCCCTGCCAAGGCAGGCGGCGCAACTGCATCGGCAGCTGGGCGAGCGGCGTCGACAGCGTCGGCCGCCATGCCCGCTGGACCG